>Ga0207679_10000001_pt1 | contig 777444 bp, 709 predicted proteins | sample KBSC73metaG_FD_184320 | JGI IMG/M metagenome (GOLD analysis project Ga0207679, IMG submission 184320) | Corn rhizosphere microbial communities from Kellogg Biological Station, Michigan, USA - KBS C7-3 metaG (SPAdes) (version 2) | ecosystem: Host-associated > Plants > Roots > Rhizosphere >...
CCTTCGAGAAATTGAAGATGTCGCTGAACTTGCCGTTGCCGTCGCGGATCACGTCGTAGATCGCGCGCACTTCCAGCGGGCCGGCCGTGTAGACAGCGGACACGCCATCGCGGCGGCTGTTCGTGAAGGAGCCGGGTTGTTCGCCCAGGCCGGTCTGCAGGCCGATCTGGAAGCCGCCCCAGGTCGGGCTTTGGTATTCGACGACGTTGTTGGCGCCCGGCCAGTTACGTCCACGCACCAGCGTGGCCGAGCCGATGAACTGCTGCCCGGTCGGGTCGAGGAACCAGACGTCGTTGCTGATGAAGAGGTTCTTGCCGGCCGTCAACGTGCCCCAGGTCGGGCTGGACAGGCCGACGTACGAACGGCGGTTGAAGAGTGCATCGCCGTTGGTCCGGCCCTGGGCCGCGCCAAAGCCGGACTCGAGCCGGAAGAGCGCCTGCAGGCCACCGCCGAGATCCTCCTTGCCCATGAACCCGAACATGCTCGTGCCCCACTGGTTATCGGCGGCGCGCCAGAGGCTGCCGCCCGGCGAGGTCGCGGTGGGGGCGACGTTGTTCTGGTAGTCGATGCCGCTGGCAACGCGGCCGTACAGCGTGACGTTGGTTTGTGCATGCGCGGCGCCAGCGGCCGCGCACACGATTGCCGCGCACAGCGGCCCGGTTACTCGTTTCTTCATTGTCATCTCCTCTCTCTGGTGTCATGCCGGCCACGGCCGGAATTGCTTCTACTGCGATTGCTGTTGCAAATCGAAAATGCGGCTCATCGGTATCCATTTCTGCCCCGCGGGCGTCCACGGTGTGGGCGCCTGAAACTGCCACATCAGCGCTTCCCATTCGCGGATCTTCGGGTCCGTGTCGGTGGCAAGCGCCATGCGCTCGGCGTCGTAGATCGCGTCGTCGGTCTCCATGAGCATCACCATGCGGGTGCCCAGCCGATAGATCTCCATGCCGGTCACGCCATGCACGCGCAGGTGCCGCGCAACTTCCGGCCAGATGCGTTGATGGTGGGCTTCGTACGTGGCGATGAGCGCCGCGTCGTCTTTCAGATCCAGAGCGAGGCAGTAACGCATGGCAACCTCAGGTCAGGGCGCGGTCGAGGTGCGTGTAGCCACCGTCGACAAACACCCACTGGCCCGTCGTGTGCGAGGCCTGTGCAGAGAGCAGGAAGACCGTGGTACTGGCAATCTCGTCGGCGGTGGTCATGCGTTGGCCGAGCGGAATCTTCGACGTAATCGCCGCGAGCTTGGCGTCGGGGTTGTCGAACGTGGCGATCCAGCGTTCATACAGCGGCGTCAGCACCTCGGCCGGAATGACCGCATTGACACGCACGCCGTCCGGCGCCAGCGATGCCGCCCATTCCCGAGTGAGCGACAGCTGTGCACCCTTCGCGGCGGTGTACCCGCTCGTATTGCCTTGCCCCGTCAACGCCGTTTTCGACGAGATATTGACGATGGCCCCTCGGCTCGCTTTCAGGTGCGGCAGGCACAGATGTGCCATGACGTAGTAATGGATCAGGTTCTTCTCAAGCGAGCGCACGAAGGCGTCGCGGCCCGCGTCCAACCCCACGCTGTCGTTGATGCCGGCGTTGTTGACGAGACCATCGATATGTCCGAACTCGCGCACGGTTTCGTCCACCATGCCGCGGCAATCGACCTCATCTTCCAGATCGAACTGGAAGAAACGTGCCTTCGGCTGGCGACGCATTAGCTCGGCCTCGAACGCAGGCGCCATCGGGCTCTTGCCACAGACGACGGGAATGGCCCCTTCGGCCGCCAGTTGCAGCGAGATGGCCGCGCCAATGCCGGCTGCGCCGCCCGTGACGATTACGACTTTGTCTTGCAGATGCAAATCCATGGTTCAAGCCTTGAGTTGCAGGTTGTAGCAGCGGGCGGCGGTGCCACCCCAGAGGTCGGCGCGTTCGGTGTCGCTCAGTCGCTCTTCGGCCCAGACATGCAGCACGTCGTACACCGTGCCGTACGACGCCGCCAATTGGCACACCGGCCAATCCGACCCAAACATCACGCGGTTGGGACCGAAGACATCAAGTGCCACGTCAAGGCATTGGCGCGCGTGCTGAACGTCGCGCACCGTCACGCCCTTTCGCCAGTCGGCTTCGGTCAGCAGGCCGGAGAGCTTGCAGGAGACGTGCGGCATGTCCTTGAGCGGCGCGAGTGCGGCCCGCCACCTCGCGAAGGCCTGCGCGTCACGCTCGAACGCTTCAAGCGGTGGCTTGCCGAGATGATCCAGCACCAGCAAGTGGCGATCGTGCCGGCCGCAGAAATCCACGGCGGGCTCCAGTTGATGGCCAAACACCAGCACGTCGTACGTGTAGCCCCAGAGTTGCAGCAACGCGACGCCCTGCTCGAATGCCGGGTTCGACAAAAATGCGGCAACGTCCGGCTCGTCCTGCACGGTGTGCCGGAAACCAACCAGCTTGTGCTCGCCGCTCCGGGCTTCAAGGCGGGCCTCAAGATCGGCAGCATGCAGGTCTTCCCAGCCGACCACGCCGACAATCCAGTCGTGCGCAGCAGCAAGGCCCAGCAGAAAATCCGTCTCCTCACGCACGCCGCGCGCCTGGACGGCAATCGCAGCGTCCAGGCGTTGCGCGCGCAGCTCGCGCAGCAGATCGGCAGGCAGACGGTCTTCGGCCAGGGCTTCCATGCCGGGGCCGATCCATGAATACGCCTCGGGTTGATAGCGCCAGAAATGCTGGTGCGCGTCTATTCGTGGCACGGGCAGTGCAGGGTCCGTCATCACATCAGCCCCGGAAGCGGTACTGCTCAAGCGACGCCGGTTTCATCGTGATGGAGAAACCCGGTGCCTGCGGCGGAAGATAGGCCGCATTGCGCACCACGCAGGGGTCGACAAAGTGCTCGTGCAAATGGTCGACATACTCGACAACACGCCCTTCGCGCGTGCCTGACACGCAGATGTAGTCGATCATCGACAGATGCTGCACGTACTCGCACAGGCCCACACCGCCGGCATGCGGGCACACCGGCAAGCCGTACTTGGCGGCCAGCAGCAACACGGCCAGGATCTCGTTCACACCGCCCAGCCTGCATGCGTCGATCTGCACGACATCGATGGCGCCGCGCATGATGAACTGCTTGAAGAGAATGCGGTTCTGGCACATCTCGCCTGTCGCCACCTTGACGGGGGCGATGGCTTCGCGAACCTTACGATGACCTTCCACGTCGTCCGGGCTGGTCGGCTCTTCAATGAACCACGGCTTGGCGAAACCGAGCTCGCGCACCCAGTCGATGGCCTCCTTGACCTCCCAGACCTGGTTGGCATCGATCATCAACTCGCGGTCCGGCCCGAGCACTTCGCGTGCGATCGAGACGCGGCGAATATCGTCCTTCAGATCACGCCCCACCTTGAGCTTGATATGGCGGAAACCGCTGTCGACGGCCTCGCGGCAGAGACGGCGCAGTTTGTCGTCGTCATAGCCAAGCCAGCCGGCGGACGTGGTGTAGCACGGGTAGCCTTCCTGCTCCAGCGTGCGGATGCGGTCAGCCTTGCCGGGCGCCTGCTTGCGCAGCAGCTCAAGCGCTTCTTCGGGCGTAATGCCGTCGGTGATGTAGCGGAAGTCGATGCAGCGCACGAACGCTTCCGGCGTGAGATCGGCCACCAGGCGCCACAGCGGCTTGCCCTCAGCCTTGGCCCACAAATCCCACGCCGCATTGACGACGGCCCCAGTTGCCAGGTGGATGGCGCCCTTGTCCGGGCCGATCCAGCGCAACTGGCTGTCAGACGTGACATGGCGCCAGAAGCGGCCCATGTCTTCACGAATCCAGTCGAGATCCAGCCCTTCCACCAGATGACGCATCGCCTCGATGGCGGCGCAGCACACCTCGTTGCCGCGCCCGATGGTGAAGGTCAGGCCGTGGCCTTCCAGGCCCGGCTGGTCAGTCTCCAGGATCACGTAGGCCGCGGAGTAATCCGGGTCCGGGTTCATCGCGTCGGAGCCGTCGAGATGCTGGGAAGTCGGAAAGCGCACGTCCAGCACGCGCAGGGATCGGATGATGGTCATGAGTATCGTGTTCGGGATTGCGGAATGCGTGCCTTCAGCCTTGCGCGTTCACCGTGCGCTGGCGCTGCTCGCCCAGACCCTCGATGCCCAGGCGCATCGTCTGGCCAGCGCGCAGATAGACCGGCGGCTTCTGCCCCAGCCCCACGCCCGGCGGCGTGCCGGTGGAAATCACATCGCCCGGTTGCAGGCTCATGAAGCGGCTCAGGTAGCTCACCAGATGCGCTACGCCAAACACCATGGTCGACGTCGATCCGTTCTGGTAACGATGCCCATCCACCTCCAGCCACAGATGCAACGCCTGCGGGTTGAGCACCTCGTCTGCGGTGACAAGCCACGGGCCGATGGGGCCGAACGTGTCGCAGCCTTTGCCCTTGTCCCACGTGCCGCCGCGCTCGAGCTGGTATTCGCGCTCCGACACATCGTTGATGACGCAGTAGCCCGCCACGTGCGCGAGCGCATCGGCCTCGTTGATGTACCGGCCACCCTTGCCGATCACCACGCCAAGCTCGACTTCCCAATCGGTCTTCACCGAATCCTGCGGAATTTCAACGTCGTCATTCGGGCCGCAGATGGCGCTGGTCCATTTGCCGAAGACGACCGGCTCGGCCGGCACTTCGGCGCCGGTTTCGGCAGCGTGGTCGGAATAGTTCAGTCCGATGCAGATGAACTTGCCCACGTTGCCTACGCAGGCACCCAGGCGCAGGCCGGCTTGCGGCGTGCCATCGACGATGGGCAGGCGGCTGATGTCCAGCGTGCGCAGGCGAGCGAGACTCTCGGGCAGCAGCGCCGCGCCGCCAATGTCGTCAATCACGGCCGACAGGTCGCGCACTTGCCCTTGCGCATCGAGCAGGCCGGGCTTTTCCTGGCCCTTGGGGCCGTAGCGGAGGAGTTTCATCGTGTTGTCTTTGTGGACTGCAATCAATCAAACCAATCAGTTGGACCAGCCGCCGTCGATCACGCAGCAGGTGCCGGTCGTGAAGCGGGACTCATCCGAAGCCAGGTAGGTCGCCAGCGCGGCAATCTCGTCTGCCGTGCCGACGCGACCCATCGGCTGGCGCGCAACGAAGGCCGCACGGATGGTGTCAATCGACACGTTCTGTTCCTGCGCCTGCGTGGCTATGCGCTGCTCGAGCGAGGGGGACTCCACCGTGCCCGGGCAGATGGCGTTGCAGCGAATGCCACGCGCCACAAAATCGGCGGCAATCGCCTTGGTCATGCCAATGACGGCAGCCTTGGTCGTGCCGTACACGAAGCGGTTCGGCACGCCCTTCACGCTTGATGCAGCAGAGGCCATGTTGATGATCGACGCGCCGCCGTTGTCCAGCATCTTCGGCAACAGCGCACGCGTCAGCCGGTACATCGACGTCACGTTGAGTTGCCACGAGAACGCCCAGTCGTCTTCCGAACATTCGAGGATGCTGCCGGGGTGCACGAAGCCCGCGCAGTTGAACAGCGCATCGAACGCAGCTTCTTCGCGTGCCAGGACAGCAACGGCATTGGCGTCCGTCACGTCCAGGCGCAAGGTGCGGATACCGGCGGTCTCTGCCAGCGTGGCCAACGCCTCTGCGTTGATATCGGTGGCGAGCACCTGCGCGCCCTCTCTTGCAAACATCATCGCGCTGGCCCGGCCAATACCCTGCCCAGCCGCCGTCACGAGGATGCGTTTTCCTTGGAGTCTCATTGGGTCTGCGTTCCGGCGCGGGCCACGTTGGCGGTGGCCCATTCCGGCAATGGAGTTAAAACACTGCGCCGTTCAGGAAAGGGATTCAGCCGGCATGGCGGCGAACGACGCTCCGCCACGCCCCTTGTTGCGATGAATCATCAGTACAGGACGTTCTTGGCCTCGGGCGAATCGAGGTTCTGCTTGTTGACCATCATCACGCCCGTGTCGACCTGCTTCTGCACGGGCTTCCTCTCGATCACGCTAACCACCGTGTCGATGCCCTTGTAGCCCATCTGGTACGAGCTTTGGACGGCGATTGCGCGGATCGTGCCGTCGCGCACGAAGCCCTGCAGATCCTGGTTGCCGTCAAAGCCGATGGCCGCCACCTTGCCGCTCTTGCCCGACTGCTGCAGCGCGCGCCCCATCCCGACCGCCGTCGGTTCGTTCGCACCGAAAATGCCCTTCAGATCAGGATTGGCGGCCAGCACATCCGTCGTCTGGTTCAGCGCCGTAGCCATTTGCGATTGCGAGTAGAACGGTCCAACGATCTGCAGCTTCGAATGCGCTTCGATGTATTTCTTGAAGCCGCCCACGCGGCCAATTTCAGACCCCGCGCCCGGCACATAAGACATGATCGCGATCTTGCCGGTCTGGCCCACGGCCTCGATCATTGCCTTCGCGCACAACTCACCCGCCTTCGCGTTATCCGTCGACAGGAACGACTGGTAATACTGCTTGCCGGAGTCGGACACCATCGAGTCGATCAGCACCACCGGAATGTGGGCTTCCCAAGCCTTCTTCATCGCCGGCACCAGCGCATCCGGGTCTGACGGTGCGAGGACAATGCCCGCGACATGCCGGTTCACGGCGTTCTCGACCATGTTCACTTCGTCGGCGATGGCCGATTCTGCGGCAGGGCCCTGGAAGGTCATCGAGTAGCCCTTCGCCTTGCCCATGGCGGCCGTCGCGCCCTTCTGAACGTTCTGCCAGTAGTTGGAATTTGCCGATTTCACGATCACGGCAATTTCACCGCCTGCCGCCTGCGCATAGGCAGAAAACAGTGCACACGTTGCTGCAACCACCGCCAGTACGGAAAACTTCTTCATGTCTCACTCCTTGGTTTTGGTTTGAACTTCTCGACTCACAACTTGCGGTTTCTGAGCTGATCGATCCAGACGGTGCCAAGGATGACCACGCCGATGATGATCTGCTGGATAAAACTCGATACGCCGTTCATGTTGAGCCCGTTGCGCAACACGCCGATCACGAACGCGCCAATGGCCGTGCCCGAGACCGTTCCGACACCGCCCATCAGCGACGTCCCGCCGATCACGGCACTGGCAATCGCATCAAGTTCGTACATCACGCCTTCGTTCGGCTGCGCCGTCACGAGGCGAGACATCAGCACGCAGCCGGTCATCCCGGCCAGCAAGCCCGACAGCACATACGTGAACAGCTTCACGCCCTGCACGTTCACGCCGGACAGGCGCGCCGCTTCGGCGTTCGAGCCGACCGCGTAGATGTGCCGACCCAGTGAAGTGCGGGAGAGCAGCACAGAGACGGCAATGAACAGCGCAAGCATGATCACCACCGGGTAAGGAATGCCGGGGAAGACCGTGTCCGGAAAACCGTCCGCCCCGATGTGCGAGATGCGGAACAGCGCGCCGTTGCCGAGTTCGCCGAAGGCGTCCCCCAAGCCCGAGACCGGACGGGCGCCCGTGATCTGCAGCGCCACACCGCGCGCGACCAGCATCATGCCGAGCGTGGCAATGAATGGCGGCAGGCCCATCCGCGTGATGCAGATACCGTTGACCCATCCGCACATGGCACCAACGGCCACACCGGCCAGCATGGCAATCGGAACCGGCACGCCCATCTTCACGAGCAAGGCGGCCACGACGCCGGAAAGCGCCAGCACTGAGCCCACCGACAGATCGATGCCACCGGTGATGATCACGCACGTGGCGGCCACGCCAAGGTAGGCAATCGACGTAACTTGCAGCGCGACGGTCATGAAGTTGCCGACCGAAAAGAACGCTGCGCTGGTGGCGGCAAACGCAATCACAAGCGCCACGAGGCTACCGAGCGCCGCAAACTTCTGGATCAAGTCCCGGTGGTGTTGCTTGCGCTGCGTTTTCACGGCCTGCGGCTGATCTGATGTCATTTCAAGCATGTGTTCGTCCTGATGCGTAATGCAGAATTTCTTCCTGGTTTGTCTTCCGTGTTTCCAGGACTGCGGTGATGCGGCCTTCGTGAAAGACGGCAATTCGATCTGTCATGCCCAGCAGTTCCGGCAGCTCCGAGCTGATCAGCACGACTCCGACACCGTCCGCGGCGAGTTCGTCCATCAGCCCATAAATCGCGTACTTGGCGCCGACGTCGATGCCCCGTGTCGGTTCATCGAAAAACAGGATGCGCGAACCGCGATACAGCCATTTGCCGATCACGATCTTCTGTTGATTGCCACCCGAGAGATTGCGCACCGTCTGCCCGACGGACGGCGTGCGGATGTTCAGCTCGCGCACGTAGCGCTGCGCCACGGCGGTCTCTTCGGAAAAGCGCAGGAAGCCATGCGATGAAATCGCCCGGACATTGGCCAGGGTGATGTTCACAGCCACCGGCATCGACAACGCCAGGCCGTCCTTCTTTCTGTCTTCCGACAAGTAGGCAATGCCTTGCCGGATGGCCTCGCGCGGGGAGCGGATCGTGACCGGCTGATCGCCCATATGGCCCAGCATGATCGACCCGGAATCGAGCCGTTCCGCCCCAAAAATGGCCCGCGCCACCTCCGTGCGGCCCGCGCCCATCAAGCCGGCAAAACCGAGAATCTCGCCCTTGCGCAACTCGAACGACACCGGCCCGAAGACGCCCGCCCGACTCAGTGCGTTCACGCGTAACAACACCTCGTCGGTCGGCACCGATTTGCGTGCGGGGAATACATCGTCGAGTGAGCGGCCGACCATTCGCGCGACGATCTCGTTGACACTGGTGGAAGCGAAATCACTCGTGGCGATATGGCGGCCGTCACGCAGCACCGTCACCCGATCGACGATCTCGGCCATCTCGTCAAGCCGATGCGAGATATACAGAATCGCCACGCCGTCGGCGCGCAGCTCCTTGATGATGCGAAACAGCTGAACGGTTTCGGATTCCGTGAGCGAAGACGTGGGCTCGTCCATGATCAGCACACGCGCATTGAGCGAGAGCGCCTTGGCAATCTCCACCATCTGTTGCTGCGCGATCGACAGCGCGCTGACCAGCGTGGTCGGCTCGACGGTCAGCCCGATCCGCTGCAGATAGCTGCGTGCGTTTGTGTTGAGCTTGCGGTAGTCAATGAACGGGCCGCGCTTGGGCTCGCGCGCCAGGAAGATGTTCTCTGCCACCGACAGGTGCGGCACCAGATTCAGCTCCTGATGGATGATCGCAATGCCGGCAGCCTGCGCCTCGGATGTCGAGGTGAAGCGCACCGCCTCGCCGCGGTAAGTGATGGCACCATCGTCTGCCGTGTACTGGCCGCTGATAATCTTCATCAGGGTGGATTTGCCGGCACCGTTTTCGCCGCAGACGGCATGGACTTCGCCCACGCGCAGATCCAGATCGACGCCATCCAGCGCAACGACGCCGGGAAAGCGTTTGCCGATGCGCTGCAAGCAAAGAATCTCTTGCGGCATCGACGATCTGGAGCTGCTTACGTGCGTAGGCACGGCATCAGCACTGCTCATCGTGGTCTCCGTTGTGTTGCGAGGCTCTGATCTTCCGCTCGACGCACTGGTAAGTCCAGTTCGGAGCGATTCGAGTAAGCCAAGCATTTTTTGGTCAAGCCAATATCACTTATAACACACCTGCCTGACCACTAGTGCAAACCCTGAAGTGTTGCTGACACCAGTCTAGACAACGGCTGGCGGTGCTCATGCTAGACTCGAAACACACACATACGCGGCAACGCGCGCGCCAAAAACCACACCACAATGAAGCAGACAGAGCCAAAGCGGCTTTACCAATCTGTAGCCGCGCAGATTCTTGCGCTGATCCAACAGGAAAAGCTCGGACCGGGCACACGCTTGCCTCCGGAGCGCGAGCTGGCGCAGACGCTGGGCGTATCGCGCCCGTCGTTGCGCGAAGCGTTGATCGCCCTGGAGATTGGCGGCCAGGTTGAGATCCGCATGGGTTCTGGCGTGTACGTGCAGGACGCAAGCGCGGCGAGCGAGAGTGCGGCCATTCCGTCGCTGGGCGAAAGCCCCTCCGAACTGATGCAGGCCCGAGCCGTTCTTGAAGGCGACGTAATCACCCTCGCCACGGGGCGCCTGACGGCGGCCACGCTCGATAAGCTGCAGCGCACCATCGACCGCATGAAGAAACTCGCATCGGGTGGAAAGTCGCCCACCGATGCCGACCGCCAGTTCCACATGCTGATTGCAGAGACCGCCGGCAACTCAGTCCTCAGCCGATTCGTGGCCGAGCTGTTCGATAGTCGCCATGACCCGCTCGCCATGGCCATCCGCGACCATGCGGAGGGCGAATCAAGCTGGCATGCGGCCGTGCATGAGCACGAAGAGATTCTCAAGGCGCTGCAGGCGGGCGATCCCATCGCGGCGCAAACCGCCATGCGGGCGCACTTGAAAGCGTCCGAAGAGCGCTGGATTGCGGGCGCCATTCAGCAAGACAGCACGCAGTAGCCGCGCTCACCGCATGCGCGGTGCGCTCGCGGCCGCGCGACCCCTGCCCGGCACCCACGCCGCTCCCACCCCAATGCGGCCTGACCAAATTTCGGGCCACCTCGCCTTGACCCCTTGAAAACAAGGGATTTTCAGCATCAGGGTTTCCCCCATCAAGGAATTTCCCGCAAGATGTTAAATTGGTCTGACCAATAGGTGAGGCCTGTTTGGCATGACCAGTTGCTGTAGACGAAGGCTGTTTCCTTCAACTTGGTGCAGTACACGCGCGCAATCAAACCTCACCTCATCCACTCAAGGAGACCGGAAGGTGACCCACTGTTTGCCATCGCCACGCGCCCATACACAACCTCTTCAACGGCTCCGTCAAGCGGAGACTGGCGACGCCGCTTCCGCCGGAGCCGCATCATGCTGACGGTCGTTTGCGAAACCCCAGGCACCCTGCTCGCGCTCGACCGCCCGGTCCCCACCCCTGCTGAGGGCGAGGTGCTGCTGCGCGTGAAACGCGTTGGTGTGTGCGGGACCGATCTGCACATCTTCACGGGCAATCAGCCTTACCTGAACTACCCGCGCGTGATGGGGCATGAACTGTCGGGCATCGTCGAACAGGCGCCGGCCGGCAGCGTGCTGGCCAAGGGTGACGTGGTGTACGTGATGCCCTACCTGTCATGCGGGCACTGCGTCGCGTGCCGCCAGGGCCGGACAAATTGCTGCGTCAATATCCAGGTGCTGGGGGTGCATCGCGACGGGGCGTTCACTGAATACCTGAGCGTGCCGCAAGCCTTCGTGCACAAGGCGGACGGCGTGAGCCTGGATCAGGCCGCGATGGTGGAATTTCTGGCCATTGGCGCGCACGCGGTGCGTCGTGCCCAGGTGCGCGCCGGGCAGCGCGTGCTGGTGGTAGGCGCCGGCCCGATCGGCATGGCGGCCATGATTTTTGCCAAACTGCGCGGCGCGACGGTCACGGCGCTGGACTCCCGTGCGGATCGCCTCGGCTTTGCGGTGGAGCAACTTGGTGTGGACGCCAGCGTTGCGCTGGGCGATTCCGACGAAGCGCAACTCGGTGCGCTCACGGCCAATGAGTTTTACGACGTCGTCTTCGATGCCACGGGCAATCCGAAAGCCATGGAGCGCGGCTTGCGTTTCGTGGCGCATGCCGGCACCTATGTGCTGATCTCTGTGGTGGCGGCAAACATCTCGTTCTCCGATCCGGAATTCCACAAACGCGAGACCACGCTGCTCGCCAGCCGCAACGCCACCACCGAAGATTTTGAGGCTGTGCTCGATGCCATGCGTGCGGGCAAGATTCCGACCGCGCTGAACACACACCGCATGGCGCTGGCGGACGTGCCCGAGCACTTCAAGACGCTGCTCGACCCCGCTGCCGGCGTGGTGAAAGCCATCGTGGAGTGCTGAGCGCATGACCGAGCCGATCCTCCAGTTCGGCACAAGCCGCTTCCTGCAGGCGCACGTCGACTTGTTCGTGTCGGAAGCGCTCGATGCGGGGCAAGCGCTGGGTGGGATGACCGTCGTGCAAACCACATCGAACCCGGCCAGCGCAGCGCGTGTGGCGGCGCTGGCAGGCGGAGAGGGTTATCCAGTGCGCATTCGCGGCTTGCAAGACGGCGCACCCATTGACCAGACCGTCACCTGCCGCGCCGTGCAGCGCGCCCTTCAGGCCGAGGCCGACTGGGAACAACTGCGCGAGCTCATGGCAACGGACGTGCAGGTGGTGATCTCCAACACGGCCGACCAGGGCTACCAGCTCGACCCGCGCGATGATGCCAGCTTGATCAAGCAGCCATCGCGCGTGCCACACAGCTTCCCCGCCAAACTGGTGGCGCTGCTGCTCGGCCGCTGGCTGCGACAGCCGCAGGCACCGCTGTCGCTGTTTCCATGCGAACTGATCGAGCGCAACGGCGACACGCTCTGCGAGACGGTCTGCACGCTGGCACAGCAATGGGCACTGCCCGCCGCGTTCGTCGATTGGCTGCGCACGCATTGCGTCTGGGCGAATTCGCTCGTAGACCGCATCGTCTCCGAGGCATTGCACCCCGTGGGCGCCGTAGCGGAACCGTACGCGCTGTGGGCTATCGAACGCCGCCCCGGGCTGGTGCTGCCATGCACGCATCCGGCCATCGTGCTGACGGATGAGCTGGATCATCACGAGCGGCTCAAGCTCTTTCTGCTCAACGCGGGCCACACCTTTCTGGCCGAGCGTTGGCGCGAAGATGCGCATCCCGCCGATCTGACTGTCGTGCAGGCCATGGAAGACCCGCGCCTGCGGCCGGAGCTGGAAGCGCTGTGGCGCGACGAGATCGTTCCTGTATTCGCCGCCCTGCACAAGCGCGAGGCCGCCGAGGCCTATCTCGTCTTGCTGCGAGAACGGCTGTTGAACCCTTACCTTGCCCACCGCCTCGCCGATATCGCGCAGAACCACGCGCAGAAGAAGCTACGGCGCCTGGCACCCATCGTCGCTCTGACGCGGCAGTTGGGCTTGCACCTCGCCCAGCCGCGCCTGAACGCCGCGCTGGCCAATCCGAATTGAACCTGCGAAGCACCATGTCCGACTCATCCATCATTCTTCTTGCCCCCGACGACGACGTAGCCGTCGCGCGTGTTGCGCTGGCTGCCGGCGCGGCACTTGACGCTGCGGTGACCGCGCGCGATGCCATTCCCGCTGGCCACAAGGTCGCGTTGCGTGACATCGCAGCGGGGCAACCCGTGCACAAGTATGGGCAGGTCATCGGCGTGGCTACGGCGCCCATCCATGCGGGTGAGCACGTGCATGTGCACAACATCGGTATGGCGCATTCGTCTGCCCAGCACGCTGTTGGCCACGCGTACCGCGCCACAGTCCCTGTCGACACACCTGCCTCGTTCGAAGGTTACGTGCGGGCGGATGGCCGCGTCGGCACGCGCAATTTCATTGGCGTCATCTCCAGCGTGAACTGCTCGGCCACCGTGTGCCGGCATATCGTGCAGGCAGCTCAGGCGGAGGCGGCTGCGTTTCCCAACGTGGATGGCGTTGTCGCCATCACGCACGGCAGCGGCTGCGGCATGGCCGGTAACGGCGAGGGGCTCGAACTGCTGCAGCGCACGCTGCGCGGCTACGCCGACCACCCCAACTTTGCCGGCGTGCTGATCGTTGGCCTCGGTTGCGAAGTCAACCAGGTCGCCCCGCTCGTACAGATGCTTGGGGCGCGCACGCCGGGCTTGTTTGCCTCGCTGACGATTCAGGAAGAAGGCGGCACGCGTGAGGCGATTGCTGCCGGCTTGGCCATGCTGCGCGACATGCTGCCGATCGCGAATCAGGCGCAACGCAGCACCGTCCCGGCAAGCCACCTGACGGTGGGCCTGCAATGCGGCGGGTCGGACGGCTATTCCGGCATCAGCGCCAACCCCGCACTGGGCGCAGCGGTGGATCTGCTCGTGCGACACGGAGGCACCGCAGTGCTATCTGAAACGCCCGAGATCTATGGTGCAGAACACCTGTTGACTGCACGCGCCGCAACGCCTGCCGTGGCCGGTGCGTTGATGGATCGGCTGGCCTGGTGGGAGCATTACACCAGCACGCTGGGCGCCGACATGAACAACAACCCTTCGCCCGGCAACAAAGCCGGCGGCGTCACGACCATCCTGGAGAAATCGCTCGGCGCGGTCGCCAAGGGCGGCAGCAGCGGGTTGATGGCCGTGTATGAATACGCCCAGCCGGTACAGGCGCACGGCCTCGTCTTCATGGACACACCCGGCTACGACCCTGTCTCGGCCACTGGCCAGGTCGCCGGCGGTGCCAACCTGATCTGCTTCACAACGGGCCGCGGGTCCACCTATGGCTGCAAGCCGGTGCCCTCCTTGAAGCTGGCCACCAACAGCACGCTCTATCGGCACATGGAACTCGACATGGACTACGACTGCGGCGGCATCGTCGATGGCCGCCTCAGCATTGCGCAAGCCGGCCAGGCGCTGTTCCAACTGATGCTGGCTACAGCCTCGGGCAACCACACCAAGAGCGAACTCAACGGCCTGGGCGACAACGAGTTCGTGCCGTGGCAGCTTGGTGCGGTGATGTAAAGCAAGTCACGGCAACGCGGCGGAAGCCAACTGGAGCAACCCCGCCACGATCGCCACGACACCAATGCAGCGGGCTACGCGGTCACCGGCGGGCGCCAGGCGCTCCAGCGTGATCGCCGCTGACATCGCCGCCATTGCGCGCAGATCCATGACGCCGATCACAAGCAGGATTGCCGTGAGGCTCGCGCAAGAACCGGCGCAGCGCATGCCGAGGCGCAAGCCATATCGCCACGCTGTACTGCCCAGTGCAGGTGCCGCTCGGCACCCTGCAAGCTGCCGCGCCTTCCATGCGCTGAACTGCAGTGCACCGGCCGCAAGAACGACTGCACCGCTAGCAGCCGGTAACGCGCGCGCCAGCACGGGCCACGTCATTTCAAGCCGTGCCATCGCAGCGCCTAGCGCAAAGACCATCGCGCCGATCAACCCCCACACCGCGAAATACCCCGCGCTTGCCAACGCGGTGGGCGCATCAACATCCGGCTTGCCCGCCATCTGAAGCGCAACGCGATACCGCCGCAGCATCGGCAGCAAAGACGGCAGCATCATCGCCACCATCATCACCGTCCACATGCCGGTGAACGACGCGGCAAAACTCCACCACGTCTGACCGCACATCGGCATCCAGGCCATCGGCATCTCAGTCATGGCCTGCATGGCGTTGCACCACGCCACCGTCGCAGTCGTGCTGGCGATGAACAGCAATGCCGAGACGGCGAGAAAGCCGCGCTCGGACACTGCATGCTCGCGTGGCAGCTCAACGCTGCTGAGCGTACTCGTCATGGCGACGCCACCAGACACCGGTTTCGTTGCGGCCCAGCGGTGCGCGATCGAGCCACTGGTATGCGCCCCACAAGCCGTCGAGGCCGCGCGCGTAGGTGGAATACGTGTGGTACACGACGCCGTCTTCCAGCACGAACGCGCTCATGCCAGGCCGGTCGCGCACGTAGGTGGGCGCGTCGGTACCGCACATGCTGGCAAACTGCCGCACAGGTTCGGGCAAGTCGGATGCATCCATCACGTGGCTGCCGCGCACGTAGTTGTAATCGGCACTGCCGGCGCGCTGCTGGTCTTCTGTGATCGAGACGTTGAAGTCGTAGTTGAAATTGCTGCCCACCGACGACACCCACGGGAAGGTCCAACCCATCCGCTCGCGATACTCGATCAGCTTGGCCAATGGCCCGCGCGACACCGCCATCAGCGTCACGTCGTGATTCGCCAGATGCGTGACGAAGCCGTCAAAGCCATCGGCAATCATCGAGCACGAGGGGCAGCCCGCCTTGTAGTCCGGCCCAAACATGAAGTGATAGACGAGCAGTTGCGACCGCCCGCCAAACAGATCGGCCAGCGAGGCGCTGCCTTTCTCGGTTTCAAAGCGGTAGTCTTTGTCGATGCGGACCCATGGCAGAGCCTGCCGGCGGCGCGCGAGTTCATCGCTGCGGCGCGTCAGTTCCTTCTCGGCCTTGAGCAGTTCAATGCGCTCTGCCAGCCAGGTTGCGCGGGTTGCTGTGGGGTGTGTTGCACTCATGCTTGCCTCCGTTTTTGGGTGAGTGGTCGTGTGCTAGATTAGGCGCCGACCTCAAACGGCGGGAGTGACAAGTGTGGCGGGATTCGAATGGATTCATTGATCACGGCTGCAGCCCGCGCACTCGCTGCCGGTGACCCATTCGGAGCACTGAACCGCGTTGCCTTGCGTGACGACGCAGCCGCACTGGCCTTGCGCGGCATCGCCATGGCCCAGCTCGGTGACCTGGCACGCGCCAAACTCTTGCTGCGTCGCGCGGCTCGCGCATTCGGCTCTCGAGAAGCACTGGCACGCGCACGCTGCGTCGTCGCGGAAGCTGAAGTCGCCCTTGCTTCGCGCGATCTGGGCTGGCCCGCCAACACCCTCGACACAGCATGCGCCACGCTGGAGGCGCATGGCGATCACGTCAACGCCGCACACGCGCGGTATCTCAGCATCCGTCGCCTGCTGCTGATCGGCCGCCTGGACGACGCCGAAGCCGCGCTCGCCGCGCTAAGCCCCGCGCATCTTCCTCCGGTCTTACGGGCCGCGCATGCGCTTGTCGTCGCCGGCATTGCCATCCGGCGTTTGCAGACCGCTGCCGCACGCGCTGCCTTGAACGACGCAGACGTCGCGGCGCGTCAGGCCGGCATCCCGACGCTCACCGTCGAAGTCGAACGTGCCGCCCTCGTCTTAAGCGCGCCGGCTGCGCGCCTCATCTCGCGCGGCGAAGAACGCATCCTGCGTCTTGATGATGTCGAAGCCCTCTTTGCGTCGGACGCGCTGGTGGTGGACGCGTGCCGACTCGCCGTGCGACAGACCGATACCGTCGTCCCACTGGCCACGCGGCCCGTGCTCTTCACGCTGGCGCGGGCATTGGCCGAAGCGTGGCCCGAAGATGTCCCCCGAGACGCCCTCATCGCGCGCGCATTCCGCACCCGGCATCCGGACGACTCGCACCGCGTGCGACTGCGCGTGGAGATCGGGCGTTTGCGCACGGCACTTGGCGCGTTGGGCACGGTCAAGGCGACCAAGCAAGGATTCGCGCTGCAACCCCACTCGGCGCAAAAGGTGGTGGTGCTCGCACAACCCGTCGACGAGCAATACGCTGCCGTGCTGGCCTGTCTCGCCGATGGGGAATCGTGGTCCAGCTCCGCATTGGCGTTGGCGCTTGGTGCCAGCCAGCGCACCGTACAGCGCGCGCTCGACGCATTGGCCGCCGCCGGCAAGGTGCAGTTCTTCGGACGCGGACGCGCGCGCCGATGGGTGACGCCGCCGGTACCCGGATTCGCGACCACCTTGTTACTCCCCGCACCGCTGCCAAGTGACTAGGATGAAGGCTCCACAACCGACCCCAGCGAGTCCAACATGAAACGATCCACCGCCGAAGTCGTGCGTGAATACGGCCCATTCCCTGGCGCGGAGAACGTCGGCGGCGTGACCTACGATGGTCAACACGTCTGGTTTGCTGCCGGCGGTCAGTTGAAGGAACTTGACCCCGACAGCGGCAAGACGCAGCGCTCCATCGACGTGCCAGCGCATGCCGGTACCGCGTTCGACGGGCGCCACCTGTTCCAGATCGCCGAAGACCGCATCCAGAAGATCGACCCGCAAACCGGCGCCGTGCTCGCCACGATTCCCGCGCCAGGCGCGGGCGGAGACTCGGGCCTCGCGTGGGCCGAGGGCACGCTGTGGGTCGGTCATTACCGGGAGCGCAAGATCCGCCAGATCGATCCGGACACCGGCAAGGTGTTGCGCACCATCGAATCCAACCGCTTCGTAACTGGCGTCACGTGGGTCGACGGCGAACTCTGGCACGCCACATGGGAAGGCGATACGAGCGAGCTGCGGCATATCGATCCGCAAACCGGTGAAGTGCTGGAGCAGCTTGATATGCCGGCGGGCATCACTGTGTCAGGGCTTGAGTCGGATGGCGCCGATCAGTTCTTCTGCGGTGGCGGCACCACCGGAAAGATTCGTGCGGTACGGCGGCCCCGGAAGCAGGCGGTATAGGCGCGATACCGGCACACGGAAGGAACGAGGCCCGCTCAAATGCGGGCCTTTTCTTTGCGTGGCCTGCACATAACATTACAGCTTAACTGCACAGTTAAACTGTATTGATGCTATGCTCGCGGCATGGCTAAATCACGCTCCTCCACCGATACTGCTCCGCCTGCCGCGCTGGCCGGCGATCTGCGCATTGCGCTCGGCAAGCTGTCCCGGCGCCTGCGCGAACAAGTCCACCCAAACGATCTCACCCACGCGCAAAAGTCGGTTCTGCTGCGCCTGGACCGTGATGGCCCGGCCACCGTGTCTGCGCTTGCGCGGGCCGGCAGTGTGAAGCCGCAGTCGATGCGGGTCACCGTTGCAGCGCTGGAAGCGATGGGCGCAGTTGCCGGCAAGCCCGATCCGACGGATGGCCGGCAAACGCTCATCGAGTTGACGCCGGGCTTTCGGAAAGCACTCAGGGAAAGCCGCGCCGCGAAGGACGATTGGCTGTTCCGCGCACTGCAGGCGCAACTGTCCGCCGCCGAGCAAGCTGAGCTGGCGAAGGCCGTGACGTTGCTGCAACGGCTGGCAGAGTTTTGAGCCTCTTTTACTGTTCCTGATCCGGAGCGTCGACATGGCATGGTCGCATCTCATCTCTTGGTTTTTCGGCGGCGCATTCCTCGCCAACGCTGTGCCGCACTTCGTCTTCGGTATCGCAGGCAAACCATTTCAGAGCCCATTCGCAACGCCGCCCGGCGAAGGTCTTTCGTCTTCTACGGTGAATGTGCTGTGGGGGGCGTTCAATCTGGCCGTCGGCTACGTCCTCGTCCTGCGGGTTGGTGATTTCCACCTGCGAAACACAACCGATGCCGTTGCACTTGGGCTTGGCATCCTGGCCCTCGGCGTGCCGATGGCACGGCGCTTTGGCCGGTTCAACGGTGGCAATCTCGGCGGCGATCTGCTGCAGCGCCAATGAACACATCGCTAAGTACGCCAGCAACAGGCGTCTTCCGCTCACTGCGCGTTTTCAACTACCGCTTGTGGGCCGTGGGGTCGCTGGTGTCCAACGTGGGCACGTGGATGCAGCGCACCGCACAGGACTGGCTGGTGCTGACGCAGCTCACGCACCACAACGCTTCTGCGGTGGGCACGGTGATGGCGCTCCAGTTCGGGCCTCAGCTCCTGCTGTTGCCCTGGACGGGCGTTGCCGCAGACCGCTACAACCAGCGCAAGCTGCTGATGGCCACCCAAGCGACATCAGGCGTGCTGGCGTTGATTCTCGGGCTGCTGACCGTGACGGGCATCGTTCAGCTCTGGCACGTCTACCTGCTGGCGTTTCTATCTGGCTGCGCGTCGGCGTTCGATGCCCCGGTCCGCCAGACGTTCGTGGCAGAACTCGTGGGCGACGGCGATCTGCCCAATGCGGTTGCGCTCAACTCGACGTCGTTCAACGCGGGGCGCATGGTCGGGCCAGCAGCGGCGGGCATGGCTATCGCCACCATCGGTACAGGCTGGGCGTTCCTGGCCAACGGGCTTTCGTTCATCGCCGTGCTGACTTCGCTCTTTTTCCTGCGCAAATCCGAACTGCGCCCGAATGCGCGTGCACGGCGCTCACAAGGCGGCTTTGCCGAGGCCATCCGTTACGTGCGGGCTCGCCCCGACCTCAAGGCCATGCTGGTCATGCTGTTCCTGATCGGCACATTCGGGCTGAACTTTCCCATCTTCATCTCGACGATGGCAGCGAGCGTCTTCCACTCGGATGCGCGCGGCTACGGCGTGTTGTCGTCGATGATGGCGATCGGAACGATGTCCGGCGCACTTTTCGCCGCGGGGCGTAAGCGGCTGGAGTTCAAGTCGCTGCTGATTGGCGCTGCGATGTTCGGGCTGGGGTGCACGTTGGCGGCCAGCGCACCGGGCTATTGGCTGTTTGCTGCGGCGCTGGTCATCACCGGCATGGCGGCGCTGACGTTTACCAACACGAGCAACAGCCTGATGCAACTCTCGACCGAACCTGCCATGCGTGGTCGGGTGATGGCGTTGCGCGTGGCCATCGCGTTGGGCGGCACACCGATCGGCGCGCCGATCGTGGGCTGGGTGGCAGACCATCTCGGCCCGCGCTGGTCACTTGGTGTGGGAGCGCTCTCGGGCCTGCTAGCGGCAGCGGTTGCCGTCTATGTGATGCGACGGCAGATTCACCTACCGCGGCAAGAGCCTCCGACGCTGGGGCAAAGCGCGTCTTGAGCAGATTGACGTTGTGTCGAAAAAAAACCCCGCGATGCGGGGTTTTTTCTTGGCAGATGAACGACCGATCAGATCGCTTCGATCTTCGTGGCAGCCGGGCCCTTCTGGCCAACGCCTGCAACGTAGCGAACCTTCTGGCCCTCTTGGAGGGACTTGAACCCGCTACCCTGAACTTCAGAGAAGTGAGCGAAGAGATCGTTGCCGCCTGCGTCCGGGGTGATGAAGCCGAAGCCCTTGGAGTCGTTGAACCACTTTACTGTGCCGGTTTCCATGTTGGATATCCTAAAAAGTTCTGCATGAGCCTGTGCTCATCAGGCACGACAATCAAGGAAGAAACATGGAGCAAAGGAAGCACCGCTTGGCGTGACAACCCAGAACATCGGAGTAACTGCTTGAAGATCCTGCGAGGATGGTTTCTACAGATATTTCAGACCCGCGTCAACAAATAATTGGATAAGCTGCACCTTTGACCCACCCCTGCTCCCCACCGCTGAGCCAGCGCGCCCCAGCGGGCATGCCCCTTGAGAGACCCTTCAGCATGACACTCTGCTCGGCTTGCGCCGCAATCGAACTCCACAAGCGCGGCGCGCCAGGCCATGCTTTGCTGAGAATCACCGACACGCAGCGCATCAAGTCCCCCTCCGCGCGCCCGGTCACGATCAGCACGTTCTCGTGCCCTACATGCGGCGCACGGTGGGTCTACCGTGACGAAAAGAACGTGGACAACCAAGGCTGGTCGCTGGAGGCGTAGACGCCATTCGGGTAGCTTCTCGGCAGGCGCTGGATAGCCAACCGTGTAAGGACAAAAAAAAAGCCCGCATAACGCGGGCTTCTTCCGACGAGGGAGGTGAATCTCACTCCCACTCGATCGTCGCAGGCGGCTTGCCCGACACGTCATACACGACCCGGCTCAACCCACGCACTTCATTGATGATGCGGTTCGACACACGGCCCAGCAGCGTGTACGGCAGATGCGCCCAATGTGCGGTCATGAAGTCGGTGGTCTGCACAGCACGCAGCGCAGTGACGTAGTCGTACGTACGGCCATCGCCCATCACGCCGACGGACTTGATCGGCAGGAACACCGCAAACGCCTGGCTGGTCAGGTCGTACCAGCTCTTGCCGACATCGCCTTCACCGCACAGGCCGGCGGCTGCGTCCTGCGCCGTGGCCTTGGTGCCGCGCAGCTCTTCGATGAAGATGGCGTCAGCACGGCGCAGCAGGTCTGCGTATTCACGCTTGACCTCACCCAGAATGCGCACGCCCAGGCCCGGCCCCGGGAACGGATGGCGATAGACCATCTCGTGCGGCAGGCCCAGCGCCACGCCCAGCTCGCGCACTTCATCCTTGAACAGGTCGCGCAGCGGCTCGAGCAGCTTCAGCCCCAGCGTTTCCGGCAGGCCGCCCACGTTGTGGTGGCTCTTGATGGTCGTCGCCTTCTTGGTCTTGGTGCCGCCCGATTCCACCACGTCCGGGTAGATCGTGCCCTGCGCCAGCCACTTGGCGTTGCTGAGCTTCTTGGCTTCGGCCTGGAACACTTCAACAAACTCGCGGCCGATGATCTTGCGCTTGGCTTCCGGGTCCGTCACGCCGGCCAAGTGACCGAGGAACTGCTCGGAGGCATCCACGTGCACGACCTTGGCGTGCAGGCGGCCGGCGAACATGTCCATCACCATCTTGCCTTCGTCCAGGCGCAGCAGGCCGTGGTCGACAAACACGCAGGTGAGCTGGTCGCCAATCGCACGGTGGATCAGCGCCGCTGCCACCGACGAATCAACACCGCCCGACAGGCCGAGGATCACCTCCTCATCGCCCACCTGCTCGCGAATGGCCTTGACGGCTTCCTCGATGTGGTCACGCATGACCCAGTCGGGCTTGGCACCGGCAATTTCCAGAACAAAGCGCTCGAGCATCGCACGGCCTTGCACGGTATGCGTAACTTCCGGGTGGAACTGCACGGCGTAATAGCCACGCGACTCATCCGCCATGCCGGCGACCGGGCAGCTCGGCGTCGAGGCCAGCAGCTTGAAGCCGGGCGGCAGTTCTGTGACCTTGTCGCCGTGGCTCATCCAGACCTTGAGCATGCCGTGGCCTTCCGGCGTGGCGAAGTCCTGGATGTCCTTGAGCAGACGCGTGTGGCCATGTGCACGCACTTCGGCGTACCCGAATTCGCGGTGGTCACTCCACTCCACCTTGCCGCCCAGCTGCACGGCCATGGTCTGCATGCCGTAGCAGATGCCGAGCACCGGCACGCCCAGGTCCCACACGGCCTGCGGGGCGCGCAGTTGATGGTCTTCGTACGTGCTGGCGTGGCTGCCGGACAGGATGATCGCCTTGGGCGCGAACTCGCGCACGAAGGCGTCGGACACGTCGTTCGGGTGGATCTCGCAGTAGACGTGTGCTTCACGCACGCGCCGCGCAATCAGTTGCGTGACTTGCGAGCCGAAATCAAGGATGAGGACTTTGTCGTGCATGTTGTGGAGGAATGGAATCGGCAATCGTGTCGACTTCAGTGCCGGGGCCGTAGCCCGGAGGCGGCATGTAGCCAGGTTCTTTGCGTTGCGCCTTTTCTGCGCGTTCGCGTTCGCGCGCGGCCGCGGCGTCTTCCCGGGCCTTCTGCGCGCGCACGCGCTCGCTGGTGCGCACGCGGCGCGAGGCGGGAATCTGCACGGCGGAAAACGCCGCCAGCACCGCGGCAAATGTCGGCAGCCAGATGCGACCGGCGCCGTCCACCGGCAAGTGGAAGAACAGCAGCCAGGCAATCACCAGCACGGCGACAGCCAGGTTCACATGACCGACCACCTGCGCCACGGCGGTCGTCAGTTGCCCGTTGACGGTGGCGTGCCACAGCAGCCAGGCCACGCCAATCAGCGTGACGCCGAGCAGCTGGCCGTACATCGCCGGCTCAGGCTGCGGCAATTGCAGCGCGCCGAAGATGGACGTCATGGGTGAAGCCAGCAGGACGAGACCGACGCACAGTGCGACAGCCGCATCCAGAAACAGAACGAGTCGCAAAAGCGCTTTCATCATCGTCTCCAGTTGCGGGCGGCCGCCCGTGCTTCGGCCACCGGTTGATTCGGCCGGAGCGCCCGCGCGCCCCGGCGGCAGTACTGCTTGCCTTCTATCTTGTATGCGGTGATCGGCAACCGATCAGTCGCGGTGATAGTTCGGCGCTTCCTTCGTGATCTGCACGTCGTGCACATGCGATTCGTTCATGCCGGCAGCGGTGATCTCGACAAACTGGGCCTTCTCGTGCCATTCGGCAATCGACGCGCAACCGCAGTAGCCCATCGACGAGCGAACGCCGCCCGTGAGTTGATGCACGATCGGCAGCGCGGAGCCCTTGTACGGCACGCGGCCCTCGATACCTTCCGGCACGAGCTTGTCGACGTTGGCGGTGTTGTCTTCCTGGAAGTAACGGTCGGCGGCGCCGTCCTTCATCGCGCCCACCGAGCCCATGCCGCGGTAGCTCTTGTACGAGCGACCTTGGAACAGGAACACCTCACCTGGGGATTCGTCCGTACCGGCAAACATGCCGCCCATCATCACGGTGTGCGCGCCGGCAGCCAGGGCCTTGGCGACGTCGCCCGAGTAACGGATACCGCCGTCAGCGATCAGCGGAACGCCGGTGCCCTTCAGTGCCTCGGCCACATTGGACACGGCAAAGATTTGCGGCACGCCCACGCCAGCAACGATCCGCGTCGTGCAGATCGAGCCCGGGCCAATGCCAACCTTGACGCCATCCGCGCCGTGGTCGACCAGCGCCTTGGCAGCGTCGCCCGTGGCGATGTTGCCGCCAATCACCTGCACTTGCGGGTAGTTGTCCTTGATCCAGCGCACGCGGCTCAGCACGCCCTGGCTGTGGCCGTGCGCGGTATCGACCACGATCACGTCCACGCCGGCCTTGACCAGCAAATCGATACGCAGATCGTTATCCGGGCCCACGCCCACCGCCGCACCCACGCGCAGCGAACCGCGTTCGTCCTTCGACGCCAGCGGATATTCGGTAGCCTTCTGGATATCCTTGACGGTGATCAGGCCGCGCAGCTCGAAAGCTTCGCCCACCACCAGCACGCGCTCCAGGCGGTGCTTGTTCATCAGGCGCTTGGCCTCTTCCAGCGAAGCGCCTTCCTTGACGGTGACGAGCTTCTCGCTCGGCGTCATCTTGGCGCGCACCGGGGCGTCCAGTTCCTCTTCGAAACGCAGATCGCGGTTGGTGATGATGCCCACCACCTTCTTGCCTTCCAGCACCGGGAAACCCGAAATGCCATGCTGTGCCGACAGCGCCATCACGTCGCGGACCTTCATGTCCGGACCGATGGTGATCGGGTCGCGTAGCACGCCCGATTCAAAGCGCTTGACCTTGGCGACTTCGCGCGCCTGTTCTTCGGGCTTCAGGTTCTTGTGGACGATACCGATGCCACCTTGCTGCGCCATGGCGATGGCGAGCCGCGCTTCCGTAACCGTATCCATGGCGGCGGAGACGAGCGGAATGGCAAGTTCGATCGAACGGGTGAGCTTGGTGCGAAGGGACGTATCGCGGGGCAGGACGGCCGAATAGGCCGGGACGAGCAGCACATCATCGAACGTGAGTGCTTTCTGGACAAGACGCATAGCAATTTCCTCTAGGCGCAAAATCGGATTATACGGGAATTCGCCCCACGGTTGTAGAGACCCGTGCTATGCTCGATAAATTTTTCTTCGCGCACGTGCCTATTGCGCCCTGCGCCGCCAGCGGCCGCGCAGAATCAGCCTCGCGAGTGTTCGAATGGGAATTGGCGTATTGTGCGCCCTGCTGGCTGGGGCGATGTGGGGCATGGTCTTTATTGCACCCCGCGCGCTGCCCGCGTTTTCACCGTGGGAACTGACCCTCGGCCGCTACCTCGCCTACGGCGTCATCGCAGCCATTGCCGCTGCCCCGATCCTCCCCCGCATTGCCCGCAAGATTACCCGCGCCGATTGCCTGGCGCTGGCCATGCAATCATGCAGCGGCAACCTTGTTTACTTCGTTTTCGTGGCGTTTGGCGTGCAGCTGGCTGGCGTCGCACCAACCTCACTCATCGTTGGCATCCTGCCCATCACGGTGACCATGCTTGGCCGGCGCGACCATGGCGCCGTGCCGCTCTCCCGGCTGATCTGGCCGCTATTGGTTGTCGCTGCCGGCATCGTGTGCATCAACGTCGATCTGTTTGGCCATCAAGCAGAAACGGCAGCCATGAACGTCCGGCCGGTCTGGCAACGCATTGCCGGCATCGCTTGTGCCGTGGGCGCGCTTTGCAGCTGGACCTGGTACGCCGTGGACAACGCCCGCTACCTGCAGCGCAATCCGCATTTCTCTAGCAACGAATGGTCTGCGCTGTACGGCATTTCCAGCGGCATTCTGTCGGCCGCTTTGACCTTGGTGGCCCTGCTCTCGGTTGGTACAAGCTGGATGAATACCGGCGGACGTGACTGGGGCACGTTCTGGGCAGTCAACGCTGCCGTGGCACTCGGCGCGTCGCTGATCGGCAACAACTTGTGGAACATCGCCTCCCGACGGCTGCCGCTCACGCTGTCGGGCCAGATGATCGCGTTCGAGACGCTGTTCGCGCTGGCATATGGCTTCGTGTATGACGGCCGCTGGCCACGTCCGCTTGAGATGGCCGCAATCGCCTTGCTGATTGCGGGAGTCGGCTGGTCGGTGCGCTTGCACGCCAACGACAAGTCTGCATAAACTGGGCGCCTTGCCGGGGGGCGAGTCGACAGGCCAAGCCAGGCCGTCGGCCTAAATTGGCGAGTGGCGATCACGCCACCGGGCTCCCGTGCGCGTCGAGGGGCCGTCGTCGGGTCGGCCAGCGCGCCGTCGGCAGTCCACGAACGAGAACTTCATGAAACGACTGCACGTCCTGTTGCCTGCCACCGCCACCCTGATCGCCCTTGCTTGCCCGGTTGCCCAGGCGCAATGGGCTTGGCAATGGCGCGATGACAAGGGCCACATGGTCTACAGCGACGCCGCACCGCCGCCGTCGGTGCCACCCAGCCGCATCATCCGCAATCCGAACAGCCGCACGGCCACGGCCTACGAAGCGCTTTCCGCGCCAGCGTCGGGCGTCAAAGCAACGGATCCGAACGCGGCCGCCAAACCCGCCCAACCAGCCTCGGGCGTGGCCGCATCCAACCCCGACGAAGAACTGCGCAAGCGCCTGGCCGATCGGGCCAAGAAAGAACAGGACGAGGCCAGGCAGGCAGAGGCGGCGCAGCGCAAGCAAGCCGAATGCGCACGCCTGCGTAACGAAACCACGTATATGCAAGACGGCCGCCGCGTCGGCTCGGTGCAAGCCGACGGCTCGATCGCCTATATGGATGACAATCAGCGCGCTGCAGCCCTGCAGCGCAACCAGGCAGCCCTGAGCGCCAACTGCAACTGATTTCTTGTTATTCGAGGACGTCGTCTTTGGGCGGCGCCTCGTTGCGCAGCCACTTCAGCCCTTCGCGCGTGCCGGTGGCCCGCACCTTCTGCACACGCCGCCGGCGTGCAGTTTTTGGATCGGCGATCAGCGGACCCAGGATTTCCACCCGATCACGCGCATGCAATGCGGCATCCGACGTCTTGCGCTTGCCGTAGACGCCCAGCCGGCAGGTCTCGATGGCCAGATCCAGGCCGTGGAGCAAGCCCGACGCGCGCACCGCGTCAGCCACCGTCGCCTGCGCCGGCACTTGCACATTGACGAGCCGCGGCGGCGTGACCGTCGCCAGGCAGACCATCACGTCGATCACGGAATTGGATTCAGGACTCGCCATACACCGCCTCAGCGCGTTTGACGAATGAGTCGACGAAGGTGTTGGCAATCATGCTGAACACCGGGCCGATCAGCTTTTCCAGAATCACGCTGGAAAACTCGTAATGCAGGTGGAAGTTGATCTTGCAGGCGTCCGCGCGCAACGGCGTGAATATCCAGAAACCGGTGAACGACTTGAAAGGCCCGTCTGCGAACGTCATATCAATGCGAGTGGGCCGCATTTGCACGTTACGCGTGCGAAAGAACTGATGAATGCCCTTGAAGGCGATGTCCACACGCGCGTCGAGTGACGTTTCCGTCTGTTCGTAGATTTCAACGCCACCGCACCATGGCAGGAAGTTTGGATAGTCCTTGACGTCGGTGACCAGGTCGAACATCTGTTCGGCCGAGTAGCCTATCAACACGGTTTTTTCAACGTCTGCCATGCGTGATCCGAAAGCTTTGCGTGCCGCGTCCCGGCTGGGGTTGCGGCGGATTTGTTAAACTCGCCATTTTATCGCAGCGCATGCTGGGATCGTCACCCCAAGCGCGCACCGCATATTCAAAAATATGACCATCGCCGACAACAAAAAGGCCTTTTTCGATTACTTCATCGAAGAGCGCTACGAAGCAGGCATGGCTCTTGAGGGCTGGGAGGTGAAAGCCATCCGGGCCAACCGTGCGCAGATCAAGGAAGGCTACGTCGTCATCCGCAACGCCGAACTGTTCCTGATCGGGGCTCATATCAGCCCGCTGCAATCGGCCTCCACGCATGTCAATCCAGACCCCGTGCGCACCCGCAAGCTGCTGCTGCACGCCGAAGAGATCAAGAAGCTCATCGGCAAGGTGGAGCAGCGCGGCTACACGCTCGTGCCGCTCAACCTGCACTACACGCGCGGCCGCGTGAAGTGCGAAATCGGCCTCGCTAAAGGCAAGAAACAGTTCGACAAGCGCGAAACCGAGAAAGACCGCGACTGGCAGCGCGAAAAAGCCCGCCTCATGCGCGAGAAGGCTTGAGCCCTCTCGCTTCCCGACTTTTATGCGGCCGGCCGTTGCTGCTTCACAATCGTCAACGCTGACGCAATCATCGTGCTCAGGTCGCCCATGTTGCCCGGCACGATGAGCGTGTTGCCCTGCTTGGCCAGGTTGCCGAACGCGCTGACATACTCTTCCGCCACCTTCAGGTTGACGGCATCGATACCGCCATCGGTGCGAATGGCCTGACCGATCTTTTGGATCGCCTGGGCGTTGGCTTCTGCCACCGCCAGAATCGCCGCCGCTTCGCCTTGCGCCTTGTTGATTGCGGCCTGCCGTTCCCCTTCTGATTTTTGGATGGCCGCCTCGCGCGCGCCGGAAGCCAGGTTGATCTGCTCCTGGCGTTTGCCTTCGGATGCGGCGATCAGCGCACGCTTTTCGCGCTCGGCCGTGATCTGCGCCTGCATGGCGTGCAGGATCTCCTTCGGCGGCGTCAGATCCTTGATCTCGTAGCGCAGCACCTTCACACCCCAATTCGATGCGGCCTCATCCAGCGCATTCACCACGCTGTGGTTAATGAAGTCGCGCTCCTCGAACGTCTTGTCCAGTTCCAGCTTGCCGACGACCGAACGCAGCGTCGTCTGCGCCAGCTGCGTGATGGCGATCACAAAATTGCTCGAGCCATATGAGGCCCGCATCGGGTCGGTCACCTGGAAGTACAGGATGCCGTCTACCTGCAGCTGCGTGTTGTCCTTGGTGATACAGATCTGGCTCGGCACGTCGAGCGGGATTTCCTTGAGCACGTGCTTGTAGGCCACACGATCAACAAAGGGCAGCACGATGTTGAGCCCCGGCGAGAGCGTCGCGTGATACTTGCCCAGTCGCTCCAGAATCCAGGCGTGCTGTTGCGGCACGATCTTGATGCCTTGCGCGATGAGCACGATGGCGGCAAACAGGACGATGATCGCGAGAGTCCCCAGCTCGAACATAGAACCTCCGTGGTTGGGCTTGTTGGTTGTTGTTGGTGGCTACCTGGGCGCGACGACAAGCACGTTGCCACGCACCTCGACGATCCGGAATTCGCCAGCGGCGGCCGATGCGTGCGGTGCAAGTTCGACATCCCATGCGGCGCCGCGATATTGCACGCGCGCGCGGCGCTCTGGCGACCAGGCATCGACGCGCAACGTCTCGCCGATGTCCAGATTGACGTTGCGATTGCGCGCGGCATTTTCGCGCGTGGTGCGTCCGTAGCGCGTGCGCCGCAGCCCGACGATGCCGAACACCGCCACGATGGCGGCCACGATGGCCTGTGCAGGAAACGCAAGGCCGATCAGCGCGGCGAGACCGCCTGCAACCAGCCCGATCGCCACCATCAGCAGATAGAACGTCCCCGTCATCAGCTCGCCAATGACGAGAAGCACGGCCAGAGAAAACCAGACGGTCTGAGCCGACATACTCCCTCTCCCGGAATCCCATGAAAAAACCCCCGCGACGCTGCACGTCTGCGGGGGCATGTCGCTCGGCCCCCGTCAGCGTTGGACGCCATCGGGCACTTCGCGTTCTTGTTGGCGCGCACCCGTCAGGATACGCGCCTTGTCTTACGACGCTCTAGGCCGGAATTAAGCCGAACCCAGCTTCTGCCACGTGTCGATCACCGAATCCGGATTCAGCGAGATCGACGAGATACCTTCCTTGGCCAGCCACTCGGCAAAGTCCGGATGGTCAGACGGGCCCTGGCCGCAGATGCCGACGTACTTGTCCATCGACAGCGCCGTGGAAATAGCCCGCTGCAGCATGAACTTGACCGCCGGATCGCGCTCGTCGAAGTCCTTGGCCAGCAGCTCCATGCCGGAATCGCGGTCCAGGCCCAGCGTGAGCTGCGTCAAGTCGTTCGAGCCGATCGAGAAGCCGTCGAAATGCTGCAGGAATTGTTCAGCCAGGATCGCGTTGGACGGCACTTCGCACATCATGATCAGGCGCAGGCCGTTCTCGCCGCGCTTCAGACCGTACTTGGCCAGCAGCTCGACAACCTTCTCAGCCTGGCCGAGCGTGCGCACGAACGGCACCATCACTTCGACGTTGGTCAGGCCCATCTCGTCGCGCACACGCTTCATGGCACGGCACTCCATCTCGAAGGCTTCAGCGAAGTCTTCGGCGATGTAGCGCGAGGCGCCACGGAAGCCCAGCATCGGGTTTTCTTCGTCCGGCTCGTAGCGCGAACCACCGATCAGCTTCTTGTACTCGTTGGACTTGAAGTCGGACAGACGCACGATCACGGGCTTCGGATAAAACGCCGCTGCGATCGTGGCAATGCCCTCGGCCAGCTTGTCAACGTAGAACGCGCGCGGGCTGGCATGGCCGCGAGCCACGCTTTCCACGGCCTTCTTCAGGTCGCTGTCGACCTGCGGGTAGTCGAGGATCGCCTTCGGGTGAACGCCGATGTTGTTGTTGATGATGAACTCGAGACGGGCCAGGCCCACGCCGCCGTTCGGGATCTGGCAGAAATCGAACGCCAGTTGCGGGTTGCCGACGTTCATCATGATCTTGGTGCTGATCGTCGGCATTTCGCCACGCTGGACTTCCGTGATTTCGGTTTCCAGCAGGCCGTCGTAAATCTTGCCTTCGTCGCCTTCGGCGCACGAGACCGTCACGAGCGTGCCGTCCTTCAGCAGGTCGGTCGCATCGCCGCAGCCGACCACCGCCGGCACGCCCAGCTCACGCGCGATGATGGCCGCGTGGCAGGTACGGCCGCCACGGTTGGTGACGATGGCCGAGGCGCGCTTCATCACCGGTTCCCAGTTCGGGTCGGTCATGTCGGCAACCAGCACGTCGCCGGGCTGCACACGCTCCATTTCAGCCGGATCGTTGATCACGCGCACCGGGCCCGTGCCGATCTTCTGGCCGATAGCGCGGCCGGTGGTCAGCACCGGTGCCGAGCCCTTCAGGCGGAAACGCTGCTCAACCTTGCCGTGCGACTGGCTCTTCACCGTCTCCGGGCGTGCCTGGAGGATGTAGATCTTGCCGTCCTTGCCGTCCTTGCCCCACTCGATGTCCATCGGGCGGCCGTAGTGCTTTTCGATGATGACGGCGTACTTCGCCAGCTCTGCCACGTCAGCATCGTTGATGGAGTAGCGGTTGCGGAGTTCGCCCGGCACGTCGACGGTCTTCACACGGCCTTCTTCGCCCGGCGCGGTGAACTCCATCTTGATCAGCTTGGAGCCGATCGAGCGGCGGATGATCGGGTATTTGCCGGCGGCCAGCGTCGGCTTGAAGACGTAGAACTCGTCGGGGTTCACGGCGCCCTGCACCACCGTTTCGCCCAGGCCGTAGCTGGAGGTGATGAAGACGACCTCCTGGAAGCCAGACTCGGTGTCGATCGTGAACATCACGCCCGAGGCGCCGCAGTCAGAGCGCACCATGCGCTGGATGCCGGCCGACAGGGCCACCACGTCATGGGCGAAGCCCTTGTGCACGCGGTACGAAATGGCACGGTCGTTGTACAGCGAAGCAAACACGTGCTTGATCTTGTCGAGCACGTCGTCGATGCCGAGAACGTTGAGGTAGCTCTCTTGCTGACCGGCGAACGACGCGTCAGGCAAGTCTTCGGCGGTGGCCGACGAACGCACCGCGAACGATGCCTCGGCGCCTTCGCGGGCCGACACGCGAGCGTACGACTCGCGAATCTCTTGCTCCAGTCGCGGCTGGAACGGTGCGGTGGCGACCCACTCGCGGATCTCCTTGCCGGCGACAGCCAGCGCCTTGACGTCGTCGACATCTAGGCTGGCCAGACGCTGCGAGATGCGCTCGGTCAGGTTGTTGTGTGCAAGGAAATCGCGGAACGCCAGTGCCGTGGTGGCAAAACCGCCCGGAACGCGCACGCCGGCGCCATCCAGCTGGGAGATCATCTCGCCCAGCGAAGCGTTTTTACCGCCGACGACCTCGACATCGGTCATCCGCAATTGCTCGAACGGCAGCACATAGGCGCCGTCTTGCGACAGGTTAGTCATACAAGCCCCTAAACGAAGTGAAAAACCGGTCGGATGCGCACGGGGCTTTCTTCTTGTCGTCTGGCCGCGCGAATCGCTTGGCTAAACCATCCGGATGCCCTGCCAGGATTGCCGCCGTGGCGTTGCCCAGCAGGCGATAGGCCCGAATTGCTTAGCTAAACGATCGCCGCTATTCTACCGTGCCGCAGCACGATTTCCTGCTGGCGTGCTGGAAAAACCCCTCGTTTTCGATGACCGACTTCGCCACCGCATCTGCCAACCGCACACCGTTCCGCACCGTTTTCATTGTGTCGGATGGCACCGGGATCACCGCAGAAACGTTCAGCCACTCGATCCTGGCGCAGTTTGAGATGAAATTCCGCCAGGTGCGGATCCCGTTTGTCGACACAATCGACAAGGCGCACGTTGCCGTCGCAAAGATCAACGAAGCGTTTCACGCCGAAGGGGTCAGGCCGATCGTCTTCACCACATTGGTGGATGCCGAGGCAAACGAGATCGTCCATCGGGCCAAGGCCACCATCCTGGACATGTTCCAGACCTTCATCGAGCCGCTCGAGAAGGAGCTGAACCTCAAGTCGACCCACGCCATCGGCCGCTTTCACCAGAACGCCGACACCGAGGCGTACAAAAACCGCATCGAAGCGATCAACTTTTCACTTGCGCATGATGACGGGCAGTCACACAAGAACCTGGCCGAGGCGGATGTGATACTGGTGGGGGTATCGCGCAGCGGCAAGACGCCGACCAGCCTGTACCTTGCAATGCAATATGGCGTGAAATCGGCCAATTACCCGCTCATTCCGGACGATTTCGAGCGCGGCAAGCTGCCTACGGTGCTGTACGACTACAAGAGCAAGATTTTCGGACTGTCGATCGATCCTCAACGCCTGTCGGAAATCCGCAATGAACGTCGCCCAGGCAGCAAATATGCCGCCCTGGAAAATTGCCGCTACGAGATCAATGAAGCCGAATCGATGATGCGGCGCGAGGGCATCAAGTGGCTGTCTTCAACGCACAAGTCAATCGAAGAAATTGCCACGACGATCCTGCAGGACGTCAAGATGGACCACAACAACTACTGAGCGCGCGGTACTCCCTAGCCTCAAACACAACGGCCGGCATTGCACCGGCCGTTTTGCTTTTCTGCTGCCCAGTCAGGCGCGATCGCGCACCCAGTTGCCGCCATGCGCCGCGGCTTGCGCTGCTGGCGACGTTTCCAGATAGGCCAGCGCCTGCTCGGTCGAGCCTTCGTGATGCGGCGTATAACTAGGCCGGAAATAGCGCAATGCGGCCCCGAGCATTTTCCAGAACGATGGCAGGCAGTGACGCCGCGAGCCATGCCACCAACCACGAATAAAGCCTGGGAACTTGCCCGCGCCCGGATCGCGCTTGTACATGAAGCGGAAGCCCGTCACCAGGAAGTACAGCAGCAACAGGATCGTGGTCAGCATGTGGAAGCAGCGCTCAAGATACGAGCCGCCCATGTGCCGAAAGATGTCGAACGCGACGGTGCGGTGCTCAACCTCTTCTGCGCCGTGCCAGCGCAGCAAGTCCAGCATGACAGGATCGGCGTGGGCGGCATCCAGTCCCTTTGCGTTGAGCACCCAGTTGCCCAGATAGCCGAAAAAGTGTTCAAGCGCTGCGATGATGCCGAGCTGCTGCCGCAGCCAGAACCGCGTGTGGCCGATCCTCAGACCCAGCGGCTGTTCGCCAAGCACCTTGGAGAAGAGCCAGTCGAGGCGCTTGGTAAAGGGCTGGGTGTCGATGCCGTGGTCTTTGTAGTAATGCGCAAGCACGCCGCCGTGCGAGCGCGAGTGGACGGCCTCCTGGCGCAGGAATCCCTCGGCGTCGGAGCGCAGCTTCGTGTCGGTAATCAGCGGCAGCGCCTTGTTGTAGACGCGGCAAAACCACAGCTCACCGGCGGGAAACAGCAGGTTCAGGATGTTGATGATGTGCGTGCTGGACGGGTCGCCCGGAATCCATTGGATGGGCGTGTCCTTCCAGTCGAAACGAACGTGGCGGGCCTTGATGAAGTAATCGGGCGCGGTCATGGTGGTCTCCTGATGTTCTTGTCTGCGCGGGCTCAATGCCCCGCCATGCTTACGCGTGCGATCAGCCGGCTGAGCCACTGCGCATAGCGCGAGATGAAGCGCGACGAATGCGCCTCGATGCCAATCGTGACAACGGGCTTGTTGCGCTGAACCGCCCTGAACATGGCTTTCGCGACGGTCTCGGGCTTGAGGCCGCGCAGCTGGTAGAGCTTGGTCGCGCGGGCGCGCAGTTGCGCCTGCTGTGCCTCGGTCGTGCCGGTGTAGACGGTGGAGGCCATGATTCCGGTCTCGGCAAAACCGGGGCAGATAGCCGACACGCCGATGCCCTGCCCGGCCAGCTCACCGCGCATGCATTCGGACAGCATCAGCACCGCGGCCTTCGTCGTCGCATAAGCGGCAAGATCGCGCGATGGCGCAAAGGCAGCCGCCGACGCGGTGTTCAGAATGTGCCCGCCCTGCCCGCGCGCCACCATCTGCTTGGCGAACAGCCGGGCGCCATGGATTACACCCCACACGTTCACGTGCAGGATGCGCTGCCAATCGCGCTCGGACGTGTCGACAATGCCGCCCGCCATGCCAATGCCCGCGTTGTTGACGACGATGTCGGCGCCGCCGAGGTCCTTGCCAACCCAATCGACCAGCGCTTCCATTTGCTCGGCGTTGCCCACGTCGACGGTACGCGCCCACGCCTTGCCGCCGGTGAGGCGGATGAGCTTGGCGGTGCGCTCTCCGTCTTCGGCTCGTATGTCGACGGCGACAATGGCTGCGCCTTGCTCCGCGAATTCCAACGCCGCGCAACGACCGATGCCGCTGCCAGCTCCCGTGATGACGGCCAGCTTGCCGGAGAGCGGCTTGCGCTCGCCCTGCTGACGCGCGCGTTGCAGTGCTTCGGATTCCGGCTTGCCCTCGGCATGCTCGATCAACTCGCGTGCCATTTCCGCCATGCGTGCGGCATGCGTGACTGGCAGCCAATGCCGCGCTACCACTTCACGGCGCCAATACTGCGGCACCCAGCGCGCGAGATCTTCGGACAACGCGGGGCTGACGTACTTGTCGAGCGTCGGCACGATCACCTGCACCGGTGCGTGTGCGACACGCTTGCGCGGCGTGAATAAGCTGCCGATGAAGTTGGCGCGATACAGCGAGACACCGCGCACGCCGTCGGCAGTTTGCGTGGCACGCGGCACGATGGCGGTCTTCTCAACACGACGCAGCACACGCGGCCACGCGCGCCCGAGCCACAGGCGCCAGCTCAGTTCCGGCACGATCGGCAAATGAAACAGCAACACGTACCACGAGCGCACGAGCTGCCCCAGCATCTTGCCCAGCGACGACGGCGTGGGGCGCAGCAGTCGCGCGCGCATCCAGTAACCCACGTGGTCGAGGCACGGCCCGGAGCAGGATGTGTAGGACGCAATGCGCCCGCGCAGGCGCTCCTCCGTCACGAATTCCCACGACTGAATCGAACCCCAGTCGTGCGCGATCAGGTGCACGGGATTGCCGGGGCTCAGCGCATCGATCACCGCTATGAAGTCGTCGGTCAATCGCGCGAAGGTGTAATTGCGTATCCCCTTGGGCGAACTCGACTTGCCGGCGCCACGCACGTCGTAGGCAATGACGTAGTAATCGCGAGCGAGCAGCGGCGCCATCTCGTGCCAGACCTCGCTGTTGTCGGGGTAGCCGTGCACGAGTACGACGGTTGGATGCACCGGGTCGCCCCAGGTCTTGACGGCGAGCGAGACGCTGCCGGATTGCACGGCGCGCTCGGCACATTCCTTGGTCGGGACGGTCGCAGTCGGTTCGAACAACGCCAGCGGAGCCTCTTCAAGCAGCATTTTCATGTGAGCCTCCTCGCACGTCAGGCGGCACGCTGCTGCGCAAGCTGGCGTTGCTGCCAGCGGCGCACGTGCGGCAGATCGTCGTCGAGCCAGTAGGCGTCGTCTTCGGTGATGACGAGCAGCTCCTCGAACTTGGCACCAACGCCATGGAACCCCAGGTGCGGCTCAACGGCCCACAGGCCCGGCACCGGCGCGTGTTCGGATCGACGGTCGATCGACCACAGCGGCGACCACCCCTCCTGCTTGCCGCTGCGTACCTGGTCGAGGATCAGATTGCGCGTGGCGTTCAGCCCGAAGCGCGCCACGAAACGCGGCTTCGATGGGCTGTCGAGCTTGGCCACGCGATGCGCCAGCACCTTGAACGGATACGCCTTGTGCCGCGGTTCCACGCCCTGCTTCATACAGAGCTGGTCCACCGCGCGTGCCACGTCGGCCATCGACCGACGCTCGCGAATCAAGCGCACGATCAGTTCGCGATGCGCCATCAGATCGTCTTGCAGTTGCTCGAGGATGGCGTTTTCGCCAAGGCACATGGCATAGCCCACATCGGCGATCACGCCATTGCGCACGGGCGCCACGTCCAGGATGACCGGCATGTTCTCCTCCAGCCGCCGCGACGACGGAAAGAACGCCAGGTTGAAGCCGGCCATGTGCGTGAGGCCCGAAAAGCCTTGGAACGCCGTGCGATCGCCAAACCAGGCGAACGGCTTGTGCAGCCAGTCATGGACGCCACGATCGCCGAGCCACTCAGTGAGCAGCTTGGCCGCGTCCTTCTCGGTCATGCCGGGGCGCAGCATGCCCCCGACGGCTTCGACGCACGCGTAAGCAAGCTGCTGGATTTCGCGAAACTGGGCGAGTTCGTCGACATGGACGCGCGCCAGGGTGGGGTTCGGCATGCCGGTCTCCTTGAGTGTGGGTATCGAGGGTGCTCAACGGCACCGCGCTCAATGTTCCATTACTCAATGGCAAAGTCAATGCGGGACTTTTCTGGCGTTTGAAAACGCCGTGTGACCGGTAATCGACAGAGAAAAAGAGGGTTTAGCCCGCGCGGCGTTGTCGCACGGCCTCAAACAGACAGATGGCTGCTGCGGCAGCCACATTGAGCGACTCCATACCGCCCGGCTGTGGAATCGTCACAGGCGTCGTCACGGCAGAAAGCCATTCTTCCGACACGCCCGCGCCCTCGTTTCCGAACACCCAGCCGACTGGCGCCTTGAGCGGCACATCGAACACGGCCTGTTTGGCGTGCGACGACGTCGCCAACAGCGGCACCTGGAGGCGCGAATGCACGCTCTCGAACGTGCAGTGTTCAACGATGTTCAGGTGGAAATGCGCACCCATGGCGGCGCGCAATGTCTTGGCCGACCACGCGAACGCGCAGCCCGGCGTCATGAACACATCACGCACGCCGGCAGCAGCCGCGCAGCGCAAGATTGAACCGACGTTGCCGGCATCCTGAATGCCATCAAGGATCACGCAGTCCGCATCAATACTTTGCGGCAACTTGCCTTCCGGCGTCTCGACCAGGGCCATCAGATCGACGCCGTTGACGACGGTGGTGAGCTGAACAAACAGGTTGTCCGCCAGCAGAATGACGGTTTCTGGATCAACGCGCTCGAGCACTGCGGCCACTTCCGGGTGCCGGATATGGCGCTCGGAAACCAGGCATTGCGCCGGCATGTGGCCCGCATCCAGATACGCCATGACCAGATGCACGCCATCGAGCACGGATTGCCCCGCGCGCCGACGATGCTGCGTCGAGCCCGAAAGCGCCTTGAGATGCTTGAACACCGCGTTGTCGCGGGAAGTGATGTGCTTCACGAATGGGCCCAGCAGAAAAAGGTCAGTCGTCCCAAGCGCTGCCTGCAGCGGTGGTTTCGATGCTGATGGCGCTCATCCCCTCCAGCGCACGGCGCACGGGCGCGAACGAGCGGCGATGATGCGGTGTCACGCCATGCAGGTCGATCGCCGCCAGATGCTGCGGCGTGCCATAACCGGCATGGACATCAAAACCATAGAGCGGAAACTCGATGTGCAGCGCGCCCAATTGGCGGTCACGCGTGACCTTCGCCAGGATGGACGCCGCCGAAATGGCCGGCACCAGCGCATCGCCCTTGACGATGGCCTCCACCGCAAACGCGACCTGTGGGCAGCGATTGCCATCCACCTGCACGAGGTCGGGCAGCGTGCCCAACGCGGCGACGCCCTGCACTGCACGCTGCATGGCCAGCATGGTCGCGTGCAGGATGTTGATGCGATCGATTTCCTCGACGGTGGCTTCGGCCACGTGCCAGGCGAGCGCCTTCTCGACGATTTCGTCGTACAGCGCCTCGCGCTTCTTGGCGGTCAGGATTTTGGAGTCGGCCAAGCCCTTGATCGGCTTGCGCGGATTGAGAACGACCGCTGCAGCCGTCACCGGCCCCGCCAAAGGCCCGCGTCCAGCCTCGTCTACACCACAAAGGATGCGACGTGCGCGCTTGGCCGCCGGCTCTTGCGAGAGCAGCAGGCCAAGCTGGTCGGGATTGGGTTTGCGGGAGGCCATGGACTCAAAGCTTACCGCGACTGCGCAGCAGATCGACCACGACTTTCGCGCCAATCTCCGCCATGTTTTGCTTGAGCGTGAGGTGCATCTGCGTGAAGTGCTCACGCAGGAACATGGCGTTGCCATGGTCGCTCAACTGCAGCAACGTTTCACGCGCGAGTGCCTCGGGGGTCGCGTCATCCTGCAGCAGTTCCGGCACGACAAAGCGCCCGGACAGGATGTTCGGCAGCCCAACATACGGCAGATAGCCTTTGCGCTTCATGATCTGCGCGGTCAGCCAGGGCACCTTGTAGGTGATGACCATCGGCTTCTTGTACAACGCCGCTTCCAGCGTGGCCGTACCGCTGGCAAGCAGGATGACATCAGCCGCCTCCATGGCGGCGTGCGACTGGCCATCGACGACCCACAGATGCAGGCCTGGGTGCTCCGCGCGCATGGCATCAATGCGCTCGCGCAGCGTCGCATTGGCCGCCGGCAGCACGAACGCCAGATCCGGTTCGACCGCCTGCATGCGCGACATCGCCGCAAACAGCGTCGGTCCGAGATGCTTCACTTCAGAATTGCGGCTGCCCGGCAGCACTGCAACGACTTTACGGCCCAACGGCAGGCCGAGGCGCGTACGTGCGCCTTCTATGTCCGGCACCAGCGGAATCTCGTCCGCCAGCGGATGCCCGACGTAAGTGGCCGGAATGCCGGCCTTGGCGTAAATCTCGGGCTCGAACGGGAACAGGCAGAGGATATGGTCGACCGCGCGGGCGATCGTCTTGATACGGCCGGCACGCCACGCCCAGATCGACGGGCTCACGAAATGCACCACGGGCACACCCGCCTGCCGCATGGCGATCTCGACGTTGAAATTGAAGTCCGGCGCATCGACGCCGATGAAGGCCAGCGGCGGCCTCTCCAGCAGGTCTTGCTTGAGTTCCTTGCGGATCGCAAGAATCTCGCGCAGCTGGCCGAGCACTTCCACGTAGCCGTTGACCGACAGCTTGTGCATCGGCCAGTTCGACTGGAAACCCTGCTCCGTCATGCGAGCCCCGCCGATGCCGTTGTAGGCGATGTCGGCAGGCAAGTGTGCGTGCAATCCCTTCAGCAGCAGCGAGGCCAGCAAATCGCCGGAAGCCTCGCCGGCCACCATGCCGATGCGGCGCACCGGCGTGGCGTTCTGTGGCTGCTCGCTCAACGCACGATGCCGCGCTTGGTAGCGGCAATGAAATCAGCAAACGCGGTCAACACCTCGTGCGTGGGGGCGTCATCCGTCTGAGCGATCTGGGCGGCGATTTCCGCCTTGGCCTGATCAAAGCTCAGATCGCTCTTGTAGAGCAGCTTGTACGCCTGGCGCAGACCAGTGATCTGCTCGGCGGTAAAGCCACGGCGGCGCAAGCCTTCCACGTTGATGCCGTGCGGTGCGGCCTTGTTGCCGCCCTTGTCGCTTGCGGCAATTACGAACGGCGGCACATCCTGCACCAGCGCCGATGCGCCCCCCAGCATGGCATGCGCGCCGATGCGCACGAACTGGTGTACGCCCGACATACCGCCGAGAATCGCCCAGTCGCCCACTTCCACGTGGCCCGCGATCTGCGCGTTGCTCGAGAACACAGTGTGGTTACCCACGCGGCAATCGTGTGCGATATGCACGTAGGCCATGATCCAGTTGTCATCACCGATGGACGTGATACCGGCATCCTGCGCAGTGCCGGTATGGATCGTGGTGAATTCGCGGATGGTATTGCGATCGCCGACGATCAGCTGCGTCGGCTCGTCGCGATACTTCATATCCTGCGGGCGGCCGCCCACCGATGCAAAGTGGCCGATGCTGTTGTCACGGCCCAGCGTCGTGTAGCCCTCGACCACCGTGTGGTGGCCGACGCGCGTGCCCGCACCCATGCGCACGTTCGGGCCCACGACCGTAAACGCGCCGATCTCGACGCTCGAATCGAGTTCGGCCTTCGGATCAATCTGCGCGGTCGGGTGGATCTTCTGTGCTTGCGTCATGCCTCGCCCTTGGACTTGTCTTCGCGCACGGCACACATGATTTCGGCTTCCACGGCGACTTCGCCGTCAACCTTGCCGTACACCTTGAACTTCCACATACCGCTCTTCGAGCGCAGCAGCTCAGCCGTCATCACAAGCTGGTCGCCCGGGATCACCTGCCGCTTGAAGCGTGCACCGTCGATGCTCACGAACAGGTAGAGCTGGTTTTCCTTGCGCTCGTGGTCCGCCTCGCCGAAGGTCAACAGTGCAGCGGTTTGCGCCAGTGCCTCGAGCATCAACACGCCCGGCATCACCGGGTGACCGGGGAAATGCCCGTTGAAGAACGGCTCGTTGAACGTCACGTTCTTGATGGCCGTAATCGACTTGCGCGGCTCCAGCGAAATCACGCGGTCAACCAGCAGCATCGGGTAGCGATGCGGCAGCAGGTCGAGAATCTTCTTGATGTTGAAATCGCAGACGACGCTGGGGGTCGCGCTCGTCGCATTCGTTGCTTCGGTCATGATTGTTGCTGCAGGTCTTTGACCCGCTGTTCCAGTTGTTGCAACCGTTCGCGCATGCGCGTCAGGCCTCGGACGATGGCCGCGTTACGCTCCCAGTCGCCATGCGGCATGAATGGGAAAACGCTGGTGAAATGGCCACCGGGCTTGGTGATGGATTTGGTAATGGATGTACCGCCTGAGACGGTCACGCGGTCAGCAATGGTCAGGTGGCCGGCAAAATTGGCGGCCCCGCCGATGATGCAGTAGCGCCCGATCTTCGTGCTGCCCGAAATGGCAGCGCAGCCGGCGATAACGGTATAGGCGCCCACATGTACGTTGTGCGCGATCTGCACCTGGTTGTCGATCTTGCAACCCTGCTCGACCACCGTATCGGCCATCGCACCGCGGTCGATGGCAGTGTTCGCGCCGATCTCTACGTCGTCGCCAATCACGGCCCGGCCAACCTGCGGAATCTTCACCCATTCGCCGCCCTGCGGACCGAAGTCGGGTGCAAAGCCGAAGCCATCCGCGCCGATCACGACGCCGCTATGCACAATGCAGCGCGCACCGACCACGCAGCCGTGGTAAATCGAAACGTTCGCGTAGAGCAGCGTGTCATCGCCAATGCGGGCACCGGCGCCAACGAAACTGTTGCCCGCGATGCGCACACGCTCGCCGAGCACCGCGCCAGCTTCGATGGTTACGTTCGGGCCAATGGAGCACGACGCTGGCACCGTGGCGCCCTCTTCCATGCTGGCAGTCCGGTGAATGCCAGGCACAACGGGGCGCGCCGCCAGCGCAACAAAGCGCTGGGCGACGCGAGCAAACGCAGCATACGGATTAGCAGCGATGAGCCAGTTCCGGCCAGCAGCGTGGCCTTGGCTTTCGAGCGTTTCCAGATCATGGGGCGACACGATGATCGCCCCCGCACCGGAACTCACTGCCTGATTGAGGTACAGCGGATTGGAGAGAAAAGCGAGCTGATCGGCGCCCGCTTGATCCAGCGGCGCGATCGACTTGACGATCAGGCCTGCGTCACCCTGGACGGTCGCGCCGAGCGACGCAGCAAGTTCACCAAGCGAAAACGACATGCGAACAACCTCATTTGGCCGATTGCGAATTCAGCGACTTGAGCACTTCGTCCGTGATGTCGATGCGCGGGTTCACGTACACGGCTTCCTGCACGATCAGGTCGTACTTGCGCTGCTCTGCAATCGAACGGATCACACGGTTGGCGCGCTCGAGCACCTGGGCCAGCTCTTCGTTGCGGCGTTGGTTCAGGTCCTCACGGAATTCGCGCTGCTTGCGCTGGAAGTCCCGATCCAGATCCGACAGTTCACGCTGACGGCGGGTGCGATCGGAATCGGCCAGCACGGCCGAATCCTTGTCCAGCTTGTCCGACATGCCCTTGAGCTTGGCGGCCATGTCCTGCAGCTCGCGGTCGCGCTTGGCGAACTCGGTTTCCAGCTTGGCCTGGGCGGCCTTGGCAGGCTGCGAGTCGCGCAGGATGCGCTCGGAATTGACAGCGGCGATGCGCGCTTCCTGCGCCGTGGCCGGCAGCGCAAAGCTGGCTGCGGCAAGTGCGGCGAAAGCAGCGGACACGCCCATGCGGGACAACGTGATGCGCGTGGATTTCATGATGAATGCAGTCATTAGAATGCAGTCCCGATCTGGAACTGGAAGCGTTGCGTTTGATCTTCGGTCTTGCGCTTGATCGGGAAGCCCATGCTGATCTTGAGCGGGCCGATCGGCGACAGCCACGAAAGACCGAAACCAGTCGAGTAGCGCATGTCGCCCAGCTTGTAAGGCTGACCTTCGGCGAACACGTTACCGTAGTCAAAGAACGTGAACAGGCGGACGGTGCGGTCCACGCCCGAACCCGGCAGCGGGAAAATGAATTCCACGTTGCCGACGAACTTGCTGGCGCCACCGATGGCCACGCCGTTGGCGTCGCGCGGGCCCAGCGTGCTGGTTTCGTAACCGCGCACCGAGCCGATACCGCCGGCGTAGTAGTTCTTGAACACCGGGAAGTCCTTGCCGCCGTAACCGTGGCCGTACCCGATTTCGTTGTTGAACGCCATCGTGAACGACTTCGACAGCGGGTAGAAATACTGGTGCTGATAGTACGCGCGGAAGTACTGCAGATCGCCGCCCGGGATACCGAACTCCAGGTTGGCCTGCTGATAGCGGCCACGCGTCGGCACCAGCGCACTGTCACGCTGATCCTTCGACCAGCCAATGGTGATCGGGAAGTTGTTGGTGATACGGCCGTTCTTCGCGACGTAGTTCTGGTAGGCCAGCGGCGTGTTGGTTGTCACGTCGATGGTCGTGCGCTCGTAGCCAATGCCGAAGAAGACGGTATCGGTTTCCGAGAACGGCACGCCGAACTTGACGTTGCCACCCTGTTGCACGACACGGTAGTCCTGGTCACCCGTGTAGTACAGCGGGCGGTACGTGCGGTAGTACAGCTCGGTTGAACGGCTGATGCCATCCACCGTGAAGTACGGATCGAACTGCGTCACGGCAATGGTGCGGTTCGACTTGGACGTGTTCACATCCAGGCCGAGGCTCGTGCCGGAGCCGAACACGTTGTCCTGACGGATACCGGCCGACAGCACCAGCTTGTCGGTCGACGAGAAGCCCACGCCCAGGTTGATCTGGCCGGTCGGCTTTTCGGTCACGTTGACATTCACATCGACCTGGTCCGTCGTGCCGGGCACGTCTTCCGTCGTGATGTTGGCATCGGTGAAGTACCCGGTGCGGTTCACGCGGTTCTGCGAAAGCTGCAGCTTCTCGCCGTCAAACCACGAGGCTTCCATCTGACGCATTTCGCGGCGCACGACTTCGTCGCGAGTCTTGCTGTTGCCGACAACGTTCACGCGACGCACATACACGCGGCGGCCCGGATCGACCACCAACGTGAGCGCAACAGTGCGGTCCTTCTGGTTGATCTGCGGCTGCGGATTGATGGTGGCGAAAGCGTAACCGTACGTGCCAAGCAGATCGGTAATCGACTTGGTCGTCGACGACAGCTTGGCCGAAGAGAAGACATCGCCCTGTTTGAGCTTGATGAGCTTCTCCATCTCGGCCTGCTTGCCCAGCAGCTCGCCGGTCAGCTTGATGTCCGATACCTTGTACTGCTCACCCTCGTGGATGTTCAGCGTCAGGTAAATGTCCTTCTTGTCGGGCGTAATCGACACCTGGGTCGACTCGATGGCGAATTCCAGGTAGCCACGATCCAGATAGAACGAGCGCAGCGCTTCCAGGTCAGCCGTGAGCTTCTGCTTGGAGTACAGATCGTTCTTGGTGTACCACGACAGCCAGTTCGGCGTGGACAGTTGCATTTCGTCGCGCAGGTCACCTTCCTTGAAGGCCTTGTTGCCGACGATATTGATCTGGCGAATCTTGGCGGTCGGACCTTCGTCCACCGTGAACGTGATCGACACACGGTTGGCATCCACCGGCGTAACGGTGGTCGTCACCTCAGCCGCGTAGTAGCCGCGCGAAACATACTGGCGCTTGATTTCCTGCTCGGCACGGTCGATGAGAGACTTGTCGTAGTAACGAGCCTCAGCCACACCCACGCCGCGCAGCGTGCGGCGCAGCGCTTCCTTGTCGAACTCTTTGAAGCCGATGAACTCGAGCTGCGAGATCGCCGGACGCTCTTCCACGCGCACCACCAGCACATTGCCTTCGGAGCGGATCTGAACGTCCTTGAAGAAGCCGGTGTTGTAGAGCGCGCGAATCGATTCGGCGCCCTTCTCGTCGGTGAAGGTCTCACCCACCTTCACGGGCAGATAGCCGAACACGGTGCCCGGCTCGACGCGCTGCACCCCCTCCACGCGAATGTCCTTGACGACGAACGGCTCCACTGCATGAGCCTGACCGGCAGTAACGGTCAGCACGGAAGCCGCCAGCACGCTGAGCGGGAAGCGATGTTGTCTGATCAATCTAATCCCCTAGTTGGATTCAATCGGAATCCACTTCTGAGTGTTTTCAAAACCCTGAGTTGCCCGCTCACGCCGGTGGCAACGATGCGGCTTACCGACCCAATTCGAATACGGTCTAGCCACGAGTCAGAAACAACCGACTCAAATCGTTGTACAGGGCGAGCGAAGTGAGAAGCAGGATGCAGGCGACGCCGATCTTCTGAAGGACTGCTTGCCAGGATTCCGGCACGGGTCGGCCAGTCAAAAATTCCACGCAATAATACAGCAAATGCCCCCCATCCAATACCGGAACGGGCAATAAGTTCAGCACGCCGAGGCTGACGCTGATCAACGCGAGAAAGCTCACAAACGTCTGCCAGCCAAGGCTTGCCGCCTTGCCGGCAAAGTCCGCCACCGTGATCGGTCCGCTCAGGTTCTGCAGCGATGCCTGACCGACGATCATCTTGCCCAGGACCTGCAGCGACAGCACCGAAGTCCGCCAGACCTCGCCCACGGCATGACCCAAGGCGGCGACCGGCTCATCCCGGATCATCGCCGTTTCCACCTTCTGGTTGAGCTGCGCGCCGAGCTTGCCGATCTTCGGGCCCGTGGGGTTCTTGGGATCGGCGTCTGCATCTGGGCGAACGGGCAACGTCATGGGCTGATCGTTGCGCAGAATATCGATCGATGCGTTCTGCTCAGGCATGGCTCGGATCTGGCGGATGAGGTCCATCGCCTGATCGGCGGGCTGGCCCGCAAAGCGAACGATCTGATCCCCGGCTTTCAACCCGGCGCGTGCCGCGGCACTGGCAGGAAGCACGTCGACAATGGTGACGGGACCGCCCAGCAGGCGCAAACCGATCTGGTCAATCACGTCTGCCTGCGGCGTACGGGCTGCGCTCGGCAAGCCGTGCAGACGGACGGTGCGCTCGGCACCATCGGTGCCGCGCACTTGTACAAGCGCGTCGCGCCCCGCGATGCCAGCCGAATACAACCGCATGCGGACATCGCTCCAGCTGCGCACGGGCGCAGGTGTTTCATCGTCCGTACCGATTGCGATCACGCGGTCCCTGGCATGCAGGTCGGCCTGGGCGGCAATGCTGCCCGGTGGCGGAGCGCCGAGGATGGGCAACGGCTCGATTGCGCCGACCCATGCCAGCACTGCATAGAGCGCAATCGCGAGCAGGAAATTGGCGATCGGGCCAGCAGCCACGATGGCGAACCGCTTGTAGACCGGCTGTTGATCGAAGGTGCGCGGGAGGTCTTCGGGGAGGATGGGCGGGTCTTTCTCGGGGTCTCGCGATCCCTCGCCCAGCATCTTGACGTAGCCGCCCAGCGGAATGGCGCAGATCGTCCATTCGGTGCGGTCAGGGCCGCGGCCCACATGGCGGAACAGCACCTTGCCGAAGCCAACGGAAAACCGGAGCACCTTCACGCCGCACAGGCGTGCGACGCTGTAGTGGCCCAATTCGTGAATGACGATCAGTACCGCGATCGCAAAGACAAACGCTAAAACGGTCTGCAAAACCTTCTCCGGATGCACTGAAGGGCACGCGCGGGGCTGCGCCGCGCGAAGCCGCTATGTTACTCGCTTGCTCTGACAGCGCGCTTTCACGCGGCCGGCAGTTGCGCGCATACGGTCGCGATATAGCGTTCAGCCTGCTGACGTGCTTGGGCGTCGGCTTCAAAAACGGTGTCGAGCGAGTCGGCGGGCACGATGGAGGTACGGGAAAGCGTGTCGCCCACCACGGCTGCAATCTCGGTGAACCGGATGCGGCGCTGCAAAAATGCTTCGACAGCCACCTCGTTGGCCGCGTTCAGTGCAGCAGGTGCCGTACCACCGGCGCGCATTGCGTCAAAGGCCAGCGCCAGGCAAGGGAAACGGCGCAGGTCCGGCGCCTCGAACGTCAGCGCGCCCGTGGTGACAAGATCGAGCAGCGGAACACCGGCATCGATGCGTTCGGGATATGCCAAGCCGTAGGCAATCGGCGTGCGCATGTCCGGGTTGCCGAGCTGCGCCAGCACCGAGCCATCGTCGTAGCCAACCATCGAATGGATGACACTCTGCGGGTGGATCAGGACTTCGAGATGCTCGACAGGCACGCCGAACAGCCAGTGGGCCTCGATTACCTCCAGCCCTTTGTTCATCATGGTGGCGGAGTCGACGGAGATCTTGCGTCCCATGACCCAGTTCGGATGCGCGCAAGCCTGATCTGGCGTGACATCCGCAAGGGACTCCACAGCGCGCGTGCGGAACGGTCCGCCCGATGCCGTCAGCACGATGCGCGACACGCCACGCGCGAACTGCGGAACTTGCTGCGGCAAGCACTGGAAGATGGCGTTGTGCTCGCTGTCGATCGGGAGCACGGTGGCACCATGCTGACGCACGGCGTCCATGAAGAGCGCGCCGGACATCACCAGCGCCTCCTTGTTGGCCAGTAGCACGCGCTTGCCGGCGCACACGGCGGCAAGCGTCGGACGCAAGCCGGCCGCCCCAACGATAGCGGCCATCACAGCATCGCAGTCGGGGTGGGCAGCAGCCTCTTCCAAGGCCTCGGTGCCAGAACGGATTTCGATGCCGCCAGCATCTGCGCCAAGCTGGTCACGCAATGCCTCCGCCGCCGCGACCGAACCCAGCACCGCCATCTTCGGGCGAAACTCACGGCAGAGCACCGCGAGCTTGTCGGCCTGCGCGTTGGCGGTTAGTGCAAAAACGCTGTACTTGTCGGGGTGACGGCGCACCACGTCGAGCGTGCTGTCGCCAATGGAGCCGGTGGCGCCAAGAACGGTCAAACGCATCATGTTCAGACGCCTCAGGAAATCAGCAGCGCAGCTAGCGGAAACACCGGCAGCAGCGCGTCGATGCGATCGAGCACACCGCCGTGGCCGGGCAACAGGCGGCTGCTGTCTTTCATGCCGACCTGACGCTTGAGCAGGGATTCAAACAAATCACCGCCAATGCTTGCAGCGACCAGCAAGATGGTCAGCGCCAGGGCCGCGACCGCGCCGCGCTGGTCAAACTCGTGCGAGAACCACGTCGGCGCAAACCAATGCGTGATGCCGGCCACGGTGGCGATTACCGCGACCAGCACCGCGCCACCGATTGCACCTTCCCACGATTTGCCCGGACTGATGGTCGGAGCAAGCTTGCGACGACCAATGGCCTTGCCGACAAAATACGCGCCAACATCGGCCGCCCACACGAGCAATGCCACCGAAAGCAAAAAGGCGACGCCATGCGTGCGCAATTCAATGGCGCCATGCACGAACGCGGGCAACATCACCAAGCCCAACAGCGTGAACACGACCCTGCGCGTGCCATGCAACTCGCGCACGCCGCTCGCCAGCAACGCCCAGGCGATCACCCATGCGATCACCGCGCCATGGAACAACGGCCGAGCATCACCGCGAATGGGAATATCGTGCCAGGCGATCGTCAGCATGACGACAACGACCGCATAGAGAATCGGCCCCCACCAGCCTGGCAGGCGCACGAGACGCCCCCACTCCCACGCGGCGAGGGCTGCAAATACCGTCACGAGCCCGGCCAGGCCGGCGGGCGGCGCGAAGAACAGAATGGGCAGGATGACAATCAGCAGGCAGACAGCGGTAATGACGCGAGTCAGCAGCATGTGTCAGGCTCCGGCGGATAGCGCGGGGGGAACATCGGGCTCGAGCTGCGCGCTGGTACGGCCGAAGCGGCGCTCGCGGTTGCGATACCACGCAAAGGCGCGATCGAGTTCTGCGGCATCGAAGTCGGGCCAGTAGCGATCGGTGAAGTACAGCTCGGAATAGGCAAGCTGCCACAGCAGAAAGTTGCTGATGCGCTGCTCGCCGCCGGTGCGGATAAACAGATCCGGCTCCGGCGCGTAAGACAGGGCCATGTACGGCGCAAGCATTTCTTCCGTGATGGCGTCGGGTGCAATGCCCGGCTGCGCCGCCAACAAGGCGCGCATGGCTTGCAGGATGTCCCAGCGCCCACCGTAGTTGGCGAGGATCGTGACAGTCAGACCGGGGTTGGCAGCCGTCTTGGCTTCAGCTTCGCGGATCAAAAGCTGGATGCGTGGGCTGAACGCCGACAGATCACCCACCACGCGCAGGCGGATGCCGTTGTCATGGAGCTTGCTCACTTCGCGGCGCAGAGCCGTCATGAACAGCTTCATGAGGAAGGTAACTTCCTCGGCAGGACGACGCCAGTTTTCGGAGCTGAAAGCAAACAGCGTCAGGTAACCGACGCCACGGCGTGCCGCCGCTTCGACGGTTGCTCGGACGGCGTCGAGGCCGCGACTATGCCCGGCCACGCGCGGCAGATGCCGTTCGGTGGCCCAGCGGCCGTTACCGTCCATGATGACGGCAACGTGGCGCGGCGTATCGGCGGTGTCAGGCACCGCCAGTGTGGAACTGATATGCATGAATCGGGCTTCCCGCCACTTGCGCCCAATGCGCCGGCGGCAGGAGACGGCCTTACACCGTCATGATTTCCTTGTCTTTCTCGGCGACCAGCTTGTCGATCTCGGCGACGAACTTGTCGGTCAGCTTCTGAACGTCGTCTCCGCCGCGACGCTCGTCGTCTTCCGAGATGGCCTTGTCCTTCACCAGCTTCTTGAGCTGTTCGTTGGCATCGCGACGCAGGTTGCGCACGGCCACCTTGGCATCTTCGCCCTCGCCCTTCACGACCTTGGTCAGTTCCTTGCGACGCTCCTCGGTCAGTGCGGGGGTCGGCACGCGAATGATGTCACCCATGGTTGCGGGGTTCAGGCCGAGGTCCGCTTCACGGATGGCCTTCTCGACGACTTGCACCATCTTCTTTTCCCACGGTTGCACGCCAATCGTGCGTGCATCCACCAGGGTCACGTTGGCCACCTGGCTGATCGGCACCATCGAGCCGTAGTAGTCGACTTGCACGTGATCGAGCAGACCGGTGTGGGCACGGCCAGTACGGATCTTGGCCAGATCCGTCTTGAGAGCCTCGATCGACTTCTGCATCTTCTGCTCGGCATTCTTTTTGACATCGGCGACGCTCATACTTCCTCCGAACGATAACGGCGGTCTGCCAACTTGCGCCCCGGAAAACGACACAGGGCACCGGCAAGACCAAAAAGACAATAGGCGATTTTACATGGAAGCCGCTCGCCAACGCCATTTACGCAGGGTCAGCGAACGGTAAAAAAGGGGCCTGCAAGCAGGCTCGCCGCTGGCTTTAGACGTGCACCAGCGTGCCCTCGTCTTCACCCAGGATCACCCGCTTGAGTGCGCCCGGCTTCTGAATCGAGAACACCTTGATTGGCAGCTTCTGATCTCGGCACAGCGCAAATGCAGTCGCATCCATCACCTGCAGGTTGCGCGAGATGGCTTCGTCGAACGTGATGGTGGTGTAGCGGGTGGCGCTCGGATCCTTCTTCGGATCGGCGGTGTACACGCCGTCCACCTTGGTGGCCTTGAGGACGATCTCCGCACCGATTTCCGAGCCGCGCAGTGCAGCGGCGGTGTCTGTCGTGAAGAACGGGTTGCCGGTGCCGGCGGCGAAAATCACGATCTTCCCTTCTTCCAACTGGCGAATCGCGCGCGGACGGATATACGGCTCGACCACTTGGTCCAGGCGCAGCGCCGATTGCACGCGGCCTTCGAGGTTGGCATGGCGCATGGCGTCCTGCAGGGCCAGCGCGTTCATCATGGTGGCCAGCATGCCCATGTAGTCGGCCGTGGCCCGGTCCATGCCGGCGGCGCCGCCCGCGACACCGCGGAAGATGTTACCGCCGCCGATCACCACTGCCACCTGCACGCCCAGCTTCACGATTTCGGCGATATCGTTAACCATCCCTTCGATGGTGCTGCGGTTGATGCCAAAGGCATCGTCGCCCATCAGGGCTTCGCCGGAAAGTTTGAGTAGAACGCGCTTATAGGCAGGCATGGAGATCCTCGTGACGATTCCTGGTACGGGAAACAGGAAAAGGGAAATGACGCTGCGGATATGACAACGATGCGCAAAGCGGGGACTTCGCACATCCCGCAACCTTCTTGCGCGGAAGCCGTCAGAAAACACCCCCGACGATGCCCGCGCAAGCAGGCTGCACCTGCAAACAGGGCACCTTTCGGTGCCCTGTTTGTTCGGCATTATACGGCTGCGCCAATGGTGGAAACGACACCTCCCGGCCTACGCCGGAGTGTGAATCGCCGCACCATCGAAAACGGCCGTCGCAGCATTACGCTTGTTGCTTGGCGGCGGCCACTTGGGCAGCCACTTCAGCAGCGAAGTCGTCTTGCTTCTTCTCGATGCCCTCGCCCACCACGTACAGCGTGAAAGCCTTCACGGTCGTGTTGGCAGCCTTGAGCATCTGCTCAACGGTCTGCTTGTCGTTCTTCACGAACGGCTGGTTCAGCAGCGAGACTTCCTTCAGGTACTTCTGCACGCTGCCTTCCACCATCTTGGCAACGATTTCAGCCGGCTTGCCCGATTCGGCAGCCTTCTGCTCAGCAACGCTGCGCTCCTTGGCGACCAGCTCGGCCGGCACATCGTCAGCCGACAGCGACACCGGCTTCATGGCGGCAGCCTGCATTGCTGCGTCCTTGGCCGCCACTTCGTTGCCTTCGAATGCCACCATCACGCCGATGCGGGTGCCGTGCAGGTACGAAGTCAGCTGGGTGCCTTCGAAACGCTGGAAGCGGCGGATCGTCATGTTCTCGCCGATCTTGCCGATCAGGCGGGTACGCACGGCCTCAACGGTTTCGTCGCCGATCGACAGGGCCGACAGGGCAGCCACGTCAGCCGGGTTCTTCTGAGCGATCAGCTTGGCAACATCGTTCGTGAATGCCAGGAAATCGTCGTTCTTCGAAACGAAATCGGTTTCGCAGTTCACTTCGACCAGGGCGCCCGTGGTGCCCTCGACGAACGCTGCAACCACGCCTTCAGCGGTGACGCGGCTGGAAGCCTTGCCGGCCTTGTTGCCCAGCTTCACACGCAGGATTTCTTCGGCCTTTTCCAGGTTGCCTTCGGCTTCGGTCAGGGCCTTCTTGCATTCCATCATCGGCGCGTCGGTCTTCGCGCGCAGTTCTGCAACCATGCTTGCGGTAATTGCCGCCATTCTCATGCTCCTTGTTTCAGATCGTCGTCCGGTCGCAAGCGGATTCATCGCCTCGCGCCGGCCTGTCGTCCGGTTTTCATCCGGCCGCCCCACGAAATACGACGCGCGTGGGACATCCGCATGACAAATTTCAAAAAAAAGGGGCGTTTGTTACGCGCCCCTGTCTGGCCATCAGCCCCGATGCGTTGCACCAGGTGCGGCCTGGCACACGTCCCGCGCAATCAAGCCGCGGGCGCACGCCTTCTTGTCTTTAGCCTTCTTGGACTTCGACGAAGTCGTCGCCACCGCGAGCGGCTTCAACCACTTCCTGGACCGCGTTGGCGCGGCCTTCCAGGATCGCGTCGGCCACGCCGCGCACGTACAGAGCAACAGCCTTGCTCGAGTCGTCGTTACCCGGGATGACGTAGTCGATGCCTTCCGGCGAGTGGTTCGTGTCAACCACGCCGATCACCGGAATGCCCAGCTTAGCGGCTTCGGTCACGGCAATCTTGTGGTAGCCAACGTCCACCACGAAGATGGCGTCCGGAATGCCGCCCATGTCCTTGATGCCGCCAATGGACTTCACCAGCTTGTCCATTTCGCGTTCGAACATCAGCGCTTCCTTCTTGCTCATGGTTTCGGTCGCGCCGGCTTCCTTGGCGACTTCCATGTCCTTCAGGCGTTTGATCGAGGTCTTGACCGTCTTGAAGTTGGTCAGCATGCCGCCGAGCCAGCGGCTGTCGACGAACGGCATACCTGCGCGAGCCGCTTCTTCAGCCAGGATCTCGCGCGACTGACGCTTGGTGCCGACGAACAGAATGGTGCCCCGGTTGGCTGCCAGCTGGCGCACGTACTTCAGTGCGTCCTGGTACATCGGCAGCGTCTTTTCCAGGTTGATGATGTGAATCTTGTTGCGATGGCCGAAGATGAAGGGGGCCATCTTGGGGTTCCAGAAGCGGGTCTGGTGGCCAAAGTGGACACCGGCTTCCAGCATTTCGCGCATGGTCACGGACATGAAATTCTCCAGTCGGGTTAGGTCTGAAGCCGCCTCAGACATCCGTTGCATGCGTTACGACGGACACCCGCGGTGAAGCGGCTCGCGATTTTAAGCGCCACCGACCACACGGCCAGCGACTGCTTAGCCAGCGATTATAGCGGTAAAAACCCAATCGACTCAAGACCTTCCGAGCATTCGCAGCAAACGGGCCGAGGCTGGCGCCCAGCGCCCGAAAACCCCGGCCGGGGCGCTTTGGTGCGATAATTCGCACTTTAGCCACGACGCGGCGCTTCGCGCGCTTGCGTGCAGAAAGAGTCACAGCATGGCCGTTACCATTCACACCGCCGAAGACATTGCGCACATGCGCGTGGCCTGCCGGCTTGCGTCCGAAGTTCTGGATTACATCACCCCGTTCGTCGTGCCCGGCGTGACGACGGGCAAGCTGGATCAGCTGTGCCACGCTTACATGCGTGACGTGCAAGGCACTGTGCCGGCGCCGCTGAACTATGCGCCGCCGGGCTATCCGCCCTTCCCGGCATCGATCTGCACGTCGGTCAACGATGTGATTTGCCATGGCATTCCGGGCGACAAGGTGCTCAAGAGCGGTGACATCGTCAACCTCGACGTCACCGTCATCACCAAGGAAGGCTATTACGGCGACACCAGCCGCACCTTCGTCGTGGGTGAAGGGTCGATCCTTGCCAAGCGCCTGACGCAGGTCACATTCGAATGCATGTGGAAAGGCATCGCCGCGGTGCGCCCCGGTGCACGCTTGGGCGACATCGGCCACGTGATCCAGCAACATGCTGAAGCCGCAGGTTATAGCGTGGTTCGCGAATATTGCGGCCACGGCATCGGCAAGAAATTCCACGAAGATCCGCAGATCCTGCACTACGGCCGCCCCGGTACCGGGATGGAGCTGAAGGCCGGCATGATCTTCACGATTGAACCGATGATCAACGCAGGCAAGCGCGACATCCGCACGATGCCCGACCAGTGGACCGTCAAGACGCGCGATCGCAGCCTGTCGGCGCAGTGGGAACATACGCTTCTGGTGACGGAAACCGGCCACGAGGTGCTGACCGTGTCGGCGTTGACGCCGCCGGCACCGGAATTCGTACACGAAGGCTCGCCGGCCACGGCCTGATCCTCGCGGCCGAGCCGCATCGTCAGCGGCAGCACCGTCGCGCTGATCTCGCCTCGCACCGGCTCAACTCTTGCAGCGACCGGCTCGTTCCGGTCGCTGTTTCATTCACGCTCCACTCATGCCCTCCGCTGCTGCCGCCCCTGCCGAAGAAGCCCATCCGCGCGACGCCCTGAAAGCTGAGCGCGCACACCTGTTCGCGCAGTTCGACCAGCACGCCAACGTTCAGCAACTCGTGACCAAGCTGGCGCGCGCGGTGGACCGTGCGCTGGTTCGGCTCTGGCAGGAAGAGCAGATGCCAGCCGACTGCGCGCTGATTGCCGTGGGCGGCTACGGGCGCGGCGAGCTGTTTCCGCATTCCGATGTGGACATACTCCTGTTGCTGCCGGGCACCGCAGACAAGGCATTGGAGGCCCGGCTGGAGGCCTTCATCGGCCGCTGTTGGGACATGGGGCTGGACATCGGCTCGTCGGTGCGCACAGTCGACGAATGCATCAATGAAGCCGCACAGGACGTCACGGTACGCACTTCGTTGCTGGAAGCGCGCCTGCTGACCGGCGATGAAGGCCTCTACCGCACGTTCGAGACGCACTATCAAGGCCACCTCGACGCGGCAGATTTCTTCCAGTCGAAACTGCTGGAAATGCGCCAGCGGCATGCGAAGTACCAAGACACGCCCTACTCGCTTGAACCGAACTGCAAGGAAAGCCCAGGCGGCCTGCGCGATCTGCAGGTGATTCTGTGGATGACGCGCGCGGCCGGTTTCGGTTCGAGCTGGAATGAGCTGCTTGCCAACGGTCTGCTCACGCGCCGTGAAGCGCAGGAGTTGACCAGCAATGAACGTCTGCTCAAAACCGTGCGGGCGCGGCTGCACTTACTAGCCGGGCGTCGCCAGGACGTTCTCGTATTCGACCTGCAGACGCAACTGGCCGAGTCGTTCGGCTACCGTCCGACCACCGCAAAGCGCGCCAGCGAACAGCTCATGCGCCGCTATTACTGGGTTGCCAAGGCCGTCACGCAGCTCAATACCGTGGTGCTGCAGAACATCGAAGCGAAGCTGTTCCCGAGCGAGCTGGGTATCACGCGCAAGATCAACGATCGCTTTGTTGAACGGCAAGGTATGCTCGAAATTGCCGACGCCGATCTCTACCAGCGCGAACCGACGGCAATTCTTGAAACGTTCCTGCTGTACGAGCAGACGCGCGGCATCAAGGGGCTGGCAGCCAGCACGATGCGCGCGCTATACAACGCGCGGACGTTGATGGACGCCAAATGGCGCAAGGATCCGGCCAACCGCGCGCTGTTCCTGTCGATCCTGCAGCAGCCGCAGGGCATCACACACGCTCTGCGCCTGATGAACCAGACCAGCGTGCTCGGCCGCTACCTGGTCAATTTCCGCCGCATCGTGGGGCAGATGCAGCACGACCTTTTCCACGTCTACACGGTCGATCAGCACATCCTGATGGTGGTGCGCAATATCCGCCGCTTCGCCATCGTCGAGCACACGCACGAGTTTCCGTTCTGCAGCCAGTTGATGGCGAACTTCGACAAGCCGTGGGTACTGACCGTGGCCGCGCTGTTCCATGACATTGCGAAAGGACGGGGTGGTGACCACTCCGTGCTCGGCATGTCCGACGCGCGACGCTTCTGCAAGGAACACGGCATTGCCAAGGAAGACGCCGACCTGATCGTCTGGCTCGTCGAACACCATCTGACCATGAGCCAGGTCGCGCAGAAGCAGGATCTGGGCGATCCGGAGGTCATCCGTCATTTCGCCGATCTGGTCGGCACCGAGCGTCGGTTGACCGCGTTGTATCTGCTGACCGTTGCCGACATCCGCGGCACCAGCCCGAAAGTGTGGAACGCCTGGAAGGGCAAGCTGCTGGAAGACCTGTATCGCATGACGTTGCGCGTGCTCGGTGGTGCCACCACGGACCCGCACGCGGTGCTCGAAGGCCGCAAGGAAGAAGCGCGCGCCCTGCTGCGCCTGGCCGCGCTGGACGACACCGCGCACGAGGCCCTGTGGAAACAGCTCGACGTGGGCGTGTTCCTGCGCCACGACGCGCGCGACATCGCCTGGTTCACGCGGCACTTCTACAACCGCGTCGACACCACGATCCCCATCGTGCGCGCGCGCATTTCACCGGCGGGCGTCGGGCTGCAGGTGGCGGTGTACTCGCCGGATCGGCCCGATCTTTTCGCACGCATCTGCGGCTACTTCGAGCGCAAGAGCCTGACGATTCTGGACGCCAAGATCCACACCACCAAACACGGCTACGCGCTCGACACCTTCCAGGTGGCCGATCCCAGCAGCGGCCTGGTGGAGCCCGGCCATTACCGCGACATCATCACGCTGGTCGAACACGAACTGGCCGAGCAGATCTCGCGCGAAACCGCCCTGCCCGAGCCGCCGCGTGGGCGCATCTCGCGGCAGTCGCGCAGCTTCCCGATCAAGCCCCGCGTCGACCTGCGGGCGGACGAGCGCGGCCAGTATTACCTGCTCTCCATTTCTGCGACAGACCGCACCGGTCTGCTCTACGCGATTGCCCGCGTGCTCGCGCACCGTCGTGTGTCGGTGCACACCGCGCGCATCAACACGCTCGGCGAGCGCGTGGAAGACATCTTCCTGGTCGACGGCACTCGCCTGACCCAGGACAACAAACTGCAGCTCGAGCTTGAAAGCGAGCTGCTTGATGCGCTCGCCATCTGAGCGCCAGCCTTACCGGTCTAGATTCATGACTACCGATTCCGATGATTTTCCCGGCGACGACGACAAGCGCGGCGCCAGCGACCCGACTCAGCGCGCCACCCGCCCGGGCAAGCGTGCCACGCTCGGCGTGCGCCGCGACGACGAAGGCAATGCCGTACGTTCCACCGGCAAACCACTGCGCTCGTCTGACCTGAACCGCGAGCGCCAGCCCCTGCGCCCATCGCAGCGCCGTCCCAAGCCGGAAGAAGGTGCCGGTAAGCCGCCGCGTCCCGCACGTCCTCCGCGACGCGACGACGATGGCCAGACGCGCGACGCCAAGCCGCGCCGCACGCAAGGCGATCGCCCACCGCGACGCTTTGATGACGAGCGTCCGCCGCGCCGATTCAGCGACGAGCAACGGCCGCCCCGTCGCTCTGACGATGAGCGTCCGCCGCGACGCTTCGAAGATCGGCCGCCTCGCCGATTCGACGACGAACGCCCCCCGCGGCGCTTTGACGATGAGCAGCGCCCGCCGCGCCGGTTCAATGACGATCAGCGACCGCCCCGTCGTTTCGATGACGAACGCCCACGCCGCTACGGCGACGATCAACGCGCGCCGCGCCGTGAGGGCGATCAACGTCCTCCGCGACGTTTTGACGATGAGCGCCCGCCGCGCCGATACGGTGACGACCAACGCCCGCCACGCCGTTTCGACGATGAGCAACGGCCGCCACGCCGTTTCGATGACGAGCGCCCGCGACGCCATGGCGACGATCAACGCGCACCGCGCCGTGAGGGCGATCAACGTCCTCCGCGACGTTTTGACGATGAGCAACGCCCGCCTCGCAAGTTCGGCGACGACCAACGGCCGCCCCGCCGTTTCGATGACGAACGCCCGCGACGCTACGGCGACGATCAACGCGCGCCCCGTCGTGATGGTGACCAACGTCCTCCGCGTCGCTTTGACGATGAGCGTCCGCCGCGCCGGTACGGTGACGACCAACGCCCGCCACGCCGATTCGACGATGAGCAACGGCCGCCGCGACGCTATGGTGACGATCAACGCGCACCGCGTCGTGATGGCGACCAACGCCCGCCGCGTCGTTTCGATGACGAACGCCCCCCGCGTCGTTTTGACAACGATCGTCCGCCGCGCCGCTTTGAGGATCGTCCGGCCCGTCCGCAACGGCCCGAGCGCGAGGAACGCGCTCCGCGTCATGCCGAGGAGCAGGCACCACGCCAGGCGCAGCAAACCGAATCGAGCGGGTTGGTGCGTCTGTCCAAGCGCATGTCCGAACTGGGTCTGTGCTCGCGCCGTGAGGCCGATGAATGGATTCCGCGCGGCTGGGTGCTCGTGGACGGCGAGCCGGTCACGGAGCTTGGATCGCGCGTCAAACCGGATGCGATCATCGAGATCCATCAGTCGGCGCGCTCCGAGCAAGGCGAGCGCGTGACCGTGCTGATGCATAAGCCGGTCGGTTACGTGTCGGGCCAGGCAGAAGACGGCTATCAGCCGGCCGTTTCGCTGTTCGTGCCGGAAAACCAGTGGGAAGGCGACCCCACGCGCAAGCGCTTCGCGCCTTGGCAGCGCCGGGCGTTGGCGCCAGCCGGCCGACTGGACATCGACTCCACAGGCTTGCTGGTGTTGACGCAGGACGGCCGCGTGGCGCGCCACCTGATCGGCGAGGATTCGACGGTCGAGAAGGAATACCTGGTGCGCGTGGTATGGGATTCGCCCAACGGGCTGGTCGAGCGCGACATCTCCAAGGTCTTCCCGGAAGAGCTGATGGAGAAGCTGCGCTTTGGCCTGTCGCTCGACGGCGAAGAACTCAAGCCCGCGAAGGTGAGCTGGCAGAACGAAGAGCAGCTGCGTTTTGTGCTGCGCGAAGGCAAGAAACGCCAGATCCGCCGCATGTGCGAACAGGTGGGACTGGAGGTGGTGGGCCTCAAGCGCATCCGCATGGGCAGCATCGTGCTGGGCGACCTGCCAGTCGGCCAGTGGCGCTTCCTTGGGCCGTTCGAGAAGTTCTGAGACAGCTCTGCCTAAAGAAAAAAACCGGTCAACGCATTGCGCGCTGACCGGTTTTTTTTACCCTGCCGCCCAAATTACAGACGCGGAGCCTGGCAGGCTGCCCCCGTGGTGTTGGCCGATGCGGGCATGCCAAACACCGCTTGCGCACCGCAACGCGAGCCGAACATCTTCGCTTGATCGTGACCCACGCCAACCACTTCGTGCGCTTGGTGATTGACGCGCTTGCGCCCCGCCATGTGGTGCTCGTAGCGCCAGTAATTGCGTGCGCGGTCCAGGCGCGTCGGGCCTTCGGCCTCGGCGCCGCAGAGCTTGTCGAGCACGCGATGGTTCGGGTCGTTGTCGCTCGTGCCGGCCAGGTAGGTCACGTGGCGCTGCGCATATCGGTTGAACAACTGCCGGCCGGTCTTGCCTGCGGCATACGGGACCATATCGACCATGCCGTACTTGTAGTGGTCATAGTCCGGGCAGACGCTGGTGCTGTAGCGTGCAAAGCCCTTGCCGCGCGGACGCTCCGGCGTGAAATACAGATACGACGACGGATTGGCGACCACGTAGCGCAGGTCGATGCCGCGCTTGCGGATAGCCTCGTCCACGTTGTTGAGGACGGCGTAGCGTTGCACGATCTGGCCGCCGCCCGAATGGCCTGCCACCGTGACGCGCTTGACGTTGGGCGCACGCGCCGGGTCCGTTACGTAGCCAATCAGGTCATCGAGCACCTTGAGCGAACTCAGGTCCGTGTATGGTGCGTTGGTCGCGTTGAAGCCGCCGATCCAGCCATCCACCGACCAAACCGGCATGCCGTCGAAACCCTTACCCTCATCGGGCGTACCGGGAAAGTTCGGAGCAATCAGCAGGACCTCGTCGGGATTGCGGCCGCTGGCCTGGAGCAGATCTGCGCCAGCGGTGTAGTAATCGTTTCCGTTGCGCTGCAGGCCGTGCTGCACGAATACGACTTCGCGGATGCTGCTCAGATCACCATCGAGCGGATGGTTGGCGTAGACGGGGAAATCGTAGGCCACGGCATCCGCGCCCAGATGCACGCGTTGCCAGACCGGACCCTGCGGCTTCTGGGCAGCCGGTGCGGCCACCGTGGTTTCGGGTGCCTGCGGCCCCGCGCAGGCAGCCACCCCCAGCATCGCCGTCATGGCGACCCCAAGCGCCAGCCGGCGCCAGCCCCTCAAACCATCGCGCTTCATATCGTCTCCGTGGTGGATGAAACACGCGCCCACCCGCCCCCGCAGGTGCGACGCTCCCGCAGTCTCGATCAGTCGTCGTGATTGGCGGGCAATTCCGGGAACAGCACTTCGGTAAAGCCGAAGCGGGTGAAATCCTTCACGCGCATCGGATAGAGAACGCCCTGCAGGTGGTCGCATTCGTGCTGCACGACACGGGCATGGAAGCCCTCGGCTATGCGGTCGATGGCGTGACCGTGCTGGTCGAAGCCGGTGTAGCGCAGGCGCGTGTGGCGCGGCACAACGCCACGCAGGCCCGGCACCGAGAGGCAGCCCTCCCAACCGTCTTCCATCTCGTCCGACAGCGGCTCGATGGTGGGGTTGATCAACACCGTCTTGGGCACGGCCGGCGCATCCGGATACCGGTCGTTGCGATCGAACCCGAAGATGACGACTTGCAGATCCACGCCGATCTGCGGCGCCGCCAGGCCGGCACCGCGCGCCGCATCCATCGTGTCGAACATGTCTTCGATCAGGGCCGTCAGTTCGGGCGTGTGGAAACGCTCGACTGGCTTGGCGATGCGCAGCAAACGGCTGTCGCCCATCTTGAGGATGTTTCGGATCATGCCTGGTCTCCCGCCGGTTTTTTTAACAGCGCGAGCATACCCGCTTCGTCCAGAACCTTCACGTTCAATTCTTCGGCTTTGGCGAGCTTGCTGCCGGCTTCTTCTCCGGCGACAACGTAGTCGGTTTTCTTCGACACCGAACCGGATACCTTGGCGCCTGCGGCTTCCAGCATGGCCTTGGCTTCGTCGCGCGTGAGGTTGGGCAATGTGCCGGTCAACACGACAGTTTTGCCGGCCAGCACGCCTTCTTCGGCGGCTTCAGCCGGCATGGCGGCAAGCACTTCGTCGCGCAGCGCGTCGAGCTTCGCCAACTGCGTCCAATGGTCGTGCGAAGCCAGCCATTCGAGCAGCGACGCAGACACATCTGCCGGTAGACCAGCCAAGTCATCGGGCTCTACGCTGGCCAACCGGGCAAGCGTGGGCGCTGCCACCGCCAATTGCTTGGCACGCGTGGCTGTCAGCTTGGGCACGCCAAGCGTGCCGTACAGCTCGGCGGGCTCCAGTTTCTCGCGCAGCTTTGCGTTTGGCGCATGCTCGCCTTGCGGAGCGACGCCGGCTTCCAGCAGCGCATCCAGCGCCTGCTGATTCTTCGGCTCGGCAAAGAAGTCGGCGATGGCTTCCGCCACCGTGGCGCCCACGTCGGGCAGCGCCAGCAGCAGCGGTGCCGGCGCCCGCCGGATGATGGCCAGACTGCCGAGCCAGTCCGCGAGGGTCTTGGCGGTCGATTCGCCCACGTGGCGAATGCCCAGCGCAAACAGGAAGCGCGCCAGCGGCGGCGTCTTGCTGGCCTGGATGCCTTCCAGGAGATTCTCAGCCCACTTGGTGGCGATCTTGCCAGCGGCGACGGTTTCCGGTGTCGCGCCATCACGCTCATCAGCGCGGCGCTTCATCTCCAGGAAGTCTTCGAGCTTGAGCTTGTACAGGTCTGCGATGCCGTGCACGTAGTCCAGCTCGACCAGGTTGTCGATGTAACGCTCGCCCAGGCCTTCGATGTCCATCATGCGGCGGCCGGCAAAGTGGCGGATCGCCTCTTTACGCTGTGCCGAGCAAAACAGCCCGCCTGAGCAGCGGGCCACCGCCTCGCCCTCTTCGCGCGCAACGTGCGAACCGCACACCGGGCACGTCTTCGGCAGTTCGAACGGCGGGTACTTCGGCTGTTGCTGCGGATTGAACAAGTCGCTGCCGGGCACGTCGTCCATCGGGCGGCGATCGAGCACCACGCCCACCACCTCGGGGATCACGTCACCCGCGCGGCGCACGATCACGGTGTCGCCAACGCGCACATCCTTGCGGCGGACTTCGTCTTCGTTGTGCAGCGTCGCATTGGTGACCGTCACGCCGCCAACAAACACCGGCACCAGCCGCGCCACCGGCGTAATGGCGCCCGTGCGGCCGACCTGCACGCCAATCGATTCGACGGTGGTCAGCGCTTCCTGCGCCGGATATTTGTGCGCAACCGCCCAGCGCGGCTCACGCGTGCGAAAGCCGAGTTCGCGCTGCAACGCGAGCGAATTGACCTTGTAGACCACGCCGTCGATGTCGAACGGCAAGCTGTCGCGCTTGGCGCCGATAGCCTCATGGAACGTGACCAGCCCGTCTCCGCCCTTCACCGCAGCGCGTTCGGTGCTGACCGGAAAACCAAATGCCTGCAGCGCATCGAGCATGCCGGAATGCGTGTCAGGCAGGCCTTTCCAGCCGACGACCTCGCCCAGGCCATAGGCGAAGAAAGACAGCGGGCGCTCGGCAGCCATCTTCGGATCGAGCTGGCGGACGGCACCGGCCGCGGTATTGCGTGGATTGACGAACGTCTTGTCGCCGCGCTCGCGCTGGCGGGCATTGAGCTTTTCGAAGTCGTCGCGGCGCATGTAGACCTCGCCGCGCACTTCCAGCACGTCAGGCACATGGCCGCCAACAGGCGACAGCCCCAGTGGAATCTGGCGGATCGTGCGGATGTTCTGCGTGACGTCTTCGCCTGTGGTGCCGTCGCCGCGTGTGGCGGCCTGCACGAGATAACCGCGCTCATAGCGCAGGTTGATCGCCAGGCCATCGAACTTCAGCTCGGCGGCATATTCGACGGGCGGATCGGTGTCATCAAGGCCCAGCTCGCGGCGTACGCTGGCGTCGAACGCACGCGCGCCGTTGGCGGTGGTGTCGGTCTCGGTGCGGATCGACAGCATGGGAATGACATGCCTGACCGCTGCAAATTCGGGGAGGACCGCCCCACCGACCCGCCGCGTGGGCGAGTCCGGCGTCTTCAGTTCGGGGTGTTTGGCTTCCAGCGCTTCCAGCTCACGATAGAGCCGGTCATATTCAGCGTCAGGCACGCTGGGCTGGTCGAGCACGTAATACTCATGGGCGTAGCGGTTCAGCTCGGCGCGCAGCCAAGCTGCCCGCGCCTCGGGTGTGGCACCGGACGCGGGTTCTGCAGTCTTGCTCATCGTGCGTGGGTCAGTGGCTAAACAAGCGCACCGCGGTGCTGGAACCGGCCGGGATGCCGCGCGATTCAAGCTTGTCGTACAGCACGCGCAGATGCTTCTGGATGGCGACGAACGATTGCTCCGTCAGCGGACGCAGGTTGTCATCCACCACCTGCGCACCCATGCGCTGCGACAGCGTGTAGGCGTATTCGCACACCAGCTTGAACGGCTTGCTTGCCTCCTCCGCCACGGGCACATCGAGCAGCAGCGTGATCTGGCGGCCGGCTTTGACGGTCAGGTCATCGCGCAGGAAATTGGTGTCGCCAAACTGCAGCGTGAACAGTGCGCGCTGCACACCGTCAGCGCCCGCATGGAAGCGCGTGAAACGCGTACCGTCGCGCGAGAGCACGAGGCCGTCTTGCGTGGCCACCGTCTGCACGTATGCCGCCGACCAGGGGGCCCCGTCGGAAATCACGCTCACGCCCAGTTGCACATCGCACTCGGCGGCAAACGCGTCGAGTTCGCGCGCGTTGGAAATCGTCTCGTTCATGTCCGGCAGTTCCGGCACGGCATCGGCCGCTTCCGACAACGGATCGATCGCGTTGATGAATTCCGAGAACTCCAGCGCATTCAGCGGGCCCGTGCGGTTGGCCAGTTGCACGGCCACTTGCACGTCAAGGTAGCGCTGACCGGCGCGGATGGCTTCCCACGCATTGGCGGCAGGGTTCAAACCTTCCACGTGGATCTGCTTGGTGCCCGCGCGTCGCAGCTTGGTCAGCGCCGGCAGCAGCCGGTCGCCCGACACTTCACGTTCCGGATGCAGCGGCACGATGCAATCGATCAGCGGATCGATCACGCCGTTTGCAGGCTCCAGCGAACCTGGGGCAGGTTCGGCAATCTCTTCCGTCTCGGCGGCCTCGAGCGCAGCCTCGTCGCCCGAGGGCGTGAGTTCAGCGCCGATTACCCCCGCTTCGGTTTCGGCGCTGCCCGTGGCGGGAGTGTGCGCCTTCGCCGAGAAACCAGGCTCAAGACGCGGTTCAACGCGGTTGGCGTCATCACGCTCGCCACCCAGGGCGGGTTCGGCGCGCTCGGTCCAACCCTCGCCGCGCGGGATCTCGTCGACGGGCGGGTTGTACGCTTCGGGGCGGCGGGCCTTGCGGATCTGCCACTGGTTGTACACAACGATCACCAGCACAAATACCACGCCGGCACCCAGCAGGGCCATCACCAGGTTGTTGTCCTGCATTTATGCTGCCTCCGCCATGGTCAGCGCGGCATCCATATCCACCGCCACGATCCGGGACACACCTTGTTCCTGCATGGTCACACCGATGAGCTGTTGCGCCATTTCCATCGCAATCTTGTTGTGAGAAATAAAAACGAATTGGGTCTTGTCGGACATGCGCTTGACCATATTGGCATAGCGCTCGGTGTTGGCGTCGTCCAGCGGCGCGTCCACCTCGTCCAGCAAGCAGAACGGGGCCGGGTTCAACTGGAACATCGCAAACACCAGCGCAATCGCGGTCAGCGCTTTCTCGCCGCCCGACAACAGGTGAATCGTCGAGTTCTTCTTGCCCGGCGGCTGTGCCATCACCTGCACGCCCGCGTCGAGAATCTCTTCGCCGGTCATCATCAGCTTGGCCTGGCCGCCACCGAACAGCGTCGGGAACAGTTCGCCAAAGTGATAGTTGACCTGGTCAAACGTGCCTTGCAGCAACGCACGCGTTTCCTGATCGATCTTGCGGATGGCGTCTTCCAGCGTGGTGATCGCGTCGGTCAAGTCGGCCGATTGGGCATCCAGGAAACCCTTGCGCTCGCGCGCCGCCGCCAGTTCGTCGAGCGCGGCCATGTTGACCGGGCCGAGCGCATTGATGGCGTTGTTGATGCGCGTGACCTCACCTTGCAGGTACGAAGGTTTCAGGTCGCCCGTCAGGCGATCAGCCAACGCGGCTTCGTCCACATTGGCAGCGGTGAGCTGCTCGGTGAACTGCTCCTGGTTCAGGCGCGCAGCCTGTTCCTTCAACTGCAGCTCGGTGATGCGATCGCGCAGCGGTTGCTGTGCGCGCTCGGCGGTCAGGCGTTGCTCGTCATGCGTGCGCAGTTGCGCGGTCAGCGCATCCAGTTCTGTGCGAGCCAGGCCAAGCTTTTCTTCCTTCTCGGCGCGGCGCTCCAGCGCTTCCTGCAGGCCGGTGTGGGCAGTCTGCTCGTTGATGGTCTCCAGCTCGGCGCGCGCGTTTTCCAGCGTCAGCACGATCTGCTGCGCCTGATCGCTCGCCACCTGGATGTTGCGCTTCAGTTCGGCAATGCGGTTCTGCAGATTGCGCTCGGCAAAGTGCGCTTCCTGTGCGCCGCGCTCCTGGTCGCGCAACGCGTTGCGCGCATCGCTCAAGCGAACTTCGAGCGCCTCGAACGCCTGCTGGTTGTCTTCAAAGCGCGCCTGCATGTCGGCGAGTGCCGCATCGTGCTGCTCAAACGTCGCTTCGGATTCCGCGCGGATGGCACGCTGCTCTTCGATCTGCGCGCGAATCTCGTCCAACTCGCTGTCGATCTGGCCACTGCGCGCGTTGTAGCGCTCCATCGCCTGCGACAACTTGAGCACATCCATCTGCAGCACGTGGACGCGGCGCGTGGCCTGCTCGGCGCGAGCCCGCACCTGCGTGAGGTTTTGGCTCGCTTGGCTGTAGGCTGCTTCGGCACGCACGGCACCGCTCTTGGCTTCGTCGGCCAACAGCATCTGCGCACGCACCTGCTTGTGCAGGTTCTCGATTTCCTGAGCGCGGGCCAGCATGCCGGCCTGTTCGGAATCGGGCGCGTACAGCTGCACCGATGACCGGCCAATCAGGTGCCCAGCCTTGATGACAAACGTACCGCCTTTCGGCAGCGTCTGGCGCGCAACAAGCGCGGCCTGCATGTCGTCGGCGATATAGACGTCGGCCAGCCAGTCTTGCAGCACGGCACGAATGCCCGGCTCCGTCACTTGCACCAGCGACATCAACGGACGCAACCCCGCCGGCGCCTCTACCGGAAGCGCAGCCGGCGGTGGCGCATAGAAGGCCAGCTTGGCCGGCGGCGCGTCAGCTGCAAACGCCTTGATCCAATCCAGATTGGACACTTCGAGCGCGCCCAGCTTCTCGCGCAGCACGGCTTCGAGTGCCGGCTCCCAGCCCTGCTCGATCTGCAGCTTCTTCCAGAAGCGCGGCAGCTCGCTCAGCTCATGCTTGGCCAGCCACGGCTGAACCTTGCCGTCGGTCTGCACGTTCTCCTGCAACTGCTTGAGCGCGGCAAGGCGGGCTTCCAGGCTGGCGATGGCGGCGGCTTCCGATTGCACGCGGTCCTGCGCGGCGCGGCGTGCCTCGTCGAGCAGCGGCACCTCTGTTTCGGTGTCTTCCAGCGCGGCTTGCGCTTCAGCCAACACCTCTTCCTGTTCAGCCAGTTCGGCACGCAGCGTTTCGAGCTGCACGTCGTCCGGCTTGTCGAGGCCGGATGACTCCTGCGTCAGACGTTCGCGACGCTGCTCAAGCTGCAGCAGGGCTTGGTCGGCATTGCGCTGGTGCGCGGCTTCGAGCTTGAGCGCCTGCTCCGATTGAAGGATCGCAGCGCGCTGATCGTTCAGCGTGGTCTGCGCATCGCGCCATTGCGCTTCCATGCCAGGAAGTTCGTCGGCTTTGCGCGCAACGTCCTCAGCGGCCTGCGCGGCACGCTCCTCTGCCATGGCCAGCTCTTCCTCGGCCGCCGCAAGGTCTTCCTGCGCCTGCTCGCCCTGCGTATGCCACTGCTCTTGCTGCGCGGTCAGCGTGGAGATCTGCTGCTGGATGCGGTTGCGCGATTCCACCACGTAGCGGATCTCGGCTTCCAGGCGGCTGACTTCCGAGTTGGCTTCGTAGAGCGCGCCCTGCGCGGCGTGCATCGCATCGGACGAGGCGTAATGCGCAACGCGCATCGTTTCGAGTTCGGCCTCGATGTGGCGCAACTGCGCGGTCTGCGCTTCCAGGTCGATCTGCGCCTGCTCAATGGCACGCTGATGGCGTTCCTGCTCGCCCTGTGCTTCTCGCTTGCGCAGCAGCCACAGCAGGTGCTGCTTCTCTTCGCCATCGGCCTGCAGCGCCTGGAAGCGTTGCGCAACTTCAGCCTGGCCCTCGAGCTTTTCGAGGTTGGAGCCGAGTTCGCGCAGGATGTCTTCCACGCGCGTGAGGTTTTCGCGCGTATCGGAGAGGCGGTTTTCGGTTTCGCGGCGGCGTTCCTTGTACTTCGACACGCCCGCGGCTTCTTCCAGGAAGATGCGCATGTCATCGGGCTTGGCCTCGATGATGCGCGAGATCATCCCCTGCCCGATGATGGCGTAGGCGCGCGGCCCAAGGCCCGTGCCGAGGAAGATGTCCTGGATGTCGCGGCGGCGCACCGCCTGGTTGTTGATGAAGTACGAGGAGGTGCCATCGCGGCTCAGCACGCGCTTGACCGCCACCTCGGCGTATTGGCTCCATTGGCCGGCGGCGCGGCCTTCCGCATTGTCAAAGACGAGTTCGACGCTGGCCCGGCCAGCCGGCTTGCGCTGGGTCGAGCCGTTGAAGATGACGTCCTGCATCGATTCGCCACGGAGTTCCGCGGCGCGTGATTCGCCGAGCACCCAGCGCACGGCGTCGATGATGTTGGATTTACCGCAACCGTTCGGACCGACGATGCCGACAAGTTGGCCCGGAACATGAAAATTGGTCGGATCGACGAAAGACTTGAAGCCTGCGAGCTTGATCGAAGAGAGGCGCACGTTGTGTTCGTCTCGAAGGGATCAGAAAAGGGGGATAAAGCGGGCGCCCGAGGAACGCGCCTTTGTCATCACACCAACGCCGTGCGGCGCGGAGTGACAAGGCACGCCCCAGGGGCGCGGATGGCGCCATCATACCATTCGCACCCCAGCCTCCCGCCAATCAAATCGCTACAAAAATGGACGAAATTTGCGGCGCTAGAGAGCAAATTGCTGCAGATTTGTAAGCAGTTTCGCCTTCGTGACAAATAACGTCAGTCCGGACGGCGGGTGCGCGGACGCTCCGGCGCCGCCAGCCAGTCGAGCAGCGCATTGTGCACCGCATCAGGATCCTGGATTTGTGGCGCATGGCCCGCATCGGGCAATTCCACCAGCGTAGCGCGCGGAATGGCTTTTGCCGCCGCCCGACCGAGTTCCGGGTAGCGGCCAAGCTGCGCACGCGCTTCCGGTGGGGCAGCGTCCTTGCCGATGGCGGTGGAGTCTTTCTGGCCGATGAGCAGCAGCGTCGGCGGGCGCAACTGGCCGAACTCATAGACGACGGGCTGCGTGTAGATCATGTCGTACAGCAGTGCGGAATTCCACGCCACTAGATCGCGCCCCGGGCCGCGGTACATGCCGGCCAGCATCTGCACCCACGGTTCGTATTGCGTGCGCCATTGCCCGGCGTAGTACGTGGACTGCTCGTAGGCGCGGATGCGCTCGGCGGTCGTTTGCTTCTCTCGCGCGAACCACTGGTCGACGCTCAGGGACGGCACGCCCTTGGCCTTCCAGTCTTCCAGGCCGATCGGGTTGATCATCACCAGCCGGGACACCGCGCTCGGATACATCAAGGCGTAGCGCGTCGCCAGCATGCCGCCTGTCGAATGGCCAATCATGATGGCCTGCTCGATCCCGAGCGAGGCCAGCAACGCATGCGTATTGCTGGCCAGTTGCTGGAACGTGTACTGATACGCACGCGGCTTGCTCGATTTGCAGAAACCGATCTGATCGGGGGCGATCACGCGGTAGCCGGCACCCGTCAGCGCGGCGATCGTGCCTTCCCAGGTAGCGGCGCAGAAATTCTTTCCATGCAGCAGCACCGCCACCTGACCATTCGGCTGCTTCGGCGCGACGTCCAGGTACGCCATCTCCAGTGCATTGCCCTGTGACTCGAACTTGAAGAGCTTGACCGGAGCCGGGTAATCGAAGCCCTCCAGGCGCGGACCATACGCGGGGCCGGTCTCTGCAGGGGCGGCGTGCGTGGCCGCAGCGGCCGTCGACAGTGCAAACGTCAGCGCGATTGAAATCGAACGAAGCAACATCAGCAACTCCTGGGTTGATTTGCGAAACGCCGGCAACCTACTTTCGCCGCGACAGCCCCGACAGCGCGCCTGCCAGGATGATGCAGGCGCCGCCCACCATCTCCTGGGGGGACAGACGCTCCGCCGTCAGCAGCGACGACGACGCGGCCGCGACCACGATTTCGAACAGCATCAGCAACGCCGCACGATTGGCCGGCAAGCGTTGCAGGCCGCGCTGCACCATCGCATTGCCGCCGACCAGCACGCAGGCCATGCCCGCCAGCAGCAGCCACGTATTGCCCTGTGAAAAAGCCGCCGGCACCGTGCGCACGCCATCGAGCATCAGCGCAGCCGGAAAACCCACCAGCGCGCAACCTGTGAAGACAACCACAGTGCGCATTTCCGGGCGCATGGTTGGATGACATTGCCCCGCCAAGCGGGACAGCACGTTGTTGCACGCAAAAGCGAGCCCAGCGACCAGCCCCGCCCATTCCGCCGCTGAACCCGGCCACGGCGTGCCGGCTCCGCCCGACCACAGCATCATCATCGCGCCCGACAGCGCCAGCGCGAGCAGCACACCGCCGCGCCACCCCAGCCGCTCGTGCAGCCACAGGCGCGCCAGCAAGGCCGTCCATACCGGGGTCAGATAGAACAGGAGCAGCACCCGCATGACCGTGCCGTGCACCGTGCCCCAGACGAAACCCGCGTTGGTGATACCCGCCGCGATCCCGAGCGCCGGAATGAGCCACGACCATTGGAACGTCGAAAAGTGACGACGCAGCACCACGGCAGCCAGCACAGCCGCAGCCGCGCCCGTCATCGACGAAGCCAGCATGCTGCCGAGCCCCCAGCCGGCCAGCAGGCGATACGGATACCAGGAAATGCCCCAGACCGACGCGCCTACAAGGATGAAGAGTGCCGCCGCCCATTGCGGCTCGTGATGGCTGGCGCTATCCGCTGCGGGCGCCGAAGAAGCAATCGTTGTCATGTGACCAATAAAAAAACGGCGGGAATCCGCCGCTTCCTGCAATGTCCGAGGTGACTGACCACGCGGTAAGCACACGTTGGCCGTATAATTTCGGGCTTCCCGGCAAGCGCCAAGCTTGCCCGCTGACCAGCCCAACACCGCCGCCCAACACCGTGAATCCGCGCCTGTCCGCCCTGCAGCCGTATCCGTTCGAGAAACTGAAAGCGCTCGTCAAGGACGTGACGCCCAGCGCCGTCCATACGCCCATCAGCTTCGGTATCGGCGAGCCCAAGCACCCGACGCCGGCCCTGGTGAAAGACGCGCTGACGGCAGCGCTCGGCGGGCTGGCGAATTATCCCACGACACTCGGCTCCGATGCACTGCGACAGTGCATCGGAGCGTGGCTGGAGCGCCGCTACGGCTTGCCGAAGGTCGATCCGGCCACCGAGGTCATCCCGGTCAACGGCTCGCGCGAGGCACTGTTCTCGTTCGCGCAAACCGTGATCGACGGCAGCAAGCCTGGCGCGCGCGTGCTGTGCCCGAACCCGTTCTACCAAATCTACGAAGGCTCGGCGCTGCTGGCCGGCGCCACGCCGCTGTTCGCGAACAGCGACCCGGCACGCAACTACGCGCCCGATTTCGCCGCGATCACGCCGGAAGAATGGCGCAACGTGCAGCTCGTCTTCGTATGCAGCCCGGGCAACCCGACCGGCGCCGTGCTCACGCTGGAAGACTGGAAACAGCTCTTCGCGCTGTCCGACGAATACGGCTTCGTCATCGCCTCGGACGAGTGTTATTCCGAAATCTATTTCGACGAGGCCAACCCGCCGCTGGGCGCGCTGCAGGCCGCACATCAGCTGGGCCGCAGCTTTGACCGCCTGGTGATGTTCTCCAGCCTGTCCAAGCGCTCCAACGTGCCGGGCATGCGTTCCGGTTTCGTGGCCGGCGACGCCAAGCTGCTCAAGGCCTATCTGCTGTATCGCACGTATCACGGCAGCGCGATGAGCCCGTCCGTGCAATCCGCTAGCATCGCTGCGTGGAACGACGAGACCCACGTGCGCGACAACCGCGCGCAGTACGTCAAGAAGTTCCAGCAGGTCACGCCAATGCTCGCCGAGGTGCTGGACGTGGCCCTGCCCGACGCAGCCTTCTACCTGTGGGCCAACGTCAAGCGCACGGGCCTGTCGGACACCGAATTCGCACGCCAACTGCTGGCGGCCAAGAACGTCGCTGTGCTGCCGGGCAGCTACCTCGCCCGCGAGGCGCACGGCACGAATCCGGGCCAGGACTACGTGCGCATCGCGCTGGTAGCCGGCGTGGACGAATGCCTGGAAGGCGCGCGCCGCATCGTCGAGTTCTGCCAGCAACGCTGACCCCTTACCCTTTTTCGAATTTCTCCTAGAGCGAACACAGCCATGACGCAACAACTGCAATCCCTGATCGATCAAGCGTGGGAAGACCGCGCCAACCTGTCGCCCAAGGCCGCTCCGGCCGATGTCCGCGAAGCTGTCGCCAACGTGATCGGCCAGCTCGATCGTGGCGCGCTGCGCGTGGCCGAGAAGAAGGACGGCGAGTGGATCGTCAATCAGTGGATCAAGAAGGCCGTGCTGCTGTCGTTCCGCCTGGAAGACAACGCCCCGATGGCTGCTGGTGGCTTCACGCAGTTCTATGACAAGGTGCCGAGCAAGTTCGCCAACTACACGGCCGAAGACTTCGCGGCGGGCGGCTTCCGCGTGGTGCCGCCGGCTGTGGCGCGCCGTGGCTCGTTCATCGCCAAGAACGCCGTGCTGATGCCGTCGTACGTGAACATCGGCGCTTACGTTGACGAAGGCACGATGGTCGACACGTGGGCCACCGTCGGTTCGTGCGCACAGATCGGCAAGAACGTTCACCTGTCGGGCGGTGTGGGCATCGGCGGCGTGCTCGAGCCGCTGCAGGCCAACCCGGTCATCATCGAAGACAACTGCTTCATCGGCGCCCGCTCGGAAGTGGTGGAAGGCGTCATCGTTGAAGAGAACTCGGTGATCTCGATGGGCGTGTACCTGGGCCAGTCGACCAAGATCTACGACCGCGAAACCGGTGAAGTCAGCTACGGCCGCATCCCGGCGGGCTCGGTGGTGGTGGCGGGCAACCTGCCGTCGAAGGACGGCACGCACAGCCTGTACTGCGCCGTGATCGTCAAGAAGGTGGACGCGAAGACGCGCGCCAAGGTTGGCCTGAACGAGCTGCTGCGCGGCGATTAAGCACCGGCGCAAGGCATGCCTGCTAGTCTTGCGGGCATGCCAACCACTTGAAGCGCAGCAATGTCGGAACTCAATGCCAAAGGCACCCGCTTCGGCAAGCTGCGCCAACGCATCATGGGTCTTGATCCAAACACCATCGGTACTGTCTTGTCGTTGCTGCCCACCATCCTGGAGCAGGCAAACAAGACCATCGACAAGTTCAAGAACCGCAAGAAAACCGGCACCGAGCCTGCCCCCGCAGAAGGCGCCGCGCCCGACCCGAATACACGGATTGCCGAACTGGAAGCGGCGATCCTGCAGCAGGCCGAATCCGTCAAATTGCTGGCCGAACAGCACGCCATTACCATCGACGCCCTGCGCGATGAAGCTGCGCGTCTGGAGCGCCGCCTCAAGCGCATGACGTGGCTGGCGTCCGTCGGTTTTGCATTGGCCGTCGCCGCTCTCTCGTTTGCCCTGCAAGCCTCTCGACATTGATTGCGAATCCCACCATGACGACCCTGCATGGCATCCCCAATTGCGACACCGTGAAGAAAGCCCGTACGTGGCTCGAATCGAACGGCGTGGCCTACACGTTTCACGATTTCAAGAAGCAAGGCGTGAACGCCGACATGCTGGCCGGCTGGCTCAAGCATGTGCCGCTCACCACGCTGCTCAACCGCAAGGGCACTACGTGGCGCGCCCTGTCGGATGCCGACAAGGCCCGCGCCGAAGACGAGGCCGGTGCAATCGCGCTGATGCAGGCCAACCCGTCGCTGATCAAGCGTCCGGTGCTGGTGCACGGCAAAAGCGTCAACGTCGGCTTCTCGGCGGATCAGTACGCCACCCTCTTCTAACAATAACGACAACATCGTCACCGTCATGCAGCCCACGCTTGCCCTCACCGAAGACCTGATCCGCCGCCGCTCTGTCACGCCCGAAGACAAGGGCTGCCAGGATGTGCTGATCGAACGCCTGACCGCCGCCGGTTTCGAATGCGAAACCGTGGTCAGCGGGCCCGACCACTTTCGCGTGACCAACCTGTGGGCCGTCAAGCGCGGCCGCGCGGGCACCGACGGCAAGCTGCTCGTCTTTGCTGGCCACACCGATGTGGTGCCCACCGGCCCGGTTGAGCAATGGCACTCCGACCCGTTCGAGCCCACGCACCGCGACGGCAAGCTCTACGCCCGCGGCGCGGCAGACATGAAGACGTCGATTGCAGGCTTCGTGGTGGCATCGGAAGAATTCGTTGCCAAGCATCCGGACCACGCGGGCTCGATCGGCTTCCTGATCACCAGCGACGAAGAAGGCCCCGCGCACGACGGCACCGTCAAGGTGTGCGACCTGCTGCGCGCACGCGGCGAGCGCCTTGACTACTGCGTGGTCGGTGAACCGACGTCGGTGTCGACACTCGGCGACATGGTGAAGAACGGGCGACGCGGTTCGCTGTCGGGCAAGCTCACGGTCAATGGCGTGCAAGGCCACATCGCCTATCCGCATCTGGCCAAGAACCCGATCCACCTGGCCGCGCCGGCGCTGGCGGAACTGGCCGCTGCCAAGTGGGACGACGGCAACGCGTACTTCCCGCCGACCACATGGCAGATGTCGAATATCCACGGCGGTACGGGCGCGACGAACATCATTCCCGGCCACGTCACGATCGACTTCAATTTCCGCTTCTCGACCGCAAGCACGCCGGACGGCCTGAAGGCGCGCGTGCACAGCATTCTCGATGCGCACGGCCTCGACTACACGCTCGACTGGACGCTGGGCGGCGAGCCCTTCCTGACCGAGCGCGGCGACCTGTCCGAAGCCCTCGCCTCCGCCATCCAGGCCGAGTGCGGCGTGACGACCGAGCTTTCCACCACGGGCGGCACGTCGGACGGCCGCTTCATCGCCAAGATTTGCCCGCAGGTGATCGAGTTCGGGCCGCCGAACGCGAGCATCCACAAGATCGACGAACACGTGGAGGTGGCATTTATCGAGCCGCTGAAAAACGTGTATCGCCGCGTCTTGGAAACCTTGATCGCCTGAGGCCGCCCAGATGGCGCGCAACGTCGAGATCAAGGCGCGTGTGCGCGATGTGGCAGCCCTCATTGAGCGCGCGGCTGCCATTGCGGATTCGGGCCCCCAACGCATCGAGCAGGACGACACGTTCTTCGCCTGCGCAAATGGGCGCCTGAAGCTGCGGCAGTTCTCGCCCGAGCGCGGCGAGCTGATCCACTACTTCCGCGCCAACAGCACCGGCCCACGCGTGTCGAACTACCACATCGTTCCGACCAGCGCGCCCGACGCCCTGCGCGACACGCTGGCCGCCGCCATCGGCACGGCCGGGCGCGTCATCAAGGTGCGCCAGCTTTATCTCGCCGGCCAGACGCGCATTCATGTGGATGCGGTGAAAGACCTCGGCGATTTCGTCGAGCTTGAAGTCGTGCTGCGCGACGCGCAATCTGAAGACGACGGTGTGAAGATCGCCCATCAACTGATGCATTCCCTCGGCATTGCCGAATCCAACCTGCTCGACGTAGCCTACGTCGACCTGCTCGCTGCCACCCAACGCTGAGCCACATTTCACGCCACCCATGACCACGCCTACCCTGCCCGCCTCCCATCCGTTCACGACGGTTCGCGACCTGCTGCGCTACGCCGTGTCGCGCTTCACCGCCGCCGGCCTTGTTTTCGGCCATGGCAGCGAAAACGCCTACGACGAAGCCGCATACCTGATCCTGCACACGCTGCACCTGCCGATCGACACGCTGGAGCCGTTCATGGACGCGCGCCTGCTGCCCGAAGAAGTGGCGGCCGTGCTGAAGGTGATCGAGCGCCGTGCCGTCGACCGCGTGCCCGCCGCGTACATCACGCACGAGGCGTTCATGCACGGCATGCGCTTCTATGTGGACGAGCGCGTGATCGTGCCGCGCAGCTTCATCGGCGAATTGCTGGAAGACGGGCTCGAGCCGTGGATTGACCAGGAGGATGGCCCAACCGATGTGCTGGAGCTGTGCACCGGCTCGGGCTGCCTGTCGATCCTGGCCGCGCTGCAATGGCCCAATGCGACCATCGATGCCGTGGACCTGTCACCGGACGCACTGGTGGTGGCCAATCGCAATGTCGACGAATACCGCCTGCAAGACCGCATCCGCCTGCACGAGGGCGATCTGTATGCGCCGCTGCCGCCGGGCGTGCATTACGACGTGATCCTGACGAATCCGCCGTACGTGAACGAAGCGTCGATGCAGGCGCTGCCGCCCGAGTACCGTGCCGAGCCGCATATGGCGCTGGCCGGCGGCAACGACGGCATGGACATCGTGCGCCGCATCCTGGCCGATGCACCGCGCCACCTGAAGCCGCACGGCGTGCTGGTGGTGGAAATCGGCAACGAGCGTGAAAACGTTGAGGCGGCGTTCCCCGATCTCGACCTGGTCTGGCTGCCGACCAGCGCCGGCGAAGACCAGGTGTTCCTGGTGACGCGCGAGGCGCTTTAAGCGAATGAGGTTCCGAACCGCACGCATGGGGTTCGGAACTCAGCAGGTTGGCGTTCGGAACGCCATGGCCCGGGTTGTGAACGCCGTGTTTCTGGTTCCAAACGCCACAATTGGAGTTCAGAACTCGGTGTGTGGTGTTCGGAACGCCGAGTCCCCGGGTTCCGGACCCCACATCTAAGGTTCTGGACTCGGCGATTGCCGTTCAGAACCTCATGCGCCGGGTTTTGAACCCCGCATTTGACGTTCGGAACCCGACGCGCCGAGTGCAACGCTCAGGCGTGGCCGCAACGGCCGCCATAGCCGAAACAGCCGTCACAGCCTCAGGACTTCACCTCATCACAGGCGTCTTTCACGACGCAGATCGAAAAGCGCTTATCGAATACCTGGCCGCTCGGGCAGTGGTCGAACACGGCTTGCAACTGGGCGTCACAGGTGGCGTAGGCGGTTGTGCAATTGGTGCGCACGGGTTGCTTCGGACCGCGATTGGTGCCGTCGTCGACCATGAAGCGGCTCAATGGCGCCGGGCATTTGAATTCTGCGGCGGCCTTGGCAAGCGCGGCGGCAGCCTTTTCGGCCTTCGACGTCTGCGGCGTGGGCGGGTTCGGGGATGGGCGACGGTCGCAAGCCGTTAGTGCTAGCGCACACAGCAGCATGCCGAGTGTGAGTGCGCGGGTCATGGGAAGTGCTCCTTCGGGGTTGGTTATCCGAAGTTTACGCTGGGGTGAAGGGTTGTGGTGCGTCCATTGTTTCGTCCCCTGCCGGGGCCGACTCACTTTCTTTGTCTTGCCAAAGAAAGTAAGCAAAGAAAGGCGCGCCCGAGATGGCGACCCACTCCTTGAATTTCTGTAACCGGGCGGAGACGGGGAAAACTCGCTGCGCTCAGACAGTTCCCCGTCTTTTTTCCGCCCGCTTACAGAAATTCAAGGCGCCATCTAGGGCAGCAACGTCAACGGCCAAACCGTCGGGGCGCGTGCGCTGGCGCTGTGATGTGGCGAGCTGGCCCTTATCGCAGCATCGCCGACATGGCGGAGAGGCTGTTAAGCATGCGCACGGCATGTTCTACGGAGTCAGCGGCGAAGCGCAGCATCGTGCCGTCTACGCGCTCCAGGGCGGGCCATTGGCAGAACAGGTCGGCCAATGCGGGCGTTTGCGTTTGCAGGCGGCAGATGATCGGTGCCTGGAGGCGCAGCGGCATGCTGAAATGGCCTCGCCGCACCGTGGCTTTCACCGCTGCGTAGATGGCCTCGCACGACTGCTCGGGCGAGAGCGATGTGCCGGCGTTCTGCCCTTCGGCCTGCTTGGTTTCGACGAACGTGGTGTGCGGCAGCAGCGGCTTGGTTTCCTTGATGAACACGTCGTCGCCGCTGGCAACGGCCACCGGCACGCCGCGCTCGCCGGCCAGCGCACCGTAGAGGCCGGCTTCGCCCAGCTCCTGTTCGTTGAACCAGACGCGTGCAAACGCAAAACTGTTGATGGTGTGCGCCAGCACGCCGCGGCTGCCCGCACGTGCGTGGTAGCCGATCATGCAGACGGCGTCGCAGCCGTCCACGCCGGCCATCATGCTGAGGTAGCGCGGTTTGCCGAGGACGAAGCGTGCGCGGCGGTCGATGGAATCGGGGATGAGGTTGCGGAAACCTCCGTGCGAATCGTTGACGAGTACGTCCGTGGCACCACCATCGAAGGCACCGCGGACGGCGGCATCGGCTTCGGCGGTCATCCAGCGGCGGGCGCGTTCGTATTCGCCGTTGCCGGCGCGCGTCTGCTCGGGGTGGAACACGTTGGCGACGCCTTCGATGTCGGCGGAGATCAGGATTCGCATGAGGTCAGGTCAGAGCAATTCGGTCAGTGCGCGGCGCGTGTTACCGTCGCGGCCGGTGACGGCTGTTGCGCGGAACAGCGCATGCACGATGGCTTGTTCGACGCTGTCGGCGGCGGCCTGGAACAGCGGGTCGAGATGCGATTCGTGCGTCATGGACACGGCCGGCATGGCACGGGTACCTTCGTGCGGGACGGTGTAGGCGGTGGAGAATGCCAGCGCGATGTCGCCGCTGCCATGACCGAAAACGGAGCCGGTGCGTGCCAGGCCCGCGCCTGCGCGCAAGGCGAGGCGGCGCAACTGGCGCGCGTCCAGCGGCGCGTCGGTGGCGAGCAGCATGATGATCGAGCCCTTCTCCGGCTCCGGTGTGCCAGCGGCCAGCGCTTTCGCCAGCGCCGCACCGACGTTGCGCCCCGCAAGCGTCAGGTTCTCCGTCACGCCAAAGTTGGACAGCACCAGCACGCCCACCGCACGTTGCGTGCCATCGGCCAACGTCACGACGCGCGAAGCAGAGCCGATGCCGCCCTTCACGCCAAACGACGACATCCCCCGCCCTGCACCGACTGCGCCCTGCTCGAACGCCTCGGCGGCTGCCACGTAGGCCGCGTCGTAGTGAATGTCCTGCACAGCAAACGCCTGCAGGTCGTTCAGGTAGCCGTCATTGCATTCGAAAACGAGCGGATTGACGGTCGACCATGTGCGGCCGATCTGCGGGTTGGCGGCAACCGACTGGCGGATCTGCGCTTGCGCCACGGCGCCCACGGCGAACGTGTTGGTCAGCGCAATCGGCGCTTCCAGCACGCCCAGTTCGTCCACCTGCACCAGGCCGATGCTCTTGCCGAAGCCGTTAAGTACGACGCTGGCGGCCGGCACCTTGTCGAGGAACGGGTCGCCGCCGTGCGGGCGTACCACGGTCACGCCGGTCTGGATGTCGCCGCCGGCAATCGTGGCGTGGCCGACGGCGACGCCAGCCACGTCGGTGATGCTGTTGCGTGTGCCGGCCGGCAATGCGCCGATGTGCGGAAGGCTCAAGGACATGCGAACCAACTCAGCGGCGGTCGATCTTCGGGTCCAGCGCGTCGCGCAGGCCGTCGCCCAGCAGGTTGAACGCCAGCACGGTCAGGAAGATGGCCAAGCTTGGGAAGATCGCCACATGCGGCGCGGTCACCATGTCGGCGCGCGCCTCGTTGAGCATCGCACCCCACTCCGGCGTGGGCGGCTGTGCGCCCAGGCCCAGGAACGAGAGGCTGGCCGCGGTGATGATCGAGGTGCCGATCCGCATCGAGAAATACACGACGATGGACGAAATCGTGCCCGGCAAGATGTGCCGCATGATGATCGTCCAGTCGGACGCGCCGATGCTGCGTGCGGCTTCCACATACGTCAGGTGTTTGAGCATGAGCGTATTGCCACGCACCAGTCGCGCAAATGCCGGAATGCTGAACACCGCCACGGCAAAGATCACGTTGATCATGCCGTTGCCCAGGATGGCCACGATGCCGATGGCCAGCAGAATGCCAGGGAAGGCAAACAGCACGTCGGAGATGCGCATGACGATGCGGTCCCACCAGCCTTCGTAGTAGCCGGCCAGCAGGCCCAGCATGGTGCCTATGATGGCGCCGATGATGACCGACACGAAGCCCGCTTCCAGCGAGATGCGCGTGCCCATCAGGATGCGGCTGAAGATGTCGCGGCCCAGCGAGTCGACGCCAAACCAATGCTGCGCCGACGGCCCCGCGTTGAGCGCGTCGTAATCGAAATAGTTTTCCGGGTCGAACGGCACGAGGTGCGGCGCGAGGATGGCGATCACCACCAGCGCGATCACGAACACACCGGCGCCCATCGCCAGATGCTGCTTGCGGAACTTGCGCCAGAACTCCGTCCACGGGGTGCGGACGGGTTCGGTGACGGCTTGCGGTGCGACCGCCGGACTTGCGGCTTGGGTCATGGCGGTCTCCTTACTTCTTGTAGCGAATGGTGGGGTTGATGACGGTGTACAGCATGTCCACCACCAGGTTGATCAGGATGAACTCCAGCGAGAACAGCAGCACCTCGGCCTGGATGACCGGGTAGTCGCGCATCTCCACCGCATCCACCAGCAGGCGACCGAGGCCCGGCCAGTTGAACACCTTTTCCACGACGATCGAGCCGCCCAGCAGAAAGCCGAACTGCAGGCCCATCATCGTCACGACCGGGATCATCGCGTTGCGCAGGCAATGCTTGATGACCACCACCGTCTCACGCACGCCCTTGGCACGGGCGGTGCGCACGAAATCTTCCTGCAGCACTTCCACAAACGAAGCACGCGTGAAGCGCGCCATCACGGCGGCCACCGCAGCGCCCAGCGTGAGCGACGGCAGGACGTAATGCTTCCAGGTGTCCGCACCGATGGACGGAAGCCATCCGAGCTGCACCGAGAAAACTTCCATGAACAGCATGCCCAGCGCGAATGCGGGGAACGAGATGCCGGACACGGCGAGCGTCATGCCCAGACGGTCCGGCCACTTGTTGCGCCATACGGCAGACGTGATGCCGATCACCATGCCGAAGATCACCGCCCACACCATGCTGGCAATCGTCAGGTTGAGCGTGGGCCAGAAGCGCTCGCCAATCTCTTCGCTCACCGGTCGCTTGGTGCGGATCGAGTTGCCGAACTCGCCGCGCAGCGCGTTGGCGAAGAAGCGCACGAACTGCTCGTGCATCGGCTTATCAAGCCCGAGATCAGCGCGGACCAGCTCGACGGTGGCCGGGTCCGCTTCGGGGCCGGCAGCCAGTCGCGCCGGGTCGCCCGGCAACAGGTGCACGAACAGGAACACCAGCACTGCCACGATCAGCAGTGTCGGGATCACGCCCAGCACACGTTTAATGAAGTAGTTCAGCATGGCAAATCCACCGCAGGCGGCAATTCAATGACCCGCGCAACAGGTGCGCGGGCCGGTACGGCAATGAGACTTATTGCTTGATGTCGATGTCGTCGAAGCTGAACGAACCGTCCGGTGCCACGTAGGCACCCGACAGACGCTTCGAGCGCGCGTAGACGATCTTTTCCGTCACCAGGAAGGCCCACGGTGCGTCTTCCCAGATGCGCTTCTGTGCATCGGTGTAGAGCTTCGACTTCTCAGCGCGATCGGTCGTGCGCAGTGCGCCGGCGATGTCGGCATCCACCTGCTCGTTCTTGTAGTACGCGGTGTTGAACGACTTGGGCGGCATGGCTTCGGATGCCAGCAACGGACGCAGCGCCCAATCCGACTCACCCGTCGACGACGACCAGCCTGCGTAGTACATGCGCACGCCGGCGTCTTCCGGCTTGGGCACGCTTTCCACGCGCTCGACGCGCTGGCCGGCTTCCAGCGCCAGCACCGAAGTCTTGATGCCGACCTGGGCCAGTTGCTGCTGCACGAACTGGATGATCTTTTGCGCGGTCGTGTGGTTATAGGCCGACCACAGTTGCGTCTCGAAGCCGTCCGGATAGCCGGCTTCCTTCAGCAACTCTTTGGCCTTCGCCGGGTTGTACGGCCACGGGCCCAGCTTGACGGAGTAATCCACACCCGGCGGCACCACACCTTCGGCCGGCACGGCGTAACCCGCAAACGCCACCTTGGTCAGCGCATCCTTATTGATGGCGTAGTTGATGGCCTGACGCACCTTGGGGTTATCGAACGGCTTCACCTTGGTGTTGAAGCTGACATAGCGCTGGATGATCGACGGTGCGGCAATCAGATCAACCTTCGGGCTGCTCTTGAGCACCGCAGCCTGCTCGAACGGAATCGTGAACGCGAAGTCGGCCTCGCCCGTCTGCATGATGGTGGCGCGCGTGTTGTTGTCGACCACCGGCTTCCAGGTGATGGTGTCGACCTTCGGCAGGCCGTGCTTCCAGTAGCCGTCGAACTTCTTGCCCTTCAGGTAATCGGTCTGCTTCCACTCGACGAACTCGAACGGGCCAGTACCAACCGGATGGAAAGCGATGTCCTTGCCGTACTTCTTGAGCGCCGTGGGCGAAATCATGGCCGCCGACGGGTGGGCCAGCACGTTGATGAACGGCGAGAACGGCTCCTTGAGCGTCACGCGTGCGGTGTACGGGTCAACCACTTCGGTTTTGGCCACGCGGTTGAACAGCACGAAACGCTTGAGCTTGTTGGCCGGGTCCGTCACGCGGTCCAGGTTGGCCTTGACGGCGTTGGCATCAAACGTGGTGCCGTCGTGGAACTTCACGCCCTTGTGCAGCTTGAACGTATAGACCAGGCCATCCTTGCTGACTTCGTAGCTGTCGCACAGCACGTTGACCAGCTTCATGTCCTTGTCGAAGCCGAACAGCCCTTGATAGAACGACTTGGCGGCGCTGAACGACAGCGTGTCGTTGGCGTCGTACGGGTCCATCGTGGTGAAGGTCGAGTAGACCGCCATCACGGCGTCCTTGGCGGCAAAGGCCGGCATGGTGAATGCCGCCAGCGCCAGGCCGCTGGCAACCATGGCTGCGCGCGGGGCAAAAGAGAATCGATTGAACATGTCCTTCCTCCTCAAAGAAGTTTTTGGCTTCACTGCGTTCTTCATTGCTTTCAATACGCGCCGCCAATCGAATGGCGGGCAACAAAGTGGTCTGGCGCCACTTGCACCAACGGCTGCACCACCGGCATGTCGCCAATGGCACGGATCGGGCTGGGAATTTCGTGCGTGGAGAGTTCTCGCTTCAGATGGCGGCGCGCCGGGTCTGCAATCGGCACCGCCGACATCAGCTTCTTCGTGTAGGGATGCTGCGGGTTTTCGAAGATCGCGCGGCGCGGGCCGATTTCGACGATCTGGCCGAGATACATCACCGCCACGCGATGGCTGATGCGCTCCACCACCGCCATGTCGTGCGAGATGAACAGGAACGCAACGCCAAACTCCTTCTGCAGGTCGAGCATCAGGTTGACGATCTGCGCCTGAATCGACACGTCGAGCGCCGAGACCGACTCATCGGCAATCACCACCTTGGGGTTCAACGCCAGCGCGCGCGCAATGCAGATGCGCTGGCGCTGGCCGCCCGAGAACTCGTGCGGATAGCGCGACGCATGCGCGGCCTGCAGGCCCACCTTGTCGAGCAGCCACTCCACACGTTGCTGCGCCTCTTTGCCGGAGGCCACCTTGTGCACCAGCAGCGGCTCCATGATGGAGTAGCCGACCGGCACGCGCGGGTCCAGCGAGGCGAATGGGTCCTGGAAGATGAACTGGATATTTCGGCGCAGCGTCTGGAGCGCGGGCCCCTTCAACTCGCCGATGTTCTGGCCGGCAAATTCGATGCTGCCGCTCTGGCTATCCACCAGACGCAAGAGCGACCGTCCCGTCGTCGACTTGCCGCAGCCCGATTCGCCGACCAGCGCCAGCGTCTCACCAGGGTAGAGATCAAAACTGACTTGCTCCACCGCATGCACCCGGCGCGTGACGCGGCCGAAGATGCCCGTGGGCACGTCAAAGCGCGTGACGAGATCCCGCACGCGCAAAATGGGTTGCACATCGTGCGACGCTGCCGGTTGCGGCGTCGTATCCACCGCGGCGGACGTGCCGTCCACCCGCAACAGCGGAAAACGCGCGGGGCCATCGGTGCCTTGCATCGAGCCCAAACGCGGCACGGCCGACAGCAGCGCACGCGTATACGGATGCGCAGGCTGCGCAAACACGGTGGCCGATGGGCCCTCTTCCACGCGGTCGCCCTTGTACATCACGAGCACGCGGTCGGCCACTTCCGCCACCACACCCATGTCGTGCGTGATGAACACGACCGCCATGTGCAGTTCTTGCTGCAGCGCGCGGATCAGTTGCAGGATTTCCGCCTGGATGGTCACGTCCAGCGCAGTGGTCGGCTCGTCGGCAATCAGCAGCGACGGTTTGCATGAAAGCGCCATCGCAATCATCACGCGCTGGCGCATACCGCCCGACAGTTGGTGCGGATAGCGCCCCAGCACATTGCGCGCTTCCGGAATGCGCACCAGCTCCAGCATGCGCAGCGCTTCGGCCTTGGCTTCGCTGGCGGACTTGCCCTGGTGCAGGCGGATCGATTCGGCAATCTGCTCGCCCACGGTGAACACCGGGTTGAGCGAGGTCATCGGCTCCTGGAAGATCATCGCGATGTCGGCGCCACGCACACCGCGCATGGCGGCTGAGCTGGCGCTGGCCAAGTCCAGCACTTCGCCGTTGCGGCGGCGCAAATGCATCTGCCCGCCGATGATCTTGCCGCCCCCGTGCTCCACCAGCCGCATCAGCGCCAGCGACGTCACCGACTTGCCCGAGCCCGATTCGCCCACCACGGCCAGCGTCTCGCCCCGGTCGACGTGGAACGACAGGTTGCGCACCGCGTCAACCACGCGCTCGGACGTGGCAAAGCGCACGCTCAGGTCTTGCACTTGCACGATGCGCTGATCGGGCATCGCAATGACGCTGTTGGCACTCGGCTGTTTGGTTGCTGTCACGAAAAATCTCCTGCTGTCCTGCTTGGCGGTTCAGCCTCTTACCGATAGATCGACACAACGGGCGCTTGCGCGCCGCGTGCGAACCCGCGGTACATCCCTTCTGTGTTGAACGGCAATGCGACGTTGCCCTGCGCATCCACGGCGATCAGCCCACCGCGGCCGTTGATGGCCATCAGCTTGCGCATGACCACGTCGTCACTCGCGTCAGCCAGCGACTTGCCGGCGTATTCCATCTGCGCGGCAACGTCGTAGGCAGCCACGGCGCGGATGAACATCTCGCCCGTGCCGGTGCATGACACCGCTGCAACGTTGTTCGCAAAGCAACCCGCGCCAACGATGGGCGTGTCGCCCACGCGGCCAACCTTCTTGTTGGTGACGCCGCCCGTGGAGGTGGCGGCAGCCAAGCGCCCTTGCGCGTCGCATGCCACGGCGCCCACGGTGCCGAACTTGTTGTCTGGGTCGATGGGTGCGGCCTCTTTGGCCATAAGCGACGCGGCATCGTGATCGAGCAGCGCCATGCCGTCTTGCTGGCGGGCGCGCTGCCATTGGGCGTAGCGCGCTTCGGTGTAGTAGTAACCCGGCTCGACAAACTCCAGGCCCTGCGCTTGCGCGAAAGCCTCGGCGCCTTCGGAGGTAAACAGCACGTGTTCGCTGCGCTCCATCACCGCGCGGGCCGCGAGAATCGGGTTGCGCAGGCGCTTGACGCAAGTGACTGCGCCGGCGGCCAGCGTGGCGCCATCCATGATCGACGCATCGAGTTCGTACGTGCCGGCGCTGGTCAGCACCGCGCCCTTGCCGGCGTTGAACAGCGGGCACTCTTCGAGCAGGCGCACGGCTTCGGTCACGGCATCCAGGGCGCTACCGCCATCCACGAGGATGCGTTGCCCTGCGGCCAGGATGTCGTTAAGCGCCTGCTGGTAAGCGGCTTCCTTGTCGGCACTCATGGCCGTGCGGGTGATGGTGCCGGCGCCGCCGTGAATGGCGAGGATGGGCGTAGTCATGCGTGGCTCGATGTAAATCAGTTTTCAGCGGTGCGTTTGCGGCCGCGTCGGGTGGTCGTCGATGTGCCGGAAGCGCTCGTTGCGTCATTGGCGCGCGGCGCCGGGGCGGTATGCAGCCACGGCAGCACGAATTCAGTCAGGCGTTCGGCCGATTCCAGCGAATGCGCCGAGCGATGTGCCACCGCGCCACACAGCGCCTCGAACAGCGCCACGGCAGCCGTGTCCGACGTGGCCGAGAACTGCCGCTCTGGCCGCGCGTACAACGCAATGTCGGCCAGCGGCGCCAGCGGCGATGTGGGGCTGTCGGTCAGCGCCAGCAGTTGGCAGCCTTGCTTGCCGGCCTGCTTGGCCAGCGTGATGGTGTCCGCCGCATAGCGCGGGAATGCGATGGCGATCAATAGATCCTTCGGCCCGATCTTGCGCAGTTGGCGCGCTGCATCCGAAGCGCCGCCCGGCTGCGAAACGGAGATCACCGTGTCGCAGTACAGATCGAGCCCATGGCGCAACAGACCCGCCAGATAGCCGCTGGCGCCAAAGCCCATCACGTAGATGCGCTGTGCGCCCAGGATGGCGTCGACCGCGCGTTCGCACGCGGCGGCGTCGAGCATGCGGCGCGTAGCGTCAAGATTGGCGATGTCTTCGTTGAGGGAGGCGGCAAAGATCTCCGCGCTGGTGGCGGGGCGTGCCAGCTCGTGGCGCAGCTTTTCTACCGGCGCGAGCGTCGCCTCGAAGCCGCGCAGCAGCCCCGCGCGGAACTGCGGATAGCCGTCAAAGCCCAGCGCGAGCGCGAAGCGGTTGGCCGTGGCAATCGACATGTCCACCGCGGCAGCAAACTCGTCGATGCGCATGGTGGCCGCGCGGAACGGGTTCGCCAGCACGTATTCCGCCATGCGCTGGTGCGCGGGCGTGAGCGTGGCCAGGGCCGCTCCGATGCGCTCGGAGACCGTCGCATCGGCGGCAAATGCGCCTTTCGACACATCCGTACGCTTGCTGGTGGATTTCGCCATGTTCCTGGGCTGTGAAAATTTTGTGTAAATGTATTTTCACGAATCGGCCGTGTAAAGAAAAAAACTTTCACAGGGACATATGGTTTTCCCTAGGTCGAAGGCCCGCGCACAGATCGGGGGCGAGCATGACTTCGTCACGGTGCAATGCACCAGTCCAAACGCCGGCGTTGCGCCAGGATCGTGCGACGCAGCACGCTACAATCGCACCCTTCTCCGATTTGCCTTCATGCGCAGTTTTTCGTGATCCGATTCGACGACCTCGTCCTCCAGCGTGGCACCAAGGTGCTGTTCGACCACGCCACCGCCACACTCAACCCCGGTGAACGGGTCGGCCTTGTCGGCGTGAACGGCAGCGGCAAATCCACGCTGTTTTCCATGCTGCGCGGCGAGTTGCATGCCGACGGCGGGGAAGTCGCCATCCCGCCCACCTGGCAGGTCGCCCACGTGGCGCAGGAAACGCCTGCCGTCGACCGCAGCGCGCTCGACTACACGCTCGACGGCGACACCCGCCTGCGCGACATCGAACGCCGCCTCGCAGCAGCCGAAGCCGCGCACGACGGCCACGCGCAAGCTGAAGCCCACACCGCATTCGCCGATGCCGACGGCTACACCGCACCGGCACGCGCGCAGGCGCTGCTGCTCGGTCTCGGTTTCACGATGGCGCAGACCACGCAGCCGGTGGCGAGCTTCTCCGGCGGCTGGCGCATGCGCCTGAATCTGGCGCAGGCACTGATGTGTCCGTCCGACCTGCTGCTGCTCGATGAGCCGACCAACCACCTGGATTTGGATGCCGTGGTCTGGCTGGAAGACTGGTTGTCGCGCTACGCCGGCACGCTGGTTATGATTTCGCACGACCGCGAATTCCTCGACGGCGTGTGCAACGTCACGCTGCATATCGAGAACCAGAAGCTCAAACGCTACGGCGGCAACTACACGCAGTTCGAGACGCAACGCCTGCAGCAGATGGCGCTGCAGGAAGCGTCGTACGCGCGCCAGCAGAAGCAGATTGCGCATCTCGAATCGTTCATCACGCGCTTCAAGGCCAAGGCCAGCAAGGCCAAGCAGGCGCAGAGCCGCGTCAAGGCGCTGGAGCGCATGGAGCGCCTCGCGCCCGTGCATGCGGCGGCGGGCTTCTCGTTTGAATTCCGCGAGCCCGATGCGGCGCCCAACCCGATGCTCACGTTTGAAGGCGTCGATTGCGGCTACCCTGGCACCAGCGTTGATCAGCCGATCACCATCCTCAAGCACCTGACGTTCTCGATCCAGACCGGCCAGCGCATCGGCCTGCTGGGCGCCAACGGCCAGGGCAAGTCGACGCTGGTGAAAACGCTGGCGGAAACGCTCGCACCGCTGTCCGGCACGATCCGGCGCGGCAAGGGCCTGCAGATCGGCTACTTCGCTCAGCACCAGTTGGAAACGCTGGACGACCACGCCTCGCCGCTGCTGCACCTGGCGCGTCTGGCGCCGGACGTGCGCGAGCAGGAATTGCGCGATTTTCTCGGCAGCTTCAACTTCCGCGGCGACATGGCAACCTCGCCCATCGAGCCGTTTTCTGGCGGCGAGAAGGCGCGCCTGGCGCTCGCCCTGATCGTCTGGCAGCGCCCCAACCTGCTGCTGCTCGATGAGCCGACCAACCACCTGGATCTCGACACGCGTGAAGCGCTGACGATGGCGCTGGCCCAGTTCGACGGCACGCTGATCCTCGTCTCGCACGACCGGCATCTGCTGCGTGCCACGACCGACCAGTTTTTGCTCGTTGGCCAGGGCACCGTCGCTCCGTTCGATGGCGATCTGGACGACTACCGCGACTGGCTACTCAAACAAGCCGCGGCCAAGCGCGCAGCCGCCAGCGCGCAGGCTGCTCCGGCCGATGCGGATGGCGCACCGACCACCAACCGCCGCGACCAGAAGCGCGAAGAAGCCGCCGAACGTCAGCGCCTGAATGCGCTACGCAAGCCGCTGCAAAAGAACGTCGACGCGATCGAAAAACGCATGGCGCCGCTGCAAAAGGAAAAGGCGGAACTCGAAGCCTTCCTCGCCGACGGGGCTGCGTATGAAGACGCCAACAAAACACGCATGATGGAAAGCCTGCGCCGCCAAGCGGAGTTGAACGCCGAACTCGACGAACTCGAAGAGCGCTGGCTCGAGCTGCACGAACAACTCGAACAAATCAATTAAGGCTGGCGTGCCCGGCCAAGGAGACCCGTTGATGACATCGCCGTCGCCGGACACCGCCACGCACCAGCCACTGACCGGCGTGCGCGTGCTCGACCTCACGCGCCTGCTGCCCGGCCCCGCTGCCACGCGCCACCTGGCCGACCTCGGCGCAGAAGTCATCAAGATCGAAGACCCCGGCCCCGGCGACTACGCCCGCGACATGATGCGCTCCTCCGCCGATCGCGCGGCCGAACGCCCGAGCCTGTTCTTCCGCTCGCTCAATCGCGGCAAGACCGAAATGCGGCTCGACCTGAAACGCGCCGAAGACCGCGAAGCCCTCATCGAACTCGTACGCCACGCCGATGTGCTGATCGAAAGCTTCCGCCCCGGCGTCATGGCGCGCCTCGGTGTCGGCTGGGACACCCTGCGTGCAGCCAACCCGGCGCTCGTCATGTGTTCCATCAGCGGCTACGGCCAGGACGGACCGCTCGCACAAGCCGCCGGGCACGACATCAACTACGTCGGCTACGCGGGCATGCTCGATCAGCTCGCGAGCGCGGACGGCACGCCCATCGTCCCCAACGTGCAGATCGGCGACCTGCTGGGCGGCGCGCTCACAGCGGTGGTCGGCATCCTTGCCGCGCTGGTCGACGCGCGCGCCACGGGCCACGGCCGCTACGTCGATGTCTCGATGACGGACTCGGTATTCGCGCACAACCTGATGGCGTTCTTTGCGGTCGGCACACGCGGCAAGGCCAGCCCCGCAGGCACCGATCTGCTCAACGGCGGCGTGCCGTGCTACGGCGTCTATCGGACGGCGGACGATCGCTTCATGGCCGTCGGCTCACTCGAATTGAAGTTCTGGCAGGTGATGTGCGACGTCATCGGCAAGCCGGAATGGAAAGACCGGCACTGGGCGCTTGGCCAACGCGTCGGCGGCGATGAGGCACGAGCCATTCGCGACGAACTGGCTGCGCTCTTCCTGACCGCCACGCAAGCCGAATGGACCGCGCGTTTTGCCGATGCCGATTGCTGTGTCACGCCCGTGCTGCGCATGGAAGAAGCGCTACAACATCCGCTCTTTGTCGAGCGCAACAGCGTCGTGAAGGAGAACGGCGAGCCTGTGCAGCTCGCCCTGCCGCTAAGGTTTGCCGACTGACGAACCGGAGCGGTCCAGCGCATCGAGCGAATCGAGCAGCCGCCCGGCTTCTTCCAGCTGGTGTTGGCTGAACACGCGGATGCCGTGTTGGCGCAGCAGCGCCGCCGTCACGCCCTCGCCTTGCTGCAGCTGGCTGGAAAACGTCCCGTCGTAGAGAAACGCAGAACCGCAGGACGGACTGCGCTCGGTAAGCACGGCGACTTGCACGCCGGCCGCCTGCGCCGCTTCCAGTGCGCGTTGCGCGCCTTGCAGAAACGCTTGGGTGACATCGTGGCCGTGGTGTTCGACGACACGGGCTGCGCCGCGCAGCACCGCCGCGCCGCCGCCTTCACCGTGAATTTCCGCGGGCAGACGCGGCACCGGCAAACCGCCGGCCATCTCGGGGCACATTGGCACAATGCGCCCTTCCATCTGCCAGCGCGCCAGGATGCCGCCTTCAGTGACGACCGTGCCGCCGTCATAGCGCACCGGTTGGCCTAGCAGGCAGGCACTCACCAGCACGCGTTGCATGATCTGCGGCTCCGGCTTAGCGGCGCTCGCGGCGGATCATCCCCACCACCAGCGTCAGCGAAAGAATCAGCAGCCAGATCAGCGACCACACCGGCACCGACAGGCCCAGCACCGGCGGCATCGGCCCGACGCACAGGCCATCGGCTTCGAACACTTGCGGCAACCATTTGGCAGTCGGCAGCGCGTTGACCCAGTTCTCAATCGGGTCGATCCCGCACGTTGCCTTCGGATTCAGCAGCAGCGATACGTGGTACCCCGCCACGCAAAGGCCGGCCAGCCCCGACAGCATCCCCAGGCCATGCCACAGCAGCCGCGTGGCCGACGAAAGCGCCGCCAGAAGCGAGAACACGCCAATGCCCAGGAACGCAAACCGCTGGAGGATGCACAGCGGGCACGGCTGCAGGCCCTCAACGTGCTGCAGGTACAGCGCATAGCCGACCACCCCGAAGGAGATCACGGCAATCAGCAGGAAAAAGGCGCGCGAGTTGGCTTGCATGGCGGCGTCAGTTCAGAGGGAGTAGAGAAAAGTTGGCGGATTATCGCACCGCAACGGCGCGCGCATTTTCAAATGGCACGAGCGATACCGTTGCGAAATTTTGAACGATCAAGCTTCCAGCGCCCGCACGCGGTCGATGGCCTGCTCAATGCGTTCAACGGCAATGACCTCCAGCCCGTCGATCGCCTGCTTCGGGGCGTTGGATTTCGGGATCACGGCAATCGAGAAACCCAGCTTGGCGGCCTCCTTCAGGCGCTCCTGGCCGCGTGGCGTGGGGCGGATTTCCCCTGCAAGACCGATCTCGCCAAACACCACCAGCCCACGCGGCAGCGCCTTGTTGCGCATTGACGAGTGGATCGCCAACAGCACCGCCAAGTCCGCCGCGGGCTCGGTAATCTTCACGCCGCCCACTGCGTTCAGGAACACGTCCTGGTCAAAGCACGCAATGCCGGCGTGGCGGTGCAGCACCGCCAGCAACATCGCCAGGCGGTTCTGCTCCAGGCCCACCGCAAGACGGCGCGGATTCGGCACGTTGGCCGTGTCCACCAGCGCCTGGATTTCCACCAGCAGCGGCCGCGTGCCTTCCTGCGTCACCAGCACGCATGAACCCGGCACCACCTGCTCGTGCTGCGAGAGGAACAGCGCCGACGGATTGGCCACACCACGCAGACCACGCTCCGTCATCGCAAACACGCCCAGCTCGTTGACGGCGCCAAAGCGGTTCTTGAACGCGCGCACGAGGCGGTAGGCGGAATGCGTATCGCCCTCGAAATACAGCACCGTATCGACAATGTGCTCGAGCACGCGCGGGCCCGCCAGCGCGCCTTCCTTGGTCACATGGCCGACAAGAATGGTGGTTACATCCAGTCGCTTGGCAATGCGCGTCAGTTGCGCCGCGCATTCGCGCACCTGGGCCACTGAGCCGGGCGCCGAGGTCAGCGCCTCGGAATACAACGTCTGAATTGAATCGATGACGACCACCTCGGGCTTTTCCACCTCGATGGTTGCCTGGATACGCTCAAGCTGGATCTCGGCCAGCAACGCCAGGTTCGGGCTCTCGACGCCCAGGCGCCGCGCACGGAGCGCGATCTGCGAGCCGGATTCTTCGCCGCTCACGTACAGCACCCGCCGATCGGCCGACAGGTTGGACAACGCCTGCAGCAACAGCGTCGATTTGCCGATCCCGGGATCACCGCCGATCAGCACCACACCGCCGCTGACCAGGCCACCGCCCAATACGCGGTCAAATTCGTCGATGCCGCTGGAGAAGCGCGGCACGTCCACCGCGTCGATGTCCGACAGCTTGCGCACCGTCGCGCTGGAGGCGAGCGACTGGAAGCGCGCGCCGGCGCCGGACGTCGGCTGCGCGACGGTTTCCACCAGCGTGTTCCACTGCTGGCAATTCGGGCACTGCCCCGCCCACTTCGGTGCCGTGCCGCCACATTCGGTGCACGTATAGACCGTCTTGCTCTTGGCCAAACAACCCCCTGCTTACGGCGCCGCGCATGGGCGGCGGCCGCTTGATCTTTGTATTGACGACGCTGCGCTCAGGCAGCCTTGCCCAGGTCGCCGGCGTCTGCCGTGCTGACCGGCTCGACCGACACGGGCACGCGCGGCGCCAGTGCGCACATCAGCTCATAACCGACCGTGCCGGACGCCTGTGCGACGTCGTCGATCGGCAAGCCTTCGCCCCACAGCGTGACGGGCGAGCCGACACGGGCCTCGGGCACGCCGGCCAGGTCAACGGTAATCATGTCCATCGACACACGGCCCACGATGTGCGTGCGCACGCCATTGACCAGCACCGGGGTATGGTTGCCGTCCCAGCCCGGCGCATGGCGCGGGTAGCCGTCGGCATAACCGCACGCGACGATGCCGATGCGCATCGGGTGCTCCACGGTAAAGCGGGAGCCGTAACCAATCGTCGCGCCCGGCTGCAAATCCTGAATGGCGATCAGCTCGCTCTTGAGCGACATGGCGGGCATCAGGCCGGTGCCATCAATGTCCGCCGCCACGCCCGTCGGCGACGCGCCGTACATGATCACGCCCGGGCGCACCCAGTCGCGATGCGCCTTCGGATGCCACAGCGTGGCCGCCGAGTTGGAAAGCGACGCCTCGCCCGGCAAACCTTGCGTGGCCTGTTCAAACGCGACGAGTTGATGCTCAATGCCGCGCGGGCCGTCGGCATCGGAAAAATGCGTCATGTGGACGATCGTGCCGACGCCCGAAATGGCCCGGGCGCGCTCCCATGCGGCGCGGTAAGCGGCGGGCGCGAAGCCGAGACGACTCATCCCCGTATTGATCTTGAGCTGCACGCTGATGGGGCCTTTCAGGCGCGCCAGTTCCAGCATGCGCAGTTGCTCTTCGCAGTGAACGGTGGTGGTCAGGCGGTACTGCTCGACGATGGCCAGATCTTCCGGCTTGAAAAAACCTTCGAGCAAGAGAACCGGCCCCTGCCACCCAAGTTGGCGCAGGCGGACGGCCTCGTCCAGGTCGAGCAGACCGAAACCATCGGTCTGGCGCAAGCCTTCATACACACGTTCGATGCCGTGGCCGTAAGCGTTGGCTTTGACGACAGCCCACACGCGCGAATTGGGCGCATGGCGGCGGGCAACCTGGAGATTATTGGCAAGTGCTGGGCCGTGGATGACGGCCTGGATGGGTCTTGGCATGACGGCAAACCTGCAAAACGTGAATGCGATGGCGCGCTCGTGGCGCGGCGTCGGTGCTGCAATGCAACAGGCAAATAGGCTGTGAGCGGGCCGTGCGCCCGGCCTCACGCGGTGAGCGTTCTATTTGACCACAGGACGCCAACTGGTTCGCGCCTGTCATGAGCGTGCCAAAAAAGAAAGTGCGCCGCCGTCACCGGAAGCGCACAAGTTTCGTGATATAAAGCCGTTCAATTTAGGCATGGGAAAACCGTCGTGATGCGCTGCCGGCATGGAGAAAGTTGGGCAGCAGCCACTTCTTTTTGCGCGACGACGTCACATCTGGTTTGACCATGCAAACAGGCGAGACCAAAACAAGCTGCGGGCGGAACGCATGGCCCGAACGCCTGTCAGTGAAGATTCCCGCGGTTGCCCGGCGATGCATCTTTTGCAGCACCGGACGGGCCCCGTCCAAGGGAACCACAATCCGGGGAGCCCGCACGGGCGCTGGCTTCAAGGCCGCGACCGCGCACCTGTGCGCTGCGCGGCCGATCAGCCGACGCATCGCTCGGCCGGCACCTCCGGGGGGCGCTTCCGTGTGCCGGCACGCTGCCGGCAAGACGTGAAGACGAACATGGCACCGCGGTCTACGGGGACGAATTCGAAGGTATGAAGAAGGGCTTTTACACCATCATGGCGGCGCAGTTTTTTTCGTCGCTCGCCGACAATGCGCTGCTTATTGCCGCCATCGCCCTTCTGACAGAGATGCATGCGCCGCAGTGGATGACCCCGCTGCTCAAGTTGTTCTTCGTACTCTCTTACGTTCTACTTGCCGCCTTCGTGGGCGCGTTCGCCGATTCCCGGCCCAAGGGCAAGGTGATGCTGATCACCAATGCCATCAAGCTGGTCGGTTGTGGCGTGATGCTTACCGGTCTGCACCCGTTGCTTGCCTATGGCGTGGTCGGCTTCGGTGCGGCGGCGTATTCGCCGGCCAAGTACGGCATCCTTACCGAACTCCTCCCCCCTGAAAAGCTCGTCGCCGCCAATGGGTGGATCGAAGGGTTGACTGTCGGCTCGATCATCCTCGGCACCGTGCTGGGTGGAGCGCTGATCTCCAACCATGTCTCGGCCTGGCTGCTGTCGTTCGACATCCCCGGACTCGAGCGCATCGACACGCCGGCCGAAGCGGCCATGCTGGTGATCATGGTGATCTACCTGATCGCCGCGCTGTTCAACACGCGCATTCCCGATACCGGCGCACGCTATCCGCAGCAGGAAAAGAATCCGGTACGTCTCATTTCCGAGTTTGCCGACTGCTTCAACGCCCTATGGCACGACAAGCTGGGGCAGATATCCCTGGCGGTGACGACGCTGTTCTGGGGTGCCGGCGCCACGCTGCAATTCATCGTGCTGAAGTGGGCCGAGCAATCGCTGGAACTGAACCTCTCGCAAGGCGCCATTCTGCAGGCCGTCGTGGCCGTGGGGGTGGCCGCCGGCGCCATGGCTGCGGCGGTCAAAATCCCGCTGCGCCGCTCACTCGACGTGCTGCCGGTGGGCGTTGCAATGGGCGCGGTCGTCATGCTGATGGCGTTCTACACCAAGCATACGATCCCGGAAGTCACATTCCACATCGGCCACATGAAGCTGCCGCTGTACATGATGATCGCCTACCTGTTCCTGATGATCGTGGGCGCCATGTCAGGCTTTTTCGTGGTGCCGATGAACGCGCTGCTGCAGCACCGCGGGCACGTTCTGCTCTCAGCCGGGCACTCGATTGCGGTGCAGAACTTCAACGAGAATGTCTCGGTGCTGCTGATGCTGTGCCTGTACGCGCTGCTCATCAAGCTGAACGTGTCGGTGGGCGTGGTGATCGTATCGTTCGGCATCTTCGTCTGCCTGACGATGGCGCTGGTGATGCGCCGGCATCGCGTCAACGAAAAGCTCTTCCACACTGCCGCGCTCATCGGCGAAGACAAGCACCACTGACGCAGTGCCCGCCCTGCGGGCCGGCACCTACTGGCCGCCGCGCTCTGTGTAGATCTTGCGCGCCAGGCAGAGGTCTTCCCATGCACGCGCCTTATCGGTCAGCGTGCGCAGCAGGTAGGCTGGGTGATAAGTCACCACCACGGGCACGCCCTCCACCTCATGCACCTTGCCGCGCAGTTTGCCCACAGGTGTCTGCGTCTGCAGCAGGTTTTGTGCGGCAATGCGCCCCAGCACAACGATGATGCGCGGCTTGACCAGCGCAATCTGACGCTTGAGATACGGATCGCACATCGCCGCTTCGTCCGGCTCCGGATCCCGATTGCCAGGCGGGCGGCACTTGAGCACGTTGGCGATGAACACGCCCTTCTCGCGCGACAGGCCGATCGATCGCAGCATGCTGTCGAGCAGCTTGCCGGCCTGGCCGACGAACGGCTCGCCCTGCTTGTCTTCCTGCTCGCCCGGCGCCTCACCGATCAGCATCCATTCCGCCTCGCGATCGCCGACGCCGAAAACGGTGTTCGTGCGGCGCTCGCACAGCTTGCACGACGTGCAGTTCGAAACGGCGGCTTCGAGCTGCGCCCAATCGAACGCGGCGATACGCTGGGCGCGCGGGGCAGCCGAGTCCGATGGCGCTTCCATGGCAGGCGGCTCGACTCGCGCAGCCGCGGGCTCCGCAGCCACAAACGAAGCAGCGTCAACCTCCACGGCAAGGGGCTCAGCGACGGCGGCTTCGACGGCCTCCAATGTAGCCGGCTCAACGCCGCGCAATGTCCATTCGGTCGAAACGCCCAGCGCTTCTAGCATTCGGGATCGACGATTCATGCAGCCTCCACCCCGCTTGCCTCACACACCATGCGCATGACGAGCGCGTCTTCACGCGTGTTGTTTTCGGCCGGGTAATAGCGCTTGCGCCGGCCGATCTCCGCAAACCCGATACGGTGATACAGCGCAATCGCGCCGGTATTGGACGGGCGCACTTCCAGCAGCAGGCTGCTGAAACCATGCACCAACGTGAGTGCCGCGGCCAGACGCAGCAGCCAATGGCCCAGCCCTTGCCGCTGCCACGCCGGCGCAACGGTCACATTGAGCAGGTGCATCTCATCGACCACCGGCATGAGGATCAGGTAGCCCGCGACCTCGTTGCCGCCGTCACGCAGAACAATGCCGATGTGGCCGGACTTGAGCGAATCCTCAAAGTTACCGCGTGACCAGGGAAACGTGAACGCCGCCTGCTCGATCGCCGCGACGCCCGCCAGATCGAGTGCCGTCATGCGCTCGGCGCGCCAGCCCGCAGGCAACGGCGCTTGCGCGATGACGCCGGCCAGCGCGTTCTCGATCAGGCTCATGGCTGTGCACCTGCGGCGGCAGCCTTGGCTTGCTGCACAGCCTGCCGCTCTTCAATGGTGAGCGCGACCTTGTCACGCACATAGAGCGGCGCCGCGTCTTCGGGGCGCACCGTATGGCCGGCAGCCAGGAGGCGCAGACCCACGGCGATGATCTCGCGGGCGTGCGGCGCGACTTCCGGCAACACAGCGGCTGCGCCTGCAGCAATGCTCAACTGCTCGCCGAACACCGCTGCGGCATTGCCCGCCAGCCAGTACGGCTGCGTCGGCGCGGCAACGCTCTGCGGCCCACTCACCTGAATGGCGGAAAGCGCCTGCCAGCCCGAGGCATCCCGCGCCGCATCAACCGGCACGAAGCTGGCCCAGTAGCATTCGTCCATGCGCGCGTCGAGGGCAATGGTCACGGCTGTGCCGGTAGGCAATGTTGTGCGCGTCTGTTCCGCGCAAGCGACGAGGGAATTGACTGGCACGACGGGCAGATCCGCACCGAACGCCAACCCCTGCGCCACGCCACACGCTGTGCGCAGGCCGGTGAACGAGCCAGGGCCGGCGCCAAAAGCAATCGCCGCGCAATCGGCCAGGGCGATACCCGCCTCGACCAGCAATTCGGAGGCCGCCGGCAGCACGCGGCTACTGGAGCGCGGACCGGTGTGTTCATGACGGAACAGCGTGCGCGTACCATCACCAAGGGCGACGGAACAGAACTCGGTGGAGGTGTCGAAAGCAAGAATCCAGGGCATGGCGGCATTGTACCGGCTGGTGTGGTGCCCGAAGGCGCAAACCCGTGGCCACCCACGGGGAAAACGCGCTAAAAATCGTTCGGAAAACCGAAGCCATCCTCGAATTCAAACGGCCCGGCTGTGCAACCCCGGCGCTATCATCGCCAGACCATTGTTTTCAGCCGGGAATCATCATGAGCGACCTGCAAGCCCGTTTCGACCAAGCCCAAATCGATGTCAAGGGCCTCTCCGAACGCCCCGCCAACATGACGCTGCTGCGCCTGTACGCGCTGTACAAGCAAGGCGCCGAAGGCGACGCGCATGGCGACAAGCCGGGCTTTACCGACATCGTCGGCCGCTACAAATTTGAGGCGTGGGAAGGTCTGAAGGGCACGTCGCAGGACGAAGCCAAGCAAAAGTACATCGACCTCGTCGAAGAACTGAAGAGCGGCGCGACGACCTGATCATCGAATCGCGAAATGAAGAACCGGGCCCCGCGCCCGGTTTTTTATTGCGCTGCAGGAATGGCGGACGGCAACTCTCGGCGGCGCATGCGCCACGCAGCCAGCACGGCCAGCGCGCACAGCGTGCCGAGAAAGATGAACGTCTCATCGAAGGCCAGGATGCGAGCCTCGGGGTCGACCGCGGCGCCATGCACGGTTTCGATACCGCGCGCAGCGAGCCGCCATTGCAGAAAAATGCCCGTGGCCGACACCCCAATCGCCCCGCCCAATTGACGCAGGAAATTGACGGCGCTGGAGCCTTGCGGGATCAAGGTGAAATCGACGCCGCGCATGGCACCCAGGCTCAGCGATGGCAGCACAAAACCGAGCCCGATCCGTCCGACGATGGCAATGGCAATCAACAGCAGGTAGCTGGTGGCACGCGTGTTGGTTGCCATCAGGAAGAACGAAAGCGCCAGCGCCGCCAGCCCGAACGAGACCAGCCGGAACGGTTCGATGCGATTGGTCAGCCGCCCCGCCAGCATGATCGTCACGGCCAACACGAGCCCTGCGGGCAAGAGCACGAGCCCCGCGCGCGACGGTGCATAGGCCAGCGCCACCTGCATATACACCGGCACCAGATACGTTGAACCGTACAGCCCCGCCCCGTAGATGAATGCCACCACCGCCCCCATCGCAAATTGTCGGTAGCTGAAGAGGCGCAGGTTCAGCAAGGGCGACTCCACCCGCCGCTGCCAAAATACGAAGCCCGCGACGCACACGGCCGACACGAGCATCAGCACGATGCCGTGCGTCGCGTCGCTGTGCAGCGCGACTAGGCCGTTGAGCAGCGTGACCGTCGCGCCGCCGATGAGCAGCAGGCCGCGCCAATCAAGCGGTTTGGGCTCGCCCGCCATCGACGAGTTGACGGCCATGAAGCGCCGGGCCATCGCCCAGCCGATCAGCGTAAACGGCATCACTACGAAGAAGATCGAGCGCCAGCCGAACAACTCCACCAGGAAACCGCCCACGCTCGGGCCCACGGCCGGCGCCAGCACGACGCCAAAGCCGAACAGGCCAAACGCCTTGCCCTGCTCCCGTTCGGGAAACACGCGCAGGATCAGGATGTTGGGCAGCGGCTGCATGATGCCGGCCGCAATGCCCTCCACGACCCGCATGGCGATCATCACTTCGTAATTGGGCGACAAGCCGCCCGCCAGACCGCCCACGCCCAGCAGCAGCAACGCGCCGATGAACGTACGACGCAGCCCGAAACGCAGCAGCAGCCAGGGCGTCAGCAGCATCGACAACGTCATCGCCACCATGAAGCTGGCCGACACCCACTGGGCGCGTTCCTGCCCGAGCACGAAGTGCCGGCTCAGATCGGGAATCGCCACGTTGACGATGGTGGCTGAGATGACGGACGACACCGCCCCGACCATCAGCGTGAAGAGCACGAGCCACTTGAAGCGCTCGCCGTAACGCGCGCGCAGGGCCTCCAGGGTGGGCGTGAATGTCGTCATGGTCTCGTTGTAGTGATGTATGAGAGGACCAGTGGAGCGAAAACCTGGCCGGCGCCTCCTCCAGCGCTGGCCCGGCAGGACACGTCAGCCGAGGCGGCCGGTGGCGGCGATCTCCCGGATGCGGCGCACGGTGTCGATGTCGGATTCCCGGTAGGCGGATTTGACGATCTCGGCGTAGCGCGTGTCGCCGGTTTCGTCGGCGTTGGGCAACGTGGTGTCGTAGACGAAGCGGATGAACGCGGCGTTGGCCTCGTTGCTCTCGATCGTCATGGTCAGCGACCCGCCGGCATGTTCGCCGGTGGCTGCGGTGGTGTAGGTCACGCGCTTGTGCGGCTCGAGCGTCACGCGATCCTGGATGCGCGCCTTGCCGAAAACGAGCTCGCGCTCGACCCAGCCGTCACCTTCAGCGGTGATGATGCATTCGTCCAGGCTTTCGACAAATTCGGTCTGCTCCCGCACGCGCAGCACCAGGCCTTGCCAGATCTGGTTCAGGGTCAGCGTGTCGATGAGGGGGTTCAGTGGATCGTTGACTTCCACCAGGTGTTCAAAGCGCAAAGCGGCCTCCGCAAGATTTCGTGACATTATCGCGCGGCTTGGCCGGCCTTGCGCCAAATGAGAAACGCCGGAGGGTTGCCCCAGCCGGCGTTTCCGTTGCGATCCAAGCGTCGCTTAAAAATCGTTCACGATCCGTAGCGAGCGACCCGAGGTTGGCTCGAGAAGCGCAGCCGTACACGGGTACGGCGAGCATCACAGGGCCGAGATCGGGCGCGCGGTAGGTTCGTGAGCGATTTTTTTAGATTTCTTCGTACAGCGGCAGGGTCAGGAATTCCGCAAAGTCTTCCGACGTCGACATCTGTTCGAAGATTTCTGCAGCGCGGTCAAAGTGGCCCACCGCGCCCGTCTCCTTCACCTTGGCCAATTCTTGCGGGATCAGCCCGCGCACCAGCTCAGCCGTGACCTTGGTGCCGTCTTCCAGCTTGCCCTTGGGCGAGCGGATCCACTGCCACACTTGCGAGCGCGAGATCTCGGCCGTGGCGGCATCTTCCATCAGGTTGTGGATCGGCACGCAACCGTTGCCTGCCAGCCACGCACCCAGGTAGTGGATGCCGACGTTGATGTTCATGCGCAGGCCGGCTTCGGTGATTGGCGTTTCCGGCTGGAAGTCCAGCAGGTCGGCGGCCTTCACTTCCACGTCCGGGCGTTGCTTCTCGAACTGGTTCAGCTTGTCGCCCAGCACCGCCACGAATTCCTTCATGGCCGGCTCGACCAGGCCCGGGTGAGCCACCCAGCCGCCGTCGTAGCCGTCGGTCGCGTCGCGCTTCTTGTCGCCGATGATGCCAGCCATGGCCACGGCGTTCTTCTCCGGATCGTTCTTGATCGGGATCAGCGCGCTCATGCCGCCGATGGCGGGCGCACCGCGCTTGTGGCAGGTCTTGAGCAGCAGCAGCGCGTAGGCGCGCATGAACGGCGCGGTCATCGTCACCTTGGCGCGGTCGGCCAGGCAGAAGTTCTTGTCGACCTTGAACTTCTTGATGCACGAGAAGATGTAGTCCCAGCGGCCGGCGTTCAGGCCTGCGCTGTGCTCACGCAGTTCGTACAGGATTTCTTCCATCTCGAACGCAGCGAGGATGGTCTCGATCAGCACGGTGGCCTTGATCGTGCCTTGCGGCAGGCCGATCTCGTTCTGCGCCATCACGAAGATGTCGTTCCACAGACGCGCTTCCAGATGGCTTTCCATCTTCGGCAGGTAGAAGAACGGGCCCGCGCCACGAGCGATTTGCTCCTTGGCGTTGTGGAACAGGAACAGCGCAAAGTCGAAGATGCCGCCGGAAACGCGCTCACCGTCGATCAGCACGTGCTTCTCGTCCAGATGCCAGCCGCGTGGACGCACCTGCAGCGTGGCGATCTTGTCGTTGAGCTTGTAGGTCTTGCCGTTCTGCTCCAGCGTGAGCGTGCGGCGGATGGCGGCCTTCAGGTTGACCTGGCCCTGGATCTGGTTGTGCCAGCTGGGCGAATTCGAATCTTCGAAGTCGGTCATGTAGCTATCCGCGCCCGAGTTGAACGCGTTGATGACCATCTTGGCATCGACCGGGCCGGTGATTTCCACGCGGCGGCAATGCAGTGCCGGCGGGATCGGAGCAACCTTCCAGTCGCCTTCACGCACAGCCTTCGTTTCAGCCAGGAAATCCGGGCGCTCGCCAGCGTCAAGGCGCTTGGCGCGCTCGACACGGGCTGCCAGCAGCTCCTTGCGACGCGGCTGGAAGGCACGATGCAGCTTGGCAACCAGCGCCAGCGCTTCGGGGGTCAGAATGTCTTCGTAGGCCGGCAGAATCTCAGCCTTGATCTCCATGCCTTGGGGCAGCGTGAGCGCCATGGTTGTTCTCCAGAGGATGATGTGAGGGTTGAACGGGTTCGGCCCTATGGCTGGGCCGATTGAATGCAATGCCTTATGTCGCTTGTGTTGCCTGCACGAACTGCAGCAGATCGCGCATGTCGTGGCCAGCCGCGGCGGGCGCCACGTCGAGTGCCTCGGGCGGATGCCCCAGGCGGTTGATCCAGAACGTTGTGAAGCCGTACCACGTCGCGCCGCAGGCATCCCAGCCATTGGACGAGACAAACAGAATCTGTTCCGCAGGCACACCAAACGCTTGTGGCGCCAACGCATAAGCTTGCGGCGCGGTCTTGTAGAGCTTGACCGCGTCGACCGACAGCACGTGATCGAACAGCCCAGACATGCCGGCACTCTTCACGGCAATGTCGAGCATCTGCGGGTTGCCGTTGGAAAGGATGCCGAGCGGCAGTCCCATCTCGCGCAGGCGACGCAGCGCGGGCACGTTCTCGGGAAACGCCGACAGGCACGCATATTCGCGCATCAGCGTGGCTTCGTCGTGGGCGGAAAGCTCTACGCCCAGGCGCGCCGCCGCATAGCGCAGCGCATCGACGGTGATGTCCCAGAACGGCTTGTAGTGTTCGCCCGAGGGGCCGGCCAGCGAGCGGATGCGCGTGTAGTCGATCTGCTTGTCGCGCCAGAGCACCGACAGCGCTTCGCCCTTGCCGGCAAACAGTTGCTCGGCGCGCGCGGCCACGGAATACACGTCGAACAACGTGCCATAGGCATCGAAAACCACCGCGCGAATCGAACTCATCAGAAGCTCCACGGACCAGAAGGTCCGCATTTGCGCGTTCCATCACGCAGAACGCCTTGCCGACCTTCGCAACGAGGGCCATTGTAGAAAAGCTGACGCACCGCACAAAGACGGCAATGGTCACTTGATCTTTAACTTTTACCGATGGAATGACGAGTGATAACCTTTATATTCGTCACAATCCCGCAGGCCCCGGTTGCCACGGTATACATCAGGCATGGATCATTTCAAGCAGCTCGAAACCTTTGTCGCCGTCGCAACACGCGGCAGCCTATCCGCCGCCGCTGCCGCTGAGGGCGTGGCGCCTGCCATCATCGGGCGCCGCATCGACGCGCTGGAAGAACGCCTGGGCGTCAAGCTCCTGGTGCGCACCACGCGACGCATCACCCTCACGTTCGAGGGATCGGCGTTCCTCGAAGATTGCCAACGCATTCTCAATGACCTGCACAACGCAGAGGCCAGCGTTTCGGCCGGTGGCGTAAAGGCCAGCGGGCACCTGCGCGTGACCGCCCCCGCCGGTTTTGGCCGCCGCCATGTCGCGCCGATGGTGCCGGACTTTATCGAGGCCCACCCGGATGTCTCGATGACGCTGGACCTGGGCGACCGGGTCGTCGATCTCGTCAACGAAGGCTTCGACTGCGCCATCCGCCTGGGCGATCTGCCCGATTCAAGCCTCGTGTCGATCCGCCTCTGGGAAAACCGCCGAGTGGTGGTGGCTGCGCCGTCGTACCTGGAGCGCCGGGGCGTTCCAACGCAGGTGGAACAGCTTTCGACGCACAACTGCCTGGCCTTCGGCGCCAGCGCCAACGTGCAGCGCGGCTGGGTCTTCCAGCAAGGCGGCAAGGCCGTCACCGTGAAGGTTTCCGGCACGATGGAATGTACGGACGGCGCCGTGTTGCGCGAGTGGTGCCTGCAAGGCTATGGCCTGGCGTGGCGCTCGTGGTGGGAGGTCGGGCATGACATTGCCACGGGCAAGCTGGTGACGGTGCTCGATGCCTTCGAAGCGCCGCCGATCGGCATCCACGCGGTGTTTCCGCAGCGCAAGCACCTGCCGCTGCGCGTGCGCTTGTTCATCGACTTCCTCAAGAACACGTATGGCAACCCGGCCTACTGGCGCCGGGCGGACGCCTTGATCGGGATGGATTAGCAATCACCCCGAGTGGGTGAAACACCGCGTGCGGCCTACAATCAAGACAAGACCGTCTTCCGCATCCCACCTCAGGAGGCCGCATGTTCCAGCACATCCTCATCCCCACCGATGGTTCCGAGCTGTCGCGCAAGGCGGTGGCGGGCGCGCTCGACTTTGCCAAGACACTGGGCGCGCGCCTGACGGCCTACACCTGCCTTGAGGAATACCCATACACACCGTTCTCCGAGATCGTCGTGGAGACACCGCAGGCGTTCAAGGAACGCGTCGAGGCGCAGGCCCGCGTGGTGCTCAAGGACGTGGAAGACGCCGCCGTCAGCGCCGGCATCAACTGCGACACCGATATGAGCTGCTTTGCCGTGCCCTACATGGGGATCATCGACGCGGCCGAACGCCATGGCTGCGACGTCATCTTCATGGCCTCGCACGGGCGGCGCGGGCTGGCCGGGCTGCTGCTCGGCAGCGAAACCCAGAAAGTGCTCACGCATACGGAGATTCCGGTGATCGTCTATCGCTGAAATCCCTCCTGCCGCACGATATCGAGCCGCCTTTTCAGGCGGCTTTTTTTTCTCCTTGACTCTTGCCTTGCCGGCGCATACAACTTTGTACACAAAACAAAAACATCTTGTGTACATTTTTGCGCACAAAGACTGCACGGTCTTGAAACCGGCAAAAAACCAAAGGAGACAGCATGACCAGCACTACCGCTTCGGCGGCGCAGGCGGTTGATTCGCCACACGCACATCCCAACGTCGTCATCAAGCCGCACTACGATCCGCGGCTCACCAACGAAGATCTCGCCCCGCTGCGCAAGCAGACCTGGGGCACTTACAACATCTTCGCGTTCTGGATGTCCGACGTGCATAGCGTGGGCGGGTACCTGACAGCAGCGAGCCTGTTCTCCCTGGGCCTGTCGAGCCTGCAGGTGCTGTTTGCGCTGCTGGTGGGCATCGTGATCGTGCAGGTGTTCTGCAACCTCGTCGCCAAACCCAGCCAGGCGACCGGCACGCCGTATCCGGTGATCTGCCGCGCCTCGTTCGGGGTGCTGGGTGCAAACATTCCGGCCATCATCCGCGGGCTGATTGCGGTGGCTTGGTACGGCATCCAGACCTATCTGGCATCGAGCGCATTCCTCGTGCTGGCGCTGAAGTTCATGCCGCAGCTCGCGCCGTATGCAAACGTCACGCAGCATGGCTTTGTCGGCCTGTCGACGCTGGGTTGGTCGGCGTTCATGCTGCTGTGGGTGCTCCAGGCATTCGTGTTCTGGCACGGCATGGAATCGATCCGCAAGTTCATCGACTGGGCGGGCCCGGCGGTGTACGTGGTGATGATCGCGCTGGCCGCATGGCTCGTGCACAAGGCGGGCTGGAACAACATCAACCTGACGCTTTCCTTCCTCAAATACGAGGGCTGGGATGCCGTGCCGGTGGTGCTGGGCGGGATCGCGCTGGTGGTCTCGTACTTCTCCGGCCCGATGCTCAACTTCGGTGACTTCTCCCGCTACGGCAAGGATTTCACCTCGGTCAAACGCGGCAACTTCTGGGGGCTGCCGGTCAACTTCCTCGGCTTCGCGCTGCTGACCGTCATCACCACGTCGGCCACGCTGCCGGTGTTTGGCGAGATGATCTCCGACCCGGTCGCCGTCGTTGCGCGCATCGACAACATCACGGCCGTCGTCCTGGGCGCGCTCACGTTCATGATCGCCACCATCGGCATCAACATCGTCGCCAACTTCGTGTCGCCGGCATTCGACTTTTCCAACGTGGCGCCGCAGCACATCAGCTGGCGCACGGGCGGCATGATTGCCGCAGTGGCGTCGATCTTCATCACGCCCTGGAACCTCTACAACAACCCCGAGGTGATTCACTACACGATCGACGTGCTGGGCGCGTTCATCGGTCCGCTGTTCGGCATCCTGATCGCCGATTTCTACTTCGTGCACCGTCAGCAGGTGCATGTGGACGATCTCTACACGCTGCGCCCCACGGGCCGCTACTGGTATCGCAACGGCTACAACCCGGCTGCCGTCTGGACGCTGATCCCCTCCGCGCTGATCCCGATGGCATGCGTGGTCTTCGAACGGCTGCACGCGCTGGCCAACTACAGCTGGTTCATCGGCGTGGGCATCGCGCTGGTGCTCTACACCGCGCTCAGCCGCAAGCAAGGCACCCTCACCCGCTAATCCGAGTCATCGACGCATCAAGCACATGGACATCCGCATCATCAATCCCAACACCACGGCGAGCATGACCGCGCTCATCGGCCGCTGCGCCCAAGCAGCAGCCGCGCCGGGCACGCGCATCACGGCGGTGAGCCCAAAGATGGGCCCGGCTTCCATCGAAAGCCACTACGACGAGGCGCTCTCGGTGCCCGGCATCCTGGAGGAAATCCGCCACGGCGAATGCGATAGCGCCGACGCCTACGTCATCGCCTGCTTTGGCGACCCGGGCCTCTACGCCGCACGAGAACTGGCGCACGGCCCCGTGGTCGGCATCGCCGAAGCCGCCATGCATATGGCCAGCCTGATCGGCAACAGCTTCAGCGTGGTGACGACGCTGGAGCGCACCGTCGGCATGGCCTGGCACCTGGCAGAGCGCTACGGCATGCGGCATGCGTGCCGCAACGTCCATGCAAGCGACCTGCCCGTGCTCGACCTGGAGAAACCCGGCTCCAACGCACGCCAGATCATCCTGGAAGCATGCCGCAGCACGCTCGCACAAGACCGCAGCGACTGCATCGTGCTCGGCTGTGCCGGCATGGCCGACCTGTGCGAAGACCTGAGCGCCGAACTGCGCGTGCCCGTCATCGACGGCGTGGTGGCGGCGGTAAAGCTGGTCGAGGCGCTGGTCGGCATGCGGCTTTCCACCAGCAAGCGCGGCGATTGGGCCCGCCCGCTTCCGAAACCCTACACAGGAATGCTTGCTCCGTTTGCGCTGGCGTAGTGCAAAGTGGAGTGGCGCATTTGCTACCATGCACCATTCCGCTTTTTCTTCTGCACTGCCACCTGCCATGCCCGCACCCGCACGGGAACCTGCCGACGGCCAACCGGCTGCCGAACCGATCTACCAGGGCCTGCTGACGGCCATCATGGAGCACCGACTGCCGGCCGGCACCAAGCTGGTCGAAGAACGGCTGTGCGAAGCCACCGGCGCAGGCCGGCCGCGCATCCGCCAAGTGCTGGCGCGTCTGGCGCATGAACATCTGGTGACCCTCGTGCCCAACAAGGGCGCGTTCGTCGCGCAGCCTTCCGTGAAAGAGGCGCGCGACGTTTTCCAGACCCGCCGCATCATCGAACCCGAACTGGCCGGCATGCTGGCAAGCACCTGCACGCCAGCCAAGGCCAAACGCCTGCGCGAACACATCGCGGCCGAACATGCCGCACGCGAACGCGGCGACCGCGCGGCCACCATCCGTCTGTCTGGCGAATATCACATCCTGATTGCCGAGATGGCCGGCAACCATGTGCTGGAACGGCTCACGCGCGAAGCGGTGTCGCGCACCTGCCTGATCATCACGCTCTATGACCGCCCCGGCCTGCCCGCCTGCCCCGAGCACGAGCACGACACCCTGACCGAAGCGATTGCCACCGGCGATGCCGCGCGTGCGCACGACCTGATGCGCGAGCATCTGGAGCACATCGAGCACTCGCTCGACCTGCACGCGACACCCACATCGGCGCTGGATCTCGAATCGATCTTCAAGCGCGCCTGATCAGCCACACCACAATCCGCTAGACGAAAAAAAACCGCGCCGTTGCAGAGGCGCGGTTCGAGAGGCCGGCGTGTGGTCAGCACGGCCGGCCCAGGTACCTAGGTGCCGGATGCGTCGGCAGCCTCAGGCAACCTTCTTGGCTTGCGCCGTTTCTTCGAAGAATTGTTCGTCTTCCGTCGAGCCCTTCAGCGCCGTGGTCGACGCCTCGCGTTCGATGGTCTGCGTCACCGCGTCGAAGTAACCCGTGCCGACTTCGCGCTGGTGCTTCACGGCGGTGAAGCCCTTTTCCGCCGCCTTGAACTCGGCTTCCTGCAGTTCGACAAAAGCGCTCATCTGGTTGCGGGCATAGCCGTACGCCAGGTTGAACATCGAGTAGTTCAGGGCATGGAAACCGGCCAGCGTGATGAACTGGAACTTGTAGCCCATCGCGCCCAGTTCCTTCTGGAATCGGGCGATCGTCACGTCGTCCAGGTTCTTCTTCCAGTTGAACGACGGCGAGCAGTTGTAGGCCAGCATCTTGCCCGGGAACTTGGCGTGAATGGCTTCGGCAAACTTCTTGGCGTATTCCAGATCCGGCTTGCCGGTCTCGCACCACACGAGGTCGGCCACCTCTGCGTAGGCCAGGCCGCGCGAGATGGCCTGCTGCAGACCCGGCTTGGTGCGATAGAAGCCTTCGACGGTGCGCTCGCCGGTGCAGAACGGCTTGTCGTTCTCGTCCACATCGGTGGTCAGCAGGTCAGCGGCTTCGGCGTCGGTGCGGGCGATCAGCACGGTCGGCACGCCCATCACGTCGGCAGCCAGACGCGCGGCCACGAGCTTGCTCACGGCTTCGCGGGTCGGCACCAGCACCTTGCCACCCATGTGGCCGCACTTCTTCACGGCGGCCAACTGGTCTTCAAAGTGCACGCCTGCCGCGCCGGCCTCGATCATGGCCTTCATCAGCTCGAATGCGTTCAGCACGCCGCCAAAACCGGCTTCGGCATCTGCCACGATCGGGGCGAAGAAGTCGATGTCGTCCTTGCCTTCCGACCATTGGATCTGGTCAGCGCGCTGGAACGTGTTGTTGATCTTCTTCACAACCTTGGGCACCGAGTCCACCGAGTACAGCGATTGATCCGGATACATCTCGCCGTTGCTGTTGGCATCGCCCGCCACCTGCCAGCCCGACAGATAGATCGCCTTCAAGCCGGCCTTGACCTGCTGCATGGCCTGGTTGCCCGTCAGTGCGCCCAGGGCGTTGACGAAGGGCTCATTGTTGATCAAGTCCCACAGCTTTTCGGCACCACGCTTGGCCAGCGTGTGTTCAATCTGCAGCGAACCGCGCAGGCGCACGACATCTTCAGCGGTGTAACCACGCTTGATGCCCTTCCAACGCGGGTTGGTATCCCATTCCTTCTGCAGCTTTTGCACTTCGAGTTCGCGTGACATCGCACTCTCCTGTTTGATCGCATCCATCAAATAAAAACCGGTATCTCACTCTGCGCCTTGAGCCGCTGGCACCTTCTTGGGGCGCTGCTGGGTGGCTCAAGTCATATGTCTTATATAAGAGTGTAGAAATGACAGGTGCAGCGCAACAAGGAGAACATGCGCAGGAGTTGAAGTTTTTACATCATATTTTTCAATGACTTATCTCCATCGTTTCATGATGCGGAAAGATTTTTTCTATCATGAAAGAGGGTGATGGTGCTGTGCGATGCAGAATTTTTGCGGACCAAAACCCCTTTCCGCATTGTGAAAAATCCTAGACGCTTGCCCATCACATCGAGATGCCACAAAAAACGCCGCAGATGCGGCGTTCAGGATGGTGATGATCGCGTGTGCGCTCAGGACGGGCGCTCTAAGTCCGCCAACACATCCCACTGCAGAAGATCCGGCGCCTTGCCCCGCAGGGCCGCTGCTACAAACAGATAAATCGCATCGATGAAACCCGCCCGAAACTCGCGCGGCAGCGCATGGGTGATGCCGTCGATCTTCGAGCGCAACCGCAAGGCCACGAAGGGCCGGCCGGCACGCGCATCAATGTGCGTACGGAAGAGAAATTCCTTGGCTTCGAGGGCGCCCGATTGGTAGTGGCGTAGCGCGTTCAACGTGCACCTCCGTAAAACGGAGGCCAGGAGATGCAAGACGGTGGCGAGGGATAAGACGCAGGGCGATGCCCGCTTGATACGAAAGACATGACGTCTCCTAGATGAAGAGGCCAGCCGCTCGCTGCTAAACGAGGGTGGCGGGCCTGACGACGGCGTTAGCAGACCGGCCATCTAGAAACCGGCAGACCCGAAGGTCTCACCGCCCGGCCCGCCATGAAGCATAGGCGTGCACAAGCACCGGACATTGTCCGTCTAGATGGCACATCTGGTGGGCTGCTAAACCCGGCTGCTCGAACGAACAGCGCGCGAATTATATCGTGCGCCCCACCCCCTCAAAATCGGAATCAGCTTCGAGACATTCGATGCGCCACCCAATCTCCGCCCGTGATGACGAGCCGCCCTGCAATGTGCTGCGGACTGACCGGATAGACGATGCAGTCGACCGGTTCGCTGCCCAGCATGACGGCGTGGTTCTCACGCAGGAAGAGCGCGTCCCCGCCCGGGTAGACCTCTTCGATCTCGTCCAGCACGGGAACGAGCGCCGCGTCGATCCGATACACATCGCCACGCACGGCGGTGCCGGTCGGGTCCAGCACGAGGCCGGGGTACGCACCAAAGTCGTACAGACGGCCGTGCAACGTGGCGGTACCGAGCAGCTCCGGCTCGGGAATGCCGCGCTTGGCTGCGGCAACCCGCAAATCGTTCGCCTCACCGGCGCGCAGCGTGCCGTAGACGAACACATAGATGGCATTGGCGCGGGTCATTCGAGCATGTCCAGCGAAACCAGCACGCCGTCTTCATCGGCATAGACCCACTCGCCGGACTGGATGTAAGCGCCCGGCATCTGCACACCGACTTCGCGCTGCCCGGCGTTCTTCTTGATGCTCTTGCGCGGATGCACGGCCAGGGCGTGAATGCCGACGTTGCATTCGGCCAGCTCGCGCGTATCCCGCACGCAGCCGTTGAGCAGAATCCCTTCCCAACCGTTCTCTTCCGCCAGCTTGCCGAGGTTGCCGCCCACCAGCGCGCAGCGCAGCGAACCGCCGCCGTCGATCACCAGCACGCGGCCTGCGCCCTGCTCTTCCAGCGCGGCGCGTACCAGGCCGTTGTCTTCAAACACCTTGAGCGTGGAAGCCGGGCCGGCAAACGCGGCGCGCTTGCCAAAGCTGCGGAACACCGGCGTGAGCACACGCAGGCTGCCGTACACCAGCTTGTCTTCGTGCATGTCGCACAAATCAGTCACGGGAATCATCGTCATGGCAATGGATGGTTTGGCGTTGGCAAAAAAAAGAAACGAAAAGCGAAAGCGGAATCAACTGCGCGACTGAGCCCGCAACGAATCGATCGTCGCACGTGGACTGATGATGTTCGGATCGGTCTGCACCTCGATGACGGACGCAACGCTTGCTGCCAGCGCGGTTTCCACCGCCGACTGAAAGCCTTCGAGCGAGCGCACCGTGTGCCCTTCAGCGCCGTAGGCTCTGGCCAGCGCGGCAAAGTCCGGGTTGCGCAGCTCGGTACCGCTCACGTGCTCGGGGTACTCGCGTTCCTGGTGCATGCGGATGGTCCCGTACATGCCGTTGTTGACCACGATAAAGATCACCGGCGCGTTGTACTGCATGGCGGTCGCCAGCTCCTGCCCGTTCATCAGGAAGCAGCCGTCGCCGGCCATGCAGATGACGGGCGTATCGGGGCAGAGGATTTTGGCCGCCACTGCGGCGGGCGCGCCATAGCCCATCGCCCCGCTGGTCGGCGCCAATTGCGTGCGCGAGCCTGCCGCCAGGGCGCCATATTGGTAGAAGCGATGCAGCCACGTGGCGTAGTTGCCTGCGCCATTGGTCAGGATGCTGTTGTGCGGCAGGCGATCGCGCAGCCAACGCATCGCGCGGGCCATGTCGATGCCCTTGCCTCCAAACGGCGGCGGCACGATGTTGGCGCGGTAATCGGCGTTGGCCGCTTCTGTCCAGGCGGACCAACGCGGCGGCGCATCCGGCGACACGCCGTCCAGCGCTTCCGCAATCGCCGGCATCGATGCATGAATCATCAGGTCCGCCTGGTAGACGCGGCCCAACTCCTCTGCGCCGGCATGCACATGCACCAGCGTCTGCTTCGGGCGAGGCACATCGAAGAGCGTGTAGCCCGAGGTCGTCATCTCGCCCAGGCGTGTGCCGATGGCGAGCACCAGGTCGGCGTCTTTCACGCGCGCTGCAAGCTTCGGGTTGATGGCAATGCCGACATCGCCGGCGTAATTCGGGTGGCGGTTGTCGAACAGGTCTTGCCGGCGGAACACGCAGCCTGCGGGCAGATTCCACCGCTCGGCAAAGGCCTGCATGCGGGCGGCGGCATGCGGCGTCCAGCCGGAACCGCCCAGCAGCAGCATCGGGCGCTCGGCGTTCTGCAACAGCGTCTTCAATTGCGCAAGGTCATGCGGACCGGGCCACGCCATCGGCCGGGGCATCGGCGGCACGTCGGCCACGGCGGCAACCTCGGTCAGCATGTCTTCGGGCAGCGCCAGCACAACCGGGCCGGGGCGGCCCGCGGTGGCGGTCTGGAAGGCGCGTGCGATGTATTCGGGGATGCGTTCGACGCTATCGATCTGCGCGACCCACTTGGCCATCTGGCCGAACATGCGGCGGTAATCGATTTCCTGAAACGCTTCGCGGTCGACGAAATCGCGGCCGACCTGCCCGATGAACAGGATCAGCGGCGTGGAGTCTTGAAATGCGGTGTGCACGCCAATGCTGGCGTTGGTGGCGCCCGGCCCGCGTGTGCAGAAGACGATGCCGGGGCGGCCGGTGAGCTTGCCGTAGGCGTCCGCCATGTTGGCGGCGCCGCCCTCTTGCCGGCAGACGATGAAGCGTGCGCGGTCGCGGCGCTGGTAGAAGCCTTCGAGCACCGAGAGGTAGCTCTCGCCGGGCACGCCAAAGGCCATGTCGACGCCGTGGGCCAACAGCGCATCAACAAGGATCTGGCCGCCGTGGCGTGGCTCGGCAACGTTGCTGGCGTGGCGTGCGGCTGGTGTCTCCATGGCGGGTACTCTCGCTCTCGATCCGTTGACGACACAATGGATCATAGCGGAACACGCCGCCGCGGCGACTACATCTGCCGGAACAAATGTGCGTATTGCCGCGCGACGGGCAGCGTCTCGGTGCGCCCCCGGATCTTCAGCCCCAGGCGGCCCAGCGACAGATGCACAGCGCTCGACACATGCGCCACGTTGACCACCGTACCGCGGTGCACCTGCCAGAAGTGCTCCGGGTCGAGCTGGGTCAGCAAGTCGCGCAGGCTGGTGCGGATCAGGGATTCGCCGCTGCCGGCAACCACGTTGACGTACTTGTCGGTCGCTTCCAGATAGATCACGTCATCCACGGGGATGAAGCGCACTTCCTGCCCGACCAGCGCCTTGATAAAGCGCAGATAGCCGCCCTGCGGCGTGGCCCGCGTTTGCGCGGCGCCCTGCAGGCCCGCAAGGCGCTCGACAAGCTCAGCCAGCGTCTGCGCGGGGTCCGTGGCGGCGGTGGGAGTGGCGGCGGCGTTGCCGTTCGGACGCGTGCCGAGCCGGTCCTTCAGCCGCTTGACGGTCTCGGCCAGGCGCTCGGTCTGCACGGGCTTGAGCACATAGTCGACCGCGGCTTGCTCGAAGGCATCAAGCGCGAACTGGTCATACGCGGTAACGAATGCCACCAGCGGACGAACTTCCCGGGCCGACAGCTCGCGCGCCACATCAATGCCCGACAACCCCGGCATGCGGATATCGAGAAAGACCACATCGGGCTCCTGCCCGTCGGCCGCATCGTCAATCACGTCGAGCGCGGATTGGCCATCGTGCACGGCCGGCAGCAACGTGGCCTCGGGCCATAGCGCCGCCAGTTCAGCGACGAGGTTTTCAGCCAGTGCCGGTTCATCATCGGCAATGAGCACGCGTGGGGAAGCAGGCATCGATCAGGTTCCGGCGGATGCGCGCGATGAGAGCGCGCCGGTGGCGTTGGCGGTTGAGCGGGAGGTTGGGCGAGAAAAGCGGCAGCGCCATTCCGGTGCGTCGGCTTGAGACGGTGCAGGCGCCGTTTCGTGCGCCAGCGGCAATTCAACGATGATCGTCACGCCATGCGGCACGGTCTCGGTGATCGTCAGGCGCGCGTCGCCATCGAACAGGCGCGACAAACGTTCACGTACATGCGTGAGGCCCAGCCCGGAGCCCGTGGCGCCATCGTTGCCGAAACCGACACCCGTGTCGCGCACTTCCAGCACGAGGCGCTCGCCGTCGCTGGCAGCAGCCAGCCGAGCAGACAGGGCGATTTCCCCGCCCTCGCGCGCGGGCTCGATGCCGTGCACCACGGCGTTTTCCACCAGCGGCTGAATCAGCATCGGAGGGATGACGATGTTGGCGATGGCATCGTCCAGCGCCAGCGAGAAACGCAGGCGATTGCCGAAGCGCAGCGCCTGGATGTCGAGATACGCGCGCAGCAGCGCAAACTCCTGCGCCAGCGTGCACTGCTCGGCGCGTGCGTGCGAGAGCGAGCTGCGTAGAAAGCCGATCAAATGCTGCAGCAACCGCCGCGCGGCAGCCGGGTCCCGAGCGATCAGCACATCGACGTGGGCGAGCGAGTTGAACAGGAAGTGCGGCTCGATCTGCGCCTGCAGCGCCATCAGTTGCGCACGCACGACCTGCTTCTCGGCCTCTTCGCGCTCCAGCGCGTCGAGCGCAGCCTGGCGCTGCAATGCGGCCAGCTTGCCGCGCGACCAGTAGTAATACGTTGCGCCAAGCGCAGCCAGCATGGCGATGATGAAACTCATGCGCAGGCTGTCGGCGCGCCAGGGTTCCGGGGTCGGGTTGTTCAGGCACAGGATCGTCCGCGCAATCCACTGCCCGAGCGGCACGCCGATCAGCACTGCGCCCACGATGATCCACGGAAACACCTTCTTGTTGGGCGGGCCGTCGCCCCAGAGTACATGGCGCGGTATACCGATCAGCGAGAACATCGACAGCCCGATCGCCTGGCTGAAGACAAAATCTTTCCAGAAGGTCTCTTCCGGCCGGATGCCGAACGCAAGCACCGCCGCAATCAGCGTATTGATGACGATGATGACGGCGTAGCGGATCACCCAGCGCCGGGCAAGGTGCAGGCAGTCTGCAAGCGAAGGGAACGACACATTGGCAACCATGCGAGCGATCTTACCGGACGGTTCTCCGGCGTTGAAGCTTGGGGTTTCCCGCATCACCGACGGCCGGCCTGTTCGCGCAAACGGGCGAGTTCCTGGTCGACCATGCGCTGGTAACCGTTGCCCTGGCTCCAGGCCAGGCTCAGCCCGTGCGCAGCCAGGCCCAATCCCCAGCCCAGCAGCGGCCACACAAACCAGAACTGCCCGCGCGACAGCGCAATCGCCGCCAGCCCGGCATTCACGGCCAGGAACGACAGCAGGTGAATGCGGAACCCCAGGCGCGCACCGGCGCGGTGTCGGGCGCGGCGCAGCAGAGCGTCATCCGATTCAACGGATGGGGAAGTTTGGGTGTAAGGCACGGCGGACATGGCGGTCTCTGGTGGAACCGAAGATGTCCGCAGTATAGGAATGACGCCTGGGCAGGCGCCACGGGCGTGCGACGAATGGCGGAATCGGGCGGATGAACGGCGCGCAACCGGCCCCGCCGACACACAGCAGCCGTGGCTATGCCGCCAACGCCTCCCGCACGGACTGGCTCACCACCGTGGAAGCCACCGCTTCCGCCACCGTGTCACGGGAGAGGTGCGGCGCAAACATCCCGATAAAGTCGTGTGCATAGGCACGCAGATACGCCCCGCGGCGCACCGCCACACGCGTGGTATTCGGCTCGAACAAGTGATCCGCACCAATGCAGACGAGGTTGTCGTCCTTGCGCCCGTCATACGCCATCGACGCGATGATGCCCACGCCCACATCCAGCGCCACGTAGGTCTTGATGACGTCCGCATCCATGGCGGTCAGCACGATCTCCGGGTGCAGTCCGGCGCCGGCAAATGCGGCGTCGATGTTGCGGCGGCCAGTAAAGCCGGCGTCGTAGGTGATGAGCGGGTATTGCGCTACATCTTCCAACGTAGGCAGCGGATTCTTGGTCAGCGGATGATCCGGGCTGACCACCAGCACGTGGCGCCAGCGATACGCCTCGAACGACGTCAGCCCCGGCTCGTTGGCCACTGCCTCGGTAGCGATGCCGATGTCCGCCTGCCCCGTCAGCAGCAGCTCGACGATGTGCGAAGGCGATGCCTCCTGCAGCGCCAGCGTGACATGCGGATATTCCTTGCGGAACGACTGCACCACCTTGGGCAGCGCATAGCGTGCTTGGGTGTGCGTGGTTGCCACGGTCAGGCGGCCGGATTGTCGGCCGGAGAATTCCTCACCGGCCTGGCGCAGGTTCTCAGCTTCGAGCAGCAGGCGCTCGACAATGCGGACGATCTCGCGGCCCGGTTCGGTCAGGCCGGTCAGGCGCTTGCCGTAGCGCTCGAAAATCTCCACGCCCAACTCATCCTCCAGCTCGCGAATCTGCCGCGACACGCCGGGCTGCGACGTGTACAGCGCGTTGGCGACTTCGGTCAGGTTGAACTGGCGGCGCACCGCCTCGCGGATGGAACGCAGTTGCTGGAAGTTCATGGCTCGTGTCCTCTCGTATTGGTTGTCGTCGGAGCGTCGTGTTACACGGCGGCTTGCGCGACGGGCCGTGCGTTGCCTTGCGCGAACACGCGAATGGCGCGCGGGCGCACCACCAGCGTTTCGCCTTCGCGGAAACCCTCGGCGCGGAAGCGCTCGATGGGCAGGGAGACTTCGATGATGTCGTCGGTGTCTTCGCGCTCCAGCTCAAGCTGAGCGATAGCGCCAAGCGTGAGCGCGCGGCGCAGCATGACGGGAATGCCCTCGGCGCCCGGCGCGTAACGCTCCAGATCGATCTCGTGCGGACGCACGAAGGCTACCGCCTGATCGGCACGCGACGAATCCACGCCACCCGACGGCACAGCAATGGCGGAATCGCCCACGTGCAGCACGCTGCCGCCCTCGCCTTCTTCCAGGCGCCCGTGGAACAGGTTCACGTTGCCCAGGAAGCCATAGACAAACGGCGTGGCCGGCGTGTTGTAGACCGCGTCGGGGCTGCCGACCTGCTCTACCTCGCCGCGGTTCATCAGCACCACGTTGTCGGCCACTTCCAGCGCTTCTTCCTGGTCGTGCGTGACGAACAGGCTGGTGACGTGCAGATCGTCATGCAGACGGCGCAGCCAGCGGCGCAATTCCTTGCGGACCTTGGCATCGAGCGCGCCGAAGGGCTCGTCGAGCAGCAGCACACGCGGCTCCACCGCCAGCGCGCGCGCCAGGGCAATCCGCTGACGCTGCCCGCCCGACAGTTGCGGCGGGTAGCGATCGGCCAGCCAATCCAGCTGCACGAGTTCCAGCAGCTCCTTCACCTTGGCGCGGATCTGCGCTTCGCTCGGCCGCTGCGCACGCGGTTTCACACGCAGGCCGAACGCCACGTTCTCAAACACCGTCATGTGCTTGAACAGCGCGTAATGCTGGAACACGAAGCCGACCTGGCGCTCGCGCACATGCTGGTCCGATGCGTCTTCGCCGTTCAGGTGGATGCTGCCCGAATCGGCATGCTCCAACCCCGCGATGATGCGCAGCAGCGTGGTCTTGCCGCAGCCCGAGGGCCCCAGCAGCGCGGTCAGCTCGCCCTGCTTGAAGTCGAGCGAGACATCGTTGAGGGCAACGAAGTTGCCAAAGCGCTTGGTGATGTGTTGAACCTGGATGCTCATGCGACGCTCCCTTCGAGCGGAGATTGCACGGAGACGTGCGAATGCGAATTGGGTGTTTGTTGCGCAACGCGCTGGCCCGGGCCTTCGCCCACGCCGGCATCCGCATCGGCCAGCTCGCGGCGGCTGCGCCATTCGACCAGCGTCTTCAGCGCCAGCGTGACGAGCGCCAGCAACGTCAGCAGCGAGGCCACGGCAAACGCGGCCGCAAAGTTGTATTCGTTGTAGAGAATTTCCACGTGCAGCGGCATCGTGTTGGTCAGCCCGCGAATGTGGCCCGACACCACCGACACCGCACCAAACTCGCCCATCGCCCGCGCGTTGCAGAGAATCACGCCGTACAGCAGGCCCCACTTGATGTTCGGCAGCGTCACGCGAAAGAACGTCTGCCAGCCCGATGCGCCGAGCACGATGGCGGCCTCTTCCTCTTCGCTGCCCTGCGCCTGCATGAGCGGAATGAGCTCGCGGGCCACAAACGGAAACGTGACAAACACGGTGGCCAGCACAATACCGGGCACCGCAAAAATGACCTTGAAATCGTGATCGGAGAGATACGGCCCGAACCAGCCCTGCGCGCCGAACAGCAGCACGTAGATCAGGCCGGCAATGACGGGCGATACCGAAAACGGCAAGTCGATCAGCGTCAGCAGCAGGTTCTTGCCGCGAAACTCGAACTTGGCGATGGCCCACGCCGCCGCCACGCCAAACACCACGTTCAGCGGCACGGCAATCGCGGCGGTGGTCAACGTTAGGTAGATCGCCGAAAGCGCATCGGGCTCGATGAGCGCTTCGAGATACACGTCAACGCCTTTCTTGAACGCTTCGACAAACACGCTCGCCAGCGGCACGAACAGGAACAGCGCCAGGAACGCGAACGAAACCAGAATCAGCGTTGCGCGCACCCAGGCTGATTCGGCGGTGGCACCACGCCGGCCCACTGCGGGCGCCTGACCAGGTTGACGGGAAACAGTACCGGCCATGTCAGGCTCCAGCTGCCGCGTTGGCGGTCGGGGGTTCGGGGGCACGCTCGATGGCGTCATTGCGATTGCCGCGGCGGCGCGTCCAGGCTTGCAGCAGGTTGATCACGAGCAGCAGCGTGAACGAGATACCGAGCATGACGACGGCAATGGCCGTGGCGCCCGCGTAATCGAACTGCTCCAGCTTGGAATAGATCATCAACGGCGTGATCTCCGAGACCATCGGCATGTTGCCGGCGATGAAGATGACCGAGCCGTACTCGCCCGTGGCACGGGCGAAGGCCAGCGCAAAACCCGTCAGCAATGCAGGCAGCAAGGTCGGCAGAATCACGCGAATGAAGGTCTGCCAGCGTGTGGCGCCCAGGCTGGCTGCGGCCTCTTCGAGTTCGGCCTCCAAGTCTTCGAGCACCGGCTGCACCGTGCGCACAACAAACGGCAGGCCGATGAACGTCAGCGCCACCACGATCCCCAGCGGCGTGAATGCGACCTTCAGCCCCAGCGGCTCCAGCCGCGAGCCGATCCAGCCATTCGGCGCGTACAACGCAGTCAACGCGATGCCGGCCACTGCAGTCGGCAGCGCAAACGGCAGGTCCACCAACGCGTCGATCAGCCGCTTGCCCGGAAAGCGATAGCGCACCAGGACCCACGCCACGATCAGCCCGAACACGAGGTTGATCACTGCCGCGATTAGCGAGGCGCCGAACGTCAGCTTGTACGACGCCACCACGCGCGGCGCGGTGACGGTCGTCCAGAACGCATCCCACGTCATGGTGAACGTCTTGAGGACGGTCGCCGACAGCGGAATCAGGACGATCAGCGCGAGGTACAGCAGCGAAAAGCCCAGCGCCAGCCCGAAACCGGGCAGCACATTGGCGGGCTTACGCCGCTTGGACAAAGAAAACGCAGAAGACAGGCTCATCAGCGCACCGATAAAAATGGCCGCAGGGCAAAAAACACTGCGGCCGATATGCAGATGAACCGATTGTGGCGAAGTGTTCTTATGACGAAAACGAATATTTGCGCATGTGCATCATCGTTTTAGATATAAGGAGTGCTCGGTAAGACATCCCACTGGGCTTGCCAGTCGGCGCCGTCGCGGGTGGTGTCTTGTGCACTTGCGCGACCGATCAGGCGATCAAGCACCGTCAAGCCAGCCTCCCATTCGCCGAGGTTGGAATCCGCGTTGATATGGCCAGCCTCGCCGGCGTCAATGAACTCGGCGCCCCAACGCGCACCCCAGTCGATGGCGCTGCCTTGCGGCATCCACGGGTCATTGCGGCTGGCAACGAGCGTGACGGGAAACGGCAACGCGTGGTCCGGAAGCAGATCCCGCACACCGAATTTGTCCGGATCGGCCGGCGCGACCAGCAGCGCCGCGGCCACAGCCTCCTTTGTCTGAACCGCCCAGTGCAGCGCCGCCAGGCAGCCGAAGCTATGCGCCACCAAGATCACGGGGCGCCGCGCGCGTATCGGCGGACGCTCGGCCAGTGCCGCATGTACCGCTTCGCCCACGCGGGCAGACCAGCGCGGCAGGTCAGGCGTTGACCAGTCGGTCTGCTCCACGCGGCGCCAGTTTGGAAACCGCTGCTCCCAGCGCGTCTGCCAGTGGCCGGGGCCGCTGCCATGCAAGCCGGGAACGGTCAGGATGACGGCGTCTGCCGGCCACTGCCAGGCGGATGCGTCCGATGCGGTTGCGAGTGCGCTGCGTGCCATATCGTGCTCATTGCGTCAGAGAAATGCCCGCCGCGCACTGCTGCTGTTGCACCAGCGGCGCCTGTGCCATCGGTATCACCAGTGGCGTGGGTACAGCGTCCGGCTCAGGTTCCGCGCCGGGCAGGATGCTGCCCTGCACATAGGCGATACCGGCCGCCCGTGCCAGCTCCAGATCGCTCGGGCGTTCGCAACGCCGCAATGCCAGCGTCACGCCCAACTCACGCGCGGAATCGGCCAGCGACACCACGTTCCGCGTACGCCAATCGCGCCGCGCATCGAGCTTCAGGTACGCCGGCTTGGCATGCACGAGCAGCGCGCCAGCTTCCGCCGGGTCCGATGCCTGCACGGCCACGGCAAAACCGTTGCGCCGGTAGTTGTCCACCACGAACAGCAGCAGCCCCAGATCGTCATTGGCCGTAGACGGCACCTGGATGACGAACTGCTCGGGATGCAGCCCCAGCGCCGTCACCGCGCGATGGAACGCCTTGCCATGGTCGGCCGCCACCGCCGCCAGCAACCGGCCATGCACGTTGACGACCAGCCGCCGCGCGTCGGTGCGCGAAAAATAGTTGAGCGTATGCACCAGCCGGCACAGGCGGTCCAGTTCGACCAGCGTGCTGTCATCCGACGCCAGCGAAAACACCTTCCACGGGTTCAGGCCCAGATCGCCGTCGCGCGTCCAGGTGCGCATCAGCGCTTCGTGGCCGGCGGGGGCAAGCGAGCCATCCGCAGCAAGCTGCCAGACCGGTTCAAACAGGCTGGTCAGCGCGCAGTGGAAGAACTGGCCCTGCACGCGGCCAGCGGCGTCGCGCCACAACTGGCGGTCCGGTGTCGGGGCGCTCGGCAACGTGCCGAGAAATTGTGCGAGTGCTGTGGTGTGCATCAGGCTCATGGGTGAGGCTCCTTGTTGGGTCGCCGTCTCCTCCCCGTCCTTACAGTTTGGCGATCGATACTTCAGTCGCCTTCACCAGCGCAACGACTTCGCTGCCGATCTTCAGGCCAAGGCTATCGACCGAGCGCGTGGTGATGACCGAGGTCACGATGCCGGCCGGGGTCTCCACGTCGATCTCCGAGAGCACGTCGCCCCGGATGATCTCCTTGATCTGCCCGCGAAACTGGTTGCGTACGTTAATCGCTTGAATGCTCATGATGTTCCTTCTTAGGTGACAACGGCACTACGTGCCAATGAATGTTTTCAGGAGAAAGGTTTGCAGCGCCTTACACGGCCCAGCGCACGGCAGTGGCCGACACGTCAAAGGGTGATGCCCACGCCGTGTGCGAACGCACATCGGTCACTTCGTTCGGATCGATCTTGCGCTGCATCACGCGGTTGAGGATGGCTTCTTCCAGCCGGGCAAACGCGGGCGAACCACGGTGGCGCGGACGCGGCAGATCAATGCGTTCGTCCAGCGCAATGCGGCCGTCTTCAATCAGCACCACGCGGTCGGCCAGCGCCACCGCCTCGGCCACATCGTGCGTAACAAGTACGGCGGTAAAGCCGAGGCGTTGCCACAGGCCTTCGATCAGGTTCTGCATGTCGATGCGGGTGAGCGCGTCGAGCGCGCCCAGCGGTTCGTCCAGCAGCAGCAGGCGCGGTCGATGCACGAGCGCGCGCGCCAACGCCACACGCTGGCGCTGCCCGCCCGACAGGCGCGCGGGCCATTCCCCTGCCCGCTCGGCCAGCCCGACTTGTGCAAGCACTTCAGCGGCTTGCGCACGCTGTGTCTTCGGCAGCCCAAGCGCAACGTTGTCGAGCACTTTCTTCCACGGCAGCAGGCGGGCGTCCTGGAACATCACGCGGGCATCGTCGTGCAGGCCGTCTTCGGCGTCGCCATCGCGACGCAGGTGGCCATCGTCGATGCCCTCCAACCCGGCGATCAGCCGCAGCAGCGTGCTCTTGCCACAGCCGCTGCGCCCCACGATGACGACAAACTCGCCCGGGGTGATGTCCAGATCGATGCCGTGCAGCACTTCACGATCGCCGTAGCGTTTGACGACGTGTTCGATGTGCAAGGCGGTGCCGGCCAGCGCGGCGTGTTCAGTGGCGTTGCTTTGCATGCGTCTCTCCAATTCAGCCTCAGGCCGCTGCTTGATAACCGGGGTGCCAGCGCAGCCAGTAACGTTCCAGCCCGCGCGACAACCAATCCGCCAGCTTGCCGAGCAACGCGTACAGCAGGATGCCCAGCAGCACCACATCGGTCTGCAGGAACTCGCGCGCATTCATCGTCATGTAGCCGATGCCGGCCTGCGCAGACACCGTCTCCGCCACGATCAGCGTCACCCACATCAGGCCGAGCGAAAACCGCACGCCCACCAGGATCTGCGGCAGCGCACCGGGCAGGATCACCTCGCGATACAGCTGCGCTCGCGAGAGGCCGTAGCTGCGGGCCATCTCCACCAGAGCCGGATCGACCGAGCGGATGCCGTGATACGTGTTCAGGTAGATCGGGAAGAACACGCCCAGCGACACGAGGAACAACTTGGCCGATTCATCGATGCCGAACCACAGGATCACCAGCGGAATCAGCGCCAGCACCGGGATGTTGCGGACCATCTGCAGCGTGGTGTCGAGCAGGGTCTCGGCGGTGCGGAAGGTGCCGGTCAGCAAGCCCAGCGCCAGCCCCAGCGAACCACCGATCACGAAGCCCAGCAGCGCCCGCCACGTGCTCACAGCCACGTGCGTCCACAGCTCGCCGGAGCGAGCCAGCGCCACGGCGGATTTCGCCACGTCCAGCGGTGCCGGCAGGATGCGGTTCGACAACCAGCCCCATTGGGCCGATGCCTGCCACAGCACCAGCAGCACAAGCGGCACGATCCACGGCGCCAGTCGTTGCTGGGCGGAACGCAGGAAGGTGTTTGCCTTCGGTTTCGACTTGGATGCCATCGCCTCGCTCCTCTCGGCTCAGCTTGCCGCCACGCGCGGCACGATGCCGGTGGCGATCACCTCGCCAAACGGGCCGTTCAGCACGTTGCCCGGCAGCTTGTCGCGCACCGAGCGCGGCAACAGCGGGAACACCAGTTCGGCAAAGCGGTAGGCCTCTTCCAGATGCGGATAACCGGACAGCACGAACGTATCGATGCCCAACTCGGCGTATTCCTTCATGCGCGCGGCCACGGTTTGCGGATCGCCCACCAGCGCCGTGCCGGCACCGCCGCGCACCAGCCCCACGCCGGCCCACAGGTTCGGGCTGATCTCCAGATCGGCGCGCGTGCGTTTGACGCCGCCGGCATGCAGCGCAGCCATGCGTTGCTGGCCGGCCGAATCCATCTTGCGGAAGGCCTCTTGCGCGCGCGCAACGGTATCGTCGTCGAGCTTGCTGATGAGCTTGTCTGCGGCAGCCCAGGCTTCATCGTCCGTCTCGCGCACGATCACGTGCAGGCGGATACCGAAGCGCACGGTGCGGCCATGCTTGGCAGCGCGCGCCCGCACGTCGGCCAGCTTCTCGGCCACGGCCGCAGGCGGTTCGCCCCAGGTGAGATACGTGTCGACCTGCTCGGCCGCCAGTTCGTGCGCCGCTTCCGACGACCCACCGAAATACACCGGCGGATGCGGCCGCTGCACGGGCGGATACAACACCTTCGCGCCCTTCACGCTGAGGTGCTTTCCGGTGTAATCCAGCGCGGCGCCTTCGTGGCTGGCCGCGAGCGTTTCACGCCAGATGCGGATGAACTCTTCCGAGGCTTCATAGCGCTGCGCGTGGTCCAGGAACAGGCCATCGCCGGCCAGCTCCGACGGGTCGCCACCCGTGACGAGGTTCACCAGCAAACGGCCGTTCGACAGACGGTCGTACGTGGCAGCCATGCGGGCGGCCAGCGTGGGCGCCATCAGCCCAGGGCGCACCGCCACCAGGAAACGCAGACGCTTCGTCACCGGAATCAGGCTCGCAGCCACGATCCACGGGTCTTCGCACGAGCGGCCGGTGGGAATCAGCACGCCCTCGTAGCCGAGCGTGTCGGCGGCTACGGCCACCTGCTGCAGATAGGTGTGATCGACCTGGCGGGCGCCCTCGGCGGTGCCGAGATAGCGGCTGTCGCCGTGCGTCGGGATGAACCAGAAAACTTGCATGACAACTCCTCGAATCGTATTCAGCGTTGGGCAATCGCCAGTTGCGCGGGCGTCGGGTGCCAGACCAGTTCGATCGGCTTGACCGGGCGCGGAATCAGCCCCAGCCCGTGGAAGGCATCGGCCACGCGTTGCTGCTCGGCAACCGCTTCCGGCGTGACCGGCCGCACGGGCGAAGGCGGCCGGCGTGACAGGAACAGATGCACCGTCGCCAGCGACAGCCCGGAGAAATCTGCAATGCGCTGCGCGGCTTCCTTGCGGTTTTCCTGCACGAGCCGGTCGGCACGCGACAGCTCTGCAAAGATGGCGGCGATGGTGTCGCCGTGCTTTTCCGTAAAGGCCGTCGGGGCGAAGTAGAACGAGTTGTTGGACGACAGCGTGCGCCCGGTAGCCAGCACGCGCGGTTTGATCGCCAGTTCCGTGGCGGCGTAGTACGGATCCCAGATGCCCCAGGCGTCGACGCTGCCGCGCTCGAACGCGGCGCGCGCGTCGGCCGGCGTCAGGTACACGGGCTGGATGTCGGCAAAGCTCAAGCCGCCCTTCTGCAGGCCCCGCACGATCAGGAAATGCGCGCTCGACCCCTTCTGCAGCGCCACGCGCTTGCCCTTCAGGTCGGCCAGCGTCTTGAGCGTCGAATCCTGCTGCACAAGGATGGCGGAACTGTCCGGCTTGGGTGGCTCCACGCCCACGTAGCGCAAATCCTTGCCGGCAGCCTGCGCGAACACCGGCGGCGTATCCCCCGTGATGGCGAGATCGAGGCTGCCCGCAGACAGCGCTTCGAGCTGCTGCGGCCCGGCCGGAAACTCCAGCCAGCTGATCTTGGTGCCCGGAAAGCGCTGCTCCAGCGCCCGGTTTTCTTTCACGATCACGAGGTTGACCGCGCTCTTCTGAAAACCGATGCGCAGTTGCGCGGGCGGCGTCACCTTCGGCAAACCTGCAGCCGCCGGGGCGGCGGTTGCCGCATTGGCGGCGTGCGCGATGGGCCCAAGCGTGGCCAGCGATGCGCCTGCCACGGTGGCGTTCAGCAGGCGACGGCGTTGGATGTCGATCGTCATGGCAATCAGCGCGCTGCCTGTTGGGTGGTCGGCTGCCACGCAGCATCGGCCACCTTGACGGGGCGCGGGATCAGCTTGAGTGCGTGGAACGTATCGGCAATGCGCTGCTGGTCGGCCAGCGCCTCGGCGCCCACGGGCTGGATGCCGTACGCAATGCGCGACACCGAACGCGCCACCACGGCAGGCTCCAGGCCGAGCTGCGGGCCGAGAATGGTCGTCACATCCTTCGGGTTGGCAGCGGCCCAGGTGTCGGTCTTCTTCAGTTCATCCAGCACGATGTTCAGCACATCGGGCCGCGCGCCCGCATAGCCCTTCGACGCCAGGAAATACTGCGAGTTGTTGACCACGCCCGTGCCGTCGGCCAGCACGCGCGCGCCCAGTTGTTGTTCGGCCGCGGCAAAGAACGGATCCCAGATCACCCAGGCGTCGATGGCGCCGCGTTCGAAGGCGGCACGTGCATCGGCGGGGGTCAGGTACACGGGCTGGATATCGCTGTAAGGCACATTGGCCTTTTCCAGCAGCTTCACCAGCAGGTAATGCACGTTCGAACCCTTGTTGAAGGCGACGCGCTTGCCCTTGAGATCGGCCACGCTCTTGAGCGGCGAAGTCTTCGGCACGATGATCGCCTCGCCGGCCGGCGCGGGCGGCTGGTTGCCGACATAGACGAGGTGCGCCCCCGCAGCCAGCGCGAAGATCGTCGGTGCTTCACCCGTGGTGCCGAAATCGATGGCGCCCACGTTCAGGCCTTCCAGCAACTGCGGGCCCGCCGGAAACTCGGTCCACTTCACTTCGATGCCCTGCGCGGCAAGGCGCTTTTCCAATGTGCCGCGTGCCTTGAGCACCGTCAGCGTGCCGTATTTCTGATAGCCGATGCGCAGTTGCTTGGCGGCGGTCGGGGGCGGTGCGTCGCTGTTGGCGAATGCAGCAGGTGCGCCGAGCGTGGCAAGCAGCGTGGCGGCAATGGTCAAAGTCCTGCGCAAGGGCGAGTGGGTTTTCATGGCGAATTTTGTGGATGCGGTGTGTATGGGCGGCACGATCCGCGCGCAGCGGCTGCGCGGCGTGACAACAACGGGAAAGTGTTGGCTGCGTGTGTAAGGCGGCGCGTTCAGCGCATCACGCCAGACATCGCATTCGGTCTGCGTCGGCCTGCGTATGTGCGAGCGTTGCGGCACGCACCGCGCTGCGGCTTGAAACGATGACCTGCGCCACGGTCGGATGCCGTGCCAGCGCCAGTGCCTGATGCACGCGCTCCACGCCGTCGTCCAGGCGCTGCTGCAGCGATGGGTCGACCGTGACGCCGTCGTCGGCCACGACGATCTGCGAGTCGACCGCAAAGATGCCTGGCAGGATCGAGCGCGCTGCCAGCGCCGTCAGCACGGGGCGCAGCGCGTAGTCGATCGCCAGCGTGTGGGCGAGGCTGCCGCCGGTGGCAATCGGCAGCACGACCTTGTCGCGCAGCCCGCTCTGCGGCAGCAGATCGAGAAACGTCTTGAGCAGCCCGCTGTAGGCCGCCTTGTAGACCGGCGTGGCAAGAATCACCACGCCCGCCGCTTCCACCCGCGCCACCGCATCGGCGATGGCGGGGTCCGACACCTGCGCGCCGAGCAGCGCGTCAGCGGGAAGGCTGCGCAGGTCCAGGTGATCCGCCCGCTCGCCGGCGCGTTCGAGCTGCGCGCGCACGTGGCCCAGCAGACGCGCAGATCGCGATTGCACCGAAGGGCTGCCGGAAATGGTCAGGATTTGCATGATGCGGATCACTCGATATTGTTGCGTCGCTTGGGGCCTTACTTGCCCGGTTGATAGAGCTGGTCAAACTGCCCGCCATCGGCAAAGTGCGTCTTTTGCGCCTTCTGCCAGCCGCCGAACGTGTCGTCGATGGTCACCAGCTTCACCTTCGGGAATTCGCTCTCGTGCTTCTTCGCCACGGCCGGGTCGGTCGGGCGATAGAAGTTCTTCGCACCGATCTCCTGCCCTTGCGGCGTGTACAGGAACTTGAGATACGCCTCCGCAGCCTTGCGCGTGCCCTTCTTGTCGGCCACCTTGTCCACCACCGCCACCGGCGGCTCGGCCAGGATGGAAATCGACGGCACCACCACGTCAAACTTGTCCTTGCCTTCCACGCGCGCCGCCAGCAGCGCCTCGTCTTCCCACGCGATCAGCACATCGCCGATACCGCGCTCGGTAAAGGTGGTGGTCGCACCGCGCGCGCCCGAATCGAGCACCGGCACGTTCTTGTAGAGCTTCTGCACGAAATCCTTGGCGGTGGCGTCCGAACCGCCCGGCTGCTTCAGCGCATAGGCCCAGGCGGCCAGGTAGTTCCAGCGTGCGCCGCCGGAGGTCTTGGGGTTGGGCGTGATGACGGCGATGCCCGGCTTGACCAGGTCGTTCCAGTCCTTGATGCCCTTCGGGTTGCCCTTGCGCACCAGGAAGACGATGGTCGACGTGTACGGCGAGGCGTTGTGCGGCAGGCGCTTCTGCCAGTCCTTGCCGGTCAGACCTTTCTCGGCGATTGCGTCGACGTCGTAGCCCAGCGCCAGCGTCACCACGTCGGCATCCAGCCCGTCGATCACGGAGCGGGCCTGCTTGCCCGAACCGCCATGCGAAGCGCGCAGGGTGATGTCCTCACCCGTTTCGGCCTTCCACTTCTTGGCGAATTCGGTGTTGATTTCCTTGTACAGCTCGCGCGTCGGGTCGTACGACACATTCAGCAGTGTCGTTGCCGCATGCGCACCCACGGTTCCCCCCGCCACGATGGCAGCCGCCGTAGCACGTACAAGCGTGTTGAAAACAAACTTGCGAATCATCTTGCAGCTCCGTTTCTGATCTCTGATGGATTTGGAATAGGAGCAAGACTACCGAGCGGGTCTTGTGCGGGGAACGAATGGTTTCAGGGAATGTTCATCGGTTTTTGCATAAAGGCGGGAATTGGGGCTGCGTGGATGCGGGGCCCAGGGCTTTGAGCGGGCGTGCTGGCGTGGCGCTTGAGGGTCAAACCCTCGGCTTTGGGTGTTGGAGAGCCGAGCTTGAGCCTCGGACAGCGGGACTCCGAGGGTTTTGGGTGGAGGTCGGGCCTTGGAGAGACGTTGGGTCGAGTGTTTTTGGGTGGCGCTTGGGGGTTGGAGGGTGGAGCTTGAGGGTTTTAGGGTGACGCTTGAGTGTTGGAGGGCCGAAGGCAGCTGATTTTTTTGCTCGGTTTGAATGTCGGAGGGGCGAGAGCGAGGGTTTTGGGGTGGAGTTTGGGTCTTGGAGGGTGGAGCTCGACTCTTGGAGGGTGGAGGTTGAGCCTTGGAGGGTGGAGTTCGAGCCTTGGAGGGTGGAGTTCGAGCCTTGGAGGGTGGAGTTCGAGCCTTGGAGGGTGGAGTTCGAGCCTTGGAGGGTGGAGGTTGAGGGTTTTGGGGTGGGGCTTGAGGGTTTTGGAGGCGCGGGGGCATTTGGGGGCCTGTCAGTAATTTCGTGTTCAAGGCAGGGGCTGCCAGTCATCCCGGGGGCGGGTTTTAGGGCAGCTTGGGGTTATTTGCCTGCCCCGAGGCGGTTTTTTTGTTGTTGGTGCATCCCTGGTTTCATCCCCTGCCGGGGCTGACTCACTTTCTTTGTCTTGCCAAAGAAAGTGAGTCGCCCCCGGCAGGGGGTGAAACAGAGATGCACCACCAACAAAAACAAAAAGCCAAAAACAAAAAAGCCGCTCCGGAACCCTCCGGAGCGGCTTTTTAACGCACCACTACACAGCCTCAGTGCACAACCCGATCAAACGAGAACTGCCCATCCCGATAATCCACCGGCACCACATCCTTGGGCGCAAACTTGCCCTCCAGGATCATCCGTGCCACCGGGTTCTCAAGCTGCTGCTGGATGGCCCGCTTCAACGGCCGTGCCCCAAACACCGGGTCGTAACCCGCCGATGCCAGCTTGGCCACTGCCTCGTCGCTGATCTCCAGCGCCAGGTCCATCTGCGCCAGGCGTGCCGCCAGACGCTTGAGCTGGATGCGCGCGATCGATTCGATGTTGCGTTGGTCCAGCGAGTGGAACACCACCACCTCGTCGATGCGGTTCAGGAACTCGGGCCGGAAATGCGTCTTCACTTCCTGCCACACGGCACCCTTGATCACGTCCGCCGGTTCGGTCGCCATCTGCTGGATGAGCTGCGAGCCGAGGTTCGACGTCATCACGATCACCGTGTTCTTGAAGTCGACCGTGCGGCCCTGGCCATCCGTCAGGCGACCATCGTCCAACACTTGCAGCAGCACGTTGAAGACGTCCGGGTGCGCCTTCTCCACTTCATCGAGCAGCACCACGCTGTACGGCTTGCGACGCACGGCTTCGGTCAGGTAACCGCCTTCCTCGTAGCCGACATAGCCGGGCGGCGCGCCAATCAGCCGGCTCACGGAATGCTTCTCCATGAACTCGCTCATGTCGATGCGGATGAGGTGCTCTTCCGAATCGAACAGGAAGCCGGCCAGCGCCTTGCACAGCTCGGTCTTGCCGACGCCCGTCGGGCCCAGGAACAGGAACGAGCCATAGGGCTTGTTCTCGTCCGCAATGCCGGCGCGTGAACGGCGGATGGCATCCGACACCAGGCGCACGGCCTCGTCCTGGCCGACCACGCGCTCGTGCAGGCGGTCTTCCATCTTGAGCAACTTCTCGCGCTCGCCGGTCATCATCTTCGACACGGGGATGCCCGTGGCGCGGCTGACGACTTCGGCAATCTCTTCGGCACCCACCTGCGTGCGCAGCAGCTTGTTCGGCTGCTTCTGGCCGGCAGACTCGGCGGCGGTGGCGGCCTTCAGCTTGCCTTCCAGCTCGGGCAGCTTGCCGTATTGCAACTCGGCCACCTTGTCGAGCTTGCCTTCACGCTGCAGCTTGGCGATCTCAAGCTTGATCTTTTCGATCTCTTCCTTGAGCGTCGCCGCACCTTGCGCAGCGCCCTTCTCGGCCTTCCAGATTTCATCCAGATCGGCGTATTCCTTCTGCAGGCGTTCGATTTCCTGCTCGATCAGGTCCAGGCGCTTCTGCGACGCTTCGTCGGTTTCCTTCTTGACGGCCTCGCGCTCGATCTTGAGCTGGATCAGGCGGCGGTCGAGCTTGTCCATCGCCTCGGGCTTCGAGTCGATTTCCATCTTGATGCGCGCCGCAGCTTCGTCGATCAGGTCGATGGCCTTGTCCGGCAGGAAGCGGTCGGTGATGTAGCGGTGGCTGAGTTCAGCCGCAGCCACGATCGCCGGGTCGGTGATCTCCACGCCGTGGTGCAGTTCGTACTTCTCCTGCAGGCCGCGCAGGATGGCGATGGTTGCCTCCACGCTCGGCTCGCCCACGAGCACCTTCTGGAAGCGGCGCTCCAGCGCGGCGTCCTTCTCGATGTACTTGCGGTATTCATCCAGCGTGGTCGCGCCGATGCAATGCAGCTCGCCGCGTGCAAGCGCCGGCTTGAGCATGTTGCCGGCGTCCATCGCGCCTTCGGCCTTGCCCGCGCCCACCATGGTGTGGATCTCGTCGATGAAGAGAATGGTCCGGCCCTCTTCCTTGGCGATGTCGTTCAGCACCGCCTTCAGGCGCTCCTCGAACTCGCCGCGATACTTGGCACCGGCCAGCAGACCCGCCATGTCGAGCACCAGCACACGCTTGTTCTTCAAGCTTTCAGGCACCTCTTCATTGACGATGCGCTGCGCCAGCCCCTCGACGATGGCCGTCTTGCCCACGCCCGGCTCGCCGATCAGCACCGGGTTGTTCTTGGTGCGACGCTGCAGGATCTGGATGGCTCGGCGGATTTCATCATCGCGGCCGATGACGGGGTCGAGCTTGCCGATCCGGGCCATCTCGGTGAGGTCGATGGTGTACTTCTTGAGCGCTTCACGCTGGCTTTCGGCTTCGGCGCTGCCGACGGTCTGGCCGCCGCGTACGGCGTCGATGGCGGCTTCGAGCGGCTTGCGCGACAGGCCGTGTTCGCGCGCAATACGGCCAGCCTCGCCCTTGTCGTCGGCCACGGCCAGCAGGAACAGCTCGCTGGCGATGAACTGGTCGCCGCGCTTGATGCCTTCCTTCTCGGTTTGCTGCAGCAGGTTGCCCAGATCACGGCCGACCTGTACCTGTTCACCACCCTGCACTTGCGGCAGATGCTTGATGGCGCGGTCCAGCGCCGTATCCAGCGCGCCCGTGTTGACGCCCGCGCGGGCGAGCAGGTTCTTGGTCGCGCCATCCGGCTGGCGCAGCATGGCCAGCAGCAGATGGACGGGTTCGATGTACGGATTGTCGTTGCCCAGCGCCAGGCTCTGCGCGTCGGCCAGCGCTTCCTGGAAGCGGGTGGTCAGTTTGTCCAAACGCATTAAAAACCCCTTGCGGAAAATATTTCACTGCTCCGAAAGATAGGGAGCTTCGGTGGCTTTTCAAGCATGCAAACGCGAGTTTTGATGCAGATTTGCGCCAGAACAAACGGCGGCGCGCCTGCTGGCCACGCCGCCGTCCCAAGTGCTTCAAAATCGTCCTGGCTATCGCATCAGTTGGGCACCGATACCGTCGCCACACCGCCTGACACGCTCACCGAGATGCGGTCGCCCGCGGCCGGCGTGCCCGTGAAGTTCGGCACGTTTGCCGCGTTGATGGCAGGTGCAGCACCGGGCGTGCCACCGCGCGGGGTCGTGCGCACCACCTGCGACGGCGGCAACGGCGTGCCGTTCTTCAGGTTGGCGTACATGGCGTCCAGCGCGCGCTGCTCATACAGCACCAGCGGCACGAACAGCGTGTCGTAGCCGGGCACAAGGTCGATAAAGCCGTCGAAATGCTGCGCGTTCATCACCTCGATGTACGACAGCTTGCTCGAGCCGCCTTCCACCTTGGCGTTCAGCCCCAGATACGGGCGAGAGCCATGGTTGACCGGCAGCAGGGCGTCGTTGCGGCCCTGCACGATCAGCGCAGGCTTGCCCTGCAGATTGCCCGTGCGAAGCGTCTGGCTGATGCCGGTCTGGAGCGATTGCGAAGCCGCATCGGCGCCTGTCAGCAGGTTCCGCAGGCACAGCGCGCCGTCGAGGTTGGCGGCCTGCGTGCCGGTCGAGTCCACCGACTGGTTGCTGCGCGTCGGGCCGCCCTGCGCGTTGTTGTTGACGAGCTGCACGCCGGAGGTGGGCGGAATGCCGTTGCCAAGCGCCGCCATCTGCGCGAGCGCCGTGGCATTCACCGCCGTCGGATGGAACGACGCGTCAGTTGCCGCGAAGCTTAGCCCGCACAGGTTGTCGGTCACGCTGGCGCGCGAGAGTGCGTTGCCGAAGGTGGTCGCCACCGATGGGTCGATCTCGTAGAACGACATCGACGCGTGCACGAGGTCCGATTCGGGCTCCCAGCCATAGGCACGCATCTTCTGCAGGGCTTCATCAGCCTGGGCAGCTGCCGTGGTGGACGTCAGCAGCCCGGCCGCTTTGAGCGCTGCGCAGCGGTTGGCCTGCGCACCTGCCGGGAACGTCGTGAGGCTGCCAAAGAACGCCTGCGCCGGGGCTGTGGCAACGCTCGCAGACGACGCCGCGCACAGCCGGAACACGTTGGCGTAGCTCACGTAGTCGAACAGCGGTTTGCCGGTCGTCGGCAGCGTCGTGCCGCCGCGCACCACCTGCACACCGGTGTTGGGCGGCAGGTTCAGGCCGGGCTCGCCGACGGCCACACCGTCGATCCACCCGCCGGTGTCCTGCTCGGCCGCTGCGATGGCCGCACCGCCGCCGTTGGAGATGCTCGACGCGATGACGATGGTGTTGTCCGGACGCACCGGCAGCGCGCTGCCGACCAACGCACCGCTCGTCCCCGAGACCTTGTCGTTGATCGCCCAGAACGCGAATTGCACGGCCTGCAGCGTGAACAGGCCCCAATCCTTCTCTGGATTGCGCTGTGAATGCGCGTGCTTGAACGCCAGCCGGTTCGGCGTGGCCGTGTTGAAAGCGGCGAGCTGGCTGCTGGTGAGCGGCGCGGCAAAGTGCGCGTTCGACCCGGCTGCGCTGCGCGTGGTGCGCGTGCCGTCCTGCAGGGCGACGGTGTCGGTAGCCAGGTCGTGCGGACCGGCGCCGGTGCCCTTGTCGGTATAGGCCACGGCGCACTTGCGCTTGAGGCCCCACTCGCCGGTGGAAATCGCGCCGTAGATACCGCGCGAGCCCGACGAGGTGGCAGTGATGATGCAGGGGTTGTTGACGTCGAAGCTGTCCGGGATCTGCACGAGCAGCACCACGTTCTGCTGGCCTGTGCCGTCGTCGGAGTACGTCACGTATTCCGTGCCGGGGATCATGCCGGAGCCCTGTGTGACGTTGCCGCTGGCATCGACGTTCGGGCCATAGAGCGTGCCGTAGCCGCCCTTGGCCGCCGTGTCGACCAGCGCGCGGTAGTTGGCATAGATTGCCAGGCGGCGCAGTTCGGCAGTCGTGGGCGCTGCCGGGTTGGCGATGGTCGGCGCGGCGGCCGAAGCTAGGCCGCTTGCGCCCAGGCCGGCGGTCAGCAGGTCGTCGGATACGCCGTCGTACCGGTTGACGGTCACCTTGCCGGCAAAGGCCGGCTTGGTATTGCCCGGCACGTTGTTGCCATCATTGCTGCCGCCGCAGGCGCTCAACACGCCGCAGCCGGCCAGCAGCACGGCACCGGCGGCGATCAGGTTGCTTGGTGAGACGTGCCGTCGCAGGCGCGCCGTTCGGGTTGGTTTCATTGCGTCTCCTTCTCGTTATGGATGGAACAACACAAAGCAACCCGCGGCGGCCTTCGATACTGCACGTCCCTACTGCACGTCCGGACGTCCCTAAGCCACCGCAGGCACTACCAGTATGTGAACCAAACTTCTCATTCGCAACTCAATTTGCGCGACTGGTCTTGCGATCAACTGAACGTGCGCATCGTCCAGAGCCCAAGCATGGTGAGGAACAGCGAACCGCCCAGGTGCGCCACGATGTGCAGCGCGCCCATCAGGTGGTCGCCAGCCAGGATGTTGGCGACAACCTCGCTGGAAAACGTCGAGAACGTCGTCAGCCCGCCCAGAAAACCGGTGATGACGAGCAAACGCCATTCAGGCGGCAGCCCCGCGTGCGTATCGAATAAACCCACCGCAACGCCAATCAGATAGCCCCCCACCAGATTGGCTGCCAGCGTGCCGTACGGCAAGGCCGGATTGATGGCGTTCCACAAGATGGCGAACGCCCAGCGCAACCAGGCTCCCAGCGCAGCACCCACCCCAACTGCCAGAAAGCCCATTCCGCTCATGCGGTCGCGTCCTCGTTATTCGTAGTCGTTGGGTTGCGCCGATGCGCCAGGCTGATCAGCCGTGCATGTCGCGGCGTTGTTGGTGGCAATGCCCCAGCGGGCGAGCGCCTTGTCATCCGTAACGCGTGCATCGACCCAGCGCGCGCCTTCAGGCGTCTGTTCCTTCTTCCAGAACGGCGCCTCGCTCTTGAGGTAATCCATGATGAATTCGCACGCGGCAAAGGACTCGCCGCGGTGCTTGGACGCCACCGCCACCAGCACGATCTGGTCTTGCGGTTTGAGCTTGCCAACGCGATGGATGACGAGCGCGTCGATCAGCTCCCAACGCTGCGTGGCCGCGCTCACGATGTCGGCGAGCGCCTTTTCGGTCATGCCGGGATAGTGCTCCAACTCCATCTCGGACACGCCGGTGCCGTCGTTGATGTCGCGCACGGTGCCGATGAAGCTGGCCACCGCGCCGATGTTCGGGCGGCCGGCACGGAGCGCGGCAATCTCGGCGCCGAGGTCGAAGTCGGCTTCCTGCACACGGACGGACATGGTCGGTCTCCTGCGCTCAGCCGCCGGTCACGGGCGGAAAGAATGCGACTTCGCACCCGTCGTGCACGGCAGTATCGGCCGGCACGATCTGGTGGTCCACCGCCATGCGCAGCGCACGACCTTCGGCCAGGGTTTCGCCCCAGACCGGACCGCGCTGGGCCAGCCAGCGGCGCACGTCGCCGACGGTGCGCACGGCCTCCGGCACGACCACCTGCTCCTGCGAGGTTCCGAGTTGCTCGCGCACGCTGGCAAAGAAACGAAGATCAATCTGCATGGCCATCGCTCCTTACACCAGACCCGCAAACGGCAGGAAGCTGACAACATCGCACGGCGCGATCGGCTGGTTGGGCGGGTTGTCGATCAGGCCATCGCCCCACACGGTGGAGGTCAGTACGCCCGAGCTTTGATTGGGAAACAGGTCCAGCCCGCCGTTGGCGTTGATGCGCGCACGCAGAAACTCATTGCGGCGATCGCCCTTGGGCAGCGCAAAGTCGGCGCGCATCGGGATACGCTTTGGTGCCACGTCGGCCACGCCCTGCAGACGCAGGATGAACGGTCGCACGAACAGCAGGAAGGTGACGAAGCTCGACACCGGGTTACCGGGCAGGCCAATGAAAAACGCGGTGGGGCCACCGACCATGCCTTCGGGCCGGCGCACCTCGCCAAAGGCCAGCGGCTTGCCCGGCTTGATGGCGATCTGCCAGAGGTTCAGGCACCCTTCGGCTTCCACCGCCGGCTTGATGTGGTCTTCCTCGCCCACCGACACGCCGCCGGAGGTGATGATGAGATCGTGTTCTTCGGCCGCTTCGCGCAGCGTGTCGCGCGTGGCTTGCAGCGTATCGGGCACGATGCCGAAATCGGTGATGTCGCAGCCGAGGTTTTCCAGCAGCGCGCGCAGCGTGAAGCGGTTGGAGTTGTAGATCGCGCCGGGCTTGAGCGGCTCGCCGGGCATGGCAAGCTCATCGCCGGTAAAGAACACGGCCACGCGCGGACGGCGCACCACGTGCAGATTGGCGCAGCCGACCGAAGCCGCCAAGCCGAGTTGCTGCGGGCCAAGGCGCGTGCCGCGCGGCAGGATCTCGGCGCCGTCGGCAATGTCTTCGCCGGCACGGCGGATCCATTCGCCGGACTCCGGCACGTGGTCGATGACGACGGTGCCCGTGTCCGGGTCAGCCTTGCATTGCTCCTGCATGACCACCGCATCGGCACCCGGCGGGATCAATGCGCCGGTGAAGATGCGCGCCGCCTCGCCCGCTTTGAGCGGCTGGCCGACATGGCCGGCAGGAATGCGCTGCGCCACCTTCAGGCGCGTGCCCGGCGCGGTGATGTCGGCGGCGCGCACGGCGTAACCGTCCATCTGCGTGTTGTCGGCGGGCGGCACATTCAGGGTACTGCGCACGGCCTCGGCGAGGACGCGCCCGTTGGCGTGCAACGTCGACACGGTTTCGGTCTCGTGCAAAGCGCGCACTGCGGCAAGCAGTTGCGACAGCGCCGCATCGAGCGTCAGCAAGGACGGTTTGACGGCGGGAGCATCGTTGGCGGACATGCGGGAATGGGGAAACGGAATCGAAAAGGAGATTTCGATTGTATCGGTTCCAGACCGATGCCATGCATCAGCGCAGGCGTATCAAGCGAATGCGTCGGCCAGCGCGGCCCGCAGCGCCGGCACGATGTGCGCGTCAAACCACGGGTTGTGTTTGAACCAGGCGAGATTGCGCGGGCTCGGATGTGGCAGCGGGAACAGCACGCGGCCCTCGGCGTCCTGCACGGGCCCATTGCGCACGACGTCGGTCAACGACCAGTCGCGCGGCACGTCGAGGTAATTGCGCTGGGCATAAGTGCCTACCAGCAGCGCGAGCCTTACATCGGGCATCGCGGTCAGCAACGGCCGATGCCACTTTGGCGCGCATTCCGGGCGCGGGGGCAAATCGCCATTCGCGCCGGTGCCGGGAAAGCAGAAACCCATCGGCACCACGGCGATGCGCTTGTCTGCGTAGAAATCGTCGTATGAGATCTGCAGCCACTGGCGCAAGCGGTCCCCAGAACGGTCGTTCCAGGGGATGCCGGTTTCGTGGACGATGCGGCCGGGCGCCTGCCCGATGATCAGGACGCGGGCACGGCGATCCGCCACCACAACAGGGCGAGGCTCATGCGCCAAGGCGCCCTTGCACTCACGGCAGGCGCGGATGTCGTGCAGGCAGCGCTCGAAGGCTGCTCCGGCTACGTCATCCGGCACTGCTTCCATCGTTTTAGAGACCGGTGTGCTGGGCGATATAGCCCTTGATGCGGTCAACGTCGGCCGGCATGACTTCGAAACGCTGCGGCAGCGATTCGATATCGGCGTAGCCAGCCGGACGCTCCGGCTCGCGGTCCAGCGCTTCGCGAATGGTGTCGCCAAACTTGGCCGGCAGCGCCGTTTCCAGCACCACCATCGGCACGCCCGGCGTCAGGTTTTCGCGCGCCACTTTAACGCCGTCGGCAGTGTGGGTGTCGATCATCGTGCCGTACGTGGCAAACACGTCGCGGATCGTGTCGACGCGGTCTTCGTGCGAGCTGCGGCCCGAGACAAAGCCGAACTCGGCGATGCGGTCGAACTCCGGCTTGCCCGTCATCGAGAAACCGCCCTTTTCGTCCACGTCGCGGAAGAGCTGGGCCAGACGTGCCGGATCACGATCCAGCAGGTCGAACACGAAGCGCTCGAAGTTCGACGCCTTGCTGATGTCCATGCTGGGGCTGGACGTGTGATACGTCTGCGCGGCAGAACGCACGCGGTACGTGCCAGTGCGGAAGAACTCGTCGAGCACGTCGTTCTCGTTGGTGGCAACGACCAGCTTGTCGATCGGCAAACCCATCATGCGCGCGATGTGGCCGGCGCAGACGTTGCCGAAGTTGCCCGACGGCACGCAGAACGACACCTTGTCGCCAATCTTCGGGGCCGCCAGCAGGTAGCCCTTGAAGTAATAGACGACCTGGGCGACGACACGCGCCCAGTTGATCGAATTGACCGTGCCGATCTTCTGGCGGGCCTTGTATTCGAGATCGTTCGATACCGCCTTGACGATGTCCTGCGCGTCGTCGAACACGCCTTCGATGGCGATGTTGAAGATGTTCTTGTCTTGCAGGCTGAACATCTGCGCGGTCTGGAACGCGCTCATCTTGCGGTGCGGGCTCAGCATGAACACGCGCACACCGCGCTTGCCGCGCATGGCGTATTCGGCGGCGCTGCCCGTGTCGCCGGAAGTGGCGCCCAAGATGTTCAGCTCGGCGTGCTCACGGTCGAGCGCGTATTCGAACAGGTTGCCCAGCAGCTGCATCGCCATGTCCTTGAAGGCCAGCGTCGGGCCGTTGGACAGGCACAGCAGCGACAGCGACGTGCCGCCCTCCTCGCCCAGCTTGTGCAAGGGCGTGATGTCGGTGGTGTTGTCGCCAGCGCGCGCGTTGCAGTAGACCTCGGGCGTATAGGTGCGGCGGGTCAGCGCGCGCAGGTCGTCTTCGGGAATGTCGGTGGCGAACTTGCGCAGGATTTCGAACGCGAGATCGGCGTACGGCAGGTCGCGCCAGCGGGTCAGTTCGTCAACGCTGACCTGCGGGTACTGCTCAGGCAGATACAGCCCGCCGTCCGGCGCCAGGCCGCCCAGCAGGATGCGGGAGAAGCTCTGCGGCTCTGCGTGGCCGCGGGTCGATCGGTATTGCATGCTCATGTCCTGCGCTCAGTTCAGTTCTTCCATGCGGATGCGCGTGACCTTCGACAGCACGGTCGGCAGCGCTTCGATGGCGGCGATGGCGGCATTCACGCGCTTTTCCACCGTCACATGCGACAGCATGATGATGTCGGTCTGCGGTTCGCCTTCGCGCGATTCCTTCTGCAGCATGGCGTCGATCGAGATACCGCCTTCGGCCAGGATGCGCGTGATGTCGGCCAGCACGCCGGTTTCATCGGCCACGCGCATGCGCAGGTAGTAGCTCGAGCGCACTTCGTCGATCGGCAGCACCGGCGTGTCGGACAGCGCGTCCGGTTGGAACGCCAGATGCGGCACGCGGTGTTCCGGGTCGGCCGTGTGCAGGCGCGTCACGTCCACCAGATCGGCGACGACGGCCGAAGCGGTCGGCTCAGCACCTGCGCCCTTGCCGTAGTACAGCGTCGGGCCCACGGCGTCGCCGTTGACGACCACGGCATTCATCGCGCCTTCGACATTGGCGATCAGGCGCTTGGCCGGCACCAGCGTCGGATGCACGCGCAGCTCGATGCCCGCTTCAACACGGCGCGTAATGCCCAGCAGCTTGATGCGGTAGCCGAGTTCTTCGGCGTAGCGAATGTCGACGGCTTCCAGCTTGGTGATGCCTTCCACATACGCGCGTTCAAACTGGATCGGCACGCCAAAGGCGATGGCGCTCATGAGCGTGAGCTTGTGCGCGGCGTCAAAGCCCTCGATGTCGAAGGTCGGATCGGCTTCGGCGTAGCCCAGGCGCTGGGCTTCTTTCAGGACTGTGTCGAAGTCCAGACCCTTGTCGCGCATCTCGGTCAGGATGAAGTTGGTGGTGCCGTTGATGATGCCGGCGATCCACTCGATGCGGTTGGCCGTCAGGCCTTCACGCAGCGCCTTGATGATGGGGATGCCGCCGGCCACAGCGGCCTCGAACGCCACCATCACGCCCTTGTCCTGGGCGGCCTTGAAGATCTCGTTGCCATGCAGGGCCAGCAGCGCCTTGTTGGCGGTGACGACATGCTTGCCGTTGGCGATGGCGCGCAGCACCAGCTCACGCGTCAGGTCGTAACCGCCAATCAGCTCCACGACGATATCGATCTCGGGCGAATCCACAATCGCAAACGGGTCGTTCACCACCGGCACGGTCGCCCCGGCTTCCTGCACGATGGCACGCGCCTTGTCGAGATTGCGCACGGCAACCATGGCGACTTCAATGCCGCGACCCGCGCGACGGCGGATTTCTTCCTGGTTCCGTTGCAGAACCTTGAGGGTACCGCCACCGACGGTACCGAGCCCGAGCAGGCCGATCTTGATGGGATTCATGAGACGTGTCGTAAAGAAACGAAAAAGCGGAGAAGCAAAAAACACACAGGGCAGACACTTCGGTCTGCCCCGCAGTTACTGATCTGGCGGAAGACCGATTTTATGCGGCCCGGATGCCAGTACCGTGACGCTGACGGTACCGCTCCAGGAAGCGCGAAATTCGGCCAATCGCTTCGCGAAGATCGTCTTCGTGCGGCAGGAAGACGATGCGGAAGTGGTCCGGCGAGTGCCAGTTGAAGCCCGTGCCCTGCACCAGCAGCACGCGCTCTTCTTCCAGCAACTGGCGGATGAAGGTCTGGTCGTCTTCGATGGGATACACCGCCGGGTCCAGACGCGGGAACATATAGAGCGCAGCCTTGGGCTTGACGCAGGTCACGCCGGGAATCGCCGTGATCAGCTCGTGCGCCAGGTCGCGCTGACGGCGCATGCGGCCACCCGGCGCCACCAGGTCTTTGATGCTCTGGTAGCCGCCCAGCGCGGTTTGAATGGCCCACTGCCCCGGCACGTTGGCGCACAGGCGCATCGACGACAGCATGTTGAGGCCTTCGATGTAATCCTTGGCGGGGCGCTTGTCGCCGGACACGACCATCCAGCCCGCGCGGTAACCGCACGAACGGTAGCTCTTCGACAGGCTGTTGAATGTCACGGTCAGCACGTCTTCCGACAGCGAGCCGATCGCGGTGTGCTTGTTGTCGTCGAACAGCACCTTGTCGTACACCTCGTCGGCGAAGATCACCAGACCGTGCTCGCGCGCAATGGCGACGATGCCCAGCAGCAGCTCGTCCGAATACAGCGCGCCGGTCGGGTTGTTCGGGTTGATGACGACGATGCCCTTGGTGTTGGGCGTGATCTTGGCGCGGATGTCGTCCAGGTCCGGCATCCAGCCGTTGGCTTCGTCGCAGGTGTAGTGCACCGGCGTGCCGCCCGAGAGGCTGGTCATCGCCGTCCACAGCGGGTAGTCGGGCGCCGGCAGCAGCAGCTCGTCGCCGGCGTCGAGCAGCGCGTTGGTGGCCAGCGAAATCAGCTCCGACGCGCCATTGCCCAGATAGATGTCTTCCAGCGTGACGTTCTTGATGCCCTGCTCTTGCGTGTAGTGCATCACCGCCTTGCGCGCCGCGAAGATGCCCTTGGAATCCGAATACGCCGCCGAATTCGGCAGGTTGCGGATCATGTCCTGCTGGATCTCTTCAGGGGCATCGAAACCGAACACGGCCAGGTTGCCGATATTCAGCTTGATGATCTTGTGGCCCTCTTCTTCCATCTGCTTGGCCTTCTCGAGCACGGGGCCGCGAATGTCATAGCAGACGTTGTTGAGCTTGGCGGATTTCTGGATCGTTTTCACGGGCAAGGCGGCGATTGGCGACGTTGAACGGGCTGGAACTACGGGCATTCTGTGGCGCAGCAAAGCGGCGACGGTAACGCCACACAGCGGCAGGCGCCGCTACGCTATTCCTTGCCGGACATCGCTTATGGCGCGGCGGGCGAAGGAGAGAAAAAGATATAATTTAGCCCATTATGACAGACTTAGGCGGGCATTTTGCAACGCAGCGAAACCTACCCAAAGTCTGAAACCTAGCGCCCTAGCCAGCGTGCCGCCCCATGCGCCGCCGCCAGGGCGCCCGATAGGATTCCCGCCTTGAAGCTCCACTCATCCGATTCGTCGACCATTCTCAATACCGTTACCGGCTACGGCGACGGCTATATCGAAATCAACAAGGTGCGGCACGAGCACTCCGTGCTGGTAATGCCCGAGGGCGCGGTGGTGCCGTGGGACGTGTCGCGCTTTGAGGATCTGACGCCCGAGCATTTCGCTCGCCTGCTCGAACTGGGCGCCGAAGTGGTGATCTTCGGCTCCGGCAACAAGCTGCGCTTCCCGCACCCGCGGCTGACGGTGCCGCTTACCGAAAAGCGCATCGGCGTAGACGCCATGGACCTGCAGGCCGCCGGCCGCACGTACAACATTCTGATGCTGGAAGGCCGCAAAGTGGCCGCCGCCTTGCTGATCGAGCGTGCCTGACCGCATGCCGATCGACCGCACCGCTCAAGCGCCCGCTCTCCCCTGGCGCAACGCCTCCTTATGGCTGCTGGCTGCTGCGTTCCTGGCCATCTGGCTCGGCACGCTCGGCTACCGGCACCTGATCCCCACCGACGAAGGTCGCTACGCCGAAATCGCGCGCGAGATGTTCGTCTCCGGCGACTGGGTGACCATCCGCTACAACGCCCTCAAATATTTCGAAAAACCACCGCTGCAAATGTGGGGCACCGCACTCGCCTACACGCTGTTCGGCATCGGCGACTGGCAGGCGCGGCTGTTCACGGCACTCTCCGGCATCGTCGGCATTGTTTTCACGATGCTGGCGGCGGCGCGCTGGTGGGGCAAGCGGACGGCCTTCATCAGCGGGCTGGTGCTTGTGAGCGCACCGCTGTGGAACGTGGGCTCGCACTTCAACTCGCTCGACATGGGCGTAGCCGGCTGCATGACAATGGCGCTGGGTGCGCTGCTGCTCGCACAGCATCCGGATGCGACGCGCGCTCAACAACGCGGCTGGATGTGGGCCTGCTGGGCGTCAATGGCGCTCGCGGTGTTGAGCAAGGGCCTGATCGGCGTGGTCCTGCCGGGTTTTGTGCTGGTGGTCTACACGTTGGTCGCGCGCGACTGGGCCCTGTGGAAACGATTGCATCTGGTGAGCGGGCTGATCATCTTCTTTGCCGTCGGCGCGCCGTGGTTCGTGCTGATCTCGATGCGCAACCCGGAATTCGCGTGGTTCTTCTTCGTGCACGAGCATTTCCAGCGTTTCACGTCGACCGTGCACAATCGAAACGCGCCGCTTTGGTACTTTGTACCGCTGCTGGTAGCCGGGTTCCTGCCGTGGCTTGCTCAATTGCCTAGCGCCGCACGTCTGACCTTCGCACGCGGTGAAACCGCCAGCAACGGTTTCCGCCCCACGCTCATGCTCGGCCTGTGGGCCATCCTGATCTTTGCGTTTTTCAGCATTTCGGATTCGAAGCTGCCGGGCTATATCTTCCCGATCATTCCAGCGCTGGCGATTCTGGGGGCCCTGGTCCTCGAGCACACCAGCGAGCGCGCATGGCGCTGGCAACTCAAGGGCTTCCTGGCGCTGGCGCTGGCTGGCCTGGCGGCAAGCGGTTACGTGGCGACAATGTCGTCGGATATGTATCCGAACGCAGTGTTTGCCCGGTTCGCAATGTTCCTGGCTGTAGCGTTCGCGGCGGGAGCAGGATTCACGTGGCTCGCGCTTCGCTTGGCGGGCAGGCGCTTCGAGAGCGTGGTCGCATTTGCATGCGCGTGGTTCCTGACATTTACGGCCGCGATGCTGGGCCACGAAGCCTTCGGGCGTTCCATGTCGGGTATCGATCTCGTGCCGGCCGTCCGGCCGTGGCTCAAGCCCGACGTGCCGTTCTATGCGGTGGAGCGTCTGGACCATACAATGCCGTTTTACCTCGGCCGGCCCACCATCATGGTGCAGGAGCCTGATGAACTGGCCTTTGGCGTCAAACAGGAGCCGGCCAAGTGGGTGCCGACCACCGAAGCGTTCGTGGCACGCTGGAAAGCCGGCGGTCAGGCGGTCGCCATGATGGGACCGGGCACCTATGATCGGCTGACAGCCCAGGGCGTACCGATGATCTTGATCGCCCGCGATGCCCGCCGGGTGATCGTCCGGCGCAACTAGGTTTCACCGCCACGGATTCTCGAAAGGGGCGTGCAAGCGGAATTGTCGTAACATGCGGCCCGGCGGCTGGATTGAGAACATCCGCACGGGGAAACCGCCGCAGTCTGTAAAACATCAAAAGAACACATGAATCTGGTCACTTTCGGGCTGATCCTGACGGGCGTCATGCTCAATGCCTGCGCTCAGCTGCTGCTCAAGGCGGGCGTCAACAACATCGGCCGATTTGCGTTTTCGGCCGACAACATCCTGCCGATCGGCATCAAGCTTGCAACGCAATGGCCCATCATTGGCGGCTTGTCGTGCTACGTCATCTCGGTGGTGGTGTGGATTCTCGGCCTGTCGCGCGTGGATGTGACCATCGCGTATCCGATGCTCTCCCTGGGCTACGTGGTCAACGCCTTCCTGGCGTGGTATCTGTTTGGCGAAGTGCTGTCGGTGCAGCGCCTGATTGGCATCGCGATCATCCTCGTCGGCGTACTTGTGCTGGCTCGTTCGTGAGCCGATCCGCCCACACCCGGTACCCAACCTTATTCAAGTCATGACGCAAACCACCGCCACTGCCGAACTCCCGTTCCTGCCCTTCGTGCGCCCGACCATTGACGAGGCGACCATCGCTGCCGTGGCCGATGTGCTGCGCTCGGGTTGGATCACCTCGGGCCCCAAGGTCGCGGCATTCGAAGCCGCACTGTCGGAATATTTCGGCGGCCGCATCGTTCGCACATTTGCCAACGGCACGGCCACGATGGAGGTCGCACTGCGCATAGCGAGCATCGGCCCCGGCGATGAAGTCATTACCACGCCGATCTCGTGGGTCGCCACGTCCAACGTGGTGCTGACGGTCGGCGCCAAGCCCGTTTTCGTCGACATCGACCCCGTGACGCGCAACATCGATCTGGACAAGGTCGAGGCCGCCATCACGCCGCGCACCAAGGCCATTATTCCGGTCTATCTGTCGGGCCTGCCCGTCGACATGGACCGTCTGTACGACATCGCCCGCCGCCACAAGCTGCGCGTGGTGGAAGACGCCGCGCAGGCCATTGGCTCGCGCTGGGGTGACAAGCGCATCGGCGAGATCGGCGATCTCGTCAGCTTCAGCTTCCAGGCCAACAAGAACATCACGACCATCGAAGGCGGTGCGCTGGTGCTCAACACGCCCGAAGAAGCGGTGCTGGCCGAAAAATATCGCCTGCAGGGCGTCGTGCGCACCGGCTTTGACGGCATGGAAGTCGATCTGGTTGGCGGCAAGTTCAACCTGACCGACGTGAATGCGGCGATCGGCCTCGGGCAGTTTGCTCAGCTGGAAGCCGTGACCGCACGCCGTGCTGCGCTGGCCCGCCGCTACTTTGCAGGTATGCGAGCAGCCGATATCGAGTCGTTCGGCGTTGAACTGCCCGTGGAGAACTTCACGCACACCAACTGGCACATGTTCCAGATCGTGCTGCCGCTGGATCGCCTGAAGGTCGATCGCGCCGGCTTCATGGCTGGCCTGAAGGCGCTGGGCATCGGCGCTGGCGTGCACTATCCGCCCATCCACCTGTTCAAGCTTTACCGCGAACTCGGCTGGAAGCCGGGCATGTTCCCGGTGGCCGAGCGCATTGGCCGCGCCATCGTTACGCTGCCGATGTTTGCCGGCATGGAAGATTCCGATGTGGATCGCGTGGTCAGCGCGGTCCGCCAACTTTGCGCCCAGTACCAATAATCCAATAATGAAGACACCCGCTCTCTCGGTCGTCATTCCTGTTTACAACGAAGAAGACGGGCTCGCCGCGCTGTTTGCGCGTCTGTATCCCGCGCTCGACGCGCTCGGCATTTCGTATGAAGTCGTGTTCGTCAACGACGGTAGCCGCGACCGCTCCGCCGCCATGCTGGCCGAGCAGTTCCGGGCGCGCCCGGACAGCACGCGCGTCGTGCTGTTCAACGGCAACTATGGCCAGCACATGGCCATCCTGGCCGGCTTTGAACATGCGCGCGGCGAACGCGTCGTCACGCTCGATGCCGACCTGCAGAATCCGCCGGAAGAAATCAGCCGCCTGGTGGAAAAGCTCGACGAAGGCTACGACTACGTCGGCACCATCCGTCGCGTGCGCCAGGACAGCTGGTTCCGCCGCACCGCATCGCGTGCGATGAACTCGCTGCGCGAGCGCATCACGCACATCAAGATGACGGACCAGGGCTGCATGCTGCGCGCCTACAACCGGACCATCGTCGACACGATCAACCGCTGCCGCGAAGTCAACACCTTCATTCCGGCGCTGGCCTACACGTTCAGCAAGAACCCGACCGAAATCGAAGTCGACCACGAAGAACGCTTTGCCGGCGAGTCGAAATACTCGCTGTACAAGCTCGTGCGATTGAATTTCGACTTGGTGACGGGCTTTTCCGTCGTGCCGCTGCAGTGGTTCTCGGCGATCGGGATGCTCTTGTCGCTCGCCTCTGCCGTGCTGTTCATCCTGCTGGTAGTGCGGCGCTTCATCCTGGGCGCGGAAGTCCAGGGCGTGTTCACGCTGTTCGCCATCACGTTCTTCCTGATGGGCGTGCTGCTGTTTGGCATTGGCTTGCTGGGCGAATACATCGGCCGCATCTATCAACAGGTGCGTGAACGCCCGCGCTATCTGGTGCAGGGTGTGCTGGAAGAGACGCCGCATCTGCATGAAGCCGGTGCTGCCGATCTGAAGACGGGCTCGCAGCGGGGTGTTGCATGAGCTCCGAACTCAAGCGGCGCGCCGTCGTTTTCGCGTATCACAACGTCGGCGTACGCTGCCTGCGCGTGCTGGCTGCGCGTGGCATTCAGGTCGAACTCGTTGTCACGCACGAGGACAACGCCGCCGAGAACATCTGGTTCGGGAGCGTACGCGCCACCGCACAGGAATTGGGTATCCCATACATCACGCCGGATAACGCAAACGGTGAAGACCTGCACGCGCGGATTGCCGCCATTGCGCCGGACTTCATCTTTTCGTTTTACTACCGGCACATGATCCCGATGCGCCTGTTGAGCCTCGCCAAGTTCGGCGCGTTCAACATGCACGGTTCGCTGCTGCCCAAGTACCGCGGCCGCGTGCCCATCAACTGGGCGGTGCTGCACGGCGAGACCGAAACCGGCGCCACCCTGCACGAAATGGTCGAAAAGCCAGATGCTGGTTACATCGTCGACCAGACCATTGTGCCGATCCTGCCGGACGACACCTCGCACGAAGTGTTCGAAAAGGCCACCGTGGCGGCCGAGCAAACCTTGTGGCGCGCGCTTCCCGCGATGATTGCCGGGCACATTCCGCAGCACCCGAACGTGCTCGCCAACGGCAGCTATTTCGGCGGCCGCAAGCCCGAAGACGGCCGGATCGACTGGTCCAAACCGGCCCAGCAGGTCTATAACCTGATTCGTGCCGTGGCACCGCCCTACCCGGGTGCCTTTACGGACGCCGGCAGCCAGCGCTACGTTGTCGCGCGTGCCCGTCTGGCGCATCAAACCTTTACGAATTTGCCGCCGGGCTTGCACGTCGTGGATAATGCGATGTTCGGCGTGTGCGGCGATGGGGGAGCCATCGCCATCCACGAGCTCTGGCGTGTCGAGCCCCAAGCTGCCAGCGGAACGTCTGTCGTGACCGCGCAGCAGCTCGCCAGCCAGCTCGCCCTCTCCTGATCTTGAGTTTGCCTTCATGAAAAAAGTACTGATCCTCGGCGTCAACGGCTTCATCGGCCACCACCTGTCCAAGCGCATCCTGGAGACCACCGATTGGGAGGTCTATGGCATGGACATGCAGACCGAGCGTCTGGGCGACCTGATCAACCACCCGCGCATGCACTTCTTTGAGGGTGACATCACCATCAACAAGGAATGGGTCGAGTATCACGTGAAGAAGTGCGACGTGATCCTGCCGCTGGTGGCCATCGCCACCCCGTCGACCTACGTCAAAGACCCGCTGCGCGTGTTCGAGCTGGACTTTGAAGCCAACCTGCCGATCGTTCGCTCGGCTGCCAAGTACGGCAAGCATCTGGTCTTCCCGTCAACCTCCGAGGTCTACGGCATGTGCGGCGATTCCGAATTCGATCCGGAAGCCTCGCCGCTGATCTACGGCCCGATCAACAAGCCGCGCTGGATCTACGCATGTTCGAAGCAGTTGATGGACCGCGTGATCTGGGGTTACGGCATGGAAGGCCTGAACTTCACGCTGTTCCGCCCGTTCAACTGGATCGGCCCGGGCCTGGACTCGATCTACACCCCGAAGGAAGGTTCGTCGCGCGTTGTGACGCAGTTCCTCGGCCACATCGTGCGCGGCGAGAACATCAAGCTCGTCGACGGCGGCAGCCAGAAGCGCGCCTTCACGTATATCGATGACGGCATCGACGCGCTGGTGCGCATTATTGCCAACAAGGACGGCGTGGCCTCGGGCAAGATCTACAACATCGGCAACCCGTCGAACAACTACTCGGTGCGCGAGCTGGCCAACATGATGTTGGAACAAGCCGCCAAGATCGACGAGTACAAGGACACCGCCAAGCAGGTCCAACTGGTGGAAACGACCTCCGGCGCCTACTACGGCACCGGCTACCAGGACGTGCAGAACCGCGTGCCGAAGATCGCCAACACCATGGAAGACCTCGGCTGGAAGCCGACCACCGTGATGAAGGACGCGCTGGCGAACATCTTCGAAGCGTATCGCACGCACGTGGCTGAAGCCCGCAGCCTGGTCGAAGACGGCAACGGCAACAAGTAAAGCAACACCCCCCGCGCAGGTTCATGGCTCTCATCGTCCTCAAGATCGACGTCGACACCCTGCGCGGCACCCGCGAAGGCGTGCCCAACCTCGCGCGCATGTTGCGCGAGCACGAGGCAGGCGCGACCTTCCTCTTCAGCCTCGGCCCGGATCACACCGGCTGGGCGCTGCGCCGGGCCTTCCGCCCCGGCTTCCTGAAAAAGGTTTCCCGCACGTCGGTTGTCGAGCATTACGGCTTTCGCACGCTGATGTACGGCGTGCTGCTGCCCGGCCCCGACATCGGCCGCAAAGCCGCTACCGAAATGCGAGCCATTGCCGAGGCAGGTTTCGAAACCGGCATCCACACGTGGGACCACGTGCTCTGGCAAGACAATGTCCGCCAACGCGATGCCGGCTGGACCGCGCGCCAGATGACCGCCGCTCACGCGCGTTTCATCCAGGTGTTCGGCAAGCCACCCGTGACGCACGGCGCCGCCGGCTGGCAGATGAACGACCACGCGTTCCGCCAGATCGACAACTGGGGCATGGCGTACGCCTCCGACGGCCGGGGTACGCATCCGTATATCCCGAGCGTTGACGGCAAAGCGCTGAACCACGTGCAATTGCCCACCACGCTGCCCACACTGGACGAACTGATCGGCGTGGAAGACATCACGCTCGACAACGTCGCCCGGCACATCCTGAAGATGACCGAGTCCGACCGCGATCAGGTATTCACCTTGCATGCAGAACTTGAAGGGCAGAAACTCGCCCCGATCTTCCGCGAGTTGCTGCGAGGCTGGCGCGCGCAAGGCCATCGGCTAGGATCGATGGGCGATTACTACGCGACGCTCGACCGCAGTACCCTGCCCGTGCAGCCCGTCACGTGGGGCGAAGTTGCGGGGCGCAGCGGCAGCCTGATCGTTCAGCCGGCCTGATCCTTCCGATCTCCGGTTTGGCGGCGGGCACGGCACGTCAGCTTTGCCCGTCCACGAGCCTCCCGTCTCTCTCCCTGCGGTTTTCCGGAACACACCATGCCCGTCACGCTCGACAAGCCTCTTCCCGATTTCTCCGCACCGGCAACCAGCGGCATCACGTTCTCGCCGGCATCGCAGCGCGGCAAGATCGTCGTGCTGTATTTCTATCCGAAGGACAACACGCCCGGCTGCACCACCGAGGCGATGAACTTCCGCGACCAATACGACGCCTTTGAGGCCGCCGGCGCCGTGGTGTTCGGCATCTCGCGCGACAGCCTGAAATCGCACGAAAACTTCAAGGCGAAACTGGAGATGCCGTTCGAGCTGATTTCCGACGCAGACGAAGCCGTCTGCAACGTCTTTGACACCATCAAGATGAAGAAGATGTACGGCAAAGACGTGCGCGGCATCGAGCGCAGCACATTCCTGATCGACACCAAGGGCGTGTTGCGCAAGGAATGGCGGGGCGTGAAAGTGCCCAACCATGTGGATGACGTGCTGGCCGCGGTGCGCGCGCTGTAACTGCACGTAGGGCCAAGCTCTCTGAAAAGCGCCCTCCAGGCACCCTGGGGGGTTTGCCTTTTCGTCAATTTCGCATCGTCCTTCGTGTCCAGTTTGCGCCGCACCACACGTCACATGTGACCGATTGCAAATCACAAAAGCTTCCGATACAGTCGGAACCGATGAGTACGAAACCCGGATGCCATTCCGATAGCCCACGACGGTACCGGCGGCCAAGTTGGCCTGATACCGCTTCTGCGTTTTTCCCGGCAAGCAGGCCGGGCAGAACGTCCGAATCGTGCAGCTTGTCGTGGCGTTCACCTAGGCCGCCCCACCTCTCGCAGGTCATGGCGGCTTTTTTGTGGCCGTCGTCCGCACATCAGACGCTGCGACGTGCCCATCCGTTTTCCCGCGTTTTCCGCCAGCACCGCCTCGCCATGTGCGCGGACGGTGTTTCGTCGTTGTTCCAGCCAGAGAGGTAATCGAAGCATGCCGCTGCCGACCATGCCCACCCAGCCAGCCCAATTGCTTGACCCGGCTGAATTCAAGCCTTTCGGCAAAGCCGGAAAGCCGAAGGCGGGTCAGGAACCTCGAAAACCGGTGCCAGCGCTCGAGCGCGAGGCGCTGTCAGAAACCGGCCGTGCGCAACCCAAACGCAATGCAGCCAGCACGGCCCGCGCCCGCTCGGGCGAAGCGTCCCCCATGGCGAAAGAGGCTTCACGCGAACACGCCGGCATCCTCGCCAAGGCCGTCGACAAGGTAAGCGCGACCGGCAAATCGACCGAAACCGCTGCCCGCCGGCGCGACCGCCGCGATGAAGGCCCCGCCAAGCTGTTCGTGCTTGACACCAACGTCCTGATGCACGATCCGACATCGCTCTTCCGTTTTGAAGAACACGATGTCTATCTGCCGATGATGACGTTGGAAGAACTGGACAACCACAAGAAGGGCATGAGCGAAGTTGCTCGCAATGCCCGTACGGTCAGCCGCACGCTCGACCAGCTCGTGGCTGGCACCGATGGTGTCATGGACGACGGCCTGCCGCTCGCCAAGCTGGGCAACCGCGATGCGCAGGGACGCCTGTTCTTCCAGACGCGTCTGAACGACATCAAGCTGCCCGATGGCCTGCCGCAGGGCAAAGCGGACAACCAGATCCTTGGTGTGGTGGCCGCATTGCAGCAGCAACGTCCGGACCGATCAGTCGTGCTGGTGTCCAAAGACATCAACATGCGGATCAAGGCACGCGCCCTCGGCCTGCCGGCGGAGGACTACTTCAACGATCGCGTGCTGGAAGACACCGACCTGCTCTACAGCGGCATCATGGCGCTGCCGACAGACTTCTGGCAGAAGCACGGCAAGAACATCGAGAGCTGGCAGGACCCCAAGACGGGCACGACGTTCTACCGCTTGTCCGGGCCGCTGGTGCCGTCGTTCCTGGTCAACCAGTTTGTCTTCCTGGAGCCGAATGACGGTAGCCTGCCGCTGTATGCACAGGTCAAGGAGCTGAACGGCAAAACCGCCGTGCTGCAGACGCTCAAGGACTACACGCACCAGAAAAACAACGTCTGGGGCGTGACTGCGCGCAACCGCGAGCAGAACTTCGCGTTGAACTTGCTGATGCATCCGGAAGTGGACTTCGTTTCGCTGCTCGGCCAAGCCGGCACGGGCAAGACGCTGCTGGCACTGGCGGCGGGCCTTGAGCAAGTGCTGGATCAGAAGCTCTACAACGAGATCATCATCACGCGCGCCACGGTGCCCGTGGGTGAAGACATCGGCTTCCTGCCCGGCACGGAAGAAGAAAAAATGCAGCCGTGGATGGGTGCCTTCGACGACAACCTCGAAGTCCTGCAAAAGTCCGACGACAACGCTGGCGAATGGGGCCGTGCCGCCACGCAGGAGCTGATCCGCTCGCGCATCAAGGTCAAGAGCATGAACTTCATGCGCGGCCGCACCTTCGTCAACAAGTTCCTGATCATCGACGAGGCGCAAAACCTGACACCCAAGCAGATGAAGACGCTCGTCACGCGCGCAGGCCCCGGCACCAAGATCGTCTGCCTGGGGAACATCGCGCAGATCGACACGCCGTATCTGACGGAAGGTTCGTCGGGCCTGACTTATGTAGTGGATCGCTTCAAGGGATGGAGCCACAGCGGGCATATCACGTTGGCGCGCGGCGAGCGCTCGCGACTCGCGGATCACGCCTCGGACGTGCTTTAAGAATCACGCCGCAACAAATTTGTCTGCCGCAAATCGTTGTGCCATCAGGCCACGCAATCGCGTGGCCTTTTTTTTGCTGCATATCGGGCACCTCTCTTTTTCCCGATGGAGGCCAATGATGCCCATGCAGCAAAACCTGCAGACCCGATCGCGTTTGACCCTGACGTCGGCCGCGCTGGCGATGATGCTGTCCGCCGGCGCCTCCATTGCGCTCGCCGACGACCTCACGCCAAAGACCGCCGGCCAGATCAGCTACGTCTGCGGCGGCGTTGCACAGGACGAGCAGCAGGCGCTGAACAGCGAGGCGCGCAACTACAACCTGTCTCTGCTGTTCACGCAAGGCGCACGCGGGGAGTATCTCGCCGACGTCGACGTACAGCTCACGCGACACGGCAAGGAGGTCGCAAGCTTTCGCGCCGATGGCCCGCGCTGCCTGATCAAGGCCCCGCCGGCCAGCTATAACGTCATCGCCACGTACCAAGGCGCCACCAAGCGCGCAACGGTGCAGACCGGCAGCACGCGCAGCGTCCAACTACGCTGGTAAAACTGCCCGCAAAACGCGACGCCATCGGGGCAAAATCCGCAGACCCGCGCCCCGCTTGGCGTTGCGCCTCGCCAACACGCAGTTTGGCTTTCTGACGCCGCGCGCATAGCATGCTCGCTATCCAGACTCTCCTGATGGCGCATGCTGACGCGGTACAGCTCTTCCTTTGGCAATACCCGAGTAGCAGGCACCGCTCTGCTTGCGCTGGTCTGCCTGCTGTCCGCCTGCTCGTCAACGCCTACCCGCTCCACCGCCTCGCGCGACGCGGGCCTGCGCACACGCGGCGCCCCGATCCACGACCCCAGCGCTGGTCTGGAAGAAATCTCCATTGAGGCGATGGCGCTGGTCGGCACCCCTTACCGCTACGGCGGCAATACACCCGACAGCGGCTTCGATTGCAGTGGGCTCGTGCGCTACGTCGTGCAGCGCGCTGCTTCTGTGAATCTGCCACGGACCGCCGCCGAAATGGGCCGCCGCGGCACGTTATTGGATCGCCGCGACGTCGCATCGGGCGACCTCGTCTTCTTCAATACGACCGGCCAGCCGAATTCGCACGTCGGCATCTATGTGGGCCAGAACCGGTTTGTCCATGCACCGGCCACGGGTGGCACCGTGCGCCTGGAAGACATGACCAAGTCTTACTGGGCAAGCCGCTACATGGGCGCGCGCCGCGTCGTGGCCGTAAGCAACCTGCCGGATGCACCAGCACCGACCGTCGCACCGATGGTCCCGGCACCCGTCAGCCCTGCCCGTCCGATCGATGATGATCCCCTGGGTACCCTCGCCCGCGCACGCGATGCTCAAACCGACAACCTGATGTCGACGCGCGGGCCGGCCGCTGCGACGGCTCCTGCGGACGATGACCCCATCGCGCGCTTCGCAACGCAATAACTAACGCGGCGCTCACTCAATGCAAAACGCCCACCGAGTTGGTGGGCGTTTCGTTTTTTTCGGTGTCGACCTACGGTCAACTTACAGCACGTGTCGGCCGATCCACCAGGCAATCGCCGCCATGAACGCGGATGCGGGAATCGTCAAAACCCACGCCCAGACGATGTTGCCGGCCACACCCCAGCGCACTGCGGAAGCCTTCTGCGCAGATCCCACGCCGACGATGGCGCCGGTGATGGTATGCGTCGTCGACACTGGCACACCCAATGCCGACGCAAAGAACAGCGTCATGGCGCCACCAGTTTCAGCGCAGAAACCGCCGACCGGCTTGAGCTTGGTGATCTTCTGACCCATCGTCCGCACGATCCGCCAGCCACCCAGCAGCGTACCCAGACCGATCGCCACATAGCAGCACACGATGACCCAGATCGGCGGTTCAGTTGCAGTGGCCGATGCGTAGCCGCCCGCAATCAGCAGCATCCAGATGATGCCGATGGTCTTCTGCGCATCGTTGCCGCCATGGCCCAAGCTGTACAGCGAGGCCGAGAGCAACTGCAAGCGCCGGAACCATCGGTCCACCTTGGACGGCGGCGTTCGGAAAAATAGCCAAGACACCGCCACCATCAGCAGCGAGCCGAGGATAAAACCCAGCAACGGCGAAATCAGGATGAACGCCACGGTCTTGAGCAAGCCACCGGCCACCAGCGAGCCCGTGCCCGACTTAGCCACAGCCGCGCCCACCAGGCCACCGATCAGTGCGTGCGACGAGCTGGACGGAATGCCGTAGTACCACGTGATGATGTTCCACGCGATGGCGCCGACCAACGCCCCAAAGATGACGTAATGATCAACGATGGACGGATCAATTGTGTCGCGCCCTACCGTGGTTGCCACCTTGAGGTGGAAGATGAAAATGGCGATCACGTTGCAGGCTGCAGCCATCGCCACCGCCTGCTGCGGCTTGAGCACGCCGGTCGACACCACCGTCGCAATGGAGTTAGCCGCGTCGTGGAAGCCATTCATGAAGTCGAACACGATGGCCAGCGCCACCAGCAGAACGACCACCCAGAGACTGATCTGAAGCGTATGCATGAGGGCGTCGTCTCGTCAGGCGTTTTCGAGCACGATGCCTTCGATGATGTTGGCAACATCCTCGCAACGGTCTGTGACGCTCTCCAGTTGCTCGTAAATCGCCTTCAGCTTGATCAGCAGCTTGATGTCGTTTTCGGTGCGGAACAGCTTGGCCATGGCGGCACGCATCACGCGATCGGCCTCTGACTCCAGACGGTCGATTTCCTGGGCGATGGTGAGGATCTGACGGCCGTTGTTCATGTCACTGAGCAGCGCCACGGCCTTGCGGACTTCCTCGCAGCAAGCCACGCAGATCATGGCGAGCTGGCGCGATTCGTCCGTCAGGTTGGTCACGTCATACAACGAGATGGTGAGCGACACGTCTTCCATCAGGTCGAGGATGTCGTCCATCGTCGTGATCAGCTTGTGGATCTCGTCGCGGTCGAGCGGGGTGATGAAGGTCTTGTGCAGCAACTCGATCGTGTCATGCGTGATGCGATCGGCCTTCTTTTCAAAGTTCTGCACATTGCGTGCATGCATTTCGGCATTGGGTAAGTCATTGACCAGCTCCTTGAGTGCATGGGCCGCCTTGACGGCGCACTCGGCGTGCTGGTTGAAGTACTCAAAAAACTTGCCTTCGGTGGGCATGAAGCGACCGAACATGATGATCCTTGGGAACGGAAAAAAAGCAGGAGTCGTAAAAACAACGCCGGACGGGATCACCGCCGGCGCTGTCATTAAAACGCAATATTTTACCGGAACCGGCCTCGCGAAATACGTGGCACGTTGTGGCGGGCCGACACGAATTACAGGTTACGTATCGTTGTCAAAGAACGCATTGCCCCCGGTGAAGTTATCGAACTTCGTGTATTCACCCAGGAACGTAAGACGAACGGTACCAATTGGGCCGTTACGCTGCTTACCGATAATGATTTCTGCCGTACCTTTGTCCGGAGAATCGGGGTTGTAGACCTGGTCCCGATAGATGAACAAAATCACGTCGGCATCCTGTTCGATAGCGCCGGATTCACGCAAATCCGACATCACAGGGCGCTTGTTCGGGCGCTGTTCCAGGCTTCGGTTCAACTGCGACAGCGCGATCACCGGGCAGTTGAGTTCCTTCGCCAGACCCTTCAGCGAACGCGAGATTTCCGAAATTTCGGTCGCACGGTTCTCGCCACCACCCGAGCCGGACATCAGCTGCAGGTAATCGATAACGATCAGGCCGAGCTGCCCGCACTGCCGTGCAAGCCGCCGCGAGCGCGCACGCAATTCCATCGGGTTCAACGCGGGCGTTTCGTCGATGAACAGTTGCGCGTCGTTCATCTTCTGAATGGCATGCGTCAGGCGCGGCCAGTCCTCGTCGAGCAGACGACCGGTACGCAGGCGGTGCTGATCCAATCGGCCGACGGAGCCCAACATACGCATGGCGAGCTGCGTGCCCGCCATTTCCATCGAGAACACGGCCACCGGCAGGCCTTGCTCCACCGCAACGTGTTCGCCAATGTTCAGCGAGAACGCCGTCTTACCCATCGATGGGCGACCGGCCACGATGATCAGATCGCCGCCTTGCATACCGCTGGTCATGCGGTCGAGGTCAACGAAGCCGGTCGGTACGCCGGTAATGTCGCTCTGATTATCGCGGTGGTACAGCTCGTCGATACGCTCGACCACTTGCGTCAGCAGCGGCTGGATTTCCAGGAAGCCCTTCTGCCCACGCGAACCTTCTTCGGCAATCGCGAACACCTTGGATTCGGCCTCGTCCAGCAACTGGCGCACGTCGCGCCCCTGCGGGTTGAAGGCTCCGGCGGAAATCTCGTCGGCAATCGTCACAAGTTGGCGCAGCACGCCGCGGTCACGGACGATTTCCGCATAGCGACGGATGTTGGCAGCACTCGGCGTGTTCTGCGCTAGCGCATTCAGGTAGGCCAGGCCGCCCACCTCTTCCGCCTTGCCAGCGGCCTGCAACTGCTCGTACACCGTGATCACGTCAGCCGGCTTGGCCTGCGAGATCAGCTTGCCGATGTTGTGGAAGATCAGCCGGTGGTCGTAGCGGTAGAAATCGTGCTCATTGATGAAATCGGCAATGCGATCCCAAGCGGCGTTATCCAGCAACAACCCGCCAAGCACCGACTGTTCGGCCTCGATGGAATGCGGGGGCACCTTGAGGGAATCGAGCTGGGGATCGGAGGGCGCGTTCATGGCGGGATTATAGCGGCGCTGCTCGGTCTTCAATCTGGACCCCTGATACAAAGGACAACAAAAAAGGCAGAGACTTTCGTCCCTGCCTTCTTGACTCGCGTCGATCGGTGACCCGGGCGCCGCGAGGTGCTGCGCGCGTGCTTAGGCGGCGTCGCCCAGCACCGACACGTTCACGTCAACTGCCACGTCGGTGTGCAGCGAGACGACGACCGGGTGGTCGCCCACGGTCTTCAGCGGACCGTTCGGCAGACGCACTTGCGCCTTCTCAACCTTGAAGCCTTGCGCAACCAGTGCGTCAGCGATGTCGTGGTTCGTGACGGAGCCGAACAGACGGCCATCCACACCAGCCTTTTGCGACAGTTGCAGCGTCAGGCCGTTCAGCTTCTCGCCTTCGGCTTGCGCGGCAGCCAGCTTTTCAGCGGCCAGCTTTTCCAGCTCAGCGCGGCGGGCTTCGAATTCCTTGATAGCGGAATCCGTAGCGCGGCGGGCTTGCTTGTTCGGGATCAGGAAGTTACGTGCGTAACCATCCTTCACACGCACCACGTCGCCCAGGTTACCCAGGTTGACGACCTTCTCGAGCAGAATAATTTGCATTGTGAGTTCTCCTTATCCCGCTGATTAGTGCTTGTGCTGATCGGTGTACGGCATCAGCGCGAGGAAACGTGCACGCTTGATGGCCGTGTCCAGCTGGCGCTGATAGATCGCGCGCGTGCCGGTCAGGCGGGCCGGGGTGATCTTGCCGTTCTCGCCGATGAAGTCCTTGAGCGTGTCCAGATCCTTGTAGTCGATCTGCTCAACGCCGGCCACCGTGAAGCGGCAGAACTTCTTGCGCTTGAACAACGGGTTTTGCTGCTGGAAGCGCTTCTTGTTCTTCGCGTCGCGCTGCTTCTTGTTCATGAATGCCATGATTCAATCCTTTACGAATACGTTACATCCGGAGATGTGAAAGACCAGTGCCTTACTGCTGCGGTGCTTGCGAGCCAGGAATCCTACGCAATCAAGGACAGTGCCCGGAGCGATGCGATCCAGAACGGAAGCCATCTTGCCGGCTGCCAGCGCTTCCATCGAAAACTCGATTTGCCGCACTGTTTGCGCTTCGACCGCCTGCCCGCTGTATGCCAGAAGACAATTGACGATCGGTACGCCGGCTGGGGTGTATCGCATCACCTCGCGCTCGACCAGAGTGGCGACGAGCTGCAGGCGATTGATAGCGTTATCCCCGTGGGTTTCGTTCATGCTGGTGATGCGCGGTCAGGCTTGCGCAGCACCGCGCGGCATCAGGCGGCCTGTTCGGTCTGAGCGGCGGCCTTCTTGGCCTCTTCGCGTGCGACTTCCTTCATCATCGGCGACGGCGCCGTTTCAGCCTTCTTGGTCTGAACGATGAGGTGACGCAGCACGGCGTCGTTGAACTTGAACGCGTGCTCGAGCTCAGCCAGGGTCTCCTTGCCGCACTCGATGTTCAGGCACACGTAGTGAGCCTTTGCGAGCTTCTGGATCATGTAGGCCAGTTGACGACGGCCCCAGTCCTCGACGCGGTGCACTTGGCCGCCTTGCGTGGTGACCGTGCTCTTGTAGCGCTCGATCATCGCGGGCACTTGCTCGCTCTGGTCCGGATGGACGATGAATACGATTTCGTAATGACGCATTGACGCTCCTTGTGGATTAAGCCGCCCGGGCGTCACACTCCGGTGCAGCAAGGTTGGTTAGCCTGCCATTATACGCAGGCCTTGGAGATTTTTTCAATATCGATCAATGACTTGCTGCAGAGAGGCAACTTCTGCCTGGGCGCGCCCCGAGGCCAGAAGCAGCGTCAAGAGCACACGCGCTTTATATGGGTTCAGCGACCCGCTCGAGGCCCAGCGCTCTCCACTAGGTTGCGCGGGCACCAAGCCAGCCCCGGTACGCGTGGAGCGCAGCACGAAAACGCCCTGCTGACTCGCCCGGTTCAACGCCGCCTCGAGATTCGCATGGATGGAGCCCGCGCCCGTTGCGGCAATTACCAGCCCCTGCACGCCCGCCGCAACTAACGCATCAACGACACGCGCATCGGGTTGCGCATAGCTCGCTATCACTTCCACCCATGGCCACTGGCTCGCTGGCGGCATGGGCAGAACTTCCTCTGCAGTCACGCGCTGCGCAGCACGTTGAAACTGCACTTGAGCGTCGAGCACGAAACCCAGCGGCCCCACATCCGGCGAAACAAAGGCCTCGACCGCGTAAGTGTGCGCCTTTTGCACATCGCGGGCGGCATGCAGGCGCTGGTTGATCGCCACAAGCACGCCACGCCCGCGCGCAGACGAACTGGCGGCCAATCGCACCGCGTTCAGCAGATTCAGAGGGCCGTCCGCCGACAGCGACGTCGACGGCCGCATCGCCGCCGTCAGGACGATCGGCGTATCGGTCTGCTGCGTCAGGTGCAGCAGCATCGCGGTTTCTTCAAGCGTGTCGGTACCGTGCGTGATGACCACGCCGTCCACACGCTCGACCTCGATCCAGTGACGGATGCGCGCAACCAGTTTTTCCCATACGTCGAACGTCAGGTCCTTGCTGTCGATCTGGGCGACCTGCTCGGCACGCACGTTGGCGATGCGCTCCAAACCAAGTTTGCTGGCCGCGAGCAGTTGATCGATGGGGACGGCGCCAGCGCGATAGCGCGCGGCGGAGCCAGCGTCGTCAGCAGAGCCAGCGATTGTGCCGCCGGTGGCGAGGATGGCGATGGTAGGCAAGGACATCGTTGCAGACATGCGTTGTGGGCAAGGCGCGCATTGTATCCGCCCGCCCCGCCTTTGCCGACGCGGGATTGCCCTGTGCGCCCAGAAAACAAAACGCCGGCACACAGGCCGGCGTTTGGAACGGAAGCAGTGTCGATTATTTCTCGACGAAGGCGCGTTCGATCACGTAGTCACCGGCTTCGCCCATGCGAGGCGAAATCTTGAAACCACGGGCATCGAGCAGCTTGCAGGTGTCTTCCAGCATGGCCGGGCTGCCGCAGATCATGGCGCGATCGACAGCCGGGTCCATCGGGGGCAGGCCGATGTCTGCAGAAAGCTTGCCGTTGTCGACGAGGTCGGTCAGGCGGCCCATGTTGCGGAACGGCTCGCGCGTGACGGTCGGGTAGTAGATCAGCTTCTCGCGCACTTGGTCGCCGAAGAACTCGTTATTTGGCAATTCCCGGGTGATGAAGTCGGCATAGGCCAGTTCGCTCACTTGGCGCACACCGTGCAGCAGCACGACCTTCTCGAAACGCTCGTAGGTATCCGGATCCTGGATGATGCTCATGAACGGCGCGAGGCCGGTGCCAGTGCCGAACAGATACAGGTTCTTGCCGGGCAGCAGATCATCCAGCACGAGCGTGCCGACCGGCTTCTTGCTCACCAGCAGCTTGTCGCCCACCTTCAGATGCTGCAGGCGCGACGTCAGCGGACCGTTCTGCACCTTGATGCTGAAGAACTCGAGGTGCTCTTCATAGTTCGGGCTGGCAATGCTGTAGGCGCGCATCAAGGGCTTACCTTCGACCTCCAGCCCGATCATGACGAAGTGGCCGTTATGGAAGCGCAGCGCCTGATCGCGCGTGGTCTTGAAGCTGAACAGCGAGTCGTTCCAGTGATGGACGCTCAGAACGGTCTCTTGATTGAAGGCGGACATGGTGACGTTCGGGCCAGCCCAATGGAGTTCAATCGGGCTATGTGGCGATGCAAAAAATCGGTCAAGGCCTTGATTTTATGCGATTCCCCGCAGCCGCGCCTGCATGGATTACGCATAAGCTTCTAACCACTCGCATGGGTTTTGACGCCGGTCATAAGGAGCGGGCGCTCGCGCAACACGTCATAACAAAATCACTTGCGCTTCCCGCGTCACTGTATAAAATCACAGCACCTGTTCAAATATACAGTACACCGATGGCCGCCCTCACCCCTCGCCAACAGCAGATTTACGACCTGATCCGCCAGACGATCCAGCGCACGGGCTTTCCGCCCACACGCGCCGAGATTGCCGCAGAGTTCGGTTTCTCATCGCCCAATGCGGCCGAGGAACACCTGCGCGCGCTGGCACGCAAGGGTGTGATCGAACTGACGCCGGGCGCCTCGCGCGGCATTCGACTGCGTGCTGCCGGCGACGCGGCACAGCATCAGTTCTCGCTGCCGTCGATGGGGCTGATGCAATTGACGCTGCCGCTGGTGGGCCGCGTGGCTGCCGGTAGTCCAATCCTGGCAGCAGAGCACATTGATCGCCAGTATCAGGTCGACCCCTCGCTGTTCTCTGCGCAGCCCGATTTTCTGCTGAAGGTGCGTGGCATGAGCATGCGCGACGTCGGCATTCTGGATGGCGATCTCCTGGCCGTGCAGCGCGCCGCCGAAGCTACCAACGGCAAGATCGTGGTGGCTCGACTGGGCGACGACGTCACGGTCAAGCGCTTCCAGCGCAAGGGCCGCCATGTCGAGCTGATTGCCGAGAACCCGGATTTCGAACCGATCCACGTTGATCTGGATCGTGATGAGTTTCACCTGGAGGGCTTGGCTGTCGGTCTGATCCGGCCTGCTGCTCCGTAAGTCTCCGGCGCATCTCAGCGCCAAAACTTCGCTGTTTGATCCAACCTGGAGGTGAGCCGTCGGCTCGCCAGGGCGGAGTCTTGCCTCTCGCTTTTCCACCCGAACTCACGAGGTCTGCTATGCGACTCGGATCGATGTCTTCCCGCCGCCGCCCGGTACAGCCGGTACCTTTCCGCCAAACCCAGGGCGTGCGCATCTATCAGGGGGAGCAGCGCCGTACGATGGTTGGCAGCATGGCCGCCATCTGCCGCATGCTCGATGCGATTCCGGCGGCTTCACGTACTGCTGGCGCCGAAAGCTGCTGAGGGAAAGTAAGACGATGAAGGGCTTTGAAGGGCGCCGCCGCGGCCGATCAGGGCATACCCCAATGCTGTCGCCGCAACTGATTTCATACACTTGCCGTGCCCTGAGGACAGGGCTTTCTTCAACTGATTTTCGGCCCGCCGTTTGAGCGGGCTGTTTTTTCTGTTCGCAAGTTGCTGCAGCGGCACATTCAACGATGTTCCGTCAGCAAAACGGACGTTTACCCGGATGTTGTTTGGCGTACGTGACAGTAGTATTGCCAGTGCCCTCAGGGGCAATGAGATCGCTGAATTCAAAGCCCGCAGTTGCGGGCTTTTTTTTCGCTGCAACCGGCCGGCGAGCCGCTAAACGCTCCCGGCTTTCTCGATGACGAGAATTCTTGCCTCGCCGCGCGGGTGCGCCACATGCTCGCAGCCGACGCCGGCGAAGAAGATGTCGCCGTGCTCCAGCGTCACAACCTTCTCTTCGCCGGCTTCGCGGTAATGCATGTCGACCGTGCCATCGAGCACCACGAACACCTCTTCGCCATCGTTCACATGCCAGCGATAAGGCTGGTCCGTCCAATGCAGGCGCGTGGTAATGCCGCTCATATTGGCAATGTCGAGCGCGCCCCAGGCACGCTCGGCAGTGAACGACTTGGCGCGAATGATCTTCATGGCGATCGTGCCTCGTTTACTGCATCGACTGCAGATTGCCGATACGCACCAGCATCTCGGTGAACATCTGCATATCGAGGTCGAGGTCCGGCACTTCCTTGTACTCGTTGGCGTTGTGCGCGGTGTACTTCTTGCCGGGCATCGCGGGGCCGAAGTTGATGGCATTCGGCATCAGCTTGGCGGTCGTACTGCCGGCCGTGGGGACGGGCTTGGCGTCAAGGCCCGTCGTGTCGCCGTAAATATTGAGCAGCGTCGACAACCATGCCCCCTTAGGATCACGCGCCATCCAGTTGCCCTGGTCGTGGTTGATCTCAAGGGCGACGTGGTTGGCGTTGGCCCACGCGTTGATCTTGCCGGCGATCTCACCGCGCAGCGCGTCGGGCGTTTTGCCGCGCGGCATGCGCACGTTGGCGGTCACCTCCACGCGGCCGCTCTTGTCACCGATCACCGTAGGCGAGATGGTGAGGGGCCCCATGAAGTCGTCCTTGTAGGCAAGGCCCATGGTGTTGCCGAGATAGTCGGTGCCATAAAGGTCGGTCAGATAGCGCACGGCGTGGGCGTAAGCGTTGTCTGCGAGGCCGAGATCAGCTGCCCGCAGGAACAGCGCCAGACGCGGCAGCGGGTTGACGCCCTCCTCCGGGCGCGAGCCGTGCGCCGACGTGCCGGTCACCTTCACGACGATGCTGTCTGCGGTGCGCGTGATGTCAATTGCAAACTTGCCCTGTGCGGCCAAGCCATCCACGAACGCATCGCGCTTGGCCTCGAGCGCGGCGGCCGCCACGCCCAGATCGCCTCCCTTGAGCGTGGCGGTGGCCGTCTGCGGGACGGAGCTGGCCGACGCCGCGCCTGTCATCGAAACGATGGCCGTATGCGAGGCATCGCCGGCCTGCGCAGGGAAGAACACCTTCAGCGCGCCGGTGCCTTTCTCGGCAACCACGGCCGGGTATTTGCTGTCGAGCACGATGTTGTACGCGGGCAATTGCGTGTGCTCGCGGTAGTACTTCATGCCATCGCCCCCGGTTTCTTCGGTGGTTTCGATCATCAGGCGGATCGTGCGCGCGAGCGGCACGCCGCTGTCCTTGACCGTTTTCATGGCGTACATGGCGGCGGCAATCGAGCCCTTGTCGTCAATCGTGCCGCGGCCGTACAGCAAATTGCCGACGCGCGTGACCTTGAACGGATCGAGCTTCGTGCCGTCGCCGAGCACCCATTCCTCGGGCTTGGCGGGTACGACATCAGCGTGAGTCAGGATGCCGAATTCGTCCGAACCGGTGCCGGGCAGCGTGACTTCAAATACGCGGTTGTCGACGTTGCGGTATTTCAGGCCGAAGTCGTGTGCCATGCCTTCGACCAGCTTCCCAAACGCGACGATGGCAGGGTTTTCGTACTGCGGAATTTTGTCGTCGCGCACCGTGGGCAGCGCGACCATCTTTTCGATCGAGGCGATCACGGCCTGCTGGTTGTGCAGGCGGTTGTACAGACCGAGCAGACGCCCGATGTTGACCAAGTCATCGCCAGTGAGCGCGGCCTTTTTCTGGTACGCGGCGACGCTGCCTGCGACCTGCGGATCAGCCTTGGCGGCTGCCGCTAGAAAGCTGTTCAGGTCAGCAGATGCCTTGGATTGTTCGGCGGCGAGCAGCGCATCGAGTTGCGGTTTCTGAAGCGTGGCGGCAAAGGCGCCGGTGCTGCAAGCCAGCGACAGTGCGATCGTCAGCGAAGACAGGCCAATACGGGCAGTGCGTTGCATCGAAGTGGTTTCCGGAAAAGGGAAAGGCGCCATCATAGGGGCGAAGCGCAAGCCACGCATTGTGCACCGCGAAAAACGCTAAGCCACGCCCGCTGCGCGGTATGCTTGGAGCTTTCCCAGGAGGCTTGCCGCATGGAACCGTCTCTGGATACCGCCCCCGGTCTGCTGAGCGTGCTGGAAGAACTGCGCCGGCGGGAACCCATCTTCCATCGCCCCGAATTAGGCACGCGCCGCGAAGATTTTGAGCGCATGACCACGGAAGATTTCTGGGAAACAGGCGCCTCGGGTCAGCGCTATAGCCGCAGCTATGTGCTCGGCGTTCTCGATGCACGGCACGGCCATATCGGCGAGGACTTCTGGCAAACGCGCGATTTCCGCTGCCAGGAAATTGCGCCCGACAACTACCTGCTGACGTACACGCTGGTGCAATCGAACCGGACGACGCGCCGGGCGACGTTGTGGCGGCGAACGGCGGATGGCTGGAAGATTGTGTACCACCAGGGAACGGTCGTGGCGGAAGCTCGTTGAACTCCCTTGCGAAACCCTCTAGGCAAGTCGAAAGAATGTTTGTATAATCGCTGTTTCCTTGAACGGCGACGCGCTGCTCAAGGAACAATGGTGGCTGTAGCTCAGTTGGTAGAGTCCCAGATTGTGATTCTGGTTGTCGTGGGTTCGAATCCCATCAGTCACCCCAAGATTCAAGAAAAAGCCCGCATTCGCGGGCTTTTTTGCATTCAGCGGCCGGGGTGTCCCGACCGTTCGGGCATCAAACCGCTACCGCCTCATCGTTCGATTCTTCGCCGCGCCGCAGGTGCGCCCGCGCCTCGTCGAAGAGCGCGTGGGCGTCGGCCAGCGTCTTGACGCGACCCAGCGCCTTGGCATCCGACAGCACGCGCCGCCAGCCCCGCGCGCCCGCCACGCCACGATACAGCCCCAGCATGTGGCGCACCGCCGCCCCAGCGTAGCCGCCGCGCTCCACCCAGCGGCCGACGTAGCCGATCATCGCGTCTTCCACCTCGGCACGCGTGGGGGCTTCAGTGCCTGCACCGTAGTACCGCGCATCGAACACCGCCATCAGATGCGGATGGTGATACGCCTCGCGGCCGATCATGACGCCGTCAATGTGTGCAAGGTGCGTGTCGATCTGCTCGAGCGTCTGCACCCCGCCGTTGAGCAGGATTTCCAGATGCGGAAAATCACGCTTGAGCTGGTAGACGACTTCATACCGCAGCGGCGGAATCTCGCGATTTTCCTTGGGGCTCAGGCCTTTCAGAATGGCGTTGCGCGCGTGGACGATGAAGGTCTCGCAACCCGCCTCGGCGATGGTGCCGACGAAATCGCGCACGAAATCGTACGTCTCGATAGCGTCGATGCCGATGCGGTGCTTGACCGTGACCGGAATCGACACCGCGTCGCGCATCGCCTTGACACCCTGGGCGACGAGCTTCGGCTCGGCCATCAAGCATGCGCCGAACGCGCCTCGCTGCACGCGCTCAGACGGGCAGCCGCAGTTGAGGTTGATTTCCTTGTAGCCCCATTGCTGGCCGAGGCGCGCGGCCTGGGCGAGATCATCGGGTTCGCTGCCGCCGAGCTGCAGTGCCACGGGATGCTCGACCTCGTCGAAATCGAGGTGACGCGGGACGTCGCCGTGCAGCAGCGCGCCGGTGGTCACCATTTCCGTGTAGAGCCACGTGTGGTGCGAGATCTGGCGATGGAAGAACCGGCAATGTCGGTCGGTCCAATCCATCATGGGCGCGACCGACAAGCGGCGGGGGTTCGGCGTGGGGCGTTCAGCGGTCACAGCAGGTCAACGATTCAAAATCCAGGCGCGCAGTTTACCGGTTCTAGTCCGACAGCCCCAGCAGCGGATGCTGCTCACGGCGCCACGGCGAAACAAAGAAGGCAGCCACTTCATCGTCACGCACGGCGTCGATGCGGGCGTGCTTCCACTTGGGCGCATGATCCTTGTCGACCGCGAGTGCGCGAATGCCCTCGATACCGTCACCTTCGGCAAACACGTGCGTCATCATGTCCAGCTCGCGGCGTAGTTCATCTGCCAACGTGGTGTGGCGGCCGCGACGGATCAGCTCCAGCGTCACCGCCATCATCAACGGCGAGCGCTTGGCCATGTGCGCGGCGGTCTGTGCGGCCCATTCGGTATCCGTGCTGCCGGCCAGATCGGCGAAGATGCCTTGCACGCTGTTCTGACTGAAGCAGTCATCGATAGCCTCGCGGTGAGGCGCGATGATCGCCTTGGCATCATCGGGCGCCGATGCGGCTTCGGTAAAGCAGGAAGCGATCTGCTCGGCGCTGCTCCAGTTGCCGTCGCGCAGGCGCTGGACGATGGCCGCCAGCGCCTCGGTGGTGACGTGGCAATCGGCAAGGCCAACCGATAAAGCGTCCGCCGCCTCGATCATCTGCCCGGTCACCCCCAGGTATTCGCCCACATGGCCGGGCACGCGGGCCAGGAACCAGCCGCCGCCAACATCCGGAAATAGGCCGATGTTGGTTTCGGGCATGGCCATCTTCGTGCGCTCGGTCACCACGCGCAGCGATGCGCCTTGCGAGATGCCCATGCCGCCGCCCATCACCACACCGTCCATCAGCGCGATGTAGGGCTTGGCATAGCTGAAGATGAGGTGATTGAGGCGGTATTCCTCGGTGAAAAAGGTGATGAGTTGCGGGTCGCCGGCCGTGGCGGCGCGGTGGAAGAAACGGATGTCGCCGCCCGCACACAGGGCCTTGCCACCCTCGCCACGCAGGATGACAGCGTGGACTTCCGGATCGTGCTGCCAGGCCAGCAGCGCATGGGACATCGCGCGGATCATCTCCAGCGACAGCGCGTTAAGCGCCTGTGGCCGGTTCAGCGTCAGCCAGCCGATGCCGCCGCGTATTTCGGCGATCACGTTGGGTTGGACTTCAGCCTGCGGCGCGATGGAAACGGTGGATTGCATGTCTCGGATGTTGTTGTGGGAATAACGGCTCGCACTGTACACGACAGCGTATTGAAGCGAGGAATGGCTCTAGCCTGCCCCCTTTCGCAGCGCGGGTGTTGGGCGTATACCTGCCGGTTGGAGACGACACACATCACAACAATCCAATGACCCCTGCCAACGCCGCCCCGGGCGCGTCCGGTTTCGACCCCGGCCTGATCCTGCTGGCCTTTGCGCCGGTCTTCCTGCTGACCATCGGCGCGGAGGCGTGGTACTGGCGCAAGCGCGATCCGTCCGTCTACGGCCTCAAAGACACCGTTTCAAACGCGTGCCTTGCGCTCATGCACCAGGCATCGGATGCGTTCTTCCTGTGGCTGATGATCAAGACGGTCTATTCGTGGACGTACAGCCACGGCCTGCGCGCGGTGCCCGAGACATGGTGGTCGTTTGTGTTGCTCCTGCTGTTGCAGGATTTTCTGTACTACTTCTTCCACCGCGCCAGCCACCGTGTGCGCTGGATGTGGGCCTCGCATGTGACGCACCACTCGTCGGAAGGCATGAATTTTTCGACGGCGTTCCGCCAGAGCCTGACCTATCCGATTTCTGGCATGTGGCTGTTCTGGATTCCGCTTGCCTGGATCGGCTTTACGCCGGACTGGGTGATCCTCGCCGTGGGCCTGAACCTGGCATTCCAGTTCTTCGTGCATACGCGGCTGGGTGCGCTGGATTCGCGCTACGCCGGCTTCTGGCGCTGGCTCGGGCAATACGTGAATACGCCGTCGGTGCATCGCGTGCATCACGCCAAGAACCCGCAGTACATCGACCGCAACTACGCCGGCGTGCTGACCATATGGGATCGCATGTTCGGCAGCTTCGTGCCGGAGGAAGACGCGCCCATTTTCGGCATCACGCGGCAAGTCCACACGCACAACCCGGTCACCCTCACCTTCCACGAATGGCGCGACATGTGGGCAGACGTGTTCCGTGATCGGGACATTCGCTACCTGTGGAAACCGCCCGAGTGGCGCAGCCCGCGCGCTGCAGTCACGGCTCAGGCAATGCCGCTCACATAAACGGCGGGCCGAAGCGCGTGGCGACGCGATCGGTGGAATCGAACAGATCGCGCAGGACGGCGCTGGTGCACGTCGGCTGCACGTACAGGTAGAACGCCACTTCCGGCAGGCGCGGCAGGCCATCGGCTTCGGTCAGCACACGCATGTTGGCATCGAGCAATTCGGTCGTGCGCGCCGTCACGCCGAGTCCCGCGCTGATCGCGGCTTTGATGCCCGTCAGCGTGGGCGACAGATAACTCGTGCGCCACGGAATGTGGTGCGCGTCCAGGCACTCGATCGACAACTGACGGAACAGGCTCAGTTCGTCGGCCATGACCAGCGGCACCGGCGCGGCGGGATTGAAGATGAAGTCTTCCGCGCAGATCCAAACCATCGGCGACGTGCGCAGCTTGATGCCGGGAAACGCATCGTCATAGCGGGTGGAAATCGCCAGATCGAGCGTCTTGTCGCGCAACGCGTCCATCAGGAACGGGCTGCGGCCAACGTTGATTTCCATCTGCAATTCTGGCGACAGCTTGGACAATCGCCGCAGCAGATTGGGCAAGATCGAATCGGCCACGTCATGCGGTGAGCCGATGCGGATTTTCTCGATCGGGCCACCCGTCTGGATCACCTGCACAGCCTGGTCGTTCAGCGCCAGGATCTTGTGCGCATAGGCGACAAGCCGCACGCCATCGGGCGTCATCATCTTGTGGCGGCCGCGCTTCTCGAAAAGCGCGCAGCCCATTTCTTCCTCCAGCCGCTGCATCTGCTGCGTGACCGCAGACTGCGTGCGCCCTACCCGTGCCGCTGCCGCGGCAAACGTCTCGTGCTGTGCGATCGCTACGAATGTGCGCAGCAAATCGATGTCCAGATTTCGCATCTCGATCCCGATACTTTAGAAATCCTAATCAATTCCGGCCAAAAATTAAATTGTTCTGCGCAATTCTGGCCGATAACCTGCCGGAAATACAAATAACACTGAACGAACAATACGTTCAGGCAGACACCTGAGCCGCGGGGAAGCGCGGTCCGACAATGAATCGGTTTCATACAAAGGAGGAACACCATGTGGGTATGGAAATGGGCACAAGCCGCTGCGACGCTGACCTTGGGCACGCTGGGCGTGGCAGGTGTGGCGCACGCAGACGCGCTGACCGACATCAAATCGCGCGGCACGCTGGTCTGCGGCACCCAGAACGCCAGCGAGCCTTACGCCTTTCCCGACGCCGCCACGCGGCAGATCGTCGGCTTTGACGTGGATGTCTGCAGCGCGTTGGCCAAGGGGCTGGGCGTCAAGCTAGAGCACCGCGCGCTATCGACCGACGCACGCATTCCCGAACTGAAGACACATCGCGTGGATGTGCTGGCCGCTGCCGTAGCGTGGATGCCGGCGCGCGCCGCGCAAGTCGATTTCAGCAACCAGTATTTTGTTGCGCCAATCCGCGTGCTGGTGCGCGCTGATTCGCCCATCCAGACGCTCGATCAGCTTGCCAACAAGAAAATCGCCGCATCCGAAGGTTCCAGCTCGGCAGCGGTGTCGGTCACGCGCCTGCCGGATTCGCGTCTGCTGACCTTCCACGATATTTCGTCTGCGTATCTGGCTTTGCAGCAAGGCAAGGTCGATGGGCTGGTCGCGGGGCAGCTCGTGCTGGCGCGCTTTGCCAACGAGGCGGCGCAGAAAGGCGGCCAGCAATATCGCCTGCTGACGGCGCCCGTCTATGAAGAACGCTGGGGCGTGGTGATGAACAAGAACGAACCCGCGCTCATGGCAGCCGTCAACAAGGTGCTGGCGGATTACGACCAGTCCAGCGGCCTGCAGACAAGCTTCGACAAGTGGCTCGGCGCCAAGTCGGTCTACAAGTTCTCGCGCGACTACAAGGTCGAACCGATCAAGCCGCAGTAAGCCCAAGGCGGCCGACATGTTCGATCTCTCGTTCCTGCTCGAAGACGGCTACCTGCGCCTCCTCCGAGACGGCCTCCTGACCACGTTGCGTCTGTTTGTCGTCTCGGGCCTGCTGGCCATCGCCGTTGGCGTTTCACTGGCAACGCTGCGTGCGCTGCCGGTGCGCGTGTTCAAGGCGTTCGTCATCGTGGTTGTCGAATACCACCGCAACGTGCCGATGCTGGTGCAGATCCTGGTGTGGTATTTCGGCGTCCCGCAGTTGCTGCCGGAATCGCTCAAGGTATGGATCAACGCCGGCAACACCGAGTTCTTCTTCGCGGCGATTGCCCTGGCGCTGAACTCGGGCGCGTTCATCTCCGAAGACCTGCGCTCGGGCCTGCGTGCGATCCCGCATACGCAGCAGGAGGCGGCGTGGTCGATCGGACTGACGCATCTGCAGGCGCTGCGTTACGTGATCCTGCCGCAGGGGATTCGCGTGGCGCTGCCCGCGCTGCTAAACCAGGCGCTGTTGCTGTTCAAGAACAGCTCGCTCGCGATGGCCATCGGCGTGCACGAGTTGCTGTACCGCACGCGCCAGATCGACAACCTGACCTTCCGCACGTTTGATGTCTTCCTCATCGCCACGCTGCTGTATCTGCTCGGCACGCTTGCGCTGATGTCGCTGTCGGATCGCGTTGCAAAGCGTCGCACGACGCCACTGGGGGTCTGACGCCATGCTTGAAATCCTGCATGACTATCTGGCGTTGTTCCTGGTCGGGTCGTGGCCGAATGGGCCGCTGGGCGGTGTGGCGGTGACGCTGGTGCTTTCGGTGCTGGGCTTGGTGATGTCGTTCCCGATTGCAGTGCTGATCGGCCTGGCACACGTGAGCCCCTGGCGCTGGCTGCGCCGTATTGCCGGTGTTTGGTCTCGCCTGGTGCGCGGCATTCCGCTGCTGATGATCATCTTCTGGGCGTACTTTGCGGTGCCGCTGCTCGTGGGCAAGGAGGTGTCGGCGTTCACCACGGCCGTCTGCGCGATCATCGTCTATGAGAGCGCATTCCTCTCGCAGATCGTACGTGCGGGGCTCGAGGGCCTGCCGCGCGGGCAGATGGAAGCAGCGCGCTCGAATGGCCTGTCCTGGCTACAGAGCATGCGCTACGTGCAACTGCCGCAAGCGCTGACCAACATGCTGCCGTCGATCGTCAACCAGTTCGTGTCGATCATCAAGGCAACGTCGCTGGCCTATGTGATTGGCGTGCCGGAGCTGACGTACTCGGCCGCGCAGGTCAACACCATCACGCTGACCAAGCCACTGGAGACCTTCCTCGTGCTGGCAGCCTTCTACTTCGTTCTGTGCTTCGCCATCTCCCGCTTCGCGGGGCAGCTGGAGCGCCGCATTGCCCGCCATCGCGCAGGGCTTGCCTGAGAACAAACCCTTGCCGGAGACAACATCCCATGCTGGCATTTGAAAACGTCGACAAGTACTACGACGACTACCAGGCGCTCAAAGGCATCAATGCCACCATCGAACGCGGTGAAGTCGTTGTGGTGTGCGGGCCCTCGGGCTCGGGCAAATCCACGTTGATCCGCACAGTCACGCGGCTGGAGGGCATCCACGGCGGATGCATCCGGTTTGAAGGACGCGATGTCCATGCACGCGATGTTCGGGTCAACCAATTGCGTGCGCGCATCGGCTTCGTGTTCCAGAACTTCAATCTGTTCCAGAACCTGTCGGTGCGGCAGAACCTGATTCTCGGGCCAACCAAGGTGCTCGGTCTGTCGCGCGACGAAGCAACTGCACAAGCCGAAGCGCTGCTTGCCAAGGTCGGCCTTGCCCACAAGATCGACGCGATGCCCGCGAACCTCTCAGGCGGCCAGCAGCAGCGCGTGGCCATTGCTCGGGCGCTGGCGATGAAGCCGCCGCTCATACTGTTTGATGAGCCGACCAGCGCGCTCGACCCCGAGATGGTGCAAGAGGTTTTGCACGTGATGCGCGAGCTGGCAGACGACGGTCTCACGATGATGATCGTCACCCACGAGATGGGCTTCGCGCGTGATGTGTCCAGCCGTGTGTGGTTCATGGACCAGGGTGAGTTGCTGGAGGACTCGCCGCCTGACCAGTTCTTCAGCCGACCGAAGCACGCGCGTGCTCAGCGCTTTCTGCAAGACGTCTTGCGGCCCGCCCCGCGCATAGCCGAACTCGTCGCCTGACACCAACAACGATAACAACGCCACGCAATACAACCAGGCGCCCCAATACCTCAGGAGAATCCATCCATGTCCACATCGCTTCCTCAGCAACGCCAAACGGCAGTCAATGATGCGATTGCCGCCATGAAGGCCGCACTCGCACCCGAAGGTGAAACACGTCCCGCACTGGCGGACGTGCTCGAACAGGTCAAAGGCCTCGCCGCGCGCACGGAGTTCTGGCAGGAAACCGACTTCCCGCCTCCCAGCGACGGCGAGCTGCAAGCCCGCTACCTGATCCACGAAGATGCCGACCAAACCTACGCGCTATACCTGAACGTCATGCGCCCGGGCAAGAAGATCACGCCGCACAACCACACCACGTGGGCCTGCATCGCCGCCGTGGACGGCACGGAATACAACTACGTCTACCGCCGCACCGACGACCGCGCCACGCCAGGCGTCGGCACGCTGGAAATGACCGACACCGTTGTCGTCAAACCCGGTACCGGCATCGCGCTGGCGGCCGAAGACATCCACGCCGTCGAGATCAAGGGCGAGGCGCCCATCCGCCATCTGCACATGTACGGACGCGCGCTCGAAACGCTGACCGAGCGCATCACGTTCGACCTGGCGACCGGCCGCTACCAGACCATGGGCATCGGCGTAAAAACGCGCCGCTAACCAGCCAGCCTCAACCCGAATCGCGTTGTCTGTCATCCGCGCTGCGTGCGCGGAGGGGCGCGCTCACCCTTTTGATTCACTTCGCATCGATATGACATCGTTCGTTACCGCCCAGACCCTGAAAGCGTGGCTGCACGACGGCGCCGAGATCGCGCTGTTCGACGTGCGCGAGCACGGCCAGTACGGTGAAGCCCACCTCTTCTACGCCATTCCGCTGCCGTACAGCCGTCTTGAGATCGATGTCCCGCGCCTCGCACCTCGTCGCGCGGTGCGCATGGTCGTTTATGACGACAACGATGGCGTTGCCGACCGCGCGGCCGAACGCCTGACCGCCATCGGCTACACCAACGTGCACGTGCTGCAAAGCGGCGCACAAGGCTGGACACACGCGGGCTTCACACTGTTTGCCGGCGTCAACGTGCCATCCAAAACCTTCGGTGAACTCGTCGAGATGGCGTACCACACGCCACGCGTCACGGCGCGCGAACTTGCGGCCATGCGCGAACGCGGCGACGACGTCGTCATCGTCGACGGCCGCCCCGTCAGCGAATATCTGAAGATGACGATCCCGTCGTCGATCTGCTGCCCGAACGGCGAGCTTGGGCTGCGCATCCGCGAGCTTGTGCCGGACACGACCACGCCGATCGTCGTCAATTGCGCGGGCCGCACACGCAGCATCATCGGCGCGCAGACGCTCATCAACCTCCGCATCCCGAACCCGGTGATGGCGCTGGAGAACGGCACGCAAGGCTGGTACCTGGAAGACCTGCCTCTGGAGCACGGCAGCACGCGGCGCTATCCCGATGTCATTGCCCCGGCCACCGTCAAAGACATGCGCGAGGCCAGCCAGCAACTCGCCACGCGCTTTGCCGTACCCGAGGTAGACGCGGCCACGCTCGCACGCTGGGTTGCGCAAGGCGAACACAGCCTCTTCCTCTGCGATGTCCGCACACCCGAGGAATTCGCCAACGGCAGCCTGCCGGGTGCACAGCATGCGCCGGGCGGCCAGCTGATCCAGGCAACCGATCAGTACGTCGGCGTGCGCCACGCCCGCCTTGTGTTGTTCGACGCCGACGGCGTGCGCGCGCCAATCGTTGCGAGCTGGCTGCGGCAACTCGGTCACGATGCCTATGTGCTGCGTGACGGGTTGAACAGCAATGCGAGCCTACCGGCGCCCACGACCACGCTGCCGCAGCCGTTGCCCGAGATCGGCGCGCAGGCACTCGCCGGCGCGCTGGCAGAGGGCACCGCGCACGTCATCGACTTGCGCCCCAGCATGGCTTTCCGCCGTGCCCATGTGCCTGGCGCCACCTGGGCCATTCGCCCGCGCCTGCCGGCCCTGGCCGCTGACCGCGATACCGTGTTGATTGCCGACGACCCGCGCATCGCACAGCTCGCCGCGGCAGATTGGGCCGCACACGCGCCGCAGGCCGCATCGCGTCTCAAATTGCTGACCGGGGGCATTGCCGCGTGGACTGCCGCCGGCTACGCCACCGACGGTTCCGACAACGCACCGCCCGACGCCGATTGCATCGACTATCTTTTCTTCGTGCATGATCGGCATGACGGCAACAAGGCTGCGGCAAGGCGATACCTGGCCTGGGAAACCGGCTTGCTCGCCCAGCTCGACGCGCAGGAACTTGGCGCCTTTCGCGTGGGCGCTGGTGCCGCGCAGTCATGACACGCAACCGACAGGATCTACACACCATGTCATCGCAGAAAACGGAGCCACGACTGGCCACCCGCCTCGTCAAAGGCGGCACCTCGCCGGCATTCGAAGGCGGTCGGGCCGTCAACCCGCCCGTCGTGCGCGCCTCCACCGTGCTGTTCGATTCGATGGACGACATGAACGACGCGCGCCGCCGCCGCGGCACGGAACGCATGTTCACCTACGGCGCGCGCGGCAACCCGACGGGCTTCGCGCTGGAAGACGTCGTCGCGCAACTCGAAGGCGGGTATCGCACGCGACTTTTCCCGACCGGCTTGGCTGCCATCTCCATGGTGTTCCTCGCCTTCGCGCGCCCTGGCGATCATGTATTGATTGCCGATTGCGTCTACCAGCCGCTGCGTCATTTCGTCGATACGTTCCTGCGCCCGTGGGGCGTGGAGGTGACGTATTTCTGCGCCGACGGCAGCGATGTCGCACAGCAGCTCAAACCGACGACCAAGCTCGTCTACGTGGAATGCCCGGGCTCGCTCGTCTATGAGATGTGCGATCTGCCCGCGCTCGCTGAGATTGCGCATCGCCATGGGGCGCTGGTCGTCGCCGACAACACGTGGGGCTCCGGTCTGCAATATCGCCCACTCACACTGGGCGCCGACGTGTCGATCATGGCGGCGACCAAGTACCTGAGCGGCCACTCCGACGTGATGATGGGCACGGTGACCACCACACAGGCGTGCTGGCAAACGCTCACCACGATGTGCGACGCGCAGGGCGTGGCGGTCAGCCCTGACGACGCCTATCTCGTGCTGCGCGGCACCCGCACACTGACAGCGCGCCTCGCCATGCACGAACGCCACGCGCTGGAGATTGCGCGCTGGCTGCTGGCACGGCCGGAAGTCGCGCGGGTCTTCTGCCCCGCCCTTCCCGACGATCCCGGCCACGCCCTCTGGCAACGCGATTGCACCGGTACCAACGGACTGGTCTCGTTCGAATTTGCCCAAGCCGATCTGCAAGCCGCCGCGCGTTTCGTCGATGCCCTCGCGCTGTTCGGTATCGGCGCCTCGTGGGGCGGGTTCGAAAGTCTTGCGACGGTCAGCAACGTGGCGGGCACGCGCACCTGCGCGGATTGGTCTGCAGCCGGCCCGATCGTGCGGCTGCATATCGGGCTGGAAGACCCGCAAGACCTGATCGACGATCTGGCGCAAGCGTTCGCGCGCATCCAGACATAACGTCAGCGTCATCGCCGAGCAAAAAAAAACGCCCCGAAACATCGGGGCGTTTTTCTGGCAGATCGCTTGGCGATCAGACCGCTTCTTCACGCGATGCGCGCTTGCGCTCGTGTTCCTTCAGGTGACGCTTGCGCAGGCGGATGCTCTTCGGCGTGACTTCCACCAGCTCGTCGTCGGCGATGAATTCCACCGCGTATTCCAGCGACATCTGGATCGGCGGCACCAGGCGCACCGCTTCATCGGTACCAGACGCGCGCACATTGGTCAGCTGCTTACCCTTGATCGGGTTGACGACCAGGTCATTGTCGCGGCTGTGGATGCCGATGATCATGCCTTCGTAAAGCGCATCGCCAGGCGACACGAACATGCGGCCGCGATCCTGCAGCTTCCACAGCGCGTAGGCCACGGCAGCGCCGTCGTCCTGCGAGATCAGCACGCCGTTGTGACGCTCGCCCAGGTCACCCTCCTTGACCGGGGAGTAGTCGTCGAAAATGTGGCTGATCAGGCCCGTGCCGCGCGTCAGCGTCAGGAATTCACCCTGGAAGCCGATGAGGCCACGCGCCGGAATGCGGTATTCCAGACGCGTGCGGCCCTTGCCGTCCGACGCCATGTCGAGCAACTCGCCCTTGCGGCGGCCCAGCTCTTCCATCACACCGCCCTGGTGGCCGTCTTCCACGTCCACAGTCAGGCGCTCGAACGGCTCGCACTTCACGCCGTCGATGTCTTTGAACACCACGCGCGGGCGCGACACGGCCAGCTCGTAGCCTTCACGGCGCATGTTTTCCACCAGAATCGTCAGGTGCAGTTCGCCGCGGCCCGACACTTCGAAGATCGTGTCGTCGCCGGTGTCCTTCACGCGCAGCGCCACGTTGGACTTCAGCTCGCGGTCCAGACGATCGCGCAGTTGGCGGCTCGTCACGAACTTGCCTTCGCGGCCAGCCAGCGGCGACGTGTTGACGCAGAAGTTCATCGTCAGCGTCGGCTCGTCCACCTTCAGCATCGGCAGCGCTTCCTGGGCGTCCGGCGCACACACGGTGCAACCGATGCCCAGCTCTTCAATACCGTTGATCAGCACGATGTCGCCGGCTTCGGCTTCCTGCACCAGCTCACGCTCCAGGCCACGGAACTTCAGCACCTGGTTGACACGGCCCTTGATCGGGTTGCCTTCCGGGCCGAACTTGACCACCACGTCCTGCAGCGGACGAACGCGGCCACGCGTGATGCGGCCCACGCCGATCTTGCCGACGTAGCTAGAGTAGTCCAGCGAGATGATCTGCAGTTGGAACGGGCCGTTCGGGTCGTCGTTACGCTGCGGCACCTTGTCGAGAATGGTCTCAAACAGCGGCTTCATGTCGCCTTCGCGCACGTCGTCGGTCAGGCCGGCGTAACCGTTCAGGCCCGAGGCGTACACCACCGGGAAGTCGAGTTGGTCGTCGTTGGCGCCCAACTTGTCGAACAGGTCGAAGGTCTGGTTGATCACCCACTCCGGACGCGCACCTGGGCGGTCCACCTTGTTGATCACGACGATCGGCTTCAGACCCAGGGCCAGCGCCTTGCGCGTCACAAACCGCGTTTGCGGCATCGGGCCTTCCACGGCATCCACCAGCAGCAGCACGCCGTCGACCATCGACAGCACGCGCTCCACTTCACCGCCGAAGTCGGCGTGCCCCGGCGTGTCGACGATATTGATGTGCGTGCCGTTGTACTCGACCGCGCAGTTCTTGGCCAGGATGGTGATGCCGCGTTCTTTTTCGATGTCGTTCGAATCCATCACGCGCTCGGCGATCTGCTCGTTCTCGCGGAACGTACCGGCTTGGCGAAGGAGCTGGTCGACCAGTGTGGTTTTGCCGTGGTCAACGTGGGCAATGATGGCGATGTTGCGAAGCGCGCGCATGGGATGTGAACTCGAAAAGACGTGACACGAGCCCGGGACAGCACCCAAATTCAGCTCGCGGAATAACCTGACATTCTAGCATGCTGCGATGCGCAAGACATGACACTCCGTGACGAATCGGTGGAGGAACATTCCACAAGTGCTCGTTGAATCACTGATTATTTCTAAAATTGGAATCACACATTCAGCACCTTGCTGTTTGCTGCGCCGATTCGTATATTTGTCCGGACAATGATTGTGCATACATAAGATGTCCGAACAAACAAGACCCGCCACCGAAGTTGCTGCCGGAACGCTCTTCCGGGTGGAGGACTACCGCATGTGCGAAAGCGTGGGCTACCTCGTTGGGCGCGCCAAGACAGCGCTGTCCATGGCCATCGAGCAGGAAGTTGCCGCGATGGATGTGACGCATTCTCAGGCCAGTTGCCTGGTGCTGCTCGCCAACGGCCGATGCCAAACCGCGACCGACCTGGGCCGCGAGCTGAACACTGACATCGGTTCGCTCACGCGCATGCTCAGCCGCATGGAAAAGCGCGGCCTGATCGAGCGCGTGCGCAGCGAGTCCGACCGCCGCGTCGTGCATCTGGAGGTGACGCAAGCCGGCCGTGATTTAGCCGACCGCATGCCAGCCATCTATACGCACGTGCTGAACCGTTTCTTTGCTGGCTTCACCTCGGGCGACGTCGATACGCTGCGCGGACTTCTCAAGCGCATTCTCGACAACGGTGCCGCCACGGAGGGGCATCGCGTGCGTCCCGCCGGTCACTGACGCCGCCCTGCCCGAATTGCACCCGCAGCACCGAACGCTTCCCGCCCCCTTGATCGCTTGACCCATCAAACAACATGAACGCCTTGAACTCCGCCCCTCAGGCACTTTCGCCCCTAAGCCGCGCCGGCAGTACGCGCGCGCAATGGCCGGCACGCCTGGGTGTGGCGCTTTCCGCCGTGACGCTGGCCGTGCTGGCCGGGTGCGCGAACCTCGGCAATTCGCACAGCACGCAGACGCTGACAACGCCGGGCCAATTGGCGAGCGCGCAATCGTTGCCCTCGCAGGGCGGTCAGTGGCCGTCGCAGAACTGGGTCGATCAGTTCAACGATCCGCAACTGCGCGCGCTGGTGGACGAAGCCATCAAGGACAATCCGAACCTGCAAGTCGCCTTTGCTCGCGTGCGGGCTTCGCGTGCGATGGCCGATGTGGTGCGCGGCAATCTGTATCCGAGCGTCGGTCTCGATGCCGACATGACGCGCCAGCGCCTGTCGGAATACGACATGTTTGAAGGTACGCCGCTGGCGGGCCGCTGGTTCACGGAATCGAAGATCCAACTGGGCGTGAGCTACGACCTGGATTTTTGGGGCAAAAATCGCTCCGCACTGGAAGCTGCGCTGTCCGATGACAAATCGATGGAAGCGGAAAGCCAGGCTTCGCGTTTGATGCTGTCGACCACGGTGGCACGCACCTACGCCAAGCTGGCCGCGCTCTACGCGCAGCGCGACGTGGCCGAACGTGCAATCGTGCAGCGCAAGGATTTGACCAACCTTGCAGGCCAACGCGTGCGTGCTGGCCTTGATACGCAAGTTGAAACCACGCAGGCCCGCGCCAATGTGGCCGCCGCACAGACGGAACTTGAACAAGTCGACGAGCAGATCACGCTGGCACGCAACCAGTTGGCCGCGCTGCTGGGCAAGGGCCCGGACCGCGGCCTCACGATCACGCGCCCGACGCTGCTCGCACAAACCACGCCCAGGCTGCCGAACAACTTAACCATCGACCTGATCGGCCGTCGCCCGGATCTCGTCGCTGCGCGCTGGCGCGTGGAAGCCGCGTCGAAGGATATCGACGTCGCCAAGGCGCAGTTCCTGCCGGATATCAGCCTGACCGCATTCCTGGGGCTGGCTTCGATTGCGCCGGAAAACCTGCTGCTTGGCGCATCGCGTCAGCTCGGTATCGGCCCGGCGCTCAAGCTGCCAATCTTCCAAGGCGGCAAGCTGCGAGCCAACCTGCGCGGCAAGTACGCCAACTATGACGCCGCTGTCGCAAGCTACAACCAGACGCTGACTGAAGCCCTGCACGACACCGCTGACCAGATCACTACGCTGCACAGCATTGATTCGCAAATCACGATCCAGCGCACTGCACTGAGCGAGGCTGAGCGCGCTTACAGCCTCGCCCGCACGCGCTACAGCGCCGGCCTAGGTACACAACTGGTTGTGCTGAACGCCGAGACGACCGTGTTGCAGCAACGCAAGCTCGCGACCGATCTGCAGGCACGCCGACTCGACGCGCAGATGGCCCTTATCAAAGCCCTCGGCGGCGGCTATACGGCAGAAGACCTCCCCGACGCCAAGCCCCAGGCCGCCGCATCGCATGGCTGAGCTGTACTGAATTGAACTGAACTGAACTGAACCGACCGTTCCACCGCATTCTTTCGAGCCAACATCATGAGTGACAACAAGCCCCAAGCCGCACCGTCCGCTGCCCCCGCCCCGGCAGCCCCCGCGGCAACGCCCGCCGGCAACGGCAATGCCAACGGAAAGCGCAAGCGCATGCTGACCACGCTGGCCGCCGCACTGGTGGTTGCCGGCGTCGGCTACGGCCTCTACTGGGGCCTGTACGGCCGCTGGTTCGAGTCGACCGACGATGCATACGTGCAAGGCAACGTCGTCCAGGTAACGCCGCAGGTGGCGGGCACCGTGGTCGCCATTCGCGCCGATGACACGCAGCTCGTGACCTCCGGCCAGCCCGTGATTGAACTGGACCGCGCAGATGCACGCGTCGCGCTGGAGCAGGCCGAAGCGGCGCTCGCGCAGACGGTGCGCCAGGTGCGTACGCTGTACTCGAACACCAGCGCCTTCACCGCCACGCTGGCCATGCGTGAGAGCGATCTCGCCAAGGCGAAGGACGACCTGGCCCGCCGCAAGCAGATTGCCGGTACGGGCGCGGTGTCACAGGAAGAAATCTCGCACGCACAAACGGCTGTGCAGGCTGCCCAATCTGCACTGGAAGCCGCTAAGGAGCAACTGCAGGGCAACCGCGTGCTGACCGAACAGACCACGCTGGAGCGTCACCCGAATGTGTTGCAGGCTGCCGCCAAAGTCCGCGAGGCTTACCTCGCCTATGCGCGTACCAGCCTGCCGGCATCGGTCACGGGCTATGTGGCCAAACGTTCGGTGCAGGTCGGCCAGCGCGTCGCTCCGGGCACGCCGCTGATGGCCATCGTGCCGCTGGACCAGCTTTGGGTGGACGCCAACTTCAAGGAAGTCCAGGTGCGCCACATGCGCGTGGGCCAGCCTGTTGAACTGGTGGCCGACGTGTATGGCAGCAGCGTGACGTACCACGGCAAGGTGGTGGGTTTCTCGGCGGGTACCGGCTCGGCGTTCTCGCTGCTGCCGGCACAGAACGCCACGGGCAACTGGATCAAGGTGGTGCAACGCCTGCCGGTGCGCGTGTCGCTTGACCCGAAGGAACTGAAGGATCATCCGTTGCGCGTGGGCCTGTCGATGGAAGCCAAGGTCGACATCCATGACGAAGGCGGCCAAAGCCTGGCCACCGCGCCGACGGCTTCGCCGCTGCAAACGACGGTATACGACCAGGCAGGGAAAGACGCCGATCAGGTCATCGCCAGCATCATCACCGCCAACGCAGGCCGCGGCGGCGCCACGGCACCGGCCGCTACCAACGTGCCGGCCGCAACGGCTCCGCGCGCTTCGCAACCCGCACCCAAGGTCTGAGACGCATGGCAACCGCCGCGCCCAAGCCGCTACCGCCACTGACCGGCGCCAAACTGGCGATCGGCACAGTTGCGCTGTCGCTGGCCACCTTCATGAACGTGCTGGATTCGTCCATCGCCAACGTGTCGATCCCGGCAATTTCGGGCGACCTGGGTGTGGCCCCGAATCAGGGCACGTGGGTCATCACCTCGTTTGCGGTAGCCAACGCCATCTCGGTGCCGCTCACGGGGTGGCTGACGCAGCGTTTCGGGCAGGTGCGCCTGTTCGTCACGTCCATCCTGCTGTTCGTGCTGTCGTCGTGGGCGTGCGGGCTGGCGCCCAATATGGGCATGCTGATCGCCGCCCGGATCATCCAGGGCGCCGTAGCAGGTCCGATGATTCCGCTGTCGCAATCGTTGCTGTTGTCGACATATCCACCCGCCAAAAGCTCAATGGCATTGGCGCTATGGGGCATGACCACGCTGGTCGCGCCGATCATGGGGCCGATCTTCGGCGGCTGGATCTCCGACAACATGAGCTGGCCGTGGATCTTCTACATCAACATCCCGGTGGGCATCCTGGCTGCGTACGCAACGTGGGTCATCTACAAGGACCGCGAATCGCCGACACGCTTGCTGCCGATCGACAAGATCGGCCTGGCGCTATTGATCCTGTGGGTAGGCTCGCTTCAGCTGATGCTCGATCGCGGCAAGGAACTCGACTGGTTCAATTCAACCGAGGTTGTGGTGCTGACGGTCGTTGCCATCGTGGGCTTCGCGTTCTTCCTGGTGTGGGAGCTGACCGAAGATCACCCCGTGGTGGACCTGACGCTGTTTAAGGGCCGCAACTTCAGCGCGGGGGTCGTTGCCATCTCGGTGGCGTACGGGCTGTTCTTCGGTAACCTGGTGATCCTGCCGCTGTGGCTGCAGACCATCGTCGGCTACACCGCCACGGACGCGGGCCTGATCATGGCGCCGGTGGGCATCTTCGCCATCATCCTGTCGCCCGTCATCGGCAAGAACCTGCCAAAGATGGATGCGCGCTGGGTAGCGACGACGGCGTTCATTACCTTCGCACTAGTGTTCTGGATGCGCTCGCGCTTTACCGTGCAAGTGGACACGTGGACGCTGATGATCCCCACGCTGATCCAGGGTGCTGCAATGGCGATGTTCTTCATCCCGCTCACTTCGATCATCCTGTCAGGCCTGCCTCCCGAGCGGATTCCGGCGGCATCGGGTCTGTCGAACTTCGTGCGGATCATGTTCGGCGGCATCGGTGCGTCGATCTCGACCACGGTGTGGGACAACCGCTCTGCCTTGCACCACGCGCAACTGGTCGAGCACGTGAATCCGTACAACCCTGCCTATGCGTCATCGATCAATCAGTACACGCAACTGGGCATGCCCAACCTGCAGGCCAATGGCGTAATCGAACGCGTGATCTCGCAGCAAGCCGCAATGTTGGGCGCCAACGATATCTTCTGGATTTCGGCGGTGCTGTTTATCGTGCTGATCGTCTTCATTTGGCTGACCAAGCCGGCGAAGTCGGGGGCCGGTGCGGAAGCAGCAGCGGGCGCGCACTGAGCCAACATCGCGCAAACAAAAAAGCCACGCGTAGCTGCGTGGCTTTTTTTTGCCGGTCGATCGGCTTAAAGATGCACGAGCCGCCCCGGTCGCAGCACACCATCTTGCCAAGCAGCCACACCGAGCAGCGACGACGCCGTGGCGCCCGCCCCTATCGCCTCGCGCACGCCGTACACGCGCACCTGGTCTGCATTCGGCAACGCCAATCGCAACGGCAAGCGCTGTCCATGCAGGAAGCGGCGGCTCTCTTCCGCATCCAACTCCACACGCGGCAGCGTCTGCAACAGCGCATCGACTGGGGCCAGCAATGCGGCGCGCGCATCGTCAGCCGCTTCGTCCAGCGATTCGAGCGTCACGGCATCGTTCAGCGTCAGGTTACCGACCTGGGTGCGACGCAGCGCAACCAGATGTCCACCGCAGCCCAGCGCCTCACCAATGTCTTCACCCAACGTACGGATGTACGTTCCCTTGCTGCATGACACGCGCAACGTGATCGTCGGCGCTGCCGACTCCAGATCCGTCGCCAGTACATCAATTGCGTGGATCGTTACCCGACGTGCAGCGCGTTCCACGGTCTGCCCCGCGCGCGCGTACTCGTACAACGGCTTGCCGTCCTTCTTCAGCGCCGAGTGCATAGGAGGCACTTGGTCGATCTCGCCGACAAAGCGCGCGATGGCTGCCCGCAGTTGCTCGAGTGTGACCGATACCGGGCGCTCGCTCAGCACCTCGCCTTCCGCGTCTGCGGTGCTCGTCTTGATACCAAGACGCACGATGGTTTCGTACGTCTTGTCCGCATCGAGCAAATCCTGCGAAAACTTGGTCGCCTCGCCAAAACACAGCGGCAGCAAGCCGGTAGCGAGCGGATCGAGCGTGCCGGTATGCCCGGCCTTCTTGGCCCACAACAGGCGCTTGGCTCGAATCAGCGCATCGTTGCTCGACCAGCCGATCGGCTTGTCCAGCAGCAGCACGCCATGCACATCGCGACGCGGCGGCTTCTGCGGCCTGGGCACATGTTGCTCGGCCATTTCAATCGTCTTTGGCACGCGTGGCGTTGGCCTCATCGATCAGGCGCGACATCTCGATACCGCGCTCGACGGAACCGTCAAAGTGGAAATGCAGCGTCGGCACGGTGTGGATGTGCAGGCGCTTGAACAACAGTGAATGCAGGTAGCCCGCCTTCTCGTTCAGAATGGCGCCGGCAACTTCCGGCTCGGCGCCCAGCACCGTGAAGTAGATTTTGGCGTGCGCATAGTCAGGCGTAAGTGCGACCGATTGCAGGGTCACAAGGCCCATTGCCGGGTTCTTGATTTCGCGCTGGATCAACTCGGCCAGATCACGCTGGATCTGATCGGCAATGCGCACGTTGCGGCCAGCGGCCGATCCCGATTTCTTCGGCATAGTGTGTTTCCTTACGTGGCCGCCGCCAGCACGCGCCGACGCAGCCCAAAAAGACAAAACGGTGGCGCGGGACGCGCCCGGGCCACCGTCGCAAAGTCGAGCCGGACACCGCAGCGTCCGGCCAACGTATTACAGCGTACGCGCCACCTCGGTGATCTCGTAGATCTCGAGCTGGTCGCCTTCCTGAACGTCGTTGAAGTTCTTGATCGACAGGCCGCATTCGAAGCCTTGCTTCACTTCCTTCACATCGTCCTTGAAGCGCTTGAGCGAATCGAGTTCGCCCGAGAAGATGACCACGTTCGCACGCAGCACCCGCACCAGCGAATTGCGCTTGACGAAGCCGTCGAGCACCATACAGCCGGCCACCGCGCCAACCTTCGGCACGTGGAAGACCTGACGCACCTCGACCAGGCCAGTCGTCTCTTCGCGCTTTTCCGGCGACAGCATGCCCGACATCGCCGCCTTCACCTCATCTACAGCGTCATAGATGATGTTGTAGTAGCGGATGTCGATGCCCTGATGCTCGGCCAGCTTGCGCGCACCCGCGTCGGCCCGCGTATTGAAGCCAATGATGACGGCCTTCGATGCGGTTGCCAGGTTGACGTCCGACTCGGTGATGCCACCCACGGCCGCGTGCACAACCTGTACGCGCACTTCGTCGGTCGACAGCTTCTGCAGCGAGTGCACCAATGCTTCCTGCGAACCTTGAACGTCTGCCTTGATGATCAGCGGCAGCGACTTCACGTCGCCTTCGCTCATCTGTTCCAGCATGTTTTCCAACTTGGCAGCCTGTTGGCGTGCCAGCTTCACATCGCGGAACTTGCCTTGGCGGAACAGTGCGATTTCGCGCGCCTTGCGCTCGTCCGGCAGCACCAGCACTTCTTCGCCGGCACCCGGCACTTCCGACAGACCCTGGATTTCCACCGGGATCGACGGACCAGCTTCCTTGGCCGGCTTGCCGTTTTCGTCCAGCATAGCGCGCACGCGGCCATAGGCCGTGCCCGCGAGCACCACGTCGCCGCGCTTGAGCGTACCGCTCTGCACCAGCACCGTAGCGATCGGACCCTTGCCCTTGTCCAACTGCGCTTCCACCACCAGACCCTTGGCCGGCGCGTTGACCGGAGCCTTCAGTTCCAGCACTTCGGCTTGCAGCAGCACGTTTTCCAGCAGGCTGTCGATACCTTCGCCCGTCTTGGCGGACACCGGCACGAACGGCACATCACCGCCGTACTCTTCCGGAATCACGCTCTCAGCCACCAGTTCCTGCTTGACGCGGTCGGGGTTGGCTTCGGGCTTGTCGACCTTCGTGATCGCAACCACGATGGGCACCTCGGCTGCCTTCGCGTGAGCGATGGCTTCCTTGGTCTGCGGCATGACGCCGTCGTCGGCGGCCACCACCAGAATCACGATGTCGGTTGCCTTGGCACCACGTGCACGCATGGCCGTGAAGGCCTCGTGACCCGGGGTGTCCAGGAACGTAATGACGCCGCGATCGGTTTCGACGTGATACGCACCGATGTGCTGCGTGATACCGCCGGCTTCACCTGCCGCAACCTTGGCGCGACGGATGTAGTCCAGCAGCGAGGTCTTGCCGTGGTCGACGTGACCCATGACAGTCACGACCGGCGGACGGGTTTCGGCCTCGGCATTCGTCGGCTCTTCCACACCGCCAATCAGCAGCGCTTCCGGATCGTCCAGCTTGGCCGCGACCGCCTGGTGGCCCATTTCTTCGACCACGATCATCGCGGTCTCCTGGTCCAGCACTTGGTTGATCGTGACCATCTGGCCGAGCTTCATCATCTGCTTGATGACTTCGGCAGCCTTGACCGACATCTTGTGCGCCAGATCGGCCACAGAGATGGTTTCCGGCACGTGCACTTCACGCATAACCGGCTCGGTCGGTGCCTGGAAAGCATTGCGGTTGTCGTCGCCATGGCGGTTGCGGCCGCCCTTGGAGCCGGAGCGCCAACCGTCGGCACCGCCGCCGGTGTCGCCGCGCGTCTTGAGGCCGCCACGCTTGCCGCTACGGTTATCGTCCTGCCAGCCCGACTTGCCGCGACCGCCCTTCTTGTCGCCCGTAGGCGAACTGGGTGCTGCAGCGGCAGGCGCCGGGGCAGCTGGCTTCTTGGCGGCCGCAGCCGGACGTGCCTCGCCAGCCGGCTTGACCGGCTTGTGCAGCGTGCCCGATTGCTCGGCCTTCTTGACTTCTTCAGCCTTGCGCTCGGCAGGTGTCTTCAGCACGCGAGCGGGGGCGCTCATCATCTCGCGGATGGCACGTGCTTCGGCTTCGGCAGCTTCACGGCGCTTGCGCGCACCGTCTTCCTCGGCCTTGATCTTGTCGGCAGCAACGCGCGCCTCATCAGCGGCCTTCTGCGCAGCTTCGCGCTCACTTGCCAGACGCGCGGCATCTTCCTCGGCCTTGCGGCGCGGGGCTTCGTCCGACGCTTCAGCGGCTGCGCGGGCAGCAACGGCTTCTTCTTCCGCCTTCTTGGCGGCGAGTTCAGCCTGACGCTTCTGTTCGGCTTCAGCAGCTTCCTGACGGGCGCGACGCTCAGCTTCCTCGCGCTCCATCGCCTCCTGGCGCGCCTTCAGCTCGGCTTCCTGACGGGCCAGCAATTCAGCCTGGTGGCGTTGTTCTTCCTCGCGACGCGCGATCTCTTCGGCATCGACCACCGGTGCAACCTCTGCGGCGTCCGATTCAGCCTGCGCCGCGTTCGGCTCATCACGCTTGACCAGCACGCGCTTCTTCTTGACTTCCACTTGCACGGTGCGCGTCTTGCCGGTGGCATCCGCTTGGCGGATTTCGCTGGTTTCGCGTTTGGTGATCGTGATCTTCTTGCGCGCGCCATCCTCGGCGCTGCCGTGTGCTCGCTTGAGATAGTCGAGCAGTCGGGTCTTGTCCGATTCGGTGATGACGTCTTCCGGCGTCGCCTTTTGCACGCCCGCGGCTTGCAATTGTTCCAGCAGCGCGGATGCGCTTCGGTTCAATTCGCCAGCGAGTTGGGCAACTGTTGTGCTTGCCATTCAAACCCTTTCGATGCTTGGTTTCAGTGAGAATTGCGATAAACGATCAACGCTTACGCGACTCACGAAAACCAGTGTTCACGCGCCTTCATGATCAGCGCCTTGGCTTGTTCTTCGTTGACGCCGGTCATCTCGACCAATTCGTCCACGGCCAGCTCGGCCAAGTCGTCACGCGTCTGGATGTTCCCCTCGGCCAGCTTGCCGATCAGCTCCGGGGTCAGCCCCTCGAGGTCGCGCAGGTCTTGCGACACCTTCTCGACCTTTTCTTCCTTCGCCAGCTCCATCGTCAACAACACGTCGCGAGCGCGGTTGCGCAACTCGTTGACGGTGTCCTCGTCGAACGCTTCGATTTCCAGCATTTCCTGCAGCGGCACGTAAGCCACTTCCTCGAGCGAGCTGAAGCCCTCTTCGATCAGGATGTCAGCAACCTCTTCGTCCACGTCCAGCTTCGCCATGAACAACTGGCGAACGACGGAGCTTTCTTCTGCCTGCTTCTGCGCAGACTCTGCCGGCGTCATGATGTTGATTTGCCAGCCCGTCAACTCCGACGCCAGACGAACGTTCTGGCCGCTACGGCCGATGGCCACGGCGAGGTTTTCCTCGTCGACAACCACGTCCATGCTGTGCTTTTCCTCGTCCACGACGATCGACTGAACTTGTGCCGGCGCCAACGCACCGATCACAAACTGCGCCGGGTCTTCCGACCACAGCACGATGTCCACAGCCTCGCCGCCAACTTCGTTGCGCACAGCCGTCACACGGGTGCCGCGCACGCCGACGCAAGTACCAATCGGGTCGATACGCTTGTCGTGTGCAACGACTGCGATTTTCGCACGCACGCCCGGATCGCGCGCGGCGGCCTTAATCTCCAACAGGCCCTGTTCCATTTCAGGCACTTCGTTTTCGAAGAGCTTGATCAGAAACTCTGGGCAAGTGCGCGAAAGCTCAATCTGCGGGCCACGTGCAGTGCGATCGACATTCAGGATGTACGCGCGGACACGGTCGCCCGTGCGCAGGTTTTCCTTCGGGATCATCTGGTCGCGGGCCAGCAGCGCCTCGACGCGGCCGGTTTCAACGATCAGGCCCTTCTTGTCGGCGCGCTTAATCGTGCCGGTCATGACCTTCTCGCCGCGATCCAGGTAGTCGTTCAGGATCTGCTCGCGCTCGGCATCGCGGATGCGCTGCAGGATCACCTGCTTGGCAGCCTGCGCGCCGATACGGCCGAACTCAACCGATTCGATCTGCTCTTCGACAAAGTCGTCGACCCCGATATCAGCGTCCTGCTCCTTGGCTTCGAACAGCAGAATCTGCTTGTCCGGCTCCTGCAGGCCTGCATCGTCGGGAACGACGAGCCAGCGACGGAAGGTTTCGTGTTCGCCCGACTCACGGTCGATCGCCACGCGCACATCCACGTCTTCTTCAAAGCGCTTCTTGGTCGCCGAAGCCAATGCGGCTTCCAGCGCCCCGAACACCACATCCTTGTCGACGTTTTTTTCGCGCGCAAGCGCATCGACGAGCAACAGAACTTCGCGGCTCATTGCTTGTTCCCTTTGTTTCGATTTCCTTTGAAGTCCAGCACGGGCACCAGCCGGGCGCGGTCGAGTTCCGACAGCGTGAATTCCAGCAGTGCGGGGCCTTCCTTGCCCTCAAACTCAAGGCCGATTCGTTCCTGGCCTGGCTCGCCCGTCGGAGCCTGAATGATTCCCGTGAAATTCTTTTGCCCGTCCACTGGCAGGCGCAACGTCACCTTGACCTCAAGGCCGGCGAAGCGCGTGAAGTCGGCCAGCGTGCGTAGCGGGCGGTCCAGCCCGGGCGACGACACTTCCAACCGTTCGTAGTTGACGTTTTCAACTTCGAACACGCGCGTGAGCTGATGGCTCACTTTTTCGCAATCTTCAATGACGATGCCGTTCTCTGCCTGATCGATATACACGCGCAGCAGCCCGGCGGGTGCGCGCTCCACTTCCACCAGCTCGTACCCCATGGCGGTGAGGGTCTTCTCAATCAGATCAGTCAGATGCACGTTTTTCCTGAAGAATTTCCCGGTATGGCCAACCTGCCGAAGCAAAAAAAAATGGGCGCAACGCCCATATCATTCGCCCATCTTCTGCAGGATGACTTTTGATTAGACTCACATTGTAATACGCTTCGAGGCAAAACGCAAAAATTGCCCCGAAGCCGCCACAAAATGGGGCGTTGCGACGAATGTCGCGCACAACGCCCACATTTTTAGCGCTTACCGCCGCGTTTGCCACCACCGCGCGGCGCCTTGTTGCCGTTCGGTGTGCCGCCGCCACTCTTTCCGGGGCGCTTGTTGCCGGGCGCGCGATTGCCATCACGCATAGCACCGCCACCGGCCGCGCCGCCGCGGCCATTCGGGCGCTCGCCCATACGGGTGCGCGCTGTCAGCGTAGTCGGACCGCCCACATTGATGTAGCCCATGGACGTTTGCATCGGATCGGGCTGACGCGGGTTGGACGGACGGCGCTGCGCGGGTTGCGCGCGATTACCGTTCTCAACGCCCATACCGCGTGACTGGAAGTTGGCTTCTCCCGCAAAACCGGACGACATCGGCCCCATCAGCACCGGCGCCGGCCCACGGCGACGATTGCCCTGGCGGTCTTGCCCGCCGCCAGAACTGGCCGTCGGCACCTTCATGCCCAGCGTGCCCATCAGCGTGCGGACATCCTCGGCCGACACCTCCTGCCAGCGCCCGCGCTTGAGCCCGCGCGGCAGAACGAAGCTGCCATAGCGCGTACGGATCAGGCGCGACACAGTCAGATTGACCGCCTCGAACATGCGTCGCACCTCGCGGTTCCGGCCTTCCGTCAGAGCGACGTGGTACCAATGATTGACACCTTCGCCGCCGCCATCGACGCAGCGCAGGAAATTGGCTTCACCGTCCTGGAGCGGGATGCCGTGCAGCAGCTTCTGACGGTCAGTTTCGGCCAGCTCGCCCAGCGTACGCACCGCATATTCACGCTCAACGCCATAGCGCGGATGCATGAAGCGGTTGGCGATGTCGCCGGAGGTCGTGAAAATCAGCAGGCCCTCGGTATTGAAGTCGAGGCGACCGACGGCAACCCACTTGCCGGTCTTCATGCGCGGCAATGCATCGAACACCGTGGGACGGCCTTCCGGATCAGATTGGCTCACGATTTCACCGGCCGGCTTGTGATACAGCAGCACACGCGGCGGCTTGTTCGGCAGCTTGCGCTGGATCAGCTTGCCGTTCACGCGCACCTGATCGGTCGCGAGAATGCGTTGGCCGATGTGGGCCGGCAGGCCGTTCACGGAGACGCGACCTTGCAGGATCAGGTCTTCCATGTCGCGGCGCGAGCCAAGCCCGGCGTCCGCCAGGATTTTGTGCAGCTTGGGAGCGTCGTCGTCGGAGGTCAGTTCGCGCGCCTTAGGGGGCTGCGATGCATTGCCAGCGTCAACATCCGAGTCGTACGCGCCGGAAATCACGTATTGGAAGACGTCTTCGGAGCCCTTGCCGCCCTTCAGCCCCTTGCCCCCGCGATTCTGGGTCTGGCCGCCAGCCTTGCCTTGCGGTTTGCCATTGCGGTTCTGCTGCTTGCCACGACCGCCGACACTCTTGCCGCCAGCGCCTTCCGTACGATCACTGCGCTCGGCGCGTTCCGCCGGCTGGCCTTCGCCTTGACGGCGACGGTTCTTGCCGAAACGGCCGCGCGGGCCCCGCCGCTCGCCCTGGCCTTCTGCTGGCCCCTGCTCGGCCGGTGCAGCACCTTCTGCGGCAACGACCGCCGGCTCACCAGCCGACTCTTTCGGCTTGCGTGCCCGTGGCGCGCGGCTCTTGCGCGGTTGCGCAGGCTGGCCGGCGTCAGCATCACCGGCCTCAGCGGCTTCACCCTCAGGGCGGCCGTCCTGCTGCTGGCGGCGCGAAGCCACGAGGTTGCGCAGGCCTCGGCGCAAACCCTTGCGACGAGGCGCGGCCTCGGTCCCATCACCGCCGTCTTGTCGCGGCGGCTGAGCGTCGGCGTCGGCCGGCATACGTGTATCCATGGAGTCTGGCTGGGTGCTCACAACGTCTTCAAAAAATCTAGGGGTTCAGACCATGCACCGACTGTGCGGCGGGCATGGCGTCACGAATGTTCATTGGCGGGAGCCGCAGGCGGCTCGACCGGTGTTTTGTACTCGTCTTCCGTTGCCTCGGTCGCATTCACCGCTTGCGACTCGGTTTCCAGCTCTGGCACATCACCCACCGCAACCTCAGCAGGCTGCGCTGGCGTTTCAGCTGCTTCGACGGAAGCCTCGTCAATGGGCGATCCGGCAGAGTCCCCCACCGAGGCCTCTCCGCTCTCGGCACCTTCCGGCGCGTCGTTGACCATCGCTGTCAGCTCTTCTACCGCAATTGCGCCACCCTCGAATTCAATGGCGCCCTGCTCCAGAAGGCTCGCCTGCGCCTGAGCGCGGGCATCTTCCAGCGGCGGCAACTCGTCCAGCGAGCGCAAGCCAAGATCGTCGAGAAACTGCTTGGTCGTCGCATACAGCGCGGGGCGACCCGGCACGTCGCGATGACCGATGACTTCGATCCAGCCGCGGTCTTCAATCTGCTTGATGACCTGCGTGTTGACCGTCACACCGCGAATGTCTTCGATATCGCCGCGGGTGACCGGCTGGCGATAAGCGATGATCGCCAGGGTTTCCATCACGGCACGCGAGTACTTGGGCGGCTTTTCCGGGTGCAGTCGATCAAGATACACGCGCATTTCCGGACGGCTCTGCAGGCGCCAGCCGGAGGCCAGTGCGACCAGTTCGACACCGCGATTCAGCCAGTCCTGGCGCAGTTCTTCGAGCAGCACACGGATGGTGTCTGCGGAAACATCTTCGTCGAAGAGCTTGCGCAAGTCATTGACTCGCAACGGATCCTGCGCGCAGATCAGCGCGGTCTCGAGGACGATCTTCGCCTCTTGGGTATTCATCGGGTTGAGCGGCTCGTCATTGCTCGCGCACGGCCAGTCGCCGTCACGCTTGAGGTTTGTCGTCCCGCCGCGAAGCACGCGGCATTTCTGAATGCTGTTGCCCACCCGGGCCCGGCGCGCGAAGGCCAATTATTCAATTGGATCCTGCACCGAAACGCAGTGGCTGTGCCCGCAAAGTAGGGCCGGAGGAGCGAGTTGATCCGGTGCCGGTCAGGCACCACAAGGGCAATTTCTTCCGCCGCCATGGGGACGGATACTGCACCGGACGACTACCAAGAAGAACGGCAGCCCGCCCGAATCGACTGTCCAGGGTGACTCTACCGCTGGATGGCATCGCTTGGCGCCGCGCTTGGGATTGTTGATTTGCGCGGGTGGCGAATCGAATTGTTGTCGATTGTAGGGCAATTTCCAGCAGCGCCGCAACCGGGAAGATGTCCTAGCCTCCCATCCCGGGCCGGATGGCGATTTCCCCGCGCTTTAAACGCTTACAGCACGAGACAGAATCCGTGTGCGTTAAGCATCTCTGGCAGCCAGATTGCGTGAAACAGCCCCCAGACCCCAAACCCGGCGATGGCGATGCCAGCCGCGCCTCGCGCCCATCGCTGGCGCGACAGCCCTCTCAACCACCCGGCCAAGCCAGACATCATCAACAGGTTGGGCAGTGTGCCGGCACCAAAGACGAGCATGACCACGGCCCCTGAGGCTGCGTTGCCTGCCAACAACGCTACAGCCAATGCGCCGTAAACCATGCCGCACGGCACCAGGCCCCACGCCATACCCGTGACATAGCGGCGCAGCAACGGCGGCTGACGCTGAAGCTTGCCGCCCAGCCTAGCGGCCGCTAGAGACAGACCACCAGCGACGCGGCCGAGCAAGCGCTCAAGCCACACGCTGCGCCACACATCTCCGGCGGAACGCACGAGCAGCAACAAACCATAGGCGAGTAGCAATGCACTGGCGAAGGCAAACAAGCCACGTTGAATCGGCAGCCATTGCTGGCGCCAGACGGTCGCACCCATCGCACCCATGATTGCGCCAAGCAGCGTATAGGTGGTCAGCCGGCCGGCATGCATGACGACCTGCTCAAACCATAGTCGGCGACGAGACACGATCCGCACCGCCACCGCCCCACGCTCGGCCGCGAGTGCGATACCGCTGCACATCGCCAGACAATGGACACCGCCGAGCAACGCAATCAGGAAAACGCTCAGAAGCGCGGCGGCACTCATCTTTCTGACGCTCCTTTGATATGGGCCAAGGTTTTCGTTTTGCTGTTGCGAACTAAGCGTAATTGGCGCGTTTTGCCGCATCGGAAATGTCCGAGGACAAGAAGGTCGCCGTTATAATAAGCTGGCGCTGTACAACAAGAATTACTCATTTCACTTTCCCGAAATTCGCCCCCGCCCGTGCTCACTCGAATCGCACTTACCGACCAAGCCTCGCGTTGTTCCACCTGTGTACTCGGGCAAATCTGCCTGCCGGTGGGAATGAACTCGGATGACGTGCGCAAGATGGACGATTTGGTCGGCGAACGCATCCGCATTAAGAAGGGGCAATCGCTCTATTCCTTGGGTGAGCCTCTGGAAGCGGTTTACGGCATTCGTTTCGGCACGCTCAAAACCCATCTGACGCTTGAAGACGGTCGACACCAGATCACTGGGTTCCACCTGCCGGGTGAAATCGTCGGGCTTGATGGCATTGGTGATATGCGCCACGTGTCGGACGCCACCGCGCTTGAAGATACTGAAGTCTGCGTGGTGCGCTACGACGAGCTGCAGCACCTTTCGCGCCGGCTGCCTTCGCTGCAGCATCAGTTCCTGCGCATCATGAGCAAGGAAATCTCGCAGGATCATCTGATGCTTCTCACGCTGGGCTCCATGCGTGCGGAGGAGCGTCTGGCAGCGTTCCTGCTCAACCTCTCGAAGCGATCGGCCCAGCGAGGATATTCGTCGACCGAGTTTGTGCTGCGTATGAGCCGCGAAGAACTTGGCAGCTATCTGGGTCTGAAGCTCGAAACCGTCAGCCGCCTGTTCTCGCGTTTCGCCGAAGCCGGTCTCATTCAGATCCGCCAACGCCACGTCAAGTTGGTCGACCTGGCCGGCCTGCGCCAGGTCATGAGCGGCCAGGCCGCCTAAGCTGCTTCCATGGTTCCCGCTCACACGAGCGGGTGTTCATGCGCTTCCAGTTTGCCGATGCCCGGCGACACATAGAGCGTCAGCGCGCTCGACAATCCGCACAGCAACCAGAACACAAAGAACGACACGGTGTAGACCGCCTGGGTCGACACCGTGATCTGTTCGCCGAAGAAGCGCAGGTCGGCGGGGTCCACCACCGCAAAAACCACCAGCTCAGCCAGCGCGGCCGACAGAAATGCCGGCCACAGAATCCACATCAGCAATCGACGTTTCATCGGGCCTCCGCGTGAATGGCATGTGGCGGCGCGACGACCGTCTTTTCAACGACCAAACCGCGGCGCACCACGTTGTCATGAATAGCAGGATCGGGATGCGACATTGCCAGCCAGATGGTGACGCCGCAGCCGACCATGGCGACGAACGGCCCTGCCATCAGCAGCCATGGCCAGGGCTCGCGCCACCAGGGACGGGCCTGTGCGGAAGATTGCGTTGCGTGCATCGTTGCCTCCTGTTGGGGATGCCGCATCAGCGCGGCACGATGAAGCTCGACGGTTCGCGCAGTACGAGGCTGTCGCTACCGCTGTCTGCATGGATGACGAAACGGATTTTGTGCGAGCCGGGGGCGGCATCGTCGGCCGGCCGGCGTACGCGCACAGGCAGCAGTCGGTTAGCCGCCGGCGGCAACTCCAATGTGGTCGACTCGCCGCTACCGCCCTGCACGTCCAGTTCCGGCATGCCCTCGGCGGTGATGGTCACGCGCATGGGGTGCTCGGACGCGTTCATCAATTGCAGGCGATAAACGTTCTCGATCTTGCCGCCGTCCACTTCACGGGCCAGTGCACCACGATCACGAATCACGTCGACCTTGAGCGGCTGCCGCATGGTCAACGCCACGATGAAGCCGGTGAAGAGCACCAGCATGATTCCGGTATAGATCAGGACACGCGGACGCAGCAGGTGTCGCCGGGCTTCCTTCGGGCTGAGCCGATCAAGCATCGCGCGTTCCGACGTGTAGCGGATCAGACCACGCGGGTAGCGCATCTTGTCCATGACCTGGTCACAGGCGTCAATGCAGGCGCCGCAACCGATGCATTCATATTGCAGCCCCTGGCGGATGTCGATGCCGGTCGGGCATACCTGTACACAGATGCTGCAGTCGACGCAGGCACCCAGACCCTGCGCTTCGAAATCAGCGTTGCGCGATCGGCTTCCGCGCGGCTCGCCGCGCTGCGTGTCATAAGTGACAACGTAGGTATCGGGATCGACCATCACGCTCTGGAAACGAGCGTAGGGACACATGTAGCGGCAGACCTGTTCGCGCATGAAACCGGCGTTACCCCAGGTCGCAAATGCGTAGAACAGCATCCAGAACGTCTGCCAAGGGCCAAGCGACAGCGTCCAGGTCTCCATGCCCAGGTCGCGGATCGGCGTGAAGAAGCCGACGAAAGTGAAGCCCGTCCAGAGCGCGATCAGCACCCAAGCCGAATGCTTGGTGGCCTTGAGGCGCAACTTGCGCAAGCTCCAACGCTCGCCGTCGAGCCGGATGCGGGCAAAGCGGTCACCTTCGACATGCCGCTCGATCCACATAAAGATTTCTGTGTAGACCGTCTGCGGACAGGCATAGCCGCAGAAGAGCCGCCCCGCCACCGCCGTAAACAGAAACAGCGCCAGCGCCGATAGCACCAGCAGCACCGTCAGATAGATGACATCCTGCGGCCACAACACGAGGCCAAAGAGGTAGAACTTGCGTGCGCCCAGGTCGAACAGCACTGCTTGGCGACCGTTCCACTGGAACCACGGCAAGCCATAAAAGATGGCTTGCGTGGCCAGCACCAGCCAGACGCGCCAACGCGCGAAGGCGCCGGTCACGGCGCGCGGATAAATCTTGCGCCGGACCTCATAGAGCATCTGCTCGGTGGGTGCGTCTTCGGCGCCCGCCGCCGCAGTGGCGGGCGTCATGGGGCGCCAGGCTGGTTCCTTGTCGCTCATTGCGTGTGACTCGTGTTGCTATTCGACAGACCCCAGACATAGGCCGCCAGCATGCGGATCTTCTCCGGCGAGAGCAGGTTCTCGTGTGCCGGCATCGTGTTGTCACGGCCCTTGAGGATGGTCTCGACGATGGTCGCTTCCGAACTGCCGTACAGCCAGACGCGGTCGGTCAGGTTGGGCGCGCCGAGCGCCTGATTGCCCTTGCCGGTTGCCGTGTGGCAAGCCGCGCAGACCGACTTGAACGTCGGTTCGCCACGCGCTGCCTTGATCGGGTCGTAAGACAGGCCCGACAGCGAGCGCACATAGTTGGCCACGTTGACAGCCTGATTGCCGTCCACCACCGCCGCGAGGGATGGCATGACGCCGTGACGCCCCTTGGTGATGGTCGTCAGGATCGTCTCGGGCTCGCCGCCGTACAGCCAGTCGTTGTCGGTCAGGTTCGGGAAGCCCTTCGCGCCGCCAGCGTCCGAGCCATGGCACTGCGCACAGTTGTTCAGGAACAGGCGCTGGCCGATCTCATGGGCCTGCGGGTCGGCGGCGATCTGCTTGATGTCCATGCCGGCATAGCGCTCATAGAGAGGGCGGACCTGAGCATCGGCCGCCGCACGCTGCGAGGCCAACTCGCCGCGCGTGGAGAAACCAAGCACCCCGCCGTATGCACCCAGGCCGGGGTACAGGACCAGGTATCCCAACGCAAAGATGCACGACAGCAGGAACATCCACATCCACCAGCGCGGCAGCGGATTGTTCAATTCACGCAGATCGCCATCCCAGACATGGCCTGTATCTTCACCGGCGCTGTGCCCCGGTGCCACTTGAATGCGCCGCTGGGAGAACAGCAGCCAGATGCACCACACGATGCCGACCAGGGCGATCGCTGCGATGTAATACCCCCAGAACTCCGAAATGAAGTCGCTCATGATTCTGTGTCCTTATTGATGCGGGCGCGACGCGTCTGCGCGCGCACCGGCGACCTCGGCCTCATCGGGCAGCAGAAACGGCAGCATGGCCGATTCCGCATTCGCAGCGCGGCGATGCGCGGAGAATGCCCACCAGGTAATGCAGACGAACAGCACGAGGAAGACGGCAGTCGCAATTGCACTCAGCATGGCCATGGCTTACTCCTTGGCAGCAACGGTGGCAGGCGCAACAGTCGGCTCGACAGCCACGTCCCGGACGTTGCGCAGTTCCACACCGAGGCCTTGCAGGTAGGCGACCACGGCATCCTCTTCCGTCTTGCCTGCGAGTTGCTCGCGCGCCCCGGCGATCTGCGCATCCGTGTACGGCACACCGAGCTGGCGCAGCACGTGCATCTTCTTTTCGATGTCGCTGTTGTCCAGCGGCGTCTTCGAGAGCCACACATACGACGGCATGTTCGACTCGGGCACCACCTCACGCGGATCGCGCAGGTGGATGCGATGCCAGTCGTCCGAATAGCGCTGCCCCACGCGCGCCAGATCCGGGCCCGTGCGCTTGGAGCCCCACAGGAACGGGTGATCGAACACTGATTCGCCTGCCAGCGAATAGTGGCCGTAGCGTTCGGTTTCGGCGCGCAGCGTACGCACTTGCTGCGAGTGGCAGCCGACGCAGCCTTCGCGGATGTAAATGTCGCGCCCCGCCAGCCGCAGCGGCGAATACGGAGCGATGCCCTTGACCGGTTCAGTGGTCGAATGCTGGAAGAACAGCGGCACGATCTGCACTAGGCCTGCAATGCTGACCACCACCAGCGTCAGCACGATCAGGAAGCCGATGTTCTTTTCCAGCGTCTCGTGCGAGAAAAACTTGTTGGATTGGTTGCTCATGTTCCCCTCCTCACTGAGCCGCGACCATCGGGGTCTGGGCCGGTTGAGGAATTGGTGCATCGACGGCCTTGCTGCCCTGGATGGTCTTGAACACGTTGAATGCCATCAGCAGCATGCCGCCCAGGAAGCACAGGCCGCCAGCGAGGCGAATCAGATAGAACGGGTACGTTGCCTTCACCGCTTCAACGAAGCTGTAGGTCAGCGTGCCGTCGGCCTCGGTAGCGCGCCACATCAGGCCTTGCATCACACCGGCGACCCACATGGCGGCGATGTAGAGCACCACGCCGATGGTCGCCACCCAGAAGTGCACCTCGATCAGGCGTGTGCTGTACATCCTCTGTTGGCCAAACAGGCGCGGGATCATGTAGTACATCGAACCGATGGTGATCATCGCCACCCAGCCGAGGGCACCCGAGTGAACGTGGCCGATCGTCCAGTCGGTGTAGTGCGACAGCGCATTGACGGTCTTGATGGACATCATCGAGCCCTCGAACGTCGCCATGCCATAGAACGACAGCGCCACCACGAGGAACTTCAGGATCGGATCGGTGCGCAGTTTGTGCCAGGCGCCCGACAGGGTCATGATCCCGTTGATCATGCCGCCCCACGACGGCGCCAGCAGAATGAGCGAGAACACCATGCCGAGCGACTGAGCCCAGTCAGGCAGTGCGGTGTATTGCAGGTGGTGCGGGCCCGCCCACATGTACGTGAAGTTCAGCGCCCAGAAGTGCACGATCGACAAGCGATACGAATAGATCGGGCGCTCGGCCTGCTTGGGCACGAAGTAATACATCATGCCCAGGAAGCTGGTGGTCAGGAAGAAGCCCACTGCGTTGTGGCCATACCACCATTGCACCATCGCATCCTGCACACCGGCATAAGCCGAATACGACTTAAACAGCGACACAGGCAACTCAGCGTTGTTGACGATATGCAGCAGCGCGATCGTGATGATGTAGGCGCCGAAGAACCAGTTGGCGACGTAGATGTGCCGGGTCTTGCGCTTGGCAATGGTGCCGAAGAAGACGATCGCGTAGGCCACCCACACCACGGTGATCAGGATGTCGATCGGCCATTCGAGTTCGGCGTATTCCTTCGAGCTCGTGTAGCCCAGCGGCAGCGTGATGGCGGCGGCCACGATCACCGCCTGCCAGCCCCAGAACGTGAAGGCGGCAAGCTTGTCGGAAAGCAAACGTACCTGGCAGGTACGCTGCACGATGTAGTAAGACGTCGCAAACAGTGCGCTGCCGCCAAACGCAAAGATGACGGCATTCGTGTGCAGAGGACGCAGCCGACCATAGGTCAGCCAAGGCACCCCGAAATTCAGTTGCGGCCAGATCAACTGGGCCGCGATCAGCGCACCGACCGCCATACCGACGATGCCCCAGACGATCGTCATGATCGAGAACTGGCGAACAACGCGGTAGTTGAAGGTCTGGGTGGGCTGCAACGCGCTGGACGATTGCATGCTTGCTCCCCGAGAGTGTTGGTTTGATAGGGTCATGTTAAGAATGGGGCGACATTCGAGTCTTGACGTGCATCAAGGCACCCCAGCCAACGTGGTCAAGTAGTTCCGTCCCGCGACATTGCGTCACGCACCGGGGTATCAGGGTCGAGCAAAATCGACTCAGCCGGCGCCTTGAGATCGTCGTACTGGCCCGAGCCGACCGCCCACCACAGCACCCCGACAATCGCCACAACCAACATCAGCGACAGCGGAATCAGCAGAAACAGCGTTTCCATTTCGGCTCCTTAAGCGGCGCGTGACAAACGCCACGCATTGAGTGCCACCAACAACGACGACACCGACATGCCGATGCCCGCCGCCAGCGGCGACAGCCACCCCAGCGTGGCGAGCGGAATGCTGATCGCGTTGTAGGCGAAAGCCCAGCCGAGGTTCTGGCGCACCACGCGCAACGTGCGACGGCCGATCGACACGGCCTCGCTAATGGCAAACAGGCGAGGCTCGGTGAGGATGGCGTCGGCGCCGGCCTGGGCCAGCGGCGCACCCGACCCAATGGCGATGGAGACCTGCGCCTGGGCGAGCAACGGCGCATCGTTGATGCCGTCGCCGACGGCCAGCACGCGGGCACCGTCTGCCTGCAGCTTGCGCACGTAGGCACGTTTGTCTTCGGGGCTGACGCCGCCAGCGGCATGGTCGATGCCAAGGCGGTTGGCCCACCAGTGCACGGTCTCGGGCGCATCGCCGGAAACGAGGTGCAAGCGCAATCCTTGTGCGCGCAACGCACTCAGGCATGCAGGCGCATCGGCCCGCGGCGTATCGGCCAGCGTGAACCGCGCGAGAGGTTGGCCATCGCGGCCGAGCCAGACCGACGTGCACGCGGCCGCCGGCGGCACTTCCTCCATCGGTGCTTCCGTGCCGTAACGAATGGAAGCAACCGGCTGATCTGCGTAGTGCACTGCCGCGAACGACTGCGTACCAAGACGCACCAATTGGTTATCGGCCAGGGCATACACGCCCTGCCCCGGCACATTGGTCACGCGCCCCAACGTTGGCAACGGCATTTCAGCGGAGGTGGCGGCCCGCAGCGACTGGGCGATCGGGTGATTCTCGGATTGCTCCATCGCGCATGCCAATGCGAGGCAGCGTTCGGCATCCACATCGGCGAAGGTCTCGATGCTCAGCAAGCGCAAACGCCCCTCGGTGAGCGTGCCGGTCTTGTCGAGCAGCACGTCCGTCACGGCTGCCAGGCTCTCGATCGCGTGGCCGCGCGTGACCAGCACACCGCGCCGTGCCAACGCTCCACTGGCCGCGGCCAGCGCAGACGGCGTGGCCAACGACAACGCACAGGGGCAACTCACCACCAGCACCGCCACGGTGACGGCAAACATGCGCGTCGGATCGATCCACCACCACGCGATCGCCGTCAGCAGCGCCCAGCCGAGCAGCACTGCCACAAAGCGCCCGGCAACACGATCGGCGAGTTCAGCCATGCGTGGCTTGTCCGTCAAGGCGCGTTCCAGCAGATCTACGATGGCGGCAAGGCGCGTCTGGGCGCCTACGCGATTGACACGCACGCGAATGGCGCTGACGACGTTGTAGCTACCTGCCAGCACGGTCGCGCCCACGTCGCGCGGGCGCGGCACGCTTTCACCGGAGAGAAGCGATTCGTCGATCTCAGTGGTGCCGCGTTCAATGGTGCCGTCGGCGGGCAGAACTTCACCGGCGCGCACTTCCACGCAATCGCCTTGCTGCAAGGCTGCAACGGGGATGGTTTCCAGCGCGCCGCTTTCGGCATGGAACCGCCGGCAGGTGGCTGGCAGCTGATGCACCAACGCTTCAGCGCCGGAAGCTGCACTCTGCCGCGCACGCAGTTCGAGATAGCGCGCCGCCAGCAGGAAAGCGACGAACATCGTCACGGAATCGAAATACGTTTCGCCATGGCCACGCAATGTGGCGACTACGCTGGCAATGAACGCTGCGCCAATTCCCAGCGCCACGGGCACATCCATGCCGACGTGCGCATGCCGCACTTGCCGCCACGCATTGACGAAAATGGGTCGCGCAGAAATCAACACCACCGGCACGGTCAGCATCAGGCTGGCCCACTGCATCAGGCGCGTCTGGCTCACGGGGATGTCGCTGCCGTGCAGGTACACCGGCCACGCGTACATCATCACTTGCATCATCCCGAGCATCGCCAGCCCCAAGCGGATCAGCAGGCTGCGGCGTTCACGCGCCTCGGCAGTGCGGCGGGCAGATGGCTGGTCGGGCCACGCTTCATATCCGACGTCGGCAATGGCAGCAAACACCGCGGACAGCCGCATCGCCCCTGCATCTCCGACGATGCGCGCACGTTCAGTGGCGTAATTGACGGTGGCTTCGCGCACGCCCGGCACTCGCGAGAGCGCACGCTCGATCAGCCAGACGCATGCAGCGCAACGCATGCCGCTGATCGCAAGGGAAAGTTCTTCTGCGCCGTCAGCGCGCGTGCGCACGAAGCGCTCACGCATGACGGGCAGATCGTAGGTTGCCCAAACAGCTTCGGCTTCGGCGCGACGGTCACCTTCAATGGGCTTGGCGAAAGCGATTGGGCCGTCATAGACGTGGCCCATGCCGGAGGCGTGCAGCGTTTGCGCGACAGCCTGGCAGCCGGCACAGCAAAATTCCCGAGACTTGCCGCCGATGTCAGCGCGGAGAGCGGTGGCGCCATCCAGTGGCGAGGCGCAGTGATAGCAGGTGATGCGTGACGCGGCGGCTCCGCTCGGGCCCGTAGGCGAGCCTATGCCGGCAACCGGCGCGGTTGGATGGTTGGGGGCGAATATCGTCGTCATTATGAGGACGATGCTAGCCAGCATCCCCCGGCGCGCCCTTGATACGCATCAAGCGCGGTCCAATAAGAATCAGCCCAAAATGCGACCCTCAGCGCACCTCAACATGCCCGCTTTCCCATAAAAAAATAAGCCGCCTATAGTGAATAGCTGCACCAGCCAAACAGGAGGGCGCGACATGGCAACCGAATTCAGCCTGTACAACATCCACTGCGAATGGGGCGAGCACGGAGCATCCGCGCTGGCGCCACATTGCGACGCCGTCATCGTGGTGGACGTGCTGTCCTTCTGCACTTGTGTGGATGTGGCCGTGGCGCGCGGGGCACGCATCTATCCGTACCCATGGCGCGACGCCAGCGCTGAAACCTTCGCGCGCCGTGCCGGGGCCATGCTGGCGGGCCACAACCGCAGTCAGGCGGGGTATACGCTCTCGCCAACGTCGCTGCGGGAATTGCCAATGGGCAGCAACCTCGTCCTGCCCTCGCCTAATGGGGCAACGCTCGCACTCGCCACCGGATCGACGCCGACGTTTGCAGGTTGCCTGCGCAATGCGCGCGCGGTGGCTGAAGCAGCATCGCGGCTGGGCCGTCGCGTGGCCGTGGTGGCCTCAGGAGAACGCTGGGCCGATGGCAGCCTGCGCCCCGCCCTTGAAGACTGGCTGGCTGCCGGTGCGATCGTGCATCACCTGTCGGAAACGGTGGCGGGGTTCTTGCCGCAAGCGCTCTCGCCCGAAGCGCTCGCCGCTCGCGCGATTTATCGCGAGGCGTCGCAGACCGGAATGATGAAAGCGTGGTTGCTTGATTCTGTGTCGGGCCGCGAACTGTGCGAACGCGGCTTTACCGAAGACGTGACCATAGCGTCGCAAACCGATGTGAGCAATGTCGCGCCCATGCTGGTGGAAGGCGCGTTCCGCAACGTCAATCGCAAAACCGAGCGCCTGCCGCAAGACTTCTTTGGCGCCAGCTTGCGGCCCTCGCAGGCACCGCCGTCGCATCGCAATCTGCCGCCGACGTCACACTAGGCACGCGGCAGTGCGCGAAGTCAGGTAAGGGACGTATCCACTTCGCGGCGAGGTGCCTCGAGGTATTCGCGCGACTGCATCTCGACGATACGTGACACGGTGCGCTGAAATTCATTGGCCATCTGGCCTTCGGTGTAAAGCTCGTCGGCCGGAACCTCCGCCGACATCAGCAGCTTGACCTTGTGGTCGTAGAACACATCGATAAGCCACGTGAAGCGGCGCGCCTCGGATGCCATGCGCGGCGTCATCTTCGGCACATCGGCCAGGATAACGGTGTGAAAGCGCGAAGCGATCTCCAAATAATCGTTCTGCGAGCGCGGGCCACCGCACAGCGTGGCGAAGTCGAACCACACCACACCGCCGGCCTTGCGCGCCGCACGAATCTCACGATGCTCGATGCGCAGCACCGGCGACTCGTCCGGCACTCCGGCCACCGCCGTAAACGCATCGCGCAACGCCGAATTGGCCTTCGCGCCCAGCGGCGTGTAGTAGGCCTGCACTTGCTCCATCGCGCGCTTGCGGTAATCGACGCCCGCGTCGACGTTGAGAACGTCGAGCTTCTCCTGCAGCAGCGCAATGGCCGGCAGCACACGGTCGCGGTGCAGGCCGTCCGGATACAGTAAGTCGGGCCGATAGTTGGACGTCATCACAAACTGCACGCCGTTGGCAAAGAGCTGATCGAGCAAGCGGTGCAGGATCATCGCATCGGCAACGTCGCTGACGTGGAATTCATCAAAGCAGATCAGGCGGTAGCGCTTGGCGATGCGGCGGGCCAGCTCGTCCAACGGATCGGCGCGCCCACGCAGTTCTTCCAGCTGGCGATGCACTTCGCGCATGAACTCGTGAAAGTGCAGACGCGTCTTGCGCACCAGCGGCACGCAGCTATAGAACGCATCCATCAGGAACGACTTGCCGCGCCCCACCCCGCCCCACATGTAGACCCCACGAGGCAAATCCGGGCGCACGAGCATCTTGCGCAGCGCATTCGAACGACGGGCCTTGTAGGCGACCCATTCGTCGTAGCACCGCTGCAGGCGATCGACGGCGCGTTGTTGCGCTTCGTCGGGCTGATAGCCGCGCGCCTTCAGTTCCTGTAGGTAGGTTTCCTGGACGTTCATCTGCTTGATGTGCTTGGGGCACCGTTTGCGGGCCCAAATGGACCAATGCCCGGCAATCTTGTGGATTCACCGGGCATCGTGCTTGCCTTGCGGCTTGCGATTTACATATTGAGCTGACGCTTGTCGACCGCCAGCGCAGCTTCGCGCATCACTTCCGACATCGACGGGTGCGGATGGCAGATACGGCCGATATCTTCAGCTGCAGCCTTGAACTCCATCGCCACCACGGCTTCGGCAACCAGGTCCGAGGCGTTGGCCGCCACGATGTGCACGCCCAGGATTTCATCGGTCTTCGCATCAGCGATGACTTTCACGAAACCGTCGGATGCGCCCATGCCCAGTGCACGGCCGTTCGCCATGAACGGGAACTGGCCGGCCTTGGTCTCGCGGCCTTCGGCCTTGAGCTGCTGCTCGGTCTTGCCCACCCATGCAATTTCCGGGTACGTGTAGATAACCCACGGAATGCAGTTGTAGTCGATGTGCGGCTTCTGACCAACGATGCGCTCGGCCACGGCCACGCCTTCGTCTTCTGCCTTGTGCGCCAGCATCGGGCCGCGCACGACGTCACCGATCGCCCACAGGTTCGGCAGCTTGGTGGCGCAGTATTCGTCCACCTCGATAAAGCCACGCTGATCCGCCGCCAGGCCGATCGCTTCCAGGCCCAGGTTGTCGGTGTTCGGCACGCGGCCGATCGACACGATCAGCTTGTCGCACTCCAGCACTTGTGCAGCGCCGGCAGCGTCGGTGTAGTTGACCTTCACGCCCTTGCCCGACGATTCGATCTCGCCGACCTTCACGCCGACGTTGATCTTCAGGCCCTGCTTGGTCAGCAGCTTGTTGGCTTCCTTGGCAACGGATTCGTCAGCCGCACCGAGGAAGCTCGGCAGCGCTTCGAGAATCGTCACTTCGGCACCCAGGCGACGCCACACCGAGCCCAGCTCCAGGCCGATCACGCCAGCGCCGATCACGCCCAACTTCTTCGGCACTTCGCCAAACTTCAGTGCGCCTTCGTTGTCGGCAATGGTCACGTTATCGACCTTCACGCCCGGCAGATGGCGAGCCTTCGAGCCCGTAGCGATGATCACGTGCTTGGCCGTCACGACTTCCGTGCCGGCCTTGCCCGCAACTTCCACTTGATAGCCAGCGTCGGTCTTGCCGACGAACTTGCCGTGGCCCTTGAGCAGCGTCACCTTGTTCTTGCGGAACAGGAACTCGATGCCCTTCGTCATCTTGCCGACGATGTCGTCCTTGCGCTTGAGCATCTTGGCCACGTCGACCTTGACGCCGTCCACCGTGATGCCGTGGTCGGCCAGATGGTGGTTCACGTTCTCGAACTCTTCCGACGAGGCCAGCAGCGCCTTCGAGGGAATGCAGCCGACGTTCAGGCAGGTGCCGCCCAGGCGCGGCTCGCCCTTCGGATCGTCGTAGGCGTTGTCTTCGCAGCAGGCCACGTTCAGGCCCAGCTGGCCAGCGCGGATGGCGGCGATGTAGCCACCGGGGCCGGCGCCGATCACCAGCACGTCAAATTCTTTGCTCATGGAGAAATCCTCGATTCGGACGCCGCTGCACCCAACGGGCTGCGGCGTCTCAGGTCATCAACGCGTCGATTACAGGTCCAGCAGCAGGCGTGCGGGATCTTCCAGCGCTTCCTTCATTGCGACCAGGCCCAGCACGGCTTCACGGCCGTCGATGATGCGGTGGTCGTAGGACATGGCCAGGTAGTTCATCGGACGAACCACGACTTGGCCGTTCTCCACCACGGCGCGATCCTTGGTGGCGTGAACGCCCAGGATGGCCGATTGCGGCGGGTTGATGATCGGAGTCGACAGCATCGAGCCGAACGTGCCGCCGTTCGAGATCGAGAACGTACCGCCGGTCAGGTCGTCCAGCGTCAGCTTGCCGTCCTTGGCCTTCTGGCCGAACTCGGCAATCTTCTTCTCGATATCGGCCAGGCTCATCTGGTCCGCATTGCGCAGGATGGGCACCACCAGGCCGCGCGGCGAGCCGACAGCGATACCGATGTCGAAGTAGCCGTGGTAGACGATGTCGTTGCCGTCAACCGAGGCGTTGATGACTGGGTACTTCTTCAGCGCGTGGACAGCCGCCTTGACGAAGAACGACATGAAGCCCAGCTTCACGCCATGGGTCTTCTCGAACTGGTCCTTGAACTTGGCGCGCAAGTCCATCACCGGCTTCATGTTGACTTCGTTGAAGGTGGTGAGGATGGCGTTGGTCGATTGCGATTGCACCAGACGCTCGGCGATACGGGCACGCAGGCGGCTCATCGGCACGCGCTCTTCCGGACGGTCGCCCAGGGCGGCGAAGTCCACCGGAGCAGCAACCTGCTGCAGCGCCGGACGTGCGGCTTGCGGAGCAGCAGCAGCAGCGGCAGCCGGCTTGGCGCCACCAGCCACGGCACCCAGCACGTCGCCCTTGGTGATGCGGCCATCGCGGCCCGTGCCGGCCACCTGGCCAGCCGACAGGTTGTTCTCGGCCATCAGCTTGGCGGCCGACGGCATGGCCACGCCACCCGCGGCAGCGGCAGCCGGAGCGGCAGCAGCCGGCGCCGGTGCAGCGGCTGCGGGAGCCGGTGCAGCAGCAGCCGGAGCGGCGGCGCCTGCCTTGCCTTCGGTGTCGATCTTGGCCAGCAGCTGTTCCGACGTCACGGTTGCGCCGTCCGCCACCAGCACTTCGGCCAGCACGCCAGCCGACGGGGCCGGCACTTCCAGCACGACCTTGTCGGTCTCGACTTCGATCAGGATTTCATCCTGGGCCACGGCTTCGCCCGGCTTCTTCTTCCAGGAGATCAGCGTGCCTTCTTCAACGGACTCGGAAAACTGCGGGACCTTGACTTCAACGATAGCCATTTCGGTGCTTCCTTGGATTCATGTGCGCGGGCCCCTCTTCTTCGGGAGCCGCGCTAATTCGATATACGGTGGAATTCGGTAGCGAAGATGCGTCAAGGCGACAGCCGAAGCTGCCGCCTTGGTGCAGATGTCGCTTACTTGTTCAGCACGAAGCCCTTGAGCTTGCCAAACGCGGCATCGATCAGCGCCTTCTGCTGCTCGTTGTGCTTCGCGTAGTAGCCCACGGCCGGCGATGCCGATGCCGGGCGGCCTGCGTAGCCCAGCTTCTGACCTTCGGTCATGTTCTCCAGGATGTAGTGCTGCACGAAGAACCAGGCACCCTGGTTCTGCGGCTCGTCCTGGCACCACACCACTTCAGCAAGGTTCGGATACTTCTTCAGCTCGGCTGCGAACGCCTTGTGCGGGAACGGATAGAGCTGTTCCACACGGATGATGGCCGTGTCGGTCTGGCCACGTTCCTTACGGGCGTTGACCAGGTCGTAGTAGACCTTGCCCGAGCAGGCCACGACGCGCTTGACCTTGGCGGCGTTCAGATCTTCGGCCGTATCGGCGATCACCGTTTCGAAATGGCCCTTGGCCAGATCCGACAGGGGCGACACAGCATCCTTGCTGCGCAGCAGCGACTTCGGCGTCAGGATGATCAGCGGCTTGCGGAACATCCGGATCATCTGGCGACGCAGCAGGTGGAAGATCTGCGCCGGCGTGGTCGGCTGCACCACTTGCATGTTGTGGTCTGCGCAGAGCTGCAGATAGCGCTCCAGGCGTGCCGAGCTGTGCTCCGGACCTTGGCCTTCGTAGCCGTGCGGCAGCATCAGCGTCAGACCCGAGGCACGACCCCACTTCACTTCGCCCGACGAGATGAACTGATCGATCACGACCTGTGCGCCGTTGGCGAAGTCACCGAACTGGGCTTCCCAGATCACCAGGGTGTTCGGCTCAGCCGACGAATAGCCGTACTCGAAGCCCATCACGGCCTCTTCCGACAGCACCGAGTCGATCACCGTAAAGGGAGCTTGGCTCTCCGACACATTCTGCAGCGGGATGTAGCTGCCGGCGTCCCAACGCTCGCGGTTCTGATCGTGCAGGACTGCGTGACGGTGCGTGAACGTACCGCGACCCGCATCCTGACCGGTGATACGCACCGGGTAGCCAGACGCCACCAGCGATGCGAAGGCCAGGTGCTCGCCCATGCCCCAGTCCAGCGACAGCTCGCCCTTGCCCATCTTGGCGCGGTTGTTGACGACGTTCTCAACCAGCGGGTGCAGCTTGAAGTGATCCGGGATGGCAGTGATGCGCTCGGCCAGACGCTTGAGTTCGGCCATCGGCACAGCGGTATCGGCCGCATCCGTCCATTTGCGGTTCAGGAACGGCAGCCAATCCACTGCGAACTTGTTCTTGAAGTTCGACAGCACCGGGTCGACCGTGTGCTTGCCCGCGTCCATGGCGGCACGGAATTCCTGCACCAGGGCGTCCGGCTCTTCGGTCTTCAGCGTGTTCTGCGTGACGAGCTTGTCTGCGTAGAGCTTGCGCGTGCCGGGGTGCGTGCCGATCTTCTTGTACATCAGCGGCTGCGTCATTGCCGGCGTGTCTTGCTCGTTGTGGCCGAGCTTACGGAAGCAGATGATGTCGACCGCAATGTCCTTCTGGAACTCGGTACGGAAGTCCACGGCCAGTTGCATGGCCAGGACGACGGCTTCCGGATCGTCGCCGTTCACGTGCAGAACCGGCGCTTCGATCATCTTGACCACGTCGGTACAGTACAGCGTCGAGCGCGAGTCGCGCGGGTCCGACGTCGTGAAACCGATCTGGTTGTTGATAACGATATGGATCGTGCCGCCCGTGCCGTAACCGCGCGTTTGCGCGAGGTTCAGCGTTTCCATCACGACGCCCTGGCCAGCGAAGGCCGCGTCACCGTGCACCTGCACAGCCAGCACTTGCGCGCCGTGCTTGTCGTCGCGGCGCTCCTGGCGAGCCTTGACCGAGCCTTCCACGACCGGGTTGACGATTTCCAGGTGCGACGGGTTGAACGCCAGCGACAGGTGGACGGGGCCGCCCGGCGTGGTCACATCGCTCGAGAAGCCTTTGTGGTACTTCACGTCGCCAGCCGGCAGGTCGTCCACGTGCTTGCCTTCGAATTCGGCAAACAGGTCGGCGGGCATCTTGCCCAGCGTGTTGACCAGCACGTTCAGACGGCCGCGGTGGGCCATGCCGATCACGATTTCCTGCACGCCCTTGGCGCCGGAATGCTGGATCAGTTCGTCCATGGCCGCGATGAAGCTTTCGCCGCCTTCCAGCGAGAAACGCTTCTGACCGACGTACTTCGTATGCAGGAAGCGCTCGAGGCCTTCAGCGGCCGTCAGGCGTTCCAGGATGTGCTTTTTCTTTTCAGCCGAGAACGTCGGCTTGGAGCGAATGGTTTCCAGACGCTCTTGCCACCAGCGCTTTTGCGCCTGGTCGCTGATGTACATGAACTCGGCGCCGATCGAGCCGCAGTACGTTTCGCGCAGGTTGTTGACCAGCTCGCGCAGGCTCATCGATTCCTTGCCGAAATACGTGTTGCTGGCATTGAAGATGATGTCCTGATCGGCTTCAGTGAAACCGTAGAAAGCCGGGTCCAGATCCGGCACCGGCGGGCGCTCCTGACGCTTGAGCGGATCAAGATCAGCCCAACGCAGGCCCACATTGCGGTACGCGGCGATCAGCTGCGTGGCCGACACGCGCTTGCGACCCATATCGGAATCGGCAGACGCGACAATCGTCTTGATCGGGCCAGCCTTGGCGCGCTCGGCGAACGACGTGACGATGGGGGCGTGGGCGATATCCCGGGCGTTGGAACCGTCGACGGCAGGGACGTTCTGCAGCGCATCGAAGTACGCGCGCAGTGCCTCGCTAACGGACGTGGGATCTTGAAGGTACGCTTCGTACTGATCTTCAACGTAGGCGGCGTTACCGCCGGACAGGTACGAAGTGTCCAGGTACTGCTTATACAGCTCTGTCATGGGGCGCTCACTTTTCTCCGGGTCTGCCGGAGTTCAGCGGGTTCATCAACCTTCCGCGACACGGCTTGACCGGTTAGCGGATCGCAAACTAAATCGCCTGAAATCACCTGGTCGGACCGGATCGCGCAAGGCAGAAAGGAGGTACCGAGACAGCTTTTACAGACAAGTTGTGCGGGAAGGACCTAAGTCTTCACGGAGGGGAAGCATAGCATGTTTATAAGCAATATTCTGATTCTTTGACGTGACAAAGGACCGTTGTTATGCCACGTCAAAGCCATGCCTTGATCACATTCAGGCAGGCGAAATTCGGTCGACCCAATCGGTGATCAAGCCGTCCAGCCCCGCGCTCCAGAGCAACTGCGCGCGATCCAGATCGTTGACCGTATAGCAGCAGACGCGGAAGCCTGCGGCGTGTGCCACGTCAATGATTTCAGGCGTCAGTTCGCGATGGTTGGCGTCGAGCGCAACGCAATCCAATGCGCGCAGTCGGTCAAGCCAATCGGCGGGCAGTTTGTCGAGCAGCAATGCGCGGGGCAATTCGGGCACAGCTTCGCGCGCGGCGGCCAGCGCATCCTCGGAAAACGACGACAGCAGCGGCGGCACGTCGGCGCCGGCCCACAGCGTGCGGGCGTCGAGCGCCACAGCGGCGCCCGTGCGCCACTCCGCGCCTGGCACCGGCTTGATCTCGATATTGGCGAGGAAGTTGTTGGCGCGAAGGTAGCGTGCGATGGCTGCCAGCGTCGGCACCGGCTCACCCGCGTAGGCGGCGCTGTGCCAACTGCCGGCGTCCAGTTGTGCAATCTGACCAAGCGTGAGCGCATCGAGTCGGCCCGCGCCATTCGTGGTGCGATCCAGCGTGGCGTCGTGCAACAGGACCGATGCGCCGTCGCCGGAAAGCTTCACGTCGAATTCGAACATGCGGTAGCCGAACGACGCGCCATGGCGGAAGGCCCCCAGCGTGTTCTCCGGCGCCAGCTTCCCCGCGCCGCGGTGCGCAATGGCGCGTGGATACGGCCAGTCCGGCAAGGCGCGTGCGCCGGTCATGCCAGCGCCTCGATGCGGCGGGTGGTTTGCGGGTCGAACCAGTGCAAGTGTTCGGCGGCCGCGGTGATCGGCAGCTTGTCACCAGCTTTTACGCTGGCATGCGGCTCCAACCGGACCACGACCGGATGACCAGCCAGCGCACCATACGCAAATGCATCTGCACCAAGGGCTTCGACCACGCGCACGTCGATCAAGGCGATGGCCTGGTCAGCCGAGCACGGTTCGATGTGTTCGGGGCGCAAACCCATCAGCGCGTGTTCGGGCAGATGAAGACCCATCGGCAGATGGCCAAGCGTGGCGGGAGTGTCGCCCTCCTTCGCACCATCCACCCGGATTTGCGTGCCGCCGCCGGCATTGCGCGACACGGGCACGAGGTTCATCGGCGGCGAGCCGATGAAGCCTGCCACGAACGTGCTGGCCGGACGCGAGTACACCTCAAGCGGCGTGCCGATCTGCTCGACGCGGCCGCCGTTGAGCACCATCATGCGATCGGCCAGCGTCATCGCTTCGACCTGATCGTGCGTGACATACAGGCTCGTCGTACGCAGACGGCGATGCAGATCCTTCAGTTCCAGACGCATCTGCACGCGCAGCTTGGCATCCAGGTTGGAAAGCGGTTCGTCGAACAGGAACACAGCCGGCTCACGCACGATCGCGCGGCCCATGGCCACACGCTGGCGTTGGCCGCCCGAGAGTTGGCGCGGCTTGCGATCCAGCAGCTTGCCGAGCTCAAGAATGCCTGCGGCCTGTTCCACACGCGCTTGAATATCGCTCTTGGGCAAGCCGCGGATCTTCAGCCCGTAGGCCATGTTGTCGAACACACTCATGTGCGGATACAGCGCGTAGTTCTGAAACACCATCGCGATATCGCGCTCGGCCGGTTCCAGTTCGTTGACGACGCGGTCCCCAATCCACACTTCGCCGCCGGTGATGGGCTCCAGACCCGCCACCATGCGCAGCAGCGTGGACTTGCCGCAGCCCGACGGGCCGACGATAACGATAAACTCCCCGTCGCCGATTTCCATGTCGATGCCGTGCACGACCTGAAGGTTGGCGTAGTGCTTCTGGACGTTGCGTAGCGAAAGTTTTGCCATCTTGCTTCTTTTACTTTTCGGTTTCGACGAGGCCCTTCACGAACCACCGCTGCATGCCGATCACGATTGCCGCAGGCGGCAACATGGCCAGCATCACGGTGGCCATCAGCAGGTTCCAGTCGGTGGCGGAATCGCCGGAGCGGGAGATCATTTGCGTCACGCCCAGCACGATGGGCGTCATGTTTTTCTCGGTCGTGATCAAGAGCGGCCAGAGGTACTGGTTCCAGCCGTAAATGAACTGGATCACGAACAGCGCCGCGATGCTGGTGCGCGAGAGCGGCAGCACCACGTCCCAGAAAAATTTGAGCGGGCCAGCGCCATCGATGCGCGCAGCTTCCGCCAGTTCATCGGGAATGGTCAGGAAGAACTGCCGGAACAGGAACGTGGCCGTGGCCGATGCGATGATCGGAATCGTCATCCCAGCGTAAGTGTTCAGCATGCCGAGATCCGACACCACCTTGTACGTGGGCAGAATCCGCACTTCCACCGGCAGCATCAGCGTGACGAAGATGAGCCAGAAGAACGTCTTGCGCAGCGGGAACTTGAAATAGACGATCGCAAAGGCCGAGATGATGGAAATCGCGATCTTCCCGAGCGAAATGCCCAGCGCCATGATCAGGCTGTTCATGAGCATGGTGCCGACCGGCGTGGCCGAATTGCCCATGCCCGACGTGAGCACCGTGCGATAGTTTTCGATGAGGTGCGGACCAGGAATCAGCGTCATCGGCGCTTGCAGCACGTCTTCGGCCGTCAACGACGACGCGACGAATACGACGTACACCGGAAACGCCACGACGATCACGCCGAGAATCAGCACGACGTGGGTGAGGAAGTCCAGGAATGGACGGCGTTCAATCATGGTGCGGCTGCCCTCCTTTCAGTATTGGACTTTGCGTTCAACGTAACGGAACTGGACGATCGTCAGCACGATCACCAGGCCCATGAGGATCACCGACTGAGCCGCCGATCCACCGATATCGAGACCCCGCACGCCGTCTTGATAGACCTTGAACACCAGCGTCTCCGTCGCCTTGAACGGGCCGCCCTGCGTGACCGAATCGATGATGGCGAAGGTGTCGAAGAACGCGTACACGACGTTCACCACCATCAGGAAGAACGTGGTGGGCGACAGCAGCGGGAACACGATCGACCAAAAGCGCTTCCAGGGTCCGGCACCGTCAATGGCGGCCGCTTCGATCAGCGACTTCGGAATGCTCTGCAGCCCCGCCAGGAAGAAGAGGAAGTTGTAGCTGATCTGCTTCCACGCCGCGATGATGACCACCAGCGTCAGCGCCTGACCGCCGTTGAGCACGAAGTTCCAGTCCACGCCCATCTTGCGGATCACGAACGACACGATGCCCAGCGAGGGGTTGAAGAGGAAGCTCCATAACACGCCCGCCACGGCCGGCGCGATGGCGTACGGCCAGATCAGCAGGGTCTTGTAGAACGTGGCGCCACGCAGCGCGCGATCGGCAAAATACGCCAGCGCCAGCGAGGTGCCGAGACCAACCAGCGCGACGCCAATGGCGAACACCGCCGTGGTCTGGAACGACCCGAGGTAAGTCGGATCGTTGAAGAGGTCACGAAAGTTCTCCAGCCCCACGAATTCGAGGTTGATGCCGAAGGCATCCTGGCGCAGCAGCGACTGATACAGCGCCTGCCCCGCGGGCCAGAAGAAGAACACCAGAGTGATGACGATCTGCGGGGCAACCAGCACATACGGCAGCCAGCGCGACCGAAAAACGACGCGTTTTTCCATGCGACATTCCAAAAACGCACCGCCGGCCTGTGCGAGCGCACGAGGCCGGCGGTTTAGACGAGCACCGAATCGGCGCTTATTCCTTGACGGTCTTCTCGAAACGGGCGAGCAGCTCGTTGCCGCGTGACACAGCCGTGTCCAGCGCTTCCTTCGGCGTCTTCTTGCCGGCCCAGACGGCTTCCAGCTCTTCGTCGATCACCTGGCGAATCTGCGGGAAGTTGCCCAGACGAATGCCGCGCGACTTGTCGGTCGTCTTGACGATCATCTGCTTGACGGCCACGTCGGCGCCCGGGTTCTTGTCATAGAAACCGGACTTCTTCGTCAGCTCATACGCTTCCAGCGTCACGGGCAGATAACCCGTCGACTGGTGCCAGTCGGCCTGCACTTCCGGACGCGACAGGAACGTGAAGAACTTCGCCACGCCCTTGTACTCCTCAGCCTTGTGGCCGCCCATCACCCACAGCGAAGCGCCGCCGATGATCGTGTTCTGAGGGGCGCCCGCTACGCCGGCTTCGTACGGCAGCGGGGCCGGGCTGAAGTTGAACTTGGCGTTCTTGCGGATGTTCGCCAGCGCTGCCGACGAACCCGTGTGCATGGCGCACTCACCCGCGATGAACTTCGCCTTCGGCTCGTCCTTGCGGCCGGCGTAGGTGAAGTAGCCCTTCTTCTCCATGTCGAGCAGGTTCTCGATGTGCTTGATCTGCACCGGGCCATTGAAGTTCAAGCGAGCCTTTGCGCCGCCAAAACCGTTGTTCTCGGTAGCGAACGACACGTTGTGCCACGCCGAGAAGCTTTCCAGATGCACCCACGACTGCCAGTCGGTCGTGTAGCCGCAGGCCACGCCCGCTGCCTTCAGCTTGGCCGCGTCGACAGCCACTTCCTGCCACGTTGCGGGCGGCTTGTTCGGGTCAAGGCCGGCCTTCTTGAAGGCGTCCTTGTTGTAATACATGATCGTCGTCGAGCTGTTGAACGGGAACGACAGCATCTCGCCCTTGTTCGACGTGTAGTAACCCGCAACGGCCGGCACGTAGGCCTTCGGGTCAAACTTCTCGCCAGCGTCCTTCATGATCTTGGCGACCGGCACAATGGCGCCCTTGGCGTTCATCATGGTGGCGGTACCCACCTCGAACACTTGCAGAATGGCCGGTGCATTGCCCGCGCGGAATGCCGCGATGCCCGCAGCCAGCGATTCATCGTACTGGCCCTTGTAGACCGGCACGATCTTGTAGTCAGACTGACTGGCGTTGAACTTGGTAGCGATCTCGTTCACCTTGTCGTTCAAGGCGCCTTCCATCGAATGCCACCACTGGATTTCCGTCACAGCGTACGCGCCTTGCGCAAACGTACACGCGGCCAGTACTGCTGCAGCCCCCGCAATCTTCTTGATCGACATCATTTCTCCTTGTTTCGACCCGGCGGGCTCCCTCGCTCCGCCCACGGCGCGCCGACTGTATATGCACGGTCGGTCATTTTTATGACAGCGGGATGTTACTTCCCTTTCTGTCACAAAGAAATCGGGAAATCCCTCCAAGGTTTGGCTTGCAACGGCCGTTAGAATGATTCAAGACACTCTCTTTTGCACGCGCAGCATGCTCGCCCAACCCACCACTCCTGCCACTCCGGACTCGCCTGAAACCACGCCCGTCATCGCCGAGCGACGAGTTCCGCTGGCCCTGCATCAACTCTCGGATGATGCACTGCGCAATATCACCGGCGTCTTTACCGACGTGGATGGCACCCTCACCACGAGGGGTAAGCTCCCCGCGCAGACGTACTCGGCGCTGGAGCGTTTGCATCGTGCCGGCATCAGGGTTGTGCCGGTCACCGGCCGCTCGATTGCCTGGTGCGAAGTCATCGCGCGGCTTTGGCCTGTTGACGCGGTGATCGGCGAGAACGGCGCGTTTGCCATGCGCGTCGATTCGCGCGGGCATCTGGCCACCGACTTTGTTGACGACGCCCAAACGCGCGCGCGCAATCTAGAGCGCATCCGAGAAGTCGGAGCGGAGATCAGGCGCGCCGTGCCGGGTTCAGCGCTGGCGACGGATCAAGCTTGGCACGCAGCGGATCTCGCTGTCGATCATGCTGAGCAAGTCCCGCCGCTGCCGCAGCACGCTGTGCAGCACATCGTCGACATCATGCGCACGCACGGCATGCACGCCACGGTCAGTTCGATTCACGTGAACGGCTGGTTCGGCAAGCACGACAAGCTGAGCGCCAGCGTGTCGCTCGCGCGCCGCGCATTCGGTATCGACTTGCATGCCGAACGTGAACGCTGGGTGTTCGTGGGCGACTCGGCCAACGATGCTGCAATGTTCGAGTTCTTCCCGCTCTCGGTGGGTGTGGCCAATGTGCTGGACGTGATCGATACGCTGCCCGTGCCGCCCGCTTACCTTACAGAGGCTGAAGGCGGCGGCGGCTTTGCCGAAGTCGCTGAACGCATCCTTGAGGCGCGCTCCCTCGCCCTGCCCGCACCGCGCGGCTGACCCAGACATCTTTGCACCGCAACACGACGTGGAGCTTCTGCGGCGCTTGCCGCACGCGGCACGCCGCTTGCGCCGAAATTGGGCGTTGCACCGCTTTGCACCATGTGACGGCCTCATAACGGTGCATGCGGTGCCAACGCCTTTTCTACGCAACCGACAGGAGCCCTCCATGCAAACAGAGAAACTGCGCCAGCGTTTTGAACATGCGGAAAGCACCATCGCCGAACTGGCCCGGACCTGCGCCTCGCACAAGGACGTGCCTGACTCGCTGAAGCAATCGATCCAGCAACTGGACGACCAGGCCCGCCAATGCCACTCGCGGCTGGAAGGCGCTGAAGACCAGCAGACTTTCGTAGAAGCCATCGACAAGTTGGAAGCCTGTTCCGACCGCGCGAAGATGGCCTGCCAGAACGCCACCGGCAAGGTGGACCATTCCGTGGAATCTGCCGTGATGCGCGCGCATGAAGAACTGTCGCAACTGAAGCACAAGCTGCACTAAGCGCGGCACGCATTCGCGACAAAAAAAGGGGCGGACTCCCTTATCGGAAATCCGCCCAATCCCAATCGCCAAGCTCGACGATATTCGGTGGACTGGCCCTGCTGACGGCGCGTCAGTCGAAGCCAAGCTCCTGCAATTTGCGTGTGATGGTGTTGCGGCCGATGCCCAGGCGTGTTGCCGCCTCGACACGGCGCCCACGCGTAACACCAAGCGCAGCCTCCAGAATTGCCTTTTCGAAGCGACGCGTAAGCGCGTCCATCACGTCAGGCTGGCCCGCTTCGAGCATGGCCTTGGCCTCGCCTGCAAGCGCGCGCTCCCAGCCTGCGGCGATGGATGCGCCCACTGAAGTGGTTGAGAGCAACGTATCGACCGACGGCGTAACACCATACGGTTCGCCACCATGCGACGGCTCGCCGATGAAGGCCGGGCGCGCCTGGGCGTCGCCCATGGCCGGCAGCATCTGCGCGTTGCCTCGCACCAGGTCGGCGGGCAGATCCTTGCTTTCAATGGTCTGCGCCGGCGCCATCACGGTCAGCCAGTTGCAGAGGTTTTCCAGTTGCCGCACGTTGCCCGGGAACGGCAGCGTGGCGATATGCGCCAGCGCATCGTCCGACATACGCTTGGGCTCCACGCCCAGTTCCTTGGCGCTCTTCTGCAGGAAATGGCGCGCCAGCAGCGTGATGTCTTCCGGACGTTCACGCAGCGCCGGCAAGCGCAGACGGATCACGTTCAGGCGGTGAAACAAATCCTCGCGGAACAGGCCGTCCTTGACGCGCGTTTCAAGATTCTGGTGCGTGGCCGCGATGACGCGCACGTTGGCCTTGAGCGGGTTGTGACCGCCCACGCGATAGAAGTGTCCGTCCGACAGCACGCGCAGCAACCGCGTCTGCAGATCGAACGGCATGTCGCCGATTTCATCGAGGAACAGCGTGCCGCCCTCGGCTTGCTCGAAGCGGCCGCGGCGCATGGTTTGCGCGCCGGTAAAGGCGCCACGCTCATGGCCGAACAGTTCGGATTCCAGCAGATCTTTTGGAATCGCCGCCGTATTCAGCGCGATGAAGGGGCCGCTCGCGCGCGGGCTGTGCTTATGCAGCGCCCGGGCCACCAGCTCCTTACCCGTGCCGGATTCGCCGGTGATCAGCACCGTCACGTTGGACTGCGACAGCCGCCCGATCGCGCGGAACACGTCCTGCATGGCCGGCGCCTGCCCGAGAATCTCAGGCGCATCGCTCAGGCGATCGTCGATTTCCTCCTCGCGCAGGCTCTCTTCCAGCGCGCGGCGGATCAGCTCGACCGCGCGATCCACGTCGAACGGCTTGGCCAGGTATTCAAACGCGCCGCCCTGGAACGCCGCCACGGCGCTATCCAGGTCCGAATACGCGGTCATGATGATGACCGGCAGCCCCGGGTGCTTGGCCTTGATGGCCTGCAGCAGATCCAGCCCCGAGCCGCCCGGCATGCGGACGTCGGAGATCAGGACTTGCGGCGTTTCTTCGTCGAGCGCGTTGAGCGCATCGCGCACGTTGGTAAAGCTGCGCGAGAGCAGGCTCTCACGCGCCAGCGCCTTCTCAAGGACCCAGCGGATGGATTGATCGTCGTCGACTATCCAGATTGGCTTCATGTGTTGGTTCGTCTGCTTGACTTCGTCTCGCCTGGGCCATCTCGTGCTGCGTTGTTGAAGCTGCGACGCTTCAGTGCAGCGGCACGAGAATGCGGAAATCCGTTTGACCCGGCCTGCTCTCGCATTCGATCAGACCATCGTGCTGCTGCACGAACGTCTGCGCGAGTGTCAGGCCCAGCCCACTTCCCCCCTCCCTTCCGGACACCAGCGGGAAGAAGATTCGCTCGCGGATGTCGTCCGGGATACCAGGACCGTTGTCCACTACATGCAAGTCCAATGCCAGCTTGTAAAGACGTTTTGCAATCGTAACTTTGCGTGCGACGCGCGTGCGCAGAATGATCTCGCCGTCGCCCTGCGCAATGCGAGGGCCCAGCGCATGCGCCGCGTTGTGAACGATGTTGAGCAGGGCCTGGATGAGCTGCTCCTTGTCGCCGCGAAACTCCGGCAGGCTCGCGTCGTAGTCGCGCACGATATGCAGGCCCTGCGGAAACTCTGCCAGCACCACCGAGCGCACACGCTCCAGCACCTCGTGGATGTTCACATCGCCAACGATATGGGGATGCCGGTGCGGTTCCAGCAGGCGGTCGACCAGCGTCTGCAGCCGGTCGGACTCCTTGATGATGACCTGCGTGTACTCGCGCAGCGAACGTTCCGGCAGCTCGAACTCCAGCAACTGGGCGGCGCCACGGATGCCGCCCAACGGATTCTTGATCTCGTGCGCCAGATTGCGGATCAGCTCTTTGTTGGCAGAGGTCAGGTCGAGCAAGCGCTCTTCGCGCTCGCTGCGGATCTTCTGCTCGTTGGGCAGCAGCTCGAGCAGCACCGATCCCGGCGCAAAGTCGAGTGCGCCCACGACAGCATGCGCGTGCAGCGGTTCGTGGCCCACACGGTCGAGCGACACGTCGCGCCGCTTGGCATCAAACTGGCGAACCGCCACGGTGGCGATCATCTCGCCCAGTTCGGACGGATCGGCAAAGAGCTCGAACAGCGACATCTCCACCAGCTGGCGACGGGACACGGCCAGTGCAGCTTCAGCGGCGGGGTTGGCATAGAAGATCGTCAGCGCCGGATGGCGGACGAAGAGGATGGGATTGGGCACCGCGTCGAGCCCGGGGAACGATGGCGGTGCACCATGGGAAAACGGAATTGGCGGAGGCCCGTCGATGGGCTCGCTTCCAAACGCCTCACGCGTAGCGGCGGAGGCTGACGGCGCAGATGGCGTCGTCTGTTCCTGTTCATCGCGGCGTGCCGCTTTGCGGATCAGTCGACGCATGGTTTATCTAGTCCTTGAGATTGCCCAGCTCCCGGCGGATGGAATCGACATTGGCCTGGCTGCGCTCGATGTCGCCCTTCAACTGCGCGGTGCGGTCCAGATACTTCTGATAGTTACGTTCGTTGCCCTGGCGCTCGGGCTGACCGTTGTTGTATTCGGTCTTCAACGCCTGGAGCTTGCGCTCCTCGTCTGCCAGCTCGGCCTCCAGCACTTGGCGGCGTTCGCCGTCACGTGCCTTCTGCGTGGCGTTGTCCACGCGGGGGAAACCGCCACCTGCATTGTTTTGCGCCGGTGCGGGTGCCGCTCCTGCACTGCGCGGGCTGCGCGTGCCGGGGACGGTTACCACATCTGGCAGCGTCAACTTCTTGCAGCCTTTCACGTTGCCGCTGTTGCGGTACTCCGGCACGCCATTCGGGCCGGTGCACAGATAAACATCATCAGCGTACGCGGGTGCCTGCACGGACAGCGTGGCAAACACCGCGGCGGCGGCAAGCAGTCCGGATGCGATGCGTGGGGAAGGACGGAACATGAATGGAACCTGGCGGATACGTCGATCGGGCGCCGGAGTCCGGCGGACGCTCATTCTAGCCACAAAACTCCGCTTCATAAAAAGGAAGGGCGACCTGCGCCGCCCCTCCTCTCACAACCGTCTCTTCGCCCCGACATATCGCTCGGGGCGCTCGCAGATTACAGCGAGTAGTACATCTCGAACTCGAGCGGGTGCGTCGTCATGCGGAAGCGCGTGACTTCTTCCATCTTCAGTTCGATGTAGGCGTCGAGCATGGCGTTGGAGAACACACCACCGCGGGTCAGGAACTCGCGATCCTTGTCCAGATACTCGAGGGCCTGATCCAGGCTCGAGCACACGGTCGGGATCTTTGCGTCTTCTTCCGGCGGCAGGTCGTACAGGTTCTTGTCGGCAGCTTCACCCGGGTGGATCTTGTTCTGCACGCCGTCCAGGCCGGCCATCAACAGAGCCGAGAAGCCCAGGTACGGGTTCATCAGCGGATCCGGGAAGCGCGTTTCGATACGGCGGCCCTTCGGGTTCGCAACGTACGGAATACGGATCGAAGCCGAACGGTTGCGAGCCGAGTAAGCCAGCTTGACCGGAGCTTCAAAGCCCGGCACCAGACGCTTGTACGAGTTCGTACCCGGGTTGGTCAGAGCGTTCAGCGCGCGGGCGTGCTTGATGATGCCGCCGATGTAGTACAGCGCGAATTCCGACAGACCGGCGTAGCCGTTGCCTGCGAACAGGTTCTGGCCGTCCTTCCACACGGATTGGTGCACGTGCATGCCCGAACCGTTATCGCCCACGACCGGCTTCGGCATGAACGTGGCGGTCTTGCCGTAGGTGTGCGCGACGTTCTGGATCACGTACTTTTGCAGTTGGGTCCAGTCGGCGCGTTGCACCAGCGTGCTGAACTTCGTGCCGATTTCGTTCTGGCCTTGGCCTGCCACTTCGTGGTGGTGGACTTCAACCGGAATGCCCAGCGATTCCAGGATCAGGCACATTTCCGAGCGCATGTCTTGGAACGTGTCGATCGGGGCAACCGGGAAGTAGCCGCCCTTCTTGCCCGGACGGTGGCCCGAGTTGCCGTGTTCGAAGTCCTTGCCCGACGACCACGGAGCTTCTTCGGAATGGATCTTCACGAAGCAACCCTGCATGTCGATGTTCCAGGTCACGCCGTCGAAGATGAAGAATTCGGGTTCCGGACCAAAGTAGGCGGTGTCGCCCAGGCCCGTGCTCTTCAGATAGGCTTCAGCGCGCTTGGCGATCGAGCGCGGGTCGCGGTCGTAGCCCTTGCCGTCCGACGGCTCGACCACGTCGCAGGTCAGGACCAGGGTCGGCTCTTCGTAGAACGGGTCGATGTGTGCGGTGTTTGCATCCGGCACCAGCAGCATGTCCGACGCTTCGATGCCTTTCCAGCCGGCGATCGACGAGCCGTCGAATGCGTGGCCGCTTTCGAACTTATCTTCGTCGAAGTGCGAAACGGGGACCGAGACGTGCTGCTCCTTACCCTTGGTATCGGTGAAGCGGAAATCGACGAACTTGACGTCGTTTTCCTTCACGAGCTTCATCACGTCTGCAATGCTTTGGGACATGCCATTCTCCTGGTAGCGCAATAACGCAAAGTATTGTGAGCCGGTTGTGTGACGGATCGCTGCACATCGGCTGCAACTCGCCCTCACTCCGAAACATCTTCTTTCCAGCAAGGCCGTCCGACCAACGGACGCCCCCGAAAAAGACCGCGGGAATATTAGCAGAAACTATGCCAATTCCGGTCCGACAACGGGCAAGCACTCCCGCAAACAGTGCAGCACCGCGCCAGCCCATGTCTGACACGGTGCGTGCGCCCCGCAATCCAGCCGAACGGTGTCACGCAAAATCCTCGCCGATATGAACAAGGCTGTTCAAGCAGCATAGCCAACGCACGGCAAAGGTGCACAAAAACCCAACAAGCACCGTTACAGTGCGTTAAAGCAGTGTGCGCACCATTTAGGTGATTTTCGCCCGCGCCATGTGACGGCGGCGCTAAAATGACCGCTTCCCATTTCACGCGCTCAATCGCCATGACTGCCACTACGCTCACTCGCGAGTCCCTGCTCGAGGCCGCCGCCGCTCGCCGCGAGGCAGATCAGCTGCCGTACTTCGGCGCGCTGTCGCCGCAAGAGGCTGCCGCGCTGTTGGCCGCCGACCCGCAAGCGCGGCTCGTGGACGTGCGCACGCGTGCCGAACTCGACTGGGTTGGCACGCCGGACGTTTCGCCAAGCCAGTTTGTGCATGTGGAGTGGAATCAGTATCCGGGCGGCGTGCGCAACGCCAATTTCCTGAGCGCGCTGGAAGCTGCCGTTCCGAAAGACGCCCCGGTGCTGTTTCTGTGCCGCAGCGCCGCGCGCTCCAAGCATGCAGCAGCGGCGGCCGCGCAGGCGGGCTATACCGCAGCGATGGACGTGCTCGAAGGTTTTGAGGGCGCCAAAGACACCGAGGGACATCGCAAGACCGTGGAAGGTTGGTGCTTCCGGGGCCTCCCCTGGCACGGCGCCTGAGGCACGCTGCCAAGCGTCAGGACGCTGCGGAGGCGTCCGCCTCGAAAATCTCGCCGCCCAGCGCCAAGGCGCCCTCTCGCAGCACCACATAGGCGCGCGCCACGGCTTCCGGCGAGCCCTTGACACCCAGGTCGATGTGCGAGCGGGCATAGCGCTCGCCGCGCGCCGCATCGCCCACGCTGGGCAGACTGAAGACCTTTACACCATCGAACTCAGCTTCGATGCGTTCCATCAGCGGCGTGAGCCGCGACTCCGGCAGGCCGAACACCAGGAACGAGCGCTCTTCGCGCGGCGCGCGGTGGAATTGATCGGCGTAATAAGTGTCGAGTACCCACTCCATCATCGGCCACGCCATCACCGGGAAACCCGGCATGAAATGGTGATGCGCCACCGAGAAACCGGGGATGCGGTTATAGCTGTTCGGGATGATGCGTGCGCCCTGCGGAAACTCGCCCATCTTGAAGCGGTGCTGGTTTTCGGGCGTGGAGACATCTGCCTTGACCGGGTCACCGTTGGCCGACTCGGAAATGCGCAACGTGATCTGCTCTCGCGCTTCCGGATGCAGCTCCAACGGTACGCCCAGCGCAGCAGCTGCGCATTGGCGCGTATGGTCATCGGGCGTCGCGCCGATACCGCCGGTGCAGAACACCACGTCATCGCTGGCAAAGGTACGCTTGAGCACGCTGGTGATGCGCGCGGGCTGATCGCCGACGTATTCCGCCCACTCCAAGGCTAGGCCGCGCTCGCCGAGCACTTCGATCAGCTTGCGCAGATGTTTGTCTTCGCGGCGACCAGAGAGAATCTCGTCGCCGATGATGATCATGCCGAAAGCCATGTCAATTCCGATGGTTTCTAATTATTCGCGAGGCAATTCAATCGTGGTGACCTCGATCTCGATGGCCTCGACCATGCGCGCAGGCGGCGCTTCAGCACGAAGGCGCGTGAGCGCGCGCAAGCAGAAATGGCCGAACCACAGCGCCGAGAAAATGAAGATCAGCACGTACAGCCAGATGACGGCGATGGCGATGATCGGGAACAGCACAATCGTCACCACCGACGATACCCACAGCAGCGTCGGCGCGGAGCCCAGCATGCCGACGGCCACGCCAATGCCCAGGAGCGGCAGCCGGTAGCGCTGCATAATCGCGCGGCGCTCTTCGGCCGTCGCGTGGTCAGCCAACGCGTCGTACGTCATCAACCGGTACGTGAGCCAACCCCACAGCAACGGTGGAATCAGTGCAAAAAACGGGGGGATCAGCCACAACGGCAGCGTGACGATCGCTACCAGAATGACCACCAGCGTGCATAGCAGCGCATGCATCAGGCTGCCCAGCACCGTGCCGCCCTTGCGACGCTCAAGCTGCGGATAACTGCGGTCAAGAAAACGCATGACCACCGGCACCGACGCCACGCTCACCAGCACAAGGATGGATACGACAATCACCGGCACCAGCAAGGTGATCACGAGCAGCGGCGCAATGGCCGACCACAATCCGGCCATGCCGATGGCGTTGAGGCCGCTCTTGATCCAGCCCATGAAGGCCCAGCCTTCCACGGCGTTGCGGGCCAGGCCGTTCATGGCATCCCAGCCGAAATACAGCACACCGCCCCAGACCACCACGGCCACGACGAACGGCATCACGGTCAGGAAGAGCATGCGCGGATGCAGTTGCGAGAGCAGCGCCCGGCCAAATGAGCGAATCAGGTCGTTCATGCAGAAATCGGGAAATCAGGGAGCGAACAGCCTAGCACAGCGTGCAGAAATGACGCTGGCGCCGTCGCGCGTGAACTTTACGCCCTGCCGAACAGGCGCTTGAGGCCAAGCCACTGCTGACGCAGCACACCGCGCCCGTAGTCGCGCGAGCGCCCTTGCGGCGCGGGAAGTTGATCGCGAATACCGGTGGCGTGGTACTCGGGCGAAAAGATAGCGGTGCCGAACAGCATGTCCCACCACGGGAACAGCACGCCAAAGTTGCAGCCGCCCAGCACGCCCGGCTTGCCCGGCACTTCATGGCCCAGCCCAATCGCGTGATGCAACCGATGGAAGCGTGGCGAGATCAGCAGCCGGTCGCCCAGCCATCCGAAATGCAACCGCACGTTGGCGTGCTGCAGGCTCTGCAGCAATTGCGAAATGGCAACCAACAGAACGTACTGCGAAGGCTCAACCCCAATGACGAGCGCCGCGATGGCAAACACCGCACCACGCAATACATCGTCGAGGATGTGGTTGCGGTCATCGGACCACAGCGTCATCTGCTGCTGGCTGTGATGCAGCGAATGCAGGTTCCACCACCAGTGAAATTTGTGTGAGAGGCGGTGATACCAGTAGTCGAGCAGGTCGAACAACACCAGATAGATCAGAAAACTGACGACAGCGACGGATGTGACGCCCGGCCACCAGTCTTCCACGTTCAGGTGCGCCCAGCCCCAGAAGCGCAGCTTGCCGTCGAGGTCGTCGATCAGCGGCTGCAGCATGAAAAACATCAGCAGCGGGAAGAAACCCAGGCGGTGAAAGAGCGTGTAGAAGATGTCGGCACGCACGGCCTTGCGATCTTGCAGCGGCTCCACCGGACGCCAGCGTTCCAGCGGACGGAAGATCAGCAGCAGCACCGCGATCTGCACCAACCCCATCAGCAGCCATTCCGTGCCGGGATAGGCATCTTCAACGTAACCACCCAGGCCGACGGCATAGGTGATCGGCATCACGACGTGCTGGAAGAGCACGTCCTGCGCTTGCGTGAAGGTGTCGGCGATCCAGTCAAACATGTCAGCGGGCCGCAGTGTGCGCCGGGTGGGCAGCAAACCACGCTTGGTACTGCGGATGATCGCGCAGCGTCGCGAAGCAGAAACCCTTGCGTTCCAAGCCGGTGATCAACGGCTCCAGATCCGCAGGCGCCCACGGATCCTTGCGCGACCAGATTCCCAGATGCGCCATGGTGATGTCGCCATCGCGCAGGCTGGACAGCGCCTGCTGCAGCAACGCGTCGTTCGGATAGCGCTCGGACGGCAACTCATCGCCCAGGAAACCGGCGGGCGCCCATGCAACGTGGGCAAACCCGCATTGCTTGGCCCAGGCCTCGGTCGTCGCAGAAAGATGACCACCCGGCGCACGCCACAGCGGATCCATCGGCTGACCGGTCATGGCCTTGAAGCGCTCGGCGCTGTGTTTCAGTTCCGCACAGAACTCAGGCTCGCCCCACACGACATTACGGCCGCCCTGCTCGCCAAACTGCGGGCGGAAACGGACCTTGCCCGCACCCGCCTCTCCCTTGTAGTAGACGTGATCGAAGGTGTGCGTACCGAAGGCGTGGCCGTCGGCGGCAAGCGATTTCCAATACGGTGCCCAGCCGTCATCCAGCGTGCTGTCGCCGTGGATGGTCTTTTCGTTGGCGAGGAAGAACGTGGCGTGGATACGATGGCGGCGCAGCGTGTCAGCAATCAATTGCGCCTGACTCATGCTGCCGGTGTCGAACGTCAGGTAGACGGTGCCTTTGCACGCACCGGCATTCACCCCACCTGGTGCGGCCGTGGCCAGCGCGCACAGGCCCAGCGCTGCCGTGGCAGCGACCGTGCGCAACATCGACAGGCCGGATTTCATCGTCGTGATGCTTAAATCAGGGGAGCGCGCGTGCGGAAGTAAATGCCGTGCGGCGAGCGCCCGACCTTGATCTCTTCCACGACCTTGCGGCTTGCCACATCGACAATCGCCACGCGTTTGGCCCAGCGGCAGGTCACCCACAGTTGCTTGCCATCGGCGGTCAATTCCATGTCGTCGGGACCAGGCGGCAGACCGGTGATGTCGCCCACCTTGGTCAGCGTTTGCTGATCGATGATGCTGATCGTGCCCGACACGCGGTTCGACAGGAACAAGTGGCGCTTGTCACCCAGCGCGCGGAAGTTGTGCGCGCCCTTGCCGGTCGGGATGCGCTTGACGCTGGTACGGTTGTGCCAGTCGATCACTTCGACGTAATCGGCGCCGGTCATGCCAACCAGCAGGTATTTCTGATCGGTCGTGACCCACACCCCGGCCGGGGCGGAGCCAATGGTCATGCGCCACATCACGGTCTGCGTGGGCAGGTCGATGGCCATCACCTCGTTGGAATCCTGCAGGGTGACAAATGCGATCTTGCTGTCGGCGGTATAGGCAATATGGCTTGGTGTCTTGGCCGCAGGCACTTGCTTGGCGATGGTCAGCGCGTGACCGTCCCAGCGGTAGATATCAATGCGGTCCAGCCGGTTGCCGGTGGTCAGGAACCACTTCTGGTCCGGCGAGAAGCCGATCTGATACGGATCGTCGATGCGCGGCACACGCTGCTGAATCTTGCCGGTCACAGGATCGAGGAACACCAGCTCGTTGCCGACCGCGTTGGCAACAATCAACGACTTCTCGTCGGGCGTGGCGATCAGATGGTGCGGCTCCTTGCCGATGGGGAACGTCTCGAGCACCTTGCGAGTGTCCTTGTCGATCAGAGAGACGCTGGCGTCGCCCGAGTTGAGCACAGTGACGACTTCAGCACGTGCCGCATGCGCTGCCATCAAAGCAGCGGCCGAAAGGACAAGCGTGGAAAACCAACGGGAGGCAAACGAGGCGCGCAAGGCAGACATATCGAGAAGATTCAGCAACTTAGCCAGCCATTCTAACGCTCGCATTTACGCCGTCGCTGACACAAATCAAAAAAAGAAAGCGGGAACTTTCCCCGCTCCCAACAACGCATTGCAGCTATCGCTGCATTGATTCCCACACCTTCTGCAGCCGCTTGACCGACATCGGCACCGGCGTGCGCAGCTCCTGTGCAAACAGGGCGATGCGCAACTCCTCCAGCATCCAGCGGAATTCCTCCATGCGCGGGTCATTGCCGCCCTGCCCTTGCACGCGCAACGCCTTTTCCGCACGTTGATATTGCTGGATGAGCGGCGCCATCTCCTGCATGCGCTGCGTGTCGCGGGCGGGGTCAGCCTTGAGCTTGTCGATGCGCAGCGCGATGCCCTTCAGGTAACGCGGGAAGTGCGTTAACTGCACGTACGGCGTCGCCTCGATAAAGCGTTTGTGCATCAGCGTCTTGAGCTGCGCGTCGATATCGGTGGCGGCGGCGGCAAACGGCTTGGCGATCTGCAGCTTGCGCGGCAGTTGCGCATATTCAGCCAGGATGGCACCAACCAGCCGCGCAATCTCCTGCGCCAGCAACGTCAGGCGTGCGCGGCTTTCGTCCTTGCGGGCACCAAAACTGGCGTCATCAGTCGGCAGCGGGTCTTGCAGGCACGCGCGCTCCAGCGTGGCATCCAGGATCTGGTCGCGCAGATCATCCTGCGTACCCAGGTTCATGAACTGGATGGCCATCTGCGACAGGCCCGGGATGTTCTTTTCCAGGTACTTCAACGGCTCGCGCAGCTGGATTGCGAACAACCGCCGCAAGCCCAGGCGATGGATGCGCGTGGCTTCTGCTGGATCATCGAAGACTTCCACATCGCAGTGGTCACCGGCATCGACGAGTGCCGGATAGCCGAACAGCGTCTGGCTGCCTTTGCGAACTTCCAGCAGTTCCGGCAACTCGCCGAAATCCCATGTGGTCAGGCCCGAGTAAAGCGCGGCGTTTGCCGGAGCTTCCGACTTGCCTGCCTTGCCGGGCTTGGCACCCTCGTTCTGGGCTCCAGCCACGGCAGCGTCCTGCGCGGCGATCGACTGGAACGTCTGCTGCGCGCGGCCGCCGAGTTCCGCGCGCAACTGGGCCAGATTGCGGCCCATGTCGAGCTGCCGGCCGTGCTCGTCGATGACCTTGAAATTCATGAAGTGATGCGCAGGCAGCGTTTCGAGCTTGAAGTCGGCACGCTTGAGCGCGATGCCGGTCTGCTCGCGCACGTCGGCAATCAAGCGGTCGAGCAGGTCGCCATCGCCCAACCGCACGCGCGAGACGAATCCAGCAGCGTAGTCCGGCAGGGGCACGCAATGGCGGCGCAGCTTCTGCGGCAGGCTTTTCAGGAGCAGATGCACCTTCTCCTTGAGCATGCCCGGCACCAGCCATTCGGTGCGCTGCGCGGGCACCTGGTTGAGCGCGTACAGCGGCACTGTGAGCGTCACGCCGTCGCGCGGGCTGCCGGGCTCAAAGTGGTACGTCAGGCCCATGTCGATGCCGGCAATCGGCAGCACCTTCGGGAACAGGTCGGTCGTGATGCCGGCCGCTTCGTGCCGCATCAGGTCATCGCGATTCAGGTACAGCAGCTTCTGGCCGCTTTTGCCGCCCGCAATGGCGGCCTCGGCATACCAGCGCTCGAACGACACGGTGTTGTAAATGTCCGCCGGAATCTGGCTGTCGTAGAACGCGTAGATCAGCTCGTCGTCCACCAGCACGTCTTGTCGGCGCGACTTGTGTTCGAGGTTTTCGATCTCGCGCACCAGGCGCTGGTTGTGCGTGAAGAACGGCAGACGGGTTTCGAACTCGCCGTCGACCAGCGCACGACGGATGAACATCTCGCGCGCTTCTTTCGGCTGCATCGGCCCGAAGTGCACGCGGCGCTGCTGATAGACCGGCAGCCCGTACAGCGTGCCACGCTCGAAGGCCGTCACCTGCCCGGCCTTCTTTTCCCAGTGCGGATCGCTCCACGACACCTTCAACAGGTGCGCGCCGACCTTCTCCACCCATTCGGGCTCGATGCGCGCCAGCGTGCGGCCGAACAGGCGGCTGGTCTCGATCAGTTCGCCACCCACGACCCACTTGCCCGCCTTCCGTGCGATGACCGAACCCGGCCACAGGAAAAACTTGATACCGCGCGCGCCGAGGTATTCGCGGCCTTTCCCATCCGCCTCTTCGATGCGCACACCGATGTTGCCAAGCAGTCCCGTCAACAGCGCCAGATGCAACTGCTCATACGTCGGATCGGATTCATTGAGCTTCCAGCCCTGCTCCGCCACCGTGGTATGCAACTGCGAATGCACGTCGCGCCATTCGCGCAGCCGCACATGCGACAGGAAGTGCGAGCGGCACTGGTCCTGCAACTGCTTGTTCGACTTCTTGTGCGCGATGGCCTCTTCGAACCATTTCCACAGCTTCACCCAGCCGAGGAACTCCGATTTCTCATCGGCAAACTGTCGATGCGCCTGATCCGCCTGCTGCTGCAGTTCCTGCGGGCGCTCGCGCGGGTCTTGCACCGACAAGGCGCTCGCGATGATCAGCATCTCGCGCAGGCACTGGTGGTCGCGGCCGGCCAGGATCATCCGCGCCACGCGCGGGTCCAGCGGCAGGCGGGCGACCTGCTTGCCCAGCGGGGTCAGCGCATTTTCATCGTCGACGGCACCGAGTTCTTGCAGGAGCTGGTAGCCGTCGGCAATCGCGCGGCCAAGCGGCGGCTCGATGAAGGGAAACTGCTCAACATCCGTCAGCCGCAACGCCTTCATGCGCAGAATGACCGCCGCCAGCGAAGAACGCAGGATCTCCGGATCGGTAAAGCGCGGCCGCGCAATGAAATCCGCTTCTTCATACAAGCGGATGCAAACGCCGTCGGCCACCCGGCCGCATCGACCGGCACGCTGGTTGGCCGCGGCCTGCGACACCGGCTCGATCTGCAGTTGCTCGACCTTGTTGCGATAGGAATAGCGCTTCACGCGCGCAAGCCCCGTATCAACAACGTAGCGGATACCCGGCACCGTGAGAGAGGTCTCGGCCACGTTCGTCGCCAGCACGATGCGCCGGGCGTTGGACGGTCGGAACACACGTTCCTGCTCTTGCACGGACAAGCGCGCAAACAGCGGCAGGATCTCGGTATGCGCCGGATGGTGCTTGCGCAGCGCCTCGGCCGCCTCGCGAATTTCGCGCTCGCCGGGCAGGAAGATGAGCACGTCGCCCGGGCCTTCGCGGGCAAGCTCATCCACCGCATCGACGAGCGCTTCGTACAGATCACGCTCCTTGTCCTTCTCGTCGCGCTGAATCGGGCGGTAGCGCACCTCGACCGGATACAACCGGCCGCTGACTTCGATGACTGGCGCTGGTCCCTTTGGGCCAGCGAAGTGCTCGGCAAACCGCTGCGCGTCGATGGTCGCCGAGGTAATGATCACCTTCAGGTCGGGCCGGCGCGGCAGAAGCTGCTTGAGATAGCCGATCAGGAAATCGATGTTGAGGCTGCGTTCGTGCGCCTCGTCGATGATGATCGTGTCGTAGGCGCGCAGCAGCGGATCGTTTTGCGTCTCGGCCAGCAAGATGCCGTCGGTCATCAGCTTGACCGACGCCCCCGCCGAGAGCGTGTCGTTAAAGCGCACCTGGAAACCCACGTGCTCGCCCACCGGCGTGCCGATTTCCTGCGCGATGCGCTTGGCCGTAGACGTGGCTGCAATCCGGCGCGGCTGCGTATGGCCGATCAGCCCGGTACCGCCCGCGCCAATGCCTCGCCCGATCGACAGGCAGATCTTCGGCAACTGCGTGGTCTTGCCCGAGCCGGTCTCGCCCGAGACGATCACCACCTGGTTGGCGGCGATGGCCTGGGCGATCTCGTCGCGCCGGACCGACACGGGCAGCGCTTCGGGAAACGTGATCGGCGGAACACGGTTGGCTCGTGCGCGGCGCGCCTCCAGCGCCGCGGCGAGTTCTTCCGGCGTGGGCTTTTGGCGGCGCTGCGGACGAGCATTGCCACCGGGCTTGCGCTCGGGCGGCGGCGTGTCTTTCGGCGATTTTGGGGAAGGCGCCGCCGGGCGTGGCCGGGGCGGCTGGGCGTGGGAATCTGACATCGGGCGGGATTATAATCCGCGCATCTTTCCTACGCCGGCCCGCGCCCCGTGCCGCTTTTCCTCCTCCGTCCGTGACCGCTCGCTCCTCCGCCCCCGCCTCCGGCGTTTCGCTGGCGGCGCACACGCCCGCCCCTGTCGACGTCGCCCCAATTCCGCCCACGCCCGAACAGCAGCAGTTCGTGGACTGGCTGCGCGAGGTGGCGCCTTACATTCACTCCTTCCGCGACAAGACCTTCGTGATCGGCTTTGGCGGCGAGCTGGTCCAGGCCGGCATGCTGGGCGCGCTCGTCAACGACGTCGCGCTGTTGCATGCGATGGGCATGCGCATCGTGCTGGTGCACGGCTCGCGCCCGCAGGTGGAAGAACAGCTTGCCCTGCGCAACGTGAAAACCCAGTTCGTGGATGGCGTACGCGTGACGGACGCCGCCGCGCTGGAATCCGCCAAGGAGGCCTCCGGCGAACTGCGTCTGGATATCGAAGCGGCTTTCAGCCAGGGCCTGCCCAACACACCGATGGCCGGCGCGCGTATGTCGGTGGTGTCCGGCAACTTCGTGACGGCGCGGCCGGTGGGCATCGTCAACGGCGTGGACTTCCAGCACACAGGGCTGGTGCGCAAGATCGATGCGGAGTCGATCCAGCATTCCCTGTCCAACCGCAAGATCGTGCTGCTCTCGCCGCTAGGCTTTTCGCCGACGGGCCAGGCGTTCAATCTGTCGATGGAAGACGTGGCTGCCAACACCGCCACGGCGCTTAAGGCCGACAAGCTCATCTTCATCACGGAGCTGCCCGGCATCATGGACCGCGTGGGCAAGCTGCAGCAGGACCTGTCGATGGAAACGGCCATCGAGCGCCTGCGCGACGGCAGCCTGTCGCACGACACAGCTTATTACCTGCAGCACATCGTCAAGGCGATGCGCGGCGGCGTGCGCCGGGCACACGTGATCCCGTTTGCGCTGGACGGCAGCATCCTGCTGGAGCTGTTTTTGCATGATGGCGTGGGCACCATGGTGTCGCACACCGATCTGGAATACCTGCGCGAGGCCACGCTGGACGACGTGGGCGGCATCGTCTCGCTCATTGAGCCGCTGGAAGCCGACGGCACGCTGGTGCCGCGCGAACGCCGTCTGCTGGAGCGCGACATCGCCAACTTCTCGGTCATCGAGCACGACGGCATCATCTTTGGCTGCGTGGCGCTGTATCCGTACCCGAAAGACGGCATGGCCGAAATGGCCTGCCTGATCGTCTCCCCCGACAGCCAAGGCACCGGCGACGGTGAGCGATTGCTCAAGCACACCGAAGTGCGCGCCCGTGCGCTGGGACTCAAGCGCCTGTTCGTGCTCACCACGCGGACGGAGCATTGGTTCCTCAAACGCGGCTTCGTACGTGCCAGCGTGGACGATCTGCCGGAAGACCGTCGCAAGCTCTACAACTGGCAGCGGCGCTCGATGGTGCTGATGAAGAAGCTCTAAACCCTTGGCGTGCGTCGTGGAATCAAAGCCCGGCGGCGCGCGGCCTTTACAATAGCGGCACCTGCGTCGCGCTTGAGCGGCGCTCCCGCCACACAAGAGGAATCCCCATGGCCCGCATGGTCCACTGCGTCAAGCTCAACAAGGAAGCCGAAGGTCTCGACTTCCCGCCCCTGCCCGGCGAACTGGGCAAGAAACTCTGGCAAAGCGTCTCGAAGGAAGCCTGGGCCGGCTGGCTCAAGCACCAGACCATGCTGATCAACGAAAACCGCCTGAACATGGCCGATTCGCGCGCACGCCAGTACCTGCTCAAGCAGACCGAGAAGTACTTCTTTGGCGATGGTGCAGACGAGGCCGCCGGCTACGTGCCACCGCCCTCGGCCTGATCTGCCGTTACCAATAAAAAAGCCGTTCAGCGCAAACTGAACGGCTTTTTTGTTTGGGCAACGCGAATCCGAAGTGCCGCAACGAGCATAAAAAAAGCCGCCCATTTACGTGAGCGGCTTTTCGATGCGAAACACCTGGCGATCAGAAATCGCGCCGCTGCACGCCGGCTTCCGTTCCTAGCAGCAGCACGTTGGCGCCGCGCTTGGCAAACAGGCCGACCGTCACCACGCCCGGAATATCGTTGACCACTGATTCCAAGCCTTTCGGATCGGCAATGCGCAGGCCCGTCACGTCCAGGATCACGTTGCCGTTGTCGGTCTTGTAGATCTGGCCTTCCTTGGTCATGCGCAGACGCGGCTGCCCGCCCAGCGCAGCAAGTTGGCGGGCCACGGCGGCACGTGCCATGGGCACCACTTCCACCGGCAACGGGAAGACGCCCATCGTCTCAACAAGCTTGCTGCCGTCAGCAATGCAGACGAACACGCTGGCAACCGAGGCAACGATCTTTTCACGCGTGAGCGCGCCACCGCCGCCCTTGATCATGGCTCCCGAGCCGTCGATTTCGTCAGCGCCGTCCACGTAGACGGGAATGGCATCGACTTCATTCAAATCGAGCACCGTAAAGCCATGGCCCTGCAGCCGGCGCGTCGACGCCTCTGAGCTGGACACCGCGCCGGCAAAGCGCGCCTTGTGCGGCGCCATCGCGTCGATGAACAGGTTGGCCGTCGAGCCGGTGCCGACACCCAGCACGGCGCCCTCGGGCACGTTGGCCAATACGTAATCTGCTGCAGCCTGCGCCACCAGCGCCTTCAGTTCATCCTGCGTCATCGCAAAAACTCGGTCGGGATCGGAAAACCCGGTAGTGTACCGGATCAATGCGATGGCTCTCGGCCCGCTGGCGGAGCCAAACCCGCGGAGTACAATCGATTCATCCTTTCACCTCCAGCGCAACGCTGGAACGTACTTCGGACTCGCTTCATGACTCAGCTCGATCAACTCAAGCAGTTCACCACCGTCGTCGCCGACACGGGCGATTTCCAGGCCATGCGCGCCTACGCGCCGCACGATGCAACGACCAATCCGTCGCTGATCCTCAAGGCCGTGCAGAAAGCCGAATACCGCCCGCTGCTGGAACAAGCCGTGCGCGACGCCCGCAGCGACAGTGTGGAAGACATCATCGATGCCGTGCTCGTGGCCTTCGGTTGCGAGATCCTGTCGATCATCCCCGGCCGCGTGTCGACCGAAGTCGATGCGCGCCTGTCGTTCGACACCGAGGCGACGGTCGCTAAGGCCAAGCATTTGATTGCGCTGTACGAGGCGCGTGGCGTGGCGCGCGAACGCGTGCTGATCAAGATCGCGTCGACTTGGGAAGGCATCCGCGCGGCGGATCAGCTCCGTGCAGAAGGCATCCGCTGCAACATGACGCTGCTGTTCTCGCTGGCCCAGGCCGTGGCATGTGCGGAAGCCGGCGTGCAGCTCATCTCGCCCTTCGTCGGCCGCATCTACGACTGGTACAAAAAGGATGCCGGCGCCAACTGGGACCCAGTCGCGCAAGGCGGCGCAAACGACCCGGGCGTGCAGTCCGTCCTGCGCATCTACAACTATTACAAGAAGTTCGACTACCCAACCGAAGTGATGGGCGCGAGCTTCCGCAACATCTCGCAGATTGTCGAACTGGCCGGCTGCGACCTCCTGACCATCAGCCCGGATCTGCTCGCCCAGTTGCAGCAGTCCGACGCGCCGGTCGAACGCAAGCTCTCGCCGGACAATGCCAACGCCGCCAACATCGTGCGCCTGCCGGCCGACGAGAAATCGTTCCGCTGGCACATGAATGCCGATGCGATGGCCACCGAAAAGCTGGCCGAAGGCATCCGCCTGTTTGCGGCGGATGCTGTCAAGTTGGAAGCGTTGATTGAGCCGCTGCGCGTGGCGGCGTAAGGAGAAAGCGGCGCCTTATCCCAGCATGGCTGGCAAACACACGCCCGCCGGCTGGTGGATCACCAGATCGGCCGTAGCATCCAGCGCGCTCGGCTCCGGATTCACGACGATCACCTTGGCGCCGTGGTCCTTTGCCAACCCTGGCAAGCCGGCAGCCGGATACACCATGCCGGACGTACCCACCACCAGGCATACGTCACACGTGTTGGCCGCCTCTTCGGCGCGATAGTTCGCCACAAGCGGTAGTTGCTCGCCAAACCACACCACGCCGGGGCGCAACATCGCGCCGCACGTCGCACAACGCGGCGGCCGGCCCGGCTCGGCCGTGGCGACATCGCATTTGCCGCAGCCGCCCAGCCACTTGTTGGCGAACAGGTTGCCATGCAGTTCGATCACGCCTTCGCTGCCGGCGCGCTGATGTAAGCCATCGACGTTTTGCGTGACAAGCGTCACCGCCTTGCGCTTGGCCAGCGCGGCAATCGCCAGATGGGCGGGATTCGGCTGCGCCTGCAGCACGCGCTCGCGGCGCTCCTGATACCAGTCCCACACCATACGGGGGTGCTTGCGGTATGCAGCCTCGGTGGCCATATCTTCGGGGTTGAAGCGTGACCACAAGCCGGTCAGCGCGTCACGAAACGTGGGCACGCCGGATTCGGCCGAAACGCCAGCCCCCGTCAGCACCATGACGTGCTGCGCGGCCTCGACCCAGGCGTGGGCCTGGGCCAATGCAGCCACATCGGATGCGGCCGTGGGTTCGACGCGCATTACTTCTTGGCAGGTGCTGCTGCGCGTTGGCGCACAGCTTCAAACAGGCACACGCCGCTGGCCACCGACACGTTTAGGCTTTCCACGCTGCCGGCCATCGGAATGCTGACCAGCGCGTCGCACGTTTCGCGCGTGAGACGGCGCATGCCCTCACCTTCGGCGCCCATCACGATGGCAATGGGGCCTTTGAAGTCGGCTTGGTAGAGATTCTGTTCGGCTTCGTCAGCCGTGCCGATCACCCATACACCGCGCTCCTGCAACTCACGCAGCGTGCGCGCCAGGTTGGTCACGGTGATGTACGGGACGGTTTCGGCTGCGCCGCTGGCCACCTTGGCGACCGTCGTGTTGATGCCAACGCTGCGGTCCTTCGGCGCAATCACGGCGTGCGCGCCAGCGGCATCGGCCACGCGCAGGCACGCGCCTAGATTATGCGGATCGGTCACCCCGTCGAGCACTAGCAGCAGCGGTGTGCCTTCAATGCCGTCGAGCAGTTCATCCAGATTGAGCGCCAGCGAAAGCGACTCTGCCTTGGCAACGACGCCCTGATGGCGGTCGGTGCCGGCAATCCCGCGCAAGCGGTCGGCGTCAGCAGGAATGAGGCGCACGCCCGCTGCCTCCGCCGCTTTCAGGAAATCCTGCATGCGGCGGTCGCGACGGTTGGCCTCGAAGTAGATTTCGTCGATCGACTTGGCGCCGTGGCGCAGTCGGGCGGTAACGGCATGAAAGCCGATGAGGAGCTTGGATTTAGACATGGCGCGATTGTACCCGTCTGCCCACGCTCCCCGCCCGCTTTAACGCCCCTTGGTCTTGCGCGGGGCCTTGCCTGCTGCCTTGCGCGGCGCGGTGGTCTTGGCGCCGCCCTTGGGCTTCGTGTTGCGCGCCGGCTGCTTCTTGCGCGCTGGCTTGGCGTGGGCATGGCCCGGGGGCAGTGCACGGCCACCCGGCTCGAACACCGGCTGCTCCTCGATGACGCGATCGAGCGTTTCGTCGAACGACTCCTCCGGCTTGGCCGTACCGCCCAGCAATGCGGCCAACTGGCGCGGCTTCTTGCGGCCAACCGAGGGCGCCGGCGTTGCCCCGGCGGGCTGACGCGCGGTCGCAGCTTCCGGCGCACCAGTCACCTTGGCCGGGCGCAGCGCCTTGGTTGAGGGCTCCTGGATCAGGCGGAAATCCATCTTCCGCGCATCCAGATCCACGCGCAGCAACTGCACTCGCACGCGATCAGTCAGCCGATAGCGGATGCCCGTGCGCTCTCCGCGCAGTTCGTTGCGGGCTTCGTCGTATTGGAAGTAATCGCTGCCCAGCTCGGTCACGTGTACGAGGCCTTCCACGTACAGCTCGTCTAGCTGCACGAAGATGCCGAACGAGGTGACGGCGCTGACGGTACCCGAGAACTCGTTGCCGAGCTTGTCGCGCATGAAGTAGCACTTGAGCCAGGCTTCGACGTCGCGCGAGGCTTCGTCGGCGCGACGTTCGTTGGCCGAACAGTGCACGCCCAATTCATTCCAGATCGCTTCCGCCTTGGCCTTGTTGACAACCGCTGCCGGCACGCCTTTCTCGGCTTCGGCTTGCAGACGACGCGCCTTGGGCGACAGCGCGCTATTCAACTGCACGCCTGGTGCCAGCGCCGGCACGTAACGCGTGCGGTGCAGGATCGCTTTGATGGAGCGATGCACCAGCAAGTCCGGGTAGCGGCGGATCGGGCTCGTGAAATGCGCATACGCCGGATACGCCAGGCCAAAGTGGCCGATGTTGTCCGGGCTGTAGACCGCCTGCTGCATCGAGCGCAGCAGCATGGTCTGTAGCATCGGTGCATCAGGACGCGCGGCCACCTTCTCCATCAGTTCGGCGTAATCGGCCGCCTGCGGCTTGTCGCCGCCGCCCAGCGTCAAGCCGCTGGTTTTCAGGAAGGCCCGCAACGCCTGAAGCTTTTCTTCCGTCGGGCCAGCGTGAACGCGGTACAGCGCCGGATGCTTGTATTTCTCCAGCATCTCGGCCGCGCAGACGTTGGCCGTCAGCATGCACTCCTCGATCAGCCGGTGTGCGTCGTTGCGGGTGCGCGGCAGGATCTGCTCGATCTTGCCCTGCGCGTTGCAGACGATGTACGTCTCGGTGGTGTCGAAGTCGATCGCGCCACGCTCGCGGCGCGCCTTGAGCAGCGTCTGATACAGCTCGTACAGGTCTTGCAGATGCGGCACCAGCGGCGCCCGCTTGGCAGCCTCCGGGCCCTTCACGTTCGACAGGATCGCCCAGACCTCGTTGTAGGTCAGACGCGCCTTCGAGTGCATCACCGCCGGATAGAACTGATAGGCCTTGATCTCGCCCTTGGCCGTGATCACCGCATCGCAGACCATGCACAGGCGGTCCACTTCCGGGTTCAACGAGCACAAACCGTTGGAGAGCTTCTCCGGCAGCATCGGAATCACGCGGCGCGGGAAATAAACCGAAGTCGCGCGGTCAATGGCATCTGCATCCAACGGATGGCCCGGTCGCACGTAATGCGACACGTCGGCAATCGCCACGATCAGACGCCAGCCCTTGCTGCGGCCAATCTTGACAGGCTCCGCATAGACAGCGTCATCGAAGTCACGTGCGTCTTCGCCGTCGATGGTGACGAGCGACACATCGCGCAAGTCGATGCGACCAGCCAGATCGGCATCGCGGACCACGTCGGGCAGCGCTTCCGCCTCGCGTTGCGTCGGCTCGGAAAACTCGTGCGGCACGCCGTACTTGCGCACAGCAATCTCGATCTCCATGCCCGGGTCGTCAATCTCACCCAGCACTTCGACCACGCGGCCAATCGGTTGTACGTAGCGGTCCGGATATTCCAGTATCTCAACGCTTACCACCTGGCCGACCTTGGCCTTGCCCTGCCCCTTCGGCGCGATCAGTATGTCGCGGCCGAGGCGCTTGTCTTCAGGCGCCACAACCAGCGTGCCGCTTTCCGACAGCAACCTGCCGATGACGCGCTTGTTGGCCCGTTGCAGGATCTCGACGATCTGCCCTTCCGAGCGCCCGCGGCGGTCGTAGCCGACGGCACGCACCAGGGCGCGGTCACCGTGCATGGCCTTCTGCATCTCGCGCTCGGGCAGGAAGATATCGGGCTCGCCGTCATCGCGCACGAAGAAGCCGAAGCCGTCGCGATGACCGATCACGCGGCCTTCGATGAAATTGGGCTGGTGCGCCAATTCGTAGCGCCCCTTGCGGTTGAGTTCGATCTGACCATCCCGCTCCATGGCGGTCAGACGCTTGATAAAGCCGTCATGCTCCTTGCGCGTGACCGACAACGCCTTGGCAATGTCGGTGGCAGACAGCGGAGACCCCGACGTGCGCAGCACACCGAGGATTTCCTCGCGGCTCGGGATCGGATAAGTCGGTTGATTCAATTTTTTCTTCTAGAGTGTTGACAGGATCGCAGGATCCCGTAATAATTACAGCTTCGGTACACGCACACCTGCCCAGGTGGCGGAATTGGTAGACGCACTAGTTTCAGGTACTAGCGGGTAACTCCGTGGAGGTTCGAGTCCTCTCCTGGGCACCAGAGTTTAGGAACGGCGCAACGCAAGTTGCGCCGTTTTTCTTTTCCGCGGCCAGATTGCTGTTGCTTGGTTGCTGATGCGACATTCCGCGAGGGGCGACGTGCATTGTGTCTTGGCTATCGCGCCAGGGCCGAGCCCGGGGCTCCGGTCTCACCGCCCAAACGCTGGGTGGGCTCGAAGCCGGGCGCGTCCACAAAGACACACCACGCTTCGATCAACCGCGCAGCTCGCATTGGCCAATTCCTGCAAAGCCAATCCGTACGCGGGTTTCGGGCCAATGTTGCAGCCCGTGACAGCAGGTTACCGAAGTGGCACGCACGACGCAAGCCGCACACGCCACTCCATTCACACCTCGACGCGATCGACCAACGTCTTAAACGCTCGACACTTCACCGTTGCCGGCCGAACGTGACTTGCCGCGCTTGATCCACGCCGCCAAGTTATGCGGGCGCAGCGTATCGTATTCCTCGAATGGCTGATGGATCCAGGGGTTGGTCGGGAGGAACTGAACAGCATAGTCGGGCTTGATCTTCGAGCATCCCTTATGCCACAGCACAGCGGTACGCACGTCGGTCACGGCCGGATAGCGCTCTTTCAGGTGACGCCCAACGCGCTCCAGCGTGATGCCCGAATCCACCAGATCATCCACCAACAGCACGCGGCCCGACAACTCGCCGCGGGTCATCGTGATGTATTGCGCGATGTCGAGATCGCCCTGCTGCGTGCCAGCGGCTTCGCGATAGCTGCTGGTCGCCAAGATGGCCAACGGCAGATCGTAGATGCGCGAAAGCTGATCGCCAACACGCAAGCCGCCGCGCGCCAAGCACAGGATCTTGTCAAACTTCCAGCCCGACTCGTGCACGACGAGCGCCAAGCGCTCAATCAGGCCGTGGTAGTCATCCCACGACACCCACAGATGCGAGTCGTCGTTGATCGGCTGGTTCATGGTGTACCTCTTTGTATCGTGAATGCGGTGCGAGTGGCCGCTATCGTGTTCTATGAAAAACGGCGCTCCATGCAAATTCGCCCGGCGAATCACCGGGCGAATCTACGAGCAGCGCATCAGTCCTTGTAGGGGTGGCGCAGCAGGATGGTCTCGTCGCGATCAGGGCCGGTCGAGATCATAGCGATCGGAATACCAGCCACTTCTTCGACGCGCTTCAGGTAAGCCTGAGCGGTCTCGGGCAGCGCATCCCACTCCTTCAGACCAAAGGTCGAGGTGTTCCAGCCGGGGAATTCTTCGTAGATCGGCTGGCAACGCGCAACGGCATCGGAGCCACGCGGCAGGATGTCGATTTCCTTGCCATCAAGCATGTAGCCGACGCACAGCTTGAGGGTTTCCAGGCCATCCAGCACATCGAGCTTGGTCATGCAGAGGCCCGACACACCGTTGATCTGGATCGCACGACGCAGAGCGGCAGCGTCCAACCAGCCCGTGCGGCGCGGCCGACCCGTAACCGAGCCGAATTCCTTGCCGACATTGGCCAGGCGCACGCCGATCGGATCTTGGCGCGCCGGGTTGTCCGCGTCATACAGCTCGCTCGGGAACGGGCCCGAGCCCACGCGCGTGCAATACGCTTTGGTGATGCCAAGGATGTAATGCAGTTGACCCGGGCCGACGCCAGCACCTGCGGCGGCATTGCCTGCCACGCAGTTGCTCGACGTGACGAACGGATAAGTACCGTGGTCAATATCGAGCAGCGTGCCCTGCGCGCCTTCGAACATCAAATTCTTGCCGGCTGCGTTGGCGGCAAACAGTTCGGCCGAAACATCCGTCACCATCGGGGCGAGGCGGCCTGCGTACGACAGCATCTCGTCCAAGGTCTGCTGGAAGTCGAGCGCCGGGTGATTCAGGTACTGCGTCAGAACAAAGTTGTGGAAGTCCAGATTCTCGCGCAGGCGCTCGGCAAAGTAAGCCGGGTCGAAGAGGTCCTGCACGCGCAGCGCGCGGCGGGCCACCTTGTCTTCGTATGCCGGGCCGATACCGCGACCGGTGGTGCCGATCTTGGCCGCGCCGCGCTTGGTTTCGCGCGCCTTGTCGATGGCCACGTGGTACGGCAGGATCAGGTTGGTTGCTTCCGAAATGCGCAGGCGGTTCTGCACCTGCACGCCGGCCGATTCCAACTCGTCGATTTCTTTGAACAGCGCCTCCGGCGAGAGCACGACACCGTTGCCGATGTAGCACGCGACGCCATCGCGCATGATGCCCGACGGGATCAGACGCAGAATCGTCTTCTTGCCGCCGATGATGAGGGTATGGCCTGCGTTATGTCCGCCCTGGAAACGAACCACGCCTTGCGCATGATCGGTCAGCCAATCGACGATTTTCCCTTTACCTTCGTCACCCCACTGGGTGCCGATGACGACGACATTGCGTCCTTGGCTCACTGCTGGTGCGGACATGTTGAATTTGCAGATGGGTTAAAAACGTATTCTACCCTTGTTGCCAGGGCCTTCCCTGAAATTACCGGGTATTTACACAACGTTATGCAACAACCTCAGACCGAAGCGTTGCGGGGCTTGACGATCCAGCGACCGCCCTCTTCGACGAGTTGCCTGTCGTAGGCAAACTCCTCCAGATCTTCCGGGTGGCCCGGCAGCGACTGGATGACAATTTCGCCCGCGGCGCGCAGCGCGGCAATCGCTTCGCGCAGCTTGGCATCACCAGACCACGGCGCGTGGATGGCAGCGGCGCGCGCTTCCACCGGCGAAATGCCGGCGACCTCGCGCAGGTCCAGCGAAAAACCGGTCGCCGGACGAGCACGGCCGAAAGCCTCTCCGACCTTGTCATACCGGCCGCCACGCGCCACGGCATTCGGCACACCGGCTACATAGGCAGTGAACATCACACCACTGTGGTAGTGATAGCCGCGCAGGTCGGCCAAATCGATGTTGACGGTTGCACCGCCTGCGCGCTCGGCCAACGTAGCCAAATCGTCCAGCGCACGCCCGATGGCGGGCAGCGCGGGCAACTGCTGACGCGCACGGTCCAGCACATCGACACCGCCGTACAGTGCCGGCAACAGGTTGACGGCATCGCGCTGTGTCGGCGGCAGCTCGCCCGTGATAGCACGCAAAGCAGGGACATCCTTGGCGGCGAGCGCCGCGAAGAGGTCATCCTGAATGCGGACGGCAATCGGCGATTGCTCTAGCAACGCCGCCACCACCCCAACGTGGCAAAGGTCCAGGCGTACATCCGCCAGACCGGCGGCCGACAGCGCGGCGAGCATCAGCTCCTGAATTTCCAGATCGGCTTCCAGGCCGGCATGACCATAGATTTCGGCCCCAATCTGCAACGGCTCACGCGTGACGTGAAATCCACTCGGGCGCGTATGCAATACCGAACCTGCATAGCACAGGCGCGTCACGCCAGCACGGTTCAGCAAGTGCGCATCGATACGGGCGACTTGCGGCGTGATGTCGGCGCGCAGACCGATGGTGCGGCCCGAAAGTTGGTCGACCAGCTTGAACGTCTTCAGGTCCAGATCGTGACCGGTGCCCGAGAGCAGCGACTCGATGTATTCCAGCATCGGGGGCATGACCAGTTCGTAGCCGTAAGTGCGGAACAGGTCGAGCATGCGGCGGCGCAACTCTTCAATCTTGCGCGCCTCAGAAGGCAGCACATCAGCAATGGATTCAGGTAGCAGCCAATTGGTCGGCATGGCGGTCTCGCTCGGGAGTCTTGGTACGGCAGAAATTCGTAAAAACGCAGAAAGTGGGCTAGCGATGCAGCAACCGCAGGAGGATCAACCCGATCGCCATCGACACCAGACCAATCACGCGAAGCTTCTCGTCCGGCAGCTCGATCAAGGTCTGGAAGGCGCGTCGCCAAGCCCGCGGCGCCACGAACGGCAGGATGCCCTCGAATACGAGCACCAGCGCGCACGCTGCCAGCAAAACGGTAGGGAGTGACTCTTCCATGGGATGCGGTTGGAAAACGAACAAAACCCCGGCAAGCCGGGGTTTGTCCGCCTCAAATGATCAGCGACGCATTGTACTAGCGATGGCGTCCCGTCTGGGCAGCTGGCGCTGGCGTCGAGCTGCCGCCGTTCGGGCTGCGCATGTATTTGAAGAAATCGCTGTTCGGCTGCAGCACCATCACGTCCTTCCGATCACGGAACGACGCGCGATACGCTTCCATGGAGCGCCAGAATGCGGCGAACTGCGGATCGCGGCCAAATGCATCGGCGTAAATGTCCGCGGCACGGGCGTCGCCTTCACCCTTGATCTTCTGCGCATCGCGGTAGGCATCGGCCAGGACGACTTCGCGCTGACGATCGGCATCGGCGCGGATCTTTTCGCCCTCTGCAGCACCTGTCGAACGCAGCTCGTTGGCCACGCGCTTGCGCTCGGCTTCCATGCGGCGATAGACGGATTCCGTCACGCTGGCCAACAGATCGACACGCTTCAGACGCACGTCGATGATGTCTACGCCGACGGACTTACCATACTCCTGCACGCCTTTGAGGATGCTCTGCATCACAGCTTCACGGTCCGTCGATACCACATCGGACACCGTGCGGCGCGCAAACTCATCGCGGGCGATAGAGTTGATCTTCTGCGTCATGCTGTCCTGCGCGAGGCGGTTATCGCCCTTGAAGCTGACGTAGAACAAACGCGGATCGGACACGCGCCACTTCACGAACCAGTCGACCAGCAGGTTCTTCTTCTCCGCCGTGATGAAACGATCAGCGCCGGCCACATCGATGGTCTGCAGGCGCTTATCCATGAACACCACGTTCTGCAGCGGCGGCGGAAGCTTGAAGTGCAGCCCCGGCTCCTTGATGACCTGCTTGATCTCACCAAAGGCGAACACCACGGCGTACTGCCGTTGATCCACCACGAACACCACCGACGAAAACACCGCCAGGGCAATGACCAGCGCCACGAAGGCAGAAATCAGACGATTCATAGTGCCCTCCTGTTAGCGCGAATCACGGTCACGGTTGCGCAGTGCTTCGCGCGAGCGCGAGTCTGCGTCATTGGCCGATGACGGATTGGAGGGAGTCGGCACGCCCTGCGCCGAACCGCTGTCCTGAGGCGACGCACCCGGCGCGGTAGCCGGACGCGATGTATCGCCCTGCGTCTGCGCGATCAGCTTGTCCAGCGGCAAATACAACAGGCTGCCGTTGCTCTGGTCGACCATCACCTTAGTTGAGTTGGCGTAAATGTCCTGCATGGTTTCCAGATAGATACGGTCGCGCGTAACCTGCGGCGCCTTCGCATATTCGCGTTGCACCGAGGCAAAGCGGGCCGCATCACCCTCCGCCCGTGCGATGACACGCGCCTTGTAGCCTTGCGCCTCTTCGCCCAGACGGGCCGCCGTACCCTTGGCACGCGGCACCACGTCATTGGCGTAAGCCTGACCTTCGGAGATGGCACGCTCGCGATCCTGGCCTGCCTTGGTCACGTCATCGAACGCGGCCTGCACCTGCTCGGGCGGCTGCACGCTCTGCACGTTGACGCTGAGGATGCGGATGCCGGTCTTGTAAGCCGACAGGATGCGTTGAATCGATTCCGCGAGATTGCGGCCAACGGCATCGCGACCTTCGTACAGCACCGCGTCCATCTTGTTGCGGCCGACGATCTCGCGCACCGACGTCTCGGCCGCCTGTGTCACCAATTCCTCATCGCCGCCGCGGTCCGTACGGTTGTAGAACAGGTAGTCGACCGGGTTGGCAATGTTGTACTGAACCGAGAACCGCACGTCGACGATGTTCTCGTCTTGCGTGAGCATCGACGAGTCTTTCAGGTTCGTGTCCTTGATCTGGGTAGTCCGACCGATTTCAAGCGTGCGCACACCCGACAGGTTCACGATCTCGTGCGATTCGATCGGATACGGCAGGCGCCAGTTGATACCCGGCGTTGCCAGATACTTGAAGCGACCGAACTGCAGGATCACGCCCGTCTGGCCTTCCTGCACGATGAAGAAGCCACTGGCCAGCCATAGGCCGACGAGCACCGCCAGCAGCACGCCGACGCCTAGGCCCGAACCACCTCGGCCGTTACCCGGGCGCAGCGGCGTGGGGCCGTCGTTACCGTTACCGCTGTCCTTGCGACCGAACAGGTTGTTCAGACGGCGATTGAAGTCGCGCCACAACTCGTCGAGGTCCGGGGGGCCATCCTGGGGCGGTTTGCTTTGACGTTTCGGTTCGTCTTTGTCTTCGCGCTCGGCGTTGTTGTCATCGCCGCGACCCCAGCGCGGATCGTTCAGCGAAAGCAGCACACGCAAGCGGTGCCACAAACCTCGCGCGTGACGCGGCGAAGTCATGGAAGAAGACTGGGTCGAAATCTCGGGCATGAGCGGTCGGGCTTGTCCTGATTGTCTGACTGCGAAGGAGTAACGGGGCATTCTATCAGCCCTCTTCGTCACCTTTGGCTGAAGAACCGCTGTTCGGCAAGCTTTGCGACAGTTCGTCACGGTGCGCCGGCAGCGAATCACGGCGGGTATCGAAGCGCGGATCGAAATCGCCGTCATGCGGCGCGGGGTGCTCACGCAGCCGGATTGCCGTCTCGACCAGCGCCTCCCGCAACAAATCGAGCCCGGTACCTTCGATGGCGGAAACGAATACACGCCGCACGGCACCGGTTTCGTCACGCTCGATGCGAGGGCCAGCCGCACGCAACTCCTCAGCCGCGTCGATCTTGTTCATCACAAGAATCTGCGGGATGCCGCTGGCGTTGATTTCATCTAGCACGCGATCGACCTGCTCCATCTGCTCATGCTTGACGGTGCTGGCGGCATCCACCACATGCAGCAGCACGTCGGCGTGGACGGTCTCTTCCAGCGTGGCGCGGAAAGCCGCCACCAGTTGCGTCGGCAAATCGCGGATGAAGCCGACAGTATCCGACAACACCACATTGCCCAGCCCCTCCAGGTACAGCCGGCGGGACGTCGTATCCAGCGTGGCGAACAACTGGTTGGCCGCGTACGCACGTGCCTTGGTCAGCGCATTGAACAGGGTCGATTTGCCGGCGTTGGTATAGCCGACCAGGGAGACAGAAAACGCGTCGTTGCGGCTGCGCGAACGGCGCTGTGTGTCATGCTGACGTTGCAGTTTGTCCAACTCGGACGACAGCCGCTTGGCGCGTTCGTCCAGCATCCGGCGATCCAGTTCGAGCTGACGCTCGCCCGGGCCGCCGCGCAGGCCCACGCCGCCCTTCTGGCGCTCCAAATGGCTCCACGCCCGCACGAGACGTGCTGCCTGATATCGCACGCGCGCAAGTTCCACCTGCACCTTGCCGACGTGGCTTTGGGCGCGCTGGCTGAAAATATCGAGGATGAGGCCGGTCCGGTCCACCACGTGACGCCCGAAAAAACGCTCGAGGTTACGCTGCTGAGCAGGACTCAGCGCGTGGTTGAAGATGACGATTTCCGCATCCTCTTCGTCTGCGGCAATCTTTACCTCTTCCGCCTTGCCTGCGCCGATGAATAGCGCTGCATCAGGCCGGGAACGCTTGCCCGTAACCGAGCGCACAGGTTCAGAGCCGGCTGTGGAGGCTAACAGCGCCAGTTCACTCAGACTTTCCTGGAAATCATGTTTGCCAAAATCGACGGCGACCAGAATAGCGCGCGTCGGCTCCGAGCTGGAGGTGGGATGGGATGCCAAACGGGAAATAGAGAAGGGAGAAACGGGGTGGGTGCGTCCCGCCGCGCGGACGGCGGCGGGAGCGAGGCAGAATCAGGCGTCAGGCGCTTCGTCCACGCGGAAATTCACGGCACGGGCCGGCACCACGGTGGAGATCGCATGCTTGTACACCATCTGCGTCACGGTGTTACGCAGGAGCACGACGTATTGGTCGAACGATTCGATGTTGCCTTGCAGCTTGATACCGTTGACGAGGTAGATCGACACCGGCACATGCTCCTTACGCAGCGCATTCAGAAACGGGTCTTGTAGCAATTGCCCTTTGTTGCTCATGGCACACTCCAGATTTATAGGTTTAGTGATGGGTTATGGGGCTAGGAAGCCCGGGTTCAAGCAGGCGACGCAAAAAAAGTTCGTCAAAAGAGTCGGCCAGACGCGTCCAAATGACGCCAATGGCGCCTGGGTTTGCAGACACCAAGCGCCATGTCTCGAGAATTTAGCCTTAGAAATCAGGGAAAGCAAACGGAAAACCGATGACCCCGCCATATGAAATGGCTCGGCCTTTTTGGTGATCCCCCGTTCGAATGCCCCCGCGTCACACGCCCCGGTTGTCGAGCACCGCCCGGGCGATGCTCAATCGTTCGATTGAGCGTACGGGTTTTTGTTCGTACGAAATTCGATCCGAAGCGGTGTGCCTTTCAGCTGGAAAGCTTCGCGGAACCGCCCTTCCAGGAAGCGGCGATAGGTCTCGGGGATATTCGACAGCGCGTTGCCGTGAATCACCACGATCGGCGGGTTGGAACCACCCTGGTGCGCGTAGCGCAGCTTCGGCCGCGAGACGCCGGCACGACGCGGCTGCTGATACTCAACTGCCTCCATCAGCACGCGCGTGAGCTTGGGCGTCGGCAGCTTGACCATGGCAGCTGCGTAAGCGGCGTCCACAGACTTCATCAGCGCGCCAATGCCCGTGCGCTCCTTGGCCGAGATGTAATGCACGTTGGCAAACGACAGGAACTGCAGCTTGCGCTCCATATCGTGCTTGATCCGATCGCGGGCATGGCCGGTCAGACCATCCCACTTGTTCACGCCGATCACCAGCGCGCGCCCAGACTCGACGATGAACCCGGCGATATGTGCATCCTGATCGGAAATGTCCTGCTGCGCGTCGAGGATCAGCACAACCACGTTGGCATCTGCAATGGACTGCAGCGTCTTCACCACCGAGAACTTCTCGATCGCCTCGAACACCTTGCCACGCTTGCGCAAGCCGGCCGTATCGATGAGCGTGTAAGGCTTGCCGTTACGCTCGAAATCCACGTAGATGGCATCGCGCGTGGTGCCCGGCATATCGAACGCGATCACACGCTCTTCGCCGATCAGCGCGTTCACGAGCGTCGACTTGCCTACGTTCGGGCGGCCAACGATGGCGATACGGGTGCCGTGGTTGTGCGCGTCGGCTGCCTCGGCAAGCTCAGGGCGCTCGGCAAAGGCCAGATCGAGCGCCTCGGCCACAAGGTCGTTGACCCCATCGCCGTGCGCTGCCGAGATGGCGGCCGGGTCGCCCAGACCAAGCTCATAGAAATCGCTGGCGACCGCGGTGTAGCGCATGCCTTCGGCCTTGTTGACGGCCAGGAGGATGCGGCGCCCGGTTTTGCGCAGGTAGTCGGCGATCACGCGATCCTGCGGCGCCAAGCCCAGACGACCATCGACAATGAAGATCACGACATCGGCCTCGACCACAGCCTGGCGCGTCTGCTTCGCCATCTCCGCAACGATGCCGTCCTTGGCGACGGGTTCGAAGCCGCCCGTATCGATGGCAATGAACGGACGGTCGCCCACGCGGCCTTCGCCGTAGTGGCGATCGCGCGTCAGGCCAGGGATATCCGCGACCAACGCGTCACGCGAGCGCGTCAGACGGTTGAAGAGGGTCGATTTGCCGACATTCGGCCGCCCTACGAGGGCAATGACTGGTTTCATGCTTGTGTGCCGCACGCGAAAGGCGCCACGGCAAATTCTGAGTGTTGCAACTGCGGTTGGCATCTGCACGGCTGAATGCCTGACGACACAGATGCAAGACGCCCGCGGGGTACGCGGGCGCAAGTTCAAAGCGGCGAGGCCGCCCCGATGTGATGCGTGTGCCGCCACAGCCCATCCGGGCCGAGGCGGCCAATGTTATTTCGGCAGATAGCCGTAAACACCGCCACCGCGGGTTTGCACGACCAGCGTCTGGCCAACCACTACGGGTGCTGCGCCAATGGCACTGCTGTCGGTTTTCACGCGGGCGACGAACTTGCCGTCGTCACGTGATAGGAAGTGCAGCCAACCTTCGGAATCGCCCACGATGACCGCACGGCCAAACGCCAGCGGCGTACCGAGGTCGCGCCACAGCAGCGCATCGTTCTTCCAGAGATCGGTGCCGTTTTGGGCGTTAAAACCGTAGACCACCGACTTCTCGTCAGCGGCAAACAGCCCGTCATCATCTTGCGTCACGCCGGTCGGCGACGAGAAATCACGCCCCCAGCGCGGAGCACCGGTGCTCAGATCAAAACACGCCACGCGTCCTTGGAAGCTGGCCGCACAGACTTGCGAACCGTTGATCGACGGCGCACCAGTCACATCGTTCAGGCGCTCGATTTCCGATACCCCCCGCGGATACGACACGGCAGCTTCCCAGCGCAACGCGCCATTGCTGGCCGACAGTGCGCCCAGCTTGCCACCGGCAAAACCGAGGATGATGTTATCGCCAGCGAAAATCATCGGCAGGCTGCTGCGCAGGTTCAGCGCCGACGGAGAACGCTGATAGATCCACTTGCGTTCACCGTTGCTGGGATCCAGACCGAGGACGCGGCCATCAGTCGTGCGGACGACGACCAGTCCCTGGCCAACAATGGGCGCCGTCAGGACTTCACCGTTGACAGCGATCTTCCACTTCTGCGTGCCCTTTTCGTCGAACGCAATGACCGCGCCCTTCTCACCCGCCACCGCTGTCAGCGTGCCGTCGCTGCCAGGGCCGGAGGTGAGGTCCACGTCCGCCTTGCCTTGCCAGACTGTGCGACCGGTGGCGCCATCCAGCGAGGTCACCGTACCGCCGGCAGCCGACACGTAGACGTTGTTGCCTGCCACCGCCGGCTGCATCACGTAGCGGCCGCTCTTGCCGACGCTCACGCTCCACACCTGGCGCACGGCCAGCACCTGCTGAACGTCCTTCAGCTTGGCCGGCTCATGCTTATTCTTGCTGCTGAACAGCGAGCAACCGCCGAGGACAGCCGTCGCTGCCAGTGCCAGCACTGCCACGCGTGCCGCCTGTGCAACACCGCGCGCGACACCACCCTGCTCAAGTGCGTGAATCATGAAATCGGGATCCTTTTGTTATGCGTTGAATTGCTCGGGTTACGCCAGTCAGGCACCGCCCAGGGCATCCAGCTTGAACTGCACGATCTGGCGAGCCGAAGCATCAGCCGGACCGAACTTCTCCAACGCCAGCTTGTAAGCAGCGCGGGCATCTTCGTTCTTGTTCTGCGCGGCCAGCAGATCGCCGCGACGATCGGCGTACAAGCCAGCGAATGCCGGCGCAACGTCGCCGGAGACTAGCGCGATGCCCTGATCGTAGGCTTTCTCGTCGAGCAGAAGCCCAGCCAGGCGCAGCTTGGCGAGCGCCTCGTACTCATCGTCGCGCGCATGATCAACCGCCCATTGCAGCTGCGCCTTGGCGCCCGCCGCATCGTTGGCTCCGTACAGCGCCTTGGCCGTGGCCAACGCGGTCATCTGCGCATAGGCCGTGCCGCCAAACTTGTCTTCCATGTCAATGGCGGCACGCTTGATCTTTTCAGCGTCCTTGCCATCAACGGCCTTCTGTACCTGCTCGTACAGCACGGACGCTTCGCCCGCCTGCTTGCGCTGCCAGTTCTTCCAGCCGAACCAACCGGCCACGGCCAGCAGCACAACGATGGCGATCCACGTGATCACGTTGCCGTTATCACGCCACCAGTGCTTGAGACTCTCTATCTGTTCCTGTTCTTCGAGATCGTAGGCCATGCTTTGCAGAGCTTGAATATTGGAAGTGAATCGCGGTCGTTCGCTGGCGAACGCACTGCCGCGGTTAGTCGTTGTTGGCCACCATGGCATCGATCAGGCGGTCGACCAGTTGGTCCGACGGCACGGTTTGCTGGGCATCCGCGGTCGGATCGCCACGCAGCGGCTTGATCTGCGCAACACCTTGGGTGACTTCATCGTCGCCAATGATAACCGCATAGGATGCGCCACTTGCGTCAGCACGCTTGAACTGCGACTTGAAGCTGCCGTTGCGGCCTTCCGGCGAGGCGTGAAGGATGACGTCGAGGCCGGCGTCGCGCAGTCGCTCTGCCGCGATCAGCGCCTGCACCTGCGCTTCATCGCCCTGATGAACGATGTAGACGTCACAGCCTTGCGCTTCGGGCTCGAGCTTTTCCTCGCGCAACAGTTCGATGATGCGTTCCACGCCCATCGCCCAGCCACATGCGGGGGCAGGCTTCCCGCCGATCTGCTCGATCAGCGGGTCATAGCGGCCGCCGCCGGCCACGGTGCCTTGCGCGCCCAGCTTGTCGGTCGTCCACTCAAAGACGGTGAGGTTGTAGTAATCCAGGCCGCGCACCAGACGCGGGTTGATGGTGAACGGAATGTTGTTCGCCTTGAGCAGCTTCTGCACACCTTCAAAGTGCGCGCGCGATTCGTCGCCCAGGTAGTCGATCAGCTTGGGGGCACCTGCGGCCATGTCCTGCAGCGCCGGGTTCTTCGTGTCAAGCACACGCAGCGGGTTGGTGTACAGGCGGCGCTTGCCGTCCTCATCCAGGATGTCTTGGAAGCCTTCCAGATATTTGATGAGGTCGGCGCGGTGCGCAGCGCGCTCTTCCGCCTGACCGAGCGAGTTCAGCTCCAGCTTCAGGCCGACCAGGCCGAGATCGTCCCACAGGCGCTGGCACATCAGGATGACTTCTGCGTCGATGTCCGGGCCCGCGAAGCCAAGCGCCTCCACGCCAACCTGATGGAACTGGCGATAGCGACCGCGCTGCGGACGCTCGTGGCGGAACATCGGGCCGGTGTACCACAGGCGCTTCGGGCCGTCGTACAGCAAGTTGTGCTCAATCACGGCGCGCACGGCGGCAGCGGTGCCTTCCGGGCGCATGGTCAGCTGTTCGCCGTTCAATGCGTCGGCGAAGGTGTACATCTCCTTCTCGACAATGTCCGTCACCTCGCCGATGCCACGCACAAACAATTGCGTCTGCTCGACGATCGGCGTGCGGATCTGCTGGTAGCCATAGGCGCGCAGCATGCTGCGCACAGCGTTATCGAAGTGCTCCCACAGCGGGGCGTCACTGGGCAGCAGATCGTTCATGCCTTTGACGCCGGCGATCTTCTGCACGCGTTGTTTTTGTGTATCGCTCATGATGTCACGTTGAAAGCCTGCCTCTCGCATCTACCTGAATGCGGGGCCGACCGGTCGTTTCTTGCTCTGGCTTCGGGCTTCGAAGCCTGTGCCGCATTAGACCGTCGCCGGGGTCTGTGCGCCGTAATGCGTGCGCACGTACTCGTCGACGATCGTCTGGAATTCTTCTGTGATGCGCTCGCCGCGCAGCGTTTTCACCTTCACGCCGTCAACGAACACCGGCGCCGCCGGCGATTCGCCTGTGCCTGGCAGCGAAATGCCGATGTTGGCGTGCTTGCTCTCACCGGGGCCGTTGACGATGCAACCCATCACGGCCACGTTCATCTCTTCGACACCGGGGTACTGCTTTTTCCACGTCGGCATCTGCTCGCGCAGGTACGACTGGATGCGTGCCGCCAGCTCCTGGAACACCGTACTGGTCGTGCGCCCGCAACCCGGACACGCGATCACCATGGGCGTGAAATTGCGCAGGCCCATGGTCTGCAGAATCTCTTGCGCGACGATGACTTCCTTCTCGCGTGGCGCACCCGGTTCCGGCGTGAGCGAAATGCGGATCGTGTCGCCAATGCCTTCCTGCAACAGCACCGACAACGCTGCCGTGGAAGCGACGATGCCCTTGCTACCCATGCCGGCCTCGGTGAGGCCGAGGTGCAGCGCGTAATTGCAGCGACGCGCCAGCTCGCGGTACACGGCAATCAGATCCTGCACGGCCGAGACCTTGCACGACAGGATGATCTGGCTGCCTGGCAAGCCCAGCTCTTCGGCCTTTTGCGCGGACTGGATCGCCGAGGTAATCAGCGCCTCGACCATCACGGCGCGTGCATCCCACGGCGTTACACGCTGCGCGTTCTCGTCCATGATGCGCGCAAGCAGATCCTGATCGAGGCTGCCCCAATTCACACCAATACGCACTGGCTTGTCGTAGCGGCAGGCGATCTCGATCATCTGCGCGAACTGCGTGTCGCGCTTGGCACCCTGCCCGACGTTGCCCGGGTTGATGCGGTACTTGGACAACGCCTGGGCACACTCCGGATAGTCCTGCAGCAGCTTGTGGCCGTTGTAGTGAAAATCCCCCACCAGCGGCACATCCACACCCATGCGGTCGAGCTGCTCGCGGATGGCCGGCACCGCAGCGGCGGCGGCCGGTGTATCTACTGTGATGCGCACCAACTCAGAGCCTGCACGCGCAAGTTCCTTCACCTGGATTGCGGTACCGATGGCGTTCGACGTATCGGTATTCGTCATCGATTGCACACAGACCGGCGCGTCTCCGCCGACATGCACAACGCGATCGCCCCAGCGGATTTCGGCCGCGCGGGAGTTCCGGCGCGGCAATGGGCCCACCAAGGCAGGAGCGCAATCGAGAGGCGTGGTGATTTCCATGATCAGAAGACGTACCGCCCGCAGGCGCCACGTCATTACAAAACGGTTCAGGGCAACGTGGCCCGTGCCACGCGATTGCGGGCGTACTTCTGGAGATCGACGGTGGCACCGCCCACGGCCAGCGACTCAACGGCTTCCGCATTGCCGAAGACGACCTTGAAGGGCGGCGTACCGGTCAGATCGCGCGCGTCACCTTCCTTGGAAATGCCACTGGCGAGCGTCTTCCCTGTCTTGTCCTTGATCTCGTACCAGGACGAACCGGAGAAGCGTACCGAGACCGTGCCACCGCCCGATTCAGCCGGCTTGGCGGTTTCTGTCGGCAGAGTAGAGACCGGAGCGTCGACGTTGATCACAGCCGGTTTGGCACCCGCAACGGCTACAGCGGGCGTCGGCGCGGCACTATTGTCCGAACGCGGCAGCGTGGGCGGCGGCGCCAGCGGCGCAGTCACCACACCGGAGGCCGGAGCGGCCGGCGTAACGGGCGTCAACGGTGTCGGCATCGAAGCAGCCGGCGTTTCTGCGGGCGCCTGCTCAGCCGCTGGAGCCACTTGCGCGGGCGCGGCTTGCTCCACTGCCGGAGCTTCCTTCGCGGTGGAGTCGGTGTTTTGCGTAGCCGCGGTTTGCGTGGCAAACCACTGCTTGAGACGGTCCATACCGGCCAGCGCGCCGGCCGCCACAATCACCGCAACGAGCACGCCGATCAGCCAGCGGCCACTGCCGCTCCGACGCTTGGCAAAGCTCGGTTTGTCGGAGAACGATTCACCCAGCCCACCCTCAGGACGCAAGCCGATGTTGGTGACCGGCGCACGCGCATTCAAACGCGCAAGCTGATCATCGACATTGACCTGCAGCGCGCGTGCATAGGCACGGATGAGCCCCTTGGTAAACGTCATGTCGGGCAATGCACCGACATCTGCCGACTCCACCGCCAACAACTTGCCCGGCGCCACTTTCAATCGCGTGGCTAGATCGTCGACCGTCAGACGCTGATGCTCACGGCCGCCGCGCAGGCGTTCGGCAATCTCGCGCAGCGCTTCGTCGCGCTCCGGCGACGCGGCTGCAGGCGGATTCGAGGCAGGCACCGTCCCATGAGAGAAGTCGGCAGCGCTTGCCACGTCGCGATCAGTCATCCCAGGCTCCTCGTTCGAATGCCGCCTCTTCGGGCGCATTGGGGAAGCGACGCTGCAATTGCGCGCTCCATGCGTTCTGCTGCGAAGTGTCGCCAAGGCGGCGCGCGATGCGAGCGCCCAGCCACAGGCTTTCCGCCGTCGCATTGCCCCGGCCATTCACACGTTCGATAAACGGCATGGCACGCGCATATTCGCGGCGTTTGTAGTAAAGCTGCGCCAACGTGAGGTTGGTCAGCAGATTGTTTGCGTCGATGTAGGTAGCGCGCGTCAGACTCTTCTCCGCGCCGTCCAGATCGCCCTGACGCATCTGGCAGACGCCAAGGTTCGTCCACGGTTTGGCGGGGCTGCCGGCAGCGGGCGCCTCGATGGCCTGGCGCAACATCGCCATGCCTTGATCTGGCTTGCCTCCTTGCGAGCACAGGAACCAGCCGTAGTTGTTCAGCAGGTCACCATCTTGCGGTGTTGCGGCCAGAGCGCTGCGGAAACTCTCGTCAGCCTGTTCGCGTTGACCGAGATTCATATAAGCCAGCGCACGGATGTGATACGCGTTCGGGACATTCGGATCGATCGCGATGGCGTTCTTGATTTCCTCTAACGCTGTCGCACTCTGGCCGGCTTCCAAATACTGCGTCGCAAGTTGCAATCGGATCGCGGCGCGACGGCCAGCGTCGGCCTTTTGATCGGGTACGGTCGTGACTTCTCGTGTCTGTGTCTGGACCGGCGGCGACAATGCGCACCCGGCGGCTGCCAGCGTGAAGACCAGACTGACAGCTGTCGACCAACGCTTCATGCGGTACCCATGCGGTGAGTTGAGTCGGCCCCGACCACGGGGATCTCGACGATCTTGCCGAACTTGCCGCGCTCGGCCAAGCGCGTACGGTCTTTGACCTCGCCAGCGAGCTGACCGCAGGCCGCATCGATATCGTCGCCCCGCGTCTTGCGGATGGTCGTGACAATACCGGCATCCAGCAACACTTGTGAGAAGCGGCGGATCTGCTCATTGTTCGAGCGCTTCAACCCCGATTCCGGGAACGGGTTGAACGGGATCAGATTGAACTTGCACGGCACGTCGGCCACGACGCGCAGCAGTTCACGGGCGTGCTCGACGGTATCGTTGACCCCATCGAGCATGCAGTATTCAAAGGTGATGAAATCGCGCGGCGCGAATTCAAGATAGCGGCGACAGGCAGCCATCAGTTCGGCCAGCGGGTACTTCTTGTTGAGCGGCACGAGCACGTCGCGCAGCGCGTCGTTGGACGCATGCAGCGACACAGCAAGCGCCACGGGCACATCGCGCGCAAGGCGGTCCATCATAGGAACCACGCCGGAGGTAGATACCGTTACACGCCGGCGCGAAAGGCCATACGCGTTGTCATCCAGCATCAAAGCCAGCGCCGGCACCACGGCGTCGTAGTTCAGCAGTGGCTCGCCCATGCCCATCATCACCACGTTGGTGATGACGCGGTCGTCCTTGGGGCCGCGACCGAGCTGCTTGCGCATGGCGAACTCGGCCATCCACAGCTGACCGATGATCTCGCCAGTGCTGAGATTGCGGGAGAAACCCTGCTTGCCAGTTGAACAGAACCGGCAATTGACGGCACACCCCGCCTGAGACGATACGCACAACGTGCCACGCGTCTCTTCGGGGATGTAGACCGTCTCGACGGCATTGCCCTGCCCCACGTCGACCAGCCACTTACGCGTGCCGTCCGACGAGAGGTGATCGGTAATGACCGCCGGTGCCTGGATGTTGGCGCGGGTCGCGAGCTTTTCGCGCAGCGACTTGGCGAGATCGGTCATCTCGCCAAAGTCGGACGCGCCCGACTGGTGAATCCAGCGCTGCAACTGCTTGGCGCGAAACGACTTCTCACCCAGGCTCTCGCAGTACGCGAGAAGACCCTGTGCGTCGAAATCGAGAAGATTCACCACATCGCTCATGACTTGCAACCCAAAACCACCAATCCCAGTCTAGTGTTGACGCTTAGCGGCTGTAAATGTTCAAGCCCGGGAAGAAGAAAGCGACTTCCACAGCAGCCGTTTCAGCAGCGTCCGAACCGTGCACGGCGTTGGCGTCGATGCTGTCGGCGAAGTCGGCGCGGATCGTGCCCTTCTCAGCCTTCTTCGGATCGGTTGCACCCATCAGGTCACGGTTCTTGGCGATTGCGTTTTCGCCTTCCAGCGCCTGCACCATCACGGGGCCCGAGATCATGAAGTCCACCAGATCCTTGAAGAACGGGCGCTCCTTGTGCACGGCGTAGAACTGCTCGGCTTCTGCGCGCGACAGGTGGATCATCTTGGCCGCGACGACCTTCAGGCCTGCGCCTTCGAAGCGGGCGTAGATCTGGCCGATAACATTCTTGGCCACGGCATCCGGTTTGATAATCGACAAAGTGCGTTCGAGCGCCATCAAAAACTCCAAAAAATGAAGGTGTTACGTGAAAGATAAACGTTAGATTCTAACACGGGAGGGAGCCAGATTGGATGTCAAGCGGTGCAACCCGATGCCACGCATGTCGAGAGAGAAAAGAGGTGCAGCAATCACTTCACCCTGAACAGGCTGCCTTTCGATGAACGCGCCTTAGCATCCCCTTATTGGGCGCACGAAAAGTCACCTGCGAAGGGTATTTTCCGCCGCGATTGTCCGCCAGCGACCGGAACCGCGTGGCATGCTGACTCTCCAAGTAAGGACGATGCGGCTTGCAAAAGCCGGCTTCGGATGCCACATTCGCTGTGTCGTCGCATTGTCTGCAATGTCATTCACCCCAAGGAGTTCGCATGGACAACCAACTCAACACGTACGGTTTTGGCGCTTCCGGCACCGCCGGCGCGTTGGCCGTCCGCAACCGCGTGCTGCGCAATACCTATTGGCTGCTCGCGCTTTCCATGATCCCCACCATCCTCGGTGCCTGGATCGGTGTCGCTACTGGCTTCAACCTGATGGGACGTAACCCGCTGATGGGTTTCGTCATCTTCATGGCAGTGGCCTTTGGCTTCTTCTACGCCATTGAGCGCTTCAAGAACAGCGGCGTCGGCGTGGCGCTGCTGCTCGGCTTCACGTTCTTCATGGGGCTGATGCTGTCGCGGCTGATCGGCATGATCCTGGGCTTCTCGAACGGCGCGTCGCTCATCATGACGGCCTTCGGCGGCACGGCGATCATCTTCGGTGTGATGGCGACGGTGGCCACAGTCAGCAAGCGCGATTTCTCCGGCCTGGGCAAATGGCTGTTCATGGGCGTGCTGGTGCTGATCGTTGGCTCAGTGGCCAATATCTGGCTGCAACTGCCGGCGATGATGCTGACGATTTCGGTGCTGGCCATCGCAATCTTCTCTGCCTACATCCTGTTTGACGTGCAGCGCATCGTGAACGGCGGCGAGACCAACTACGTGACCGCCACCCTGGCGATCTACCTGGACGTCTACAACATCTTCACGAACCTGCTGGCAATCCTGGGCATCTTTGGCGGCAACCGCAACTAAGCTTGATCGCTGCGGCTAATGAAACAAAAAACCGGCGCCAAGTGCGCCGGTTTTCTTTTGCACGCAAGACTACGTGATGGGCGATCAGTCGCGCTCGAATACCGCCATCGATTCCACGTGCGATGTGTGCGGGAACATGTTGACCACGCCCGCACCCGCCAGCCTGTAGCCCGCCTCATGCACAAGCAAACCCGCATCGCGCGCCAGCGTCGCCGGATTGCATGACACGTAAACGACGCGCTTCGGCAGCAGATCGGCCGCCTCACCGCCACGCTGAGACAGCTCAGCCAGCGCCTTGGATATAGCCAGCGCGCCTTCGCGCGGCGGATCGATCAGCCAACGGTCAAACTTGCCCAGCGCGGCAATATCATCAGCCGTCACTTCGAACAGATTGCGGCAAGCGAATGTCGTCTTCGCGTCCAAGCCGTTGTGCTGGGCGTTGGCAAGCGCACGTGTCGTCAGCGCCTCACTGCCTTCGATACCCATAACCTCGCGAGCACGCGTGGCCATTGGCAGCGTAAAGTTGCCGATACCGCAGAACAGGTCTAGCAGCCGATCATCCGGTTGCGCATCGAGCAGCTTCAGCGCCCGCGACATCAGCGCCCGGTTGATCTGGTGATTGACCTGCGTGAAATCCGTCGGCCTGAACGGCATGGTGATGCCGAACTCTGGCAGCGTGTACGTCAGCGTACGATCAAGCGGATGGAACGGATAGACCGTATCCGGCCCCTTGGGCTGCAGCCAGAACTGAACGTTGTGATGATCGGCGAAAGCGCGCAGTTCCGCCTCATCTTCAGCGGTGAGTGGCTCGAGGTTACGCAACACCAGCGCGGTCAGATCCTGGCCGACCGCCAGTTCAATCTGCGGCATACGCTGCACGATCGACAGGCGCCCCACCAACTCGCGCAGCGGCACCAGCAGCGCGGACACGTGCGGCGGCAACACCTCGCACGACGTCATGTCCGCCACATAGCTGCTTTTGCGCTCGTGAAAACCCACCAGCACGCCACCTTTGGCCGCAACATGGCGTACGGTCAAACGCGCGCGATAGCGGTAGCCCCAATCGGGGCCAGCAATTGGCCGGAATACCACGTCTGGACGCAGCTTAGCCAAATGCCACAGATCGTCTTCCAGCACGCGCTGCTTGATTGCAACCTGCGCACGCGAATCCAGATGCTGCATCGAGCAGCCACCGCACACCCCAAAGAACTTGCACTGCGGCGTCACGCGCGAAGCGGACTGGCGCAGAATGTTCACAACGCTCGCCTGCTCGTACGACGGCTTGACGCGGTGACTGCGGTACATCACCCGCTCACCCGGCAACGCGCCTTCCACGAAGACGACCTTCCCCGGCGTGCCATCCTCGTTCATCAGACGCCCGACGCCGCGCGCTTCGCCATCGAGCGAAACGATTTCCAACGGGCCAGCCACCGGCATTTCGGGCTTACGTCGGCCGCGGGGCTTGGCCGACGGCGTGTCCGGCGCAACCGTTGCTGGAGCAGAAGAGGAATGCGTGACGTTGGGTGCAGCTTGAGACACGAGCGAGCCTGGGCAAAATGAGGACAAGGGCGGCATTGTAAGACACCGGAGGACCGGCATGGGCACCGTCATCCTGACGTGGAATATCCAGTGGGGCCGCGGCGTCGACGGGCACGTCAGCCTCGAGCGCCAACTCATGCAAGCCCGAGCAATGGCCGAATTCGACGTGCTGTGCCTGCAGGAAGTCACCTCCGGCTTCAGCGATCTGCCGGGCCGACCTGATATCGACCAATGGAGCGAACTCGCCGACGCGCTTGGCAGCGGGTACACCATCATCTGCGGGTTCGCACTGGAGCGGCAAAACGGCACGCGTGTACAGCGCTTCGGCAACGCCATTGCCACGCGCCTACCCGTGCATTACATCCGACGCCACGCATTACCCTGCCCGCCCGATGCTACGCCGTACATGCCACGCATGGCCATTGAGGCGATCGTACAGGCGCCGTTTGCTGCCTTGCGCGTCGTTACAACGCATCTGGAGTACTACTCGGAGCCTCAGCGTGTGGCGCAGATCGATGCACTGCGAGCCATCCACACGGAAGGTTGTGCGCGTACGAATCAACCATCCGTGCTTGGCACCGAGCCCGAAGCCGGGCCTTTCCGCCCGCTTGCGCAGACGTCAGCAACCATCGTTTGCGGCGATTTCAACTGCAAGCCGGATTCGACGCCCAAGCGCCTGGCCACCGTGCCATTCACTCACGAACCCGCTTTGCATGATGCGTGGGAGATTGCGCACGGCGCAACGCCTCAACCGCCGACTTTCGGTGTACACGACCGCGCCGGCTGGACCGAACCGGCCTATGCGTGCGATTTCATGCTGATCAGTGAGCCACTGAAGCCGCGGGTAGTGCGCGTGGAAGTCAACAGCGCCACGCAGGCGTCGGATCACCAACCGATGCTGCTGGAACTGCGGAACGACTGAAAACAGAGGAGAAAGAAAAAGACGCTGCGGCGCTTTACAGCACCGCGTCTTTGCGCACGCCTTGCGAGGCGAAATGGCGCTTAAGCTTGACCAGCGCCTCTTGCTGAATCTGGCGTACGCGTTCGCGGGTCAAACCCATCTCGGCGGCCAGTTCTTCCAGCGTTGCAGGCTCAATGTAGTTAAGGCCGAAGCGACGCTCAACCACGTAGCGATGTTTGTCGGACAAGCGTGCGAGCCACGACTTCATCAACTGCGACAGCTCGCGATGTGCCACCTCCTGATCGGGCGAGGCACCATGCTCGTCCGACAAGAAATCAAGCAGGCTCGTGCCGGGATCAAGATCGAACGGCGTATCCAGTGAAGTCGTGTGCTCGTTGAGCGAGAGCACGTCCTGCACTTCCTCCGTGGTCTTGCCGAGCAGATGGGCGATGTCTTCGAGGCTTGCGTCACGGCCATCCACGCCACTCTTTTCCAGATGGCGCTTGGCGCGTAGCACCTGGTTGAGCTCGCGAATTACGTGCACCGGCAAACGAACCGTGCGCGCCTGATTCATGATCGCGCGCTCGATGCTCTGGCGGATCCACCACGTTGCATACGTGGAGAAGCGGAATCCGCGTTCCGGATCGAACTTTTCAATCGCGTGCATCAGACCCAGGTTGCCCTCTTCGATCAGATCGAGCAACGGCACACCGCGGTTCAGATAGCCCTTGGCAATGCTCACGACCAAGCGGAGATTGCGCTCGATCATGACTTGGCGCGCGGCAAACTCGCCCGCCTTGGCCAATGTCGAGAAATGCAGTTCCTCGGCCGGGGTCAGAAGCGGCTTGATGCTGATGCGATTGAGATAGTGCTGAACGGTGTCGGCGGCCAGTTCGGCCTGCAGCACCTTGCGGAAGTCTTCCTCGGGTGCGGCTTCCTCGGCCTCTTCACCCTCTTCCTCTTCTTCATCGGGCTCGTCGGCACTGTCCGACGTGTCATTGAGATCGGCAGAATCGGAAGCAGGCAGGTCGTCGACCAGCGCGTCGACGATTTCGATTTCTTCAGCAGGGGGCTGAGCCTCGCCGCGCGCACGCCGTCCCGCACGCCCATTCGGGGTGCGCTGACCCTCTACAGCAGCGTCGATGTTGTCATCGGCGGGGGTGACGGGCGTGGCGGCTTTCTGGCGCGGCATGCATTCCTCTATTGAGGCGGCAAGTAGCGCATCGGATCGACCGGCTTACCGTTGCGGCGCACTTCAAAATGAAGCTTCACGCGGTCCGCATCGGTACTGCCCATTTCGGCGATCTTCTGCCCTTTCTTAACCGTGGATTGCTCGGTGACCAGAACCTTATCGTTGTTGCCGTAGGCGGTCAGGAACGTGTCGTTGTGTTTGATGATGACAAGATTCCCGTACCCACGCAAGGGTCCAACGTGGATCACTTTTCCGTCGTCGGCAGCGACCACCGCGTCACCACGTTTGCCACCAATGTCGATGCCCTTGTTGCTCTTGTCATCGAAACGGTTGATGAGCGAGCCGCGTGCTGGCCAGGCCAGCGAGATTGCGCCGTCGCTTGCCCCGGCAGGAGCACTGGACGACGCTGCGGGCGGCGGGGTCACCGGCGTGGATTCGACCGGCTGCGTAGTCGTATTGGCCGGGCGAACCGGCGTGACCACGGCCCCGTTGCTGCTGACATCCGCATTCGGCGGAACAACGCGCAACAGCTGATCGACTTCGATCTGGTTCGGGTTGGCGATGTTGTTCCAGGCCACCAGGTCTCGCGGCGCCTGGCCGTTACGCAAGGCGATGCTGTACAAAGTATCGCCACGCTTGACTCGATAGTAGCCGGGGGGCGGCGGCTCCTGCGACACGGTGCCGGTGCTGCCGGCACGCGAGGTGCGGTCGAGAACAGGGGCCTGGTTGCCGGAGGATGCGCAAGCCGCCAGTAGTGCGGCCGACACCATCGCCACGGCGAGCCGGCCTGCGCGTGCGGGGCTTGGACGGTTCATGGAGCTCCGGGAAATGAACATGCTAAACAGTTCCTGATTTTAACGGGACAAAGAAAACGCCTTCAAGCGCGGTACTGTGAAACTGGAAGCGGCTGCGGCGCTCGATAAGAACGAGCTGCTGCGCGGGGCCGCTGTTGCGATCGGTAGCCACCGGAGCAATCAGCCGGCCGCCGACGGCCAACTGATCGAGAAGCGCCTGCGGGACCTCCAGCCCTGCCGCCGCCAGGATGATGGCGTCGAACGGCGCGGCCTTCGGCAGCCCCAGCATGCCGTCGCCATAGTGCAGACGGATGTTTGGCACGCGGAGTGGCCGCAAGTTCGCTTTGGCTTTTTCGTGCAGCGGACGGACGCGCTCGATCGAATACACTTCGTCGGCGAGCTGCGCCAGAACGGCCGCCTGGTAGCCGCAGCCGGTGCCGATTTCCAGCACGCGAGCGAGCGGCATGCCAGTGCTGCCGGACCGTCCACTCAACAACAACTCGATCATCCGCCCGACCACTGACGGCTTCGATATCGTTTGCTGATGGCCGATCGGTAACGCGGAATCCTCATACGCCTGCGAGGCAAGGCCGGCATCGACAAACAGATGTCGCGGGACCGAGCCAATTGCAGCGAGCACCCGCTTGTCAATCACGCCTCCGGCCTGCACACGGCCAACCAGCGCCTGACGCGCACGGTCAGAAGCCATGCCGCCGGCCGCCGCGTGCGCTGCCGCTGTGCGTGCCTGTACAGCGCTCGCGGCGACAGCGCCGACAACAGCGTCGACACCCGCCACACGCTGTGGCGCAGGCGCAGGAGCGGATGCGGGCGACGCACGCTCAACGGATGCCGCACGCACCGGCGTGGGGCGCGACACTGCGCTTACCCCCGACGAGATACGCGTTTCACGCTGGCGTTCCACAGGCTTGCGCTCGACCACAGCATCGAGCGTCAACGGAAAGCGCCGGTCGCGCGGGCGTTCAGACATGAGCCACCGTGGCGATCATGGCGTCTGCCAGCGGCGCATGGTGCGCAGTTGGGCCGTATCGGTCAGATCGAGCTGCAGCGGGGTCAGCGAGACGAACCCGTGCGCGACGGCATGGAAATCTGTGCCCTCGCTGGCGTCTTTCGCATCGCCGGCGGCACCGACCCAGAAGATCGGCTCGCCGCGCGGATTGGCCTGGCGAATCACCGGCTGCGATTGGTGACGCTTGCCAAGACGCGTCGCACGCCAACCGGCAAGCTCGCCATACGGCAGATTCGGGATATTCACGTTGAGCAGGACGGGACCATCCAGCGGATCGGACAGATAGCGCTCGACCACCTCGCGGGCAATGCGCTCGGCAGCGTCGAGGTGCGTCCAGCCCTTGTCGGCCTGCGAAAACGCAATCGACGGAATACCGAACAGATGGCCCTCGATGGCAGCGGCGACGGTGCCGGAATACAGCACGTCTTCGCCCATGTTCTGGCCCTGGTTGATACCGGAGACGACCAGGTCGGGCTTCTCTTCGATCATGCCGGTAAGCGCGATGTGCACGCAATCCGTCGGCGTGCCGTTGACGAAGCGAAAGCCCTTCTGGGCACCGTCGCTCGCTTCGAACACCGAAAGCGGGCGCTGCAGCGTGAGCGAGTTCGACGCGCCGCTGTGGTTCTGCTCTGGTGCGACCACCGTCACGCGGCCCAGCGGGCTCAGCGCACGATGCAGCGCCGCGAGCCCGGGCGCGAGGTATCCGTCGTCGTTGGCAATGAGAATATGCATGGCGCGGATTGTAACCGAGCAACGTTCGCGAATCGTGCTCGCGCACACGTTCTGCACGCTTACAAAAAATGCATCGACAAGCCGCACGATCCATCGCATCCGGTTAAATCGAACGACCGTGCTTTTATTCGGTTACACTGCCAGACGAGATCGCGTGCAATGCATGCGAGATGGCGAACAATCCAACGCAAGACTGTTGAGGAGACACAAGATGAAAGCCGTCGTCTGCAAGACCTGGGGCCCGCCCGAATCGCTGGTGATCGAAACGCTGCCGGACCTCTCGCCGGGCGCCGGCGAAGTCGTGATCGACGTAAAGGCCGCGGGGGTGAATTTTCCTGACGTGCTGATCATCCAGAATAAGTACCAGTTCAAGCCAGAGCTGCCGTTTACGCCGGGCTCGGAAGTCGCGGGCGTGGTCAATGCGGTAGGCGAAGGCGTGTCACACCTCAAGGCCGGCGACCACGTGATCGCCTTCCTTGGCCAGGGCGCCTTTGCTTCACAGGTGAAAGCATCGGCCAAGGTGGTGATGCCAATGCCGCCTGGCATGGCGTTCGACACCGCCGCCGCATTCACACTTACGTACGGCACGTCGCACCACGCGGTGGTCGATCGCGGGCAACTGAAGGCTGGCGAGACGATGCTTGTGCTCGGCGCGGCCGGCGGCGTTGGACTGGCAGCCATCGAGATCGGCAAGGCGATTGGCGCGCGCGTCATCGCGGCGGCGTCGAGCGACGAAAAGCTGACGGTCTGCAAAGACCACGGCGCCGATGCGCTCATCAACTATTCGACCGAAGACCTGCGCGAGCGCATCAAGGAATTGACCGACGGCAAAGGCCCGGACGTGATCTATGACCCCGTCGGCGGCATCTACGCGGAACCGGCCTTCCGTTCGATTGCCTGGCGCGGCCGCTACCTCGTGGTCGGATTTGCCAACGGTGAGATTCCGAAGATGCCACTGAACTTGGCGCTACTCAAAGGCGCGTCGCTGGTCGGCGTGTTCTGGGGCGAGTTTGCTCGTCGCGAGCCGAAGGCGAATCTGGCGAACATGATGCAGATGCTCGGCTGGATGCAGGAAGGCAAGATCCGTCCGCATATCTCGGCGCGCTATCCGCTGGAGCAGACGACACAAGCGCTGCTGGACATGGCGGCGCGCAAGGTGACGGGCAAGGTGGTGATCCAGCCGTAAAGAACGCACGCGCTGGAGACAAAAAAGCCGCGCAGGTTGATCGCCTGCGCGGCTTTCTATTTGGTGCAACGGATTATCAGGCCGCTTCTTCCAGCGTCGGGTAGTCGGTGTAGCCCTTTTCCTGGCCACCGTAGAACGTTGCGCGATCCGGCTGGTTGAGCGATGCGCCGGCACGGAAGCGCGCCACCAGATCGGGATTGGCGATGAACGGACGACCGAACGCAACGGCATCCGCCAGACCGGAGGCGATCATCTGCTCGCCCTCTTCCGCCGTGTATTGGCCGCACACGATGAGCGTGCCCTTAAAAGCGTCGCGCAGTTGCCGGCGGAAATCGTTGGTTAGCTCGGGACCGCCGGCCCAATCCGGCTCGGCAATGTGCAGATAGGCGATGCCACGCTTGGTCAGCTCGCGGGCGAGGTACAACGCGCTTTCTTCGGCCTGTGCGTCGGCAATGTCGTGCGCGACGAAGTGCGGCGACAGGCGGATGCCGACGCGGTCTGCGCCAATCTCGGCGATGGCGGTATCGACGACTTCGAGAATCAGTCGGGCGCGGTTTTCCAGGGAACCGCCGTATTGGTCGGTGCGCTGGTTGCTGTTTGTCGACAGGAATTGGTGCAGCAGGTAACCGTTGGCGGCGTGGATTTCAACGAAATCGAAACCTGCACGGCGTGCACGCAGCACGGCTTGACGATATTGCGCGATCACGCCAGGGATTTCTTCCGTGGCGAGCGCGCGCGGCTCGCTGGTCGGCACATTGGCGGGCGTGCCGTCGGGCTGCACGACAAAGCTCTGTGCGCCCTTTGCGACGATGGCCGACGGCGCGACAGGTGCCTGGCCATTTTCCTGCAGCAACGTATTGGAAATGCGGCCCACGTGCCAGAGCTGTTGCGAGATGCGGCCGCCCTTGGCGTGCACGGCATCCACCACCGCCTTCCAACCGGCTTCCTGTTCGTCGGTGTACATGCCCGGCGTCCAGGCGTAGCCCTGGCCTTGGCGGGAAATTTGCGTTGCTTCCGTCACGATCAGGCCCGCGGTTGCACGCTGCGCGTAATAGGTCACGTTCAGTTCGGTCGGCACGTCGCCAGGCTGACCAGCGCGCGAGCGCGTGAGCGGCGCCATCACGACACGATTGGCGAGAGTCGTACGGCCGGTCTGAATCGGGGACAGCAGTTGTTGGGTCATATCAGCTCCTGAAAGAGAGACTATTCGACCGGTCATCTAGAACCGGAATCAAAGAAAAAGCGAGGAACATGCCTCGCCGGCAATGGTTTGGGTTGCAATCAGTGTTTCGGCTTGGCCAGCAGGATTTCAGTTTGCGCCACACAGCTCTTGAATGCGGCGACCGTGCGGTGCGCCTTGGCCAACAGCGCGCCGCCCATCCACATGGCGTACAGCCCCTCGGCCAGCTGACGCGCATCCTCCACAGGCGCTAACGAACCGTCGGCGACGCCTGCCTCGATTGCCGTGGCGATGCGCTCGACCATGCGCGTCATCCCCGTCGAAAGGACCTTGCGCATCGGCTCCGACAAATCCGATACCTCCCCCGACAGCTTGACCGCTAGGCAGGTGACCTCGCATGCGCTGCGTTCATGCAGATCGATCCAGGCCATGAAATAGCGCAGCAGCCGCTCGCGGGCGGTGATGCGCGTGTCGTTGAACAGGCTCACAACGCCCGCGTCGTAGTCCTGGAAATAGCGCTCCAGCATGGCGACGCCAAAATCTTCCTTCGACCCAAAGTAGTAATAGAACGAGCCTTTGGGTACCTGCGCGCGGCCGAGGATTTCCGCCAACCCGACGGCCGAAAAGCCGCGCCCGAGGATCAGCTCGGCACCGGCGTCCAAGATGCGGTCGCGGGTGTCGTGCCGGGCTTCGGCGCCTTCAACGGTGACGGGTTCGGGGTGCTTGCTCATGATGGATGGCATTGTAGTAGACCGACCGTCTAGTTGTATGACCCTGCTCATGGCAGGGTCGATGTGACGCTTGCGTCGTTAGCGCGCTCGCTCAGAGCTTTTCAGTCTCGCCGCTCTTCGGTTGCCAGCGCATCAGGCGTTTTTCCATCAGGCCGACGAGCCAGTCGAGTACCAGCGCAAATACCGTCAGCACGACGATGCCCGCAAACACGGTGTTGATATCGAAGGTCCCTTCGGCCTGGAGGATCAAGTAACCGACACCGCGCGCCGAGCCGAGATACTCACCCACCACCGCGCCAACAAAAGCCAGCCCCACCGACGTATGCAGCGACGAGAACACCCAGCTCGTCGCGCTCGGCAGGTAGACAAAACGCAGCAGTTGCCGCTGCGATGCGCCCAGCATGCGCGCATTGGCCAGCACGACCGGGCTCACTTCCTTCACGCCTTGATAGACGTTGAAGAAAACGATGAAGAACACCAGCGTCACCGCCAGCGCGACCTTAGACCAGATACCCAGTCCGAACCACACGCCGAAGATCGGCGCCAGGATCACCCGCGGCATCGAGTTGGCCGCCTTGATGTACGGATCAAGCACCGCCGAAGCCGCCGGGCTCAGCGCCAGCCACAGGCCTGCGCCCAAGCCGGAGGCCGTGCCGATGGCAAATGCCAGCACCGTCTCGGCCAATGTCACGCCAAGGTGCTGATAAATATCGCCTTCGGTAACGAACCACGCCCAGACGCGCTGGGCAACGATGAGCGGTTCTCCGAAGAAGAACGCAACTTCCTGCGAGCGCGTGGCGAAGTGCCATACGCCCAACGTGACGACCAGCAGGCCAAGCTGCCAGGTGCGCAGCGCGAATGGAGAAAGCGGACGGTTAGCCATGGATGCAATCGATCAGATTCAGGTCAAGCCACGCGGCGGTGCTGCGCATAGCCCTTGAGCACTTCTTCGCGCAGCACATCCCAGATGCGCGAATGCAGGTCGACAAAGCCGGCCTGGTCACGAATCTCGGCCACATCGCGCGGGCGCGGCAGGTCGATGGTGAATTCGCCGATCGGGTGCGTGCCAGGGCCGGCAGCCAGGACGACCACGCGGTCGCTCATGGCAATGGCTTCGTCCAGATCGTGCGTGATGAACAGCACCGCCTTTCGTTTAGCAGCCCAGAGATCGAGCACCTCGTTTTCCATCAGCTGACGCGTCTGAATGTCGAGCGCCGAGAACGGCTCGTCCATGAGGATGATGTCAGGGTCGAGCACCAGCGTTTGCGCCAAGCTCACGCGCTTGCGCATGCCGCCAGAAAGCTGATGCGGATAGCGATCTTCAAACCCAGCCAGCCCCACGCGCGCGAGCCACGACATGGCAAGGTCACGCGCTTCCTTGTCGGGCATGGCTCGAAACTGCAGCCCGGCCATCACGTTGTCGAGCGCGCTGCGCCATGGCATCAACGCCTCTGCCTGGAACATGTAGCCGGCGCGACGATTGATGCCGAGCAGCGGCTCGCCAAAGACCCGCACCTGTCCGGAAGACGGCTGCAGCAAGCCCGCAGCCAGATTCAGCAACGTAGATTTGCCGCAGCCGGTCGGGCCCACCACGGAAACGAACTCGCCGGCCTGCACCTCCAGCGAGGTGTTTTGCACAGCGGTGTAACGCTGGCCCGGCGTGTCGGGTGAGATGAACGTACAGGTGATCTGATCGAACGAAAGCGCGGGATGGGACATGGTCTGCGGTCCAAAAGCAATGCGCCCGGGCGAAACCGGGCGCGTTGCTGAAAGCCTGTCGAAATTACTTGTACTTGGCGTTGGCCTTCTGCACGAAGGTATTGGTGAAGGTCCGGTCGAGCTTGATCTGCTTGCCCTTCACTTCCGCATCAAACTCCGACAGCGTGCGCAGTGCCGTGGCGGGGCCGTCGGCGGGCATCGTGCCGTCTGGCGAGATGGCTTCGCGCACCTTGTCCCACGCCGCCAGATACAGCGCGCGGTCGCCCAGCAGATAGGCCTCCGGCACCGTCTTGACGATGTCCGACGGGCCCGCCTTCTGCAGCCACTTGAGCGCGCGCACCATGGCATTGGTCATCGCCTGCGTCGTGTTCGGATTCTTCTGAATGAACGCGGTGGATGCATACAGGCAGCCGGCCGGCATGTTGCCGCCGAAGACTGCCTTGGTATCGGCGAGCGTGCGGGTATCCGAGACCACGCGCACTTCATTCTTCTGCGTGAGCATCGACATCACGGGGTCCAGGTTGGCCAGGGCGTCGATCTGGCCGGCACGCACGGCGGCAATTGCCCCGCTGCTCGGGCCCACGCCGATGATCGACACTTCGTTCGGCTTGATGCCGGCGCGCGCCAGCACGTAGTTGACCATGATGTTGGTCGACGAACCCGGAGCCGTCACGCCGATCTTCTTGCCTTTCAAATCGGCAATCGACTTGTAGTTGGGCATTGTCTTGTTGTTGACCGCCAGCACGATCTGCGGCGCACGCCCTTGCAGCACGAACTCCTGGTACATCTGGCCCTTGGCCTGCAGCACCAGCGTGTGCTCATACGCGCCGCTCACCACGTCGGCGCTGCCGCCGACCACCGCCTGCAGCGCTTTTGCACCGCCGGCAAAGTCGACGATCTCAACGTCCAGGCCTTCGTCCTTGAAGTAGCCCAGGCGCTCGGCAATCGTGAGCGGCAGGTAGTAGAACAGCGCCTTACCGCCCACCGCGATGGTGACCTTGCTCTTTTCAGGTTTGCCCTGTGCCAGAACGGCTGGGCTGGCAGCCAGCAGGCTCGTCGCGCACAGCGCTGCGCCCATCCATTTTGCCCAGCGCCCCATGACTCGTGTCCCCATGCCTGTCTCCTGTTGTGCGGCGTTCACTGCCTTGGCGGCGATATTACCGCAACGATTTGCAACACAACATGCGGGATCGTCCTAGCTGTTTAGCTTTTGGCCTCGGCAATGATGCCTTGCGACACCAGCGCGTCGATCTGCGCGTCGGCCAGCCCGTGGCCGCGCAATACGTCGCGCGTATGCTGGCCCAGGCGCGGCGCGCTTGCCTGCACGGCGCCCGGCGTGGCGGAAAGTTTGGGCACCACCCCCGGCATCTCCACATCGATGCCCGACTGCGCGCGCACCGTTTCGATCACGCCGCGCGCCCGATAGTGAGGGTCTGCGGCGATGTCGGCGACGGTGTAGATCGGGCCGCTGGGCACCTCGGCAGCATGCAGCGCGGCCAGCACATCGGCGATGGGCAGCGTGCCCGTCCAGGCGTTGATGGCGGCATCGATTTCGTCCGCCCGGGCGGCGCGGCCGTCGTTGCGGGCCAAATCGGGATCGTCGGCCAGATCTTGCCGGCCCATGTGTTGCATCAGGCGGCGGAAAATGTTGTCACCGTTGGCGGCAATCAGCACGTATTCGCCACCGGCACAGCGGTACGCGTTCGACGGGGCGATGCCCGGCAGCGCCCCGCCCGCGGGCTGGCGAATTGCGCCGAACACGGAGTACTCGGGCAGCAGGCTCTCCGTCAGGTTGAACACGGATTCATACAGCGCCACGTCGATCACCTGCCCCTTGCCGCCACGCGCATCGCGTTCGTACAAGGCCAGCAACACGCCTAGCGCGCCATGCAAGCCGGCGATCGTATCGCCAAGTGACAGCCCCGCGCGGGCAGGCGGGCGTCCCGGCTCGCCGGTCAAATAGCGCAGGCCTGCCATGGCTTCAGCAATGGCGGCAAAGCCGGGTTCATCGCGCTTGGGGCCCGTCTGGCCGTAGCCGGACACGCGCAGCATGATCAGCTTCGGATTGACCGCGGAAAGCGCCTCGTACGACAGCCCCCACTTTTCCATCGTGCCGGGGCGGAAATTCTCGATGAGCACATCGGCTTCGGCGGCCAGCTTGCGTACGACCTCCTGCCCTTCTGGCACACGCAGGTCGACACAAACCGACTGCTTGTTGCGCGACTGCGCCTCCCACCAGACCGACGTGCCCTCATGCAGCATCCGCCATTTGCGCAGCGGATCGCCCTGGCCCGGCGGCTCGATCTTGATGACCTGCGCGCCAAAGTCGGCGAGCGTCTTGGCGGCAAACGGCCCGGCAATCAGTTGCCCGAGTTCGAGCACGCGGATGTCCTGCAAAACCTGTGTCGGCATGGTCGTATAGAAAGCGTTGAATTCAGAGTGGGCCGGGGTTGCCGAGCAGATGCGTCATCAACAGGCGCGCGGAGCTGGTCAGCGCATCGGGGTCGCGCACGCCCACCAGCAAGCGGCGATGAGCCCATTCGTCTTGCAGTGCCACGAGCGCCAGACCCGCACCCGGCAGGCTCGATACATGCCCTTGCGCCGCGATCCGCGGCAATATGCCCACACCCAGGCCGGAGGCGACCATCCGGCAGACGGCCTCGAAGCTGCGCACCTGGATACGCAAACGCAGCGGCTTGCCCAGGCGGACACTCTCGTCGACCAGTTGCGCAGCCAGCGAGGTGCCCGGCGGCAGGCTGACGAAGTCGAAATCCACGGCGTCGGCGAAGTGAACCTGCTTGCGCCCGGCCAGTGGATGCCCGCGCGGTGTCACCAAGGCGAGATCGTCCTCGCGGTAGTCGAACGATTGCAGCCCGTCGCACGGCGTACCGGCCGCGAAGATGCCAAGGTCGGCCCGGTTCTCGCGCAGCGCGGCAACGATGTCGCCGCTGTCCTGCTCCTCCAGCGCGATGCGGATGGCCGGATTGGCGAGCATGAACGCTGCCAAGTCATCGGCCAGGAATTGCGTAATCGACGAGGTATTGGCCCACACGCGGACCAGCCCGCGCGTGCCAGCAGCAAAGTCAGACAGCGCACCGGCCATACGCTCGACATCCTGCAGGATGCCGACGGCGTGGCGGAAGCATGCCTGGCCGGCCTCAGTCAGCTCCACGCCCGCGGCATGGCGATACAGCAAGGGCGCGCCCACGGCGGCTTCCAGATCGGAAATCCGCTTGCTTGCCGCGGCCACTGCCAAGTGCGATTGGCGGGCCCCGGCCGAGATGCTGCCCAGCCGGGCCACCGCCACAAACAGGCCGAGGGTGACGAGATCGAAGCGGGCGAGATTCATCGTGCAGAGCTGAAGGTGGGAAATACACAACATCGGAGGTGACATCGGGGCACGTTCCGTGCGTGTTTCATCTGACCGTCACCCGCCCACGTTTAACATGGCGGACTTTTGGCCGTTCCCGAATCCGAAAAGGGATTCTAACGGCGTTCTCCCTGCTTGCTGCCATGTTGCTTCCGTTCCGTCTTGCCCGCCTGACCGCCCTGTGCGCCCTCTCCTTGAGCGCCAGCCATGCCTTGGCAGCCGAAAGCAGCACGGGCGACCCCGCCAGTTGGGCGATCAACGATCCCGACCGCTTTGCCGTGCATGGCCAGGCCACCTACGTGTGGCAGCACGACCTGTCGTTCCACTCGCCATACAGCGGGCCGAACAGCCTGTCGGGCAAATCCACCACCAGCTATTCGGTCACGACCACGCTCGATCTGGGTATGCGCCTGTGGCAAGGCGCTGAAGTGCACATCAATCCGGAAATGGCGCTCGGTCAGCCCTTCTCGGGTCTGCATGGCCTAGCCGGATTCACCAATGGCGAACTGGCCAAGACCGCGGGCCCAAACCCGACGCTCTACCGCGCACGCGCATTCTTCCGCCAGACGGTCGGACTCGGCGGCGGCACCGAAGACCAGGAAGCCGCGATGAATCAGTTTGCCGGCCCAGTCGACAAGCGCCGCATGGTCTTCACGGCAGGTAACTTTTCGGTGCTGGACGTGTTCGACGGCGTGACCTACGCGCACGACCCCCGCACGCAATTCCTGAACTGGTCGTTCCTCACGCATGGCGCATTCGACTACGCCGCCGATGCGCGTGGCTACACATGGGGCGCAGCGCTGGAGTATTACGACGGCGACTGGGCTTACCGCATTGGCCGCTTCATCCAGCCCGAAGAGTCCAACGGCCTGCCGCTGGACACGCGCATCGGCCGCCACTACGGCGATGTTTTTGAAGTGGAGCGCAGCCACACGCTTGCCGGTCAGCCCGGCAAGCTGCGCGTCATGCTTTTCCGCAACCGGACCAATATGGCGCGCTACGACGATGCCCTCGCCCTTGGCCAGTCGACGGGCAGCGCGCCCGACATCAGCCTCGCGCGACGCGACAACACCAAGGTCGGCATCGGTATTGGCGGCGAACAGCAGATCAACGATGACATTGGCGTCTTCGCACGCGCATCGTGGGCAGATGGCAAGACGGAAACCTACGCCTTTACGGAAATCGATCGCGCTGTGTCGTTCGGCACGCTCGTCAAGGGCAGCAAATGGGGACGTTCGGAAGACACGGTGGGCCTGGCGGCGGCCATCAACATGCTGTCGCCGGATCACCGCCGCTACCTGCAGCAAGGCGGCGTGGGTGTATTCCTGGGAGACGGCAAGCTGAACTATGCGCCCGAGCAGATCCTCGAGGCCTTCTATAGCTTCCAGGCGGCCAAGCACCTGTGGATCAGCGCCGACGCGCAATGGATTCGCAATCCCGGCTACAACGCGGACCGCGGTCCTGCCGTGTTCTTCGGTACGCGGCTGCATACCGAGTTCTGAGGTTCAGGCGCGCCGGTTTAGAGCTGGCGCCGATCCAGCACCGCGCGGGCGATGGTGCCCGCGTCCACGTATTCCAGCTCACCGCCCACCGGCACACCGCGCGCCAGACGCGTCGCCTTGATTCCGCGCGCCTTCAACATCTCGCCGATGTAGTGGGCGGTCGCCTCGCCTTCGCTGGTGAAATTGGTGGCAAGGATGACTTCGGAGCACGGGCCACCCAGCGCAGGATCGGTCGCGCGGGCCAGCAGCCGTTCGAGGTGGATTTCTTTCGGGCCGATATTGTCCAGCGGCGAGAGCCGCCCCATCAGCACAAAATACTGGCCGCGATAGGTGAGGGTCTGCTCGATCATCATCTGATCGGCGGGCGTTTCCACCACGCAAAGGACCGACGCATCGCGGCGCGTGTCCAGGCAGGTTTCGCAGATTTCCTGCTCAGTGAAGGTATTGCAACGGCTGCAATGCTGGATCGATTCGGTCGCGTCGGACAGCGCCTGGGCCAACTGTGCAGCGCCTTCGCGGTCGTGCTGCATCAAGTGGTACGCCATCCGCTGGGCAGACTTGGGGCCGACGCCCGGTAGCACGCGCAGGGCCTCAACCAACATCTGCAGCGCCGACGGCGTGCCTGGAGCGTTACGCATCACGCGTGCTCCAGAACGGTCGTGTGGTGAAGCACCTCCGGCATCGGATCATAGAAGTGATGCAGCAGCGCACGCCAACGCTGGTACTCGGGCGATTGCCGGAAGCCGATGGTGTGATCTTCCAGCGTCTGCCATTGCACGAGCAGCAGATAGTCGCTCGCCCGCTCCATGCAGCGCGACAACGACAGCGAAACGAAACCCCGCATCGCACCGATGATGTGGCGAGCCTCGCCGAAGGCCGCCTCAAAGGCAGCTTCCTGGCCGGGCCTGACGTGCAGTAGCGCAGATTCCAGCACCATGGCGCGATCCTGATGAGCGTCGCTTAGAACGGCAGCTTGAAGCCGGGCGGCAGCATGCTCGCCATGCCGCCCAGGCCGGAAGTGAGCGAGCCCATCTTCTCTTGCGCGGTGGCCTCAGCCTTGCGCACGGCGTCATTGAACGCAGCGGCGATCAGGTCTTCCAGCAGATCCTTGTCTTCGCCTTCGGCCAGCAGGCTGGGGTCGATCGACACGCGCTTCACGTCGTTCTTGCAGGTCATCACCACCTTCACGAGGCCCGCGCCGGACACGCCTTCCACCTCGATCAGAGCGAGCTGCTCCTGCGCTTTCTTCATGTTTTCCTGCATCTGCTGGGCCTGCTTCATCAGCCCGGCGATCTGGCCTTTCATCATGGTCGTTGCTCCTTGAAATGGGTCGTGCAAGGCGCGCCGTTCAAATTGGCGCGCCGGTATTCAATATTCAGTCTTGGAATGGGACTCAGTGCGCGTGCGGTTGGATCGAACCGGGGACGACCTGCGCAGCAAAGTCCCGGACCAGCGCCTGCACAAACGGGTTGGCCGCGATGGCATCTTCTGCATTGCGTTGCCGTTCGGCACGCTGCTCGGCATCCAGAGCTGCCGCGGTGGCGCGTGCAGGTCCGATCTCGCACGCCACGCGAACGGGCGTGCCGAAATGCTCCGTCAGTGCCGCCTCCAGACGCTCGACGACGTTTGCATCGGTGAGTGGGGGCAGCGGCACGCGAAGGCGCATCGTGACGCCTTCCACGGCTGCCAACTCGCTCTGGTAAGCCAGCTGTTGGGCCAGACCGCGGATCGGCAGGCTCGCTGCCAGCGCCGGCCAATTGCCGTCGAATGTGGCAAGGCTGCTGGCGCTCAGGTCAGGCGGCGTAGCAGCGGCTACCGGTTCCGGGGCGACCGTCTTGACCGGAACGGGTGCGGCTGCCGGCGTCTCGATCTGTGCTGGACGGGTTGCCGCCGGTTCAGGCGCACCAGGGCGCACGCTCGAAGCGGAATCCCAACCGGCAAAGGCTGCGTCCATCTCTTCAAGCGACGGCGAAGCAAATTCGCCCGGCATTTCATCCCAGGGCGGTGGGCCATCATCGGCGGGCGTGGCAACTGCAACGGGCCGTTCACGGCGTTGCGGCGGGGAAACAGCAGCAGCCGGATTCGGACGTGGACCCGCGATAGGAGCGACGGGAGCAGCAGGACGAGCCACAGGCGCAGGCGCGGCTACCGGTGTAGCAGCAGGCGCCGAAGCACCACCACGGCCCCGGCTTGATGCCTGACGCGCAGCGGCCAACGCTTCCATTGCCGGCGAGCGACGCGCTGGGGCCGCAGCAGCCGGCGTATCTGCAACGGCCGCAACAGGCGCAGGTGCCGGCGGAGTTGCCTGGTAAGTCGCACGCGGCGCCTCGACCACCGGCTCGGGACGCACCGCCACTGGCCCAACCTCAGCAACCGGTGCCGCCACGGGCGCGGGCGCTGTGGCGGCCGGGCGCGTCGATGCGGCCGGCGTTACCGCCAGCGGCATCGCCCGTTTCCCGCCGCCACCGCCTGAAGGCGGCGGTGCGTCCCCACCCGACTGTCCAGGCTGGAACGCCAGCATGCGCAGCAGCGTCATCGTGAAGCCGGCGTATTCATCCGGCGCAAGCGCCAGTTCGTTCCGGCCCAGGTTGGCAAACTGGTAGAACAGTTGCACCGCCTGCGCGTCGAACCGCTCCGCAAGGCGACGTACATCGTCGGCCTCGGGCCAGTCGTCCTGCACAGCGGCAGGCACGACCTGCGCCAGCGCAATCTTCTGCAGCAAGGATGCAAGATCCTGCAGCGCGCCCGAGAAGCTCAGACTGCGCCCGGCCATCTCGTCGGCAATCTCGACAAGCGCCGCGCCGTTCTCATCGGCCAGCGCATCGAGCAGGCGCACAAGGTAGCTTTGATCAATCGCGCCGAGCATGCCCCGCACGGCAGCCTCGCTCACCTCGCCGGCGCTGTACGCGATGGCTTGGTCGGTAAGCGACAGCGCATCGCGCATCGACCCCTGTGCGGCGGCCGCCAGCAGACGCAGCGCGTTCGGCTCGTGGGCGATGCCCTCTTCGCCAAGAATGCGGTCGAGGTGAGACACGATGTGCCCCGGCGGCATCTGCTTGAGGTTGAACTGCAGGCAGCGCGACAGCACCGTCACCGGAATCTTCTGCGGATCGGTGGTCGCAAGAATGAACTTGACGTGCTCGGGCGGCTCTTCCAGCGTCTTCAGCATCGCGTTGAAGGCGTGGTTGGTCAGCATGTGCACTTCGTCGATCATGTAGACCTTGAAGCGGCCGCTGGTTGGCGCGTAGACCGCGCGGTCCAGCAACTGGGCCATCTCGTCGACGCCGCGGTTGGAGGCGGCATCCATCTCGATGTAATCGACAAAGCGCCCGGCATCGATCTCGGTACAGGCGCGGCACACACCGCACGGCTGCGCGGTGATGCTGCCCTGCCCATCCGCGCCGACGCAATTGAGCGATTTAGCAAGGATGCGCGACAGCGTCGTCTTGCCCACACCGCGCGTGCCCGTAAACAGGTATGCGTGATGCAGGCGCTGCTGTTCGAGCGCATGCGTGAGCGCTTTCACCACGTGTTCCTGACCGACCAGCGTGGTGAAATCGCGAGGGCGCCACTTGCGGGCGAGCACTTGATAACTCATGCGGCGGATTGTAGCAAAGCGAGGTGGATTTCCGACGCGGTTTCGGCGGGGTCAACCGCCATGCGCGCCGAGCGAATTGCAAGGATATTCAGGTGGGGACGCGGGAGTCGGTTACAATGCCGGTCGGACGGGCCTCCTCGCATGGTGGCGCGGTCAACCTGGTCAGGTCGGGAACGAAGCAGCCACAGCCGTTTTCCGCCAGTGCCGAGGGTCAGGCTCGTCCCCCTTCTCTTTTCCCCTCTGCATCGCCCCTCCCCTTTTTTGTTTTTGCCGCCCGCATCAGAACAGCGCGCCTTGGCTGTCGTCGTGTGACGCCTGGACGGGCTTCGGCAACGATTCCAGATCGATCCATTCGCCCTGTGCGGTAGCCACCCCTGCGCGCACGGTGCGCCCTGGATACATCGGCGTGACGGCAGCCACGTAGCCGCGCAACTGATCTGCATAGGCGACGCGCTCGACGGGCAGCAAGCGCAGCTTGTAGTCGACCACGAGGATGTCGTTGCCACGTTCGATCAGGCGATCGATGCGCAACAGCGCACCGTCTGGGCCGAAAAGTTCGATCTCGTTATGCGCGACGTCGAAGCGCACGGGGTCGAAGACATGCGCCAGCGTCTCGGCTGAAAGCATCCGACGCACGGCTTCGGCGGTGCGTGTGGCGTCGGCTTGCGTGACGCCGGTGGCGCTGAACCAGCGCGCGATCGTCTCGGCGTCAGGCGCCTGTTCGGGCAGGCCACGGCGCGTCAGGCGCTCGAGCACCGCATGCAGCAATTCGCCCTGCGCGACGGCGCCTTGATCAAAAACGATATCAGCAGCGCCCTCAGCGACAGCGCCGGCAGCGCCAACACGCACCGTCACTGTAAGCGGCGCGCGGAAATCGTGATACGAGACTGCCTCCTGCCCTGATGCACTGACAGCCGCATCGGCTGCGCCATCAACCACCGGAGCGGGTGACGCCACGCCTGCCGCGGCGAGCAGCGTGTACCAGCTCGCCGTGCCGTCCACCTCGGGCGCATCACCTTCATCGACAGATTGGGCCGCCGTGGCATCGCGCTTGTTTGCGACGCCAGAAACGATCAGCGCTTGCCGCGCACGCGTCATCGCCACGTAGAGCAGGTTCCAGTTCTCGCGCTCGGAAAGCTCGTTTTCTTGCTTGAAGAGACGCTCGCGCGCGAGGCCGCGCTCGGACGTCTTGCCGAAGGCGGAAAAATGCGCGGGCGCCTGCGCGCCAGGCGGCCAGTCGATCAAGATGCCGGCCGTGTCGACACGCGCGTCGCTGTGGTGGCTATCGAGCAGCGCAACGAACGGCGCTTCCAGCCCCTTGGAAGCATGCACGGTCAGGATCTGTACCGCATCAAGACCTTCGCTGGCGACTTCGGCGTCGATTGCATCCGGCGCCTCTGTGTCGCCCTGCGTGCCTTCGTCAGGGCTTTCATCCTCATCGCCCTGGCGGATGGCGCGTAGCTCGGCCATGAATTTCGGCAGGCTCGGATAGCGGCCGCCGTCCAAATCGAGCGCGAGCTTCAAAAACGCATCCAGGTTGGCGAGCACTTGGTCGCGGTTTGCGGCCGGCGCGCGCTCGGCATAGCGGCGCTTGAGCTCGCCGGTGTAGACGATGTGATCGAGCAGATCGTGCACGGGCAGCGTGGGCGCCACCGCCAGCCAGCGCGACAGCATGCGATGCGCGTAGCGCAAGGTGTCCGCCGCATCAGCCTGGCCGGCCAGCGCGGCTAGGCGCTCCCACCATGTCAATGCGACCGCGCCTTCGCCAAACTGCGCCAGTGCGATGAGGTGGCCGTCCGTGGCGGCGAAGATGGGGCTGCGCAGCACATGCGCGAGCGACAAATCGGCCTGCGGCGTCATCAGGAAATCGAGCAGCGCGCACAGATCAAGCGCTTCGAGCGTAGCCAGCAGACCGCCACGGCGCGGGCTCAGATACGGCACGCCGGCGTCGCGCAGCGCACGTTCGTAATCGGCGAGATAGCGTTTGCGGCGGACGAGCAATTGGAAATCGCTCCACCGCACGGGGCGCTCGACACCACCTTCGCGAACGCAGTCATTGGCGTGCAATGCGCGCAGGCAAGCGGCCACCTGGCGGCCCTCGGCATATCGCTGTGAATCGCCGGCTTCTTCGCGCGGTTCGGTGAGCGTATCGCGAGGTTTGATTTCGTCGACCTGCTCGACCTCGGGCACCGGCACCAGCGGCAACAGCAGCGCCTGCCCGATGGGTGCGTCCACGGCGGTGCTCTGCTCGGCGTAGATGGGATAGTCGCCGCGCGCCCGCGCTTGCAGGAACACGGCGTTGACCCACTCCAGCACGGCCGGCGCGTTGCGACGCGTGCGATTCGTACGCAGCACGGTCGCGTTGAATTCTGCAACGAGCATTTCACGCGCAGCGTCGAACAGCCGTGCGTCGGCGCGGCGGAAACGGTAGATCGATTGCTTCGGATCGCCCACCAAAAATACGCTCGGCTGCGTGCCGGTGCCGGCATAACCTGCCAACCAGCCTTGCAGGATGCGCCACTGCATCGGGTTCGTATCTTGAAACTCGTCGAGCAACAGATGCTTGTAGCGGGCGTCGAGCCGCACCTGCAGGTAAGCGGCTGTGTCCTCTTGCTGCATCAGGCGCGCCGCTTCCCATTCGAGATCGGTGAAATCCATTGCGCGCGCCTGGCGCTTGTACGCCTGATAGCGATCGATCAGTGCGTCGCCCAGAGCAAACAATGCAGCGTTGACGGCGCGCACGTGGGCTTCCTGGCGGCGGGCTTGAATCGTCGTCAGCGTTTCGCAGAGCGTGGTGTGCAAGGTCACCAGCGTTTGTGCGTGCTCGTCGCCGACGGCTTTGATAAGCGCCTTGGTCGGTTTACAGGCGCGTGCCTTGCCGGCCTGCGTATGGAAGGCCGAGAAGAGCGCATCGAATGCTTGCGCGCGAGCGGCCTCGTCCGACACGTCCATTCCGCGCGCAGCAGTCACCGCCGATTCGATGGTCACCGCGCGCTTGCCCTCGGCCGCACCGCCCCGCCCAAGCCAGCCTGACACGCGCAGCATGTCGGCCAACAACGCCGCATCCTGCAGTGCTTCAATCAAGGGATCGACCGTCGCATCGTCGCCAAGCAGTGCGTCCAACGCATCCAGCGGACGTCCGCCCGCCTGCGTCTTGTACGCCCACCAGTCGCTGCGCTGGTGGAACATTGCATCGAGCAGGCGACCGGCCTGGAAATCGCCGACCAGATCGGCAAGCGCCTCGTACGCGGCACGCAAGTCAGCGTGATCTTCGGCCAGCAAGCCGCGCCAGAAAGGCGCCCAGGCTTCGCGCCGCAGCCGCCCGGCGTCTTCACGCAACGACGCGCCCTGCTGCACGCCCGACGACAGCGGCGCCCCGCGCAGCAGCGACCCGAACCAGCCGTGGAACGTATCAATCGCCATGCGCGATGGTGATTCCAGCACGCGCGCATACAGCCCACGCGCAGTTTCAATCAGCGCCGGGGCATCGCGTTCATCCACCGTGCGAGCGATGAGTTCTCGCGCAACGCCCTCATCGTCGGCGCTGGCTAGTTGCGCGAGGATGTCGAGCAAACGCTGGCGCATCTCTTCGGCGGCCTTGCGCGTAAACGTAATGGCGAGGATGTCCGACGGCGCTGCGCCTGCCAGCAGCAAGCGCAGCATGCGCGTGACCAGCAACCACGTCTTGCCGCTGCCCGCGCACGCTTCCACCACAACGGAGCGCTGCGGGTCACACGCGGCGCGCGAAAAAGCTTCAGGCGAGACGGGTGCGCCGTCGCGTTCGTAAGCGTAATCGCTCATGCCGCGCCCTCCGGCTCGCGGGGCGTACCTTCGGTCCAATACCCCTTGCGGCAGAGGCCGCGCGCCGCGCAATAGCGGCACGCCGATTCATCGCCGAAGGCCGGCAGCGGCGCACCCGCTGCAAGGGCAGTCATGTCCTTTTGCATCTGTTCGATCAGCCAGTCGACAACCTGCGTGAAATCGGGCAATGCAACGTCGCGCTTGTCACCGCGCGCCTCTCCGTCCAGCGAAACCCAGCCGCCCGAATCTGCACGCGCATCGAGCACGCCGTAAAACGGTAGCTGGCAATCCTCAAACGGCGTCTTGGCACGACGCACCAGCACCATTTGCGATTGTGTCTTGTAATCGAGCACCGCCACGCCGTGTTCGTCATGCACGTCGATGCGGTCAATACGGCCGCGCAAGCGCAGCGGCCGCTCGTCCGACAGCGTGATGGACGTATCGATATCGACCTCACCCGCCTCAAAGCGCCAGCCGTCAGCCTCACGCGCGGCCTGCCACGCCAAGTACGACGGCATCACGCCGAGCCAGCGCCGATAGAAACGCAACGCGTTGCCGTCCTCGGCCAACAGCGGGCCGAACTGTTCGCCGGTGATGGTCTGCAGAAGCCCCTGACGATCGGCCGGATCGTGCATTGGCGCTTCCAGCAACTGCCGGTGAAAGCGATGCAAGATCGCGTGCAGGATCTCGCCGATGTCGCGTTTCTCCAGCTCGTCGGAAACCTCTTCCAACTCGCCCAGCCGCAGCATGCGACCGACGAAAAACTGGTACGGGCAGCGGCGCAGGCTGTTGTATGCAGCCGCACTCAGCGTGGACGGCACCAGCGTCGGCGCGGCGGGCGCCGGCATATCGGTTGGCTGGCTCGTGGTCTGCAAACTGGGCAACGAGACCGACGTATCGATACGCACGCCACTGACCGCCAACCGGCGCTGCAAGCGTTCGAGCCAACCGGAAAGGCGATGGGGCTCGCCGCGTCCGCCGTGGCGTTGCCAGGACAACACCACCTCGGGCTGATTGAGCAGCACTTCGGCCAGGTCGCGCGCCTGCTGCGCAAAGCGCTGAGCGCGATCGGGCAAACCGAGCTCACGTCGCACGTCGTTGGAGAAGAACAGCCATTCCGGCTGCGCCGACGGCAACTGCGCATCGTCGCAACCCACCACCACGACGCCATCAAAGCGCCGCATCCGAGCACCATTCAACGGCAGGATGACAACACGCCGGTCCGCTGGCGGTGAAGGCTCGCTGAAGACGGCGGACTCAAGCAGCATCGACAGCAACGCGCGCCACTCCGTGAGCGAGAACCGCGCGCCCGCATCGGTGCTGCCATGTATGGAGATTCGCAGGCGGTCAATCCAATCCAGCAATTGGCGCCCTGCGTCGTCGTTCTGCAAACCGGTGCGCATATGCAGACGATCAAGCGTGCCTGCCAACAGCGTTATCCACGCGTCGAGCGTGGCGCTGCCGGCACGGCGCCACAGCGCCGCTTCGTCGGCCAGCACGCCCAGGCGATCGGCCAGGCGGCTGACCTTTGCTACGCCCTCGGCATCTTCGGCCGGACGATCGGCCACCAGACGGCGCAGCCGTCCCCAGCCACCCGAAACGTTATGCCGGCGCACCCGGCGCTCCAGTTCTGCAACCCATGCGGGCGTGGCAGTGCCGGCGTCGGCATCGCGCAAACAGAACGGGCTTTTGATGAGATCGAGCAGCGCCGCGGTATCGCCATCCCCTTGCACCACGTCGACCCAGCGCATGAGCGCCGCAGCGGCGCGCGTCGTGGAGAGCTTCCAGCCAGTCTCGTCGCGTACCGGCACGTTCACACGCGCCAGCAACGCGCGAACACGCCGCGCAACGATGCGATCCTGCGCCACCAACGCCAACGAGCGGCGTCCGGCGTTCAACCAATCGACCAGCGTATGCGCGGCGAATGCCGCCTCGTCCTCAAAGCGGGCAGCGCCGGCAATGCGCAAGATTGGCGCCGGAATCTGCGCATCGGCAGCATCGTCAGCCGCCTGGGCAGGCGTGGCGCATTCGGGCCAGGCGTGCAGCAGCAGATCGCGGAAATCCGCGTGCGTGGAAGGCGCCGCAGACACGCCGGTTTCAGGCGCATTCCAGTCGTAGCCGATGTTCAGCACCGGCACGCGTTCGGCGGCGCGCTGCAGGAAATCCAGATCGACCGCCTCGGGATCGGTCGGGCTCATCCACACGATCGGCCCGTTCAGTTCGTCCAGCAGGCGCCGCATCGCGCGCAATCGCATTGGAATCGGGTCCGCCGCCCCCGAAAGCAACCGCCAGAACGTCAGCACGATGCGCGATTCGGTACCGAGAAAGCGTTCGGACAACTGTGCGTAGGTGCGCTCCAACGCCTCAGCCAGCGCCGACTCCAATTCGTCGGGGCGCCCATCTGCCCCGCTATGTGCTGCGTCCAGCGTCAGCCAACGTTGCGACAACTCATCCGACACCGTCACGAGTACCTGCGCCACGCCCCAGAGGGCTGCCTCGTCCTGCGCGCCAAGCGCTTCACGCAGCCATGCCTGCGTCTTGAGGGCCTGCTGCACCGCAAGCAGTCGAGACAGCGGCGTGCGCGCGGCGGGCGAATCCGCTTCCGGCGGCAAATCAAGCAGCCAATGCCCCAGCGTCAGAATGCGCGGTAGCAAACGCGGCGTGCCGGCCGCTTGCGCGCTGGCATGCAGAGCACTGCGCACACCCGGAATCTGCGCGGCTGTCGGCACAACAATCGTTGCCGTGCCCGAGGATTGTGCATGCGCATCCAGAAAGCGCCATGCAGCGTCGGCGGCACGAGAAAGGAATGCTGGGCCAGGCGCGAAGGCAAGCGTCTGCATGCGAGGGAATATGGCGATATACCGGAAAGCGCAGACCCTGCGGCTATCGGCGCGATAGGCAGAATCAACGGCTGAATCGATTGAAAATGGGGGCGTCGGTACTATATCAGCAGCACCCGCGCCGACAGTGGTCCCAATACACGCCGGTCCGTGTAATCGTGTAATGTATGGGTTCGGCGCACGTCGCCAGCTTTTACGAAATAACAGAGGTTCCCGCCATGAGCGAACAGATCAAGTATGTGAGCGACGCGTCCTTCGAGGCAGACGTGCTCAAGTCCGACAAACCCGTGCTGGTCGATTTCTGGGCCGAATGGTGCGGTCCCTGCAAAATGATCGCCCCGATCCTGGACGAAGTTTCCAAGGACTACGGCGAAAAGGTGCAGATCGCCAAGATCAACGTCGATGAGAATCAGGGCGTGCCGGCCAAGTTCGGCATTCGCGGCATCCCGACGCTGATTCTGTTCAAGAATGGCGCTGTGGCCGCCCAGAAGGTGGGCGCGCTGTCCAAGTCGCAACTGACCGCGTTCCTGGACAGCCACCTGTAAGCCATTTTCGGCTGCGGGCGACCCTTCGCGTTGCCCCCCACACACGCTGGCGCACTTCCGCCTGGAAGCTCGCCAGCGTTGTGCTAAGATGGCAGCCAATCTGTTTCCCCGAGCGTTCGCTCGACCGTTCCCCCCTCCCCCGTCTCTCGTTTCGCCGCCCGTCCGGGCCCTTCCCTCATCTTTCGTCTATGCATCTGACAGAACTGAAATCCTTGCACGTGTCCCAATTGCTGGAAATGGCGGGGCAGCTGGAGATCGATAACGCGCAGCGCATGCGCAAACAGGAATTGATGTTTGCCATCCTGAAAAAGAAGGCGAAACAGGGAGAAACGATTTTCGGTGACGGCACGCTTGAAGTGCTGCCTGATGGCTTCGGTTTTCTGCGCTCGCCGGAAACGTCGTATCTGGCCAGCACCGACGACATCTATATCAGCCCGTCGCAGATCCGCCGTTTCAATCTGCACACCGGCGACACGATCGAAGGTGAAGTCCGCACGCCCAAGGATGGCGAGCGCTACTTCGCGCTGGTGAAGGTCGACAAGGTCAACACGCAGCCTCCTGAAGCGGTCAAGAACCGCATCATGTTCGAGAACCTGACGCCGCTGCACCCGAACAAGCCGCTCACGCTCGAACGCGACATCAAAGCCGAAGAGAACATCACCGGCCGCATCATCGACATGATTGCCCCGATCGGCCGCGGCCAGCGCGCCTTGCTGGTGGCAAGCCCGAAGTCGGGCAAGACCGTGATGCTGCAGCACATTGCGCACGCCATCGCGACCAACCATCCGGAAGCCGAGCTTTTCGTGCTGCTGATCGACGAGCGTCCAGAAGAAGTGACTGAAATGCAGCGCACCGTGCGCGGCGAAGTGGTGGCATCGACGTTCGATGAGCCTGCCGTGCGTCACGTGCAAGTGGCTGAAATGGTCATCGAAAAGGCCAAACGCCTGGTCGAGCTGAAGAAGGACGTGGTGATCGTGCTGGATTCGATCACGCGTCTTGCCCGCGCCTACAACACCGTGGTGCCGACCTCGGGCAAGGTGCTGACCGGCGGTGTCGATGCCAACGCGCTGCAGCGTCCGAAGCGTTTCTTCGGTGCGGCACGTAACCTGGAGGAAGGTGGTTCGCTCACCATCATCGGCACGGCGCTGATCGAAACGGGCAGCCGCATGGACGACGTGATCTACGAAGAATTCAAGGGCACCGGCAACATGGAAGTGCACCTGGAACGCCGCCTGGCAGAGAAGCGCGTCTACCCCGCCATTAACCTGAACAAGTCAGGCACGCGCCGCGAGGAACTGCTGATCAAGCCGGACATCCTGCAGAAGGTGTGGATCCTGCGTAAGTTCATCCATGACATGGATGAAGTCGAGGCGATGGAATTCCTGCTCGACAAACTCAAGACGACAAAGAACAACGCCGAGTTCTTCGACATGATGCGACGCGGCGGCTGAGTCTCCTACCTGCATAGCGAAAAGCGCACCCATTGTGGTGCGCTTTTTTATTGCTGCGTCAACTGTCTGTTTTTCCAGCGGATTTTCTCGTCAAAGTTGTGAAATTCGCTAGTTCATTTGCATTACAGGTCGGGCGCGCAAGCGTTTGCAACCATCGTCCTTAAACGTCATCGCAAAACAGAAACCCGGCAACCATACTGCAAGCCTGCCCGGGCTGAGCCGCCTCGGCAAAGAAGGAACCACACCAAAAATCGAACGGGGGAAACCATGCGCGAAGAGTCGCTGGAATGTACTGCTGCGTGCCGAACCGTCGTAGTGGCGTCGCGCGCGGGAATGGGGGAGATCGACGAGACGATTCTAGGGGCAGACTGGCACGTGCGGCGCGTAACGTCGATGCGTGAACTGGGCTGCGCCATTCGCGACAGCGCTCCCAAGGCAGGATTGGTCGATTTCGGCAGCGCGTTCTCGGCTGCGGAGCTGGATTTGCTGGAACGCTGCATGCAGGTCTCGCATGTTGGCTGGGTGGCAGCGCTGCCACCGGCCATGTTGAACCAGGAGCGCGTACGCCAGCTGGTGCGCGATTACTGCGTGGACTACGTCCAGATGCCGCTTCGGATGGACGAGGCTGCGTATTCGCTGCGTCACGCCTGGGGCATGGCCTCGCTCGCCCAGGAGGCCTCGCCGGCGCCGAAGGCCAATCATGCGCGCATGCTGGGCGAGTGCCCCGCCATGCACGGACTGTTCCGCGCCATTCGCAAGGTCGCGCAGAACAGTGCGCCGGCCTTTATCGCAGGGGAGTCCGGCACCGGCAAAGAACTGACTGCGCAGGCCATTCACGAAGCCTCCTCGCGCGCGGGCGGGCCGTTCATCGCCATCAACTGCGGTGCGATTCCGCCGCACCTGATCCAGTCCGAATTGTTCGGCTACGAAAAAGGCGCATTTACCGGTGCGCATCAACGTCATATCGGCTGGGTTGAGCATGCCAATGGCGGCACGCTGTTCCTCGATGAAATCGGCGACCTGCCGCTTGAGAGCCAAGTCAGCCTGCTGCGTTTCCTGCAGCAAGGCACGATCACGCGGCTGGGCGGGCACCAGGCGATTCCGCTGGACCTCCGCATCATCTCGGCAACGCACGTGGATCTGGAAGCGGCCCAACATCACGGCGGATTCCGCACCGACCTGTTCCATCGACTGTGCGTGCTGACTTTGTCGGTGCCACCGCTGCGCGAGCGCGGGAGCGACATCGTGCTGCTGGCCGAACACATCCTCGCTCAGCACGCCAGCGAGGCGTCGCACCGCATCCGCGGGTTCACGCCCTGCGCGTTGCACGCGATGATGCATTACCCGTGGCCGGGCAACGTGCGCGAACTCATCAACCGCGTGCGCCGGGCGCTGGTGATGACCGACAACCGCAAGATCTCCGCCGCTGACCTGCACCTCGAAGGCTACGCATCCGTGTCGGGCCAGACGCTGGAAGAAGCGCGCGAAGGCGCCGAGTCAGATGCCATCCGCACGGCCATCGCCCGCAACGGCTTCCATATGGGCATGACGGCACGCGAATTGGCGGTATCTCGCGTCACGCTGTATCGACTGATGCAGAAGCACGGCATTCGGGCGGAGCATCCGCTGCATCCGGCCTAGCGTGGCAGCTACGCCTCCGGATGTGTTTTGGGGAAAGGGAGGAACGGCTCGACAGGGCCTGCCTCCCACATTCCTCATCTGATCCCTCCAATACTTGGTTCAATGCGCTGAATTTGCTGCTGGCCGCCCGCATGGGCGCGAATGGGCCGGCGGCGCCAGTGCTGCAAACGCGGTCAGGTTGGTTTGCATCGGGAACCCGTTCGAGGATGGCCATTGAGAAAAGAGTGCCCGCCGGGGGACGGAGCACGAAACCGTTGAACAGCCGTTACGCCGATGTGTCCGGCGCACGTTGCGAAAGCGCCACATTTTGGTGCGCACGGGGTCGAGCAACGAGCGACGGCCTCTGCCAAGAGACTGTCGCGGCGCCGGTAACGCGGCGCCGTAGCTGGCATAACCCGAGGACACACCCCACTTCCGGGGGGATTGCGCAAGCCCCGTCGCCGTTGGATTGTTAAGCCACGCATGCGACGTACTCAGTTCGCCGTCCGAGAGCGCGGACACGATAGAACCGGTGGATGGATCGAATGCGCGGGTGGGAACAAGACCGAATGCGAGTCGCGCCGGCAACGTATCGGCAAGAACGCTTCGAAGGGCGATCAGCAGTGTGATTGCACGCTGCACGACGAAATCGCCGTCTACTGCGAGCGCAGGCGCCATGGCCGTGCGGCTTGCGACCACTCCGGTCTTCTCGACCGTCCACCCGAACGGCAAACGTCGAGCACAGCGCTGCGCGATTGTCGGCATGGCTCGCTCCTCCCCAACGGGTATAGAGCGACATCCATGCCATGACGGCTAACACCTTGTTTTAACGGGATATTTTCCACACGGAGAGCTGCCAAACCCGGCATGGCATGCGGTTTTTGTGTCGCGACTGAAACAGCAGTCGCCATGAAAACCGCTGTTATCGGGTACTGGCTTTCCGTTGGTTGAAGTGCGCGCCTTGGCGAACGCTGGGCTACAGTAGCCAAGAGGCAGCAACGAGGGTCCCGGGGCATGGCCGCGGCGGCTGTCATTTTTGACTTCCGCCACTAAAATGATTCGGAACGGGGGTCTGCTCCGGCCTGTATCTCGCCTGGGCGACAAGGATGTTCGCAAGATCGGTAACAGGTCGAGAACAACGATGAACACTGTTTTGATCGAAGCCCATCCGTTGGTGCGCACAGGCATTGCGCACCTGCTACGGGCGCTCAAGGGCGTCACTGGCGTCACAGTCGTCGAACCAGACGAAGGGATGTTCGACGCCATCGAAACCAATGCCGACGCGGGCCTTCTTGTCATCGGCCTACCGCTGCCACATCTGGACGAGCTGTCGGCCATCGGCGAGATCATGCACCGGCCGCACGCGCGCCACGTGGTCGTGCTGGCCGAATCCGAATCGCCCGACATCATCCGCACGCTCATGCAGATGGGCTTGTCAGGCTACACGCTCAAGCACTCGCCGGGCGAAGTCATTGCGGCTTCGCTGGAGCTGGTGCTGGTGGGCGGTCAATACATTCCGGCCAGCGCGTTGCTGCCAGAATCACGCCTGGATGGCGCGCCCAACCCGGCGCTCGCAGGCGACCCGCAGACCGATCCGAAGCTGCTCGGCATTACGCCGCGCCAGTACGAAATTTTGGTCCTGCTCTCCCGCGGGCATCCAGTCAAGACCATCAGCCGCATGCTGAACATCTCCGAGGCAACGGCCAAGGCGCATATCAGCACGCTGTATCGGCGCCTGAAAGTCCGCAGCCGCACCGAGGCGGTGTACGTCGCCAATCAGCGCGGCGCACGACTCCTCTCGGTCGCCTGATCCTCCGACAAGGGCGCACGCGAGCGTCGCAAAGTTGCTGGCGACGGCCGATATACTGGACGCATGCTTTCGTCCGTCCTCCGGTGGTTCTCCGGCCGCGCACGCACGCGGCGCCTGACCCGCTACGCCATCTCTGACGCGCTGTGGTCGCGCGCGCTCGATGGCCTGCCCTTTCTGCTCGACTGGTCCGACTCGGACCTGGCACGTCTGCGTGAAACCGCCACGCTCTTCATCGCCGAAAAGGAATTCACCACCGCGCACGATTTGCCGCTCACCGACGACATGGTGATCAGCATTGCCGTGCAAGCCAGTGTGCCGATCCTGGAGCTGGGCATGTCGTGGTACGGCGGATGGCACGGCGTGGTCATCTACCCGGGCGAGTTCGTCATCCGAAAGGAAGTCATGGATGAAGACGGCGTTGTGCACAACGTGCGTGAAGAAGCTGCCGGCGAGGCATGGGAGCACGGCCCCGTCATCCTCTCATGGCAGGACATCGAACTCGGGAATGCGCTGGCCGAGCCAGGCACGCAGCCATATAACGTGGTCGTACACGAGTTCGCGCACAAGCTCGATATGCTCAACGGCGAGTCGGATGGTATTCCGGCGTTTTCATCGCGCCTGCATGCCAATGTTGATCGCCAGCAATGGGCTGATGACTTCTATGCGGAATACGACGCCTTCGCCGATCGTTGCGAGCAGATTCCGGAGCGCCGGTGGGGGGACGATCCGATCCTTTCGTTGCTCGACCCGTATGGCGCGCAGCATCCGGCCGAGTTCTTTGCGGTAGCGTCGGAAGTGTTCTTCGTCGAACCGGTAGCCTTGCTGGAGACGCTCCAATCGCTGTACGCGCTCCTGCACGCCTTCTACCTGCAAGATCCGGCACGGCGCGTGCCGGACGCTGAGCAACGCCAGGAGGGATTCCTGCCATGACGATTCGCCAAGCACTTCGCACAACGCTGCTCGGTTGCTGTCTTGCTGCCGGCGCAGCGTGGGCGCAACCACCCGTGCCCGTGGTCCTCAGCGTCACCGCGCAATTCGATGGGCAATCCGAAACCAAACGCGTCACGCTCTCACCCGATACATCCGCCACGGGCCAGCACGTGGCACTGCTCGAACATACGCACACGTACGACGTGGGCGGCTCGATGCCGCGCAAAGAATGGGAGGCGCGCTTCGCCGCCGGCCTGCCCGACGACACGATCCCGCTAGGCTGCGACACCACCACCTGCCAATTCATGCGCCACCGCTGGGCCAAGACCGGCGTGGACGTCACCTTGCGGCCGATGGTCGTGTCGGGCGAGTTCCAGACGCTGTCCATCGGGGTAACGCTGCATCGGTTTCAGCCCTCGCCCGATGCGGAGGCCCCTGCCCGGGTCGACACCTGGGCGCGCAACCTCGACACCTCGTTGCGCGTCGGCGACACCAAGACCATAGATATGGATGGTCACGGCGTGCTCACGATCGAGCGCCTAGCCAAACCCTGATCAAAATAGGCTTCTTGGGTCACTTTTCGATGCAGCGACACGACGGTTTTTGCGGCAAGCGCGTTGCCCAAGCCTTTGTTTCTCTGGCATAATCCTCGTTTCTCCACCCGGCAAGTGATTCGAGGGCTGGTCGCACGGTGGCTCCTACCATGTGAGCACCTGAAGCGCGCCGCGAATTGGCTACCTCTACCCCAGGGCTCATCATGAAAGAAGGCATTCACCCGAATTACCGCGAAGTCGTGTTCCAAGACATGTCCAGCGACTTCAAGTTCATCACCCGCTCGACCATCCAGACCAAGGAAATGATCACGCTGGACGGCAAGGAATATCCGCTGGCCAAGATCGAAGTCTCGTCCGAATCGCACCCGTTCTACACGGGCCAGCAAAAGGTTCTGGACACGGCCGGCCGCGTCGAAAAATTCCGCAACAAGTTCGGCAGCAAGATCGGCAAGGCTGCCAAGTAATATCGGCGCCGGAGACGGCTCACCAGATGGCCCGTCTCACTGGTCAGAAAAAGGCAGCTCCGGCTGCCTTTTTTGTTTCTCGGCACATGGTCGGCCGTTGATTCGGCCCCTCTTTACGATCCGCACGTCGCTGTGCAACCCCGATCGGGCTCGCCCGGTCTGACACTCGATGAACACCACCCGCGTCTCGCGCATCCGCCTGACTGCTGCCGCCACCCGCGAGTTGCCGCGGTGGCTGCTGCTCGCCATCTGCGTGATCTACGGCCTGTCGGGCCTGTTCTCGCGCGACCCGTGGAAGAACGAAGACGCGGCCGGCTTCGGTGCGATGTGGACACTGGCCACCGGCAACGCGCAGGACTGGCTGATGCCGAACATCGTCGGGCGTCCCGTCGTGCAATCGGGGCCGCTGGTGTTCTGGATCGGCGGCGCGTTCATTCGCCTCTTCGGACAATGGCTGGGCCCAGCGGATGCATCGCGCCTGGCCACCGCCCTCTTCTTCTTCGTCACCAGCGCGTGCATCTGGTATGGCGCCTATCTGCTGGGCCGCCGCGCGGAAGTTCAACCGTTTGAATTCGTCTTCGGCGGCCAGCCCAACACGCGCGACTACGGCCGTACGCTGGCCGATGGCGCCCTGCTGATCTTCCTAGCCTGCGTAGGCCTGGCGCAACGCGGTCACGAAACAACACCGTTGGTCGGGGCGCTGTGCTTCGTGGCGGTCGCGGTGTATGGCTTGATCCGGGCGTTGGACAAGCCGGTACACGGCAGCCTTATCTATGGCGTCGGCATCGGCTGCCTGTCGCTGGCCGGCGGCCCAATCCTGCCATTGGTAATTACTGTGGCCGTATTGATCGCCGCGCATGGCACGCGCGTGCTGCCGCTGCGTCCGCTGCTGACAGTGGCGCTGCCCGTGTCCCTCGTACTCGGGTGCTCATGGCCGGCGGCGGCCTACTTGCTGGCAAACAATCCAACTGACGCCGTGACCTACGTCCGCGAATGGGCACGCTTCGATCGCCACCAATACGCTGGCCCGACAGCGCATTCGCTCGGCTTTGTCGCGCGCAACCTGCCGCTGTTCGCGTGGCCCGTCTGGCCGCTGGCCGCATGGGCGTGGAAGAGCTGGGGCGGCATGCGCACCGCTCCGCATATCACGTTGCCGTTGGCCGTCCTCCTGCCGCAGTTGGCGCTGCTGCTCATGCAGCCTCACCCGGGCGACGACGGCTTCCTGCTACTGATTCCCCCGATGGCCGTGATGGCCACGTTCGCACTACCGACGCTCAAGCGGGGCGCCATCAGCGCAATCGATTGGTTTGCGCTGCTCGCCTTCACCATCCTGGGCGGCACGCTATGGCTGCTGTGGATCGCCAAGATGACGGGCTTTCCGCCCCAGCTTGCACGCAACGTGTACCGCATCGTGCCGGGCTACCGGCCCGAGTTCAGCTGGACCGCATTGGTCTGCGCGCTGCTCGTGACCGCGGCGTGGGTGCTGATCGTCGTCTGGCGCACATCGCGGGCGCCCAAGGCCATCTGGCGCGCGGTGGTGATCTCGGCCGCCGGCACCACGCTCATGTGGGTGTTGATGATGACGCTGTGGCTGCCCACCATCAACTATGCCAAGACATATCGCGACGTTGCGCAGTCCGCCGCCCTGGCGCTGCCGCGCACCTACACGTGCGTGCAGCCGATCCGCATGGGCGATGCGCAGCTTGCCTCATTCGCGTACTTCGGCCACATCCGTTTTGGCAGTGCTGAAGACAACTGCGACATCCTGCTGCGTCATGACCCGTACGACTACGGCGCGCCGACAAGCGTGTCGAATTACGAGTGGCGCCTGATCTGGGAAGGCCGCCGCCCCGCCGACCGTGACGAGCACTTCCGCATGTACCGCTTGACGGAGGCAGCGGCCGCCACACATCCGCCGCCCACACAGGCAACCACACGCCGACGCAAGCTGCGTCAGTAACGCATCCGTAGCCTACATGTTTGTCGCCGACGTCCGCCGTATTACCGAACTGGCTTGGCCAGTACTGATCGGCCAGTTGGCTGTTATCGCCTTCGGCGTTCTCGATACGGCGATGGCTGGCCGCGCCTCTGCAGCGGACCTCGCTGCGATCGGGCTCGGCGGGTCGATCTACGTGACGGTGTACATCAGCTTGATGGGCGTGCTGCAAGCGCTCTCGCCCATCGCTGGACAACTGTACGGCGCGCAAAGGCACAGCGAGATCGGCGAAGAAGTTCGCCAGGCCGTCTGGCTCGGACTGGTGCTCGCGGCGATCGGCATGCTGATCCTGTGGTTCCCTGCCCCACTGCTGCACCTGGCAGACGCCACGCCAGAGCTCGCCGAGAAAGCCACTGCCTATTTGCGGTATGAAGCACTCGCGTTGCCTGCAGCGCTCGGCTTCCGGATCTACTCTGCGTTGAACAACGCGCTGTCGCGCCCCGTGATGGTGACAGTACTGCAGCTCGCCGGGCTCGCCATCAAGTTTCCGCTCAACGCATTGTTTCTGTACGGCGGCATGGGCGTCCCCGCGATGGGCGGCCCCGGCTGCGCACTCGCCTCGATGATCATCAGTTGGCTATGGTTCGCCGCAGCGGCCGCCATTTTGATGCGCAATCCGGCTTACAAGCCGTTCGCGATTTTTACGCACTACTCACCACCCAACCGTGCGCGGCTGTGGGCGCTGGTACGTCTGGGGGTGCCGATGGGCTTCACCTACCTGATCGAGATCACGTCGTTCACGCTGATGGCGATCTTCATCGCGCGCCTTGGCACGGTGGTCCTGGCCGGGCATCAGATTGCTGCCAACCTTGGAGCGGTTGCGTATATGGTGCCGCTCTCGCTATCAATCGCAACGTCCACGTTGGCGGCGCAATCGATCGGCGCCCGCGATCGCGTAGCAGCGCGACGCATCTCGCTGAATGGCATCAAGTTGGCGGTGATGTGCGCGGTTATCGTTGGCGCGGTCGTGTTGTTCTTGCGGCGCGAGCTGGTCAGCCTCTACACGCACGATGACGCTGTCCTGGCAATCGCGGTGCCGCTGTTGCCTTTCATCGCCTTTTACCAGATGTTCGATGCCCTGCAGGTCATGACAGCGTTCATCCTGCGCGCATACAAGATCGCGCTCATCCCGACCGTGATCTATGCGCTATCGCTGTGGGGCGTGGGGCTTGGCGGCGGTTATGTGCTCGGCTTTGGGCTGCTGGGGGACATTGCTGCGGCCCTGCGCGGCGCGGCTGGTTTCTGGGCCGCCAATGGGATGAGTTTGATGGTGGCAGGTACGCTGCTGGTCAGCTATTTCAATCGCGTAAGCCGCGCTGCCGATTAAAGCGAGGTATTCCCCCCTTTAAAGCAGTATCAATCTTGATTTGCGTGGATTGAATTGAAAGCGCAAAAGAAAAAACCCGCTGCAAGCAGCGGGTTTTGATTTGGCGGAGCGGACGGGACTCGAACCCGCGACCCCCGGCGTGACAGGCCGGTATTCTAACCGACTGAACTACCGCTCCGTGTCGGTTGCAAAATCAGCTAGAGACTGATTCTGCTAATGAGCTTCTGGTTAAGCTCTTGTTTTGGCGTCCCCTAGGGGATTCGAACCCCTGTACTCACCGTGAAAGGGTGATGTCCTAGGCCTCTAGACGAAGGGGACAGAAACTGTTTTGCAACGCTTTCTGTCTTACGCTGCGAAGTCCGCTACTATAACGAACTTTTTTGCGTTTTGGAAGCCTCTTTTCAAATTATTTTTTGAATCGAATCTTCCGGCATTTTGGTGGAGCTAAGCGGGATCGAACCGCTGACCTCTTGCATGCCATGCAAGCGCTCTCCCAGCTGAGCTATAGCCCCAAGGTACTGCCTTTTACTGCTTGCTTCTTACTGCATTTCGCTTCGTGTTGCAGCGAAAACAAGAGTATAGGGGAAGTGTTTAGCGCTTGGCAATACCCTTTCGCAAAATTTTTTGCGCCGCACACATCACGCCGCAAGACGATTCAGAACAACGTCGCGGCCGAACAATTCCAGCACTGCATCAATCGACGGGGTTTGCAGTTGCCCTGCCACCAGCAAGCGCACCGGCATCGCCAGCTTCGGCATCTTCCAGCCATTTGCTGCGAGCACTTCCTTGAAGACAGCTCCAATGGCCTCGCGCTTCCACTCGGGCAGCGCGCTGAGTTTCTCAGCCAGCGCGGCAATGCCCGGACGCACATCGTCGGTGAGGTGCTGCGCGGCCAGCTCCGGCTCGACAGCGAGATCCGTACGATAGAACATCAGCGCCGTCTGGGCGACTTCGCGCAGCGTGTTGGCGCGATCCTTCACCAGTGCGATCACATCCGCCAGCACGGGGCCGCCATCCACCTTGCCACCCAACTCCTCGATGAACGGCTTCACCAGACCAGCCAAGCGCGCGTTGTCGGCCTGCTTGATGTAGTGATTGTTCAGCCAGGCGAGCTTCTCAGGGTTGTATTGCGCGGGCGACTTGCCCAGGTGCTCGAGGTCGAACCACTCGATGAACTGCTCGCGCGAGAAGATTTCGGCATCGCCGTGCGCCCAGCCCAGGCGGGCGAGGTAATTGACGATGGCTTCGGGCAGATAGCCAGCATCACGATAGCCCGTAACAGCCATGGCACCGTGGCGCTTGCTCATCTTCTCGCCCTGCTCGTTGAGCACGGTCGGCAGGTGAGCATAGACCGGCGGCGTACCGCCCAGCGCGCGCAGGATGTTGATCTGGCGGGGCGTGTTGTTGACGTGGTCGTCGCCGCGAATCACATGGGTGATCTGCATGTCCATGTCATCCACGACCACACAGAAGTTGTACGTGGGCGTACCGTCAGGGCGCGCGATCACGAGGTCATCGAGTTCGTCGTTGGAGATCTCGATGCGGCCCTTCACTGCGTCGTCCCACACGACACTGCCCCCGATGGGGTTCTTGAAGCGAATCACCGGCTGCACGCCCGCCGGCGGCGTCGGCAAAACCTTGCCCGGCGCCGGGCGCCAGGTCCCGTCGTAACGGGGCTTTTCGCCGCGCTCGCGTTGCGCTTCGCGCAGGGCGTCGAGCTCTTCGGTGCTCATGTAGCATGGGTAAGCCAGTTCCTGCTGAACCATCTGCGCGACCACGGCGCGGTAACGGTCCATGCGCTGCATCTGGTAGAACGGGCCTTCATCGATGTCCATGTCCAGCCAGTCCATCGCCTCGAGGATCACGTCGACAGCTTCCTGGCTGGAACGCTCCACATCGGTGTCTTCGATACGCAGGATGAAGTCTCCCTTCATCTTGCGTGCGAAGGCCCACGGATAGAGTGCCGAGCGGATGTTGCCGAGGTGGATGAAGCCGGTGGGGCTGGGAGCGAAACGAGTGCGGACGCGCTGTGTCATAGGAATGGCTGAACGAATAAGGCCGCGTAGTCGGACCGCGAGCGCGGATCCTGAGCGGCCTCTATCAAAACCGAAATTATAGCAACCGTGCCACGCATATCCGGCCGACCTGTCGCTGAACTTTGGCACAATGGCGGCCGGCCGCAGTGCGCTCGGTTACGACTGAACATCACTGCGCGGCATATCAAACCGCCCCAACCTCCTCATGCAACGCCGCCTATTCCTGGGCGCCGCCGGCGCCTCCGTCCTCTCCGCCTGCACCGTGACGGGTTTCTCGTCCGGCAAAACCGAAACGCCCCTCACCCCCGCCACAGCGGTGCTGCCGCCCACGGCCCAGCCCGCCACACAGCCCGTGCGGATCGGGTTGGCATTGGGCGGTGGTGCCGCGCGCGGTTTTGCGCACATCGGCGTCATCAAGATGCTGGAAGCCCAAGGCATCCAGATCGACTTCATCACCGGCACCAGCGCCGGTAGCGTGGTGGCAGCGATCTACGCATCGGGTATGTCGGGGCTGGAAATGAACCGCATGGCGCTCAAGATGGACGAGGCCATGATCGCCGACTGGGCGCTGCCTTTCGGCACGCGCTTCGGCGGCTGGCTCAAGGGCGAGGCGCTGGAGAAGTACATCAACCGGCTGGTCAAGCAGAAGTCCATCGAGCAGATGCACATTCCACTGGGCATCGTCGCGACGGACCTGGCGAGCGGCAAGCCGATCCTGTTCCGGCGCGGCAATACCGGTCAGGCTGTGCGTGCGTCGTGCAGCATCCCCGGTGTGTTCCAGCCGGTAACGATCAGCGGCCGCCAGTACGTGGACGGGGGGCTGGTGGCGCCCGTGCCCGTGACGTACGTCAAGCAGATGGGCGCAACGTTCGTGATTGCAGTGAATATCTCGGCAGACCCGTCCAACCAGGCGGTGTCGGGGCAGGCGAGCATGCTGCTGCAGACGACGGCCATCATGGGTCAGAGCATCAACAAGACCGAGCTGGCCCAGGCGGACGTGGTGATCACACCGTCGCTACCGTTCGTTAAGGGCAGCGACTTCACCGCGCGCAACGAGGCGATTCTGGCGGGCGAGCAGGCCGCTCAGGCCGCCATGCCGCTGCTGCGGGAGAAGCTGCATGTGACGCAGACCATCGTCGGCACCCCGCTGCCGCCGCACTAAATACCCCCTTCGGGAGGCAACAAAAAAGACCGCCGCAGCGGTCTTTTTTCTATTGTGCGACAGCGAATCAACCGCCGTACATGGCCAGGGGCTTGCCGGCGGCGTTCGGGTCGACGCGCTTGAGTTGCTCGACAAAGTTGTCGGCGCCGTCCTTGATGGCCGCACCGGAGTTGCCTTCGATGCGGCGGGCGCCGTTGTAGCGCGTCACCCAGTACGAGGCGGTCATGTCATCCACGCGGATCTTGCTGCCCGTGGACGGCGCATGCACAAATTTGTTATCGCCGATATAGATACCGACGTGCGAGAAGGTGTGGCGCATGGTGTTGAAGAACACCAAATCGCCAGGACGCAGTTCAGCTGTGTCTACGCTGGTGCCGACACGGCTCATTTCTACAGCGCGGCGCGGCAGCAGGAAGCCGAAGGTGTCGTTGAAGACATAGCGGACGAAGCCGCTGCAGTCGAGGCCCGATTCCGGCGTGTTGCCACCGAAACGGTAGCGCAGGCCGATCATGCCCAGTGCGTTCATGACCACGTCGCCGGTCTTGCTCATCACGTTGGAGATGAGGCCCGGTTTGGCTTCGGGCTTGACGTCGGCGCGGACTTCCGTGTCCTTGAAGACCGTATCAGCATGCACTGCATTCGACACGATCACGCCGCAGCCGATCACAACCCCTACCGCCAAGCGCGCCATGGAATGAAGTACGAAATGCTGCATTGGCTCTCCCTCGGAAACTCGTGATGATGCGGCAAACATATGCCGCCGCAAATGAGAACAGTCCGAATCTTGTTAAAACAATCTCGCAGGATGATAAAAGTGACACTTTGACTTGTCAAAGGTCGTTACAAATTCTTCGGAATCCACATGCAAATCAGGCACTTAGACATGACTTTAGATGCGCATTCTTACAAAAACAGCGCATCAAAACTGCACTGATTCGGGGCACAAGCGGTGGGTTTTACGGGTTATCCCGCGCAGGGATGAGTGAGGCAGCCGCCATCAGCTTGCAGGTGTAGGGGTGCGAGGGGGACGCCAACACCGCTTCAGTGTCACCCTCTTCCACCACTTTTCCATCCTTCATCACTACCACGCGATGTGACATCGCGCGGATGACGGCAAGGTCGTGGCTGATGAATAGATACGACAGGTTGTACTTTTTCTGAAGGGCTGACAGCAGCGAAAGCACCTGCTGCTGAATCGACACATCAAGTGCAGAAGTCGGCTCATCAAGTACCAGCAACTGCGGCTTGAGGATCAGCACACGCGCAATGGCAACACGCTGACGCTGCCCGCCCGAGAATTCATGTGGATAGCGGCCCAGCGCCGTGCGGTCCAGACCGACTTCGCGCAGGGCTTCGATCACGCGGTGACGGCGCTCTGTCGCGTTGACGTGCGGTTGATGCAGCGCGAGCCCTTCGCCGACGATCTCCTCGATCGTCATACGCGGCGACAGCGAGCCGTACGGGTCCTGAAACACCACCTGCATGCGCGCACGCACAGCGCGGCGCTCGTCGCGCGAAATGCGTAGCAGCGAGTTGCCGAGGAAGCGCAAGTCGCCGCTCTTTGCCGCCTGCAGCCCGAGCAGCGTCTGGGCGAGCGTGGTCTTGCCAGAGCCCGATTCACCCACGATGCCGAGCGTCTCGCCTTCGCGCAGTTGCAGCGACACGGAATCGACTGCGGTAAACGGGTCGGATCTGAACCAGCCGGCAAACCCGGGGCGATGGCGTTCGTAGGTGACCGTCAGCTTGTCGGCTTCGAGCAGCACGGGTGCAAGCGGCACCAGTGGCAGCACGTCGCGCTGCGGGCGGCTCTCAAGCAAGCGCACGGTGTACGGATGCTGAGGCGCGGCAAATACGTCGGCCGTGTTGCCGGTTTCGACCAGGACGCCCCGCTCCATCACGCCCACGCGCTCGGCAAAGGCGCGCACCATGTTCAGGTCGTGCGTGATCAGCATGATGGCCATGCCGAACTCGGCCTGTAGCTCGCGCAGCAATTGCAGGATCTGCATGCGAACCGTCACGTCCAGCGCGGTGGTCGGCTCGTCGGCCAGCAGCAACTTCGGCGAGCAAGCCAGGGCCATGGCGATCATTGCGCGCTGGCGCTGGCCACCCGATAGCTGGTGCGGGAAGGCGTCAAACCGGCGCGACGCCTCGGAGATGCCGGTGCGCTCCAGCAGTGCAATCGCACGGGCCTTGGCAGCGCGCTTGTCCAGGCCTTCGTGCAGCTCCAGCGTTTCGACGATCTGGTTGCCGATCGTGTACAGCGGATTGAGCGCCGTCATCGGTTCCTGGAACACCATGGCGACATCGGCGCCACGCAGGCCGCGCATCTCGCGCTCGCTCGCGGCCAACAAATCGCGGCCTTCGAGCAGGATGCGGCCGCTGTATTGCGCGTCGGCCAGCAATCGCATGATCGATAGCGCGGTCACTGACTTGCCCGAGCCGGATTCGCCCACCAAGGCGAAGCGCTCGCCCGCGCGCAAGTCGAGCGAGACGTGCTTGACGGCTTCCGTCACCTCGCCGTGTTCGGATTCGAAATGCACGCATAGATCATCCAGGCGCAGCAGCGGGCCGTCGTACTTGGGCGCTGAGGAACGCAGATCAACGCGGGTCATTTCACCCCCGCCGGTTTCTGGCGCGTGCGCAGCTGGGCGAACGACAGGCGCGTGTCAAAGGCATCGCGCAGCGCGTCGCCCATAAAGGTCAGCAACACGAGGGTCAGCACGAGCACCACGAAAGTCGACAGAGAGATCCACCATGCATCGAGGTTGGCCTTGCCCTGTGCGAGAAGTTCACCAAGGCTCGGTGTGGATGGCGGCACGCCGAGGCCTAGGAAATCCAGGCTGGTGAGCGCAAGAATGGCTGCACTCATGCGGAACGGCAGGAAGGTGATCACGGGCGTCAGGCTATTGGGCATGATGTGGCGCCACATGATCTGCCAACTGGACAGGCCCATCGCTCGCGCGGCCTTTACATAGTCAAGCGAGCGGTTGCGGTAGAACTCGGCACGCACGTAATCCGACAGACTCATCCAGCCGAACAGCGATAGCAGGATGATCAGCAGCCCGAGGCTGGGGGTGAAGATCGACGCGAAGATAATCAGCAGGTACAGCTCCGGCATCGAACTCCAGATTTCTATCAGCCGTTGCGACACCATGTCGAAGCGCCCGCCGAAGAAGCCCATCAGCGCGCCAGTCAACGTGCCAACCAGCACGCCCAGCACCGTGAGCGCCAGCCCGAACAGCACCGAGACACGGAAGCCATACAGCAGCCGCGCAAACACATCGCGGCCACGGTCATCGGTGCCGAGCCAGTTTTCGGCCGAGGGCGGCGCGGGGTTGGGCTCTTTCGAAAAGTAGTTCAGCGTCTCGTACGAATACGGATTAGGCGGGTAAATCGCAAAGCTTCCCGGCTCCTTGAACTTGTCCCGGATGAACGGATCGAGGTAATCCGTCGGTGTTGGAAAATCGCCGCCGAAGGTCGTCTCGGGGTATGCCTTCACGATCGGGAAATACCAGTGACCGTGGTACTTGACCACCAGCGGACGGTCATTGGAAATGCATTCGGCGCCCAGACTGAGCACGAACAGCACCACGAAGATGAGCAGACTCCAATAGCCCAGCCGATGCTGCTTGAAGCGGCGCCACGCACGCTTGAGGGGCGACGGCGAGTGTCGCACCGGATGTGGCGCTGCCGTATTGGTTGGATGCGTGGAAGTGCGCGAATACTGGGTCATGGTTGTCGGCCCGCCTATCGTCCGACCGAGCCGAAATGGATACGCGGATCGACCAGCACGTAGCACACGTCGGAAATCAACCGCGCAGCCAGCCCAATCAGCGTGAACAGATACAGCGTGCCGAGCACGACCGGATAATCGCGTCGCATCACCGCCTCATACGAGAGCAGGCCCATGCCATCGAGCGAGAACAGTTGCTCGATCAGCAGCGATCCCGTGAAGAATGCACCGATGAAAGCAGACGGGAAGCCTGTCACCAAAGGCAGTAGCGCGTTGCGGAAGATGTGCTTCCACAATACGCGCCGCTCCGACAGACCCTTGCTGCGCGCCGTCAGCACGTACTGCTTGCGGATTTCCTCCAGAAATGCGTTCTTCGTCAGCATGGTGATGACGGCAAAGCTGCCCACCACCGACGCCATGACGGGCAGCGTGATGTGCCAAAGGTAATCCGTGATCTTGCCGAGCAGGCTGAGCTGATCCCAGTTGTCGGATGTGATGCCGCGGATCGGGAACCACTGGAAGAAGGTGCCGCCGCCAAACAGCACCAGCAGCAACACCCCAAGCACGAACCCGGGGATGGCGTAGCCGACCAGCACGATGATGCTGGTCACCAGATCAAACCGGCTGCCCGCCCGCACCGCCTTCGCAATGCCGAGCGGCACCGCTATCAGATACGTGAGAAAGAATGTCCACAACCCGATCGAAATCGACACCGGCAATTTCGACTTGATGAGATCCCACACGCTGCGATGCTGGAAGTAGCTCTCACCCAGATCGAAGCGTGCAAAACGGCCGAGCATCAGGAAGTAGCGCTCGACGGGGCTCTTATCGAAGCCGTAGAGCGCGCGGATTTCCTTGATCTTCTCGGAATCGACGCCGCGACGGCCGCGATAGTCGAACGCGCCGCCACCGCTGGCCTCGCCGCCGGCGCCGGCGCCCCGCCCCTTCATCTCCATCATCATCTGTTCGACCGGGCCACCGGGCACGAACTGGATCACGACAAACGTGAGCGTGATCACGCCGATCAGCGTCGGGATCAGAAGCAGCAACCGTTTGATCAGGTACGCGAACATGGTGTCACCGATGCGGTCATTTGGCAGCCGATTGGGCGGATTCCGGCGTCCGCCACCAGGCCGTCAGCACCCAGGCCTCTGCCGAGTAGTAATACGGCAGACGGTCCGGGTACATCAGGTTCTTGTTGTAGGCCACGCGATGCGAAGCCGAATACCAGTGCGGAATTACATAGCAGCCTTGCATCAGCACGCGGTCGAACGCGCGTGAAGCCGTGACCAGTTCGTCGCGATTGTCGGCGCGTAGCACGTCGTCGATCAGCGCGTCCACGGCCGGCGATTTCAGGCCGATCACGTTGTCCGAGCCAGCTTCATCAGCCGCAGCGGAGCCGAAGCGGTCCTTCAACTCGTTGCCCGGGCTTTGTGAATCAGGAAAGCGCAGCGAGATCATGTCGAAATCGAACTCTTCCAACCGCTTCTGATAGAGCGCGAAATCGGTCATGCGCTGGTTGACCTGGATGCCGAGCTTCTCAAGATTGCGCGCATACGCCGCCATGACGCGGCTCATGGCGCCCCCATCGTCGAGCATCTCGAAGACAAACGGCTCGCCCTTGCTATTGCGCAGCGCACCGTCTGCGTACGTCCAACCGGCCTGGGCCAGCAGGCGGCGCGCCTGCCGCAGGTTGTCACGCAGTGAGCTGGGGGGATCAGTCGAGGGCGGCGCGGGCAGCACGCCAAACACCTCCGGATCGAGCTTGCTGCGCAGCGGCTCCAGCAACGCCAATTCGCCCTTGCTGGGCATGCCCGTGAGCGAATCCGACGCGGCTAGCTCGCTATTGGCGAAATAGCTGTCGAGCCGGCGATAGGCGCCATAGAAAAGCTGGCGATTGAGCCATTCGAAATCGAGCGCCAGCGCCAGCGCCTTGCGCACCAGAAGATCCTGGAACAACGGTCGCCGCAGGTTCATTACAAAGCCCTGCATGCCCGCGCCGTTGCGATGCGGGAATTCGCTCTTGATCAGCTCGCCGCTGCGGAACTTCACGCCGACGTAACTCTTGGCCCAGTTCTTGGCGCGGTATTCGACCATGGCATCGTACTCGCCGGCCTTGAAGGCTTCGAGGCGGGCGGTCTCGTCCTTGTAGAGCTTGTACTGGATGCGTTCGAAATTGAACGAGCCACGGCGCACGTTCAGGTCACGGCCCCAATAGTCGGGATTGCGCCGGAAGGTAATGCCGCGCGACGGATCGAAGCGCTCGATCACATACGGGCCGCTGGCAATCGGGTCCTGGAAGGTCAGCTTGTCGAACGCGACATCCTTGCCGCCATCCGGGTCGTCGGGCTTGCCGCTGCCTTTGCCCCACTTTGGCGAGAACACCGGCAACCCACCAACGATGAGCGGCAACTCCTTGTTCTTGCGCTTGAACTCGAAGCGGATGGTGCTCGCGTCCACCACCGTCACCTTGGACACATCCGCTGTCATGCTGCGGTAGGCGGGGCTCGCCCCCTTGCCCATCAGCATGTCGTAGGAGTATTTGACGTCCGACGCGCGCACGCGATCCCCATTGGAGAATCGCGCGCGCGGATTGATGTGGAACGTGACCGAAAGCTCGTCGGGGGCGACCGTCACGTCGTCCGCGAGCAGCCCATAGCCGCTGGCGGTCTCATCCCAACTCGTAATGAGCAGGCTTTCGAAGACAAGCTGATTGAGCCCCGGCGCCGACGTGCCCTTGATCGTGAACGGGTTGAACTTGTCGAAGCTCGTACGGCGGTCCGGATTGCCGAGCAGCAGCATGCCGCCGATGGGCGCCTTCGGGTTCAGATAGCCGAAGTTGGAGAACCCGGCCGGATACTTGAGGTCGCCATATTCGGCGTAGCCATGGGCCGCCCAGGCGGGTGTCGCGCAGATCGCCGCCAGCAGGCTGACCAGCGCCATAAATCGCTTGTGTGTCGCAACGCGCACGCTCATTGCGCCCCTTGCCCCCAAAGTCCTTGCATGCGTTGATCCGATTGATCGCTGTCTGAAAAACTGTTTTCGACGATTCTAACGCCCTCACACGGCAATCCCACCAATTCCGGCCCGGGGATCGTCCCGCATTGACAAGGCTGGCAGCGGTTGTGCGGCACTGCGCAAATACGGAGCCGCCCCGCGCTTTCCGGTATGATCGCGCCCACCTAATTGCCTCGCGCCCGGGATACCGACGCTGCCTAACCGCAGTGACGAGTGACCACAGCCACATACGGGCGCGACGTTGCCCCACATTTGTACGGAGAAACCATGGGATTCCTCGCTGGCAAGCGCATTCTGATTACCGGCCTTCTGTCCAACCGCTCGATCGCCTACGGCATCGCCAACGCATGCAAGCGCGAGGGCGCGGAACTGGCCTTCACCTACGTCGGCGAACGCTTCAAGGACCGCATCACTGAATTCGCCACCGAGTTCGACAGCAAGCTGGTGTTCGACTGCGATGTCGGCAGCGATGAACAGATCGCCAAAGTGTTCGAAGACCTTGGCCAGCACTGGGGCCACTTCGACGGCCTCGTGCACTCGATCGGCTTTGCACCGCGCGAAGCGATTGCCGGCAACTTCATGGACGGTCTGTCGCGCGAATCATTCCGCATCGCGCACGACATCTCGGCGTATAGCTTCCCCGCGCTGGCGAAGGCCGCGCTGCCGATGCTCTCGCCCACTGCCTCGCTCCTCGCCCTGACGTACCTGGGTGCCGAGCGCATCGTCCCGAACTACAACACGATGGGCCTGGCCAAGGCGTCGCTGGAAGCCGGCGTGCGCTACCTGGCCGGCGCGCTCGGGCCGAAGGGCATTCGCGCCAACGGCATCTCCGCCGGCCCGATCAAGACGCTCGCGGCCTCCGGCATCAAGGATTTCGGCAAGCTGCTGAAGTACATGGAAGACGTGGCCCCGCTGCGCCGTAACGTCACGATCGAGGAAGTCGGCAACGTGGCTGCGTTCCTGCTGTCGGACCTTGCCAGCGGCGTGACCGGCGAGATCACCTACGTCGATTGCGGCTTCAACGTGACCGCAGGCGTGCCGGAGAGCGTCGGCCAAGGCTGATGCATTGATGATGCGCGCGCCATCTTCGGATGGGGCGCGCATGTCAGGCTGCGAGACCAACAAAGCAGCAGACAAAGAAAAAGCCCGCATGGCGCAAACCATGCGGGCTTTTTGACGTGCAGTGCAATGCGAGCCGTCACGTCAGCTCGACTCGCATCCGCCTGTTATGCGCGCTTCCCGCGAGAAGCGCCAAACTGGCGGAGACGGAGGGATTCGAACCCTCGATCCAGGTTTTGGCCCGGATGCTCCCTTAGCAGGGGAGTGCCTTCGACCTCTCGGCCACGTCTCCCAAACTTGCGTCGCACGAAGGAGCCCGTGCAACGAAGCGCGTATTCTAGCCACTTCACCCCACCCGGTCAACGACAACTGCATGACACGCGGTGAGAATCTGTGGCCCCCGGGTCGCCACCCGGCCATCCGGCACCAGCTCAGCCGATTAGGCCTGATCCAGCTCGAATGCCTTGTGGAGCGCGCGCACGGCCAGCTCCATGTACTTCTCATCGATCAGCACCGAGATCTTGATTTCCGAGGTGGAGATCATCTGGATGTTGATGCCCTCTTCCGACAGCGTGCGGAACATCTTGCTGGCGATGCCCACGTGCGAACGCATGCCCACACCCACCACCGAAACCTTCGACACTTTCGGGTCGCCCGACACGCTGGCCGCACCGATATGCGCCTTCACGCTGTCGTTCAGGATCGCCAGGGCGCGCTGGTATTCACCACGCGGCACGGTGAAGGTGAAGTCCGTCTTGCCTTCCACCGACTGGTTCTGAATGATCATGTCGACGTCGATGTTGGCGTCGGCGACCGGGCCCAGGATCTGATACGCGATGCCAGGCTTGTCCGGCACACCGATCACGGTGATCTTGGCTTCGTCGCGGGCAAAGGCGATGCCGGAAATGGCGGCGGCTTCCATGTTCGAATCTTCCTCAAAAGTAATCAGCGTGCCCGAGTTCATCTCGATGTCGAGCGGCATCAGCGGGTCGGTCAGCGACGACAGCACGCGGGTCTTCACGCGGTACTTGCCGGCAAACTCCACCGAGCGAATCTGCAACACCTTCGAGCCAAGGCTGGCCATTTCCAGCATCTCTTCGAAGGTGATCTTGTCCAGCCGACGAGCGTCGTCCACCACGCGCGGGTCGGTCGTGTACACGCCGTCGACGTCGGTGTAGATCAGGCATTCGTCGGCCTCGAGCGCCGCAGCAACCGCCACGGCCGAGGTATCCGAACCGCCACGGCCCAGCGTGGTGATGTGGCCTTCGCTATCGATACCCTGGAAGCCGGTGATGACGACCACGCGACCGGCGTCGAGATCCGCGCGCACGCGCTCGTCGTCGATCGACTGGATACGCGCCTTGGTATAGGCCGAATCGGTCTTCACAGGCACTTGCCAGCCGGTGTAGCTACGGGCATCGATGCCTTCGGCGTGCAACGCGATGGCCAGCAGACCCACGCTCACCTGCTCGCCGGTCGAGGCAATCATGTCGAGTTCACGCGGGTCGGGCTGGGCCGAAATCTCTTTGGCCATGCCCAGCAGGCGATTGGTTTCGCCAGACATGGCCGATGGAACGACCACGATCTGGTGACCTGCACGGTGCCACTTGGCAACGCGCTTGGCGACATTCTTGATGCGTTCAACCGAACCCATCGAGGTGCCACCGTACTTGTGAACGATGAGAGCCATCTTGGAAAGAAGGAGGAGGCGAAGCGGTGCAAAAGCTTTTGAAAATACAGCAATTTGCATCGATCGGCAAGCAATGCACCCGTGACGATGTGTATCAGGGCGCACCTTCGGCGGCTGCAGTCCATGTGATCTGCCAGCCAGCCCCGCTGTGCGTGGCGGCTCGATTCATTCCCAGCCCAGCCGCGAACACGAGCCTCTCTCCCGCATAGAGCAGTGGCAGCCGCTGGCGTTCCCAGGCCGGGATGCCAGCCTCCTGATAGGCCTGTTTGAGCGCGCGGGACGGTGCGCCGGAGCGCAGCACGATGCGTTCGCCACCGCGGCGCGGCGACAGCGACAGCGGCGCTTTCAAGGCTTGCGCAGCAATGCCATCACTTGCCACGGGCGCAAACAGCAGCGTCCCGCCCCATGCAGCTACATTCACGCGTTGCTCAGTTCGAAGCTCCGGTTCAAACGCCGTCGCTCCAATGGCTACCGCGACCGGCTCCAATGCTTCGTGGGCGCCGGCGTCGAGACGAGCAACCCCGCGGTAGCGCCTGACTTGTGCCGCAGGCAATTCAATGCACAGCGCGCCATCGTCTCGCGCGTCAACCAGTTGCGTACGCAGATCCTCAAGGCGACGCGTGGGCAACGCGCGCATTCCCGAATCGGCCAACCAGGCACGCAGCACCGCACGCTGCCGTGGCGCGGATAGCGCAATCAGCGCCGCCACATCCAACCCATCCGCCGAAGCGATCTGCATCAAATCGGCCCGTGCGATCTCGTCGATCAACGCGGCGGCATCCGCCAAGTGCCCAGCGCTGCGGGACAGCGCTTCGCGATACGCCGGGAAATGATCCGCCATGCCCGAAAGCAGCGGACGCAACGCGTTCCTTGCGTAGCGTGCGTCGGTGTTGGACGGGTCCTCGACCCAGCTGAGCGCGTGCGTATGCGCGTACAGCTCGATCTCGCTGCGCGGCGCATCGATCCACGGACGCAGCAATGTGACAGCGCCCGCCCGAGCCATCGGCATGGCTGCGAGGCCGTCGAGGCCAGCGCCGCGCATCAATTGCAGCAGCACCGTTTCAGCTTGGTCATCCTGATGATGCGCCGTCAGCAAAATGGAGGCGCCTGTCTGGGCGCAAAGCGCTTCGAGCGCGGCGTATCGGGCGTCGCGCGCCGCTTCCTCTACGCCCTGCCCCGCATCGATCGCAACATGGACGCGACGCGCGTAAAACGCAACACCGGCTGCTTCTGCCATGCGTTGGCAGGCGCATTCCCAGACATCGGCATCGGCCTGCAAGCCATGGTGGATGTGCAGCGCAACGAGCTGCACGCGTGCACCCGAATCACGCCACGCAGCACTTGCGTGCAGAAGCGCGGCGGAATCACGGCCGCCCGACAGGGCAATCGCCACAATTGGTGTTTCGGACCCGCCAGAAGCAACAAAGGCCGCACACGCGGCAACGCGTTGTGCGACCTTGTTGACGAGATCAGCCGACGAATCAGCGAACTTCGGTTTCCTTGAACTTGCCATAAGCCATCAGGCGCTCGTGCCGGCGCGTCTGGAGTTCCGATGTCTTCATGCCCTGGAACTGGCGCAGCGACTCGGCCAGCGCGCGCTTGAGCATCGTCGCCATGTTCTTCGGATCGCGATGCGCGCCGCCCAGCGGCTCGTTGACGATCTTGTCAATCAGGCCCAGCGCCTTCAGACGATGCGCAGTCAGGCCCAGTGCCTCGGCGGCTTCCGGCGCTTTCTCTGCGGTCTTCCACAGGATCGACGCGCAGCCTTCCGGCGAAATCACGGCATACGTGGCGAACTGCAGCATGATCACGGAATCGCCCATGGCGATGGCCAATGCACCGCCAGAACCGCCTTCACCGATGATGGTGGCGATCAGGGGCACCTTCAGGCCGGCCATCACAAACAGGTTGTGACCGATGGCTTCCGACTGACCGCGCTCTTCCGCATCAATGCCCGGGAATGCGCCCGGTGTATCCACAAAGGTGAAGATCGGCAGACCGAACTTATCGGCCAGTTCCATCAGGCGCTTGGCCTTGCGGTAGCCCTCGGGCTTCGACATGCCGAAGTTGCGCAGCGCGCGCTCCTTGGTGTCGCGGCCCTTCTGATGACCGATCACCATGCAAGCTTGGCCATTGAAGCGTGCCAGACCGCCCACGATCGACAGGTCGTCCGCGAAGGTGCGGTCGCCGTGCAGTTCGTGGAAGTCGGTAAAGATCTCGCGGACGTAATCGAGCGTGTACGGACGCTGCGGGTGCCGGGCGATCTGCGCGACCTGCCATGGCGTCAGGTTGGCGTACAGATCTTTGGTGAGCTGCTGGCTCTTGGAAGCCAGGCGGGAAATTTCTTCAGAAATGTCGACAGCGGAATCGTCTTGTACGAAGCGAAGTTCTTCGATCTTCGCCTCAAGTTCTGCGATCGGCTGCTCGAACTCCAGGAAGGTTGTTTTCATGGATCTTCTGAAAGGCTCTTGAAGGCGCGCATTCTACCGGATTTTGACCGCCGGGCGACGCGCTCCGTTTCATCGGAATGAACAGATCAATAGGTGGTCGCCGTGTCGAGACTGCGCCACATATACCAAGTGGCCACAGTGCGCCACGGTTCCCAGTTGGCGGCGACTTCACGCGCTTCACTACGAGTGACGGGCTCGCCACTGAAATAATTTTGCGAAATCGCGTTGATGAGCCCGATATCGTCCAGCGGCAGCACATTCGGGCGCATTAGATTGAACATCAGGAACATCTCGGCCGTCCATCGACCGATGCCGCGAATCTGCGTCAACTCGGCAATCACGTCCTCGTCTTCCATCTCGGCCCACTTGGCAACGTGCACGGTGCCGTTACGAAAGTGGTCGGCCAGATCAAGGATGTACTCGGCCTTGCGCTTGGACAGGCCGCACCCCGCCAGCTTCTCTTGGCCGGCGCGCAGGAACTGGGCAGGCACAAGTTTTGGGCACGCAGTCACAACTCGTTCCCACACCGATTGCGCGGCCTTGACTGAAATCTGCTGGCCGACAATCGACCGCGCCAGCGTGACGAACGGGTCGCCACGGGAAGCCAAGTGCGCCGGGCCGTACGTCGGGATGATCTTGCGCAGGATGCGGTCGCGCTTCATCAGGTCTGCGCAGGCTTCTTGCCAATACTCGGGTGGGCCTGAGAGCACCACTTCTGCGGGCACAGGTAGCGCCTCGCTGGCGGCAAGCGTTTCGGGCAGCGGCACCTTGCTTGCAGGTGCAGGTGAGCGCTTGGCCGGGGACTTGGCGGGCTTGATCGCCGCACTCTTGGCGACGACCGACTTGCTCGCCACACCATCGACTTTCTTGGCGGCCACCTTCTTGGCAGACGGCACCTTCACCGCCGGCGTTTTCTTGGCGGCTGTGCTGCGCACTACGTTGGCTTTCTTGGCCACCGCGTTCATGCGCGTCTCCATTCGGTCAGGCCACCCGGCTTGTCTTCCAGGACAATGCCAGCGGCCAGCAACTCGGCACGGATGGCGTCCGCACGGGCGAAGTCGCGGGCAGCCTTGGCGGCGCGGCGCTCTTCGATGCGCGCCTCCACTTCTGCGCCGTCCAAGCCATCGGCCGACACGCCGCCCTGCAGGAACGCGTGCGGATCGCGGCCCAGCAGGCCCAGCACACCGGCCAGCGCAGCCAGCTGATTGGCCAGCTCGGGCGAGCGCGTCTTGTTCACCTCGCTCGCCAGCTCAAACAGCACCGACACGGCGACCGGCGTGTTGAAGTCGTCGTTCATGGCTTCGAGGAACCGCTTGCCGTGCGACTCGCTCCAGTCGGGCTTTGCACCGGCCGCGGCGGGCACATCCTTCAGCGCGGTGTACAGGCGCGTAAGCGCATGGCGCGCGTCGTCGAGGTGCGCGTCGCTGTAGTTCAAGTCGCTCCGATAGTGCGAGCGCAAGATAAAGAAACGCACGACCTCTGCGTCATACACCTTCAGCACGTCGCGGATGGTGAAGAAGTTGCCGAGCGATTTCGACATCTTTTCGTCATTCACACGCACGAAGCCGTTGTGCATCCACGTGTTGACGAACGTCTTGCCGGTCGCACCTTCGGACTGGGCGATCTCGTTTTCATGGTGCGGAAACTGCAGATCGGCGCCACCGCCGTGCAGGTCGAAATGCTCGCCAAGCAGCTCGCAGCTCATCGCCGAGCACTCGATATGCCAGCCTGGGCGGCCCTCGCCCCACGGCGAAGCCCAGCGCGACTCAGCCAGTTCTTCAGCTTTGGCGGATTTCCACAGCACGAAGTCGAGCGGATCCTGCTTGGCATCGTTGGCAGCCACGCGCTCGCCCGCACGCAGGTCTTCGAGCGACTTGCCGGACAGCTTGCCGTAACCGGGAAACTTGCGCACCGCGTAGTTCACGTCGCCGTCGGTCGCCTGATAGGCGAGGCCGTTCGTCTGCAGTTTGCCGATCATGTTCAGCATCTGCGGCACGTATTCGGTGGCGCGGGGTTCGTGGTCGGGGCGCTGCACGCCAAGCGCATCCGCGTCTTCGTGCATGGCGGCGATGAAGCGGCCAGTGAGCGCACTCATCGTCTCGCCGTTCTCGACCGCACGCTTGATGATCTTGTCATCGATGTCGGTGATGTTGCGCACGTAGGTCACGTCGTAACCTGCCGCGCGCAGCCAACGCTGCACCATGTCGAACACCACCATGACCCGCGCATGCCCGACGTGACAGTAGTCGTACACCGTCATCCCGCACACGTACATGCGTACGCGGCCGGGCTCGATGGGGACGAACGTCTGTTTCTCACGCGCGAGCGTGTTGTAGATCTTGAGTGATTCCATGAAGCAGTGTCGGGAGACTCAGCGCGCCGCGCATGCAAATTACAACGTTGCGGGCGGACCAAATTGGAGGCAATCGGCGCCGGTGCGGCGCCTGCAAAACTAGCGGCATATCTTACCGGAACTGCGCCGACGGGGCGGCCTGCCGGTGCGTCTGGCATGCTCCCCGTCAAGAACCTTTCCTGGCGCGCACGGCCGCTGCTGCGCACAAAGACGGTTTGTTAGAATGCGGCGGAGTATAACGGAACCGATTCTCATGAACAGACCGCTGCGTCAGACCGCTGCAACCCTGGCTTGCCTGCTTGCCATGTCGGCGGCACCGGCCTTCGCCCAGACCGCCGGCTTTGCCTTGCCGGCCGATTTGATGCCCAGCACGCAGCAAGCGCCGCAGGTTGCGCGCCAAAAGCGCATCGACGACGAGTTGGCCAAGAAGCAATACACCGAGGCACTGGCCGAGCTCGACAAAGATGTCGCCTCCCAGCCGCGCAACGCGCAGGCACGCTTCCAGCGCGGCGTGGCACTTGCCGGCCTGGGCCGCGCCGACGATGCCATCGTCGCTTTCAGCCAGATGACACAGGACTTCCCGGAACTGCCCGAGCCTTATATCAATTTGGCTGCGCTGTATGCCGAGCGCGGCGAACTGCTCCGCGCCCGCGACAGCCTGATCATGGCGAACCGCGTGGCGCCGGAGAATGCGATGGCGCAATCCAACCTTGGTGACGTCTACGTTCGCCTAGCCGCGCAGTCGTATCAGAATGCGATCAAGCTGAATCCGAAGAACGCCACCGCGCGCGCGCGCCTGGATGCCCTGCCCGATCTGCCGGGCGTGCGCCCTGCGTCCAAGCCTGCCCCGACCACACTGCCCGCAGCCAGCGGCGTAAGTGCCAAGCCGGCGAAGCGTCAATAAGAAGACGCGGCCGATCCTGCTTTTCCCACCCCAAGTTCTCTCTTTCTGACCATGCTCCGTATTCGCTCCCTCTTTGCCGGGCTCGTGTGTGCACTGGCCGTAACCGCCACCGCAGCCATGGCAGCCACCGCGTCCGCACCACGCGTCCAGTTCAAGACATCGATGGGTAACTTCACCGTTGAGGTGTATCCGGACAAGGCACCCAAGACGGTCGCCAACTTCCTGCAATACGTGAAGGACGGCTTCTATAAGGGCACGATCTTCCACCGCGTGATGGACGGCTTCATGATCCAGGGCGGCGGCTTCACGGCCGACATGAAACAGAAGGACACCCGCCCGCCGGTCGAAATCGAATCGAAGAACGGCCTGAAGAACGACAAGTACACGATCGCCATGGCCCGCACCATGGACCCGAACTCCGCCACCGCGCAGTTCTACGTGAACGTGGTGGACAACAACATGCTCAACTACCCTGGTCAGGACGGTTACGGCTATACCGTCTTCGGCAAGGTGGTTGATGGCACCGACACCATCGACAAGATCAAGGCGGTGGAAACCACCACGAAGTTCCCGCACCAGAATGTGCCTGTGAAGCCGATCCTGATTGAATCGGCCACTGTCGTCTCCAAGTAACGCATTTTTGCCCCACCCAAGGAATTCACCATGACCCAAGTCAAGCTGCACACCAACCACGGCGACATCACCCTGGCCCTGGACGCCGAGAAGGCACCTAAGTCGGTCGCCAACTTCGTCGCCTATGTAAAGGATGGCCATTACAACGGCACGGTGTTCCACCGCGTCATCAAGGGCTTCATGATCCAGGGCGGCGGCTTTGAGCCGGGCGAGAAGATGAACCAGAAGCCCACCAAGGCGCCCATCGACAACGAAGCCAACAACGGCCTGAAGAACGAACGCGGCGCCATTGCCATGGCACGCACCAACGATCCGCACTCGGCCACGGCGCAGTTCTTCATCAACACGGTCGACAACGACTTCCTGAACCACACGTCGCCGACGCCGCAAGGCTGGGGCTACGCCGTGTTCGGCAAGGTAACCGAAGGCATGGACGTGGTCGACAAGATCCGCTCGGTGCGCACCGGCAACCGGGGCTTCCATCAGGACGTGCCGATGGAAGATGTGATCATCGAAAGCGCTGAAGTGATCGAATGATCGACGCAGCGCACGCCGCACAGGCCTCCGCGCTGAAGGCACCGGTCCGGGTTTCCGGGCCGGTGTTTTTTATTTCGGATCTGCACCTGACGGCCAGCATGCCGGCCACTGCCGCCGCGTTCGAGCGCTTTCTGCGCACGCGCGCCCGCGAGGCACGCACGCTCGTCATCCTGGGTGACTTCTTCGAATACTGGGTCGGCGATGAAGAACTGGCTGATCCGTTCCACCAGCACATCGCCAACCTGCTCGCTGAAGTTGCAGCGTGCGGCACGCGCGTGCTGTTCATGCACGGCAATCGCGACTTCCTGCTCGGCAAGCGTTTCTTGAAGGCTGCGCACGCCACGCTGCTGCCCGACCCCATCGTGCTCGAAGCGGATGATGGCCAGCGCATCGTGCTTGCCCACGGCGACGCCCTCTGCACGCGCGACACGGCCTACATGCGTTTTCGTCACTGGACGCGCAAGCGCTGGGTGCAGCGGATATTCCTGACGATGCCGCTGCGCTGGCGACTGAAGATCGCGCAGAAGATGCGCGCAGAGAGCGAAGCCGGCCGCGCCATGTCTGCCAATGTCGCCGGCGAGCCGCGCGCCGCCGCGATGATGGGCGACGTCGCACCCGAAGCGGTAGATGCGTTGCTCAAGGCATCAAACACGTCCACGCTCATCCATGGCCACACGCACCGCCCGCAATTGCATCACGAGCCGGGGGGCAGCCGCTGGGTTCTTTCCGACTGGGATTTCGATCAGGCTCAACCGCGCGGCAGTTTCCTCAAACTGCAAGACGGCACGCTGACGGTCGAGCAAGTGGCGACATAAGCTGTCGCCACCGCCCTTCGCTTATTTGAGCATCCGCTTCAGTTCGCTTGCATCGAACGGATCGTTCGGCGAGTTTTCCAAGTGCGCGCCCAGGCGATCGAGCGCAGAAAGAATCGACTCGATGCGCTCCTGCTGAAGCTCGCTGTGGTCGATCAGCCGCTTGAGCGCCAGCGATACCGGATCATCCGCATCCGGCGTAATGCCATACGCGGAAAACTCCTGCTTGAGCGCGGACCGGGCCTCGGTAGCGACATCGCGTTCGATGATGCGCGCCGGAATGCCAACCGCCGTTGCGCCCGGCGGCACCGGCTTGAGCACGACCGCGTTGGACCCAACACGCGCCCCATCCCCGATGACAAAGCCGCCGAGCACCTTGGCGCCCGCGCTCACCACCACGCCCTTGCCGAGCGTCGGATGCCGCTTGGCGCCCTTGTAGAGCGACGTGCCCCCCAGCGTGACGCCCTGGTAGATCGTGCAGTCGTCACCAATTTCGGCCGTCTCGCCAATCACGACGCCCATGCCGTGGTCGATGAACACGCGCCGGCCAATTGTCGCGCCGGGGTGGATCTCGATGCCGGTGAGGAAGCGGCCGAGGTGAGAGAACCACCGCCCCAGCAACCGGAAGCCCCCGTGCCAACACGCATGCGCGACCCGATGGACGATGATGGCGTGCAGACCCGGGTAGCAGGTCAGCACTTCCCAGCGGCTGCGTGCGGCCGGGTCTCGCTCCATGATGGCGCCGATATCTTCGCGAATGCGTGTGAACATCTTGAGGTGTGTGGATCGTTATATCTATATGCGCAATGCGCTGAGGGCAGTGTAAGGCATTGCCTTACCGCGCTGCGGCAAGGGTTTTAACCGGACATGCAGGGGATGCCGCCCTGCTTGCTCAACAACGGGCGGCTTTCAGGGCGGTCAGCGACAGTCGTCGGCTGCGCCGGTGGGCGGCGTGGCTGCTTCGGCGTGGCGGCCGAGCATACGCTTGGCGATCCCGCGCAGGATGTTGACCTCTTCGGCCTCCAACTGCGTGCGGGCAAACAGGCGCCGCAGGCGCGGCATCAGCTTTTTCGGCTGGGCGGGGTCGAGAAAACCAATCTCAACAAGACCCTGCTCTAAATGTTCGAACATCCCGTCGATCTGCTCGGCGGTGGCCGGTTCGCCAACAAAGCCGACGCCTTCCATGCGGGTGTCCCCCGTGCCGGTGCCGGCCAGCAGCGCCATACGCACTTCGTACGCAATCAACTGCACCGCCTGCGACAGGTTCAGCGAGGCATACGCCGGGTTGGCTGGAATGTGCGTGACCACATGGCAGCGCTCCACCACCTCGTTGGGCAAACCGAACCGCTCATTGCCGAAGACGAAGGCGACGGTGGTGTCCGGCGCAGCCAGCAATGCGGCCACTTCTTCTGCAGCGGCACGCGGGCCGATGCGGCGCGGACCGAATTCGCGCGGGCGGGCCGTCAGCGCAATGGTGAGCGAGGCGCCGGCCAGCGCTTCGCCAATGTCGTCGACCACGCGGGCGGCGGCCAGCACATCATCGGCGCCGCTTGCCATGGCAACGGCATCGGCGTGGCATTGAGCGTCGGCCTCGCGCGGGCGTACGAGCACGAAGCTGCCGGGCTCGCCGAACCCCATCGTCTTGAGCGCACGTGCCGTGGAGCCGACATTGCCGGGGTGGCTGGTCTCGACCAGCACGAAACGACACCGCGCAGCGCGCTGGCGCAGCGTTTCCGGGTCGGCAGGAGTTGCGTTCGACGTGCTCATTGGCGCAATTCGCGGGGCGCCTGGGGCGGGGTTCATATACAATACGGCCACTCTTTTGACGGCGGGCAGGATCGCGAGATTGGCCCGCCGCTCGTTCTTCTACAATTCGTTGTGTTGTTTCGCCTGCGGCCGCTTCCGAAAAATCGGCGCGCCAGGCGCGGAGATCCCACATGCATCCGATGCTCAATATCGCCGTCCGGGCTGCTCGCAAGGCCGGCACCGTCATCAACCGCGCGTCCTTCGACGTCGACAGCCTGCGCACCGAGCGCAAACAACACAACGATTTCGTCACCGAAGTCGACCGCGCAGCTGAGGCGGCGATCATCGAAGTCATCAAGACTGCCTACCCCGATCACGCGATTCTAGCGGAAGAGTCCGGCCAATCCTGGGCCGACGGCGAGACCGCCAGCGAAAACGTCTGGGTAATCGACCCGCTGGACGGCACCACCAACTTCATCCACGGCTTCCCGCAATATGGCGTCTCGATCGCGCTGATGCAGCGTGGCGTCGTCACCCAGGCCGTGGTGTACGACCCGACGCGCGACGAACTCTTCACCGCCTCCAAGGGCGCCGGCGCGTTCCTGAACAACCGCCGCATCCGCGTCACGCGTCGCGACAAGCTGGCCGACTGCCTGATCGGCACCGGTTTCCCTTACCGTGACCTGGAAGGCCTGTACGACTACACCCGCCTGTTTGCGACCATGACGGAAAACTGCGCTGGCTTGCGTCGCCCCGGCGCCGCCGCGTTGGACCTCGCCTACGTCGCTTGCGGCCGCCTCGACGGTTTCTTCGAGCAAGGCCTGAGCAAATGGGACATGGCTGCGGGCTCGCTGCTCGTGACGGAATCCGGTGGTCTGGTGGGCAACTACACCGGCGAATCGGGCTACCTTGACCAGGGTGAAATCCTGGCCGGCAACCCGAAGGCCTTCGTGCAGATGATCAAGATCACCTCGCCGTTCTCGCGGTCGAAGGCTGAGGCTTGATCGTTGCTAACCGGTAGCCGCCAATGAAAAAGCCCGCGCGAAGCGGGCTTTTTTTTCTTCCGGCTTACTTCTTGGCAACCGGCGGCTGATTGGGCGCAAAGCTCAACGACGGCAGTTCGGCCTGTGCCTTTTCCGGCGTTTCAAGCTCCGGCACCACACGGCCGACAATCAGACCCAGCGACGGCGACGTGCGCACGTACTTTGTCTCACCGGCGTCCAGTGCGAAGCTCAGCGTCTTCTCGGTCTCGGTGGCTGTTGACACGACATACTTGCCAGCCGGACGGTCAACGAAGAAGAAGCCGCCCGGTTTGGATTGGCCAATCACTTCACTGTTCAGCTTGATGTCCGGCTGCAGTGCCGCGCCGATCAGCGACGACGAGCGGAAGAAGTACACGCGTCCCTCATCCTGCTTGAGCGTCGGAATCGACGAAGCCATCTCGGAATACTTCACGCCTGACGCGCAACCCGCCATCAGAACGGTGATACCGATGGCCGAAGCCAATGCGCGCAAAACTCCCTTCATTGTGATTCTCCTGTTGTGATGGATACAGCTGTGGAAAGCGGGGAGTACGCCTGCTCGCCGGGCAGGTAAAACCCGACCAGACGTTGACTGGCAATCACGAGGTAGGCTTCGTGAACCTGCCGGCCTTCAATGGTGAAGATCGTGCCGACCGGGCGATAGACAGCGCCTTGCGACAGCGTCCCCACGCGCTGCCAGTTGGAGCCGGCCGCAAGCGTGCGCGTATAGCCGGTCTCCAGCCGGATCTCCGTTGCCGATTTCAGTTGAATCCGCGATGGACCCGTCGCGTTGTCGGTGGACAGCATGGCTGGCGCGGTAGATATCATCGGCGCGCACGCGCCCAGGCAAGCCATGGCAATGCACGCCACGGCCCAATGCAGCATTGGCTTTCGCACAACTCCCTCCAGAATCTTTTTATCGGTACCGAGGCGGCACTCTGTGGGGAGCGATCTTAATGAGATGACGTGACACTGACATCCCCTCGAACCGGGTTTTTCGTGGGGGTTGCAATGCACGTTGCTAACAACCGATATAAGCGACGCTTAGTCCGCAGGTTAACGCCGCGCCGCCGAGGCCTTTCGTGTTGCGCGCGGAGGAGTCAGCCACCGAGGCATCGCCAAGCGTGGGGCCCAAGGCGCAAATGTCGCAAGACAAACCCTCGCCAGCCGCACGGCTTTTGCGCGCGGCGCCCCTCATTCACAATGTGCTTCGACTCCAACCGTCATCGCCTGCCATGAAAACCGCCCTCGCCCTGCGCCACGTTCCGTTCGAGCATCTCGGCATCCTGCAGCCGCTGCTGGAAGCGCGCGGCTACACCGTGCGCACCGTGGATGTGGGCGTGCAACCCGTGCCGGCCGACGAAATGGCCGCGGCCGATTTGCTGATCGTGCTGGGCGGGCCAATCGGCGCATATGACGATGCAACGTATCCGTTCGTGGGCGATGAAGCCGCCGCCATTGCGCAGCGACTGGTCGCACGCAAGCCGTTGCTTGGTATCTGCCTGGGGGCCCAGTTGATGGCACGGGCACTGGGCGCGGCGGTCAAGCCGATGGGCGTGAAGGAGATCGGCTTTGCGCCCATCACGCTCACGGCCGAAGGTGCAGACTCGCCGCTTGCGCCGCTCGCCGACGGCACGCCGGTCCTGCACTGGCACGGCGACCGGTACGACTTGCCGCCGGGCGCGCGGCGGCTGGCATTCACGACAGTTTGCGCAGAGCAGGCCTTCGCCATTGGCAACCACGCCCTGGGGCTGCAATTCCATCTGGAAGCAAATCTGGAGGAGCTGGAAGCGTGGTTGATCGGGCATGCGGCGGAGCTCGGTGTCGCAGGCATCGACCCACGCGCGCTGCGTGCACAGGTGCCGGCAATTGCGGAACGCCTGGCGCAACGCGCGCGCGAAGTCTTCACCGTCTGGCTGGATCGCGCGGAGGCTGCATGACGCTGCCCGGCCCCATCCGCATCGATGCCGTCCTCACCGGGCGCGCTGTCGACTACACGCGCCCCGGCTCGCGCAGTGCCATCGACAAGCGCCCCGTGAGCGGCGTGGTAAAGGTGGACATCAACGGCATTGTCGGTGACGAGCAAGGCGATCTGCGTGTGCACGGCGGCCCCGACAAGGCGATTCACCACTACCCGTTCGACCACTACGCGGCTTGGCAAGCGGACATCGGCGCGCAGCCCGTGCTCGCACAGCCCGGCGCCTTTGGCGAGAACCTGAGCACGACGGGCATCACCGAAGCGGACATCTGTGTGGGTGATCGCCTGCGAGCGGGCAGCGTAGTGCTGGAAGTGTCGCAACTGCGTCAGCCGTGCTGGAAGCTGAACGACCGCTTCAATGCGCGCGACATGGCACGCCGGGTGCAAAACACTGGGCGCACGGGTTGGTACTACCGGGTGTTGGAAGGCGGCACACTGCGCGCGGGCGATGCGCTCGAATGGCTCGAGCGCCCATGGCCGCAATGGCCGCTAGCGCGCGTGCTCGACGTGCTTTACTGCAACATGCTCGATCATGCGGCGCTGGCCGACATGCTGACGCTGCCGCTCACACCCTCATGGCGCAAGCTCGTGGAGGGTCGCCTCGCACGCGGCGAGGTGGAAAGCTGGGCCAAACGCATCGATGGCCCAGCACTCGATGCCTGAGTTTTCAACCGATCAGAACGTTTCCCAATCGGCGTCGGAACCGCCGCCGGCCACGGCCAGAGGTTGCTTGCGGGCGGGAGCAGGAGCAGAAACGGCAGCGGCAGCCGCGACCGGCGCAGACGCCGCTGGCTGAGCAGCGACCTTCGCTTCACGCTTGCGCGCAACCGCGCGCGCGGGCTTGGCGGCGCTAACCGACTTTGCCGCGGCCTTGGCAGCGGGCTTGGCGACCTTCTCAGGTTTCTGCGCGACCATCGCGGGGGTCTCTGCCCCGTCCAGCCGGAACTGCGACACCACCTGCGAGAGGTTCTGCGCCTGTTCTTCGAGCGATTGCGCGGCGGCAGCCGCCTGCTCGACCAGCGCGGCGTTCTGCTGCGTCACCTGCTCCATCTCTGTTACGGCCTGGCCGATCTGCAGGATGCCCTGCGTCTGCTCGGCCGATGCGGAAGCAATGTCTTCAACAATATTGGCGACGCGGCGTACGGCCTCAACCGTCTCGGTAATGGTCTCGCCGGCCTGCGCGACTTGCGTGTGGCCCGCTTGCACGCGCGATACCGAATCGTCGATCAGCGTCTTGATTTCCTTGGCAGCGGCAGCACTGCGCTGAGCCAGCGCGCGCACCTCGCCAGCCACCACAGCAAAGCCGCGGCCCTGCTCGCCAGCGCGAGCGGCTTCCACGGCAGCGTTGAGGGCCAGGATGTTGGTCTGGAACGCAATGCCATCAATCACGCCGATGATGTCGGCCATCTTGCGCGAGCCCGCGCTGATGTCGTCCATGGTGGCCACCACGCCGCGCACCACGTCGCCGCCGCGCGAAGCCAGGTCAGCCGCGTTCGACGCGAGCGCGCTGGCTTGGCGAGCGTTCTCGGAATTGTTGGTGACGGTGGAGGTCATCTGCTCCATGCTGGCGGCAGTCTTCTCCAGCGAGGCTGACTGCTGCTCGGTACGCGAGGACAGATCAAGGTTGCCGCTGGCGATTTCGTGCGCGCCGGTGTTGACCGAATCCGAGCTGTTGCGCACCTGGCGCACGGTGTTCACCAGGCTCTCGCGCATGCGGCCCACGGCAGCCAGCAGGCTGCCCAGCTCATTGCGCCCGCCCGTCTTGACGTGAACGGCCAAATCGCCTTCTGCCACGCGGCTCAACACAGCCACGGCCTCGTTGAGCGGCGTGATCACGAAGGCCTTGAGGCCGTAGAACACCACCACGATCAACGCGAGCGCCATGGCGATACCGAGCGCGACGAACTTCAGGATCGTTTCATAGCGCGAGCGGCCATTGTCAGCCTCGTCCTTGGACAGTTTCTTGACGAGCTGCTGGAAATTCTCGATCTGCACCGACCAGGCCGCACCGGTATCGGTCACGTCCTTGTAGTTGATCGGGGCATAGGCTGCCGCATCTCCGGCGCGCAGGGCCGCAAGGGCGCGCTGCACAGCTTCGATGTGCGTCTGTGCGGCCTGGACGATTGCCTGGCGCAGCGACTCGTCAACACCTTCGATGGGTGGCGCATTCTTGAATGCTTCCACCTGTTCGATGGACTTCTTCAGGCCTTTCTCCGAGCTGGCCAGCGCAGCCGTCTTGGCCGCTTCATCCATGTTCTCGCGCAACACGCTGTACAAGCGCGACATGCCGGTGCGCGCGCGCTGCATGTCCTTGTACGCGTCATTCAACAGCATGCTGCGGTCGGAAATCTCATGCACGCGCTCGGTGGCAGCGTTGGTGGTGCGCAAAGCCAGCACACCCACCGCCGCCCCGACCACGATCATCAGTGCAAAGGTGATCAGAATCGCCAGCAGGCCAGCGCGCACGCTGGTGTTCTTCAAAATGCGGTCCATCTTGTCTCCGGAATCCGGGCAGGCAAGCACGCGATTGCGCGCGTCAAATCAACGAGGTGAAAGTCAGTCGCGGGTCAGAACGTTTCCCAGTCCGAATCGTCTCCGGCGGCCACCAGCGGCTTCGCTTTGGTCAGGCTTGCCGGTATGACTGCCGGTGCGGGCACACTCTTCTCGGCGCGGGCGACCGGCTTGGCCGCCGCCTTGCGCAGCACAGGCGGCTTGCGCGAGGTCAGCCTGGGCTTGGCGGCATCGCGGCGCGGCGCTTCGTTCTTGGGTGCTACCGGCGCTGCAGTTGCGACCGGCTTGACCGGCGCAACCACCGGCTCAACCTTGGCGACCATGGCCGGAGCACGGAGCGCATGCGCATCGAGGCGGAATTGCGCCACCACCTGCGTCAGGCTCACCGCCTGCTCTTCGAGCGATTGCGCCGCCGCGGCGGCTTCCTCCACCAGTGCGGCGTTCTGCTGGGTGGCGTCATCAAGCTGCGTGACGGCATGGCTGACTTCTTCAATACCCGAGCGCTGTTCCTGGCTGGCGGACGAAATCTCGCCAACGATGTCGGTCACGCGCTTCACACTTGCAACGATCTCGCGCATGGTCGTGCCGGCTTCTTCCACCAGCGCGCTGCCTGCATCTACGTTGACGACGGAATCATCGATGAGCGCCTTGATTTCCTTGGCGGCAGCGGCACTGCGCTGCGCAAGGCTGCGCACTTCACCGGCCACCACGGCAAAGCCGCGGCCCTGCTCACCGGCGCGGGCGGCTTCCACCGCGGCATTCAGCGCGAGGATGTTGGTCTGGAAAGCAATGCCGTCGATCACGCCGATGATGTCGACGATCTTGCGCGACGATGCGTTGATCGAGCCCATGGTCTCGACCACGCGCGTCACCACATCGCCGCCGCGCACGGCCACATCCGAGGCGGACGCGGCCAGTTGGTTGGCCTGCTGGGCGTTGTCGGCGTTCTGCTGCACGGTCGACATCAGTTCTTCCATGGCCGAAGCGGTTTCTTCCAGCGAACTGGCCTGCTGTTCCGTGCGCGACGACAGATCAAGGTTGCCGCTGGCGATCTCGCGCGTGGCGGTGCCAATGGTTTCCGAGGCGCCCTTGATACGGCTGATGGTCTGCACCAGCGCGCCGCGCATGCGGCTCATGGCGTAGAGCAGACTGTGATTGTCGTCGGCGCGGGTGGCGATTTCGACCGTCAGGTCGCCACCGGCAATGCGGTTGGCCACATCGGCTGCGTAGGCAGGGTCGCCGCCGAGCGTGCGCTGCAGGCTACGGTTCGCGACACCGCCCAGCAGCACCAGCAAACCACCCACCAGCACCAACAGCCCGCCGGTCTGGTACAGCGACGTCATGAACGCGGCGTTGATGTCATCCATGTAGACGCCGGTCGAGAAGACCCAGTCCCACGGCTCATAGCGCATCGCGAAAGCCGTCTTGGGCACAGGATCCGTGCCGCCGACTTTCGGCCAAACATAGCTGGTGAATCCGCCCTTCGGGTCTTTGGCGGCGTTGGTCAAGCCCACGTAGACGGCATTGCCCTGCGCATCCTTGAAGCCTGACTGATCCTTGCCGATGAACTCGGGCTTGATCGGGTGCATCACCACCACGTTGTTGGAACTGGTGATGGTGAAGTAGCCGTCCTTGTCGTAACGCAGCGCCTTGAAGCGGTCGAGCGCCTGCTGCTGCGCGGCGTCCTTGCTCAACGCGCCATTCTTGGTCAGATCGTCGTACTGCTTGACGAGGTTCATGGCCATGGTGGTCACGCTGACGAGGTTGTTCTTGCGCTCCTCTATTCGGATCTCGCGCGCCTGATACGCGTTGAATACCGAGATCAAGGTCAGCGCGACAAGGCTGATGACCAACGGCAGCCAAAGCTTTTGGCGAAAGCTGAGCTTGCTCATTCCAGAGTCTCCGGATGCGGAACCGCGAGGCGCCGTTTGCGCAAACGCGTTTCCACTATGGTTTTAGGGGTCCGGATGGTCTATCGGCAGGCGGAGCGCCAATCTTGAGGGGGCACACCCGCGCGAGGGCCGGCCGCGCAGCATTTGCACCCGTGCAGAGCGGCCATCGCCGGTGGCGATCTTTGCAAATGACGCCACATTAGGCAGAATTCTTTTGATCTGGAATTGACAATAAGCGATGAAAACCACGCTCGAAGAACTGCTCGCCTTTCGCACCGTGGTCGACACGGGCTCCGTTACGGCCGCCGCCGAGCAACTCGGCCAGACCGTGTCGGGTGTAAGCCGCGCACTGCGCCGGCTGGAAGAGAAACTGGACACCACCCTGCTCTCGCGCACCACACGGCGGCTGGCGCTCACCGACGAGGGCGCCACATTTCTGGCGCAGGCGCGCAGCATCCTCGCCGCCGTCGACGAGGCCGAGGAGCAAATCGCCTTGCGCCGTCAGCAGCCCGCCGGACGCCTGCGCATCAACGCTGCCACGCCGTTCATGCTGCATGTGGTGGCGCCGCTGGTGCCGGACTTCCGCGCGCAGTATCCGCAGATTGACCTGGAGCTGAACACCAACGACCTGATCATCGATCTGCTGGAAGAAGACACCGACGTGGCGATCCGCATCGGCCCGCTGCGCGATTCCACCCTGCGTGCGCGCCTGCTCGGCACGCGGCAGCTACGCGTGCTGGCAAGCCCCGCCTATCTGAAAGCGCACGGCCGGCCACGCAACGTGGATGACCTGCAGAAGCACGTCCTGCTCGGTTTCGGGCAGCCGGAATCGCTGAATCAGTGGCCCTTGCGCGGCCCCCACGGCGACCGGTTGCGCATCGAACCCACGCTCAAGGCCTCCAGCGGTGAAACCCTGCGCCAGCTCGCACTGCAAGGCGCCGGCATCGTCTGCCTGGCTGACTTCATGAGCGCTAAAGACCGGCGCACCGGCGATCTTGTACAGGTGCTGCCGGATGCCACGGTGGAGGTGCTGCAGCCGATTCACGCGGTGTACTACCGCAACACCCAGTTGGCTTCGCGGATTGCGTGCTTTCTCGACTTTCTGGAAGGCCGGCTTGCCAACGATGGACGGTGAAGCCGCATCGCGGGTGTGCAACAATTGCGCGATTCAACACCTTCCGCGCGCGGCCTGATCGGATCACATCGGGCGGCGCGCTGCGCTTTGAGCACTCATGGCTGAACACTCCGCTCCGGTTCTGGAGATCGACCCGAAATACGGCCCTTTCGACAAGCACACTCCGATGATGCAACAGTACCTTCGCTTGAAGGCTGGGCATCCGAACACGCTTGTCTTCTATCGCATGGGCGACTTTTACGAGCTCTTCTTTGAAGACGCCGAAAAAGCCTCGCGCCTGCTCGACATCACGCTCACCGCACGCGGCAGTTCAAATGGGCACCCGATCCGCATGGCGGGCATCCCGTTCCACGCTGCCGAGCAATACCTCGCCAAGCTCGTCAAGCTGGGCGAATCGGTTGCCATCTGCGAGCAGATTGGTGACCCCGCCACGACCAAGGGACCGGTCGAGCGCAAGGTCGTACGCGTCGTCACACCGGGCACCTTGACGGACGCAGCGCTGCTCTCCGACAAGGTCAACAACCATCTGCTGGCCATCGCGCACCTGCCTGGCAAACGCGGCATGGCACCGCTGATCGGTCTGGCGTGGCTCAACCTCGTCGGCGGCGAACTGCGCGTGATGGAATGCAGCCCCGACCAGCTCGACCGCGAACTCGAACGCATCCGCCCCGCCGAAGTGCTGGCCGACGATGCAACGCTCAACACCATCCAGGTGGATGTCGCCCGCACGCGCCTGCCCGATTGGCACTTCGACGTAGAAGCCGGCACCCGCCGCCTGCGCGAACAACTCGGCGTGGCGAGCCTCGTCGCCTTTGGCGCGGAAACGCTAACGGCCGCCTTGGCGGCTGCTGGCGCGCTGCTGAATTACGCAGCGGCCACGCAAGGCCAATCGCTGCGTCACGTGATCGGCCTGACCGTCGAGCATGAAAGCGAATTCATCGGCCTGGACACCGCCACACGCCGCAATCTGGAGCTGACCGAGACGCTGCGCGGGCAGGAATCGCCGACGCTGTTCTCGCTGCTCGACACTTGCGCCACGAGCATGGGCAGCCGCCTGCTGCGCCACTGGCTGCATCATCCGCTGCGGGATCGCGCAGTGCCGCAAGCACGGCAGCAGGCGATCGAGGTGCTGCTCGGCAGCGATTGGCAAACGTTGCGTGCGACGCTGCGCACGCTGTCCGATGTGGAGCGCATTACCGGGCGGCTGGCGCTGCTGTCGGCACGCCCGCGGGATCTGTCTTCGTTGCGCGACACGCTTGCGCGCCTGCCTGAAATTCGCGAAGAGCTGCCGCAAAGTGATGCGGCACCGCTGCTAGCCGAGCTGTACGCCGCGCTCACCCTGCCCGAAGACGCGCACGCCCTGCTCCAGAGCGCCGTGATGGCAGAGCCGGCAGCGATGGTGCGCGACGGCGGCGTCATTGCCCGCGACTACGATGCCGACCTCGACGAGCTGCGCGACATCTCCGAAAACTGTGGCCAGTTCCTCGTCGATCTGGAAGCCCGCGAGCGCGAGCGCACCGGCATCGCCAATCTGCGGGTCGAATACAACCGCGTACACGGCTTCTACATTGAGGTCACCAACGGCCAGGCCGCCAAGGTGCCGGACGATTACCGCCGCCGCCAGACGCTGAAGAACGCCGAGCGCTACATCACGCCCGAGCTGAAGGCGTTTGAAGACAAGGCCTTGTCAGCGCAGGACCGCGCGCTGTCGCGCGAAAAACTCCTCTACGAAGAATTGCTGCAGAAACTGCTGCCGCATCTGGCCGAGTTCAAACGCATTGCCGCCGCGCTGGCGCAGGCTGATGTGCTCGCGACGCTGGCCGAGCGTGCGCATGCGCTGTCGTGGTCGCGTCCAATGCTGACGGATGCACCCGGCATTGAACTGACGCGCGCCCGCCATCCGGTGGTCGAACAGCAAGTCGAACAGTTCGTCGCCAACGACTGCGTGCTGCAGGACGCGCGCAAGCTGCTGCTGATCACCGGCCCGAACATGGGTGGTAAATCGACCTTCATGCGGCAGACCGCGCTGGTCGTGCTGCTCGCCTACGTGGGCGCATTTGTGCCGGCGGAAGCGGCCGTCATCGGCCCGATCGACCGCATCTTCACGCGCATCGGCGCCGCCGACGATCTGGCGGGCGGGCGTTCCACCTTCATGGTTGAAATGACCGAGGCCGCTGCCATCCTGCACCGCGCCACACCCAACAGCCTCGTGCTGATGGACGAAATCGGACGCGGAACGAGCACGTTCGACGGCCTTGCGCTCGCCTGGGCGATTGCGCGCCACCTGCTGTCGCACAATCGCAGCCACACGCTGTTCGCCACGCACTATTTCGAGCTGACGCAATTGCCGCAGGAGTTTGCACAGGCCGCCAACGTGCACCTGTCCGCCGTCGAACACGGTGACGGCATCGTTTTCCTGCATGCCGTACAGGAGGGCCCGGCCAGCCAGAGTTACGGCCTGCAGGTCGCGCAGTTGGCCGGCGTGCCGCAGCCCGTCATTCGCGCCGCGCGCAAACGTCTCGCCTGGCTGGAGCAGCATTCCGCCGACACCGGCGCCACGCCTCAGCTCGACCTGTTCGCACTCGCCGCCGAAGCACCCATCGACGATGAAGACGACGACGCCGAAGCACCCGACAGCGCACTGACGGATGCGCTCGCCGGAATCAACCCCGACGACATGACGCCGCGTGAAGCGCTCAATGCGTTGTATCGCCTCAAGGCGCTGGCGAGCCCGTCCGCCTGACCCGATGACCCGGCCCGGCGCAGCTACCCGCATGCTTCCATGCATCGCCTTGGCACTGGCGGTGCTGCTGCCGGGGGCTGCTCTGGCGGCGTCCAAGACCGCAAAGCCCGCAAATGACGCGCCTGCCGCCTTCACCTTTACGGTGATCGGTAATGTGCCCGAGCGTGCCGAAGATGTCGCTCCGGCGCGCGCGCTGCTGGACGCCATCGACGCTGAACATCCGGCCTTTGTCGTCCACCTGGGCAACCTCAAGGGCCGCGATGAATCGTGCTCCGACACGCTGCTCGAAGCACGTCATGACCTGCTCGACAGCCTGATCGCACCGGTCATCTACATCCCCGGCGACCACGACTGGAGCGACTGCCAGCGCCCCGCCGCCGGCAGCTTCGACCCCGTGGAACGCCTGTTGCGCCTGCGCGAGCTGTTCTATCCAGACGACAACACGCTCGGCCAGCGCACCATGACCGTCATGCGCCAGTCCGATCAGGCCAAGTTCCGCAGCTACCGCGAAAACACGCGTTGGACGATGAGTGACGTGCTGTTCGTCACCCTCAACGTGCCCGGCGACAACAACAACTACAAGATCGCGGGCGGGCGCAACGGCGAATACGAAGATCGCCTCGAAGCCAATCGCCAATGGTTAGCGCGCGCCTTTGCCGTTGCACATCAACGCAAGATGGCCGGCGTGGTCATCATGATGCAGGCCGATCCGCTTTTCGAAGACGGGTGGGAACGGCGCCGTGCGCCCAACCTGCTCGACGGCTTGCTGCGTCGCCGCTCGCATGACGGTTACCTGGCACTCAAGCGCCAGTTGCGAACGCTCACGCGCGACTACGACGGTGCCGTCCTACTCATCCACGGCGCCAGCCAGACCTTCATACTCGACCGCCCGCTCAAGGACGAAGACGGACGCTCGGACTCGCACGTCATGCGCGCACGCACTTATGGTTCGCCAGTGCTCGATCGCTGGCTGGAAGTGTCCGTCACGCCGGGCCGCACGCCTCTGTTCCATATCCGCAGCCGCCGTCTCGACAACACTCCCGCGCCGGCGCCGGAAATCACGCCAGCGCCGGTGCAATAAAAAACGGGAGCCGAAGCTCCCGTTCTCGCATCTCGATGGACTTGCCGGATCAGTGCAGCGTGTGCGGCTTGTCGTCGTCTTCATCCTCGTCCACGACTTCGAGGCCGTTTTCACCGTGCACGTGGCCGTGCTCGATTTCTTCAGCCGTAGCTTCGCGAACTTCAGTGACCCGCAGCTCGAAGCGCAGCGCCATGCCGGCCAGCGGGTGATTGCCGTCCAGCACAACCTTGTCTTCCGCCACGTCGGTGACGGTGTAGACGATGGCATCTTCCTCGTCACCATCTTCGGGCACGCCTTCGAACTGCATGCCAACTTCGAGCGGCTCCGGAAAGCGATCACGCGGCTCGATCTTGATCAGTTCTTGATCATAGTCACCGAAGGCGTCATCCGGCTCAAGCTGCAGTTTTGTCTCGAAGCCTTGCTCCTGGCCGTCGAGCGCTTCCTCGATCTTGGGGAACGTGCCATCATAGCCGCCGTGCAAATACACCATCGGCTCATCGGATTCCTCGATGACGTTGCCCTGCGCGTCGGACAGTTTGTAAGCCACCGACACCACCGTATTCTTCGCGATTTTCAATTGCGCACTCCATGAACGAAGTCCCATTATACGCTGCCGATGGCGGCGTCCAACCCGCCCTTCCGATAGAGCGTCCGGCGCAACTCCTGGGCGGGCTTTCACCGCGCGATTTCATGCGCACGCACTGGCAGAAAAAACCTCTGCTGATCCGGCAAGCACTCTCTCGGGAAGAGATGCGTGCACTGCACTTTCCGCTATCGCCCGAACGTGTACTTGCCCTGGCCGCGCGTCCCGACGTCGAGTCCCGCCTGATCGCGCAATCGCGCGGGCGCTGGTCGTTCAACCACGGCCCCTTCGACGAACGTCCGCTGCCTTCCCGCAAGACGCGCAACTGGTCGGTGCTTGTGCAAGGCGCAAACCTCGTCGAGCCGGCAGTCGAGGCGCTCATGCAGCGTTTCCGATTCATTCCTGACGCGCGGCTCGATGACGTGATGATCAGCTTCGCCACCGACGGCGGCGGCGTCGGCCCGCACTTCGATTCGTACGACGTGTTCCTGCTGCAGGCCCACGGCAAACGCCGCTGGCGCATTTCCGCCCAGGACGATCTCACGCTCGTCCCCGATCTACCGCTCAAAATCCTGGCCAACTTCCAGCCTGAAGAGGAATTTGTGCTCGAGCCCGGCGACATGCTGTATCTGCCCCCGCACTACGCACACGATGGCGTGGCCGAGGGCGACTGCATGACGTACTCGATTGGTTTCCGCTCACCCTCGTACCGCGAGCTGGCCGGCCACTTCTTGGGCTTCCTGTCGCAAACGCTGGAAGACGATCCCAACTTCGAAGGCCGTTACGCCGACCCCGACCAGAAACCCACGGCCCGCCCCGGCGAGCTGCCGGCTGCCATGGTCAAGGCACTTGCCCAGAAGCTCAACGCATTGCGCTGGACGCCCGAACTCGTCGGTGAATTCCTCGGCGCGTACCTTTCCGAGCCAAAGGATCACGTCGACTTCGTCACGCAGCCCCGTTTGCCACTCGCCCGCTTCACAGCCCGGGCGCGCAAGGAAGGCATCGTGCTCGACGCCCGCACGCAGGCGCTGTATGACGCGCACCGCTTCTGGATCAACGGCGATACGTTCGAGCCTTCGGGAACGCTGCTTGCGTGGCTCTCCGCGTTGGCGGACGCACGTCGTGCAAGCGGTGCTTCTGTTGATGCAGCGGCCGGCTTACCGGATCTGATGGATACGCTGCATGCATGGTACGAAGAAGGCTGGCTTAGGCTGGCCGGCCCCGCGCAGCGATAATTCCGCGCTGAAACAGATCGTTACAAAAGCGTCTGAATCGCACGTGCGTCAGCCCCGACTCCGCTACACAGGGTAGGTAAAGCTCGCTATAATCCGACGCTAGCTTGCAGGCCGAGCAGCCCTCGTGCGACTTGGCTGCCAGCATAGAAGAAGGTGTAGTACCTGAGCGATAATTACCGGTAATTATTCATCGCCTTTCTGTTGTCCGCTTTCCATATTCAGTTTAAGGATCGAAAAAATGAAAAAGTCTCTCCTGATCGCCTCGCTGATGGCTGCTGTGGCTCTGGCTGCTTGCGGTAAGAAGGAAGAAGCTGCTGCTCCGGCCGCCGCTCCGGAAGCTTCGGCTCCGGCCGCTGCTGCTCCGGCTGCTTCGGACGCTGCTGCTGCTCCGGCCGCCCCGGCTGCTTCGGACGCCGCTGCTGCTCCGGCTGCCTCGGACGCTGCTGCATCGGCTCCGGCTGCTGACGCTTCGGCTCCGGCTGCTAAGCAATAATCGCGCTTCTCGCGAGACAAAAAAGCCGACCTCCGGGTCGGCTTTTTTCATGAGCGCAATCTGGCGCTGGAGCATTCTGGCTGCAACTCCGTGGCCCATCCGCCATTCAAAGTTGTTTCTGAATCTTACAAGCCGTTTCGATCGAACCTAGCGCCCTCAAACGGTGCGCCAGAGCAGCCCCTCTTCCTGATCCGCAATCGGCACGTCTTCCACACTAGCTCCCAGCGGCACGGCGATCGCCTCGGCAGCCAATAACGGCGTGTTGTTCTGCTTGGACAGATGCGCAGCCACCACCGTATGCAACGCGTCGTGGCGTACGCGCGTGAGGATCGCGGCGGCGATGTCATTGGCCAGGTGGCCAAAATCTCCACCGATACGACGCTTCAATGACCACGGATAGGCTGAATTGGCCAGCATCTCCCGGTCGTGATTGCATTCGAGTACGAGGGCATGCATGCCCGCCAGATGGGTGCAGAGGTATTCCGTCGACATGCCGGCATCGGTCAGCACACCCAGGCGTCTCGCACCGTCATTGAAAACAAACTGCAGCGGCTCGCGCGCGTCGTGCGGCACGGTGTACGGCAATATCTGCAGATCGCCGACACAGAACATATCGTCGGCGCGGCAGAAGCGCACTGCCGCCCGGTCGGCGCCGCGCAGGTTTTCCGTGGCGCGATACGTGCCGTGGCTGGTCCAGACGGGGATATTGAATTTGGCGGCAACCGCATAGGCGCTGCCAACGTGATCGCTATGCTCGTGCGTGACGAGGATGCCGTTGAGGGATTCCGGCGTACAGCCCAAGCGTTCGAGCCGCCGAACGGTCTCGCGGATACCGAATCCGCAATCCAGCAGAATGCGCGTGCACGTTGCTCCGCTCGCGGATTCGACGAGCAGCGCATTCCCTTCACTGCCACTGCCAAGGCTGGCGAATCTCAGCGTCATCGCCCACCCAGGCAGCCGTACTGCATGATGCCGATTACCGCAGTTGCTCGTCGAGCAGCGACAGGATGCGCTTGCCGATGTCGCCGGTCTGCGCCGAGCCATCGTCGTTCTGCACCAGAACCGTCGACGACGTGCCCGCGTCCTTCACAACTACGCGGTAACGCTTGGCGCGCTTGAGGTCTTCGATCTTCGTGCCCGAGAAAAGGCGCGAGAAGAAGCCCGGTGCGTTGGCTTCAGCACGCGTATCAGCATAGCGGACGAAGTACACGCCTTGCGAGCGGTCGCGATCATCCACGGTGAAGTTCACGCGGTCCAGTGCCAAGCCCACGGTACGCCAAGCGCGATCGAAGGGCTCCGGCACCTGCAGGACCGGCTGGCCATTCGATTGCGTCAGCAACGACGGGCCGGTACGCGGCGCCGGTTCAGCCTTCGTGCCGTCTTGCACCGGGTGCGCAGCCTGTGTTTGCGCAAGCTTCTGCTGCGCAGCTTCCTTGCTGGCGCCCAGACGCTGCATCAGGCGCGAGAGGAATTCCGCTTCGAGTTCCGGATCGGCCGGACGCGGAGTCCACACGGTCTGGTCCTTGGACGAACCGACCAGTTGTTCCTGGGCGCCGCGGTGCGAGATGTAGACCTCGACCGAACCATTCGGCCCCTTCTCAATGCGGGTCCGGAATTTGTCGCGCTCCGACGTCGAGTACAGGCCATCGAACACCTTGCCGACAGTGCGGCGGATGATGTCCTGCGGAATCTTCGCCCGGTTCTCCGCCCAGTCGGTTTCCATGATGCCGGTCTCGGGCGAGTCGATCACCAGCAGGAAGCCGAGTTCTTGCCAGAACGTGCGCAATTGCGGCCACAGGGCGTCCGGCGTGGTCTTCACGACCAGCCAGCGCTGATTGCCATCGCGCTCGATGCGCATGTCGGACACGGCGGGCAGCACGTTGTCGGTGCCCGAACCAGGCGTCGTGACCTTGGGCGCAGTCGACGTGTAGGCCGACAGCGTGGTCGTGCCCGTGTCCGGTGCGGCATAGCGGCGGTCAGCCTGGATGCCGGTCAGGTCGGGCGGGACTTCAAGCGTCGGGCCCTTCTTGGCCTGCGATTTGTAATCGATGCGGTCCGGCTGCATCACCTCATTGACGGTATCGCAACCGGAAATCAGGGCAACCGACAGTGCGGCCAGCAACAGTTGAGCGGACGTCGCCACAGCCCCGCGACGGGTTTGGTGCAGTTTCATTGACTTGCGATCCTTCAGATGAGAACGATGGCTTAAGGGCCCAGAAGCGTCTGGAGGGGACCTTGAAACAATCAGGAGAGCAGCCCGGCATCCTTCAGGGATGCGCGCACAACCTCGTGATACTGGGGTGCCAGCGGCGTCAACGGCAGGCGAATGCCGCCTTCCATCTTGCCCATGGCCTGGAGCGCCCACTTGACGGGAATCGGGTTCGACTCCACGAACAGATTCTTGTGCACCGACAGCAGTTGCATATGAATACGGCGAGCCGTGGCAACGTCGCCGCGCATGGCGGCCACGCACAGCTCGTGCATGGCGCGCGGCGCTACGTTGGCCGTCACGGAAATGTTGCCGTGGCCGCCCAGCAGCATCAGCGCAATGGCCGTCGGGTCATCCCCGCTGTAAATCTTGAACGAGTCCGGAGCGCCCTTGATGAGGTGTGCAGCGCGGTCGATGTTGCCGGTGGCTTCCTTCACGCCGATGATGCCCGGCACTTCGGCCAGACGCAGCATGGTTTCGACCGTCATATCGGCCACCGTGCGGCCCGGCACGTTGTACAGGATGACAGGCAGATCAACCGACTCGGCCACCTTGCGGAAGTGCAGATACATCCCTTCCTGCGTCGGCTTGTTGTAGTACGGCACGACCTGCAGGGAGGCATCTGCGCCAACCTGCTTTGCGTAGGCCGTCAGCTCGACCGCCTCAGTTGTGGAGTTGCCGCCGGTGCCCGCAATGATGGGGACGCGCTTGTTGGCCTGCTCGACCGCCACGCGGATCAACTCACGGTGCTCTTCCACCGACACCGTCGGCGATTCACCGCTGGTGCCGACGATCACGATGCCGTCGGTGCCTTCGGCGATGTGCCAATCGATGAGCTTGCGCAGGGACGGGAAATCAAGGCTGCCGTCCTCGTGCATGGGCGTGACGATGGCGACGAGACTGCCGGAAATCTGGATCATGGTTTCGAAAGCAGACAAAAGCGTGAACGTAAACAGTCGGATTGTACCGGATCGCCAGAACGGATTCGCCACATCTGAGACCCGCCAAGAGACGGGTAAGCCGCCGTCCTCAGCAACTTCAAAGTGCGTAGCGCGACGCAACCATCCCCGCAGGCTCTCGAACCGCGCAAACCCGCTGCACGTAAGCTTCTCGGGGCGACGCGAGAAAGCCATCCTCGTAGCCGATCACCCGCAACTGGCCGCGCACGGCGTCGAGCAGTTCGCCGGGTGCCAGCAGGAACGCCGGATTGGACGGCTTCCCGACGGTTTCGTTTCCGACGGCAAAGGTTTCGTAGATCAGGCGGCCGCCCGGCGCGACGGCCGCCAACAAGCGCGGCCAGAGCGGTCGGTGCAAGTAATTCGTAACGACGACGGCATCGAAAGTGGCACCAGCGGGCAACGGCCACGGGTTCCCTTCGATGTCGGCGACGATGGTTTGAGCGATGCCCGCCAGGCCCGAAAGCGCCGCCGCATCACGGTCGATGCCCGTTACCTGCAGGCCGCGTGCAGCGAGCCAACGTGCGTGGCGACCGCTGCCGCAAGCCACATCCAGGACGGAGGTGCCGGCAGGCAGTTCAGCCGCCCAACGCGCCACCCACGGCGATGGCGCAGCCAGCGTGTGCGGATCCAATGCGACAGCAGACATCACCGGCCCGTCAGCTATACGTCAGACCCATCGCCTCGCGCACCTCGCGCATGGTCTCTTGCGTGACCTTGCGAGCGTTGTCGCAACCATCGGCGATGATGGCGCGCAGCAGGGACGGATCGTCCATGTATTTCTGCGCGCGTTCGAGCATCGGCTGCTGTTCGCGCAGAATGCCCTCGATCACGGGCTGCTTGCACTCCAGGCAGCCGATACCGGCGCTGCGGCAGCCCTTTTGCACCCACTCTTTCGTGTCGGCGTCGGAATAGACCTGGTGCAATTGCCAGACCGGGCACTTGTCCGGGTCGCCCGGATCAGTGCGGCGCACGCGGGCCGGATCGGTCGGCATGGTGCGGACCTTTTTCTCGACGGTTTCCTTGTCCTCGCGCATGCGGATCGTGTTGCCGTACGACTTGGACATCTTCTGGCCGTCGAGACCCGGCATGCGGGAAGCCTCGGTCAGCAGCACCTGCGGCTCGGGCAGGATGATCTTGCGGGCACCTTCCAGGTAGCCGAACAGGCGTTCGCGGTCGCCCATCGAGAGGCTCTGCGACTCGGCCAGCAGCGCGCGCGCCTGCTCCAGAGCCTCATCTTCGCCACGCTCCTGGTACGCGGTGCGCAGTTCCAGATACAGCTTGGCGCGCTTGCCGCCGAGTTTCTTGGCCGCTTCCAGCGCTTTCTCTTCGAAGCCCAGCTCGCGGCCATAGAGGTAGTTGAAGCGGCGCGCAACTTCGCGCGTCATCTCGACGTGCGGCACTTGGTCTTCACCCACCGGAACAAAACCGGCACGGTAGATCAAGATGTCGGCGGCCTGCAGCAGCGGGTAGCCGAGGAAGCCGTAGGTGGAAAGGTCCTTCTCCTTGAGCTTCTCGATTTGATCCTTGTATGTCGGCACGCGCTCAAGCCAGCCCAGCGGCGTGCCCATCGAAAGCAGGAGGAACAGCTCGGCGTGCTCGGGCACACGGCTCTGGATGAACAGCGTGGCCTGTGTCGGATCGACGCCGGCAGCGAGCCAGTCGATCAACATTTCCCACACCGATTCCGCGATCACCTCGGGCGACTCGTAGTGCGTGGTCAGCGCATGCCAATCGGCGACGAAGAAGAAGCACGGGTACTCGGCTTGCAGCCGGACCCAATTTTTCAAGACGCCGTGGTAATGCCCCAGGTGCAGAGCACCGGTCGGACGCATGCCGGAGAGAACGCGGTCAGGAAACATGTGGGAAATGGAGTTGAAGACTCAGGAAAACAGCATCTGCAGCGGGCTCAGAATCCACTGCAGCAGTTGAAACAGCAGCGCCATGATTGGGCGCATCCAAACATTGGTGATGACGTTGGAAATGATCAACGCCATCACGATAAAGAAGCCGAACGGTTCGATACGCGACAGACCGAGCGCCATCCGAGGCGGCAGGAGTGCCGCCAGCACGCGCCCGCCATCGAGCGGCGGCAGCGGAAACATATTGAACGCCGCCATCACCATATTGACCAAAATGCCAGCGCGCGCCATGCCGATCAGGAACGGCTCGTTCACCCCGCCCACCGCGAACCCAACCGCCAGCACGCCCCAGAAGATCGCCTGGACAAAGTTGGTGGCGGGCCCAGCCAGTGCCACCCACATGCCATGCCAGCGCGGATCACGCAGACGGCCGAAACGCACCGGCACCGGCTTCGCATAGCCGAACACGAAAGCGCCTTTGGTTGCGAAATAGAGCAGCAACGGCATCGCAATCGTGCCGATGGGATCGATGTGCCGCAGCGGATTTATGCTGATGCGGCCCATGACATAGGCCGTATCGTCGCCGAAATGCTTGGCGACATAGCCATGCGCCGCCTCATGCAGCGTGATGGCAAACAGCACGGGAATCGCGTAAACCGCGATGTTTTGGATCAGTGTGGGGTCCATAGGCGGGCTATTGTAGCAAGCGCGCGCCTGGGCACGGCGCCACCGAAGCGCGCGCCAAGGCCTCGCCTACAGGCCCACGCGGGCCGGATCACCCCGGCCCTGGCGCACGAGTTCAGGCTCGCCGCTCGTCAAGTCAATGACCGTGGTCGGCTCTGCCGGGGCCGGGCCGCCGTCGATGACAAGTTCGAGCTGCTTTTCAAGCCGATCCCGAATGGCCTCTGCCTCGTTGAGCGGTTCGTCGTCGCCGGGCAGCTGCAGCGTGGCGGAGAGCAGCGGCTCACCCAGTTCGGCCATCAGCGCGAGGGGAATCACGTGTTCCGGTACACGCAGGCCGATTGTCTTGCGCGACGGGTGCGAAAGCCGGCGCGGCACCTCCTTGGTGGCCTCTAGCAGGAAGACGAAAGGCCCCGGCGTGGCCGCCTTCAGCACGCGGTACTGCTTGTTGTCGACGCGCGCAAACGTGGCCAGCTCCGAAAGGTCGCGGCACATCAGCGTGAGGTGGTGCTTCTCGTCGATGCCGCGCACGCGGCGCAGGCGCTCGACGGCCGATTTGTCGTCCAGATGGCAGGCGAGCGCGTAGCAGGAATCGGTGGGCAGCGCGACCAGGCCGCCGCCGCGGATGATCTCCGCGGCTTGGCGGATCAAGCGCCCTTGCGGGGTGGTCGGGTGAATCTGGAAGAACTGGGACATGGCAGCCGCGCGGTCAGGACATCCACCGGCTCCACACCGGCGTCAGGTTGTCGGGCAGCGGCGGCAGCGTGCCGAGTTCGACGCGGCCCTCGCCCGGGCCATGGAAGTCTGAACCGCGTGACGCCAGCAGACCGTAACGGCGGGCCACGTCGGCGTACAACGCATATTGGTCGGGCGTATGGCTGCCGGTGACGACCTCGACGCCCTCGCCGCCCAGCGCTTTGAATTCATCAAACAGCGCGCTGTGCTCGACCAGCGACAGCGTGTAACGCCCAGGATGCGCCATCACCGCGACACCGCCCGCGCCCTTGATCCAGTTGATCGCGTCGGCCAGGCGCGCCCAGCGATGCGGCACGTAGCCCGGCTTGCCGTCGCCCAGGTAGCGGTCAAACACTTCATGGATGTCGCGGCAGTGGCCATGCTCGACCAGAAAGCGGGCGAAATGGGTGCGCGAAACCATGTCGGGATTGCCGGCATAACGCAACGCACCTTCGTAGGCGCCTTCGATGCCGAGCTTGGCAAGCGCGGCGCTGATGTCTTCAGCGCGCGCGCAGCGGCCGGAGCGCGTGCGTTCCAGCCCCTGGACCAGATCGGCGTTGTCCGGATCGATGCCCAGGCCGACGATGTGCAGCGTGCGCCCCGCCCAGGTCACGGAAATCTCTACGCCTGAGAGGTAATCCATGCCCAAGGCCGACGCGGCTTCGCGTGCAGCGGCCTGCCCACCCACTTCGTCGTGGTCGGTCAACGCCCAGAGCGTCACACCGTGGGCGGCAGCGCGCGCGGCCACTTCTTGCGGCGCGAGCATGCCGTCCGACACCGTGGAATGGCAGTGCAGATCGGCATTTCTGGCGGAGGCGGCAGAGATGTTTGGCATTCCACCATTTTACTGCTGCGGCGCGCAACCGGGGGCCTCACCCCACCAAGGAACGACATTCGGAAGACCCGACTGCCCGTGGCGGTGTTCGCGGTGCGCCGCTTGCTGCAGGCTATAGTGGCCGCATTGTTTCGTTCTCGACGCTTTGCCATGACTTCCGCCGCCACATCCCCCGCCGATCTCTCTCAGCCCGTGGAGCAACGCATCGACGTGCTCGTCGTGGGCGCGGGGCCAGTGGGCCTATTTGCAGCTTTCCAGGCGGGCGTGCTCGGCATGTCGTGTGTGCTGGTGGATGCATTGGACCGCCCGGGCGGCCAATGCACGGAGCTGTACCCAGAAAAACCGATCTATGACATCCCTGCGCTGGTTTCGTGTACGGCGCAGGAACTCGTCGACCGGCTGATGGCCCAGTGCGCGCCGTTCAACTACCCCATTCTCTGCGGTCGCCGCGCGGAAACCGTGGAAACGCTGGAAAGCGAGCACGGCCAGCGCTTTCGCGTCACCACCAGCGCCGGCGACGTGTTCGACTGCGCCGCCGTACTCATCACGGCAGGCAACGGCGCGTTCACCCCACAGCGCGTGGCTTTGCCTGAAGCGGCCGCGCTGGAGGGCCGCCATCTGCACTATGCCGTGCGCGACACCGCGCGCTTCGCGGGCAAGCGCGTCATCATCGCGGGCGGGGGGGATTCCGCGCTCGACTGGGCGCTCGCGCTGCGAAAAGTGGCCGCACGCGTGACGCTGGTGCACCGGCGGGAGGGCTTTCGCGCCGCCGATGCGAGCGTCGCTGAAATGCGCGCCGCCGTCGCCGCCGGCGAAATGGATTTCGTGCTGGGCATGCTTTCGCGTCTGGACAGCACGCCGGACGGCACACTGACCGGCGCGGCCATCCGCGGGCGCGATGGCGAAACCGTTCTGCCCTGCGATGAACTGATCGCGCTGTATGGCCTGGTTTCCGAGCCCGGCCCGATTGTCAACTGGGGCCTGGAGATGCGCGCGGGCCGCATCACGGTGGAAACGACGGCGTATGAGACCTCGCGCCCAGGCGTGTTCGCGGCGGGCGACATCGCGCTGTATCCGAATAAGCAGAAGCTGATTCTGTCGGGCTTCCACGAGGTGGCGATGGCGCTGCGCCGTGCGTACCGCTACGCGCATCCGGACAAGACGCTCGTGCATACGCATTCGAGCAACGACGCGGGGCTGCAGACGAAGCTGCATGTGGCTGCCGAGTAGGTCGTCCGCATGCGCGCGCCATCGCTCTACGAAACCGTGCTCGGCCCGCGATACGCGCAACTGGCGCCGGCGGTGCAGACGTTCCACCGAATGACCGGCGCAGTGACGCTGCACGGTGAAGTTGAAACTGACCCGCCCGCCTCGCGCCTCGCACGCGGGCTTGCCTGGTGCATCCGCACGCCGCGCACATCGACACGCGGCCCGATTCGCGTCACGCTCGACGCCGCTGCTACGGAAGAAACCTGGACGCGCCATTTCCCGCGCCACACGATGCGCTCAACGTTGTCGCTGCATGAGGGGCGCATCACGGAGCGGCTCGGTGCGGCGCGCCTGTTCTTTGCGTTGGAGGCGGAGCACGGCGTGTTGCGGATGCGCCTGGAAGGTTTGCGCTTCCTCGGTATCCCCTGCCCGGCATGGCTACGGCCGGCCGTGTTGGCAGAGGAATCCGGCGAGGGTGACCGCTTCCACTTCAACGTACGCGCCAGCGTGCCATTGTTGGGCGTGATTGCGGCGTATCGAGGTTATCTCGACCTGACGACGATGGAGCACGAATGATCGTCGTCTACGATGCGCACTGCCTGCTGTGCAGCGGCTCCATCCAGTTTCTGCTGCGACATGATCGCCACGGCGTGCTGCGCTTCGCATCCATGCAGGGCGAAACAGGCCGGCAACTGCTCGCGCAGGCCGGCGTGAATCCGGATGACGTGGATACCGTGCTCTTCGTGCGAGACGGCCGTGCGTGGCGTGAAAGCGCCGCCGTCCTGCGCATCCTGCATGCGCTCGGCTGGCCGTGGCGATTGGCATGGATTGGCTGGCTGGTCCCGGCAACGCTGCGCGACGCGTTGTATCGCCGCGTTGCTCGCAATCGCTATCGGTGGTTTGGGCGGTCAGACACTTGCATCCTTCCGCCGCCCGGCGCAGCACAGCGTTTTCTTGATTGAGCCTGTCGCTCAGCGCTGCAAACAGAACTCCTCAATCAGCGCGGCCACCTGTTCCGGCTGATCGTGGTGCAGCATGTGCCCCGCGTCCGCAATCAGCACCTGACGGAAATCAGGAAACGCAGCAAAGCGCATCTTGAACTCGGCCAGCGGCACGTCGCCTGCGATGGCCTTCAGCGTGGGGGAATCGACGGCTTCGACGTGCAGCACGGGCGCGGCCACACGGCGCCAGATTTCCATCACCTCATCCAGCCGATAAAGCTGCGGATTGATGATCTTGTGCGCCGGGTCACCGAGGATCTCCCAGCGCCCTTCGGCGTTTTGGCGCGACCAGTGCTGCGCCAGAAATGCCGCCTTGTCGGCCGGCAGACGCGGGTTGGTCTTCTGCAGGCGCGCGGCGACGTCTTCAACGGTGGCGTAGGTATTCAGGCGCGGCTTGTCCTTCAGCTCGTCGAGCCAACGCGCATAGCGGCGCGGCGCCTGCGATGCCTTCGACGCCGACATGCCGAAGCCCTCCAGATCCACCACGCGCCGCACTCGCTCTGGCCGGATACCCGCGTACAGGCAAACCACGTTGGCGCCCAGGCTGTGCCCGACCAGCGTCACCTGCCCTTCCGGCTGGTAGTGATCGATGATGGCTTCGAGGTCGGCCACGTAATCGGCAAACCAATAACTCTCGACGCCGGGCCCCTCGGTGGGCCGGGCGGTCTGGCCGTACCCGCGCCAATCCGGCGCCACGATATGCCAGCGCTCGCGCAGCGCATCGACCAGAAACTGGAACGACGCCGACACATCCATCCACCCGTGAAACAGGAACAGGATGGGCGCACCGGGTTCGCCCCATTCGCGGACGTGATAGCGCAAGCCGCGCACGGGCAGATATGTTGAGCGGGAGGCCTGGCGCGCGGCAGGCTGTGTGGTGGAGTCCATGGTTTCCGTTACCCAATAGAAATCGAACGATCGTTCTTTTTCCGGGGATTATAGCGGCGGATGGGCAACGCCGTGGCGCTTAGAACGAGGCTTCCAGCGCGGCAATTTCGTCGTCGTCGAAACCGGCCTGGCGGCGCGCCTCCAGATTGAATGGCCCGCGCAAACGCGGCGCACCGTATTGTTCGGCCAGCTTGCGATACGTTGGCACGGGGTCCAGGCCGGCGCGCTCGCACAGCCAGCGATACCAGCGATTGCCGACCGCAACGTGGCCGATCTCGTCGTGCAGGATGATGTCGAGAATGCCCGCCGCTGCCATATCGCCGGCCTGGGCCAGCTTGGCGCGAACCGGCGGCGAGGCGTCCAGCCCGCGCGCCTCCAGCGTGCGCGGCACGAGCGCCATGCGTGCGAGCGGATCGGCGGCGGTTTTCTCCGTCATCTGCCACAAGCCGTCGTGGGCGGGGTGATCGCCGTAGCGGCAATCGAGCGTCGCCAGATGGGCGGAAAGCAGCGAAAAGTGTGTGGCCTCTTCAGCGGCCACGCGCGCCCAGTCCTGGTAGAACGCCACGGGCATCCCCGCAAAACGCCACACGGCATCGAGCGCAAGGTTGATGGCGTTGAATTCGATGTGCGCGAGCGCGTGCAGCAGCGCGCCCCGCCCACGCGGCGTATCGATCGCACGACGGCGGGGAACCTCGGAAGGCGGCACGAGCACCGGCGCGTCTGGGCGACCGGGGACACCGCCTTCTGGCGCCGCCATGGATTCATCAATGCCCCAGCTCGCGTCGTCGGCACATTTGGCGCGCTCGCCCAGACGCAGCGTGGCGTCCACCTTGCTGACAGGATCAGTGAGGCACAGCGCGGCCAAGGCAGCGTGGCGCAGCGTGTCGGTGGGCGTTTTGGGGCAAGGCTGCGAAGCGGTCATCAGCGTACAATTTGGACTTTCCGCCATTTTAATTCGACGCATCGGCCTGCCTCATCCGGCAAGCTTGAAGACGCGCCCATTTTCCCCATCTACGCAGATTCTGGAGACCGATCGCATGGCCCTCTACCAACTCGGCGATGTTGCCCCGACCATTGACGCAAACGCCTATGTGGCCCCGGAAGCGACCGTCATCGGCCGCGTGGAGCTGAAAGCACGCGCGAGCGTGTGGCCCGGCGCCGTCATTCGTGGCGACAACGAGCCGATTACCGTGGGCGAGGCCAGCAACGTGCAGGAAGGCTCGGTGCTGCACACCGACCCGGGCTGCCCGCTGAACATCGGCGACCGCGTAACGATCGGCCACCAAGCCATGCTGCACGGCTGCACGATCGGCGAAGGCTCGCTGATCGGCATCCAGGCGGTGGTGCTCAATCGCGCGGTGATCGGCAAGAACTGCCTGGTGGGCGCGGGGGCGATCGTCACCGAAGGCAAGGTCTTTGAAGACGGCACGCTCATTCTTGGCGCACCCGCCAAGGCCGTGCGCAAACTGACAGAAGACGACATCGCCAAGATGCACTTGAACACCGAAACGTATGCGGTGCGCCAGGCGATGTACAAGCAGCAACTGAAACGGATCGATGGATGACTGACGAGCTGAAGAAATTTGTATTCGACGCCGCGCCCGTGCGCGGTGAACTGGTGCGCCTGGAAGGCACGTGGCAAGAGGTACTGAGCCGCCGCAGCTACCCTGCCCCGGTCAGCACGCTGCTGGGCGAGATGATGGCCGCTGCCGCGCTGCTGTCGGCCAACCTGAAGTTCAACGGCGCACTCGTCATGCAACTGCACGGTGACGGCCCGGTGCATATGCTGGTCGTGGAGTGCAACTCCGACCTGTCGATGCGCGCCACCGCCAAGATTGCCGAAGGCGCCGAGATTGCCGACGACGCCACGTTGGCCACCATGGTCAACGTGCACGGCAAGGGACGCTTCGCCATCACGCTCGATCCGCAAGACAAATTGCCGGGCCAGCAGCCGTATCAGGGCATCGTGCCGCTGTCGGATGAGAACGGGCCGCTTGCCAGCATCACCGAAGTGCTTGAGCACTACATGCAAAGCTCTGAGCAACTGGACACGCGCCTGTGGCTGGCCGCCGACAGCAAGGTCGCGTCGGGCATGTTGCTGCAACGCTTGCCTTCGTATGGCGGAGCCATGGAAGGCCGCACGGGCCATGTGTCCGCACAAGTGGGCGAGACCGGCCAGCCGCTGCACAAGGACGTGCAGGAGCAAGACCTCGACACGTGGGAACGCGTTTGCCAGCTCGGCAAGACGCTGCGCCGCGACGAACTGCTCGAGCAGCCGATCGACACGCTCATCAAGCGCCTGTACTGGGAAGAAATGGAAGTGGCCGGCATTCGCATGTTCGAGCCGCAAACCCCGCGTTTCCGCTGCGCGTGCTCCCGCCTGCGTGTGGGAGCCATGCTGCGTACGCTGGGCCAACCCGAGGTCGACAGCATTCTGGAAGAGCGTGGCAAGGTGGAAATCGACTGCGAATTCTGCGGCCAGCACTACAGCTTCGACGCTGTGGATTGTGCACAGCTCTTCGCACAGGAGACCGTCGCGCAAGGCATCCAGGGCGCGTCCGACCAGCGCCACTGACACGGCGACATAGTATGAAGTGCGCGTGGCGCGCGGCACTTATCGGTGCCGCCCACGCTCTAAGTCGCCAGTTTCTTCATCTGCCGCTTGCTGCGGAGCGCATCATGTCTGAGCCCACTTCCTCGTTCTTGCGATCGTTGAGTCTCTCGCGCGCTGGCGCGCTGGCGTTGCCGATTGGCGCGGCGCTGCTGGCGTCGGCCTGCGTTGCCGTGCCGCGTGGCCCTGGCGGTACGCCATACACTGCCCGGCTGTCGGACGATACGCAGGCTGCAACCGCGCCGTTGTCGGCGGAAGACCGCAAAAAGCTCGATGCGCTGAATGCCAAGGCGCTGCGGGAATCGGATCAAGCCATCCGACGCGATGCAGAAGCACGCGCCTATGCAGCCACGCCGTACTACGCGCCGTATCCGTACTACGGAGGCTATTCGGTGTATTACGGCAGCGGATGGCGCCACCGGGGCGGCTGGGGCGTCAGCTACGGGGCACCCGTCTGGGGCTATCCGTACTACTGGTAAATCCCCAAAGTTGCCCTGAAGGCGATCGCGTCTGCAGGACGCGTTCGCATAGCGGACTCAATGATGCGTCTGCTGGCCCGCCGGAGGGGGTGGCGGCGGCGGAGTTTCGCTGGTTTTCGGAGCCGGCGCGACGAACTGCACGAAGCCTTCGTCGTCCTTCACCATCCCCAACTCATAGCGCGCGCGCTCTTCAATAGCGCCCGTGCCTTCCTTCAAATCCTTCACCTCGCCTTCGAGCTTGGTGTTGCGCTGCTTCAGTTCAGCGTTGCGCTGATTCTGCGCCGTCACCTGCTTCTGCATGTCCCACACGCGCAGCCAGCCGCCCTTGCCCAGCCAAAGCGGGTACTGGATAGCAAGCAGCAACAGCAGCAGGAACAGCGTAATCAGGCGCATAGAGACAAGCGTTGGCGGTACTCGGGCTCCAAATACCATGCGACCGCCAGAGCGGCGGTCGCACAGTCATGCGGAGCAAAACTGCGAGGGATTATCGCAGGTTATAGAACGCCGACTTGCCCGGATAGCTGGCGATATCACCGAGGTCTTCTTCGATACGCAGCAGCTGGTTGTACTTGGCCATGCGGTCCGAACGCGACAGCGAGCCCGTCTTGATCTGGCCGGCGTTCGTGCCAACAGCGATGTCGGCAATCGTGCTGTCTTCGGTTTCGCCCGAGCGGTGCGAGATCACGGCGGTGTAGCCGGCGCGCTTGGCCATCTCGATGGCTGCGAACGTCTCGGTCAGCGTACCGATCTGGTTGATCTTGATGAGGATCGAGTTAGCGATGCCCTTCTCGATGCCTTCCTTCAGGATCTTCGTGTTGGTGACGAACAGATCGTCGCCAACCAGCTGCACCTTCTTGCCGAGCTTTTCGGTCAGGGCCTTCCAACCGGCCCAGTCGCTCTCGTGCATGCCGTCTTCGATCGACACGATCGGGAACTTGTCAGCCAGATTTGCCAGGTAGTTGGCGAAATCTTCCGACGACAGCTGCAGGCCTTCGCCTTCAAGGTGGTATTTGCCGTCCTTGTAGAACTCGGAAGCGGCGCAATCCAGCGCCAGCAGCACGTCTTCTCCGGCCTTGTAGCCAGCTTGCTCGATGGCCGACAGGATCGTGTTCAGGCACTCTTCGTTGCTGGCGAAGTTCGGTGCGAAGCCGCCTTCGTCGCCCACGGCCGTGCTCATGCCCTTGTCAGCCAGGATCTTCTTCAGCGCGTGGAAGATCTCGGCGCCGCAGCGCAGAGCTTCACGGAAGCTCGATTGGCCGACCGGCATCACCATGAATTCCTGGATGTCCAGGCTGTTGTTGGCATGCGCACCGCCGTTGACGATGTTCATCATCGGCACCGGCATCTGCATCGCGCCCGAACCACCGAAGTAGCGATACAGCGGCAGGCCAGCTTCTTCGGCGGCAGCCTTGGCAACAGCCATCGACACGGCCAGCATGGCGTTCGCGCCCAGGCGGCTCTTGTTCTCGGTACCGTCCAGATCAATCAGCGTGCGGTCCAGGAAAGCCTGTTCTGACGCGTCCAGGCCCATGATGGCCTCGGAGATTTCGGTGTTGATGTGCTCGACGGCCTTGAGCACGCCCTTGCCGAGGTAGCGCGACTTATCGCCATCTCGCAGTTCGATCGCTTCGCGCGAGCCGGTGGAGGCGCCCGACGGCACCGCCGCACGGCCCATCACGCCCGATTCCAGCAGCACGTCGCATTCGACGGTGGGGTTGCCGCGCGAGTCCAGCACTTCGCGACCGATGATATCTACGATGGCACTCATGAAAATCCCTCTTGGTGTCTTAAAGCAGGTAACGCTACGAGGTCGACGGGCGGCTTAAACGCCTTCGACCACGATCATGTTCATGTTGGCAGCCTTGGCGCGCGCATTGCGCGCAGCCAGGTATTCCTCGCTGTCGTAGAACGCTTTGGCGGCGTCATAGCTCGGGAACTTGAGCACGACGATGCGGGTAGGGTTCCACTCGCCCTCCAGCTGCTCGGTCTTGCCGCCGCGCACCAGCGGCTCGGCGCCGTGCGTTTGCATGGCTTTGGTCGACAGCGTCTTGTATTGCTCGTATTGCACGGGGTCTGTCACGTCCACGTACGCGAGGATGTAGCCAGCGGCCATGTGTCTCTCTCAGGATGCGGAAACAAAAACTGAACTGAGCCGAACCGAAAACGACATCGGCGGCTGGTGGAGCCGCCGGTCGTCGGGAAAAAATCAGTCGAACTGATTTTCCAGGAAACCGTTGCGCTTGGTGAGCGCATCCAGTTCTTTCAGTACTGACAGCAAGTCTTTCATGCGGCGCAGCGGCACGGCATTCGGGCCGTCTGATTTTGCGCATGCGGGATCAGGGTGCGTTTCCATGAAGACGCCCGACACGCCGGCGGCAATGGCTGCACGCGCCAGCACCGGCACGAACTCGCGCTGGCCGCCTGAGCTGGTGCCCTGGCCGCCCGGCAATTGCACCGAATGCGTGGCGTCGAACACAACCGGCGCGCCCGTCTCGCGCATGATCGCCAGCGAGCGCATATCCGACACGAGGTTGTTGTAACCGAACGAGGCACCGCGCTCGCAGGCCATGAAGTTGTCTTCCGGCAGGCCGGCATCGCGGGCAGCGTGACGCGCCTTGTCGATGACATTCTTCATGTCGTGCGGCGCGAGGAACTGGCCCTTCTTGATGTTGACCGGCTTGCCGCTCTGCGCGCAGGCGCGGATGAAATCGGTCTGGCGGCACAGGAACGCCGGCGTCTGGAGCACGTCCACGACTTCGGCCACGGGCTTGATCTCGTCGATCTCGTGGATGTCGGTCAGCACCGGCACGCCCACCTGGCGACGCACTTCCGCCAGAATGCGCAGCCCCTCTTCCATGCCCAGACCGCGGAACGAGGCGTCCGACGAACGGTTCGCCTTGTCGAACGACGACTTGTAGATGAACGGAATGCCCAGCTCGCCCGTGATCTCCTTGAGCGTGCCGGCGGTGTCGATCGCCATCTGCTCGGATTCGATCACGCAGGTGCCGGCAATCAGGAAGAACGGTTTGTCGAGGCCGACTTCGAAATCGCAGAGTTTCATGATGTTCCCGTAGGCCGGCGCTTAGGCGACAGCGCGTTGCGTGTTCTGCTGGTGATGCGCCAGCGCGGCTTCCACGTAGGCCTTGAACAGCGGATGGCCGTCACGCGGCGTCGAGGTGAATTCCGGGTGGAACTGCACGCCGACGAACCACGGGTGCATCGACGCCGGCAGCTCCATCATTTCCGGCAGGTTTTCCGACGGCGTGCGCGCGGAGATGATCATCCCGGCCTTTTCCAGCTGCGGCACGTAGTGGTTGTTCACCTCGTAGCGGTGACGATGGCGCTCGTTGACTTCCGCGCCATAGATTGCCGCTGCCTTGGTGCCGGATTGCACCGGCACGCGCTGCGAGCCCAGACGCATGGTGCCGCCCAGGTCGGAGTCGGCCGAGCGCTTTTCCACGCGGCCATCGCGATCCAGCCATTCGGTGATGAGCGCGACGACCGGGTGTTCGGTCTCGTCGTTGAATTCCGTGCTGTTGGCGTCTTTCATGCCGGCCAGATGGCGGGCGAATTCGATTACGGCCAACTGCATCCCCAGGCAGATGCCCAGGTACGGCACGCCCTTTTCACGGGCGTACTGAATTGCGCGGATCTTGCCTTCCGTACCGCGCTTGCCGAAACCACCCGGCACCAGAACCGCGTCCAGCGTGTCCAGCACCTGCGTATGGCCCGACTCCAGCTCTTCGGAATCGATGTACTCGATATTGACGCGCGTCGAGGTATGCAGGCCAGCGTGGCGCAGCGCCTCGATCAGCGACTTGTACGACTCGGTCAGGTCGACATACTTGCCGACCATGCCGATGGTGATCTCGTGCTGCGGATTTTCCAGCGTGTGCACCATATGCGCCCACACCGACAGGTCTGCCGGCGGCGCTTCGATGCGCAGCTCTTCGCAGATGATGCGATCCAGCCCCTGCTCGTTGAGCATTTGCGGGATCTTGTAGATGGTGTCGACATCCCACACCGAAATGACCGCGTCCTGCGGCATGTTGGCGAAGAGCGAAATCTTCGCGCGCTCGTCGTCGGGAATCGGACGGTCGGCACGGCACAGCAGCGCGGTCGGCTGCACGCCGATTTCGCGCAGCTTCTGCACCGAATGCTGGGTCGGCTTGGTCTTCAGTTCACCAGCGCTGGCAATGAACGGCACCAGCGTCAGGTGTGCGAACGCCACTTGGTTGCGACCCAGGCGCAGGCTCATCTGACGTGCGGCTTCCAGGAACGGCAGCGATTCGATATCGCCCACCGTACCGCCGATTTCCACGATCGCCACATCGGCCTTGCCGTCATGCGATGCCGCGGCACCGCGCTCGATGAACGCCTGGATTTCGTTGGTGATATGCGGAATCACTTGCACCGTCTTGCCGAGATACTCGCCGCGACGCTCCTTGCGGATCACGGATTCGTAAATCTGGCCGGTGGTGAAGTTATTCGCCTTGCGCATCTTGGCCGAGACAAAACGCTCGTAATGGCCAAGATCGAGGTCGGTTTCTGCGCCGTCCTCGGTCACAAACACTTCGCCGTGCTGGAACGGGCTCATCGTGCCCGGGTCGACGTTGATGTAAGGATCGAGTTTGAGGAGGGTGACTTTGAGGCCGCGCGACTCAAGAATGGCCGCGAGCGAGGCGGCGGCGATGCCCTTGCCGAGTGAGGACACTACGCCACCGGTAACGAATACGAACTTGGTCATGACCTAGCTTGCCGGGGAAAGCCGGATTATAGCAAAGGTCCCCTCATCGATCCGTGACAGAACGGCGGAATTTGCCGCAAGGCAGCCTCGCCTATGCGGCGTGCCGCATGGCGCCTGCGTTGGCGCGCATTTCGTTGATCAACTCGCGGATCAACTGGGCCGTTTCGAGCGGCTTTTCCATCGGATAAAGATGACTGCCCTCGATCCAGCGCAGCCTCCTGCCGACGATGCGCCGGGTTGCGCCTAGTCCGACTTGGCGAATCTCGCGCGAACGCGTGCCAGCCACAAAGCTGACCGGGAACGCCGTGCCACCAGCGACCTTGCGCCCCATATTGGTCGGCAATGTCCGATAGATTTGATATTCGATTTCGCGCGAGAAGCGCAGTGTACGCTCGCGGTCACGGCCCGTGGGCTCGGTGCCATGCTCGACATAATCGCGCAGCACGTCTTCATCCCAACGATCGAACTTGCGCTTGGCCTTGAAGTGGCTCCAGACGGCGTCGAGATCGGGCCACAGATGGCGCCGGTTCTTCGTCGCTGCAGCAGGCGATTGGCTCTCGTCGATGTCCAGCCATTGCGCCACGCGCAGCAGCTTGGCGCGCCATCCCGCGATGATTGGCGAATCTAGCATCACGACGCCGCGCACGCGCTCGGGCCGGCGCAGCGCCGCCATCAGGCTCAAGAAGCCACCCAGCGAATGGCCCACCAGCCAGACCGGCTCGGGCTGCGCGTCGATTTCGGCGAGCAACTCTTTCACAAGACCGGGCCAGGAACGGGTCACCGGAAATCGCGGATCATGCCCAAAACGCTCCACGGCGCGGATGTCGAATTCGTCACTCAGCACGCCCAGCATCTTGCGATACGTTCCCACGGGAAAGCCGTTGGCATGCGAAAAAAGCATCACATCGCGCATCGCAGATCCCTGTGCCGTTCAGTGCGACTTCTGCGATCCGCCGGCCACGCGCTGGATCGTGGAAACCTGCTCCAACGCAGGACCGGGCGCGCGTTCCGGCACGGCTGGCGCGTCGGCGGCGGGCGGCGCAATGCGCACGGGTCCGACCTCCGCGGAAGGATGGCCTTCGCGGCGCAGCGGGTATGACGGCGAAGTGCCGGTTTCCCAATCCGGATCGTCGATTTCGGCAAACACCTGGCGCAGACGCTTGCCCCATGTGCCGCGAATCATCGCGAAATAGGGATTTTCTTCGTCGATGGCGACAAAGCGCGTCACCCGCAAGGAGTCAGCCTCATAGACCAGCAAATCCAGCGGCAAACCCACGGAAATATTCGATTTCAGTGTCGAATCCATCGAGATCAGCGCGCACTTTGCGGCTTCGTCCAGCGGCAGCCCCGGGCTGACAACGCGGTCGATGATTGGCTTGCCGTACTTGGCCTCGCCGATCTGGAAGTAGCAGTTCTCGGGGGTGGCTTCAATGAAGTTGCCTGCCGCGTAGACGTTGAACAGGCGCGGCCGTTCTGCGCCGATCTGCCCCCCGAAGACGATGCTGACGTTGAAGTCGATTTTGGCTTTGGCCAGCGCTGCCGCGTCGCGGTCGTAGACGTCGCGCACGGCCTCGCCAACAATCGTGGCGGCCTCGAACATGTCCCGTGCCGTCCACAGCGAGCGCGGCTTGCCGCGCGCTTCGGTCAGCACTTGGCGCACCGCCTGACTGATCGCCAGATTGCCGGCCGTCAGCAGCACCATGACGCGATCGCCTTCGCGCTCGAAGACGGTCATTTTGCGGAATGTGGAAATGGCGTCCACGCCCGCATTCGTACGGGAGTCGGACAGGAACACAAGGCCTGCGTCCAGGCGCATGGCGACGCAATAAGTCATGGGCGAAGCAACAAACGGAAACGTTGGTTTGAAGGCATTCTAGCGCGCCGATCGCAACCCATCCGCGCGCTTGGAAGAGGTGCTCAATTCACTCGGGCAGCCTCGGCGGGCAACGGCTCAATGGAAATGCTGACATCCAGCGACTCCGCGCCCCCACCCTGCCGCACGCCGCGCACCGGCGCCGCAGACTGGTAATCGCGCCCGACCGCCAATCGGATGTGGCGGGCATCGGTAAAGCACTGGTGGGTGACGTCGATGCTGCACCAGGTGTGCGATTCGGCATCGAGGCAAACGTCGGCCCACGCGTGGCTGGCGAGATCCTCTTCGCCCACGGCGTGGAAATAGCCGCTGACATAGCGCGCCGGCACGCCCAGTGCCCGGCAGCAGGCAACCATCACCTGCGCCTGGTCCTGGCATACGCCCGTGCCCAGGCCGAACGCCTCCGCAGCGGTCGTGCCGACGTGGGTGGTGTTCGGTTTGTAGCTCACGCGCGTAGCGATGGCTTGCGCAAGGCGCACTGCAGATTCCGCGTCGCCTTGCACCAGCCTGTGCTCTCGCGCAAAGTTGATCATTTCCGGCGGCGCGGAAGTCAGCGGTGTGGCACTCAGAAAGTACAGCGGCGAAACGCGATAGCGCCCTTGCCCCGGCGCATCGACAAACCGTTGGCTGCCGGGCGCGCCCGCTGGAAACACCTCAACAATGCCACGCGCGTCGATGATGACGTCATCCGTACGGCTGCCAAGGGTGAAGTGATGGACGACGTTGCCGAAACCGTCGGTGGCGCGCGTGAGGTTGCCGGGCGCGTGGATCTGCCAGCTGTCCACCTGCTGCAGCTCGCCGCTGCGAGGTGTCAGCCGCAGCTCATGCACGCTGTGGCGCAGCGGCTCGGCATAACGGTAGACCGTCGTGTGTCGAATTTGGTATTTCACGATGACACGGGCGCTACCCGAAAGTGGCGCCCCGATGTATGCACATTGTCCTGCACGTCAGGCCACCTCGAGCGGCACCAGGAAATCCTGGCTGATGCCGTTGCCCAGGTCGCCGATCCGCTCCAGGAAGTTGGTCAGCCAAGCATGCAGGCCGACCGCAAAAATATCTTCGATGCGGGCGTACCGCAGATCGGCGTGCAGTTTACCAGCGCGACGTTCGGTCTCTGCCGATTGACTGTTGCGCACAGTCGAAAGAATCTCGACCACTTCGTCCATGCTGGCCAGCAGCGAGCGCGGCATGTCGCTGCGCAGAATCAGCAACTCCGCCACACGCGTCGGCGTGATGACATTGCGATAGATCTTGCGATAGACCTCGAAGCCCGACACCGAGCGCAGCGTGGCGGCCCAATGGTAGAAGTCGCCCTGCTCCGCCGCGGTTTCATCGCGCGTGGGCGTGGACTGAAACTTCACGTCGAGCAGCCGGGCAGTGTTGTCGGCGCGTTCCAGAAAGGTGCCCAGGCGCATGAAATGGAACGCGTCGTCCGTCAGCATGGTGCCGACCTGCACGCCGCGCGACAGATGCGAGCGGAACTTCACCCATTCAAAGAATTGCGATGGATCGTCGCGCAACATGCCTTCGGCAATCAGGCGCTGCACATCCAGCCACGTGGTGTTGATGGTTTCCCACACCTCCGTTGTGAGGGAGCCGCGCACGGCTCGGGCGTTTTCGCGCGCGCCGCGCAGGCAGCTCATGATCGACGACGCGTTGGTCATGTCGCGCACCATGAAGTCAATCACGTCGTCGCGCGAAAGCAGGCCGTAGCGGTCGGCAAAAACCCGGGTGAGTTCGGAAATATCGAGCATTGCCCACCAGCCCTGCTCCGCCACCTCGGCCGATTGCGGCATCAGCGAGGTCTGGTAGTTCACGTCGAGCATGCGGGCGGTGTTCTCGGCGCGTTCGGTGTAGCGCGCCATCCAGAAAAGGTGGTCTGCGGTGCGGCTGAGCATTGCGTTCCCTTCTACGTATTCGATATGCGATTGATCGACTGCCAATTGCGACAACGCGCGAGCGTTCAGCGCTCCAGCACCCACGTATCCTTCGTCCCGCCCCCCTGCGACGAGTTGACCACCAGCGAGCCCGCCCGCAATGCCACACGCGTGAGGCCCCCGGGCACCATGCGCACATCCTTTCCGGACAGCACGAACGGCCGCAGATCAATATGGCGCGGCGCGATGCCGGCTTCCACATACGTTGGGCAAGTCGACAACGCCAGCGTGGGCTGGGCAATGTATTGCTCCGGCCGGGCCTTCACCACCTCACGGAAAGCAGCAATCTCTTCCTGCGTCGCGGCCGGGCCGACCAGCATGCCGTAGCCGCCCGCACCGTGCGTTTCCTTGACCACCAGTTCTCCCATGTGGTCGAGCACGTATTGCAGGTCGTCCGGTCGACGGCACATGTACGTCGGCACGTTGTTCAGAATCGGCTCCTCGCCCAGGTAGAAGCGGATCATGTCCGGCACGTACGGATAGATCGACTTGTCGTCTGCCACGCCGGTGCCGATCGCGTTGCAAATGGTGACGTTGCCCGCGCGATAGACCGACAACAGCCCAGCCGCACCCAGCGAAGAATCGGGCCGGAACACCAGCGGATCGAGGAAGTCGTCGTCTACACGGCGGTAGATGACATCGATGCGCTGCGGGCCCTGCGTCGTGCGCATGTAGAGATGGTCGTCCTGCACGAACAGGTCGTGCCCCTCCACCAGCTCAACGCCCATCTGCTGAGCAAGGAACGCGTGCTCGAAATACGCCGAGTTGTACATGCCGGGCGTGAGCACCACCACCGTCGGGTCGGCAATGTTCTGCGGCGACACGCTGCGCAGCATGTCGAGCAGCATGTCGGGGTAATGCGCGACGGGCGCCACACGATTGCGCGCAAACAACTCCGGAAACAGCCGCATCATCATCTTGCGGTTTTCCAGCATGTACGACACGCCCGAGGGCACGCGCAGATTGTCTTCCAGCACGTAAAACTCGCCCTCGCCGGCGCGCACAATGTCGATGCCGGCCACGTGCGCGTAGATGTCGCGCGGCACATCCACGCCGAGCATGTCGGGGCGGTATTGGGCGTTGTTGTAGATCTGATCGGGCGGAATGACACCGGCACGCAGAATGTTCTGCTCGTGGTAGATGTCGTGCAGGAAGCGGTTGAGCGCATCAACGCGTTGCCGCAGGCCGCGCTCGAGCGTCGCCCATTCGCTGGCCGGGAAGATGCGCGGAATGATGTCGAACGGAATCGTGCGTTCGGTGCCGCTGTTCGATTCGTCCTTGTCGCCGTACACGGCAAAAGTGATACCGACACGGCGGAAGATCAGATCTGCCTCGGCGCGCTTGTTCTGCAGCGTTGTGGCGGACTGCGCGCCCAGCCATTCAGCGAAACGTCCGTAGTGGCCGCGTACCTCACCCTGTTGGACGAGTGCTGCCGGGGCCGGTTCGGCGGCATGGGGGTTGCGGTCCCCATCATGCCAGCTGAGCATTTCATCGTAGAACCGGACTGCCATGCTTTTCTCCCCTGACGGCGCCGCGCGGTGTACGCGGCACGTGGTTTTTATAGCACAGCGGTTTTGACCCCCACAATGGGGCCAACCCGTTATGCCACCAAGTTTACGGCTGAGCGTCGAAGGCGCCGGTGGCCGTTGCCAGGGGTTCCACTTCCTGCGCGGAAGACCAGTACCGCAGGCGCATGGTGCGCGCGGCCTGGACATCCAGCACATTGCCGTCGGTCTCGATGACGACGGCACCGGTCTTGTCCGTGCGCAAACCGTCGATGTCGCGCGCCACGTAGCGCTGCCAGACCTGCGGATGCGGATGTCCGTACCGATTGCGGTAGCCGACCTGGAAAACCGCCACCTGCGGAGAAACTGCGTCCAAAAACGCGCCGCTGGAGCTTGTCTTGCTGCCGTGATGCGGCACAAGCAAGATGTCTGCCATCAGTCGCTCCGGCGTTTCGGCAGCGATGAGGGCGCTTTCCTGGGCGGCTTCGATATCGCCGGTCAGCAACGCAGCGTGGCGGCCATTGGCGATGCGCAGTACACAACTGCGGGCGTTGCTGGACACGCGCTCGCTTTCAGCGGGCAGGCGCAGCGGGTGCAGCACTTCAAAGACGACGCCGTCCCACGTCCATGCTTGCCCAGCCAAACAATCGGTAAGGCGGATACCGTTCTCATCGGCCACGCTGCGCAGGGCATGCCCTTGGGGTAAAGACGCCAACATGGTGCACACTTGCACCGCGTCGATCACCGTTTCGGTGCCACCGGCGTGGTCGCTGTCTTCGTGGCTGACGACAAGGGTGTCGAGCGATTCGGCGCCATGGCTGCGCAGGTAGGGAGTGATGACGCGGGCGGCAGCATCCGCGTGATCGCCGTAGCGCGGGCCAGTGTCGAACAGGAGGCGATGGTTGGCGGTTTCGACCAATGCCGCGGCACCCTGCCCGATATCGAACGCGACGAGCCGGAATTCACCAGACGCTGGCGCTGGCTCGCGCGCCAGCACTAGCGGCAAGAGGAGCAAGGCACCTTGAGCGCGCCATGCCCATGCACGCATGCCGCCGGGCAGCAGCAATAACGCCACGCCAATCATCGACAGCACCAACGCCCACACTGGCGCGACCGGCGCAATCCACACCGCCCAGCGCGGCTGGGCCAGCCATTCAAGCCAAATGGCCAGCCAGCGGAAGCTCGCTTCGGCCAGCATCAGCACCGGTTGCGCTAGCGGGTCAGGGAGCGCCGCGCCAATCAGCGCCAGCGGTGTCGTCACAAAACTCACCGCCGGAATCGCCAGCCCATTGGCCACCGTGGAAACCACCGAGGTCTGCTGAAACAACAGCAAGGTCAATGGCAACAGGCCGAATGTGATCGCAAGCTGGATCCGCGTACCGCCCGCCAATGCACGCTGGGCGCGTTCGATCCAGCCGTCTGTTTTGTCATTGCGCCGGCCATCGAGCGCCATCTGCGCGGCGATAAAGATGATCGCCACCGCGCCGAATGACAACCAGAACCCGGCCGACATGACCGCCCACGGGTCCACCACCGCTACCACGGCGGCCGCCCAGCAAAGCGACAGGCTGGCCGGTACATTGCGATCGGTCAGCCTGGCGATGGCGACGGTGGACAGCATCAGCAGCGTGCGTTGCGCCGGCACGCCCATCCCAGCAAGCAGGCAGTAGCCGAGCGCAGCCAGCATGGCCGCGATGGCGCCTGCGCGCGGGGTAGGCATGCGCAAGGGCAGCGGCGTGCGCAGCCGGCGCGCCAGCCCGAACGACCGGCGCCACAACGCCATCCACAACGCAGCAAACAGCCCGGCAATCATCGTGATGTGCAAGCCCGAAATGCTGACGAGGTGGCTGATGCCGGTGCGGCGGAACAGGTCCCAGTCGTCGCGGGCGATGCCGCTTTGGTCGCCCACCACGAGGGCGACGATGACCGCCGCGTAGCGTGCATCGGGCAACGCGGCCAAGATGTGGCGCCGCACGCTGGCACGCCAGCGCTCCACGTCAACGCCGAAACCGGTTCCAGCCTCTTCCAGCGCGATGTTCTGGGCGCGTTTGCCCGTGCGCACATAGCCGATGGCGCGGATGTTGTCGGCCAGCATCGCGTATTCGCCATCGAACCCGCCGGGGTTGGTCAGGCTGTGCGGGCGCTTCAGGCGCAGCGTCAGTTGCCAGCGCTGGCCGGGTTGCAGATCAGGGATGCCGGCACGTCGGTCGGGCTTTGCGCCCTCCTCGCTTACGTTGTCCCAGGTTCGTGCGCCATACCAGGACAGGCGCACGCGCGGTGGCACGGCTTCACCCGCGTTGCTGGATTCGATGTGGAAGAGAAAACGCGTGGCGTCATCGCCGTTCTGCGGCAGCTCGGCAACCACCCCGGTTGCGATGATGTCCTTGCCTTCCCACACGGGGCTGAGGGCCACTGCCATGCGCTGCTGCGCGCGCCAATCGCTCCAGCCAAACCCCGCTGCGATGGTGCTGGCGACCAGCAACGCGGGAAGCAGCATTGACCGACGCCGCAGAAAAGCCGCCAGCAGCAGACAGAGCAACAGCACGCCCAGCGGCTGCCACACCGGCGCGAGCGTCGCCTGCATCTGCAATGCCATGCAGCCGGCAACAAAGCCGATCAACCACAGACGCACGCGCGGCCGTCAGACTGGCAACAGCGCTGCCAGGCGAGGAATGGCTTCGATGCTGTTGCGGCGCACCTGGTCGGCAAGGGCCTCAATGGAGATGCCACGCAATTGCGCCATCGCGTCGGCAATGCGCGCGACCTCCGTGGGCGCATTGCGCACTCGGCCCTGCTCGCCAAACTGATCGTCGGCCAGCCAAGCGGGGGCTAGGTCGGGCGCGTCGGTTTCCAGCACGATCGACTCGATCGGCATGTCCTGCGCCAGCCGACGCACCCGATTGGCGCGCGAGAAGGTAAAGACGCCGCCAAACCCCAGCTTGAAACCGGAATCGGCAAAGCGACGCGCCTGTTCCGGGCTGCCGTTGAACGCATGCGCGATGCCGCGCACACCCGCCTTGGCGGCAGCGCTGTGCACTTGGTCCTGAGACTTGCGCACGTGCATCAGCACGGGCAGGCCGAATTCGCGCGCGATGCCCAGTTGCGCGCGGAACACGGCGGTCTGCCGCGCAACGTCGTAGTCGGGAATGAAGAAATCGAGGCCGATCTCGCCAACGGCCACAAAGCGCGGGTCGTCCATCGACGCGGCGACCTGGCGGCGCAGTTCGAGCAAGTCATCGTCACTGGCCTGCGCTGCGTAGATCGGATGAATGCCCAGCGCATAGCTGCAACCGGCATGCCGATGTGCCAACGCCCGCACCGTATCGAAATTCCAGCGGGCAACCGCCGGCACGATGATGTGGTTGACGCCCGCCGCATGCGCCTGCGCGACGACCGCATCGCGGTCGGTATCAAAGTCGCTGGCGTCGAGGTGGCAATGGGTGTCGATCCACATAGTCCGTTCTGCGTTGGAAAAGGCGGCAACGTACCGGAAAGCGCGGCATTCTGGAATCCGCCTTTTCCGATTGTGCCGCCTGGCTCAACGCTCTTGGTGCAAATGGCCTTCCCGCAGGCGGAAAATACGGTCGCAGCGGCCTGCCAGTTCGATATCGTGTGTGACGATGACGAAGCTGGTGCCCAGCGTGCGCGTGAGTTCCAGCATCAGGTCAAACACTTCACCGGCGGTGTGGTCGTCGAGGTTGCCGGTGGGCTCGTCAGCCAGCACGCAAGCCGGAGACCCGACCAGCGCACGGGCAATCGCCACGCGTTGACGCTCGCCGCCGGACAGCTCGCCCGGACGGTGCGCCGTGCGCGGGCCCAGCCCCACGCGTTCGAGCATCGCTTGCGCGGTGTGGCGCGCTTGCGCCTCTTCCACGCCACGAATGCGCAGCGGCATCGCGACGTTGTCCAGCGCGGTGAATTCCGGCAGCAGATGGTGGAACTGATAGACGAAGCCCAGCGCCTGGTTGCGCAGCGTATTGCGCTCGCGCTCTTTCATTGCGGTGAAAGGCTTGCCGAGCAGCGAGACGCGGCCCGACGTCGGCTCATCCAGCCCGCCCAGCACATGCAGCAACGTGCTCTTGCCCGAGCCCGAAGCGCCGACAATGGCGACCTTCTCGCCCACGCCGATGCGGATGTCCACGCCCTTGAGCACGTCGACATTCAAACCGCCCTGGTGGAACGACTTGGAGAGTCCTTCGGCCTGCACCACCACGCCCTGCGGCGCGGCGGCCGGCGCTTCCATGGAAGTCATGACGGCCTCACTCATAGCGCAGCGCCTCCGCCGGATTCACGCGCGAGGCGTGCCAGCTTGGATACAGCGTCGCCACCGACGCGAGGATGAAAGAAATGATGCCAATGGTCGCAATGTCGTTCACGCGGGGGTCCGAGGGCAGTTCGCTAATGAAGTAAATGTCACGCGGCAGGAATTGCACGTGGAAGAGACGTTCGATGAACGGCACGATCACGTCGATGTTGTAAGCGATGAGCGTGCCGAAGCCCACGCCGAGCAATGTGCCGATAAACCCGATCGCCACGCCTTGCACAATGAAAATCTTCATGATCGAGCCCGGCTGCGCGCCCATCGTGCGCAGGATGGCAATGTCGGCCTGCTTGTCCGTCACCGTCATCACCAGCGTAGACACAAGGTTGAACGCCGCCACGGCGATGATCAGCGTGAGGATGATGAACATCATCTTCTTCTCGGTCTTCACGGCGGCAAACCAGTTGCGGTTCTGGCGCGACCAGTCGCGGATGTACAACTCGCCGGTCAGCGTGCGCGACAGGGCCTCAGCCACCTGCGGGGCGCGGTCCATGTCGACCAGCTTCAGGCGCACGCCGGTCGGGCCATCCAGGCGGAACAGGCGCTCGGCGTCTTCCATATTGACCAGCGCCAGCGAGCTGTCGAACTCGTAGTGGCCCGATTCGAAGATGCCCGTCACGGTGAACTGCTTCAGGCGCGGCAACACGCCTGCCGGGGTGATGGTGCCCTGTGGTGCCACCAGCGTGACCTTGTCCCCCTGGTGCACGCCCAGGCCGTTGGCCAACTGGCTGCCCAGGGCGATGCCGAATTCGCCGGGTTTCAGGTCGTCGATCGTGCCTGCCTTGAAGTCCTTGGCAATGTCCGACACCTTCGGCTCGTCCGCCGGCGACACCCCGCGCAGCAGCACGCCGCGCACCGCCTCGTCGCGCGTGATCATGGCCTGCGCGCCCACGTATGGCGCCGCGCCGATGACTTCCTTGTTCTGCATCGCCTCATTGGCGGTACGCTGCCAGTCCGGCAGACTGTTCGGCGCCATCACCTCGATATGCGCCAGCACCGACAGCATGCGGTCCCGCACTTCCTTCTGGAAGCCGTTCATGACCGAAAGCACGATGATCAGCGCCGCCACCCCCAGCGCAATGCCGAGCATGGAGATGAGCGAAATGAAAGAGATGAAGCTATTGCGGCTGGCGCGCTTGCTTGCGCGCGTATACCGCCAGCCGATCTGCCATTCGTATGGAAGTTTCAAAGGGGGTTCCCCGTGGGTGTGATTTGTCCGGCTCACTGGCCGACGAGCCGGAAGTTTACAATCTTGGAGCCATGATTCCTGAACTCACCCTGATTGTCCCGTTTTGCGCGCCCGCTGCCGAGGTGGCCGACGACGCTTACCGTCAATTGACCTTGCCGGGCCTGGAAAGGTTGCTCGCCCGTGCGCGCGAGGCAGAACGCGAGCGCCACGACGACGCCTACCTGCCCACGCTGCCGCACGAGCGCTGGCTGGCTGCGCATGCCGGGTTGCCCATTTCTCCGCTGCCGTCGGCGCCATACATGCGCCTGGCGGACGGCGGCAGCGCCGACACGCGCACCTGGGCTTGCCTGCAGCCGGTCCACATCCACGCCGCCCGGGACCATCTGGTGATGCTTGACCCGGCCCAGCTCCGCCTGGAGGCCGCCGACGCCGACGCCCTGCGCGCCGCCATCGCCCCCCTGGTCGCTGAAATGGGCATCACGCTCGATGCCACGCACGCCGCGCGCTGGTACGTCGCCGATTCGCCCTTTGGCGACCTCATTGCCGCCGCCCCGCAGCGCGCCACCGGCCACAACATCGACATCTGGATGCACAAAGGCGAGCAGGAGCGCGCCTGGCGCAAGTTCCAGAACGAAATTCAGATGACGTGGTACGACCACCCCGTCAACCAAGCGCGCGAGGCGCGTGGGCTGCTGCCGGTCAATTCGGTCTGGCTGTTCGGCCAGGGCGCGCTGGTCGATGCCCGCCCGATTGCTGAACGCATGATCGGCGCGGATCCGTTCTTCGCCGGCTTGTGTCACGCCGGCAACGCCACCGAGCTGTGCGCGGAAACGCTCGCCGCCGTGCCGTTCGATGACACAAGCGCCGCCGCGCTGCTGGGCGACGCCGGCACGCCGTATCTCTCCGCCAACTGGTACGACTGGATCGAGACCCTGCGCGCTTACGACCGCGACTGGTTCACCCCCGCCGCCGATGCGCTGGCCGACGGCCGAATCGACGCCGTCTCGCTCGTGCTGACCGGCGACTCGCACTACGCCCACTACCGTGTCACCCGCCGCGAACTCGCCAATGGCCCGTTCGGCTGGCTGCGCCGCTTCAGTCGTCCACGCACCTTGCGTGATGCGCTCTCCCCGCTTTCCATGGCCGCTTGAGCCTGATCCTGCATGACCCGCATCGCTGTCCGTTCGCACTCCGCTGACGCCGCCACCACGCTGGCCGGCCACGGCATCCACCCTGTGCTTGCACGCATCCTCGCCGCCCGGGGCGTCGCCCGGCCCGACGAACTGTCGACCGAGCTGACCGACCTCCTGCCGCCCGCGCAACTCAAGGGCATTGACGACGCAGCGCGCTACCTCGCTGACGCCATCGCCGCCGGCAAGCGCCTGCTGATCATTGCCGACTATGACTGCGACGGCGCCACCGCCTGCGCCGTCGGCGTGCGCGGCTTGCGCATGCTCGGCGCGCAGGTCAGCTACATCGTCCCGAACCGCTTTGAGTACGGCTACGGCCTGTCGCCCGAAATCGTGGCACTGGCCGCGCGCGAGAAACCAGACGTGCTGGTCACCGTCGACAACGGCATCGCCGACGTGGCGGGCGTGGCTGCGGCCAACGCGCTGGGTATCGACGTTGTCGTGACAGACCACCACATGCCCGGGGCGCAGTTGCCCGAGGCGCGCGTGATCGTCAACCCGAACCAGCCGGGCTGTGGCTTCCCAAGCAAGAATCTGGCAGGCGTGGGCGTGATGTTCTACGTGCTGCTGGCACTGCGGGCGGAGTTGCGCAAGCGCGGCGTATTCACTCCGCAGGATCAGCCGCGCTTGGATGCGCTGCTCGATCTGGTGGCACTCGGCACCGTGGCCGACGTGGTCAAGCTCGACGCCAACAACCGCCTGCTGGTCGCGCAAGGCCTCAAGCGCATGCGCGCGGGGCGGATGTGCCCGGGCATCGCCGCGCTATTCCGCGTGGCCGGCCGCGAGGCGCGTCGCGCGTCGACGTTCGATCTCGGCTTCGGCCTGGGCCCGCGCCTGAACGCCGCCGGGCGCCTGGCCGACATGTCACTGGGCATCGAATGCCTGCTCACCGATGACTACGACCGCGCCATGGCCATCGCCGCCGAACTCGACGGCATGAACCGCGAGCGCCGCGAGATCGAAGCCGGCATGCAGCAGGAGGCGCTCGCCATTCTCGACAGCATGAATACCCTGGATGGTGCCGGCCGCCACACCATCGCGGTCTACAACGAGACATGGCACCAGGGTGTGATCGGCATCGTCGCCTCTCGCATCAAGGACAAATTCCACCGCCCCGTTTTCACCTTCGCGCCCGGCGACGACGGCGTCATCAAGGGCTCGGGCCGTTCGATTCCCGGCTTCCACCTGCGCGATGCGCTGGACGCCGTACACAAGCGCAGCCCGGGCCTGATCGTGAAGTTCGGCGGCCACGCCATGGCGGCTGGGCTCACGCTGCGTGAAGACGGTTTCGATGCATTCGTCGCCACCTTTGAGGCCGTCGGCCGCGAATGGCTGACCGAGGCGCTGCTCTCACGCGTGCTCGAAACCGATGGCGAAGCCGACCCTGAATGCTTCACACCGCAGTTCGTCGAGCTGCTTGAAACCCAGGTCTGGGGTCAGGGCTTTCCGGCACCAAGCTTCTGCGGCGAATTCGATGTGCTGTCGCAGGCCGTCCTGAAAGAGAAGCACCTGAAACTCAAGCTTGGCCGCGGCAAGCAGCATTTCGACGCGATCTGGTTCAACCACGCAGAGCCGCTGGGCGCCTCGGCGTATGTGGCCTACCGGCTCGACAACAACACCTTCAACGGCATCACGCGCGTGCAGATGGTGATCGAGCATGCGCAATAGCGGATTGGCCAAACCTTGCGCTAACGCATAAACACATGCCAAAACTGTCTGACGGCGCACGGATGACGCTGCGGTCGGGCACGGCCGGTGCGTTACAATGCGGGATTGCCGGCATGGGAACGCACAAGCATCCATGACCGCGCGCCCCACGAATTCCTAGCTTCAACTTCCAAGCGAAATGACTCACGTCGTTACCGAAAGCTGTGTCCGCTGCAAGTACACCGACTGCGTGGACGTCTGCCCCGTCGACTGCTTCCGTGAAGGCCCGAACTTCCTGACGATTGATCCGGACGAGTGCATCGACTGCGCCGTCTGCGTGGCCGAGTGCCCGGTCAACGCCATCTATGCCGAAGAAGACGTGCCCGCTGATCAGCAGAAGTGGATCGCCATCAATGTCGAGCTTGCACAAGCCGGCTGGCCGTCCATCACCAAGACCAAGCAACCCTTGCCCGACGCCGACGACTGGAAGGACGTGAAGGACAAGGAGCAGTACCTCGACCGCGGCTGAACTAGTTGAGTGAACTTGCACGGCACATTTTTTGTAGTGCATCGCAAAAAAGGTGTTGACGGGCAGATCGGAAACTAGCTAGAATTCATTTCTTCGCTGTTGCAGCGATTCCCCGATAGCTCAGTCGGTAGAGCGCCGGACTGTTAATCCGTAGGTCCCTGGTTCGAGCCCAGGTCGGGGAGCCAAAATAACAAAACGCCTCGCTTCGTGCGGGGCGTTTTCATTTGTGGCGTCGGTGTCGTGTATTGTTTGCACCGATCGTCATGCCCGGATGGTGAAATTGGTAGACACCGCGGACTTAAAATCCAAAGAAGCGCAAGCCCAGGACTACCCTTTGATCGTCATGCATGCCAAGCAAGGTCAGCGGGCACAGGCGATTACTAGAGTTGCTCGACACTCGCATGAATGCCTAGCAGGACCGTGAATTTCCCGCCTCACTGTCCCAGTCGCGTCCCAAACTGAGCGACGCTAAAGCAATGGATCCTCAGCAACGCTGCCCTCCAGAACCAAGCTGGTGAGGGGATACTCAGGACCATCCAAGAGCCTCCGAGCGGCATCAACGGCAACAGCTCGAGCTCGCATCTCAATCTCATCGTCGCCAAGCTTGGCTAGCGAAGACTCCATGTGACCCATCGTTGCACGCGCGTCAAGGAAGAATTGTTCCTGCTCGACGCCGCAGCGCCTTGCGTGGGCCACCAAGATCAGCAATGCCCTACCCAGGGTGCCGCCACGCCACTGCGCCTCATATTGAACGCCGGGGTCGTAGTCAGGGGCGCTATCGTCGCCTGTCGGTGACCAGTATTGGCTGTATCGCTGATAGCCCAATGGATCGAGCCAGCGGTTCTTTGACGCTTGTGCGGTCATCCTCCGAAAGGTCTCGGGAGCTGGCTTCAGTTCAGGCGGTGCTCCATCTGCTCTTAGAGTCGCCGTGGGACGTATCCAACATCATCGCATTCAACGAAGATATTCTGCGCTCATACGCTAGGTCAAAGTCGTGGAGCCTTTCGACGTTGGCTGTTCGGCTGCTGAGCGTGATTGGCGTCCATGTGTCTGTCGTCAGAGCTGCGCATGCACGGCTCAACGAACCTGCATCGCATCGCGGCCGCATGCTGGCGAGATTCGGCGACGTTGGTGAACTCCTGCCCTGTCTTGCCGATGTTTGGCCTGACCTTCCTGAAATCGTCGCCAAGCGAATGCAGCATCGTGAGGTGGATAACGAGTCCTTCAACGCCCTTGTGCGCGAGCGACTTGAGCTCGAGACCGACCGAATCGACAGGGGCAAACCGCAGGCGGATGTTCTTTCGTGGCCGTCCGAATTGGTCATTGCCATCCTTGACGAAGTGCTCTGCGGCCTTCCGGCGCACCTGTGGCATACGGGTCAGTGGGATCCGGAGTTCGAAAGCGATCTGCTCCAAGCCCTCCTCCCAGCATTAGAGACACGTATCGCGTTGCATGCGAGCCTCGGCCCGCGGCCGGCCATCTCCTTCCCTACAGTGGCGCACCGTTCGCTCGGACCTCTCGTTCGGATACCAGAGGATGAGCCGACCTACGGCGGATGGATAAGGCTCGGAACCCACGAGATCCACTACTTCCGCTCAGACGATCGACACTGGGATGCGCCGGATAGGCGTGCAGAACATCTAGCAGGAGTCGTTCGTACTGAAATCAACGGAACAGTGCCAACCTCGGCCGGCCCCTTCGGAGCCAGTGGAATGTGGCCATGGCGGGAAGACTTTGATGAAGAAGATGCGCGAGAGGATGCGACACTTCCACAACTGGTCAAACAGTTTCGCGCCGACGATTGGCTTGGGAGATGCATAGCGCTGGTTCCCCCACTCGCACTGCGGCACCATGCAAAACTACAAACTCTAGCCTTTGGTTCACCTCTACGGTGGACGGACCAGAACGGAAAGCCCGCGCTTGTACTGCGCGCGTGGCGTCTGCGGGGACAAGGTCTTCAAGTCGAATCCTACTCGACACAGGGATGCGATCTATTGCTGCGACCGGACCTTGAGGAGACGTTGTATTCAACGTTTGGAGGACCTTTGAAGGAACTGCATCGCGTACATATCAAGGAACTCACAGCGGGTCCCGAATAAGCAGGGCGCACCACACAGCGCCAACGTACCGTCGCCACATGGATTGGCTTGCAGCATAGCCTCACGATTGCCTGCTACCGGACAGGCTTCCCGACACTCGCCTGCTCCTGGCGACCGATCGTCCTTCGACGTTCGGTGCCCTTTATTTCCCCACGTCACACAATACTTTGCATCACTCAAGACGAAATCAATCACGAGATGCAGATAACCAATTTTTCTTTCTATCGGACTTCATTCTGCAGCTGGTGGCAGGATTGTCGACTGCCCAGTATCACCGAGCGCCACAGCTGAGGCAGCCTCCTGGTTTAGCTCAGCGCGATCTAACCCGACGTGCTTGTCAGTCCGGTTCAAATCTGAGCGCCTTCGCATTTCCTGGGTCGCTGCCCCTCGAGAGGAAGCCAGCACTGCAGCCTGGCGTGCCTGTGCGCTGGCAGTGCCTTCCAGCTTGTTGGCCATGCCCTTTTCACCCAGGTCACCCACACCCGCACCAATCCACCGAAGGATGTTGTCTGGCAGCGCCTGCGGCAAACCAAAGAGCAGCATGTACATGGTGAAAGTGACGAAGCAATACACCGCAATATAGCAAGCCAGCGAGAACAAGCCCGTGACCGAGTCTGCCTGCAACGATCGGAATTGGGTCAAGAATGCCTCGTTCAAGTACGCCGTACACGGATAGAGCAGCGCGTTGCTGGCAACCAAGCCGAGGACCATGAGAGCTGGTCGGAAGAACCCTGACATCACAAGCAAGTAGCCCTGAGTCTGGCTGCCGATGAAGCTACGCTCAACGAAGCGCGCGCAAGTTGCTTGCGCGTCCGTGTCTAACAGGACCACGTCCACCTCCTGGTGAGCCAGGTAAACCGCCAGATTGCTCGCTATCGTCGATTTGCCGACACCACCTTTTTCTGCCGCCACAAGCACGATCATCTTGAGTCTCGCATCCGGTGAGTTGAGTTTATGAGTTGATCTTTTGAGTGCCAATGCGTTGGCAGTCGCCGCGTCGCCGATGTTCAAGTTGAACATTCCGCAAAATCAGTCGCTTGTCCACGCGCGCCGCGCAGCGGCTGTCCACACGAAGAGCCGCGTCAGTACGCGGAGAGCTACAAGCCGAATGCGGCCGAACACGGAACATCAGGAGGTCAAAACATCTTTGCAATGGGTCTAGGCATACTCATTTCCCCGCTGCGAGAAAATGTGGTGCACTGCATATCGCAGCGCGGTAAACTAGTAGGCTTGCCCGGATGACGAAATTGGTAGACGTAGCGGACTTAAAATTCGCGCCCGCAAGGGGTACGGGTTCGATTCCCGTTCCGGGCACCATCACGCGGCCTGTTGCGACTTGGCCAACTTCTCCGCAAGGCTCTCACCCGTCGGGTGGTAGTACCGCAATGCCATCTGCAAGGTGCGCCAGCCGAACATCTTTGCCAGCTCCTGAGCGGCGAGCACGGACGCCCATCTGCTCGCGGCCTCGTGCCGCAAGTCATGAAATCTGAGGCTCTGAAGCCAACCGATGGCAGGCGCTTTCCCGCTCTGCTGTTCGTAAAGCTCCCGCCCCTTCTTGCAGGCCTGGTTGAATGCCCGGATAAGCCGGTCCTGGCTGACCTCAAATATTCTCCCGCCGGCGATTGGGCGGGGTAAGCCCTGCAGTACGTCCAGCGCCACAGGCGACAAGGGGACATCGCGAGGGTCGCCGGACTTCGTATCGGCCAGGTGGATAAACTTGCGCTTCGCGTCCACGTCTTCCCACTCGATCTTGAGAAGCTCGGACTGACGCATTCCGGTCTCCAGCGCCAAGCGGATCAGTGCTCGCATGTTGGCTGTGCGCGGCATGACCACCTCGATACCCGTTAGCAGCCACGCCTCCTCGTCAGGCAGCAGCCTCCGCTCACGCTTGTTGCTGCCACCGGGCGCAATGATCATCCTTACCGGATTCGCAAGCCCCTCCATGCCCCAATCCCTGCGTGCAGTCTCGTAGAGGGCGGAGAGCAGCGCAAGGTCAAGGCGAATGGTGTTCTCTGCCTTGCCTTCGGCGCGTCGATCATCGCGAAATTTGGCGAGATCCTTTCCGCGAACTCGCGCTAGCGAGCAACTGGCCAGCGAGCGCTCCTGCCAACGCTTGATGCGGCTGAGCTCGGCTCTAGCCCCCTTCTTTCTCGGCGTGACTTCGCGGCTGTAGCGTTTCAGCGCTTCGTACAGCGTGGTCGCTTCCGCTTCCGACCGGTCCAAGAAGATGCCACGATCCATCTCGCGCTCAATATCTCGGGCCCAAGCCTCCGCATCCGCCTTTGCCGCGAAGGTGCGCGACTGAGGCGGATAGCCCTTGCGTCGAATTTTTGCCTGCCACTGCAGATCCCCGCGCTTCGTGATCGTCGCCAAAATTGCTCCCTGCCCTTGTCAATGGGTGTCCCGGATTTGTCCCATTAATTCGGTTTTCTTCCGGAACACCGCGCCAGTGCTAGAGATGCATTGTGACTTAAAATCCGCTGCGCCCTAATCGGCGCGTGCCGGTTCGATCCCGGCTCCGGGCACCAATCCTTTCATCGCCTCCCCTCACGCCCTTCCCCTCCAGCGTCTTACGATGCGCAGCACGCATGCGCCTTCGGTGCTTCTTCGTATTCGTCGTGACGGCGCACCCATGACAAGGGGCCGGTTTCGTTGCGGCCGAGCGGCGCGCGATCGAGCAGTAGCAGCGTACCCACCATGTCTTCCAGGCCGCGCGCATAGGTCGAATACGTGTGGAAGACATCGCCCACCTCGTCCTTGTAAAACGCGCTCAATCCGGGCAGTTCGTCATGAGCTTCTTCGCGAGGCGTAGCGGTGTAGTTGTAGTCGACCGAACCGCTAGCGAGTTCGTCTTGCGAGAAGCTCACGCGATAGTCGTGATTGAACGTTGTGCCGAACGACGACACCCACGGGAATTGCCAGCCCATGCGCTTCTTGTAAGCCGCGATTTTGTCCATCGGCGCGCGCGACACGGCGACGAAAGTCACGTCATGGTGGTTCAGATGCGTGAGCATGCCGCCAACATGGTCTGAGAAGAAGGAGCACCCTGGGCAGCCCGCCTCCCAGTCGGGCCCGAACATGAAGTGGTAGACCACCAACTGGCTACGGCCATCGAACAACTCGGCCAGCGTCTTTTTGCCTTCCGATGATTCAAATACGTATTCCGTGTCGACCTTGACCCACGGCAGCGCCTGGCGCTCGGCGTTGACGGCGTCGCGCAGGTGGATAGCCTCTTTCTCGCGCGCCAGCAACGCTCGGCGTTTGATGAGCCATTCGTCTCTTGAAACTACCGGATGCGTTTGCATGGTTGCCCCTCTGTCTAAGACTCAGGACTTCATACTAGGCGGCCTCACTCGAATGAAAAGCCGCGGCGCGCAAGTCGCCAACCGGATGCGACTTGCGCGCCATCGAAGAGAATCAGCCGTCTCTGCACATGCAACTTCAGGTGCCGGATCAGCCCACCAGCCAGCGCACGCCCACGTTGATAAGCGCGCCGCCGCCTACCAGCCCGACCCACAACACAGCAGCACACAGCAGCGGTCGCACACCGGACTTCAGCAGCATCGGCACATGCGTTTGCGTGCCGATAGCAAACATCGCACAGGCCAGCATGGCAGTGTCGATGGCGTCGATGGGGGCATGCCATGCAGCAGGGATCGCACCGGCGGAATTGAGCAGCGTCACAATCAGCAGCCCCACCGCAAACCAGGGCATGGCTTTCCAGGCGTGGCCGGCGGCTTTGCGAAGCGCTTTCTCCGGAGACGCCGAAGCAGGACCCTGGGCTTCACTGGGGGTTGTGCACGCCAGCACCACGAGCAACGGGGCCAGCGCCAACACACGCACCATCTTGCTGACGACCGCCGCGTTGGTGGCGTCGTCGCCGAGCGGACGCGCTGCGGCAATCACCTGCGCAACTTCGTGCATCGTCGAACCGATGTAGACGCCAAAGTGCTCCGGTGTGACGGCCACCCCGGCATGCGCCACGAGCGCGTACAGCCACGGGTACAGAAAGATGCCGATCGTGCCGAACAGCACCACGCTAGCGATCGCCACGGCCGTTTCGCGTGGTGAGGCCTTCACCGCTGGCGCAACAGCCAGCACAGCCGCCGCCCCACATACTGCACTGCCCGCTGCCACCAGAACAGCCTGTGAGCGCGTGAGGCGAAACCAACGCGTGCCGATCCACGTGCCGGCCAGCATCGTCACAGCCAACACCAACAGCGGAATCACCACGCCCGAAGTACCCAGATCCTGGATCTGCGCCAGCGTCAATCGGGCGCCGTAGAGAATCACGCCGGCACGCAGCAGCGTATGGCGGGCGAACTGGATCGCCCCCGGCGTCAGCCAGCGCTGGTGCCCTGGCACATGGCCCACAGCCATGCCGAGCAGGATGGCAAGCGTCAATGCGCTCAAGCCGAAATGCCCCGCCCACGGCATTGCACCGAGCGCCACCGCGACGCCCGCGCAGCCGAACAACACCGCCACGCTGGCGAGCGTCCGCCCATCAAATCCCGCTGTCACGCCCTGGGGCGCCAACTGCTTCTGTGCAATCGTCATCACATTCGCCTTGCTTATTCGCTGTGCGCATAACGATATGCGGACCGTGATAACATGTAAAACAGGTAATTTTCGTAACTTCAACCACTTTTATGGATAACAAAGCGCCTCGCGTCACGCTGCGGCAATGGGCCGTCTTCGCCGCCATCGCATGCAGTGAAACGACCACCGCGGCCGGAGAAGCTCTTGGCCTGTCGCAATCGGCCGTTAGCGCAGCGCTGGCGGAGCTGGAATCCACACTCGGACATCTGCTGTTTGACCGGCATGCCCGCCGCCTGCATCTGAATGCGCTGGGCCGGCAGCTTCTGCCACAAGCGCAGGCGCTGCTGGATCATGCCGATGCGCTGGAACACGCAACCGCCCAGCCAAACGTGCGCCTGAAGCTCGCGGCCAGCAGCACGATCGGCAACTACGTGCTGCCCGCCCTGCTCGCGGGCTTCCGGCACGAGATCGCACCCGACAGCCAGCTCGACGTGCTGATCGGCAATACGCAGGACGTGGTCGATGCCGTGCAGCGTTTCGAGGTCGACATCGGCCTGATTGAAGGCACGTGTCGCGGCGAGGCGTTGGAAATCGAAACGTGGATCGACGATGAGATGGTGATCGTGGCCGCGCCCGGGCACCCGCTCACACAAGGAACAGGGCCCGTCTCACACGCAGCACTGCGCGAAGCGGGCTGGCTGATGCGCGAACCCGGCTCCGGCACGCGCGAACTGATCGATAGCCGCATTGCTTCGGTGGTCGGGCCGTTGCATGTGGCGCTCGAACTTGGCCACTCCGAAGCCATTCAGCGCACGGTGGCGGCCGGCTACGGCATCAGTTGCCTCTCGCGCCACGTGGTGGCCGACGCCTTGCGCGATGGTCGCTTGGTCGAGGTCGCCAGCGGCCTGCCGCGCATCGCCCGACCGCTGCTGATCGTGCGCCATCGCGACAAGCACCCGACGCACGGACTCACGCAATTCATCGACGTGCTACGCGGTCACACAGCCGATTCGAAAAAAATTCGCGCAAAAGACTAGCGCGATCCAAAAAAGGTTGATATAGTCTCGTTTCTTCGCGGGGCGTTAGCTCAGTTGGTAGAGCAGCGGACTCTTAATCCGTAGGTCGAGTGTTCGAGTCACTCACGCCCCACCAGAATATGGAAGGCCCGACAGGCAACTGTCGGGCCTTTTTCATTTGCGCGATTTGCGACGCGCTTTCGCTTCAGTGCGCAGAAAACAAATCGGCCGACGCTCGTGCCGCCGGCCGATGGTTCCCCCAGAATCCCTGCCCCCTGCTTAATGCAGCAGCTTGAGTAGGATCGTCGCGATCACCACCGTCGCCGCCCCGCCGATACGCGTCGAAATCTGCGCAAACGGCATCAGTCCCATGCGATTCGACGCCGAGAGAATCGCCACATCGCCCGTGCCACCCAATCCGCTATGGCACGCGGTCACGATGCCGGACTCCACCGGATACATCCCCAGCCATTTGCCGACAAAGAAGCCTGACGCCACCAGCGCCAGCACCGTCGCCGCGCAGATCGCGAAATAGCCAGGCGTGAACGCCGCCACCAGCTCCCTCCACGACACGAACAGCGCGCCAAGGCCGACGAGAATCGCAAACGTCAAATTGGTCGAGACGAACTTGTACATCTGATAAGCGCCCAGCTCCATGTTCTGCGGCAGCACCCTCGACACCTTCAGCAGCGCCGCGCTGATGATCATCAGGATCGGACCGGGAATCCCCGTGAAGCGCGACAGCAGCGCGCCGAAGATGAAGAACGCGCAGCTGATCAGCAGGCCGGCGCCCATGAGACTCAAATTGAGCGGCGCCTCGGTGTGATCATTGCGCAGCAGATCGGTGTCGCTGCCCAATCTGACGAGATCACCATTGCCGGTCAGGTGCGGCCGCTTGTCACCCAGCGACTTGAGCACGCCGCTCGACAGAATCGCGACAACATTGCCCAGCAACGCCGCCGGCACCAGCATGGCAATCAGCTCTGCCTGCGGCCGGCCGAGAATCTCGGCGTACCCGATCGACAACGGGAGGATGCCTTCGCCAATACCGCCCCCGACGATCGGGATGACGATGAAGAAGAACGTGTGCTTGGGGTCATAGCCAAAGAACAGCCCGACCGTTACCCCCGCCACGATGGCCGCCAGTGTGCCGATCAGCAGCGGAATGAACATCCGCATGAAGCCCTGCACCAGCACACGATGGCTCATCCCCAGGATGCTGCCCGCCACCAGGCAAGCGATGTACAGATACTGCAGATTGGCCGTCTTCATTGTGGTGGTGAGCGCCTTCAGCATCTCAGGGCCGATCACCTTGTAGCCGACCAGCGCCGACGGCACGAACAAGCACAGGATCGCCGCGCCACCAATGTGTTTGAACACCGGCAACCGCCCGCCGATTTCGCCCAGCAGGAAACCGAGCAGCATCAGCACGGCAAAGCCGCCGATCATGTCGTTGGGCAGTTTCTTGTTGAGCGCAGCAAGCAGCGTGATGACGGCAATCGTGGCGTACACGGGAAGAGGCAACGGCCCAATCCTGTATCCAGTGAGCGTGCGCCAAAGGCCCACGCGCGTGTCTTCCTGCGCCCGGATGGATGCTTCCATGATGGTCTCCTGATCAGCCGCGCGGCGCGCCTCGTCTTCAAGCGAGGTGGGTGAGCGCCGGCGTCGCTGTGTGGGGTTTCGAAAACGTGTGGGGAAAACTTCAGAGGCAGCTGCCTGGCGCCATTGCCGCTAGGCGTGCGCGGGTGGTGGCCGCGATGTCGCGCAACCACGGGCGCGCTTTCCAATGCGCCTGCTGGAAGGCGTCGATGTCGTTCCACCGCGCGAGCGTCGCACCGATCATGTCGAGCCCGTGCAGAAACATGTGGCGATGGCGCTCCGGCAATGCGAACGATGCCTGCACGCTGTGGCTGTGCACGTTCATCGATTCCACATCGATGGCGATGCGATTCGTGGAGGCATCCGATACGTCCGCCAGGACGCGCTCCACATCCGCCTCGTCGAGCATCACGAGCAGCAGGCGGTTGTTCATGGCGTTGCTGTAGAAGATCTCGCCAAAGCTGGGCGCGATGACGGCGCGGATGCCGAATTGTTGCAGCCCCCACACCGCATGCTCGCGGCTGGAGCCGCACCCGAAGTTGCTGCCGCCCACGAGGATGGACGCGCCCTGATACGCCGGCTGGTTGAGCACGAAATCGCCGCGCAACTGGTGATCGGCGTCGTAGCGCAGATCGTAGAGCAGCCCCTTGTCCAGCCCCGATTTGTCGATGCCGCGCAGGAACTGCTTGGGCATGATCTGATCGGTGTCGAGGTTGGGCGTGGGCAGCGGTGCCGCCGTGCCATGGATGTGTTTGGTGTCAGACATGGGCAGCCTCCGCTTGCGCCGGGTGCGTTTGCAGTTTGCGGACGTCGGTGATGCGGCCGGTGATGGCAGCGGCCGCCGCCATGGCCGGGCTCATCAGGTGCGTGATGCCGCCTCGCCCCTGGCGCCCTTCAAAATTGCGGTTGGTCGTGGAGGCGCAGCGCTCGCCGGGTGCGAGAAAGTCGTCGTTCATGGCAAGGCACATCGAGCAGCCGGGCTGACGCCATTCGAAGCCGCTGGCGATCAGGATGTCGGCGATGCCCTCCTGCTCTGCCTGCGCGCGCACAGCGCCTGAACCAGGCACCACCATGGCGCGCACGCCGGGCGCCACCTTGCGGCCCTTGACGATGCCCGCCACTGCGCGCAGGTCTTCAATGCGCGCATTCGTGCACGATCCGATGAACACACGTTGCACGGGCACGCCTTCGATGGCGGTACCGGCGTGCAGGCCCGTGTAGCGCAATGCCTGAGCCGAAGCCGCACGTGCCGCTGTGTCCTTGGCCGCCTCGGGCAGCGGAATCTTGCCGGTGATGGCAATCGCCTGATCGGGGCTGGTACCCCATGTCACGTACGGTGCAACGTCGGTTGCATCAAAGGCGTGCTCGACGTCGAAATGGGCTTCCGCATCGCTGCACAACTGCCGCCAATCGGCCAACGCTGCACTCGCATGCGTGTGCGCAACATCGCGCGCATGTTCGAGCACGTAGCGCGTGGCCTTGGCATCCGGCGCGATCAGGGCGCCGCGTGCGCCGGCTTCGACTGCCATGTTGCACAGGGTCATGCGCGCTTCCATGGAAAGTGCCGCAATCGCACTGCCCGCAAACTCGACCACATAGCCGCGAGCGCCCTGCGCGCCGATGCGGCTGATGATATGCAGAATCAGGTCTTTTGCCGTGGTGCCAACGGGCAGCTCACCGTCCACACGGATGCGCATGTCCTGCGCCAGCCGGTAGACCAGTGTCTGCGTGGCCAGCACGTGCTCCACCTCCGACGTGCCGATACCGAAACCGAGCGCGCCGAACGCGCCATACGTGGTCGTGTGGCTGTCTCCGCAAAGCACCACCATGCCCGGGCGGATCATGCCCAGCTCGGGCGCAATCACATGTTCGATACCCTGCAACGCGTCGTTGGTGTCGAACAGCACGATGCCGTGCTCGCGGCAGTTCTTCGCCAGGTTGGACGCCTGCAGCGCCGACGCCGGGTCCTGGATGACCCGCACGCGCACCGAATGCGTCGGGATGATGTGGTCCACCACCGCCATCTGCTGGTCCGGCACGGCCACCGCGCGCCCCGCTTCCGCCAAGCCGGCAAAGGCTTGCGGGCTGGTGTATTCGTTCATGATGTGCAGGTCTGCGTAGAGCAGTACGTTCTGCGCATCGAGCTGGGCAACGGTGTGCGATTCGACCAGCTTCTGATACAGCGTCTTCGCCATGCTTCCTCCAATTCGCGTGGCCGGTCGTATCCATCGAAACCGGACCACTGGCGAGAGGAAGTGTAGACATGCAGAACAGTTTTATAATTGGCGCGAACATTTATCCATTCTTCATTTCATCTGAATAATGGATCGCGTATCGGATCTGGAGTTTTTCAACCAGCTCGTCAAGCAGGGCTCGCTGGCGGCGCTGGCGCGCGAGCTGGGCGTGACGCCGCCCGCCATCACCGCGCGTCTGGCGCAGTTGGAAAAGCGACTGGGCGTGCGGCTGCTGAACCGCACCACGCGGCGGCTGAGCGTCACCCACGAAGGTGAAATCTATCTGGCCACCGGCGCACGCTTGCTCGAAGAGCTGCTGGAGCTGGAGCAGACTGTCTCCAGCAGCCGTGGCACGCCCAAGGGTCTGCTGCGCATCAACGCCACGTTCGGCTTCGGGCGGCGGCATGTGGCGCCCGCCATTGTGGAATTCGCGCGGCGGTATCCGGAGGTGGAGGTGCAGCTTGAACTGACCGACCGCTCCGTCAACCTGACCGACAAGGCGTTCGATATCGGCATCTGGTTTGGCACGGTGCCGGATTCACGCATGGTCGCGCGCAAGATCGTGAGCAATAAGCGCATGCTGTGCGCCTCGCCGGGCTACCTGGAGCGTGCCGGCATACCCCAGGTGCCGCGCGATCTGCAATCGCATCAGTGCATCGTTCTGCGCGAGAGCGACGCGGCTTACGGCACTTGGTACCTCACGCGCGGCAGCCGACAGGAGACTATCAAGGTGCGCGGCGTGCTCAGCACGAACGACGGCGAAACCGGCGTGCTCTGGGCTCTGGCCGGTTACGGCATCCTGATGCGATCGGAATGGGATATCCACGAGCACGTGCGGGCCGGCCGGCTGGTGCCAGTGCTGGCGGACTGGGCGCTGCCCGTGGCGGACATCTTTGCGGTGTACCCGGAACGCGCCAATCTGTCGGCCAAGGTCAGCGCGTTTATCGACTTCCTGACGGAGTGGTTCGGCAAAGAAGCGGTGTGGGCGGGTGAGCGCCGCTAACGCGGCGTCGCATTTCAGGCCGCCGTTTCGATGCGCAATTGCATGCGCATATGCAGCGTCTCGCCCGGCGCCAAAGCGCGCAGGCCCGTACCTTCCCATCCCTTGGCCGCCAAGTTGATCGCGTCGGCCACGTGCGAAATGGGCTCCAGGCAGAAATACGGCTGCGCGTGTGGCGCGTGCAGGATGAAGTGATCGAGCGGGCCATCGGCGCTCAGGGTGAGCACGCCGCCCGCGCACGACACCACGGCACGCTGCTGCCATTCGCTGTAGTAGACACTGAGCGCTGCATCCGGCAATGCGCGGGGGTGACGGAAATCTTCCCGCGGCGTGATCGGCTCGCGACGGACGGCAACTTCACCGGCGTCGGTCGGCCACTTCGTCGCAGCATCGAACTGCAAACGCGTATCGGCCGTGCGTGCGAAATAGGGATGGAAGCCGCCACCGGCCGGCATGCTGCTGCCGCCATCGTTGCGCAGGGTCATGACGGCATCCAGACCGGATTCGCTCAGCACCAGCGTTTGCGTGGCGGTGAACGGCCAGGGCCAGTTGTCTGCCTCCGGCACATAGCGCAAGCCGAGTTCAATCGACGACGGTGTTACCTGCTTCACTGTCCAGGCACGCGCATGCGCCAATCCGTGCATGGCGTGGGCCTGGCCGGGATGCGGCGCGAGACGGATCGCGCGGCCACCCCATTCAAAGCGCCCATCGCGGATGCGGTTGGAGAACGGCAGTAGCGGATAGCACCCGGCCTTGGGCCATGCCAGCCCCTCGAAGCCGTCGCGCAGGGACTCGGCCGACATCGGCGCCAACCAGTCGACACGCTGGCCGCCCTCGCCGGCCGACGCCAGCGAGGCAATGCGGCCACCTGCCGCCGGCGCGACGACCATCGTCAACGCGCCGGCCTGCAGCGTATGCACTGGGCCGGGCGTAAGCCAGGTCTGGCTATGCATCAGAACGAATGCCGAATGCCGACCATGCCCACAAACTGGCTGCGTCCATTCGACGGCGTGCCGTTCTGCGAATCGCCCACCGACGCCACCGCATCCACGATGGATGTGCTCGTCCCGGAAGCGCGCAGCGTCTGGCCATTGGCGCGCTGATACGCCTGGATCGCGTAGAACGCGGTGCGCTTGGACAGCGAATACAGCTGCTCCATCGAGAACTGGTTGTACTTGGCCGGCGAGCTGATGCCGTTACGTGCCTTCTCAGCCGTGTAGCTGTAGCCGAAGGCGAGCCGCAATGCCGGCGTCAGATCGTAGGTGGCAATCGCGCCCACCGTATTGAACGTGGCCGACTGCGTGAACAGCGACAGCGCGCCTGGCTTGTACTGAACGTTCGAGTAGTTCAGACCCACCATCAGCTTGCCGAACGTATAGCGCGCGGCCGTAGCGATGAGCTGGGCGGAGTCTGCCGTGGCATAGCCGGAGTTGACCGGCGAGTTGTTGGCGAACGTCCCGACGTTGCTGAAGTTGCCGGCCGTCGTGCCGGTCGACACGTTCTTCAGACGCGTATAGCCGACGCCCCACGAAAAGGCCTGATAGTCGTAGCGCAACGCGGTGCTCACACTGCTGCCGTTCGAAACGCTGCCGGCTTGCTCGCCAAAGCCGTATTGCACGCCGGCTTGCAGACCACCCCACACCGGCGTGGTGTAGGTGATGGAGTTATTGAAGCGCAGCGTGGTATCCAACGCATCCACATCGCCGGGGTGCGCGCCGGTGGCACCCGTCAGCACGTTGGTCGGGCCCAGCGACGCGACGTACTGGAAGTACGGCGTGTACGCACGGCCCAGCGTGACCTGACCGTAGTTCGTGTTGCTCAGGCCAACGTAGGCCTGACGGTTGAAGATGTAGCCGGCCTGGGCTTGCTGGCCCGTGTCGGCATTGAAGCCGCTCTCCAGACGGAACAGCGCCGTGTTGCCGCCACCCAGGTCTTCCGTGCCGTACAGGCCGAACTTGCTGGCCAGCAAGGCGCCCGAATTGATGTAGGTGTTGGAGTGGCCGCCCTGGTTGCTCGAATAGGCGAAGGCATTGTCGACCACGCCATACAGCGTGACCGACGTTTGCGCTGCGGCGTGCATCGAAGCGCCCGCGCAAAGCAGCGCAACCGACGCATAGACCGGCGTGAGGGAACGGGAACGTTTGGCTCGTGTGGTTTTCATCGTTGTTATCTCGGAAATCTCCTGCACCAAGGGAACACCGCGCATCACAGGGCCTCTGCGGACCCGATCGTGATGCGCAGCGAGAATGCGGCACTAGGCCAGCAATTGCAACTTCAGGCGGCGCCAGCCACCCACGACAACGGTTTCCAGCACGCGGGCATGCGGCATCTGCACCGGCCGCGCATCACCGGCTGGCAGGTGGATCTCCACCGTGTCGGCCAGCGTCGGCATCTTGCCTTCGCGCAATACGTGCAGCGTGATGGATTGCGCGTCTGACACCGCACGCACGCTCCAGCGGCCCTGCTCGCCGTTGCGCCACGCTTCGGTTTCGCCATCGTCTTCGACGCTGCCGCCAGCGGTCTCGCCAACACCCTGCATGGGCACGACAAGGAAGCCGCGTTGATCGGCGCGGCGGTCGAAATGCTGCTCCGCCACGTTCAGCGCGATCACCCCGCCTTCGCGAATCAGCATGACGGGTTGGTCCCACGGCGAAGGCAGCGTGATGGTCTGTCCGCCGTCGAAAGCCTCGCCGCTCCAGTACGAAACCCAGCGTGCGCCGGCCGGCAAATAGACGGTGCGCTCGGTCTGCCCTTCGTCCACGGTCGGCGCCACCAGCAGCGACGAACCGATCATCATGTCGTCGCACTCAGCGTAGCAACGGCGGTCGTGCGGGAACTCGGCAAACGTCGGGCGCAGCACCGGCTCGTAGGCCTGCGTGGATTGCCACAGCAGTTCGTACAGATACGGAATCAGCCGATAGCGGAGCTTGATCAGCGAGGCAATTTGCGAGGTGACCTGCGGATACATCCACGGTTCGTTGACGGTCTTGTCATCGTTCCACGAGTGGATGGAGAAGCGCGGCATGAACACGCCAAACGCCACCCAGCGCACCAGCAGTTCCGGCGACGGCGCCGGGCCCGCAAACCCGCCGATGTCATGGCCGATGTTCGAGACGCCCGACAGCGCGAGCCCCAAACCCATCTTCAGGTTGTAGCGCAGCGTTTCCCACGAGGTGTAGTTGTCGCCGGACCAGGTCTGCACATAACGCTGCATGCCGACACCGCCCGAGCGCGACACCAGGAACGGCCGACGCTGCGGTGCAAATTCGAGCTGCGCTTCGCGCGAGGCGCGCATCATCAGCATCGTGTGCAGCACCTTGGCTTCTCGGATGGGTGCCTTCTTGCCGAACCCGTGCGCGAACGCGTCGGGCGTCCAGACTTCGAATTCGTTGTTGTCGTTCCAGGTGGACGCCATGCCGTACTCGAGCAGCGCGCTCTTGACGTTGGCCTTCCACCAATCGAGCGTTTTCGAGTTGGTGAAGTCGAGGTACGCGCCCACCTCATCCCAGAATTGCACCCACGCCGGCTCGCCCTTTGCATCGCAAATCAACAGGCCGGCTTCCTTCGCTTCTTCAAACTTCGGGTGATCGCGCAGCAGGCACGGCTTGATGTTCGGACAGAGGCGAATGCCGGCATCCAGATAGCTCTGGACGAAGCCGCGCGCATCCGGGAACTTGTCGGTATTCCAGTTGAAGACGTAGCGCTTCGGGCCGATCGACGTATAGCCTGACGAAAGGTGGAACGAGTCGCACAGGATGTCGTGCTCACGGCATCCCTTGATGAACTCGGCCATCTGTTCCTGCGCGTTGGGCGCGTCGGTGTACGTCATGGTCGAGCCGGAATAACCGAGGCCCCACTTCGGCATCCAGGCGGGGCGGCCGGTCATCCACGTAAAGCGGCGCGTGGCATCGAGCGGCGTGTCGGGCGAGGCGATGAAGTAGTAATCGAGATCGCCATGCGAGGCGACAAAGTAGCGATAGAGGCCGTGATAGTTGTCCAGCTCGCGGCCCATGTCGAAGCTGCAATCGGACAGCGTGTCGTAAAACAGCCCAAAGCCGGTGCGGTTTTCCGGTTGCCACGTCACATAGAACGGGATGTGCTTGTACAGCGGATCGGTCGTGCGCGCGCTGTAGCCCATCGCATCGATGTTGCGCATCTCGTAGCGCTGGTGCGCACGGTTCATGTCGCCAGCGCGCTCGCCCAGGCCAAAGTACATCTCGCCGGGTTCGCGGCGCACGTAGTGGTAAACCTGTTCGTCCCAGTAGCCAAAGTTGTAGGCCTGCGTGGGACGATCGTTGAGCACGGTCTGCCAACCGCTGGCGCCACAGATCTGCCATGTGCAGAAGCCGCCTGCCAGGGCGACGTTCAGGCGGATCTTGCTGGTTTCCACGTGCAGCGTGTCGGCATCGCTGTGCAGCGCAAATGCGGGCAGCGAGAAGCCGCTCAAGTCGCGGCGGTCGCGCCCTTCGAGCGGCGTGTCGTCACCGCCGGGGGCGATCGACCACGTGGCAGGGCCGCGCAGGTCGCCCTGCGGCAGCACGAGCACGCGGATGATGTCTTCTTCCAGCACGAAGAGTTCAATCGCAGCGCCGGCGCTGCTGGCCAGGCGCAGCCGGTTGCTTTCGTGCGCCTGGAGTTCGAATCGGGGGGGATGCAACATGGACATCGGTTTCAACTCAGTTTGAAGCAGAGAGACGCATCTGACGCGCGGCGCGTTCTTCATGCGATTGACCGCGAATCAGCACAATCAGCAAGACGGCGCCAATCAGGTCGAACGCGCCGAGCAGGCCGAACAGCGGACCATAACCGACCTTGTCAGCCAGCGCGCCCACCAACAGCGAGAAGCCCAGGCCGCCGATCCACGCCGCCATGCCGGCAAAGCCGCTGGCGGTGCCGACCTCTTCCGGGTCGAACACGTCCGCAGACAGTGTATTGACCAGGCCGGAAATCATCTGGTGCGCAAAGCCGCCCACGCAGAACAACGCAATCGCCGTATAGGGAGACGCCACGAGCCCGACGCACGCCGGACCGATCATCATGAACGCACCCAGCACCACGCCGCACACACGCGACCACACCAGCGGAATGCGGAAACGCTTGATCAGGAACGGCGACAGGTAACCGCCCGCCAGGCCACCCAGGTCAGCCGCCAGGAACGGCAGCCACGCGAACATGGCGATCGCCTTCAGGTCGAGGTGGCGCTCATTCACGAAATAAAGCGGAATCCAGAAGCTGAACGTCTGCCAGGCCGGCTCGGCAAAGAAGCGCGCCAGCGCAATGGCCCAGAAACGACGCGACGTGACGACGTCCTTGACCGGGCGCTTGCCGCGCTCGGCGCTGACGGGGCGAAGCTGCCCACCGATGATCTTTTCGCGCTCGGCGTCGGACAACGCGGCATGGTCTTTCGGCGAACGATAGAACGCGAACCACAGCGCGGCCCACAAGAAGCCAAGGGCGCCGGTCACCACAAATGCCGACTGCCAGCCGTAGCGCAGATGCAGGAAGATCACCAGCGGCGGCGCCAACATCGCGCCGAGCGACGTTCCCGAATTGAACCAGCCGACGGCAACGGATTTTTCCTTGTCCGGAAACCATTCGGCCACGGCCTTCATGCCGGACGGAATGGCAGCGGCTTCGGTCAACCCCATCAAGGCGCGAAAACCCGCCAGCGACAGCCACCCGCTTGCGCCTGCATGCAGCACGCCGGCAAACGACCACAACACCCCAAACAACGCAAAGCCGATACGCAGGCCAACGAGGTCGACGATAAAACCGCAGACCGGCTGCATGATCGTGTAGCCGACCTGGAAGGCCGCCACCACGTAGGAATACTGCTGGGTGCTCATCCCCAGCTCGTCTTTGAGCGTGGGCGCAAGCACGCCCAGCGAGTTACGCGCCAGATAGTTAACGATCGTGCCCAGGCACACCAGCACGATGATCCACCAGCGCAAGCCCTTGATGGTCTTCACGGTGTTGTCTCCGATATTTTTTTATTGGTTACCGATGTACGAGGCGGCGTGATACGACGTGCGCCGCCTCGATTTCCGCCGTAGCGGTCAGCGCACCATGCAGGGGCGCTTGTTGTCGAACTGCCAGTTGGGAATCAGTTGGCGCATGGCAATCGCGTCGTCGCGTGCGCCCAGGCCGTGCTGCTTGTAGAGCGCGTGGGCCTTCTCCAGTTGCGCCATGTCGATCGTGACGCCCAGGCCCGGTGCGGCCGGTACGTCAATCTCGCCGCCCACGATCTGGAACGGCTCGCGGGTCAGGCGCTGTCCGTCTTGCCAGATCCAGTGCGTATCGATCGCGGTGATGTTGCCCGGCGCGGCTGCGGCCACGTGCGTGAACATCGCCAGCGAAATGTCGAAGTGGTTGTTGGAGTGCGAACCCCAGGTCAGGCCCCAGTCGTCACACATCTGCGCCACGCGCACCGAGCCCTGCATCGTCCAGAAATGCGGATCGGCCAGGGGAATGTCGACCGAGTGCAACTGAATGGCGTGCCCCATCTGGCGCCAGTCGGTGGCGATCATGTTGGTGGCCGTCGGCAGGCCCGTGGCGCGGCGGAATTCGGCCATCACCTCGCGGCCCGAGTAACCGCCCTCGGCGCCGCACGGGTCTTCTGCATAGGCCAGCACGTCGTGCTTGTCCCGGCACAGGCGAATGGCCTCCGCCAGCGACCACGCACCGTTCGGGTCCAGCGTGACGCGCGCCTCAGGAAACGCTTCGGCCAATGCGGTCGTGACGACCATTTCGTCATCGCCGCTCAGCACGCCACCCTTGAGCTTGAAATCCTTGAAGCCGTAGCGCGCATGGGCCGCCTTGGCCAGGCGCACCACCGCCTCCGGCGTGAGCGCTTCTTCGTGGCGCACGCGGGTCCAGTCGTCCGTGGCATCGCTGCCGTCGGCGTAATCCAGGTCGGTGCGTTTGCGATCGCCCACGAAGAACAGGTAGCCGAGCACCGGCACCTTGGCGCGCTGTTGCCCCTGCCCCAGCAGCGCCGCCACGGGCACGCCCAGGTGCTGGCCGAGCAAGTCGAGCAGTGCGCTTTCCAGCGCCGTCACCGCATGCACGGTCGTGCGCAGATCGAAGGTTTGCAACCCGCGGCCGCTGGCATCGCGATCGGCAAATTGACGGCGCACGCTGTTGAGCACGTTGTTGTATGCGCCGATCGGTTGTCCGACAACCAGGGGCGTCGCGTCCTCGATGGTCTTGCGGATAGACTCGCCGCCCGGCACCTCGCCCACGCCGGTATGCCCCTCGGAATCTTCCAGAATGACGATGTTGCGGGTAAAGAACGGGCCGTGTGCGCCGCTCAGGTTCAGCAGCATGCTGTCGCGGCCGGCCACGGGAATGACCTGGAGGCGCGTAACGCGCGGCGTGTGTACTGGGGTGCCAGAGGCGGGGTGATTCATAGTCATCACGTATGTCATCAGTCGTCGTACAACATGGAACGGGACTATAATTGACACATTCCTGTCGAACCACCCCTGGTAAACCCGCCCCCATCCGGAGACCGCATGCCCACCCCCAATTCGCCCGCAACGCTTGTGCGCCGCACCCAAAGCCTGGCGGACGTGGTGGTGGACCACATCAAAGGGCGTATCGCGAACGAATCCCTGCGCGTTGGCGACAAGCTGCCGACGGAATCCGCATTGATGGAGGCGCTCGGCGTGAGCCGTACCGTGATACGCGAAGCCATTTCGCGCCTGCAGGCCAAGGGGCTGATCGAGACACGTCACGGCATCGGCAGCTTCGTCCTACCGCCGCGCACAGACAACAGCATCCCGCTGGGCGACGCATCCACAATGCACGACATCCTGAGCATGCTGGAACTACGCGTCGCCATTGAGACGGAATGCGCAGGCCTGGCCGCACAGCGCATCTCCGCGGGCGAGATCGACGCCCTGCGCATGGCACTCGAAGCCATTGAGCAGGACCAGGCGGAGGGCAATGACAGCGCCACCTCCGATCTGCAATTTCATCTGAGCATCGCGCGCGCAACCGGCAATGAACACTTTGTTGGCGCCCTCGCCCAGCTCGGCAAAACGCTCATCCCTCGCACGCGGATGGGACTGGAGCAAGTGGGTTATCTGAACGCTCCGGAACTGCGTGCCACAGTCAACCGCGAGCACCACAGCGTCTTTGAAGCCATCGCCCGCAAAGACCCGGAAGCGGCGCGCGCTGCCATGCGTATGCACCTGTCAAATAGCCGCGAACGCTTGCGGCGCGCGCACGAAGCCGCCAGCACCCAAGCACCCGCAACGGCGGGCTGAATTGGCGCCACGAGAAAGCAGTTGTACGACGTCTTATTACTCAACATCGCCGGCTCCGCGCTCCAACGTGTTGGGCGCTCTTGATAAAGATTTGCATTTCCTCGCTCTCAGCCACGTAACCTGAGCTTGCACCGACCCCTCGTGGGTGCGCTCCGGTCGCGGAAGAGAGAGCCGCGGCCTTCTTGGCCCTGATGCTGCTGTCCCGAGTATCAGGGCGTTTCTTTTTGACAGCCGCCGCTCGAGCCGCCTGCCCGACCAATAAAAAAGCCCCGACTCGCGGGGCATTTTTGTTTTTCGAGCGCAGCACTCAGCGATCGCGCGCCATCAAGTGGTAGCCGGCCAATAAGATGACGGCGCCCGCCACCGACCCGACAAACCCCGCCGACTGCCCAGGCTCATACCAGCGCATCAACTGGCCGAGAAATGCGGCTGTCAGCGCGCCGGCAATTCCCACCATGATCGTGAGAAGGAAACCGCTGACGCCTCGTCCTGGCGTGATCCACCGGGACACAAGCCCGGCCAGAAAGCCGATGAGGATGGTGATACAGAGCAATTGCATGGCAGTGGCTCCGTGGTCAAGGCGGTCAGTGCGTTGCCACCGCTTCCATCACGCGCTCCAGGCAGAAGCCCTGCCCGTAGATGGCGCGCAGGCGCAGACCGTTCTCCGTGCCAAGCCGCAACTTCTTGCGCAGGCGCGAGACATGTGTATCGAGCGTACGTGAATATGGGCTCAGCTCGCGGCCCCAGAGCGCGAGTTCGATGTCTGCGCGCGAGAGCACACGCCCCGCATTCGCGAACAACAACAGCGCGAGCTCAAATTCACGCGCATGTACTGACACCGAAGCATCATGCAGGCGGATGGAACGGTTCTGTCGATCGAGCGTGTACGGCCCTAGGCGAATCTCCGACGCTCTCACAGCCCGGCTTACGGCAAAGCGGCGGATCAACGCATCAAGCCGCGCGAGCAACTCCGGTGGACGGATATCGCCTTGGAAGCACAGGTCTGCGCCGTGGTTGAGTGCGTCTGCCGTCTCGGTATCGGCCTGACCGTCGGCAAGGTAGACGATTGCCATACCTGGGCCGACGCGCTCGCGCACGGTACGCACGAGCGATAGGCCCGGCATGTCATGCGCATGCGCGCCGACCATCAACAAGTTGATGCCGTGCACATCAATGGCTTCAAAAACTTGGCGGGAGAGAAACAGCGGCACACATTCAAAGCGCGTGGGCTGCAGCGCGGAGTGAATCGCCTGCTGGCGGGCGAGGTGCGTGTCGATCAGACCGATTTTCATGGCTCGGTTTCGTAGTTGACTGCGTGCGGCGCGGTCAAGCGGTGGTGCGACGATAGTGCAGTTGTGCATTGCTCTCGTCGCGACCATCGCCGTGCCACATGGATACGTGCCGACCAGCCAGCCAGAAGCGTTCGACCTGCGGCGGGTTCCCGTCGCCGCGCAGGGCTTGATGCAGTTGGGCGCGAACGCGTTCGTATTCGCATTCGCTCAAAACATCGGTTGCAGTCTGGCTCAACATTCGTGGCGCCTCGGGCGTGTCTGTGCTCGGTTTTCCAAGGTGCCGTCGTCTCTCGGCCGGTGTGTCACCGGCGCATGCTGTGCGGGTCGGCCAGTGAACTGTAGGGCCGCCGCAATACCAAAATGCAAATGATTGAAAAGGAAATGTGGCAAAGGCCACACGAGACCGCGATGGCCTTAGGCGTCGTGGCGATGCGCGACGCGCGGCAGCGACAGCGTGAAGGTGGAACCAAGCCCCGGAGCACTCTGCACGGCAATGCGGCCGCCGTGCCGGTCGACCACCGTTTTCACGAACACGAGGCCCAGTCCGCTGCCGGACGGCGCGTTGGCCATGTCCTCATGCAAGCGGTGGAAGGGCTGGAACAAGCGCGGCTGATCAGCCAGGGCAATACCGGCACCCTGGTCGGCCACGGCCACCGAGAACGTCGCCTCGTTCTGTTCTACCGACACGGTGACCACAGAACCCGCCGCGCTGAACTTGATGGCGTTGTTGAGCAGATTCACCAGTGCGCGCACGAGCAAACGCGGCTCGGCCCGCACGGCCGCTTCGATGTCGGCCACCACGCGCACTTCCACCTGGTGACGATTCGCGAGCGGCCAGACCTCGTCGGCGGCGTCGAGCACCAGGCCCACCAGGTCCACATCCACCAGCTTGAGTGTTTGCGATTCGGCGCGCGCCAGGTCGATGAAGGCGTCGGCCAGTTCCAGCGTGCGCGACGACAGTTGCTCAATGCGTGAGAGCAGCACGTCGCGATCCAACGCGCGCGACGCATCGCGCTGCAGTTCGATCAGAGCCAGGATCGCGCTCTGCGGCGAACGCATGTCGTGTGAGATGAAGCGCAGCGCTTCTTCGCGATGGCGCTCGGCCTGACGCACGGGGGTGATGTCGGCAAAGCTGACGATGATATCGACGGGGCGACCCGCTTCGTCCCGCAACGCGGCGGCGTGCATCAACATCGAGCGGCCATCGTGTGTCTGCAACTCGACAGGCTCGAGCCCGGTGGGATTGGCCAGCCAGCGCGCCCAGTAGTACTCGCCAGCGGCTGGGTCGGAAAACGCACGCGCCAGCAGCGTCGGCAGGTCGCGCAACTCGGCGGCGCGGTTCTGGCCGGGCGTCTGCAATTGGCCGGCCAGATCTGCGCTGCGGCCGTTCGCCAGGCGGATCGCGCCGTCGTGCGTGCAGACGACCGTGGCATCAGGCAGGCTCTCCAGGGCATCGGCCAGGAAGCGGCGCAGCCCGCGCAGCTTGTCAATGAGCGAGGCGACGGCATCCATGTGCGCGCCCAAGGTGCGGCCAGTGCGGGCGAGCGGCGCGGTATCGCCCAACAAGCCGGGCTCGCGCGCCAGGCGCTGCATCTCGTCACGTAGGAAGCGCAACGCGGCTTCCTGCTGGCGCCAGCTCCACAGCGGATACAGCACCAGCGGGCCAACCAACGCGGCAAACGGCGGCAACCAGCGATTGCCGAACACCAGCGCGCCAATCGCGCTCAATAACAACACGGCGGCACCCGCCACCGCCACGGCAAGCGCCATCCTTGGCGTGAGCCAACGCACCGCAAACGCGGTCATCAGCAAGGGAAGCAGCGTCATCGCCCAGAACACGCCCGCGGGCACAGGCAGGATGGCGCTGGCGTCGAGTACGGTTTGCGTGGCGTTGGCCAGCACTTCAACGCCGCTCATCGTGCGCGAAGGCGGCGTCGCAAAGATATCGGACACGCCCGATGCCGTCGCCCCGATCAGCACCAGCTTGCCAGCAAGCGCCTCGGGCGGCACGTGACCGTTGAGCACGTCCAGCGCCGGCACATGCCGGTATGTACCGGCCGGCCCCGCGAAATTCAGGCGGATATGCGCCCGTCGCGTCCAACCGCCAGCGTCGGTCTCCACATCAAGCAGCGTCGGTATGGAGGCCGGCGGTTGGAGCGCCTGTCGCGCGAGCTGCACGGCAAGATGGTCCAGCACATGCGCACGCGGGCCCTCGGCCAGATACATGCCACGCACGACGCTGTCCGCGTCGGGGGCGGCATCGATATGCGCGATAGACGCGTTGATACCGAGAAACGGATAGTGATACACGCGCCCGTGCTCCGTGCGCTCAGGCAGCGCGGGCAGGATAACGTGTCCGGCCTGCTCGATGGCGGCGGTCAATGCCCGATCACCTTCGGGCTGCGCAAGATCGGGTTCGATCAGCAGAATATCGACGCCGATGGCGCGCGGCTGCGCCTGCCCGACGCGCGCAATCAGATCGGCCAGCCGGGCGCGCGGCCAGGGCCAGCGCCCCACCGCATCGAGACTTTGGTCATCAATGGCCACGATGACGATATCGTCGCGCGGCGCATGCCCATGCAGCGTGATGACGGTGTCGTACAGCGCCGCGTCAAGCCGCGCGACCACGCTCCAGCGCACCGCACCCAACGTCAGCAGCGCAGCCAACACCACCAGCACGCCCCACTCCACCAGCGCGCGCCGCCCCAGGCTGCGCACATCCGACTTGGCGGGTACGGGTTCAGTCATTGAGAAGGAGATTGCTGCCGCCGCTCTGCACCGGGCTGCGCGCGGAGTCACCGACAAAGGTGCCGACGTCAATGCGCTGCGGCTTGGCGTAGACCACCGATGCCGCATCGCCCAGGTCTACGCCAGTGCGGATGTAATACACGCCGGACGGCGGCCGCGGAATGGTGGCCTCGTTGCCTTCGCTCACAATGTCGGCGATGGGCTTGGCGAAGCTTGTGTCGCCCGCCAGTTGCACGCGCGTGCGCGCGCCAGATGCCGCCAACTCCGGCGACAGCGCAGACCAGTGAGCGTGCAGCTTGCCATCGTCGCCGGCTTCCACTGCGGCTGTCGGCACGGCATCCGGCGGAATGTCGAGCACGCGAAAACGCAGCGCATCGCTCCACGGGCCTGTTTTGCCGTCTGCGGCCACGGAGCGCACACGCCACCACCATGTGCCGGCCGTCAATGGCTTGGTCAGACGCACATCTTTGGCATGCTGCTGGACAGCCGGCGAGGCAAAGGTCTCTGCGTCTGCGACTTCCATGTCGTAGCTGCCCGCATCGGACACGGCAGCCCATGCGAATGCCACGTCGCCGCTGCGGTAAGTCCGGCCGTTAGCGGGCTGGATCGTATAGGGCGCTTCCGGGTGCAGGCGCACGGTGAACGGCTGCGTGGCCGACTCGCTTGTCAGCCCGAGCGCATCGATGCTTTGCACGACGAGCGTGTAGTCGCCGTCCTCATCGCCGCAGAGCGTTACTGCGGGCGTCTTGCTCAATTGGTAAGCGCTGAGTTCGGTCAGGGCGGCATCGCGCGCCACGGCAGCTCGATAGCCGACCGCGCCCTTGACGGGCTGCCACGTTGCGCGCAGGCACGGCGTCTGCACAAGCTGGGGGATAGCGTCGAGCTTGGGCGCAGCAGGCAGCGCCGCACGCTTGAGGTGCCCATCCGATGCCTGCACGCCAAAGCCGGCCTTGACCGCCTGCTTCTGGCGACCGGCAGTCGTGGCCACCTCGCCTTCGAGCACGGCACTCGTCGATACCGCTTCGCTCGCCTGCACGCGGAAACGCGTCCCGCGCACGCCCGTCACCAGCGCGGGCGTGGAAATCTCGTACCGGCCCACACCGCTCTTCCTGGGCGAGACATTGGAGTCGGCCTCGCCCTGCTTTACGTGCACGCGCACGTCGATCAGCCCGGCACGCGCAAACGCTCGCACACGCGACAGCGCCACGTGGCTGCCCGGCGGCACAGTAACGCGCGTGCCGTCATCAAATGCCAGCGTCACGGCACCTTTGTCGCCGGTATCAATCTGCGACGCTTCTGCGAGCCTCATGCCCGCTTGCAGCGGCTTGCCGCCGGTCGTTGCATCGCGGGCAAATACCACCTGCGCCGTCGCCGGCACCACCGGAATGCGATCGAACGGAATCCGAACGAGCGAGCCGGGCTTCAACCGATACGGATCCACCACATGGTTGCGCTGCTGCAGCAGGCGCCAGCCATCGACGCTGTCCATGTAACGCGCTGCAAGGTTGATCAGTGTGTCGCCCTGCTGCACGCGATAAAGGAAATCGGTGCCATCGGCGCCGGAAGGCTGAGCCGTCGCCGGCTGCCACACGCCGCCAAAAAGAACGAACGCGCCGACAAACGCGGCGCGCCCAATCAAACCACCCCAGATTGCGTCAGCTTGCTTCACCATCTTCCTGCGTGGTTTCGAGGCGATAGCCATGCGAATACACCGAGACCAGCCGCACGCCATTCTTCTGATTGAGATCGAGTTTGAGCCGCAGCTTGGAGATATGCGTGGCCAGTGTGCGCGAATCCGGCCCAATGCTCCGCCCCCAGACCGCCTGCTCGATCAGCTCGCGCGGCACCAGCTTGCCGATGTTGCGGAACAGGTACAACCCAAGATCAAACTCGCGCGGCGACAGCTCGACCTGCGAGCCATTCAACGTCAGCACGCGCCCGACCGGATCCACTGCATACGGGCCGACGCGAATGCGTTCGAGCGATTCACCCGTGCGCGGCGCTGCACGACGCAGCAGCGCTCCGACGCGTGCCACCAATTCGGCGCGACGCACCGGCTTGATGACGTAATCGTCGGCGCCGGCAGCCAGGCCGCGCACCACGTCATCTTCGAGCGATCGATTGGTCAGAAACAGCACCGGCAGCGCCGGGCCGACCGTCTGCCGCACCCAGCTCACAAGCTGGATGCCGCTGATATCGGGCAACTGCCAGTCGAGCAGCAGCAGATCGAACGTGCGATCCCGCAGCGCCTTGACGAAGGCATCCCCGTTACTGAAACACTCGCATTCGTATCCGGACGAAACCAGGATCTCTCGGATCAAATCCGATTGCGCCTGGTTGTCTTCTACCGAGGCAATTCGTATCGCCATCTGGACTGCCCTTTCCCCGTAACGGGTCCGGCTCTCGCTATGCGGAATGCCGGGTCACTCCCTTTGTCGTTTTGATCGGGGTCCCGGACCGGTGCATCGTTGTCCGATCCACCAGCCACCATTGGCGCGGCACGTGCCCCCGCGCAAGACCTTACCCACGCCCCGCCAGCATGTGTCGCACACCGGCTTGAGCCCAGCTCATGCTAAAAGGCCGCCCTTGTCATATTGCAAACAATTGTGAAAAGCCAAGCGCAGAGCCGAGTTTCCATGGCGTTCTATCATTTTTTGTCACGCCATTACAAGGTGCGAGTGTGGAGCAAGTATAGAGGCTGGCCCGCCGGCTGGCGGCGGCTACCGGGTATACGTACCCCGCGCCTCACAAGCAGGCCCTCCACTAGCGCCCCTGCCCGCGCGCCCAAGTCGCGGTTGCCGCCCAGAACCCCAGCGCCACCAAGCTAAGAGCCGCCCCCAGTACGCATACCCCCGACCACCCCGCCCACGCATACACCGCGGTCGAAGCCATCGCCCCCAGCCCGCTTCCTGCGGCATAAAACAGCATGTACGCGCCGACCAACCGACTATGTGCTTCCGGCTGCAAGCGGAAAATCAGACTCTGGTTCAGCACATGCACGGCTTGGCCACCCAAATCCAACAAAATCACGCCGCCGATCAGCCACGCGAGATGCTGCAGCCCGAGACCGAGCGGCAACCACGCGAGCAGCAGCAATCCCAGGGCGATGCCCGTTGCCGTCTGCGCCCAACCACGGTCAGCCAGATGCCCCGCTCGCGCAGCAGCCAGCGCACCAATCGCCCCAACCAAACCGAATGCACCGATGCCCGCCGGTGAGAGCGCATAGGGAGGAGCGCTCAAAGCGAGCGCCATCGCGCTCCAGAACACATTAAACGCCGCGAACATCAGCAAACCGATCAGGCCGCGTACCTGCAACACAGGTTCGGTCATCAAGAGTTGCCACATCGAGCGCAGGAGCGCGGTGTATCTCATGGGAGAAAGCACGGGCGGCGGGGCAGGCAACGAGCGCCACAACAAAAAAAGCATCGCTGCCGAGAAACCGGTTGATACCGTATAGACGGCGCGCCAGCCTGCGGCATCCGCGATCCAGCCTGCAACGGCACGCGCGAGCAAAAGACCGATCACGACCCCGCCCTGCACCGCACCGACCACACGCCCGCGCTCTGTCGATGGTGCCAACGCGGCGGCACAGGCGATCAGTCCTTGCGTCATCGCGGTGCCAAACAAGCCTACGGAGAACATGCCGAGCAGGAGCCACCAGCGCATCTGCGTAAGGGCTACCGCGAGCAACGCCAGCGTGAGCAAGACGAGCTGTACCAATAGCAACGGCTTGCGTGGCCAGCGGTCCCCCAGCGGCACGACGAGCGCCAGGGCAAGTGCACAACCCGCTTGTGTCGCGCCGATGATGCCGCCCGCCCATGCATCGCTAAGTGCAAATTCACGGGCCAATGGTTCGAGCAACGGCTGGGCAAAGTAGACGTTCGATACGCTAGCCGCTGCGCAAAGCGCCAGCATGACAACCCACGCGCGGGGCAGTGCTGCAGAGGGAGCGGCACGCTCGGTAGACGAATGTTCGGCAACGCAATCAGAGGGCATCGGCTGTCTCAACTGGTTTCAAATCAAAACCACTTGAGTCTAGGCAAACCAGTTTCTTCATGCAACCACTTAACCGAGAAGGGATTGGTTGGCAATGCCGTCTGGATCTGCGCCAACGCTGCGGTGGCGCGCTGTCCAAACTGAGGAATGCAGGACGGAGACGTTAGGCCGAAGCACGCGCATCGTGCACGATGCAAAAACAAAAAGCCCCGAACCAGTCGGGGCTTTTTGTTGCATTCTGGAGGCGGAGGCCGGAATCGAACCGGCGTACACGGCTTTGCAGGCCGCTGCATAACCACTTTGCTACCCCGCCAGGGGTTCAGCACCGCATTGTAGCAATTCGTGAAGAACCGCGTATTTGCCGTGCCGATAAAGAAAAAGGGAAGCAAGGCTTCCCTTCGGGATTGGAGCGGGAAACGAGGCTCGAACTCGCGACCTCAACCTTGGCAAGGTTGCGCTCTACCAACTGAGCTATTCCCGCGTAACCGGTTATGCCGCTGCGCCATCACATCAACACAGCCACATATTTAAAACTGGAGCGGGAAACGAGGCTCGAACTCGCGACCTCAACCTTGGCAAGGTTGCGCTCTACCAACTGAGCTATTCCCGCATTTTGGCTATCAGCACTGCCGTACAACCTTTGTGCTGCCAGACCGTTTGCGTCACATCACTGCAACGCGAGAACGAGATTATGGCAAAGAAGAATCGTCCTCGTCAACAGTTTTGCGCAAGAGTTTTTACAGGCTCATTTTGCGCGCTCGCGAATCTGCGGCCATGCGAGCTTCATGTAGTACGCCATCGACCACAGCGTGAGCACCGCCGCCACGTAAATCAGCCACGTTCCCCACACCTGCGCATCGATCATGTCGAACAGGCGGCCCTCGAACAGCAGCAACGGAATCGCGATCATCTGGAAGGTTGTCTTGAGCTTGCCGAGAAAGTTGACGGCCACGCTCTTCGACGCGCCAATTTGCGCCATCCACTCACGCAGTGCGGAGATGGTGATCTCACGGCCAATGATGACGAGCGCGATGACGTCGGACACGCGGCCCAATGACAGCAGCACCAGCAGCGCGGCGGCCACCATCAGCTTGTCGGCGACCGGATCGAGGAAGGCGCCAAACGCGGACGTCTGGTTCCAGCGGCGGGCAAGAAAGCCGTCGAACCAATCGGTGAGGCTTGCAACGATGAAAAACACCGCAGCCGTCAGGTTCTTGGCGGGCAGTGCCATCCAGGTGTCCGGCACGTAGAACACGCCCACCACCAGCGGGATCATGGCCACACGCAACCAGGTCAGGAGGATCGGGAAGTTGAAAGGCATGGCAAATCGAGAGGACAACCGCCGCGCAAGCGCAAACCGACGCGACAAGATGGGGCATTGTCGCCGATCAATGCAGCTGACGGTAGATTTCTTCGGCCAGGGTCTGCGAGATACCTTCCACCGTGGCGAGTTCGTCGACGCTCGCTGCCATCACGCCACGCAAGCCGCCGAAGCGCGCCAGCAACCGCTGCCGGCGCTTGGCGCCGATGCCTTCGATCTCTTCCAGCCGCGACGTATTGCGCGCCTTGGCCCGCTTGGCACGCATGCCGGTGATCGCAAAGCGGTGCGCTTCGTCGCGAATCTGCGCGACAAGCATCAGTGCAGCGCTGCCCTGCCCCAGCTCCAGTGACGGACGGCCATCGGCAAAGATGAGCGTTTCCAGGCCGACCTTGCGCCCCTCGCCCTTGGCCACCCCGACGAGCAATCCGATATCCAGCCCAAGCTCCTCAAAGACCTGGCGCGCGACTTCCACCTGCCCCTTGCCGCCGTCGATCAGCACAATGCTTGGCATGTTGGGGGTGTCTTCGCCAGCCTGCTCGACGATCTTCTGGTAGCGGCGCGTGAGGACTTGCCGCATGGCCGCGTAGTCGTCGCCCGGAGTGATGTCCTGGATGTTATAGCGGCGGTATTCGCTGTTTTGCATGGCGTGGCTGTGAAAGACCACGCACGAGGCCTGCGTGGCTTCGCCGGCGGTGTGGCTGATGTCGAAGCACTCGACGCGCAGCGCGGCGAGGTCTTCGAGATCAATGCCGATGGTCTCGGCCAGCGCAAGTGTGCGGGCCTGCTGGCTGCCTTGTTCGGAAAGGCGACGCATCAGCGACAGCTCGGCGCCCTTCTCCGCCATCTCCAGCCACGCGCGGCGCCCGCCCTGCGGCTGACGCACAACCGAAACGCGGCGCCCCGCCTGCTCGGCCAGCGCGTCGATCAACTCGGTTGCGTGAATCTGATGACTGACCACAAGCACCGGCGGCACAAACTGATCGAGATAGTGCTGCGCGACGAAGGCTTCGAGGATGTCGCTGGCCACGCGTTCGGCATCGCGTGATGTTTCTGCCGCAGCCTCACCGTCGGCTTCCACATCCACGCCGACAATGGCGGCGCCTTCTTCCACGTGCGTGGGAAAGTAAGCCTTGTCGCCCAGATGGCGCCCGCCGCGCACCATCGCGAGGTTCACGCACGCGTGGCCGCCCTTGATGGCAACCGCCAGAATGTCGATGTCGCTGGCGTGGCCCACTTCTTCCACCGACTGCTGCTTGAGCACCGTCGACAATGCGCCGATCTGGTCCCGCACGATGGCGGCCTGCTCGAACGCCAGCGACTCGGAATAGCGTTGCATCTTGTCCTGCAGCGTCTGCATGACCTCGTCCTGCCGGCCCTGCAGGAAACCGGCCGCGTTGGCGACGTCGCGCGCGTAATCCTCCGGGCTGATCGCCTGGACACACGGGCCGCTGCAGCGATGGATCTGATGCAGCAGGCACGGCCGCGTCCGGTTGTTGAAGACGGTGTCTTCGCACGTGCGGAGCTGGAACACCTTCTGCAGAATCTGCATGCTCTCGCGCACCGCATGCGCACTCGGGAATGGGCCGAAATACTGATGCCTGCGGTCGGTCGCGCCGCGGTAATACGCCATGCGCGGATACGCGTGCTGCGTGAGCTTCAGATACGGATACGACTTGTCGTCGCGAAACAGGATGTTGTAGCGGGGCGCCAGCGCCTTGATGAGGTTGTTCTCGAGCAGCAGCGCTTCGGCCTCGCTGCGCACGACGGTGGTGTCGATGCGCGCGATCTTCGCCACCATCATCGCGATGCGCGGCGAAAGCAGCGTTTTGTTGAAGTAGCTCGACACGCGCTTCTTGAGGTCGCGTGCCTTGCCCACATAGAGCACGTTGCCCTGCGCATCAAAGTAGCGATACACGCCCGGCAGGTTCGGCAAGCGCGCGATGTGCGCTTTTGCGTCGAACTCGGGCACATTTGCAGGCGCGCTGGGCTCGACGCTCTCGGGCGTTTCGGGGGGCTGGGGTTGCGTGGGGTCGGACGACATGGCGTTCGCTGGATCAGAGGCCGTCAGTGTAGAACAAGCCGCCGACTACAATGTCGGCCCATCTTCTTCGCTGCCCGGCTGGCCTTCCTGCATGCGCACCATCACATCCTGGGACCTCTTCTGCCGCGTCGTCGACAATTACGGCGACATTGGCGTCTGCTGGCGTCTGGCTCGCCAGCTTGTACAGGAGCACGGCCACACCGTCCGCCTGTGGGTGGACGATTTACGGTCGTTCGAAAAGATCTGCCCCGCTGTTGACGCAAAGGCCGAGGCGCAGCGCGTCTCGGGCGTAGATATTCGCCACTGGGCCGACGATGCGCAGGTCGCCAGCCTGCTCGCTGCGGACGCACATCCCGCGCTGCATGACGTGGTGATCGGCGCCTTCGCATGCGCCGTCCCTGAGACCATGCTGACGCTCATGGCCGAGCGGGCATCCCAAGGATCGGCGCCGGTCTGGATCAACCTCGAATACCTGAGCGCCGAAAACTGGGTGGCCGAGCACCACGCGATGCAGTCACCACATTTGCGGCTGCCGCTCGTCAAACACTTCTTCTTTCCGGGCTTTGCACGCAACACCGGCGGCGTCCTGCGGGAATCGCATCTTGGCGCCCAACGCAAGACGTTCGAGGCAAGCCCCGCCGCCCAGCAGGCGTTGTGGCACCGCCTCGGCGTCGACGACCTGATGCGCGATAACCCTGACGCCCTGCGCGTGAGCCTGTTCGCCTATGCCAACCCGGCGCTGCCAATGCTGGTCGCTCAGTGGGAAGCAGCGCCACAGCCGGTCATCTGCCTAGTTCCAGAGGGCTTGGCTGCCAGGCAGATCGCCGAGCTTTTGGGTGACGCCAGTGGCGCCCAGACAGGCGCTCGGTGGACGCGCGGCAACCTGAGCGTAGCCGTCGTGCCATTCGTGCCACAGGAGCATTACGACCCGCTGCTCTGGGCTTGCGATATCAACTTCGTGCGCGGGGAAGACTCATTCGTGCGCGCTCAATGGGCGCTGAAGCCCTTTGTCTGGCACATCTACCCCCAAAGCGACGACGTGCACCTTACGAAGCTGGACGCCTTTCTGGCCCGCTATACCCCCGCCCTGACAGAGGCCGATGCCAAAGCGCTGATCGCCTTCTGGCACGCCTGGAATGGTGCGCCGGCGTCACTCAATTGGGCGGACTTTGCGGCCACCGCGGAGCGCCTGCGCGTACGAGCCGTCACGTGGGAGCAACGCTTGATGCAACTAGGCGATCTCGCCGCGAATTTGGTGGCGTTTTGCGAAAAACAGGTAAAATAGCGGGCTGATCTGTATGCGACCCCCAGCTCTGACCTGGTTCGCGCGGCCCGGAGGGTATCGCGCGGTGCTTCGTTGCTTGGCGCGCATCGAACCCTCTTACTCTCAGGAAATTTGAAATGGCTTTGAAAATCGCGCAAGAACTCCGCGCTGGCAACGTGTTCATGATCGGTGACCAAGCGCAAGTCGTGCTCAAGACCGAGTACAGCCGCTCGGGCCGCTCGGGCGCCGTCGTCAAGATGAAGTACAAAAACCTGCTGACGGGCGCAGGCGGCGAGTCGGTGTTCAACGCCGACGACAAGATGGACCAAGTCATCCTGGACAAGAAGGAAGCCGATTACTCCTACTTCGACGGCACGATGTACGTGTTCATGGACCCGGTCAGCTATGAGCAATACAACGTCGAGCCCGCCGCCATGGGCAACGCGCTGAACTACCTGCAAGACGGCATGAAGGTCGAAGTGACGTTCTACAACGAGAACGCCATCTCGGTGGAACTGCCGACCACGGTTGTCCGCGAAATCGTCTACACCGAACCGGCCGTCAAGGGCGACACGTCGTCGGGCAAGGTTCTGAAGGCGGCTCGCATCAACGACAACGAAGAATTCACGATCATGGTCCCGCTGTTCTGCAACATCGGCGAGAAGATCGAAATCGACACGCGTACCGACGAGTACCGCAGCCGCGCCAAGTAAGCTGGCGTCGCAGCAAGAAGAAAGGCTCCCTCGGGAGCCTTTTCTTTTTCGAGTAGCCTTCTTGGCGTGCCGAGGCTACTTGATGAGTTTTGCCTCGCGCAATGTACGCAGCGCCTGCTTATAAGCCGATTGCTGCTGCAGCTTCGCCCAGTCCTTCACAGCGCGACCGCCGAACAGCCGACGCACGCGCCGCTGCGACGCCTTACCCATCGGCACATCCAACTCGCCGAGCAGTTGGTCGGCCTTTTCCGGCGCGTTGCAGATCAGCACCATGTCGCAGCCGGCCGTGAGCGCCGCTCGCGCACCGTCGACGACCGTGCCAGCAACGCTCGCGCCTTCCATGCTCAGGTCATCGCTGAAGATCACGCCGTCAAAGTTGAAATGCGCGCGCAGCATGTCCTGCAGCCAGAAGCGGGAGAAGCCCGCCGGATTAGGATCGACCGCCGAATAAATCACGTGTGCCGGCATCACCGACTGCAGGCCGATTCCCATCCACCCGTAGGGCTGCGCGTCGTCTGCGAGGATGGCCTCCAGCGGGCGCTCGTCCACCGGCACGGCGATGTGCGAGTCAGCCTGGACGTAGCCGTGGCCGGGGAAATGCTTGCCGCAGTTGGACATGCCGGCCAGGCGCAGACCCAGCGTCAAGTGGTTGGCGAGCATCGTGATCACGCGCGGGTCGCGATGGAACGCGCGATCGCCGATTACGCTGCTGCTGCCGTAGTCGAGATCGAGCACGGGCGTGAAGCTCAGGTCGATATCGCACGCGCGCAATTCAGCGGCCAGCACATAGCCGCAAGCGGTGGCGGCGCGCGTGGCGGCCAGTACGTCGGTGTCCCAGAGCTTGCCCAGCGCGCCCATGGCGGGCAGGTGCGTGAAGCCGTCAGTCTTGGCGCGCTGCACGCGGCCGCCCTCGTGGTCGATGCAAATCAGCACGTCGTTGCGAATCGCGCGAATGGCCTGCGTAAGCGCGGTCAATTGCGCGCGCGATTCAAAGTTGCGCGCAAACAGGATCACGCCGCCCGTCAGCGGATGGGCAATGCGTCGGACGTCGTCGGGACCGAGCTCGAGGCCGGCAACATCCAGAACGATCGGGCCGGGGTGCTTCTGCTTTTTGGTTTGGGTCATGCGGAGGATTTCGTTTGCAACTCGGCGACGGCGAAGGCGACTGCATAGTCGCGCTCGTCCGTCACACTGATCTGGATATGAAGCCCGTGCCGCGCGATCCAGTCGGCCAATTCGCCGCTGTAGCGCACCACAGGTTGGCCGGACGGCAAATTCAGCGTCTGCACCGCCCGCCACGTCATCGGCCAGCGCATGCCGAGTCCGATGGCCTTGGACACGGCTTCCTTGGCGGCAAAGCGCGTGGCAAGAAACGCGAGGCCACGCCGCTCGGAGCGGGCCTTGCGGGCATGGTAGACGCGCAGCTCATCGGGGCCGAGCACCTTTTCGGCAAAGCGGCCGTTGGTCCGCTGCATCACGCCTTCGACACGCTCGATCTGGATGATGTCGGTGCCGATGCCGTAAATCGCACCGGACGCAGAGGTGGCTGCGGCCCCTTCGTTCATACAGGCACGCCCGGGTGTGCGGCGGCCGGCGTCGTGGACGACAACCGTGCCGCAACCATGATCGCCTTCATCTCGCGCACCGCGTTCTGCCAGCCGGCAAACACCGCATGCGCAACGACGGCGTGGCCGATGTTGAGTTCGTGAATGCCGGCGATGGCCGCAATCGGCTGCACGTTCGTGTAGTGGAGTCCGTGGCCGGCGTTCACACGCACGCCCCAGCGGATGCCCTCTTCCACCGCGGTTTCGATGCGGACGAGTTCTGCCCGCAACTCGGCGTCGTCGGTCGCTTCGGCATAGCGGCCCGTGTGCAGTTCGATGACGGGGGCGCCGGCGGCGGCGGCGGCCTCGATCTGCGCCGCATCCGGATCGATGAACAGCGACACGCGGATGCCCGCACCGGCCAGTTGCTTGCAAGCGGCCTGCACCTTGGCAAAACCACCCACCACGTCCAGCCCGCCTTCGGTGGTCACCTCCTGACGGCGCTCGGGCACGAGACAGACATCCTGCGGGCCGATGTCGCATGCGATGTCGAGCATCTCCTGCGTGACGGCGCACTCCAGGTTCATGCGCGTACGCAGCTGCGGCCGCAGCGCACGAACATCGGCGTCCTTGATGTGGCGACGATCTTCGCGCAGGTGCAGGGTGATGAGGTCGGCGCCGGCTTCTTCAGCCAGCAGCGCCGCGGCGATCGGATCCGGGTAAGTGGTGCCGCGCGCGTTGCGCAGCGTGGCGACGTGGTCGATGTTGATGCCCAGGTCGATGATTCCCGGCGAGGCATGAAAGATCATAGTTTCTGCAAGTCGATCAGGATCTGGCGCGTCGAAAGCGGCGTGCCGTGCAAATGATAATGCAGCAGGAAACGCATCAGGCTGCGGCTTTGCTGCGCGGTCGTTGGGCGTGAGGCGTAATCGTCGTGTTCCATGTCGATCAGCGTCTGGCCCCGCAAAACAGGCCAGGACGACGGATCGCTCGGCAGCGTCCGCCGAATGCCGCGCTCTGGGTGATAGACGTATTCGGCGTCGGCCTGCACCGGCTCACCGTCGATGCAGCGGTCGAGCCGCGCAGCGAAGCCAGTCTCACGTAGCAACACACGTTCGAACGCGCGTAGCGTGAAGGCCGCGGGTTCACCATGAGCAAGCTTGTTGAGCGTTTCGACGTAATGCGCGAACAGTACCGGGTGGCCGTCCTCGCGGGCGACGAACTTGACGAGCAGTTCGTTCAGATAGAAACCGGATAGCAGCCCCTCCCCGCCCAGCGGCAGCATGCCGCCGACCCACTCAGCGCGGGTCAGTGTGCGCACATCACCGCGGCCGCTCCAGGATAGCGACAGTGGCTGGAATGTCTGCAGCACCGCGCGCAGAGCCGAATGCGGCCGCTTGGCCCCCTTGGCGACCAGTGCCATGCGCCCATAGTCGGGCGTGAAGACGTCGATGATGAGGCTGGTTTCCCGATACGGGTAACTGTGCAACACGAAGGCCGGCTGCGCTGCGACGCGCGTTTCGGAGCGCCCCGCAGGAAAGCTCTTGCGCGGCGCGGCGCCAGCTACGCTTTCCTCGGCCAGCCATTCCGCGGCTTCGTCCGGAATCGGATCGGATCGTCCCGCCATCGAGCGTGTAGAAGTGGCCCGGCTAAGTGGTTATTCGTAGCCGTAGGCGCGCAGGCCGGCTTCGTTGTCGGCCCAGCCGCTCTTGACCTTGATCCAGACCTCCAGATACACCTTGCCGTCGAACAGTTTTTCCATGTCCATGCGAGCTTCGGTGGAGATCTGCTTGAGCTTGGCGCCCTTCGCACCAATGATCATTGCCTTGTGCGCATCGCGGTCGACCAGAATGGTCACGAACACGCGGCGCAGGCGGCCTTCGGTCTCGAATTTGTCGACGATGACGGTGCTGGAATACGGCAATTCGTCGCCAGTCCAGCGGAAGACCTTCTCGCGAACGATTTCGGCGGCCAGGAAGCGCTCGCTGCGATCAGTCAGCGCTTCCGGGTCGTACATCGGTTCGCCTTCTGGCAGGTATGGGCGCACGATGCCGAGCAAGCGGTCGATGTCGTCGCGGTTCTTGGCCGACATCGGCACGATTTCGGCAAACGGAAACACCTGTGCCATGTCCTGCAGGAACACGGCGACCATCTCGGCGCGCGTGTACGCGTCGAGCCTGTCGACCTTGTTGACGATCAGGATCACGGGCGTCTCGCGCGGCAGCAGCGAGAGCACCTTCTCGTCGTCCGGGCCATAGCGGCCAGCTTCAACCACGAACAGCACGGCATCCACCGACGTGAGCGTGGAAGTGACCGCGCGGTTCAGCGAGCGGTTCAGCGCCGTGGCGTGACGCGTCTGAAAGCCAGGCGTATCGACGAAGACGAACTGGGCGTCATCGGTCGTCTGAATGCCAGTGATGCGGTGGCGCGTGGTCTGCGCCTTGCGCGATGTGATGCTGACTTTCTGGCCCACCAGGGCGTTCATCAGCGTAGATTTGCCGACGTTCGGCCGCCCAACAATGGCGACCATGCCGCAGCGGAACCCCTCCGGCACACCAGATTCTGGCTGCGGAGGCTGCAATGGGGTGTCGCTCATTTACCTGATTATTCCTTCAACCTGAGAGACAACTGCGGATCGGGCGGCGTGGCTTGCTTGCGCGTCTTGCCGGTGCGCTCGGCGCGGCTGCGCTTGACGAGCTGCGGCACCAGGCGATGCGCTTCATCCAGGGCCAGCTTGGCCGCCGATTGTTCGGCCGCGCGCCGCGATGCCCCGCTGCCGGAGACGCGAATCTCCAACTTCGGAATCGAGCACTCGACCTCGAATTGCTGATTATGCGCCGCGCCGTGGGTGGCAACCACCGTATACAGCGGCAACGCAATCTTGTGACCTTGGAGGTACTCCTGCAACAGCGTCTTGGCATCCTTGCCCAGCGTGCGCGGGTCGACCTGTTCAAGGATCGGGATATAAAGCTTGCGAATCAGCGTGCGGGCAGCATCGAAGCCGCCGTCTAGGAACACCGCCCCGAAAATCGCCTCCAGCGCATCAGCCAGGATGGAAGGCCGGCGGAAGCCACCGCTTTTCAATTCGCCTTCGCCCAAACGCAGGGCATCGGGCAGCAGCAACATCTGCGCGATCTCATACAGCGCCTGCTGCTTGACCAGATTCGCGCGTACACGCGAAAGATCACCCTCGTCCAGCTTGCCAAACATGCCGTAAAGCATGTCGGCGACGGCGCAATTCAGGATTGAATCGCCAAGAAATTCCAGGCGCTCGTTGTGCATCGCGCTGTGGCTGCGATGGGTGAGCGCCTGCTGCAGCAACTCCGGTTTGCTGAAGCGGTAGCCAAGACGTTGCTGTAGTGCATCCAGACTCATGTCAACGCTGGGTCCCCGAATAGGTGATCACCAGACCGATGGGGCCATACAACGGGATCTGTCGCTTGTACGAGAAACGCACCGCCTGGATAGACCCACCGCTGTCCAGCACCTCCAGATCTTCGCCCTTGATCGACGTGATGTCGTCGATCGCGGCTTGCTTGTCAAAGGCGTTGGCCACTTCTTCGCGCGTGCTTGCACGCTCGCGCGCTTGCTTGACGGCGCGCGTGATGGCTTGGTATTCCATCAGGCTTGGGACGGACCGAATGGCCGGTAGCACAAACGTGATCAGCACAATGATGCCGATCAGGATGCCGAACATCGTAATCCCGCGCGACGGGCGTTTCAGACCGGCCTGACGAATCCGCATTGCATTTCCCCCGTGGTGCAATTGTCGAGTTTCAATAAGAGATTTCTGCGTCACTTATCGGATCAATGGAAAGCACCGATCCGCTTCAGGTCACCAAGATTCATCCAAATGAAGAACGCTTTCCCGACGATGTTCTTGTCCGGCACGAAGCCCCAATAGCGGGAGTCCGCGCTGTTGTCGCGATTATCACCCATCATGAAATAGTGACCTGCAGGTACCTTGCAAGTGAAGCCGGTCTGATTGTAAGTGCAGTTCTCGCGGAACGGAAAATCGTCCGGGCCAGAGACATAAGCCGGGCGGTCGGCGTCGTTCAGAATGTTGTGCGTGACGTTGCCGAGCGTCTCCTGATACTGCTTCGAGTACGTCAAGCGCTCGCCGTCGAGGTAATCGGACTGCGGTGCGTAGGTGGCCGGTTGGCCATTCACCGTCAGGCGCTTGTTGTCGTACTTCACCACGTCGCCGGGCACGCCGATCACGCGCTTGATGTAATCCATCGACTCGTCTTTCGGATAGCGGAAGACCATCACGTCGCCGCGTTGCGGTTGGTTCAGCTCGACGATCTTCTTGTTGACGATCGGCAAACGAATGCCATACGTGTACTTGTTGACGAGGATGAAATCGCCGATCTGCAGCGTCGGAATCATCGAGCCCGACGGAATCTTGAACGGCTCGATCACGAACGAACGCAGCAGGAACACTGCGGCGATAACCGGGAAGAAACTGGCGGTGTACTCCAGCCACCAGGGCTGGCGCAGCTTGTCCTCGGCCAGTTGCAAACGCGCGGCACCGATGTCGCCACCGCCGCCGTACTGCGCTTGCACCTGCGCGCGCGCATCGAATTCAGCCAGTGCCGCGGCCGCAGCCGTCTGACGCTGGCGCTGGAACACGAGCTTGTCAGCCACCCACGCAATACCGGTGAGGACGACGAGAACAAACAGAATCAGGGCGAAGTTCATGGATGAGAGATCGTCCGAGCGATGTCTGGATTATTTTTCTTCGACGCGCAGGATGGCCAGGAAAGCCTCTTGCGGAATTTCAACGGTACCAACCTGCTTCATGCGCTTCTTGCCCTCTTTCTGCTTTTCGAGGAGCTTCTTCTTGCGCGAGATATCACCGCCGTAGCACTTGGCCAGCACATTCTTGCGCAGCGCCTTGACGTTTTCGCGGGCGATCACGTTGGCGCCAATGGCTGCCTGGATTGCCACGTCGTACATCTGGCGCGGAATGATTTCGCGCATCTTGGCGGCCACTTCACGGCCGCGATATGTGGCGTTCGAACGGTGGACGATGATGGACAGCGCATCGACCTTGTCGCCGTTGATCAGGATGTCGACCTTGACCACGTCCGACACGCGGTATTCCTTGAACTCGTAATCCATCGACGCATAACCGCGCGAGACGGATTTCAGCCGGTCGAAGAAGTCCAGCACGATCTCGCCCATCGGGATTTCGTACGTCAGTTGGACTTGGCGGCCGTGGTAGCTCATGTTTATCTGTGAGCCGCGCTTCTGCTCGCACAGCGTAATCACGGCACCCACATAATCCTGCGGCATGTACAGATTGACCGTGACGATCGGCTCGAGAATCGCCTCGATCTTGCTCGGGTCCGCCGGCATCTTGGCGGGGTTTTCCACCTGCACCATCGTGCCGTCGCGCAGTTGCACCTGATAGACCACCGTCGGCGCGGTGGTAATCAGATCCATGTCGAACTCGCGCTCCAGGCGCTCCTGCACAATCTCCATGTGCAACAGGCCAAGGAAGCCGCAGCGGAAGCCGAAGCCCAGCGCCTGCGACACTTCCGGCTCGTACTGCAGCGACGCGTCATTGAGCTTGAGCTTTTCCAGCGATTCGCGCAGCGCTTCGTACTGGTTGGCTTCGACCGGATACAAGCCGGCAAACACCTGAGGTTTGACTTCCTTGAAGCCCGGCAGCGGCGCCTCGGCCTTGCGCGGCGCCACGTGGGTGATGGTGTCACCGACCTTGGCTGCCTTCAGTTCCTTGATGCCCGCGATGACAAAGCCTACCTGGCCGGCAGACAGGGATTCGCGCGGCACCGACTTCGGCGAGAACACGCCCACCTGCTCCACCAAGTGCTGCGCACCGGTTGCCATCAGCAGGACCTTGTCTTTGGCGCGCAGCGTGCCGTTCACCACGCGCACCAGCATCACCACACCAACATAGTTGTCGAACCAGGAGTCGATAATCAGCGCTTGCAGCGGCGCGGCCGGGTCACCCTTGGGCGCCGGCACTTTGGCGATCAGCGCTTCGAGCACGTCCGCCACGCCCACGCCGGTCTTCGCGGAGCAGCGCGTCGCGTCGGTGGCGTCGATGCCGATGACGTCTTCGATTTCCTGGATCGCGTTTTCCGGATCGGCTGCAGGCAAGTCGATTTTGTTGAGCACCGGCACCACTTCCACGCCCAGCTCGATGGCGGTGTAGCAGTTGGCGACGGTCTGCGCTTCCACACCTTGGGAAGCATCGACCACCAGCAGAGCACCTTCGCACGCGGACAGCGAGCGGCTGACTTCGTAGCTGAAGTCGACGTGTCCCGGGGTATCGATCAGATTGAGGTTATAGACCTTGCCATCCCGTGCCTTGTAGGACAACGCGGCGGTCTGCGCCTTGATGGTGATGCCGCGTTCCTTCTCGATGTCCATCGAGTCCAGTACTTGGGCTTCCATCTCGCGGTCGGAGAGCCCGCCACACAACTGGATGATGCGATCGGCCAGCGTCGATTTGCCGTGGTCGATATGGGCGATGATCGAGAAATTGCGGATATTGTCCATCGAATGCGTCGAAAAGCGCCCATCCCGGGCGCGTCTGCCGGGAGCGCGAGGCGGTTCCGGCATGGCCGGCGCACATTGGCTGCGCTGGCGGGAGGTATTGGATTCCAAGCCGAACTTGCGACACAAAAATCGTGCGCTGCAAAAATCGGCGCTAACAGGCGATTTTACCGGATTTCAGGGGGCTTCCCGCGCCTCTTTTTGCGGCAGCGACGTTGCGTCAGTTATGCGCCGTCTGAGCTGCGAGCCACGCCTGCACGACAGGCACATCGAGAAAGTAGTGACACAGCTCACGCGCGTCTTCCGGCGGTGCTTCCGGGGCACCCGTCATCAGCACGGGGACCAACTCGTCAAACCGCGCCTCCAACGCCGGATCACTGTCGACGTCAACTTCGTGCAGCACAAAAGAAAAACCGCGCCGGAGCGGCTCCAGCGCGTTCCTCATGTCGTCGCACAAATGACAATACGTGCGTCCGTAGAGCGTCAGTTCGATCACTGGCCGCTACCCGAACGGGCCGCACTCGGGCGCAGTGTCACTACCTGGGTCGCATCGCCACGGCGGACAAACACAGCAACCATACGGTTTTTGTCGAGCTTGGCGACCACCTCGTTGAACTGCTTGGCGTTGGCAACATCGGTATCACCCACGCGCAGGATCAGGTCGCCCGGTCGAATGCCCACGCGGGCCGCCGGCCCTTCAGAGACCTGCACTTCAACGCCACTCTTGGTCTTGAACTCGCGACGCGCGCCGTCAGACAAGTCAGCCACCACCAGCCCCAGCGCGTTCGGCTTGCCCGGACCCTGCTGGCTGTTATCGGGCTGCGCGCCCTTGGCACGCTGGGCCACCTTCGTGTCGGCCTGCAACTCCGCGACCGTGACGGTCAGATCGCGCGTTGCGCCCTTGCGCCAGATCTGCACGGTGGCGCGCGTGCCCGGCTTGGTCTCGCCGACTTGGCGCTGCAAGTCCCCCGCCTTTTCGACATCGCGGCCGTTGTATTTCAAGACGATGTCACCGGCCTCAATGCCGGCCTTGTCCGCCGGACCGCCCGATTCGACATTGCCGACATAGGCGCCGCGCGCCCGGCCCAGACCCAGCGACTCCGCCGCGTCCTTCGGCACGTTGTCGATTGCCACACCGATGCGACCGCGTGTCACGCGTCCTGTCGCCTTCAACTGCTCAGCCACACGCATCGCCTCGTCGATCGGAATCGAGAACGAGATGCCCATGTAGCCGCCGCTTTGGCTATAAATTTGGTTGTTGATGCCGATCACCTCGCCGCGCAGGTTGATCAGCGGGCCGCCCGAGTTACCAGGGTTGACAGCCACGTCGGATTGGATGAACGGCAGGTAGTCGCCCGTATCGCGCCCCTTGGCGGACACGATGCCGGCAGTCACCGTATTGTCCAGCCCAAACGGAGAACCGATTGCGAGCACCCACTCGCCTACGCGCACCTTGTCGGAATCACCGAGCTTCAGGCTCGGCAGCGCACTCGCTTCGACCTTGACGAGCGCCACGTCAGTACGCTTGTCCAGGCCGATCAGCTTGGCCTTGTATTCGCGCTTGTCGATCAGCGTGACGTAGATGGTTTCCGCGCCTTCCACCACATGCGCGTTGGTCAGGATGTAGCCATCGCCCGAGATGATGAAGCCGGAACCGACACCGCGGCTCTGCTCCTCTTCCTGCTGCGGCGGCGCGTTGCGGCGCTTCTGGCCCTGCCCGGGCATGCCCGGCATCGGTACACCGAAGAAGCGGCGGAAAAATTCGGCCATATCGTCATCGTTCGGACCACCCTGCTGCATACGGACCTTTTCGGTCGTGCGGATGTTGACGACAGCGGGGCTCACCTTCTCGACCAGATCGGCAAAATCGGGCAGGCCATACGTGCCCGTAGCCACGCTACCTGTGGCGCTCTGTGCGTGGGCTGGCGCCAGCGCGCTCCCAACCGCCACAGCGGCGGCAACGCACAGCAGACGCAAGGCGTGAACGGATCGAGCGGTACGCATGAAAGCTCCCCGGAACAAGAACAGATAGAAAAATGGTACTGCGCGATCACGTCGCGCACCCAAGAGAGATGCCGGCTCTTTGGCTACTGCGGCGCGTTGGCCGGCTTGCTGGTCGCGTTGGCGGACACCGGCTTGTAGTCGACCGCTGCGCCAAACTGCTTGATGGTAGCAAAGGGGACTTCGCCCACGACCGTCAGCCAGAAATCGGCAACACGTCGCACCATCACATGCGTGGCACCCTGCGAGATAAAGCCTTCGCGACGCGTGCGCTTTTCCGATACCGGCTCGATAAAGAGCGACAGCCCTGCCAATCCGTCGCTAAACACGACTTGCTGGACCTCGAAACCAGAACTGTTCTTTCCGGCTGGCGCAATATCGCCCAGCGGACGGCGCACCTCACGGATCTTCTGGAAGCCCTTGACGGGGTTGCCAATCGTCCAGCCTTGCTCGGCTAGATTAGTCGGCTGCGTCACGATCTCGTACTGATTCCAGCCGTTCAGGTTCTTGAACGCAGTGACGATCTTCTGCTTTTCCGACGGCACACCCAACTCAACTTGCGAGAAGGCCACCTGTTCAAGCACCTTGCCGTCTTCACCGATGGTCTGGGCGCGCATCAACAAACCACTGTTGCGCTCCGCCCAGATTCGGTAGGCATAACGGTAGCCGTCCTTCGGATCGAGCTGGAAGACTTCGCAATCCATGCCTGCCACGCGCTCGGTCGGCAGGTGGCGCATGTCGTATTGATCAAGCACATCGCCGTTGGTGGTGGCGAGCAGCGCGGGGAAGCTGTCCTTGTGCTCCTGCTTCTCCGTCACAACGAGTTTGACGTCGTAAATCAGGTTCCGGACAACATCATTCTGGCGCAGCATCTCGCGCTGTTTGCCGTCCAGCGCTTCGACGCGCTCGTACTCGTTGTTGAAAAGATCAGCGTAGTGCTGGATACGAGTGGAGTGCATGCCGGTGCCACGCTGGTACGTGAGCGTCCCGACATAGTTCTGCTTGAGCGCTGCGCGATGGATTTTGGCAAGCCAGGAGGCAGCCTCCTTGCGCGGCATGGGATCGGGCTGCGGCTGAGCAGCTGTCGCCAGCGCCGAAACACACAGAAGAAGAAAAACCGACCGACGAACGGCCTGCAGCTTGCGGGCGCCTGCCCCGGCAACGGGGTGCCACACCTTCGACATGGATGCCCGCATTATTCCTGATTGGAGTCCTGGGTGTTCGCCACCCCATTGGCCACTGCACGCAGATACGGAACCACCATACCGTTGGTTGCTGATTGCCGGTGGGCGCTCAGGTATTCATCCAGACGGGCGTCGCGGATCATCGGCGTATTGTCAGTGGCCGCCACGGTCAGTGCCTGTGCACCGGTAGCTTGCGTCGCTTTGGCGACCAATGCGGGGGCACCATCAACGCCATCGGCAGTACCGCGCAGTTGCGGCACGACGACCCAGCTAACGGCCGCCACCGCCGCAGCCACGGCGGTCGTAGGCATAATCCGGCGGACCCAAGCAGGGCTGACCAGGAAGCGGTGCCTCTCTTGGGCCTTGGCACGCTGCGCTACAGCCGGCACCAGGAGATGCGGCTCGGCGTCGAGCTTGGCCGAGAACCGGCTGAGGAAATCTTCAGAGGAACGCGTGTTCAGCAGATCTTCCGACCGGAGCACGTCGCCGATCAGTTGATATTCGCGCCAATGCGCCGCGCCTTCGCCATCCTTGGCGAGTTCCACGGCAGACGACACCTCGTGCGTTGCAACTTCACCGTCCATCAAGGCAGAGATGCGTTGTGCGAACTCCACTTCTGCCGTTTGCAATTGAGCCTGACCCATTTCCCGACCCCAAAAACTCCAACGTCCAATCAACGATCCGAGAGAAGACTTCCCGAGGTTTCACCGTTTGCAGCCGCATGCGGCCGCCGGCTTGTCATATCGGCTGGCTACCACCGTTTGCCCTCCACTGTTCCCAGCAGGGGGCGCAATTTCTCGGCAATCGCTTCGCGCGCCCGGAAGATGCGGGACCGCACCGTGCCGATCGGGCATTCCATCGCTTCAGCGATTTCCTCATAGCTCAGACCCTCGATCTCCCGGAGTGTGATTGCGGTACGCAATTCTTCGGGCAGCGCTTCCATTGCACGGTTGACCGTTTCGGCCACCTGCTTGGTGTGCAGCATGGAGTCCGGCGTATTGATATCCCTTAGTAGCTCACCGTCGGCAAAAGTTTCAGCCTCTTCGGTGTCGATGTCGCTGGACGATTCCGGGCGCCGCCCCTGAGTCGCCAGGTAATTCTTCGCCGTGTTGACGGCGATGCGATACAACCACGTATAGAACGCGGATTCCCCCCGAAATTGGGGCAACGCACGGTAGGCCTTGATAAAGGCATCCTGTGCCACATCCTCGACTTCGGCCGGGTCACGGATCAGGCGCGAAACGAGCCGAATGATCTTCCGATGGTACTTGACCACCAGCAGCTCAAACGCTCGCTTGTCGCCTTGCTGGACGCGTTCGACGAGGATCTGGTCGGCTTCGCGTTCGCTCACGGATTCTTCACCTGCAGTGTATCGCCTTGAATTTATGTGACTTGGAAACGTTGTATTTTACCTACGACACACCGGACACCTGAGAAACCACCCGCGGAGGCCCCAGGCGCAACAGACTTCGTATACGACGTAGCGTCCCGGCGGAAAACCACGGCGGCATCAGCACGAAAATCTGTGGACACCATCCGCGACGTGCGACCCCGAGGACCAAGATGCGCTCACCCAACGGCCACGACCATAACAGAGGCGCATTTTGGACCGCTTCTGGCGCTTCCAATCGGACCTGCCACCCGGCTCGGCCGGGCTCCCCGTCTTCTTTGAGACGAGCGCGCCACATCAGTTCCATTGTGAGCGGCGAACGGTTCACCATCAACGGCAGGCACGCGGCCGCCGCCAACCCGCCGATGGCGCCCCAGGTAATCCAAGGTAATGTGGCGCCCCATGTTTTGATCGCCCAGAGCACAACCGAGCAAGCAAGGGCGGCTATGCCAAACCGGCCGATCGCGCACAGGCGCCGATACGACGCTGGAAAGACAATGTGCTGGATAACCAAGGCAAAAGCGAAGCGGCACGCGCCGTGAGGCTACGTGCCGCTCTGTCTTACGGGCGCTTAAACACCAACGTACCGTTCGTCCCGCCGAAGCCGAAGTTGTTCTTCACGGCCACGTCGATCTTCATGTCACGCGCGGTATTGGCGCAGTAATCGAGATCGCACTCGGGATCTTGGTTGAAGATGTTGATGGTCGGCGGCGACACCTGATTGTGCAGCGCCAGCACCGTGAACACCGACTCCAGCCCCCCCGCGCCGCCAAGCAAGTGGCCGGTCATGGATTTGGTGGAGTTCACGACGACTTTGCCGGCGTGATCGCCGAAAGCCGCCTTGATGGCTTCGGATTCGTTCTTGTCACCCAGCGGCGTGGAGGTGCCGTGCGCATTCAGGTAATGGACCTGATCCGCATTCATACCTGCATCGCGCAGTGCGTTCAGCATGCAGCGGCGCGGGCCGTCCATGTTCGGCGCCGTCATATGGAACGCGTCGCCGCTCATGCCAAAGCCTGCGACTTCCGCGTAGATCGTGGCGCCGCGAGCCTTGGCCGACTCGTATTCTTCCAACACCATCACACCTGCACCTTCGCCCAGGACGAAACCGTCACGGTCCTTGTCCCAGGGGCGCGACGCGGTGGCCGGATCCTCATTGCGCGTGGACAGCGCGCGGGCAGCGGCAAAACCACCGATGCCTAGTGGGGAAACGGTCGATTCGGCACCGCCGGCCACCATTGCGTCAGCATCGCCCGCCTGGATAAGACGCGCGGCCAGACCAATGCTATGCAGGCCAGTCGTGCAAGCCGTGACGGCTGCGAGGTTCGGGCCCTTCAAGCCGAACATGATGCTCAAATGGCCGGAGATCATATTGATGATCGAACCCGGCACAAAGAACGGCGAAATCCGGCGCGGACCGCGGTCGACGTAGGTCTGGTGCGTATCTTCGATCATCGGCAGACCGCCGATACCGGAACCGACCAATACACCGATACGCTCCGCATTGGCTTCGGTCACTTCCAGACCGCTGTCCTTCAGCGCTTGCACGCCGGCAGCAATGCCGTAATGGATGAAGGTGTCCATGTTGCGGGCTTCCTTCGCCGGGATGTAATCCTCAGCGTTGAAACCCTTCACCTCGCCAGCGAAATGCACGGCTAGGTTCGACGGATCGAATTTGGTGATGGTGGCGATCCCGGACTTGCCGGCGACCAGATTGGCCCACCCCTCGGCGACCGAGTTCCCTACCGGAGAGACCAGCCCCAGGCCGGTTACCACTACGCGACGACGGCTCACTATGCTTTCCTGCAACTCTGTATCAGCGACAAAGGCCACAGAAAACGCGCCACCCGGTCAAACCGGACAACCGCCCTTTCTGTGGCCCGCGATGTCAAGAGATCGATTGACGCTTACGCCTTGACGTGGGCGGTCGCGTAATCGATAGCTTGCTGCACCGTGGTGATCTTCTCGGCTTCTTCGTCCGGGATTTCCATACCGAACTCGTCTTCTAGAGCCATCACCAGCTCAACCGTATCGAGCGAATCCGCGCCCAGATCGTTCACGAACGACGATTCGTTCTTGATGTCCGCTTCGGCCACGCCGAGTTGCTCAGCAACGATCTTCTTAACGCGTGCGTCGATGTTGTCCATTTAACCCTCCAGGGAAGTATTCGACAAAAAGTGCGCGCATTCTAGCAGGTTTGCGCGGTGAAAAACCGCGCCGGAATCCATGCAAAAAATGCGCCCATCATGATGCTAAAAGCCAGTTAAATCAGCGATCGCACAGAATTTTGCTTATGCGCAAAGCCTCGCACGACCGCCGCCGGGACGGCTTCCTTATCCCATGTACATGCCGCCGTTGACGTGCAGCGTCGAGCCCGTAATGTAGCCCGCCGCCGGTGACGCCAGGAAGGCAACCGCGCTGGCGATATCTTCAGGCGCGCCGAGGCGGCCCAGCGGAATCTGCGCCTTCAGCGCGGTATGCTGCTCTTCCGACAGGACCTTGGTCATGTCGGTATCGATAAAGCCCGGCGCGATGCAGTTGACCGTGATGTTACGGCTGCCGATCTCACGCGCCAGCGCGCGAGCCATGCCTTCCACGCCAGCCTTGGCCGCAGCATAGTTCGCCTGACCCGGATTGCCAGCGGAGCCGACGACCGAAGTGATGTTGATGATACGGCCTCCGCGCGCCTTCATCATCGGGCGCAGCACAGCTCGCGACAAACGGAACACAGCGGAGAGGTTCGTGTCGATGACCGACACCCATTCGTCGTCCTTCATGCGCATCGCTAGGTTGTCCTGCGTGATGCCCGCATTGTTGACGAGAATGTTCAGGCCACCGTGCGTCTTGATGGTTTCGTCGATGACGGCCTCGCAGCGCGCGGCGTCATTCACGTTGAGCACCACCCCCGAGCCTTTCACGCCGGCTTCGGCAAAGTACGCGGTGATGGCTTGCGCGCCGGCTTCCGACGTGGCCGTACCGACCACCGTCGCACCTTGGCGCGCCAGTTCCAGCGCAATGGCACGGCCGATGCCGCGCGAAGCACCGGTAACGAGAGCAACCTGATTGTTCAATGCTTGGGTCATACGAATCCCGTTGATTATTTGAGTTGGCCCAGCACGGCTTCCAGCGACGCCGGATCGAAGATCGCGTCGCCGACGATCTCGCCGTCGATACGCTTGACCAGACCTGCCAGCACCTTGCCAGGGCCGCACTCGACCACGCGGGTAACGCCATCGGCCTTCATCTTCTGGACGGTCTCGACCCAGCGCACGGGCGATGCCGCCTGGCGCACCAATGCATCCTTGATGGCAGCCGGGTCGTTCACCACAGCCACGTCCACGTTATTGATGACAGGAATCACCGGGGCGTTGACCGTCACGTTGGCGAGATACTCGCGCAGACGATCCGACGCCGGCTTGAGCAGCGACGAGTGGAACGGCGCCGACACCGGCAGCGGCAGCGCGCGCTTGGCGCCCTTGGCCTTAGCGATTTCGCAAGCCTTCTCGACAGCTGCCTTGGCACCGGCGATCACCACCTGGGCCGGCGCGTTGAAGTTCACAGCTTCGACCACACCCGCGACGGAAGCTTCGGCGCATGCTGCGCGCACGTCGTCGTCCGACAGACCGAGGATCGCAGCCATACCGCCCTCGCCCACCGGCACCGCTTCCTGCATCGCTTTGGCGCGGAAACGAACCAACGGTACGGCATCTTTGAACGCGATGGCGCCCGCGGCGACCAGCGCCGAATACTCACCGAGGCTATGGCCGGCCACGACAGTCGGCGTCGGGCCACCGGCGGCCTGCCATGCACGATAGACAGCAACAGCCGCCGTCAGCATGACGGGTTGCGTATTGGTCGTCAGGTTCAGATCTTCAGCCGGGCCTTCGGCAATCAGCTTGCCGATGTCCTGGCCCAGCGCGTCGGACGCCTCGGCCAGCGTGGCCACCACGGCCGGATGATCGGCAAACGCATTGAGCATGCCGACCGATTGCGAACCCTGGCCGGGGAAGACGAAAGCGAATGTCATGGCTCGTATTGTTCGTTCTGGAAATTCGTCGATCAGAAGCGCAGCAGCGCGGCGCCCCAGGTAAAGCCGCCACCCACGCCTTCGAGCATCACGTGCTGACCACGCTGGATACGGCCATCGCGCACCGCAACGTCAAGCGCCAGGGGAATCGAGGCAGCCGACGTGTTGCCGTGCTCGTCGACGGTCACGATAAGGCGCTCGTTGGAGAGACCCAGCTTCTTGGTCGTGCCCTGCATGATGCGGATGTTCGCCTGGTGCGGAATCAACCAGTCGACTTGCGAGGCTTCGAGCTCCGCTGCCGCCAGCGCTTCACGGGCAACCTTGTCAAGCACCGTGACGGCCAGCTTGAAGACAGCCTGACCATCCATGTACAGGAAGGCGCTGCCTTGGATCGCACCTGCTGCCACGTTGCCTGGCACGCACAGGATGTTGGCGTGACTGCCGTCAGCATGCAGCGCGGTCGACAGGATGCCGGGCTCGTCAGAAGCCTGCAGCACCACAGCGCCGGCGCCATCGCCAAACAGCACGCAGGTGGTGCGGTCGCTGAAATCGATGATGCGCGAGAAGACTTCCGAACCAATCACGAGCACATTGCGGTATGCGCCCGAGCGGATGAATTTGTCGGCGGTCGCCAGCGCGTAGACAAAGCCGGAACACACAGCCTGCACGTCGAACGCAGGGCAGCCGTTGGTAATACCAAGCTTTTGCTGCACCAGGCACGCCGTGCTCGGGAACACGAAATCCGGCGTGGACGTCGCCACCAGGATCAGGTCGAGTTCGGAACGATCGATGCCGGCGGCTTCGATCGCGCGTTCAGCGGCCTTTACTGCGAGGTCGCTGCACGTAACATCGGGTTCAGCGAAATGACGCGCCCGGATGCCGCTGCGCGAGACGATCCATTCGTCGCTCGTCTCAATACCCTTCTCGGCCAACTGGGCCGCCAGTTCGTCATTGGTAACCCGCTTGGGCGGCAGGTAACTGCCCGTGCCGATGATCCTTGCGAAACGTGTCATGTGCGGTGGGGTGATCTGACTCGGGAGCGACGCTCAAGCAGCGTCGGCGGCCGGAGTGGAAGTGGAGACCGGCGCAGCGCCCGCTGCGTCATGGTGCGATTCGAACGCCTGCGCAATGCGGGCGATCACGCCGTTGGCCGCAGCGTCATAGGCACGCTTGATGGCCCATTCGAACGCGTAGGCGTCGGCCGAGCCGTGGCTCTTGATGACCAGACCACGCAGGCCAAGCAGCGCGGCGCCATTGTAGCGCCGATGGTCTACGCGCCGCTTGAAACGCGTCAACACTGGCAGCGCCACGACGGCGAGCAGCTTTGTGAACCACGAGCGGCTGAATTCCTGGCGCAGCATCTCACCGATCATCTTGGCCAAGCCTTCGGTGCTCTTGAGCGCCACGTTACCGACAAAGCCATCGCAGACGACAATGTCGGTCGTGCCCTTGAAGATGTCGTTGCCTTCAACGTTACCGAAGAAGTTGAGATCGGAGGCGCGCAGTAACTCACCCGCCTGCTTGACGACCTCGTTGCCCTTGATGACTTCTTCGCCGATGTTCAGCAGGCCAACCGTCGGGCGAGGCTTCTGCTCAACGACCGACACCATCGCCGAGGCCATCTGCGCGAACTGCAGCAGGTGCTCGGGCTCGCAGTCGGCGTTGGCGCCAAGGTCCAGCACGGTGGTGCCGGCACCTTTCTCGTTCGGGATGGCGGTAGCGATTGCAGGGCGATCAATGCCGTCCAGCGTCTTGAGAACGTAACGCGACACCGCCATCAATGCGCCGGTATTGCCCGCGGAAACGCACGCCTGAGCGGCGCCTTCCTTAAGCTGGTTGATGGCAACGCGCATTGAAGAATCTTTCTTCTTGCGCAGCGCCACCTCGACCGGATCGTCCATCGACACCACCTCGGAGGCGGGAACGATGTGGACGCGCGGGTTCGCGGTAGCGTGGAGTCGCTTGAGCTGCGCCGCGATGGCATCGGGCTGCCCGACGAGCAGCATTTCGACGTCTTCGTGTGCGGCAAGAAAATGGATCGCTGCAGGGATTGTCACGCCAACGCCGTGATCACCACCCATGCAGTCGATGGCAAGCTTGATGGTCATGCGAGTCTGAGTTGCGGTTTCACGTGCGGCTCCGGCCGTTGGCGCGCGTATGGTACACAAACCGGTACACGCATTGCCGAATTTCGCTCAACAAAAAAGCGGCAAATTGGCTTGCCGCTTTTTTGCTTGCATCATGAACCTGTGCGTTCAGACCAACCCAACACGCTTGCCAGAAAACTGGCAAATCGCATCAGTCGTTCTTGGTCTTCACAACCTTGCGGCCACGATAGTAGCCGTTCGGGCTCACGTGGTGACGCAGGTGCACTTCGCCGGTGGTCGGCTCGACGGCGATCGGGGCCGTCGTCAGGAAATCGTGCGAACGATGCATGCCGCGCTTGGACGGCGACTTCTTGTTTTGTTGAACAGCCATGACTGACTCCTAAGCAATTTGATCGATTTTATCACATCACACGGAGCCGGAGCGTAGCCATTCCGGTAGGCGTGTGAAACGTACTGCCATCAGCGCGCGCAAATACTCGCGCACGCCTAATGTTTGGTCTTCAGGTTAGCCAGCACCGCGAACGGCGACGGCTTCTTTTCTGCTTCAGCTTCTTCCGGCAACACCTCATCCGGGCAGACTGCATGACGCGGCGACACCGGCAACGCCAGCAACAGCTCATCTTCGATCTGCGTGATCAGATCAAAGTTGCGCGAGCCGACGATGACATCAGCCTCATCGTCATCCAGCGGAGCGGCATCGGCATCGGCCTCCGAGCGCATGACTTCCAGGCGCGTGCGCACCGGCAGAGGCTGCTCGTAAGCCTTGAGGCATCGCTGGCATTGCAGCCAGACCGCCCCATCCACTTCCAGATCCACGAAGAGACGCTGGCGGGGCAACTGACCGGCGGTAGCCTCCTCACGCACCAGACCCTGCAACTGCCAACGGAATTGCGTGTTGGCATCAGCGGGAGCATCCGCGGCCTGCTCGGCCAGCAGGCGGGGCATATCGGTCAGATTGACTGCGCCGCTTGCCGGCTCACCCGCGCGAATGAACGCGAAAAGATCGAATGCACGAAAATCCACGAATCGAACCTGCTAAACGCGTTGCTGTTGGTGCGCGAACCGGATCGACCGCCCTGCAGCGCCTGACAACACCTTGCGCCTGGGCGCTCGGTTTGCGACACTGCGCGGCCAAACCGCGAAACGCGGGATTATAGCGGGCAGAAACCTCTGACGTCAAAAGGTTTTGCTCAAAATCTACTGCATCTTCAAGCACTTATGACTTCTGCATCGCGTCCGCCGCTCATTCTGGCCTCCAGCTCGCCATATCGGCGGGAATTGCTCGAACGCCTGCGCTTGCCGTTTGAGATTGTGGTACCGAACATTGATGAGACCCCCGCCCCGGACGAGTCGCCCGACCAGACCGCGCTGCGCCTGGCCCGGCAAAAGGCGGAGAAGGTCGCAGCAAGTTATCCCGGTGCGCTGGTCATCGGCTCCGATCAGGTCGCCACGCTGGACGGTGAGCAGGTCGGCAAGCCGGGTGACCACGCCCGCGCACTGGCGCAACTGCACTGGATGCGTGGACGCACCGTCACATTCCATTCAGCGTTGTGCCTGTACGACGGGCGGACCGGGCAACACCAGAGCGAGGACATTCGCACGCTGGCGACCTTCCGCGATCTTTCCGACGAGGAATTGGACGCCTACTTGCACCTGGAACACCCGTACGACGTTGCGGGAAGCGCCAAATCAGAAGGTCTGGGCATCGCCCTGCTTGAACGCGTGGAGTCATCAGACCCGACCGCCCTGGTTGGCCTGCCGCTGATCGCCCTGACCAGCATGCTGCGCAACGTTCACTACCCGCTCTTCGCCTGAACCATGGCCGGTACGCTTTACCTCATTCCAAATACGCTGGGCTCACGCGATGCGGCTGACCCGCTCCCTGACGTAATTCCGACTGGCGTGCAGCAGATCACTGCGCGACTCGATTACTTCGTCGCTGAACACGCCAAGACGGCGCGTGCGTTGCTGAAAAAGCTGGCCGAGACTACGCCGCTGGCACGCCCACTGCAGGAAATCACCATCCGCGAACTGAACGTCAAAACGCCGGAATCGGAACTGGAAGCGCTGCTGGCGCCCGTGGTTGCCGGCCAGGACGCTGGGCTGATGTCGGAAGCCGGAGTGCCGGCGGTGGCCGATCCGGGTGCGAATCTCGTGCGTCTCGCACATCGGCGCGGCGTGCGCGTAAAGCCGCTGGTGGGGCCCAGTTCGATTCTGCTGGCGGTGATGGCGTCCGGATTGAACGGCCAGAGCTTTGCGTTCAACGGCTATCTGCCCGTCGACGCCGCGGAGCGTAAGACCAAGCTGCGCGCATTGGAACAGCTTTCACGCACTGCAGGGCAAACACAGGTGTTTATCGAGACGCCGTACCGAAATGGCGCGTTGCTCGAGGCCATTCAGGCTGGCTGCGCGCCGAGTACGCTGCTCTCGATTGCGGTGGACCTGACGCTGCCCGACGAGCAGGTCGTCACACTGCCCGTGAGCGACTGGCGCGCCGACCGCATGAACCTGCACAAGCGGCCGGCGATCTTCTCGCTGCTGGCGCGATAGCGCGCCTCTTCCTTCTTTATTCCTTCATCAGCAGCTTAAGCTGGCCCGTAGCGGCCAGCGCCTTCACCGCGCCCGCCCCCATCGCCGTGCCGAGCTTGCGCGCTACACGCGAGGCGAAGTTTTCCTTGACGGTGTAGTCGACCACTTCCGGAGCTTTAATGACGCTGCGCGCGACAAAGTCCGAGCTGCCGATCGCATCAGCCAGGCCAAGATCCACAGCCTTGGCGCCCGTCCAGAACAGGCCCGTGAACAGCGTCGGATCGTCCTTCAGACGGTTGCCGCGGCCCTGCTTCACCACATCGATGAATTGCTGGTGCACCTGATCGAGCATTTCCTGCGCATACTGTTTTTGCTGGGGCGACACGGGCGAGAACGGATCAAGCATCCCCTTGTTTGAGCCGGCCGTAAGCAGGCGGCGCTCGACGCCCACCTTGTCCATCAGCCCAGTAAAGCCGAAGCCGTCCATCAGCACGCCAATCGAGCCGACAATGCTGGCCTTGTCGACATAAATCTTGTCTGCCGCGGCGGCCACGTAATAACCGCCTGACGCACACATCTCTTCGACCACGACGTACAGCGGAATCTTCTTGTACTTGGCGCGAAGCCGGCGGATTTCGTCGTTGATCATGCCCGCCTGCACCGGCGAGCCGCCCGGCGAATTGATCTTCAGGATCACACCGACGGTGTTGTCGTCCGCAAAGGCAGCCTGCAACGATGCGTTGATGTTCTCGGCGCTGGCGTTTGTGTTGGCCGCAATTTCACCATCGAGCGTGACAACCGCCGTGTGGCGGCCCGTACTAACGGTTTCGCCTTCCAAACTGGCGAACGCGTAAATAAGCACCCCGATCAGGCCCAGCGTCACGAAGCGGAAAAAGATGCGCCAGCGGCGCGCGGCGCGCTGCTCACGGACGGTTGCCATCAAGACTTTTTCCAGCACCTCACGCTCCCAGCCGCCGCTCTGCGCGGATGCTGCTGGCGCAGATGCCGAGGCCGGCCTGCCTGCGGCCGGGTTACGCAATTCAGCCTCAAGCGGATGATCAGCGTGCTGGGCGACTTCCAGCGCTTCTGGTTTGCCTGCACCTTCATTTGGGGCGTCGTCTGGCCCTTTCGGCGGAATCGAGTCGGTCATAGACAAGGAGAAAAACGGTCGAGAAGAAGAACTGCGCTGCTAGGCGGAGGGCGTTGGCTTCGGCGCGGACACGGGCACCCGAAATAGCGCATCCGGCTGCCACCAGACTGCGCCGTCGCGCTCCGCCACCTCAAGTCTGGACAAATGCGAGCCCCGGCACGGGCCGCCGACGCACCGGCCAGTATCTGGTTCGTAAATGGCGCCATGCGTTGCACACATCAAATACAGGCCCGAGCTTTCGAAAAACTGGCCTTCCTGCCAATCCATTTCCATCGGCACGTGCGCGCACTGGTTCAAATAACCATGGACACCACCCGCGTAACGGACAACAAACGCGCTGACGAGCCGCCCCCGCACCTCCACCTGAAACCGGACCCCAAGGCCGCCATCTTCCAGCGCAGCGCTTTCGCACACACGGATCTGTTCCGCCATATCAGGCATGTTGCGTCAGCCAATTGTGTAAATCGGGAACCGACTTGGCGCTATACAACGGCGTAAGCGAATCCAACACATCGGCAGGATGCGCGCCATATGTGACGGCTACGCCAGCGGCGCCCGCATTGGCCGCCATCTGCAAATCGTGGGTCGTGTCGCCAATCATCACCGTGCGCTCGACCTCCATGCCGAGATCGCGCGTGAGTTCGAGCAGCATCGCGGGGTGCGGCTTTGAGAACGTCTCATCGGCGCAGCGTGTGTTGTCGAAGACGCCCGTCAGATTCGTCGCTTCCATCGCACGTTGCAGGCCAACGCGGGACTTGCCCGTCGCCACAGCCAGCAGATAGTTCTGGCGGCGCAGCGCTTCCAGCATTTCGCGCACGCCTGGAAACAACACGAGATGCGCGTCGCGGCTGAGGTAATGGAAGCGATATCGGTCGGCCAGCTTGCCATAGTCGGCAGGATCGAGCGTGGGGACCGCATATTCAAGCGCATCCCGCAGTCCCAATCCGATCACGTGGCTCGCCCGTGCGTCGTCGGGCACGGGCAGATCGAGATCCCGGCAGGCTAGCTGGATCGAGCGGGTGATGGCCGACGTCGAATCCATCAACGTGCCATCCCAGTCGAAGACGATCAGGTCAAAACGCTGCTGCGGCATCAGAATCGGGGCCCTTGAAAGCGTTGAGGAAATCGGCACACTCGGCCGGCAACGGCGCAGTGAACGTGACGGTTTCTCCGCTTTGCGGATGCGTCAGCTGCAGGCGATGCGCGTGCAAGAACATCCGCGCCAGTCGCGGCGAAGCATTCGCACGTGACAGCGCCTTGTTCAGGGCGAAATCGCCGTACTTGTCGTCGCCCAGAATAGGGAAACCGGCGTGCGCAAGATGCACACGAATCTGGTGCGTACGCCCGGTCTTAAGCTCGGCCTCCAGCAACGTGTAGGGACCAAACACCCCTACTTTGTTGAAGATCGTGTGCGATGCCTGCCCGTCGGCCTGTACACGCACCCGGCGTTCGCCTTCGGGCGTGGTGTATTTGTGCAGGGGCGACTTGATGTGTTGACGCTTGTGCGGCCAGACGCCCTTCACAGCCGCAAAGTACCGCTTGTCCAACTGTCCTTCACGGATCTGCTCATGCAGTGCTACCAGCGCAGAGCGTTTTTTGGCGAGCAGCAGAACCCCCGACGTTTCGCGGTCGAGGCGGTGCACCAGCTCTAGAAACTTCGCGTCCGGGCGAGATTGGCGCAATTGTTCGATCACCCCGAACGCCACCCCGGAGCCACCGTGCACGGCCACCCCTGCGGGCTTATCGATCACCAACAAGTGCGTATCCTCGTGAAGGATCGTGAATTCTGCCGCAGGAACTACACGCGGCGCTTCGGCCTGCTGGGCGATTCGGAGGGGAGGAATACGGACGAGATCGCCAAGTTTCAGGCGATATTCCGCGTCAATGCGACCCTTGTTAACACGCACCTCGCCAGAACGCAGGATGCGGTAGATATGGCTTTTGGGCACGCCCTTGGCCACGCGCATCAAGAAGTTGTCGATGCGCTGACCTTCAGCGTCCTCGCCGATTTCAACATAGGCGACCGACTTGCCGTCGAGTGCATCGCCGAGTGTGCCACGTCCGGCCTGTTGAATGCGGCCATCAAATGGATGGCGTAACTCATTCATTTTCAATATAATTTTCTCGCTGGACAGTCGTTTAGGCGCCAGCAACAGCCGGTCGGAACGAAACAACAGGTATTGTACACAGCCACCGTTTCGGTCCGGAACGCGCCGATCTCTCGCCCACTTGTGTTACAAAGCTAATCACGTGGCCGACTAATCGGCACGAAAGCAGCACGCACCGCTGTCCCACCGCGCAGGACGTGAACCAAAGATCACGTCGGCAACGTCGGCCAGCGTAGAACGAGCAGCTGGTAGAACAGAATTCAAAGGCGGGCGCCACATGGTCATCCATACGGCGCCCGCTTGGTGAAAGAAGCCCTTGCCGCACCAGATTGGTGCCGGCCGGCTGAACATCCGGTTACCGCGTTGCCATGGCGGTCCGGCGGCAAAACTCCAAAAAGCAGCACGCCGCCCGATTTGCCCCGCCGCGGGTTTCGTCCGGACAGGCCGTCCGTCAATTCGCTCTTTGTGGTCGCTTCACGCGACTCGCCGCCGCCGGCCCACCTGCAAATGCACCGGGCCCGTGGCACGAGTGACAGGACGCGCAACTGGACGCCAACCGCGTCCGCGGACTCCGCCCTGCCATCCGTGACGCCCTCATTTCTTTCACTCGTGCCCCGTCGCGCCTTTTTTGTTGGCCGACACCTCGGCAATTCGTTGACCACCCGCTCCGCCTTTGCGTGCTCCATGAAGCGCCGTGCTTGCACGGCATTGGAGTGAGGTTGCAATGAAACGCATGTTGTTCAATGCGACGCAGCAAGAAGAACTGCGCGTCGCCATTGTCGATGGTCAGAAACTGATCGATATCGACATCGAAACCGCCGGGCGCGAACAGCGCAAAGGCAATATCTACAAGGGTGTCATCACCCGCATCGAACCGTCGCTGGAAGCGTGCTTCGTCAACTACGGCGAAGAGCGGCACGGTTTTCTCCCCTTCAAGGAAGTCGCCCGCGCCTATTTCAAGGACGGTGTGGACGTGCGCGGCGCGCGCATCCAGGACGCCCTGTCTGAAGGCCAAGAGCTGATTGTCCAGGTTGAAAAGGAAGAGCGCGGCAACAAGGGCGCAGCCCTGACCACGTTCATTTCGCTGGCCGGTCGCTATCTGGTGCTGATGCCGAACAACCCGCGTGGCGGTGGCGTGTCGCGCCGCATCGAGGGCGAAGACCGCCAGGAACTGCGCGAGACGATGGCGCAACTGCAAGTGCCGGACGGCATGAGCATCATCGCCCGCACCGCCGGTATCGGCCGCTCGGCTGAAGAGCTGCAGTGGGACCTGAATTACCTGATGCAGCTGTGGAAGGCTGTTGATGGCGCCGCCGTCGACAACAAGGCCCCGCTGCTGATCTATCTCGAATCCAGCCTGGTCATTCGCGCGATTCGCGATTACTTCCAGCCGGATATCGGCGAAATCCTGATCGATACGGACGATATCTACGATCAGGCCCGCGCTTTCATGAGCGTGGTGATGCCCGACAACATGAATCGGGTGAAGAAATACCGCGACGACGTTCCCCTGTTCTCGCGCTTTCAGATCGAACACCAGATTGAATCGGCGTACTCGCGCATGGTCATGCTGCCCTCGGGCGGCGCCATTGTGATCGACCACACCGAGGCGCTGGTCGCCATCGACGTGAACTCGGCACGCGCCACCAAGGGCGCCGATATCGAGGAAACCGCGGCGCGCACCAACCTTGAAGCTGCCGACGAAATCGCTCGCCAGCTCCGCCTGCGTGACCTCGGTGGCCTGATCGTGATCGACTTCATCGACATGGAGTCGAGCAAGGCCCAGAAGGACGTCGAAACCCGCCTGAAAGACGCGCTGCGCCATGACCGCGCCCGCGTGCAGATGGGCAAGATCAGCCGTTTCGGCCTGATGGAACTGTCGCGTCAGCGCCTGCGTCCGTCGCTGTCGGAAGGTTCGCACGTCACTTGCCCGCGCTGTAACGGCACGGGCCATATTCGCGATACCGAATCCTCTGCCCTGCAGGTGCTGCGCATCATCCAGGAAGAGGCGATGAAGGAAAACACCGCCGCGATCCACTGCCAGGTGCCGGTGGAAGTGGCTGCGTTCCTGCTCAACGAGAAGCGCCCGGACATCAACTTGATCGAGACGCGCTTCAAGGTCAACGTGCTGCTGATCCCGAACAAGCATCTGGAGACGCCGCACTACAAGCTGGAGCGCCTGCGCCACGACGATCCGCGCCTGGACGACGACAAGGCCAGCTACAAGATGGCCGAAGAGGCCGCCAAGGAACTGGAAGCCGACACCGCCTACAGCACCCGCAAGGAAGCTGCCAAGCCGCGCCAGGAAGCCGCCGTCAAGGGCATCACGCCGGACCAACCGGCACCCGTGTCGGTGCCGCGCGCTGAGCGTCCGGCTCGTACTGAAGCCGCTCCGGCACCGCAGGCGCCGGCTCCGGTGCCCGCCCAGGGTGGTTTTGTTTCGTGGCTGAAATCGCTGTTTGGCGCCAAGCCGGCCGAGCCGGTGGTGGCAGCGCCCGTCGAAACGCCGAAGCAACGTGCTGAAGAAGGCAACCGCCAAGGCCGTGGCAATCGCCAGGACCGTGGTGGCCGTGGCCAGCGCGGCGAACGTGGTGAGCGCCAAAGTCAGGGCCAGAACGGCCGTGACGGCAACCGCCAGGGCCGTGAGCGCAACGAAGCCCGCGAAGGTCAGCAACAAGTCCAGCGTGAAGGTCAACGTGACGGTCAGCGCGGCAACCGTGATCGAAGCCGCCAGCCGGCCCAGGTCGAAGGCGCTGTTCGCGAGACGGCTGAAGCTCGTCAGCCGCAGCAAGGCCAGGAAGCGCGCGGCGAGGGTCAGAACCAGGGCCAAGGCCGCCGCGAGCGTGGTCAAGAACGCCGCGAGCGCCAGCCGCGTGAAGCCCGCGAGGGTCGTGAACCACGCGAGCCGCGTGAAAGCCGCAGCGAGCGCGACCAACAAGCCAAGGAAGCCGCAGCCGTGGCCACCGAAGCGCTGATCGACCAGACTGCCGCATCGCAAGTGCCGCAACCGCTGCTCGACACCGCTGCTCCGGCAGAAGGCGTCGTGGACGAAGGCGTGACTCCGGGCGCAGAGGGCAACGGTGAAGGTGAAGAGCGCCGCCGCCGTGGCCGCCGTGGCCGCAACCGCTATCGCCGCGACCGCGAAGGCGCGGAAGGCGTCCGTGCGGAAGGTGAAGGCGAAAACGAAGGCGCTGAAAGCGCAGACGAAGCCGTCGCCGAAATGCATGCCGAGCCGGTACTGCCCGCGACCGTGACCGTGACGGAACCGGTGCAGACGACATCGTTCGCACCGGTTGAGAACCCGGCTCCGGTGGTACACGAACCGGTGCATGCGGAAGCCGTCGCACCTGTGTCGGCCCTGCCGCAAGTGCAGCCCACGGAACCCGCCCTTGCAACCGCTGCCGCAGCGCCCGCCGCGGAAGCGCAGGCGCCTCAAGAGGCCATCGTGACGGCCTTTGCGGAAGTTCCGGCTCCGGTCAGCACGATCGCAAAGGCTTCGCCGTTGCCGATCGAGACGCTGCAGAGCGTGCTGGACAACGCCGGCATGACATGGGTCCACACTGACGGTCAGAAGCTGCGCGCCTCGCAGGAAGAAGCTGCGCGCACCGTTACGGCACCGCGCGTGCCGCGCGAGCGCAAGCCTCTGCCGCCGGTCCAGCACGGCCCGATGGTTTTGGTCGAAACCAACCGCCCGGCGGGTGGTGCAGACCAGCAGTAAGCAGCACACCGGCGGGTAACCGCCGGGGCAAACACTTGAGGGCGGCTTCGGCCGCCCTTTTTCCTGTGCGCGATATATCGAGTATGAGACCCCACCGCTCGCGCGGAACGGGGGCTGCGCTACACTCGAAGTTGTATCGAGTGCAACAGTCCCGCTTTGCGGATTGACGCACCGCACCACACCATGACCGAAACCGTCATCCCCCTCTACGATCTGCGTGATGGGCAGCACCATCGCGCCACGGTACCCAATGTCCCCAATGTGCTCCTGCCCGCAGAGGGCACTCTGAAGGACACGCGCGGTCGCCGGTTGCACGATCTGCGCATCTCGGTGACGGACCGCTGCAACTTCCGCTGCGTCTACTGCATGCCGAAGGACGTGTTCGACAAGGATTACCGCTTCCTGCGGCATTCCGAGCTGCTCTCGTTCGAAGAGATCGAACGCATGGCCCGGCTGTTTATCGAGCACGGCGTCGAGAAGATCCGCCTGACCGGCGGCGAGCCGCTGCTGCGCAAAGACATCGAACGCCTGGTCGAAATGCTCGCGCGCCTCACCACAGCCGAAGGCAAGCCGCTTGACCTGACGCTCACCACAAACGGCGCCCTGCTCGCACGCAAGGCGCAGTCGCTCAAGGATGCTGGCCTCAGTCGCGTGACCGTCAGCCTTGACGGCATCGACGATGCGACTTTCCGCCGCATGAACGACGTTGATTTCGCGGTGAGCGAAGTGCTGCACGGCATTGAAGTGGCGCAGAAGGTCGGCCTGGCACCGATCAAGGTCAACATGGTCGTCAAGAAGGGTGACAACGATGACCAGATTGTGCCGATGGCGCGTCACTTCCGCGGCAGCGGCATCATCGTCCGCTTTATCGAATACATGGACGTGGGAACGACCAACCACTGGGAAATGCGTTCTGTCGTGCCCTCGGCGGAGGTCATCAAGCGCTTGTCTGCGGAGTTTGCGATTGAACCCGTGTCGGCCAACTACAGCGGCGAGACCGCCGAGCGCTGGCGCTATGTCGATGGCACAGGGGAAATCGGTGTGATTTCCAGCGTGACGCAGGCCTTCTGCCACGATTGCACGCGCGCCCGGCTGTCGACCGAAGGCAAGCTGTATCTCTGCCTGTTCGCCACAGAAGGTTTCGACCTGCGCGCGCTACTGCGCGGCGGCGCGACCGATCTCGAACTCTCCAATGCGATCCGCTCGGTCTGGCAAGGCCGCGCCGACCGCTACTCCGAATTGCGTGCCAGCGGCGAGGCCCATCCGGCCGGCCGACGCATCGAAATGTCCTACATCGGCGGCTGAACCCGCCCGCATCCAACGACATGATTCCAACATCCGACATCACCGGCCTGATCCTGGCCGGCGGCCGGGGCAGCCGCATGGGCGGCGTCGACAAGGGCCTGCAGACGTTTCGTGGCGCGCCGATGGCGATGCACACGCTGTTGCGCCTGTCGCCGCAGGTCGGCCACATTCTGGTCAACGCCAATCGCAACCTCGCCGCGTACGAGTCGTTCGGCGTGCCGGTGGTGGCGGATTCGGTGCCGGACTTTGCCGGCCCCTTGGCGGGCATCCTGGCCGGGCTGGAGCAATGCCAGACGCGCTACCTGCTGACCGCGCCTTGCGATTCGCCGTTCGTGCCGACCGACCTCGCCGCCAAGCTCTCACAGGCAATGGACGAGGCCAACGCGCGCATCGCTATGCCGGTGACGATGGAGCCGGATGCGCAAGGTCAACCGCGCCGGCAAGTGCAGCCGGTATTCTGTTTGATCGATGCGTTGCTGGCCGACGACCTGATCGCCTATTTGCAAGGTGGTGGCCGCAAGATCGAAACCTGGACCGCGCGCCACCCCACGGTGGACGTGCTGTTTGACGACAGCACCGCCTTCGCCAATATCAATACGCTGGAAGAGTTGCACCAGCTGGCCGAGCGCCGCTAGAGCGCCAACGCCACCGATCCCTCATCGACGTCATGACCACCCTCGCCTCTGTCGTTTCGTGCCTGTCCGATTACGATCCGAACGCCCTGCCCGTCGCGCAAGCGCAAGCCATCATGCGCGACTTCGTGCAGCCCGTGAACGGCGTCGCCCGCGTGCCCATCCGCAGCGCGCTTGATCGCGTGCTGGCTGAAGACGTCCTGTCATCCATCGACGTGCCTGCGCACGACAACTCGGCGATGGATGGCTTTGCCTTTGCCAGCACGGAGCTGGCCGGCGATGCAGGCGAAGTCTCCTTGCGGGTGATCGGCACGGCGTACGCGGGTGTCGCCTTTGATGGTGCACCCAGCGCAGGCGAAGCCGTGCGCGTGATGACCGGTGCCGTCATGCCGGCGGGCTGCGATACGGTCATCCCGCAGGAATTCACGCAAGGCGATGCAGACACCGTCCGCTTTGCCCGCGATGCGGTGCGTGCCGGCGACAACCGTCGTCTGCGTGGTGAAGACCTCGCGCGAGGCAGCGCCGCGCTATCCGCCGGCCGTACCCTGCGCCCCGCCGACATCGGCCTGCTCGCCTCGCTTGGCATCGCCGAAGTTTCTGTGCGCCGCAAGCTGCGCGTGGCGTTCTTCTCCACCGGCGACGAGCTACGCTCCATTGGTGAACCGCTCGACGCCGGCTGCGTGTACGACTCCAACCGCTACACGCTCCACGGCATGCTCTCGCGCCTGGGCGTGGAACTGCTCGACATGGGCGTCGTACGCGATGACCCGGCAGCGCTCGAAGCCGCGTTCCGCACCGCCGCCGAAAATGCCGATGCGATCATCACTTCGGGCGGGGTCTCCGTCGGCGAAGCGGACTTCACCAAACAGATGATGGCCAAACTCGGCGACGTGACGTTCTGGAAGATCGCCATGCGCCCGGGCCGGCCGATGGCGTTCGGGCGCATCGCGTCAAATGGCCGCAGCGCTTTCCTTTTTGGCTTGCCGGGCAATCCGGTGGCAGTGATGGTGACGTTCTATCACTTCGTGCGCGGCGCGCTGCTGCGCATGATGGGCGCCACCGACGCCGGCGCACCCCTGGTGCCGGCCGTAAGCGCTACCCCGATCCGCAAGCGCCCCGGGCGCACGGAATATCAACGCGCAATCGCCGCCCTGAATGATCGCGGCCAGCTTGAAGTCCGCCTGACCGGCCAGCAAGGTTCGGGCGTCCTGCGTTCCATGAGTGAAGCAAATTGTTTCGTCGTGCTCGCCCACGAACAAGGCCAGGTCAACGCCGGCGACGCCGTGCAGATACTGCTGTTCGACGGCCTCGTCTGAACGGCGTGGCGACAGCGGCTCTTGTGCCGGCTGCAACACTGCATGCTGTCGGTTTTTTGCGTCACCTGCGGGCTGCGGGTATCGGCGCATCGGTCGATTCGCTACACTCTGCGCCAGTTTGATTGTTTCGGATTTGAGCTTGAGCACTGCCATGATGACCAAGGAGATTGCGTATCTTCACCCGGCCCACACCGCACGCGCGCTGGTGCTGGTGTATCTCTGTTTCTCGCTGCCGGTCGTAGGGCTGTTCTTCTTCGTCGGCTTCGTCCGTTACGGTGAACTGCCGACGATCGTCGTGCTCAGCGGCCTGATCCTCAATGCCTTGGTTGGTTTTGGTGCACTGTGGCTGGCCTGCCATGCCTACAACTGGGTCGCCGAGCGCTTTGGCGGTATCGAGATCTTATTGCGCGACGTGCCGGAAGAAGCCTGATCGCTTCTGCGCGGTCCAAGAAGAAGGGGCGGAAATATCCGCCCCTTTTCTTTTGCTGATGCCAACGTTCTATCCGGCCCTGCCCTATTCGGCCTCGGTTTCGTCGTCCTGGGGCACGGCAGTTTCCAGCCCCAGCACGCTCTGCGCGGAATCGCTCGGCAGCGCCTCCACCGCCTTGAGCTTGCGGTTCATCTGGCGTGTCCGCACCTCGGCCTGCTCGATGTTGCTGACGGCTCGCTCCAGCGTTTTCTTGGTCGCGGCCAGCACATCGCCGAATTTTCCGAACTCGCTCTTCACGGCTCCGAGCACTTGCCAGACTTCGCTGGAGCGCTTTTCCAGCGCCAGCGTTCGGAAGCCCATCTGCAGGCTGTTGAGGATGGCCGTAAGCGTGGTCGGACCCGCCACCGTTACGCGGAACTTGCGCTGCAACTCGTCGGTCAGGCCCGGGCGGCGCAGCACTTCAGCGTAGAGGCCCTCGGTCGGCAGGAAAAGGATGGCGAAGTCGGTCGTGGCCGGCGGCGCGATGTACTTCTCGTGGATGGTTTGCGCCTCTTTACGCACCGCGACTTCCAGCTCGCGGCTGGCGACGGCAGCGGCGTCGGCATCGGCACGTTCCTGTGCGTCGAGCAGGCGCTCGTATTGCTCTTTCGGGAACTTGGCGTCGATCGGCAGCCAGACCGTTGCATCGTGATCGGCATCGGTTTTGCCTGGCAGGCGTATGGCGAATTCCACGCGCGCGCCGGTGCCGTGCACGGTTTCGACGTTCTTGTCGTATTGCTCGGGCGTGAGCATCTGCTCGAGCAGCATCTCAAGCTGGACTTCGCCCCAGGTGCCGCGCGTCTTCACGTTGGTGAGCACCTTCTTCAGGTCGCCCACGCCTTGTGCCAGCGCCTGCATTTCGCCCAGGCCGCGATGCACTTGCTCCAGCCGATCCGACACCAGCTTGAACGATTCGCCAAGCCGCTGCTCCAGCGTGGCGTGCAGCTTTTCGTCGACGGTGCGGCGCATCTCGTCGAGCTTGGTCGCGTTGTTCGCTTCGATGTCCTTGAGCTTCTGTTCCAGCGTGGCGCGCACCTCAGCCAGGCGGCGCTCGTTGCCCTCACCCAATTGGGAGAGCTGCTGCTGCATCGTCTCGCCAAAGCGGCGCAGCGCGTTGCCCTGCTCTTCGCGTGCCTGCTGGGCTTGCTGCTGCAGGTTTTGGCGCACGGCCTCCAGCTGCTGCGTGTTCGTCTCAGTCAGTTTGGTGAGCTGCTGCGCAAACGTGTCGATCTGGTTGTTCTGCAGCGTGGCAACGCTGGTGAGCTGTGTCGCCAGCACCTGCTGGAATTGCCCCAGTTGCTGGGTGACGTCGCTGCGGCCGATGCGGGCGGTTTCAGCAATTTCGCCGCGCAGTTCGCGCTCGATGCGTTCGTTGCCGCGCGTGAGCTCCCGCATGAGCGCATCTTGCAGCGCCGCGAGCATCGGCGACACATCGTTCTCCGCCGGGCGAGACACGCCACGCCAGATCAACACACAGAGCACAGCCACCATGGCTACGCCCAGCAACGTCAGTAAAGCCAGCCAGTCCATATCAGCGTTCGGTCAGGAGGAGGCGCGCTGCGTGAGCGCGTCTGGGTTCAACAAGTTGGGCGGCTGCCCCGCGTGCGGGCCGAAGCCCAGTGCAGCAATCAGGTTATCGGCCGCCAGATTCGCCATGCCCAGGCGCGTGCCAACGGTGGCACTGGCAATGTGCGGCGTGAGCGCAACGTGCTCGGCCTCGAGCAACGCCGGATGCACCTTCGGTTCGCCCTCGTACACATCCAGGCCGGCCGCGAAGATGCGCTTGTCCGCCAGTGCCAGCGCCAACGCTGCGTCATCCACGATGCCGCCGCGCGCGAGATTGACCAGCGTAGCCGTCGGCTTCATCTGTGCCAGTTCAGCGGCGCCAATGGCGTGGTGGCTTTCCTTGGAATACGGCAGCACCAGCACGAGATGATCTGCCTGCTTCAACAAATCCTCCTTGCTGACATACGTGGCGCGCGTGTCCTGCTCGAGTTCAGGCGAAAGCCGGCTGCGGTTGTGATAGATCACGCGCATCGAGAAGCCGCTCGCGCGCCGAGCCAGCGCCTGGCCGATGCGGCCCATGCCGAGAATGCCCAGCGTGCTGCCATATACCTCGGCGCCGAGGAAGGCGTCGTAAGTCCAGCGCTTCCAATGCCCCTCGCGTAGCCAGCGTTCGGATTCGGACACACGGCGAGCGGCGGCCATCAGCAGAGCCCAGCCGAAGTCGGCGGTGGTCTCGGTCAGGATGTCGGGCGTGTTGGTAGCCAGGATGCCCGCGCGCGTCATCGCTGCGAGGTCAAAGTTGTTGTAGCCGACGGCCATGTTGCATACCGCGCGCAGCGTCGGCACGCGGCTGATCAGATCGGCGTTGATGGTGTCGGCGGCGTTGGACAGCAGGCCCACGCGACCCTGCAGACGCTCGGCCAGCGCTTCGGGCGGATAAACGACGTCCGCCTGGTTGTCGATCACGTCGAAGGTCTCGCGCAAGCGCTCAAGCACTTCGGGAAACATCGCGCGGGTGACAAGGATTCCGGGTTTCATACGTTCAGCACACGTTCGGTTAGCGGAAGAAGACGAAGGTCATCAGAACGAAAATCGGCACGAGAATGCAAACGGACCACAGCATGTACCCGAAGAAGCTCGGCATCTGCAGGCCGCGGCTTTCGGCGATGGCCTTGACCATCAGGTTGGGCGCGTTGCCAATGTAAGTGTTGGCGCCCATGAACACGGCTGCAGCGGAAATGGCGGCCAGTGTGGAGGCACCCTCGCTCATCAGCATGCGCGCGTCACCGCCTGCGGTGTTGAAGAACACCAGATACGTCGGCGCATTGTCGAGGAACGACGACAGCAACCCCGTCGCCCAGAAGTACATCGCGTTGTTCGGCTGGCCCGCGCTGTCATTGACGAGATGGACGATGCCTGCGAAAGGGCCGTCCACGCCGGCCTTGAGCATGGCGATCACCGGCCCGATCGTGATAAAGATGCCGGCGAAGAGCTTGGCGACTTCCAGGATGGGCTCCCAGTTGAACTCGTTGCCGGCGCGCGCGCTACGGGGCGTGAGCCACAGCGACAGCAGCGCGATGACGACAAGCCCGATGTCGCGCACTACGTTCTGCAGCAGCACCTCCGTGCCCATCACGTAGAAGACGATGCCGGGCTTCCACAGCCCGCTCATCAGCACGAGGCCGAGAATGCCTGCCAGCAGCACAAAGTTGACGTTGCCCTCGAAGCGTAGCGGGCCTGCATCATCCGGCGTGGCGTCGGTGATGTTGGGCAGCTCTTCCTTGCCCGTGTGATAGAGATAGCTATCAATGACGAAGAAGATCGCCAGCAGCAGCACCCACATCGCGAGCGTCTGCCGCCACAGATGTTGCGTGGTCCAGAAGAAATCAACGCCCTGCAGGAAGCCGAGGAATAGCGGCGGATCGCCCAGCGGCGTAAGCGCTCCGCCGGCGTTGGCTACCAGAAAGATGAAGAACACGACGACGTGTGCGCGATGCCGGCGCGCTTCGTTGGCGCGCAGCAATGGCCGGATCAGCAGCATGGCTGCGCCGGTCGTGCCCATGATGCTGGCCAGAGCCGTGCCAAGTGCGATCAAGCCGGTATTGAGCTTTGGGGTGCCGTGCAGGTTGCCGCGAATGCAGATGCCGCCTGCGACAACGTACAAAGCGGCGATCAGCGCGATAAAGGGAATGTACTCAGCAAGGGCGGCATGATTGACGGAAGCGATGGCCGCGTCAGAACCGAACACGATCCCGAACGGCACCAGAAGCGCCAACGCCCACCCCGCCGCGATCTTGCCGTAATGGTCGTGCCATAGCTTGGGCACGACGAGCGGCGCAATGGCAATCGAGAGCAGGATGCCCGCAAACGGCACACCCCATAACAGGTGCAACTCAGCACCGTTTACATCAGCGGCGCGCGCCAGGCCACAGACAAACAGGAAGACAAGGGGCCAGAGGCGTTTCACGTAGGCGTTCTCCTAATCGCGGGCGCACACCGCAAACGCAGCTGCACCACACAAACAAAGACGCCAGTGTAAACGCCCGAGGTCTATCGACCCTAAACATCCACAGAGGTTTGATGGGGCAAGGCGCCCCCGAACGTTGCCTCAGGCAGCCGTCACCACGATCACGTGTACGCGATACGGCCCATGTGCACCGAGCACGATCGTCTGCTCGATATCGCCCGTGCGCGAAGGCCCGCTGATGACGTTGGTGGCGCGCGGCAGCTCGCCCCGCTCCGCACGCATCAGCGTATAGGCGTCTTCCAGATTGGCGACGATGCGCGACTGCGGCACCACGGCGATATGCGTCTCGGGCAGCAGCGCCGTGGAGGCGACATTCTCCGGCCCCGACAGCAGCATCAGCGAGCCCGTCTCGGCAATCGCGCAGAAGCAACCCGTAATGCCGACGAGATCGCCGTGTTCCTGATCGGCTTGCGCTTCACGGACAGGCGGACGGAATTGGATATCGATGCCGGCGGCCGTCCAGTCGAGGGATTGCAACGTCGTCCAGGCCACCGCCTGCGGCTTAAGGCTAAGGCCGGCCAAGTAGCGGGCCACAGCGCCCGGCACGTCGGATAGCGCGTCCACCGTATCCAGCGTGGAGGCCATCTTCAGAGCCTGCTCGGCGAAATACGCGGCGAGATCTTCGGGCACTGGCGGACGCGGGCCGGCGGGATGCCGCGCGAGATAATCCGCCACGGCGTCGCGCTCACCCTGTGTCGGTTTCGCGGGACGATGCTGCGCATTGCGGATGCGCGCAAAGATGGCATCGCGTGCACGGCTGGTGTCGAGCGGGTCGACGGGGGTGTCCGGTTGTGATTCCATGGCGGCTCCGAAAGATCGGTCGATTATACGAGCCGCTTTGAGCGCGATCGGCCAACGCCGTTGAAACTTATTCGGCGCTGGCGTGAGCCTTATTGCACGCCGAACACTTGCTTCAGATACGTGAGGTAGGCCGGATCGTCGCACATGGTCTTCTCCGGTGCGTCCGACAGTTTGGCCACCGGTTGGCCGTTGCAGCGGACCATCTTGATGACGATCTGAAGCGGCGTATAGCCCAGGTCGTTGGTCAGGTTGGTTCCCACGCCAAAGGCCAGCTTGCAGCGGCCGTGGAAACGCTCATACAGGCCGATGACCTTGGGCATGTCGAGACTGTCGGAGAAGATCAGCGCCTTGGACTTCGGCTCGGCGCGCATGTCCTCGTAATGCTTGAGCATGCGCTCGCCCCACTCGAACGGGTCGCCAGAATCGTGTCGAACGCCGTCAAAGAGCTTGCAGAAAAACATGTCGAAGTCGCGCAGGAAGGCGTCGAAGCCGTAGGTATCCGACAGTGCGATACCGAGATCGCCGCGATATTCCTTGGCCCAGGTTTCCAGCGCAAAGGTCTGGGAATCGCGCAGGCGCGGACCGAGTGCCTGACAGGCTTGCAGGTACTCATGCGCCATGGTGCCAAGCGGCGTCATGCCGTGCTTCATGGCGAAGTAGACGTTGCTGGTGCCCGCGTACTGGGCGCCGAGCTGCGCACACGCCTCCAGCAGCACATGCTCGTGCCAGGTGTGCGAGAAGCGGCGGCGGGTACCGTAATCGGCAATGCGGCAGTCTTCCAGGCCGGGGCGCTTGAGCGACGCCAGCTTGTCGGTCAGGCGGCGTTTGCCCTCCTCCCACTGCGGGTGCGTCTGCGTCCGGCTGAAGAACACCTCGTTGACGATGGCCAGGACCGGCACCTCGAACATGATCGTGTGCAGCCACGGCCCCGCGATGACGATCTCGATCTGTCCATCGTTGCTGGGCGCCTGACGCACGTCGATGTACTTCTCGTTGAGATGGAACAGGCCGAGAAAATCGACGAAATCGCTCTTGATGAAGCGCATCCCGCGCAGGTAATCGAGCTCCGCATCGGTAAAGCGCAGGGTGCAGAGATGGCGGATTTCCGCGCGAATCTCGTCAATGAACGGCACCAGATCGACGCCCGCGTTGCGGCACTTGAACCGGTATTCGACGTGCGCGCCAGGAAAGTGATGCAGCACCACCTGCATCATCGTGAATTTGTACAGATCGGTATCGAGCAGCGAGCGGATGATCATCGGACGGCGCCAAAAGCCATATGAACTGGCCGTCATGCTAACCGAAGCCACGCGGCACGCCTGCGGCAGTCACACAAATCCCGGTACACGGCCCGGAAAATGGCCGTTTTGGGGTTCCAACCGGACGGGAAACCCCTTGATTCCGCTATAATTTCCGGTTTCCGATCGGATTTTTGCACCATGGAAGCAGAACGCCTCAATGCCGTCCAGAACACGTTGGCCGACCTGAAGTCGCGCGCCGACGACCTTCGGAGGTATCTTTGACTACGACGTCAAATCTGAACGTCTAGTTGAAGTCGATAAAGAACTCGAAAACCCCGAGGTCTGGAACGATCCCAAACGCGCCCAGGAACTGGGCCGCGAGAAGAAGTCGCTTGAAACCGTCGTGCTGGCGCTGACCAAGCTCGACGAAGACCTCACCGGCGGCGCCGAGCTGTTCGAGCTGGCCCGCGAAGAGGGCGACGACGACACCATCGAAGCCATCGAGGCTGACACCGCGGGCATGCGCGCCATTGTCGAAGACATGGAATTCCGCCGCATGTTCTCCGGCCCGATGGATGCAGCCAACTGCTTTATCGACATCCAGGCCGGCGCCGGCGGCACCGAAGCGTGCGACTGGGCGTCGATGCTGCTGCGCCAGTACCTGAAGTACTGCGAGCGCAAGGGCTTCAAGACCGAAGTGCTGGAAGAGTCCGAAGGCGACGTGGCCGGCATCAAGAGCGCATCGATCAAGGTCGAGGGCGAATACGCCTTTGGCTTCCTGCGCACCGAAACGGGCGTGCACCGCCTGGTGCGCAAGTCGCCCTTCGACTCGGCAGGCGGGCGCCACACGTCGTTCTCGTCGATCTTCGTGTATCCGGAAGTCGATGATTCGATCGAGATCGAGGTCAATCCGGCGGATCTGCGTGTCGATACGTACCGCGCTTCGGGCGCGGGCGGTCAGCACATCAACAAGACGGATTCGGCCGTGCGGATCACGCACATCCCGACCGGCATCGTCGTGCAGTGCCAGAACGACCGCTCGCAGCACCGCAACCGCGCCGAGGCGATGACGATGCTGAAGTCGCGTTTGTACGAGCACGAACTGCGCAAACGTCAGGCCGCTGCCGACGCACAGGAAGCGGCGAAGACGGACGTGGGCTGGGGCCATCAGATCCGCTCGTATGTGCTGGACCAAAGCCGCATCAAGGATCTGCGCACCAACGTGGAAATCTCCAACACGCAGAAGGTGCTGGACGGCGACCTCGACCCGTTTATTCAGGCCAGCCTGAAGCAGGGCGTCTGATCCGAGCCAAACCAGAGCGACTGCCATGTCTGACACGTCCCTGTTCATCCTGACCGGTGCCTCGCGTGGCCTGGGCGCCGCGCTGGCCCAGGCGCTGATGCAGCCCGGTCGCCGCCTCATCTGCGTGGCACGCGGCGATAACGCTGAATTGCGCGCGCAGGCGGCCGCCGCCGGCGTGACGCTCGACTGGCACCAGGTCGACCTGTCCGACGCGCATGCCGCCGAGGCCTGGATGACCAAGACGCTTGCCGCCCTGCCCGCTTTTGCCAACGTGACGCTGGTGCTCAACGCCGGCGCGGTCGAGCCGATCGGTACCATCGGCACATTGCGCGCCGATACGCTGCTGCCGCACCTGCAACTGAACCTGGCCGGCCCGATGGCGCTGACCGCTGCCCTGCTGCGCGGCACCTCCGAGTGGAACGCCCAGCGCCGCGTGCTGGCGATCTCGTCTGGCGCGGCACGCCGCCCGATCGCTGGCTGGGCCGCGTATTGCACCGGCAAGGCGGGGCTGGACATGTTCGTGCGCGCCATCAACGCCGATGGCGACGCCAGCGTGCGCGCCGTGGCGCTGGCCCCGGGCGTGATCGACACCGACATGCAACGCACCATCCGTGGCGCCGACTTTGCCGGCGTGCAGCGCTTCCGCGATCTGCACGCGCATGGCGAGCTGGTCTCGCCGCAAGACGCCGCCACGCGCATCGCCGCCTATCTCGTCCGCCCCGATTTTGGCGCGACCGAGCTGGACGACCTGCGCAACATCGCCTGAACCGACATTTCTCTCCTCACCATCATGACCGAACAGAACAACCCGGCCGAATCGAACACCGCGGCCGCCGTGCCGGCGCAGGACGACAACAAGATCATCGCCGAGCGCCGCGAGAAACTGGCAGAGATCCGCCAGCAAGGCGTCGCGTTCCCCAATGATTTTCGCCCGACGCACCATGCCGGTGATCTGCAAGCCAAGTACCGCGAGCTGGAGCAGGCTGCTCTGGAAGCCGAACCGGTGCAGGTGGCCGTTGCTGGCCGCATGATGCTCAAGCGCGTGATGGGCAAGGCCAGCTTTGCCACCGTGCAGGACGCCACCGACCGCATCCAGTTCTATATCAGCCGCGACGCCGTGGGCGAAGACGTCTACGCCAGCTTCAAGAAGTGGGACTTGGGCGATATCGTGGCCGCACGCGGCACGCTGATGAAGACGAAGACCGGCGAACTGTCGGTGGCTGTGACGGAACTGCGCCTGCTCTCTAAAAGCCTGCGCCCGCTGCCGGGTGATTACTACGGTCTGGCCGACCAAGAACAGAAGTACCGCCAGCGCTACGTAGACCTGATCGTCTCGAAGGAAACGCGCGACACGTTCCGCGCCCGCACCAAGGCCATGGCTTCGCTGCGCAACTTCATGGCCGGCAACGGTTTCATGGAAGTCGAGACGCCGATGCTGCATCCGATTCCGGGCGGCGCGGCAGCCAAGCCGTTCATCACGCACCACAACGCGCTGGACATGCAGATGTTCCTGCGCATCGCGCCAGAGCTGTATCTCAAGCGCCTGATCGTGGGCGGTTTCGAGCGCGTGTACGAAATCAATCGCAATTTCCGTAACGAGGGCGTGTCGCCACGACACAACCCCGAGTTCACGATGATGGAGTTCTACGCGGCCTACACGGACTACCGCTGGCTGATGGACTTCACCGAACAGCTGATCCGCCAAGCCGCCATCGACGCCTCGGGCACCGCCACGCTCACTTACCAGGGCCGCGAGCTGGATCTGGCCAAGCCGTTCCATCGCCTGACCATCTGCCAGGCAATCCAGAAGTACGCGCCGCAATACACCGACGCGCAACTGGCGGATGTCGACTTCCTGCGCGCCGAGCTGAAGAAGTTCAAGATCGACACCAACGCGCCGCAATTCCTGAACGCTGGCGTGGGCACGTTGCAGCTCGTGCTGTTTGAAGAAACCGCCGAATCGCAGTTGTGGGAGCCCACGTTCATCATCGACTATCCGGTCGAAGTGTCGCCGCTGGCACGCGGCTCCGACACGCTGCCTGGCATCACCGAGCGCTTCGAGCTGTTCATCACCGGCCGCGAAATCGCCAACGGCTTCTCCGAGCTGAATGATCCGGAAGACCAGGCTGAGCGCTTCCGCAAGCAGGTCGAGCAGAAGGACGCCGGCGACGAAGAGGCCATGTTCTATGACGCCGACTACATCCGCGCGTTGGAATACGGCATGCCCCCGACCGGCGGCTGCGGCATCGGCATCGACCGTCTGGTGATGCTGCTCACGGATAGCCCGAATATTCGCGACGTGATCCTTTTCCCGCACCTGCGCCGCGAAGACTGATCGGCTCGGTCCTCCACCTCAAAAAACGCTCCTTCGGGAGCGTTTTTTTATTGCCCGCGCGGGCGCAAATCCTGCGCCTACCCCGCTATTTGTAACATCGCCCCGTTTTGACAATCTGCATCAAATCTTGCCAACCCATTGATTTTAAATAGAAAAATTGAAGTACAGATGCTTACAAATTAAAACGGCATCCGTTTGGGCGATGGACCACACTGTGATCATCGAAGGCCGAACCCCGAACCAATCACGGGCCGCAGGAGAACGAAGATGAACAACAACATCCAACCGAACCAAGGTCAGCAATATGGTGGCACGTCGCCGGGTCAAGTCCCGTCGTCGCCGCGACGCATGCATCCCCTGATGACGACGGCCGCCGTGGCCGTGATCATCGCCAGCCTGACTGCGGTGGCCGCCATTACCGGCGTGCTGCCCACCTCCAAGGCTACACAGGGCAGCACTGACCCGAACGTCGCTGCGCAATCAGCCGCGGCAATGCCGGGCGCTTCGGCCCCGATGGCGTTGGCTGCGCCGGGCCAGACAACGCAGCCGAATCAGGCCGCTCCGTATCCGGCACAAAACGTGGCGCCCGCTCCGGCGCGCGCCCGAGAGCCGTCTTACGCTGAACGTGCACCTTCGCCCAGCCCGAGCTATGCGCAAACACAGCCCCGCCAGTCGGCCAGCCCGTATGCCGGCCATGTGACGTCAGTCACCCCGATTACCACGCAAGGCAAGGAAACGGGCCTCGGCATGATCGGTGGCGCTGTGGTGGGCGGGTTGCTCGGTAACCAGATTGGCCGCGGCAATGGCCGTACGCTGGCGACAGTCGGCGGCGCGGTGGCAGGCGGTTATGGTGGCCATGTGGCGGAGAACTACTACAGCCGCGACACCCAATACCGCGTGAACGTGCGCATGGACAACGGTACAAACCGTAGCTTCACGTACAAGGCTGCGCCGGGCTTCCAGGCAGGCGAGCGCGTGCATATCGAGAACGGTACGCTGGTGGCTGGCTAACCCGGCATCGCCTTCGCACCAAAGAAAAACCGGCCTTCGGGGCCGGTTTTTTTATGCGTACGCATTTTAGCGCTACGTGCTTATTCCGCTTCGTCGATCCAGGCTTGCTGGATGGCCTCGAGAAACTTCTCGCCGCCACGCTTATGGTCGTCATCAAAGCCTTCCAGCGTGACAACCTTGTTATGCAAGTCGACGAAGTTCAGCCGCGTCGGATCGACGTCGGGGTACTTGTCGTACAGCGCTTCCGCGATCTGCTGGATGTCGTTCCATTTCATGATGGGCTCCCTCCTCCGCTGGCCACTCGGCTCAGTGGTTTTCCTTGGCGTGGTTGATCGTGTATTTCGGAATCTCGACGGTCAAGTCGGTATCCGCCACCTTGGCCTGGCACGATAGGCGCGAGTTCGGCTCCAGGCCCCAAGCCTTGTCGAGCAAATCTTCTTCCTTCTCGCTCGCCTCATCCAGCGAATTGAAGCCTTCGCGCACGATCACGTGGCAGGTCGTGCAAGCACACGACTTCTCGCAGGCGTGCTCGATCTCGATGTCGGCGCCCAGCAGCGCATCGCAGATGGTCGTGCCGGACTTGGCTTCGATCACGGCCCCTTCCGGGCAGTATTCGACGTGAGGAAGGACGACGATTTGTGGCATGAAGAAACTCGTTCGATAAGTGTGTTTTGGGAGATGCGATCGGCGATCAGCCGAGCTCCTCGATACGTTTGCCGGCAAGCGCCTTCCGGATGCCGCGATCCATACGGCGCGCGGCGAATTCGTCAGTGCCGTGCGACAGGGCATCCACGGCGTCCTTGATGGCGCGGTGGTCTTCGCCCTGCATGGTGGCGCGTAGCGCGGCAATTTCGGTGTCGATGGCGGCGCGCTCCTCCGGCGATAGCAGATCGCCATCGGCCGCCAGCGCTTGCGACAGCGCCTCAAGCAAGCGCTCGCCTTCAACGCGCTCTTCCGCCAGCGCACGACGGCGCATGTCGTCTTCGGCGGATTGAAAACCTTCCTTCAGCATGCGGGCGACATCGTCATCGCCCAGACCGTACGACGGCTTCACGGCAATCGCCGCTTCCACGCCCGACACCGTTTCGCGTGCCGACACGGACAGCAAACCGTCAGCGTCCACCTGATACGTCACGCGAATGCGTGCGGCGCCGGCCACCATCGGCGGGATGCCGCGCAACTCGAAACGCGCCAGCGATCGGCAATCGCTCGCCAGTTCGCGCTCGCCCTGCAGCACGTGGATCGCCATGGCCGTCTGGCCGTCTTTGAACGTGGTGAATTCCTGCGCGCGCGCGACGGGAATCGTGCTGTTACGCGGGATGATCTTCTCGACCAGGCCGCCCATCGTCTCGACGCCCAGCGACAGCGGGATCACGTCGAGCAGCAGCCAGTCTTCACCCGGCGCACGGTTACCGGCCAGCAGGTTGGCCTGCATGGCCGCACCAATGGCGACCACCTGGTCGGGATCGAGATTCGTGAGCGGCGTCTGGCCAAACAGTTGGCCAACGGCACGGCGGATGATCGGCATGCGCGTCGCACCACCGACCAGCACAACGCCCTTCACTTCTTCGACCGTCACGCCCGCATCGCGCAACGCGCGGCGCACCGGCGACAGCGTCTTCTGCACGAGATTGGCGGTCAGTTCGGCAAAGGTTTCGGCGGTCAACACGAGATGCACGGTCTCGCCGGTGGAAAGCATCGCGTCAATCTCGGTGCTGTCGGCGGTCGAGAGCCATTCCTTGGCGGCGCGTGCCTTGTTCAGCAGCAGGCGTGTGTCTTCGGCCGAGAGCGGCTGCAGGCCGGCTTGCTCGACGATCCAGCACACGACGCGCTGGTCGAAATCGTCACCGCCGAGCGCGGAGTCACCGCCCGTCGACATCACCTCGAACACGCCCTTGGTGAGCTTGAGCACCGAGATGTCGAACGTACCGCCGCCCAGGTCGTAGACGGCGTAAATGCCTTCGGCGGCGTTGTCCAGGCCGTAGGCGATGGCGGCTGCGGTCGGCTCGTTCAGCAGGCGCAGCACGTTGAGCCCGGCCAGCTTGGCGGCGTCCTTGGTGGCTTGGCGCTGTGCGTCGTCAAAGTACGCCGGGACGGTAATGACGGCACCAACAAGTTCGTCGCCGAGCGTATCTTCGGCACGTTGGCGCAGCGTGGCGAGAATCTCCGCAGATACTTCCACCGGGCTCTTCACGCCGGCTACGGTCTTCAGTTGGACCATGCCGGGCGCGTCGACAAAGTCGTACGGCGTGTTCTCAATGTGAGCGACGTCCTTCAGGCCGCGCCCCATGAAACGCTTGACCGAGATGATGGTGTTCTTCGGGTCACGCACGGCTTCCGCCTGGGCCTTGTAACCGATGTGCGCACCGCCTGTTGGGAGATAACGCACGACGGAGGGCAGCAGCGGGCGACCCTGATCATCGGGCAGCACTTCCGGCACGCTGCTGCGCACGGAGGCCACCAGCGAGTTGGTCGTGCCCAGGTCGATGCCCACCGCCAGACGGCGCTGGTGCGGTGCGGGCGATTCGCCAGGTTCGGAAATCTGCAGTAAAGCCATGGGGATGTCTCGATTGCGCGGATGGGCTGCCTGCCGGGGCAAACCCAACATTGTCGCAAATTCTGGGTTCTAGTCGTCCAGCCGGTCGATGGCCTCGGCGGTGTCGCGTTCGATCTTTTCGATGAACATCAATTGGCGCACGGCATCGGCCGCCGCCGCGGTGTTGCCATCGCCGCCGAGCAGGCCGGACAGTGCCTGATAACGCGCACGTTTTTCCTTGCGCAGCATGGTCAGCAAATCGTCCAGCGCATCCACCTCGCGCTCGGCCTTGGCGTCGCCGAGCGTTTCGCGCCATTCCATTTGCTGCATCAGGAACGCGGGCGGCATAGCCGTGTTGTTCTCCGCCTGCACGTCAATACCACGCAGGTGCAATAGATACGTCGCCCGTTTGAGCGGATCACGCAGCGTCTGATACGCCTCGTTGGCGCGCGTGGCCCATTGCATGGCGACGCGGCGTTCGGCATCGCCCGCATGGGCATAACGATCGGGATGCGCCTGCGACTGCACGGTGCGATAGGCAGCGTTCAGCGCGTCGTCGTCGACCTCGAAGTGCTCGGGCAGACCGAAGAGGGAAAAATGCGTCGTGTGTGCGGACAAACCGGAATTCATGAATAAAAAAAGCGGCCGCGCCGCCTCGTGTTCCTTCGTGTTCCTTATTCGACCGGTTCACCCCGATCGCACTTCAGGCACTCCACAACCACGCCGATCTTGCTGGCGCGCCCGGCTTCGGTTTCGGTCCAGGGCCGCAACTGCCAGGGCGGATCGTGGCGCATATGCTGCCCGTGTCCGCAAGCGAGACGGGCGACCCAGTGGCCCTCCTCGTCCCGCTCGAAACCGACAATCGCTTGCTTCAACGCGCCCCGCTCACACGCGGAACGACTCGCCGCAGCCGCATTCGTCCTTCACGTTCGGGTTATTGAAGCGGAAACCTTCATTCAACCCTTCGCGCGCGTAGTCCAATTCGGTACCGTCGATGTACGGCAAGCTCTTCGGATCGACGATCACCTTGACGCCGTTGGATTCGAAGACCTCGTCTTCGGCGGCAATCTCATCTGCATATTCGAGCTTGTATGCCAGGCCCGAACAGCCCGTGGTCTTCACGCCCACGCGCAAGCCCACGCCTTTGCCACGGCGGGTGAGGTAGCGAGAAACGTGCTGCGCGGCCTTGTCGGTCAGGGTGATCATGCTGCGTCCTTTCTATCCAAACCGGCTCAAGCAGCCTTCTGCTCGGCCGAGCCGTGCTTTTCCTTGTAGTCGGCCACGGCCGCCTTGATGGCGTCTTCGGCCAGGATCGAGCAGTGGATCTTCACCGGCGGCAAGGCCAGCTCTTCAGCGATGGCCGTGTTGCGGATCTCCAGCGCTTGGTCCAGCGTCTTGCCCTTCACCCATTCCGTCACCAGCGACGACGAAGCGATGGCCGAGCCGCAGCCGTAGGTCTTGAACTTGGCGTCTTCGATCACGCCCTGCTCGTTGACCTTGATCTGCAGCTTCATCACGTCGCCGCAAGCCGGCGCGCCGACCATGCCGGTACCGACCGTGTCGTCGCCCTTCTCGAACGAACCGACGTTGCGCGGGTTTTCGTAATGGTCCAGAACTTGGTTGCTGTAAGACATTTCACACCTCTTTCAATCGTTGGCTGGCGCGGGGGCGCCGTTGTTCTCAAACGCCGCGCTTAGTGCGCCGCCCATTGAATGCTGTTCAGATCCACGCCGTCCTTGTACATCTCCCACAGCGGAGACAGGTCGCGCAGCTTGCCGATCTTGTTCTTGAGCAGTTCGACCACGTAGTCCACTTCTTCTTCCGTGGTGAAGCGGCCGACCGTGAAGCGGATCGAGCTGTGCGCCAGTTCGTCGTTGCGGCCAAGCGCACGCAGCACGTACGAAGGTTCTAGCGATGCCGACGTACAGGCCGAGCCCGACGACACGGCAACGTCCTTGATGGCCATGATCAGCGACTCGCCTTCGACAAAGTTGAAGCTGATGTTGAGGTTGTGCGGTACACGGGCTTCCATATCGCCGTTCACATACACCTCTTCCATCGTGTTCAGGCCGCGATAAAGGCGATCACGCAGCATGCGGATGCGCTCGTTCTCGGTCGCCATTTCTTCCTTGGCGATGCGGAAGGCCTCGCCCATGCCCACAATCTGGTGCGTCGCAAGCGTGCCCGAACGCATGCCGCGCTCGTGGCCACCGCCGTGCATCTGCGCTTCGATGCGGATACGCGGCTTGCGACGCACATACAGCGCGCCGATGCCCTTCGGCCCATACGTCTTGTGGGCCGAGAACGACATCAGGTCGACCTTCAGCTTCTGCAGGTCGATGCCCACCTTGCCCGTGGCCTGCGCGGCATCAACGTGGAAGATCACGCCCTTTTCGCGGCAGATCTCGCCCAACTGCTCGATGTCCTGAACCACGCCGATTTCGTTGTTCACCATCATCACCGACGCGAGAATGGTGTCGGGGCGGATGGCTTGCTTGAAGACTTCGATATCGATCAGGCCATTGTCCTTCACGTCCAGATACGTCACCTCGAAGCCCTGGCGCTCCAGCTCACGCGTCGTGTCCAGCACAGCCTTGTGCTCGGTCTTGACGGTGATGATGTGCTTGCCCTTGCTGCTGTAGAAGTTGGCAGCGCCCTTGATCGCCAGATTGTCGGATTCGGTGGCGCCGGACGTCCAGACGATTTCACGCGGGTCGGCATTCACCAGCGCGGCAACCTGCTCGCGCGCGGTCTCGACCGCCTTTTCGGCTTCCCAACCAAACGGGTGGCTGCGCGAGGCAGGATTGCCAAAGCTCTCGCGCAGGTATGGGATCATCTTGTCGACCACGCGCGGATCCACCGGCGTCGTCGCGGAATAGTCCATGTAGATGGGAAGATGCGGGGTGCTCATATCTTGTCTGCCTTGTGTGGGGGGCGATGTTCTTGTGTGGGGCTGGCGTCGTGGCCGGCCTCACGCCGGCGCAATCACGACTGCGCCAGACTGAAAACGGAGTTGACCAGCGGCGCGCGCTTGACGGGCTCGGCAGCCACTGACGTCACGGCCGGCGCATCAGCGGTACGGGCGCGTGCCGGCGCACGTTCGCGGCGAGCAGGACGCGCTTCACGCATGTCCTGGATCACTTCGGGCTGACGTTCGCGTTGCTGATCGACCAGATTCTGCAGCGACACTGAATCGAGATACTCGACCATCTTCTGATTGAGCGTGGCCCACAGGTCGTGCGTCATGCAGCGGCCCGTGTGACCGCCGACATGCTCTTCGCCGCCGCAGTTGCCCTTGCCGCCACATTGGGTGGCATCCAGCGGCTCATCCACGGCGATGATGATGTCGGCAACGGTGACGTCGTCGGCACGGCGTGCGAGGCTGTAGCCGCCGCCCGGACCGCGCACGCTTTCCACGATTTCGTGGCGGCGCAGTTTGCCGAACAGCTGCTCCAGATACGACAGCGAAATCTTCTGACGCTGGCTGATGCCAGCCAGCGTGACCGGACCCTGCTCTTGGCGCAGCGCCAAGTCAATCATGGCGGTGACCGCGAAGCGGCCTTTGGTGGTCAATCTCATGGCGTCGGGGAAATACCTGATCGTTTTGCTCAAGTATAAAGGAACCCGACAAAATCGGTCAACTAAGGTGTCGGGGGATTCCGCGTCGCAGCAAGGGGATTTGCAGAGCCCGAAAACCGGGATGGCCACGCGGCAGGCCGTATTGTGGACTAAAACAATCAACCACGTTCGATAGGGCTATCACACCACTCCCGCAACGCAACTCGCGAGGCCGTCGCGAAGGCGCCGTCACTGCGGGTTTTTCCTTATGCGGTGAAAAGCGCAATTTGATTGACTTCTGTTACGCGGTAGCCGAGACTGTCAGATACGCAAACGTTTGCGAAGAGCGAGGCGCGATTGCCCTTAGGAATGCCTTACGGCATGAAGCGGCAACGACGCCCGCATCCCAACCGCCCAGATAGGCCTCTTCCTGGAGGAGACACCATGGATATCCGCCGTCGCCGCGCCCTGCAACTTGGCGCGGGCTCTGCCGTAGCTGCTGCTCTGCCCTTCCCGTTTTCGCTGGCGTACGCGGCCAATCGGCCGCCCAAAGTGGCGCTGGTCATGAAGTCGCTCGCCAACGAGTTCTTCCTGACCATGGAGAACGGCGCCCGCAAGCATCAGAAGGACCACGCGTCGGAGTACTCGCTGCTGACCAACGGCATTCGCGACGAAACCGACACCGCCGGCCAGATCCGCCTGGTCGAGCAGATGATCGTCGCGCGTGTGGATGCGCTGGTGCTGGCGCCAGCCGACTCCAAGGCGTTGGTACCGGTCGTCAAGAAAGCGGTGGACGCGGGCATTCTCGTCATCAACATCGACAACCGGCTAGACCCGGCGGCGCTAAAAGAGAAAGGGCTCAATGTGCCTTTCGTGGGGCCGGACAACCGCAAGGGTGCGCGACTCGTGGGCGACTTCGTTGCCAAGTCGCTTAAGCCGGGCGATGCCGTGGGCATTATCGAAGGCATTCCGACCACGACAAACGCCCAGCAGCGCACCGCCGGCTTCAAGGATGCGGCCGAAGCCGCCAAGCTGAAGATCGCCGGGGTGCAATCGGGCGAATGGGAAATCGATAAGGGCAACAAGGTGGCGGCCGCCATGCTGCGCTCGGAGCCTGACCTGAAGGCGCTGCTGTGCGGCAACGACAACATGGCCATCGGCGCCGTGTCGGCGGTGCGCGCGGCGGGCAAGCTGGGCAAGGTGCTGATTGGCGGCTACGACAACATCGACGCCATCAAGGCCATGCTGGCGGATGGGCGTGTCGTTGCCACGGCGGATCAGCACGCCGATCAGCAAGCCGTCTACGGCATCGAGACCGCCCTGAAGGCGCTAGCCGCCAAGACGCCGCAGGCGAAGCTGTCGGGTGTCGTCGAGACACCAGTCAACCTCGTCACGCGCACGTAACGCGCCAGACAGGCAAGCCGCCGCCAGCCATGTCTGCCGCCGCTCACGAACCGCGCCCGCCGCTGCTGCGCGTCTCCGCCGTCAGCAAGCACTACGCCGCCCCCGTGCTGCGAGACATCGATCTCGACGTGCACGCGGGCGAGGTGCTTGCGCTCACGGGGGAGAACGGCGCCGGCAAGAGCACGCTTTCCAAGATCCTCTGCGGACTGGAGACGGCGACTTCCGGGTCGATGACGCTGGCCGGCACGCTGTACGCACCCGATTCGCGCAGCGCAGCCGAAGCGCTAGGCGTGCGCATGGTGCTGCAGGAACTGAGCATGGTGCCGACGCTGACGGTGGCCGAAAACCTGTTCCTGGGCGACCTCCCCCAGCGGTTCGGTTTTGTGGATCGTTCCGCGTTGCGCCATCGAGCCGAACAGGCGCTCGCGCGCGTCGGCCTGGACCTCGATCCGTGGACGCCCGTCCAGACGCTCGGCATCGGCCACCGGCAGATGATCGAGATTGCCCGAGCGCTGGCGAGCGCATGCCGTCTGCTGATCCTCGACGAGCCGACGGCGATGCTGAGCGCGCACGAGAGCGCCACGCTGTTCGAGCGCATCGACGCGCTGCGCCGCGAAGGCGTGGCGATCATCTACATCTCCCACCGCCTGGACGAACTCGCGCGCATTGCCGATCGCATCGTCGTGCTGCGTGACGGCAAGCTGGTTACCGATGCGCCGGCCGCGACGGTCACGCAGGATGCGCTGATCCAGGCGATGGTCGGTCGCGATGTGGCCGCCGCATCCGAAACACAACGCACCACGCGCGCGCCGCGGCCCGGTGCCGGCTCACCGGCGCTGCGGGTGAGTGGCCTCACGCGTACGCCGGCCGTGCGCGACGTGAGCTTTGACGTGGCGCCGGGGGAAATCTTTGGCATCGCGGGGCTGGTCGGCGCGGGGCGCACGGAGCTGCTGCGGCTGATCTTCGGTGCGGACCGCGCGGATGCGGGCACCGTCGAGGTGGGCTCGCCGCTAGCGCCAGTGAGCATCCGCTCGCCCGGCGATGCGGTACGCCACGGCATCAGCCTGCTCACCGAAGACCGCAAGGACGAAGGCCTGATGCTGAGCCTGCCCATCGCCACGAACATCGCGCTGGGCAACATGCCAGGCGTCACGAAACGCGGCTGGCTGCAACCCGCGCAAGAGCGTGCGCTGGCGCAGCGGCACATCGGCGCCTTGCGTGTCCGGTGCGCGGGTCCGGAGCAGCCGGTGGGTGAACTATCCGGCGGCAATCAGCAGAAGGTGGCCATCGCCCGCTGGCTGGAGCGCGACACGCCAGTGCTGCTATTCGATGAGCCGACGCGAGGGGTGGATGTCGGCGCCAAGTTCGACATCTATACGCTGCTCGACGCGCTGGCTGCGCGAGGCAAGGCGCTGGTCGTGGTCTCGAGCGATCTGCGCGAACTCATGCAACTGTGTGATCGCATTGGTGTCATGCGCGCCGGGCGGCTCACGCACATCTTCCAACGCGACGGCTGGAGCCAAGACACGCTGCTCGCCGCCGCTTTCGGTGAATCGGGCGAATCCGATTCACGTGCACCCCAATCGCCCTCGGAGACCGCAGATGCGCTCTGATTCCACCCTGCCCCCGACGCCGCCCGCTGCGACCGCCGGCACGCGCGCCGCGCTGGGCATGTCGCTTGGCACCATCGGCGGGTTGCTCGCTGCGCTGATCGCCATGCTGGTGCTGTTCGGCACGCTGTCGCCGACGTTCTTCTCGCTGCCTACGTTCACCACCATCGCCAACGAGATTCCCGACCTGCTGGTGATGGCCGTGGGGATGACGTTCATTCTGATGATCGGCGGCATTGATCTGTCGGTCGGCTCGGTACTGGCGCTGGCGGCTTCGGTGCTGTCTGTTGCAATGACCCAGTTCGGCTGGGGCTTGTTGCCGGCGGCGTTGGCGGGCGTAGTGCTGGCAACGGCTGCGGGCATGCTGACCGGCGCGGTCACGGTGCACTGGGGTATTCCGTCGTTCATCGTGTCACTGGGCGTGTTGGAAATGGCGCGCGGCCTCGCCTACAGCCTCACCGATTCGCGCACGGTGTACATCGGCAGCGCGGTCGACTGGCTGGCCAACCCCATCGCGTTGGGCATTGCGCCGTCGTTCCTGATTGCGATTGTCATCACGATCGTTGGCCAGATTGTGCTGGTGCGCACGGTGTTCGGCCGCTACCTGGTGGCCATCGGCACCAATGAAGAAGCCGTGCGGCTGGCGGGCGTGAATCCGCGGCCATACAAGGTTGCCGTGTTTGGGCTGATGGGATTGTTGTCGGGGCTAGCGGCGCTGTTCCAGGTGTCGCGTCTGGAAGCGGCCGATCCGAACGCGGGCGTAGGCATGGAACTGCAGGTGATCGCGGCCGTGGTGATCGGCGGCACGAGCCTGATGGGCGGACGCGGGTCGGTCGTGCGCACGCTGTTCGGCGTGCTGATCATCTCGGTGCTCGAATCAGGCCTTGCACAGATCGGCGCCTCCGAGCCCACCAAACGAATCATCACGGGCGCGGTCATCGTCGCGGCCGTGGTCATGGATACCTATCGCAGCAAGCGCAACCGCAGCAAGCAACATTAAGAGACAGAGGAGATCGTCATGGCAACCATCAAGGACGTGGCCGCACTGGCCGGGGTTTCGTTCACCACCGTCTCGCACGTCATCAACAACACAAGGCCAGTCAACGCCGAGACACGCAAGCGCGTGGAAGAAGCCATCCGGGCTACGCGCTATGTGCCCAGCGCCGTGGCACGCTCGCTCAAACACCGCACCACGCGCACCATCGGCGTGCTCGTGCCCACCGCCACCAATCCGTACTTTGCGGAGTTGGCACGCGGCATTGAAGACGTGTGCGCTGCCGCCGGCTACAGCGTCATCCTCTGCAACTCCGACGACGACCCCCGCAAGCAGCGCGACTACCTGCGTGTGCTGATGGAAAAACGCGTCGACGGCATCATCGTCAGCAGTGCCGGGCCAGACACGGCGTTGGTCGAAGCGCTCGGTGAATCCGCCCTGCCCATCGTGATGGTCGACCGCCCGACCGAAGGCATCCAGGCCGACCAAGTGCAAGTCGATCACGAAGAAGGCGCGTACATGGCGACCAAGCATCTGCTGGACCTCGGTCACCGCCGCATCGCCTGCATCAGCGGGCCGTCGGCACTGAGCGTGACGGCTGAGCGCCTGGCCGGTTTCCACCGCGCGCTGCGCGAAGCCGGCGTGCCAGAAGCCTCGGCCCGCATTGCCGAAGGCGATTTCACCAGCCCAGGCGGCTACCGTGCCGCGCGCCAGTTGTTGACCGAAGGCGAGATGCCCACGGCCATCTTTGCCGGTAATGACCTGATGGGTATCGGCGCGCTGCGCGCTGCGGCGGAACTGGGCATTCCTGTGCCGAAGGCGCTGTCCGTGATGGGCTTTGACGACATCGAACTGAGCCGCTACGTCTATCCGGCGCTGTCCACCGTTGGCCAATCGATCCGCCAACTCGGCGAGACCACCGCGCAGACGCTGCTCGAACACCTCGGCGACAACGCCTTGCGCCATCCCGTGGAAGAGCACCGTGCGCGCCGCATCGTGCTGCCGCCGCGCCTGTCTTTGCGCGAGTCCACCGCCGAGCCTGAGCGCCCGGCACGTGCCGCCTGATTCAGCATTCCTTTTACGCTTTCAACGTAGTCCCGACATGGTGGCCAAGCGCCCTTCCGCCTCTTCCGCGCACCCCGCTGCCGACGTGCTGATCGTCGGCAGCCTGAATATGGATCTCGTGATCCGCACGCCGCGCTTGCCGCGTCCCGGGCAAACGGTTGCTGCGCCTGCGCTGGAAACCATCCCAGGCGGCAAGGGTGCCAACCAGGCCGTGGCGACTGCGCGCCTGGGGGCCCGTGTCGCCATGCTCGGCTGTGTGGGTGACGACGCATACGGCACCGCACTGCGCGACGGCCTGCGCCGCGAGGGCGTGGACACATCGATGGTGTCGGTGCACGCCGGGGCCGCCACCGGCATCGCCTGCGTGACCGTGGCCAACAGCGGCCAGAACACCATCGTCATCGTGGCTGGCGCCAACGAATTGCTGACGCCAGCGATGATCGAAGCGCAACAGGCAGCGTTCGAACGCGCGCGCGTAATCGTTTGTCAGTTGGAATCTCCGCCGGATGCGGTGGAATGCGCGCTCAAGCTCGGGCAGCGGCTTGGCAAAACGGTCATCCTGAACCCGGCGCCTGCCATCGGCCCGCTGCCTACCCCATGGATTGCAGCCTGCGATTACCTGATCCCGAACGAAACCGAAGCGGCGCTACTGACAGCCCGCCCTGTCGATTCGCCCGAAGCCGCACTGGATGCCGCCGCTGATCTGCATGCACAAGGTGCGCGGCACGTGATCGTCACGTTGGGGGCGCGCGGCGTGGCTTACGTAGATGCGCAGTCGCGCCTGTTGATGCCGGCACCGATCGCGCACGCCATCGACACTACCGCTGCCGGCGATACGTTTGTCGGCGCGCTGGCTGTGGCACTGGCAGAAGGCGTGTCGCCCGATACGGCCATCGAATTCGGGCAAGCCGCGGCGGCAGTGTCAGTCACGCGGCTCGGCGCGCAGCCATCCATTCCGTTCCGCAGCGAGTTGGGCGCGCCTGCCGCGCCCGCAACCCACTAGACCTAGACCCGCGTGCTGGTGCTGGGCGGCGTGCTCACAGTTGGGGCGCGCGGCACCAGCAGGCACAGCGGATCCTGCAAGATGCGGCGCCATACGGCGCCAGTCACGCGCTTGCGATCGACCCCGCGCAGGTTGCGTGAGCGCATCGCCATGTTGAAAGCCAGGGCAAACGACACCAAGACGTTCAGCACACCCATCAGCGCAATGCCGGCCACGGCCAGCCAGAACGGCGCCGTATGCATCACGCTGGGGCCCAGCACGCCCACGGCGGTTGCCACCGCACCGGTCGACAGCGTGACGTGACGCACTTCCATATGCGGGCCGAAGAACGACAGGATCTCGGGCCCGAGCCCCAGCATGAAGCCCAGCGACACGTTGGCGACGATGCCCGACAGATTGCGCTTCCAGAAGCTGGCAATGCGCTGCGCGCCCTGCGTGCCGACCATGAACCGAAGGCGCCGGTGGTAGGCGATCACGTCATGCACACGGTGTAGCGCGAACCAGTTGTCTGCCCAGCCCGCCGCCAGGCTCGATGCCCACAGCAGCACGCCCGTGAAAATCGCGTACAACGGCGTCGGCCCAAGGATCGAAAAGGAATCGATGGTCGCCATCGCCTTCGTTGCCGAAATCAGATCCGTATGGAAGAAGCGCCCGGCCAGCCACTGCACCAGGAAGGCTACAGGTGCCACGGCCACAAGATTGCCCGCAATCGCCGCCGCGTTGGAGCGGATCATGGCGACCGTGTCGTCGACAAAGCGGTCCAGCCCTTCCTGACGCCCCACCTGATCGAGCCGGTGCGCCAGCGCAGGGGCCGTCATGGCAGGTTGTTTGGTAGCCAGCGTGAAATGCGCGAAATGGATGCCAAGAAAGCTGACCGCATAGTTGATCGACGCGAACAGCCCTTCGGTAAAGCGTGACAGATGCGCGCCGGTGATGAAGAACTTGATGTACACCGTGGCCGCTGTAATGACGCCACCGCCGGCTGCAGCCTTGACCATCGCGCCATATTCTTTGCCGTCGCGCGTAATGTAGTGCTCGCCGCTCTCCGCTGAGCGCTCGACCACCTTGCGCGCTAGATCCGCAAACGTGGAGCGAATCAGATACCCCACACTGCGGCGATGCTGGCTGGCCGACACCAGTTCGGCCGTCATATGCACGAAGCGGCGCGAGCCCTGTGTATCTGCCCACGCGGTGAGCAGCAAATCGATGCGGCCCAGCCACGCCTTCATCCGCTCGACCTGGAACACGACTTCTACCGAGACGCCGTTCTCATCCAGATGCTGATACACGCTGGCCGTCGCCGTTCGGCAGCGGTCCAGCACGGCGCGGAAATAGTTGAGTTCCTGCAGGAACCGCTCGGGGCTCGCCAGCGCGGCGTTGGGCCGCTCGAGAAAGATCGCGTTGGCTGCGTCGGCCAGCAGATAGAACGGAGAGTCCGTCAGTTCCGCATGGTCCATGCGGCTGCGGATGCCGCGCGACAAACCTGCCGCACGGACCTGGCTGATCAGGATCTGGATGCCGATGCCAAGGCTGCGCTCCAGTCGTGTCTGGCCAGCAGCGTGATCGGTATCCGTCATCCCCGCACGGAACAGCGCGTAGAGGCGCGTAACCAGTTCGTCGTCCAGACCATCGACCCACTGCGCGTCGGTCGGTCCCACAAACATCAGCGCAAACAACGTCGCCAGTTGCGGCTGGTTCGGTGCAGGCGGCAGCAGGCGCGCCTGCCAACGGTCGAGCAACTCGCTCCAGAAACCCGAGCGTGACGACAACCCCGTATCGCACAGCAGCGACACCGGATCGTTGTCTTGCACGATGCTGCGCAATGTCTGCCCAACGCGTTCTGCCAGGGCCGGATTGTTCTCCAGCACCTGGAGCAGATAACGCAGGCGGGCATAACGCCAGGACTCCGACGCGGCCCCCTCAGGCCGGTCTGCCCGACGCAGCCAGTAAGTCAGCTCGATCAGCCATTCGTTGCGTTCGGCCAGACTGCGCGTGGGCTCGAACTGGGCGAGGATGGCGTCGAGTTGATGGCTGGCGTGCCGGGAAGCGCGCCACTTGCGCCACGGGTTAAGCAAAAAGTTGAACATCGAACTCCCTTGATGGCGAACGCGTGCAGTCGAGCGCTGCAGCACATGCCGATTCCCCGGTCAGGCGACGCGCAGTGCCTGAATTTGATCTGAAATGGCGTTGACGGCAACCCCCGCCGCCTGCGGCAAGGCGGGAGTCCGACAACGCAGGTGACCGCGCAGTTCAGGCGGCCGGAACGATATGGTCTTCGCCGCTCGCCCCGAAGAGCTGCGACTTGAGCTTGGCAAGCTGATCGCGCACCGCCGCCGCCTTTTCGAATTCGAGGTTCTTGGCGTGGTCGAGCATCTGTTTTTCCAGGCGCTTGATTTCCTTTGACGCCTGCTTCTCGCTCATGTCTTCGTACTTGGCAGCCTCTTGTGCGGCCTTCAGTTCGGCGCGCGCGTCGTCGACGTTGTACACACCGTCGATGATGTCCTTGATCCGCTTGACCACACCGCGCGGCGTGATGCCGTGCGCCTCGTTGTGGGCGATCTGCTTGGCACGTCGGCGCTCGGTTTCGCCAATCGCCTTCTTCATCGAATCGGTCATGCGATCCGCATAAAGGATGGCGGTGCCGTTCACATTCCGCGCGGCGCGGCCGATCGTCTGGATGAGCGAGCGCTCGGCGCGCAGGAAACCTTCCTTGTCGGCATCCAGAATCGCCACGAGCGACACCTCGGGAATATCCAGGCCCTCGCGCAGCAGGTTGATACCAACCAGCACATCGAACGTGCCCAGGCGGAGGTCGCGGATGATCTCCACGCGTTCCACGGTATCGATGTCCGAATGCAGGTAGCGGACTTTGACGCCGTTCTCCGACAGGAACTCGGTCAGTTGCTCGGCCATGCGCTTGGTGAGCGTGGTCACCAGCACACGCTCGCCAGCCTCGACGCGCACATGGATCTCCGACAGCAGATCGTCGACCTGCGTCGTAGCCGGGCGCACCTCGATAATCGGGTCGACGAGGCCCGTGGGGCGCACGACCTGCTCCACGACTTCCGTGCCCGCCGTCTTTTTTTCGTAATCCCCCGGTGTGGCAGACACGAACGTCACCTGCCGCATCTTGGTCTCGAATTCGGCAAACTTGAGCGGCCGGTTGTCGAGTGCGGACGGCAAGCGGAAGCCGTACTCAGCGAGCGTTTCCTTGCGCGCGCGGTCACCGTTGTACATACCGTTGAGCTGGCCGATCAGCACGTGCGATTCATCGAGGAACATCAGCGCATCCGGCGGCAGGTAGTCGACCAGCGTCGGCGGCGGTTCGCCCGGCGCGGAGCCAGACAAGTGTCGCGAATAATTCTCGATGCCCTTGCAGAAGCCCAGCTCCTGCAGCATTTCCAGATCGAAGCGCGTGCGCTGCTCCAGCCGCTGCGCTTCCACCAGCTTGTTTTCCTTGTAGAAGAAGTCGAGCCGTTCGCGCAGCTCGGCCTTGATGGTCTCGATCGCGCGCAGCACGGTCTCGCGCGGCGTCACATAGTGGCTCGACGGGTACACCGTAAATCGTGGAATCTTCTGCCGCACACGGCCCGTCAGCGGATCGAACAGCTGCAGCGATTCGACTTCATCGTCGAACAGCTCCAGGCGCACGGCCATCTCTGCGTGCTCGGCCGGAAAGATGTCGACCGTATCGCCACGCACGCGGAACGTGCCGCGCTGGAAATCCGTCTCGTTGCGCGTGTACTGCATGGCGATCAGGCGCGCGATCACGTCGCGCTGGCTGACCTTGTCACCCGCGCGCAGCGTCAGGATCATCTGGTGGTATTCGCTCGGGTTGCCGATACCGTAGATGGCCGAGACGGTGGCCACGATCACCACATCGCGACGCTCCAGCAGGCTCTTGGTGGCGGAGAGCCGCATCTGCTCGATGTGCTCGTTGATCGACGAGTCCTTCTCGATGAAGAGATCACGCTGCGGCACATAGGCCTCAGGCTGGTAATAGTCGTAGTAGGAGACAAAGTACTCGACCGCATTGCGCGGGAAAAACTCGCGAAACTCCGAATACAGCTGCGCCGCCAGCGTCTTGTTGGGCGCGAACACAATCGCCGGGCGCCCCACCTGCGCGATCACATTGGCCATGGTGAAGGTCTTGCCCGAGCCCGTCACGCCCAGCAGGGTCTGGTACGACAGGCCGTCACCAATGTTCTCGACGAGCTGGCGGATCGCCTCCGGCTGGTCGCCGGCCGGCGGATACGGCTGGTACAACTGGAACGGCGAGCCCTCGAAAGTCACGAACTTCGACTCGTCGTGCGGGCTGGGGACTTGGCTCAGATCGGTCATGGCGGCGGGTAGGATGGCAGCGCGGGAAGTCGACAAAGTGACTCGCACGCCCTCACAAAGTGAGGGCGGCAGCGGCAATTGCAACCAATCGTCTAGTGTAGCGTGCGGCCCGAGCAATCGTTTGGATAGCCACGCCCGCACATCTGTACTGGCCGCTAAAACGCTTTAGGCGCCTGTTCTGCAAGGATTTTTCGGGCGATTAGAGCCTGTATTCGGTACAATCCATCTTCGTGCGCGCCTCGTTGTACTTCTGGCGCCGGGCGACCCGCCCCGGAGTCCGCGCCGCACCGCCTGCAAGATCCCACCGAATTCCGAACCAACCGATCGAGACATCTCATGTCGCTTTTCTCCGCCGTCGAACTGGCTCCGCGCGATCCCATCCTGGGCCTGAATGAAGCTTTCAACGCCGATACCCGCAGCACCAAAGTGAATCTGGGCGTGGGCGTGTACTTCACCGACGAAGGGAAAATTCCGGTGCTGCGCGCCGTGCAGGAAGCCGAAAAGGCCCGCCTGGCCGCCGCGGCCCCGCGCGGCTACCTGCCGATCGAAGGCATTGCCGCCTACGACCAAGCCGTGCAGAAGCTGCTGTTCGGCGCTGAATCGCCGCTGATCACCGAAGGCCGCGTGGTCACCGCGCAAGCCCTGGGCGGCACCGGCGCACTGAAGATCGGTGCCGACTTCCTCAAGCGCCTGTATCCGAACGCCAAGGTCGCGATTTCCGACCCGAGCTGGGAAAACCACCGCGCGCTGTTCGAGTCGGCCGGCTTCGACGTCGTCAACTATGCGTATTACGATGCCCCGTCGCACGGCCTGAACTTCGCCGGCATGATGGATTCGCTCAACAGCTACGCGCCGAACACGATCGTCGTGCTGCACGCCTGCTGCCACAACCCGACGGGCGTGGACATGACCACCGAGCAGTGGAAGCAGGTCGTGGAAGTCATCAAGGCCAAGAACCTGATCCCGTTCCTCGACATGGCCTACCAAGGCTTTGCCGACGGCATCCAGCAGGACGGCCTGGCCGTGCGCCTGTTTGCTGATTCGGGCCTGCCGTTCTTCGTTTCCAGCTCGTTCTCGAAGTCGTTCTCGCTCTACGGCGAGCGCGTCGGCGCACTGTCGATCGTGACGACCAGCAAGGACGAAGCCACCCGCGTGCTGTCGCAGGTCAAGCGTGTGATCCGCACGAACTACTCGAACCCGCCGACGCACGGTGGCACGATCGTCGCCAGCGTGCTGACGAGCCCCGAACTGCGCGCGATGTGGGAACAGGAACTGGGCGAAATGCGCGACCGCATCAAGTCGATGCGCAACGCGCTGGTCGACAAGCTGGCCGCCAAGGGCGTGAAGACCGATTTCTCGTTCGTGAAGGCCCAGCGTGGCATGTTCTCGTACTCGGGCCTGACCTCCGCGCAAGTGGACCGCCTGCGTAACGAACACGGCATTTACGCCGTGTCGACCGGCCGCATCTGCGTGGCCGCGCTGAACACGCACAACATCGATGCCGTGGTAAGCGCTATCGCTGACGTCCTGTAAGGTGCGGTAGGCGTCACGCCTTAAGGGCAATTGCAAAAAGAAAAGCGGCTTCGGCCGCTTTTTTGCTGCATGGGAATAGACTGACACGGGCGCATCATAGAGCGACGCAACACTCTGTTATCAGGGTTTATGCTGCATCGCAGTAACTTGCGCCCAGGTGCATAATCGTTTGCGTCGCCCTTGCCACCACAGACCGGTCCAGCCATGCTTTACCAGCTTCACGAATTCCAGCGCGCCCTGCTCAGCCCCATGACGGCTTGGGCCCAAGCGACCGCCAAGACCTTCACCAACCCACTGAGTCCGCTGTCCCTGATGCCCGGCGCGCAACGCTACGCTGCGGGCTACGAGCTGCTGTACCGCCTGGGCAAGGAGTATGAGAAGCCGGAATTCGGCATCCGCTCCGTCAAGTCCAACGGCCGCGACATTCCCATCGTCGAACAGACCATCGTCGAGAAACCGTTCTGCCGCCTGATCCGCTTCAAGCGCTACGCCGACGACGCCGAGACCATCAAGCTGCTCAAGGATGAGCCGATCGTGCTGGTGTGTGCGCCGCTGTCAGGCCATCACTCCACGCTGCTGCGCGACACCGTGCGCACATTGCTGCAGGATCACAAGGTGTACGTGACCGACTGGATCGACGCCCGCATGGTGCCGACCGAAGAAGGTGCCTTCCACCTGTCGGACTACATCAACTACATCCGCGAGTTCATCAATCACATTGGTGCTGACAAGCTGCACGTGATTTCGGTGTGCCAGCCGACCGTGCCCGTACTGGCCGCCATCTCGCTGATGGCCTCGGACGGCGAAAAGACGCCGCGCACGATGACCATGATGGGCGGCCCGATCGACGCGCGTAAGAGCCCGACCGCTGTCAACTCGCTGGCGACCAATAAGTCGCACAGCTGGTTCGAGAACAACGTGATCTACACGGTGCCGGCCAACTATCCGGGGCATGGTCGCAAGGTTTATCCGGGCTTCCTGCAGCACGCCGGCTTCGTGGCGATGAACCCGGACCGCCACCTGTCATCACACTACGACTATTACCTGAACCTGATCGAGGGCGACACGGAAGACGCTGAAGCCCACGTACGGTTCTACGACGAGTACAACGCCGTGCTCGACATGGCTGCCGAGTATTACCTCGAAACCATCCGCGATGTGTTCCAGGAATTCCATCTGGCCAATGGCACGTGGGTGGTGGAAGGCAAGCCGGTGCGCCCGCAGGACATCAAGAGCACCGCGCTCTTCACCATCGAGGGCGAGCTGGACGACATCTCCGGCAGCGGTCAGACCGAAGCCGCGCATGGCCTGTGCACCGGTATCCCGAACGCGCGCAAGCAGCATCTGACGGCACCCAAGTGCGGCCACTACGGCATCTTCTCGGGTCGACGCTGGCGCGAGCAGGTGTATCCGCAGTTGCGTGATTTCATTCGCCGCAACGAAGAGAGCGCTCCGCGCATCAAAGCAGTCGCGTAAGCCTTAAGCCCCCAAGAAAAAGCCTCGCACCTGCGAGGCTTTTTTGTTGCGCGACGATGCTTCTGCCAATCAACTCTTGGGCCGATCCAGATACGCCAGCAACATCTTGATATGCAGTTGCGCGAAGGCTTCGTGCTCGTCGGCCGAGGCAATGTCGCGGCCCACAACGGCGCTGATCGTGTAGCGGTTGGACAGCACGTAATAACCCAGCGCCGAAATCGTCAGATACAGGCGCGACACATCGACGTCCTCGCGGAAGATGCCGCTGCGCTGGCCACGCTCGACCACGCCGCGCAGCACCTCGATGACCGGGTTGACCAGCTCGACCAGGTGCGGCGACGTCTTCAGATGCCGCGCCTCGTGCAGGTTTTCGCTGTTGAGCAGGCGGATGAACTCGGGGTTCTCGTAATAGAAGTCCCAGACGAAACGCGCAAGCTGGACGACTGCCTCACGCGGGTCCGACGACTCGATCTGCACCTGCTCTTCCGCCTCCTTGAAGCGGAAATACATGTGTTCGAGCACGGTCAGAAAAAGCTTTTCCTTGCTGCCGTAGTAGTAATACAGCATGCGCTCGTTGGTCTCGGCGCGGCGGGCGATGGCGTCGACGCGGGCGCCGGCAAAGCCGCCCCGCGAAAACTCCTCGATGGCTGCAGCAAGAATGCGTCGGCGCGTGCCGGCGGGGTCACGACGCGTGCGGGGTGCGGCGGATTCGCCATGAGCATCGACTTCGATGTCGGCGATGGGCGCGGCTGGGTGAGACGGCATAGCACGTCGGTCCGTTTAGAACGCAGGAATTATGTCATAGGGTTAAGACATGCCCGCCGTATGCGATGTCAGGGCATGCACGCCTTGCGCGGGGACCAAATCGGCGATAATGGCAGGCTATTCAAACGATAAGTCCCATCGTGGTTTCCTTGGTCCCCGCAGTGGCCGCATCCCTGGCCGACCGGCTCGAAAACCTCCTGCCGCAAACACAATGCACCAAGTGCGGCTACAACGGCTGCCGCCCTTACGCTCAAGCCATGGCCAACGGCGAGGCGCTACCCAATCGCTGCCCACCCGGCGGCGCGGAAGGTGTCCGCCGGCTGTCCGACGCTCTCGGCCGCACGGGAGACCTGTTGCCGCTGGACCCTTCCAACGGCATCGAACAGCCTCGCGCCGTGGCGGTCATCGACCCGGAGCGCTGTATCGGTTGCACGCTGTGCATTCAGGCATGCCCGGTCGATGCCATCGTCGGTGCACCCAAGGCGATGCACACGGTGCTGGAAGACTGGTGCACCGGTTGCGACCTTTGCGTGCCGCCCTGCCCCGTCGATTGCATCGACATGATCCCCGTCACCGGCGAACGCACGGGCTGGGATGCCTGGAGCCAGCAGCAAGCCGATGCCGCGCGGGACCGCTACGTCTTCCGCAACGCACGCCTCAAGCGCGAACAAGCCGAGAACGAGGCACGCCTTGCCGCCAAGGCAGCGGCCAAACTCGCAGCCGTCAGCGCCGAACAACCCGCTGACGACGCCGAACTCGCCGCGCAGGCCCGCAAGAAGGCGATCATCCAGGCTGCAATTGAGCGGGCGCGCCAGAAGCAGGTCGAGATGGCCGCGCGCGGGCAAGGTCCTCGCAACGTGACCGACGTGCCGGCGGATGTGCAAGCCCAGATCGATGAAGCCGAAGCCCGCCGCAAGCGCATCGCCAGCCAGATCGAACACGGCACCAAACCCGACGCGGACAAACCCTGAACCCTGCCGACGATGAATCCCGCCAAGCGCCACGCCATCTTCGAGACCCTGCGCGAAAACAACCCGACGCCGACCACCGAGCTGGAATACACCACGCCGTTCGAGTTGCTGATTGCGGTGCTGCTTTCGGCGCAGGCGACCGACGTTGGCGTGAACAAGGCAACGCGCAAGCTGTTTCCGGTGGCCAATACGCCCGCCAAGCTGCTGGCGCTGGGCGAGGAAGGCATCACCGAATACATCAAGACCATCGGGCTGTACCGCACCAAGTGCAAGCACATCCTGCAGACGTGCCGCATCCTGCTCGACCAATACGGCGGTGAAGTGCCGCGCGACCGCGCTGCGCTGGAAGAGCTACCGGGTGTGGGCCGCAAGACGGCCAACGTGGTGATGAACACGGCTTTCGGCGAACCCACGATTGCCGTGGACACGCACATCTTTCGCGTGGCCAATCGCACCGGGCTGGCGCCGGGCAAGAACGTGCTGGAAGTGGAGCTGAAACTGCTGAAGGTGGTGCCGGAAGAATTTCGGCAGGACGCGCACCACTGGCTGATCCTGCATGGTCGCTACGTGTGCAAGGCGCGCAAGCCCGAGTGCTGGCATTGCGCTATCGAGCCGCTGTGCGAATTCAGGCCCAAGACACCAGCGCCGAAGGAATAAAAAACGGGGACCGCCGATACTGAAGCGAGTCCCCGTTTTGCTTGCGCGACCGGTTGTCGATCAAACGATCTTGCACGCCTCTTCGAACGACAGGCGCGGGTTGCGCGGGTGCAGCTTCTCGGCGTCGCCGTAGCCGATGTTCATGATGAAGTTGACCTTCCACTGGCCATCGGGGAAGAACGTCTCGTTCACTTTGTTGGCATCGAAGCCGGCCATCGGGCCGCAGTCCAGGCCCAGGGCACGCGCGGCGAGCACCAGATAGCCGCCCTGCAGCGAGCCGTTCATCAACGCAGCCGCATTGATCTTGGCCTGGTCGCCGGCGTACCACGAACGCGCATCGGTATGCGGGAACAGCTTGGGCAGTTGCTCGTGGAATTGCGTGTCATACGCAACGATCACGGCGACGGGCGCCTGGCGGGTCTTTTCCTGATTGCCGGCCGACATGCACGGAATCAGGCGCTCCTTGGCGGCCGCGCTCTTGACGAACACGAAGCGGGCCGGCGTGCTGTTGGCGGCAGTCGGGCCGTACTTCACGGTGTCGTACAGCGTGTGCAGCAGTTCGTCGTCGACCGGCTTGTCCAGCCACACGTTGTGGGTACGGGCTGCGTGGAACAGTTGGTCCAGCACGGACGGTTCAAGCATCGGCATTGCAAGGTGCTCCGGAAAGAGTTGAGGAGCGCATTGTAATGCGCTGTTTCGGCGCGTGCCGGACACCTGCACGCCCCGGATGGGCATCCCATACCTGTCAGCAGCACGCCTGCTTTAGAAAAAACGGCATGCCTTGTTTGTATTTAATCGCACTTATTGCGAGGCGCCATGGCATGGGCATGGTGATTTTTACAGCCCATCGCGCACAACGGAAAAGACCCCTTTACAACGGTTTGCTTACGAACTACTTTTTGGTTCGTCATTGTATTACCCGCAGGGTTGGACGCATCGGATACGCATCTGGTTTTAAAACAGGTGCGCGGCCGCATTCATCCCTACGTTTTTGCACAGTCCTTGTGAGGCTTTGCGCAAACGCCCTGCGGGCTTGACCCCATGATTTTTTCTTTTTGAGATCCGCTCGGATTTCAGGGGTGTCTTTTGCCAAAAAAATAAACAATTGCATTAATTTCCGCAGACAAGGCGGGAAATCAGAATATTCGCTTTGCGTCGTATAGAAATGACAAAACGCAAAACGAATATGGAGCCCACTTAAAACTAAACGTTTTAAGTGATGGCGTTCGTCACCCTGAAGAAGGCCATTATCGCCATGAAAAAATCCAGGTTATCGACCAGTGATTTTGCAGGTTTGTCTCGAACCTTTGGTGTATCGTTTGCGGCCGCTGCGCTGTCAGCCGTGCTGCTGGCGGGTTGCGGCGGCGGCGACTCATCCGCCACGGCCAACCCCAGCGGCGTTGCCGCCAACGCCGGCAACGCAACCACGCAGCCGGTAGCTGCCGCCGTACCGCCCGACCAGCCTTACGTCGACCCGAACGTCTACGGCACCGGGCCCAACGACGCCCTGGCTGCCGACCCGGGCGAAAGCGCAGCCATCACGCACCACACGGTCACGATCGGCGGCAAAAGCATCGCTTACACGGCCACCGCCGGACACCTGACGACCATCGACCCGGTCACGTCGCAATCCAACGCGACGATGTTCTACGTGGCGTACACGCAGGACAACCCGGACCCGTCGAAGCCGCGTCCGGTGACGTTCTTCTATAACGGCGGGCCGGGCTCGTCGTCGGTGTTCCTGTTGCTGGGCTCGTTCGGGCCGAAGCGGCTGCAGTCGTCGTTCCCGAACTTCACGCCACCGGCGCCGTACAAACTGCCCGACAACCCGGACAGCCTGCTCGACCGCTCCGACTTGGTGTTCATCAACCCGGTCGGCACCGGTTATTCAGCCGCCATTGCACCGGCCAAGAACAAGGACTTCTGGGGCACCGACCAGGATGCGCACTCCATCGACCGCTTCATCCAGCGCTACCTGACGAAGAACTCGCGCTGGAATTCGCCCAAGTTCCTCTACGGCGAGTCGTATGGCACGGCGCGCAGTGCGGTGTTGTCGTGGGTGCTGCATGAAGACGGCATCGAGCTGAACGGGATCACGCTGCAATCGTCGATTCTCGACTACGCGAATGCGCTCTCGGCCGTTGGCACCTTCCCGACGCTGGCAGCCGACGCGTTCTACTGGAAGAAGACGACACTCAACCCGGCACCGACCGACCTCGACAGCTACATGGTCCAGGCCCGAAACTACGCTGACAACACGCTCGCACCGCTGGCACAGGCGCCGAGCGCCGCAGATGGCGGCTTCGTCAACGTGCGCCTGAATCTGAACCTGGCGACAGCGCAGACGATGGGCTCGTACATCGGCACCGATCCGGTCTCGCTGATCCAGACGTTTGGCAATCCGGCAGCGCTGGGCAACGTGCCGTCGCAGAACAACAATCCGCCGTACACGTTCTTCCTGACGCTCAACCCGGGCATCCAGATCGGCCAGTATGACGGTCGCGCCAACTACACGGGCCAGGGCATCGCGCCGTTCATCCTGCCGAACTCGGGCAGCAACGATCCGTCGATCTCGAACATCGGCGGCGCGTATACGGTGCTGTGGAACAGCTACCTGAACACCCAGCTCAAGTACACGTCGACCTCGTCGTTCGTGGACCTGAACGACGCCGTGTTCAACAACTGGGACTTCAGCCATATCGACCCGACGGGCGCCAACAAGGGCGGCGGCAACACGCTGTACACCGCTGGCGATCTCGCCTCGACGATGAGCCTGAACCCCGACCTGAAGGTGCTGCAGGCCAGCGGCTATTTCGACGCCGTCACGCCGTTCCACCAGACCGAGCTGACGCTGGCGCAAATGCCGCTTGATCCGACGCTCAAGGCGAAAAACCTGACGATCAAGAATTACCCGTCGGGCCACATGATCTATCTGAACGATGCGTCGCGCACCGCGCTTAAGGGTGATCTGGCTTCGTTCTACGATGGCGTGATGGCCGATCGTCCAGCCCTGATGCGGGTGCAGAGCCTGCAACGCCTGCCGAGCGGCCCGAAGAAGTAAGCGCCCCAACGCAGAAAGCAAAACCGCCCAGTTCACGCTGGGCGGTTTTTTTTGGGGCGTGAAGATTCGGCTTCAGGCCATGTCATCCACGCTGTGACCTGCAGGTTTAGCGTCTGCACGCGTGAGCCAGAGGACGCCAGCGAGGATCAATGCGCCGCCCGTCATCTGCATGGGCGCGATCGATTCGCCGAGCAGCAATGCCGCCAGTAGCACCGTCACCACCGGCTCCAGCGTCGACAGCATCGACGCCTGCGCCGCTCCCAGCTTCTGCAAGCCGGCGAAGAATGTCAGGATCGCCACCACCGTCGACAAGCCCGCAATGGCCAGTGCCGCCGCCCAGCCACTCAACGTGCCGGGCAGGTGCGCAGGCGCGCCGGCCAACGCCATGCCCGTGTACACCACGGCCGCAGCGGTACAGATGACGGTCGTACACGCCAGAGGATCCAGCCCGCGCGTGACCCGTGCACCGACCGTGATGTAGATCGAGTAAATCACCGCGGAGGCCACCCCCAGCCCAATGCCGAGAAGGCTGCCGCCCGACAGGCCCGCGCCGCCCACCGTCAGCCCCGCCCCGACCGAGCACAGCACCAGCGCGATGATCGCCGTGGGGGTCAGCCGCTCGCGCAGGAAAATCGCCGCCAGCACCGTCACGAACATCGGATACAGATACAGCAGCAGCGCCACCAGGCTGGCCGGCGCGTAGTTCAGCGCCGTAAAAAACGCGAACGACTGCCCTGCGTAACCGATGCCACCCATTGCCGCCAACCCAGCCACGCGCGACCACGGCGGTATGCCGATGCGACGAACACGCATCACGACCATCAGCGCTGCGGCTGCGATCACGAAACGCACGATCAACAGACCCACCACGTTCGCGCCACTCGCATAGGCGTAATGCGTGAAGATGGCCATCGCGCCGAAGGATGCGGCGGACACGGCGATCAGCAGTACGCCAAGGAGCTTGTCGGCGGCGCGCGCTGCGAGGGGGGAATCGGCGGCTTGTCTCATGGGGGGGCGTTTTTGTTGGAATCGACCTCTGCGGGAGCGGGCGCCATTGTAGCGTTGCCGTCTCGCGAAGCTGTGCGGCAGGCATCGAGGCGCGCCGGTACAATGGCGGGATCATGTTCAATCCCTCCCGCGACGAAGTCCGTCAATTCTTCTGCGGCGCGTGGCGCAAGCACCGCCAGGCAGAAATCCTCACGCCGCTCGAAGCCATGGCGCTCGACTGGATGCTGCAGCATCCCGAATACCACGACACCTTGGAAGCCGGCGAAGAAGCCCTCGCCCGCGACTACACGCCGGAAAGCGGCCAGAGCAACCCGTTCCTGCACCTGTCGATGCACCTGTCGATCAGCGAGCAGGTATCGGTGGATCAGCCGCGCGGTATTCGCGCTGCATATGAGGCGCTTGCCCAGCGGCTCGACTCGCCGCACGAAGCACAGCACCAGGTAATGGAATGCCTGGGCCAGATGCTGTGGACGGCGCAACGCACCGGCTTGCCGCCAGACGGCGACGCCTATATCGAATGCGTGCGCAAGCGCGCCACTGCGCGCTAAATCCAACGCCATAAAAAAACCGCTCCGAAGAGCGGTTTTTCTTTACCGGCGATGCCGCTTTACTTCTTGAGGACCAGCGAGCCGGGCAGAGATTCGATGTACGCGGCAATGTCCTTCAGCTCAGCCTGCGTGAACGGACGCGGCTTGCCGTCGGCACCGATCGTGGCAGGGTTGCTGTTGACCTGGCCCGCCATGATGGCGTTGCTGCGCCCCACCAGCGGGTTGTTGCTGGTCTGATAGGCCAGCAGCGCGTGATAGATGTAGTCGCCGTGCTGGCCAGCAAGCTTCGGATAGTCCGGCGAGATCGGTGCGTTCAGGCCGGCGCCATGGCAGGCCACGCAAGCGCCCTTCTCCACCAGCTGCTTGCCCTTTTCAATATCGGCCGCCTGCGCCGACACAGCGGCAGCCAGCATCAGCGCACCCAGATTGAACGAGATTGCGAGCGAGATCTTCTTCATATTCTTCCTCGTCACTTCTGGGGATTGTTTTGGGTGGCCGGCGTCTGCGCCGCGTAATAGGCGGCCAGGTTGGCAATGTCTTGATCGGTCAGCGAGCCGGCAATGGCGCGCATGGTCGGGTGCTTGCGGTCACCCTTCTGGTACGCATGCAGCGCGCTTTCGATGTACTTGGCGTTCTGGCCGCCCAGATAGGGCACGCGATACACCTCGGGGAACGACGTCTTGTAGTCGGGGATGGCATGGCAGCCGATACACATGGCGACCTTGTTTTCGGCGGCGGCCGCGTTGCCCTGAACGTCGGCTGCGGCGGCGCTGTTGGCTGCGGCGGACAGTGCGCCTAATGTGCCCAAGGCGGCCACCATGGTGAGGATCTTTTTCATCTCGTTCTTAAGCGTGGAGTTTCAGAATCCTGCTCGCCCTGCCGGCTTGGCTCGTCTCAGCCGGCTGTCTCGCTGGGCGCATTCACCCGCCGTTGGCAACTGGCCAGAGGACGGTCATTTGAGGTGCGTCAAACCGGCGCATTGTACCGCACCGTTTTTTTGCCAGTCCAGTTAGGGCTCCCGTGACTTGACAGCAAGGAATGGCACGGCGCATCCGCCACGCCGCCGCCCCGGCGTCAAACGCCCAAATGCTCTTATACTGGCCGTTTCCAAATCTTTTACCGCTCAGTAGGCTTGCACGATGAACACCACCACCTCGCCTGCCCCATCCGACCAGCGCTCACGCTTCGAAGGCTCCGACCAGTACGTCACCACCGATGACCTCAAGCTTGCCGTCAATGCGTCAATGACGCTCCAGCGCCCGCTGCTCATCAAGGGCGAGCCGGGCACGGGCAAGACCATGCTGGCCGAGGAAGTGGCCGCCGCGCTCGGCATGCCGCTACTGCAATGGCATGTGAAATCGACCACCAAGGCCCAGCAGGGTCTGTACGAATACGATGCCGTTTCGCGCCTGCGCGACTCGCAGCTGGGCGACGAGGAAAGTAGCAACCGGGTCCACGACATCCGCAACTACATCGTCAAGGGCGTGTTGTGGCAGGCCTTCGAGGCGGACGAACCTGTCGTGCTGCTGATCGACGAGATCGACAAGGCCGACATCGAATTCCCGAACGACCTGCTGCGCGAGCTGGATCGCATGGAGTTCTACGTGTATGAAACGCGGGAAACGATCCGCGCCAGGCACCGCCCGCTTGTGATCATCACGTCGAACAACGAGAAGGAACTGCCCGACGCGTTCCTGCGCCGCTGCTTCTTCCACTACATCAAGTTTCCGGATGCGGAAACCATGCAAGCCATCGTCGACGTGCACTACCCGGGCATCAAGCCGGCGCTGGTCAAGGCCGCGCTGGATGCGTTTTACGAGATGCGCAACCTGCCGGGTCTGAAGAAGAAGCCGTCGACGTCCGAACTGATCGACTGGCTCAAGCTGCTGCTGGCCGAAGACATTCCGCCGGAATCGCTGCGCAGCCAGGACAAGAACGCCGCGATTCCGCCGCTGCATGGCGCGCTGCTCAAGAACGAGCAGGACGTGCACCTGTTCGAGCGCCTGGTGTTCATGAACCGAGCCAACCGCTGAGCGAGTCCGACCATGTCGCGCCTGATCGAGCCCGTCACGCTGTCCGGCAAGCACGCCTGGCTGGAGCCGCTCGGCCCAGAGCATCTGGATGAAGTGCGCGCCGCGGCCGCCGATGGTGAGCTGTGGAAGCTCTGGTACACATCCGTCCCCTCGCCTGACAAGACTGGCGATTGGGTGGCCATTGCCCTGGACATGCGCGAACGCCTCGGCGCCATGCCGTTTGTCGTGCGCGAGATGCGCGATGGGCAGCCCGGCAAGGTGGTCGGCGCCACCCGCCTCTTCAACGTGGACGAAGCCAACCGCCGGCTGGAAATCGGCCACACGTGGTATTCGAAGGCAGCCCAGCGTACGGCCATCAACACGGAATCCAAGTTGCTGCTGCTCACGCACGCGTTCGAAACACTGCGCTGCATTGCCGTGGAATTCCGCACGCACTGGATGAATCACCAGAGCCGCGCGGCCATTGCGCGGCTCGGCGCCAAGCAGGACGGCGTGCTGCGCAACCACCAACGCATGCCGGACGGCAGCTTCCGCGACACGGTCGTATTTTCGATCATCGAATCGGAATGGCTGACCGTGAAACGCCATCTGCAATACAAGCTCGAGCAACCGCGCGCCTGAGCGCCGGAGGACCACCATGCTCATCGATTTCTTCTTCACGCTGCGGCACGCCAAGCTGCCGGTCTCGGTCAAGGAATACCTGACGCTGCTTGAAGGGCTCAAGCAGCAGGTCATCGCGCCGTCGCTCGACGAGTTCTACTTCCTGGCGCGCATGACGCTGGTGAAGGACGAAAAGCACTTCGACAAGTTCGATCAGGCGTTCGGCGCCTACTTCAAGGGCGTGGAAGGCGCGGTCGATTGGCGCGCGGATATTCCGCTCGATTGGCTCACCAAAAAGCTGGAACGCGAACTGTCGCCCGAGGAGAAGGCCAAGATCGAGGCCATGGGCGGTCTCGACAAGCTGATGGAGCGGCTGAAAGAACTGCTGAACGAGCAGCACGAGCGCCACGAGGGCGGCAACAAGTGGATCGGCACGGGTGGCACGTCGCCATTCGGGCACGGCGGCTACAACCCAGAAGGCATCCGCATCGGCGGGCCATCAAAGGGCAACCGCACCGCGGTCAAGGTGTGGGAAGCACGCGCGTACAAGGACTACGACGACACCGTTGAACTCGGCACGCGCAACATCAAGGTGGCGCTGCGCCGCCTGCGCAAGTTTGCACGTGATGGCGCCGACATCGAGCTGGACCTGGACGACACGATCCACTCCACCGCCGCCAACGCCGGCTTGCTCGACATCAAGATGCGCCCCGAGCGGCACAACAACGTCAAGGTACTGATGCTGATGGATGTGGGCGGCTCGATGGACGACCACATCAAGCGCGTGGAAGAACTCTTCTCCGCCGCCAAGACCGAGTTCAAGCACCTCGAGTATTACTACTTCCACAACTGCGTCTACGAATGGCTGTGGAAGAACAACCGACGCCGCCACGCGGAGCGCTTCTCCACCTGGGACGTCATCCGTAAATATCCGCCCGACTACAAGCTGATCTTCGTTGGCGATGCGACCATGAGCCCGTACGAAATCCTGCAGGCTGGCGGCTCAGTCGAATACAACAACGCTGAAGCCGGTGCCACGTGGCTCAAGCGGCTGATCGAACAGTTCCCGAAATTTGTCTGGCTCAACCCCGAGCCGGAAGGCCTGTGGGAATACCGCCAGTCCATCTCGGTCATCAACCAGATCGTGAAGACGCGGATGTATCCGGTGACGATTGCCGGGTTGGAATCGGCGATGCGGTTGTTGTCCAAGTAAGTGTCTTCGGGATGCCGGCCCCGTCAATTTCATCGGTCCGGCAACATGGTATGGGCTGCCTCGACGATTCGTTGCGCCTCTGCTGACCGCTGCTGAGGCGGCACGCCAAGCTGTTCTGCAACGCGCACGGCCAGTCCAAGAATCTGGGCCCGATCCGCGGGAGCGGCAAGCTTGCTCTTCACCCGTTGCGAGAAGTTTCCGTCAAGAACGTGCTGCTCACGCCAGTGACCAATGCCGCTTGGCAGGACTGAATCGATAAAGGCAGCGAAGCGAGCGGTAAGTCCGGCTTCGCTTTGCACACGCCGGGCGATTTCTGCGGGACCTGCAGAACGTGCCTCCAGAACCAGATCGTTCGCGGCAATGCGGGCGTCGCGGCCCGTTTCCGCATTGAAGTGCAGCGTAGTTTCCAGCCCGGCACGGCGCTTGGCGAAGCGTGCATCGGATGCGAGTACCGCGGGTCCAGCGGCCCAGGCGTCCATCACGACCGTCCGCTCCGGCTGCTCGGCAGTTGGGGCGTGTGGCATCCGGCTTTCCGCCCACGTGTGTCCAACGGCCGGGGCACTCACGTAATGCACTTCTTCGTGAGGCGCCAACCGGCGGCTGTGATAGACGCTCGTCGTGCTGGTGTGCTCGCCACAGTTTCCTGCGCCAAACACCGATGCCGCGGCGGCGGAATAAGGCGCGCGCTGGGTGAACGCATTCCAGGGCACCTTCGCTTTCCGCTCACGTTCCAGCCTGAAGGTCCGCGCTGCCTTTGTCCGCCATGTACTTTCGTTGTGGGTGGCTCGCACGTCCACATCGACGTTGCCGCGACCATGCTTAAGCAATTGGCGGGTTTCGTTCACGCTGGCGTTCGCCAACCGAAGGCGCGATATTTCCGACGCAGCCACCGGGCGCCCATCCACTGCACGCGCAAGCAGGTACGCAGCGAGTGCCAACTCAGTATCGGAAATCTTGGCCGGCGCGGTCGAAACCCGTGCCGCCCCGCCGGTACGCGAGGCGGGAAGATTCGCAAACGTGGGGGAACGCGTGCGCGCCGTCGGATGATTTGCCCCTGCTGGAACCGTGCGCTCAGCCGGGGATACAGACGATGGCAGCGGTGAGAGACTGCGCGATGGCTCGCCTGTGATTTTTTTGTGCATGCAGGACCTCCAATCGGAGGTCGAAGGTTATCGGAGTCTCGTCGTCGATCTGCGAGCCCATGCGAAAGACGGGATCAGGGGACGAAACCGGATGAAGATGCAGTGCCCCGCGTATTCCTGTTCGGGAGAGCGCCGATTACCTGACGCGTAATCGACACCATGCACGCTGGCGCCGAAGATGAAGCCATCCAGCGCAATCGCTCATCACCGCGCTGGCAAAGCTCCCCACTTCGAACGGAGAAACGCCATGACTGCCACCCAACTCGCCGCCAACGACACGCTCGCCGATACGCTGGTCGATCGCTATATCGCCGCGTGGAACGCGACGGACGCTGCCCAACGCCGCGCCCTCGTCGCGCAAACCTGGACAGAAGGCGCCACGTATGTCGATCCGCTCATGCAAGGCACAGGCCATGACGGCATCGACGCGCTCATTGCAGGCGTGCAGGCCAAGTTCCCCGGTTTCCGTTTTGCGCGCGACGGCGGCGTGGATGTTGTGCAAGACACGATCCGCTTCCGCTGGACGCTCGGCCCCGAGGGCCAGGCGCTGGTCAAGGGCACCGACTTCGTGCGCATTGAAGGTGGCCGCATGCACGCGGTGACTGGCTTCATCGACCAGATGCCCGGCATGGGCGACGCCGCCTGAGCCGTCTCCCAAAAAAGCAAACGCCCCGCAATGCCGGGGCGTTTTGCATTGGCAGCATGCAAAGATCAGATGGACAGCGCGTCTTCCTGGCCGGCATTGGCACTGCGCAGTCCTTCTGCCCAGCCTTTGGTCGGCAGCTTGAGCGAGGCCTGCAGCGCAGCGGCGCGCGCCTGCACGGCTTCCCAACTGACGTGCAGCGGCGGGCCATTGAACGCCAGCGCAATCACGTTGCCATCGTGCACTTCAGGGAAGACCAGCACGCGGTTGTCGAACGCATCGCAAATGCGCTCGATATTGCGCGGGAAGCTGGTGTGGTCGCCAAACAGGTTGATCGTCATCACGCCCGGCGAGCGCAGTACCTGGCGGCAAGCCTTGTAGAAGGCCGGCGTATCCAACACGGGGCCGCGCGCGGTGGCGTCATACAGGTCGATCTGCAGTGCATCGACGGTGCCGTGGTGACTGGCGTCCATCACCCAGTCGTAGGCATCCTGTTCGAGCACGCTCAAGCGCGCGTCGTCAAACGGCATGCCGAACATGCTGCGCGCTGCGACGATCACGGACGGGTTCAACTCCACCGCCGTCACCTGCGCGGGCGCGAGTTGGCGGTGGCAGAACTTCGTCAGCGCGGCAGCGCCAAGACCAAGTTGCACGACGTGGAAATCCGGCCGTGCGGCAGGATCGAGAAACAGCATCCAAGCCATCATCTGCTGTGCATATTCCAGCTCGATGGCGTCGGGCTTGGACAAGCGCATGGCGCCCTGCACCCACTCAGTACCGAAGTGCAGATAGCGCACACCGGCCAGTTCAGAAAACGTGACCGGCGCAAAGCGCGGGGCCATGCGCTTCGGTTCATCGTCGTGGTCGAGGCGGTCTTCGCGCTTTGCGCGGGCCGGGCGGCGCGAGGCGACGGCCTCGATGGATTTACGTTTCAACAGCGTCATAAAGCGGATCAACGGGAAGAAGACTGAGCGGCAGCGGCGCGCTGCAGCCACTCGCGATTGTGGTCTTTGGCGTAGCGCGTCCAGTGCTTGGCGTCGCGCAGGATCTCTTCAAACAGGGCCTGGGCGCGCTGTTTGTCGGCGTCGTTGTTCTGCGCGAGCAGCCATTCGCCGAAGAGGCAACGGGCAGCCGCGTCGTTCGCACAGGTCAGGGCTTGCTCGAATGCCTCGCGCGTATTCGGTGCGTTCGTCGCAGCCAATGCGCGTGCGTAGAGCAATGTCGGCTCGGGCTGCTGGCGCGTCACGCGATGCGCTTCGAACAGTTTGTCGAGCGTGCCCTTGGCAAGTGCCGCATCGCCCGTGGCGAACTGCGCGCGGGCCAGGCCCAAGAGCACGGCCGGGTCGCCCGCAAACGGGCCGGTGGCTGCCTGCTCAAAATGCTCGCGCGCCTCTTTGGCATTGCCGGCTTCCAGCAGTGCTTCGCCCAGGCGCAGGCGGTGTTGCACAGTCGGGGCGCGGTCGAAATCGTTGCGCGCGTCACGCACGGCGCGGTTCGGGTCGATCAGTTGCGTCACGGCGCGGCTGGCGACGCGCGCGCCGCGCGAGTGGCGCATCTCAGGCAGATAGATCGCGAAGAAATACACCACGCTGCCCAGCAATGGAAACGCAAAGAGGATGAACAACCAGTACATGTTCTGGTTGTTGCGCACGACGTGCACGGCAAAGAACAGCGCAACGATGACGTGAAATCCGATTCCGAGAAACGGCATGTGAAGGCCCGATAGTGAAATGCACCGACACCCCCCGCGTCGGCCACGGGCGCGATTGTGACAGATGCGCTGCGGCATCGGTGTGACGCGCCCTTAACGTTTGCGCATTGACACCCCCGAACCCGCGCGGAGCCGACCTTGACGGCCGACCCGTCAATAAACGCCGGCGCCTGCCGTCAGGCAGCCGGTGTTGTCTTTGAAGCAAGGCGCTTCTTAGGGGCGACCGAGGAAATCCATTTTGCCGATCTCCACGCCGTTATGGCGCAGCAGCGCGTAAGCGGTCGTGATATGGAAATACAGGTTCGGCAGCACGAAGCCACGCAGGTAATCAATGCCCGTGAACTGCAGCTCGCGCGTCGGGCTCTTGAGTGTGATCTGGCGATCTTCGCTGCCAGCAAATGCCGCGGGATCGATGCTGTTGACGAACTCCAGCGTCTTGGCAATGCGCGCCTTCAACTCTGGAATGGTCGTCTCCACATCCGGGTACGACGGCACCTCGTTGCCAGACAGGCGCGCCGCGCCGCCCTTTGCCTGGTCACAGGCAATCTGCACCTGCCGCGTGAACGGATGCATGTCCGGCGCCAGACGCGCGGTCATCAGATTGGCCGGGTCGAACTTCTTCGCTTCTGCGTGGGCAGCAGCCTTGTCGAGCAGGGCCGACAGGTTACCCAACATGCGGTTCACGGTCGGGACCAGAAACTCGTACGTCGAAGGTGTGGTCATGGAAGTGATTTCCTTGGTATCCATCGTTGTGGCCGCCAGCGATTCTCTGCACGACCCGCCGGCGCCGCGCTTTCTTGCGCAGGGCACAGTGTAGGGCAGCGATTCGGCCGCTGCATGAAGCACGCGCACGCCTCGTCATGAGGCATTTGGCACGAGATCAGTGCGGCGAACGGTCTTGATGTGGGCTGATCGACGGGCTCGCCGGCATCTCTCGCGTGGCATGGCTATTGCATGGGCAAGGACAAGGCCAACGGCGGCCTTGATCCACCTTGGCACATCGCGACAACACGCTCCGCAAGGAGCGTCCGGGGCAACGGCGCTCCGAGGCGACACGGCACGACCCGGGCACCCGGTGCGTCGCCGTCTCGCTTCGGAGCGCTTTTTTTCTGGCCATCGCGGCTGCGCGTCGACACCACCACCAAGGCAATGACATGAACGCTTCCACCACCCCGGCTCCCACGGCCGACGTGTCCGTTGAGACCATTGGCGAGCTGATCAACCTGTCCGGGCGGCAACGCATGCTGTCCCAGCGGATCGTGCTGCAAATGGTGTTGGCCGCGCAGGGTCACGCCGCTGCGCTCGACATCGCGCGGTCATGCCTGGCGACATTCGCATCGGCCCACACCGATCTTGCCGAGGGCAATGCGCGCCTGCCCGGAGCATTCTCGGAGGCATTGCGTCAACTCTACTTCGGCAAGCTTCGTGGTGACGCGCGCATCCGCGAGTTCATCGTTCTAGTCAAAAGCGCGATCGATACCTTGTCGACCGGCACGACCCAACGCAACGCGTCGCTTGATGCGCTGGTGGCACAGGCCACGCCCATGCTGGAACTGCTGCAGACCATTACGCAGGCCTATCAGGAAGAGATGCACGTGTGCGAAGTCGCACTGCGCAAACGCCAGGCAGAAATTGCCGCGCACCTCGGGCGCATCTCGATGCAGGCCAACATCGTCGCCATGAACGCGCGCGTCTCGGCAGCACGGGCGGGGCCGTACGGCCGCGAGTTCTCAGTGATCACCACGGTGCTTGCGGACATCATCCAGGAGATGGACCAGTTGATCCGCAATGTCGTCGGAACCGACGATGCCGCACAGCCCGGCGCCGGCACACGCCGGTCATCGACGCCGGCATCGCGCACATTCGGGCACATGTCGCTGCGTTGATCATGAGACGGAGAACCGCTTGAAACCCTACCTGCAATTCATCCGCTTGCTTGTGTGCTCCGCCCTGCTGTCGGGGCTGATGGGGAGCGCGTGCGCGCAACCGCTGACGATCAACTCAGCCATCAACAAGGCGGGCCGCCAGCGCATGCTGTCGCAGCGCATGGCCAAGGCGTATTGCCAGATCGGCCTGGGCGTGGAGGTCGAGCGATCGAAGAAGATTCTCGAGCAGTCCGTCGCGCTCTTTGATCGGCAGCTTACGGAGTTGAAGGCATTCGCGCCCTCGCCCGAGATCAAGGACGCCTACGCCAAACTTGAACAGACGTGGCTCGTCTACAGGCAGTTGCTGACAGGCGGCGGCCCGAACATCGACAACGCGAGAAAGATCGCCCAGGCCAGTGAAGACGTCCTGAAGCTCGCGCAACAGGGCACGGTGTTGCTGGAAAAACAATCGGGCACGGCGACGGGCAAGCTGATCAACGTGGCCGGCCGTCAGCGGATGCTTTCGCAGCGCATTGCCAAGCTGAGCATGTTCCGCGCGTGGGACATTACCTCTGTGCAGATGACACAGGATCTCGATTTGGCAATGAAGGAATTCACGGCTGCTCAAGCATTCCTGGCGTCTGCGCCTCAGAATTCCGGGGCGATCAACAGTGAACTGCAACTCGCCAGCACGCAGTGGCTGTTCTTTGCCGACGCGCTCAAACAGACCGAAGGCACGCGCGCAGAACAGTTACGCAACGTTGCTACAACCAGCGAGCGCATTCTTGAAGTAATGGATGACGTGACCGGCCTGTACGAGGGGCTGGCCAGGTAACGGAGTGCTACGACAGCCACTCACGCAGCGCTTGCCACGCCACCAACTTTTGGGCGTACGGCACGGCTGCATAAGCTGGACTGCTGGAAGGGAGTTTGAGGATGGTGTGCCGGTCGCCGATGTCGCCCAGCGCCTTCACACCAATGCGCGCGGCGGTGCCGCCGTTGAAGGCGATCACCGCCAGCTCGGGTAGCGAAGCAATGAGGCTGGCCAGATCATTGCCGGCATGGTCGCGGATCTTGCTGTCGAGACTGCCCTCTCGCTTGGCCTCGGCCACCACATCCCACAGGCCGATGCGATGGGCGAGCAGCGCCTTCAAGCGCGCGGCGTATTCCATGCCCGGCAGGTCCTGGCCGATCACCTCGCCGGCCAGGCGCCAGAACTGGTTGTGCTTGTAGGCGTAGTACTGCGATTGCGCAAGCGATGCTTCGCCGGGCAGACTGCCCAGGATCAGCACGCGCGTGTGCGCGTCGACCACGGGCGGAAAGCATCGCTTGAGCGTCACGCTCGTCGTCAGGCCAGCAGGCGGTTCACGCGTTGCACGTACGCCGCCGGGTCGGCCAATGCGCCACCCTCGGCCAACAGTGCCTGATCGAACAGCACGTGCAACCGATCTTCAAACGCGGCGCGGTCGGCTTCGCTGCCGGTCACGGTTTCCAGCAGCGCGAGCTTGCGCACGAGCGGGTGCGTCGGGTTCAGCTCCAGCACCGGCTTGCTGTCGGGCGCTTGTTGGCCCGCCTGCTTGAGCAGACGTGCCAGCGTGCCGCTGATGTCGCCTTCATCGGCCACGAGGCACGACGGCGAATCGGTTAAGCGATGCGTGATGCGCACGTCCTTGGCCTTGTCGCCCAGCACCGCCTTGGCACGCTCAACCAGCGGCTTGAACTCGCCCTCCACCTTGGCGTGCTCGGCCTTCTCGGCCTCGTCTTCCATCGCGCCCAGGTCGAGATCGCCACGCGCCACCGACACCAGTTCCTTCTCTTCGAAGTCATGCAGGAACGAGAGCATCCACTCGTCCACACGGTCGGTCAGCAGCAGCACTTCCACGCCCTTCTTGCGGAAGATTTCCAGATGCGGGCTCGACTTGGCAGCCGTCCAGTTTTCGGCCGTCACGTAGTAGATCTTGTCTTGGCCTTCCTTCATGCGGCCGATGTAATCCGCCAGCGAGACGGTCTGGGCGCTGTCTTCGTTGTGCGTGGAAGCAAAGCGCAGCAGCTTGGCAATGCGGTCCTTGTTGGCGTGGTCTTCGCCGATACCTTCCTTGAGCACCTGGCCGAAGTTCTGCCAGAACGTGGCGTACTTTTCCTTCTCGGCCGCGTCATCCGACTCGGCCATCGATTCGAGCATGCCGAGCACGCGCTTGGTCGAGCCCTCGCGAATGGCCTTCACGTCGCGGCTTTCCTGCAGGATTTCGCGCGAGACGTTCAGCGGCAAATCGGCCGAATCGATCACGCCCTTCACGAAGCGCTGATAGGCCGGCAGCAGTTGCTCGGCGTCGTCCATGATGAAGACGCGCTTGACGTACAGCTTCAGGCCGCTGCGGCGCTCGCGGTCCCACAGGTCGAACGGCGCGTTGGTCGGGATGTACAGCAGTTGCGTGTATTCGCTGCGGCCTTCCACACGGTTGTGCGTCCAGGCGAGCGGCTTGCCGTTTTCGTGGGCGATGTGCTGATAGAACGCGATGTACTGCTCGTCGGTCACGTCTGCGCGGGGGCGTGCCCACAGTGCGCTGCCCTGGTTGATGGTTTCCCATTCGTCCTGGGCCACCATCGTTTTCTTCTCTTCGTCCCACGCTTCCTTGCGCATCTGGATCGGCAGGGAGATGTGGTCCGAATACTTCTGCACGACCGACTTCACGCGCCAGGCGGAGAGGAAATCGTCCTCACCCTCGCGCAGGTGCAGCGTGATGGTGGTACCGCGCTCGGCGCGTTCGATGGTGTCGACGGTGAACTCGCCGTCGCCGGTACTTTCCCAGCGCACGCCTTCATTGGCGGCCACGCCGGCGCGGCGCGATTCCACCGTCACGCGGTCGGCCACGATAAACGCCGAGTAGAAGCCCACGCCAAACTGGCCGATCAGTGCGGCATCCTTCTGCTGGTCGCCCGAAAGCTGGCTGAAGAACTCGCGCGTGCCCGAGCGGGCGATGGTGCCAAGGTTGCGGATGGCCTCGTCGCGGCTCATGCCGATGCCGTTATCGGCAATCGTGATGGTGCGCGCGGCGGCATCAAAGCCGATGCGGATGCCAAGCTCGCCACCGCCTTCCAGCAGCGACGGATTGGCGATGCCCTCAAAGCGCAGCTTGTCGACCGCATCCGACGCATTGGAAACCAACTCCCGCAGGAAGATTTCCTTGTTGCTGTACAGCGAGTGGATCATCAGATGCAGAAGCTGCTTCACTTCTGCCTGGAAAGCCATCTTCTCGTGCGGTGCGCTCATGGTGTGCATAAAAAGTCTGGAAAGTGGAAAGAGAAGCGGGCTACACGTTGCGCATGCGCCCGCATGAATTTGTGAAGCTAGATAAGGCGTGGCGGCCGGTTTTCAAGCCCCGCGTTCGAGCTGCTCGGCCAGGAACCGGAGCAACTCCGGATCCGCGCTGGTCGCGATGTTGAAGCGCATCCACGTGGACGGCATCTGCGACGGCGAAAACAGGCTCCCGGGCGCAAACACATAGCCGTGCTCGTGCCCGGCACGGGCGATGGCGTTGGTGTCCTGCCCCGTATCGGCCCAGAGGAACATGCCGGCGCCCTGCTGCGCAAACAGCTTCAGGCCCATGCGCTCGAGGTTCCGCTGAACGGCATCGCGCGCACGGTCCAGGCGGCCGCGCACGCGTTCGACGTGCTTGCGATACTGGCCTTCGGTGAGGATCTTGTAGAGGACGCGTTCGTTGATCTCGGGCGTAGCAAACCCTGTCAGCAACTTGGCATCGGTCAGGTTCTTGGCGAGTTCCGGATGGCAGGCAATGAAACCCACGCGCAAGTTCACCGCCAGCGTTTTGGAAAAGCTGTTCAGATAAATCACCCGGCGTAACTGATCCAGGCTTGCAAGCCGCGTCGCCTGATAACCGGGCGGTGCAAGATCGCCATAAATGTCGTCTTCAACGATCAGAAAGCCGTACTGCTCGGCCAACCGCAACAACTGGAATGCCTTGGCAGCCGAGAGCGACGTACCGGTCGGGTTGTGCAGGATCGAGTTGATGACCAGCAGCTTGGGGCGACGCGCCTGTACCAACCCTTCCAGCGCGACCAAGTCCGGCCCCTCGGTGGTGTAGGGCACACCGATCACCTGCGCACCCTGCGCGGCAAAACGGCCGAACATCAGAAACCATGCCGGATCGCCCACGAGCACCGTGTCGCCCGGCTGCACATACTGACGCGCAATCAGGTCAAGTGAGGCCGTGATCCCCGAGGTCACCACGATCTGTTCGGGTCGCGCACCAATCTCCAGCTCGGCCAGCCGTGTTTGCAGTTGCTGGCGCAGCGGCAAGAAGCCCTGCGGCGTGCCCAGCGACAGAAATTGGTTGCCGTTCAGTCGCCCCAGCGAGCGCAGCGCGTTGGCGATCAGCTCGCCGTCGAGCCACTCGTTGGGCAAGAAGCCCACACCCGGCGCCTTGCGTGGCTCGGCAGAATGGAACATGTTCCGCAGCAGCCAGGTCACGTCGATCTTGCGGGCGGCGGTGGGCGGCGGCGCGACTGGCTCTTCGGGCAGCGGCGTGTGGCGCTCCTTCACATAGAAGCCCGAGCCCCGGCGCGATTCCAGATACCCCTGCGCCACCAGCCGCTCGTACGCCTCCACCACAGTGAACCGCGAAATGCTCTTCTCCTGCGCCAGTTGCCGGATCGACGGCATGCGCATGCCCGCGCGAAACACCCGCTCGTCAATGCGCATGCGCGCCCATTCGGTGAGCTGGTCTACCAGCGTCATCTGCGCCGACGGAATCGGGTCAGGCAACTGCTCCGCCGCCGGGCGAGCGGCCGCGCGGCGGGCCTCCAGGCTGATGATGGGGGAAGTGGAATTCATGACGGGGTAGGCGGAAGCGGGCCGAAAACTGTACAGAAAGCGCCACGACAAAGTGTACAGGTACTGTACAGACACAGTTCGGTAGCATCAAGGTCAGAATTCCGCCCCAGCGAACCGGAGACATCACATGCCCACGTTGAAACGCTTTGACGAAGACGCCTACCGCACCACCTGCGACGCCACTGTCGTCGCCGTGCATCCGGAAGGCATCGAACTGGACGCCACGGTGTTCTACGCCCGCAGCGGCGGCCAGGCGGGCGACACCGGCACGCTGGTCCTGCCCGATGGGCAAACCATTGCGATTGCCGACAGCGTCTACAGCGCCGATCGCCAAACCGTCCTGCATGTGCCAGCCGACAGCGCCAACCTCTCGCTGCTCGCGTCCGGCACGCTGGTCACGGCCACCATCGACTGGGAGCGCCGCCACCGCCTGATGCGGCTGCACACGTGCCTGCACCTGCTGGGCTCGCTGATTCCCGTGCCGGTCACGGGCTGCGGCATCTCGCCGGACGCCGGACGCATCGATTTCGACCTGCCTGAATCGACGCTCGACCGCGACACCCTCACCACGCAACTGAATGAACTCATCGGCCGCAACACGCCGGTACGCATCGATCTGATCACGCCGGAAGAACTCGCCGCGCAGCCCGAACTTGTGCGCACCATCGGCGCTGCACCGCCCGCGGGCGCATCGGCCATCCGCATCATCCACATCGACGGCATCGACCGCCAACCGTGCGGCGGCACCCATGTGCGGGCCACCGGAGAAATTGGCCGCGTGGTCGTCACCAAGATTGAAAAGAAGAGCCGCCAGAACCGGCGCGTGGCCGTGGCGTTTGCAGATTGAGCGGCCGCCATGAACAAGTCCGCCACGCTGCCCGCACCAAACATTGACCACGCCGAACGCCGGGGGCTGCTGCTCGGCTTCATCGGCGTGGCCATCTTCAGCCAGACGCTGCCGTTCACACGCATGGCCGTCGCCGAGCTGGATGCCACGTTCGTGGCGCTGGCGCGCGCGGTGCTGGCAAGCCTGCTGGCGCTCGTGCTGCTCGCGGCCACGGGCGCGTTCTCGGCCGGCAAGCGCCCGCGCGGTAATCAGTGGTGGCAACTTGCGGTGACGGCGATGGGCGTGGTGGTGGGTTTTCCGCTGTTTTCATCGCTGGCCATGCGCGATGTGCCGGCGGCCCATGGCGCCATCATCACCGGCCTGCTGCCGCTTGCGACCGCCATCTTTGCCGCGTGGTTCGGGCGTGAGCGGCCGTCCGCCGGGTTCTGGCTCTGCGCAATGGTGGGCAGTGTGCTTGTCGTTTCTTTTGCGCTGTTGCAAGGTGCCGGCGCCCTTCACCGCGCCGATTGGCTGCTCTTCGCCGCGATGGTGACGGGCGCCCTCGGCTATGCCACCGGCGGCAAGCTCGCGCGCGAACTGGGCGGCACACAGACGATTGCCTGGGCGCTGGTCGTCTCGCTGCCCGTGCTGCTGCCGCTGGTGGGCGCGCTGGCGTGGCTGCCATCGACACATCAGGCCGAAGCGCTGGCGCATGCGTCGTCGCGCGCCTGGATCGGGCTGGCTTATGTGTCGGCCTTCTCCATGTTCATCGGCTTCCTGTTCTGGTACTCCGGGCTGGCGGCAGGCGGTGTTGCGCGGGTCGGCCAGATACAATTGCTGCAACCTTTCATGACATTGATCGGCGGCTGGCTGCTGCTGGGCGAAACGCTCGACGCGCCTACCGTGCTGTTTGCGTTGGCTGTGATTGCCGTGGTCGGCATCGGCCGGCGAACGTCGGTACGCCGATAGCAACGTCTTCCCTCTTTTGTTGACCGCACTTACCAAGGAGTCTTCATGACCGCCTCGCACGACGCTCAGGCCAAGCTCAAGCAACTCGGCATCGAACTGCCCGCCGCCGGCGCCCCCGCTGCCGCCTACGTCATGGCCGCGCAAACCGGCAACCAGGTCTTCCTGTCCGGCCATATCGCCAAGAAAGACGGCAAGCCATGGGTTGGCAAGCTGGGCGCCGACATGACCACCGAGCAAGGCAAGGCAGCCGCACGCGCCATCGCCATCGACCTGATCGCCACGCTGAACACGCACCTGGGCGGTGACCTCAGCCGCGTCAAGCGCATCGTCAAGGTGATGAGCCTGGTGAACTCCACCCAGGAATTCACCGAGCAGCACCTGGTGACCAACGGCGCATCGGAACTGTTTGCCGACGTGTTCGGCGACGCCGGCAAGCATGCCCGCAGCGCCTTCGGCGTCGCACAGATTCCGTTCGGCGCGTGCGTCGAGATCGAGCTGATTGCCGAAGTCGCCTGAGCGACCTGAGCGACGCTTTTTCCAGCCGTCTCTAAGGTGGCGGCCCAATGTTAGACGGGCCGGTTGCCTGCTATTCTTTTCGCTTTGCCCACCCACGGCACCCGCTCACGAGGTGGGCGCCGCAACACTAGGACCACACCATGGACCACACCGCCTGTACCTTCTCCAGCCGCGCTCAGAAACTGACCAGCTCGGCGATCCGGGAAATCCTCAAGATCACCGAACGTCCTGAGGTCATTTCGTTTGCCGGTGGCCTGCCTGCCCCCGTCACCTTCCCGGTCGAAGCGATTCAGGCGGCGTGCGCCCGCATGTTTGCTGACAACCCGCAAGCCTCGCTGCAGTACACCCCGACCGAAGGCCTGTCGGTGCTGCGCGAGTGGATCGCCCAGCGTCATGGCACCACCGCTTCGCGCGTGCTGATCACCACGGGTTCGCAGCAGGGGCTGGACCTGCTCGGCAAGATCTTCATCGACCCGCAAAGCAAGGTGCTGGTCGAAACGCCGACGTACCTGGGCGCGCTGCAGGCGTTCTCGCTGTTCGAGCCGAGCTATACGTCCATCGCCACCGATGACAAGGGCCTGCTGCCGGACGCGCTCACGCCAGAGCTGGCTGCCGGCGCCCGCTTCTTCTACACGATCCCGAACTTCCAGAACCCGACCGGCCGCCGTCTGCCGCTGGACCGCCGCCAAGCCCTGGTGGCCCGCGCGAAGGAGCTCGGCGTGCTGCTCGTGGAAGACGATCCGTACGGCGAACTGAGCTACACCGGCGATGCCCTGCCGTCGCTGCGCTCGCTCAATCCGGACGGCGTGGTCTACATGGGCTCGTTCTCGAAGATCCTGGCGCCGGGCATGCGCCTGGGTTACATCATCGCGCCCGAACACATCCACTTCAAACTCGTGCAGGCCAAGCAGGCATCGGATCTGCACACGCCCAGCTTCACGCAGCGCGTGGCCTACGAGGTACTGAAGACCGGCCTGCTCGACACGCACATCCCGAGCATCCGAAACCTCTATGGCAAGCAGTGCGAGGCGATGCTCGACTCGCTCACGCGCCATATGCCGGCCGGTGTGCATTGGAACCGACCGGAAGGCGGCATGTTCATCTGGGTTGAGGTGCCGGAAGGCATCGACACGATGGCGCTGCTGGAAAAGGCCGTCGCGCGCAATGTGGCGTTCGTGCCGGGCGCGCCGTTCTATGCCAATGCGCCGCGTCGCAATACCCTGCGCCTGGCGTTCGTGACGGTGGCACCGGAGCGCATCGAGCAAGGCATTGCCGTGCTGGGCGAGCTGATCCGCGCAGAAATCGCTGCGCTCACGCCCAAGGCCGCCTAAATTAGCTAACACCATTCACTCGTCCATCTAAGAAAGGAGCCGTCGTCGATGCTGCGGATCTGGGGAAGACTCTCTTCGGTCAACGTTCAGAAAGTGGTCTGGTGCGCGCGCGAGCTGTCGCTGGACCATGAGCGCATCGACGTCGGCGGCGCCTTTGGCGGTGTCGACACGCCGGAATTCAAGGCGATGAACCCGAACGGGATGATCCCCGTCATCGAAGACGGCCTGAACGATTCCGGCGATACGCGCTTCGTGCTGTGGGAGTCCAACGCCATCGTGCGCTATCTCTCAGCGCGCTACGGCCCGGGCAACCTCTACCCGCTCGAGCTTCACGAGCGCGCCGATGCCGACCGCTGGATGGATTGGCAGACCACGTCATACAGCCCGTCGATGGTGGATGCATTCCTCCAGCTCGTGCGCACGCCGGAAGATCAGCGCGACGCGGCGCGCATTGAACGCTCGCGCCAAGCCGCGGAGCGCAGCACCGCCGTCCTCGAAGCCGTGCTGGCCAAGCAGCCCTACGTGGCCGGCCGCCGCTTCACCATGGCCGACATCGTCTGCGGCTGCGCCACGCACCGCTGGCTCGGCCTGCCGATGGACCGCCCGGCGCGACCGAACCTCGAGCGGTGGATGGCCGAGTTGCGCGACCGCCGCGCCGCGCGGGAAGTCCTGGCGCTGCCTGTCGTCTAAGCCCGCCCGAAACCGGTTGCGGTAGCATCACCAACCGCGCACGGCACCCACGCCGGCGCGGTTTTTTGTTTTCACCGAGGGAAACCCGGATGCCATTGAACCGACCTTCCACCACCGTCGCCACGATCCTGTGGGGCGCGCTTTACCTGGTTGCCGCCATCGTGTCGCATCGGCTGAACGGGCCGGTCGATATGACGGGCTACATCTGGCTGCCGGCGGGCGTGACCATGGCCGCGTTCATGCTGCGGCCGTACCGCGAATGGCCAGGGCTGGGCGCAGCGTTTGCCGTGGCGCAGCTGGCGCTGGCAGCGATCGAGCACACCAACCCCGCGCACGCCATGCTCTTTGTGCTCGACGAAGCGGGCAGCGCCGCGCTGGCCGTGGCGCTGGTGCGACTGGCGCGCGTGCCGCTTGAAGGGCTCTACTTCGTACGCGCAATGCTGGTGGCGGGCGCGGTCAGTGCGCTGCTGGGGGCGCTGTTCGGGGCGGCATGGTTTGCATGGTCGCAAGGCGGCTCGTTCGGGCATGTGCTGCGCATCTGGGCGGCATCGGATTTCCTGGGCGTGCTGATCGTCACGCCGGTACTGGCGGCATGGTCGCGCTTTCGCGCGTTCCGCTCGGGCGGCACGGACCGCACGGATTTCGTGCTCGGTCTGGCGGCCGTCGTCGCGCTGGCGCTGTCGGCGTACGTCATCTTCGATGGCAACAGCGATGCCAAATTTGGCGACGGCATCGGCTTTGCGCTGACGTACGTCCCGCTGTTCTTTGCCGTGGTGGTGGCGCTGATGTGGGGTGGACGCGGCGGCTCGATGGCGGTGCTGCTGCTCACGCTGGTAGCGCTCACGCAAACCGCCGAGGGCGACGGCCCCTTCGCCGTGCTGGATCACCACTATGGCCAGTCGCTGCTGGAAGCGCAGTTGTACCTGGGCATTGCCGCGCTCCTGGTGCTGCTGGTGAGCGCGCTCAAGACCACGCGCGAACAACTGCACGAGCAAAGCGCGCAGTGGCAGAACCGCGTGGAACTGGCGTTGGCGGCGTCGGGCCAACTCGTCTACACCATCGACCCCGCCAGCGGCCGCATCGACTGGGGCGGCGACGTGGCTCTCGTGTTCGGACACGAACCGGCGAGCATGGCGTCGATCTCGACCGTGCTGCAACTGGTGCATCCGGATGACCGCGATGCCCTGCGTGCGCGTTGGCTCGGAGCGGCCGCGCTGGAAGACGAGGCCGCGACGCCCGCACGCCGCCAGACACTGCGCATCACGGCGCGCGACGGCACGCTGCACACCGTGGTGGACACCGGTCGCCCACTGACGGACGCCGTTGGCAACACGGCGCTCGTAACCGGTACCTGGTCGGTCGAGACCGCACTGTGACCTCATCGGCGCCCGGCAGCACGGCTGTGCTGTTGATCCATGGACTGGGCGGCACGGCCTACGACGTGGGCGTGCTGCAGAAAGCGCTGCGCAACGCCGGCGCGGTCACGCACGTGCCAACCTTGCCCGGCCACGGGACGCGTCCGGAAGACCTGATCCACATGCCTGCCGAGGCCTGGCTTGAAATGCTTACGCAAGCATATGAACGGCTCGCCGCCGAGCATGACACCGTGCATATCGCGGGGATGTGCATGGGCGCATTGCTGGCGCTGGTGCTGGCGCACCAAGTTCGGCATGGCAGTGCGCGCCCGCAAGACAGGCTGGCGCTGCTCGCCACGCCCATCCATATCGACGGCTGGTCGACGCCGTGGTATCGGGATCTGCGCTACGCGGTCTATCGCATCCCGGGCATGGCGGCGCGCATGCGCGTGGAAGAAGATGAGCCGTTCGGCATCAAGAACCCGCTGTTGCGGCGGATCATCAAAGCCAAGCTCGCGCGAGGTGACAGCTTCCACTATCCGTGGGTGCCGCTGGCGTGCATTCGGCAGGTGGACCGGCTGCGGCGCTGGGCGCTGGCCGGGGCGCCCGATACGCAGTGCCAGACACTGGTGATCCATTCCCGCGAAGACGAACTCACCAGCCTGCGCTCCGCCGAAACGCTGCAGGCCACGCTGCCCCATGTGCGCAGCGTTGTGCTGGAAAACAGCTACCACATGATCTGCGTGGACAACGACCGCGATCAGGTCGCCGCAGAGGTCCTCGGCTTTTTCGGTTTCGACCCCGCAGCGGCCAGGCGCAAGAGCCCAGCCGCCGCAGATTGATCACGACGCCGATCAGGCGGCCGGCCCCATGCTTTCATGCTCGTGCGCCGCGTCAAGCCGGCGCTGCCGCTCGCTGCCCTTGAACACGCCTCGCACCACCACAAAGAACACCGGCACCAGAAACACCGCCAGCACTGTCGCCGCGATGATCCCGCCCAACACGCCCGTGCCGATGGCGCGCTGACTGGCCGATGCCGCGCCGGTCGCAATCGCCAGCGGCACGACGCCAAACGCAAACGCGAGCGACGTCATCACGATCGGCCGGAAGCGCAGGCGCGCGGCCTCCAGCGTGGCTTCCATCAGGCCCATCCCTTGTGCCACCAGATCCTTGGCCACTTCGATGATCAGGATCGCGTTCTTGGCCGACAGGCCGATGGTGGCAATGAGCCCGACCTTGAAGTAGATGTCGTTGGGCAGGAAACGCAGCGTGGCGCCCAACAGCGCGCCCAGCACGCCCAGCGGCACCACCAACATGACCGCCAGCGGAATCGACCAGCTCTCGTACAGCGCGGCAAGGCACAGAAACACGACGAGGATCGACAACGCAAACAGCGCCGGTGCCTGCGCGCCCGACAAACGCTCTTCGAACGACTGCCCCGTCCACTCGTAGCCAAAGCCTTCAGGCAGGGTGCGGGCAATCGACTCCATCGCCGCCATGGCCTCGCCGGAGCTATGACCGGGTGCCGGCGAGCCGGTGATCGTCATGGCCGGAAAGCCGTTGTAGCGGTCGAGCTTGAGCGGCCCGACGATCCACTTCGTCGTGGTGAACGCCGAGAGCGGCACCATCGCCCCCGCGGCATTGCGCACGTGCATGCGGCCGAGCTGCTCGACCGAGACGCGCTGCTTGCCGTCCGCCTGCACGATCACGCGGCGCACCTGGTTGCGGTAGACAAAATCGCCTGCGTAGTCGGAGCCGAACATCACGGCCAGCGTGCGGTTGATGTCCTCAATCGACACGCCCATCGACAGCGCCTTCTTGCGGTCCACATCGATCAGCACCTGCGGTGCATCGCCCTGGCCCACAAACGTGACTTCCGACAGCGCAGGATGCTTCGCCGCCTCGGCCAGCATGTGGTCGCGCGCTTGCGCAAGGCGCTCGTAGCCGGCGCCGCCGCGGTCTTGCAAGCGCAGGTCGAAGCCGGGCTTGCTGCCCAGCTCCGGCAGCGCGGGCGAATTCATCGCCATGACCATCGCACCCTTGATCTTGCCGAACGCCGCGTTGGCGCGCTCGACCACCGCATCGACATGCTGGTCAGCGCCCTTGCGTTGCTTCCAGTCCTTGAGCGTCAGGAACAGCATGGCCGCGTTCTGCCCGTTGCCGTACAGGCTGAAGCCCGTGATGGCCAGCGTGGACGCAACGGCCGGCTCCTGCGTCATGAAGTGCTGCTCGGCCTGCCGTACCACGTCGAGCGTCTGCGCCTGTGTGGCGCCAGTCGGCAGCATGACGACGGTCATGAATTCGCCGGTGTCTTCTTCCGGCAGAAAGGCCGTCGGCAACTGCGTGAACAGCAACACCACCACGCCGATGACGGCGCCGTACGCCACCAGCGCGCGGCCCGTGCGGTTCAGCAGCTTGGCAACACCGCCTTGGTAGCGCGCCGTCAAACGCGCAAAGCCCCGGTTGAATGCGCCGAAGAAGCCCTTGCGTTCGGCACCGTGGCCGGCCTGCACCGGCTTGAGCAGCGTCGCGCAAAGCGCCGGCGTGAGCGTCAATGCCAGGAATGCCGAAAACACCATCGACACCGCCAGCGACAGCGAAAACTGCCGGTAGATGTTGCCCACCGCGCCGCCAAAGAACGCCATCGGCACGAACACCGCCGTCAGCACCAGCGAGATGCCGACGATGGCCCCGCTGATCTGCCGCATCGCCTTGGCCGTCGCCTCGCGTGGCGAGAGCCCGTCTTCATGCATCACGCGTTCGACGTTTTCCACCACCACGATGGCATCGTCCACAAGGATGCCGATGGCGAGCACCAGGCCAAACAGCGTCAGCACGTTGATGGAAAAGCCCATCGGCAGCATCACCGCAAACGTGCCCAGCAGCGCGATCGGCACCACCAGCGTCGGGATGAGCGTCGCGCGCAGGTTCTGCATGAACAGCATCATCACGAGGAACACCAGCACCACGGCTTCGAGCAGCGTCTTGACCACCTGCTCGATGGCGATACCGACAAAGCGCGAGCTGTCGTACGCCACCTCGTAGCGCACGCCCGGCGGGAAATGCGCCTGCGCCTCGTCCAGCACCGCGCGCACGCGCTTGGCCACGCCCACGGCGTTGGCGCCAGGGGCAAGCTTGATGCCGATGGTGGTTGCCGGTTTGCCGTTCATGCGCGAGAGATACAGGTAATCGCTGCCGCCCAGCTCCACGCGCGCCACATCGCGCAGCAGCACCATGCGGCCCTGCGCATCTGCACGCAGCGGAATCTGGCCGAATGCTTCAGGCGTGGTCAGCCCATCGTCACCGGTGACGCTCGCGTTGATGGGCGCGCTGCCCGGCACAGCGCCGCTGCCAATCTCACCCACGGTGATGCGCGCGTTGTAGCGGCGCACAGCATCGCTCAAGTCACCGGCGGTCAGGCCCAATGCGGTGAGCTTGTCGGCATCGGGCCAGATGCGCATGGCGTATTCCGCATCGAACAACTGCGCGGTGCCGACGCCCGGCACGCGGCGCAACTGCGGAATCAAATCTGACGAAGCGAGGTCGCCCAAGTCGATGCCGTCAAAGCGGCCGCGCTCGGCCGTCAGCGACAGATACATCATGTAGTTCTCGGCCGCCTTCTCGATGCGGATACCGTTGCGGCGCACGACTTCAGGCAGACGCTCCTCGACGATCTTCAGCCGGTTCTGCACTTCCACCGCCGCAAGATCGGGGCTCGTGCCCTGCGTGAACGACAGGTTGATCGACACGTTGCCCGCCGCGTCGGACGACGACGACATGTACAGCAGCCCCGGCGCGCCATTCATCTCGCGCTCGATGATGGCGGTGACGGCGCTCTCCACCGTGCGCGCGGACGCCCCCGGGTAGTTGGCCGAAATGCTGACATTGGGCGGCGCGATGTTCGGATACTGCGCCACCGGCAGCTTGGGCAGCGCGAGCACGCCGGCCAGGATGATGGCCAGCGCAATCACCCACGCAAAGACCGGGCGGTCGATAAAGAAGCGCGCCATGGTCAGCCCTTCTTCGGCTTGGTGTCGGCGCGCGATGCCGCAGGCACGGGCTTGACCGCCATGCCTGCTTCCAGCGTCTGCATGCCTGGAATGGCGAGGCGTTCTCCACCGGACAGCCCGCTCGTCACCAGCCATTGATCGCCAGCCAACGTTTGCGCAGCCACGGGCCGTGCAGCCAGCGTGTTGTCTGCCTGCACCACAAACACCGTCGCCCCATGGCGATCGCGCTGCAACGCGCCCTTCGGAATCGTCACCGCGCCTTGCTGCACGGCGTGCGAGAGCTTCACGCGCACGTACATGCCGGGCAGCAGCAAGCCATCGGGGTTCGGCAGCACGGCGCGCATCGAGACGTTGTCCGTCGCACGGTCTACCGCCAGATCGGAGAACAGCAGCTTGCCCGGGCGCTCGTATGCCACGCCATCGCTCAGGATGACCTGCACGCCGATGTCCTGGCCGCTCAATGCAGCGGCCTGGCCCTTCTTGAGCGCGCGCTGCAAGGCCAGCACTTCGGCAGCGGGCTGCGCAAAGTCCACGTAGATCGGGTCGATCTGCTCGACGGTGGTGAGCGGCGTGGCAGCGTCTTCCTTGACCAACGCGCCTTCGGTGACCTGCGCGCGGCGCGAGCGGCCGGCAATCGGCGCCGTGACGGTGGCATAGCCCAAGCGCAGTTGCGCGGTTTCCAGCGCGGCACGGCTGGACACCACGTCTGCAGCGGCCTGACGCTCCGCGGCTTGCGCTTCAGCGTATTCAAGCTCGCTCACGGCGCGCGTGGCGGCCAGCCCCTTGTAGCGCGCAGCCTTGTCACGCGCGATGGCGAGTTGCGCCTGCGCACGGGCAAGCGCACCTTGCGCGGCGTCCACCTGTGCCTTGAGCGGCGCCGGATCGATGCGAAACAGCACCTGGCCAGCCTTGACCGCCTGGCCTTCGTCGTAGGCCCGCTTGAGGACGATGCCGTCAACGCGCGCACGCACTTCCGCCGTGCGATACGGCTCCAGGCGGCCGGGCAGTTCGGTCACCAGCGGCGCATCGGAGCGTTGCGCGACGGCAAACTCGACCTCCGGCGGGCCGGCCGGCTTGGCGGCCTCATCAGCATGCTTGCCGCACGCCTGCAACACAGCCAGCGCGCAAGCGCACAGCAACCACCGGGACGAACGGGAACGACGGAACAACACAGAGAACATCATGAGAGGGGGCTGGGCGCGACCGCGCCCGAGGTCTTGAAAAAGCGAAGCGGAAGGCTAGCACGCACATCCGCCGCAGTCTGACCGATTGATTTCCCAGTCTGATCAAGACCTTACGAAGCAGGCGCTGCGTGCGTACGCAGGCCGGCCTGCTTCTGCTTGGCGCTGTTTCAGAAGACGCGACCCAGCTGCAGGTACACGTTCCACACGCCCTGCGGCGCCACCGCAAAACCGAAGTACAGCGGCCCGATGGGGCTGTTGCCGCCAACGAATACGCTGCCGCTCTTCAGGTAAGGGCCCCGCCCGAAGTTGTTGCGCAACTGCCAGACGTTGCCGGCCTCGGCACTGGCGCCGAACACCGGAGCGCGCAGGCCGAGCAGGTCGTCCACGCGCAGGTCGTACAGATACGTCAGGCGGCCGTACAGAAGGTACTGGCCGTTGAACTGATCCTGCGCGTAGGCGGAAAGGTGCTGGAAACCGCCCAGGAAGAAGCCCTCGTTGGCGCCGTTGCCCGTGTTGCCATTGTTTTCGCGCGTCGGGCTGTTGACGCCAAACAGACCCGCCCCTTCCAACGCCACATTGAACGTGTGGCGGCCGTAGCTGGTCGCCCACAGGCCCTTGGCCTGCGCGGTGTTGAACTTCTTGTCGAGCGAGCCGAAACCCGCTTCCACGCTGCTGTAGAAGTAATAGCCGCTACGCGGGAACAGCGGATCGTCGAGTTGGTCAAGCGTGAGCTGGGCGCGGAAGGCCGGCTGCTGGGCGCGCAAGGTGTCAACGGTCGTCGCATCCACGATATTTCCGGACTCGTCCGCGATCAGCTCCAGGTAATTGAACGTCGCCGCCTTCCTGACGTAGTTCACGCCCAGGCGCAGTTCACCCTTGCGGCCCAACGGGATGCCCAGGTCAACGCCGGCGCGCGCCGTCTCGATGGTCAGGTTGTTGAACGGCTTGGCGTCCCGGGTGGGTGGCTGGTCATCAAAGTAGAGATCCGATCTGCGGCGCGAGTACTCGGCATACGGCGCCACGTAGAACCCGCGCGCCTGCCACAGCGGCTGGCGCAACTCGGTATGGATGCTCGCCCGGTTGCTGCCAAGCACGATGTCATTGCGCCATTCCAGCCCGCTCTGTGTGAGCCATGGATACCGATGACCAAGGTTGACGTTGAACGCGCCGCGCCCGTCGAAGTTGGTCGACATGCCCAGCCCGAACAGGAAGAACTGGTTGCCCCAGGACTTTTCATGCGCATCGATCTTCAGCGTATGCACGCCGTTCTGTTCCACCAGTTGCTGGGTGACGGTTTCGAAATCGCCCGTGGTGGCCAGCGCCGACAGCTCGCGGTTGAGCGCTTCGGCGTCATACGCGTCGCCTTCGCGCACCTTGATCAACTGGCGCACGCGCGCGGGCGGCACGCGGCCGCTGGTGGTCACGTCAATGGCGTCAATACGTGCGCCCGCCACCAGCGTGCCCTGCGGCTCACGGGTAGCGCGGTACGCGGCATATGCCTGCGGTGACAGCGACAACGCCGCGAGCTTCGCCTCGACGCCCTGCGCCGCGCGCTCCCCCTGCAGCACCCCCTGCGGGCCCTTGGCGAAATCGGTGAACGAAAGCTCCGAGAGCTGCGGCTCAATCAGCACATCCTTGCCGCGCAGCAGCGCCTTTTGCGCCCGCACGTTCTGGCCGACGAGGATGGTGATCATCTGCTGCGTGACCGCTGCCGGCGAGGCCAGGTCTTCCGGCCGCTGTAAGTCCGACCCGATGTTGACGGCGATGATGATGTCTGCCCCCATGTCGCGCGCGAGCTGCACAGGCAGGTTGCTCACCAGGCCGCCATCCACCAGCGTGCGCCCGCCCACTTCGATCGGTGCGAACAGCCCCGGCACCGCCATGCTGGCCCGCATGGCCAGCGGCAGCGAGCCGTGGTCGAGAATCACCCCGTCGCCCGTGGCCAGATCGGTCGCCATGGCCTTGAACGGAATCGGCAGGCGCGAAAACTCGATGTTGTCGGGCCACTGCGCCGTCCAGTTCTTGAGCAGCGCGAGCAGGCGGTTGCCCTGCACCAAGCCGGTGGGCAGCCTGAGCTTGCCGTCACCATAGCCAGCGGACAGCCCGATCGGATACTGGAAATCATCCTCGCGCAGCGATTGCGGCAGCTTGGCCCGATCGTTGCGGTCGAAGGCGATGTCGCTCAGGTCGACCTGCGAGAGCTTCTGCTCCAGCGCATCGGCACGCATGCCGCTGGCGTACAGCCCACCCACCACGGCGCCCATGCTGGTGGCGGCAATCACATCCACGGGAATTCGCATGCGCTCCAGCATCTTCAGCACACCAATATGCGCATAGCCGCGCGCCCCGCCGCCCGACAGCACCAGGCCGATACGCGGGCGCGTCGATTCGGTGTTCGCCTGCGTGGGCGTGGGCGCTGCCGCTGTCTGGCCATGCACGGCAGGCGACAGCACCGCCAATGCCACAAACACGGTGACCACGGCGCCAGCCCATCGGGAGCCGCATCGGCGAATCGGAAAGGCCGTCAGAGAAGCCATGGATAGGGGGCGAAATGGGGTGGTGGTCTGCGCTGCAGGCGCAATGATTCCACAACCCGGATTTACCCGGTGCGATTGCGTGCGCCGCGTCAACCCTCGCACCGCCGCCGATGAATACTTTTCAGGGCGAAAGTGACAGAATATTGCCGGGACCCGGACACGCTTGTTCCTACAATCCGCGTTTGCCCCTGCGAAAAGGGGCGACAGAAGACGTTCGGTATCGACAAGAACTGAAACGCCCAAACAGGAGGAGATCAAGATGTGGAATCAAGTCTATGACCCGCTCGGCAGTGCCGTGTGGTCAACCCTTGCGGCCGGGGTACCGGTTGCGGTGCTGCTGTGCTCGCTGGCGTTCTTCCATATGCAGGCGCATCTGGCCGCGGGCCTGGCGCTGATTGTCGGGGTGGGGATCGCCTCGTTCGTGTTCGGCATGCCGACCGCCATGGCCGGCAAGGCAGCCGGTCTGGGCATCGTCTCTGGCCTGTTCCCGATTGGCTGGATCGTTCTCAACATCATCTTCCTGCACCGGCTCACCACCTTGAACGGGTCGTTCAAGGTCTTACAGAGCTCGATTTCCGGCATTACCGAAGACCGCCGCCTGCAACTGCTGCTCGTGGCGTTCAGCTTTGGCGCGTTCTTTGAAGGCGCGGCAGGCTTCGGCACGCCGGTGGCCGTCACGGGTGCCATCCTGATCGGGCTGGGCTTCTCGCCGCTGGCTGCGTCTGGGCTGGCCCTGATCGCCAATACCGCGCCGGTGGCCTACGGCGCACTGGGCGCTCCGCTCATCGGGCTGGCTTCGGTCACGGGGCTGGACCTGCTCCAGCTCTCCGCCATGGTCGGCCGCCAGTTGCCGTTCTTCTCGGTGCTGGTGCCGTTCTGGCTGATCTGGGCGTTCGCGGGCTTCCGCGGCATGCTGCAGATCTGGCCGGCGATCCTGGTGGCGGGCGTGTCGTTTGCCATTCCGCAGTTCCTGGTGTCGAACTTCCACGGCCCGTGGCTGGTGGACGTGATTGCGGCGCTGGTGTCGATGGGCACGCTCACGCTGTTCCTGAAGGTGTGGAAGCCCAAGACGATCTGGACGTCGACCGCCCTGCGCAACCGCGAGGACAACTCCCGCGTCGACCCCGAAGCCGCTGCCGAAGCGCGCGAAGCCACCACGGCCACCAACGGCAAGATCTCGCGCATGCAGGCGTGGCTGCCCTGGGTGATCCTGACCGTGTTCGTCTTCATCTGGGGCGTGCCGCAGTTCAAGGCGTTTGCTGACGGTATCTGGGCATTCAAGTTCGCCATTCCGGGCCTCGACAAGATGGTGCTCAAGGGCCCGCCGGTGGTGCCCAAGGTGATTGCCGAAGGCGCAGTGTTCAGCTTCAACGTCCTGTCGATGGCGGGCACGGGCATCCTGGTGTCGGCCATCGTGGGCGGCCTGCTGATGGGCTACTCGCTGCCGCGCATGCTTAAGGAGTACTGGAACACCATCAAGCTCACGCGCTATTCGCTGCTGACGATCTGCGCGATGTTCGGCATCGGTTACCTCACGCGCTACTCCGGTCTGGACGCAACCCTGGGCCTGGCCTTCGCCCACACCGGCGTGCTGTACCCGCTGTTCGGCACGATGCTGGGCTGGCTGGGCGTGGCGCTCACCGGGTCGGATACGGCCTCGAACGTGCTGTTCGGCGGCCTGCAGAAGACCACGGCCGAGCAGCTAGGCCTGTCGCCGATCCTCATGTCCGCAGCCAACAGCTCGGGCGGCGTGATGGGCAAGATGATCGATGCACAGTCCATCGTCGTGGCCTCCACCGCCACCAAGTGGTACGGCCACGAGGGCGACATCCTGCGCTACGTGTTCTTCCATTCGCTGGCGCTGGCCTTCCTGGTGGGGCTGATGATCACCCTGCAGGCCTATGTGGAGCCGTTCACGCGGATGGTGGTGCACTGAGCCCCCGCTCCCGACTGAACCCGAAAGCCGCTCAATCGAGCGGCTTTTTTCATGTGAAGCCGACACGTCGAGCGAAAAGCCTCGCAAGTCGGGTTCCCAACTCCAACGGCGGAGCAAAAAGCCTCATGCGTCGAGCTCCGAGTTCCACTCGCCGAGCAAAAAGCCTCATGCGTCGAGCTCCGAGTTCCACTCGCCGAGCAAAAAGCCTCACGCGCCGAGCTCTGAGCTCCAACCGCCGAGCAAAAAGCCCCACGCGTCGAGCTCTGAGCTCCAACTGCCGAGCAAAAAGCCTCACGCGCCGAGCTCTGAGCTCCAACTGCCGAGCAAAAAGCCTCACGCGTCGAGCTCCGAGCTCCAACCGCCGAGCAAAAAGCCTCACGTGCCGAGCTCCGAGCTCCACTCGCCGAGTCCTGCACTCCGTAAGCCACCCCGCCAACAAGGGCACTTTCACGCGCGTATCATGGGCGGCTCTTCCGCGCACGTCCCGCCCTGGGGCGTCGGTCTCCTCTTCCCCCCGACCCGACATGCTGCTGCGCCGCCTAGAAAAGCTCATTGATCCGTTCCGTCCCCTGCCCGACACCCAGCCTCCGGCCAATGTCTGGCGCTTCTATGCGTACTTCCTGCGTGAAGTGCGCGGCGTCTTCGCGTTCCTGCTGCTCGTGGGGTTGCTGGGTGCGCTGATCGAAGTCGCGCTGTTCGACTTCCTTGGCCGCATCGTTGACATGATCCAGGCAACACCCGGCCCCGCGTTCTTTGGCCGCCACCGCAACGAACTGCTGTGGATGGCCTTTGTGGCGCTGATCGCGCGGCCGGTCATCTTCGGGCTGCACGACGTGCTCGTGCATCAGGTCATCAACCCCAACCTGTCGAACCTGATCCGCTGGCAGAACCACCGCTACGTGCTCAAGCAGAGCCTGACGTTTTTTCAGAACGACTTTGCGGGCCGCATTGCCCAGCGCATCATGCAGACCGGCTTTTCGCTGCGCGACTCCGCCGTGCAGTCGGTGGATGCGCTCTGGCATGTCGTGATCTACGCGATCAGCGCGATGGTGCTGTTTGCCAGGGCCGACTGGTGGCTCGTGGTGCCGCTGCTGGTGTGGATTGGCTGCTACGTCGCGGCCCTGAGCTACTTCGTGCCGCGCGTGAAGGCGCGATCGGTCATCGCCACGGAGTCGCGTTCCAAGCTGATGGGCCGCATCGTTGACGGCTACACCAACATCACCACGCTCAAGCTGTTCGCGCATACGCAGCATGAAGAAAGCTATGCGCGCGACGCCATGGCCGAGCAGACGGACAAGACGCGCCTGTCGGGGCGCATGATCAGTGGCATGGATTTCACCATCACGGCCATGAACGGCCTGCTGATTGTCGGCACGTCGGCGCTCGCGCTCTGGCTGTGGAGCGAGGGCCGTGTGAGCGCCGGCACCATTGCGCTGACCACGGGGCTGGTGATCCGCATCAACAACATGTCGGGCTGGATCATGTGGGTGGTCAACGGCATCTTTGAAAACGTCGGGCAGGTGCAGGACGGCATGCAGACCATCGCGCTGCCGCGCGCCGTGATCGACCAGCCCGATGCCAAGCCGCTGCAGGTGACGCGGGGCGAAGTGCGCTTCGAGCACGTGGGCTTTCACTACGGCAAGGGCAGCGGCGTGATCGAAGGGCTGGACTTGGTGGTGCGCCCCGGTGAACGCATCGGCCTGGTCGGCCCATCGGGCGCGGGCAAGTCGACGCTCGTGAACCTGCTGCTCCGGCTATACGACGTGGAGCGCGGCCGCATCCTCGTCGACGGTCAGGACATTGCAGCTGTGACACAAGAGAGCCTGCGCGAGCAGATCGGCATGGTCACGCAGGATACGTCGCTGCTGCACCGCTCCATTCGCGACAACCTGCGTTACGGCAAACCCGACAGCACTGAGGCGGAGTTGATGCAAGCCGTGCACCGGGCCCGCGCCGACGAGTTCATCCCGCAGCTATCCGATGTGCAAGGGCGACGCGGCTTTGATGCGCTGGTGGGTGAACGCGGCGTGAAGCTCTCAGGCGGTCAGCGGCAGCGCATCGCGATTGCGCGCGTGCTGCTCAAGGACGCGCCGATCCTGATCCTGGACGAAGCCACGTCAGCGCTGGATTCGGAAGTGGAGGCGGCCATCCAGGAAAGCCTGGAAACGCTGATGCAGGGCAAGACCGTGATTGCCATTGCGCACCGGCTCTCGACCATCGCGCGCATGGACCGGCTGGTCGTGCTCGATGGCGGGCGCATCGTCGAGAGCGGCACGCACGCCGAGTTGCTGGAACACGGCGGCCTGTATGCGCGGCTGTGGGCGCACCAGACCGGCGGTTTCGTTGGGGTGGATTGAGCGTTACGAGAGGCGGCGGCCGAGCGTCTCGGGCACCATCGCCAGCCCGATCAGCGAGACGAGGCCGCAGCCGATCACGTAGAAGGCCGGCGCGTTTGCGTTGCCCGTGAGTTGGATCAGCTCGGTCGAGAAGAACTGCGCGAAGCCACCGAAGATGGCAATGGCAACGCAGTAGGCAATCGACAGTCCCGTGGCGCGCAGCCGCTGTGGCAACACCTCGCTCACGAGCACCATCGAGGCCGGTGAGGTCATCGACATCGGCACCGACAGGCAGCCGACCACGATCAGCAACCGGGCAAGCGAAGGCTCTGCGTTGATGAGCGCGAAGGCCGGATAGATCATCGCCAGCAGCGCAATGCGCGACCACAGAACCACCTTGCGACGCCCGACGCGGTCGGCCAGCCGCCCCGCGAACGGCGACAGCACCACCTGCACCAGCGCCGCGATGCACGCCGCCCAGATGCCCAGCGACAGCGGCATGTGCAACACGCTCACGGCGTAGTTGCTGAGGTAGTAGACGATGATGTACGTGGACGACGCCACGCCGATCATCAGCAGAATGCTCGCCACCAGCGTGCGACGGTGTTCACGAAGCAGCGGCAGTGTTGCGTCGGCTTCGCGCATGCTGGACGGCGCGGCGGTTTCCTCAAGACGGCGACGGATGATCAGGCCGACCGGGATGACGAGAATGCCGATCACGAACGCGAGCCGCCAACCCCACGACTCCAGCGCTGCCGGTGCCAGCAGGTTGCTCAGCAGCAGGCCGACCAGCGCGCCGAACAGCGCCGCCAGCCCCTGGCTGAACGGCTGCCAGCTCGTGTAGAAACCGCGCGAGCGCTCATCAGCGTATTCCAGCAGCAGCGCGGTCGAAGCGCCCATCTCGCCGCCAATGGCAAAGCCCTGCACGAGCCGCGCGAGCACGACAAGCACCGGCGCGAGGATGCCGATCTGGGCGTAGGTTGGCGTGACAACGAAGATCAGCGACGACAGGCCCATCAGCCACAGCGTGAGCGCCACGGCGGGCTTGCGGCCTGCGCGGTCGGCGTACATGCCGATCAGCAGACCGCCGAGCGGCCGCATCAGAAAACCGACGCCAAACGTAGCGAACGACATCAGCAGTTGGCCCGTGGCGTTGCCAACGGGAAAATACAGCCGGCCGATCAGTGTGGCGAAGAAGCTGTAGACCACGAAGTCATAGAACTCCAGGCCGTTGCCGATGGTGATGGCGGCAATGGCGCGTGTGCGTGACAGCGGTTGCGTGTGGCCGGTCGCCTGCGCGCCAGCGCGGCCGGTGTAGGACGGAGCAGAGGTGTGGTTCGACATGGGGTGTCTCCGAAACTTGTCTTGTCTTCTCTTTGCGGGCGGGCCGGGCTCACACCCCGCTTGCCTCTTCAGCCAGAACGGCTGCTGCGTTGGGCTTCACGCGCAGATACCACGCTGCCGACATGAGCAGCACCCAGCCTGCGCCAACGTACAGCGCCACGCGGGTGTCTTCCATGTAGCCCAGCACGCCGATCACGAACAGCATGAACGCGATGGCGAGAGCCGGCCCAACAGGCCACAGCGGCACCTTGAACTTGAGCGCACGCACTTCTTCGGCCGACAGGCGACGGCGCATGGCCACCTGCGAGAGCAGGATCATCAGCCAGACCCAGACGGTCGCGAACGTGGCGATCGACGCGATGATCACGAAGACGTTTTCGGGGATCAGGTAGTTCAGCACCACGCCGCCCAGCAGCGCACCGGCCATGAACAGCACCGTCACCCAGGGCACGCCGTGACGCGACGTGGCCGCAAAGATGCGTGGCGCCTGGCCCTGCTCGGCCATGCCGTACATCATGCGGCCCGCGCCGAAGATGTTGCTGTTGATGGCCGAGATGGCTGCCGAGATGACGATGAGGTTCAGGATCGCTGCCGCAGACTGGATGCCCAGCCCCGAGAAGATCTGCACGAACGGGCTGCCCTGGCCGTCGATGCCCGTCCACGGGAAGATCGCCATCAGCACACACATGGTCAGCACGTAGAACAGCAGGATGCGCGCCGGCACAGCGTTGATGGCCTTCGGGATGACCTTGTCGGGGTTCTGCGCCTCACCGCCGGTGATGCCGATGATTTCGACGCCGCCATACGCAAACATCACCACGGCAAACGACGCAATGAGGCCGCCCACGCCATGCGGCAGGAAACCGCCGTGCGACCAGAGATTGCTCAGGCCGGACGCATGCTCGCCGTTCATCTTCACGCCGAGGAACAGGATGACGGTGCCGCCGATGATCATCGCGCCGATCGCCACGATCTTGATGAGCGCGAGCCAGAATTCCATCTCGCCGAACACCTTGACGTTGCAGAGGTTCAGGCCGCAGATGAGCATGACGATGCCGAGCACCCAGACCCATTGCGGCACCTCGGGAAACCAGAAGCCCATGTAGATGCCGAACGCCGTGACGTCAGCCAGGCAGACGATCACCATTTCAAGGATGTACGTCCAGCCGGTGAGAAAGCCGGCGAGCGGACCGAGGTTGTCGCGCGCATAGCGCCCGAACGAACCGGAGACCGGCTGGCGCACCGCCATCTCGCCGAGCGCGCGCATGACCATGTAGACGGCCGCGCCGCCGATGATGTACGCGAGGATCACGGCCGGTCCGGCCAACTGGATGGCCGAAGCGGACCCGTAGAAAAGGCCCGTGCCGATGGCCGAACCGAGCGCGAGAAAACGGATATGCCGCGCGCGCAGGTTGCGTTGAAGGTGTTCCAAACTGTCTCCTCTTTATGTCGGCGAGGTCGCCTGCAGGGCGGGTCGCGGCTTGACCGGTGGGCCGAGCGGACTCGAATTCACATACAGACAACATCGCGTGGATTCGTATGTTGTTGTATATACATCATCGACGGCATTGGGGTATTCCCGAAGAACTGGCCCACCCGGTATCTGTCGGGAGCGCACAAAGAAAAAGGCGGACTTTCGTCCGCCTTGGATTCGATTGCCGTAGTCGATGTGATTGAAGGCGCTACACCCAGCCCATACCGCCGACCAATGCCCCCAGCCCCACCAGCACCAGCGGGTGGACGCGGGTGAAGGAACACGCCACGACCGTCGCGACGGTCAGCGCGATGGTGCTGAAGCTGCTGTCTGCGCCGCGCGCCAGCACCCAGCCGGTGGAGAACAGCAGGCCGATCGTCAGCGGTGCGAGGCCACGGCGGACCAACGCGATCCAGCGCGCGTCGGGCTTGCGGTCCATGACGCGCGCGATGACGGCAGCAATCACGCACGACGGCCCGCAGATGCCGACCAGCGATGCGATTGCACCGCCCAGACCCGCCGCCTGCCAGCCGAACAACTCCACGAACAGCACATTGGGGCCCGGGGCCGCCTGCGAGATGGCATACATGGCGCTCAATTGCTCGCTTGTCATGTAATGCCGCGTGTCGACCAGGAAACGGTGCATGTCGGGCAGCGTCGAACTGGCCCCGCCGATGGCGAGAAACGACAGTACGAGAAAGTGCCAGAACAGATCGAAGACGGTGGTGAGGTAGCTCATCGCATTGCCCACCATTCGAGCACGAGCGCAAGCGGAATCAGCACCAGCATGACCGGCAGCAACGGCCATTGCAGGACGCCAATGGTCAGGAAAACCGCCAGGCCGATGCCGACCGCACGCCACGTGCGCGACTGCCCCTGCGCCAGCTTGACGGCCGTTGAGAGCACCAGCCCCGCCGCCACCGCCGCCATGCCCTTGAGCAGGTTCTGCACCACCGACAGCGCGCTGAAATGGTCGTACAGCATGACGATCAGCAACAGCACCACCGCAGGCGTGAGCACCAGACCGGACATTGCCGCAGCGGCGCCGCGCACCCCGTGAAAACGGTAGCCGAGCATGACCGAAAGGTTGACGACATTCGGACCGGGCAACACCTGCCCCAGACTCAGCAGCTCGGCGAACTCGGTGTTGGATAGCCAGCGGTTGCGATCGACAATGCCGGCGCGCGCAAAGGGCAGCACGCCGCCGAAGCCCGACAGGCCCATCCGCGCAAACTCGGTGAAGAGCTTGCCGCAGGACGGAATGTTTGCTGCGGTGTTGGCTTCAGGCGCGGCGGTCGGATCGCTCATGGGCTCAGGCAGCGTCCGGCGCGGGCTTGGGCAACGAGAGCTTCGGATCGCGCAGCTTGGGCTCCAGCGTCTTGCCCTTGCGTGCGCGCTTGCCGGCGTACGGCTCTTGTGCGCGGGTCGTCATGGTCTGCTCAACGGCCTTGCCGCCGCGTGGGCCAGTGCCCGAGAGCACGAAGCCTGCGGCGCCGAAGGCCAGCGCCTGGAGCAGCGTTTCGTTCTTCTCCAGCTCCATCAGGATCACGCCACGGCCACCGCTGGCGAGCGTCTTCAACTCGCTGATCTGGAACAGCAGCATGCGGCCGCCTTCCGACAGGCACGCCACGCCATAAGCGTCAGCCGGCACAGGCGCCGGTTTGTTGGGCTGGTCGCCCTCGTCCAGCGTCAGGAACGCCTTGCCGGCCTTCTGGCGGCCGACCATGTCACCCACCTTGGCCAGGAAGCCGTTGCCGCCGCGCGTGGAAATCACCAGGTTCTGTTCCGCATGGCCCGCGAACGTGTGGGCGATATGCGTGCCCGGCGCGAGTTCGATTAGCGTCGTCAGCGGTACACCATCGCCACGGCCACCTGGCAGGTTCGCCACGGCCACGGAATAGACGCGGCCCGTGCCCTTGTCGTCGCGCGTACCGAAGATCAGCAGCGCGTCGGTGGTACGGCATTCAAACGTGTCGTACAGCGTGTCGCCTGCCTTGAAGCCGAATTGTGTGGCGTCGTGGCCGTGGCCCTGACGCGTACGCACCCAGCCCTTCTGCGAGACGATCACCGTGACGGGTTCATCAACGACCTTCACTTCAGCAGCGGCGCGGCGCTCTTCCTGGATGAAGGTGCGGCGGTCGTCGCCGTACTGCTTCGCGTCGGTCTCGATCTCTTTGATGATGCGACGGCGCATCATGGTCTCGGACTTCAGCAGCACGTCCAGCTCGCCCTGTTCTTCGCGCAGGTTCTTCAGTTCCTGCTCGATCTTGATGGCTTCCAGGCGTGCGAGTTGGCGCAGGCGGATTTCCAGGATGTCTTCGGCCTGGCGGTCGCTCAGGTTGAACACCTGGATCAGCGCGGCCTTGGGTTCCTCGCTCTCTCGGATGATGCGGATCACATCCTCAATGCGCAGCAGCACCAGCTGGCGGCCTTCGAGGATGTGGATGCGGTCTTCCACCTTGCCCAGACGATGGCGGGTGCGGCGCGTGACCGTGGCAAAGCGGTAGGTAATCCACTCGCGCAGGATCTCGGCCAGCCCCTTCTGGCGCGGGCGGCCATCCGTGCCGATCATCACCAGGTTGATGGCCGCGCCCGACTCCAACGACGTATGCGCGAGCAGCGTGTTGGCAAATTCCTGCTGGTCGATGTTCTTGCTCTTGGGCTCGAACACGAGGCGCACCGGCGCATCCTTACCGGACTCATCGCGCACGGCATCGAGCAGACCCAGCATGGTCTGCTTCATGGTGAGCTGATCCGGCGACAGCGACTTCTTGCCCGTGCGCACCTTCGGATTCGTCAGCTCTTCGATCTCTTCCAGCACCTTCTGCGACGAGGTGTTCGGCGGCAATTCGTTCACCACGAGCTGCCACTGGCCGCGCGCGAGTTCTTCGATCTTCCAGCGTGCGCGCACCTTCAGGCTGCCGCGACCGCTCTCATACACCTGCGCAATGTCCGCTGCAGACGAGATGATCTGACCGCCGCCCGGGAAGTCCGGCCCCGGCATGTACTGCATCAGATCGGAGCTGGTGAGCTTGTCGTCGCGGATGAGCGCCACGGTGGCATTCGCCACTTCGCGCAGGTTGTGCGACGGGATCTCAGTGGCCATCCCCACCGCAATGCCCGATGCGCCGTTAAGCAGCACGAACGGCAGGCGCGCCGGCAGCAGCTTCGGCTCGTCCATCGAGCCGTCGTAGTTGGGGATGAAGTCGACCGTGCCCTGGTCCAGCTCTTCGAGTAACAGACGCGAGATGGGCGTGAGGCGCGCTTCGGTGTAGCGCATCGCCGCCGCACCGTCGCCATCGCGCGAACCGAAGTTGCCCTGCCCGTCGATCAGCGGGTAGCGCAGCGAGAAATCCTGCGCCAGGCGCACCAGCGCGTCGTAGGCGGATTGATCGCCGTGCGGGTGGTATTTACCCAGCACGTCGCCCACCACGCGCGCCGACTTGACCGGCTTGGCATCGGAGCGCAGGCCCATCTCGTGCATCGCGAACAGGATGCGGCGCTGCACCGGCTTCTGGCCATCGGCCACCTCGGGCAGCGCGCGGCCCTTGACCACGCTGATGGCGTAATCGAGATAGGCGCGCTCGGCATAGGCGCCAAGCGTGAGCGCTTCGGCCGGCTCGCTGGGGTCGAAGAGGATGTCTTGTTGTTCCATGGAGGCTCAAGCGAAAGCGGCGCGCTTCAACGTGGCGGCGCCGCCGGGATCAATGTTGGGGTAGGTTCGTGGCCACGCCGGTGGCCGGGTCCAATACGAGTTCGATGCGTGCGGGCCGGCCCGTGCGGCCTGGCTTGCGCGTGGCGATGACGCCGTTGGCGCTCACGTTCATCAACCCAGGCACGGCGGCGACCGGGTTGTAGTAACGATAGAACTGCAGCACCGTCTTCACGTAGTTCTGTGTCTCGGCGTAGGGCGGAATGTCGTTGCCGTGCTTCTGCACCGCGCCTTCGCCCGCGTTGTAGGCGGCCAGCACGAGTTCCAGGTTGCCCGAGAACATGCGCAGCAGATCGCTCAGGTAACGCACGCCGGTGGTGATGTTGGTCTTCGGGTCGGCCAGCTTCTGTGCAGCCGTGCGGCGGGCGTCGCCAGTCACGCCGTAACGCGCGCCGGTGTCCGGAATCACCTGCATCAGCCCGATTGCCCCCTTGGGCGACACGGCCTGCGGGTTGAAACCGGATTCGGCGGCAATCACGGCCTTCACCAGCGCGGGGTCGATGCCGTGCTTGCTGGCGGCTTGGCGGATCAACGGCTCCACCGTCGGCACGTTCGGATGCTGCAGCACCGCGCGCACCAGGCGCTGGCGCATGCCGGCCGCGTTGTCGAGTGCATCGCGCTTGCTGGCGTTGAGGTACGCATCGGCATCGGGCAGTTCGGTTGCCGGCAGGGCGATGGCGCTGTCGTCCTTGGCCTTGTCGTCGCCCTTGCTCGCCACCGCGGCGCCCTTCATGAAGAGCACGTAGCGATCATCCAGGCGCTCTGCAGCAAAGTGCGCGAGACCGTTTTCATCGATGTAGCCGTAGACGTCCGCGCGCGCCGGCTGGCTGGCCACCAGAGCCAGCGCCGTCAATGCGAGTGCGAAACGTGCAAACAGCTTCATCGTTGTCGGTCAGCGATCAAATATCGGCTTCGACCTCGTTGCCGCGCGCTTCCAGCCATGTGCGGCGCGCGCCGGCTTCGCCCTTGCCCATCAGCATGTTCATCATGTTGATGGTCTGGTCTTGGCCCAGTTCGCCCAGCGCCACAGGCAGCAGGCGGCGCGTGTCGGGGTTCATGGTGGTTTCCCAGAGCTGCTCAGCGCTCATTTCGCCCAGGCCCTTGAAGCGGGAAATCTGCCAGGCGCCTTCCTTCACGCCGTCCTTGCGCAGCTTGTCTTCAATGGCTTCCAGCTCGCCGTCGTCCAGCGCGTAGAGCTTCTGCGCGGGCTTCTTGCCGCGCGCGGGGGCATCGACACGATACAGCGGCGGCCGGGCCACGCATACGTTCCCGCGATCGATCAGTTGCGGGAAGTGCTTGAAGAACAACGTGAGCAGCAGCACCTGGATGTGCGCGCCGTCCACGTCAGCATCGGACAGGATGCAGATCTTGCCGTAGCGCAGGCCCGACAGGTCGACCGCATCGTTCGGACCGTGCGGATCCACGCCGATGGCGACCGCAATGTCGTGCACTTCGTTGTTGGCGAACAGGCGGTCGCGCTCGGTTTCCCACGTATTGAGCACCTTGCCGCGCAACGGCAGGATGGCTTGGAATTCTTTGTCGCGGCCCATCTTGGCCGAGCCGCCAGCGGAGTCGCCTTCCACCAGGAAGAGTTCGTTGCGGGTCACGTCGTCGGACTCGCAATCGGTCAGCTTGCCGGGCAGCACGGCCACGCCGGAGCCCTTCTTCTTCTCGACCTTCTGCGCGGCACGTGTACGCGCCTGCGCTTGCTTGATGACGAGTTCGGCCAGTTTCTTGCCGTGCTCAACGTGCTGGTTCAGCCACAGCTCCAGCGCCGGACGGCTAAAGGTGGAGACCAGCCGCACCGCATCGCGGCTGTTCAGGCGCTCCTTGATCTGGCCCTGGAACTGCGGGTCGAGCACCTTGGCCGACAGCACGAACGAAGCGCGCGCAAACACGTCTTCGGACATCAGCTTGACGCCCTTGGGCAGGAGCGCGTGCATCTCGACAAAGCTCTTCACGGCCTGGAACAGGCCTTCGCGCAAACCGGATTCGTGCGTACCGCCGGCGGGCGTGGGGATCAGGTTGACGTACGATTCGCGCACCGGGGAGCCCTCTTCCGTCCAGGCCACCACCCAAGACGCGCCTTCGCCGAAGGCAAAACCTTCTTCGCCCAGCTTGTCGGGGTCGGCAAAGTGTTCGCCTTCAAACAAGGGGATCACCGGCTCGGCACCGCTGCCCTGCGCAAGCGATTCGACCAGATAGCCGCGCAGGCCTTGGTCGTACTGCCATTCGAGCGTCTCGCCGGTTTTTTCCAGCGTGAGGGTGACCTTCACGCCCGGCAGCAGCACCGCCTTGCTGCGCAGCAAGCGCTGCAGCTCGGCCTGCGGGATGTTCTCGGAATCGAAATACTTGGCGTCGGGCCACGCGCGCACGCGTGTGCCGCTCTTCTTCTCGCCGCGCTCGGCCTTGCGGGTGGTCAGCGGTTCGATCACGTCGCCGCCGGAGAACGCAAGCGTCGACACATTGCCGTCACGCCAGACCGTTACTTCCAGCCGCGTCGACAGCGCGTTCGTGACCGACACGCCCACGCCGTGCAAGCCGCCGGAGAACGCGTATGCGCCGCCGCGGCCCTTGTCGAACTTGCCGCCGGCATGCAGGCGCGTGTAGACGATCTCGACCACCGGCACGCCCTCTTCGGGGTGAATGCCGACGGGAATGCCGCGCGCGTCATCTTCCACACTCACGCTGCCGTCCTTGTGCAGCGTCACGGCAATCAGCTTGCCGTAGCCGCCCAACGCCTCGTCAGCGGAGTTGTCGATGACTTCCTGCACGATGTGCAGGGGATTGTCGGTACGCGTGTACATGCCCGGCCGTTGCTTGACCGGTTCCAGGCCCTTGAGGACCTTGATCGACGATTCGCTGTATTGGGAGGTTTTGCTCATGGAAGGCGGAAAAACTGACCAGGCTTGGGTCTGTCCCCAAGCACCGGGAATGCAGCGCGCATTGTAAAGGAAGCCGTCCTCAACAATGCGGAGGGATCGTCAGCGTTGGAATGCGACCCGAAATCCACATTCGATCGACATCCCGCTGACATATTGCGTGGTTACTGCAGCGTCACACCGTGCCGGCGCGCTTGGCCTCGAGGGCTTCCCAGCGCTCCAGCGCCTCCAGCAGTTCCAGTTCGATGGCTTCGTGGCGCTCGGCCAGCTTTTGCGCGCGCTCCGGGTCGCGACCGTAGATCGTGCCGTCTTCCAGCTCGGCGCCGACCTGCTTCTGCTCCGCCTCCAGCGCTTCGATGGTGGCGGGCAACGCGTCGAGTTCGCGCTGCTCCTTGTAGCTGAGCTTGACCGTGGCACGCTCGCGCGGCTTGGCCACCTCGGGCTTCTTCTCTTCAGCGACGGGCTTGGCGGCTTGCGCCATTTTGGCCGAGCGCGCCGATTGCGTCTGCCAATCGGAAAACCCGCCCACGTATTCACGCCAACGGCCCTCGCCCTCTGCCGCAATCACCGAGGTGACGACGTTGTCGACGAAGGCGCGATCGTGCGAGACCAGGAATACCGTGCCGCTGTATTCCTGCAGCAGCTCTTCCAGCAGTTCAAGCGTGTCGATGTCCAGATCGTTGGTCGGCTCATCGAGCACCAGCACGTTGGCCGGACGAGCAAACAGGCGCGCCAGCAGCAGCCGGTTGCGCTCGCCGCCCGACAGCGAGGCCACCGGCGAGCGTGCACGCTCGGGCGGGAAGAGGAAATCGCCCAGATAGCTCATCACGTGCTTGCGCTGGCCGTTGACTTCGATCCAGTCGCTGCCCGGGCTGATGGTGTCGGCGAGCGACCGGTTCAGGTCCAACTGCGCGCGCATCTGGTCGAAATAGGCCACCTGCAGGTTGGTGCCGTTGCGCACCGTGCCCGAATCGGGTGCGAGTTCGCCGAGGATCAACTTCAGCAGCGTGGTCTTGCCGACGCCGTTGGCGCCGAGAATGCCGACCTTGTCGCCGCGCATGATGGTGGCGGTGAAGTTGTCGACGACGGTTTTGTCGCCATAGCGCTTGGTCACGTCGATCAGCTCGGCGACGATCTTGCCGGAGCGGTCGCCCTGCGAGACTTCGAGCTTGACGTTGCCCTGCACCTCGCGGCGCGCCTGACGATCCACACGCATCTGCTCCAACCGCGCGACGCGGCCGACGCTGCGTGTGCGGCGCGCTTCCACACCCTTGCGGATCCACACTTCTTCCTGCGCGAGCAGCTTGTCGAAGCGGGCGTTTTCCAGGGCTTCGGCTTCCAGTTCCTGCGCCTTGCGCGTCTGATACGCGGTGAAGTTGCCGGGGTAAGAACGCAGCTTGCCGCGATCGAGTTCGATGATGCGCGTGGCCACGCGGTCGAGAAACGCGCGATCGTGCGTGATGAACAGCACGCTGCCACGGAAGGCCAGCAGCAAATCTTCGAGCCAGCGGATGGAGTCGTAGTCGAGGTGGTTTGTCGGCTCGTCCAGCAGCAGGATGTCGGGCGCGCCCACCAGCGCCTGGGCCAGCGCCACACGCTTGGTCAGGCCGCCAGACAGCGAGCCAATGCGCGCGCCGGGCTGCAGCCCCAACTGGGCGATGGTCGTCTCCACACGCGTACGCAACTGCCAGGCGTCTGCCGCTTCCAACTGGGATTGCAATGCCTGCAGCTTGTGCAGCGCGTCTTCATCGTGGGAATCGCCCATCGACGTGATCAGCGCTTCGTATTCGGCAAGGAGGCCGGCGGCATGCGGCACCCCCATCGCCACGGCTTCGGCCACGGTCTGCTCCGGGTCGAATTCGGGCTCTTGCGGGACATAGGCCGAGGTGACGCCGCTCTGGCGGGCGATCAGGCCGTCATCCGGTGCGGTCGTACCCGCCACGATCTTGAGCAGTGACGACTTGCCGGTGCCGTTGCGGCCGATCAGGCCAACGCGTTCGCCGGCCTCCAGCGAGAAATCGGTGTGGTCGAGCAGCGCCACGTGGCCGAACGCCAGTTGCGCATCGGTAATGGAAAACAGGGCCATGCTGGAGTGAAGAGGATGCAGGCCGTATGCGGCCGGAAGGCGCGTATTGTAGTCGCCCCGCGCCTCGTCCATCGGCGGCATTGCGCTTGCAGGTGCCGGTGCTATAACGCTTGTGCCGCCGGACTCGCTTTTTTCCGGCCGCGCCATCCATACCGTTACGAAAGGGGAATGACGATGCGCGGACTCTTCGGGGTGTTGATCATCTTGATCGTGGCAGGCATTCCGGTGCGGCAGATCTTGCTGCGGACCGGATTCTCACCGTGGTGGGCCCTGCTTGTGCTGGTGCCGGTGGTGAACCTGATAGCGCTGTGGATTTTCGCGTTCTCGAACTGGCCGCGGCAGTCTTCCCAGCCGGGCAATGTGCTGCCGAACCAGAGCTAGAGAACGAGCGCAGCAAAGAAAAACGGCCCGCTTTCGGCGGGCCGGAAGAGTCTCTCCTCGATGCCTTGCGAACAAGACATGGCCGGAGCATAGCGCCCCTCGTCCGTCTCGGGCAGTCGGGACAAACCCGGTAGGGAAAAACGCCTAACGCTAGGCCCGGTGCGGCTTCGCACTGCCGCAACGCATGCAAGGTCCGGGCATGCACTGCGAGCGCGTCCGCTGCACCGATCGAACGGCTGAGGCGGTGCGCCGCGCACGCGGCGTGTGCGCCACGCACCACTGCAATGCACTCGTTACGCGTGGATTTTTAGAGGGTGAAATCCACTCTTGCAGCCTGCTTACAACACCAAAAAAGCACGGCCCTGCAGGTTGCTGCGCCGGGCCGTATCATGCGGCAGGCCCTCCGGCCACGAGCCGGGCATAACGATAAAGTGGGCCGCCGATTCTTTCCGGGGGATACAACCATGCCGTTCTTCACGCGCGCGCTGCCGGCTGCAGTGCTGCTCTACGCTTCGCTGTCCAGTTTCATACCGGGCGCTGCCTCAGCGTCCTCCACGCCGGTGCTTGATCGCATCCGCGATACCGGCACCGTCCGCGTCGCCTACCGCGAAAGCTCCGTACCCTTCTCGTTCTACGACGCCGATAAAAAGCCCGTCGGCTACGCCGTCGACCTGTGCCTGCGCGTGGTCGACAAGCTGCGCACGGACCTCAAGCGGCCTGATCTGAAAGTGCAATATGTGATGGTCACGCCTTCGACGCGGATGCCGGCCATCATCGAGGGCAAAGCCGACCTCGAATGCGGCTCGACCACCAACAACCGCGAACGCCGCGAGAAAGTGGCGTTCACAATCCCGCACTACATCGCGGGCATCCGCATGATCGTCAAGGCTTCGTCAGGTATCCGCAGATGGGATGACCTGCGCGGCAAGACCGTCGTCACCACCAAGGGCACCACCAGCGTGGCGGAACTGCGCAAGATGAACGACGTGCGCGTGCTGAACATGAAGTTTCTCGAAGCCAAGGACCACGCTGAATCGTTTGCGATGGTCGAAGCTGGCAAGGCGGACGCCTTTGCGATGGACGACGTGCTGCTCTATGGCTTCCGCGCCAACACCAAGACGCCAAGCGACTACGCCGTCGTCGGCGACATGCTGACGGTCGAGCCCTACGCGATCATGCTCAGCAGGGACGACGCCGAGTTCAAGCGCCTCGTTGATCGCGCAATGACCAACATCATCCTCGACTACGACGCCGACAAGCTCTACAAAAAGTGGTTCCAGCAGCCGATTCCGCCGCACAGCGCAAAGCTGGATATTCCAATGAGCTTCCTGCTGCGCGATTCGTTCAAGTATCCGAGCGACAAGGTCGCCGACTGAACGCAACGGTGTGATCAGGCAACGCCGCCGTGCAGTCAGGCGGCGTTTTGCTTTGCGCTGTCAGCGCTGGGCCGGCAGCATCGGCTTGTTGAGCATGCGCGACAGGACAGCTTCGGGCGAATGGGTGCGATCGGCAATCGCCGCTGGTTCAAGATAGAAAGTCTGCTCCATCATCGCGCGGCCATGCATCGCCGCATGCAGCGTCTGGTCGCCGAAGACCACCCACGTCGCACCCGGCGCGAATTCCAACGTCTGCTGCGGTGCTCGGCGCTGATAGGCCAGATCCGCCTTCGCGAGATCGTGAAGCTGCAGCATGCGGTGGTCGTATTCGGAGCGCGGGCGTTTGGTGACATGCAGCTTGTGCATCAGCCACGATTGTCCCGGCAGCATCCCACGTGTTTTCGGCACAAACCGCTGGGCGAAGTCGGCAAAGGGTTCGCCGATGCGCCAGACGCGCGGGGCATCCGGATCGACGTTGTGGAACACGCGCAAGAGGCGTTGGCCGTGCAGCGGATTCGACGGGAATGCGTCGACGTGCAAGCGCGTGTCGTCCTTACGCCAGCTGACTGGCCGCCCGGCAATCTCAGCTGGCCGCAACGACGTGCCGGCCCGCTTCAGGTGCGAGGCATAGCTGGGAAACAGCGTCAGCACGAGGCGCTCGGCAGCATCGGCGTAACGCCGGAGCAGGGTAGCGAGATCGCGCAGGTCGGCAGGCTGCCCGACGGCGCCGCGCACGCTGGATTCATTTGCCCGCAGGTTGATGTTCTTCGTCTTGCCGTCAGACCAGCGTGCGTCAAGAAAGCGCTGCTCCCCAGCATCAAGTGGGAAATCGAGCGCGGGAAAGTGCAGCACATTGCCGCGCTCCAACGCGGACCGCATGGCAGCCGCCTCATCGAACGCCACCGCGGGTGACCATTCACGCACCGGCCGCGGCACCACCATGTCGATGGCGGTCGGCGCAGCGCCGATTTGCTGACCAGCATCATGGTTGTGCGCCCGCGGCGTGGCGGGCGCAAACCCTTGCACACTTCCCATGAACTTATCAATCGCTTACGTAAAATATTTGCGAATGATAGAGCGCCCACCAGTTCAGTGCATCGTCAGGAAACACAACACATCATGTCTTACGACATGTGCCGAAGACTTACCGGGGCGGGAAACGGATTTCAGAGAAAGTGTTTGACGACCTGCTCTTCGAGGCCGACAAAGCGCACGAGCTGGCGTGAGCCGTCAGGAAATTGCTTGATGACGTGGCCGTCAGGGGTATCGGTGTGACGGAAATAGATCGGTCGATCAATCGTCCCGGGCCGATGCTTGGGAAGCAGACTTTCCAGCGACGGCTCCACCGTCCACGGATCGTCCCGTTCTTCGGATGTCAGCATGTTGGTCGCCTAGGGGTTTCTGAAAGGGGTGATGAAGCATAACTTCCGTGAACAACCGTGGAAAGTTCGTAATACTTAAATCTGATTCTTTGACCGATCGTTCGTTCGCTTTAGCGTTTGCCCCCTCACAGGAACATCTGGACTGTGGGCAACAACCTACAAAACCCGGGCGTCATCATCGTTTCATATGGCGTCGGTAGCCGCTGCCGACGCGGCCCTGTGCTTCGGCGGTTCTCTGGTCTTGGCTCTGCAAATTGCGTAGAATCGCGGCTCGCTCGGGCGGCCGTTGGCGTCACCCGGGAGTCGGTCACTCGCCGTAGCACAATGGATAGTGCACGCGCCTCCTAAGCGTGAGATACAGGTTCGATTCCTGTCGGCGGGACCAGCAGATACGACAAAGCCAGGCAACACGCCTGGCTTTTGTTTTTTTTCCCGCACGAAACAACGAGGCCCGCCACATACGGGCGGGCCTATGGCTGCGAATGGCCCCGGGCCATCTAGGTCAGCACCGGCAGCGCTTCGAGCACGAGCAGCCCGATCAGCACCCCGATAATCGTCAGTAGCACGCGGATCCCTACTCGCGCACCTCGGATCACCAGTGGCGCAGACGCCAGTCCGATCACGCCCGCAACGCAAACGGCGAGCAACAGGTACAGGTTGGAGAAGGCCATCGGGAATTCCATCATCCGCCCCTTTCCGGCCGTGAGCATGGCCGGTCCTTTGAGTATAGGCCGCGGGTTCAATCGGGCAAGCGGCGGCGCGGGCACGTACATCAGTGTCGTCGGTATTTTTGCGCACTGCAAAAATTCGTGCTATAGTTCGTGGCTTGGCTGCTTACTGCCGTATTTTTCGGTCCGCGGTGGGTCGATGGCTGGTATCAAAATCAGTGTCATCGCCAGAATCCCCGTCCGTTGCATGCATGCGCAGCCGATTGCCATTGTGCTTGGCATCGTCTCCGATCTCCCGCGTGGATTCACATCACGCCGAAGGGACCGCCGCCCCACCTCGCTGACCTGTTCAGCTTGAGGCCGGCCCACTCCCCCGCCTGTCCGTTCTGCAGCCCGTCTGTCGAACCGGCCTTATCCGATTGGCGCCGACGCCCGTGATTAACCGGTCGCCGTATCCCATTTCCGTCGTCTGCATCCGTTGATGTAGCGGCGCGGCAGCCTTACTACCTATTCGACATGACGCAGCCTCAAGACGGCAGCGGCGCTATTGCGCACGCTGAAACCAGCAACACCAATACCGAAAACCTCATCGCCGAAACCGCGACCCGTGCCAGCGCCTTTGCTGCACTGGGCCTGGACGACCGCATCGTCCGTGCGCTGGGTGAAGTGAACTACACCACGCCGACGCCAGTTCAGGCGCAAGCCATTCCGGCCTGCCTGTCGGGCCGCGACCTGTTGGTCACGAGCCAGACCGGTTCGGGCAAGACCGCCGCGTTCATTCTGCCGGCCATCCAGCGCATCAGCGAGCAGCCTGAGCCGCAGCGTCCGCGCATGGACGGCCCGCCGCAACGCATGAAGGGCCGCCGCCCCCGCCCGGCACCGGCCAAGCCGTCGCTGCTTGTGCTCACGCCCACGCGCGAACTGGCCCTGCAAGTAACCACCGCCACCGCACAATACGGCCGTCATCTGCGCCGCATCGTCTGCGCGAGCATCTTGGGCGGCATGCCCTATCCGAAGCAGCTCGACATGCTGGCACGCATGCCGGACATCATCATCGCCACGCCTGGCCGCCTGCTGGACCACATCGACTCGGGCCGCATCGACCTGTCGGCACTCGACATGCTCGTCTTTGACGAAGCCGACCGCATGCTGGACATGGGCTTCTCGGATGACATCGAAGCCATCGTCGGCGCCACGCCGGCCACGCGCCAGATGCTGATGTTCTCGGCAACGATGGACCGCCGCATCGAGCAACTGGCCGAGCGCATGATGCGCGAGCCGCAGCGTATCGAAATCGCCGCCGCGAAGATCGACCAAAGCAACATCGAAGAGCGCCTGCACTTCACCGACGACATGTCGCACAAGCAGCAGCTGCTGGATCACCTGCTGCGCGATGCGTCGCTCAAGCAAGCCATCGTTTTCACGGCGACCAAGCGTGATGCCGATTCGCTGGCCGAACGCCTGACCGAGCACGGTTTCTCCGCTGGCGCGTTGCACGGCGACATGCATCAGGGCGCACGTAACCGTACGCTGACGGCGCTGCGCCGCGGCCAGTTGCGCGTGCTGGTGGCCACCGACGTGGCGGCCCGCGGCATCGACGTGCCGGACATCACGCACGTGGTCAACTTCGACCTGCCCAAGCAAGCTGAAGACTATGTGCACCGCATCGGCCGTACGGGCCGCGCGGGCCGCAGCGGCATCGCCATTAACCTGGTGAACCACAACGACACGTTCCAATGGCGCCGTATCGAGCGCTTCGTTGATCGCCGCATCGACGCATCGGTGGTTGAGGGCCTGGAGCCGAAGCGCTCGGCCAAGCCCCGCACCGGTGGCCCGCGTGCCGGCGGCGACCGTGGCGGCTACCGCGGAAACGGTGGTAATGGCGGCGGTTATCGCGGCCAGCGTGAAGGCTACGGCGCACGCCAAGGTGGCAACGGTGGCAATAGCGGCAACAACGAAGGCCGCTTCCAACGCAGCTTCGGCGGGGACCGCGACGGCTTTGCTCCGCGCCGCGACGATCGCAACGGCAACAGCGGCGGCTACCAAGGCGCCCAACGTGAATGGAACCGCGACGACCGCGCCCCGCGTCCGTCGTATGGCCAAGGCCAGCAAAACCGTGGCGACTGGCAACAACGCCCCGCGCGTACGCAAGGCACGCAAGACGGCAACCGTGGCTACGGCAACAGCGCCGGCACCGGCACCGGCAACGGTGGCGGTTATGGCAATCGCGATGGCAACCGTGAAGGCGCCGCCCCGCGTCGCTTCGGCGACAACAACGGCGGCAGCCGCTTCGGCGACGGTGGCAACGGCGCGCAGCGTCGCAGCTACGGCAATCGCGACGGCAACCGCGACAGCTATGGCAGCAAGGGCCGTTCGCGCGATTTCGATCGTTGATCGTTGCTCGATGAGGGGTCATCTTTTCCGGATGGCCTTAGCAGACAGCCAACAAAAAACCCCACGTCTAACAGCGTGGGGTTTTTTGCTTCTTGGGCAACGCCGGTTAATCGCGACTCGACTTGCCGGTCGTGCCCGAAAAGGCTTCCATCACAGCGCGCAGGTTCGGAAGCCGACAAAGACGTCATCACGCTCCGGCAGCAGAAAGCCCCGGAAACGCGGGTGACGGGTGCGTTGCGGCGTATGTGCGGCAGCGCCCCGCACCGCCTGCATCGTCATGAAATGCGGCGCCGACAGGCTCGCCACACGACCGCGCGGCATGCCCGGTACAAAGTCCGGATACGGCTCGAACGGCGACGACGTCCACTCCCACACCTGCCCCCAATGAAAGCCGGCCCGACCCTGCACCGCGGCCATCTCCCATTCGTCTTCGGTCGGTAAGCGACGGCCGGCCCAGCGGCACCACGCCTGGGCTTCGTACAGGCTCACATGGCGCACGGGTTCGTCGCGGTTGATCGTACGCGCCTGACCGTAGCGCAGTGCCTGCCAGGTACGCGTGGCGGAATCGCGCTGCCAACCGAGCGGCGCCGAACGCTCCTGCATCATCAGCCACTCCATGCCGGCCGGCGACCACCACTGTGGATGGTCGTAACCACGGTCTTCGATGAACTCCAGGTATTGGCCATTCGTGACCGGCTGCGCATCGATCTCGAACGCGGGCACATACGTGCGGTACGGCGGACACTCGTTGTCGAAGAAGAACCCATCGGCGTCTGGCCAGCCCATCTGGAAGCGGCCGCCGGGCAACGACAGTGTCTGCGCAGCCGGCACGGCCACGGCGGCCAACGGCGGCTGGCCAGCGGGCTGCAGGCCCAACAACTGCAGCAGGCCGTGCAGATGTTCGGCGCGCAGATCTTCGTGGAACACAGCCCAGCGGAACGGTTCGAGCGCCGCATCGTCATCACTGCCGAGCGTGGCGAGCTTGCGCAGCACGCGGTCGAGCACGTCATGCGCGTACTGCTTGATCGCGGCAATGCCGGGCAGCGTCAGCTCCCAGCACGCTTCTGGTGGCATGCGATCCATGTCGAAGAAGGCGTCAGCGCCATCAAGTGCGGCGGGCAGCGTAGCTTGCCACAGCGCCAAGTCCCACTCGGTACCGGCGCCGTCTTCGATAGTGTCGCTGCCGTTGCGCCGCGGTTCGCGCAGGCACCAGAACTCTGCAAACCAGGCCAGTTGGCCGAGTGTCCAGAGCGGCGGAGCGTGATGCTCCACGCGTTCAATCTGCCAGCCGCGCTGCGTATCCCCGAAGGCCGACAACAGCGCCAGCGTGCGGTTGCGCGCATCGACCAAGCTGTGCGCGATGCCCTGGCGCGGCAAGCGGCGGCCGTCGGTCCAGTCGGGAAGCGATCCGATGAAGGTCGGATCGGGGAGCATGAAGAATTCAGCCATCGCGGCAAACCTCGGGCAGGAATCGATCCATTATCGCACCGGCCTGCAGGCGCCGCGTTCGCGCCTAACGGCCTACGCTCGCATGGCAGACGGCAAAGTCACCGCCTGTGTCAGTCCAGGCATGCAGATCCTCGAACCCGGCATCGGCAAACATCACTTGAAGGCTCGCCAAGTCGTATTTGACGGAGTTCTCGGTGTGCATGCGGTCGCCAGCGGCGAAGGCGCGGGCTTGCTTGTCCCATCGCACCGTTACATCGCGACGAGCTTCTAGGTGCATCTCAACGCGATGGGCTTCTGAGCGGTACAGCGCGACATGGCGCCAATCCCGCACGTCGAAATCCGCCCCCAGGAGCCGATTCAGGTTGCGCAGCACGTTCAGGTTGAACGCGGCGGTCACACCGAGCGGATCGTCGTAAGCGGCTTCGAGCCGGTGGGCATCTTTGATAAGGTCAATGCCGATCAGCACGCTGTCGCCAGGCGCGGAAGCCTCGTGCAGGCGTGAGAGAAATGCCCTCGCCTCTTCCGGCGTGAAATTGCCAAGGCTCGAACCAGGGTAGAACCACACGCGGCGCCCGTCGCCCACGGCATCAGGCAACACCAGCGGTGCGCACAGATCGGCGCCAATGCCGACCATCGGCAATTGCGGATGCTGACGCGCAAGCCCACGCAGCGTATCCCGCAGAAAATCTGCCGAGATGTCGATCGCCACATAACGGGACGGCGCAAGCGTACGGAACAGGCGTGCGGCCTTCTCGCAATTGCCGGCGCCCAGGTCGATCAACGTGGCGCCGCGACCTACGCGCATCGCGATCTCGGCCCCGTGCAGGCTGAAGATGGCGGCTTCGGTGCGCGTCGGGTAATACTCGGGCAGGTCGGTAATCGCTTCGAACAGACGCGAGCCGAGGGCATCGTAGAAGAACTTCGGGCTGATATTGGCCGCGGGTGAGAGCAAGCCAGCCTCTGCCTCGGCACGCAGGGCAGCGTCGTCTTCCGTAAAGAGCTGGTAGAAAGTCAGGCCCGCGCCAATGGCGTCGACCGTGGGCTGGGGCTGGATCAGACGCGCCAGCGCGCGGCGGGCATAGGCATCGGCGGACGGCTTGGTGGCCTGCATGGTGTCTCCCGTTGTGGGTGGAACGGCACGGTGCTGCATGGTCATGAGGGCCATTGACAGCGAGAAATGTGCCATCGCGCCTATGCCATCACCGCACGTCGGTGACGCGCGGATGAAATTGCAGCGTAGACGCCGCTTTGTGACAGCGCCACCGTTCTTTCGCCGGAGGCTGCCACAACACGGCATCGCGCTAATCGTAAAAATCACCCCCACCGCTGAAAAAATCACGCACACCGTGCTGCTAGGCCGACGTTGCGTTTTTTGCAGCGCACAATCCGCTCGCTGCGATATAATGCGGGCTTCCTCAAAGGGGAGTAGCTCGGGGGTTCTTCAGCCCCAGGCACGATCGTCATGACGAAGCCCACGCTTCCGGTCGTGCCGGCACCAGCAGGTTCCCAACCTGTTCGTGTCGAGCAAGACCTTTGCAACCGGATTTCATGGTCTGCAAAGCGTCTCGCCCCAGCACTCCATGCAGTTCGGTCAATCGATTTTTATTGTTGTTTGACTTGGAGCCACCATGGAATGGTTGTCTGACATCTTCACCATGCAGTTTGCCGCCGCGCTGGCATCGATCATCGTGATCGACCTCGTGCTTGCGGGCGATAACGCCATCCTCATCGCGCTGGCCGCGCGCAACCTGCCGCCCGCGCTACAGAAGAAAGCCATCATGTGGGGCGCCGCGGGCGCCATCATCGTGCGTGCGCTAATGACGCTGGCAGTGGTGTGGCTGCTGAAGATTCCGGGCCTGATGCTGGTGGGCGGCTTGGCGCTGGTGTGGATCGCATGGAAGCTTCTGGCTGACGACGGCCAGGGCGGCGATGAACACGGCGCGGGCAGCACCACGCTGATGGGCGCGATGAAGACCATCATCATCGCCGATGCAGTGATGGGCATCGACAACGTGCTCGCCATTGCCGGCGCATCGCACGGCAGCTTCCTTCTGGTGGTATTGGGCCTGCTGATCAGCGTGCCGGTCGTGGTGTGGGGTAGCGGCGTGGTACTGCGCCTGATCGAACGCTTCCCGGCCATCATCTACGGCGGCGCCGCTGTGCTGGCTTATACGGCCGCGCACATGATCGTGGCCGAACCGGTTCTCAAGGCGTTCTTTGCCGCACAGCCGCCGCTTAAGTGGGCAGTGTATGTGGTGGTGTTCGTGGTCGTGCTGGGCGGCGGTTGGCTTGTCCAACGTCGCCGCCAACAACCCGCCTAAGCCAGGATCGGCTGACCGGCAAGCACGCGTGCCAGCTTGGCGCGATCAATGTTGCCGCCGGTCAGCGGCAGACCGACACGCAGGCCCGCAATCCGCTCCCGCTGCTGCCATGCCCCCGCAAGGGCGGCGGCGGCGGCGCCCTCCGCCACGTTGTGCGTGGTAGAAAAGTACAGCCGAATGGCCTCCGCCACATCGTCATCCGTTACCGCAACGATCTCGTCGACGCCGGCGCGGATCACCTCCAGCGCCTTCGCATCCGGTGTGCGGCATGCAAGCCCGTCGGCCAGCAGCGTAGACACCGGCGCCGACTCCACGGTACCGCTGGTGAACGACTGCTCGTAGCATCGGGCATGCGCCGACACGACGCCAACGATGCGCGTCGACAGCCCCAACGCATCGCGGGCTCGCACTGCCGCGCAAATCCCGGAACCCATGCCGATCGGCACGTAGACCACATCCAACGGCGTGGCCTCAAGAAACTCCAGCCAGTAGCTCGCCACCCCGACGACCAGATCGTCGTGATACGAGGGCACAAAGTGCAAGCCACGTTCACCGGCCAATTGATCGGCGAACTCGCGGCTTGCCTGGAAGTCATCACCCGCTTCAATGAGCTCTGCGCCAAGTGCGCGCATGGCGGCGTTCTTCTCCACGCTATTGCCATGTGGCACGACGATGGTGACGGCGATACCGTTCCCGCGCGCCGCCAATGCAATCGACTGACCGTGATTACCGCGCGTCGCCGCAATCACACCGCGCACCTCTGGCTCACGTTGGCGCAAGGCATGCAGATAAGTCAGCCCGCCCCGCACCTTGAACGTGCCCACTTCGGTGTGGTTTTCATGCTTAACCCACACCGCCGCCCCCATCGCTTCCGAGAGCAACGGCCAGCAGTACTGCGGGGTCGGCGCAATCGCCGCATGGACCACGTTGGCGGCTGCGCGAAGAGAGCGCAATTCGGCGGCACGGGTGGCCGAAGCCTGGGTAGCCATAGACGACACGGTGTTTCTCCGGCGGACAGTTGAAAGTGATGTGGCGATCTTGCCAGCGTTGCCTGCCAGGCAACATCGACAATTCTGCGCTTTGCCAGTCCTACCGTGCCGCTCATCCGACCGGGCCAGTTTCCGGACACTGCCGGTACAGTCGGCGCCGCGCGGCTCACGTTACAATGCGGCTCACCCGATTTCCGACGCCCCGCTCTTCGCCCGCGCTCGCATGAAGCCTTATCTCGACCTGATGCGCCATGTCTACGAACATGGCACCGACAAAGCCGACCGCACCGGCACCGGCACGCGCTCCGTGTTCGGCCACCAGATGCGCTTCAACCTGCAGGACGGCTTTCCGCTGGTGACCACCAAGAAGGTCCACATCAAGTCCATCGTCTATGAACTGCTGTGGTTCCTCCAAGGCTCGACCAACGTGCGGTGGCTGCAAGACAACGGTGTGACGATCTGGGACGAATGGGCTGACGCCGACGGCGAGCTGGGCCCCGTGTACGGCTCCCAGTGGCGCTCCTGGCCGACGCCCAACGGCGAACACATCGACCAGATCGCCGAGCTGATCGCGCAGATCAAGCGCAACCCTGATTCGCGCCGGCTGATTGTCTCCGCCTGGAACGTGGCCGAGATCCCGCGCATGAAGCTGCCGCCCTGCCACGCGTTCTTCCAGTTCTATGTGGCTGACGGCAAGCTCTCGTGCCAGCTCTACCAGCGCAGTGCGGATATCTTCCTGGGCGTGCCGTTCAACATTGCCAGCTACGCGCTGCTGGTGCACATGGTTGCGCAGCAGACTGGCCTCGATGTGGGCGATTTCGTCTGGACCGGCGGGGATTGTCACCTCTATAACAACCACTTCGAACAGGTCGAGACGCAACTCGCGCGCGAACCGCTGCCGTTGCCAAAGCTGCACATCAAGCGCAAGCCTGACAGCATCTTCGACTACCAGTACGAAGACTTTGAGATCGTCGGCTACCAGAGCCACCCTGCGATCAAAGCACCGGTGGCTGTGTAACCGTATGACCATCCTGACGCTCATCGTCGCCCGCGCCCGCAATGGCGTGATTGGCCGCGACAACACCCTGCCCTGGCGCCTGCCCGAAGATCTCGCCCACTTCAAGCGCACGACCATGGGCGCACCCATCGTGATGGGCCGCAAGACGTACGATTCGATCGGCCGCCCGCTGCCGGGCCGGCGCAACATTGTCGTCACGCGTAATGCCAAGCTCGAGCTGCCGGGCTGCGAGATTGCCTATTCGATGGAAGACGCGCAGCGTCTGTGCGTAGGCGCCGAGCAGATCTTTCTGATCGGTGGCGCCCAACTGTACGCGGATGCCCTCCCGAGCGCAGACCGCCTGATCGTCACGGAAATCGACGCCGATTTCGAAGGCGACGCGCACTTCCCCGCGCCCGACCCGAAGCTCTGGCACGAGGTCGCACGCGAGACGCACCACGCGGGAGCGCCCAACGATTTCGACTACGCGTTCGTTACGTATGAACGTCCGCCATCTGACGAGCAATAATCCCAGCAGACCATAAAAAAACGCGCTCAGTTTCGAGCGCGTTTTCTATTTCGGCGGCGGCGATTTACTCGCCGGCAATCGTCATCTGTTCGATCAAGATCGAGCCGGTTTCCTTCGTACCACGCACGAGCGCATCGGCTCCGATGGCAACGATCTGGCGAAACATCTCACCTAGGTTGCCGGCAATCGTGATTTCTTCCACCGGATACTGAATCACGCCATTCTCAACCCAGTAGCCTGACGCGCCGCGCGAGTAATCACCCGTCACGTAGTTCACGCCCTGACCCATCAGCTCGGTTACCAACAGGCCCGTACCCATGCGGCGCAGCATGCCGGCAAAGTCATCCTCAGGCGTGGTCTTGTCGGAGAACAACGTCAGGTTGTGCGAGCCGCCGGCGTTGCCCGTGGTTTGCATGCCGAGCTTGCGCGCGGAATACGTCGACAGGAAGTAGCCCTCCACCACGCCGTTTTTCACCACATCGCGGCGCTGCGTGCGCACACCTTCCTCGTCGAACGGCGCGCTGCCCATGCCGTTGAGGACGTGTGGGTCTTCCGCGATCTGCACATGCGACGCGAAAACTTCCTTGCCCAGCGTATCGAGCAGGAACGTCGACTTGCGATAGAGCGCGCCGCCCGACACCGCCTGCACAAAGGCCCCCAGCAAACCCGCCGCCAGCGGCGCCTCGAACAACACGGGGCACTTGCGCGTTGTCAGCCGACGCGCGGACAAACGCGCCAGCGCACGTTCTGCCGCGTACTTGCCGATCGCTTCAGGCGCCGCCAGATCGTCCGGCGAGCGCTTGGACGAATACCAATCGTCGCGCTGCATATGCGCGCCCGAACCGGCAATCGGCGCAGCAGAAATGAAGTGACGCGAATACGGGTAGCCCGCCATGAAACCGCGCGACGTGGCCAGCACGAAGTGCGAATGCTGCGCCGAGATGCTCGAGCCATCGCTGTTGCGGATCTTCGGGCTTACGGCAAAGGCAGCAGCTTCCGCGGCGCGTGCGATCTCCACGGCGGCTTCGGCGTCGATCATCCACGGGTGATAGAGCTGCAGGTCTTGCGGGTGTTTCTCCAGCAGCTCTTCTTCTGCCAAGCCGGCGCAATCATCGTCGGCGGTGAAGCGCGCAATGTTGTAGGCAGCCTCGACGGTGGACCGCAGTGCCGCCGGCGAAAAGTCCGACGTGCTGGCGTTGCCGCGCTTCTTGCCGAGCATGACCGTCACGCCAACGATCTTGTCGCGGTTCTGCTCGATGGTCTCGATCTCGCCCTTGCGCACCGTGACCGACAGGCCTTGGCCTTCGGAGATTTCCGTTGCGGCATCGGAGGCGCCGAGTTCGCGTGCAATGCGGAGCACATCGGTGGCCATCTCCTCGAGCTGTTCGCGGCGGTAGGCAAACACAGGGGCGGTCTTGGAATCGAGCGTTTGAGACATAGGCAATGGAGGGGAGAAACGGGTGCCGGGATTTTGCCAAAAGCGGGCAAGAACTGGCGAAAGTGCCCATCATAGCAAGATACAATGCGCGCCATGAGCCGAGCATCCCGACACAACCCCACGTATCTCCAACCCGTCGTGCGCACCGACATCGGTGACGAGGACGATCCGGATACGCCCAAGAGCAAATCGCAGCGCAAACGCGAGGTGAACGCCTTGCAAGACCTGGGCACTGCCCTGGAAGCGCTGCCCAAGGACAAACTCGCCAAGGTGCCGCTGCCCGAAAAGCTGCTCGACGCCCTGCGCGAAGCCAAACGCACCACCGCCCATGAAGGCAAGCGCCGCCAGATGCAGTACATCGGCAAGCTGATGCGCACCTTGACCGACGAGGAAGTGGAGGCCATTCGCCGCGTCCTGGCCACCTTCGTTGGCGCCTCGAAAGCGGAAACCGCGCGCCTGCATGCCATGGAGCGTTGGCGCGACCGCCTGATCGCCAGCGACGACGCCATCACCGAGTTCATTGCAGCGCACCCAGATTCCGACGTCCAGGCGCTGCGTACGCTGGTGCGTAATGCGCGCAAGGAAGCACAGTTGGCCAAGCCGCCCAAGTCGTCGCGCGAGTTGTTCCAGATGGTCAAGCAGGCCCTATCGGCCAACGACCGCGACGAAGACGACGCCGATCAACCCGAAGCCGAAGACGACGAAGCATGACTGCCCCCGCCCCCTCCGCGCCGATCACCCGCCGCCACGCCGATGAGCTGATCGTCGGTTTTGTGTCGATTTCGGACCGCGCCTCGGCCGGCACGTATCAGGACGAAGGGATTCCCGCGCTGCGGGACTGGTTTGGCACCGCGCTCTCATCGCCGTGGCAAGGAGTGGAGCGGCTGATTCCGGACGATCAAGCGGAGATTGCCGAAACTCTGATCGACCTCGTCGACCATGCCGGCTGCGATCTGGTGCTCACCACGGGCGGCACCGGCCCGACACGTCGCGATGTGACTCCCGAAGCCACGCTGGCCGTCGCCACCAAGGAAATGCCAGGTTTCGGCGAGCAGATGCGCCAGATCAGCCTGCATTTCGTTCCGACGGCGATTCTGTCGCGTCAGGTGGCAGTGATCCGCGAAACGCCGTCACGCGCCACGCTGATCATCAACCTGCCCGGTCAGCCGCGTGCCATCAAAGAAACGCTGGAGGGCCTGAGGGATGTGGAAGGCCGCGCCACGGTGCCGGGCATCTTTGCGGCCGTGCCCTACTGCATCGACCTGATCGGCGGCCCGTATGTCGAGACGCACGACAGCGTGGTCAAGGCCTGGCGGCCCAAGCACGCTGTGCGCGTAAAACCCCTGCAGGTTTAACGCTTACGGGGCGACCGAAGACGCCAGCGCTTCAGCGTCCGGCGTTTGCGGCACATCGCGGATGAAGTGCTCGCGGTAGTAGCGCAGTTCTTCGATCGATTCGATGATGTCTGCGAACGCCGTGTGCCGCTGGTGCTTCGTAAAGCCCTTGGCAATGGCCGGCTGCCAGCGCTTGCAGAGCTCCTTGAGCGTGGAGACATCCAGGTTGCGGTAGTGGAAGTACTCCTCGAGCTTGGGCATGTAGCGCGCCATGAAGCGGCGGTCCTGGCAGATGGAGTTGCCGCACATCGGCGACTTGCTCTTCGGCACCCACTTCTTGAGGAAGGCCAGCAGTTCCGCTTCCGCTTCCGCTTCGGTCGTGGTGGATGCCTTGACCTTGTCGATCAGGCCCGAACGCCCGTGCGTGCCCTTGTTCCAGGCGTCCATGCCGTCGAGCAGCTCGTCCGACTGATGGATCACCAGCACCGGGCCTTCAGCCAAGATGTTCAGCTCCGAATCCGTCACCACCACGGCCACTTCGATGATGCGATCGTTCTCGGGGCTCAGGCCGGTCATTTCCATGTCGAGCCAAACGAGGTTGTTATCGCTTTTGGCGGCAACGCGGTTGGAGGTCGAGGTGGATGTGGCGGACGGGGAAACTGGGGTACTCACTGGGGTGCTCACTCAAGGGCCTTGAGAAAATGTCTGAAGGCTATAATTTTCGCATATCTGATAGGTGTTTCCCCACATGCCCGCCTTTACCGCTGTCTTCCTGATCGCCCTTGTATTGATGTCCGCCACGCGCTTGTGGCTGGCCGCACGGCAAGTCCGTCACGTGGCGCGTCACCGCGATGCCGTACCTGTGCAGTTTGCCGAGTCGATCACGCTGGACATGCACCGCAAGGCCGCGGACTACACCATCGCCCGCACCCGTCTGGCGATGCTGGAAGTGCCGGTTCAGGCCGCCCTGCTGATCGCGCTGACGCTGCTCGGCGGGCTGAACTGGATCAACCAGGCGTGGCTGGGCGTGTTCGGTCCGGGCTACGCGTATGGCGTGGCGCTCATTGCGTCGGTCATCGTGATCAGCAGCGTGATCGAGTTGCCGTTTTCGCTGTACGCACAGTTCGTCGTCGAAGAACGCTTCGGCTTCAACCGGATGACATTCAAGCTGTGGCTAGCCGACAACCTTAAGGGCTTGGCCATCGGTACCGTGCTGGGTCTGCCGCTGCTGCTGGCGGTGCTCTGGCTGATGGACAAGATGGGCGCGCACTGGTGGCTGTACACCTGGGTCGTATGGATGGCGTTCATGCTGTTTGTTCAGGCCATCTACCCGAACGTCATCGCGCCGCTCTACAACAAGTTCACCCCGCTGCAGGACGAGGAAATGCGCTCGCGCATCGAAAGCCTGCTCAAGCGCTGCGGCTTCGCCAGCAAGGGCCTCTTCGTGATGGACGGCAGCCGCCGCAGCGCCCACGGCAACGCCTACTTCAGCGGCTTTGGTGCAACCAAGCGCATCGTCTTCTTCGATACGCTGCTCGCTCGCCTGAATCCGTCCGAAATGGAAGCCGTGCTCGCGCACGAGCTCGGCCATTTCAAGCGCCACCACATCACCAAGCGCATCGCCGTGACGTTCGTGCTGAGCCTCGGTGCGCTGGCGCTGCTCGGCTGGCTTATGACGCGCACGTGGTTCTACCTGGGTCTGGGCGTCGCGCCCAACCTGTTCTCCGACAACCATGCGCTGGCGCTGATGCTGTTTTTCCTGGTGCTGCCGGTGTTCACGTTCTTCGTCTCGCCGCTGGCGAGCCTGTCGTCACGTAAGGACGAGTACGAAGCGGATGCCTTTGCCGCCGAGCACGCCGACGCCAATCAACTCGTCTCGGCGCTGGTCAAGCTGTTCCAGGACAACGCATCGACGCTTACGCCGGACCCGGTCTACTCAACGTTCTACTATTCGCACCCGACTGCATCGCAGCGCGTGGAGCGCCTTGTGCAGGCCCGCACGGCATGACGCGCGGCAAACCGAGCCGCGCTCATAAGCAGGCCGCCACCGGCGAACACGGGCTTGTCATCGCCGCACACGGGCGCCATTACCTGGTCGAACGCGAGGGCGGTGGTTTCCTGCAGTGCTTCCCGCGGGGCAAACGCAGCGAATGCGCCGTGGGCGATCGGGTGGTCTATGAAGCCACCGCTGTCGACCAGGGCGTCGTCGTGCGCGTGGACGAGCGCCGTAACCTGCTCCACCGCTCCGATCAGTTCAAATCGAAGGTGCTGGCCGCGAATCTGGATCAGGTCATCATCATGCTCGGCACCGAGCCGAGCTTTTCGGAAGACCTGCTCGGCCGCGCGCTTGTCGCGGCAGAATCCCTCGGTCTCACCCCACTCATCCTGCTCAACAAGATCGACCTGACCGCGCGGCTGGAGACGGCTCGCTCACGCCTAGCGCTCTATCAAGACCTGGGTTACACCGTTGTGGAATTGACCGTGCATGGCGCGCCGGACGCCGCGCACGCCGCGCTCGAACCGCACGTGGCCGGGCGCGCTTCGATCCTGATCGGGCAGTCGGGCATGGGCAAGTCGTCGCTGCTGAATCTGCTGATTCCGGGCGTGGACGCGCAAACGCGCGAGATCTCCGAAAAGCTGGATTCGGGCAAGCACACGACCACGTTCACGCGGCTCTACCACCTACCCGCTGAATGGGGCCAGGGCGGCGTGCTGATCGACTCGCCGGGCTTCCAGGAGTTTGGTCTGCATCACTTGAGCGAAGGGATGCTGGAACGCGCCTTTCCCGAATTCCGCCCGCGCCTGACCGAGTGCCGCTTTTATAACTGCCGTCACCTGCAAGAGCCCGGCTGTGGCATTCTGGGCGCGATTGCCGAAGGCAAGATCGATCCACGGCGGCACCAGCTTTACGCGCAACTGCTGCACGAATCGGAGCAACAGAAACCTTGGTAACGGCTTCGTAACACGTTCGGGGAGGCTGAGATGAAGTTGCTGATCAGCAGTTCATCGCTCGGCATGGCGGCACATTGGCAGAACGTGCTGTCTGCCGCCGGCATCCGCACCGAACTGCGCAACATTTACCTGAGCAGCGTAGCAGGTGACGTTCCGCCGCAGGACTGCGCGGCGCAAGTCTGGCTCGTGAACCCGGCGCAGGAAGCGCAGGCCCAAGCGCTGCTCGAGCAGGCGCAGCATCCGCCCACCGGTCCGGCCTGGCGTTGCGCGCACTGCGCAGAAAGTCACGAGCCGCAATTCGCCCAGTGCTGGCGCTGCGGCAAAGACCGCGAGGATGCGGCCTGATTGATCGTTCAGCAGCTAGGCGAGCCGCATCAACCCAGCCACACGGCGATCGACAGCATCGCCAGCAGCAGCATCCACAGCACCACCGCGCGCCACACCAGTCCCACAGCTGACTGCAGCGTGCGCACGTTCGGCTCCTGCCCCACCTCCATCGGATAAGCGCCGTCTTCGTCGGCAATGCTGTCGACCGAATCGCGTTGCGCAATGGGCGTGCCCAGACGCACGCCGAGTGCACCGCCCCCGGCCGCCAGCAGGATGCCATTCACTTCGTCGTTCCACTTGGCAGCGCGATTGCGCCACGCGTATACGGCATCTTCAAAGTTGCCGACGATGGAGAAGCCAATCGCAGTCAGGCGCGCGGGGATGTAGTCGATGACGAAAAACGCCTGACGGGCGAATAGGCCCAGTGCGGGGCTGCGCTCCGTCGACGTATCGCTCCAGTGGCGAGCGAGGTATTCAGCGCCGCGATACAGCACCACACCCGCCGGCCCAATTGGCACCAGAAACCAGAAGAACACGCCAAACACGTGACGATGCGCCGCCACGATCGCGCATTCGAGCGTATGGCGGACAATCTCGTTGACGGGCATATCGGTCGTGTCCCGGCCCGACCATTCGTTGAGTAGCAGGCGCGCAGTGACAATGTCATCGCTGCGCAGCGCCTCATGAATGTCGGTGAAGTAGTGGCTGAACTGGCGGAAACCGAGCGTCAGATAGACCATCAACACGTTCCACAGGAACGCCAGCCCAAGGCTGATCGACGACAGCAGATAGTGCACCAGCGCCACGACCACCACGGCCGGCAGCGTGACCACACACCAAGCGAGCACAGCATCGCGACGATGGCCCGTGTCGAACCATTCTTCTGCCCGCGCGGCCAGTGCGCGCACGACGTCGTAGATCGGGTTGTCCCGGCTGAGCGCACGGAACTGTTCAAGAATCAGCGCGCAGAGTACGGAGAAAAAAGTCATTGGAAAGGCGTTGCGAAGGCGTGGATCACGCCGTGGAGGCGATGTGCAAGACGATAGCACACAGCGTGCGCGCAACAGCGCACCTTCGGGCCCATATTCGCGCCGACGCTACGCTGCCAGCAGGTGATACAGGTTGCGCAGCATACCCGCCGTCGCACCCCATATGAAGTGATGACCAGAGTCAGACTCTTGGCCAGATCGCCGATATTGCATCGCATAGAAACGACGCACACGGTCTTCCCACCGCAGCTCGCGCACTTCGTGGTTGGCCGGGTCCATCAAAAAGGCCAGCGGCACTTCAAACACCTCGGCCACTTCGCTTGGGTCGGGCTGAAGTGTGAAATCGGGCACGAGCAATCCGACAATCGGACTCACATGGAAACCCGTCCCGGTGATGTAGTCTGGCAGGCGACCGATCACTTCAATGTGATCCGCACTGATGCCGACTTCCTCCATCGTTTCGCGCAGCGCGGTATCAACCATGTCCCGGTCAAAGTCCTCGCGCCCGCCACCCGGAAAACTGACCTGGCCAGCATGTTGGCTAAGCGACGCATTGCGTTGCGTCAGCAGCACCGTCAGACCCGCCTCGCGCTGCACCAGCGGCACCAACACCGCTGCCTCGCGCAACTTGAGCGAAGCGTCGATCAGGCGGGATTCATCCGTCTGCTCCGGCTGCCAGTCGGGCGGCATTTGCAGCCGCTCGCGCACGAACTCGGCGGTCAGCCGCGTGACCCCGAGCGCAGGCAATGATGCCTCGGTCGGCACCACCGGCAACTGCTCAGGATCGAATACGGGACGGCGCATCGGAGGCAATGTATGGGTAAGGGCGGAAGACACATATGCGGTCAATCTTCCGCCGCAAAAGAGAAAAAAGGCACCCGAAGGTGCCTTTTCGCAACGCGCGCAGATTACTCCGCTACGGCTTCCTTGCGCTTGAAGGTCAGCTTCTCCTTGATGCGTGCCGACTTGCCCGAGCGTTGGCGCAGGTAGTACAGCTTCGCACGGCGCACATCACCGCGACGCTTCACTTCGATGCTGGCCAGCAGCGGCGAGTACAGCTGGAACGTACGTTCCACGCCTTCGCCCGAGGAAATCTTGCGAACGATGAACGACGAATTCAGGCCACGGTTGCGCTTGGCAATCACGACGCCTTCATACGCCTGCACACGCTTGCGGGTGCCTTCAACGACGTTCACGTTGACGATCACGGTGTCGCCAGGGGCGAACGGGGGGATCGTCTTGTTGGCCGTCAGGCGCTTGATTTCTTCCTGCTCGATTTGCTCGATGATATTCATCTTTTTCTCCTAGACCATCATGCCGGCGTTTTGCCTGATCGGTTGATCGCGGCCCCGGTAGAGGATGGGAACTTCACTTGGTCGAACCTTCCTGTGTGGAAGCCTCTGACCCCTTTGCCGTTATCGCCGCGGCAGCGAGGAAGACCTCATCGCTGCGGGACAACAAACCCTGCTTGCGCGCTGCCTCGATCAGATCGGGCCGCTTGCGCATCGTATTCAATAGCGCCTGCTGGCGGCGCCACTTTTCGATCTCGGCATGGTGCCCCCCCAACAGCACATCGGGCACACGCACACCTTCGTACTCTTCCGGCCGCGTGTAGTGCGGGCAATCCAGCAAACCGTTGACGAAGCTGTCTTGCACCGCCGACTGCGCATCGCCCAGCACGCCGGGCAATTGCCGCACTACGGCGTCGATGATTGCCATCGCAGCAATCTCTCCGCCGGAGACGACGAAATCGCCGAGGCTGATTTCCTCATCTACGCGACGGTCGACCAGACGTTGATCGATCGCTTCGTAACGGCCACACAGCAACGTGAGGGCCGGCAGTTGCGCCAGTTCCATCACCCGCTTGTGCGTAAGCGGCTTGCCTTGCGGCGACAGCAGCACCACATGCGACGCCGCAGGCGCTTGCGCCTCGTGAATCGCGTCCAGCGCCGCTTCCAGCGGCTTGGCCAACATCACCATGCCTGGGCCACCGCCGTAAGGGCGGTCGTCCACGGTGCGGTAGTTGTCCGACGTGAAATCGCGCGGGTTCCAGGTGCGCAACGTGTACACCTGCTGTTTGGCTGCACGGCTGGTGATCCCCCAGTCCGTGAGCGCCCGGAACATGTCCGGAAACAGCGAGACGACGTCGAACTGCATCGCCGAATTCTCCGGCCGCATGTTCAGTAATCCAGACCCCAGTCGACGACGATGCGCTTGCCCGCAACATCCACCGACTTCACGTAAACCTCGACAAACGGCACGAGCCGCTCGACCTGGCCTTCACCGACGATACGCAGTATTTGATGCGCGCCGTTATCGATGAGGCCGCCCACCGTGCCAAGCGTTTCCTGTTGCTCGTTGACGACCGTGGCGCCGATCAGATCGACCCAATAGAACTCGTCATCGTCCGGCTCGGGAAAATCGGCCCGGCTAACCCACACGGCATAGCCGCGCAGTGCCTCGGCGACATTGCGGTCAGGCGCGACAGGCGAACCCGCCACCACCGTACCGCTATGCTCACGCGACGTGCCGACGGGAAACACCCGCCAGTCTGTCGACGTTGCCAGTGCGCCAGCAGCCGGCTTGAGCCACCAGGTGCGAGCATTCAGCAGCGCATCGGCGTCGCCGTGCAACTGGACCTTGATCCAGCCGCGAATACCGTAAGCCCCACCCACATAACCCACCTCGATGAGATCGTCGGGGAGCGCCGGGTTGGAGCCCGCGCCCGGGCGCATGGCTTGCAGCCGTTCGGCAACCTTTTGCGAGGTTGCTTGCGTTGCAGCAGCCACAGGACCGGGCCGTGTCGATGCGGCGCGCGTCACAGCAGGAAGTGCTCGGACGGCACCGTCGATCGACGCATGCTAAAACTTAGGCAGCAGCTTTCTTGCCGTTTTGCTTCACCAGACGGGCAACCGTCGGCGACAGTTGTGCGCCCACGCCTTCCCAGTAGGTCAGACGGTCTTGCACGATGCGCAGACCTTCTTCGCCTTCACCGGCGAGCGGATTGTAGAAACCGACGCGCTCGATGAAACGGCCATCACGGCGGTTACGCGAGTCGGTCGCAACGATATTGAAGAACGGGCGCTTCTTGGAGCCACCGCGGGCCAGACGGATCACGACCATGGATCTATTCCTTGAAAAACTGGATATGCGTACAGAGAAACACGCAAGTATAGCGCAATTTCTCCGACCAAACAAACACTTAGGCGTAGCGAATGGAGAGGCCGGGCGGTACGCGCGGCAACGACGGTACATAAAGCCCGCTATTGTGGTCGCGGCTTGGCTTGGTGCAGTCACCGCGGCGCTCGCGAAGCTGCCCATCGAGACACTCCACGTACCGCCTGGTTTCCGTGTCGAGGTACTAACCGACGCGATGCCGGCCGCACGTGAAATGGCGCTATCTCCGGCCGGCATTCTTTATGTTGGAAGCCGCGCCGGCAAAGTCTACGCGATGTCATGGCAAACGCCGAATGCGCCCATCCGTGTGGTGGCGTCCGGGCTGCAACTCCCTGTTGGCGTGGCATGGCGTGACGGCAACCTGTATGTGTCTGCGGTTTCGCGTGTGGTGCGGCTCAATGGCATCGACAAACGACTCGGCAATCCACCCGAGCCAGTGGTTCTCAACGACAAGCTGCCGACGGAAACCCATCACGGTTGGAAATTCATCGCATTCGGGCCGGATGGAAAACTGTATGTGCCCGTTGGCGCACCCTGCAACATCTGCCGCCCGGATGAAAACCGGTACGCCAACATCATGCGCATGAACGCCGACGGCAGCGGCTTGGAACTGGTGGCGCGCGGCATTCGCAACACAGTCGGCTTCGACTGGCACCCGACCACGCACGAATTGTGGTTCACCGACAACGGCCGTGACCTGATGGGTGACGACGTGCCCGACGACGAGCTGAACCGCATCACCAAACCCACTCCGCACTTCGGCTACCCGTTCTGCCACGCGGGCAACATTCCCGATCCGGAATTCGGCGCCGGACACCCTTGCAGTAACTACGTGCCGCCTGTTGCCAAGCTCGGAGCGCATGTGGCGGCGTTGGGCATGCGGTTCTATTCAGGGGGCAGCTTTCCGGCGGAGTACCGGAACAACATCTTCATTGCCGAGCATGGCTCTTGGAATCGATCGTCAAAGGTGGGCTACCGCGTCATGCGCGTCGCACTGGACGCTGCCGGCAATGTGACGAAGCAGGAACCGTTCGCGCACGGCTGGCTGCAGGGCGAACAGGCGTGGGGACGCCCCGCCGATGTGCTCGTGGCGCCCGATGGCAGCTTGCTGGTGTCCGACGACTTGGCCGGCGCTGTGTATCGCATCCGCTACACCGGGAAATGACCTCGGCGTCGCCCCTCGCCATGGCAAAGCGTGCACGAAACATCTCGTTACACGGGTAACGTTCGGACAGTGGATGCCTGCTGAGTGAAGCCTTACATTGACAAGCATGAACACGCGCAGCCGATCTCTGTTGCACACATCAGAAGCACGCGGCGCGTGGCGCTTTCGAATCCTTGCCCGACAGGAGATAGCCATGCCGATTCGCGCATTGCTTCGCCCCTTGGCGGCAGGCGTTCTGATCGTCGCCTCTGCGGGCGCTGTGGCTGCCAACGCATCGGCGGGTCAAGCCGCCGTCGCCTTTTCAAAATCCGCCCTGCCCGCCTGGACGCAACCGGCACAGACGGCGCCGCAGACGCGTCCGTTGGTGGCGCAATTCTTTGCCGACACGCGTAGCGAGCAGGCGGCCCGCATCCGCGCGCAAATGGAGCGCATGGAAGCGCGCGCCCGTGCGGATGACCGCCTCAATGGTCGCGTTCAACCTCGGGACGGCGGTGGCCGCGGCGACTGGCAACAGCAGGAGCGCATGCGCCAGGAACGCGGCAATGGCGACCAAGGTAACTGGCGCGGCTCGCGCCGGGGCTGAGGCGCACACGCTGCCGCGTTTCACATCCCGGAACTTGCCGGGGCACACCTGAGTCGTACTGGATGCTGCGTGCACACGTGTGGCGTGCACCCAGCATCACACCAATCACAACGACAACAGGTACTCCAATGGCATTCCCCCTCCACCGCCATGTGCGGCTTATCCTCGGCCTCGTCTGGACCACGGCCTTTATGCTGATGCTCGCTCACCTGCTCTACGGTGAAGTTGGTTCGCGCCATCAGGCACCTCAGCTACAGCAGGACTCGACGGTTTCGATGAGCGTGCCGTCGCTCCATCCGGTTCCGATTTAGTGATCCTGCCTCTACTGCCGCAAGCGCTCCGCAGCGTTGCGCGCATCCGGCCGAACTGACGGCCTCTTCTTCCCACTGCTGATGCGTCTTTAGGACGCGCTTCCGGCGTCGCCATTTGGCTGCGCCGCGGTTGATGTTGGGCGTAGAATGCGCGGCGCTGTGTTGTCTTGCCGTGTGTTCACCGCCCGCTATGCTTACGACCACTCTTCAAAAAAAATCCAAGCTGCTGACCGTGCTGCTCGCCTTCCTGTTCGGGAGCGTGGGCGCGCATCGCTTCTACCTCAAGGGCGGACGCGACTTCTGGGCGTGGTCGCAAGTGCTTGCCATGGTGCTCGGAGTGGTTGGCGTGGCGCTGCTGTGGTCGACGCAGCGTGCGAGCGTCCCGGGCTGGGTCTGCGCAATAATCGGTGGATCTTCAGTGCTGGCAGGCTATCTGTCTGCACTGGTCTACGGCCTGCGCCCCGACGAAAAATGGGATGCGCAGTTCAATACCGACGGCACGCCCACGCATTCGGGCTGGCCTGTCGTCCTGCTCAGCATTCTCACGCTGATGATTGGCACCGGCCTGCTGATGGCCGGCCTCGCCATTACTTTCCAGACGTATTTCGAAACGCAGGTGCAGGCAGCGAAAGAACTGTCGCAGTAGTCAAAACAAGCTGCCCTGGCGCTCATCGACCGGCTTTCGCGGCTTGACGGCGCGCGCCGGAGGTTTGAACTGCGAGGTATCGAGCACCAGTTCGTTGTAGCGGTGATAGCTGAAGCCCAGCCTGTCGGCGGCCTTGTAGAAACGCTGCCGCAATAAGTCGGCCCAAATGCCGGTGCCGCGCATGCGCGTGGCGAAATCCGCTTTGTAATCCTGCCCGCCGTGCAGATCGCGGATACGGTTCATCACGCGTTGCGCCCGGTCGGGAAAATGCGCCATCAGCCAATCCTGGAACACCGCGTTCAGCTCGTTCGGCAAGCGCAGCACGATGTAGCTCGCGTACGTGGCGCCCGCCTCGTGCGCGGCTTCCAAAATCTGCTCCATGTGGTCGTCTGTGATGAACGGAATCATCGGCGCGACGCTGACTCCCACCGGAATGCCAGCCTCGGCTAGCGTACGAATCGTGCGCAGGCGGCGCGATGGCGTGGCGGCACGGGGCTCCAGTTTGCGCGCCAGATCGGCGTCGAGCGTGGTGATTGTCACGGCGGCAACGACAAGATTCTTCGCCGCCATCGGGGCGAGCAGATCGATGTCGCGCTCAATCAGTGTCGACTTGGTGATGAGCCCGACCGGGTGATCGCAATCGTGCAGCACCTGCAGCACGTCGCGCGTGATGCGCAACTCGCGCTCGATCGGCTGATACGCATCGGTGTTCACGCCCAGCGCAATTGCCTCGCAACGGTAGCCGGGCTTGGCCAGCGTTTCACGCAGCACCTCGGCAGCATTGGCTTTCGCGAACAGCTTGGTCTCAAAATCGAGGCCCGGCGACAACTCCAGATACGCATGCGTGGGCCGCGCAAAGCAATACACACAACCATGCTCGCAGCCACGATACGGATTGAGCGAGACCCCAAACGGAATATCCGGCGACTGGTTATGGTTCAGGATCGAGCGCGCACGTTCGATGGAGACGGAGGTCTCGATGCGCGGCGGCGCATCATCCGGATCGAGATGCCCGACGAGCGGTTGCCAGCCGTCGTCGACGCGCGCGCGTTCATCGCGTTCGAAGCGGCCTTGCAGATTGGAGGTGGCGCCGCGTCCCTTGCGGGGGACGTGGCGATCGGACATATCGGACACAGCAGAAAGAATGGATGCGGGGGCTTGCTGATCCTATCGCATCCGCCTCTACTCCGCTGCGGGTGACGCTGGCTACGCCTCGGGATCGAGCTTCACTTCCCAGAGCGATTTGCCGTCGAGGTCGTGCAGCGACACGTGCATCGTGCGCGTGGCCGGGTCGATCTTGGCGCGGCCGTAATACTGCTGCAGCGCTGCGGGCGACTGGTTCTGTGGATTGTCCTTGGGAATGCTGATGTAGCGCACGTCCGGTCCAAACGTCTGGTCCACTTCATTCGGTCCGAACGTGCCCGCGTTGATCGGCCCGCCGACGAACTCCCAGAACGGTTTGAACTCAGTGAATTTGGCGCGCGACGGGTGGTAGTACGTCGCTTGCGCGTAGTGCACGTCTGCCGTCACCCACACCACGTTCTGGATGTTTTCCTGCTTGATGAAGCGCAGGATCTCGGCCAGTTCAAGCTCGCGGCCCGACGGCGCACCGTCATCCGCATTCGCCCAGGCTTCGTAGGTGCCCTTGGGCACGTCCGGATTCAGATCGGGCACGACCAGCGAGATCGGCATGTCGCTGGCAATCACCTTCCACGTCGCCTTTGACTGCTTGAGCGATTGCTTGAGCCACGCCGTCTGTGCAGGGCCGAGAAAGGCCGAATCGGCATCCAGCTTGGTCTGGCGGTTCGGCGAGTTGCGCCCGCGATAGCTGCGCTCGTCCAGCATGAACACATCGAGCAGCGGGCCGTATTGGAACGCGCGGTAAATCTGCTCCGGGTCGATCGCATTGAAGCGGAACGGGTTGTACTCGAACATCGCCCGCTTCGCGCGGGCGGCCAACACCGACGCGCTGCGCTCCTGGTAGCGCTTCTCTTCCGGGCCGATCTGCTGGCCGGGATACCAGTTATTGCGCACCTCGTGGTCGTCCCACTGCACGAGGAACGGCACTTCGGCGGAAAAGGCGCGCTTGTTCTTGTCGAGCTGGTTGTAGGCGAAGGCGCCGCGGTAATCGTCGAGCGTTTGTGCAACGTGCGACTTGGCCTCGGTGACGAGGTTGGTCCACATCGAGCCATCGGGCAGCTTCACCTCGGCCTGGATCGGGCCGTCGGCGTAGATCTGGTCGCCGGAGTGGATGAAGAAGTCAGGCGATTCGCGGCGCATCGCTTCGTACAGCCGATAGCCGCCAAAGCGCTCGTTGATGCCCCAGCCTTGGCCGGCTTCATCGCCAGAGAAGACGAAGCAGATTGCGCGATTGGCCGACACAGGTGCCGTGCGGAAACGGCCGGTGACGGGCTCGCTGAAGGCTTTGTCGTGCACGAGATCCTGGAAGCGGACGCGGTAGAACAGGTCAGCGCCGACGGGCAGGCCCGTGAGGTCAACGCGGGCTGTCAGGCCAGCGCTTTCGAGGGCCGCCGGACCGACACGGCGCACGACATTCTTGAACGCGGCATCCGTGGAATATTCGACGATCATGCGTGCAGGACGATCGGTGCGGCTCCAGACGATGGCGCTGTCGGCCGTGATATCACCGCTCATCACACCGCCAGGCAGTTGCGGGCGCAGGCGGTCGGACGTCACTGCGGCCGGTGCGACGCCCTGGGCCAGCACGTCGCCAATACGTGAGCCGAGCAGCGCCGTGCCGCTGGCGGAAACGAGACCTTTGATAAGCGTACGGCGGGTGGGCTTGAAAAGCGGCTGGTCAGACATGCGGGCTCCGGTGTCGGTGATGAAGGTGCCGGCCAGCCTAAGGCGCTTCCGTGACAACGCTACGTCACCCGCCCGCTTCCGTCACGTCGATGGCGAGCGTCTCCTTGATCTCCTCCATCACGATGTAGCTTTTGGACTGCACTGCGCCGGGCAACTGCAGCAGGATGTCGCCCAGCAAGCGGCGGTATTCGCTCATCTCGCGAATGCGCGCCTTGATGAGGTAGTCGAAATCGCCCGACACCAGATGGCACTCCAGCACCTCGGGAATGCGCAGCACCTCACGCCGGAACTGCTCGAACATGTTGCCGGATTTGCTTCCCAGGCTGATCTCCACAAACACCAGGAGCGACGCGCCCAGCATGGCGGGGTTGAGCCGCGCGTAATAACCCAGGATGAAGCGCTCTCGCTCCAGCCGTTTGACACGCTCGATGCACGGCGTGATGGTCAGGCCGACCGCCTCGGAGAGTTCCTTCATCGACAGCCGTCCGTCCTTCTGCAGCAGGTCGAGGATGCGCCGGTCAAGCTTATCGAGGGCTCGGACGGGCTTGCGCTGGGTTCGCATGGTGGAAAACGCCTCAAAATCGAAGTTGTTACTGTTTCCAGTAAATATACAGAAACATCTACTGGAGTTGTGCGAATACGATAGCGGCATCTATCGCAAATGCATCTCCGGGGAGTATCACCATGCGCGTGCTCGTTCTTGGCAGCGGCGTGATTGGCGTGACCAGCGCTTATTACCTGGCCCGCGCGGGCCATGAAGTCACCGTCGTCGACCGTGAAGCCGGTCCGGCGCTGGAGACGAGCTTTGCCAATGCTGGCCAGATCTCGCCGGGCTACGCGTCGCCGTGGGCCGCCCCGGGCGTGCCGCTCAAGGCCATCAAGTGGATGTTCCAGCAGCATGCGCCGCTTTCCATCCGCCCCGATGGCACGCTCTTCCAGCTCAAGTGGATGTGGCAGATGCTGCGCAACTGTGACGCCGCCAGCTATGCGCAAAACAAGGAGCGCATGGTCCGCCTGGCCGAATACAGCCGCGACTGCATCCGCGACCTGCGCGCCGACACCGGCATCGCCTACGAAGGCCGCCAGCAAGGCACGCTGCAAATCTTCCGCACCCAGCAACAGCTTGACGGCGCCGCGAACGACATCGCCGTGCTCGAGCGTGCTGGTGTGCCCTACGAACTGCTTTCGCGCGACGACCTCGTGCGCAGTGAACCAGGCCTGGCCTCGACCCGCCACAAGCTGGCCGGTGGCTTGCGCCTACCCAATGACGAAACGGGCGATTGCCAACTCTTCACCACGCGCCTGGCCGCGATGGCGGAAAAGCTCGGCGTGCGCTTCCGTTTCAACAGCACGATCAACAGCCTCATCTTCAAGAACGACGCCGTGCGCGGCGCGCTGGTCGACGGCCAGCCGATCGACGCCGATCTGGTCGTCGTGGCGCTGGGCAGCTACAGCACGCCGTTCCTGAAGAATCTGGTGAACGTGCCGGTCTACCCGCTCAAGGGTTTCTCGATCACCGTACCGATGACGGACGCGGCGAAGAGCCCTGCGTCCACCATCCTTGACGAGACCTACAAAGTGGCCGTGACGCGCTTTGACGACCGCATCCGCGTGGGCGGCATGGCGCAGATCGTCGGCTATGACAAACGCCTGGACCCGGGCAAGCGCAAGACGCTGGAATTCGTGGTCAACGATCTGTTCCCGGGTGCCGGGGATGTGTCGCGCGCCTCGTTCTGGACCGGCCTGCGCCCGATGACGCCAGACGGCACGCCCATCGTCGGCCAGACGCCCGTGCGCGGCCTGTGGCTCAACACTGGCCACGGCACGCTGGGTTGGACCATGGCATGCGGCTCGGGCAAGCTGCTGTCGGATCTGGTGTCGGGCCGCTCGCCTGCCATCCGCTCGGATGACCTGTCGGTATATCGCTACCTGGGCGGCACGCCGATGCCGGCAAGCAAGCCTGCGCTGGCCTGATCACCTACGCTGCGTGCAATAAAAAAGGGAGGCCGAAGCCTCCCTTTTCTATTCCGCTGATGCCGCTTAGAACTGCACTTCCGGCACTGCGCCGATTGTCTCGCCACCCGTCAGCACGCTCTGCGCAATACCAGGTGCCTGCGTGAGCAACACGTCAGCGAACACGCGCGCCGTGGCGATCTTCGCGCCGTAGAAGTTCGGGTCTTCGCTCTCGCAGTCGAGGGCCACCAGCAGCGCACGCGCCATCTGCCAACCCGACAGCACGATGCCGCACAGTCGCAGATACGGCACGCTGCCCGCGAACACGGCGTTCGGCTGCGCCTTGGTCTGCGCGACCACAAAGCGCACCACCGATTCCAGCGCCTCGCGGCCGGCTGCCAGACGCGCCCGCATCGCATCGCAATGCGCACCGCCCTTTGCCGCCAGCGCCGCTTCCACCTTAGCGATTTCCGCGCAAATGCCCAGCGCCACCGCACCGCCGTCACGCACGGTCTTGCGGCCAATCAGATCGTTGGCCTGGATGGCCGTGGTGCCTTCGTAGATCGGCAGGATTCGCGCATCGCGATAGAACTGCGCGGCGCCCGTCTCTTCGATAAAGCCCATGCCGCCGTGCACCTGCACGCCCAGGCTCGTCACGTCGATCGACATTTCGGTGCTCCAGCCCTTCACGATCGGCACCAGGAATTCGTACAGCGCTGCGTTCTGCTTGCGTGCAGCGTCATCGGCGGCGTGATGGCCGGCATCGCACGCTGCGGCGGCCACATAGGCCAGCGCACGCGCGCCTTCCGTCATGGCGCGCATCGTCAGCAGCATGCGCTTCACATCCGGGTGGTGAATGATGGGCACGGCCTTGGCAGCAGAGCCATCCACGGGGCGGCTCTGCACACGCTCGCGCGCATAGGCGACGGCCTTCTGATACGCGCGCTCCGACACGCCAATGCCCTGCATGCCCACCGCATAACGCGCCGCGTTCATCATGATGAACATGTATTCCAGGCCGCGATTTTCTTCGCCGACCAGCGTACCGATCGCCCCGCCGTTGTCGCCAAATTGCAGCACCGCCGTCGGGCTCGCCTTAATGCCGAGCTTGTGTTCGATCGACACGCAATGCGCATCGTTGCGGGCGCCCAGCGAGCCATCTTCATTGACCATGAACTTCGGCACCACAAACAGCGAGATACCCTTCACGCCTTCCGGCGCACCCGGCGTCCGCGCCAGCACAAGGTGGACGATGTTCTCGGCCATGTCGTGCTCGCCCCAGGTGATGAAGATCTTCGTGCCGAAAATCTTGAACGTGCCGTCGCCGACCGGCTCGGCGCGCGTGCGCACGAGTGCCAGATCGGAGCCAGCCTGTGGCTCGGTCAGGTTCATCGTGCCTGTCCATTCGCCGGAGATGAGCTTGGGGACGAAAAGCTGTTTCTGCTCTTCGGTGCCGGCCGTCAGTAACGCCTCGATGGCACCATCCGTCAGCAGCGGACACAGTGCGAACGACAGGTTGGCCGCATTCAGCATTTCGATGCACGCCGTGGCAATCAGCTTGGGCAAGCCCTGGCCGCCGTATTCCAAGGGGTGTTGCACGCCTTGCCAGCCACCTTGACCGAACTGGGCAAACGCTTCTTTGAAACCCGCGGTGGCCGTGACGACGCCGTCTTTCCAACTGCTCGGATTGCGGTCACCTTCCACATTGAGCGGCGCAACCACTTCACCGGTGAAGCGCGCGCTTTCTTCCAGCACGGCCTGCGCCGTGTCGGCGGTGGCGTCTTCAAAGCCAGGCAGCTTCGCGACGTTGTCCAGGCCGGCCAACTCGTTCATCACGAACAGCATGTCCTTGACTGGGGCTTGATAGGTCATGTCTCTCTCCAACTCTTGTTAAGCGCGATCAGGACAGTGCCTCATCGAGTGCGTGACGCACTCTCCTGATGGCGCTCGCGTATAAAAAAGCCGTTTCCAAACGGGTCGGAAACGGCTTTGCGTCGGGCAGAGCAGCACGCGTCAAACGAAGCGTGCTGCGCGGTGCGATCAGCCCAGTGCGGTCACCAGCTCCGGCACAACAGCGTTCAGGTCGCCCACGAGGCCGTAGTCCGCCACCTGGAAGATCGGCGCTTCCGGATCCTTGTTGATCGCAACGATCACCTTGGAATCCTTCATGCCTGCCAAGTGCTGGATCGCGCCCGAGATACCGACGGCGATGTACAGCTGCGGCGCGACGATCTTGCCGGTCTGGCCAACCTGGTAGTCGTTCGGCACGAAGCCGGCGTCCACAGCGGCGCGCGAGGCACCCAGCGCGGCTCCCAGCTTGTCAGCCAGCGGCGTCAGCACCTTGGTGTAGTTCTCGCCCGAGCCTACGCCACGGCCGCCCGACACGATGATCTTCGCGGCGGTCAGTTCCGGGCGGTCGCTCTTCGTCACCTCGCGCGAAACGAACTGCGAGATGCCGGCATCAGCCACGGCGGTCAGGTTTTCGGTAGCAGCCGAGCCACCGGTTGCGGCAGCCGGGTCGAATGCCGTGCCGCGCACGGTGATTACCTTCACCTTGTCGGCCGATTGCACGGTGGCAATTGCGTTGCCGGCGTAGATCGGGCGCTCGAAGGTATCCGGGCCGTCGACCTTGGTGATGTCGGACAGCTGGGCCACGTCGAGCTTGGCGGCCACGCGCGGCAGGATGTTTTTGCCATAGGCGGTGGCGGGCGCCAGGATGTGGCTGTAGTTGCCGGCAACGGCCAGGGCCTGCTCGGCGACGTTCTCGGCAAGGCCATCGGCAAACTGGGGCGCATCGGCCACCAGCACCTTGGATACGCCGGCGATCTGTGCGGCGGCCTGTGCTGCGGCGCCGCAGCCAGCGCCGGCCACCAGCACGTGGACGTCACCGCCGCATTGGGCGGCAGCCGTCACGGTGTTCAGCGTCGCGGCCTTGATGGATTGATTGTCGTGTTCAGCAATAACGAGTGCGGTCATCTTGATCTGCCTGTTCGGTGTGCTTGGAAGATGTGCGAAGCGGATGACCGCTTACAGCACCTTGGCTTCCGTCTTGAGCTTGGACACCAGCGTGGCCACATCGGGCACCATCACACCGGCGCTGCGCTTGGCGGGCTCGACCACCTTCAGCGTCTTCAGGCGCGGTGCAACGTCCACGCCCAGATCTTCCGGCTTGACCGTGTCGAGCTGCTTCTTCTTTGCCTTCATGATGTTCGGCAGCGTCACGTAGCGCGGCTCGTTCAGGCGCAGGTCGGTGGTGACCACGGCAGGCAGCTTGACCGACAGGGTTTCCAGACCGCCGTCCACTTCACGTGTGACCGAAGCCTTGCCATCAGCGATCTGCACCTTCGAGGCAAACGTGGCTTGCGGCAAGCCAGCCAGCGCAGCCAGCATCTGGCCGGTCTGGTTGGCATCGTCGTCAATTGCCTGCTTGCCGAGGATGATCAGCTGAGGCTGTTCCTTGTCGACGAGCGCCTTGAGCAGCTTGGCGACGGCCAGCGGCTGCAGCTCTTCGGCAGTCTCGACCAGAATGCCGCGGTCGGCGCCGATGGCCATGGCGGTGCGCAGGGTTTCCTGGCACTGCGTCACGCCGCACGAAACGGCGATCACTTCGGTAGCGACGCCCGCTTCCTTCAGGCGAACCGCCTCTTCCACGGCGATCTCGTCGAACGGGTTCATGCTCATCTTGACGTTGGCAAGATCGACACCGCTGCCGTCCGTCTTCACGCGAACCTTCACGTTGTAATCGATCACGCGCTTGACTGCGACCAGGACTTTCATGCGCTCACTCCACTAATTGATAAGACGATTTTGCAAAACGCCGGCCATTATAAGGGGGGCTGGTCGCTTGCGTAATTTTTCCGAACGGTCGTGCTATTTTAACCGCGAAAATTTGCCGGACGCCAGTCAAACGTCCGGCAATCTGTTCGGTAGAACCCTCTACCGGGTCACCGAGAAATCACAAAGTGATTACCAAGCCACAATCACCGCATCTTTGTATTTCGTTTTGACGAAGGCCTTCACGGCGTCCGAATGATACGCCTTCACCAGCTTGGCAACCCAGGGTTGGTCCTTGTCGGCGGCGCGGATGGCGATCACGTTGGCATACGGGCCTTTCGGGCTTTCGATGGCGATGCCGTCCTTGGTCGGGTCCAGGTTGGCCTTCTCGGCGTAGTTGCCGTTGATGGCGGCGGCATCCAGATCATCCAGCGAGCGCGGCAGTTGCGCGGCATCCAACTCGACAAACTTCAGCTTCTTCGGGTTCTCGGCCACGTCGCGCGGCGAGGCCTTGAAACCGGCGTTCGGCTTAAGCTTGATCACGCCTTGCGATTGCAGCAGCAGGAGCGCGCGGCCGCCGTTGGTGGGATCGTTCGGCAGGCCGAAGCGCGCACCGTCCTTCAATTCCTTCAGCGACTTGATCTTCTTCGAGTAGATCCCCATCGGGAAGGTGATGGTCTGGCCGACGCTCACAAACTTGTAGCCGCGCGTGGCGATCTGGTCATCCAGATACGGCTGGTGCTGATAGCTGTTGGCGTCCAGGTCACCGGCAGCCAGGGCCGCGTTGGGCTGGATGTAATCATTGAATTCGACGATCTGGAGCTTCAGGCCATCCTTCTCGGCAACCTTCTTCACCTCTTCCATGATCTCGGCGTGCGGACCAGCGGTCACGCCGATCTTGATCGGCTTGCCCTGCGCCAGGGCGCTGCCTGCGACCAACGCCAGTGCGGCACCAAGGCTCGCGGACCATTGAAGCAGTTGACGGCGATTCATTGTGTTTCCTCGTTCTGTCTGTCGATTGAATGATTAACGGTGGCTCAGGCGGCGCACGAGCCAATCGCCCGTGGATTGCACCGCCTGCACAAAGACGATCAGGATGACGACAACCGCCAGCATGATGTCCGATTCGTAGCGCTGATAGCCGTAGCGAATGCCCAGATCGCCCAGGCCGCCGCCGCCGATGGTACCGGCCATGGCCGAGTAGCCGACAAGACTGACGAAGGTGATCGTCAGGCCAGCGAGGATGCCGGGCATCGCCTCGGGCAACAGCACCTTGTAGACGAGTTGACCCGTCGTAGCACCCATCGATTGGGCGGCCTCGATCAGGCCACGGTCCACTTCGCGCAACGCGGTCTCGACCAGGCGGGCGACAAAGGGAATCGCCGCGATCGTCAGCGGCACGATGGCCGCGGCGGTGCCGATGGACGAGCCCGCCAGCAGGCGCGTGAACGGAATCACCGCGACCAGCAGGATGATGAACGGCACGGAGCGCACGGCATTGACGACAAGGCCCGCCACGCGGTTGAACACCGGCGCCGACAGCACGCCGCCCGAAGTCGTGAGATACAGCAGTACGCCCAGCGGCACGCCGAACAGCGCACCAATGCCGCCGGACACGCCCACCATGGCGAGCGTTTCCCAGAAGGCCGGCAGGAACAGATCGGTCAGGTCAGACCACATGGTTGATCTCCTCGACCACCACGCCTTGCTCGCGCAGGAAGTTCATCGCGTTGTTGATGTCAGCCGTGTCGCCCGTGGCCAGAATCGCCAGCGAGCCGAAGGCCTGGCCCTGAATCTCGTCGATGTGGCCATGCAGGATGTTGAAGTCGAACCCGTACGTGCGGACGGCTTGCGCCAGCACGGGTTGGTCCACACCCTCGCCAGTAAAGGCGAGTCGGAACAGATGGTCGCGTCCACCGTGCTCACGTGCAGTGAGGCGGCGTTCCACGCGCGCCAGAACGGAGGGCGGCAACTCCTGCGAGATCACCTCGCCGATGAGCGCGCGCGTCACGTCATGCTCGGGCTTCAGGAACACGTCGATCACGCGGCCCAGTTCCACCACCCGGCCGGCGTCGAGCACCGCCACGCGGTCGCACACCTGCTTGATGACTTCCATCTGGTGCGTGATCAGCACGATGGTCAGACCGAGTTCGCGGTTGATCTTGCGCAGCAGGTCGAGAATCGAGCGCGTCGTCTCCGGGTCCAGCGCGGAGGTCGCCTCGTCGGAGAGCAGCACATCCGGCTGGCTCGCCAGCGCGCGTGCGATGCCAACGCGCTGCTTCTGGCCACCGGAAATCTGCGCGGGGTAGCGGTCCTTGTGTGCAGACAGGCCCACCAGTTCCAGCAGCGGCAACACGATCTCGCGTATGCGTTCACGCGACGTGCCGGCCAACTCCAGCGGCAACGCCACGTTGTCATATACGGTGCGCGAGGACAGCAAGTTGAAGTGCTGGAAGATCATGCCGATCTTGCGGCGCGCTTGGCGCAAGCCATCGGCATTGAGTGCGGTGAGTTCCTGCCCCGCCACGGTGACAGTGCCGGAGGTCGGCCGATTCAGCAGATTGATGACGCGGACCAGCGTGCTCTTGCCCGCGCCGCTGCGGCCGATGATGCCGAAGATCTCTCCCCGGTCGATGGTGAGGTCAACATCGCGCAGCGCGTGGACGTCATGGCCGCCCGCTCCCCGAAAGTGCTGCGATATCCCCTTGAGTTCGATCATGCGTACAGACAAAAACGGCAACCGCCCTGTGCCGAGGCCGTTGCCGTCTCTTTTTTGTTGGAATAAGGCGCTAGTGTAAGGCAGACCCTACATGCGAGGAACGATTCTTTAACGATGTCTTTATTACTTTTTTTGAATGTCATTGACGATTCGTCATCGTCGATCGCTTAAAGCTCGGCCAGGGCCTTAATGTGCGCCACCACACTGCGCCCAAGCGCGCTGAGGTTGTAGCCGCCCTCCAGACAACTGACGATCCGGCCCTTGGCGTGCGTGCGCGCCACCTGCATGAGTTGCTGCGTGATCCACGCGTAGTCCGCCTCGACCAGGCCCATCTGGCCCAGATCGTCCTCGCGGTGCGCATCGAAACCGGCGGAGATGAACAGCATTTCGGGCTGGAACGCCTCCAGGCGAGGCAGCCAGATGGTCTCCACCACTTCGCGCACGGTCAGGCCGTTCGTATAGGCCGGCAGCGGGATGTTCACCATGTTGGCCGCCACCGCTTCGGTGCCGGAATACGGATAGAACGGGTGCTGGAAGATGCTGCACATCAGCACGCGCGACTCGTCGATGAACGCCGCCTCGGTGCCGTTGCCATGGTGCACATCAAAGTCGACGATCGCCACGCGCTGCAAGCCGTGATGGTCCAGCGCATGACGCGCGGCCACCGCCACATTGTTGAAGAAGCAGAAGCCCATTGCGCGGCCCGGCTCCGCATGATGGCCAGGTGGGCGCACGCTGCAGAAGGCGTTCTCCAGTTCGCCGGCGATGACCTTGTCGGTGGCGTCCACCGCAGCCCCCGCGGCCAACACCGCGGCCATGTAGGTGTGCGGGTTCATCGAGGTGTCAGGATCGATCGGCATATAGCCGGCAATCGGCACGCTGGCCACCAGCTCGCGCACGTATTCAGCGCGATGGACGCGACATAGCTGCGCCTCGGTGGCGGGCGGCGCCTCGCACGGAACGAGCAGGTCGTCGATGCGGCTGGCGATGAGCTGGTCTTCGATCGCGCGCAGGCGGTCCGGGCATTCGGGATGGTGCGGTCCCATCTCGTGCCGGAGGAATTCGGGATGCGTGTAGAGGCCGGTCGCCATGTTGTTGTGATCCGGTGTGCTTCAGTGTCTCCAGCCGCTACGTTAGCACGGCTGTGCCACAACGCCGCGCGCCTGGGCGATCCAACAGACGCATCCGCTACAATGCCCCGATCCTGTATGAAGCCTGCCCATGAGCCAATCGCCTTCTTCCCGTCGTCCCGTATTGCGCGCCCTGGTGGCCGGCGCAGCGCTCTCCGCGCTCTCTTTCCCGGCGCTCTCGCTGGCTGCCAAGAAAGCTGCCAAGTCGCCCAAGCGCCGCGTTGCGGTGCATGAAGAAGAGATCGACCCCGATCGTTATCGCAACAATCCGCAAACGCAGGCCTTCATCGGCATGCTGGTCGCGCAGTACAACTTTGACCGGACATCGCTCGATACGCTGTTTGCCGGAACGGCCTATTCCGCTACGGTGGCGCGCCTGATCCTGCCGCCGGCCACGCCCGCGCGTCGCAGCTGGACGGCCTATCGCGGCCGCTTCATCGAGCCGATCCGCATTGGCGCTGGCGTACGCTTCTGGCAGCAATACGGCGACACACTGCGCCGTGCCGAGAACGAATTCGGCGTGCCGGCCGACGTGATCGTGGGCATCCTGGGCGTCGAGACCATCTACGGCCGAGACATGGGCAACTTCCGCGTGATGGACGCGCTGTCCACGCTGGCCTTCGACTACCCCGACACGCCCAACCGCGAAGACCGCAGCACGATGTTCCGTAACCAGCTCAAGGACTTCCTGCTCTGGTGCCGCGACACGGGCACGGACTCCTTCTCGGTCCTCGGCTCGTATGCGGGCGCAGTCGGCATTCCGCAATTCATGCCAACCAGCATCCGCGAATACGCCATCGATTACGACCGCGATGGTCATATCGACCTGCGCAACAGTGCGGTGGATGCCATTGGCAGCGTCGCACGCTTCCTGCAGATGCACGGCTGGGAACCGAACCGCCCTGTGATGTGGAACATTGCCCGCGATGCGGACAGCCAAGGCATCGCAGCAGCGGCTGCGGACGGCCAGCCGTATCCCGGCATGACGTTGTCGAGGCTCACGCGCGCTGGTCTGGCGCTGGCTCCGGGCGTCGATGCCGCACGCGAGCAGGAAACCGAGGTGCTGATGATCGACCTGCCCACGCCGGGTCAGCCGACCGAGTACCGCGTCGGCCTGCGCAACTTCTACGTGCTCACGCGCTACAACCGCAGCTTCTTCTACGCAGCTGCGGTGTACGAGTTGGGCCAAGCCGTGCGGCAGGCGATGCAGGGTTGATCCACCGTCCACGCAAACAAAAAGCGCAGCTTCGGCTGCGCTTTTTTCTTGGCGATGCGGCGTGCCGTCAGGCGGGGAAAACGCCCGTCGACAAGTAACGGTCGCCTCGATCGCACACCACGAACACGATCGTCGCGTTTTCGACTTCCTCGGCCACACGCAGTGCCACGCACAACGCACCCGCCGCAGATATCCCGCAGAAGATACCTTCTTCGCGAGCCATGCGACGCGCCATGTGCTCGGCGTCGGACTGACTCACCGGCTCGGTGCGATCGATGTACTTCGGATCGTAGATCTTCGGCATGTACGCCTCGGGCCACTTGCGGATGCCCGGAATGCGCGAGCCTTCTTCCGGCTGTGCGCCCACGATCTGGATGTCGGCGTTCTTCTCTTTCAGGAAGCGCGAGACACCGGTAATCGTGCCCGTCGTCCCCATCGCCGAGACGAAATGCGTGATGCGGCCCTCGGTGTCGCGCCACAGTTCGGGGCCGGTGGTTTCGTAGTGCGAAAGCGGGTTGTCCGGGTTGGCAAACTGATCGAGGATGACGCCCTTGCCTTCCTTCTCCATCGCGTCGGCCAGGTCACGTGCGTATTCCATGCCGCCCTTGACGGGGGTGAGGATGATCTCCGCGCCGTAAGCGGCCATGCTCTGGCGGCGTTCCACCGACAGGTCTTCCGGCATGATCAGTACCATCTTGTAGCCACGCACAGCAGCGGCCATGGCCAGGGCAATGCCCGTGTTGCCCGACGTGGATTCGATCAGCGTGTCACCCGGCTTGATGCGGCCGCGCGCTTCGGCGTGCTTGATCATGGACAGCGCAGGGCGATCCTTGACCGAGCCGGCTGGGTTATTGCCCTCGAGTTTGCCGAGGATGACATTGCCGCGGCGCGCGTTACCTTCGCCGGGAATGCGCTGGAGCTGAACCAACGGCGTGTTACCGATGGTGTCTTCGATGGTGAGATAGGCCATGATGCGTGGGGGACGGGAATCAAGGCATTGTAATGCAGCCCAAATCCCTTGCCCCTCACATGGCAAAACGCCCCGCTCGAGGCGGGGCGTTGGTGGCAGGTGACCGCAGACTTACTTCTTCTTTACGTCCTTGCTGTCCTTCTTGGCTGCGGTCGGCACCGATGCCGCTGCCGGAGCGCCGAACGTCAGACCTTCGTTCTCCAGCTTGACGAGCGTCTTGTCGCCAATGCCGGACACGCGAGCCTTGAAGTCGGCGGCGTCTTTGTACGGACCGTTCTTAGTGCGCTCTTCAATGATCGACTTGGAACGCTTGGGGCCGATGCCGGACAGCGTCTCGAGCGCAGCATGATCTGCAGTATTCACATCGACAGCGGCCCACGAGACCGACAGCATCGACAGCGACATCAACGCGGTGGCCAACAACTTCTTCAACATGTGCTTCTCCTTGATGTTGGGAAGAAAAAAAACCGCCACATGAGGTGGCGGTTTCGACACATCTTAAAGAGCGTCCTGGCGATTCCGCGGCGAACGGACAAAAAGTCACACGCCGTCTGATTCTTGGCAGAACTGATCGATCAGGCCGGCTGCTTCAACAGCCACTGACAGTAACGCTCCACGCCTTCCTGGACCGTCAGGAACGGCGCCGTGTAGCCCGCCGCGCGCAGACGCGACTGGTCAGCCTGCGTGAAGCACTGATATTTACCACGCAACGCGTCCGGGAATTTCACGTATTCGATCAGGCCTTCCTGTGCCAGCTCTTCGGTGGAAAGCGCCGGCTTGCCTTCCGCTGCGCGCAACGTGTTCACGACCGTCGTGGCGATATCGTTGAACGGCTGCGCGCGGCCCGTGCCGAGGTTGAAGATGCCCGACTTGTCCGGATTGTCGAAGAAGAACAGGTTGACCTTCACCACATCTTCCACCGACACGAAATCGCGCATTTGGCCACCTTGCGGGTAGCCGTTGTATTCGCCGAACAACTTGACCGTCCCTTCTGCGCGGAACTGGTTGAAGTTGTGGAACGCCACAGAAGCCATGCGACCCTTGTGCTGCTCACGCGGACCATAGACGTTGAAGTAGCGAAAGCCGACGATCTGCGACAGCGCGGTCGGCATGACACGCCGCACGATCTGGTCGAACAGCAGCTTGGAATAGCCGTACACGTTGAGTGGCCGCTCGAACTCGGGCGCTTCGCGGAACGTTTCCGAAGCGCCGTACGTGGCTGCCGACGAGGCATAGAGAAACTGCACCCCTTGGTCCAGGCACGAGCGCATCACCGCCAGCGAGTAGCGGTAATTGTTGTCCATCATGTAGCGGCCGTCGGTCTCCATGGTGTCGGAGCAGGCGCCTTCATGGAAGATCGCGCGGACCTTGCCGAACTCGCCGCGCGCAAAACGCTCAACAAAATCGGTCTTGTCCAGGTAATCGCTGATCTGGCAGTCGACGATGTTCTTGAACTTGTCGGCCCGCGTGAGGTTGTCGACGGCGATGATGTCCGTTTCGCCGCGCTCGTTCAGGCCCTTGACGATGTTGGCGCCGATAAAGCCAGCCGCGCCGGTGACGATGATGGTCATGATCTGTTGATCAGATGATCAGTTGAAGAGTTCTGCGTGGGTGACGACCGCCGTGCCCAGCTTGCCGACCACGATGCCGCCTGCGCGATTCGCGTACTGCACGGCTTCCTTGATGTTGGCGCCCGCACCCAGCAGCGTAGCCAGCGTAGCGATCACGGTATCGCCCGCGCCCGAGACGTCGAACACTTCGCGCGCCTGCGCCGACACGTGCAGCACCTCGTGCTCGGTATAAAGCGTCATGCCTTCTTCCGAGCGCGTGAGGAGCAGTGCCTCGAGTTGCAGATCGCGACGCAGGTTCTGTGCGCGGATGGTCAGGTCCTGCTCCGATTTCCACGAACCCACCACCTGGCGCATTTCAGCCCTGTTGGGCGTGATCATGGTTGCACCCTTGTAGCGCGAATAATCATCGCCCTTCGGGTCGACAAGCACGCGCCGGCCCGCCCGGCGCGAGGTCTCGATCATCTTGCCTACGTGCGTGAGTCCGCCCTTGCCGTAGTCCGACAGCACCACCACGTCGTGCTGCGGCACCAGCGTACCGAAACGATCGAGCACCGACATCAGCACTTCGTGCGTGGGCGCGTTCTCAAAATCGACGCGAATCAATTGTTGCTGACGTGCCAGCACGCGCAGCTTGATCGTCGTGTTGACCGCCGGATCACGATGCAGGTGACCCGTAACATGGCTCTCGCCGAGCAGCGCTTCAATGCTGCGGCCCGGTTCGTCGTCGCCAATCACACCGAGCATGGCTGCCTGCGCGCCGAGTGCCGCCACGTTGCGCGCCACGTTGGCGGCCCCGCCAAGACGTTCATCCTGGCGCTTGATCTGCACGACGGGTACCGGCGCTTCCGGCGAAATCCGATCGACATCCCCAAACCAGTAGCGGTCGAGCATCATGTCGCCGACCACGAGAATGCGGGCGGCGTGGATCTGTTCGGAAGCGAGCGTGGTCATGGGTCTGGGCGTCGGCAGCGGCCGGAGGGTCTCTGTGATTACGATTGGGTGGAGCGCCCGATGGCCTGGTATTCAAAGCCCGCGTCGCGCATGGCTTGCGGCTCGAACAGGTTGCGGCCGTCGAACACCATCGGTGTCTTCAACAGGGCCTTCACGGCGTTGAAGTCCGGGCTGCGGAACGCCTTCCACTCGGTCACGATGACCAGCGCGTCGGCATTCTTGAGCGCGTCCATCTGACCGGCGCAGAAGGTCACACGTTCCAGTTGTTCGGCAGAAAGATCGAGTGCCAACGCGTGGCGGGCTTCTTCCATCGCAACCGGGTCATACACTTGCACGCGAGCGCCACGCGCCAATAGCGCTGCAATCAGGATGCGGCTCGGTGCTTCGCGCATGTCGTCGGTGTTCGGCTTGAACGCCAGACCCCAGATGGCGAAGGTGCGGCCGGTAAGGTCGACGCCCATGCGGTCTTCGATCTTGTCGACCAGCACTTCCTTCTGCTTGTCGTTGACCGCTTCAACGGCTTCCAGCACGTGCAGCGTTTGACCGTACTCCTGCGCCGTGCGCACGAGCGCCTGCACATCCTTCGGGAAGCACGACCCGCCGTAGCCAGTGCCGGCGTAGAGGAAGCTATAGCCGATACGCGGGTCTGAGCCGATGCCCAGGCGAACGAGTTCAATATCCGCGCCCACCTTGTCGGCCAGATTGGCCATCTCGTTCATGAACGAGATGCGCGTGGCCAGCATTGAATTGGCGGCGTACTTGGTGAACTCGGCGGAGCGCACGTCCATGTAGAACGTACGTTCGTGGTTGCGGTTGAACGGCGCGTAAAGCGTGCGCATGATGGCCTTGGCGCGCAGGCCATCGGCATCGCCATAGGTGCCCAGCACGATGCGATCCGGACGCATGAAGTCGTCCACCGCAGCGCCTTCTTTCAGGAACTCCGGGTTCGACACGACTGAGAAGCCGATGTCCGACTTGCCACGCGTTGCCAGCACTTCGCCAACCGCGGCGCGCACCTTGTCGCCCGTTCCCACCGGCACCGTCGATTTGTCGACGATCACCTTGAAGCCCGTCATATGCTGGGCGATGTTGCGGGCGGCAGCCAGCACGTACTTCAGGTCGGCCGAGCCATCTTCATCGGGCGGCGTGCCCACAGCGATGAATTGCACGTCGCCGTGTGCCACGCTGGCAGCCACGTCGGTCGAAAACTGGATGCGGCCGGCCGCGCGGTTGCGCTCGATCAGCTCCTTCAGGCCCGGTTCGTAGATGGGCACGCCGCCGGCGTTGAGCAGGTCGATCTTCTTCTGGTCGACGTCGAGGCAGAACACATCGTTACCCAGCTCCGCCAGACACGCGCCGGTGACCAGACCGACATAACCGCTACCGATGATGGTGATTTTCATACGAACACTTAAAGATTAAAAAAGCGCCAGCGCGGCTGCCACAGGTGCACCGCGCCGGACTGAATTACATGCTGGCGCCGCCGCTGCCGCCGAGCGTCTCGGTACGGCGTGGAGCATACGTTTCCCAGCGGTTGCAGCCGGGGCATTGCCAATAAAACAGACGCGCGCGGAAACCGCACTCCTGGCAGGTATAGCGCGCCAGATTGCGCGTACGACTTTGCAGCAAATCGCGAATGGCGCCGAGATCCTGCGCGCGCTGGATGTCAGCATTGCCGCCCGCTTCAACCGGATCCGCTAGCGCGCTCTCGGCAACGTCGGCCGTCGCGGGTGCCTCATGGCCAACCGCCTCGGACGCGCGCGTCGCCTCGGCTTCCACCAGCCGCGTCAACGCCATCAACGAAGGCTGACGACGGATCTGGTCGCGCATCAGCGCCACGGCATCGTCGATACCGTGTACGTCCAATTCGTATTTGTAGACCGTATCGAGCAGTTCGGGGCCCAGGCGTGCGTCCATCTTGGAGCGCAGCCAGGCGAGCCCCTCGGCGGCGCGGCCAAGCTGCGTGTACGCCTTCATCAGGCGTTCGGCCACCAGCGGCAAGAACGCAGTGTTTTGCTGTTCGATGCTGCGCCAACGCTTGATGGCTCCTTCCACATCGCCCCGCCCTTGCGCCACATCGCCCAACTGGATGGTGGCACGCACGTTCTTGGGATTCTCCTGCAGGGCCCGTTCCAGCCATTCGACGGCGGTCGGCACGTCTTTGCGCTGCAACGCTTCCTGCGCAACCTCGCAGCAGAACTGCGCGATCTGCACCGCGTAATCCTTGCCTTGCAGCTTCTGCAATTCACGCGCTGCTTCAATGGCCTTGCGCCACTCCTTCTCGACTTCGTACAACTCGAGCAGCACGCGCTTCGCCGGCTCGGCGAATGTGCCTTCCATCAGCATGCGCAGGGATTCCTCTGCGCGATCCAGCAGGCCCGCTCGCAGAAAATCCTGCCCCAGTTCAAACAACGCGTGATCGCGTTCATTGGGCGGAAGATCCGGACGGTTGACGAGGTTTTGGTGAACGCGGATGGCGCGTTCGGTTTCGCCGCGCCGGCGGAACAGACTACCGAGCGCAAAGTGCAGCTCAGTGGTCTCCGGGTCCAGACGCGCGACTTCAATGAAGGCGTCGATAGCCTTGTCGGGCTGCTCGTTGAGCAGAAAATTCAGCCCCTTGAAATACGAGCGCGGCAGCGACGATTGCTCGGTGCGAAGCTGGCGGGCATCGAGTCGAGCGGCCACCCAGCCCAAGCCAAACACCAGGGGGATGGCCAACAGCCACCAGAGATCAAAATCCATGCGTCAGACCTTGGGGCCGGGAACGTGATACGGAGAATCGGCAACAACGGGCGTTGTCGGCGCTTCGGTCACCTCTTCGGCCTTCTTCATGCGACCGATCTGGCGACGCAGGCGGCTTGCCGCAAAGCGATGTCGCATCACACGCGGTGCCATCGCCAGCATGGCCAGCAAGATGCCAGCGACAAAGAACGCCAAGGCGATCAGGATCAACGGTGCATGCCAGACCACGCCAAACGGCAGCGCTAGCGAGACTTCCGCCGTGTTGTGCAGTGCCAGCACGAAAAGCAGCACAAACAACAGGATGCGGACGACCCAGACGAGAAATTTCATGCGGATTCGGAAACGGGCGGCGGCGCAGCAGCCGGATGCGGCACGATTGCCGTGTTGTGCCGCATTGTAGCGGATTCATATGGCGGCCAGCCACGCCGCGCTTGGCGGGAGACAAGCATTGCCAGAATAAAAAACGCCCCGGCAAGCGGGGCGTTCCTGAAACTACCAAGTGCTACCTGGGCTCAGCGCGACATAGCCAACGGCACCGCCGTGTCTACCGGAAACCCGGCAGCCTGACGGGTGCTGTCAGTCTTTCGCGCAGCCTTTACAGCCGCGAGCGACACGGCAGGCTCGCCCTCCGAAGAGGGGTCGCCTTGTCGCTCTAGGCTGCGGTCAACCCGTTCGCGCAACTCCTTGCCCGCCTTGAAGTGCGGTACCCGCTTCTCGGGCACCAGCACCTTCTCGCCAGACTTGGGATTGCGACCGACACGCGGCGGACGGCGATTCAGACCAAAACTCCCGAATCCGCGGATCTCGATGCGGTGGCCGTCCGCCAAGGCGTCGGACATCGCATCCAGGATCGTCTTGACCGCGATGTCGGCATCCCGCAGCAGCAGCTGCGGGAAGCGGGCGGCCAGCTTTTCCACGAGTTCGGACTTGGTCATGGGCATCTTGCGCGCGTCCTTGTCGTTCTTTAGGGTCGACCCGGTTGATGCTTACTGATTGGTTTCGTTCAGCTTGGCCTTCAGCAGCGCGCCGAGGTTCGTGGTACCAGCTGCGCCGGTATCCGCCGAGAACTTCTGCATCGCTTCCTGTTGGTCGGCGCTGTCCTTCGCCTTGATGGAAACGTTGATGTTGCGCGACTTGCGATCGATGTTGACGATCATCGCGGTCATCGTTTCGCCTTCCTTCAGCACGTTGCGGGCGTCTTCAACACGGTCGCTCGAGATTTCCGAGGCGCGCAGGTAGCCTTCCACGTCGTCAGCCAGCTGCACCACGGCGCCCTTCGGATCAACGGCCTTGATCGTGACCTGCACGATCGAACCCTTGTCGTTGGTCGAGATGAAGTTGTTGAACGGGTCGCCCGACAGTTGCTTGATGCCCAGCGAGATGCGTTCCTTGTCGACGTCGATGGCCAGCACGACGGCTTCCACTTCGTCGCCCTTCTTGTACTTGCGAACGGCTTCTTCGCCAGTCTCTTGCCACGACAGGTCCGACAGGTGCACCAGGCCGTCGATGCCGCCCGGCAGACCGATGAACACGCCGAAGTCGGTGATCGACTTGATCTGGCCAGCCAGCTTGTCGCCCTTCTTCTGGTTGCGCGCGAAATCGTCCCACGGGTTGGCCTTGCACTGCTTCATGCCCAGGCTGATACGACGCTTGTCTTCGTCGATATCCAGAACCATGACTTCCACTTCGTCGCCCAGCTGGACAACCTTCGACGGAGCCACGTTCTTGTTGGTCCAGTCCATTTCCGACACGTGGACCAGGCCTTCGATACCAGCTTCGATCTCGACAAATGCGCCGTAGTCGGTCAGGTTCGTCACCTTGCCGAACAGACGGGTGCCTTGCGGGTAGCGGCGCGAGATGCCGACCCACGGATCTTCGCCCAGCTGCTTGACGCCCAGCGAGACGCGGTTCTTCTCTTGGTCGAACTTGAGGATCTTGGCGGTGATTTCCTGGCCCACCGACAGCACTTCGCTCGGGTGACGCACACGACGCCATGCCAGGTCGGTGATGTGCAGCAGACCGTCGATGCCACCCAGATCCACGAACGCGCCGTAGTCGGTGATGTTCTTGACGATACCGTTGACGATCGCGCCTTCCTTGAGCGTCTCCATCAGCTTCTGACGCTCTTCGCCCAGCGTGGCTTCAACCACGGCACGGCGCGACAGCACAACGTTGTTGCGCTTGCGGTCCAGCTTGATGACCTTGAATTCGAGGGTCTTGCCTTCGTACGGCGTGGTGTCCTTGATCGGACGCACGTCGACGAGCGACCCCGGCAGGAATGCACGAATACCGTTGACCATGACGGTCAGACCGCCCTTGACCTTGCCGGTCACGGTACCGGAGATGATCTCGCCGGATTCCAGTGCCTTCTCAAGGTTCAGCCACGAAGCCAGACGCTTGGCCTTGTCGCGCGACAGGATGGTGTCGCCATAGCCGTTTTCCAGCGCGTCGATTGCGACCGAAACGTAGTCGCCGACTTGCACTTCCAGCTCGCCCTGATCGTTCAGGAATTCTTCGACCGGAACAAAAGCTTCAGACTTCAGGCCCGCGTTCACAACGACGAAGTTGTGGTCGATACGCACAACTTCCGCAGAGATCACTTCGCCAGCCTTCATATTGGACTTGGCGATCGACTCTTCGAACAGGGCGGCAAAAGATTCGTTAGTTTGGGACATAAAAAATAGGCATCCGCAGAACATGCCTCGCATTGCTTTCGCACAAAATGGGCGAAGACACGCATGCGGGGTTATGAGTTGAACAACCGCCGGCAGCAACATGCCACCGGCACCGATCGAACCAGTTCAGCCGGGTCAGTTTGCCTTGTTGGCGCCCTGCACCTGACGGTACCAGTCCAGTACCTGCGCGACCACTTCATCGACCGTCATGTCGGACGAATCCAGTTGCCGCGCATCCTGCGCCGGACGCAGCGGCGCGACACTGCGGGTGCGATCCCGCAAATCACGCGCCTCCAAGTCCTGCGAAAGACTTTCAACTGTAGCAGAAAAACCCTTTGCAATCAATTGTTTATAACGCCGCTCAGCGCGTGCCTGCACGCTTGCCGTCAGGAACACTTTGAGCACCGCTTCAGGAAAAACCACCGTGCCCATATCGCGGCCGTCGGCCACGAGACCGGGTGCTTCCAGGAACGCGCGCTGGCGTGCGTGCAACGCCTCCCGCACCGCGCCATGCACGGCGATGGCCGAAGCCTGATTGCCAACGGACTCATGCCGCAGCGCCAAGCTCACATCCTCGCCCTTGAGCCAGATGTGATCTGCCTTGAAGCGCACATCCAGTTCGCGTGCGATACGCACGAGGCTCTCAACGTCGTGGTCGTCGATGTTCTCGCGCATGCTGGCGAGCGCCACCAGGCGGTACAGCGATCCACTATCCAGCAGGTGAAAACCGAGGAGATCCGCGATCTGGTGAGCGACCGTGCCCTTGCCAGATGCGGTCGGTCCGTCGATGGTAATGACCGGGTACGACATGGAAGCAGCGGTCTCGGACATGATGAAATGCAGGCGGTTAATTGCGATTCAAGCGGTGATGCCACCGAACGCAGTGAAATATTCCGGGAACGTCTTGGCGACGCAACGCGGGTCGTTGATACGCACGGGCACTGGACCGAACGCCGCCAGCGAGAACGCCATCGCCATACGATGATCATCGTAAGTGTCGATGCCACCGGCCGGGGGCGTCCATTGCAACGGAGGCGTCACGCGGATGTAGTCCGCGCCCTCTTCGACCTCGGCCCCGAGCTTGCGCAGTTCGGTGGCCATCGCGCTCAGGCGGTCGGTTTCCTTGACGCGCCAGCTCGCGATGTTCGTCAGCGTGGTCGTACCGTCGGCAAACAGCGCGGCCACAGCCAGCGTCATTGCCGCATCCGGAATGTGGTTGCAATCCAACTCGACGGCGTGCAGCTTGCCGTCGTCGCGCTCGACACCGCGCACTTCGATCCAGTTGCCGCCGGCCATCACGTTGGCGCCCATGCGGTTCAGCGCGTCGGCAAAGCGGACATCGCCCTGGATGCTGGACATGCCGACACCCTCCACGCGCACCGGCCCGCCGCCAAGCGCGCCTGCGGCCAGGAAGTACGAGGCAGACGATGCATCGCCCTCCACAAAGATCTCACCCGGCGCCTTGTAGGCCACGCCGGTCGGTACGGTAAACGACGCCCAGCCATCCCGCGCGACCTGTACTCCGAAGCGCGCCATCAGGTTCAGCGTGATCTCAATGTAAGGCTTGGAAATCAACTCACCAACCACTTCGATGGTGACATTGCCGGCAGACTCGACCAGCGGCAGCGCCATCAGCAATGCGGTCAGGAACTGGCTCGACACATCGCCGCGCACGCGGATCGGTGCGTCGATCTTGACCGCCGCGGCGTGGATCGCCAGCGGCGGATAGCCCTCATTGCCCGTGTAGTCGATGCGCGCGCCAACTTGGCGCAGCCCGTCGACCAAGTCACCAATCGGCCGCTCGTGCATGCGCGGCACGCCGTGCAAGGTGTACTCGCCGCCTTGCAGCGCCAGCGCGGCCGTCAGCGGGCGGATGGCTGTGCCGGCGTTGCCCATGAACAGATCGGCCGATTTGTTCGTAAAGCGGCCGCCGGTGCCGGTGACACGGTATGCGTTGTCGCCCAGGCCTTCGACCGCGACGCCCAGCTTGCCCAACGCGTCGAGCATGACACGCGTGTCGTCAGAGTCGAGCAGGTCACGCACCACGGTCTCGCCTTGGGCGAGCGCGGCCAGCAGCAGCACACGATTGGAGATGCTCTTCGAGCCCGGCAGCTTGATGGTGCCGCGCGCCGTCTTCAGCGGACCAACGTCGAGATGTTCCATGAATCCATTCAGTTCAAAACAAACGTTATTCGGATTGCGGGCCGGTGGCATTTGCCGCTGCCACGCGTTGCGGCCACGCCAAGCGCGCTTCGCTGGCACGGCGGAACACGCGCTCGAGCGCCGCACCGTCACGTTCCGCAATCATCGTCTTCAGGCGTCCGATCACAGCCTCGTAGGTCGTAAGCTCACGCAGCAGCGCTTCGCGATTCGACAGACAGATGTCACGCCACATCTCGGGCGACGATGCGGCAATGCGGGTGAAATCGCGGAAGCCGCCGCCGGCGAAATCAAGCTTGAGCGCCCCGTCTTCGGCATTGATGATCTGCGCGACCAGCGCGTACGACAGCACGTGCGGCAGGTGGCTGACGGCGGCGAACACGGCGTCGTGCTGCACGGCCGACATGATGTGGCAAAACGCCCCCGCCGCTTCCCACATCGCCTGCACACGGGCAACGTCGCTGCGCCGGTTTTCCTGCAGGGGGCAAAGCACGGTCTTTTTGCCGACATAGAGATCGGCCAGGGCAGCCTCCACGCCGTTCAGCTCACGGCCGGCAATCGGGTGAGCCGGAACGAACTGGCTGACCTGATCGCCCAGCGCCGTCTTGGCGGCCATGATGACGTCTGACTTGGTGCTGCCGGCATCCGTCACGATGGTGTCCGGACCCAGATGCGGCTGCATGGCGAGCAGCAACGGCAACGTCTGTGCGACGGGCGCGCATAGCACGACCATGTCGGCGCCGCGCACAGCCTCTTCCATCGGCAGGGCTTCGTCGATCACGCCCAGACGGATCGCCGCCTCAAGCGACGCGGCAGATCGCCCGACGCCCACGACATGCCCAACCACCCCCGCACGACGCAAGCCCAGCGCCAGCGAACCGCCAATCAGGCCGACGCCGACAATCACCAACCGGGAACTGGAAAAAGAAGAGGCCACAACACCGCCCTGCCAGAAAAAAGCAAAGCGGCATTGTAGCCCGATGTGCGCGGCGCCCGAGCCTGATACCGGGCGCTACGACGGTCGCTGCTGAAGTTAAGCGGCGGCTTTTTCCTGCGCCAGGGCTGCCTCAAGTGCACCGATGAACGTGGCGTTCTCTTCCGGCAAGCCGATACTGATGCGCAGCCATTGCGGCAAGCCGTAGTTGCCGACCGGACGCACGATCACACCTTGCTTGAGCAATGCAACGTTCACCCGCGCACCGGCGCCCGTGTCATCGCCCACGCGCACCAGGACGAAATTGCCCGAAGACGGCACGTACTTGAGGCCCAGCCGATCAAACGCGTCCGTCAACTGCACGTAACCAGCAGCGTTCAGTTCAGCTGATCGACCCAGGAATTCCGCATCGTTGAGCGCCGCTACCGCTGCCGCCTGCGCCAAGCTGTTGACGTTGAACGGCTGGCGGATGCGGTTGAGCAGATCGGTCAACTGCGGCTGCGCAATGCCGTAGCCCACACGCAGGCCAGCCAGCCCGTACGCCTTGGAGAATGTGCGCGACACCAGCAGGTTCGGGTATTGGCGCACCCAGGCGGTGGAGTCGTACTGCTGCTCCGGTTTGAGGAATTCGTTGTATGCCTCGTCCAGCACGACAACGACCGTCGGCGGCACCTTGGCCAGGAACGCCGCGATCTCGTCGGACGACAGGAACGTGCCAGTCGGGTTGTTCGGGTTGGCGATGTAGATCAGACGCGTGTCCGGCGTAATCGCCGCGGCCATCGCATCGAGGTCATGGCCGTAATCGCGAGCCGGCACCTCGATGGCGCGCGCACCCACCTCCTGCGCCGCGAGTGCGTACACGGCAAAGGAATGCTGCGCATACATCACGGCCTGCCCCGGCGATACCAGCGCACGTGCCGCCAGTTCGAGGATGTCATTGCTGCCATTGCCGAGCGTGATCCATGTTTCCGGCACGCCAAACCTGGCATGCAGCGCCGCTTTCAGGCTGAAGCCGTTGGCATCCGGATAGCGCGCCAGCTCGTCAATGGCCGAGGCCATCGCGTTCTTGGCAGACTGCGGCATGCCCAGCGGGTTTTCGTTGGACGCCAGCTTGACGATGCGCGCGGCATCCAGACCGAACTCGCGTGCCACTTCGGAAATCGGCTTGCCGGCCACATAAGGGGCGATGGCGCGGACATACTCGGGGCCGAACTGCAAAGACATGGGGTGCTCCTCTGTTATCGACGCTCTGCCCGTGCAGAGCGCCTTGAATCCCTCAATGTGCCGAGGGATAGGACCCCAACACTTTGAAATACGCCGCGTCGTGACGCAGCTTTTCCAGCGCGCGCGCGACCTGCGGGTCGCGCTGATGGCCTTCCACATCGACGTAGAAGTAGTATTCCCACGCACCGCTGCGCGCCGGGCGCGACTCGAAGCGGCACATCGACACGCCGTTCTCTGCCAACGGCGCCAGCAACTTGTAGACAGCACCAGCCTCGTTCGGGACCGACAGGATCAACGACGTCTGATCGCGTCCGCTCGGCTCCGTCTCGTAGTTGCCGATCACGACAAAGCGCGTGCGGTTGTGCGGATCGTCTTCCACATTGGCACGCACCACGTGCAGGCCGTAGCGGTTGGCCGCCTGCACACTTGCCAGCGCAGCGATGGTTTCGTCCTCGCCTGCCATACGCGCTGCCTCGGCGTTGCTCGACACAGCCTCGCGCGGCAGATTCGGATAGTTCGTGTTCAACCACCGTTGGCACTGCGCCAGCGCCTGCGCATGCGCGCGCACCACCTTCACCTGCGACATGTCGCCCGTCTTGTGCAGCAAGTTATGGTGCACGCGCAGCGCGATCTCGCCGCTGATCTTCAGCGACGTCTGCAAGAACAGATCGAGCGTGCGCGACACCACGCCTTCCGTCGAATTTTCCACCGGCACCACACCGCAATCGACCGTGCCTGACTCCGCCGCGCGAAACACCTCGTCGATGCTCGGGCACGGCATCGGCTGGATCTCGTGGCCGAAATGCGCGATCACCGCCTGCTCCGAGAACGTGCCCGCCGGGCCGAGGTAGCCGATGCGCAGCGCCTGCTCCAGGCCGCGGCAGGCGGACATCACCTCGCGCCAGATGGCGGCGATGCTCTCGTCGTGCAGCGGCCCTTGATTGCCGGACTGCATCTTGCGGATGACCTGCAACTCGCGGTCCGGCCGGAACGCCGGTGACGAATAGCGCTTCTTCACCTCGCCCACTTCCTGCGCTACCTTGGCGCGGTCAGAGAGCAGCGTAAGCAGCTGGTTGTCGATGGCGTCGATCTGCGTGCGCAACGGCGCAAGCTCCGCCGCTAATGCGGCGTCCTTGTTTTGCTTCGTATCGTCTGACTGACTGGTCATTGTAGGAATCTGGTTCGGCAACGGATTGCAAATTGCCGCGCGAAGCGGGCGCTCCGCGCAATGTTCTGCCGTGATTGAGGGTGAGCCTTACGCGGACACTCTTTCAAACTCACGCATGAAGTCGACCAGCGCCTCTACGCCTTCCAGCGGCATCGCGTTGTAGATGCTCGCCCGCATGCCGCCCACGGACTTGTGGCCCTTGAGCTGCACTAACCCGCGCTCGCGCGCCTGCGTGAGGAACGCCTCGTTGCGGGATTCGTCGTTGAGGAAGAACGGCACGTTCATGCGCGACCGGCACGTCGGATGAATTTCGTTGCGGTAGAAGCTGCTGGCGTCGATAAAGTCGTACAGCATCTTCGACTTGATGATGTTGCGCGTCTCCAGCGCCTCGACCCCGCCCTGGCGCTTGATCCACTGGAACACGAGCCCCGCGATGTAGATGGCGTAAGTGGGCGGCGTGTTGTACATCGAGCCGTTCTCAGCCACCAGGCGCCAATTGAATGCCGACGGGCACAGCGGGTGCGCGTGGCCCAGGAGGTCCTTGCGGACGATGGCAATCGTCAGGCCGGCAGGGCCGATGTTTTTCTGCGCGCCGCCGTAGAGGACCTGATAGCCGTTCCAGTCGATCGGCCGCGAGAGGATGTGGCTCGACACGTCGGACACCACCACACGCCCGTGCGCCTGACCGATGTCAGGCGTCTCCTGATACTCGACACCGACAATGGTTTCGTTCGTGCACAGGTGCACGTAGGCTGCATCCGATGACAGCTTCCAGCTCGAGACATCCGGTATCTTGTGGAAGCGCTCGGCCTCGCTCGTGGCTGCGATGTTCACCTCGCCGTACTTGCGCGCTTCCTGTTGCGACTTGACCGACCACGTGCCGGTAACGACGTAGTCAGCCTTCGGTGCATCCGCCGACAGCCGACGCATGAGGTTCAGCGGCACGATGGCGTTCTCGGCGATGGCACCGCCTTGCAGGAAAAGGATTTCGTAGTTGTCCGGCACCGCCAGCAACTGCCGCAAATCGCCAAACGCGGCTGCCAGGATGCTTTCGAATTCGCGGCCGCGATGGCTCATTTCCATCACGCTCATGCCGCTGCCGTGCCAGGAGACCATCTCCTCCTTCGCCTGTTCCAGCACCTCGAGCGGCAACACCGCCGGACCTGCCGAAAAGTTGTACACGCGCGTTTGGCTGGCTTGAAGGGCTCGATCCGCTTGGTTCATAGGGCGAAGGGCAAAAGAAAAATGGCTGTCTGGGCGCAAACCCAAACAGCCATTATCTACCAACTGGCAGCGCGCCGGGGATTGCGCCCCGATCGTCCGCCTATGCCGGTTAATTACTTCGCAGCAGCGGAAACTTCCTTGTCAGCCATGTCGCGCATCTTCTTGCCGACTTGCGGACCGTACTTCTGCATCACGTTGCCCCACACTTCCTGCATCGCCTTACCTTGGTTGGCCATGAACTTCTGGCCGCTCGGCGTCTTCAGGAACGTGGTCAGATCCTTGATTTCCTGGGTCGAGTAGTACTTGCCCAGCGAGTCATAGTGGGCTTGCAGAGCGTCCTTGCGGAACGCTTCCGTGTCGAAGTCCTTGCCGGCGCCGTCGGTCATGCGCTGCACGGCGCCGTTCTTCTTCAGCTTGTCGACAGCGGCTTGCTTCTGCTTGTCGTTCAGAGTCTTGTTCTCGACCAGTGCTTGCTCCAGCACCAGCGGGGCTTCCTGCTTAGCGCCGTTGGCCAACACTTCACCTTGACCCTTGATGGCTGCATCGACGTTCATCGTCGTCAGCAGGTCCTTGATGGCAGCCGTCTTGTCAGCGTCGCCAGCCTGCGCGAACGCAAACAGCGGAGCGAAACCGGCCACCACAATCAGATGTTTGAGTTTGAGACTCTTGTGCATTGTTGCTCCCTTGAGATAAGCGTTGCGTTTTAGGCCGGGCGTGTGATGCAAAAGTTCCAAGCCCTTGCCGCGCACAGGTCCGGCATCATGACAGAACTGCGCCTAACGGCAAGCAAAAGATGTTTCTAATTATGTCTCGCTGCTGTCATCCGCCTGTGCATCGGTACCCGGGGCGGCATCCTCCGCATCGCTCCCTTCGATACCTCCTTCTGCACCTTCAGCATCGGACTCCATCACCCGTTGGAGCCCAGACAGCTTGTTACCCTCGCCCACCGAGATGAGGGTGACACCCTGCGTCGCGCGACCCATTTCACGAATCTCGTCCACACGCGTGCGGATCAGCACGCCGCCCGTCGTGATCAGCATGATCTCGTCTTCAGGCGCCACCAGCGCGGCGGCCACCACCTTGCCGTTACGCTCGGAAGTCTGGATGGCGATCATGCCCTTCGTGCCGCGGCCATGTCGGGTGTATTCCGAGATCGGCGTGCGCTTCCCATAGCCGTTCTCGGTAGCGGTCAGCACGCTGCCGGCGCCCGACTGGGCACCTTCGCCTTCGGTTTCCGCCGGCGCAACCAGCATGGCAATCACTTGCTGGCTCTCTTCCAGGTTCATACCGCGAACGCCACGCGCCTGACGCCCCATCGGGCGCACGTCGTTTTCATCGAAGCGCACCGCCTTGCCGGCGTCGGAGAACAGCATCACATCATGCTGACCATCGGTGATGTCCGCACCAATCAGGAAATCGCCCTCGTCCAGATCCACCGCGATGATGCCGGCCTTGCGCGGATTCGAGAATTCCGTCAACGCCGTCTTCTTGACCGTCCCCTTGGAGGTGGCCATGAACACAAAGTGCTGCTCGTCGAACTGCTTCACGGGCAGAATCACGTTGATCTTCTCGCCCGGCGACAGCGGGAACATATTGACGATCGGACGACCGCGCGAGTTACGGCTGCCCTGCGGCACTTCCCAAACCTTCAACCAGTAAAGGCGACCGCGGTTGGAGAAGCAGAGGATGTAATCGTGGGTATTGGCAACAAACAGCGTGTCGATCCAGTCGTCTTCCTTCGTCGCGGCAGCCTGCTTGCCACGACCGCCACGCTTTTGCGCACGATATTCGGAAATCGGCTGACTCTTCATATAGCCGCTGTGGGACAGCGTCACCACCAGATCTTGCGGCGTAATGAGGTCTTCTGTGTCCAACTCGGTCGCATTGTGCTCGATCTGCGAGCGACGCTCATCGCCAAATTCCGCGCGGATGGCGGTAAGTTCCTCGACGATGATGGCGGTAATGCGCTCTGGCCGCGCCAGGATATCCAGCAGATCGGCAATCTGCGCCATCACCTCACGGTATTCCTGAACGATCTTGTCCTGTTCCAGCCCGGTGAGGCGCTGCAGGCGCATCTGCAGGATTTCTTGCGCCTGCGTGTCCGACAGCTTGTACAGGCCGTCGCCTTGCATACCGAATGCAGGCAGCAAACCTTCCGGCCGATACGCAGCACCGCCGCCGGAGGTTTCGCTCTCCGCGCGAACAAGCATGTCGCGCACGAGGCCCGAATCCCAACTGCGATTCATCAGCTCAGCTTTCGCAACCGGCGGAGTTGGAGCGGCCTTGATGATTGCGATGAACTCGTCGATGTTGGCAAGCGCAACAGCCAGACCTTCGAGGATGTGGCCACGCTCTCGCGCCTTACGCAGATCAAACACGGTGCGGCGCGTTACCACCTCGCGGCGGTGCAGCAGGAAGCACTCCAGCATCTGGCGCAGGTTCAGCAGACGCGGCTGGCCGTCGACCAGCGCCACCATGTTCATACCGAACGTGTCCTGCAGCTGCGTATTCTTATAGAGGTTGTTGAGAACAACCTCCGGCACTTCGCCACGCTTGAGCTCGATCACCACGCGCATGCCGGACTTGTCCGACTCGTCGCGAATGTCGGAAATGCCTTCGATGCGCTTTTCGGTGACCAACTCGGCGATACGCTCGAGCAGCGTGCGCTTGTTAACTTGATAGGGCAGCTCGTCGACAATGATCGCTTGGCGCTGACCTCGATCAATATCCTCGAAATGCGTCTTGGCGCGCATCACGACGCGGCCGCGGCCGGTGCGATAGCCTTCACGCACACCCGAAATGCCGTAGATGATGCCGGCCGTCGGGAAGTCCGGCGCCGGGATCAGTTCGATCAGTTCATCAACCGTCGCTTCGGGGTTGCGCAACAAATGCAGGCAGCCATCAACCACTTCATTCAGGTTGTGCGGCGGAATGTTCGTCGCCATACCCACCGCAATCCCGGACGAACCGTTGATCAGCAAGTTGGGAATGCGGGCCGGCAAAACGGACGGCTCAGTTTCGGAACCGTCGTAGTTCGGCTCGAAATTGACCGTTTCCTTGTCGAGGTCGGCCAGCAGTTCGTGGGCGATCTTCGACAGACGGATTTCGGTGTAACGCATCGCCGCGGCGTTGTCGCCGTCGACCGAGCCAAAGTTGCCTTGGCCGTCGACCAGCATGTAGCGCAGAGAGAAGTTCTGCGCCATCCGCACGATGGTGTCGTATACAGCAGTGTCGCCGTGGGGGTGATACTTACCAATCACATCCCCGACGATACGGGCGGACTTCTTATAGGGGCGATTCCAGTCGTTGTTCAGCTCGTGCATCGAGTACAACGCACGACGATGCACCGGTTTGAGACCATCCCGAACATCTGGAAGGGCGCGGCCCACGATCACGCTCATGGCGTAAGCGAGGTACGAGCTGCGCATTTCTTCTTCGAGCGATACCGGGAGTGTCTCTTTGGCGAATTGATCCATTGGGCGAACGGTGAGAGGTCCCCTAGTGAGCACAGTGATGCCCACTGCAGGACGCTGCGGTTGCGCGAATAACAGAACATTTTACCATGCCGCAAGCCCCCTCCCCTCATACGCGCGAGCGACGCATCGTCAACCCCGGGCACGTTCCCTGCGAGCGAGGGCAAAACCGGGGAGCTAGTCCCCATAAGGGTTTGCGAGCCATTTCCTGCCTTGTTGCGTACACACCACAAGGCCGTGGCGCCCCGTTCGAATCGCTTATATTTGCTTTTTAGGAGTGCGTGCTTGTGGCACAATCCCCCAGCGAAGAGGCAGACATTGTTCGAAGTGGAGCCTTCACCACACCGAGAATGTTATACTCCGAAGAATGTATGACTTGTTTTCGTCCCATCTGCTCGCAGTCTTCTGCGGTGATCTCATCCTGAGAGGAGAAATATGAAAAAATTTGCCAAGCTCGCGTTCGCTGCAGCTGCGGTAGCCATGGCTGCGTCCGCTTACGCTCAGTCGGTGCCCTACGAAAAGAAGGCCGTCAACGACAACTGGGGTAACGGCACGAGCGAGTGGGTCTGGAAGAACGGCACGAACGAACTGTGCTGGCGCAATGGCTTCTGGACGCCGGCAACCGCCAACGCTCAGTGCGACGGCGCTCTGGCTCCGGCTGCTGCTCCGACGGCTGCTCCGGCTGCTCCGGCTGCTCCGGTTGTGTCGAGCGAAAAGGTTACGTTCGCTGCTGACACCCTGTTCGATTTCGACAAGGCTGTGCTGAAGCCGGAAGGCAAGGCTAAGCTGGACGACCTGGTCTCGAAGCTGAATGGCATCAACCTGGAAGTCGTGATCGCCGTTGGCCACACCGACTCGTTCGGTTCGGACAAGTACAACGACCGCCTGTCGGTCCGTCGTGCTGAAGCCGTCAAGGGCTACCTGGTCAGCAAGGGCATCGAAGCCAACCGTGTTTACACGGAAGGCAAGGGCAAGCGCCAGCTGAAGGTTGATCCGAAGTCGTGCAAGGGCGCTCGCAAGGCACAAATCGCCTGCCAGCAACCGAACCGCCGTGTGGACGTCGAAGTGGTCGGCACCCGCAAGGCTCAGTAATTCGGTTCACACCGGGAAAAAGCCCAGCGAAAGCTGGGCTTTTTTTCGTCTATACATCGGCAGATGCCTCCACTGGTCTGCTGCGGAAATAGGCAATAAAAAAGCGATGACGCCAAATGCGCCATCGCTTTTTCTATTTGGGGCACCGATGCCCCTTCCTCATGACCGCCCTTCTTATTGATAGGAAGGTGTCGCCTGGTCGTTAGCAACCATGGCGCGATCGCCAACGCGCAGATTGTTCGGGTTTCGCTGCGTGACGGTCGCGACGCGGCCATCATCCAGGCGCACGGTGATGCGGTACACCGTTTGCCCACCTGCTCCGGCGCGCTGTTCGACTTGGTTGCCCGCATAGGCACCGAGTGCTGCGCCACCAATGGTCGCGACCGTGTTGCCCGTACCGCCACCAACTTGGTGACCCAGAATGCCGCCGGCCACGCCGCCGATGATCGTGCCCAAAATGCCCGGGCTATTTGCCGGGGCCTGCATCGGCTGGATCGATTCGACCCGGCCATAAAGGGCTCCCGTTTGCTGGGGCTGTCCGCTATAAGCCGGTTGCTGACCATAAGCAGGCTGCTGAGCATACCCACCGTTATAACCACCACCGTAACCGGGCGCCGCACAGCCTGCCAGCACCGTCAGGCCCACAACACCCAGTCCTATCAGAATTTGTTTGGATTTCATTGATCTCTCCTTGAGCGAAGGTGACAGTTGGAGGAGATACATGCGCGTTTGTTCACCTCTGTTTCAATGTGAAACCTTTTTCCAGACCCCGTGATTTGGTCGGGGCCACGCTTTTTGGTACATTTCCTCACCTAGCCGATATGCCCTGGCGCAGCGCAACATGACGACCACTCACGCGAACGCCGATCCTGGCGAACTCGAAAAATTTAGCGAACTCGCCCACCGCTGGTGGGATCCGAACAGCGAGTTCAAACCCCTGCACGAAATCAACCCGTTGCGCCTTGACTGGATCCAGTCAATCGCACCGCTAGCCGGCAAACGCGTCGTCGACGTCGGCTGCGGCGGCGGCATCCTTTCAGAGAGCATGGCGCGTGCCGGAGCCAACGTCAAAGGCATCGATCTGTCCCGCAAAGCATTGCGTGTCGCAGACCTGCATAGCCTCGAGGCAGGCATTACCGTCGATTACGAGGAGATCGCAGCAGAAGCGCTGGCCGCGCGTGAGCCTGGCAGCTTCGATGTCGTTACTTGCATGGAGATGCTCGAACATGTGCCCGATCCGGCATCCATTGTTCGCGCATGCGCGACATTGGTGAAGCCGGGCGGTTACGTATTTTTCTCCACAATCCACCGAAACGCCAAAGCGTACCTGCTGGCGGTGATAGGTGCGGAATACGTCCTGAACATGCTGCCGCGCGGCACGCATGACTACGCCAAGTTCATTCGCCCCTCTGAGCTAAGCGCATTCGTACGCGGTGCTGGCCTACAAGCGCAAGAAATGCGCGGGCTGGAATACAACCCGATCACCGGCCGCTACGCCCTTACGCAGGACACCAGCGTCAACTACTTGATGGCGACGCGCCGTCCGGCCGAGGCATGAGGGTGCGCCAATTTCCCGATCCGCTGGGCGCGGTGCTGTTTGATCTGGATGGCACGCTTGCGGACACGGCCCCCGATCTTGCTGCGGCGGCCAACAAGGTGCGCACCGACCGCGGCCTCGAACCGGTGGACTACGAAGCGCTGCGCCCGGTCGCCTCGCATGGTGCCCGTGGGCTGATTGGCGTGGCGTTCGGCATTGGGCCGGGAGATGCTGAATTCGAATCGCTGCGGCTGGCGTTTCTCGCCAACTACGAAGCAGAAATCTGTGTGCGCACGCAGCTGTTTCCGGGCATGGCTGACGTGCTGGCGGAACTGGGCCGCGCCGGCATCCCCTGGGGAATCGTCACCAACAAGTCGGGCCGACTGACGGTACCGCTGGTTGCCCAGCTGTCGTTCCCCGTGCCGCCTGCCTGCGTCGTTGCAGGCGACACCACGCCGCACGCTAAGCCTCACCCAGCCCCGCTGCTGCATGCAGCCGAATCCATCGGCGTCGATGCACGGCAGATCGTCTACGTGGGCGATGACCTTCGCGATATTGAAGCCGGCCGCGCCGCCGGCATGCCTACCATTGCGGCCAGTTACGGCTATTGTGGTAATGGACCATCGCCCGTGGAATGGCGCGCCGATGCGCTGATTGCCAGCGCGGCCGAGCTGATTCCGCTGCTGCTCGAATCGCAACGCGCTTGACCACGATGCCCAGGTGAAAGCCTGGGCGCCGCATCTTTCAGGACCGCCGCCTCCCCCCCGGGGACGTGGCGGTCGACCGACTGACGAAGTAGGCCACGCCATGGCCGGACCGACACCAGCATGAGCACCTCCCGCGATTCGCGCCCTGATCTGCAATCGAATACCAACGGCTGGCGCGCACGGCTTGATCGCGTACGCGGTACGGCAGGCTGGCAACGCGCGGCTCAGGTCGGTACATCGCGACGTACCAAACGCACCGGGATCGGCGTGCTGATCTTCCTGGTGGTGTTCGGCCTGCTGGGCGCATTCGGTGGCCCGCCGCTGCTGCGCCACCTGGCGCAAACGCAACTCAGCAAGGTGCTGGAACGGCCGGTTTCGGTCGGCAAGATCAGCATCAACCCATACACGCTGCGGCTTGATGTTGACCAGCTCCACATTGCCGAGCGCGACGGCAAAACACCGTTCGTCGACGTCGGCCATCTGCATGTGAACGCGTCGTGGAGTTCGATCTTCCGCCGCGCGCCCGTCATTGAAGAACTCAGCATCGACGCACCACACGTGCGTATCGTGCGCTCCGCCGAACAGCGCTTCAACTTCTCCGACATCGTCGACAGGCTAAGCCAGCCGGAGAACCCGCCCAAGCCCAAGTCGAACGAGCCGGCGCGTTTCGTCTTCGCAAATCTGCAATTGGCCAACGGCGCGATCGATTTTGTCGACCAGCCGCTCGGCACGCAGCACAAGGTGGATGGCTTGCAGATCGGCGTGCCTTTCCTGGCGAGCCTGCCGGCTGACGTGGATATCTTCGTGCAGCCGCTGCTGGCCGCGCGCATCGACGGCGCACCGCTGCATTTTGCGGGCAAGACAAAGCCGTTCGCTGATTCGCTCGAATCCAACCTCAACGTCAAGATCGATGGCCTGGATCTGCCCCGCTACCTCGGCTACGTGCCCGGCCCGCTGCCGGTGGCAGTGCCGCAAGGCAAGCTGACGACCGACCTAACGATCGACTTTCAGAAGCCGAAGAGCGGCGCGCCGGTGCTGCGCGTACACGGCACGACCGGCCTCGACAACCTGGAAGTGGTCGACGCCAAGAAGGCACCGCTGGTGGCCGCCAAACAAGTGCGTGCAACGCTGAGCGACGTGCGCCCGCTCGACAACGTATTCCACCTCGATGCGCTGACGCTCGATGGCGTGCGCGTCGATGCCACGCGTGGTACAGATGGAGCGATCAATTTCGCTCAGCTCGGGAGCAAGCCTGCATCTGCTGAAGCGAAAGCTGCTAAACCTGAGCCCGCGTCAACCGCCAAACCGAAACCGCTGGATGTGATGGTCAGCAAGCTGCAACTGACCAACAGCACGGTCCATTGGCGTGACGCGACCACGCAGCCGGCGGCCGACCTGACGCTGGAAGACCTCCACGGCGACATCGGCGTACGCACGCTGGGTGGCCCAACCACTCTCGATGTGGGCGCCAAGCTGGCGCAAGGCGGCACACTCAATGTCAAAGGCAACACGTCACTGGAGAAGAACACCGGCGAGTTGGAACTCAAGCTGGACGGCGTGAAGCTGGCTGGCATCAGCCCGTATCTGCGCCAGGCGGGCGCCCCGCAATTGCAGAATGGCGCGTTGTCGGCCGACGGCAAGGTGGCGCTCGACTTCGGGCCGGACAAATTCAACGTACGCGCGGAACCGCTGACCGCAAGCCTGGCCGACCTGTCGCTGGCGCCCGCCACGGGCAAGGACACCGCGCTGCGCGCCAAGCTGCTGCGCGCAGACGTAAAGAGCTTCGACCTGAGCGCGCGCACCATCGCACTGAACGAAGTGCGCGCCGACGGCCTGCAGATCGACGCGCTGCGCAGGAAGGATGGTACGACCACGTTGACACTGCTCGATGGGCCGCAGCCCGCCGCGGGCAAGTCGGCGGCGCCCGCCAAGTCCAACGCAAAGTCGAATGCCCCAGCCGAAAAGCCGTGGGCAGTGACGGTGCAGACACTGAAGTTGGACAACAGCGCTGTCGGCTTTGAAGACCAATCGAACTCGCGTCCGGTCAAGATCCGTGTCGAGCCGCTGAACGTGGTCGTGCAAAACGCCTCCACCGATCTTGGCAAACCTGTCAACGTGCAGATCGGTGCGGGGCTGGGCACGAAGGGCAAGCTCGATGTGCGTGGCGAAGTGGTGCCGCAGCCACTGAAGGCCGATCTGCGTGTGAACTCGCAGAACCTGTCGCTGGCGGGTTTTGATCCGTATCTGGACAAGACGCTGAACGCGGCGATTACGAGCGCGCTGCTATCGATGGATGGGCGCCTCGTGCTCAACCAGGGCAAGGCACTGACGGTCAACTACCAGGGCAACGCGACGCTGGGCAACGTGCGCCTGCAAGACCGCGTAAGTTCGGACGACTTCCTGCGCTGGCGCTCGCTTGCGCTCAACCGCATCCAGGCGAATTACGACGGCACCACGCCGCGCGTGCGGGTGGGCGCCGTTGCGCTATCGACGTTCTACGCACGGATCATCATCAACCCGAACGGCCGCCTGAACCTGCAGGACATCCGCGTGCAGCCGACCGAGGAGCGCCGCTCGTTGACGCAGAGCGAACCCGCATCGGCGTCGGCCGCTGCGGCTTCGGCTCCCGCAGCGCCTGCATCGGCCGTAACCGTAGCGGCCTCAGGTCCCACACCCAAAGCCGGCGGCGCCGACCTGCGCGTCGATGCCATCACGCTGCAGGACGGCAACATCCGCTTCACCGACAACTTCGTCAAGCCGAATTACACCGCCAACCTCACGGCCATCGGTGGCTCGGTCGGCACGATCAGCACCGCCGCCAATCAGACACCCGCTGACGTGACGCTGCGAGGCAGTGTCGACGGCACGGCACCGGTGGACATCCACGGCAAGGTCAACCCGCTCGCCCCCACGGCCTTTGTGGATCTCACGGCCAAGGCCGACGGCGTGGAACTGACCAACCTCACGCCCTACTCTGCCAAATACGCCGGCTACCCGATCACCAAGGGCAAGCTCACGATGGATCTGCACTACCTGCTCGACCAAGGCAAGTTGACCGCCGACAACCATATCTTCATCGACCAACTCACCTTCGGTGATCGCGTAGAAAGCAAAGACGCCACCAATCTGCCGGTGCGCCTGGCGGTGGCGCTGCTGAAGAATTCGCGTGGGGAGATCGACGTGCGCGTGCCAGTGTCGGGCTCACTCGATGACCCGCAGTTCAGCATCGGCGGTGTAATCCTGCGCGCGTTCGTCAACCTCATTGCGCGCGCCGTAACGGCACCGTTCTCCTTGCTCGCCAGCGCATTTGGCGGCAGCGGCGGCGAAGAACTCGGCTACATCGAGTTTGATCCAGGCACATCAAACATCAGTCAGGCGTCATTGGCCAAGCTCGACAAGCTGGCCACTGCACTCAAGGACCGCCCGGCGCTGAAGGTCGACATCGTCGGCCGCGTCGACCCGGAATTTGACCGCGACGGCCTGCGCCGGGAGGCCGTGAACCGTCAGATTCGTGAACAGAAGCTCAAGGATGCCGGCGACTCCGCCGAAGCCGACACGACAGTCAAGCCGGAAGAAGAGAGCAAGTATCTTGAACGCGCGTACAAGGCCGCCAAATTCCCGAAACCGCGCAACGTGATCGGGCTGGCCAAATCCTTGCCGCCCGACGAGATGCGCAAGCTGATGGAAACCAATGTGCAAGTGACGGATGCGGATCTGCGAGAGCTCGCGCAGCGTCGGGCGAATGCGGTGCATGTCGCACTTGCCGAGCGTGTGGATCCGGGGCGCCTTTTTGTTGTCGCCCCCAAACTCAACGCAGAGGGCATCAAGGACAAGGGCAAGACAACGCGGGTTGATTTTTCGCTGAAGTAGCCCATCTATGGGATAATCGACACTTCCTTACTGGGGCCGACCTGGTTTCGACGTGGGTTGCGAAGCAGTGGAGGGCATACCGAGGACCCGTCACCTCGTTAATCAATGGGAATGCAATAACTGCTAACGACGAACGTTACGCACTGGCAGCCTAAGGGCCGCCGTCCTCGCACTGGCTCGCTGACGGGCTAGGGTCGAAAGACTAGCGAGGTCATCTACGTCAGATAAGCTTTAGGTGAGTCACGGGCCTAGAGACGAAAACTTAGTGAATCGCCGTCGTAGAGCGTGTTCGTCCGCGATGCGGCGGTTAAATCAAATGACAGAACTAAGTATGTAGAACTCTCTGTGGAGGGCTTGCGGACGCGGGTTCGATTCCCGCCGGCTCCACCAAACATCTTTCAAACGGCTTCAACGTTTGGCAAAAAACCCCGCCGGGCTTAGCTCTGCGGGGTTTTTTGTTGGTGCGCCAAGTACGCCAAGTCGACCGGAGCGATTTAATGATCGGCTGCTTTGAGCGGAATACTGGAATCTCCGTCAAATGCGCCGTACTCGCTAAAAGCGATCTTCTCGTTTATCGCTACGGGCTTGCTGCGTGCGACTTTCCCAGACAATGGCGCCCCCGACGCCTTGCGTGGACACACTGAAGCTGCGACGTGTCCTAAGTATCAGAGCGCCTGTTCTTGACCCGCGATTAGAAGCAGCACCTATCTACAACGCAACGTCTGCCGCTGGTAGTTCCGTCCAGCTGCTGCCTTCGGCAGCGCATACGGCGCTTGGCATTGCCCTTCCTTCCACTTCAACGACAAGGTGCCTTGCTCCTGATTGAGCAGCACAAAAGCCCTGCCGTTCGGATCCGCAATGCCCAGTTGCCTGCCGGTTTGCACGTCTTCCACGCTAGCGCCGAACGGCACGGGCTTGCCGTCCGCCTGCTGGAAAGTGAACTGCGCGCGCTGTCCGCTGTAGCCCTTGAAGGTAGCCTGAACAATGGCGCCACGACGCGGCACCACCTGTTTAACGGTGTCCGTCAGTTCAATGTCGGCACCGAGGTTGTGTGTGTCCGGACGCAGTGCATTCAAGCGGTACGGCTGAGCGTAGGACACAACGGCATATCCGTTGCGACCGACTGAGGTTCCGCCCTCGGTTCGGATATCGGCGCCCCGAAGGCCTTCCATCTTCATCAGTGCGAAGGTGTCGCCCACGGTGCGGCTCATGTTCACGCCGCCGCCATGTACCACGACCGCGCCTATGGCGCCGATGCTGGCCGACTGGTAATCGCTGGCGACGTTGACGTTGGCCGCGAGCTGGCCGGCATCGGCCTCGTGCGTAATGCTGGCGCCGCCCGTTGCACCGCGCCCGCTGCCGGTATAGCCGGCTTGCATGGCATAAGACGTCTTTTCGCTGATGAAGCCGCTCAGGCCACTCTGAATATTCGTGCCGCCGTTGCTGTCGTTACTGACGTTGGTGTAAGCGCGCTGCGAGTGCAGCTTGCCGCCAAGCGGGATCGACATCGTCAGCATGACCTGGGTATTGCTGCCGTTGTTGCCAAATCGGCTGTCTCTGGTCTGGCTCAGGCTCAGGTTGTAGCTGAGCCGCTTCCAGGTGTTGCCGTAGCCGACACTGATGCTGCGGCTGGAGCCCGGCTGGTTCCAATACGTCTGCTGGCTGACATTCAGATAGACGCTGCCATATTCACGTTGCGGACCGCCCAAGTCCTGACTGGTCGTCAAATCGATGCGCGAGCGGCTGCGGCCAGACTGCACACCCCTGTTGCCGAGATCATTAACGTGGTCGCTAAACGTGCGATAGCCTGAGGTTGAATACCGATACGCCGCCAACGTGAAGTTGGTGTTCGTCCGCGTAAAAGTCTTGGCATACAAGACACGCACACTCTGGCCGGTATCGCGCTTGCCCTGCACGCGGCTGCTCGACTGCGTGATGTCTACCGACAGCGCGCCGATCGGCGTATTCGTACCAACGCCCATGTTAAGAGCTTGGAAATCTCGCGACGCCTGAAAGCCGCCTGCCACCGTGCTGTTATCCGTGATGCCATAGACCAGCGATCCGCTCACGAGGTTAGGCGAGGCAGTTTGATCACCGTCGTACTTGCCGGCCGCAAATGCATACTTCAATCGCCCCTTGCGGAGCATCAGCGGCAAGCTGGAGAAGGCTTGATGGGTAACACGCCGGCTGCCATCCGCTTCGATGACGGTAATTTCAAGGTCGCCGTTTGAGCCGGTCGGAAAAATATCGGTCAGTTGGAACGGCCCCGGCGGCACGTTCGCGCGATATAGCACGTAGCCACTCTGGCGGACCTCCACGACAGCATTCGTCGCGGCTTGCCCGCGCACCACGGGTGCATAGCCGCGCTCGCTATCCGGCAGCATCGCGTCGTCGGAACTGACCTGCACACCGCGGAAACGTACGCTGTCGAATAGCGTCGCATCGGAGTATTGCTCGCCAAGCGTCAGTTGCCCCTTGATGACGTCGACGTCGCGTTGCACCAGTGTGCGATTGCTTTTGAAGCGGGTCTGGCCATCATTGCTTCCGCTCAGCGCAGATTCGTTGCGCAGACGCCAACGGCCAATATTTACGCCGTTCTGCAGGCCAAGGTAATAGCTGCTGCTGTCATTGCCAACGCGGCCGTGGCCATAGTTTCCACTGAACTGGTAATTGACGTAGCCAGCGGTGACACCCTCGTCCCACAAGGCCGGATCCACATAACCACGTGCAGCGCGCGAAAGAAACGCCTGGGGAATGCTCAGGTTCAGTTGCAGCCGGCCAGCGTCGAAGTCGACGACCGCCTGATCCATTAGCTGCGGCAAATCCAGACACGCTTGGCTATTGAGATCAAGTGCTGGAGTAATGGCAGTCAGGTCGACGCCAAAGTCCTGGAGCATCTGCGCGGTCAGGCACGGACGCACCTTGCCCTTGCCACCCTCTTGATGGAAGTCGACGTCGCGTCGCCCCACCAAGTTCCGATTGACTTGCACCTCGACTCGGTACGTGCCGGGCGGCACGCTGTTTCCGGAAGAAAGTACGGCACTTAGATCTGCCGGACGGCCCTGGCCATGCAGAAAATTCGTATTGAACGCAAGCAGCGTCGGAGCGACCTGCGCGACGAGCGTTTCGCCCTCCGCCGCACGCGCGCTGTTGAAGACCGCCAGACACAAGGCCAGGTAAAGCGGAGTTGCTCGGGGACGAACAGCGAAGGCTTTTCCATCAATCTTTCTTGGGAACGGTTTGGTGGTCGGGCGTTTAGACATCGCTATGCTCGCTTTGGGCCTTGAGAATCAGGGGTGTCACATAGGCAAGCTCCGCTACGAAGAGGTGCGGGCTGATCCAACCCATGAAGGCTGGATCAAAGAACTCGACTAGGTCGATCAGTTGCCGGCGGATACCGGCGCGCTCGGCTGGCTGCCGTGCAGGGTGACGCGGTAGCTTTCGCGTCCGCCGAAGTCGTTGATGACTTCGTAGCGCAGTTCTGGTGTGCCGGTGTGGCCGGCCGGCACATTGACGGGCAATGTCACCGTGGAACCTGGCGCGACCATCTTGGCGTCCACGACAGGTTCATCCGTGTTGCCGGCGTGCAGCTTGGCGTCCACCACGGTCACGTGATAGAGGCTCGGGTTGCTCAGGCGCAGCATCGCCTTGCCTGCGTCTTGGTTCAGTTGCCATTGCAAGCTCGTGGCTGCCTTGAGAGGATCGCCGCCCAAACCAACGGGTCGATAGAACACCTTGATGCGCTGGCGTACAGCCAGTTGCAACACGTTGTTGTCCCTGGCTGTCTGGGGAATCTCCTGCACGCTCAGCCAAAAGGCCGACTCGCGATCGGCAGGCATGCCGACGCCTTCGTACAGCACGCGCAGCAGTTGCTGCTGCTTGGCACCAACCTTGGCCAGAGGCGGCGTGATGGCGAACGGCAGTTGCGCATCCGTCGCGTCATCCAGTGGATCCAGCCAAGCCTGGAGCAGCGCATCCGTGCCGTCGTTGCTGACGACCACAGAGCTTTCCTTGTTCTTGCCATCAAAGATCACCCGCGTGGTGCTCAGGGAAATACTGGCGTGACTCGCGGACGCAGCCAACGCGCACGCCAACGCCGCGCCAGCGGCGAATCGTTTTGCTTTCATATCCGGAATTGCCTTGAATTGAGAGAGGCAGCGGACAGAGCGCCGCTGCCGATTGAAGCCAGCCTGGGTGGCTGGCGCTTGGCTTACTCGTAGCTCAGCGTGAACGGCAGGCTTGCGTTCGCGATACCCGGCTTCACCTTGGTGGCGTCGGCAGCCACGTAAGCAGCGGCAAAGCGCACGTTGAGGGAACCACCTGCTGCCGGCACTTCCGTCTGTGCCAGCAGATCGCCGTTGCTCAGGTCGAATGCGTTTGCGCTCGCGCCCGTGCCTTCGTACACAGCAATGCCAACACCTTGTGCGAAGCCGTCGGCGGTGTTGCCGTTGTTCACACGCAGCGTCTTCTTGTCGGCGCTCAGTTCAGCAACCTTGCCTGCGAACTTCATGCTGACCTTGGCGCCCTTCTTGCACACCACGTCAAAGTTGGCCGAGCCGGCGCCGTTCGTCAGACGCTTGGGCGCAGCAACCGTGCCGATGTCGTCAGCGGCGATGTTGCCCATGCTCACGTTGATGGTGCCTGCGTCGCCCGTGGCCGAGGACACCTTGCACGTGTCGTTCAGAATCGCGCCCTGGAAGTTGATGACGCCATCCACGTTGTTGACGGTCTGGGCCATCGCGACGGAGGACAGAGCAGACATGGCGACGCCCGCCAGGAACAGTTTTGCTTTCATTGACTTACCCTTAAATGAGACCGCAGCAGAAAGGTGCCGGGACTTGGTCGAGAAGAAATGCCTATCGAATGAGGCAGGCGCAAGTATTCCAAGCGAGGCGGGCGCGCCATATCAGACTGCTCTGAAAAGCAGCCTGAATTGATGCATTTGGTCTGCACGATGAAGACCGGCGCCCCTTACGTGCAGAGGCTTTCTCGTTGTAAATGCAGCGGTTCCGCTGATTGGGCCGTCGAGACGGAGGAATGCGGGCAGCACAACGCGCACGCCGCCGCAGGAGAGGCGAACAGCGCATATGCGGGAATACAGGATCAGGGCGAGGCCGGCCCCTGAGGGAAAGGATCAGGCGTCTGGAGTTTCCGCCCGGTGCAGCGATTGGAGCTCTGCGAAGAGCGCCTGAATGTCCGCGTTGATGTCGCTGGACGGGGTCGAAAGACGTCGTTCCAGTTCACTGGCCAAGTTGCGCGTCTGCAGATCTTCCACAACGGCCGCAGCGCCCGAAATTCGATGAGCGGCTCGACGTGCCTGCTCGATATCCCGATGTGCGATGCCCTGGCTAAGCATCTCAAGATCGGTCTTCATGGTCTGTCGATAGATCGCGAGTACGTCCGCCGACGGCGCCATGTCGTGCTCCATTGACTCCGCGTTGGGGGCGGAATCACCATGAGCACACCAGAGCTCGATCAGTTCCCGCAACGCGGCGAGGCGCAGTGGCTTGCAAAGAACACCGTCCATGCCACTGTCGAAACACCGCACACGGTGCGCGTCGTCGGTCGCAGCCGAGATGGCGACAATCGGCGTGCGCTCGCCTCCGCGCTGGTGCTCGATTTCTCGCATGCGCTGCGCGACGGTATATCCATCAATGCCTGGCAGGTTGCAGTCGAGCAGCACCATGTCAAACGCTGCTGACGCAAACTGTTCGAGCGCCGCCTCGCCGGTGCCGGCAATGGCAGACCGGCAAGCCAGTGCGTCCAACTGATGCTGAATCGCATGTTGCACCGCCTCGTGATCATCGACCACGAGGACAAGCGGCCCTTCCTTCGATTCCCGCGACAGCGTCTTTTGCGCCTTCGGCGATATCGCAAGGGGCGCAGACGCCGGCGATGCATCTGCAGCGTTCGGCAATGCCGCCTCTGCGTGCGTCTCGCGTGTCGGCAACATGACGGTGAACACCGTGCCGACTTCGGGGCTGCTGCTGACGGTGATCACGCCCTCCATCAGCTCGACGAGTTCGTGGCAGATCGACAAACCTAGCCCCGTGCCGCTGGCACCGCGATTGCCTGGGCTTTCCACGCGTGCATACGGCTCGAAAATGTTCCGCTGGCGCTCTGGAGGAATGCCCATGCCCGTGTCTCTGACCTCGAGTACGAGCGTTCCGATGCCGCGTCGCTTTCCGGGCAGATAGTCGACGCGGAAAACGACCTTGCCGGCCGCGGTGAATTTGATCGCGTTCACCAGCAGATTCAGAGCGATCTGGCGCACGCGCATGGCATCGATCTCCACGCTGAAATCGGGCGCGCAGGCAAGATCGAGCGACAGGGCCAGTCTTTTCTCCTCTGAACGCCAACGGACCATGTCGAGCGTCTGCTCGGCCCATGGCCCGATCGTCGTGGGCTGAAGCACGAGTGTCACGCTGTGAGATTCGAGACGCGAATATTCGAGGACATCGTCAAGCAGCGCCAAGAGCGTTTCCGATGCCGAGACGGCGGCGTCGGCACGGCTGGCTTGCTGGCCGGTCAACTGCGAGCGCTGCAGCAGTTCCAGCGAAGCAAGAATGGTATGCATCGGCGTGCGGATTTCGTGGCTGATGAACGCGAGGAACATCGCCTTATCACGCTCGCTGCGAACGGCGGCAACACGCGCGCGCCATAGCACATACGCCAGCACCGCAAACGCCAGAACGACGCCCGCAACGAGGATGACCTGCCGCCAACGGTAATGCAGGATCGATGCGAGCGACGGTGCGCCGTAGTCGGTGGTTTCCTGCCATCGGCGCCGAATCGCGTCAGCGTCTGATACTGGAATGGCGGTCAGGGATTTATTGAGAATCGACGCGAGCACAGGGTTGTCCTCGCGCGTGACCATCGCCAGCGCATAGGGCCGGTCCCAGAGACTTCCCGAGAGAAAAAGCCGGCCCTGGAACTGCCGCTGCAACTGCGGAATGATCGACGCGTCAGTCCCGAGCGCGGCGTCGGCCTCGCCGTTTGCGACGGCGTCCAGCGCATCGGACTCATTCTGGAACGTCTGCAACCTCACCGGCACGCCGCTGTGGCGGATTGCCAGTTCAAGGCCACCGCCACCTTTGATTGCGATGCGCTTGCCCGCCAACTGCGTGGCACCGGCAAACAGGTTTTCACGTTCGGCCGTGACGATTGCGATTGTGCCGACGTAGTACGGCGTGCTGGCGATGAAACCCTCTCTGTTAGGGACCACGTCATCGTGCTTGCCCCAGTCGGGCAACATGTCGACGCTGCCGGACCGCAATGCCCCAGCCGAGCCGTTCCAACACGCACCGTCGACATATTCGAAACGCAGTCCGCTAAGCTCGGCAACCGCGTCAAGGAACGATGGCACCATGCCGACCACCTTGCCAGCTTGGACAAACTCGAACGGGCGCCAGTGCGCATCGACGCAGGTACGCACGACCGGATGCGCGGCCACCCACGCTTGCTCCTCCGGTGTGAGTAACGAAGGGGCGGCCGCGTGGCTGCCGGCGGTCATCAAGCCAAGCCATACACTCAGGATCAGCGCACGCACCGTCGCCACCACATTGCTCACATCATCCCCCGTCGCCATATCGGAATCGATTGCCTCGGCGCGTCGGGTTCGCGATGTTGCTGATCGCGCCAGTTCAGAAGCTTAATTCAGTCCCGAGCCGGATGGCCGGAAACGACCTTAAGGCCGTGTCGAACGGTCAGCAAGCGCACGGATGCGATTCGACTGGTGATGGAGTTGCCGCGCGTCGCCCGAGGAAGAGCGCGGACGCTCAAGACCGACACGCACGACGCCGCGCCAAGGCTACCGCAGCGGCGGCCAGTGCGAGCCCGAGGATCGGGTCCACCGCACCGGCACCCCCCACCCCCGTGCTGCCCGTGGCCGCACCCGCCGCCGCATCGCCTTCCGGACTCGTGCCGCCACCTGCCGTCTGCGTATTGAGCGCCAAGTCGACCAGCACCGGATCATGGTCGGAGGACCGGTACGCGTCCGGCGCGTAGAACGCCTGTTGCTGCTCGGCGCTTTTGTATGCGAACGAGTATTCCAGCGCGATCGGTTCGTCGGCGTTGATATGCCACTCGTGCACGGCGCGTACACGCTCGGCCAGGCCGGAGGTGGCAAGGGCATGGTCGATGTAGCCGGATTCGCCGCCGTAGACATAGCTGTAGGCATCCTTGCCGACGAACTTCTCCACCATGTCGGCATATCCCTTGTCGGCAAGCAGCACGACGGGGTCTTCCTTGGCATAGCTGTTGAGATCACCGATGAGCAGCTTGCCTACGTCAGCCACGCCGGTTGGCGACGTCGCCAGCCAGTCGGCGATCAGACCGGCAGCGCGCACGCGGGTGGGGTTCCAGCAGCTCTGGCCGTCGCGCTGGTCGGTGTCCTTGCCGGTCGCTCCGGTGCAGCCCTTGGACTTCAGGTGATTGACCACCACGGTGAAGTTCTGCGTGCCGCCGATGCGTCGGAAGCTGCGCGCCAGCGGCTGGCGGTTCTTGTTATCAATGGCCAGCGTGGCCGGAATGCCGACGGGCTCCACCGTGCGGCTGTTGTAGACGATCGCCACCGTAATCGCATCGCTGCCCAGCTTCGACACGCCCGGATCGACGTAGCGCCAATCGGCACCGAGCTGGGTCGTCAAGCGGCGGATGGCGCTGAGTTCGCCGTAGCCGTCGTTCTCGATTTCCATCAGGCCGACCACATCGGCATTGATGGCGCGGATGGCAGCAACGATCTTGGCTTCCTGGCGCTCGAACTCGGCCTGTGTCTTGGCGCCGCGGTTGGTCGGATCATCAAAGCCGGCGCCTTTGCCGTCACCGTTGAAGTAGTTCAGCACGTTGAACGAGGCGACGCGCACATCGGCTTGGGCATGGCGTGTCGGCGCACCCGCACGCGGGTTCGTGGCAGCGTTGAAAGCCGGCGCGGCCGCGCCCGGCACGGGCTGCAGGCGCCAGGCGTTGTAGCGCGTTTCCAGCACGCCCTGCACACCGCTCACGGTATAGCCGGCGCGCACAGGATTCGCCGCAGACAGGCCCGGCGCCGGATAGCGCACGCTGGCGGGATTCTGCTGATTGGAACCATCGTCAAGCACGATGCGATTCAGCGCATTGGCCGCGGCCTGCGCCACCGCGCCATTTGCAGGCGGTGCCACGTTTGTCGGCAATGGGAGGCGCCCGTTGCTGAGCAGGAGACTGCCGTAGCGTCCAAGTTCGTACGTCTCGCTCACCTTCAGCGTTTGCGGCAAGCGCACAAGCATCCCTTCATACGCCGACAACGCCTTGGCATCGGCCACAGGCAATGTCACGTCGATCGGCGTCACGCTGTTGCCGCTGGCGCAGCTTGCGATGCCGTTGGTGGCCAGCGTCAATTGCGTCTGGCCGTACTTCTCCTCCACCTTGCCGACGAGGTGGACAAGGTCCCCTGCGCGCGCGGTGACGCCGGGCGCGTAGACGAACAGCCCTTCCGACACGCCGGGCAGCCTTCGGCGCTGCGCGTCCGGCTGTTGCACGAAGAAGCCGTTGAATCCGTTGGTGCCGCTGTAGTCGGCCGTCACGACCGCTTCGATTTCAACGTTCTGGCCGGCCAGCGGCGAAGTTGCGCCCGCGCCCTGCACATCCGCAAGATGCGTTGCTGCGGCACCGCACACGGCAGCGGCGGTTGGCGGCGTGACGGTGCCCTGCCCGTTGTACAAGCCAAGATCGGAAAAGTCGTCGACGTTGAACGCATCCCATTGCACAGATGGATCGAAGGCGGCAGTACTGTTCGTATCACCCGCCTTCACCGAGCCTTTGCGGCGCAGCGTGTGGTCCTTCGTGCCGGCGACGGCCGTCCCCCAGAAGCCGGACGGTTGATAGCCGACCTGGCCGATGCGGTCGACAACAACGCCAGAGCGGGTGAGCGTCAGCGCGTCGTCGCCGTTAAAGGAGAAACCCGCAGTCTGGTTGACGCGGGTGCCCAGCGCACTGGCCAGCGTGCTATGCGCCATCACATGTACGGAGTGCGGCGCCAGCTTGCCCGAGAGCGCAAACGATGCGGTGGGCGTACTCCCACCATTGTTGTACTGCTCGATCTTGTAGACCGACAGATCGGTCTCTGCTGCGTCCGGGTTGTAGATTTCGACGGCCTTGTTGTTGGAGCTGCCTTCTACGTATTCGCTGATGAGGAGCTCGGCATGAGCAGGCAGCGCCATGAACAGCACGGCGGGAAGGAGGAAATGCAGGTGCATGGGGGATCAGGGGTGGGGGATGGAATGGTTTCGGCATACCTTCAACAACGCCGATGACGTATGCATGGCGCGCGGCCGCCGATCGTTCAGCATTCTGTAAGGCACCCTCTCCCAGAAGCCCGCTCTCACCAAAAAATGAAAAACCCGCGACGCTTTCGCAGTCGCGGGTTGTTCACGCAGCGGAGGGATGTCCTAACCGCCGATCGTCACATTGAAGACGAGACCATCCGGCCTCACCAGGTAGTAGCCGCCGTCCACCCCAATCCAGTGATAGCCGCGCGGGGGTGGCGAAAGACGATGCTCGCGCCAGTCGTCGATGATGTACTGGCGATCGCGGTATTCGGGCGGAACGCGCTCACCCCGATTCCACCGGTGGGCCATTTCGCGATCGGCGCGGCGATCCATGTCGACACGCTCGTCGTGGCGGTCGCGGTCCCAGCGGTGATCGCGGTCTTGCGCATGGCCGGCCAGCGGAGCGAGTGCCGATACAGCCAGCATCAATGACATCAGGAACTTAGCTTTTTGCATGGAGTGCTCCCTTAAAGCGTCCGGACATGCCGAACCTTGTTTCCACTCTATGCCGCACTTGGCTGCAGGCTGTGACAAACCGCGTTAAGGATGTAACAGACAATTTTTCTGTGCGCTGTACGCCGCGTACGTCATCCAGTCGTCGCGCAGTCCGTATGAGGACCAATACAGAATCGCTGAAATTTGTGATTTTCTGTACCTGTTGGGCGATTGGCGACGGGTGCTAGCCTGCAAGCTCTTCGTCCTTGCCGCTGACATTGAGCCCGCTATGCCTACCCTCACCAACCTGCTCACCTTTGCCCTGGTTGCTCTCGGCATGGTGCTGACGCCCGGCCCGAACATGATCTACCTGATCTCCCGTTCGATCTGCCAGGGGCGCAACGCCGGGCTGGTGTCGCTGGCGGGCATTGCCACCGGCTTTGTCTTCTACATGCTGTGCGCCGCATTCGGCATCACAGCCTTGCTGATGGCGGTGCCGTTTGCCTACGATGCATTGCGCTTTGGCGGCGCGATCTACCTGCTGTATCTGGCCTGGCAAGCCGTGCGCCCGGGTGGCCGCGCGCCATTCCAGGTGCGGGAGCTGCCGGTGGACAGCCCGCGCAAGTTGTACACGATGGGCTTGCTGACCAGCATGCTCAACCCCAAGGTGGCAGTGCTGTATCTGTCGCTGCTCCCGCAGTTCATCGAGCCGGCGCACGGCAGCGTGCTGGTGCAGTCGGTCTGCCTGGGGCTCACGCAGATCTGCGTGAGCGTGACCGTCAATTCGATGATCGCGGCCACGGCCGGCAGCATCGCCGCATTCCTTTCGCGCAAGCCGAGCTGGCTGTCGGTTCAGCGCTACCTGATGGGCACCGTGCTGACCAGCCTGGCACTGCGCATGGCGATGGAAGCACGCAAGTAAGCCACGCGAGTTTGCGAAACGATTCGCAGCCAATAAAAACGGGGCGATCCGGCCAAACCGGATCGCCCCATTTTCATTGAACGCCCTGCCAGATCAGCGGCGGCGCATGTAGAACGTGAACACCTTGTCCTGCTCGCTGTGCTCCAGCAGCTCGTTGCCGGTTTGCTTGGCGAATGCCTGGAAGTCCCGTGTGGCGCCGGGGTCGGTGGCAAGAATTTTGAGCACGTCGCCGCTTTGCATGTCGGCAAGCGCCTTCTTCGTGCGCAGGATGGGCAGCGGGCAATTCAGGCCGCGTGCGTCGATTTCCTTCTGAAACTCCATGTCTTCCTCAGTGGTACGGGCAAGCGGCGCAGTGCCGTTTGCATCAGTCATTCCGTGATTGTAACGAGCCGCGTCGGCTGCCACTGGCGCGGCGGCGGCTCGGCCGGTTCGCCGGTGCGGATGTCGATGTAGCTGACCGGCAGGCCACGCGCGGTCAGAAAATCAGCAACGGCATAGCCGGTGCCGGCCGTCCACGGACGGACTTTCTCAAACGGCTTCAGACGGTACTCGACGAGTTCTTCCGACAGCGCGATTTCGCCATCGGCCACCACGTGGTACGCAATGATCAGCTCATTCTTGCGGATGAACTCATACACACCGATCAGCGAGATCGATTGTGCGTCCAAGTTCGTCTCTTCCTTCAGCTCGCGGGCAATGCCTTCTTCCGGCGTTTCATCGCGCTCCATAAAGCCGGTGACGAGGGCAAACATGCCTTCGGGCCATAGCGCGTTGCGCGCGAGGAACATCTGCCCGCGATACTCGACCACCGCCGCCAGGACCGGCAGTGGATTGTTCCAGTGGACAAAACCGCAGTCCGGCATCGGACACGCGATGCGCAGGCGACCGGCGTTGTGCTGCTCGACGAGCGGCGTGGCGCATTGGGGGCAGAAGCGGTAGTCGAAGCTCATGGCAGAGAGATGCGTTAGACAGCTTGCTCACAGGCCGCGCGGATGTCGGCGGCAAAGGCTTCCACCGTCTCGGGCTCCACGTCCCACGAGCACATCAGGCGGCAGCCGCCGGCGCCAATGAATGTGTAGAAACGCCAGCCGCGTGCGCGCAGCGCCTCGATGGCGGGCAGCGGCAGCTCAGCGAACACGGCGTTCGATTCGGTCGGGAACATGATGCGCACGCCCGGCACATCGGCAATGCGCGCATGCAGAAGTTTCGCCATCGCATTGCCGTGACGCGCGTTGCGCAGCCACACGTCGTTTTCAAGCAAACCCAGCCACGGTGCCGAGATGAACCGCATCTTCGAGGCCAGTTGCCCTGCCTGCTTGACGCGATAGGCAAAGTCTTCCGCCAGGCGACGATCGAAGAACACAACCGCCTCGCCGACCGGCAGGCCGTTCTTCGTGCCGCCAAAGCACAGCACGTCCACGCCGGCGCGCCACGTGATCTCAGACGGATGCACGCCCAGCGACGCCACCGCATTGGCAAAACGCGCGCCGTCCATGTGCACGCGCAACTGCCGGCGCTTGGCAATCGCGGCAATCGCGCGCACCTCGTCCACGGTGTAGACGGTGCCAACTTCCGTCGACTGCGTCAGCGAAACGACCTTGGGCTTCGGGTAGTGAATATCGGAGCGCCGCGTGACGAGGGCTTCGACCGCGTCCGGCGTGAGCTTGCCGTTCTCGCCTTTGGCGGTCAGCAGCTTCGAGCCGTTGGAGAAGAACTCCGGGCCGCCGCATTCGTCCGTCTCGATGTGCGCCAGCTCGTGGCAGATCACGGAGTGATACGACTGGCACAGCGACGACAGCGCCAGCGAATTAGCCGCCGTGCCGTTGAAGACGAAGAAGACTTCGCAATCGGTTTCGAACAGATCGCGGATGCGGTCGCACACGCGCTGCGTCCACGAATCATCGCCATAGGCCGGCTCATGGCCGCTGCCGTTGGCCTCCAGGAAATACTTCAGAGACTCCGGGCAGAAACCCGCGTAGTTGTCTGAGGCGAAATGCTGCTTAGGCTGCATGGCGGGCCGGCAAATGTGAGTGGAAGACAGGTTACTTCTGTTCGGACCACAGCACGCCGCCGGTGGCCCAGTTTTCGCGCTTGATGTCGGTAATGATGATGTCGACGGCGCCCGGCGCGCAGCCCAGCGATTCACACGTGACGCGCGTCACTTCTTCGACGAGCTTGCGCTTCTGCTCAACGCTGCGGCCCTCGAACATCTCGATGTGGAAAGTCGGCATGGTGTCTCCTGTTTAGTGGGTCGCTTTGACAGTCGCGTCAGTCACGATACGAAGCGTCGATTTTATCCAGTTTGCGCAAGAGCGCCGGCCACTCCATCACGCCTTCAATGGCACCGCCATCTTCGAGCTGCTCTGCCGCGCGATCTGCCACTTGCGGCGCGGGCGAGACGACCTCGCCGCCAGCGAGCGCCTGAATCTGGATCTCGCATGCCTTGATGAGCGTGGCCATCAGCACGTGCGCCTCGGCCACGGTGCGGCCGATGGTGAGCGTGCCGTGATTGCGCAGCAGCATGGCGAAATGATTGCCAAGCGACGCGGTGAGACGCGTGCCTTCTTCCGGCGTAAAGGCAAGCCCTTCGTAATCGTGATACGCGATGCGCTGGTGAAACCGCAGCGCATGCTGTGACAGCGGCAGCAGCCCGCGCTTCTGCGCCGACACGGCAATGCCCGCCGTGTTATGCAGATGAATCACGCACTGCGCGTCAGGCCGCGCGGCATGCACGGCAGCGTGCAACGCAAAACCCGTCACGTTGACGGACGGACGCGCAGCCGCATCGGGCCAATCGCCAACAAGCTGGCCGCGGCCATTGATCTTGACCAGGTTGGATGCGGTGATCTCGTCGAACGCGAGGCCGAACGCGTTGATCAGGAAGTGATCGGGCTCGCCCGGCACGGTGGCCGACAGATGGGTGTAGACAAGATCATCCCAGCCGTTGAGCGCGGCCAGGCGATACGCGGCGGCAAGATCGACGCGCACCGCGCGCTCGGCCTGGCTGATCTCGCCACCGGGCACGACGGCATCGGGGCGCAGGGCAAAAGACATGAGGCTCCTCCAATGGAGGAGGCATTCTAGAACGGGTGCGCCGAGCGCGTTGTACGCGCCTTCACATGCCGCGCATCACGCACGCGCCGGGGCCGCCCGCTTGACCGCAAGAAAGGTCGCCACACCCGCCACGAGCGACACCGCTGCCACGGCCAGCGATGCATTGAAGCCGCCCGTAGCCGCAAACAGCCGGTTCGCCAGCGGCGGCCCCGCGATCTGGCCGATGCCGTACACGGCCGTCATGAGCCCCATCAGACGTGGCGCGGCATGCGGCCAGAGCCGGCGCGCCTCGCGCATGGCGAACAGCGTGATCGCCGTGAACGGCAGGCCGAGCAGCGTGCTGGAAAGCGCCAGCCCCGCCACCGTCGGCCAGACGATGCTGATGGTCACGGCAACCGCTTGCATGGCGTAGGCCGTGGCCAGCAGCGATCGGTTGTCGCGCGCCAGGCTGATCCGTGTGGAAAGGAACGCCCCGAGCGCTACCCCCGCACCGAACATCGGCCAGAACAGATCGGGCCAGACCGAACCCGCCGGCAGCACCTTGCGCGCGATCACGGGCAGGAACGTGGCGGTGATGATGTAGCCGAAGCCCGCCAGGCCGTAGGCAATCGTCAGCGCGCTGGTAGGCGCATCCAGCCCGGGTGCCGTGCCGGATGGAGCCGGCGCCGGAGCGGCATGCGCATGCGCATGCGCTTCAGGCCGGATGGTCGACCACACGGCCGCCGAGAGCAGCGCCGACAGCACGCCAAACGCCATCCATGCCGACGTTGCGTGCCAACCCAGCGCCACCATGCCGCTGGCCGCCAAGCCCGGAATGGCGATGCCAAGGCCCGGCCCACAGAAGATGATGCCGCCGAGCGCCGCATGGCCCAGCTCGGTCAGCCGATGAAGGCACCAGCCCGCCGTAAAGACAAACACCAGCGCGCTGGCCATGCCGGCCGCAAAGCGCAGCAGAAGCCACGCAGGCTGCCCTTGCAGGACGCCCATTCCGGCAGTCAGCAGCACCGTCGCAACCAGCCCGATGCGGATGAGGCGCGCTGCGTCGCCACGCACGGCCATGCAGGCCAGCGCACCCACGAAATAGCCCAGGTAGTTGCCGGTGGCCAGCCAGCTGCCCTGCGCCAACGTCAGGCTGCCGTCGTGGAGCATCATCGGCAGGATCGGCGTGAAGGCGAAGCGGCCGATGCCCATCGCCACGGACAGCGCCACCATGCCCGCAATCGCCACGCGCCAGGCGGTGGCCCGCTGGGAACGCGCGGCGGACAAGGCAGAGGTAGACGACAGCGTGTGCTCCATGGGAAGGCCCGGATGAGGAAATCGGCACTTCATCGTACGCAAGGCCTTCCATCCTGAAAAATGAATTATATTGAACGAACCCATTAGCATTTGAGATACATCATGGATCTGTCCTCGCTGGAGATCTTTCGGACGGTGGTGCGGGAAGGCGGCGTCACGCGGGCGGCCCAGCAGTTGAATCGCGTGCAGTCGAATGTGACGACGCGCATCCGCCAACTCGAGACCTCGCTGGGCGTGCAACTGTTCGTGCGCGAGAGCAAGCGCATGGTGCTCACGCCCGCCGGGCAGACCTTGCTGACCTACGCCGACGACATCCTCCGCCTGGCCGCCGAAGCGCGCCAGGCTGTGCAACCGAGCGAGCCGCACGGACGCCTGCGCATCGCCTCAATGGAAAGCACGGCAGCCAGCCGGCTTCCGGCCCTGCTGGCCACGCTGCATCAGCGCTGGCCGCGCGTGCAGCTCGAACTGGTGACGATGACCACGCGCCACTCTCTTCAGGCGCTATCGAATTTTGAGGTCGATTGCGCGTTCGTTGCCGAAACGGCGTGCCTGAACAACACGCGCGCCGCCATGACGACGCTGCCGGCCTTTGCGGAAGAGTTGGTGCTGATTGCGCACCGCGCCCATCCACCGATCCGTCGCGCTACGGACGTGCAGACCACGGGCCTGCTCGCGTTCGAACCCGGCTGCGCTTATCGGCAATTGATCGAAGACTGGTTTGCAGCAGACGGCGTGGCGCCGTCGCGCGTGCTGGAGCTTGGCTCGTACCACGCCATCATCGCGTGCGCGGCGGCAGGCATTGGCGTGGCGCTGGTGCCGCGCTCGGTGCTTGAGCTGTACACGAACGCGCCGGAAATCAGCATCCACGCGCTGGAAAAGCCGGGCCGTGTCGACACGCTGCTTGCCTGGCATCGCGATATGGCAGGGCCCGCTCTACAGGCGCTGGTTCAGGTGCTGAGCGAGCCGCAACCAGCGCCAAGCGCACCCGCGCGCGAGGCCATTGCCGCCTAAACTGAAAGCGGATATCGGGACCGTGCCGCAGGTCCGAACAGGCAACAACCGCGGCAATCACGGACGGAGGCGCGAATGCGACCGTCGTTGCGGATGCGGCGTTGGATAGGATGGTTGGCAGCGGTCATCGCCGCGGCCTGGACCAGCCTTGCCGTGGCAGCCGCGCCCGTCGTGGTGTTGCCTGTCACCGGTGCCATCGGGCCCGCCAGCGCAGCCTATGTGATCCGCGGCCTGCAACAGGCGCGCGATCAAGGTGCGCAGCTTGTTGTGCTGCAGATGGACACGCCCGGCGGCCTCGATGCGTCGATGCGCCAGATCATTCAGGCCATCCTTGCGTCGCCCGTGCCGGTGGCGGGCTACGTCGCCCCCGGTGGCGCGCGGGCAGCGAGCGCGGGCACCTACATCCTCTATGCATGCCACGTTGCCGCGATGGCGCCCGCCACGAACCTGGGTGCGGCGTCTCCCGTGGCGATCGGCATGGGCGGCCACGCTCCCAGCCCCGGACCCGGCGACGGCGCCAAACCGGCCAGCGCGCCTGCCGCTTCTTCCAGCAACGAAGACACCCTCGCGCGCAAGCAGATGCACGACGCGGCGGCGTACATCCGTGGTCTGGCGCAACTGCGCGGTCGCAATGCGGAATGGGCCGAGCGCGCCGTGCGTGAAGCCGTAAGCCTCGACGCGCCCGAAGCCGCCAACCAGCACGTGATCGACCTTGTGGCGGCAAGCCTTCCTGATCTGCTCAAGCAAGTCGACGGCCGCGCGGTGCGCACATCCGCAGGCATGGTCACGCTGCATACGACGGACGCCACGATCGTCACGCTGGAGCCCGACTGGCGCAACCACTTCCTCGGCGTCATCACCGACCCGAGCCTTGCGCTGTTGTTGCTGACGGTGGGAGTGTATGCATTGATCTTCGAGTTCTCGACGCCGGGCATGGTCGTGCCCGGCATTCTCGGCGCAGTGTGCATCGTGGTGGCGCTCTACGGGCTGCAGATGCTGCCGATCAACTACGCGGGCCTTGCCCTCATCGCGCTCGGCCTCGGTTGCATGGTTGCTGAAGCATTCCTGCCGACGTTCGGCGCACTCGGCGTGGGCGGCATCGTTGCGTTCGTGCTAGGCGCGGTAATGCTGATCGACACGCAAACGCCGGGCTTTGGCGTGCCGCTGCCGCTCATCATCGGACTGGCCTTCGTGAGCCTGACCGTTGTTCTAGCGATCTCCAGCCTGGCGGTGCGTGCACGACGGCGGCCGATCGTGAGCGGCGGCGATACGCTCATCGGCATGACAGGCGAAGTGCTGGACGTCGATACACCGGATGCCGATGCCGATAGCGACGGCTGGGCACGCATCCATGGCGAGCGCTGGCGCGTTCGCTGCGAAGGTGGCATTGCGCGTGGTGATCAGGTGCGTGTGATCGCCCGGCATGGGCTGACACTGATGGTCGAACCCGTCGCTCCCCTTGCCGCGTCCTCATAAGGAGAAGAAAAATGCTCTACGGCTTCTTCAGCGCAGGCGGCCTGATCTTCCTGGCCGTGCTGCTGGTCATCTCGTCGTTTCGGGTGCTGCGCGAATACGAGCGCGGCGTGGTGTTCCTGCTCGGCCGCTTCTGGCGCGTGAAGGGGCCGGGGCTGGTGCTCATCGTGCCGGCCATCCAGCAGATGGTGCGCGTGGACTTGCGCACGGTGGTGATGGATGTGCCGCCGCAGGATGTGATCTCGCACGACAACGTATCGGTCAAGGTCAATGCGGTGGTGTATTTCCGTGTGGTCGACCCCGAGCGCGCCATCATCCAGGTGGCCAACTTCCTGGAGGCGACGAGTCAGCTCGCGCAGACGACGCTGCGCGCCATCCTCGGCAAGCACGAACTGGACGAAATGTTGGCCGAGCGCGAAAAGCTCAACCTCGACATCCAGAAGGTGCTCGACATCCAGACCGACCCTTGGGGCATCAAGATCGCGAACGTGGAGATCAAGCACGTTGACCTCAACGAATCGATGATCCGCGCCATCGCACGCCAGGCCGAGGCCGAGCGCGAGCGGCGCGCCAAGGTGATCCACGCAGAAGGCGAGCTGCAGGCGTCGGAGAAGCTGCTGGAAGCCGCACGCATGCTGGCCCAGCAGCCCGAAGCAATCCAGTTGCGCTATCTGCAGACGCTCACGCAGATCGCCGGTGACAGAAGTTCGACGATTGTCTTTCCGCTGCCGATGGAAGTGCTGGGCGCAGTGAAGAAAGCGGCCGGTGGCTGACGCGCATCACAAATCGATCTTCATGCCGAGCTTGAAGAGCCGCGGCGCGCCCATCGACAGACGGTTGTTGCCGACGCCCGCCCAGTAGCGCTTGTCGGTCAGGTTGTCGACATTGAATTGCAGCGTTGCGCGCTTGCCTGAGATGCGTGTCACGTAGCGCACGCCTGCACTGAAGAGCGTCGTGCCGCCTAACTCCGCCTGGTTGGCGTCATTCACAGGGCGCGGGCCAAGGTAATAGGCGCCTGCATTGAATGAGACTGAACGCAACGTCGGCAACGTGTATTCGGCAAAGAGGCTGGCGGTGCTGCGCGGCGTGTTTTCCGGCGTTTTTCCGTCAAGGCCGTTGCCGACGCCACGGAACTTCGCGTCCGTCCAGCCGGCGGAGGCCTGCAGCGACAAGTCCTTGGTGATACGACCCTGCGCCGTCAGCTCGACGCCCCTAATCCGCTCGCGGCCGTCTTGCACGAAGATGTTCGCGTCGTTGGTGTAGCTCGCTGCGCGGTCGATGTCGTACACGGCAGCGGCAAGCTGCGTGCCGGCCGGCGTTTCGTAACGCACGCCCACTTCCTTCTGCTCGGACAGCGCAGGCGGCATGGCCACATTGGCGTTGGCGGCCGTGTTGGGCGCACGCGCGCCGGCTTCCAAACCCTGCGCGTACGACGCGTATGCCGACAGCGCTGGCGTGAACTTGTAGATGACTGCCCCCAGCGGCGTGGTCTTGCTGGCCTCGTAGCGGTTGGGCGCCTGCTCGCTGGTGTAGCGCGTGTAGCGCAGGCCGGCGATCACCTGCCAGTGCTGCGACAGCGTCATACGATCCAGCGCGTAGACGCCCGTATCCACGGCACGCTGCTCGGCGGTGAAGCCCGTGCCCGTGGTCGGCAACCAGCCGAGGTCGACCGGGTTGTACAGATTCTGCGCGCCGGAGAAGCGGTCCGAGTACACGGCCGCCTGGCGCATGTCGGATCGCGCAACGCCAAAGGTCAGGTCATGCGTGATCCAACCCGTCTTCTCGGTGCCGGAAACGTCCACCCGCACGTGGCTGGTATTCCAGCGACCGCTCTGACGCTGGCCAGAGACTGTGCCCGCGCCGGTCACCGCGTTGGTGAGGCGAAATTCGGAGAACGCCCGCGTGCGCGCCGTCTCCGACATGCCGCCCTCCACCGTCAGCAGCCACGTATCGGCAAGCGCGTAATCGGCACGCAGCAACGCGTTGGTGTTGTTGCCGTCAAAGTCGGCCCACCCCGGCGAAATGCGTTTGGCCGGGTCGGGCATGGTGGGCAATGTGATGACGCCGTTTTTGGCGGCGGGCAGCGTCACCACCGACTGCTCGGTGATGACCTTGCGCGAGTATTCCACGTCGGCCTTCAGGCTCAGGCGGCTGTTGACCTTCCAGTCGAAGGCCACGGCCGCAAGCTGGCGCGTGCCGTCAATGCCGCTCGTCGGCGACTGCAGCGAGCCGCCCGCCGCGTTGAAACGCAGGCCGTATTGATTGTCTTCACCAAAGCGGCGCCCCACGTCGAGCGTGCCGACGACGGTGCCGTTGCTATCGAACTGCATGCCGAGCGTGGTGACCGGCGTGTTGCCCGCCCGCTTGGTGACAAGGTTCACCACCCCGCCCGGGGTCGTGTAGCCGTAGTACAGCGCTGACACGCCTTTCAGCACCTCCACGCGTTCCTTGTCCTCAAGCGGGATGGCCGTGAGCGCCGGAATCGGCATCGAGCCGTTGAAGCGGAAATTGGTGCGGTTCTCCAGCGTCACGCCGCGGATGGCGAGGTTGTCGAACGTCTCGCCCGATAGCTGCTGGCGCGTCACGCCCGCCGTATTGCGCAGGGCGTCGTACAGCGACGTGTCTTGCTGCGCATCGAGCGCCTCGCGCGTGACCACGTTCACGGTGGCGGGAATGTCGCGCAACGCCATGCCGCGGAACGCGCCGACCTGCGCCGTGCTAGCTGCAAAGCCCCGCTGGCTGCCTGCCGTGACGGTCGTCTCGTTCAGGTCGACCGTGGCGGCACCTGCGGCCGGCTGGCTCTCTTCGGCATGTGTCAATGTAGAAACGGCGAGAGGAATGGCGGCGAGCGCGCAGGAGAACGCGCGGGCCGCGAGATGACGGTTCATCGCGGGCAACAGGGTCGATCAGGATTGGCGAAACCGGACGCGCGGAAATGCGCTGAGAGAAGAGAAAACGCGCCGCAAAACATCACGCGGCGCGTCGATCCGTTGGCTGGCAGGTGGAACCCGCTGGCTCGCCCGGCAAGAGCGATGGTCAGCGGTCAGCAAATTGCCTATCGCCATCCATCAAATGAGAATGATTCGCATTATATAGATTGAAATGTGATGTCAGCAACTGTTAATTCGCCGGCACCCCCTGTTTCCACTGGGGCCAGTGCTGCACGATGTCGTCCAACAACGGCTTGGCCGCATTGACGAGGTTGTGCGTAGCCGGCACAAAACCACCCTGCTGCGCGTAGTTAATGAGCCCGTCGGACGCGGTCTGGCCATCGTAGGGGCGATCGAAGTCGGACCCGGCGCGCAGCAGTGCCACGCGGCTGAAGTCGACCTTGCCCGCACGGGCGCCGCGCGTCAGCACTTCCAGCGTGGCGTTGTCCTCCTGCGCGGTCGTGCAATACGTGCCCTTGTTGTCGGTCATCGTCTTCACCCAGTCACGCGCGCGCTGGCCCAGGTTGCGGCCGGCCCACCAGGTATCGGCGGAGGCCACGTCGCATTGGATGACGGCGGGTGGCTGGTTGGCCGGCGCATACGCATAGTTTTTGCGGAAGGCGATGGCCTCTGGGCTGTCTTCCAGCGTCGCCGATTTCGACAGCGTGTATGCCCGCTGCAGCAACGTCTCGTTGAGCTGGAACACTTCGGTGCGGTAGTCCATCGGCGGCTTCTCGCCCGGGCCCTTGGTGCCGATGCCGAAGTAACCGTACGGCCAGCCGGCCGGCATCTCGCGCGCATCGATCTCGTGCGAGAGACCGTAATCGACCGCATACCGCGCCCACGCCGCCGAGCCCACCGTCCCCTGCCCCGGATCGATGCCCGCAATGCCGGCAATCACAAAGTAGGTGTGCGAGAGGTCAAGCTTGCTGCGATAGAGCAACGCGGAAATCGTCGACGCGGCATTCGCATAGCCCATACCCGTGGTGACCTGGCAGATGCCGTCGTAGTTGCACAGCATGTTCGGCGCGTCGGGCGACAAGCCGGAAATGTAGACCTTTTCCTTGAGGTCGTAGCGGTCAATGAACGGCTGAGCCTCGCCCTGGAACATGTTGATGACGATGACCTTGACGCCATCGAACGCGCAGCTGTTCAAAGTCAGCGCAGCGGCACCGACCGCACAAAGCTTGGCGATGGATCGCATGGGGGTCTTGAGTCGGGAATCGATCATGGCGAAGGCACTCCGTGTTTCCACACGCTCCAGCGCGTGACGATCTCGTTGACCAGCGGACCGCCCGCCAGATACAGGTTGTTGAGCGACGGCACGAACCCGCCCGAGTTGCTGTTGACCAGCGAGTCATACGGCGTCTGCCCCGGATACGGCCGGTCGAAGTTCGATGCAGTGCGCAGCACGGCCACCCGCTGCAGGTCGAGCAGGCCTGCCTTGGAGCCACGCGTAAGCGCCTCGAACGTGGCGTTGTCTTCCTGCTGCGTGGTGCAGTACGTGCCCTGCCCGTCTGTCAGCAGCTTGACCCATGCCGCTTCGCGCTCGCCCAGCTTGGCGCCGTGCCAGTACGTGTTGCCCGCCGCGGTGTCGCATTGCACGACAGATGGCGGCTGGTTGGCCGGTGCGCTCGGGTAATTGGCGCGATAGGCGCGTGCAGTTGCGTTGTCGTCCAACGCCGCGCCCTTGGAAAGCGCCAGCGCCTTCTGCAGCAGCGCCTCGTTCACGCGGAAGACTTCGGTCTTGTAATCCAGCGGCGGCTTCTGCCCCGGGCCCTGTGTGTTGATTCCGATGAAGCCGTTGGGCCAGTTGGCGGGCACCTCGCGCGCGTCGATCTCCCAGGCAATGTCACTGTCGACCAGGAAGCGCGCCCACGCAGCGCTGCCGAGCGTGCCCTGCGACGGATCGATCCCCGCAATGCCGGCCACAAGGAAGTACGTGCGCTGCAGATCGAACTTGCCGCTGTAGATCAGCGCCGACACCGATGACGCGGCATTCGCCTTGCCCATGCCCGTGGTGAGCTGGCAGACGTCGCTGGCGTTGCAATGCACGTTCGGGTAGTCGATCGACAGGCCCGGCACCGGCACGTCTTGCGTGAGGCCAAGCTTGTCGATCCACGGCTGCGCCTCGGGCGCAAACATGCTGATGATCAGGACCTTGACCTTGCGCGCGTGCGACTCCGGTGCGAGTTGCGCACCCGGCTGCGTTGACGCGCCAACGCCTGCCGCCAGCAACGCGCCAACCGCGACGGCACGCGCCAATCGTTTGCCTTTGCGCCCGAGCAGCCGGTGCGGCGGCTGCGGTGGCGGGGCGTCGACCTTGTCAGATAGGACGCTCATGGTTCTCCTCGGATTTGGGGATAGGAATGGGATCAACCCGCGCTGTGGGGAACAGCGCGCGCCACCGATGCAAATTGCCTGCCAAGCGGCACACAATCCCTACACAATCGGCAACGTTTTCCCGGTATAGGCCATGGCGGGGCCTGTCTCCAGCCGCGCCGCGTTCCCGAGCTTGTTCTCATGGCGCAGACAAGCCCCAACGCGGGGCGCGCTGTGCCCCGAAAGCCGCGCGGCCTGCCCCATGGAAATCCGTTGCTCAGGTTTGCGACGCACCGCTCAGGGTCTCCGTAAGTTGTGCGTGATGTACTGCACACCGCCCCACCCGAACCGGATCGGGGCGTTCTGTCAGACATCCAAGCCGATCGGCCGGCCACCTTCCGGGCCGCATCCGGCAAACCGGAAACCTCGCACCATGCAGGAACCCACACGCCCTGGACGGCGGAGCGCACCCACGCCCGCCGTGACCACGCACGTGCGTGACTTCACAGCAAACCCGGCCCTGCTTGCCGCAGGCGGGGTGCTCGCACCCACTTCGCCATCAGTGCGCGTATGGCCATGGCAAGCGTTGCGCAAATGGCTTCTCGTCGCGTTGATCGCCTGCGCCTACCTGCTGCCCGGCACCCTCGGCCACGACCCATGGAAGCAGGACGAAACCTATACGTTCGGCATCGTCCAGCACATGGTGGCAACCGGCGACCCGATCGTGCCGGTCAGCGCCGGCCAACCCTTTGTCGAGAAACCACCGGTCTATGCGTGGGTAGCCAGCACGCTGGTCTGGTTGCTGGCCGATGTGCTGGCCGCGCATGACGCTGCGCGGCTTGCTAGTGCGCTGTTTGCCGGATTGGCGCTTGCCTTTACGGCGCGGCTCGCACGGGCGGCGACAGATGCATCTTCATGGATGGACGCGCGTGTGCTGGGCACGGTGGCGTTGTGCGCAGGCTCGCTGATCGTCGTCAAGCACGCGCACGAGATGATCACCGACGTGGCGTTGCTGGCTGGCACTGCCATCGGCTTCTGCGGGTTGTTCGAATGCGCACTGCCGGCAACGCGTTCACGCGGCTCGGCATGGCTGCTTGGCATCGGTATAGGGATGGCGCTGCTGGCCAAGGGCGTATTCATCCCGCTGGTGTTCTGCATCACCATCGCCAGCGCGTGCGTGCTACTTCCCGCGTGCCGCAATCGCGCGTTTGTGCGGCAACTCGGCACGGCGGCACTCGTCTTCCTTCCATTCGCCACGATCTGGCCGACGCTCTTCTACCTGCGCGCGCCGGACCTCTTCCACGTCTGGTTCTGGGACAACAACATCGGCCGCTTCCTGGGCTTTTCCGTACCCGTGCTGGGCGCGGAGAACGACGATCCGTTCTACGTCTGGCATTCGCTGCTGACCATCGGGTTTCCAGCCGGCCCACTCGCGCTCGTTGCACTGGCTGGCGGCGCGTGGCGAGATTGGCGTAAACCGCGTGTGGCGCTACCCCTCGCGTTCGCGGCTGTGGGGCTGCTTGCACTCCAGGTCTCGGCGACAGCCCGCCCGCTGTATCTGCTGCCGTTCATCGTGCCGCTGGCGATGCTCGGCCAGCAAGCGATCGCGCGGCTGCCGATGCGCGTGCACGCCATGTGGGACTACTTCAGCCGCGCGCTGTTCGGCAGCATCGTGCTGCTTGCGTGGCTGCTGTGGGCCGTCATGACGGAAAACACATCGCATGCAAGCCTGCGCTGGCTCGACCGCTGGTTGCCGGTCGACTGGACCTTGCCGTTTGAAGCCACGCCGGTGGCCGCAGCGCTCGCCTTGACAGGGGGATGGCTCTGGCTGCTGCCACGGCTGAAACAAGCCGGCGCCTGGCGCGGCGCGATGTCGTGGGCAGCCGGTGCCATGGTGGGCTGGGGGTTGATCGGCACCCTGCTGCTGCCCTGGTTGGACGAGGCCAAGAGCTATCGGTCTGTGTTCGACAGCCTCAGTGCCAAGCTGGCGCCGGCATGGCGCGCCGACGATTGCATGGCGAGCCTGCATCTGGGCGAATCGGAAGCGCCCATGCTGCGTTACTTCACCGGCATCCTGCACCGGCCTGTTGCACAATCCTCCGCCCACAAGTGCCGATGGCTGATCGTTCAGGACAGCCATGCACACGCGCGAACGCCCGGAGAGGAATGGACCGAATTCTGGTCGGGCGCCCGCCATGGCGACCGGAATGAGCGGCTGCGCGTCTTCCGGCTGGAAACTGCGCCGCCTCGCTGATTGCCCCAAAACAAAACGGCGCGCGCCCCGTTGCCGGGAACGCGCGCCGTTCAGCGCATCCGACGCGAAGGCGTTACATCAGACCTTCTGCTGCACCCACGCTGCCACACCGGCCAGCGCCTGCGGCAGGTTGTCCGGCTCCGTACCACCGGCCTGCGCCATGTCCGGGCGGCCGCCGCCCTTGCCGCCGACCTGCTGGGCGACAAAGTTGACCAGCTCGCCGGCCTTGACCTTGGCCGTGGCGTCAGCCGTCACGCCGGCGATCAGCGCAACCTTGCCGTCAGTCACGCTGCCCAGCACGATGGCCGCGGTCTGCAGCTTGTCCTTGAGCTTGTCCATGGTCTCGCGCAGCGTCTTGGCGTCGGCGCCATCCAGCTTGGCGGCCAGCACCTTGATGCCGGCAACGTCCACTGCCTGGCTCACCAGTTCGTCGCCCTGGCTTGCGGCCAGCTTCGACTTCAGGCGCTCCAGTTCCTTCTCCAGCGTCTTCACCTGATCCTGCACCTGGCCGATGCGCTGCGTCAGTTCCGACGGCTGTGCACGCAGCGCGGCTGCCGCTTCGTTGATGCGCGTATCGAGCGTCTGCAGGTAATGCAGCACGTTGTCGCCGGTAATCGCTTCCACGCGGCGGATGCCCGCTGCCACGCCCGATTCGCTCACGATCTTGAACAGGCCGATGTCGCCCGTGCGCGCCACGTGCGTGCCGCCACACAGTTCCCTCGACGAACCAATCGACAGCACGCGCACTTCGTCGCCGTACTTTTCACCGAAGAGCGCCATCGCGCCATTCTTGACCGCATCGTCAAAGCCCATGAGCTGGGCGCTCGTCGCGGCGTTGGCGAAAATTTCTGCGTTGACGCGCGCTTCCACTTCGCGAATTTGCAGCGGCGTCATCGGCGCGTTGTGCGAGAAATCAAAGCGGGTCTTTTCTGCATCGACCAGCGAGCCCTTCTGCTGCACGTGGCTGCCCAGCACTTCACGCAGGGCCTTGTGCATCAGGTGGGTGGCCGAGTGGTTGCGCATGGTGCGCGCGCGGCGCACAGCGTCCACTTCCGCCGCCACGGCATCGCCAACCTTCAGCACGCCGGTGCGCAGCTCGCCATGGTGGCCGAACACTTCCGGCTGCACCTTGAGCGTATCGGCCACGTCAAACCAGACGGTCGCAGCCTTGAGCGTGCCTTGGTCGCCAACCTGACCGCCCGATTCCGCATAGAACGGGGTGTGGTCCAGCACCACCACGCCGGTCTGGCCCGGGTGCATTTCCTGCACCGATGCACCATCGACAAACAGCGCCGTCACACGCGCGGTTTCGCGCACGAGCTGGTCGTAGCCGTGGAAAGTGGTCTTGTCGCCGGTGTAGTCGAGCGTGCCAGCGACCAGCTTGAACTTGCCGGCCGCGCGTGCCTGCTCGCGCTGGCGGTTCATGGCGGCGTCAAAGGCGGCTTCGTCGACGATCACGTCGTTCTCGCGGCAGACGTCTTGCGTCAGGTCCAGCGGGAAACCGTAGGTGTCATGCAGCTTGAAGGCAAGTTCGCCGTCGAGCATCTTGGCACCAGAGGTCTTCAGCTCGCCCAGCGCGGCGTCGAGGATCGACATCCCGTGCTCGATGGTCTCGAAGAAGCGGGCTTCTTCCGTGCGCAGCACTTCGACCACGCGGTCGCGCGCCTCACGCAGTTCCGGATAGGCTTCGCCCATCTGCGCCACAAGATCGTCCACCAGCTTGTGGAAGAACGCTGCGCGGCAGCCAAGCTTGTAGCCGTGGCGGATGGCGCGGCGGATGATCCGGCGCAGCACATACCCGCGGCCTTCGTTGCCCGGGATCACGCCGTCGACGATCAGGAACGAGCACGCGCGAATGTGGTCGGCAATCACGCGCAGCGAGTTGTTGGCCAGATCCTTGGTGTTGGTCTCACGCGCGGCGGCGGCGATCAGCGCCTGGAACAGGTCGATCTCGTAGTTGCTGTGCACGTGCTGCAGGATCGCTGCAAGACGCTCCATGCCCATGCCGGTGTCGACGCACGGTGCGGGCAGCGGGGTCAGCGTGTATTCGCCGGTCGCCGGATCGAGCTGGCGGTCGAACTGCATGAACACGTTGTTCCAGATTTCGATGTAGCGGTCGCCGTCGGCTTCTGGGCTTCCCGGGGGGCCGCCCCATACGTCCGGGCCGTGGTCGTAGAAGATTTCCGAGCACGGGCCGCACGGGCCGGTTTCGGCCATCTGCCAGAAGTTGTCGGAGGCGTACGGCGCACCCTTGTTGTCGCCGATGCGTACGACGCGCTCGGGCGGCAGGCCGATGACCTTGGTCCAGATGTCGTAGGCCTCGTCGTCGGTCTGGTAGACGGTGGCCCAGAGCTTGTCGGCCGGCAGCTTGTATTCCTTGGTCAGCAGTTCCCACGCCCATGTGATGGCGTCGAGCTTGAAGTAGTCGCCGAACGACCAGTTGCCCAGCATTTCAAAGAACGTGTGGTGACGCGCGGTGTAGCCGACGTTTTCCAGGTCGTTGTGCTTGCCGCCGGCGCGCAGGCAGCGCTGCACGGAGGCCGCGCGCACGTACGGGCGCTTGTCGGTTCCAAGGAAGACATCCTTGAACTGCACCATGCCGGAGTTGGTGAACAGCAGCGTCGGGTCGTTGCCCGGCACCAGCGGCGAGGAGCGCACCACGGTGTGGCCCTTGCCCTCAAAGAACGTCAGGAATTTTTGGCGGATATCGGAGGCTTTCATGTCGCGGGGTGCCGGAGTCAGCATTGCGCCTCGGAGCATCCGCTCCTGAGCGCCTTGGATTAGTGCAAACCGTTGATTATACGGGGTTCGCGCCCGGGCCGCGCCCATTCTGCGCCGCATTTCCCCGGTCGGACGCATGGGGCTGGGGCCCTGCCGGGGCGTGGTGTAGAGTGCACCCGTTCCAATCGTGTCGATTCGTCAATCCATGGGCGCTCTGAGCCATCTCCGTGTTCTCGACCTGACCCGCGTGCTTGCCGGCCCCTGGTGCGCGCAGAATCTTGCCGATTTCGGCGCTGACGTCATCAAGGTAGAACGCCCCGGCGCCGGCGACGACACGCGCACCTGGGGCCCGCCGTGGCTCAAGGACGAAGCGGGCAACAACACCGCCGAAGCCGCCTATTACCTCGCGGCCAACCGCAACAAGCGCTCGATCACCGTCGACATCAGCACGCCAGAGGGCCAGGACATCGTCCGCAAGCTCGCCGCACATGCGGACGTGGTGCTCGAAAACTACAAGGTCGGCCAGCTCAAGAAATACGGGCTCGACTACGCATCGCTCAAGGCGGTAAAGCCGGACCTCGTCTACTGCTCCATCACGGGCTTCGGCCAGACGGGCCCTTACGCCGCGCGCGCCGGTTACGACTTCATCGTGCAGGGCATGGGCGGCTTCATGAGCCTGACCGGCGAGCGCGACGACCTGCCTGGCGGCGGCCCGCAGAAGGCCGGCGTAGCCATTTCGGATTTGATGACCGGCATGTACGCCACCGTGGCCGTGCTGGCCGCCCTTGCCCATCGGGATCGCACCGGCGAGGGCCAATACATCGACATGGCCTTGCTCGACGTGCAGGTCGCGATGCTGGCGAACATGAACACGAACTATCTGGCCAGCGGTCAGGCGCCCAAGCGCTGGGGCAACGCGCACCCGAACATCGTGCCGTATCAGACGTTCCAGGCCGCCAATGGCTGGATCATCGTGGCAGTCGGCAATGACGGCCAGTTTCGCCGCTTTGTCGACGCCGGCGGCATGCCAGAACTGGCCGACGACCCGCGCTTTGCCACCAACCCGCAGCGCGTGGCCAACCGCGACGTGCTGGTGCCGATCCTGGCCGAGATGGTCAAACGCTTCGGCAAAGGCGAATGGATCGACGAGCTCGAAGCCGCCGGCGTGCCGTGCGGCCCGATCAACTCGCTTGACGAGGTGTTCGACAACGAGCAGGTGCAAGCGCGCGGACTGCGCGTCGACCTGCCTCACCCGAGTGCCGGTAAGGTCGAGCTGGTCGGCAGCCCGGTCAAGATGAGCGCCACGCCACCGAAGGCCGCGAGCCACCCGCCACTGCTGGGCGAGCACACCGAAACCGTGCTGCGCGACGTGCTCGACTTCTCGCCCGAGCAGATCGAAGCACTGCGCGCGCAAGGCGTCATCTAATCGCAACTTCTTCCACCCAAGACGAGGTCCTCATGTGGCTTGATGCGTTGCTGGCTTACCTGCATTACATCTCGATCTTCACGCTGATCGTCTTTCTCACCGCAGAGGCCGTGGTGCTTCGCCCGGACATGACGCCCGAGATCCGCCACCGCCTGGCACGTTATGACGCTGTGTTCGGCTTCGCCGCGCTGGCGGTGCTGATCACCGGGTTGCTACGCGTGTTCTACGGCGCCAAGGGCTACGCGTTTTACGTTCACAATCCGGTATTCCACGTCAAGGTCGGGCTGTTCATTCTGGTCGGGCTGATGTCGATCGTTCCGACCATCAACATCCTGCGCTGGAAGAAGCAAGGCAAGACGCTGCCCAACTTCGTGCCCACACCCTCGGAAATTGCAAAAACGCGGCGTTGGGTCATGATCGAATCGCACTTGATCATCTTCATTCCGCTGGCGGCTGTGTTGATGGCGCGCGGTATCGGCATGTAAATGCACGGGGCCGCGCAACCGCATTGCCCGGCCCCAAGTTTTCCCCAGGGCAACGCTAGGGACAAACCCTGAATCGTTTGCCCAGGCGCCGCGCCGGGCCGTGACACGGTCCATCCTCCCCTCCGCAAGGTGCTTGAAAGCCGGTCTGCTTAGCGTGCAAACTTGGGCGCCTTACAAGGCATAAGGCGGCCTGCCACACCCGGCGCTGCACGCCATTCCGAGGAGACCAGACTTGCAGAACGATCCACGAGGTCGTCCGGTGATCCGCAGTCACCAGGACTTTGCATCCGGCGTCATGTTCATCGTCGCCGGCGCAGCGTTTGCCATTCTGGCGCGCAGCTACCGCATGGGGACGGCAGGCAGCATGGGGCCCGGCTACTTCCCGTTCTGGCTGGGCGTGGTCCTCGTGCTGCTGGGCGTGGTGGTGGTCGTGCAATCGTTGTCGCGCAAGGGCGTGATCGATCGCATTCCGCGCTGGGACGTCAAGACGCTGCTGTGGGTTCTCGGTTCGGTGGTGCTGTTCGGGCTGCTCCTGCAACCGCTGGGGCTGGTGCTCTCGCTTGTGGTGCTCGTGCTGGTCTCCAGCATGGCGAGCCACGAGTTCACGCTCAAAGGCGCGGTCGGCACCGCCATCGTGATGGTGGTGATGAGCCTCGCGGCCTTTGTTTACGGGCTCAAGCTGCAGTTCCCGGTGTGGCCCGCCTTCATCGGCAATTGAGCAAGACGCGGACGACACCATGGATCTCTTTGCCAATCTCGCGCTCGGCTTCTCCACCGCACTGTCTATCCAGAACCTGATCTACGCGTTCATCGGCTGCGTGCTTGGCACGCTGATCGGCGTGTTGCCTGGTCTCGGTCCCATCGCCACCATTGCGATGCTGCTGCCCGCCACGTATGCGCTGCCGCCGGTGGCCGCGCTCATCATGCTGGCGGGCATCTACTACGGCGCGCAGTACGGCGGCTCCACCACGGCCATCCTCGTCAACCTGCCGGGCGAATCCTCATCTGTCGTCACGACCATCGACGGCTACCAGATGGCCCGGCGCGGGCGCGCGGGCGTGGCGCTGGCCACCGCGGGTCTCGGCTCGTTCTTCGCGGGCTGCGTGGCCACGCTGGTGCTGGCAGCGTTTGCCACGCCGCTGTCGGAGTTCGCGTTCAACTTCGGGCCGGCGGAGTATTTCTCGCTGATGGTGCTGGGCCTGATCGGGGCGGTGGTGCTGGCCTCGGGCTCGCTCATCAAGGCGATCGCGATGATCGTGCTGGGCCTGTTGCTCGGTCTGGTCGGCACCGATGTGAACTCGGGCACCGCGCGCTATTCGTTCGACGTGCCGGAGCTGGCCGACGGGCTGAACTTCGTGTCGGTGGCGATGGGCGTGTTCGGCTTTGCCGAGATCATCGCCAACCTCGAACAGAGAGAGCACCGCGAAACCTTTGTCGAGCACGTGCGCAACCTCTGGCCCAGCCGCGAAGACTTCAAGCGCATGATCCCGGCCGTGCTGCGTGGCACGGCGCTCGGCTCGCTGCTAGGCATCCTGCCCGGCGGTGGCGCGACGCTGGCGTCGTTCGCGTCGTATTCGCTGGAGAAGAAGACGTCGAAGTATTCACACGAGTTCGGCAAGGGCGCCATCGAGGGCGTGGCCGGTCCGGAATCGGCCAATAACGCCGCCGCGCAGACATCCTTCATCCCGCTGCTCACGCTGGGCATTCCGCCCAATGCGGTGATGGCGCTGATGGTGGGTGCGATGACCATCCACAACATCCAGCCCGGCCCCCAGGTGATGACCAGCAACCCCGCGCTGTTCTGGGGCCTGATCGCCTCGATGTGGATCGGCAACCTGATGCTGATCGTGCTGAACCTGCCGATGATCGGCGTGTGGGTGCGTCTGTTGAAGGTGCCGTATCGCTTCCTGTATCCGGCCATTCTGGTGTTCTGCTGCATCGGCGTGTATTCCGTGTCGAATACGACGTTCGATATCTTCCAGACGGCGCTTTTCGGATTGATCGGCTACATGTTCGTGAAGCTGCGCTGCGAACCGGCGCCCATGCTGCTCGGCTTCGTGCTCGGGCCGATGATGGAAGAAAACTTCCGCCGCGCGCTGCTGCTCTCGCGCGGGGATTTCTCCACCTTCGTCACGCGCCCGCTGTCGCTGGGGCTGCTGATTGCGGCGGGCATCCTGATCTTGTTGGTGGCTCTGCCGGCTATCAACAGGAAACGCGAGGAGGCGTTTCAAGAAGAGTAAGAGGCGCGACGTTGCTGCATCGCACCCTACGAAACCGGAGGCTCGCCCTCCGGTTTTTGTTTGCGCACGCGGCGGCGCAGCATTAGAGCCAAACCTCCACTCCAGTTGACGTTGGACACGGCGCTTCGGATAACGGAGGGCGATCGGCCCACAGAGGTCGACCACCTATCCAATGTCAGGAGACAACCGAATGTCACAGACTTCCCTGCTCCATGCTGTCTATGGATCAGCGCGCAGCTTCCTGCGCGCACACGCTGCAGCCGCCGTCTTGGCCACATCCGCGTTCACCTTGGGTGCGGCCGCACCGGCCCAGGCCGCCAGCACGTATGCCGCCACCAAGTACCCGATCGTGCTGGTGCACGGCCTGTCGGGCACCAGCAAGTTCCTCGGCGTGGTCGATTACTGGTACCAGATCCCCGAAGACCTGCGCGCCAACGGCGCCAATGTCTACGTGGCCGATGTCTCCGCCTTCAACGATGAAACCGTACGCGGCGAGCAGCTCGTCAGCCAGATTCGCAGCGTGCTGGCCACCACGGGCGCAGCCAAGGTCAACCTCATTGGACACAGCCAGGGCGGGCTGACGTCGCGCTACGCGGCAGCCGTGGTGCCCAACCTCGTGGCCTCCGTCACCACCATCGGCACACCGCACAAGGGGTCGGAGTTTGCGGACTTCGTAGAGTCGACACCGGCGCCGTTCCAGGCACTCGTCAATCTCGGTGCCGACATATTCGGCTCGGTGCTCGGCTGGTTCAACGGCAATAGCAATCCGCAGAACGGTTTTGCGGCGCTGCATATCCTGTCGACGTCGGGCGCGGCTGATTTCAACAAGGCCTTCCCGAGCGCGGGCTTGGCCAACGGGTGCAGCACCGGGAGCGCCACCGACGTGCGCAACGGCAACGTGCAGAAACTGTATTCGTGGACGGGCCGCTCCACCGCCACCAACCTTCTCGACGTGTTTGATCCGGTGCTGGTGTTCAGCGGCGGCGTCATGCAGGCGCGTGGCTCGGGAACCAACGACGGGCTCGTCTCCGTGTGCAGCGCGAAGTTCGGGCAGGTCTTGTCGACGGATTACGCGTGGAACCACCTGGATGAGGTCAACCAGTTGCTCGGCCTGATCGGCTGGGGCGCCGCTGACCCCGTTGCTGTGATCCGCACGCAGGCCAATCGCCTGAAGACGGCAGGTCTCTAACCCTCTAATCGCCTAACGCCGATCGCCACGATGAAGCCCCAATCGCCATCGATACAACCCATGACGTTTGTTGTCGCCGTGCTGGTGGCGGTGTCGGTGGCGGGCGGGGTCTACTGGTGGCACACGTCGGATGCATCGGACACGCCTGTGGCTTCGCAGCCGCAGGCGGCCAAGGGCGCATTCATCGGCAGCGTGGGCGGCGAACCATTGACGACGGCCGCGGCCGCACCCGAGTTGGCCGACACCCAGGCGCCGGACGGCCTGCACGTCGATGCGCACGGCCACCTCATCGTCGAAGCCGCCAACCGCGCGGTGTTCGACTACTTCCTCGACGTGCCCGCGTCGCTGCCCGAAGCGCAGCGTGTGTCGATGGCCGAGGCCCATCTGCGCGCCAAGCTGATCACGCCCGCGCTGGCGGAGGCGCAATCGCTGTTGCAGCATTACCGGGCCTATCGCAAGGCAGCGGCTGAAAACGGCACCACCGGCCGCAACAAGCCGAGCCTCGAACAAGTCCAGCAGCGGCCGGAGCTGATCGCCACGCTGCGCCAGCAGTTGAGCGAGCGCACCGCGTTGCGCCGCCAATACCTGGGGGCGGACGTCGCCCAGGCCTGGTACGGCGATGACGACGCGATGGACGCCGCCGCACTCGACCGCCTGGCCGTAATGGCTGATCCGTCGCTCACGCCAGAGCAGCGCGCCGCCAGAATCGCCGCCATCGATGCCAACCTGCCGCCCTCGGTGCAGCAGGCGCGGCGCGATGCCTCCGCCCCGCTCAAGCTCGCCAGCGACATGGAAGCGTGGACCAAACAAGGTATGAGCGAGGCCGAGATGCGCCAGCGCCTGTCAGCGCGCGGCGTGGACAGCCTCGTGGCCGACCGCCTCATCCAGGGCAACCGCGAAGAAGCCGGCTGGCGCAACCGCTACGACGCCTACACGCGCGAACGCGATCGCATCAACGCCTTTACCGGCCTTTCGGAAGCCGATCGCGCCGCGCAAATCGCGCAACTCCGGCAGCAGACCTTCACCGCCTCGAATGAGCTGTTGCGCGCACAGGCGCTCGATGGCCTGGCCCAGCGCAAATAGCGTCCGGGGGCGTAAGCCGCCGGGCACTGTAAAATCGCGGGATTGCCGAATCACGCACTCCCATGAGCCAAGACAACGCCACCGCCAACGGGTCGACTGCCGCCGCCCCCACGTCCAACTTCCTGCGCCAGATCATTGACGGCGACCTCGCGCAAGGCACCTACGCCAATCGCAAGGACGCCACTGGCCAGCCGATCCCACCGGTGGTCACGCGCTTTCCGCCGGAGCCTAATGGCTACCTGCACATTGGTCACGCCAAGAGCATCTGGGTGAACTTCGGCATGGCCAAGGATTACAACGGCCGCTGCCACCTGCGCTTTGACGACACCAACCCCGTCAAGGAAGACACCGAATACGTCGATTCCATCATCGACGCCGTGCACTGGCTCGGCTATTCGTGGAGCGACGCCGGCGGCGAGCACCTCTATTACGCCAGCGACTACTTCGAGCAGCTCTACGGTTTTGCCGAAGTGCTGATCCAGCGTGGCGCGGCCTACGTCGACAGCCAGAGCGCCGAGCAGATCGCCGCCAACCGGGGCGATTTCACCCGCCCGGGCACGCCGTCGCCGTTCCGTGATCGCTCGGTCGACGAAAACCTGGCGCTGTTCCGCGACATGCGCGCGGGCAAGTACAAGGATGGCGAACTGGTGCTGCGCGCCAAGATCGACATGGCCGCGCCCAACATCGTGATGCGCGATCCGGTGCTGTACCGCATCCGCCATGCGCATCACCACCGCACCGGCGACGCATGGTGCATCTACCCGATGTACGACTTCACGCATTGCATTTCCGATGCGCTGGAGAACATCACGCATTCGCTCTGCACGCTGGAGTTCGAGAACAATCGCCCGCTGTACGACTGGGTGCTCGACCACCTGCGCGACGCCGGCGTGCTGCCCGCGCCGTTGCCGCATCAATACGAATTCGCGCGTTTGCACCTGACGTACGCCATCACCAGCAAGCGCAAGCTACTGCAACTGGTGACGGAAAAGCGTGTCGACGGCTGGGACGACCCGCGCATGCCGACGCTCGTTGGCATCCGCCGCCGCGGCTATACGCCGGAATCGATCCAGCTCTTCTGCGAACGCGTTGGCGTGTCCAAGGCCGACAGCTGGATCGACATGAGCATCCTGGAAGGCGCCGTGCGCGACGACCTCGATGCGCGTGCGCCGCGCTCGGTGGCCGTGCTGGACCCGGTCAAGCTGGTGCTCGACAACGTGCCGGCCGATTTCAATGAGCCGTGCTCCGCACCCGTGCACCCGAAGCAGCCCGAACTCGGCCGCCGCGAATTCCCGCTCACGCGTGAGCTGTGGATCGAGCGCGAGGACTTTACCGAGACGCCGCCCAAGGGTTACTTCCGCCTGTTCCCGGGCAACAAGGTGCGCCTGCGTTACGGCTATGTGATCGAATGCACCGGCTGCGACAAGGATGCCGACGGCAACATCACCGCCGTGCACGCCAACATCATTCCGGATACGAAGAGTGGCACGCCGGGTGCTGACAGCGTGAAGGTGAAGGGCAACATCCATTGGGTGAGCGCCGCACATGCGTTGGAAGCTGAAGTGCGCCTGTACGACCGCCTGTTCAGCGACCCCCAGCCGGATTCGGGCGACAAGAACTTCCTGGATGCGCTCAACGCCAACTCCAAGAAGATCGTCACGGCCTACCTGGAGCCAACGCTGGCAACAGCCAAGGCGGAAGACCGCTTCCAGTTCGAGCGCCATGGCTACTTCGTGGCTGACCGCACCGACTCACAACCGGGCAAGCCCGTGTTCAATCGCGTGGTCGGCCTGAAGGACAGCTGGGGCAAATAAACACCGGCCCATGCGCGCCATGGGCCTCTGATATCGGAGGCATCATGCGTGCATGGATCCTATTGCTGGCGGGGTTGTTCACCACCCCCGCCTTCGCCGCGTCATTTGCGCCAGACCTGGCGCACACATCGGTCTACTTCGGCGCTTCGCATTTTGATCGGAGCACGATGCGCGGCCGTTTCGACAAGATCGACGGCGCCATCAATTTCGATGAGGCCACCAACCAGGGCGGCATCGATTTCACCGTCGATGCCGCATCCGTCAACACGCGCCTGCGGGTGCTGGACGGTGTGCTGAAATCCGAGCAGTTTCTCGACGCCGCGCAGTTTCCTGTCATCCGCCTGCGCAGCGACCGCTTTGTCGTGGAAGGCGGCAAGCTTGTCGCCATCGAAGCCAAGCTGACGCTGCACGGCGTGACGCAGCCTGTGCGGCTGGAGGTGCGCCGCTTCAGTTGCGGAGACGAGAAGATGCCCGGCAGCACACGCCGCGTCTGCGGGGGCGATTTCCACCTCTCCATTGCCCGCAGCGCCTTCGGCATGACGCGCTTTCTGCCCGACGTGGGCGACCGCGTCGACCTCGACATCAGCGTGGAAGCCACGCCTCAATAAACCTCGCAATCCCTGTATGCCCAATATCGATTTCGCACTGACCACGGAATACATCGAGCTGCACAAGCTGCTCAAGCTCACCGGCGTGGTCGACAGCGGCGGCGCCGGCAAGGCGGTGGTCGCCGAGGGTGCGGTCACGGTCGACGGCCAGCCGGAACTGCGCAAGACCGCCAAGATTCGCGCGGGCCAGGTGGTCATGCTCGGGGATGTGCGCATTGCCGTGCAGGGTGCCGACTAACGCATCAGGTGTTTGAAAACGCACCTTGTGCTACGGTGCGGCACTTTCACATCCATCCCAATCCAGGAGACTGACCATGCCGATCGCCCTCTGGTGCGTTCTGGTGGCTGCAGTGTTGCCGATCGTGTGCGTCGGCATCGCCAAGGCCAAAGGCCCGCGGTACGACAACCGCAATCCGCGCGCATGGCTCGCACAGCAAACCGGCGTCGCGGGCCGTGCCGGAGCCGCGCAGCAGAACCACTTTGAAGCGTTTCCGTTCTTTGCGGTGGCCGTGCTGGTGGCCATCCTGGGCGGGGGCGTCATCGACCGCATCAACCTGCTGGCCATCGCGTTCATCGTGGTGCGCGTGCTGTACACGGTGTGCTATCTCGCCAACTGGGCACCGCTGCGTTCGCTGATGTGGTTTGCGGGCTTTGCGTTGTGCGTGGCGCTGTTCGTTCAACCCGCCTTCGTGCACTGAACATCGGCTCTGCCAATGAAAACGGCGCCCAGGTGGCGCCGTTTTCATTGGGCAATGCGGTTTAAGTCGATGCATCCGGCGGCACGGACGGCGCGCGGAACAACCGCCAGGCCATCGCGCCCAGCACCGCCACCGCCGCCAACAGCGCGCCCCACAGAACCCACTGGCGCTTGCGGCCGCCCGGGGGTTCTGCCGTCAGCGCGTCGGCAGGCGAATCGCTCATCGCGCCAAGCTGTGCCTGCGCAATGGCGGGCGACGCACCCGCGAGCAAATCCGCGCGTGCGACCGGATTGCCGCGCGCCACTTCCGCCACCGCCAGCGTGAACGGCACATTGCCGCGCGCCGCATACGTGACCGTGGCCGGACGCCAGCCGATCGCCAACTGCGGCGCGCCGGCACCCAGGCCGCCGCTGCGCGTGTCAACTTGCAGACGCCAATAGCGCTCCCCTGTAGCGGGCACGGTGATGGCCGCGTTTTCCTGCTCGCCCTTCCCCTCAGCGCCCGATAGCCGGAACAGACGCGCAGAGGTCACCGGCCGCCAGGCCGCCTGGGCATCGGCACGCGCATACAGCGTCGCCTGCGCGACGGTGTTGGCTTGTGGCAGATGGATCTTCACGCGTTCAACCGGGAACACGCCTCCGGTATCGAAGTAGTAATCGCCGGCGGCGGGCGTTTGCACTGGCTCCAGACCTGAGCGCCACTGGATGGCGTTATCCGCGAGCGCGACCGGCGCACCGGCAGCCAGTTCTGCGCGCACGGCCTCCGGCACAGGCGGTTTGCCTTGCCATGTCAGGCGCAAGTATTTCGCCCGCAGCCCGGTGAATTCGATGCGATCCTGCACCAGCGTGCTGCCCTGATTGGACAGACGGAACAGCGTGGCCTGGGCGACCGGGCTCCAGTGCTGCAAGTCATCGCTGGCCTGCACGCTCACACCGCTCTGGAATTCCGCAGCGGGCAGCGCGACGATCAGCGCCGTCACCGTGTCACGAAGCTGGCTAAGGTCGACCACCCACGCGCGGACAGACGCCTGCGATGGCTGAGCGCCCGTTGCACGCAGCACGCCATCGGTGCCGAGCACGACACCAGCGGCGCCCGGCTTCTGCGCATCGTCGATGGGCGTGGCGAACCAGTGCACGTCGTGCAGCGTTCGGGCCTGTGGCGCCGGATCGCGCGGGATGTCGATGGTGAACGGCACGGGCTCGCCGTCGCCATTGAGGATGCGCAGGTCGGCCAGACTGGCCTCGTGCGCATGGGCATAGACGTCTTCGCTGAGCGTGACGGCGTAGTAAGGCGCGCCGGGCGTGCCGGTCAGCGCAAAGCGCTCGGCCCAGGCGGGGGCAGACAACAGCGACGCCGCAGCCATCGCAAGAACAACCTTCTTCACAGAACCTCCCCGGTTTCAGCTTCGGCGCTGGTTTTGGGCTTCGGCGGCAACGGCGACAGATAGCCGATCAGCAACAGCAGCACGCCAATCCCGATAAACGACACGATGCGCTCAACCCCCGTGACGCGTGACAGGTCGAACAGGAACAGCTTGACCACCGTCACGCCCAGCAGCGCCCCGCCGGTGAACCACAGCGCGCGGCTGGCGCGCCGCGTGGCAAACACCATCACCGCCAATGCCAGCACCGTCCAGAACATCGACAGCGATGCCTGCACCAGCATGGAGGCGCCTAGATCGTCCAGCGTGTACGGAACATGCGCCCAATGGTGCAGCGTGCGCAGCAGCACCGCGTTGGCCCAGATGAACAACGTCGCGCCGATGGCGTAGCCGATCACCATCGGCTCAGGTACGAGCTTCTGCAGTGCCACGCGATGCATCCACAACGCGATGGCGAAGAAAACCAGCAGTTGCGCCACGTCCAGCGGATTGAGAATCGGCAGGTAGAACAGCGGCGCGGCATTGCCGTCGCTGCCGGCGCTCGCCAGGCTCCACAGCCACAGCAGGGCAGCAAGCGGTGCGGCGCCCCACAGCAGGTAGGCGCGCTCGAAGCGGGCGATGGGCCAGCGGATACGCCAGCCTGCGCCCCCCAGCAGGGCCAGCAACGCGCCGTAGGCATAGGCCCACGCTGCGAAGCTCCAGGTGCCCTCGGGCACGTAGGCATCCAGGCGCCAGTAGCCTTCCGTTGCCAGTACGCCGCAGATCAGCCAGAACAGCACGGTATGCAGCGGCGCGAGGATGGTGTCTTTCACGTCGCGCTCCTGGCGGCGCAGCAGCACGAAGGTCAGCACCACGGCCGCAATCCACACCGGGCCGCCCCAGCCGGCCAGCGGTGACGGCACCCAATGCTCGATCGCAGCCAGCGAAATCAACGCGAGCACCGGCGACAACGCCAGCGCGGGCCATTCGGCCAGGGCCCAATCGAGCTTGCGACGCAGGCCGTGCGCAGCCCACGCTGTCAGCACGGCGAAGGCCGCATACAGCGGAATGTCCGGCCGGTCGACTGTCTTGCTGGCAATGCGCCAGGCCCAGCGGTCAATCTCGTTGCTGCCGCTGCCGAGCCACCACAGCAAGCCCCAGATCGACGCAGCAATGCCGAGCACCGGTGCGGTCTTCAGCCACGCCCGCGCCTCCGCCTTGCCATGCAGGCGCCAGCCGCTGAACACGCCCGCCAGCGCGATCAATACCCCGCCGATATAGCGGCTGTTGAGCACGGCCCAGCCATGCTGCGGTACCCAATCGAACACGGCATCCACGGCGAATGCTGCACCCGCCGCGAGCTGCAGGAGCAGGCCGGCCGCCAGCGCCAGTCGACGCTGCTGACGCACACCCAGCCACACCACGGCGGCGCCTTCCAGCGCCCACACCGCACTGGTGGTGCGCCCATCGAACGCCAGCGGGATCGCCAGCGTGATAAAGATCACGCCCAGCGCGAACATCGCCTCGTACAGCAGGCCAAGGCTCGCGCGCCTGGGCGCCAGCCAGCCCGCAATCGCCAGATAGAACGCGGCCAGGGCGGTGGCGCTCCACGCCATCGCAAATGGAATGTGGTGCACCAGCCCCGCCTGCAGCCCCATCGCCACCAGCGGCGTGCCGAACACCAGCGTGCCGTCAACGTAGTTGGTGAGGCTGATATGGCGGCGCAGCGCGGTCAGCAGCGCAATGCCCACATACATCAGGAAGAAGAGGATCAGGAACGGCTCAGTGCTCGCCAGCAACGACGGTTGGTAACGCAGCACGCCCCACGCCGTCGCAATGCCGAACGTAAAGACGAAGCCCAGCAGATTCAGCGCTCGCCACGCCCTGAACCAGGCAATGGCGAAGATGCCCGCATTGAGCAGCGCGTAATAGCTGAACAGCGCCACATGGCTGCCCTGCCCGGCCGAGATCAGGATCGGCGCCAGAAAACCGCCCGCACTACCAGTAAAGGCCAGCGCTGGCGCGTTCTGCTTGACGGCCAGCCCTGCGGCCAGCGCGCAGATCAGCACCAGCAGCGGAAACGCCATCCCCGGGCTCAGCAGCGGCACCAGGCGAGTGGCTGCAAACACCGTGAGATACAGCACGCCGACCCCGCCGCCCTGCAGCACGAGCGCATAGCCCGCACGCTTTTCGCGCAGGCGCCAGCCGATGCCCAGCAACACAATCGCCCCGGCCGCCACACCCGCCAGCCGGAATTCGACGGGCAGCAGGCTGTTGTCCGCCGCGTACTTGAGCAGGAACGCCACACCGAAGAACAGGATCAGGATGCCGACCCGCACCACGCTGTTGCCGCCCAGCAGCCAGTCACGGGCAGCGCCGACGGCGCGCTCGACCCAATCGGGCTCGTGCGGCACCAAGACCGGCGCGGGCTGGGGAACAGGCTGAGGCATTGGCTGCGGCGCCACCACCTGCGGCGCCGGCACAGGCACGGCAGGTGTCTCCACGGGGGGTAAGGCCTCGGCCACGACGGGCGGCAGTTCAACCGCAGCAGCCTCCACGTTGGCCGGCGCTGCAAACGTTCCGCCTTTGATTTCAGCCATCTGCCGGCGCAGGAGCGAAACCTCGTGCTCAAGCTGCGCCACGCGCTCCTGTAGCGTCGCAGGCTGTGGCGACACAGCAGCCTGGGCGGGCGCATGGCCCTGCGCGGCGCCGACTGCGTCCGGCGCGTCGGGTGGATTTGCCCACTGCGCGCTGGCCCGCTTGTCCATGTACAAAATCAGCGATGCCAGTCCCAGACCGATCAACGCTCCAAAGAACGCCCCGACGACGCCCCCCGACAGGCCTCCGAGCAACAGACCCACGATTCCGAATATCCAACGCATCGTTCTGATTGTCCTGGTTTGGATAGGAAAAACATGCGCCGACTAGCGCACGCACCGCTCATATACCGCAAACAGCCGCCGTTGGGAATGCGCCAGGCCAATGCCGTCAGCTTCATCGGCCCGTGCGACAATGCGCGCTTTGCCAAAAACGGCCCATCCGCCGACCACCCGCATGGCCCTGAAATCCACGATCTACAAGGTCGATCTGCAGATCGCCGACATGGATCGCCACTACTACGCCAATCACGCGCTGACCGTTGCCCGCCACCCGAGCGAGAACGACGAGCGCATGATGGTGCGCGTGCTCGCCTTCGCCCGCCACGCCAGCGAAACGCTTGCCTTCACGCGTGGCCTGTCCGAGCCTGACGAACCCGAACTCTGGCAGCGTGACCTGACCGACGCCATCGAGCTGTGGATCGACCTCGGCAACCCCGACGACACTCGCATTCGCAAGGCCAGCAACCGCGCCGAACAAGTCGCCGTCTATACATATAGCGGCAACGCGAGCCGCGTGTGGTGGCAACAAATCGAGACCAAGATCACGCGCTTTGCCAACGTGTCGGTGTACGAAATCGCAGCGGACACCGTGGCCGCGCTGGCCGCCATGGTGGAACGCACCATGCGTCTGCAAGTCACCATCCAGGACGGCGACATCTGGATCGCCAACGACGCGGACAACGTCCACGTCCAGCTTGAAACGCTCAAGGCCGCAGACGCTGCCTGAGCTTTTTCCGCTTATCACCCACGCCACTCCACGAGGCTCATCATGACCATCGAAACCACCGCAAGCGGCCTGCAATACGAAGATGTCGTCGTCGGCGACGGCGCTGAAGCCACGGCCGGCAAATACGTCACCGTGCACTACACCGGCTGGCTCTACGAAAACGGCCAGGCCGGCAAGAAGTTCGACTCCAGCAAGGACCGTAACGACCCCTTCGCCTTCCACCTGGGCGGCGGCATGGTCATCAAGGGCTGGGACGAAGGCGTGCAAGGCATGAAGGTTGGCGGCACGCGCAAGCTGATCATCCCGGCGGCCCTGGGCTACGGCGCACGCGGCGCAGGCGGCGTGATCCCCCCGAACGCAACGTTGCTTTTCGAGGTCGATCTGCTGGAAGTCTGATCCTGCGCTAGAATCCGCCCCGGCTTGCGATGCGCCACACGGTGCATCGCAGCCGCCTCCCCTGGCGGGGTGGCAGAGTGGTCAATGCTGCGGCTTGCAAAGCCGTATACGACGGTTCAATTCCGATCCCCCGCCTCCAGTTTTCCGGCTGCGCATGCCTCACCGTTGCGGCCGCGCCATAGTCAAACGTCTCCCGAGCCTCGCAACGCCCTGTTTCCGGGCCGTCGTCCGTCCACCTGCGTGACCGCTCGTAACGATTGCTCTATGCTTGCGACATGGCCGTCACCCGAGAGGATCTCGAACAGAACCGGTTGCGCGCCGCCCTGGGTGATTCGCCCGTCGCGTCGTCGTTGCTGACCGAGGCTGCGCTGGAAGCGTCGCTTGCATCGACGCTCGCGCGGTTGTCGGCTGCGCACGGCGAATGCCAGGACGCTTGGGTGTTCGGCTACGGCTCGCTCATCTGGAACCCGATGATCTTCCACACCGAGGCCACCCGCGCCACGGTGCACGGCTATCACCGCGGCTTCTATCTCTATTCCCGCATCAACCGCGGTACCTGGGACAACCCCGGCCTCGTGCTCGGCTTGGACCGCGGCGGCAGTTGCCGAGGCGTAGCCTTCCGCGTTCCGCGCGACCATGCGGAGCATGAATTCCGCGTGCTCTGGCGCCGCGAAATGCTGACCGGCGCGTACCTCCCCCGCTGGCTGCCCACCGAAATCAATGGCCGACGCGTCATGGCGCTGGCTTTTGTCATGAACCGCGCGCACGAGGCCTATGCCGGCCGCCTGCCCGACGAACGCGTGGTCGGTTGCCTGCGCGAGGCGGTCGGGCTGTACGGCCCGGCACGCGAATACCTGCAGCGCACGTTGATCGGCCTGGCCAGCAATGGGCTGCGCGATCCGTACCTGGACCGCCTGTGGTCGCGCCTGCAGGCCACCGATGCGGCAAACGCCCCCTCTGTGACAACGGACGCAACGGACACCGCGCCGCTGCCCGATCCCTATCTCAGCGCCTGAACCCGCCCGCCATGCTTATCGCCCCGCATCCCGCGCTCAACCAGCTCATCGGCGTCATGCTGGGGATGGCACTGGCCGTGGGCGACATGGCCAATGCGTGGCAGGAGCAGCATCTGCCGATCCTGCATGTCGCAGCCAACGCCAGCGCCAAAGTGGCGCCCGGCGCGGCACGCCCGGCCGACGCCCGCCCCGTCCGCCACAGCGACCCCGCTACGCGTGACCGCGACCTGATCCTCGCCGCGCAGGCCGGCAACACCATGGCCATCCAGTCGTTGCTGGCCGAAGGCGCCAGCCTCAAGGCGCGTGATGCCGACGGCCGCACCGCGCTCATCGTCGCCGTCATGGCGCACATGGGTGCGGCGGCCCGCTTGCTCATCCAGGCCGGCGCCGACGTCAACCTGCAGGACAACACGCAGAACAGCGCCTTCCTGCTCGCTGCCATCCAGGGCGACGCGGAAACGGTACGCCTGGCCCTCTCGCACGGCGCCAATCTGCGCGCCACCAACGCTGACGGCGACACCGCGCTCATCCCGGCCGCACGCCGTGGCTACGTCGAAGTCGTCAACGAACTCGTGAAGGCCGGCGTACCGCCCGATGCCACCAACAACCTGGGCCTGACCGCGCTGATTGAAGCCGTGGCCCTGGGCGACGGCAGCGACAAATACGAGAAAACCGTGCAACTGCTGCTCGACGGCGGAGCCGACCCCAACCTGGCCGACCGCGGTGGCGTCACGCCGATGCGGCATGCGCGTCAGCGTGGTTTCCACGGGATCGGCGCGCTGCTCTTCAAGGCGCGCGGACATTGAAAAGGGGCCACGAGGCCCCTTTCTCTTGATGCTCCCGGTTGCTCTCTTTAGGCTGCTGCCGGTTTCTCGGCCGCTTCATTCCTTGCGTTTTCCTGCTCCTGCAGCGTGCGCCACATCACCTTGCCCGTGCCGGACTTGGGCAGCGCATCCACAAACTCCACCACGCGCGGGTACTTGTAGGCGGCCATGTTGTCGCGCGCCCAGTTGATGATGTCGTCTTCAGTGGTCTTGCCCTTGGCGTGGGCCTTGAGCACCACCACCGCCTTGACCGACTCGCCGCGATACGCATCGCGCGTGCCGATGATGCAGGCCTCCTGCACGTCGGGATGCTTGTACAGCAGGCTTTCCACCTCGGCCGGCCAGACCTTGAAGCCTGACGCATTGATCATGCGTTTCAGGCGATCGGTGAGGAAGAAGTAGCCGTCTTCGTCCATCCTGCCGAGGTCGCCCGTGCGGAAGAAGCGCTTGCCTTCGAACTCGATGAAGACTTCGGCACTGGCCTGCGGCTTGCCCCAGTAACCCAGGAAGACTTGCGGGCCGCTGACGATGATTTCACCCACCTCGCCAATCGGCAGCTCCTGCAGCGTCTGCGGATCGACGATGCGGGCGTCGGTGTTGAATACGGGAATGCCCAGGCACTGCTGCTTGGCCCGATCCGCCGGGTTGCTGTGCGTAGGCGCGATCGTTTCCGACAGGCCGTAGCCTTCCTGGTACGCGAGGTTGAAATCCTTCAGCAGCCGCTCGGCCACAGCCTGCGGCATCGCCGCGCCGCCGCCGCCGATGTAGGCCAGGCTCGACAGGTCGAATTCCGCCAGCTGCGGGCTCGCCAGGAAGTCGATCACCATGGTCGGAATGTTCGTCCAATGCGTGATTTTGTAGCGCGAGATCAGCCGCCCTGCCACCTCGCGATCCCAGCGCGGCAGCATCACGACCGTGGAGCCCATGTAGATCGGTGCGTTCATGCCGTACTGCATGCCGGTCACATGGAACAGCGGAATGATCGACAGACTCACGCCTTCCTTGGTCGAACTCGACCACATCGAACCACCGACGATGTTGTGCATGACCGTGCGATGCGGGTGCATGCAGCCCTTCGGGAAACCCGTCGTGCCCGACGTGTATGGCATCACTGCCAGGTCGTCCGGTCCGGCGGTATGCGGGCCGGGCACGAGGCGCTGCGCGAGCGCATCGTTCCATGCAACGGCACCGGGCTGCGCCGGATGCTGCGCGGTGATCCACGCGGGGGGTGCATCTTCGGGATATTCGTACTGGGCCGGCAGCGCATCGGCGTACGACGTGACCAGCAGGTGCTGGGTGCGTTGCGCCTCCGGCAGCTCGGCGTTGGCCGTGGTCACGTTGACGGCCAGATCTGCGCTGCAGATGACCGTGGCTGCGCCCGCATCGGTGATGTAGTGCTTGAATTCTTCCGGCCGGTTCATCGGGTTGACCGGCACAACCACGGCGTCGGCACGCAGGATGCCGTAATACGCGGCCATGAACTGCGGACAGTTCTGCATGTACAGCAGCACGCGGTCGCCCTTCTGCACCCCCGCCACCTGCTGCAGCCAGCCCGCCACGGCCACCGCATCGTCGTGCAACTCAAGGAAGGTGGTGTGGCGACCGTAGAAGATGATCGCGTCCTTGTCTGGATAGCGTCGGGCAGACACTTCCAGGTTGTACCAAAGGCTCGTTTGCGGCGAGCTGATGTTGTGCGGCAAACGTCGGGGCCAGAACTGGAAGTGCGATCGTGTCATGCCATGTCTCCGTGAATCTGTGTGTTGTTTTTACCGGATGGTATCCGAACGATCGTTCTATTTTCAACCATTGCTCTGACATACGTTATTGCGGCGGACAGGCGACCGGGGGACGCGCTCGAAACGGCCCGCCCCACCCCCAAGTAAAATGCACGATACCTCTCGCCGGTGTATGGACCGGCGCCATTGCCCCTCAGGAGAATCCCGACGATGAGTGACATCACCTCGCAGAATTTCGCGCAGGAAGTGATCGAAACCTCTCGCCAAATCCCAGTGCTAGTGGATTTTTGGGCGCCATGGTGCGGTCCGTGCCGCACATTGGGCCCGATGCTGGAAAAGCTGGAAGCCGAGTACGCCGGCAAGTGGAAGCTCGCCAAGGTCAACTCGGACGAAAACCCGGAGCTTTCCGCCCAGTTCCACGTGCGCAGCATCCCGTATGTGGTGGCATTCGTGGATGGGAAGCCCGTTGACCAGTTCGTCGGCGTCTTGCCCGAAGCGCAATTGCGCGCATTCCTGGACCGCGTTATTCCGCAACCCGCAGAAATCGCCTACCGCGAAGGGCTGGCCGCAATCCAGGCCGGCGAAACCGCCCACGCGCGCGAAGCGTTTCAGAACGCGCTGGCATTCGACCCGGGCTTCGATGCTGCCCGCTTTGAGCTGGTGAACCTGTTGCTGGACAGCGGCGACGCGCATGCCGCACAGGACGAATTTGCATTGCTTTCGCCCAAGGCGCCGCAAGACGAGCGCTATGCCCCGCTGGAAACACGGCTGAAGGCCACTGAGCGGGCCGACACGCTGCCCGATGCCGGCGCCCTGCGCACGGTCGTGGAAGCGGAGCCCGGCAATCTGCAGGCGCGGCTCGATCTGGCGCAACAGTACATCGCCGGCCAGGATTACGAAGCGGCTCTGGAGCAATTGCTCGCCATCGTTGAGCGGGATCGCACATTCCGTGACGACGTCGCCCGCAAGACGATGGTTTCGGTATTCGACATGATGCGCGACGCGCCGCAAGCGGTCTCGCACTGGCGCCGGCAACTGGCGTCCAAACTGAATTGAGGAGCCGCCATGCGACTGATCTACGTAGCCGATCCGATGTGTTCGTGGTGCTACGGCTTCGGCCCGCAGTTGGCTGACCTGCGCAAGCGGCTGGCCGACACCCTTGGCGCGCCGGTGCCCGTGACGCTCATCACCGGCGGCCTGCGTCCCGGCCAGCGCGAACCGATGGCCGCAGACAAGCGCGACGAAATCCTGCACCACTGGCATGCCGTGGCCGAACGCAGCGGCATGCCGTTCGACCAGTCGCCCGAGGTGGCCATGCGCCGTGACGGCTTCGTCTACGACACCGAACCCGCCTGCCGCGCCGTCGTCATGGCGCGCGAGCACTGGGCAGAAGACGACGAACGCGTGCTCACCGTCTTCCATGCCATCCAGCACGCTTTCTACGCCGAAGGCCGCGACACCACGCAAGCCAACGTGCTGCGCGACATTGCACTCGCCAATGGCGTTGAGGCGGCACACTTCGATGCCGTGTTCGACACGGACGCGTTGCGCGATGAAACGCGCGAAGACTTCCGCCTGTCGCGCCGCTGGGGCATCAGCGGCTTTCCCAGCCTGCTGGCCGAACAGGGCGGCACGCTGTATCAGATTGGGCGTGGCTATGCGCCGTCGGTGGCGCTGTACACGCGGGCGGTAGAAGTGCTGCAGCAGCATCCCGCGGCGGACGCCGGCTAACACGTTTGCCCGACGTCAAACTGTGGCGAGGTGGCCGTCGCTTAAGCTGACCGCCTTGCCCATCCAATTCCTCACCTGCCATGCCCGTGATCGAATGGTCTGAGGCGCTCCAACTCGGAGACGCCGCTACCGACGCCAACCACGCCGAATTCTGCGCGCTGCTCAATGCCATTGCCGACGCTTCGGACGCTGAATTCATCCCCGCACTCGACGCCTTCATCGACCACACCGAGCACCATTTCGGTGAGGAAAACGCGTGGATGGACGCCGCGGATTTCCCCCCGCGTCACTGTCACCGCGGCGAGCACGACAACGTGCTGGCGCTGTGCCGCGAAGTGCGCAAGCGCGCCGCTGCGGGCGAAATGGAATTGGGCCGCCAGCTGGTGGCGGAATTGCCCGCCTGGTTTGCCCAGCATGTCGACGTGATGGACCGCATGATGACGACGTATCTGGCGCAAATGGGCAATTCGGTGCGCAACATCGAGCACGTCGGCTGAACGCAGGTTGTCGACCGGCGGTCTGCTGCCTAGAGTCAAAGTGGCCCTGCCCGCTGGCCTTCGATGCGCGGGCGTCCACTCCACGCTGGGAGCGCCCATGAAGATCGTCAACGAAGCCTCGTTTCAATCCGATGTGATCGACGCCTCGCAACGCAACCCGGTGGTGGTGTGCTTTGCCGCAGAGTGGAGCCACCCGAGCCAATCCGCCGTGGCAAGCCTCGAACAGATGGAATCAAGCTACGCCGGGCGCGCCACATTCGTCACCATGGATTTCGACGAGAACCAGCACACCGCTGATCGATACGGCGTGTCGGTCATGCCCGGTTTTGTGGTCTTTTCCGGTAGCCAACCGCGCGACGGGTGGTCGGGCGTGTACGCCGACACCATCCGCGAGAAGCTGGATCAGGTGATCCCGCGATAAAGCAGCACGCACGCCGTCAAACCCCGGCGATCGCACGCAGCGCCGTTGACGCGGCCACCATCCCGAACACCGCCGTCACGCATACGGACGAACCAAAGCCCGCGCATGCCAGGCCTTGCGGCCCCTGCGCAGGCTGCGGAGCGGGCGGCGCGTTCACCACGGCAATATCCCCAGCCGCTGCAAGATCGTCGATGCCGGCGTGGCTGGACTCGACCGGCAACTCGACGGCGCACGCCTGTTGCTCGGGTTCGGGGTAGCGCAACGGCTCATCCGAGAAGACCGCATCAATACCGAAGCGCGACTTCGGGTTTTTCGGAAAGCCATGCTGGCGGCGCAGGTTGCCGCGCACCTTGGCGAGCAGCGGATCTTGAATCGTGCGCGAGAGGTCTGTCACGCGAATGCGTGTCGGGTCCAGTTGCCCGCCTGCGGCGCCACACGTCACCACGCGTTTGCCCGTGCGTTTGCAGAACGCGATGATGGCCGTCTTCACCTTCACCGCATCGATCGCGTCGATCACGTAATCGAACGGGTGGCCGAGCAATGCCTCGACGTTCTCGATCGTCACGAAATCATCAATGCGGCTGATCTCGGCGCGCGGATTGATCTGCAGGATGCGCTCGGCCATGGCGTCGACCTTGGCCATGCCATACGCGTCGCCCAGCGCGTGGATCTGTCGGTTGGTATTGGACACCGCGATGTGATCGAGGTCGATCAGCGTGAACTTGCCAACACCGCAGCGCGCCACCGCCTCGGCCACCCAAGACCCCACACCGCCGATGCCGATCACGCACACGTGCGCCGCCGCAAAACGCTCAAGCGCTTGCGGACCGTACAAACGGGCAACACCGCCAAACCGGCGTGCATATTCATCATCGAGGATGGGTGGGTGCGCAGGCGCGCTGATTGCTACTTGGCTCATGACACAATTGAATCGTGGTTGCGCCGAACTATATATCAACGTGCGCGGTCGCATTTTTGTGCCAATACCAACAAAAAGACGATGCGTACATCCGGCAAACTCGCCCTCGGACTGGTCATCACACCCGTCGTCATCGTGGCAGCGGCGGTCATCTTTGTGCTGACGTTCGACTGGAACCGCGCCAGGCCCTATCTGAATGATCGCGTCTCGCAAGCCATCGGGCGCCCCTTCGCCATCAATGGCGACCTGATGCTTACGTGGAAGAAGCCCGAAGGCGAATCCGGCTGGCGTGCGTATGTACCCTGGCCGCGATTGATTGCCAACGACATCACCGTCGGAAACCCGGATTGGGCCAAGCAGCCGAACGTGGCCACCATCCATCAACTCACGTTTGTGCTGGAGGCGCTGCCGCTGCTGGCACACCGCATCGTCGTCCCGAGCGTGACACTGGACACGCCGGCCATCGCGCTCGAACGCGACAAGCAAAACCGCAACAACTGGACGTTCGATCTGACGGGCGGCGAAGGCGACAACAAGAAGCCGTCGGACTGGAAACTGGACCTGCGCGAGATCGCATTCAGCAAGGGCTCGCTGGCCCTGGACGACGACGTCAAGCGCATTCACCTGACTGCGACCATCGACACCGTCGACAACCAGACGTTGTACACCGCCGCCAACGGCACGGCCATCAAGAGCGAGGACCGGCCCGCCAAGGTGCCGGCAGCGTCTGGCGCGGCAGCATCCGGTACCACGGCACAGACGCCGACCGCGCCGGATCCGCAGCAGCCTTATGGCATTGCGTGGACGGTCAAGGGCACCTACAACAACGCCGCCATCGCGGGCAGCGGCAAGGCGGGTGGCGTGCTCCGCCTGCAGGATGCGCAACGGCCCTACCCGCTGCAGGCCGATGTGACGGTCGGCAAGACACGCATTGACCTGGCCGGCACGCTCACCAACCCCGCCAGCCTGACGGCGATCGACTTACGCCTGCACCTATCGGGCGCGAGCATGGCGCAGTTGTATCCGCTGACCGGCGTGGTGCTGCCGGATACGCCGCCCTTTGACACACGTGGCCGGCTGATCGGTGAACTGCGCAAGCAAGGATCGACGTGGCGCTATGAGAAATTCACGGGCCGCGTGGGGGGTTCCGATCTGGGCGGCACGCTCACCTTTGCGATGCGCCAGCCCCGTCCGCAATTGACGGGCGAACTCGTTTCGCATCAATTGCTGTTCGCTGACCTCGCGCCGATCATTGGCGCCGACTCCAACGCCAGTAAGGCCAAGCGCGCCGACCCGAGCGCCGACCCCGGTGACAGCAAAACCGTGCGCCAGCCGCCCGACAAGGTCTTGCCAGTCGAGCCCTTCCGCACCGATCGCTGGAATGCCATCGATGCCGACGTGAAGTTCACCGGCGAGCGCATCGTCCACACCTCAGATCTGCCGATCAACCACCTCGTTACGCACGTCAAGCTGCAGGACGCGGTGCTTACGCTCGACCCGCTCAACTTCGGCATTGCGGGCGGCACGCTTTCCTCCAACATCCAGCTCGACGGACACGTCACGCCGATGCAGGCCCGCGCAGCGCTGGCAGCGCGGCACTTCAAGATCAAGCAATTGTTCCCGAAGATCGAATCGGTGCGCGCCAGCGTGGGCGAGATCAACGGTGACGCGCGACTCTCAGCCACGGGCAACTCGGTGGCGGCGCTGCTCGGCTCATCCAACGGCGAGGTGAAGATCCTGGTGGAGCAAGGCACCATCAGCAAGTTCATCCTGGAAGCCATGGGGCTGAACGTGGGCAACGTGATCCTTACCAAGCTCTTTGGCGACAAGCAGGTCACCATCAATTGCGCGGCCGGCGACTTCGCCGTGAGCAATGGCCTGGCGCACGCGCGCACGTTTGTGGTGGATACGCAGGATGCCGTCATCGACGTGACCGGCGCGACGAGCTTCAAGCAGGAGGCGCTGGACTTCACCATCCACCCGGATTCAAAGGGGCTGCGCGTGTTTTCGCTGCGCACGCCGTTGTACGTGAAAGGCACATACAAGCATCCGGATGTGTCGGTCAACCCGGCCGTCGTTGCGCTACGGGCGGGCGGCGCCGTGGCATTGGCGTTGACGGCGCCAGTGGCGGCAGTATTGCCGGTGCTCGAACTCAAGCCTGCACCCGAAAGCGCCTGCGGCAAGCTACTCGCCGATGTGCGCCAACGCCCGAGCGCGCCGCCGCCGGGCAAGACATATCACAGCAAGAACCCGGGCCGCACGCCGGAAGGCGATTTGAAGTCGACGCGGCCCGCCCCAGGCAAGACCGCTGCGCCCCAGCCCCCCGCAGCACCCACTTCGCGTGACCCGCTTACGACCGGCGGCTAATCCGCCGCCGGCACCATCGCCGCTACTTCGCTGAACGCCGCTTTGCGATGGCTTCCGCCGTCACCGCCGGCGTGGCCGGATCGCCAAACTGGCGCGTGACGTAGTTTGTGAGCGCGGCGAGTTGTTCGTTGGACAATTGAAGTCCGAAGGCCGGCATGCCGATGTGCTTGTCGCCCGCCTTGCGTTCAATGCCGAACAACATCACCTGCACGAGGTTGGTTGTGTCCCGCGTGCCGACCGTGGAGTTGTGCAGCAACGGCGGGTAATAGCCATCGGGCGTGCCGCGTCCATCAGCTTGGTGACACGTGGCGCAATTGCCAAGGTACAGACGCGCGGCGTCAATCGTGGTTTCGATGGGCTTGCCGCGCAGGGCGGTCACATCGGTGGCGGGCTTGCCCCAATCTTGTCGTGCGCGTTCAAGGTTATTGCTTACGGCTGGCACGGTGCGCAGGTATTCGGCGATGGACTGGACGTCTTGCATCGTCATCCGCGAAAAGCTGTGCTGCACAGCTTCGCCCATCGGCCCCGCGGCTTGCGCCACGCCGGGCACGCTGCCGGTTCGCAGGTATTGCACGAGCTGCTCGGGCTTCCACGCGCCGATGCCGCTTGTGGGGTCCGACGTGATGTTGAATGCCGTCCAGCCGGCGAGGGTTGAGCCCGCAAGATAGCCGCTGCTGCGCTCGTCCAATGCCTTCTCCTGCATGGCGAAGCCGCGCGGCGTATGGCACGTGCCGCAGTGTGCGAGGCCTTGCGTAAGGTACGCACCGCGATTCCACGTCGGGGACTTGTCACCTTTCGGGGTGTACGGCTCGCTTTTGAGGAAGACGAGGTTCCACAGCTTGAGCGGCCACCGCATGTTCAGCGGCCAGCGGATCGTGCTCGGTGGCGGATCGTTCTGCACGGCCGTCACGCCGTTGTGGAAATACGCATAGAGATCGCGCATGTCCGCATCGTTGATCTTCGCGTACGACGGATACGGCATGGCCGGATACAGGTTGTCGCCATCGTCGTCCACGCCTTTTCGCACGGCGCGCTCGAATTCTTCGTAGGTCCATTTGCCGATGCCGGTCTTCTCATCGGGCGTGATGTTGCTGCTGTAAATGGTGCCCAGCCTCGGAATCTGCATCGGCAAGCCGCCGGCAAACGGCTTGCCGCCTGGCGCCGTATGACAGGCCGCACAATCCGCCGCAATGGCGAGGTATTCGCCGCGTTTGATCTGCGCAGCGTCAGCTGGGGTGTCCTTCGCCCAGGCATTCGTCACCAGGCTGGTCAGCAACAGTAGCGAGAAAGAGGCGATCGATTTCATCTCACGCCTCCTTCTTCAGTTGGTCAGCAATGCGCAGCGCCAGCGCCGCGATGGTCAGCGTCACGTTGACGGTGCCCACGGTCGGCATGGTGGAACTGCTGCTGATGAACAGGTTCGGGTGATCAAACGTCCGGCAATCCTTGTCGACCACGGAGTCTTTCGGATCGGCACCCATGATGGTTGCGCCGGTGATGTGGTTGTTGGGCGCGAAGTCGTCGTGAAATTCGACATTGGTGCCGCCCATCACCTGCGCCGCCGTCGCGTAGACCTCTCGCGTATGGACCGCGCTGCGTTTGACGTAGTCGTCGATGTGATACGTGATCTCGGGGCGCGGAATGCCGATGGCATCCACTTCCGTCGCGCTCGGCACGATGCGGTTTTCGGGCAGCGGCAGGATCTCGTGAAAACTGTCGAACTGCACGTAGCGCGCAGCCTGGTCGCGGATGCGCGCATCCAGTTCGGCGGGCTTGATGAGCTTGCCTTCCTTGAAGATCCGCTGTGTCTCCTGCTCGATGCGCGAGATGTTCGACAAGTGCAGCTTCTTGCCAGCCTGCGTGGCGCGGAAAGGCCCGTCGCGAAAGCCGATCAGCGACGTCATTTCCTGCGGCCCGCGTCCCGGCCATAGCTTGCGGTCGGCATAGAAGCTCACGCCGGTGCCCGGGTGGTCCATGAGGTTGCGCCCCACCATGTCGGAGCTGTTGCCCACGCCCTTCGGAAAATCCTGGCTGGTCGACATCAACATCAGCTTGGGCGTTTCGATGCCGTTGGCGGCCAGCACGAACCACTTGCCTTCCACGCGGTGCTCAGCACCTTTCGAGTCTTTGTAGCGTGCGGCCACGATGCGCTTGTTGGCGCCGACTTCGAGCTTGAAGACCACGGCGTTCTCGATCAGTCGTGCGCCGGCTTGCTCAGCTTTCTCCACATGGACGATACCGTTGTACATCGCACCGATCGGACAGATCGGCATGCAGTTGTTGTTGCCGCAGCAGGTCGGGCGGCCATCATATGGGCGGCTGTTGCGCGCCACGGGTTCGGTCACCACGTGGAAGCTCGCATCGTGCGCATTGAGCGCTTCCTTGATCGTGCGTTCATTGAACGAGAGCGGAGGCGGCGCCATGGGATACGGCTGGCTGCGCGGCGAGCCAAGGTCTTCGTCGTTCGGGCCCCATACGCCCAGGGCCGCTTCGGCCAGGCCGTAATAGCGCTCCAGATCCTGGTACTGGATCGGCCAGTCGCGCGCGATACCGTACACGCTGCGCAGCTTGAAATCATTCGGCAAGAAGCGCCACGTCGACGCGGCCCAGTGCCACGTCGTGCCGCCCACCGCCCGGATGTACTGCGAGTTGAACTGATGCTCGCCCTTGAGCACGAGGTAGTTGTTGGGCGGCCCGTATTCCGGATGCGGTGCCCATGGCGTCGAGGGATACGGCGCCATGAAATCCATCTTGTCGGCCTGGTTGCGAAAGCGCTCAACGATCTCCCAGCGCGGCAGGCGCGGACCCGCTTCGAGCATCAGCACCGACTTGCCCGCGCGCGCCAGCTCGTACGCCACCAGCGCCCCGGCCACGCCGGAGCCCACCACCACGATATCGGCTTGTTGGCGAGTTTGTTCAGATTGGGCCATCAGGCTTGCCTCTCGACGGGGGGCTCGGCCCAGAAGCCGGGCTGGTTGGGGCAATACGTGCGGATGACCAGCGTGTCGGAGACCACGCTGTACATCAGCGCCTGCTCGTACGTGACGACATTGCCGTCGACCACGCCCAGATACCACGCTTCCAGAATCTGCAGCGCGGTCTTCTGCTGCGCATCGGAAAGCGAGCCCGCCGCCAATGCCTGCGCCAGTGGCCGCAATTGCGCGGCAAAGTCTGCGCTGGATTTGCCCAGCGCCGCCAGCAACCGCGTGCCGACGCCGCGATCCAGCGCCGGCCGCGCCGTCAGCGCCTGTGACAACGCCATGAACGCATCCAGCGATTCAGTCGGGGCCTGGGCGACCGCACGCAGCACCTGCGAGCCCGCCAGCCCGGCCGCAGCCAATGCCAGCGTGCCCTGCAGCCACTGGCGGCGGGTCAGGCCGGCGGCGGTGTCGGGAGAATGGGAACGGGGGGCCATTTCGACATCCTGTTGAAATTTTTGTGGGGAACATGGCAGGCGGCGCCAGCCTGACGCCCTTGACTAGCCAATATAGGCGGCGCGGGACAGATCGCCAGCCCCCCGCCCGAAGCGCAAACCGTGCCAGCCCTTGCGCGCGAGCAAAGGACAGCGGGCAGCGTTTGTCTATACTCGGCCCGTTCGCATGCTGCTTCCGCCACGCTCATGACCTCCATCGCCGATATCCGCACTGATTACGCCCGCGCTTCGCTCGACATCGCCGACGTCGACGCCAACCCCCTGCGCCAGTTCCGTCGCTGGTTCGACGAGGCCCTGAAGGCCGAGGTGGCTGAAGTCAACGCCATGACACTCGCCACGGTGGACCCGCACGGCCAGCCCGCTGCCCGCATCGTGCTGCTCAAGAACCTGGACGAACGCGGCTTCACCTTCTTCACCAACTACGCCAGCCACAAAGGCGAAGAACTGGCGGCCAACCCGCGCGCTGCGCTGCTGTTCCACTGGATCGGGCTGGAGCGGCAAGTGCGCATCCAGGGCATCGTCGAAAAAGTGAGCGACGCCGAGAGCGATGCCTATTACCACTCGCGCCCGCTGGGCTCCCGCCTGGGCGCCTGGGCGTCCGAACAGAGCAGCGAAGTGCCCGACCGCGCCACGCTCGAAGCCCGCGAAGCCGAGTACAGCCAGCGCTTTGGCGATGCCCCGCCGCGCCCGCCGCACTGGGGCGGCTACCGTTTGCTACCGGAGCGGCTTGAATTCTGGCAAGGCCGCCCATCGCGCCTGCACGACCGGCTGGAGTACCGCAAACAGGCAGATGGCAGCTGGACGATCGTCCGCCTCGCCCCTTAGCCGGACGGACATACGCGCAATACGTTATTGCGCATCGCGTCATGCCGGCACGGCGCTTGCTGCCAATGGGTTGGCCCGGCACGCGCCCGTAAGACCCGCACAGCACAATGGGAAAGTTTGTCGTAAGCTAATGTGATCCGTTCGGGCCGCAATCCGATGGCCGTCCCGAACATTTGCACATCAGGGAGGCGTCGACATGTTTTTCCAACAGGCGATTGACCGCAAACTCGAGCAGTGGATCCAGGACATCCGCGAGTCTGCCAACCTTCCTGTACGCCTGCGGTTATGGAACGGTGACCAATATGAATTGGGCCGCTTCGAGCAGCCCCGCGTCACGCTCACCGTGCGCGAAGCGAGCGCTCTGCCGCTGCTGCTGTCCCCCACGCTCAACAACCTAGGCGAAGCGTATGTCCAGGAGAAGATCGACCTGGAGGGCAAGCTGGCCGACATCATCAACGTGAGCTACAGCCTGGCTTCAGCGGCCGCTGTCAGCAGTGGCAATGCGCTGGCCCGCGTGGTGCGCCACTTCGCCCACACGAAGGAAGGTGACAAGGAATCGATCCAGTACCACTACGACGTTTCCAACGATTTCTACAAGTTGTGGCTGGACCAGAACATGGTCTACTCCTGCGCCTACTTCGAAAACGGCGATGAAACGCTCGACGAGGCGCAGCTCAAGAAGATCGACCATATCCTCACCAAGATCCGCTTGCAGCCCGGGCAAACGCTGCTCGATATCGGCTGCGGCTGGGGCGCGCTGGTGCTGCGTGCTGCACAGAAATACGGCGCGCGCTGCCTGGGCGTAACGCTGTCGCAAAACCAGTACGAGCTCGCCACCGAACGCGTGCGGGCGGCGGGCTTGCAAGACCAGATCGAAATCCGCATCCAGGATTACCGCGATCTCACGGGCCAGTTCGATCGCATTACGAGCGTCGGCATGTTCGAGCACGTCGGTCGCAAGAACCTGCCCGGGTATTTCCGCCGCATGCACGATCTGTTGGCCGACGAAGGCATCGCCATGAACCACGGCATCACGTCGTCGGACTCGGCCGGCGGTGAAAGCTCGATGGGCGGCGGCGATTTCATCGATCGCTACGTCTTTCCGCAAGGTGAACTGCCGCACATCTCGCTGGCATTGAGCGCCGCGCAGGATGGCGGCCTGGAAGCGCTTGACGTTGAAAGCCTGCGCCGCCACTATGCGCGCACGCTCGAGCACTGGGCCGAGCGGTTCGAGACCAACGGCGAGACCATCCGCGCAATGGTGGGCGAGAAAAAATACCGTATCTGGCGCGTCTACCTGGCCGGCTGCGCACACGCCTTCGACGCCGACGAAATCTCGATCTTCCAGACCGTGCTGCAGAAGGCCGGCAAGTCGGCGACGTCGATCCCGTGGTCGCGCCGCTATATCTACGCGTAACCAGTTGACCGCCAGTTCGCCCATCGACGATCTGTTCGGCGCGCCGCCCGTACCCAGCGACAGCGCGGCCGCCGAACCAGACAAGTCCGCTCAGAAAACCAAACGTTCCCCCACCCGCCAGGGCGTTCTGCCAGCCGCGGTCGCACCCGAAGTGGCCGAACTCGCGCAACGCTTGCCGCGCGGCCTGCGCATTGGCACTTCGTCGTGGTCGTATCCGGGGTGGGACGGGCTGGTGTATGCGGGCGAATATTCCGAATCCATGCTCGCGCGCAAGGGCTTGGCGGCTTATGCCCAGCACCCGCTGCTGCGCACGGTCAGCATCGATCGCGGTTTCTATTCGCCGATCCCCTTGGCGGACTACGTCGCTTACGCGGCCAGCGTGCCGGAAGATTTCCGCTTTGCGGTCAAGGCCACCTCTGCCGTATGCGACGCGTGGATTCGGGAATCGGATGGACGCGGGCGCATGGCCAATCCCGCCTTCCTGAATGCTGAATTTGCGATCCGCGATTTTGTCGAGCCGGCCTCCCGCGGGCTCGGGACGCGATGCGGGCCGCTGGTGTTTCAGCTTTCGCCGCTGGGCGCGCTGGCCGAAGATGCGGCCGGTTTTGTGGAACGGCTTGAGACGTTCCTGGCCGCGTTGCCGCCGCTCGATCCGCAACTCAATCCCGATGCCGTCTACGCGGTGGAATTGCGCGACGCCACGCTGCTCACGCCACGCTTGATCAAGATGCTGCGCGCAGCAGGCGTGCGTTATTGCGTCGGCCTGCATGAGCGGATGCCGGCTGTGGACCGGCAAGCCGCTGCCGTTGCACTGCTGGACGAAGGCGCGGGCGGCCCGTTGGTGGTGCGCTGGAACCTGAACAGCCGCTATCGCTACGCGCAAGCCGAAGCGGCGTACAAACCGTTCAACAAGCTCGTCGATGAAGACCCGTTCTCGCGCGAGACGTTGGCCGACATGGCGGTCGCCGCGCTGGCGGCCGGGCGCAAGGTGACGATCCTGGTCAGCAATAAGGCGGAAGGGTCGTCCCCGTTGTCGTGTATCAAGCTGGCCGAGGCCATCGCCGCGCGCCTGCCGGCAGACGCAGCGTAGCCTCGGCGCCCTCTCCTAGCCCTGCAAGCGGTGCGCGAACTGCTTGCGGAACTTCGCCACCTTGGGCGAGATCACGAACGCGCAATAGCCCTGGGCCGGGTGGTCGCGGAAGTAGTTCTGGTGCTCGTCTTCCGCGCGCCAGAAGGTCACCTTGCCGTCAGCGGCATCCACCAACTCCGTCACGATGGGCGCGCTGAGTTCGGCAATGACCGTGCGCGCCGTCGCCAATTGCTCGGGCGTTTGCGCAAAGATAGCCGAACGGTATTGCGGGCCGACATCGTTGCCCTGGCGATCTACGGTGGTCGGATCGTGAATGGCGAAGAAGATGTCGAGAATCTCGCGATACGGAATCACAGCCGGGTCGAACTTCACGGCCACCACCTCAGCGTGGCCGGTGTTGCCGTTGCATACGGCACGGTAACTTGGGCGATCGACATGGCCGCCGGCATAGCCGGACACCACGCTTTGCACGCCTTGCACCTGCTGGAACACGGCCTCCAGGCACCAGAAACAGCCTCCGCCCAGAACGGCGGTCTCAAGGGCGCGTTGTTCAGTCATTCGGATTCTCCTGCGTTTGATTGGGCTGCCATTGGTCGGCCGAAAGCACGAATCCTGACACAGGCACCGCCATGTGGCCGCAGAATCACGCAAAGCCCTACCCCGGCGCGGCCTATCGAGCGTCCGTTACAATTGAGCATTACTTTCGGTAGTTTTCATGGATCAACACGGAGCCATTCCCATGGATACGCGCGCCCCGGAATCTTTCGCGCGCGAAGTGTCGGCACATCGACGCCCACATGGCCACGCCACCCCGCCCGATTTTGACGCCGCGCACTTCCGGCATGCACTGTCCCAGTTTGCCACTGGCGTGACGGTAGTCACCACGCGCTCGGAAGGTCGACCAGGTACGCCGGCGTTTGTCGGCGTAACGGCCAGCTCGTTCAATTCGGTGTCGCTCGACCCGCCGCTGGTGCTGTGGAGCCTGGGCACGCAGGCGAATTCATTTCCGCTGTTCCACGCCGGCTCGCACTACGTCATCAATATCCTGGCAGCTGAGCAGCTGGACCTGTGCAAGCGCTTCGCCACACTCAAGGGCGACCGCTTTGCCAACATCGATTACCGCCTCAGCCCGACCGGCCTGCCGATCCTCGCGCAATCACTGGCATGGTTCGAGTGCCATAACCGCAGCCGATATGACGAAGGCGACCACGTCATCTTCGTGGGTGAAGTCGAGCGCTGCGGCGTGATCGACGCGGATGGCGCACCGCTGGTGTTCCATCGCGGCGCGTTTTCGTCTCTCACACGCATCGGCGACTGACACGCCACCACATCACGTGGAAGTGGCTGCCTTGGGCGGCGCTTCCGCGTCGATGCCCCAATCCCCGAATTCATACCAGTCGTCGCCGAGCAGTTCAGCAGGGTGCTGCGTGCGGCCCGAGCCGTTGCCGCAGCCCAGGGCGTCGGTGGAGCAATACTTATCGCAGCCCCAGCAGATGCGCTCGGGGTGCACAGGATGCAGCGGAAACTTCTTGGCCATGGCCCGCTCCGGTCAACAACACAGGGGCCACTATCTGCGCATGCTTGCAGTAGGGGATTGATTCTCGTCAGAAAGTCCAGCGCTACCTTCTACTTTGTCTTCCCGCGCTTGCCCACCCCTCCGCCTTCCAGCGGGCGCACGCCCCGCGCTTCCATCAGCAGCGCCAGGCCGCCATCGCGGTCCTTGATCGTACGCAGGACGATATTCGAACGGATATCCATCACACCGGGTGTCTTGTACAGCCGCTCAATGATGAACTCCGAGTAATGCTGCAGATTCGGCGCCTGCACGCGCAGGATGTAGTTGCAGTCCCCGGTGATGATGTAGGCGGCAACGATCTCGGGCCAACTCTGCACGGCCGCCATGAAGGTCTCGTGCCAGCCCGTCACGTCCTGGCGCATCGACACCTGCACGATGGCTTCGAGTTCCAGCCCGAGTGCCGCGCGCCCCAGCTGCGCCCGATAGCCGGTGATGGCACCGCCCTCTTCGAGCATCCGCACACGCCGCAGGCAAGCGGACGGCGACAGCGCCACGTGCTCGGCCAGGTCCTGGTTGCTGATGCGGCCGTCTTCCTGCAATACCTGCAGAATGCGCAGATCGGTGGTATCGAGTTGCATCTGTCGTCGTTCTTTGCGTGATTTCTTTGATACGTTGAATTTTATGCTAATTCATCAAGATAGCGCGCACGATTATGCACACCCATTGCGCGTGGTTTTCCCTATCATTTCGGCACGGATTCAACGAATTTTCCGCCCTGGAGCCGCCTTGGAACGCACTTTGTGGGACATCAGCCCCGCCCTTTCGCCCGCCACGCCCACTTGGCCGGGCGACACGCCGTTTTCGCAGGAAATTGCGTGGAAGTTGGAAGGCGACTGCCCGGTCAACGTCGGGCGCATCACGCTCTCGCCGCACACTGGCGCGCATGCCGATGCGCCGCTCCACTACCGCGCCGACGGAGCTGCCATCGGGCAAGTGCCGCTGGATGCGTACCTTGGCCCGTGCCGCGTCATCCACTGTGTGGGTGTGGCGCGCGTTGAACCGCAACACGTGCGTGAAGCGCTGACCGACACGCCGCCGCGCGTGCTGCTACGCACGTATGCACACATGCCGCAGACCACGTGGGACGACAACTTTGCTGCGGTCGCGCCCGAAACCATCGCGCTTCTCGCTGCTCACGGTGTCAAGCTCATCGGCGTCGACACCGCCTCGCTCGACCCGCAAACCTCCAAGACCATGGACGCGCACCACGCCGTCGGCAAACACGGCCTCGCCATCCTCGAAGGGCTGGTGCTCGACGACGTGCCTGCCGGCGATTACGAACTGATCGCCCTGCCGCTCAAGTTCGCCACGCTTGATGCAAGCCCGGTGCGCGCCGTGCTCCGCAGCCTGGCCTGATCGATACAACGACAGAACCCCAACCGCTTTTTCGCCCCCGCATTCACATGACAATCACCCGCAACTCCTGCCTCGAACGCGACGCGGCCGATCCGATCGGCTCGCTGCGCGACGCCTTTGCGCTGCCCGACGGCGTGATCTATCTGGACGGCAACTCGCTCGGCGCACGCCCGAAAGCTGCCCTTGCCCGCGCGCAGGAAGTCGTCGCCAACGAATGGGGCGACGGGCTGATCCGCAGTTGGAACCAGGCCGGCTGGTTTGAGCTGCCGCGACGCCTCGGCAACAAACTGGCGCCGCTGATTGGCGCGCGCGAAGATGAAGTCGTCGTCACGGACACCACGTCGATCAACCTGTTCAAGGTGCTGGCCGCGGCGATTCGCGTGCAGCGCGAAGACGCGCCAAACCGCAAGATCATCGTTTCGGAAACGCACAACTTCCCGACCGACCTGTACATCGCTGAAGGACTGGCCGATCTGCTGCGCGACGGCTACAAGCTGCGCCTGATCGATTCGCCGGAAGAGCTGGAAGGCGCGCTGGGTGATGACGTCGCCGTGACCATGCTGACGCACGTCAACTACAAGAGCGGGCACATGTATGACATGGCCGCCGTCTCCGCGCTGGCCCACAAGCACGGCGCCCTCGCCATCTGGGATCTCGCGCATTCGGCCGGCGCGGTACCCGTGGACCTGCACGCAGGCGGCGCGGATTACGCCATCGGCTGCACCTACAAGTATCTGAACGGCGGCCCAGGCTCGCCAGCCTTCGTGTGGGTGGCACCGGCGCTGCGCGAACGCTTCTGGCAGCCGCTGTCGGGCTGGTGGGGCCATGCGCGCCCCTTCGCGATGGAGTCGCGCTATGCCGCCGATGCAGGCATTGGCCGCTTCCTTTGCGGCACGCAGCCAATCACGTCGATGGCGATGGTGGAATGCGGGCTCGACATCTTCGCGCAAACGTCGATGGCCGAACTGCGTGCCAAATCCCTTGCACTGACCGATCTATTCATCACGCTGGTGGAAACGCGCTGCGCGGGCTTCCCGCTCACGCTCGTCACGCCGCGTGACCATGCCATCCGCGGCAGTCACGTCAGCTACGAGCACCCCAACGGCTATGCCGTGGTGCAGGCACTGATCGCACGAGGCGTGATCGGCGACTACCGCGAGCCGCGCATCATGCGTTTTGGTTTCACGCCGCTGTACACGAGCTTTGCCGATGTGTGGGATGCCGTGGAGGTGTTGCGCGATGTGCTGGAGACCGGCGCATGGCAGTCGGCCCAATTCAACGAACGTACGCTGGTGACCTGAGATGTCGAACCCGAATCAACCCGCAGCATCGGGCTGCCCCATGCATGCCGCCCAGAACGAAGGCTGGCACGACGCACAGCTCGATTTCTCGAAATCGATGAGCTATGGCGACTACCTCGCGCTCGACCAGATCCTGAACGCGCAACACCCGCGCTCACCAGATCACAACGAGATGCTCTTCATCGTCCAGCATCAGACCACCGAGCTGTGGATGAAGCTGATGCTGCACGAGTTGCGTGCCGCACGGGATTGCGTGCGCAACGACAACCTGCCGCCCGCATTCAAGATGCTGGCACGCGTGTCGCGCATCATGGATCAGCTGGTGCAGGCGTGGAACGTGCTCGCCACGATGACGCCACCGGAGTACTCGGCCATGCGTCCGCACCTGGGGCAATCGTCGGGCTTCCAGTCGTATCAGTACCGCGAGATCGAGTTCATTCTCGGCAACAAGAACGCGGCGATGCTCAAGCCACATGCGCACCGCACCGAGCATTACGAACAGGTCAAAGCTGCATTGGAAACGCCGTCGCTGTATGACGAAGCCGTGCGTTACATGGCGCGTCACGGCTTTGCATTCGACGCGGATTGCGTCGAGCGTGACTGGTCGCGCCCGGTGACTTACAACGCCTCGGTCGAAGCAGCATGGCTGGAGGTCTATCGCGACCCGACACACCATTGGGAGCTGTACGAACTGGCTGAGAAATTCGTCGATCTGGAAGACGCGTTCCGGCAATGGCGCTTCCGGCATGTGACGACGGTGGAGCGCGTGATTGGCTTCAAGCGCGGCACGGGCGGCACCGAGGGCGTCGGTTACCTACGAAAGATGCTGGATGTCGTGTTGTTTCCGGAGCTTTGGAAGCTGCGCACCGACCTTTGATCGACGCAGCTCAGGCTGGCTCGGCCACTTGGCCGAGCCGCGCCGCAAACTCACGTAGCGCGGGAGCCAGTTCGTCTCGAATGCGCTCTGCGTCGGCCGCCGTGTAAGGCGCGCTGCAGCTCACCACGTAAGGCTCGCGCTGGCTCGGCGCGAAGAACGCCACCGCGCACGCGTGGATGGCGGGATGCCAGTCGCGCAAGGATACGGCGTAGCCATTGCGTATGCCGGCTTTCACTGCGTCATCTGCTGCGGCCCCTTCTGCCGCCCACTGCGCCGGCTGCTGCGTGCGCAACGCTTCGTACAAGCGCTCGCGCCGCGCTGCGGGCAACGAAGCCAGATACGCCCGTCCCATCGAACTCGACAGCAGCGACAGCCGCGAGCCCACGCCCAGCCCCGACGACCCGCTCATCGACGGGCTGTCGTGGCGGATCGTCTCCAGATACACCATGTCCAGGCGATCGCGCTTGCCCAGCGAGATCGATACGCCAAAGCGCTGCGCAAATGCGCTCATGTGCGGCCGCGCAAGCTGAATCACGTCGCTCGATGCCAGATAGGCAAACCCGAGCGCGAGCACGCCAGCGTCCAGCCCATATTTGCCAAGCGCGTCGTCGTAACGCAGGTAGCCAAGCGACACCAGCGTGCCGGCCAGCCGGCTGACCGTGGCTTTGGGAAAGCCCGTGCGCCGCACGAATTCCTGGTTGCCGAGCAGCGTGTCGCCCGGGCGGAATGCGCGCAGCAGCTCCAGTCCGCGCGCCAGTGCCGTGACGAAATTCGGATCGCTCGACTCGGCGGGCGCCGTGTCGAATTCGGGATCGGGGAGACGGGTCGTGCTCATGGCAAAAAAGCCCTGGAAATCGTCGGTGGTTGCGCTATGATAGCTCTAAATTTCGAAACTGTGTTCCGTATACCGGAACAACAAAGACTCGGAGACTACCGCTGTGACCGCTCGCAACGCCTTCAATTGGGCCGACCCGCTGCTGCTCGACCAACAACTGACCGACGACGAGCGCATGGTGCGCGACGCCGCCGCGTCGTACTGCCAAGACAAGCTGATGCCGCGCGTGCTGGAGTCGTTCCGGCATGAGAAAACCGACGCATCGATCTTTCGTGAGATGGGCGAGCTGGGCCTGCTGGGCCCCACGATTCCCGAGCAGTACGGCGGCCCGGGCCTGAACTACGTCAGCTACGGGCTGATCGCGCGTGAAGTCGAACGCGTAGATTCGGGCTATCGCTCGATGATGAGCGTGCAGTCTTCGCTGGTGATGGTGCCGATCTATGAATTCGGCAGCGAAGCGCAAAAGCAGAAGTACCTGCCCAAGCTGGCAACCGGCGAGTGGATCGGCTGCTTTGGCCTGACCGAGCCGAACCACGGTTCCGACCCGGCCTCGATGATCACGCGCGCCAAAAAGGTCGACGGCGGCTACTCGCTGTCGGGCGCCAAGATGTGGATCACCAATTCGCCCATCGCCGACGTGTTTGTCGTGTGGGGCAAGCTGCCGAATGACAACGGCGAGGATGAAATCCGTGGCTTCATCCTGGAGAAAGGCTGGAAGGGACTGACCGCACCGGCCATCCACGGCAAGGTCGGCCTGCGCACGTCGATCACCGGTGAAATCGTGCTGGACGAAGTGTTCGTGCCCGAAGAGAACCTGATGCCCGGCGTGCGCGGCCTGAAGGGCCCGTTCACGTGCCTGAACTCGGCGCGCTACGGCATCGCGTGGGGCGCGCTGGGCGCCGCAGAAGCTTGCTGGCACATCGCGCGCCAGTACGTGCTCGATCGCAAGCAGTTCGGCCGCCCGCTGGCCGCCAATCAGCTCGTGCAGAAGAAGTTGGCCGACATGCAGACCGAAATCACGCTCGGCCTGCAAGGCTGCCTGCGTCTTGGCCGCATGAAGGACGAAGGCACGGCGGCGGTGGAAATCACGTCGATCATGAAGCGCAACTCGTGCGGCAAGTCGCTCGACATCGCCCGCGTGGCGCGCGACATGCTGGGCGGCAACGGCATCTCCGATGAGTTTGGCGTGATCCGCCACGTGGTGAATCTGGAAGTGGTGAATACGTACGAAGGCACGCACGATATCCATGCGCTGATCCTCGGCCGCGCACAAACCGGCATCCAGGCTTTCTTCTGATTGCGCTTTGTTTTTCCGGCGAGTTGGGGCACACTCGTGCACCACTCGCCACACCCGCTGCCGCACCTCTCGCCCGTCCTGGGCACCGTTGTTCTCCCTCCCTCGCGATATACCAATTTGCAAATGACCGGGATACGCCACGCCGCATGAATCGGCGGTAGCGCGCGTCTATGCTTCGGTCCAAGTGTCGGCGGATTGTTGGGCCGCACGCCCCGCACACCGATAGAACGAGCGCGCGATCCACACGCAGATTGCAGCGCCACGCGACAAAACCAATCGCGAGACAACGGTCTGGAGAATGCCGGCGCGCGTACGCAGGCACCCGTACCGATATCAAAACCAGAACAGGGCACCTTACGCGGACGACCAAGATCGGCCGGCGCGGAGTCCTGCCAGGAGACAAACCCACCATGGCTGAACAGTCCATTCCGTCGTCGACGGAACTTGGCGCCGCTGGCATCGCCGACGCGCGTGCCATTGATCGCTATTTCCAGATTTCTGCACGCGGCAGCACGCAAAAGCGCGAGGTCGTGGCTGGCATCACCACCTTCATGGCAATGGTCTACGCCGTGTTTGTCGTGCCGGGCATGCTGGGCAAGGCCGGCTTTGATACCAGCGCAGTCTTCGTCGCGGTGTGTCTGACCACCGCCTTCGGTTCGCTGCTGATGGGTCTATGGGCCAAGTTGCCGATCGCCATCGGCTGCGCAATTTCGCTGACCGCATTCATGGCCTTTGGGCTGGTGCTGGGGCAAAAGCTGACGCCAGAAGTCGCGCTGGGCGCCGTGTTCCTGATGGGCGTGGCCTTCACCGCCATCTCGGCTACGGGCGTGCGCTCCTGGATCCTGCGCAACCTGCCTTCGGGCGTGGCGCATGGCACGGGCATCGGCATCGGCCTGTTCCTGCTGCTGATCGCCTCCAACGACGTCGGTCTGGTGGTCAAAAACGCCGGCGAGGGCCTGCCTGTTGCACTGGGCCACGTCACCGCCTTCCCTGTCATGATGTCGGTGCTGGGTCTGGCCGCAATCTTCGGTATGGAGCGTCGTCGCGTGCCGGGCGGCATCCTGATCGTGATCATCGCCATCTCGATCCTGGGCCTGATCTTTGACCCGGCCGTGAAGTTCACGGGCGTGTTCGCCGTGCCTTCACTCGCCTCTGCAGGTCATGCCTCGCTGATCGGCGCAATGGATATCCGCGGTGCCCTCACCGCCGCCGTGCTGCCTAGCGTGCTGGCGCTCGTGATGACTGCCGTGTTCGATGCCACGGGCACGATCCGCGCCGTAGCCGGCCAAGCCGGTCTGCTCAACGACAAGGGCCACATCATCAACGGTGGCCGCGCCCTCACGGCCGATTCCATCAGCTCGATCTTCTCGGCGTTCTTCGGCGGTGCTCCGGCCGCGGCTTACATTGAGTCGACGGTTGGCGTGGCAGCAGGCGGCAAGACGGGTCTGACGGCTGTCGTGGTCGGCGTGATGTTCCTGGCGGTGATGTTCTTTTCGCCGCTGGCCGGCTTGGTGCCGTCGTACGCAACGGCCCCGGCGCTGATGTATGTCGGCCTGCTGATGCTCTCCAGCGTGAGCAAGCTGCACATGGACGACATGGTTGACGCGCTGTCCGGCCTGGTCTGCGCCGTGTTCATCGTGCTGACCTGCAACATCGTCACCGGCATCATGCTCGGCTTCAGCACGCTGGTGATTGGTCGCCTGGTGGCCGGCGAATGGCGCAAGCTGAACATCGGCACCGTGGCGATTGCCGGTGCTCTAGTGGCCTTCTACGCAGGCGGCTGGGCGATCTGATCGCTCACTGAACCGTGTTCACAAAAGACAAACCGGCCAGACCCGAAAGGGCTGGCCGGTTTTGTTTTGCCTCGGAACCTGAACCGGTTCCAACGCAAAAAACGCCCGGCACAAGGCCGGGCGGCAATCACACTACCAAGGAGACGGTCACTTGTTGGGCTGGGGCGTCAGGCGCAGATACGGCCGCACCGCCTTGTAGCCCTTCGGGAATTTCTGCTTGAGGACTTCCTCGTCCTTCAACGACGGCACGATGACCACGTCGTCGCCGTCTTGCCAGTTACCCGGTGTGGCCACGCTGTGGCTGTCGGTCAACTGCAGCGAGTCAATCACGCGCAGCACCTCATTGAAGTTGCGCCCCGTCGAAGCCGGATACGTAATCGTCAGGCGAATCTTCTTGTTCGGATCGATCACGAACAGCGAGCGCACGGTAAAGGTCTCGCTCGCGTTCGGATGGATCATGTCGTACAGCTGCGAGACTTTACGATCGGGGTCGGCAATGATCGGGAAGTTGACGCTGGTGTTCTGGGTCTCATTGATATCTTTGATCCAGCCTTTGTGCGACTCGACCGAATCGACCGACAGCGCAATCGCCTTGACATTGCGCTTGGTAAATTCATCCTTCAGCTTGGCGGTCAGGCCCAGTTCGGTGGTGCAGACCGGCGTGTAGTCGGCTGGGTGCGAAAAAAGCACGCCCCAGCTATTGCCCAGCCATTCATGAAACTTGATGCGGCCTTCGCTGGAATCCTGCTCGAAATCAGGGGCGATATCGCCCAAACGTAGAGACATCGTGTCCTCCATACACAGATTGGGAACCACTATAGCCAGATTGCCATCCAACCAAAACGACTATAAATTCACAACAACATCACTTTTCGTCATTAGGCGCGGCATTTGCTGACAACAGGGTGGAAGGCGTGCGCACATTGCCGGACAATGGCCGAAGCATTGATCCATCGCAGGGCGCGCGACGCGAGCGCTTGAAGTTTCGCGGCGCCCACACATATGCTAGCGAATAAGCGCGTCGACATATTGACGATTCAACACCCCCCCGACACCGAGGACCCGACCATGACGAACACTTCCCCCAACCTGGCCGATTCCGTCAATAAGGAGAAACTGATGACCGACGTGAAGACTGTACTGTCCGACGCTGAAACCCTGCTCAAACAAGCTGCGTCCACCAGCGGCGAAAAGGCCGCGGAACTGCGCGAGCGCGGTATGGGGATGCTCCGCCAAGCCAAGGAAAAAGCGCAGGACCTGCAAGACGCGGTCGTCCACAAGAGCAAGGCTGCCGCACGCGCCACCGATGACTACGTCCACGATCACCCGTGGCAAGCCGTGGGCGTGGCGGCCGGCGTGGGCCTACTGATCGGCCTGCTGCTCAACCGCAAGTAAGCCGCAACACCCTTTCTGGCCGATGGCGCGCGCCCTGTGGATCGCGCCATCGGCCAGTTGCGTTTTGGCGGCTCCATTCCGGGCATGGCGCGTGCTGCGTTGGCAGCGGCGCTATCGGCTTTGCACCATTTCCACACCCCATGACCGACGACACCAGCCCAAAGCTGTTCGCTTCCTTGAAGAAATTGGCCGGCACGGTCGTCTCGATGCTGCAGACGCGGCTCGAGCTGGCAAGCGTCGAACTGGCTGAAGAAAAAGAACGGCTGCTCGGCACCGCCTTCCTGGGCATGCTGGCCGTGAGCCTGATCGCCCTGTCCATCATGACGCTGACAGCGTTGGTGGTCATCTTGTGCTGGGATACGTATCGCTGGCAATCCCTTGCCGTGATGGCGGCGCTGTATGCGCTGGGTGCGGCGGCGTGCCTGTGGAAGGTACGCTCGCTGCTGCGTAACGCACCGCCGCTGTTCGAGGCCACACTGGCCGAACTCGACAAAGACCGGGAGATCCTGCGCCGATGACTGACCCCACCGAACACGCACCGTCGCCCGGCACGTCCGTGAACGAACCTGCATCGAGCGCGCGACATCATGTCCGGCCGTCACGCCGCGGTGGCGAGACACGCCTGCCACTGAGCGTTCGCAAGGAATTGCTGCTGACACGCGCCGCCCTGGAGCGCTACGACTACGCTCAAGCCCGCAACGATGTACATCGTGCCACCAGCCGCACCTTCAGCCTGGGCGGCCTCGGGGCGTTGCTGCCGAGCCTGCTCCGCCCGCTGGCGCGGCCGAACAGCCTGATGCGGACGCTAGGCATTGCACGTGAATACCCGCTGGTCGGCACTGCGCTGTCACTCGCGTATGCAGGATTGCGCCGCACCGTCATCGGCCGGATCACGCGCAAGCTCGGCAAGGTGGGAATCGTGGCCGGAGCGGCCTGGTGGGGCTACAAAAAATGGCAAGAAGCACAAGGCGAGCCTGCCAGCGCCCCAACGCCCGCCCCGAATATCGATCCTGACGAAATCATCCCTGGCAGCACCTCCTGAGGGCGACACACCCACCAAAAAAGGCCGGACAATCCGGCCTTTCTCGTTTGCGGCAACGCAATATCAGTGCAGCGGAATCGGATGGCGCATGCGTTCCCAGCGCCGGGCCATGTTCTGGCGCAATCCAGCGAGCCCGTGCGGCTGCTCCGTGGCATCCACCTGGGCTGGAACGGGCTGCGCTGCCGCATCCGCTTCATACCCGATGCGCCGCCGGCCATGCCACATCAGCGCGCCGCTGGCGGTCCAGCCGATCACGAACAGCGTGTCACCAACATGTCGAAGGGAATCGGGCGACGTGCCCGCGTGGAAGATGGCGCCGAGCATATCGGGAGGCAACTCCGCGCAGATCCAGAGAAAAATGGCCGGCGCCGATGCAAAGACTCCCGGCTGCCACCATGGGTGGGCAACTTGCACTTTGTCGGTCTCCATGGCGCCCTCCGTCGCTTCTTCTAGTGATGCTTCGATCCTATGTCTCGCATGCGCAAATGGCGACCCTCCCGTTGCTGAATGGCATGTCGGATTCGTCCGACATCGGCCACCCGTCAACGCTTTGAGGCTGCTCCGTTTGGGCTAGGGGCCACTCCGCATGGCACGCGGATGGCGTAACCATGCGGCGACGGCACTGCGCCTGCGCGGGTGTGTTCAGGATTACGGCGGAGGCGCGCCACACCCGCTCATATGCATAATGCATAAAAGCGGCGCATTGATGCCGCACCGTATGCAACACACTCGCCCCACCATGCTGGCCACCACCCACCTCCAACGCCGCGACGCACGCACCGGTGTCACGTTGCTGCACCCTGCCACCCTTGCCGTGCGGGCCGGTGATCGTATTGCGCTGTCCGGGCCATCGGGCGCAGGCAAAAGCGTGCTGCTGCGCGCGCTGGCATTGCTCGATCCGCTCGATGGCGGGCACGTGACATGGCACGGTCAGGCGATTGGCCCGCGCGCCGTTCCGGCTTATCGCTGTCACGTGGCGTACGTGCGCCAGCGCCCTGCGCTCCTGCCCGGTACGGTGGAAGACAACCTGCACATGCCGTACCGCCTACACGCGCGGCGACACAGCGCCGGATTCGATCGCGACGCCGCCATCGCCCTGCTTGCGGGTGCCCAGCGCGACGCCAGCTTTCTCGACAAGAACGCCATCGATCTTTCCGGCGGTGAAGCGCAGATTGCAGCGCTGGTCCGCACGCTGCAGACAGGGCCGACCGTCCTGCTGCTCGACGAACCTACGGCCGCCCTTGACCCCGCCTCCGCACGCGCCGTTGAGGCGCTGTTGCAGCACTGGTTCGCTCAGGCGCCCGAGCGACATGCGTGGATGTGGGTGACGCACGATCCGGCGCAAGCGGAACGCATCGGCAGTCGGCATTGGCGCATGGTTGCCGGGCAGCTCGACACGGAGCTCACGCGATGAACGGGCAGGACCTCTCGCTTTCCGCCTGGCAGGTCGGCATTGCGGCCGCGCTGATCCTCGTGAACGGCGCGTTATCCGTCGGGCTGGGGCTTGGGCTGGAACGCCGCTTGGCGTGGGCGGCCTTGCGAACCGTCGCGCAGTTGCTGGCGGTGGGCTTCGTTCTCGAATGGGTATTCGCTCACGCGTATTGGCCGGTGGTATTGGGCATCGTGGCCGTCATGACGTTGATTGCAGGGCAGGCAACCGGTAGCCGCGGCGCGCGCGGCTATTCGGGCCTGCGATGGGACGGCACGTTGTCGGTCTTCGGCAGCACTTGGCTGATCGGGGTGATCGGACTGATGGCCGTATTGCAAGCGCGGCCGTGGTACGAGCCGCAATACGCCATCCCGATCATGGGGATGATTCTGGGGAACACGCTCACCGGCGTGGGGCTTGCCCTGGAGCGCATGACCGGCGAACTCACGGCCACGCGAGACCAGGTGGAGACCATTCTTGCGCTGGGAGGCACACGCTGGGAGGCGGCGCGCGATGCCGCACGCGCGGCCGTGCGCGCCGGCATGACACCGATCATCAATCAGATGACCGTCGTGGGCGTAGTGAGCCTGCCCGGCATGATGACGGGCCAAGTGCTGGCAGGGCAGTCTCCGCTGGAGGCCGTGCGCTACCAGATCGTCATCATGTTTCTGCTGGCGGCGTCTTCGGGCTTGGGGACGGTTGCGGCCGTGCTGCTGGCCTATCGCCGGCTATTCAGCCGCGAACACCAGCTGCTGAGCGCCCGAATCACGCAACGCGGCGGAGCGAAATAACATGCCGATCGCCCTATCCTGCGGCCTCGTGCTGCTCAACGAAGATGGCGATGTGCTCCTCGCCCACGCTACTGAAACGCGTCACTGGGACATCCCCAAAGGCGCGCCCGACCCCGGCGAGGACCACCGCGACACCGCCCTGCGCGAGACGCGCGAGGAAACCGGTCTCGTGCTCGACAGCCACGCCCTGCTCGAACTGGGCAGGTTCCCGTATCGCCGTGACAAGGAGCTGCACCTGTTCGCCACACGCGTGCGCCGCGCGGAAGTTGCACTCAACGCACTGACGTGCACGTCGATGTTCAACAGCTATCACACCGGCCGGCTCATCCCCGAGATGGACGCGTACCGCTGGGCCACCGCGGACGAGGTGCCGAAGTATGCGAGCCAATCGCTCACGCGGTTGTTTGCGCAGACGTTGACGCTGGCGAGTATTGATGCCCGCCTGGCCGAGGCCGGGCTGTAGACGAACGGCACCTAAATCGGCACATCGCCTTCAATCGTCGTGCGATGCAGCGTGCGCCGAAATTTATCCGGGCACCCTGGCGCGAAGTGGATGGTGGATCTGTTATCCCAGAACAGCATGTCGCCGGCGCGCCACCGGTGCGTGTAGACGTTGTCGGCGCGGAGGCTGTGGGCGAAGAGCTGCTCCAGCACGCTCGTGCTCTCGTCTTCCGGCAAACCCAGGATGTGCGAGGTGAAGCCTTCGTTGACGAAGAGCGCGCGCTTGCCCGTTTCCGGATGCGTGCGCACGACGGGGTGGTCAACCGGCGGCACGGCGTCGCGCTGCGCTTGCGTGAGTGGCGGGCGCCAAGTCGACAGCGCGCGCAATCGCTCGTAACGGTACACATACGAATGCACCGCGCGGCGGCCTTCGATCATGCGCTTGAGATCAGCGGGCAGCGTTTCGTATGCGCGGACCATGTTGGCAAACAGCGTGTCACCGCCCTCTTCCGGCAACTCGCGCATCAGCAGCATCGAACCGAGGCTCGGCAGCGGCTTGTATGACAGATCCGAATGCCAGTCGCGCCCCGCATCGCCCAGACCGATCGGCTGGCCGTTCTCGACCACGTTGGAGACAACGAGAATCTCCGGGTACCCGGTCAAATGGAACTGGTTCAGCACGTGCACCTGCTGCGGCCCGAAACGGCGGCTGAATGCCACCTGCGCCTGCGGGGTGAACTGCACATCACGGAAAACGAGCAAGCCGTCGTGTGCGAGCCACGCTTGGCGGATGGCGGCGATGTCGGCGGCAGAGAGGTCCGCCGCATCGCCCAGGCCCAGAATCTCTGCGCCCAGCGGTGCGTCCCGCAAGCGGCGAACGTGGAATCGGGCCGTGTGAACGGCAGGTGCATCAGCGGCAACAACGGCGTCGGACATGACGTAAGCGCGTGGCAATAGACGAATTCCACATTACACCGCCCGCGCCCGTCGCGTGCCAACGAAGGAATGCTCAGATCGATACGCGTTCAGCCGCAGACGGTGGCGTCAGGCAGGGTGCCTTCCATCGCGTACCAGTCGATGGGGCGGGCACTATACGGACCGCTCCGCCCCCGAAGGAAGCAATCTGCATACGCATGTCGAGCGCACGACTATGCGTAGTGCGTACGCATGCGCTCCAGGCACGCGCGCACATCACCCACGACGAGGTGGCAGCTGCAAGCAATCATGAGGTTGCGCGGCAGGCCGAAATCTTCCACGGCCCAGCCGTCTGCATCGTTGCCGTTGGTGTTCGGCACCTGCCCCAAGAGTGGCACCGCCGGTACGTTGTAGCACCACACATCTTTGCCACGGGCGATGGCGTAGCCGATTTCGAAGCACATGCCGGAATCGGGTTCATAGCCACGAAAGTCCGCTACGTTGGCAAGCACGGCGTCGGCGGAGTCGATCAGCGCGATGTTCTGGCGGTAGATCTCCGCGGCGGTCGCAGGGCCATCGGCCTGGGGCGCGATCGTGTTATCGAGCGGATACAGGCCGATGTAGCCGAACTCCGCACACAGCGTCTTGAGCGCTTCGCCATACGCGATGGGATCAGGACGGAAAACGTCCGGCCCGGCAAGATACAGGCGCAACGTCATGACACCTCCTCCACCGAGTGCACCGTCGAAGCACGTTCGACCAGCGTACCCGGGAGCAACACGACTCGGGCATCGCCGCTCACACCTTCGATGCGTTCATGCACGAATTCGACCGCCTTGTAACCGATGTCGTATGTCGGTTGCCGGATCGTGGTGATGCCGATCAACTCCGCCCACTCTGGATCATCGATCGACAGCAGTGCCGCCCGCTCCTGCCAAGCCGTGCCAAATCGCGTGCGCAGATGCCGCGCGACGACCAGCGCAACCGGCGCGTTGGCAACAAACAGCGCCAGTCGCTTTCCGCCCCGCTGGTGCACCGCTTCGATGCGTGCATCGATCTCTGCCAGCGCACGCTCGACTGAGGCCGGGTCGTTCAGGTCCAGCACTACAGCCGGCTCCGCTGGCTGGCCTCGCGCTGCCATCGTCTCTCGGAAGGCGAGTTCGCGCTCACGCCGCGAACTGACCTGCTCAAACGGCTGCACGATGAACTGGATGCAATCGAAACCTTGATCCAGCAAATGCTGCACCCCCAACCTGACGGCGTCGCGGTTATCGAGGCCCACCAGGTCGGCGTCGAACCCTTCGACCGTGCGATCCACCAGCACGGCAGGAATGCCGCCGCCCCGCAGTGGGCGCAACACCGCCTCTTCTGCACCGAGCGCGTTAACGATCAGTCCCTCGACCCGGTACGTTGTCAGCAACTGGACGAACCGGCGCTCCATCTCGATCTCGTTTGCGGCGTGGCAGATGAGCGGCATGTAGCCAAGCGCGTGGCAGGCCGCCTCCACGCCTTGCAGCACTTCGATCGTATAAGGATTGGTCAGGTCGGCGACCAGCATGCCGAGCAGGCGATTGCGACCACGCTTGAGGCCGCGCGCCATCTGGTTGGGCCGGTAGTTCAACCGCTGGATGGCGGCTTCGATGCGCTGTCGCAAATCTTCGGAAAGGACCTGCATCTCGCCGTTCAGATAGCGGGACACGCTGGTCTTGCCGGTTCCCGCTTCGCGGGCCACGTCGGTAATGGTCGCAGGGCGCGAGGAGGAGGAAGGGAAATCAGTCACGATGCGCTTCAGAATAGTCCGTCGGCGCGAGGAGCCGGAGCCAGGGTGCGAGGATCATAGCGCAATCCCCCCGCCCCGCTCATGAGCCGCGGGCCCGCTCCAGCACCTCCGGATTCACGAGGTTCTCACGCAACGTTCCAGCCAGCGCCCTGACCAGGTTGTCGGCCGCGCGGCGGGCCATTGCGTGTCGTGTCTCGTGCGTTGCAGAGCCGATATGGGGCAGCGCCACCACGTTCTTCATCGCCGGCAATGGCGAGTCGGCGGGAAGCGGCTCCTGCTCGAACACGTCCAACCCCGCGCCGCGAATCGTGCCATTGCGCAATGCATGGATGAGCGCTCCCTCGTCAACGACGGGCCCGCGCGACGCATTGATCAGGATCGCACTGCGTTTCATTTTCGCCAGTTCCGCCGCGCCGATCAGGTGCTGCGTTTCGGGCGTCAGCGGCACCTGCAGGCAAACAAAATCGGCTTCGGCCAACAACGTGTCGAGCGTCACACGGCGCGCGCCGTACTGCGCTTCGGCCTCGGGATGCGGATGCCGGTTCGTGTACAGGACACGCATCCGGAAACCCAGCGCTGCGCGGCGCGCCAATGCCGCACCGATGCGACCCAGTCCGACGATGCCGATCGTCTTGCCCTGAACGTCCGTGCCGTAAAGCTCTGGCCCGATGCTGCGCTGCCAATTCCCGGCCCTGACCCACTCGGCAAGCTCCACGACACGCCGCGCCGACGCGAGAATCAGCGAAAACACGGTATCGGCGGTCGACTCGGTCAACACATCTGGTGTATGCGCCAGTGCAATGCCTCGGCGCGTGAGATCAGGCACGTCGAAATTGTCATAGCCGACCGAGATCGTGGACCACGCCTTGAGCCGTGGCGCGCGGTCGAGCATCTGGGGCGTGATCTTCAGGCTTGCACCGATCGCGCCCTCGGCGTTGGCAAGCGCCTCGGTCAACGCCGCAGCACCGTCGACCTGCACAAGCTCGACATGCTGGCGCAACTGGGCGGCCACATCATCGGGCAACGGCTTATACGCAACGACAAGAGGTTTCATCAGCTCACTTTCCAGGCACGGGGTGGGCAAGCGCGTAAGCATCACGCGGTTGCGGCTTGACGCAGAGCGTGAAGATCACGGCCGCCAAAAGCGCGGCGCTCATGAATGCGTACGACGCCAGCGGTGAGCCGGTGGCACCGTTCAGGTAGCCAACGAAGTACGAGCCAACAAACGAACCGAGGGCACCCATGCTGTTGATCAGCGCCATGGCACCACCGGCAACGTTCTTTGGCAGAAGCTCCGGCACGATCGCGAAAAACGGACCGTACGGCGCATACATCGCCGCGCCGGCAATGACGAGCAACGCATACGACATCCAGAAATGCGTGGACCCAAGCCCATACGATGCAGCGAACGCCGCCGCACCCACCAGCAGGAACGGCCAAACGAAGCCGCGCCGCGAACCCAACTTGTCGGATGCCCACGACGCAGCGAGCATCGCGATGGTGGCCGCAAGATATGGCAGCGCCGACAACCAGCCCGTTTCGACCATGCCAAGCGACGAGCCGTTCTTCACGATGGATGGCAGCCACAGCACGAAGCCATAGACGCCGATGCTCCAGCAGAAGTACTGCGCGCACAGCTTGATGACGACCGGCGAGCGGAAAGCCTCGCCATAGTTGCGCATCGGCTTGATGGCCGCCTGCTCCGCCGCCAATGCCTGTTCCAGGTCGCGCTTTTCCTGTGTGCTCAGCCACGATGCCTGCGCGGGCTTGTCCTGCACCAGGCACCACCAGCACACGGCCCAGATGATGGCAGGCACGCCCTCGGCGATGAACATATGGCGCCAGCCGAACTCGCGCACGAGGTAGCCCGACACCACCGACATCCAGAGCACCGTCACAGGATTACCGAGGATCAGAAACGTATTCGCGCGCGAACGCTCCTGCTTGGTAAACCAGTTGCTGATGTAGATGAGCATGGCCGGCATAACAGCCGCCTCGACCACACCCAGCACAAAGCGGATCGCTAGCAGCGAGGGAATGTCACTCACGACGCCCGTGAGCGCCGCGCACAAACCCCACAGCACCAGGCTGGTGAAGACGAGCTTCTTCACGCTGCGGCGTTCTGCATAAATTGCACCCGGAATCTGGCAGAAGAAATAGCCGAGGAAGAACAGCGCGCCAATCAATGACGACAGCCCCTGGCTGATCCCCAGATCGTGATTGATGCCGGCCGCCGCCGCGAAGCCATAGTTCGCGCGATCGAGGTAGGCCAGGCTGTAGGTGATAAAGACGATCGGCATGATCATCCACCAGCGCCGCGCAGCGAGTTGCGTTGCCATGGTCGTGTCTCCTTTGATGGTTTGCGTCGCCCGCAAGGGGCGGCAGTCGAAGCGCTGCGTTACACGCTGGAAATGGGTTCCGGCTCGCGCATCATGCGGGCCGGGCGCTCAAGCACATCGAGCTCGGCGCGAGTGGGCAGGCCTTCGGAATCTCCGATCACCTGGATCGCCAGCGCGCCGATACGGTTGCCGCGCGCAACGGCCAGCTCGGGTGACTGCCCTTCGAGCAGCGCGCTGACAACGCCCACGGCAAAACCGTCACCCGCGCCCACCGTGTCGACGACGCGCTCCACACGGACGCCGTCGGCGATGCCTTCTGCACCGTCGGCGGTCCGGTAGTACGCGCCGGCAGCACCCAGCTTGATGGCAACACCACGAGCACCTTGATCGAGATAGAAACGCGCGATATCGGCCGGGCTGTCATAGCCGGTCAGTTGCTGCCCCTCGGCCAAGCCGGGCAGCACCCAATCGGAAAGCGCCGCCAGCGCGTTCAGCGTGCTCACCATCTCCGCAGCGGACGGCCACAGCGTTGGGCGCAGGTTCGGGTCGAAAGAGATTGAACCACCGGCTGCGCGCATCTCGTGCGCGAGGTGGGATGCAAGTTCACACGACGACGCTGAAATCGCGGGAGCCACACCCGTCAGATGCAGATGGCGAGCGCCGAGCACATAGTCGGCGACATAGTCGGCGCGCGAGAGGTGGCTGGCAGCCGAGCCCTTGCGAAAGTACTCGACACGCGGGTCGCTGCCGTCGTCGGCCCGTGACTTCAGTTGGAAGCCGGTCGGAAACTGCGGGTCCACCGCCACACATGAGGCATCGATCCGTTCGCGTGCCAGCGTTTCCAGCACATATTCGCCAAACGAATCCTGCCCCACCCGGCTCACATAACCGACGCGAAAACCCAGCCGGCTCAAGCCGATGGCCACGTTCAGGTCGGCACCCGCAATCCGCTTGGTGAACTGCGTGGCCTGCGCGAGCGGCCCGGGCGCCGTCGCCACGAACATCGCCATGGCCTCGCCGTAGGTGATGACATCCAATGTATGTGACATGCGTAAGCTCCTTTGATGTCGAGTCACGGTCAGGCGGCCTTGAGCCACGTAACATGCCGATGCGCATCGACAGCGAGATCGACCGCGTCGAATGGAAATTCGATGCCGCGCGGAACATCGCCGGGCAATGCCGCCAGCACAGCGGCGAACCGCGCATCGTTGCCCGCGGGCGCCACCGCAAAACGGCGTGCACCCTCGCCCGCGACGCTTTTGCAATGGATGTATTCAACGTACGGAGCCAAGGCCCGTGCACACGTCAGCGGGGCTTCGCCCGACCATTCCCAGTTGCCGATGTCGAACGTCATGCCCAGCATGTCCGCCACGCCCGCCCCTTCCAATGCGTCGAACAAACCTCGAAACTGCGCCAGCGAGCCGCCCACGGCCTGTTGACCGTTCTCAACGAGCACCCGTGCGCGCCAGCCTTGCAGCAGTTGAGCCAGCACGCCTGCCGAGGCATCGCCTGCAAAACCGCCAAGCTGAAACTTCACGATGCGCGCGCCCAGACTTTGCGCTTCAAGCAGCGCGCCGCGGATAGCGACCGCGTCCAGAGCACCGTCGTCCGTGTACAGCGTGGCCGGCGTCGAATAAACCGCCCAGAGACCATGCGCGGCAATCAGCCGACCCAAGGCAGCGAGAAGCGTTGTCGATACCGTGCCATCGAGCCCTGCCGGCAACAATTCACGCCGCACTTCGAAACCGGCTGCACCCACCGACGCGGCTACGGGAACATAAGCGTGATGCCCCTGCTCAAGCACCTGAGCGGCGCCAAACGCGCTTGCCACGATCACGATATCCGCCATTGTGCACTTTTCTCCGTATGGAACCGGTTCCAATAGGGGATATGTTGGTAGCAGCGTGTCATGAGCGCTATAGAGAGAATCCCTAGCGGCGCGGAATGCGACGCGCCCGCCATGTCATGTCATGTCATGTCATGGGGGTATCAAGGGATGAGGCTATCGGGAAGGCGTCGCGTGCTATGGATGTTGAAAGCTGCGACCACGCGGAGCGCGAGGAGATGGCCGTCGCGCGGAAGGACGGCCAAAACAAAAAGGGCCGACAGTTGCCTGTCAGCCCTTCGAATTTTGGTGGGTCCTGCGGGATTCGAACCCGCGACCAATAGATTAAAAGTCTACTGCTCTACCGACTGAGCTAAAGACCCCAAAGACCGCGATTATAGGAAGATATCGGCGATTCTGTCAACGCCCATCAGATCAAACCAGACGCTCCATCCGCCACATCTGATAGCGGAACGCCAGCACCGCGCCGATCACGATACCGGCCAGCGCGATGAACGAGCCAATCGCCAGCGTCGACACGCCCGACAGCCCCTGCCCGATCGTGCAACCGAGCGCCGTGACGCCGCCAATGCCCATCAGGATGCCGCCAATGATGTGGTTGCCCGTGTCCTCGGCATTGGCAAAACCCTCCCAGCGGAACGTGCGCGTGGCCAGTGCCACCGCCGCCGAGCCTGCAATCACGCCCAGCACGCTCACGATGCCGACCGTCAGCACCTTCGACGTATCGCTGAAGAACATCAGCCACTCCAGCGTGTACGACACCGGGGCCACGAAGCTCAGCGCTTCCATGCGGCCGCTGTTGGTCGCCACAAACGCTTCTTGCAGCGTGTTGGGATCTTCCTGGACGTAACCGAGATGCCCCGAGACGTACCACATGCCGACGATGATGAGGCCAACGCCGATGCCTCCCAGCAGGTTGTCACCGGTGCGGAAATCGCGCGCGAGCAGCGCCCACAGCGACAGCGCCCCACCGATCACCAGCGCCAGCACCAGGTGCAGCATGCGCGCATCGGCAGAGAACGCGTGGCTCAGCACGCTGGGCAAGTCCTGCGACGTCGGCAACGTAACGGCCACGCTGTCCACCGTTGCCACACGCACCACACCAAACACGCCCTTGAGCGTCATGTACGCCGCCAGCCCCAGGAACACGAACACCACGACCGACTTGAGATTGCCGCCGCCAATGCGCACCAGCGTCTTGCTGCCGCAGCCCGAGCCCAACACCATGCCGAAACCGAAGAGCAGACCGCCCACCAGCGACGACAGCCACAGCAGCTTGCTCGCCGTGTAGATCGTCTTGCTCGTATCGATCAGGCCAAGCCAGCTCAGGCAGCCCGTGCCGATCATGGCCACGCCGATGGCCAGCGCCCACATGCGCAACCGGTTCCAGTCGCCGATATTGACGACGTCGGAGACCGCGCCCATCGTGCAGAAGTGCGTGCGCTGAAGGATCGCGCCAAAGACGAACGTCAGTGCAAACGTGGCCCACAGCACCGTGTGGGACAACGCGTTGAGATCAATATCGGGCATGGTGCGTCAGATGTAGCGGGTGGGGTCGGGCACGCCAGCGGCGTCAAACCCGGCCTTGCGGATGCGGCACGAATCGCACACGCCGCACGCGCGGCCGTCGTCGTCGGCCTTGTAGCACGACACGGTCAGGCCGTAGTCCACGCCCAGCCGCACGCCGGCCTGAATGATCTCCGCCTTGGTCATGTTGATGATGGGAGCGTTCACGCGGATGCGCTCGCCTTCCACGCCGGCCTTGGTCGCCAGGTTGGCGAGCGTTTCGTACGCGGCCACGTATTCGGGGCGGCAGTCCGGATAGCCGGAGTAGTCCACGGCATTCGCGCCAAAGAACAGGTCACGTGCGCCAACCGCCTCGGCCCAGCCGAGCGCCAGCGACAGCATGATCGTGTTGCGCGCCGGCACATACGTGATCGGGATGCCCGATTGCGCGCCGTCGGTCGGCACGTCGAGCGCGTCGTCCGTCAACGCCGAGCCACCGAACTTGCGCAGGTCCAGATCGACGATTTCATGGCGCACTGCGCCGAGCGCCGCCGCGACTTTCTTGGCCGCGTCCAGCTCGGACGAGTGGCGCTGGCCGTAGCGCATCGACAGCGCGTAGGTCTCAAAGCCGTCGGCATTGGCCATGGCGAGCACGGTGGCAGAGTCCAACCCGCCGGAAAGCAGGACGATGGCGCGTTTTTTCATGGGCGAAGCCTTGCAAAGCAAATCGGGAAGGCCCGCATTTTAGCGTGCCGCCGCCCTGCCCGCGCCCGGCACGGCTTATGCCCGCCATTCGGCGCTCCATGAAAAACGCCCGCCAGTGCAGCCACGGGCGGGCGTTTGTTCACATGCCGGGCGGCTTGCCGATCAGCGCATCGTCTTCAGACGGCTTTGCGCAGTCTTGGCCTGCTCGGTACCGGGATACTGCGAGACCACCGATTCCAGCGTCTTGCGTGCTGCGGCCTTCTGACCCGACTCACCCTGGTTGGTCGCCACCTGCAGCAGCGCATCGGGCGCCTTCGGATGCTGCGGATTGCTGCGCGCCATGTTCTCCAGCACGTAGCTCGAGCCCTTGTAGTCGCGCTGCGCATAGAGCGCGTTGCCCAACCAGAACTGCGCCAGCGGCAGATACGGGCTTTGCGGATACTTCTTCACGAACGCCGAGAACTGGTTGCCTGCGCCCTTGAAGTCGCCGCCCTGGAATGCCTTGAGCGCAGCGTCGTATTCCGGCTTCTCGTTCGGCTGGACCATGCCTTCGCGACCATCCACCGTTGCTTGCTGCGGCTCGAACTTCTTCAGGCGCGCGTCCAGATCAGAGTAGTAATCCTTCTGCTGCTTGGTCAGCGTATCGACGCTGTTCTGCAGCACTTCGTTCTGCCCGCGCAAGCGCGCCACTTCCGATTTGAGCGTTTCAATCTGGTTTTGCGCGTCGATCAGGTTCTTGCTGTTCTGATCAATGCGTTGTGCCGCCGTCGACTGGAAGTTGTTGAACTTGTCGCGCATGTCGATGATGGCGCGGCGCGCCTCATCGTCGTCAAACACCCCCGCTGCCGCCGGGCCGGCCATGGTGAGGGCGCCACCCGCGACGAGCGTCGCCATCAGGATGGCCCGACGCATGGCCCCATAAGCGCGCTGTTTCATCATCGTATTCATGTGATTGCCAACGTAAGAACGCCGGCCGCAACCTCGCAGCCGGCGCGTTCCACTTCAAACCATACCGATTAGTAGACGATGTCGGCGCGGCGGTTCTGTGCCCACGAGTCTTCGTCGTGGCCGGTCGCTTGCGGCTTTTCCTTGCCCAGGCTTACGGCTTCCATCTGGCTGTCAGGCACGCCCATGGACGACAGGGCGCGACGCACAGCTTCGGCACGCTTCTGGCCCAGTGCGAGGTTGTATTCGCTGGTGCCGCGCTCGTCGGTGTTGCCCTGGATCAGGACCTTACGCTGGTTGTGCGACTGCAGGTAGCGCGAGTGCTGGCCCAGCAGGCCTTGGTACTCCGACTTGACCGAGTAGCTGTCGAAATCGAAGTAAATGCTGCGCTTGGCCAGCGGGCTGTTCGGGTCGGTCAGTTCGTCACGGCCCACGTCCACCGGGGTCACCGTACGGGCATCAGCGCCCGTGCCAGCGGCACCGCCCGTACCGTTCTTGGCGGTGTCATCGAGCTTCACGCCCGAGCTGCAAGCGCCCAGGGCCAGCAGCGCGGCAATGGCTGCGAGTTTGATCATGGTTTGGGACTTCGACATGTCCGATTTCTCCTAGTGGAACAGCTTCGTTATTGCATGAAAGGACCCCACGCCGGCTCACGAACTTCGCCGGCCTGGAGGGAAAGAACCTGACGCGTACGGCCATCGGTCGACACGGCGGCCAACACCGATTTGCCGCCAACGCGCGTGGCATACAGGATGAACTTGCCGTTGGCCGCAAAGCTCGGCGATTCATCGTTCGAGGTGTCCGTCAGCGCATTCACATCGCCGTTGGACAAGTCCTGCGTGTACAGGCGGAAGGCACCGCCCACGCGGGAGATATATGCCAGCAGCTTGCCGTCCGGCGACACACGCGGGCTGGTGTTGTAGCTGCCTTTGAACGTCACGCGCTGCGCACCGCCCGACTCTTCCCCGTCGACCGACATGCGATAGATCTGCGGCGCACCGCCCCGATCGCTGGTGAAGTAGATATAACGGCCATCCGGCGAGAACGACGGCTCGGTATCGATCGCGCTGCTGCGGCTCAGGCGGCGCAGGCCCGAGCCATCGGCGTTGACCAGGTAGACCTGCGTATTGCCATCGCGCGAGAGCGACACCGCCACGTGGCGACCATCCGGCGACCAGGCCGGCGCCGAGTTGTTGCCCTTCTGGTTCGAGATGACCGCGCGGCGGCCTGCCACCAGGTCATGCACGTACACCACCGGCTTCTTGCTCTCGAACGACACATACGCGACCTTGGTGCCGTCCGGCGACCACGACGGCGAGATGATCGGCTCATTGCTCGTCAACGCGATCTGCGGGTTGGCGCCGTCCGAGTCAGAAATCTGCAGTTGGAAGCGTCGACCAACCTTGGACACGTACGACAGACGCGTCGCAAAAATACCGCGCTCGCCAATCAGCTTTTGATAGATGTAATCGGCAATTTCGTGCGCAGCCAGGCGCAGTTGGCCAGGGCCACGCGTAAGCGACAGGCCGCCCAGGCTTTCGCCCTTGGCGGTGTCGTACAGGCGGAAGCGGATTTCGTAGCGATCGCCGTTGCGGGTCACAGTGCCGCCCACGAAGGCTGCGGCACCCTTGGACTTCCAGGCACCCAGGTCAGGCGCCGGGCTTTCCGGCACGACCGCCCCGGCCACATCGACGTTTGAGAAGCGGCCGCTGCGCACCAGGTCTGCCCGGACGATCGCCGAGAGGTTTTGCGGGGCCTGTGCCTCGCCCTGGAAGTTGGCGATCGCGATCGGGTACTGGCTGGCGCCAACGCCCGAGATCTCCACGTTGAGCTGGGCATGGGCCACGCCGGCGCTTGCCGCGGTCAGCAGCAACGCCTGCGCCGCGCGTCGGAACATCGGGATCCACATCGTTCGCATCATGTTCGTCTTCCCTACTATCAAATCCGGAATCTGAGTACCGTCGGCCAGCGCCGCCTGCGCGAGCACCGACCCGTTATTCCTTCGGCCGGAACGTCAGGATGACGCTCGACGGCGCTTTGCCATTGGTATCGCGTGGCAGCGGGTCAGAACGCTCGACCGCGCGCATGACAGCCTCGTCATAGGCGCCGTTGCCGCTCGATTTCGTCAGTCGCTTGGACAAGATCGAACCGTCCGGCGCCATCTGCACCGACACGACCGCCGACGGGTTGCCATTGACGGCCGAAGGATCGAACAGGATGTTCGGCTTGACCTTGGCCCGCACACGCTCGGCATACCCTGCCGACGCTGTGCCGCCCGTGCCCTGGGCATTGCCGACACCACCGCCGGAGCCTGCCACCGTGCCAGTCGCGCCCGCGCCCGCCATCGCGCGTAGCCGATCCAGCTGCGCCTGGCGTTGTGCATTGGCACGCGATTCATTCGCCTTACGCTCGACGTCGGCCTTGGCTTTGGCTTCTGCGGCAGCCTTGGCCTTCAATTCCTTCTGCTTCGCATCGGCTTCCGCCTTGGCTTTGGCTTCGGCCTGGGCTTGCAGTTGCGCATTCTTGCGAGCCTGCGCCGCGTCCGCCGCGGCCTTTTCAGCCGCCTTTTCCTTGGCCTGCTGTTCGGCCAGGGCCTTGCGTTGGAGTTCCGCCTGATGGGCTTGTTGCTCTTCCTTCAGACGAGCCTGACGCTGTGCTTCGGCGCGCTGTTCCGCGGCGCGGCGGGCGAGCTCGGCCTCACGGGCGGCGGCTGCCTCCTGCTCACGCTTGCGCTTCTGCTGCTCGAGCGCGATATCGGCTTCCTCTTCCACCTTGGCCGGCGGCGCCTTGATCACCGGTTCCGGCTTGACCTCAGGCACCGGGGCGGACTGCTGCACGGCCTGCTGAACCGCCGCCTCGTCCCACAACTCGGCCTCTTCGCCGCGCGGGGTGCTGCTCTGCCACTGCACGCCAAAGTACAGAAAGATGAGCAGCAGAATGTGTGTCAGGACCGCCAGCCCGAACGCGCGCAGCGTGCCTCGCTCGCGAACAGGCTCGTAACGGTGCAACGACGTCGTAGCCATGACGATCAGGTTGCCTCGCCGCAGTTCATCAACGTGCTCATGACGATTTCACCATGAGGCCGACGCGCTTCACGCCATCGCCCTTGAGCACGCTCATCACGGTCAGCACGCGGTCGTATTGGACCGACTTGTCAGCGGCAATCACGACGGGCTGATCGGGGTTTTCGTCAGTGCGCTGCTTCACAAATGCGCGCAGCTCGTTGTTGTTGGCGAGCTTCTGCTCGATTGCTCCCGAACCTGTTTTGACGCGAGCAAGGATCGTGCCGTCACCCTTGATGGTCACAACGATGGGTGGCTGGGTCTGCTGCGGCGTGGCGTTGGCCACCGACGGCAGATTGACCACCCCCGGGTTCACCACGGGCGCCGCCACCATGAAGATGACCAGCAGCACCAACATCACGTCGATGTACGGAACGACGTTGATGTCGGCCTTGGCCCGTCGGGCGCGGCGCGTTCGCTGGATGGTAGCCATGAGCGCGGCTCCTTAGCGCGTCTGGCGCTGGAGGATGTTCGAGAACTCTTCCATGAAGCTCTCGAAGCGGTTGGCCAGGCGGTCCATCTCAGTGGCGTAGCGGTTGTAGGCAATCACCGCCGGAATGGCCGCAAACAGGCCGATGGCCGTGGCGACCAGCGCTTCGGCAATACCAGGCGCCACGGCCGACAGCGTGGCCTGCTGCACGTTGGACAGGCCGCGGAAGGCGTTCATGATCCCCCAGACGGTACCGAACAGGCCGATATACGGGCTGACCGAGCCGACCGACGCCAGGAATGGCAGGTGAGACTCAAGCGAATCCATCTCGCGCTGGTAGGCGGCGCGCATGGCACGGCGGGAAGCATCGAGAATGGCGCTCGGATCGCCGCCGCCGCGCTGCAGCTCGCGCGCCTTGAGGTATTCGCGCATGCCAGCTTCAAAGATGCGCTCCAGCGCCCCGGTCGTGTGGCGGTTGTTGGCAGCGCTCTGATACAGCGCCTGCAAGTCGCCGCCGGCCCAGAAATCGCGCTCGAACGATTCGGTCTGGCTGCGTGCGGCGCGCAGCGCAAACGCTTTGCGGAAGATGTATGTCCAGGAGAACAGCGACATCACCAGCAGCAGGCCCATGACAAATTGGACCAGGAGGCTGGCGTGCAGCACCAGCGAGACGATCGACAGATCTTGTGTGACCTCGACGGGATTCATGCGGCGGCTTTGATGGTTGCGAGTACGGGAGCGGGAATCGGGGTCGGCCGGAAAGTGAGCCGGTCGACACATCCAACACGAATCGTGCCTGATGCGAGCAAAACGTCGCCGCGCCAGCCTTCTTGGGCGAATTGGACCGACGCGGAGCCGACCCGTTCCATACGCGAACGGATCTGCAGCAGGTCATCCAGGCGTGCTGGCGCGCGGTAGTCCACGGCGGTGCTGCGCACCACGAAAATGGCCCCGGTCGTGTCGGCCAGCGCCTGCTGGTCGACCCCAAGCGCGCGCAGCCATTCGGTGCGGGCGCGCTCAAAAAATTTCAAATAGTTGGCGTAAAACACTACGCCACCTGCGTCGGTATCTTCCCAATACACGCGCAGGTTCCAGTCAAAAGAAGCCATCGGGTAATTTTACCAAGACGCAAGTGACGGCCAGCCATCCACCGACCGGCCGAGGGCTTGCGCTGGAATTCAGGCCATGCCTCGCGTCACGCTGGTGGCCGAGAATGACTGGCAAACGGGCATCAGCTCCATCGCGTTGACATTGAAGTGCGCGGGAAGCGCCGCCATCCAATAGACGGCCTCGGCGATGTCCTCGGCCGTCAGGGCTTCGGTGCCTTCGTAGACCTTCTCCACGCGTGCATCGTCGCCCTTGAAGCGCACGTTGGAAAACTCCGTGCCGGAGCAAAGACCTGGCTCGACGTTCGAAACGCGTATGCGGGTACCGGTGAGGTCCGCGCGCAAGTTCAGCGAAAACTGGCGCACGAACGCTTTGGTAGCGCCATACACGTTGCCGCCCGGGTACGGGTACGTCCCTGCGATCGAGCCGATATTGATGATATGACCGCGGTTGCGTTCGACCATGGCAGGAAGTAGCGCACGCGTCATATGAACCAGCCCGGAGCAGTTGGTGCCGATCATGCGGTCCCAATCGGTCAGGTCAGCGCGCTGGGCGGGTTCGAGACCCAACGCCAGACCAGCGTTGTTGACCAGCACATCGACTTCGCGCCAGCCCTCGGGCAATGTGCCCGGCAAAGCCGCAACGGCATCGGCATCCAGCACATCCAGCACGAACGGCAGCACGGCGTCGCCCAATTCAGCCTTGAGCACGTCGAGACGGTCCTGGCGGCGGCCTGCCGCGATCACACGATGGCCTTCTCGCACGAAACGCCGCGCGATGGCCGCGCCGAACCCGGCGGTTGCGCCGGTCACGAATACGATCATGGAAGAGTCTCCGGGCCTAAAAAAGCGAAAGATCAGAGTTTACCTGAAGCGTCGGACCGTATTGCACCGCAATGTGCGTGTCTGCACGCTCGCTTCTTGCGGCGGCCATGGGGCTGTCGTACACTCGCGGGCAACCATTCCACCTTGCGCGACTGGCGAATCCTGAAGCTGCTTCCGCAGCTTCGACATGTGGGCAGCGACCACGAGGAAGCGCAAGGTTTCTGGCGTCATGCACAACGGCGCCTGCCGCTCGCCTGGGCAGCGAATGGGAAGCACAGGGTGACTTGGACACCCACTGCAATCGGCCAATACCGGGCGCAGTCGTTCAAGCCGCGCGCATGTTTCCCCACGCCTCGCCCGATCTCCGCCATTTCCGTTTCGTTTCAGACCAGACACTCGCCATGTTCGAACGCAGCCGCTATACGATCGACCAGATCGATCCCGAAATCTTTGCCGCCATCCAGAAGGAAAATCAGCGTCAGGAAGACCACATCGAGCTGATTGCCTCCGAGAACTACACCTCCCCGGCCGTGATGGCCGCGCAGGGCTCGCAACTGACCAACAAGTACGCCGAGGGCTACCCCGGCAAGCGTTACTACGGCGGTTGCGAATATGTGGACGTGGTGGAACAGCTCGCCATCGACCGCGTGAAGCAGCTCTTTGGCGCGGAAGCCGCCAACGTGCAGCCGAATTCGGGCTCGCAGGCCAACCAGGGCGTGTTCTTCGCCGTGCTCAAGCCGGGCGACACGATCATGGGCATGAGCCTGGCCGAAGGCGGCCACCTGACGCACGGCATGGCGCTCAACATGAGCGGCAAGTGGTTCAACGTGGTTAGCTACGGCCTGAACGCGCAGGAAGACATCGATTACGACGCGCTCGAAGCCCTGGCGCAGGAGAAGAAGCCCAAGCTGATCATCGCGGGCGCATCGGCATTTGCGCTGCGCATCGATTTCGAGCGCATCGGCAAGATCGCCAAGTCGATCGACGCGTATTTCATGGTGGACATGGCGCACTACGCCGGCCTGATCGCCGCTGGTGTGTACCCGAACCCGGTGCCGCACGCTGATTTTGTGACGACGACCACGCACAAGAGCCTGCGCGGCCCGCGCGGCGGTGTGATCCTGATGAAGGCTGAACACGAAAAGGCCATCAACTCGGCGATCTTCCCGGGTATCCAGGGCGGCCCGCTGATGCATGTGATCGCGGGCAAGGCGGTGGCGTTCAAGGAAGCCCTGTCGCCGGAGTTCAAGGCTTACCAAGAGCAAGTGGTGAAGAACGCCCGCGCCATGGCCGAAACGCTAATGGCCCGCGGCCTGCGCATCGTGTCTGGCCGCACCGAAAGCCACGTGATGCTGGTCGACCTGCGCGCCAAAAAAATCACCGGCAAGGAAGCTGAGAAGGTGCTGGGTGACGCACACATCACCGTCAATAAGAACGCGATCCCGAATGACCCGGAAAAGCCGTTTGTGACGTCGGGCGTGCGCCTCGGTTCGCCGGCCATGACGACGCGTGGCTTCAAGGAAGCGGAGGCCGTGAAGGTCGCCCACCTGATCGCCGACGTGCTGGACAACCCGCACGACGAAGCAAACATCGCCGCCGTGCGCGCCAAGGTGGCTGAGCTGACCAAGCAGTTCCCGGTCTACGCCTAAGGCATCCGCCGATGGCCGGATCTTCCGGCCACGTAGTACCCTGCCGCGATGCGCCCCGAAATGAATGAGGGGCCATCGCGGCGTTGTTCTTTTAGCGCAGTGTGTTCTTTGAGGTTGCCGAGGAGACCACCGGCATGAAATGCCCTTTTTGCGGCCACGCGGCCACCCAGGTGATTGATACCCGCATGTCGGAAGAAGGCGACACCGTACGCCGCCGCCGTCGCTGCGAATCCTGCGACCGCCGCTTCACGACCTACGAACGCATCGAGCTGTTCTTCCCGGCCGTCGTCAAAAAGAACGGCAGCCGCGTCGACTACGACCGCAACAAGGTCAAAGACTCCATGCGCCTGGCGCTGCGCAAGCGCCCCGTTTCCGCCGAGGCCATCGACGAGGCCATCGCCCGCATCGAAGAAAAACTCCTCAGCCACGGCGAGAAGGAAATCGGCAGCGACCGCGTGGGCGAGCTCGTGATGCGCGAACTCAAGCGGCTGGACAAGATTGGGTACATCCGGTTTGCGTCGGTGTACCGGAGTTTTGAGGATCTGGCAGAGTTTCGGGACGTGTTGGATGAGGTTGCGGCGACGAATGTGCGGAAATGAGTTTACCGAAAGGCGTCCGCAGTCTCTTCACCATCATCGAGTTCGCCATTCAATCAGCCACTCGACCCATTGAGCATCAGGAGGACGCCGGTCGGTTGATTTCACTCGACGGTTCAATCTGGAACTCCAGCTCCCGTACCGCAGCGACATCCGCTCCCAAGCGCTTGGCGGGAATAAAACGCGTCTGCATCAGAATCAAAGCTAATCTGGCTGCGGCGGCACGATTGTCGTCACTAGCGCGAACGATTTCAGCGCGTACGACCGCACCATCAACACCGATATAGACCCGCAATGTTATTGGCGACGAGTTTGCGACTAACGCCATCACGTCCAGGAGTTCAAGTGCGCTAGCCGGCAAGGCTTGGCGATCCACTTCCGTCGACGCATAAAACCGCATCCCGTCGACATTCTCTGAAGGAGAAACCCCAGGTGGGGATCCTTTTGACTGGTGACTTGCGCTGTTAGAGAAGCGTGCGCTCAGCGGCGTGACACGCCGCTGGCGTGGGAGGGGGCCAGTTTGCGTACCTACGCCTCTTTTGCCGTTCGCGCTGGCGTCCTCACCCACCGGCGCCCCCGGCAAGCCGACGAATAGTAGCGGGAGACCGGCTTCACCCATGTCTCCCGGCGTCTGAGGTTTCCAAACGCTGACAGCATGCAGGAAAACCAAATGGCCCGTCACTGCAACAGCGCAAGCGATCCAGCCGCGCCTCATACTCGGCCTATTTCGTCTTGGCGCTTAGTGCTACGTCGCGGTGCCGCAGCGTCATCGTCGGATCACCGTTAGTCGGCCGTAGGCACTTCACGCCAATTGATCTGGCGAATCGCCTGCACCACCGTCGGCACCAATGGCACGGAATTGATGGCGCTATTGTCGGTACCCGCCTCCAGCCGGACAGAGCCATTGACGTTCAGGTAGGACAGATCAACCACCAATCCGCCCCCGGCGAAGTAGGGCTGCAGCACGCCCACACTATTGACCACGCGGCTGATACCGGTACCGATATCCATCGAGAACACTCGGTTCGTCCCGGATGGATTGCATGCATCTCCGTTGGGCAAGTTCGCGGCAAACGACACCGTACCGAAGTTCGAGACAGGCGCCACGTTGACGCGCTCGGCCACGCCGTTGGACGACTGGCCCAGGTCGATGTAATACCCCATGACCGACGTCGGCGCGCCGCCAATCCCCTTCAACAGATCCGTGTCCGAATTGAGATTGCTGCGCTGGATCGGGAACGTGACACCGCTCGGCAGATCGGTGCTGCTGTTAAAGCGCTGCACCACGCCGTCATAGATGACGTAGAAGCTCTGCGTCTGGGTGCTGGCGATATCGGTACTGCCGAGCAGTCGGCCGGTCCCCACCATGACGTAGCGCTTGAGCGAGTTCGGCTGGATCTCGATCAGCGGCGGCGTCGTCACAGGCTGCGCATTGCCGCTCGGATCGGTCAGCTGCGCAATCTTGGTCGGAGCCGGATAGGCCGAAGGGGTGCCCGTAAGATCAAAACGCCAGACGTTGCCCAGCAGGTCGCCCGCGTAGATCGAGTCCGTCGTGTTGTCGGTGTAGTCGGCCACATAGGCAGACGCATAGGCCAGGCCCGAGGGCGAGCTTGCGGAACCGACGCCTGTCGAAATCGACTCCAGCAAGGCGCCGTTCGTCGGGTTCAGGATAAAGAGCCGACCCACGCCATCGGCGTTGTTGTAGCCCGACGGCACCGCAACGATCCAGCCGTACTTCTTGGTCTTCGCGACGATCGGGTCGCCATAGGTGAAGCCCAGCGTGCCTTGCGATGCGCTGGAAGGGCCGCCGAATTCCCACATCACCTTGCCGGCCAGTGCGGTTTCGGTGGTGATCGTCGTGGGGTCGGTAATGTCGAGTGCGTAGTAGCCCTTGCCGCCCTTGCCCAGACCACCGATCAACATCGTGCGCCAATTCGAGGTGGTTACGGTTTTCCAGTTGACGTTCCCTGCACGCCCCAGGTCGATATCGAATGCCTGCGGCGTGGCATCCACCATGGCATGGTGGACGAAATTCGTGCCCGTCAGACCCAGCGATGCCAGACCGTTGACCGTCGGCGTGCACGTGCCCGAAGTGCACGGCCCTTGATAGAGGAAGCTCGGCACATAGGCGAACAGTTCGTTGCCGCTGGTGGTGTTGCCGATCGTGCCGTCGAACGCGTGCATCATGCCGTCGTTCGCACCAACGTAGACCACCGGCTTACGATTGACATAGGTGCTCTTGAACGTTGCGTAATCCGGGTTCGTCGCGCTGGACAGCACCGCGATGGGCGGGCCCACGGCATCCACCTTCGAGCCCACGATATCGCCCAACAAGAAGGCACGCGGGCGATAGACCGCCTTGCCGTTCGTGCCTTCGTTGGTCTGGTCTCCGCGCAGGTAATTCAGGAAGTCCTGGTTGTTCCAGTTCTTCACGGCCGAATTGCTGAGTGCGCTCTGGTTGGCCGTCGTCAGCTTCGCAAATTGGAATGGCACACCTTGCGCAGTCCCAACGCTATTGCTGGTGGCGATCAGGCGTGACGTACTCGATTGGTTCCCGAGTTGCGCTTGTGCGGACCACGCCTTCGTCTGCGTGGGCAGCCCGGTCGTGGCGTTAAAGCTGAGCGTGCTGCCGATGACATCCCCCGTCCAAGTCGACGAGTTGTAGGACGCCGAGTATCCAATGTTGCCGGTCAGGCTCACGTTGGCGGAAGAGACCGCCAGCGCCGTCGTGGCCGCCTGAATATCGTTGGAGATGTTCTGAAATGCGGAATTCAGGCCGCTTACCATCAGGTCAGCCTGACCTGCCAGATAGTAGTTGTCCGGCATCGGCTTGCCGTTCGGGTCCGTGTTGCCGCTCGCATTCCACAGCGACTGAGCCAATGCCCGGGTGTTGCTCGTGTTGTAGTTGCTCGGGACGCTGAAGCCGCCGTACTTTGCTGCCAGCCAGAACTGGTTCTGGTAGCGGTATGTTTGGTACTCCTGCACATCCAGCCAATAGGTGGAGATGGTCTGGATCTTCGACTTGTTGCCCAGGCTGTCCTTGAAATCGTTCGGGCGGATATCCCTCACGTGCGAATCGTAGGCAAGCCCGGCCATCAGGTAGGTATTGCCGTTACAGCACGGCGGCGAAATCTTGTTGAGATTGCTGATGCCTTCCATTTGCCCCACGAGGTTGGTCGCGGAATCCACATTGACCGTGGTATCGCTCGAAACCTCCGAGGGCAGCGCCGGTTCATTGCTACTTCTGATCGTACTGCCAGGCAAATTGGCATCCGCATGGGTATTGATGTCACCGATGCCCAGGATGTAGTTCTTCTGGCAGGAATACTGGATGGGGTCATCCCATGTCTGGATGACCGGGAAGCCGTCTATCTGGGTGGCGTTGGTGTTGGACGAATAGCTGGCGACGTTGCCCAGGTTCTTGTAGTAGCGAATACCTGCGTAGTACAGCTCCCCAACGGGGTCGTACGTCTTGTAGGTTTGCGAGGTCGAGCCGAACTTGTTGAGGTAGTTCATGACCCCGCTATTGCTGACGCTACTTGCGGAAGCATCGGCAGTGTCCGGACTGGTCACCATGGTGCCGTCCGTTGCACTCCATTCGGCCACCGTATTGGTCGTGGGGTTCTTGCCCGGAACCGGCTGGGTGGGGCCAATGAACTTCATCCTGGCACGCAGCACCCCGCCATCGCGCTTGATGTTCGAATCGTTGAGGTAACCGAACGCGCCAAAGCGGATGCGCTGCGAGTACTGCTGCATCAGGCCTTCCGGCTTGTAGTTGCTGCCGTACTTCGTGCAGTTGGTCTCCAGTTGCGATGGGTCGCACACCTTCACGCGCACATAGACCGACCACACCTTGGAAGAGTCTTGCGAAGAGCCGGAACTGTAGGTCCTGGGCGTATCCGAATCCAGATTGCCGCTTTGGGTGAAGTACAGCTTGTTGCCAGCCCCGTAGATGCGCACGCTAAGGCTGTTCCAATTGAACGGCGTGGCTGCCGACACGGTGGCGCTGCCGCCGCCGTTGCTGCCGCCGATAGTGCGATTCGGCGTTTCACCGGAGCCACCCTGGCCAGATGCCCAGGCCTTCTCAAGCACGGTCAGCGATGCCGTGTCCGTAACACGGTAGCCCCCAGTCAACGCCCATCGAAATGGATCGATGGTTTGCATCGCCGCCCAGTTCAGGAACGCGCCGGCCCAGTAGTTCTTGCCGGTAGCACACTGGAAATTGCTATCCGCTGCGGCGGCCGGCACAAAATAGTTATTCGCATCGGTGTTGGCGTCGTACTGATAGGTGTAGCACTTGAGCGGATCAAAGTAGCCCAGATACTTGCCCCCCGCCGTATAGCTGCTGACGTACGCAATGCTGTTGGCGGTCGGGTACTCCACTGACAGCGAGAGCAGCAGATTGCCCGGCACCGATACAGAGCTGAACAACGGCTGATCTGCCAGATCGGTTTGTGCTGCCGACACCAGCAGCGCAGGCAACAACAAGGCGCTTGCAAGCAAGCTGCGCAGGAAAGTCATAACGGAAGGGCTCCGCGAAGCGCTGGCCTTCCAACCTCGGTCACGATTGGTGTGCATGGCAGTTCAGCAACTCAGAGAGAAACAGTGGTCTGGAGGAAGGTCTGGCTATTGCGCGGCCCATCGACCCGCACGCTGATGCGGTAGACAGGCACTGAAGGCGGCTGGGCCTGACCACGATACGGCAGAACAGTCCCACCTTTGGCTGAGCCGATCGAACTGACCACGCACGCATTGGAGGGGTCAGTCGAGCCTGTCGCGTTACAGAGCCGGTCGATCATGTAGTAGATCGTGATGCCGTCACCGCCATTGATGGTTGGTAACGGCGTGGATGACTTGGCGGGCTGATAGCCGATCAGCGTGTTGGGAACGCCATGCGTGCCCGTCGCCTGCATCGTGGCGTAGTACCCGCTGGCGAGTTGATCGCTCTGGCGCGTCGCTTCCTGGTTGAGCGCGCCGCTGGTCAGGGCTGCCTTGGCTGCGACGATGCCCAACTCACCGCGGTTGGTCATGTCCCGCTTGAATGCGAGATTGCCTGCGTTGAACAGGGCGGCATCGGACGAGCGGAACAGCGCAACGGTGCCGATGGCCAGGATAGCCACGGCAATCAGCGCAATCAGCAGAACAACGCCGGACTGGCGCCGATGCAACGCAAGGCGCAAGGCGCGATTCGAACGAGACTTGGGCGTGGTTGACATCATCAGCGCTGCAACAACGTGTTGCGCAAGGGGATCGTGGCTTCCAACACGCGGTAACGGTAGTTTTGCTCCCCGCCTGCGAGCTTCCGTGTGTAGGCCAGCCCCGGTACATCGGCAAACAAGACCAGCGGCCCCGGGCTGACAACGCCCGTCGCGGTGGTTGCGCTGGCGCTCGTCACGTATTGCTGCGCGCGTTCGGGCAACGACGTCCGCAGGATCAAACCAATACGTACCGCCTTGATCGCATAGAGATTCGCGGCGGCAGTCTGCGTGCCGTTGGATAGCGTAGCCGCATCGAATGCGCCCGTCGGGGCTTGCCAACTGACGTTGCCGGTGTTGTTTGGATCGATACCGTACAGGGCATGCATTTCCATCACGCCATCGGTAAGTGGGATTGCGGTATAACCGTTGCCCCCCGATTGCAGCAAGTCGTAAAACATCAACGTGTTATTGGCGCCTACGCCATACACCCCAAAGGCCGGCAAGTTGCCGCCGCCGACATTGCCGAGGTTCATGGCAACGCCCGTTGCCGAGACGCTGGCCGCATTGCCATCCTTGCCAATCGACGCGTCATAGGCACCGGCCAGCGGCAGTTGCACGGCGACGCTGCCGGTAAAGCCGGTCTGCACTTGTCCGACATAGCAAGGCTGTACGTTGCCCTGGGCATTGTTGCGGTCTGCCATGAGCACAAGATTGCCAGCATTGAAGGTCATGGTGTTGATCAGACTAAGGCTCACCACGCTTCCGGAAATCGTCGGTGCGGTATTGGAAAACTCGGTCGGAATCTCTCCATAGCCAGCATTGCCCGCCATGGTAATGATCGCGTCAGAACTTCCGGTGGTCAGGGGCGTGCCGTTTTGCACGATCAGTAGCGGAGCCAATCGGAACCCGCCCAACTGCGTCGACAGTTTGTCGAACGGCGGCGGAACCTTGGTCGGTGACGGGAGAATCTGATCACCGTTCAAATTGACATTCAGGTGGCAGCCATAGGTCAGCGGCCAGTTCTGGGAATAACCCGACCCTGCACTGCGGATCGCCTTATCCAACTGGTACAAAGCGAACACACCGCTTTGGTTGATGTCGCTGACTGACATCGTGGTGCGCTTGCGCCCTTCCGACACGCTCATCAGGCCAAACACTGCACCCACAATGATCATGCTGACGATCAACGCCACCATCAGCTCAATTAGGCTGAGGCCGGTCTGGCGGGCGGCACGCAATGGCCGCTTGGCTGGAGTTCCGGCGTTCACGGCAGCACCACCTGCGTTACATACTTGCTCGTGCTGCTCATACCAGCGGCGGCATTCACGCCGTGAGACGGCGCTTGCCAAGTGATGGTGATCGTCGCGATATTGGTCGTGCTATCGACGGAGACCGAGCCCGTACCGTTGGGCAGGCCACCCAGCCCGCTACCCACGGGGCTCGATGCACTCGCCGTCCGGTAGCTCACATTGGTGCCGACCATCGTTTGCCATGCAGCAACAGACGATGCCGGCAGATTGACCGTGTGGTTCTGCCACATCGTGCTCGCCAGTTCATTGGCCAGCAAAGCAGCACGATTGCGGTCCTCGGCGTCAACCGACACCTGCGAAGCACGGATCTGCGCCATCACCATGGCCGTCAACGCCACGGTCAACAGCAGCATCGCAATCAGCACCTCGACGAGCGTCATCCCGCTCTGCGATTGTCTGCTGCGCTCAGCTCGGTATCGGGATGGATTAGCTGCACGCATCTGGACTACCCTGCGACAAAGACTTGCTCGGATCGCACACACGGATCGAGCCACCAAGGCCTACGGTCACATTCAATGCCCGCGCGGTGGCAGACCGGCTGTTCGTCACGTTGTAAGTGACTGTGCCCGCGGTGGGAATGGTGCAGTTGTACGTGCCATCGTTGAGCGTAGTCAGACGGCCCAACGAACTGAAGCAGACCGCCGCCTGACCGGTGATCTGCGCGTTGGGCGCAACCGCGCCAAGCGTGCCGCTCTGCACCATCAATGATGGCAACGGCTGAGTGTACGACTCGCCTGCCGCGACGTTCGGAATCACAGTAACGAACCAGTTCTTTCCGTTGGCTTGAGCCGTCACACCCTGATTCGGCACGCCGTTGGTCAACACCATCGCAACCTGCCGGTGGCGGCGCGCAGCTTCGGCTTGCGCAACGCGCAGACCGTTCTGCAGCGATTCGGCTGCGGTGCGCACCTGCGCATCCTGAATCCAGCTCGTAAAACTCGGCACTGCCAGGAGCATCAAAAAAGCAAACACCGAAATCGTGACGAGCAGTTCGACCAGCGTGAAGCCGCGGCGCGGGGCGCCCGGGCCCATCAGCACGACTGCCCTCGCTTGGTCACCCAACAAGTCGTGGAAGTGTTCCAGCCGGCAGGTGCCGCCGTCGTCGCCTGAACGTTTGCCTCGTTGACTGTGTACGTGAAGCCGGCGGTTGTTCCAGAGCCCGTGGCAGTCATCGCGTAGCTATTACCGCTATTCGTAATCGTGCAGGCCAACGAAAATTCGGCCACAGCCGAAATCGCCTGACAGGGTGGCGTGAAGGTCCCGACCGCTGCGTAGGTACGATTGTCTTGGTAATACTGTTCCATCTGCGCGCGGACACCCGCGAGCATATTGGTCACGTTGGCTAGCTTGCCGCGCGTGATGTAGTCCGTATAACTGGGATACGCAATCGTAGCTAGGATAGCCACGATTGCCAGTGTGATCATGAGTTCGACGAGCGTGAACCCAGATGCACGCGCAATTGCCGGACGCAGCCGCCCTCTTCTCGCTGAAGATGGAGCTTCTACATCGGAATGGCGCGACACGCTTGCGTTGGCGCAGAGCGGCGCGGACATGTCAGTACCGCCGCAGAACGATCGACTGCGAAAGCGTGACTTTGACCCTGAACATATAGCCCCCCGGCTGCTTGAAACGACAGACGCATCTTCGTGGAAGATGCGCCATTCCCGATTACCCGATTACGTTCTTTTGAGATTTTGCTGCCTATGATATCCGGCAGGTACGGCGTCAAACCTAACGCTCGCAATCATGGAGGATGCGGCCAATCAGTGTCAATAGCCCGCGCCGGATGGGTAGGCGTCACCTGTTGGGGCAATGCAACCGGGGACGGACTTCGTGGGTTTTACCCCTTACCAAGTACGGTGGCGAAAAATTCGCCTCGGCAGGAACCACTGACCGCTGGGAGATCACCGGCATACGGGCATTCAATTCACCACCTAAATGCCTTCCGGAACTAGCATCAAATAGGTCGGCTTAAACGACCAAGAGCGAGACCAACATCCTAGGACATAAACGCCCGCGCCCATGATCGAGAGCGTATTGACCATATGTGACAGTTATACGGCCAAATTCGCACTAACTTGAGCGACTTTCCAAGTGTCCGTCGACTCATGCCTGTCTGCCATCACGTCAAGCGCCAACACGGCGCCATCCTGCTCGAATCCCTTGTCGCACTCGCCGTATTGTCTCTGTGTGCAGCGGGCACCCTGACCGCACTTGAACGGATGGAGTCCACCAGCAAAAGCCTGCGACAGCTATCGACCGACGTCCGATCGCAAAACACCCGGGGCGAATCCGCAAGCGTGCGCTGACATGCGCCACCTCTCTCATGCTCGGCGGGGCGCGACGCTTGTGGAGTTGCTGATCGGCACGCTGGTCGGGCTGATCGTGCTTGGCATCACGCTGCAACTGACACTCCTTGCACGTGCAAGCTATCAGCGCATTGCGGACGATGCCCTGATCGAAAGCCGCGGCACGCAAGCGCTAGAACTGCTGACAACGGCACTGCAGCATGCAGGGTGGGCAACCGATACGCCAGCCGCGTCGCCAGAACGCCGATGGCCAGACGCGACCGCAGCACCGTCGATCCAAGGTGCGGACAGTTGCACCCCTCGCGAAGCGGAAGCCCTTGACTGCAACAGCAGTGGCGTCCACGGAAGCGACGCCGTACTGGTGCGCTTTGCTGGTCGCAGCATGCAGACCAACCCGCAGCGCGCTGACAACAGCATCATCGACTGCTCCGGTTACGGGGTCGCTGAGCCCATTCAAAACGGCAGCGACGACCAGCGCGCGGGATCCATGCTGCTCTATCTCGCCCGAGCGACGGATCAAGAACTACAGCTCATGTGCCGCTCGCGAAGGCATCAAGCCGGCCAGACTGTGGCGGGCCGTTGGACATCCAATGGCATGGTCCGCGGCGTCGAAACAATGCAGCTTCTGTATGTGGTTCGCTCCCCTGGCGGCACCTCGAGCACGACACTGCCCGCGCGCTCGCTGACCCCCGAGCAATGGCGCCAGGTTCAAGCCGTGCACATCTCGCTGGTCGTTCGCGGCGACTACCACATGCCCAGTTCAGCCAACAAGGCCACGTCCACACTCGCGCTATTTCCCGACCTCGAGCGAGTTGAAGGCGCCCTCGCTCAGGACTTGCACTTCACGCCCACCGAAACCCAACGCCGTCGTGCCGTTTTCACTGCAACGGTACGCTTGCGCAATCCGCTCGCCTGCGACATGGACGTATGTTGAGCGATAGCGCCAAAGCGCGTGGTTTCTCGATGATGGTCGTGATGCCTGCGGTGGCGTTGCTCGGCCTGCTGACCATGGCGACCTTCCATCTGGTGTTGGATCAACGGCACCGCACGTCTCTCACGGCCGACCGTGCCTTGGCCAAATACGCCGCGGAAATGGCGCTGAATGCGGCGGAGTGCGAACTGTCCGTCGCCACCGAAACACCCACGAAGCGCGAATGTATGGCGGCCTTGCCCCGAGAACGTATCGCCGCTCTCGATCCGGTTTCGCGCCGCGGCTTCTTGCCGGGAACGTGCGGCAGCGGTATCTCGCTCGGACTATGTCAACCGCGAGCCGGTCAATCGCTCTGGACGTTGGCGCGACTGCTGGATACGACCACCCTCGCCGTAGAGATGGACACGCGCGTCCCGGACACCGAGCGCATTGCCGGCCGCGCTGCGCGGTACGTCATCGAGCCGATTCCGGACCGTTGGCCCGGCCAAGCTATGCACTCCGATGGCACCCCGCCGCCGTGGTTGTATCGGATCACGGCCGCAGGATTTGGCGCCGACCCCACCGTCAGCGTCGTGCTGCAAACGGTCTTCCGCCCACGAATGCCGCGCAGCACATCCACGCCTCAGTCCACCACCGAATCTGCACCGCCTGTCATTCGCACCAATGGCACGGTGACACAACGCGTCTACACCATCAGCAACCGGGAGGGCGCGATCGACACCCAGGGGCAAACCTTCATGCTCGGCCGCTTGAGCTGGCGTGAGCTGATCGAGGAAGGCCTTTGATGAAGTATCGTCATGCTGCATTCACGCTGATCGAACTCACGGTTGCATTGGCTATCGCCGCGTTGTTAGCCGGCGCCGCCATACAAACGTGGTCGGGACACCATGAGCGCACGCAGCGGGCTGCGGCGCGTGCGGCGCTAGTCTCGACCATGGTGGAATTCGAGCGCCAGTACGCGCACGCAGGCAGTAGCTCCACACCTGTAAACGTTCCGCAACACGTCTCTGGCTATCACCTGCTCGCTAGCCCGTGCAACGGCCGCGCGCCCGCGCATTGCATTGAAGTCGCCGCCCGACCAGTGCGCCGGGGCACCGACTGCGGCATCCTTATCCTGCGCAACACCGGCGAACGGTTCATGCAGATCGGCAACGAGCGCCAGCCGGCATCGTCTACATGCTGGCCATGAAGGGGAGTCGCCTGGTGGCCGGATTCACGCTGGCTGAACTCGTTGTCGTCCTGAGCGTCATGTCGATCCTCGCGGTGTTCGCCGCGCCCGCAGGGCTGAATTGGTGGCAACGCGAGACCGTCGTCGTTCTGGCCGACCGCTTTGTCAGCGCCATCTCCCTGGCGCAGACCATGTCGCGCTATCAGCGCGTCTGGACCCACCTCGGCCCTTCCGACGCTGAGCAGGGTTGGTCGTCAGGATGGGCGTTGTACATGACGCCCTCGCCGCAAACCCAGGCGACGCCGCTGGAACCGGGCGCTGAAGACGTGTTGATACGCGTATCGCCGCCTGTGGTGCCGCCAGTCGAATTTGCTTTCACGGCTTCACAGCGGGATGTCGACACCCTCTCTTATGCACCTGTGGGATACTCGCGACAGCGCAACGGCAGCCAGCTTTACGGCACGCTGACCATCCGATCTGGCGTACATGTGCGGCGAGTCCGCATCAGCTCCGCAGGCCGCGCCCGCATCTGCGATCCGGCCAAGGACCCCAAAACGTGCGGCACTGGCGCCTCGGCTAACGACGATTAACCCAAACTTCCTGTTTTTTGCCCATGTTCTCCGACTTCGACCACGCCATGATGCAGCGCGCCCTGGCGCTGGCCGAGAAGGGCTTGTTCACCACGACGCCCAACCCGCGCGTCGGATGCGTGATCGTGCGTGACGACACCGTCATCGGCGAAGGCCATACGCAACCCGCCGGCCAGGACCACGCTGAAATCCAGGCCATCAAGGATGCGCAGTCGCGCGGCCACGATGTGCGCGGCGCCACTGCCTATGTGACGCTGGAGCCCTGCAGCCACTTTGGTCGCACCCCACCCTGCGCTGATCGTCTGGCTGAAGCCGGTATTGCGCGCGTGGTGGCGGCTATGGAAGATCCGAACCCAGCAGTTTCCGGTCGTGGCTTGCAGAAGCTGCGAGACGCCGGCGTCGACGTGCGCTGCGGTCTTCTGGAACGCGAGGCGCGCGAACTGAACATCGGTTTCGTCTCGCGCATGACGCGCGGCACGCCGTGGGTGCGCGTGAAGGTCGGTGCATCGCTGGACGGCCGCACCGCGCTGGACAACGGCATCAGCCAGTGGATTACCGAAGCCGAAGCACGCAACGACGGCCACCGCTGGCGCGCGCGCGCCTGCGCCATCCTCACCGGCATTGGCACGGTCCGCGAAGACAATCCGCGACTGACCGTGCGCGCCGTTAATACGCCGCGCCAGCCACGCCGCGTGTTGATCGACTCGGCACTGGACGTGCCACTCGACGCCCACATCCTCACCACAGATGGCCACCACGAGCCGACGCTGATTTTTGCCGCCCAGCCCGAAGCCGGGCGCATGCGTGCGTTGAGCGAGCGCGGCGCGGAGGTCATCCTCCTGCCCAACGCCGCTGGAAAGGTCGACCTGGCCGCGGTCCTGCGCGAGCTGGGTCGCCGCGAAATCAACGAGCTGCACGTCGAGGCCGGCTTCAAGCTCAACGGCTCGCTGCTACGCGAAGGGCTGGTGGACGAGATCCTCGTCTATCTGGCGCCCAAGGTGCTCGGCGCGGGCCAGGGCATGTTCAATATGGGGCCGCTGCAGACGCTGGAAGGCGCGGCCGAATTCTTCTTTCACGACATCTCGCGCATCGGGGGCGACCTCCGCATCCTCGCGCGCCGCAACCCCACGGATTGATTGCTTATGTTCACCGGAATCGTCGCCGCAGTTGGCCGCATTGAAACCGTCTCGCCGCTTGGCGACAACGCCGATGCAGGCGTGCGCCTGTCCATCGACTCGGGCGGCCTGCCGCTCGCGGACGTGGCGTTGGGCGATTCGATCGCTATCCAGGGTGCGTGCATGACGGTCGTTGCCAAAACCGAGAACCGCTTCGACGTGGATGTGTCGCGCGAATCGCTGTCCAAAACGGTCGGGCTGGAACGCCCGGGTGAGGTGAATCTGGAGAAGGCCCTGCGCTTGGCCGATCACATCGGCGGGCACCTCGTATCCGGCCACGTGGACGGCTTGGGCACGGTCACGCATTTCGCGCCGATCAACGAATCGCACGAACTGCGTGTGCGGGCGCCTGCGGAGCTGGGCAAATATCTCGCCTACAAGGGCTCCGTGGTGGTCAACGGCGTATCGCTCACGGTCAATACCGTCCGGGACGACGCCGATGGCTGCGAGTTCTCGATCAATCTGATCCCGCACACCGTTGCGGTCACCACGCTCAAGCACTTGAAGGCCGGCAGCCAGGTCAACCTGGAGATCGACCTGATCGCCCGGTACGTGGAACGCATGCTGACCCACGCCGCCATCGGCCTGCCCGTGGGCACCCAGCCTCTGGCAGCCGTTTGAACCGCTGGCCCCACTGGTTTGGGGCCACCTTGACGTACAATAGCGGGCTTCCCATTTACGCAGTCGCACGGCCCCCGAAATTACGGATTTGCGGGAGTTGGCCGGCGGCGCGCACCCCTGCTACGCCATGTCGATCGCCACAGTCGAAGAAATCATTGCCGAAATCCGCGCCGGCCGGATGGTCATCCTGGTCGACGAGGAAGACCGTGAGAACGAAGGCGACCTGATCCTGGCGAGTGATTTCGTCACGCCGGAAGCCATCAACTTCATGGTCACGCACGCGCGCGGCCTGGTGTGCCTGACGCTCACCGAAGAGCATTGCGATCAGCTCGACCTGCCAATGATGGCCAGCCGCAACGGTACGCAGTTCGGCACCAATTTCACCGTGTCGATCGAAGCGGCCGAAGGCGTGACTACCGGTATTTCTGCGGCCGACCGCGCGCGCACCATCCAGGTGGCCGCCGCCAAGAACGCGAAACCGTCTGACTTGGTGAATCCGGGCCACATCTTCCCGCTGCGGGCTCAAAAGGGCGGCGTGCTGATGCGCGCCGGCCACACCGAAGCCGGTTGCGACCTGACCGCGATGGCTGGCCTGACACCCGCCGCTGTGATCTGCGAAATCCTGAAGGACGACGGGACCATGGCGCGCTTGCCGGACCTGGTCGAGTTCGCCAAGAAGCACGGCCTGAAGATCGGCACGATTGCCGACATGATCCAATACCGCAGCCGCACCGAGAGCATCGTCGAGCGCGTCGGCGAGCGCACGATGGAGACGCAGTTCGGCACATTCCACGCCGTCGCCTTCCGCGATCGGGCAGCCGGCCGCGCCCATCTGGCGCTGGTCAAAGGCACGCCCACGCCGGACACCGAAACGCTGGTGCGCGTGCATGAGCCGCTGTCGGTGCTCGACCTGCTCGAATGCCAGCGCACGACGCACTCGTGGAGCGTGCCCGCCGCCCTGCGCGCCGTCCAGGCTGCCCCGACCGGCGTGGTCGTCCTGCTCAATTGCGGCGATTCGGCGGACCGGCTGTTCACCCAGTTCACCGCGCTGGACGCGCCGCACGAGCGCCCGCGCACCAAACCCGATCCGCGCATTTACGGTATCGGCGCGCAGATCCTGAAGGAGGTGGGCGTGGGCAAGATGCGTGTGCTTGCCTCGCCACTCAAGCTGCCGAGCATGGTCGGCTACGATCTGGAGGTCACGGCGTACCAGTCGATGGCGGATGCGCCCGACGTCACCTCCGCTTCATCCGCCGCCACTCATTGATTTTTCTGCCGGCGGCCTCGGCTGCCGCCCCAGCTTTCTTTTTTGACGTTGCCTCACCGGCAACCCAACCGGAATACACCATGGACCACGGCTTCTACCCGACCAATCTCAACGGCGAAGGCCTGCGCATCGGCATCGTCCAGGCGCGTTTCAACGAGCCCGTGTGCGAAGCGCTGCGCGAGGCCTGCGTCGCTGAACTCGAGCAACTCGGCGTGGCCGGCGAAGACGTGCTGCTCGTGACCGTGCCGGGCGCGCTGGAAGTCCCGCTGGCCCTGCAGAAGATGGCCGAATCGGGCCAGTTCGACGCGCTGATCGCGCTGGGCGCAGTCATCCGAGGTGAGACGTACCACTTCGAGTTGGTGTCCAATGAATCGGGCGCCGGCATCACGCGCGTGGGCCTGGACTTCAACATCGCCATCGCCAACGGCATCCTGACCACCGACACCGACGCACAGGCCCACGCCCGCACCCGCGAAAAGGGTCGCGACTGCGCCCGCACCGCCGTCGAAATGGCCAACCTGACCAACGACCTCGACGGTCTGCAGGATCACGGCCAGGACGACGACGGCGAGACTGAATAAGCGCTTCCTCGCGCAAAGGCTTTTCCCATGACGCAAGACAATTCCCAAGCCAAGACCAAGGCGCCCGCCAAGAGCGCGCGCCGCCGTGCGCGCGAACTGGCGCTGCAGGGTCTGTATCAATGGCTGCTCAATCGCAACGACCCGGGCGTGGTCGAAGCGCATCTGCAGGACGCGCAAGGCTTCAACAAGGCCGACCGCACGCACTTCGATGCGCTGCTGCACGGTGCCATCCGCGAAGAAACCACGCTGACCGAGGCGTTCACGCCGTACCTGGATCGCCCGGTTGCCGAACTGTCACCGGTCGAACGTGCCGCCCTGCTGGTCGGCGCGTACGAGTTGGTGCACTGCGTGGACATCCCGTACAAGGTCGTGATCAACGAGGCGGTTGAACTGACCAAGACCTTCGGCGGCGTGGAAGGCTACAAGTACGTCAACGGCGTGCTGGACAAGCTGGCTGCGCAAGTGCGCGCAGTCGAGGTCGCTGCCCGCCGGTAATTCGGCGTCTGCTTTTCGCTTCACCTTTTCACTTCGCTTCAAGATGGATGCCCACCGCCTGCAGACAGCCGCCCGGCTGGCCAATATCCGCGCCTTTCACGTGATGGAGTTGGCCAAGCAGGCCCGTGAGCTGGAACTGGCGGGACGCAGCATCATCCACATGGGCATCGGCGAGCCCGACTTCACCGCCGCCGAACCGGTCGTGCAGGCCGCCGCCGATGCCATGCGGCGTGGCGTCACGCAGTACACCGGCGCCTTGGGTATCCGCCCACTGCGCCACGCCATCGCCCGCTACTACCAGACCACTTACGGCCTCGACATTGCGCCCGAGCGCATCATCGTCACGGCGGGTGCGTCGGCAGCTCTGCTGCTGGCGTGTGCGGTGCTAGTGGAGATTGGCGGCGAAGTCCTGATGCCTGATCCGAGCTATCCGTGCAACCGTCACTTCGTGGCTGCCTTCAATGGCGAGGCGAAGCTGGTGCCGTCGGGGCCGGAAGAACGCTTCCAGTTGACGGCGGCCCAGGTCGAAGCGCACTGGGGAGAACGCACGCAGGGCGTGTTGCTGGCCTCCCCATCCAACCCGACGGGCACGTCGATCCTTCCGGATGAGCTGCAGCGCATCGTGCAGACGGTACGCGCGCGAGGCGGATTTTCGATCGTTGACGAGATCTACCAAGGCCTGTCGTACGACCAGGCCCCGGTCTCGGCACTGTCGTTCGGCGATGATGTCGTCACGATCAACAGCTTTTCCAAGTATTTCAACATGACCGGCTGGCGGCTCGGCTGGCTAGTGGCCCCCGCTGAACTGGTGCCCGAGTTCGAGAAAGTCGCGCAAAATCTATTCATCTGCGCGTCAGCGGTGGCGCAATACGCGGCGCTCGCGTGCTTTGAGCCGGAAGCGCTGGCGATCTACGAACAGCGCAAGGCCGAATTCCGTCGCCGCCGCGATTTCATCGTGCCGGCGCTGGAGTCGCTTGGTTTCAAGGTTCCGGTCAAGCCGGATGGGGCGTTCTATGTCTACGCCGATTGCCGTGGCGTAAACCACCCGCACGCCGCCAATGCCGACACCCTCACCCAGTCGATGCTGCATGACGCCGGCGTGGTGCTCGTGCCGGGCCTGGATTTTGGTCCGCACACGGCGCAGCACTACATCCGGCTGTCGTACGCCACATCGATGGCGCATCTGGAAGAAGCGGTCACAAGGTTGGGCAAGCTGTTCGGCCGGTAAAACGCTCTCCGCGCCTCGCCCAAGCAAAAAAGGCCGTCCCGAAGGACGGCCTTTCTTATATAGCGCAGCGAAGCAAGTCGATCAGGCCTGGCCTTGGGACTTGTCGTCCAGCCGTGCCTCTTCCTGCTGACCCGCAGCCGGTTGTTTGTCGGCCGGCTTGGCGGCTTGCGTCTTCGCTTCGGCCTGCGTCACAGGCGTTGCCGTCGCGACCGGCTTCACCGGTTCGCGCTCCGACGCCGCCGTCATGGGCGAACGATGTCCCGTGGCCACCATGCGCAGGCGCGAACGCTCTTGCAGCACCTTACCGCCGTAGCCGCCGTCGCCTTGCGTGACCGCACCGACATACAACTTCAGGCCACCTTCAATCGAACCTGCACGCGCGATGCAATCCTTCAGCACGAGCGCACCAACCTTGATGTTGGCGTACGGGTTGAGCGCGGCACCAACACCACCCATCACCTCGTACTTGTCCTGGTGGACCTTGGTCATGACCTGCATCAGGCCCTGCGCACCCATACCGCTTTCGGCGAACGGGTTAAAGCTGGACTCGATCGCCATCACGCCCAGGATGAGCAGTGGATCCAGGCCGACTTCCTTGCCGGTCTGGTAGGCCGCCTTCACCAACTGGCCAGTGGCAGTGGCCGCCACGCGGTATTTGCGGGCGATGTATTCCGCCACAGCAGCCTGCTCTCGCGGGGTACCGGCGGTTGCCGACTCACGCGCGTCGCGGACGACTTGCGTGTTCGGAATCTGCGCCGCCAACTCGGCCACGGACGGCACCTTGGATAGCGTGTCCCAACCAGCAGCCGCGACCGTGCCGCCTTGGGCCGTAGCCGGGGCCACAGCCTGGGCGGCGCCCGTACCGGCAGACGGCGCAGTCGGCGCAAAAGCTACCGGCTGGACGCCCCCCGCAATCGCGGGTGACGGATTGGCCGAGGCGACACTGGTGTCGATACCCGGCGTGAAATGCAGCACGCGTTGAGCGACCGTGGCACGCCACTCGCTGTTGAGCGAGAGTGCAACTGCGGCGGCCACAGCCAGCAAGCCGATGCTGTTGAGCACGACATGCCCGCTGCGGAACACCAGCAGTACGCCAGGATGCAACTCATTGCGGGACGCGGCGGCGCCCCCTGCGTTCAACTCCATGCGCAGCTTACGAGGCAGCGCAACTTGACCAGCACGCGCGAGGCGGCGGCCAACCGGGGCTACGAGCCGGCGTTGCAGCGCCGATCCGATCCCGGAAGAATGAAGGGTTTTCCAACCGTTCATACTTACCTCCGTCCGCTGCGCAGATCCGGTAGACGCCTTTCTTTTGCCTGGCGCCGTGCGTTTCGAATCGCAACGGTTTTTAGTAAGGATGCCGCGCTGTTGCAGTCAGCCGGCATCTGTTGGGGGCACTCCCCTAGTGCCCAGAGAAATGCGGGGCGTGTCCTTGGGGAGGTCACGTCCCGCAGCGATGCTGATGTGCTCTGGTGTCGCCCCTCATACGTCGAAGAGTTAGGCGAAGGCATTAGCCGAAAACATGTTGCGTTGCAACAATTACCAGATCGGATTGGATTGTAGGAAGCGCGTTATTCCAAGTCAATCATAAAGAAGTAAGTTTTCATATCTAAAAGTTATGATTCGACCTGCATTGTTGGGACTAGCTGACCTGCGATGCGTTCTGTCATCAGGGAGCCATGGGGTTTTGGCCGTACAATCGCGGCCACCCCGCCTACACCAAAAAAATGTCTCCCGGACGACCGTTCGGAGGGCCAGCCCCTCCACGTGGTAGGCGATCCACCTTACCTTTGGTTACAAAATCTCCATGCAATACAGGGACTTACGTGACTTTCTCGCCCAGCTCGAACGCATGGGCGAACTGCGCCGCGTGCGCCAGCCGGTATCGCCACGCCTGGAAATGACCGAAGTCTGTGACCGCCTGCTGCGCGCCGAAGGCCCAGCGGTGGTCTTCGAGCAGCCGGTGGACGGCGCGCAGAAGTACGACATGCCGGTGCTCGCAAACCTGTTTGGCACCACGCGCCGTGTGGCGCTGGGCATGGGCGCGGAGTCGCTCGAAGAACTGCGAGACGTGGGGCGCCTGCTCTCGGCGCTGAAAGAGCCCGAACCTCCGCGCGGCCTGCGTGAAGCCGGCAAGCTGTGGACGATGGCCAAGGCCGTGTGGGATATGGCGCCGCGCAAGGTGTCGTCGCCGGTGTGCCAGGAGATCGTATGGGAAGGGAATGACGTCGACCTCGCGCGCATTCCTGTACAGACATGCTGGCCAGGCGATGCGGCGCCGCTCGTCACGTGGGGGCTGGTGATCACGCGCGGGCCGCACAAGAAGCGGCAGAACCTGGGCATTTACCGACAGCAGGTCATCAGTCGCAACCAAGTCATCATGCGTTGGTTGGCGCACCGGGGCGGCGCGCTGGATTTCCGCGAGCACGCCATCGCCAATCCGGGCCAGCCGTTTCCAATTGCGGTGGCACTGGGCGCGGACCCGGCGACCATTCTCGGCGCGGTGACGCCGGTGCCGGACACGTTATCTGAATACCAGTTTGCCGGCTTGCTGCGTGGCAGTCGGACCGAGCTTGCGACATGCCTGACACCTTCGCTCGCGCAAGCACAATTGCAAGTGCCTGCCGGCGCCGAAATCATCCTCGAAGGCCACATCCAACCGGACCCGACACACCCGAGCGGCTATCAACACGCACTCGAAGGCCCCTTCGGCGATCACACCGGCTATTACAACGAGCAGGACTGGTTTCCGGTGTTCACGGTCGAGCGCGTCACGATGCGCCGCGACCCGATCTATCACTCTACATATACAGGCAAGCCGCCCGATGAGCCGGCCGTGCTCGGCGTGGCGCTCAATGAAGTGTTCGTGCCGCTGCTGCAGAAGCAGTTTCCGGAGATTGCCGATTTCTATCTGCCGCCCGAGGGCTGCAGCTACCGCATGGCGCTGGTCAGCATGAAGAAGCAATATGCCGGCCACGCCAAACGCGTGATGTTTGGCGTGTGGAGCTTCCTGCGGCAGTTCATGTATACGAAGTTCATCGTGGTGGTGGACGACGACGTGAACCTGCGCGACTGGAAGGAAGTGATCTGGGCGATCACCACGCGCGTGGATCCGGCGCGCGACACGGTCATGGTTGAGAACACGCCGATCGATTACCTCGATTTTGCGTCCCCGGTGTCGGGCCTGGGCTCGAAGATGGGGATCGATGCCACCAACAAATGGCCCGGCGAAACCACGCGCGAATGGGGTCAGCCCATCGTCATGGATACCGCTGTCAAAGCCAAGGTCGACGCCATGTGGGACACGCTCTTCCAATAACCACAAGGCTTGGCGGCCTGGCCTGCGAGCGAACGATCGTTCGGTTATTCTTAGCGAGTTAAGCGACTGCTGCATCTAAAAGGCGGGCCCCTTTGTCTACTGGGCCCGCCTTCCTTATGGAGAACGCCATGGCCGAAGCACTCGACTCATCCCGCACCGCCGCCAACGCGCTGGAGCGCATCACAGACCGCACCCTCGTCAAAACGCAGTCCTATGTCGACGGCGCCTGGGTGGGCGCGGCAGACGGCGCGACCTTCCCCGTCTACGACCCTGCCACCAACGCACACCTGACCGACGTCGCCAATCTCGGCCACGCAGAAACGCTGCGCGCCATCGACGCGGCCAATGCGGCGTGGCCCGCATGGCGCGAGCTGACCGGCAAAGAGCGCGCCGGCCTGATGCGCCGCTGGTTCGACCTGCTGATTGCCAACGCCGACGACCTCGCCGCACTGATGACCGCCGAGCAAGGCAAGCCCCTGGCCGAAGCCAAGGGCGAAATCGTCTACGGCGCGTCGTTCATCGAGTGGTTTGCTGAAGAGGCCAAGCGCGTCTCCGGCGACGTGATGGCCAGCACCTGGCGCGACAAGCGCATGGTCGTGTTGAAGCAGCCGGTGGGCGTGTGCGCCTCCATCACGCCGTGGAACTTCCCGCTGGCGATGATCACCCGGAAGGTTGCGCCGGCCATGGCGGCAGGCTGCACCATCGTCATCAAGCCGGCCGAGCAAACGCCGCTGTCCGCGCTGGCGATGGCCGAACTGGCGCACCGCGCGGGCATTCCCAAGGGCGTAGTCAACGTGGTGACGGGCGACGCGGACCGGTCGATCGCCATCGGTAAAGCCCTGTGCGAATCGCCGATCGTGCGGCATCTGTCGTTCACGGGGTCGACGCCGGTGGGCCGCATCCTGATGCAGCAATGCTCGCCGACGGTGAAGAAGGTGGCGCTGGAACTTGGCGGCCATGCGCCGTTCATCGTGTTCGACGACGCCGACATCGATGCCGCCGTGGAAGGCGCAGTGCAGTCGAAATACCGCAACGCCGGCCAGACGTGCGTGTGTACGAATCGTTTCTACGTGCATGCCTCGGTGTACGACGTGTTTGTCGAGAAGCTCTCGGCCAAGGTGCGCGGCATCAAAGTCGGGAATGGCTTCGAATCGGGCGTGGTGCAAGGCCCGCTGATCGACGATCAGGCCGTGGAGAAAGTGCAGCGCCACATTAACGACGCGACGCACAAAGGCGCGCGCCTGACCGCCGGCGGCAAGTTGATGCAGGGCTTCGGCTCGAAGCGTTTTGTCGAGCCTACCGTGCTGGCCGACGCCACGCCCGACATGCTGATCGCGCGCGAAGAAACTTTCGGCCCGGTCTCCGCCATCTTCAAGTTCCAGGACGAAGCGGAAGTCGTGCGCCTGGCCAACGACACCGAGTTTGGCCTGGCGTCGTACTTCTTCAGCCGCGACATCGGCCGCATCTGGCGCGTGGCCGAGCAGCTCGAATACGGCATGGTCGGCATCAACACGGGGCTGATCTCGAACGAGGTCGCGCCGTTTGGTGGCATCAAGCAATCGGGCCTGGGCCGCGAAGGTTCGGTCTACGGCATCGACGAGTATCTCGAACTCAAGTATCTGTGCATGGGCGGCATCTGAACCGCCCCCCCTGGCCGACCTGCCACATCGATAGAGCGGGCAGCCTTCCCCCTTGCCTGACCGGCGGAGGAGACACATGAGCACCATCCAGGAAGGCGCCCTGCTGTGGACGCCATCGGCTGACTTCATCGCGCGCGCGCGCCTGACGCATTACCTCGACTGGCTTGCGCGCGAACGCGGGCTGCGCTTCTCCGCGACCACGCCCGAGGGCTACGCGCAACTCTGGGAATGGTCCACCACTGAACTTGAAGCATTCTGGACGTCGGTCTGGGATTACCTCGACCTGCGCGCCTCGACACCGTTCACGCAGATGTTGGGCGACCGCACCATGCCGGGCGCGCAATGGCTGGTCGGCGCAAAGCTCAATTACGTCGATCAAGTCATGCGTCATGTGGAGGAAGGCGGCAGCCCCGACCGCACCGCCATTCGCTACGCCAGCGAGACCAAACCGCTGGCCGACCTGTCATGGCGCGAACTGCGCCAACGCGTTGCCTCGCTGGCGGATGCGCTGCGCAAGATGGGCGTGGTGCCGGGCGACCGCGTCGCCGCGTATCTGTCGAACACGCCGGACGCGATCGTGGCGTTTCTCGCCGCGGCCAGTGTCGGGGCGATCTGGTCCGTCTGCGCACCTGACATGGGCCAGGTGGCCGTAACGGACCGCTTCCGGCAGATCGAACCGAAGGTGCTGATCGCGGTGGACGGTTATCACTACGGCGGGCGCGCGTTCGACCGCACCGACGTGGTCGCGGAGATGGTCGCCGCGCTGCCGACGGTCGAACACCTCGTCGTCGTGCCGCAACTGCTTGGTGATATCAACCGCGCGCGCTTCCCGGCGGCCCGCGAGTGGCGCGACCTGACAGCGAACGACGTGCCACTCGACATCACACCGGTCGCTGCCGACCACCCGCTGTGGATTCTCTATTCGTCCGGCACCACCGGCATGCCCAAACCCATTGTGCATGGCCACGGCGGCCTGCTGCTGGTGCAGACGATGATGGGCGCGCTGCATCTCGACCTTGGTCCCGACGACGTTTATCACTGGTACAGCAGCACCGGCTGGGTCATGTGGAATTCGCAGGCTAGCGGCCTGCTCGGCGGCGTGACGCTCGCCATCTACGACGGCAATCCCGGCACGCCCGATCTCAATACGCTGTGGCGCTTCGCGCAGGATGCGGGCGTGACATTCTTCGGCGCCGGGGCGGCGTTCTTCGCCAATTGCCTGAAGGCCGGTATCGAGCCCGGTCGCGATTTCGACCTGTCGAAACTGCGAGCGGTCGGCTCGACCGGTTCGCCGCTCTCGGCCGAGGCGTATGACTGGATCTACCACCACGTGAAGGCCGACGTCTGGCTTAATCCGATTTCCGGGGGTACCGACTTCGCCGGATGCTTTGTGGGCGGCGTCGCCACGCTGCCCGTCTATGCGGGAGAGATGCAATGCCGCAACCTCGGCTCGCGCGTGGAAGCTCTGGACGAAGCTGGCAAACCCCTCATCGACGCGGTGGGCGAACTGGTCTGCACGGCACCCATCCCGTCGATGCCGCTCTTCTTCTGGGGCGACACCGATGGCAGCCGCTACCGCGACAGCTACTTCGATATGTACCCCGGCCAGTGGCGCCACGGCGACTGGATCAAGATCACCCCGCGCGGCGGCGCCGTCATCTACGGGCGTTCGGACGCCACCATCAACCGCCATGGCATCCGCATGGGCACGGCGGAGCTGTACCGCGTGGTGGAAGACCTGCCCGAAGTACTCGACAGCCTTGTCGTCGATCTGGAATTTCTCGGCCGGGAATCGTTCATGCCGCTGTTCGTCGTGCTACGCGAAGGCGCGACGCTCGACGACACGCTGCGCAGCACGATCAACGCGCGCATCAAGGCAGGATTATCGGCCCGGCATGTGCCCAACGTGGTCGTACAGGCGCCCGGCGTGCCGCGCACGCTCTCGGGCAAGAAAATGGAAGTGCCGATCAAGAAGCTGCTGCTGGGCGCGCCGCCCGAGCGCGTTGCCAACCCTGATGCGATGGCCAATCCAGACGTTCTGGCGTGGTACGCGAGCTACGCCCAGTCGTTGGCTCAGAACAGCGGCACCGCCGGTGAGCCCGCACCAGCACTGGAATCGTGGCGGAGCTAGACCAATCGTTGGTCCCTCGGTTCACAATCTCCGCCAATTGAACGATGGCACGGCCCGGATGTGATGACTAACGTACAGCTTGCACCGGCACATCAAGATGCCGGGCGAGCTGGTTAACGGGGAATCACTATGCTTGCAACGACGAACGTCCTCGTCAAAACCGAGGACGGCCGTGAAGCCTTGGCCGAGCGCCGCCACGACATGCAGGTGCGCCAGCGCCATCTGCTGATCCTCATCGACGGTGCCCGCACGGTCGGCCAACTGCATCAACTGCTGAGCGACTGGCCGGACCTAGACGAACTGCTGGTGGGGCTGCAACAGGCTGGCATGGTCGACGTTCTGCCGGGGATCTCGCGTGAGAACGCAACGGCCGCCCAACCGTTCGACCCCATCACCCACTTCAACCGTCCCTTGCTCGACGATGATGGCGACAGCATCCCCGCTGCCCTGTCGCTCATCTACGACGAACTGCCACCGTTGACGGGAATGACGCTCGGCCTGCAAGCGGTAGCTGCCCCCATCGACGAGCCAGCGGCCAATGACCCAAGCGCACCGCCTGCGGCTCCGGTCCAGACTTTCTCTGTGCCACTGCCTGCCGTTCCGCCGGAGTTGGCCGACGTGTTGCCCAACGTGGTCAAGGTCGAGTTGATGCGTTTGGCTGTGCAGCACTTCGGTTCGGCTGCGGGAGCCGCCATGCCGCTGCTGCGTGCCTGCAAGGAAGATCCGCAATCGCTGTGCGACGTGGTTGCGGCGTGCGCGAAGGCGGCGGCCCCAATGGCGGGCGAACACGCCGCTGCGAAATTCGTGGATGCGGCCATGCAGGCGATGGCGCTGCGGCGTTAGGCAACGGCACCGATGTGAGCGCGACCTGCTTCCAGACAGTGCAGAGCGCGCTGCCTGGGTTCAAGGCGAAGTCATCCAGGTCGTTCAGGCCAACGCAAAAGCCATGTCGGAAGCCACGGCGACGAGTGCGCCGGCCACCCGGTCGATCTGGTCCGGTGCGAGCCCGGCAATATTGATCCGGCCGCCCTGGGTGCCATAGATGGCGTGATCTGCGCGCAAACGCTCCATGGCATCGGCATCCAGCGGCAGCATGGAAAACATGCCTTTGTGCCGCGACAGATTCTGTAGCGAAACGGGAGCGCCCAGACTGGCCAATGCGTCATCAAGGCGGCGCCGGTTGCCCACGATGCGCTGACGCATGTGCTCCAACTCGTTACGCCAGGACGCCGCCAATGCGACATCGGCAAGGATGGCAGCCACGATGGCCGCGCCGTGATCGGGCGGCATCGAATAGTTGCTGCGTGTGATGCGCTCCAGCACGCCGCCCACCGGCTGCAGGGCAGCCCTGTTCTTGCCGATCACCATCGCCGCGCCGGTGCGTTCGCAGTACAGACCCATGCTCTTCGAGCAGCTTGCCGCCACCAGCACCGTATCAAGCGCATCGACGAGCAACCGCAGGCCCGCGGTGTCCTGCTCCAGACCGTCGGCGAGACCGAGATAGGCCATGTCGACCAGCGGGATCAGGCCCTGCTTGGCGCAGCGCTCTGCCACGCTTTGCCAGACATCGATGCCCATGTCGATGCCGGTCGGGTTGTGGCAACAACCATGGAGCAGAACGATATCGCCAGCACCTGCAGCCCACAGGTCCGCGAACATGGCATCCGCGTCGAGCACCCCGCCTTCGGCACGCCAGCGGTAGCGGTCCACTGCAAGCCCTGCCGCTCGCATGATGGGCACGTGGTTGACGTAGCCAGGGTCAGACACCCAAACACGAGCACCGGGCGAAGCCACGGCGATGAAGTCAGCGAGCAATCTGAGCGCGCCGGTCCCACCCACGGTCTGCATCGTGTGCTGGCGTGCCAGGCGACCTACGTCGTTGCCGAGCAGCAGCGTCGCCAATCCGGCATTGAAGTCGGTATTGCCAGCCAGCCCACGGTAAGCCTTGGAGGCACCGGCGGCGGCCAGGCGCTCTTCGGCGGCCTTCACTGCGGCCATGACCGGCGTCTGTCCGGAGTCATCGCGGTAGACACCGACAACGAGATCGACCTTGTCGGGCCGAGGATCCGCGCGGAAAGCAGCGGTCAGGCCCCACAGCGGGTCCGGGGCAACGGTGGCGAGGCTTGCGAGCATGGTGCGGTCTCCGGAAGTGCGATGCGATGGTCTATGCGCGGTTTGCGAGGATCACGCCAGCGGTGATCACGGCAATGCCGCAGGCAACAGTCAGCGTCAGCGATTCACCGAGCAAAGGCACGGCCCCCAGACAGGCCAGCGCGGGCGCCAGCGAACCAATGGCGGAACAGCGCGGCGTATCCAGATGACGAATCGCCAGCGCGTAGGACAGACTTGAAATCACGCCAACCCCCAAGCCCTGGGCGAGCAGGAAAGGCATGGCGTTGGCCACGGTGAAGTGCCCGACATGGCTGTCGACCACGCCCAGGCTCACCAGCAGCGCCGTCAGCAAAAAGGACGGCACGCTCAGCAGCAATGCGCAACCGATGGCATCGAGCCCCGCCCGGCGCAACCCAAGCGTGTAGCTGCCCCAGAGCAGACTTGCCAGCAACAGCAATGCGGCGCCCGCGACAAACGTGCCGTGCGACGCGTGCGATTGCGATACCAGCAAGAGCAGCACGCCCGCGAGGATGATCGCGATCGCCCGCCCGCGTGCCACAGCGATGCGCTGGCGGTCCACCACATACGCGATCAGCGCCACCGACAGCGGCGTCGTACCCGCGATCAACGCAGCCACGTGGGCTGCCGATGTCACCTTGCCGCCGGCCGAGGCCATGAAGAAAAACGGCACGCCGCCGCCCACCAGGACCATCAGCGCGCTGAGCGGCTTCACCCGCCGCAGCATCGGCCAGCGGGCGGGCAGGAACGGCAACAGCAACAAGGTCGGCAGGCCGAATCGGATGAGCGCCACGTCGGCAGGCGCCAGCGGCGAAGCGCCAATCGCTCGGATCGACAGCGCGAACCCGGCCCAGATCAGCACCGTCAGCACCATCGCCGCATACCCGATCAGCGGGTTGGCCTGGAAGGCATTTCGCCCAGCCTGCGCGCCCACGCCCACCGTCAATGTCGAACCACGCATGCCGCCACCCTCGCTTTCAGAATGGAGACAGAATGCCCCAGCACAAAAAGTAGTATCTTGCGATTTCCGCTAATACTGCGCGTCGCTTTGGCAGAACCTGCCACGCTGGAAAAATCACATGGATAAGAAAGACAGGCAGATCATTGCCGCCCTTCAGAAAGAAGGCCGCTTGACCAACCAGGAGTTGTCGGAGCGGGTGAACCTGTCGCCCTCACCCTGCCTGCGTCGGCTGCGATTGCTGGAAGACGCGGGCATCATCCGCGGCTACACGGCTATCGTTGATGAAGAGGCGTACGGGCTGCCGGTCACGGCATTCGTGCATATTCGTCTGCAGCAGCACTCGCGGGAGGTGGTCACTACCTTCGAAAATCGCATCCGCGCCATCGACGCGATCCTCGATTGCTATGTGCTGACTGGCGAGGCGGATTACCTGCTGCGCGTGCTGGTGGAAAGCCTGCAGGACTACGAGCAGTTCGTGCGCGGGCAATTGCATGCCATCCCGGGCATCGCCGCCATCGATACGAGCTTTGCGTATGGCGTGGTCAAGCGCTCGACGGTGTTCCCGGCGTGGGATGAGAACAAGAGGAGTGCGGCGCGGCGGCGGGAAAAACCCCCGGGACGGTAACGCCACCGTCAAAGAATCGGACGCTAGCCGTTGATTTTCATCGGTGCAGTGCACGTCGTTGTGGCCTCCGACTTCAGGTGGCCACCTAGGGAGGCGCGTAAATCACTTCAGATTCGCAGCGCGCGTTGTTCTCACTTGCCCAACCCCTGCAACCCCGCATAAAATGATCGGCTACGCGGGCGTCGTATAATGGTAATACCCTAGCTTCCCAAGCTAGAGCCGTGGGTTCGATTCCCATCGCCCGCTCCACCGAACAGTCTGAAGCCGCCCTCGGCGGCTTTTTTGTTGCCTGCTCGCCCCTCATTCCATCGACGGGCAACCGGCACGGGATCTTCATGCAGCCCATCGAACAGCCGGGCACCGGCCCCGACGACATCACGCCGGAATCGCAAGACACGAATGCCGCGGAAAGCGCCGAAAGTGGCGAAAGCGGCGCGGAAACCGGCCACCCACGCCGCATCCGCTCCTTCGTGCGCCGCGCCGGCCGCACGTCGACCGGCCAGCAGCGCGCCATCGATGAACTCGGCCCGCGCTTCCAGTTGCCCTACACCGCCGAGCCGCTGGACTGGGACGCCGCCTTCGGCCGCACCGGCGCCAAGCGCATCTTCGAGATTGGCTTCGGCATGGGCGAGACCACGGCCCACATCGCGCAATTGCGTGGGGACGACGATTTCCTCGGTGTGGAAGTGCATGAGCCGGGCGTCGGAGCGCTGCTCAAGCTGATCGGCGAACGCGAGATTGGCAACATCCGTATCGTTTCACACGATGCCGTGGAAGTGCTGGCCCACATGATTCCGGAAGGCACGCTCGATGGCATCCACGTGTTCTTCCCCGATCCGTGGCACAAGAAGCGCCACAACAAGCGGCGCCTGATCCAGAGCCCGTTCGTCGCACGTCTGGCTGCGCACCTTAAGCCGGGCGGCTATCTGCATTGCGCGACGGACTGGGAGGAATACGCCCACCAGATGCTGGAAGTGCTGTCCGCCGAACCGACGCTGGAAAACACCGCCGACGGCTTCGCGCCGCGCCCAGACTATCGCCCCGTCACCAAGTTCGAGAAGCGCGGCCTGCGCCTCGGGCACGGCGTGTGGGACGTGGTCTTCCGCAAGCGAGCCTAACCACGTCCGCGCACGCTGGCGCCCGTCAGCGTGCGCCGAAATGCGTATCGCCGAAGAGGTTTTTGGCGTGGCGCGGGAAAGCGCGCCAATATTGCGGCGGCGCCTTGACCGTCGCGCCCAGCTCAGCGGCGGCCGCCCAGGCCCAGTGCGGGTTGTAGAGGAACGCCCGGCCGACAGCGACCAAGTCCGCACGCCCTTGCGCAACGATGGCCTCCGCCTCGTGTGCTTCGTTGATGAGGCCAACGGCAATGGTCGGGATGTCGGCTTCGTTTCGGATCTTCTCGGCAAACGGCACCTGGTAGCCAGTTGACAGCGGAATCTGCTGCAACGGCGACACACCGCCTGACGACGCATCGATCCAATCGCAGCCGTGCGCACGCAGCGCCTGCGCAAACACCACCGAATCTTCCGGCGTCCAACCGCCCTCCACCCAATCGGTGGCCGACACGCGCACGCCCACCGGGATGTTGTCCGGCACCACGGCGCGCACCGCATCAAAGATCTCCAGCGGATAACGCATGCGGTTCTCACGCGAACCGCCATAGGCATCGGTGCGCTGATTGGCGATCGGCGACAGGAATTCGTGCAGCAGGTAGCCGTGTGCGGCGTGCAGCTCGATGGCCGACAGGCCAAGCCGCACAGCGCGGCGTGCGGTATCGACGAACTGATCGCGCACGCGGGCGAGGTCCGCATCGGTCATTTCGCGCGGCGCGCGCTCTTCGGGACGCTGCGGCAACGCGGACGGACCCTTCGTTTCCCAGCCGCCGGCATCGAGCGCCAACAATGCACCGCCTTCCCAGGGGCGAGCGCTTGAAGCCTTGCGGCCCGCGTGCGCGATCTGCATGCCGATCGGCACCAGGGCGTTCTGGCGAATGGCAGCCAGCGTGCGCTCAAGCGCAGCTTCGGTCGCGTCGTCCCACAAACCCAGGCAGCCATTGGTGATGCGCCCTTCCGGCGACACCGCAGTCGCTTCGATCATCAGCAACCCGGCACCCGAAAGCGACAGACCGCCCAGGTGTGTGTGATGCCACGCCGTAGCTTGGCCGTTATCAGCCGAGTACTGGCACATCGGCGAAATGACGATGCGGTTCTCAAGCGTGAGACCGCGCAAAGAAAAAGGCTGGAAGAGAGCACTCATGATCGGGAGATTCGGCAGTCAGCGGCTGACGGAAGAAACCGCCAGTGTGTCCGAATCCGCCCGATCGTGCAGACGGTGCGAAAGCCTCGCACCGAGGAAGGGAAATGCTCGCCGGTGGCTTAGGCTTGCCAGGCGATGAGGTGCGTATAAGCCGTCACCAGAACGATGACCCCGAAGATGATCCGGTACCACGCAAAGCCGCGGAAATCATGCGTGGCAATGAACTTCAGCAGCCAGCGCACGCAGAAGAACGCCGAGATGAACGCAGCTACAAAACCCACCGCGAAGATCGACAGATCGTCCGCCGACAGCAGCGCGCGCGACTTGTACAGCTCGTACACCGTCGCGCCAAAAATCACGGGGATCGCCAGGAAGAACGAGAACTCCGTCGCCACCTTGCGCGACAGCCCGAACAGCAGGCCGCCGATGATGGTCGAGCCCGAACGCGACGTACCCGGAATCAGCGCAAAGCACTGCGCGAAGCCCACCTTGATGGCATCGGAGATGCGCAGGTCATCCAGTGTTTCAATGCGCGGTGCGCCAGCCTTGGCGGCTTCAAGCAGCGCATTGGCGCGCGGGTCGTGCGTCTCGCCGCGATGACGTTCGCGCCATTCGGCCCACAGGATCACGAAGCCCCCGAGGATGAACGCCGACGCCACCACGATCGGGTTGAACAGATGCGCCTTGATTGCCTTGCCGAAGATCAGCGCAAGCGTGATCGCAGGAATCGTCGCCACGATCACGTTGATCGCAAAGCGCTGCTGACGTGGATCATTCGGCAGCCCCTTGATCACGTCGATGATCTTGTGACGGAACTCCCAGCACACCGCCAGGATGGCGCCGAACTGGATCACGATCTCGAAGATCTTGCCCTTCTCGTCATTGAAGTCGAGCAGTTGGCCAGCGAGGATCAGATGGCCCGTGCTGGAAATGGGAAGGAACTCGGTCAGACCTTCGACGATGCCGAGAATCAGCGCTTTGATGGCGAGTGCGATATCCATGCAGTAAGCAAAGAGGGAAAAGAAAATGAAGCGCTGGGCGCGCAGCAGAATTCAGGGCCGCTTGGCCTGAACGTGCACGCCTTCGGGCAAAACCGTGATTGTACCGGGCTCCACGGCCATGCCAGCCACTTTCAACTGTTCGGGCTTGAACGTGTAGACGGCGTAGTCGTTGAGCAGCTGGCCGGCAATCAACGAACCGATCGAACTGATCTACGGGCCGATGCCGCCGGGCACGTTCTGCAAATCGAAGCGATCGACGCTGGGCTGATCCAGGCGAATCGAATGCGTGGGTGCGTCGTAATGCAAACCGCTGGATACGGCCAGCGGCCCCGTCAGCGGCTGGCGGAACAGGCCGCTCTGCACAACGGCATCTGCCTGGATGGCGATGCGGTTGCGCGCGGGGTCGAGCGACACCTGCGGGTTCGACAGCGTCACGTCAAAGAAGCCGAGAAAGCGCCGCTGGAACGGAAACTTGCGCGCAAGCGCGTCCTGCATCTGGCCGCGAGAAAAGGTGTAGCCGTCACCGGTCCAGCCGGTCGGCATGCAAGCCACGAGCGTGACGGCAACGGCCACTGCAACAGCGGCCGCACCCGCCCACCAGCGGACGCGGTTGGAGCGGGCGGCAGGTTTCGTGGAATCGGTCATGACAAATCAGTGCGCTGCGGTAGCGATTTCAAGTCGGGTCAGAAACTGCATGGCGTGCGTGGCCGAGCCGCCGCACATGTCGGGCGCGGGCTGCAGGCTGCTGCAGACCGCCGGACGTTCCGGCCGGCCAAAGATACGACAACCGTTGGCCTCGTCCAGTTGCGCACAGCGCACGCCGGCCGGCTTGCCATTCGGCATGCCTGGAATGGGGCTGGAGATGGAAGGCGCGATGCAGCACGCGCCGCAGTGGGGTCGACAGTCCATGCTGTCCTAGTCAACGAAATCCGGGCGGAAACCGCTATTGTGCACCAGCACAATCGAGGCCCAGTCTGATTGACAATGCCGATGCCGCTTGACCCACCCTTGCGGCATGCGTACATTAATGACCGGAAAGTAAGTTATCTGTGAGTCAGTGACCGTGCGCACTGACTGACGCCCTACCGCCGTGACTGATCAAGATTCCGAGTCTTCCTCCAAACGCTGGACCCGCCGCAAAGAGGCCCGCCCCCAGGAACTGGTCGCCGCCGCGCTGAACCTGTTCGTGGCGCGCGGCTATGCGGCCACGCGACTGGAAGATGTGGCGTCGGCCGCCGGGGTATCCAAGGGCACGGTCTACCTGTATTTCGCCAACAAGGAAGAGCTGTTCAAGGCCGTGGTCCAGGAAAACCTGGTGCCCGCACTGGCAGAGGGCGAGGCCCTGATCGACAGCTTTGATGGCACCAGCGAAGCGCTGCTGCACGAGATTCTGATGGGCTGGTGGGAGTTGATCGGCGAATCGCCGGCTTCGGGCCTGACCAAGCTGCTAATGGCCGAATCGGGCAACTTTCCCGACTTGGCGCAGTACTACCACGAAGAAGTCATCGCGCGCTGCGACCGCTTGTTCGCGCGCATCCTCGAACGTGGCATGGCCCGCGGCGAATTCCGCGACGTCAACATCGACCTCACCACGCTGACCATGGTCGCGCCGATGATCTTCCTCATGATGTGGAAGCATTCGTTCGGCCCGTGCTCGCACCGGGAGTTGGAACCCAAGGCATTCATCGCCCATGTCGTGTCGCTGCTGCTGCACGGCGTGCTTCGCAATCCAGTGACAGGCCCAGTGATTCCGCCGCCGCCCGCCCTCACCGCGCAACCATGGCGCACGTTGCCAGAAGGTCCTGGCAACCCCGATGAAGGCACCGCGTCATGACAATGTCTGCCGGATTGTCCTCCGGACTTGCTAAAATGCCGGGTTTGTCGTCAAACCCTCATTTGCATCACTCGCTCCGCGTGGAAGGCATGCCCATGGACATCGAAAAATCCCGGTTCAACATGATCGAGCAGCAAATCCGTCCCTGGGACGTGCTCGATACCGACGTTCTCGACCTGCTCAGCGTCGTCAAGCGCGAACACTACGTACCGGAGGCCTACCGCGCGTTGGCCTTCGTCGACATGGAAATCCCGCTGGCCGGCGGCCAGAACATGCTGGCTCCGCGCGTGGAAGCCCGGGTGCTGCAGGAACTGGCTGTGCGCAAGCATGAAGACGTGCTGGAAGTGGGTGCAGGTTCCGGCTACATGGCCGCCCTGCTGGCCCATCGCGGCCGCCAGGTCACCACGCTCGACATCGTGCCGGAGCTCATCGCCTTCGCTCGCGACAATCTTTCGCGCAACGGCGTAACCAACGTCGACGTGGTCGAAGCCAGCGGCGCGCAAGGCTGGGGCGATGGCCTGTACGACGTCATCTGCGTATCGGGCTCGGTGCCCGCCGTGCCGGAAGCACTGCTCAAGCAGCTCAAGGTGGGTGGTCGCCTGTCGATCTTCGTGGGTGGCGCGCCGGTCATGGAAGCACAACTCATCACGCGCATCTCGAACACCGAATATCAAACGCGCAACCTGTTCGAGACGTACGTGGCGCCGCTGGTGGGCGTTCCCGCACCGTCGCTCTTCCGCTTCTGACCACTCCCGGCTCCCCAATCATCATGCAACAGCTCGCTCCCACCGCCCTCGCTCAATGGCTCGCCGACGCATCGCGCGCGAAGCCCGTCCTGCTCGACGTGCGCTGGACGGAGGAGTTGGAGATTTGTGCCATTCCTGGTATCACGCACATCCCGATGGATCAGATCCCGGCGCGTGCCAGCGAGCTGAATGCTGACCAAGACATCGTCTGCATCTGCCACCACGGCGGACGCAGCGCGCAGGTTGCGCAGTATCTGATCACGCAGGGTGGCTTTGATCCCGCGCGTGTCTACAACCTGCAGGGCGGCGTCCACGCCTGGGCCAACCAGGTCGACCCGCAGATGGCGACGTACTGATTGGGGAAGCCGCCGCCGGGCAAAGCCCTGTTCACGCTCCACAGGCACTGAACAGGGTCTGACGCGCCCGCGCTGCCTTCCGAACGCGAACGTTTCCTCCTCGCTCGGGGGCTTTATGACTGTTGCTCGCAGTAGCCGTACGCGGATGGCCGCGCGCGGTTCGCTTGTTGTGCTGTGCTGTTCGATGATGCCGATGTTCGTGTGGGCTCAGACCCAACCGAACACGCCGGCTGCGACCGACCTCCTTTCTGCCTACCGAGCCGCGCTGGCCAACGATCCGCAATTCGCGTCGGCCCGCGCGCAGTCGCTCGCGCAACGCGAGAAACTCACGCAAGGCCGCGCCGGTTTGCTACCGCAGATCGGCGGCGCCTGGAGTTCCACGCGCATCATCTTCGATCAAACCGCACCGGCCGAATTCAACAAGACGTTCTCGTCGACAGGCTGGACGCTGTCGCTATCGCAGCCGCTTTTCCGCTGGGACCGCTGGGAAACCTACAAGCAAGGCGAAATTGCCGCGCAGGCCGCCGAGGCCTCGCTCGCGCAAGCGCAGCTCGATCTCATCACGCGTACGGCGCAGGCCTACTTTGACGTGCTCAACGCGCAGGACACGTTGCAGCTCGCCACCGCGCAGCGCGATGCGATCCAGCAGCAGTACGAACAAGCGCGCCGCAACTTCGATGTCGGCAACGCGAACATCACCGACGCAAACGACGCCCAGGCCCGCCGCGATGCCATCGACGCCAGCGTCATCGCCGCACGCAGCGACTTTGAGATCAAGCAATCGGCGCTTAAGCAGATCATCGGAGAGCCCGTTGGCACGCTGGCCGGCGTGCGGCCAGGCGTCACGATCCCCCAGCCTGAACCCGCTTCGGCAGAGCCCTGGGTGGACCAGGCGCGCAGCAGCAATCTGCAAGTGGCGCTGGCGCAGTACAACCTGCAAAGCGCAGAGCGCGATGTGAAAAAAGCGACCGCAGGCCATCTGCCATCGGTCGATCTGGTGGCGCAGACCGGCCACACCAATGCCAGCGGCAACCAATACCTGCCCTCGCTGCCGGGCGGCGCGCGCTTTGACAGCTCGCAGATTGGCGTGCAGGTGTCGATTCCGATCTTTGCGGGCGGTGCGATCCAGTCGCGCGTGCGCGAAAACATCGCGCTGGAAACCAAGGCCGCGAACGACCTCGAGTTCGCCCGCCGCTCTGCCGAGCAAGGCGCACGGCAAGCGTACATCGGCGTAATCGCAGGACTGGCGCAAGTAAAAGCGCTGGAAGCGGCCGAGCTGTCGGCGCGCACAGCGTACGACTCCAACCAGCTCGCCTACGGGGTGGGCGTGCGCATCGGCACCGACGTGCTGAATTCGCAGGCGCAGCTCTTTCAGGCGCGGCGCGATCTGGCACGCGCGCGTTACGACACCATCGTCAACGGGCTGCGACTGAAGTCCGCCGCCGGTTCGTTGAGCGAGGCCGACGTGATCCAGGTGAACACGCTGCTCACAGCCAACGGTTCGAGCGATATCACCGCGTTGCCGCCGGCAAATGCCAAAACCGCCTCGACGAAACCTGCCGGCAAATCGACCAAACGCTGATCAGTGTGTCTGGCCGCGCGGCGGCAGCGGGCGCTCGGCAAACTGCAACAGTGCGCCGCTGGTTGTTTTCCAGACGACTTGGCGGCCCTGCTTGCCGTTGGCCGACGGCTGCATACCGACGGTCGCCAAGGGCGATTTGAGCGCCTCCAGGAACGCTGTCTCCAGCTCCATACGCGCCGGGTCGCACGCCATACGCGTCGACAAGAGATTGCCGAACCGCATGCCTGAGGCCAGCTTCTCATACGGCCCCGAGAAGCGATTGCAGCCCGAATAGCCCGACACCACGCCGTTGGCCGCCTCCAGACCACCACTGAATTCGATGGAAATCGGCTGCGTAGCCGGATCAGCGTCTTCGCCCTCGGTGGAAGGCAATTCCTTCGGCGCGGCGCCCGACTCTTGCCAACGCACCAGCACGAAGCGCGAGCGGCCTTCGCCCTGCGCTTGGGCGAGCGTCGCCTGGCCCGGATTGGGCGCTGCGTTAGCGGGTGTCTGTTTGACTTCAGCGGCCGGCGCTGACGCGGCAGCGGGCGCCGCCGCCGGGGGCGTGGATGAAGGCGCCGGCGTCATGCAGCCGGCACCGATGATGGTAGCGGCGGTCACTGCGGCCAGCGCCACGGCGGTCAGCACCACGCGGCGCGGCGTTTGCAGCAGGCTCGGCTTGGGACGATTCGGTTGGGACATGAACGTGTCGTGAACGGTAACGGAATGCAAACCACATGAAGAGCCGTTAGTCTGCGCGGCTCGCCATGAGTTCGCACTTTTCGTGCCGAACGTGCCCTACGTTACAGCGTCGGCAAGACCAGGGACGCCACAGCCTCCACCGTACGCGCCGTCGCACCGCCGTGTGTGGCGGCAAAAGCCAGCGCAGCGCGCGACGCAGTCTCGCGCGCATCGGCATCAGAGAGCCAAGCGTCAATCACACGCATGACAGCCGCGGCGTCTTCCACCTGCTTGCAGGCACCCGCGGCGACCGCATCGCGAGTCGCCTGCGCAAAGTTGAACGTGTGCGGGCCAATAACCACGGGCGTGCCGACTGCGCAGGCCTCGATCAAGTTCTGCCCACCGAGCGGAAGCAAGCTGCCGCCGATGAACGCCACCTCCCCGGCGGCGTAATACAGCGCCATCTCGCCCATCGAGTCACCGAGCAAGACGTCGGCATCAGCAAGGGCATCGGCATCCGCCACGCCTGCCGCAGACACCGACAATGCACCGCGACGCACGACGCGCAAACCTGCACGTTCGGCCGCCTGTGCCACTTCATCAAAACGCTGGGGATGACGCGGCACAAGAATCAGCAAGGCATGCCGGCGCCCGACATGCTCCGCGCGATGCGTTTGCCAAGCGTCTAGCAGCAGGGCCTCTTCGCCCTCTCGCGTGCTGGCTGCCACCCATGCAGAGCGGCCGTGCAACGCATCATGCAGCACGCGGCCAGCCATGATCTGGTCCACATGCGGCGTGATGTCGAACTTCAGGTTGCCGGTGACGCGCACGCGCGGTACGCCGAGGGAGCGGTAGCGATCGGCATCGTCGGGCGTCTGAGCCAGCACTGCAGCGAGTTGCGCGTACGTCTGGCGCGCTGCATCGCCAAGGCGTGCGGTACGTCGGTGGCTGCGCGCAGACAGCCGCCCGTTGACGAGCACCATCGGCACGCCCGCGGCATAGGCGCGTTCGATCAGTACCGGCCAGATCTCCGTCTCCATCAGCAAGCCAAGGCGCGGCTGGAAATGACGCAGAAACCGATCGACTGCGCTCGGCAAATCGTACGGCAGGTAGGCCTGGATGACGCGGCCGTTGCGTTGCGACGCAAATTCGGCGCCAGTGCGGCGACCCGTCGGCGTCATGTGGGTCAGCAGGACAGCGTGGTGCGGAAAGCGCGCAAGCAGCGCATCGATGAGCGGCTGCGCGGCGCGCGTCTCACCAACGGACACGGCATGCACCCACAGCAAAGGGCGATCCGGATTCGGGCGTGGCGGGTAGAAGCCAAGCCGCTCGCCAACGTGCTGACGATAACCGGGCTCCTTGCGGCCGCGCCACCACAGGCGCAGCAATGCGAACGGCAGCGCTATGCGCCACAACCAACGATACAGAACGCGCAGCATCAGAGCACACCCAGCGCACGCAGCGCATCAAGCGCTTGCGCGCTGGTGGGATGGGCCTCGGCGCTGCCGAGGTCGTGCACATTAGGCGTCCAATAACCGCCCGTGCGCCAGGACGTGGTGAAGTTGTAGAGCGCCACGGTCGGCTTGCACAGCGCGGCGGCAATGTGCACAAGACCGGTGTCTACACCCACCACCGCAGTCGCCTGATCAAGAAACGCCGTCACATCCGGCAGCGACATACGCGGCGGAATCACCACGCGGCCCACCGTGCCCGGCGCTGCAGCGACGATGGCTTCGCGGATGGATTCACTCGTGCGCCGCTCGGCCTCGCTACCCCACGGCAGCGCGATAGCGTAGTCACGCGCCAGCAACTCACGTGCGACATCAACCCACGCCGCCTGCGGCCACCCCTTGTCGGCACGCGAAGTCGCATGCACCAGCGCCACGTATGGACGCGGCAGCTTGAATGGCAAGTCGGCCGGCGGCTGCAAACCGAAATCGATGGTATCGGGCAACGCGTAACCGAATGCCTCGGCCACCATGCGGCGCGAGCGCTCGACCACGTGCACGCGCGGCTCCATCTCAATCTTGCGCTGATAGAACAGCTTGGCGAGCGGTTCGTAACCGGCACCGTCCGTGCGATTGCCAAGGCCCGCCACGAAACCACCCGGCGTCAGCTTGGCCTGCGCGGCAATGAGCGCCGTCTTGATGAGCCCCTGCGTGTCGAGCACCGCGTCATACGACTTGGCACGCAACGCGCGACGGAACGCCGCCATCTCGCCCCACGTTTTTCCGGATCCAAGCGACTTGCGCCAACGCCGCAGCGCAAACGGAATCACACCCTGCACGCCCCGCACGATGCGGACGATCCCTGCGAAGCCTTCTTCGACTACCCAGTCGATCTCGGCATCCGGATAGGCCCGCAGAATATCGGCCACGACCGGCGTGCAATGCACCACATCGCCAAGCGACGATACCTTGACGATCAGCACACGCATGCCGTCACCCTTTCCCCCAACTTCATGAGTGCGAACCGTGCGATCAGAACGGCAGTTGCGCGTCCGGCTTCTCGGCCAGGATCACGCGGCGGAATTCGCCCTGGATGCGCGCCATCGCGGCATCGTTGTCGGCTTCGAAACGCATCACCACCACCGGCGTGGTGTTGGATGGGCGCGCCAGACCAAAACCATCTTCGTATTCCACGCGCACGCCATCGATGCGATTGACTTCCTTCGCGCCTGCAAACGTGGCGTTGGCCTTGATCTTGTCGAGCAGCTCGAAAGACTCTCCCTCGGCACACTTCAGTTGCAGCTCAGGCGTGCAGTGCGAGTTCGGCAGCGCATTGAGCGTAGCGCTCGGGTCTGCCAGACGCGAGACGATCTCCAGCAGGCGCGCGCCCGTGTAAAGCCCGTCATCAAAGCCGTACCAGCGGTCCTTGAAGAAGATGTGGCCGCTCATCTCACCGGCCAGTGGTGCGCCGGTTTCCTTCAGCTTCGCCTTGACCAGCGAATGGCCCGTCTTCCACATCGTGGCCTTGCCGCCGTGCTCACGGATGAACGGCGCCAGCTTGCCCGTGCACTTCACGTCGAAGATGATCTCGCCGCCCGGGTTGCGCGATAGGACTTCTTGCGCGAACAGCATCAGCTGACGGTCGGGGAAGATGACCTGGCCGTCCTTGGTCACCACGCCCAGGCGGTCACCATCGCCATCGAAGGCGAGGCCAAGTTCGCAGTCGGTCGTTTGCAGCGTGCGCACGAGGTCCTGCAGGTTCTCGACGTGAGCCGGGTCCGGATGGTGGTTCGGGAAATGGCCATCCACCTCGCAGAACAGCTCCGTCACCTCACAGCCCATCGCGCGGAAAAGCTCCGGCGCAAAAGCGCCTGCAACGCCGTTGCCGCAGTCCACGGCAATCTTCATCGGGCGGCTCAGCTTGACGTCCGAGACGATGCGGTCGATGTACTGCTGGCGGATGTCCACCTGGACGTAATCGCCGGCGCCTTCAGTGAAGTCGGCCTGCTCGATACGCGTGCGCAATGCTTGAATCTGTTCGCCATAGATGGCCTGGCCCGCCAGCACCATCTTGAAGCCGTTGTAATCGGGCGGGTTGTGGCTGCCCGTGACCATCACGCCCGATGTGGCGCGACGGCCAGCCAGCTCGATATTCGTGCCGAAGTAGACCATCGGCGTGGCCACTAGGCCCAGATCAATCACATCGACGCCGCTCGCGCGCAGGCCGTCTGCCAGCGCGGCCAGCAGTTCGGGGCCTGACAGGCGGCCGTCACGGCCGATCACCACGGCGGCTTCGCCCTTGGCGCGCGCTGCGGAGCCGAAGGCACGGCCGATCAGGCGTGCGGTGTCAGCATCGACGGTTTTTCCGACGATGCCGCGGATGTCGTAGGCTTTGAAGATGGTGGGGTTGATGCTGCTCATGGAATGGTCCGTGAGAATGTCGGATGGGCGCCATTGTAAACTGCCGCAACAACGAAACGGCGACCTGGCTATCTGTAAGCTCGGGCTCATGTCGCACGCCTACCGGCCAGACTGAAGGCGAGACGCTATTGGCGCCGATGATTGCAAAACGCTGCTCACAAGCGGTTACGACGATGGCGTTGTCGCCCGTCATCCCGAAATCCAGGGCTATCAAAATTATTGCTCCGGGAGACTCGTCCATATGCTGTACGTAAGCGCCGTAACCTCGCGTGGCGCGCAAAACCTATAGGCGGGCAGCCAGACCCTTATGTCTGCCCCCTGGGGATTGAGAGACCACGTTACAATCGTTCAATTGCGTTTGCTCTCAGCATTACACATGCCCATCACCCCTACTGATACACAGCCCCAGACATTGGACCCGGTACGGCTTTTGATTCGGTCATTCAAAGTCATTCTGCTGGGAGCCTTCATAGGGGGAGCCCTGGGCCTGCTTGCCTCGCACGCTATCCATCCTCACTGGACCGCCAAAATGGCAATTCAATTGGGGCAAGTGTCCATCCCCGATGCCAGAGGCTCGCTTGCCGTTCAGCCCCTTGAAAATCAATTGACTGCCATTGAGCGTTACAACCTGCCGAGCTTCCGCCTCCAGGTGCTCAACGAGCTAGGCTTGCCCAGCCCCGACACCGGCAACCCAGAAGCGGATCTAATTTTTAAATCACTGAAAGCGACGGCAGCTCGAAGCCCGAACGTGATCAACGTTGAAGTGTCCGCGTATTCGAGAGCCGCTGCCGCGACAACGGTGGAAGCGACTGCGAAAGCGTTCTCTGCAATGCATGGCAAATTGTTCGATCAAGCTGTAGCAACCATGCAAACCAATCAGGCATTGATCCAAGGCAAGCTGAACGCGGCACAACGTGACTACAGCCGGATCAGCGAAATGTTGAAGTCCACAACCTCGGCTGCCACGAGCAGCCCGAGCGCACGCGACGTGCTGGCTTCCAATACGGCAACGCTAATCAATGCCCAGATTGTTGATTTGCAGCAACAAGCTTCTGCGTATCAAGACGCACTGGGATCGCTGCGCAGCTACCCGACAAGGGCGATGGGCCCAGCGTACGTCCCTGCGAAGCCGGGCACGCCAGGTGTTGCGGTACTTGCTGCAGCCGGGACGGCAGTGGGCCTCTTGCTGGCAGCAGGGCTGGTTGTCTTAAGAAACACGGCCACGCTGCTGCGCCGCTAGATTCAATTTGCCAGAACGAAGGGCTCTGCAAGAAGCACCCCTGAGCCCTTCGGCGAGCCCCTCAGGAGCGTCGTGCTCTCATCAAGGTGACGCGCACACGATAGCGTCCGTCCCTACCAGCTAGTCACAACATCGAATCGGCATATCGGCTTCAGCTTCGGGACACCCAGTCTTGATTGCCTGCGGCCCATAACCATGGACGCACTGTCTCAAGATCTCCTTAATCGACGATTCATCGTCCGCTTCTGCTGCTTTCCGCATGCTGACCAAGACGGGGGCAAATTGAAGCCACGGAAGATATTGTTCGCGGGCCTTCATGATCCGCTCATGTGCAGTCCCTTCCGGGTTGTCGCCGATGAGCAACTCTTCGTATAGCTTCTCGCCGGGCCGCAGTCCTGTGATCTTGATCTCGATATCCCCGGTGGGGTGATCGTCATCACGGACCGTCAAGCCCGACAGTTGAACCATACGCCTGGCCAAATCCATGATCTTGACCGGCTGACCCATGTCGAGCACGAATACCTCACCGCCGTGCGCCATAGCTCCTGCCTGCAGCACCAGTTGGGCAGCCTCGGGAATTGTCATGAAATAGCGGGTCACTTCTGAGTGCGTCACAGTCAGCGGCCCGCCCTCCTGCAATTGCCTGCGGAAGAGCGGAACAACGCTGCCACTACTGCCTAGCACGTTGCCAAACCGGACCATTGCAAACACAGTGCGATTCTGGATAACTTCGCTTGCCGCACCATGCAGCGGACCGAAATCGACAGCATCACTGGCTGCCAGCGCTTGCAGCACGAGTTCGGCCATTCGCTTCGTCGCCCCCATGATATTTGTCGGGCGAACAGCCTTGTCGGTGGAAACAAGAACAAAGTACGCTGCACCGCTCTCCATGGCTGCGCGCGCCATGTTGAGCGTACCGAAAATGTTGTTCAGCACGCCTTCGGGCGGATTGCACTCCACGAGTGGAACGTGCTTGTAGGCTGCGGCGTGATACACCGTTGCTGGTCGGTGGACGCGGCAGATCTCTCGTAAGCGACCCAGATTGGCAACGCTCGCCAGCAGGGGCACGATTTCGACCGACAATCGGTGTTCGGCGCGCAAACCTTCCAACTCGCGGTGAATGCTGTACAGGCCAAACTCGCTATGTTCGACGAGCACCAACTTGCGGGGCCTCTCGAGCAGAATCTGGCGACACAGCTCGCTGCCGATACTGCCACCAGCACCGGTGACAAGAACCACCTTGTTAGCAAGATTGCGGGCCAGCAGTGCCTCATCTGGGGACACAGGCGAGCGCCCCAAGAGGTCTTCGACGTCCAACTCCTGGATATCACGTACCGTGACGCGGCCCGATGCCAAGTCAACCATGCCCGGCAGCGTACGAACGTGGACAGGCAGCTCCCGCAACTTCGCGATGATCGCATTGCGGCGGGCCCTGCCCAGCGACGGCACGGCGAGCAGGATATCGGTAATGCCCATCCGCTCTACCGCATTGGGCACATCCTCCGGTCCGATGATGTCCAGTCCGTTAATGGTGCGACCGATCTTGGACGTGTCGTCGTCGATATAACCAAGTAGTACAAATTCGCGTACTACGGTCAGCGCCAGGCCCGTCTGCACCCCGGCTTCCCCAGCACCGTAAATCAGCAGCCGACCGACACCATGATGACGCCCCTTGCCCAACTGGCCCGCCAGCCAAAAGCGCGCCATTGCCCGGCTGGTACTCACTAGCAGCAGGAACAAGATGGGTTGTATCAGCCCGATGCTCCGAGGCACACCGTCCCACTTGAACATCAGCATGGCGGCGAAAAATACCACGCCGTACAAGCCCACTGCCTTGGCCGTGCTCGCCAAGGCAGACATGCCGGTATAGCGGAAAATCGCCCGATACAAGCCGAACCGCACAAACAACGGAAAAGCCAGCATTGGTGCCAGCGCATAGACGTACTTTTGCTGCAACTGCGGCAGCCCGGTCTGATCTATCCGAAGATAAAAGGCAAGCCACACCGAGACCACGGAGAGCAACAAATCCAGCAAGACCACCACCGCTCGCTTTGCGGGACGAGGTAGCGCCAGCAGAGGAATCCTAAACTTGTTCACCGAATGGCCCGCCTCAATACATCTGTGATTACGGCACAAGTCTTGGCAATCTCTGCGTCGGTCAAAGTCGGGTGCACAAGGAACATGATGCTCGTCTCACCCAACGAACGGGCTACGGGCAGCGGCTCAGCAGGGCGCCAGCCCGTTCCATCAAAGGCCCGCTCGAGATAGACTTCCGAACACGAACCTTGATAACTCGGTACACCCGCGGCGCTAATCTCTTCGATGATGCGATCGCGGGTCCAGCTGTCGGCCAAATGCTGCGGCTGAACATAGACGTAGCACTTGTAATGAGCGTGCACGTTGTCTGCCGGAACGTCGGGCACCCTTACGACAGCGTGTTGTCGACATACAGCCCTGATCGCCTCGGCGTGCGCGGTCCGGCGCGCCGTCCAGTCATGCATGCGGCGCAATTGAATCCGGCCAATTGCGGCCTGCATCTCGAGCATCCGCCAATTGGTCCCAAAGCTCTCATGCAGCCATCGGAAACCGGGAGGATGCTGCCGCTCATACACAGCCTCATAGCTCTTGCCGTGATCCTTGAACGACCACATAGCACGCCACAGTGCCTCGTCGTTCGTAGTCACCATGCCGCCCTCACCGCCAGTCGTCATGATCTTGTCCTGGCAAAAGCTCCATGCGCCGACATGACCAATGGAGCCAACGCTACGACCGCGATATCGTGCGCCATGAGCTTGCGCGCAGTCCTCGATAACCTTGAACCCATGGGTGTCTGCCAAGGCCATGATGGGGTCCATGTCGCACGGCCATCCCGCCAGATGGACGCAGATGACAGCCTTGGTGCGCGGCGTAACAACACGCGCGATCGTGTCCGCCGACAAGTTGCCGCTGTCCGGTTCGACATCGGCAAACACAGGCGTAGCGCCCGCATTGACCACGCACGAGATACTGGCGATGAAGGTGCGGGGCGTCACAATGACCTCGTCGCCGGTCCCGATACCGAGCGCCTTGAGGGCAACATCCAATGCTAGCGTGCCATTAGCCAAGGCGACGGCGTAGCGGGTGCCTGCCCATTGGGAAAATTCCTTTTCAAACTCTCGACATTCAGTGCCGGTCCAGTAGTTGACCTTGTTCGACAAGAGCACCTGCTGGACCGCCTCCGATTCCTCGGGGGTAAAACTGGGCCAGGGGGAGAATGGGGTATTGAGCATCGCGATCCCTCGTCTCAGCTAGGACGGCGTTCCAGCGGCTTGGCGGGATTACCCACCACCGTCATGCCCGGCGGGACACTTTTCGTAACGACCGCCCCCATGCCGACGACTGCACCACGACCGATCACCAGTGGCTCATCGGGCTTACCTTGCCGCAAAATCGCGCCAGTACCTATATACGCATGATCCTCGATGACCACGTTTCCGTTGCAATGTACGCCGGGAGCGAAGGTGACGTAATCGCCAACGACACAATCATGCGCAACGTAGCTGTAGATGTTGGCGTGAAACTGTCGGCCGATACGTATGTTGCTCGTGAGAGTGACGAATGGGCATAGGATAGCCCCCTCGCCGAGCTGCACTTCGTCCATTGAAACGGCATTGGCAGCACGTGCGTCGACGAAACGCACACCGTCTTGTATGCAACGTGCAGCGAGCCGCTCGCGCACTTGGCTGTTGGCGATTGCTAAGCTAATTCCGCGGGACTGAGCGGGCTCGTCCAGCCACTGAGCGTATGTCATGACACGATGCCCATTTAGGCTGGTTGTAGAGGGGGCGTCATCGACAAAGACCAAATCCCATGGCCCTGCTTCCGTGCGCTCTAACTGCTGCCGCAGGATCGGCATCACTTCTCGGCCAAAGCCGCTCGCTCCAAAAATCGCAAATCGTTTCATGGCGTAGTTATTGTGGTGACCTGGTTCGATCCTTCGAACCGGTAAACTTTGACATCGTGGCTTCGCCCGCAGCGCTGATCCCCTCGCGGACGAGGACCTTGCGTGCTGTCCGCCACAGAATCTTAATATCGAGCGCAAACGACCGGTGCTCTACATACCAGACATCCAGCGCAAACTTCTCTTCCCAGCTCAATGCGTTACGGCCGTTGATCTGGGCCCACCCGGTCACGCCGGGCCGCACGTCGTGACGCCGAGCCTGCTCGGCGGTGTACAGAGAAAGGTATTCCATCAGCAATGGCCGCGGCCCAACCAAGCTCATGTCGCCCTTGAGCACATTCCACAATTCAGGCAGTTCATCTAGACTCGTGGCCCGCAAAAAACGGCCAAAAGGCGTGAGTCGCGCGGCATCCGGCAGTAATATACCGTCCGAGCCACGCGCGTCGGTCATGGTGCGGAACTTCACCATACGGAACGGTTTGCCATGCATTCCGGGCCGAATCTGCGCGAACAAAACGGGCTTACCGAGTTTGACACGCACAAGCAGCGCCAGCACCAGCAACGGCATGGCGAGCACCAACAACGCCGCGACGGCCACCAAGACATCAAAGCAGCGCTTCATTTGGAACTGTCTTTTGCCAACTTTCGAAAAATATCGCCAAACCGCGCGACGCCAACACCCAGTGCCAAACGCTCACGATAGTACGCTCGCCCCCGCTGACCCATCGCAGACAGAGCTTCGGGAGGTAACGCAGCAAGCGATTGAGCGGCTTCTGCGATAGCCTCTGGGTGCTCGGGCGCTGCTATGACACCCCCGCCCGATTCGCGCACCAAGTCGGCAGCATCACCGTCAACGGCCATCAATAAAGGCTTGCCAACAGCCATGTATGCCTGCGTCTTAGATGGAATTGTTATTGCGAAGAGCGGGTCGTAACGCAAATGGACCAGCAATGCATCTGCGGCATTGAGTAGCGTCCCCACCTCCGCCATTGGGACCGCCGGGATAAAAGTGACGTTACTCAAGGCGCGTTCAGCAACGCGGCGCTTAAGGGCATTCAGCTCCACTCCACCACCGACAAACACGAAACTCACCCGGCTCTCGCGGGCCTGCAGTAAGGCCGCGGCGTCGAGCACAGCATCCAGGGCCTGCGCCTTGCCCATATTGCCCGCAAACACAAGACGAAACCGGTCTGACGCCGGGAACGTATCAGGCAAGATACCGGTTGGTGCCGAGAGCGAGGCCTCGTCCGCCCAATTGCAAATCACGTCGACCTTGCCCGCCGGCACGCCACGCTCCAGCAGCAAACGCTTGAACCCAGGTGACAGCACCACGATACGGTCAACCCGCCGGTACACCCATTTGCAAACCGCACCGACTGCGCGCAACGCGCGCCCACTGCCGATCATGCCGGTCGCGCGCAGGGTGTCGGGCCACATATCCTGGATGTCATAGACCACGGGAATGCGTCGGAACAACCGAATCAGGCTCGCTACAATGCCGACCGTCAGCGGAGGGTGGTACGCATACATGACGTCGCAGCGACGCATAGCAAATAACCCATAGAACAGTGCAGACGCTGCAAAGCTAACGTAGTTCAGCACTCGCGCAATTGCCGACCGGTCATGGCTAGGATATAGCGGCACACGAGTCACGAAGACTCCATCGATCGTCTCGCGTTGCAGCCAGCGCATGCGATAGCCTGGGTAGAGCTTGCCTCCTGGATAGTTCGGGAAACCCGTAAGCACCTCTACCTCGAATCCTTGGCGCACCAGTTCACGGGCAAACACCATGCCCTTAAAAGTGGGCTCCGGATCGAACCACTGCGTCAACAGCAGAACACGTACAACCATGGATCAGTACTTCTTCCAAACCACGCGGTTCACGTAGTCGGTATAGCTATGGATGATGCGGAGGACCTTGTCCGACACGTTGGGCATGCTGTAGTCGGCAACCTGCCGCAACAACCGCTCGCTGCCGCGCGGCTGGCTATCAAGAATTGCCAAGCCCTGCATAACGCGATCAGATTCCAGTCCAACCATCATTACCGCTGCTTCCTCCATGCCTTCCGGGCGCTCATGTGCCTCACGAAGGTTCAGCGCAGGGAAGTTCATGATCGACGACTCTTCGTTAATCGTGCCGCTGTCCGATAGCACTGTCTTGGCCGAAAGCTGGAGCTTGTTGTAGTCGGTGAAGCCCAAGGGCTTGAGGAGTTGCACGTTCGCGTGGAACTTTGCACCCATCGCGTCCACCCGCTTCTGGGTGCGGGGATGTGTCGACACAATGACGGGCAGTCCGTAGTGCTCCGCCACTGTATTAAGGACGCTAACCAACTTCCCGAAGTTGGCGTCCGAATCGATGTTCTCTTCGCGATGCGCGCTCACGACAAAGAACTTGCCAGCGTCCAGCCCGAGGCGCTTAAGCACATCGGACTTTTCGATGCCGGGCAGATAGTGGGTCAAGACTTCAGCCATAGGGCTGCCGGTCTTGATGACCATGTCGGGCGGCAACCCTTCGCGCAACAGGTATTCACGCGCGATCGAGCTATAGGTGAGGTTGATGTCCGCAGTGTGGTCGACGATACGACGATTCGTCTCTTCGGGAACACGCAGGTCGAAGCACCGGTTACCTGCCTCCATATGGAAGATGGGAATCTTGCGGCGCTTGGCCGGAATGACGGAAAGGCAGCTATTAGTATCACCAAGCACGAGCAGAGCCTCCGGCTTCTCGCGGCCCAGTAGCTCGTCCACGGCGATGATGATCTTGCCGATGGTTTCAGCGGCACCACCGCCGGCAGCGTTCAAGAAGTGATCCGGTTTGCGGATGCCCAGATCATCAAAGAAAATCTGGTTGAGTTCATAGTCGTAGTTCTGGCCGGTATGCACGACCACGTGGTCGCAATGCTCATCAAGGCGTGCCATCACGCGAGACAAACGGATGATCTCTGGCCGCGTACCGACCACGGTCATGACTTTGAGTTTTTTCATGAGTAGCTATGTATGGAGTCGACGGCTTTCGCTTTACAGCGGGCAGGCATAGGTGTCCGGGCGAGCCCGGTCAAAGATTTCATTGGCCCAGAGCATCACGACCATCTCGTCCTCGCCAATGTTGGTGATGTCATGCGTCCAGCCCGGCACCGTTTCCACAATCTCGGCCTTTTCGCCACTGGTCACCAGCTCATGCGTCTCGCCTGTATGCATGTGGCGGAACTTGAAGCGGGCTCGCCCCTTGATCACCAGAAATTTCTCCGTCTTAGTGTGGTGATAATGGCCACCGCGGGTAATGCCCGGATGTGCGGTAAAAAACGAAAACTGTCCGCAATCCGGCGTCTTCAGCATTTCGACAAAAACACCGCGCGGATCACCATACTGGGGGACCGTATAAGCAAAAGAATCGACGGGCAGATAACTCACGTAGGTTGCATATAAAGCGCGAACCAAGCCAGTCCCGACACGGCCGATCACCAACGAGTCGCGACTGTTGCGGAACGATTGTATGTGCTCCGCCAGCTCCCCGACTGTGGAGGTGTACTGCGGCGACACCACGGCAAAGCCGTCTGCATCGACCTGAGCATCGGCGCCATCCATTAATTGCACGAAACGATCAATGACGTCGTCCACATAGACGAGCGTCACGGGTGCGGCTGGATCATTTACCTGAATGGGGATGCCACGCGCCACGTTATAGCAAAACGTGGCAACTGCCGAGTTGTAGTTCGGTTTGCACCATTTCCCGAACACATTCGGCAGCCGAAACACATGGACCGGGATCTGATAACTGTCGCGGGCAGCAAACAAAGCATCCTCGGCGCCTCGCTTGCTATGTCCGTAGAGGTTATCGCAGTTGGCCTGCGTAGAGGACGTATAGATGACCGGAATTCGACGTCCAGTTGCTTGGACCTCATTGCACAGTGCCTGGCATAGTGCCTGCGTGAGTTCGGCATTGCCGCTTGCGAACTCCTGGGGATCCTGAGGCCGATTGACTCCTGCTAAGTGGAAAACAAAGTCGGCCTTACGCAGCAATGCCGGCAGGCGCTCAATCTCATCGGCCCGTGTGAAACAGTCCACCTGCACGTCCTTCCGCTCGGACAGGAACAGGCGCAGATTTTTGCCGACAAAACCATCGGCACCGGTAATCAATACGTTCATGCGGTTAGTCCTCCGCCACTGCGTGCTCTCCGCGCGCAATGCGCTGCATGAAATCAAGCTTCAGCAGTAGCTTCTTCATGCCTTCCACATCCAGGCGTGTGGTGTTGTGGGAGTTGTAATCCTCACCATGCGTGCTCTGTGTCAAGCGCTGCTCCCCTTCTTCAACAAACTTCGCATAGTTGAGATCGCGGCCATCAGGCGGCACACGGAAGTAGTCGCCCATATCCTCCGCACACGCCACTTCTTCACGGCTGAGGAGCGCCTCGTAAAGTTTCTCGCCATGACGCGTGCCGATGACATGCACGGGGTGGTCGGGCCTGCGCATCAGTTCCAGGATGGCTTTGGTCAAGACGTCGACAGTCGCCGCCGGCGCCTTCTGCACAAAAATGTCACCATTGTTGCCGTGCTCGAAAGCATAGAGCACCAGATCCACTGCATCAGCCAACGTCATCATGAAGCGCGTCATCGTCGGGTCCGTCACAGTGATCGGATTTCCAGCGAGGACTTGGTCGACGAACAGCGGGATAACCGAGCCGCGCGACGCCATTACATTACCGTAGCGCGTACCGCAAATCACCGTATTAAAACCCTCAAGATTACGACTGGCGGCCACCATAACCTTTTCCATCAACGCCTTGCTGATGCCCATTGCGTTGATCGGATAGACCGCCTTATCGGTACTCAAACACACAACACGCTTAACGCCAGCACTAATAGCCGCCTCCAACACATTTTCAGTGCCGAGCACATTGGTGCGCACCGCTTGCATCGGATGAAACTCACAAGACGGCACTTGCTTCAACGCTGCTGCGTGAAACACAAAATCGACGCCGCGCATTGCTGCAGCCACGCTGTGCCGGTCGCGAACATCGCCGATATAGAACTTCAGCTTGGGACTAGCGTATTTCTTACGCATGTCGTCCTGCTTTTTTTCGTCGCGGCTAAAGATGCGAATTTCACCGATATCCGACTCAATGAATCGACGCAACACTGCATTGCCAAAAGAACCCGTGCCACCGGTAATCAGCAGAACTTTATTATTAAAAATCGACATAACTCTGTTCCTGAAATTTCAGAAAAATATCTCTCGTTGCTTGCAAAACATTATAATCCGACAATTTCCGCATCATCTGCGCCTGAATTTTACTGCGCCACTCACTCCGCTCATCGAAGGAGATTTTAGCGAAATCATCGACTTTCTGTACAAATTTTTTCCGATCAGCGAGCGGAAAATCCCATCCAAGCCGGTCGATCTCGAGCTGACGCCATGGCGTCTGATCGCTCAGCAGCACAGGGGTCCCGGCCTGTAGCGCTTCCGCGATCACGTGTCCATAATTCTCTCCAGCTGTTGGAAAGAAAAATAAATCATATCTAGAAAAAACAGAGACGACCTCAGAAGCCTCGACAACCCCACAATATCGAACCTTGACGTTGTCCGGCATTCTTTTAATAATATCCTGACATTCTTCCCAATAGCCGCCATCTTCCAGCGGTCCATAAATATCGAAATCTATAACCGCTTTCACCTCAAGCAATACATCAAGTGCAAAGCGAAGATTCTTCTTCCGCGATATGCGGGACAAAAACACTACACGCAAGCTGGCCCCGTCACGTGGGCGCTCGGAGATGCCGTGGCTTACAGGGTTCGACAACGGCGTAGGCAAGTCAACGGCAACCTGCACATTCGCCGGCTTCACCCCCATTATCCGACAAATCGTCTCAAGCTCGTCCTCACTCGAGGCATGCCAACGCACCTTTCGGTAGACACCAAACAACTTTGCAACCCATACGTAAGCAGATTTTTTTCGAGCCTTCAGAGAAATCGCCCCGTCGAAGAATTCCCCCCGGGGCGCAAGAAGAATTGGAATATCCCCAATCAACCCAAAGCGGGAAAGCCAGGCAATTTTTATCGAAAAATTAAAATCAAAAAAGCTATTCAAATAGATAACTTTTGGCGAAACATTCTTAATTATTCTGGCAAGTGACCACACCGATGGCGCCCTCAATCCACAATAGTAGACGTTCGCCGCCCCAACTCGCGTCCAGGCATTTGAAGCTACGCCCTCATAGGGGCGCTTATCTCCGAGGTCCCTATCTTGAGTAAGTAAAAAGAATTCAAACTCCCCGCCAAGGCTTTGCACAATATTGGCAACGGTTCGCAGAGCGCCCCCCGCCTTGAATCCAGGCAAATAATAGGCAACAAAACACAAAATCCTCATATATCCCCGACCAAATAAAAGCAGCATTCGCTCCAGCCGCACATGACTTCAATTCAGTAGCAAAAGGTCTATAGTGCGCTACAACAAGGTGCGCAAAGCGCCACCTTGATGCTCCCAAAGAAATGCCCTTGCAGCCAGCGAGACCGCGCGCTCACAAATACAAAGCATTTCCTGATCAGATAACGCCAATGCTCGCTCCATACCACGCTTCACTGCTTGGCTACTGTCATCCTCAATGACAAGCGCCACGTCATTCAAATCGCCTGAGCTGAACTCAATTGGCGTACACACTACGAGAGCGCCCGTAGCAATTCCCTCAAGCAATTTGGAAGGAAACAAATAGGGAGTTCTTATCGATCGCAGCTTCCTAATGCAAAGCACTGCATATGCCTTGCCATACCACTCCAAAACTTGAGAGTGGTTAATTTTACCTATGTAGCTAATTCTGATGTCTACCTCAGTCGCTCGCTCTACAGCTCCCCTTAAAGGGCCATCGCCTGCAACAACTAGCCGAGCACTCCGGTCGTCAAGTTGCTGAAAGGCGTCTAGCACTTCTTCAATAGAATTATCCCTCTCGAGTCGACCGGCCATAAAGAAAATCTTGACGTCCGCTATTTTCGGCCTTAACCCCACGCCGACCACCTGTGCCTGTACACCGCCGTGCACAACGACTGATTTAGCCCGCACATGGAAGTCTCTCACGATAGCTTTTGTGATGGCGATTACACCATCAAAACCGCGAATTAGTGCTTTATATTTAATGAATCGAAGCACCCATCGCGCGTTCCTCGGAACCGTCTCACCGGGAATATGGACGTCATAAGCAAAAACAAACCTTTTAAATCCGATCAATTTAGATAAAATCACGACCGGAAAAGGACTAGGAATATCTAAATTGTACATCCATACCCGATCATCTGCCCTTACCTTCAAGAGGAGATAGATGAACAAAAAGATCGAAACGCAAACCTCTCTTAATATTGGCAGCGCAATGTAAGGCGGAACATAGGCTTTAACTTCCCCAATACTATAATAACCAGCTTCTGATTGAAGGAATTTCCCCCGTGGCCATAGACGCCCAGGCGCATAAATAAAAGCTTCCGGCGGCTTCCCCACCGCACTGGTTATTGCCGACAGAATGCCGAGTTCCGCCAGATTCCCCGCGGCGCTCACCGCATGAGGATCAAACGGCATCCCCTCAGTTACCGCATGCCCTATGAATATATCCTTAGCCACGATTCTTTAATTTTGCCATCAACCATAATATAAAAAAAATCCACACGCCGAAAAACATATCGCCAGATTGAAATATATAATTGTTTGCCGACGAATAAAGAAACAAAAAAAACAGGCAATAAGCCATCACAAGATCGATAGCAGCACCCTTTCTTATAAATTCACTGACCGCTCTTGAATAGATAGCCGCAAACAACAGAAGGACAATCGCAGCCCCTAGATAGCCGACATCCGAAGCGAACCACGGTATTATTGAAAACCAATAATTTCCGTGAATCCAATCATGGCTATTCTCAAATGCGTAGATTGGCGATCTCGCCAAAAAATCATCACCAAAAACAGTCGCCGCATTTCTCAACAAAAAATCCGAATAACCAAATCCAAAGGTACTACCGGAATTATCATTTGAGAATATCGCACCGCCCAAATAATACCCCTGAGCTATATATATGGAAAATTGGTTTACAATCACCCAAAGATATTTTTGAAACTCACTCTCTGCCATCGAAGGGTTTAAAGTAGAACTAACATCGGCGGCGGGAAAATAACCAACCAACGCGCCGGACCCCGAACGATTAAGCTGTCCTTCCGCAAAAAAAACTGCACCTGCAACTATGGCCACCAGTGCGGCCATGATCGTAACACCGCTAAGTCTCCAAAATCGCCGCCCGGCTTTGAGGCGAACCATGGCCGCGCAAAATCCTACTCCAAATATCGACTCAAATATTCCTCGGTTCACTCCCATCGAGACGAACATCAAGCAATTGAGCACGATGAATACCCAAAATGCCGCGTTCTCGCGATTTGATAAGGTCTTGTTTGCAGCGAACTTCAACGGTATCAACCCAATCAGAAACGGAGCACATAAAATTCTCAGGTACTCAATCTCCGGGAATACAGATTGCGTGGCGCGCTCATAGGCTTCACTGCCATGACTCAGACTCCACAGAAAGTCAGGGTATAGCTTCCCAGTTCTGGCATATACAGTCGGCAAATAGAACGCATACGACAACCAAAGACTAATAAGAAATAATTTCCGCGCGTCAATAGACGAGGACAAAGAGTCCCCGCTTTTATTTTTATTCGCATAATTCTGTGCGCCGATTAATGAGCCGCAGCACACAGCGAAAACAACGAAAATTAAATAATACGAATAACCATCACTCGTGTCGCCAAATTCCCATGGCGACAGTGCGTAGACGATTATTGTCAGCACCATATAAATTCCCGGGAAATATATCAATAGCCTTTTAGCCATCACCTGACCTTGATCCCCTATTTTCAGAAAAAGTTATTTTGTTCAAACCATCTCAGCAGATTTTATTGCATTTACAGACATCGGCTTGCCAGCGCATATTATGGCCTGGCTGGAGAGCCACTAGCCCGTAACATTAAATATGCGTACCTCAAACCGACTAAGCACATTCCAACGACAACCAACTTCAGCGTGATCGCCAGCACGATCGAATCACCAAACTCGCTTGCAACAGAAAGGAATACGATGGCTGCAACAAACCATGCAGCCCGCCCTCTACCCGGAGTCATGGGATATCCGATATCCGCGAGGCTCATATTCAACGCAATCGCAATCCCTGCGGCCAACGTGATACCCAAACCCATTCCTGATAGACCGAAAAATCGAAGGAAAAGCAGCGAAGCGACCACCTTCACAATCAATTCAACAAGCGATATCTTCGTGGCCAGCGAAAACCTACCCGCCGCACGTTGCAGTCCAAAAAGAAAATTAGAAAGACATCCTAAAAAAATACCCAGGGCCAAAATTATGTTGGACGCAAATCCGAAGTACATCGCCTCGCCAACCCAAAGTCGAACGAAATGATGATTTATGGAATATGCGCCAATACACAGAAATAGAATTACCGCGGCAGCAGCCAGCACATTCCGTGAAATATATGCTCTACGCTCCACATCCCGGGAAGAGGCTATGGCCGCCGCCATCCCGCCGTAGGCATTGTAGGAATAGATATCAACGGATGTTCTAACAAAATCAAACAATTTTCTTGAAATCGAATAAATTGCGACACTTTTAAATCCCAATACCGATCCCACAAGAATATTCTCGCAGCTAGCGATAGCCAGTACCGAAAAATTCCCGGATGCCGTAGTTGGCAACCTCTTAAGCTGATCCCAAAAGGACGGTTTTATTTCATTCCAATCCAAAGGGAACAGACGGAATCGCACCTTATTCTTCTTGACAGCAACCATCGCCCCCACTGTCGCAATCACTGCACGCGCCAGCATTCCCCAGGAGGCGCTATAAATGCCCATTCCATTCAAAACCGACAGTAGAGCCACCGCAAACCCAACAATGACGCCAAGCAAAGAAGCTATGTTGACCCAGAATACGTCCTCAAACGCACGAGACACTGCGACAAAGCAGTACCCCAACAACTGAATTCCAACTGCTGCGGCACCAATAATTGCGCAATCAACCATAATTTGCCTCTCACGAATTGTCAGTTCGTGTGGCAGGGGTATATAGCGGTACCCCACAAACATGATAAGGCTCATGCCTCCGATTGAAATAGACACAAGCATCAGCGAAGCAAGAAAATTCGCCGCTTGTTTGGCGCCACTACTGCTTACGCTCCTCAAACTTGCGATACGCTGCGCGCTATAACTCGTGATGCCGAAATCAAAGAACTGGAGCGCTACAAAAATATCAGCGAGCACCACCCACGCCCCGTATAGCTCCTTCCCTACGCCCCTGATATATATGGGTGAGAGCACAATAGCTTGGGCCGTAACCACCAAGGTTCCGACCAAATTTATAGCCATCCCAGTCTTGAAGTTCTTTACGTTCACTGTCCCTCGCGAACCTTTAGCAGCATTTTTCTGAAATATGACGACTCAAGCGCAACAAGTTTTGTATAACATCGTCAGCATTCTTTTCCTGAAAGAGGAAAAAATAGATTCCTCTATTTTCACATCCATTCCATCAGTTTTCGGAATCTCACTTCGGTCAGCGATCGATAAGATACTTTCGACCCCAATCTTTCGTTTCACAGAACTTACTCGCTCCGCCTGAACAACGTCTCACCGCGGCAATCTCTTTCCGATAGTATTGGGGTCGAAATTCCGATATCCGCCAATGGCCATTGAATGTTCAAAAACGGGTCATCCCAGGCAATGCACCGTTCATATTTTTGCACGTAATAATTCGTTGTCTTATATAGCAAATCCGCGGAGTCACTAAGCACCACAAAACCGTGTGCGAAGCCGGGCGGCACCCAAAGCTGCCGGTAATTTTCTTCAGTCAGTTCCACACCGACCCATGCGCCAAACGTATTGGACTCTCGGCGAATATCCACCGCAACATCGAAGACGGCGCCCCGTGCGGCGCGTACAAGTTTCCCCTGCGGCTGAATGACCTGGTAATGTAGACCGCGTAACACGCCCCTCGCGCTACGGCTGTGATTGTCTTGAACGAAGTCCAAGGTCACTCCTGTCGCGTCGGCGAACGCTCTCTGATTGAAGCTCTCTAGGAAAAACCCCCGCCCATCATCAAACACTTTCGGCTCGATAATCAGGACGTCGTCGATAGCCGTTCTCGTAACTGTAAAGCTCATTTACTCGGCCTCAAGGTAATTCGTGCAGGATACCTTCCGTAGTCATTGGGCCAACTGAGCAGCCAGCTTGGCGAGCCGAGAATAAGCGGATACAGCCGCGTTCCGGATCCGTCGTCCAGAATGATACCTTTACGCATGATCTTGGAATCTCAAAGGATCTGGTCGAGCAGTAGATGAATGCCGTCACGCCAATCAGGAAGATGGACGCCAAACGTCTCACGCAATTTGCTGGTATCAAGGCGGGAATTGGCAGGCCGTGGTGCCTGTGATGGATACTCGATCGCAGGAATCGCGACAATCGCGTCCGGATCCACCTTGAGCTTTACGCCACGGGCTACCGCGTAGCGCAGCAACTCCATAGCATAGCCGTGCCAAGTGGCCGCGCCATCCGCGGCCAGGTGGTAGATGCCGCCAGGGAAAGTCGAACGATCCCCTGCAAGCCAGGAACGCGCGATGATTTGTGCCGTCACATCAGCGACCAGAGCTGCGGTGGTTGGTGCACCGAACTGGTCGGCAATCACGTGCAGGCCCTTCCTCTCACGGCCGAGTTTCAGCATAGCCTTGACGAAATTGTCGCCGTGCGCGCCGGCAACCCAGCACGTGCGGAGCACTAGTGCCACTGCACCAGATGCCGCAATCGCGGACTCACCCGCAAGCTTGCTCTTGCCGTAAACAGACTGCGGGTTCACCGCGTCAGTCTCGACATAAGGGGTAGCCTTGTTACCGTCGAAGACGTAATCGGTGCTGTAGTGGACGAGCAGGCTATCCAACGCGCGCGCTTCTTCGGCTAACACGCCCACCGCTGTGCCGTTGACGGCAAAAGCGGACTTCACGTCGGTTTCCGCCTTGTCCACTGCCGTATAGGCAGCCGGATTGACTATCACGTCGGGGCGGTATTCACGCACCAACTGGCGCAGTGTGTCGGGCTGCCTCAAATCGCACGCCGCCCGGTCGAGCGCCATCACCTCACCCAGCGGGGCAAGGCTGCGCCGAAGCTCGAAACCAACTTGACCGTTGCTTCCCGTGACCAAGAACCTTGGAACGGTACGCGACTTACGGTGCATATTGCTTTGCCGCCCCACCCCGAGGCCCGCGAGACATCACATCTCGCACCCAGGCTTGGTTGTCCAAATACCACTGCACCGTCTTGCGCAACCCAGTCTCGAAAGTTTCAGTCGGCTTCCAGCCTAGTTCGCACTCCACCTTGCTTGTGTCAATAGCGTATCGGCGGTCATGGCCGAGGCGGTCATTAACGAAAGTAATCTGGTCTCGGTAAGAACCTCGCTTCTTCGGCTTAAGTTGGTCCAACAGGTCGCACAAGGTATGCACGACCTCAAGATTGCTTTTCTCGCTCTGTCCGCCAACGTTATAGGTTTCGCCCACTCGCCCGTGTGCCAATACTTCGCGGATCGCAGCACAATGATCCTCCACGTAAAGCCAGTCGCGCACGTTCTGCCCATCACCATAGAGCGGCAACGGCTTGCTGCTGAGGGCGTTGGTGATCATCAGCGGGATTAGCTTTTCCGGAAAGTGGTATGGCCCATAGCTGTTGGAACAATTCGTCGTCAGGACTGGCAAGCCGTAGGTACGGTAGTAGGCGCGGACGAGGTGGTCCGACGCCGCCTTGGAGGCAGAGTATGGGCTGTTAGGTGCGTACGGAGTCGCCTCGGAAAATGGCGGTTCGCCGAGCCCAAGGGAACCAAATACTTCGTCAGTCGAAACATGCAGAAATCGGAACGCCGCCTTGGCGTCACGTTCTAGCTCACTCCAATAAGCTCGCGCCGCTTCGAGTAAGGTGAACGTCCCAACGATGTTCGTCTGGATAAATTGGGCCGGCGCGCAGATGGACCGATCGACATGGCTTTCTGCAGCAAAGTGCAATACGGCCCGTGGCTTGTACGTGGCAAAGAGACTGTCCAACGCCGCTCTATCACAGATATCCGTCTGTGAAAAAATATGGCGAGGATCCCCCTCCACCGACGCTAGCGTCTTCCGATTGCCCGCGTAAGTAAGCTTATCAACATTGATGACGCCGTCCGCATCCGCATTGGAGAGCCAGCTCAACACAAAATTGCTGCCAACGAAGCCGGCACCGCCGGTGACGAGAATGCGAGACAAGACCAAGTGCTCCGTGCTGCGGGTCGAGCCCCGCGCCTTAGGGACCCGTGCGATGCCACCGAAAGCGGGCACGGAATTACATATGAGGAAATGCCGTATTCTATCTGACCCCAAGATAGTGCCCGTAAAAGGGTCTCATCTTTTTGTAGCGCGCTGTAACGTACTGCAAACCTGAAAGCCTTTTTATGGATTCGCAGAGAGCTTCTCGCTTCACATGATTACAGTGCCTGTCCACCACGCCATCGGCGACCTCCAAGGCTGCTGCTCCCCCCTCCAGTCCTTGCTGGCCGCCCTCCCCGCCAACGCCCCACTCCGCTTCGTCGGCGACCTCATCAACCGAGGCCCAGAGTCGCTCGCCACGCTGCGCCAAGTTATCGCGCTTTGCGAGGCCGGCCGCGCTCGCACCGTGCTGGGCAACCACGATATCCACCTGCTTGCCGTGGCGGCAGGCGTGCGCAAACCCGGCAAGCGAGACACGATCGCTGCCATCCTCTCCGCGCCCGATAGCGACCAACTCATCACCTGGCTACGCCACCGGCCGCTGGCCATCTTCGAAAACGGCTTCCTGATGGTGCACGCCGGCGTCCTGCCTCAGTGGACGACAGGCGACGTACTGGAGTTGGCCGGCGCGGTGGAGCGGGAGCTGCGTAGCCCACATTGGAAAACCTTCCTGGCCGATGCGTTTGGCAACCATCCGGACAAGTGGAGTAGCGATCTCGTCGGCATGGATCGGCTACGGCTAACCATCAACGCCTTGACGCGCCTACGCTTCTGCAAGCCCGACGGCACGATGGAGTTCGAAACGACTGACGCAGATGGCGCTCCGGATGGCCACATGCCGTGGTTCGACGTGCCGGGCCGCCGCACGCGAGGCACGCCGATCGTGTTCGGGCATTGGTCCACCCGTGGGCTGGTGATGCGCGACGATGTGATGGGCTTGGATACCGGCTGCGTGTGGGGTGGGAAGCTGACAGCGGCGAAGCTATCGCTGGCCCCGGCTGGGCGTGATGTGATCCAGGTGGATTGCGCGCAGGCGCAGGACCCGCTCGCGCACAAGAAGAAATAGCCGAGTAGCCTAGCCCGCGCGGTCGATCAGCGCGGCAACAGCGTCGTGACTATGTGCGGCCAGCCCACGGCGGTCCATCTCCGGAGCCACGGCGGGGCCTACGAGCACTTCCACCACCAACGGCGGCCCGTTCAGCATGGCGTTGATCGTGTCCATCATCGACAGATCACCGATATACGCTGGAATGGTCGTCAACTCACCCGTCTCGGCAATGCGATAGCGCAGCGCCACCGGGCGGATGGGTGCGCCAGCGCTGACGGGCGCCTGAAACAGGTTGGCGTGGAACGGCAGTAGTTGCAGCCCGTCAGACGTCGTGCCCTCGGGGAACACGCAAATGGCATCCCCCGAACGCATCGCATCTGCAATGACGTGCATGATGCGATGCGCATCGCGCTTACGGGCGCGCTCGACAAACAGCACGCCCGTCTGCGCGCATAGCCAGCCAATCACCGGCCAGCCGCGAATCTCCGATTTGGCGACGAAGCGCGGCGGATACCAACTGTTGATCGCGTAGATGTCAATCCACGACACGTGGTTGGACACCAGCATGGAGCCAGCCAACTCCTTGCCCGCGACCGGCTCGCCATGCACGACGAGCGAGACGCGGAACAGCGCGAGCAACTTGCGCGACCAGCGCTGAATCAGCGCCTGCTTCGTCTCAGGCTTTACCCACCAGAACAGTAGCGCGCACGTGATAAGACCCTCTGCCAGATGCACGAGCAAACGCAGCTTGCGCAGCACATGCTTGCGCTGCGGCGTGCCCCCCTCGGCGGGCGCGCCTGCCATACGTTGATCAATGCCCGTCATAGGCAAGATGGCCTGCAACCATCGTGGCACGTACGCGGCCAGCCAGCTCGAAACCGAGGTACGGCGAGTTCTTGCCCTGGCTGCGCAGCGTGCGCGGCTCGAGTTTCCACGTTGCATCCGGATCGAATACGCACACATCCGCCATCGCCCCCACTTCCAGCGAGCCCGCATGCAGACCCAGCACGCGCGCTGGCTCGCTGGTGATGCGCGCCAGCGCCTTCGACAGCTCGACGTTGTGCTCGGCCGCCCAGCGCAGCGTGAGCGGCAGCAGGGTTTCGAGGCCGGTCGCACCGGGCGTGGCCTCGGCAAACGGCAGCAGCTTCTCGTCGTCGTCCACGGGCGTGTGGTCGGAGCAGATCGCGTCGATGGTGCCGTCGGCTAGCGCACGCACGATGCCATCGCGATCGCGGCCCGAGCGCAGCGGCGGCACGAAGCGCATCTGCGAATTGAAGTAGCCGATGTCAACGTCGGTCAGGGAGATATGGTGGACGTTCACGTCGCACGTGACCGGCAAGCCTTCCGCCTTGGCGCGGCGCACGAGATCGATGCCGGCCGCAGACGACAGGCGGCACAGATGCACGCGCGCGCCCGTGCTGCGAATCAACTCAAAGATGGTGTGCAGGCGTACGGTCTCGGCCATCACCGGCACACCGGAGAGGCCCAGGCGCGACGCCAGCGGGCCGCTTGCAGCCACACCGCCCTTGCCCAGATACGGATCTTCCGGGCGCAGCCAGACGGCAAAGCCGAAAGTCTGCGCGTACTGCATTGCACGCATCAGCACCTGCGTATCGATGATCGGCGAGTCGGCTTGCGAGAAGCCCACGCAGCCGGATTCGGTCAATTCGGCCATCTCGGTCAGCACCGAGCCCTTCAAACCGACAGTGAGCGCACCGAGCGGATACACGTGCGCCTGATTCAGGTTGCGCGCCCGGAACTTCAGCATCTCGACCAGGCCGGGTTCGTCCAGCACCGGATCGGTATCCGGCGGGCACACCAGTGAAGTCACGCCGCCGGCCATCGCCGCAGCCATTTCCGATTCGAGCGTGGCCTTGTATTCGAAGCCCGGCTCACGCAGGCGCGCGGACAGGTCAATCAGGCCGGGGCACACCACGAGGCCAGTCGCGTCGAGCGTCTTGTTGGCGTGGAAATCGGCCGGTGCATGGCCGACACCGACCACCTTGCTCGCCGCAATGTACAGATCCTGTTGGGCATCGATGCCGTTGGCCGGGTCGATCAGGCGACCGCCTTTGATATGCAGTTTCATTGCTCTTCTTAGTCGTTGTTGCCAGCCACAATGCCCATGACCGCCATGCGCACGGCGATGCCGAACGTCACCTGATTCAGGATCACCGATTGCACGCCGTCTGCCACAGCGGAGTCGATCTCCACGCCGCGGTTCATCGGGCCGGGGTGCATGACGATGGCGTCCGGCTTGGCCAGCGCCAGGCGCTCCTGCGTGAGGCCGTAGGCCTTGAAGTATTCCTGCGCCGAAGGCAACAGCGCGCCGCTCATGCGTTCGTTCTGCAGGCGCAGCATGATGACCACATCCACGCCTTTCAGGCCCTCTTCCATGTTGTGGAAGACGCGCACACCCATGTGCTCCAGCCCGCCCGGGAGCAGCGTACGCGGGCCGATGGCGCGCACTTCGGCGCAGCCCAGCGTCGTCAAAGCGTGGATGTCGGAACGCGCTACGCGCGAGTGCAGGATATCGCCGACGATCGCCACCGTCAGGTTGGAGAAGTCCTTCTTGTAGTGGCGGATGGTGTACATGTCGAGCAGCCCCTGCGTCGGGTGCGCATGACGGCCATCGCCCGCGTTGATCACGTGCACGTGCGGCGCGACGTGCTCCGCGATCAGGTACGGCGCACCGGAACTGGCGTGGCGGACGACGAACATGTCCGCCTGCATCGCCGACAGATTGTTGATCGTGTCGAGCAGCGACTCACCCTTGCTGGTGGACGACGCGTTGATGTTCAGGTTGATCACGTCCGCCGACAGCCGCTTGGCTGCGATCTCGAACGTGGTGCGCGTGCGCGTGGAGTTCTCGAAGAACAGGTTGAACACGCTCTTGCCACGCAGCAGAGGCACCTTCTTCACCTCGCGGTCGGAATCCGACACGGAGACGAACTGCTGCGCGGTGTCCAGCACGTGCGTGAGGATGTCGCGCGACAGCCCCTCGATCGACAGCAGGTGCTTGAGCTCGCCGTTTTTCGTGAGCTGCGGGTTGGCGAAAGTCTTGGGCATGAGAAACGAAAGGCGACGAGGTCAGTACAGGTCAGGTCAAAGCGGGTGCGGTGCAGCGGGCGAACTCAAGCGCCTTTGAGCTCGCGCGTAAAGGTGAAGCGGGCCGAAGCGCCTTCGCCGGCTTCGCTCAGCACGAGCGATTCGTCGGGCGGCAGCGTAATGCGTTCACCGATGTAATCGGGGGCAACGGGCAACTGGCGTTCACCGCGGTCGACCAACACGGCCAACTCGACCGCCGCCGGGCGGCCGTAGTCGAACAGTTCATTGATGGCCGCGCGGATGGTGCGGCCGCTGGCCAGCACGTCGTCCACCAGCAGGATGCGGCGCTCGTTCACGTCGAACGGCAGCGTGGTCGGTTGCGCCTTGGCGTGCAGGCCTTTCTTGGCGTAATCGTCGCGGTGCATCGCAACGTTGACGACGCCGTAATCGGGCAGGCCAAGGTCATGCGCTAGCCGCTTGGCGATCCAGGCGCCGCCGCTGACAATGCCGGCCACCGACCAGGTGTGGCCGTCGGCCAGCCGCGTGCGCAGTTGTGCAACGAGGCTCTGGTACAGCGCCTCGGCATCGATCTGTTGCGATGTCATGCGTGTTCGTCGAAAAACTGTTGGAGGATGATGCACGCGGCTTCTGCGTCGAGCACATCGTCGGAGGCACCGGCGTCCTGCGCGGCGATTGACGAATAGCGCTCGTCCACCCAGGTAACCGGCAGGCCATAGCGGCCGTGCAATTGATTGCCGAAGCGCTTGGCCAGCTTGATCATCGGCTGCTCTTCCCCATCGGGGTGAACTGGCATACCGACCACAAAGCCGACCGGCTGCCATTCGCCCACAAGCCGCGTGATCTGCGCGAAACGGAAATCGACCGATCGGTTAGGAATGGTTTCCAGCGCCCGCGCCGAGCGCGTAATGGAATTGCCCAACGCGACGCCGATGCGTCTTTCGCCGTAATCGAATGCCAGCAAGGTGCCTTCTGCGGGCACGGAAGGGGTGGCCGGACGCGCCGGCTCAGGCATGCCCTGCCTCGCCCGACAGCATGGCGGGGTTGATGCCCAGCAGGTTTAGCGCCGCGGCAAACCGCTCTTCGGGAGGCACGTTGAAGATGATCTCGGGATCGGCTTGGACAGTCAGCCAGCCGTTGCGGCTGATTTCGTCTTCCAGTTGGCCGGCACTCCAGCCGGCATACCCGAGGGTCAGGATGAAGCGGTGCGGGCCGCCGCCTTGGGCGACGGCTTCCAGTACATCCTTGGAGGTGGTCATTTCCAGCCCGCCCGGCACCGCCAGCGACGACGAATACGCACCCGTGGCGTCGTGCAGCACAAAGCCGCGCTCGGTCTGCACCGGGCCACCGTAGTACACGGATTGTTCTGCGAGGGGGTGGATTTCGAGCTTGAGATCGATCTTGTCGAACAGCGTCGCCAAATCGATGTCGATAGGCCGGTTGATCACGAGCCCGAGCGCGCCGCGCTCGTTGTGCTCGCACATGTACACGACCGTGCCCGAAAACGTGGAATCCGCCATGCCGGGCATAGCGATCAGGAACTGATTCGTGAGATTGATAAGTGCGTCAGGCGAGGCCATGGGGTGAGTTTACCAAAAGCCCCCGGGCGCTGCCCCTCTCATTTTGAGGAATCGGCCCTCGGCGCAAGGTTTTTTGGTCTGGCACATTGTGGCGCTTCAGGCACTCGGCCCGATTGCATGTGGCGGCGTGGTGTTCAACGCCTCCAGATCAGCGGCTTCCAGCCAACGCCAGTCGCCCGGCGCCAGGTCGCCCAGCGACAACCCACCGATGGCGCTGCGGTGTAATCCGTCCACATGGTTGCCGGCGGCGGCCACCATGCGTTTCACCTGGTGGTATTTGCCCTGCGTGAGCGCCATGCGCAAGTGGTGCGTGTCCACGCGCTCGGCCCAAGCGGCGGCAACGTTTTCATTCTCGTCGGCCAGCAGCACGCCGGCGCACAACTGGGCGATCTGCGCCTCAGTTACGGGCTCGGCGGTGGTGATCTCGTAGACCTTGGGCACCTGGTGGCGCGGGCTGGTGATGGTGTGAACGAACTGGCCATCGTCCGTGAGCAGCAGCAGTCCTGTGGTGTCCTGGTCGAGCCGCCCGACGCACTGCACGGCCCGCTCGCGCAGCGGCACCGGCAGCAGCGTGTACACGCTCGGATGGTGTTTCGGCTTTTGCGAGCATTCAACGCCGGCCGGCTTGTTGAGCATCAAATAGGCTCGGGCGTGGTATGCCCAGCGCTCGCCGTCGACATCCAGCACCAGGCCGGCGGTATCGACCAGCGCATCAGGGCTTTCCATCTCGACACCGTTGATGAATACCAGACCCGCGAGCACGAGGTCCTTGCAATAGCGGCGCGTGCCGAAGCCCTGGGATTGCAGGATGCGATACAGCGGAAGACGAGAAGAATCAGCCATGACAACAACGTGAACAAGACAAAAAGGGGCGATTTTTGCGATACGCTCGGCCGGTCCAAAGAGCAACCGATTCCATCCGATGCCCTCCACCGCCCCAAGCCGCCAGCCGTACAACATCGGAGCGCACTTCCAGCGAGGCCTGGTGTGGTTCCGGCGCGATCTGCGGCACTTCGACCACGCGGCGCTGCATTATGCCTTGCGCCACTGCCGCGAGGTCTATTGCGTGTTCGTATTCGACCGCGACATCCTCGACGCGCTGCTCGCGCGCGGGCTCAAGGCCGACCGCCGCATCGAGTTCATCCGCGCGTCCATCGAGGAACTGCGCAGCGCGTTGCGCGAGGCCGGCGGCGACCTCATCGTCGTACATGATCACCCGCGCCATGCGATTCCCGAGATCGCACGCAAGCTGAACATCGAGGCCGTCTTCGCCAACCATGACGAAGAACCTTCTGCGCAGGCCCGCGATGAAGCGGTGCGCAAAGTGCTGGCCCAGCAGCCGTGCGCCTGGTTCGACTTCAAGGATCAGGTGATCTTCGAGCGCGACGAAATCCTGAACGGGCAAGGCAAACCGTACGGCGTTTTCACGCCTTACAAGAACGCGTGGCTGGCAGCGTTGACACCGTTCGACTTGCGCGCGTATCCGACCGAGCCTTACTTAGGTGCGCTGGCCAAGCCGCCGCAGGCGCTTTCGCACGCGACGCCAGCGTTGGAAGCGATGGGCTTCGCACGCACCAATCTGTCGGAGATCGCCCTGCCCACTGGCATGTCGGGCGGCCAGGCCTTGCTCGACGAGTTTGAAGAGCGCATGGACGACTACCATGCGCGCCGCGACTTTCCCGCCGTGCGCGGACCCAGCTATCTGTCAACGCACCTGCGCTTTGGCACCGTGTCGATCCGCACGCTCGCAGCGCGCGCGCATGCCGCCATGCTGCGCGGCAGTCGGGGCGCGGCGACGTGGCTGTCGGAGTTGGTCTGGCGCGACTTCTATTTCATGATCCTGCATCACCGCCCTGACTTGGCAGACGGCGCCGCGTTCCATCCGGAATTCGACCGCATCCGCTCGGTAGACGGAGACACCGGCGATGCGCGCTTCGAAGCGTGGAAGGCCGCACGCACCGGTTATCCGCTCGTGGACGCAGCCATGCTGCAGATCTTCCAGAGCGGCTACATGCACAACCGCCTGCGCATGGTGGCGGCGAGCTTTCTCATCAAGGACCTCGGCATCGACTGGCGACGCGGCGAGCAGTATTTTGCCGACGTGCTCAACGATTTCGACTTCGCAGCCAACAACGGCGGCTGGCAGTGGGCGGCGTCCAGTGGGTGCGACGCGCAGCCGTGGTTCCGCATCTTCAATCCCGTCACGCAATCGGAGAAGTTCGACCCGCAAGGCCGCTTCATCCGCAAGTACCTGCCGCAATTGGCGAAGCTGCCCGACAAGTACATTCACGCGCCATGGACGGCGCCGGCCAATCTGCTGAAGGAAGCAGGCGTCGCGTTGGGCGAGACGTATCCCTTGCCCATCGTCGACCACGCGGCCGCGCGCGCTGCGACGCTCGACCGCTATGCCGTCACCAAGGCGCATCGCACATCGGGCGCCGAGGCGGCGGCACTGAGCAAGATCAACGACGATTGAGAATCGCCACGCACCAAAGACAACGGGCCGGTAGAACACCGGCCCGTTGTTGTTTCTGCGAGGCGTGTCGTCAGCCTGCGTTGGCCGCCGGCGCACGCTCGCCGATGAGGTTGCGCAGATGCTGCAGCAACTCCTCTTCGTTGTACGGCTTGCCCAGGTAGACGTTCACGCCGATCTCCGCGGCGTAGCGGCGGTGTTTGTCCGCCGTACGCGAGGTGATCATGATGATCGGCGTGGCGCCGATGCGTTCGTCCGCACGCACGTTGCGCGTGAGGTCGAAGCCGTCCATGTGCGGCATTTCGATGTCGACGAGCATCGCGTCGGGTGTGATCTCCTGCAACTGACGCAGCGCATCCACACCGTCGCGTGCGAGCACGGCCTGGTAGCCGGAGCGCGTAAGCAGACGCTGCGTGACTTTGCGCACCGTGAGCGAATCGTCGACCACCATGACGATTGGCTGTGTAGCCAGGCCCGGCACGGCATCGGTGCTGCCGTCGCGGTGCAGCTCGGCCACGGCGCCCGTCGCTTCCTGATCGGACATGCCACGTGCGGCAGCTTCACGCTCAAAGCGCTGCGTGAGCACCACGGGGTTGTAGATCAGCACGATCTCGCCGTCGCCCAGCGTGGTCGCACCGGCAATCCCTTCCAGACGCGCAAGGTGCGGGCCGATGTGTTTGACCACCACTTCGCGGTTGCCGATCACTTCGTCGACGTGCACGGCGGCGCGCTCGGCGCCGTTGCGCACCACCACGGCCGGCGAGTACTTGCGCCCGCCCGTGACGGACTTCGCCTCTTCAAGCAGCGCGCCAAAGTAGTGGAATGGCACGGGGCCCGTCGGCAATTGCAGTGCAGCCGCGTTGTACGCCTCGGCCAGCGCCTGCGGACGCAGTTGCTGCACGTGGTCGATCATGCCCGACGGAATCGCATACACGCGCTCGCTCACACGCACCAGCAGCACCTGCGTAATGGCGGTTGTCAGAGGCAAGTGGATAGTGAAACGCGTGCCGACTTCCGGCGTCGTCTGCAGCGAGATCCGGCCGCCCAGGGCAACGGTTTCAGCACGTACCACGTCCATGCCAACGCCACGGCCGGCCAGCTCGGACACCTGATCCGCCGTGGAGAAGCCCGGCGTGAAGATCATCTCGGTGAGGCGCGCGTCGCTGGCCTCCTCATCCGGCGCCAGAAGCTGGCGCTCCAGCGCGCGGGCGCGAATGCGGTCGAGGTTCAGCCCGGCGCCGTCGTCCACGAAATGCAGCACGACTTCGTTGCCCTCCTGCTGCACTTCCAGCGTGAGCTCGCCCGCCGGATTCTTGCCCTTGGCGCGGCGCTCGTCGGCGGATTCAATGCCGTGTGCGACGGCGTTGCGGATCATGTGTTCGAGCGGGCCGCCCATGCGATCCAGCACGCTGCGATCCAGTTCCACCGTACCGCCCTTGATGAACAGCCGGACTTCCTTGCCGGTTTCTGACGCGCCTGGGCGAGCCACGCGGTACAGACGGTCAGCCACGGTATCGAACTGCACCATGCGCGCGCGCATCAGGCTGCGCTGCAGGCCGCGCGTGAGGCGTGCCTGCGTTTCCAGATCGAGCGACGCCTGATCGAAACCACGGAACAAGTTCTGCTGCACCGTCGCCACGTCATTGACGGACTCGGCCATCATCCGCGTGAGTTCCTGCAAGCGCGTGAATCGGTCGAACTCCAGCGGGTCGAACGATTCATCGTGTGCAGCCGCATCGGCAATGCGCGACTCCATCTGCGTTTCGGCCTGGATTTCGATCTCGCGCACCTGCGAGCGCAAACGCGCCACGTTGTCATTCAGTTCCGACAGATAGGTCTTGAGCGCATCGACTTCCGACTCCAGACGGGCCCGCGCGGCTCCGACTTCACCCGCATCGTTGATAAGCGAGTCAAGCGCACGCGCCTGCACGCGCACCATCGCGCGTTGGCGTTCGGCGACTTCCAGGGCTTCTGCTTCAGGGCTGCGCGCGCCGGTCAGATCGACGTTCGTCGATACTGCAACAGCCGGCAGCATCGATGCACCGGACAATGTCTGCGCGTCGGCTGCCGTCTGCGGCGCCTCGGTAGCATCGGCAAGGCCGGCATCGAGCGGCAGCAGATTGCCCGCGCCCAGCGCATCGACGTGCGCCTGAATGCGGTCGAACCAGACGTAGAGCTTGCGGAACAGTACGTCGTCCACGCGGTTCTGGCGCAAGCCGCCTTCAATGGCGCTTTCCATTTCGTGTGCGGCCTGGCCCAGCGTCATGGCGCCGGCCATGCGCGCACTGCCCTTGACCGTGTGCAGGTTACGCAGCAGCAGGCCGGCGGCATTGCGGTCCTGCGGCGCGGCTTCCCATGCACGCAGGTGCTGGCCCAGCTCGGGCAGCGCGACGTGCGCTTCCTCCAGGAAGATTTCCAGCAGCGCCGGATCGAGCGCGTCGGCCGGTGCTGAGCGGACAAGCTCACCCACGGCCGGCTCGGCAACCGGCGACTCGTGCACAGGCACCAGCGACGGCACGAACGTCGGCGTGATCTCCGCCGGCTCAAAGCCGGGCTCGCCGGCCAAGCCAGCGGTTTCGTTCTCGGCCTGTTCGGCTTCGGTAAAGGCTGCGGGCGCCGGCTCCAGCGGCAGGCGCGGGCGCACGAGCAGACGCTCGCACAGTTCGTCCAGGCTGCGACGCATCGCCTCGTCAGATTCCGGCCAGAGGCTGGCGGCAAATTGATGCAGCATGCCGCGCATGCGTTCGATGGATTGATCGAGCAGGCGGAAGTCGCCCGGATGCATCGCCACCGGGCGGCTGTTCAGATTCAGCAGCACTTGCTCCAGCGCCCCAGCCAACTGGCGCACTGGCTCCAGTTCGACCACGGCGGAGCTGCCTTGCAGCGTGTGCGCGGCGCGCAGTGCCAGCTCGCTCGGCGGTGTTCGGCCTTCGTGGCGCCACTCAGAGAAATCCACGCCCAGGCGGCGGATCAGATCGTCGGCTTCCTGCAGGTAGACGTTGTACAGCGCCACGCTGATGCGGACCGGACCAATCTCCTTCACGCCATCGTCGTGCGGCGCTTCCTCCGGCTCGCCAGTCTGTGCGAACGGGAACGGGATCACCTTGGCATCGGCGTCAGCAGCAACCGGTTCAGCGGCAGTTTCCTGATGGGCCTCTTCGGCGTGCTCCGCAACCGGTTCGACTGCCTCATGCTCGACCACCGGTGCGGTGGCCTCGGGCATCGGCGCCTCGACTTCGGGCAGCGGGGGTTCGTCATCCCACGTGAGCGCGACGGCTTCTTCAGCTTCTGCAACGGGCACATCTGGCGCAGCCAGCTCCATCGGCTGCACCGCGTCGACGTCGTGCGATGCGGTTTCTGCAGCCGGTGCTTCAGGCGTTTGCGGCTCAACGTGTTCGGGAGCTGCCTGCGCTTCGGGCACGGCCTCCAGCCACACGAACGGACCGCCATGGCGCACACGCTCTGCAGCGGCAACCAGCGGTTCGATAGCGTGATCGGCTTGGGGCGATTGCGCGATGGCGGCAGCCCACGTCGACAGCTCGGACTCGGCGCGCGCCAGCAGAGCGGCCAGGTCATGTGTCGGCACGCGGCTCTCGGCCAGCCAGACATTCATCACCTGCTCGATGGCCCAGGCAGCTTCGCCATAGCGCGTGAGGCCGACCATGCGGCCCGAGCCCTTGAGCGTGTGGAACGCGCGGCGCAGTTGCGTGAGCAAGTCCAGGTCGGAGCCGGCAGCCAGGCCGCCCGTGCCCATATCGGCGGCAGCCTGCAGGCCATGCAGATCGGCTCGGACGCCAGCCAGCACTTCTTCAGCTTCAGACAGGAAGATGTCGAGCAGCTCGGCATCAATGGATTGGGTATCCCGCACGGCACCAAGTGCAGGTGCAGCGGCAGCAGCGGGCACCGCAGCCGGAGCGGCCAATGCGGCCTGCATGCGCTCAAGCGCGCCGACACTGCCAACCTGCCATGCGTCGAACTGGGCCAGCGCCTCTTCCAGGCGACGCCGGCGAGCCGGATCGTCGTCGATGGCGGCGGCGTCGCGTGCTTCTTGCAGCGCGGTACGCAACTCGGCGGCCAGCGGGTCGGTCGGGTCGACTGGCTGCTTGGCCAGCAGGCGATCAAGCAGCGATTGCAGCGGCGATGCAGCATCGGCATTGGCCACGCCTGCGCCGGCGAGCGTTTCGGATTGCGGCTCGCGGCGGTTCAGCATGCCGGATTCGGCATCGAAGGCGAACTCGCGCCATGCGGTTTCGCGCTCGGTCGGCGTCAACTGGCCTTCGATGACGATCTCGTCGACCTGGCCGCCGGTCAGTTCCGTGCCGGCAGACAGTGCGTCCAGCAGGGCTTGCAGGCCGCTGACGTTGGCGGCCAGCGCAGCCAGGTAACGTTCGCGATCGGCAGTAGCACCCTCGCCCGCAGCGTGCAGCGCGTTGATGGTCGATTGCGCGGCTTCGGTAGCGTGGACGGCCTCATAGGCGTCGAGTGCGGCAAAGGCACTCTGCATCTCGCCGAACAGGCGGGCAGCTTCTTGCAGCCCACCGCTTTCTTCACCCTCGCGCTCGAAAGCATCGAGGTGCGTTTCGGCAGAAGCCAGCAGCGTTTGCAGTGCACGAACCTGCTCGGTGCGCGCGCGGCGTTGCGCCGCTTCTTCGGCCAGCAGCGTGAGCCATGCGGGTGCCGGTACGGCGTGGCCGTCTTGCGTGGCGCGGGCGTGTTCGGCCAGCTCACTGCAGCGGGCGGCAAACCACGCGCTGCGCAAGTCGCCAGATTCGCCATGCAGCGCCCACGGGCGGGCCAGCATGCGCGAGAGGAACTGCAGCGTGGGGGCAACGTCCTGTCCAGCGGCTTCGGTCAGGCGGTTCGACAAGTCAGACAGAGCCGGCTGCCCCAGCGCGTCGGCATGCAGCGCGAGCGTCTGCAGTGCGGCATCAAGTTCGTCCGCTGCAGGCTCTGATTGTTGGCTGAGCGTTTCGAGCGAGCGGCCAACGCGTTGCAGCGTGTCGCTGGCGTCCGCCGGCAGCAGCGCGTAGTACTGGCGCGTGTGCAGTGCACCAGCGGGCGCGTGCGTGGGCGGAATCGCGAAGGCCTGCACACAGGCCACGATGTCCGGGCCGAGCGTGTCGTCGCCCACCGGCGCCGCGGGCGCGTTGCTGTAGGCCATGCCGGCCAGCAGATACAGCGCGTCGGTCAGCAGGCCCTGCGGCAGGTGGACGTTGTTGTGCGAGTACTGGCGCAGCAGCAGGTTGACGCGTGCCGCCAAGCGCTTGGCGGTCATGTCGGCCGGCACCAGACCGGCACGCAAGGCGCCAAACGTCAGGGCCAGCACGAGCCACAGATCGCGCTGCAGATCGTCCCCGGCGCGGCGCGGTTCGCGCTCTAGCGCGCGAATGCCATGCAGCAGGTCTTCCAGCGGGGCGTAGGCTGCAGCTGCTGCGGACGGATCCACCTGCGCACCATCGGCGTTGGATGCCGGTGCCCGCAGCGCCGTCAGCAACGCGAGTTCGAACTTGCGGCGCAGGCGCGCCAGTCCGGGCAGATCGCGCGAGGGCAGCAGCAGGGCCGGCAGATGGCGCAGCTCATCGGCCCACAGGTCAGCCGGGTGGACGCGCTCTTCGCCCAGGCGGGCGAGCACGGCTTGATACGGTTGGAACAGGCGCAGCGGCTCTTCTGCCATGCCGGCCATCAGGTCGACCACGTATTCCTGCAGCGCTTGCACGGCGCGCCAGAACACGTCCAGCGTCTGCGCGTCGGCGGCTACGGTGCCGGCATCGACGGCTTCGAGCAGGCGCTTGGCGGCCTGGCAATACACGTCGACACCACGCAGGCCGATGATCAGCAGTGCGCCGGCAGCCTGGTGCAGATACTGGCCGGCCAAGCGCAGCGACGTCGTATCGCGCGCCCCGATGACTTCCGGATTGGCGATGACATCGGCTGCGTATTCGCCGAACTCGCGCACGGCATCGTCCAGCGCAGCGCGCATGTTGGGCGCGACCCACGCCAGCGCGGAAAGGTCACGCGCCGGCACGGCAGACTTCGAGCGCACCGCGGGGGCGCCAGCCACCTCGAGCGAGGCAGGATGGGACTGGGCGGGCTCGGCGGCAGATTGATGACGCATGTGTGCTTCCAAAAAGCAGGTGGCGGTTGCCGCAGTTGCCTGGGTGACCCCTTCGGCGCTCCCGCCCGAAATCCAGTGACGGCGTCGTTACGCGAATCAGGCGATGCGGAACCGCGCCACCGAGTCACGCAGTTCTTCAGCAAGCTGCGTGAGCTGGCGCACCGACTGCGCGGTCTGGCGTGTACCCGTCGACGTCTGTTCCGTGATGTGCAGGATCTGTTCGATGTTCTGCGCAACGTCCGAAGCCAGCGTCGCTTCGTGCGACGTCGTCTGCGAAATGCTCTCAATCAGTTCGGCAAGCTGGCGCGACACGCGGCCGATCTCCACCAGTGCGGCACCGGCGTTATCGGACAGCTTCGCCCCTTCCACCACGCCCGCCGTGCTGCGCTCCATTGCGTGCACCGCGTCTTGCGTGTCGGTCTGAATCGTGCGGATCAGCGCACCGATCTGCTTGGCGGCCTCGGCCGAACGTTCTGCCAGGCGCTGCACTTCCTCTGCCACCACCGAGAAGCCGCGGCCGGCTTCACCAGCCGATGCCGCCTGGATGGCCGCGTTCAGTGCCAGCACGTTGGTCTGCTCGGTAATGTCCGAGATCAGCTCCACGATTTCACCGATCTCCTGCGACGATTCGCCCAGGCGCTTGATCCGCTTCGAGGTTTCCTGAATCTGGTCACGGATGTCGTTCATGCCCGTGATGGCGTTCTGCACAGCCTGCTGGCCTTGCTCTGCAGCAGCCAGCGAGGCGCGTGCAACGTTGGCCGATTCAGCGGCGCCGCGCGAGACCTGCGTAATGCGGTCGGCCATCTCCACCACCGACTGACCGGTCTGGCGAATCTGGCGGGACTGTTCTTCGGATGCGGCCACCAGGCTTTCCGACGTGGTCTGCACTGCCGACGATGCCTGCGTCACCTGCTCGGCCGTCTGTTGCACCCGGCCGACCAGCTCGCGCAGTTCTTCCACGGTGTAGTTCACCGAGTCGGCAATGGCGCCGGTAATGTCTTCCGACACGGTGGCCTGCTTGGTCAAGTCACCGTCTGCAATGTCCTGCAGTTCGTTCATCAGACGCAGAATTGCGGCCTGGGTGGAATCGTTGTTGCGCTTTTCCACCATCCGGCGCTCTTCAGCTTCGCGCTGACGCGCTTCTGCTTCCATCGTACGCACGCGCGAATCGCGCAGGTACAGGGCAGCCAGGCCGGCCAGGCAGACCACGGTCAGGATGGCCGACAGCACCACCGCACCGAGCGTCACCGGACGGCTACGCACGCTGCCGGCATAGGCCGACTGCAGGTCCGACAGGTCGGCGCGCAGCTTTTCGTTGTCGTTGAAGATCTGCTGCTGGGCGCGCTTGGCGGCAATCAGGCCCGGCAGGTTTTCAAGAATGATTTGCGTGGTCTTCTGCACGTTGTCGAAGCGGGTCGACAGCTCTTGCAGATAGCCCTTCGTCTCAGCATCGGTGGCGGCCGACAGGCGCAGCGCTTCCGAGCCGTTGAGCAGGCCGTTCAGGGTTTCGCGGAAGGTGTTCGTGTCCTTACCGAGCAGGAACGCCGTTTCCGGGTTCACGCCTTCGCCGGCCAGGAACTCGTTCATGTTCTTACCCAGACGCTGCGTCAACATCACCAGCTGCGACGAGGCGGCCACTTCACGGGCCGGCGCGTTGGTCTGCAGCTTCATCGACGAGATCTGCTCGGCTTCTTCCAGCAGTTCGGGGTTCGACGCGTTGAACACGTTCAGCGTCTTACCCACCGCCACCAGCGTCTTTTCCTGCGCCAAGATGGCCTGGGCGCTCTTGTCGCTGCGCTTCCACTCTTCGATCGACTTGTCGAGCAGCGCTTCGGCTTCGCCACCCGAAGCACGCACACCGCGTTCGGAGTTGCCGTTCTTCAGCGCATCGAGGTTCTCCTGCAGGCGGGCGCGGCTTTCCTTGAGCTGTGCGAATGCGTTGGTGTTACCGAGCAGCGCCACCGGCACTGCCTTGGCCAGACGCTGCGAGTGCATCAGCGTGTCACCCGCAATTTCAATCTGCACCGAACCGTTGTTGGCCTGGCGGTTATCCAGGTACACCGAGATCAGCAGGGCCAGCAGACCGACCACGAGGCCGATCGTGAAGACACGCTGCTGCGCAGCAAACGGCACGCGCTCCATCCAGCCGACCACGGCATCCATGGGCGAGCGGCCCAGTTGCGTGGGTGGGCCAGCGGGATTGTCCTCATCCGTATGGGGCGCATTGTCCAACTGCGCCAACTGCACGGAAGCCGCTGACGCGCCCTCCACTGCAACCTCCGGCGCCCCTGCCTCTGCGGCACGGCGACCTGCGTTGAACCACTTGAACCCCATAGGACCCTCTTGTTTTGTCGATGCTGCCGTCTCGTTCTATCGAGATCAGCCGCATGGATTTCCCGTCCGCGTCCGCGCCTTGTTCCACCCGGCGTGGTACGCACCTTCGGCAGTGCCCGTCGAATACATCTGGCGCGCCCTGTTGCGCGCGCCACGCACCGCCTCTTGCCCCTGCACACCCCGCTCCCGTAGCGGCGTGCTCAATCTTTCTTGTTTGCTCTAAGGCTCTACGGCCTGATTCCCAATCGCTTTATGTGCGGCTACGGCCGACCTGCAGGAACGCCGGATCGACCAGCAACTGCCGCACATCCAGTTCACGCCACTGCGTGCCGTGCACGTCGCGCCAGGCGCGGCCCAACCAAGGACGCCCCTCTTCCACGGTGGCTTCGGCGGGCTGCAGATCGCTCAGGCTGCGCAGTCCCGCCACACGCGGCACGACGATCGCGCACGCACGCTGCGGGTCTTTGGACAGCACCACGATCTTGGCGCCGCTGCCGCTACCCGTCGGCGCTTCACCGCAGAACAGGCCGAAATCGATCACACCAAGCAAGTTGCCGCGCGCGTTCACGAGACCGAGGTACCAAGGCTGCGTGAGCGGCACGCGTGCAGGCGGCTGGTAGTCCAGCACTTCGCCGGTTTCGGTCAGCGACAGAAGCCAGTGGTGCTCGCCGATCTGCACGCCCAGAAAGCCTTCCGTCGACGACTTGGCGCGCGCCTCTTGGAGGCGGCGGGCCAGCATCGCCTGGTATTCATGCAGGCGCTGGCGGGAGGTCAGGTTGGTGCGCTGTTCGTTCACGTCTGGCTCATGTCCTGTGCTGTACGCCATGTCAGGCGTTGCGCGCGGTTGGATAACGATTGGCCGACTGCCGCAGGTTTACTGCGCCAGCTTGGCGATCTTCTCGAGCAGCTCTTCGGCCTTGACCGGCTTGACGATGTAGTCCGATGCGCCCTGGCGCATGCCCCACACTCGGTCGGTCTCCAGACCCTTGGTCGTGCACATGATCACGGGGATGCCCTGGAAGCGCTCGTCCTTCTTGATGGCGCGGGTCGCCTGGTAGCCGTTCTGGCCCGGCATCACCACGTCCATCAGGATCAGGTCGAAGGTTTCGGCTTCGAGCTTGGTCATGGCCTGCTCGCTATCGGCAGCGACCGTCACCTTGAAACCGTTCTTGCCGAGGATCTCCGACAGATGCAGCGCTTCGGTCGGAGAATCATCGACCACCAACACTTTCTTGATTGCCATACAAACAGTCCTTCGTTAAGAGAGATGCCATCACTGCGCGGCAGCTGGCGCCACCGGCAAATGCGTCTGGACCGCCTCCAGCAGCGCTTCCTTCGAGAACGGCTTGGCAAGGTGGTCAACCGCCCCGACCGACTTGCCCCGCGCACGGTCGAAAATTCCGTCGCGCGAAGACAGCATGATCACAGGCGTGGCATGAAACTTTGGGCTTTTCTTGATCAGCGAGCAGGTCTGGTAGCCGTCCAGATTCGGCATCAGGATGTCGCAGAACACGAGATCGGGCTTCAGGTCACCCACCTTGGCCAGTGCGTCAAAGCCGTCTTCGGCCAGCATGACCTGGCACCCGGCCTGGGTGAGGAAAATCTGCGCGGTACGGCGGATGGTGCTGGAATCGTCGATCACCAGCACCTTGCAGCCTGTCAGGGAATGCGCCAGCGGAGAGTTCGCCAGCGGTTGAGAGTCAGCCAGTTGTTCCACCCGCGCGGATTGCATCATGTTCTCGCAGTGCGCGACCACGGGTCGCCACGACATTCTGACCGGATGGATCGCGGCAAATCGCCGCGCAGCGTGCCCTCCAAACGGAAAGGGCCCACGCTGGCGACGACTTCAAAACTACGCCCCCCCGGCCCGCTTATGAAGTGTGAAGCTCAGAATTTGACGAAGTGTGACAAGTCACCTATTCGCCGTCAATGGCGCCGGCGGTCCGCCGAGCGCTTGTGGCATGGAAGCGACGAGCCGATTCATCGAACCGTCACTTCCTGATACTTGGCTGTCAGCAAGAGGGCAAACGCTCACTTGCTGACGGGAGACAGGTCAGATCCGGATCAGATCTGCACCATTTCAAAGTCTTCCTTGCGCGCGCCGCATTCCGGGCACGTCCAGTTGATGGGCACGTCTTCCCACTTCGTGCCGGGCGCAATGCCGTCGTCCGGGGCGCCTTGTTCTTCGTCGTAGATCCAGCCGCAAATCAGGCACATCCACGTCTTGTATTCAATCTGTTGTTCCATAGGGCAAAGCTTCGGTGGGTTCCGTCTATTAAAATGGCAGGCCAGATGGTACCGAATCACGCCCGGGTGCGCCAGAACAGGCGCCGGGCAGACGCGGTGTTTGACTGCATCCAACCCGGATCTGCGGCAAACCACCGCATAATCGCCTTGAACAGCCTTTAAACCGTGCCGCAGCGCCGTTCTGCTCGGCGCCACGCTCTCTTCCAAAACCCTCCATGTCGACTCCCTCCCGCAGCGCCGCCCTGTTTGAACGTGCCCAGAAGACCATCCCCGGCGGGGTGAACTCGCCGGTGCGCGCCTTCCGCTCGGTGGGCGGCACCCCGCGCTTCATCGCCAAGGCGGCCGGCCCGTATCTGTGGGACGCGGACGGCACCCGCTATATCGACTACGTGGGCTCTTGGGGTCCGATGATCGTTGGCCACGCGCATCCGGACGTCGTCCGTGCCGTGCAGGAGGTGGCGGCCGACAGCTTTTCGTTTGGCGCGCCCACGGAGGCTGAAGTCGTGATGGCCGAGGAAATCTGCAAGCTTGTGCCGTCGATCGAGCAGGTACGGCTGGTGTCGTCCGGTACCGAAGCAACCATGAGCGCCCTGCGCCTGGCGCGCGGTTTTACCGGGCGCGACCTGATCGTCAAGTTCGAAGGCTGCTACCACGGTCACGCCGACAGCCTGCTGGTCAAGGCCGGTTCAGGCCTGCTGACGTTTGCCGATACGACGCAGAACGCGCCCTCTTCCGCCGGCGTGCCGGAAGACGTGGTCAAGCACACGATGGTGCTGCCGTACAACGACGTGGCCGCACTGCGCGAGGCCTTTGCCCGCCATGGCAAGGAAATCGCCGCCGTCATCGTCGAGCCCGTGGCCGGCAACATGAACCTCGTGCGTGGCAGCAACGAATTCCACCAGGCCATGCGTTCGCTGTGCACCGAGCACGGCGCCGTGCTGATCTTTGACGAGGTGATGACGGGCTTCCGCGTCGCGCTCGGTTGCGCGCAGGCGCTGTACGGCATCAAGCCGGACCTGACGTGCCTGGGCAAGGTAATTGGCGGCGGCATGCCGGCCGCTGCGTTTGGCGGCCGCCGCGACATCATGGGATTCCTGGCGCCCCTGGGCAACGTGTACCAGGCTGGAACGCTGTCGGGAAATCCGCTGGCCGTAGCGGCCGGGCTCACCACATTGCGGCTGATTGCGGCGGAGGGTTTCCATGACCGACTGGCCGCGCAGACCCGCAAGCTGGTGGATGGGCTGGCCGATATCGCACGTGAAGTTGGCGTGCCGTTTGCCGCTGACAGCGTGGGCGGCATGTTCGGCATCTACTTCCGTGAAGGCGTACCGACGAGCTTTGCTGAAGTGACCAAGAGCGATGTTGGACGCTTCAATGCGTTCTTCCATGCGATGTTGGATCAGGGTGTGTATCTGGCGCCGTCTGCGTTTGAGGCTGGGTTTGTGTCTGCGACGCATGATGATGGGATTTTGGATGCGACGTTTGAGGCGGCTCGGAAGGCGTTTAGGGCTGTTTGAGTTTTGTTTCTTGGGATGGGGCTTGGTGGTGCATCCCTTGTTTCATCCCCTGCCGGGGCTGACTCACTTTCTTTGGTCTTGCCCAAAGAAAGTAAGCAAAGAAATGCGCGCCCGAGATGGCGAAAGATTCCTTGAATTTATGTCGCAGGGAGGGAGGGGAGGCAAACTCGCTTCGCTCAGACAGCCTCCCCTCTTTTTCCTCCCTGCAACAGAAATTCAAGGCGCCATCTAGGGCAGGAAAGTCAAGGGCCAAACCGCCTAAGCGCAGGCCCAAACGACAAGGCCAACCTCACGATGGGGTTAACCTTTTTCTTTTGACGTTGAGCCCTTGATGGCGCCTTGAATTTTCGTAAGCGGGCGGAAAAAAGGTGGGGAACTGTCTGAGCGCAGCGAGTTTTCCCCACCTCCGCCCGGTTACGCAAATTCAAGGAGTCTTTCGCCATCTCGGGCGCGCCTTTCTTTTGCCTACTTTTCTTTGGCAAGACAAAGAAAAGTAGGTCGTGCCCGGCAGGGTACGAAACAGGGATGGACCACCAACAAAAAAACTCAAACCCGCCCAACCACCTCCACCAACTCCCTCGCAACCCCCTCAGAAGCCATCATCATCGGCGCCCGCAACACATTCCGAATCAGCCCTTCGGCAGCAAGCCAAGCCTTCAAAGGCCCCGGATTCGTCTCGGCAAACAACAACCGAATTACCGGTGCCAGCGCATGATGCAACCGCCGTGCATCGTTCAACCGCTGCTCCTGCACCGCCCTTGCCATCTCAACAAACAGCTCCGTGCGGACATGCGCGGCAGCGATGATCGCTCCGACACCGCCCGCGCACAGCGTGCCGAACACCTGCGCATCTTCCCCGGCCAGCACCTGCAACCGCCCGTCGGCGATCAGGCGCTGCGTCTTGTCTGCATCGCCACCGCAATCCTTGATGCCATGGATGTTGGGATGCGCCGCCAGCGCAAGCAGTGTCTCGGTGTCAATGTTCGCGCCGGTGCGATACGGAATGTCATACAGCAGCACCGGCACGGGCGAGGCGTCGGCCAATGCGGTGAAGTATTCGATGATCCCGTCCTGTGACGGGCGAATGTAGGAAGGCGCAGACACCAGGAACGCCGTGGGGCGGTGCTCGGCCAACCGCAGCATGCGCTCGCGCACCGGCGTCAATATGCTGCCGGGCAATCCCATCATCACCGGCAGGCCACCGGCGGCGGCACGTACCGTATCCAGCACGTCAGCCTGTTCCTGCTCGGAGAGCGCAATGGCCTCGCCGGTGCTGCTGCACGGAACAAAGCCGGCGACGCCCAACGCGCGGTACCGCGCGACTAATGTATACAGCGCGCCGTAGTCGACGGTCCGTGCCGCGTCATCGGCAAACGGCGTCACGATGGGCACCCAGATGCCCGCATAAGACGGACGTTCGCGGGTGGACAGATTGATGGATGAATTTTCAAGCACGACAACACTCCTGGACGAATCAACGACCGGTCAATAACCATCAGAAGCGCTTCGGGAATGCAGGCCCGCGAGATGCGGGTGAGAGGCAACCGTGTCTAACGTGTCGGTCAACCGCTGTTCCGTCGCCCATCTGACGGAACAGCGCTCCGGTCAGACGAGCGGCTGTTTGGTGGCTTTTTTGACGCGCGCGAGCGTCGACACGACCGACAGGCTGAATGCCGGTGCCGAGCAGATCGACGAGGAAGAGGAAATCGCGCGCATGGAAATTGTCAAAAAAGTCCCCATACCGTACTGATGTGTGGCTGGAGCGTCAAGCGCATAAGCTAAAGTGCGCTGAAACGACATGCGACGATGTCGGTCTCATGCCACATTCTTTTCAGATTCAGATCTAGAGGACTTCATGACCCCTGCCCTGACCTTCCGTTCGACGCGTTTTTCGGTACTGCGCTGGCTTGCGCTGTCGCTGGCCGTGCTGGCTGCGCCGTTCCTGTCTGCATGCGGCTACAACGATTTCCAGGCAAAGGACGAAGCCACCAAGGCCGCCTGGGCCGAGGTCGTCAACCAATACCAGCGTCGTGCGGACCTGATTCCGAATCTGGTGAATACGGTCAAGGGCTATGCCTCGCACGAGAAGGACACGCTGGAAGCGGTGACCAAGGCGCGCGCCGCAGCCACCAGCTTCCAGATCACGCCGGAGGTGCTGAATGACCCGGCGGCGTTCCAGAAATTCCAGCAGGTGCAGGGTGAGCTTTCGAGCGCGCTGTCGCGTCTGATGGCGGTGTCGGAGAACTATCCGCAGCTCAAGGCTGACCAGTCGTTCCGCGATCTGCAATCGCAACTGGAAGGCACCGAGAACCGCATTACGGTGGCCCGCCAGCGTTACATCAAATCGGTGCAGGAGTACAACGTGCTTGCGCGTAGCTTCCCGACCAACCTGACGGCCAAGGTAATGGGCTACCAGGTCAAGCCGAACTTCACGGTCGAGAACGAGAAAGGTATCTCCACCGCCCCGGCGGTGAAGTTCTGACGAGCTGACGATCATGTCGATGCGCGCGCGTGCCTGCTTCGCCTTCCTGCTGACCGCAGCCCTCTGGCTGGCCACTGCGCTGCCTGCGCGTGCGCAAAGCGACATGGTGGCCGTGCCACCGCTGGCTGCGCGCGTGACCGACCTGACCGGCACGCTCAACGCCGAGCAGAAAAGCGCGCTCGAACAGGTGCTGGCCGATTACGAACAGCAGCGCGGCAGTCAGATCTTCGTTCTGATGGTGCCCTCCACTGCGCCAGAACCCATCGAGGCGTACGGCATCCGCGTGGCCGATGCATGGAAAGCCGGCCGCAAGGGTGTGGACGACGGCGCGATCATCCTCATCGCCAAGGACAACCCGGCCTCGCTGCGCAAGATGCGTATCGAAGTCGGGCGCGGGCTTGAAGGGGCGCTGACTGATGCGCAATCAAAGCGCGTCCTGCAGGACGTGATGGCGCCGCACTTCCGCCAGGGCGATTTTTACGGCGGCCTGTCAGCGGGCATCTCGGCCATCCAGACCGTCATTGCGCAGGAGAGCCTGCCGCCGGCTGAGCGGGCAAAGCGCCAGCAATCCGGTGGCGGCATCGGCGATTGGCTGCCCGTGCTGTTTCCGCTGGCGATCACCGTGTTCTTCGTGCTCAGCGCGGCCATGCGCTCGGGCGGGCGCGTGACCGGCAGCCTGCCCGGCCGGCCAGGCTCGCGCGTGGTGATGGGCAATCGCGGCTGGGGCCCGGGCACCATCGGCGGCTTGGGTGGTGGATTGGGCGGTGGCTGGGGACGCGGCGGCGGTGATTTCGGCGGCGGTGGCGGTGGAGGCGGCGGCTTTGGCGGCGGGGGTGGTGGTGATTTCGGTGGCGGTGGCGCCTCCGGCAACTGGTAACCGGTAAACACATCCATGGCTTCCACGACCCGACATCACCGCGGCGCCCGGCGTGCCCTCACCCATCTGCTGACGACCTCGTCGCACGCCAGACGCGCGTTTCCGCCGGCAGAACTGCAAAAGCTCGAAGCCGCCGTGCGCGAAGGCGAACAACGCCATCGCGGCGAAGTGCGCGTCGTCATCGAAAGCTCGCTGCCGATGCGCGACGCGTGGGCTGGTGTATCGCCGCGTCACCGCGCCCGGATGCTGTTCGGGCTGCTGGAGGTGTGGAACACGCGCGAGCACGTGGGCGTGCTGCTCTACATCAACCTGGCCGACCACGCGGTTGAGATCCTGGCCGACCACGGGATCGCCGCGAAAGTCGACGCACACACGTGGCGCGCCATCTGCGAGACCATCACGCGCGGCTTCGCGCAGCGCGTGGCCATGGCGCCGGTGCTCGATGCGCTGGCGCAGATCAACGACCTCCTCGCCGCACACGTGCCTTCCGATGGCACGCCGCGCACCAACGAGCTGAGCGACCGGCCAGTCGTGCTGTAACGGCGCTGCGCTTCATTCGTTTCTTCCCCGGCCGTGCCGAGCCATGTTTCAGAACTGAAACGGTTTTGACATGCCCGGCCGCGCCACCCCTGTCGGTCGCGCGCCTAATCCTTCCATACGAGGGAATGGCCATCGGCGCATCAGACGTCAAGCTCAGGCCGCGGTTTTGCCGTAGGCCACCTCCCCGATAAAGCACGCCTCTTTTCCTGCAACGCGCTCCTTAAGACGCCTTGCGGCCACACCGCGCCGGACGACACCGATGCATCGCATCTTGTCTCGGCAGAGGCCGCATGTTTCAGCAATGCACGCATTGATGTGACTGGCACGGCTGCGGGCTTACCCGTGGCTTTTTGCGGTGCACAACGCGCCTGCGTCACTTTTACGTTTGGTGTTTGCGCAAATTAATTCGGCGGCATCGTTTGCTGTATCGCAATCGGCACAAAGTGCGCGTAACGCCCGGGAAACAAGCACCGGCCAATTGCCTGGGCTAGACGCTGGCACGGCTGCCCAGCCATTGAAAATCAAGGACTTAGCGGCAATGGCACGTTCGTCGCTCTGTTGCTCCCGCCGACATAGCAGCACGGTGTTTCGGAAAGACAAGACAGAACCGACGCACACCTGAGGGGGTGGGACGTGGAAACCAAAGACCAACACATCAAATGCCGCCAGACCGGTGCAGCCAGCGTGGAATACGCCCTGCTGCTGGTGATGGCGGCTTTGGTGCTGATTGCCGTCATGGCGAGCGTCGAAACCAGCGTGGGCGATTTCTGGAGCAACGCGGCATCGGTATTGATGACACCCGGCGGGTTCGGATCATCGGGCTCGCAGGGCGGTGGTTCGGGTGGTTGATATTCCAAAGGCCTGGGCAGCGCGCAATCGCGCCACGGGCCGGTAGCACACAGCGCATGCCAGACGAGCAGCGCAGCGAACAGAACAGAAGACGTACGGGGAAGTTGTCAACGCGCTGGCACAAAGAGGCCAGCCGGCTGCAGAGACCAGCAAACCGCTGGGAGCGTCTGCGGTGAACACGGAAGTTGTTGCACTTTCAGGCGTGAGCCGGTCCCTGGAGGAATGGTGGACCAGCCCACGGCGCCCAGTGGGCACCTGCTGCGATTTGCGGCGATGTCCGGGCGAGCGAACACCAGCGGCCACGCCGGTGCGAGCCCTGAGAACTGGTGAAGTCGGGGGAGCCTCTTGGTGTTGTCGTGCTCCGGAACATGCTGGCCTTGCGCCGGTGTGGCACCGGTGTGCGCACACGATCTCCGGAACCCCTGGTTTGGCCTTGGCCGGCTTGTCTGGCCAGAACCCAGCGCCCGAACTTCAGCGGTGCGCCTTTCCTTGAACCATGACGTGAGGAGATTGAAATGAAAGCCATGATCAAGCGTTTCGTGCGCGAAGAAGACGGTGCAGCCGGCGTGGAATACGCACTGCTGCTGGCCTTTGTGGCTCTGGTGATGGTGACCTACGGGACCACCGTCAAGACCGCGGTCGGCGCGATCTGGAACACGATTGCCAATCAGCTGTCTGCGGCGGCCGCCTGAGCAGCCAGTGCGCCCAGGTCAGGCTCGGCGGCCCCGAGCCTGATCCGGCAGAACACGCTGGCCCGCGGCACCCGATGCCGCGCGGACAGCCAGAACAATCGCCCAAGAGGAACCCGAGATGACCACCATGACAAGCCTGAGCGCCCTGGCGAACCTCAGCCTGATCGTGCTCATCGTGATGGCCGCAGCGAGCGACGTGCGCTCGCGCCGCATCCCGAACTGGCTGGTGGCGTCGGGCCTCGTGGCTGCGCTTCTCGCGCAATGCCTCACGCAAGGCTTCACCGCAGGCGCGCTTGCCTGGCTCGGTGGCGCAGCGGTGGGCATGGGACTTTGCATCGGTGTCTACCTGCTCGGTGGCATGGGCGCCGGTGACGTGAAGCTGATGGGCGCGATCGGCGCCTTCATGGGGCCCTTCGGCGCCTTCCACATTGCCTTCGTGAGTTTTCTGGCAGGCGGGGTGCTCGCGCTTGCCATGGTGTTGCTGCGCCGTGACGCGCAACGCTCGTTTGCAGGGGTTTCAACGCTGCTGATGTCGCTGCCGTTCGGCGGCAAGGCCGTGCCTTCTCCGGAAACCGGGGGTAAGCGCAGCGGAACGATCCAGTTGCCATACGCGGTGGCCTTTGCCGCAGGCACGTTGCTGGTGAAGTGGGGAGTGTTGTAGCCGAGGGGGGAAACACCTGACGCGTGCCGATGCGGTGCTGGACAAGCACACGGCGTCGCCGCAGACAGCCTGACGGAATGAACGCCACCAGGCACGCGCCAGACACACGAGGCATCAAGGACCACGCAAGAACGGTCCAGGACCGGGGAGAAGTGACATGCGTCAATCCAGTCGCACCATCGGGCAAGCCAGGACCTGCGCGGCGCCCCATCGCCATGCCTGCGGGCCACGTCCCTCCTGGCACGCACCTCCTTCTCTACCGTCTTCTTCGGCTGACCGGCGTCTTGGCCGGCCGTGCATGCCCGTCACGTGTCTTCGGACCAAGTGGCGGTGGGATTGAGAACCATCTGAGTGGGGTTGGGAAATGAAAAACCTGCGCATTCTCTCCATGCTGTTGATTGCCACGATCGCCGGCCTTGCGGCGGTGGTCTTCGCCTCGCGCTGGCTCACGCAGCAAAGCAGCAGCGGCATTACCAAGGTGGCGGTGGCCGCAGCCGATATCGACCTCGGCCAGCGCCTGTCGCCGGACTTCGTCAAGGTGGTGGACTGGCCCACCGCCAGCCTGCCGCCGGGCGCCATCTCCGACACGCAAGCCTTGAGCGGCCGCGTCGTCCGCGCAAGCCTGACACGCGGCGAGCCGGTGCTGGAATCGAAGCTCACGCCACAAGGCACGGCGGGCGGTTTGTCGGCCGTCATTGCCGACGGCAAACGGGCCATCACCGTGCGTGTGAATGACGTCGTGGGCGTGGCGGGCTTCGCACTGCCGGGCAGCTACGTCGACATCATCGTCAACACGCTGCAAGACAGCAAAGACGGCAAGCCGGTGGCCGGCGATCGGTCCGATCAATCGATCTCGAAGATCGTGCTGGAAAAGATCCTGGTGCTGGCCGTCGCTCAAGAGGTCAACCGCGACGACACCAAACCCAAGGTCGTGAACGCCGTCACGCTGGAAGTGACGCCCGAACAAGCCGAGAAGCTGGACCTCGCACGCAGCGTGGGCACGCTCTCGCTGGTGCTGCGCAACCAGATCGACCCGCAACCCGCCGATACCAATGGCGCGACCAAGAGCACGCTGCTCAAGGAACCCGCCATCACGGCTGCCGTGGCGGTGCCGGTGGTCAAAACGGTGCAGGTGGTACGCCGCGTGGCCGCTGTGCAGCGCGCACCCGGCAACTGCATCGGCGTGATTGCCGGCGTGGATCACAGCGCCGAGTGCTTCTGAAGCGAAGCGCCACGGAAGCCGCAGGCAACGATCAACAAGAAAACAGGAAGAACAGACCAAAGGCCCCAGGAAGAGGGCCCCGGCACGGTCACAGGCAACACGTAACCGGCCTTGTCTTGCAGAACAACCAATCTGGGGGATCACCATGAACCGACTCATCACGCAACGCGGCGAGACACGCTGCATGGGGACGTACATGAAGGCGACTGCAACCGCAGTGGCCATGTTGGGGGGGCTTTGGGCAGGTGCGGCGCACGCGCAGGTCGGCGTGGAATCCGCCATCCTGACCAACAACGCGGCGGCTCCGACCAAGCCGATGCGCATGTCGGCCAGCGGGCCGATCCAGCTGACCATCGGCAGCGCAAGCAACGCCGAAGCCAGCCGCGATTCAACACCGAAAGGACCGAACTGCACCGGCGCCATGCGCGAGCACAGTGAGGTGACCGTCCCCATCGGCAAGTCGACGATGGTGCAGTTGCCCGAACCCGTACGCAGCCGCACCGTGGGCAACCCGCGCGTTGTGCAGGCGATGCTGGTCTCGCCGCAGACCCTGTACGTGCTGGGGCTGGAAGTCGGTTCCACCAACATGATCGTGCAGGGCCGCAGTGGATCGTGCACGGTAATCGATGTGTCGGTGGGCGCTGACCCGGCCGGCCTGCAGGCTGCACTGCGCCGCCTGGTGCCGGGCGCAAAGAACGTCGAAGTCTCCGCCGCGGCCGACAGCATCGTGCTGGGCGGCACGGTGACCGACTCGGTGCAGGCGCAGAAGATCGTGGACATCGCCAATGCGTTTGTCACACGTCAGTCGCGTGGTCCCGTGCGTGAAGAAGGCGGCGGTGGCCAACAAGCCGCCGGCCAGATGAATGCGGGCGGTCAGAACGGTGCGCCGCTGCGCAGCCCGCGCATCATCAACATGATGGCGGTGGAAGCCCCGCAACAAGTCATGCTGGAAGTGAAGGTGGCAGAAGTTTCCAAGACCCTGATCGACCAGATGGGCTCCGCGCTGAACGTGGCCGGTGCCTTCGGCAGCTGGTCGGTGGGCGCGCTCGCCAACTTCCTGTCGGGCTCCAACGACATCGTCAACTTCAGCAAGAACAACCGTCTGCCGTTGAAGTTCGCACTCGATGCGCAGAAGGGCGACGGGCTCGTCAAGGTGTTGGCAGAGCCGAGCCTGATGGCCATCAGCGGGCAGGAGGCCAGCTTCCTCGCCGGCGGCAAGGTGTTCATTCCGGTAGCGCAAGGTGCCGCCGTGGGCGGAACCAGCACCGTCATCCTGCAGGAAGAAACCTTTGGCGTGGGCCTGCGCTTCACCCCCACGGTGATGGAAAACGGCCGCATCAACCTGAAGGTGTCGCCGGAGGTATCCGAGCTGTCGCCGACAGGCGTGGCGGTGACTGCGCCCAACAGCAACAACACGCAGATCCTGCCGCTGATCACCACCCGGCGCGCCTCCACCACGCTGCAGGTGCATGACGGCCAGAGCTTTGCCATCGGCGGGCTGATCAAGAACAACATCACGGGCAGCCTCAAGGCGATCCCCGGTGTTGGCGAGCTGCCTGTGATCGGTGCGCTGGCGCGCAGCACGAGCTTCCAGCAAGACCAGACCGAGCTGGTGTTCGTGGTCACGCCGCGCCTGGTCAAGCCGCTGCCTGCCGACTACCCGCTGCCGACCGACACATTCGGCCAGGTCAACACAGGCGAGATCCTGCTCAACGGCAACATGGAAGGCCACAAGGCCAAGCCGGCCAAGGCACCGGCCGCCACGGCGGCACCGGCTTCCGCACTGCCGGCACCGAAGGCCGCGGAAGCTGCAACCGCAACCGCCGCCGCAATGCCCGCCGCCGAACCTGTTCAAACGCCAGCCCCCGCCGCAAGCGCATCTGCTGCAGCCGACACCGCAGCCGAAGCGCAAGCACCCGCAGCCGCCACGGCACCTGCAGCACCGGCCGACAACGGCACACCGCCCGCGCCTGCCGCCATGGCGCCGGCACCCGACGCACGCCGCTTCGTGTCGATGGGCGAACAGCCCTTCCACGACTGAACCGACCGCAGGACCTTCAAGGAGACGAATCATGAACATCACTTCGAAGCTGGCGCGGGCGGGACTCTGCAGCGCAATCGCCCTCACCCTGACCGGGTGCATGACAACCACTCCGGTGTACGACAAGCACTTCGGTGAGGCCGTCCGCTCGGTGCAGGCCATGCAGACGCTCAACCCGAATGCATCGGCAAACGCCGACCCGGTGACTGGCGTCGACGGGCGTGCCGCCACCGCCGCGATGGACCGCTACAACACGCAGTTCGTGAAACCGTCGGCCGACGTCAGCGCCTTCACGGTGGGTGTGGGCTCGGGCAGCAGCCTGGATTCACAAAGCAGGTAGATCGCACCACGCAAGAACGCAAAAAGAGGAAAACGCGCCGCCACGCGCGGCGCGTCACCAGACGCTCACAGGAGCCCGGCCATGGCCAAGATCGCTCTCGTATCTGCCGACGAATCGCACCTGCAATACCTCGCAGGGCTGATTGCACAGGCCACCAGCCACGTCGTTCAGCGCACGTGCACTGCCCCGGCCCAGGCACTCGGCCAGCCGGGTCTTGCGCAGGGTGCCGATCTGCTGATCCTGGAAGCGGCCAGCTTCAGCACCGACGACATCCAACAACTTCGCCGCCTGACGACGGACCGCCCCGACACGCTGTGCATGCTGCTGACGGAGAACCCGTCTGCCGACCTGCTGATGCGTGCCATGCGCGCCGGCGTGCAATGCGTGCTGCCCTGGCCGCCCGATGCGCACGAGTTTCGCGACGAGCTGCAACGCTGCACGAGCCATGCGCTGTCCGGCTCGCGCAACGAAGGCCAGGTTCTGTCGTTTCTGTCGTGCAAGGGCGGTAGTGGCACGACCTTCACTGCCGCCAACTTTGCACATGTGCTCAGCGCCCGGCACGACAAGCATGTGCTGCTGGTCGATCTCTGTCAGCAATACGGCGACGCCGCCTTCCTGGTGACCGACCAGACCCCGCCGGCAACGCTGGCCAACGTCTGCAACCAGATCGACCGTCTGGATGCCTCCCTGCTCGATACCTGCGTGACGCACGTCAGCGCGAACTTCGACGTACTGGCCGGCGCGGGTGATCCGATCAAGGCGGGCGAGATCAAGGCGATGCATCTGGAACGTCTGCTGACGCTGGCCGCATCGATGTACGACGTGGTGGTGTTTGACCTGGGGCAGGACATCAACCCGGCGTCGATCCTGGTGCTGGACCACAGCAACGTGATCTACGCCGTGCTGCAACTGAACCTCGCTTACCTGCGCGCCGGCCGGCGCTTGATGGAGATCTGCCACTCGCTCGGTTATCGAGCAGAACGGCTGAAGCTCGTCGTCAACCAGTACGACAAGCGCGTTCCGCTGACGCAGAACACCATGGAAAGCGCCTTCGGGATGCCCGTCTCGCATGTGCTGCCGTATGACCCGACCGCCGTACGCGACTCCGTCAACCAGGGCCGGCCCGTGCTCGATATGGCCGAGAACAGTCATATCAGCCGCGCGCTGATGGACATGGCGCGCCAGCTCTTTCCTGCCACGCAGCCCCAGCGCGACGGCCTGCTGCGCAAGCTGTTCGGCCATGCCAACCAAGTGCCGGCGCCGGTACGAGCCTAACAAGCGCCTGACAAGTGCCTAACCCATCGATCGCGTGGAGCCCATCATGTCATTGCGAGAACAACTCTTTCAGCAAGCCGGCGAGGCACTACCGCAACGCGTTGCCTACGCCAACGGCTCGAACGGCCACACCAGCGCGGCCTATCAGCAGGTAGCGCAGGATGTGCACCAGATCATCATCGAGCGCGTGGAACTGAGCCGCCTGCAGCAGCTCACGCCCGAGCAGATCAAGCGCGAACTGGCGCAACTGGTCGAACAGATCGTCGACGAAGGCAAGCACCAGCTCAACGAGAGCGAACGCCGCCGCCTTGTCTCCGACGTGCAGGACGAGATGCTCGGCTACGGCCCGCTCGAACCGCTGCTGGCAGACCCGACCGTCTCCGACATCCTGGTCAACACCCACCAATATGTGTACGTAGAACGCCGCGGCAAGCTCGAGCTGACCAGCGTGACGTTCCACGACGACGCACACCTGATGCGCGTAATTGAAAAGATGGTGTCGCGCGTGGGCCGCCGCATTGATGAATCGAGCCCGATGGTGGATGCGCGTCTGCCCGACGGCTCGCGTATCAACGCGATCATTCCGCCCTCGGCCATTGACGGGCCGCTGCTGTCGATCCGGCGCTTTTCCGTCAACCCGCTGACGATCCAGGATCTGGTCAACTTCCGCACGATGACGCCGGAAATGGCCCAGTTGCTCGACGCCATGGTCAAGGCAAAGCTCAATATCCTGATCTCGGGCGGCACCGGCAGCGGCAAGACGACGCTGCTCAACATCCTCTCGGGCTACATCCCCTCGAACGAGCGCATCGTCACCATTGAAGATGCGGCTGAACTGCAACTGCGCCAGAACCATGTGCTGCGCCTGGAAACGCGTCCGGCCAACATCGAGGGCCGCGGCGAGATCACCCAGCGCTCGCTGGTGAAGAACGCACTGCGGATGCGGCCCGATCGCATCATCCTCGGTGAAGTACGCGGTGCCGAAGCGCTCGACATGCTGCACGCAATGAACACCGGGCACGAAGGATCGCTCGCCACCATCCACGCGAACACGCCGCGCGATGCGCTGACCCGGCTGGAGAACATGGTCAGCATGGCAGGCCTGCAGCTGCCGCCCAAGACGATGCGCCAGCAGATCACCTCCGCACTGACGGTGGTGGTGCAGGTCACGCGCCTGACCGACGGCAATCGCAAGCTGGTCAGCGTGCAAGAGATCACCGGCATGGAAGGCGAAGTCGTGAACATGCAGGAGATCTTCACCTTCCGCCGCAAGGGTATCGACGCAGACGGCCGCATCAAGGGCCACTTCTGCGCGACGGGCGTGCGGCCCAAATTCTCGGAACGTCTGCAGGCCTTCGGCATCCATCTGCCCGAGACGCTGTACGACCCCTCAGTGCAATATGAGGTCTAAAGGAGAACCGACATGGACACCATGGTGATCGGTTTCACGCTCTCGGTTTTCGTGGCCATTGCGCTGGGCGTATCGGGTGTGTATCTGTGGTGGGACAGCCGCCACAGCCAGACTGCCAAGCGCCTGAGCCAGCGGCTGAAGATGGCCCTGCTCAGCAGCGCACGGCACGGCGCCGACGAGAGCATTCTCAAGCAGCGCGTGCTGGCGGAATCGCAGGAAGTGGCGGCGCTGCTGGGCAAGCTGCCGCGCGTCAATCGGCTTGACCTGCTGTTGCTGCAATCGGGGCTCGATTGGTCGGTCGCGCGGTTTCTGGCGCTCACCGTCATCGCGCCGGTGGCGGTAGCCATCGGTATCTCAACGCTCAACCCGCCATGGGTGGCATCGGCTGCGCTGGCCGCTGCGGGTGCCTCGCTGCCACTGTTCTATGTGCTGCATCGACGCACGCGCCGGCTGATGAAGCTCGAGGCACAGCTGCCGGAAGCGACCGATCTGATCAGCCGTGCGCTGCGTGCCGGCCACTCGCTGCCGAGCGCACTGGAAATGGCCGGCGATGAACTTCCGCAGCCGATCGGCGCCGAGCTCGCGATGGTGTTCGGCCAGATCAATTACGGCGTCTCGTTGAACGATGCACTCGCCGGCCTGACCGACCGCGTGCCCGTGGACGACCTGCGCTACCTGGTGATCGCCATCCTCATCCAGCGTGAATCGGGGGGCAACCTGGCCGAGATCCTGGACAACGTGGGTTCGCTCATCCGCAAGCGCCTGCAGTTGCTCGACAAGGTGCGCGTGCTCTCTGCAGAGGGCCGGCTCGGCGGCTGGATCCTGACCGCGCTGCCGCCCGGCATGGCGGTGGTGGTCTACCAGTTGAACCCGGAATTGATGTCCACGCTGTGGAAAGACCCGACCGGCATTCAGATGATGTGGACCGCCATTGTGATGACCTGCGTGGGCGTGTTGTGGATCCGCCAGATCGTACGTATCCACATCTGACACGACATCAGACATCAGCGCCAGAGAGCACAGAACAGAATTCGGAGGCGGGGGCAACCCTGAACGGACATGCAGATCGCACAGACAGTCTTGCTTGGCGGCACGTTCATCATCGTGTTTGGCGCGGTGCTGGTCGCACTCAACGTGCTGCGGCCGAGCGCGTTGCAGCGGCGCCTCGGACAAATTGACCGTGAGGCACCGAGCCTCGTGCCCCAGGACAAATCCAACGACTGGCTGCACAAGATCAGCCAGATCGCCAAGCCGCTGGCCAAGGCGTCGTTGCCCAAAGACGGCTGGGACGCTTCGGAGCTGCGCACGCGCTTCGTGCATGCCGGCTGGCGCTCGCCAGATGCACCCGCCATCTACTTCGGCATCAAGACGCTGCTGGCGATCGGGCTGCCGCTGCTGCTGTCGGTGGCGCTGGTTGGCCGTTTCGATGCCAATCATCAGAACGAATTCCTGAGCGTGCTGTTCGCCGCAGCGCTGCTTGGCTTCTACTTGCCCAACATCGTGCTGCGCACAAAGATCCGCCGCCGCCAACGCGACATCTTCGAAGCGTTCCCGGACAGCCTGGACCTCATCATGGTGTGCGTGGAAGCAGGCCTCGGGCTGGATGCCGCCGTGCTGCGCGTGGTGGAAGAAATGCGCACCGCACGCCCGGCGCTGGCCGAAGAGTACGAACTGCTGACACTCGAACTGCGTGCCGGCCTCGCACGTGAAAAGGCGCTGCGCAACCTGGCCGCCCGCACCGGCGTGGAAGACGTGAGCATGCTGGTGGCCATGCTGATCCAGGCCGACCGATTCGGCACCAGCGTGGCGGAGTCGCTGCGCGTGCATTCGGACATGCTGCGCACCAAGCGCCACATGCTGGCCGAAGAACGAGCCGCCAAGATCGGCACCAAGATCCTGTTCCCGCTGATCTTCTGCATCTTCCCGTCGCTGTTTGTCGTGCTGCTGGGCCCCGCTGCCATCCAGGTGATCGGCGCACTGCGCTCGGTCGCGGTCCAACAGTAAGTCGAAGTCATACAGCCGACCCCGCCATCGCTTCAAGGAGACCATCATGCGCTCCCGTGCCTCCCAACGTACCGCGCAACGCCCTGCCCGCACGCGCAAGATGCGCGGCGCCGCCGGTGTCGAATTTGCCCTGGTCTTTCCGATCCTGCTGCTGGTCGTGTTCGGCATCGTCGAATTTGGTGCGGCGTGGTACGACAAGGCCGTCATCACCAACGCAAGCCGCGAGGCTGCGCGGGCGGGCGTGGTCTTCGGCAACCCGGTGCCAACCAGCAGCAAGATCCAGAGCGTGGCAACCAGCTACTGCCAGAACCGGCTGGTGACGTTCGGCGCGGCGGCCAACTGCACGGTGGGCTCGGTCACCATCTGCTCGGCCACCGGTAATCCTCTCACCGTCACGGTGTCGTACACGTTCACCGGGTTGGTCCTGGGTCACTTGGCGCCCTTCACCGGATCGCTGGCGATGAGCGCGCAGACCACCATGCTCTGCGAGTAACCCGTAGCTCCCGCAAAGTGCGAGGTATGCCATGAACCAGCAAGCCCTCTCTCTACGGCAACGCGGCGCGGTCGGAATGATCGCCCCGATGTTGCTGGTTGTCTTCCTGTCGATCGGTGCCATCGCCGTCGACGTAGCGCACCTGTATGTGGTGCGCAATGAGCTGCAGAACGCTGCGGACGCCGCCGCGCTGGCAGGCGCGGCGGGTCTGAACCCGATCAGCCCCACACCGCAGTGGAGCAATGCCGTCACCAAAGGCACCAGCGCAGTCACGCTCAATGCTTCCGATGGCAAGGCCCTCGCCACCGGCACCGTCACGGCCGGCTACTGGAATCTGACCGGCAGCCCAGCCGGCATGCAGGCGCAGACCATCACGCCGGGGAAGAACGACGTGCCGGGCGTGCAAGTCACCATTACGCGCGCATCGGGAGTCAACGGTGGCGCAGTCAAAGGCTGGCTGACATGGGTGTTTGGCGGTGGCACGGCGGATATCCGCGCCACGGCGGTCGCCGTCATTGCCGCGCCCGGTACGGCCAACCCCGGTGCGCTCTTTCCGGTGGCGCTCAACAAGTGCCTGTTCGACCTGTACTGGAACTACACCACCAACCAGCCGTTGAACGACCCGTCGACAGGCAAGCCTTACGTGATCGACATCAACACCAGCTATCCGGCAAGCAGTCCAACTTGCGCCAGTGGCGAGTGGACTGGTTTCAACGGCCCTACTGATGCGAACACCGAGAAAGGACTGGTTAGCAGCGGCAACCCGACAACTATCAACGTTGGAGACAGCATCAACATCTCCACCGGGGTGAAGACCAGCGTCTACAACGCAATTCCCTCGCTTCCATACACAGTGACGATGCCTGTGGTGGCCAACGTCGTCCCGGGATCGAGTTCACCCGTGGTTGCATTTGCCGGCTTCACGATCACAAAGGTCGTCACCAACGGATCGCACTCCTACATCGAGGGCAACTTCACCACAAACACGAAAGTCAGCGGCGGCGGTTCCGGCACGAACTACGGCGCCTACGTGCCGCCACGCCTCGCGAACTAGACACGCAGAGCATCCACGGGGAAAGCGCCATGGTCCAGTCGTCACAACAAGAACACGAGCCGCCGATGGCTGATCGCCACTGGATCAACGCCAACACGGTGCGCAAGGGCAGCAAGGTGATGCTGGCCGTGTTCCTGCTGGTCTTCGCGCTGGGGGCCTGGGTGACAAACGGCTTCACGGATACGCGCATTACCGGGCCAGGGTCGGATTTCTCCGTGTTCTGGGGCGCCTCGCACATCGCCTTGCACGAGCATCCGCTGCACGCCTACGACATCGACAAGATCATGGTGGTGATCAACCAATTCGGCACGCTGGAAGCGGGCAGCGAGCGCATTCTGCCGTGGCTCTATCCGCCGACCTTTCTGCTGGTCGTGCTGCCGTTGTCGCTGCTGCCGCTGTGGCCGAGCTATCTGCTGTTCATGCTGGCCACCGGCGGCCTCTATGTGAAGGCCACAACCAGGCTGCTTGGTGACAAGGTGGACGCCCATCAGCATGCGTGGATGTCGGTGGTCAGCTCGCCGGCTGTGTTCGTGACGGTGCTGATGGGGCAGAACTCCATGCTCACCGCTGGGCTGGCCGCTACAGCCGTCGCCTGGCTCGACAAGCGGCCCGTGCTGGCTGGTGTGGCCATTGGCCTGCTGGCCATCAAGCCGCAACTGGCGCTGCTGTTTCCTGTGGTGCTGCTCGTCACCCGCGCATGGAAAACGATGGCGAGCGCGGCCGTCACCGCCGTGCTGTTCGGCGCCGTCAGCATTGCCGTCTGCGGGTGGGACACCGTGCCCGCCTTCTTCCAGAGCGCGCACTGGGCCGAGACCAACCTCGTCGAGCACGGCGGCACGGCGTGGTACGTCATGCCGACGTTCCTGGCGGCCGCGCGCGCAGCCGGCATCGGTATCAAACTGGCCTATGCGATTCAGGTGTCGGTCGCTGTGCTGGCCATGCTTGCCACCGCCGCCGTATGGCGCCGCACGAGCGATACGGGGCTGCGTGTTGCTGCGCTGGCAACCGCCACGTTGCTGATCTCGCCGTATGTGCGTGCGTATGAGCTGACCTGGCTCGTCGTGGCGATTGCAGGCTACATCCGCCATGGCATTCGCTTCGGCCTGTCGAGCACGGAGCGCGGGCTGCTGATTGCGGCGTGGCTGCTGCCGGTGTTCGAGTTCACCAATCCGCTGTTTCATCTGCCGCAGGTCGGGCCGTTCTTCCTGGTGGCCATGATGGCGATGATCGTGCACCGAACGCTCACGCACGCGCGAGTACGCATCGCCACCGAAGCCAAGCCTGGGTTGGCATCAGCAGCAAGCATGCCGGCAGGCGCCAACGCGCGCACCACCGCATAACCATCGACAGACCAGCCATAGGTCTGCACATCGTCATCAAAGTTTTGGGGGAAGTCATGCAGCCGAACCATCAAGACCCACACGACCCGCCACTGCTTTCCCTCGTCGTACCGTTCTACAACGAGGGCGATGCACTGCACTTGTTCTTCGCCCGCGTGGTGCCGATCCTGGAATCGATCGACGGCATGCAGTTCGAGATCGTGTGCGTGAACGACGGCAGCGCCGACGACACACTCGCCAAGCTCGTTGCCGTATCACATGCCGAGCCGCGCGTGCGTGTGGTCGACCTGACCCGCAATTTCGGCAAGGAAGCCGCGCTTACCGCCGGCCTGGACGAGGCACAGGGCGATGCCGTGATCCCCATCGATGCTGATCTGCAAGACCCGCCGGAGCTGATCCCAACGCTGGTCGCGCATTGGCGCAAGGGCGCCGAAGTCGTGCTCGCACAGCGCGCCAACCGCGCTTGCGACTCGTTCCTCAAGCGCGTGACGGCCGCCGCTTATTACCGCATCCACAACCGGCTGTCCGACCTGAAGCTGCCCGAGAACGTGGGCGACTTCCGCCTCATGGACCGTGCCGTGGTCAACGCGCTCAAGCAGTTGCCGGAGCGGCACCGATTCATGAAGGGCCTGTTCGCGTGGGTGGGCTTCAGCACGGTGATCGTGCAGTACGAACGCGAGAGACGCAGCGCAGGCACGTCGAAGTTCTCCGGCTGGCGACTGTGGAACTTCGCGCTGGAAGGCATCACGAGTTTCAGCACGCTGCCGTTGCGCAGTTGGACGTATCTGGGCGCACTCGTTGCCGCGCTGGCCTTCTGCTATGGCGCGTTCATCATCCTGCGCACGATGATCTTCGGTGTGGTGGTGCCGGGCTACGCTTCAGAGCTGTCGCTGATGCTGTTCTTTGGTGGGTTGCAGATGATCGGCCTGGGGATGATCGGCGAATACGTCGGCCGCATCTATGACGAAGCCAAGGGTCGCCCCATCTACCTGGTGAAACGCCGCTATCAGGAGCGCCGCCCACGCAGCCGCGTGCAAGGCAGCAACAGCCGGCAAGTGATTCCGATTGCCAGCGCCCGACCGCGCCAACCGCAGGGAGAACGCCAGCGCAACCACGCAGCCCGGCGTTGATGCCAACCGGAGACGCATCATGCGACACGCAGAATCGAGCGTCATGAACGCATTGGCAGGCGCACTGCCGCTGCCGGATCGCATGTTGCTGATCCGCGTGTTCCGTTTTGGAGTCTCGGGCGTTATCGCCACCGGCGTGCATGTGGCGATTGCCACGGCGCTCATCAGCGGCGCCTCTGCAACGCAGGTGACAGCCAACGGCGCGGCCTTTGTCTGCGCCAATGTGTGCTCGTACCTGCTCAACGCCCTGTGGAGTTTTTCGGCCAAACCGGCGCGCGCCAACTTCCTGCGCTTCTACGCCGTCTCGCTGCTCGGCCTGGCATTGACGCTTGCGATTTCGTGGTGCGCGCAGACGCTGGGCCTGAGCTATTGGATCGGGCTGGCGGGCATCCTGTCGACAGTGCCACCGCTGACCTTCGTACTGCACCGGTTCTGGACGTTCCGCTGATGCGGCGCGGCTATCCCGGCGACAGACTTCATTCCGCGTCGCCGTTGTCGCTGCCGCCGTGCGTGCGGTCAAAGCGGCGCAGCGTATCGATGCGCTCACGCGTCAGCGGGTGCGAGGAGAAAAACGCCGAGGCGTCGTCATCGCTGGCGGCGTCGGCCTTCTTGGTGGCATCTGCCTTGCGCGTGCCGCCATGCGTGTCTTCCAGCGCCTGCAGCACGTCGGCAAACGCGCCGACAGACAAGCCGTTCTCCTGCAGCAGCAGCGCGGCGTAGCGGTCGGCATCGCGCTCGTAGTCACGCGAATAGCGCAGCGTCAGCAGCGCCGCCGGCACGCCCGACAGAATGGTCGAAACATCGCCAAACAGCAGCGCCGCCGTTGCCCCAATGGCTGACGACTGAATCACTTGCCGCAGCCCATGGCGATATTCAACGTGGCCTGCCTCGTGCGCCAGCACACCCGTCAGGCCATCGCCCTCACCCACCAGCTTGACCAGCGCGTCGGTCACGACGATGTCGCCGCCAGGCAGCGCAAAGGCATTGGCGCCGATGTCGGCATCACGAAAAACGATGTGATACGTGTGCGTAGCCTGCGGCGGCCTGTGCAGAGCGGAAAACCGTGCGCGGATGCGGTCCTGCTGCGCGGCGGGGAGCTTGCTGGGCCGGAGCCAGCGCTCGTCCATTGCTTTCAGCGTGCTGCGCCCGAGCTGCGCCTCGGCGCGCTGCGGCACCATATTGGCCACCACCTTGGCACCCCACGGCAAGCCGTAGCGATAGCCCAGCGCCAGCACCACCACCATGGCCAACAGCGAGCCCAGCGCCAGCTTCCAGCTGTTCTGCGCCAGCACGACCCAGCCCTCGCGATAGCCGGTGCGATGCAGCAGCGCATTCAGCGATGCCTGCTCTGCCGGGTCGTTGATCTCGCAGAACGCGCCGTCTTCGAAGGTGATCAAGCGGGGGGCATGCTTGACGCGCTCTGACACCCGCAGCGTAGAGAGCGCCGCGCGGCGCAGCGCCGTGCCCTCCGCGTCGAACAGCACCGCCTCGCCCGCCTCGACGGCAAGGCGCACGGGTTGCGCGCGCGAGGTACGGCCGTCGAAGTAGGTCGCGAGAATCACAGCGGTTGCCTTTGCCTGCAGCGCGCTTACAGCGCGATATCGATGTCGTACCAGTCCACCGTGGCGTCGCCCAGGGCGCCCACGTTGGTGGTTTCTCCGGCAACGAAGGTGTCGAGCGAACCGGCCGCGAGCATCGTCACCGAGTCGAGCTTGTAGCGCGCCGTACGCACACGTGCAAACGGCGTGAACAGGCCGACGGTGATCACGATCAGCACCGCATTCGACACGAAAATCCAGAACAGCTTGCCTGCACCGACTTGGCTCTGGAAGCGATGCGCGCCCAGCGTGGTGTGGTTCCATACGAGGTTCTGCAGGCGCGACAGGAAATACGGCGTCAGGAACAGCATCGCGGCATACATGAACAGCCCGATGAGGATGAAGCCGAAGATCTGGCCCACGCCCGGCGCGCGGTGCAGCGACACACCCAGCAGCAGCGCGAGGCAGGAGGCCACCACGAGCGCCAGGATCGCCAGCCCGAAGGTGCGCAGATACACGCCGTAGAAGTTGCCCGGCGTGCCCGAAAAATCGAACTGCGCGGTACCGAAGCGCGTGTTCTTGTGCTGGAACCGCTTGAAGCGCTGGTGCGCCAGCGGTGCGAGCAGATACAGCGAGAACACGCTCAGAATCGGCCACACCAGAAACACCATGTAGCCCTCCGCATCCTTGCCCGTAAAGGCGAAGCGCAGGCCGCGGTAGCTGGAGTTAGCCATGCGGAACCGCAGCGAGCGCACGAGCAGCCACGGAAACGCGGCGGCCATCAATGCAAGCAGCGCCAGCCCCAGCAGCGGCGACGAATGGCCCAGGAGGTTGAACGCAAGCGCCAGCACGAAAATGATCGCGCGGCCCTTCAGAATGGCGATCGGGCTGCCGTGATAGTCGAAGCTCGAACCAGCCAGTTGCGTGTTGCGATAGAAATACTGCAGCGTGCGCACCTTCGCCCAGGCCGAGTAGATGCCCAGCGTGACGATGGTCAGCAACAGGTTGACGATCCAGATGCGGAAGTATTCGGAGCCACTGCCGATAAAGCGCAGTCGCAGGGGTTGCGGCGCAGCCGGAGCGGGGGCGCTGCCCAGGACGGACTCGCGTGCGATGTCGTTCATCTGTTTTCCCTTCCCTGAGTTGTTGTCGTGCCCGCTTCAGGACGCTTATCGCTTATCGATACTTAACGATGCTGAGGCTCGCGGGTGGGCCGATTGTATCGAAGCCCACTGCATTGCAGCGTTAACGCCGCCTTAACAAAGCAGGCAACAAAAAACCCCGCGGGCTCGCACCCACGGGGTTTTTTGCTTGGAACAGCCATCCCGAAAGATGGCCGGGCCAGGTTGCCGAACAGGCAAATTACATCATGCCGTCCATGCCGCCCATGCCACCCATGCCGCCCGGCATTGCCGGAGCTGCATCGTCCTTCGGCAGTTCTGCCACGGCGCAATCCGTGGTCAGCATCAGCGAAGCGACCGAAGCAGCGTTCTGCAGCGCAGTACGGGTCACCTTGGTCGGGTCCAGCACGCCCATCTCCACCAGGTCACCGTACTCGCCGGTCGAAGCGTTGTAGCCGTAGTTGCCTTGGCCGGCGATGACGTTAGCCACCACCACCGAAGCCTCGTCACCAGCGTTCGTGACGATCTGGCGCAGCGGCTCTTCCATGGCGCGCAGCACGATCTTGATACCGGCGTCTTGGTCAGCGTTGGCACCCTTCAGGCCGGAGATCAGCGCACGGGCGCGCAGCAGTGCAACACCGCCGCCAGCCACGATACCTTCTTCCACGGCAGCGCGCGTTGCGTGCAGAGCATCTTCCACGCGAGCCTTCTTTTCCTTCATTTCGACTTCGGTGGCAGCGCCAACCTTGATCACAGCAACACCGCCGGCCAGCTTGGCCACGCGCTCTTGCAGCTTCTCACGGTCGTAATCCGAGGTCGCTTCTTCGATCTGGGCACGCACTTGCTTCACGCGGGCTTCGATGTTGCGGGCATCGCCTGCGCCATCGATGATCGTGGTGTTTTCCTTGCCGATTTCAACGCGCTTGGCTTGGCCCAGGTCGTTCAGGGTTGCCTTTTCCAGCGTCAGGCCGACTTCTTCAGCGATGACTTGGCCGCCCGTCAGGATGGCGATGTCTTCCAGCATGGCCTTGCGGCGGTCGCCGAAGCCCGGAGCCTTGACGGCGGCAGTCTTCAGGATGCCACGGATGTTGTTGACCACCAGCGTTGCCAGGGCTTCGCCTTCAACGTCTTCAGCGATGATCAGCAGCGGACGGCCAGCCTTGGCGACTTGTTCCAGCACCGGCAGCAGGTCGCGGATGTTGCTGACCTTCTTGTCGAACAGCAGCACGAACGGGTTGTCCAGCTGGACAACTTGCTTTTCCGGGTTGTTGATGAAGTACGGCGACAGGTAGCCGCGGTCGAACTGCATGCCTTCCACGACGTCCAGCTCGTCGGCCAGCGACTTGCCGTCTTCCACCGTGATCACGCCTTCCTTGCCGACCTTGTCCATGGCTTCAGCGATGCGCTGGCCGATGGATTCGTCGCTGTTGGCCGAGATGGCGCCAACTTGAGCGATTTCCTTGCTGGTGGTCGTCGGCTTGCTGATCTTCTTCAGCTCTTCGACGGCAGCGCCGACAGCCTTGTCGATGCCGCGCTTCAGGTCCATCGGGTTCATGCCGGCGGCAACGTACTTCATGCCTTCGCGCACGATCGACTGGGCCAGCACCGTTGCGGTGGTGGTGCCGTCGCCGGCGTTATCGCTGGTCTTGGAAGCAACTTCCTTGACCATTTGCGCACCCATGTTCTGCAGCTTGTCCTTCAGCTCGATTTCCTTGGCGACCGACACACCGTCCTTGGTCACGGTCGGGCCACCGAAGCTGCGTTCCAGCACCACGTTACGGCCCTTGGGGCCCAGGGTCACCTTGACTGCGTTGGCGAGAATGTTCACGCCTTCGACCATCTTGGCACGTGCGGCGTCGCCGAACACTACGTCTTTAGCTGCCATCTTGAGAATCTCCGAGATCTTTGGATGTTGCCTACACCGGGGAAATCCGCCGGGCAGACAATGAGGATTGGTTTACTGGTAAGCCGATGCGACCGAGCGCCCGCTTACTTCGCCACCACGGCCATGATGTCTTCTTCGCGCATGACCAGGACTTCCTGACCATCCACCTTGACGCCTTGGCCGGCGTACTTGCCGAACAGCACGCGGTCGCCGACCTTCACGTCCAGCGCGATCGCATTGCCCTTGTCGTCTTTCTTGCCCGGACCGACGGCCAGCACTTCGCCTTGATCCGGCTTTTCAGCGGCGGCGTCAGGGATGACGATGCCCGAAGCGGTCTTCGTTTCGTTGTCCAGGCGCTTCACGATCACGCGATCATGCAAGGGACGCAGGTTCATACAAACTCCTCAATGCAAAGTGAGTGTTTATTCACAAAACGCGCCGCAGGACGCGGCGCATCGGGAAAGCATCGGGGGTGGAGGCCTTGTTAGCACTCCTGCCCGGCGAGTGCTAATTATAGGGACGGGGTATTACGATTTCAAGAACGGGCGCAGGTGTCGAGATTCATGTCGAGATTCACTCAACGCTGAACTTTGTTCGCTCAACTCTGAACTCCCCCTGGCTCCTGCCCAGCATCGCCTCAAAGAATTCCTTTCGCTTCAATAACTTATGTCTCGGGAGCTAGAGGACGAGGAGATTACATAGTGCTCGGCGAAGGAGGCGCAAGCGAAGTAGAGCGGATCTTTCGGGGGGCGCATAAGAGATTCATAAGTCACAAAAATAAAGGTCCGCGAGCCACTGTCCCCCAAAAAAACCAGCGCTGAAACATGAGAAGGCTGTGCTATAGCCATCCTCAACAGCTGCTTTGCCCAATTCGGAAGTTCACAATGCAGCACGCTAGCACCCGCTTCGCAGCGTGTGCGATCAACGGCTCCGATGCCGCTAGGTCACCTCGCTAGCAAGTTCTACAGCCTCCCGCTTTATTCCGCCGCTGAGTCTTGTGCGTCACCGGTTCTCACCAAGCCCGTGTTGATAAACCGATACCAGGCAGAAGCTGGAACCGGCATTCGAAGGTGTCGGCAGGCAACAAAATCAATCGCCCACAGCCCGACCTTTCGTGTCTGCGAAGACTCGACCCAATCGAACTCCGGTCGTTCGAGGAATTGCTTCAGGCGAGGCCGATCGCCGCGATCAAGCCGATATGCTCGAAAAGCACGACAGCGAACGCGGCGCCTTCGCTGCCGTAGCCTGCCATGCCGTCCCGTACCTCAAGATGAGGTCGAATCACGGTGAAGTATCTCGCCGCTGACCTCCCTGTTGATACGCCTCTTCATAGCCCGCAGCGCCTGCAGCTCCAATTCGCTCGGACGCAGCTCTTTGCGTGCAGGCAATCGAGCCAGAACTCTCCGCCAACGTAGCGCGTTCGCATAGACACCGCGAAAAACATGCGCTGTAGGGTCCGACCTCGAGATCTCTGCATTCTTTTCCTTCAAGAACTGCTCAGTCGCGCTGGGATACTCTGTGAACGCTATATTCAGCATCTGCCCCGCAAGCTGTAGGCGCGCGTCACCGATCGACTCCATCGCTGCAATGACGGCGATGAACTGGCACAAAGTGGGGCCATGGTGGGTTAGCGCGAGAAGTCGTCTCGCCGCCTTCAGCCAACTGTCCGGCCCATGTGCGGCGAATACCGCGGCATCCAACCCGACTGGTGCACGTCTAGCCGAAGTCGAAGCGTCGGACTGCAACTGACCGTCCCAATATTTGAAGGCTTCGCGAGGGAAAGCCTGGTACGCGCAGCAGAGACGGACGTAAAGCAGCGAGAGAATGATCTAGCCGAGAAAACGCTTGAGGTATCCACGGACGTTTGGAGCAACTACCACAGCTTCAAATCGCAGGCTCAATACCTCGTTGTTACTCAAGAGTTGCTGGCGACAGCGCTGAAGTCGTACAACATTGCACAAGGCAGGTATAAGGCAGGCGTGGGGTCGATTGTCGAGTTGTTGAACGCGCAGACGGCTCTTGCGAACGCCCGCCAACAACGAGTCAAATCCATGGCGGACTATCGCTCGCTGGCCATTCGCTTTGCCGCCAGTTTGGGGCGACTTGACTCAAGTCTTCTGCCATCACCATGAGAGCAGCGCGCGGCCTGTCTGAGGTGCAACGAATATCCTTTACCATCTTGGGCTTGCTGCGCCCCGGACCTCTGGCAGAATTCTTACCAAGGTTTGTTGGCGTCGCCGCTCTGCTACTTGGCTTAGGTACCACACCGCACTGTATAGGGCAGACCATGAGTGAAGACTGGGAACGCGCGACCAAGGCTGACCTAGATGTAATGCGTTCAACAATCGTTGAGGCGCACCCCGGGGTCATCGATGCTGAAAACCCATCGTTTCAAGACTGGCTCCACGAGGGATATCGACAAGCCATTTCGTTGGCGAAGAAAGTCGCGAATCGTTCCGACAGCCTTGCCGTTCTGCGTTTTTATGCGCAAGGTTTCAAAGATGGGCACCTCGTTGTCTACGAAACCCACCGCCCGTTGTCGCAGGACTGGTCCGGTTGGATCGCAGAAAAACGCGGGCAGGACTTCTATGTCGCCTATACCGCCAGCGAGTGGCCAGTCCCATTGCCCCCTGTTGGCTCCAAGATTCTGAGTTGCGACGGCGATGACGTCAGAACAATCCTGGCACGAGACGTGGCACCTTACTACGACAGTCGTCTGGATTTGGATTCAACTTGGTACAAACTGGCGGAGTTTCTTACTGTTCATCACAATGCCTACCCCTCTCTGTCTCGCCCCAGGCAGACAGCCTGTCGCGTGATGCCATCCACAGGCCAGGTTGAGATCTACCCGCTCCATTGGGAACACAAGGAGGGCTCAATCAGGGCCGGCCGGCGACGTGTACCAGCGCGCCAAGACGTCCGCAATCTTGGCGAAGGCGTGTATTGGCTCCGCCTAAACAACTTCCAGCCAGGGCCAAGCGACGCCCCCCAGCTTAAAGCTCTTGTCGAGCGTCTCAAGCGCATCAACGACGCAAAGATCTTTGTGCTTGACACACGTGGTAACAACGGTGGAGACAGTGCGGTAGGGCAAGAGATCTTGGGTGCGATTGGTATTCGGGCAACTCCTCCGGAGAGAGGAGCGGTAGAACCAGCCGCATTTTGGAGAGCATCCGCCCTTGCGCGCGACACTCTCGCTGCCGTGCTCGTCAATGCGAAGGAAGTATTCGGAGCGGATAGCAAAAACTATAGATGGATTGCGTCGATGCACGAAAGCGTCACGAGCGCACTTTCGGAAGGGCAGCCTTGGGTCCCGCAACCGCCTGATCCGCTGCGCCCTAGCCACACCGAGGATTTCCGTGATACGAACTCTCGCCTAATTCTGGTGACCGACGCATGGTGCGCAAGTGCTTGCCTTGATTTTGCAGACGAAGTTTTGAGCGTGCCTGGAGCGGTCCATCTCGGGCTGCCCACTGGTGCGGATTCCGTCTACTTGGACGTTGGAACAAGAGTCTTGCCGAGCGGGTTGAACTTGTCCGTACCCCTGAAGGTCTGGCGCAATCGCCATCGGGGCAACAACCAACCATATGTACCATCACAGGTGTTTGATGGCGACATTAACGACGATGGTGCTGTAGAGGCATGGGTTTTACCTATCGCGCGCCGCAGTTTGGCCGCTTGAGAAGCGGGAACTAGTGCCCTATCAACCCAAGGAGCAAGCCGAAGTTGGAGCACAGGGAACACCGGCTACCGCCGTCAAACCTCACTCGCCCTAACAGAACCATCCGCTGTGGGGCGGCTTCGTTTAGTGAGAGCCAGCGCTTCTGCGAGAAAAACCGCCGCTTACCGCCATATTTGCCGCCGGCGCAAATATGACGCTTATCACACTTAATCAAGCACTCGTGGACGCGATGTTCCTAGTTTCCATCAACAGCGCTGGTGTGATCAGCAGGGCCCATCAGAAAGTTCCAAATTCAATGACCCGGGCCCCGGATAGTTCCAAATTAAGTGAACCAAGAGTTCCAAGTTCACTGAACCGTTCCGCTGGGAATGGCGCCATATCGGGCTGTGCGGTTCAAGATTGAGTGAATCTCGACAGCAGGGGAAGTTGTGGAGATGTCGAGATTCACTCAATCTTGAACTTTGGTCACTCAATTTGGAACCCGTAGACACACACGGCTCTACCAGAGGTGAGAAAAATCTTATATTTCAATCAGTTACATTCCAACGTGGATCTCGGCGCTCGGGGCCTGCAGGTAGCAAATACGCGCCGCTCTCATGCCACCCTGCCCAAAGGAAAGGGACCCGCAGATGCAGGCCCGGCAAAAAATTGCGGTAATCAGCGCAGTTGCGGGACACGCCCAGTTCCGCGTCCGCGTCCGCGTCGCACTTAGTGTGCTTTAGATCACTTTTTTTGACAGTCTTGAAGTGTCACTATGGAACCTCCACTCGTTCCGGAGTGATCCGATTCCCCACTCCCTGCAGTCGGCAGGCTTCACAGGGACACCCCGAGTCCACACTCAAGTCCCGCACCGACACGCCGGCGAAATTCTTGCCGCGCACCTCACCTCACTTTAGCGAAATAAGCGCGAAAGCCGGCGTTGCTCTCCCACGCCAACACAAGTACCGGTTTCATCGGCAACCGATCAATTGGTTTTCACGATGAGTTCCGCTTCTGCTCAGCGGAGGTCTGGTTTTCCTCGTGGCCCCTTATCGGAAACGGCGTATATATGGCAGCGTTGCGCCAATACCTGCCGGCGAACTGCGAAGCAATTGCCGTCCAGAGGTACTGCGTGGAACAAGGCGTTACACCCCGCCGCCGTTGATGCGGCAGCGGCTGAATCATAGACAACGGGTTGATGCCGGAACTCTGATTGCTCCGCCCAGCGCCGTGGAGGCTGCCAAACCATTGCGCAGCCCGATTGAACTCATCGTTGCAAAGTGCCCCCATCACACTGGAGTGGATATTGCGTTCCCCTTGGCTAGACCGCCTCCACAAGACGTCTGAGTCGGCTCGACGAACGTCATATAAAGGGTGCAAACAGGCGCAGGATGTTAGATAACTTGAGCAAACGCCGCTGAATAGCCACAAGAACGAGGAGCCGCTCCATTGGGTAGACATCTCTCATGAGCAGCCTTCTGGATTGGATCGAAAAACACCCCGCCTTGGCTGCGTGGGTACAGGCGGCCGCAATCATTGTTGCGATTGCGGGAACGTGGCTGGCAGGCTGGTTGCTTCAGCGCAGCGAACGGCGCACGGAGAGGCGCACGGTGGCCAAAGCGGTGAGCGAAATTGCCATGGCAGCAGAGGCGCTGGTACGAAGCGTTATGAGCGAGCTACCCGACAAGCAAGCCGTGAGTGCAATCGCTGCAGGAGAAAAGCCTTTCGACATTCGCGCAATCGATGAGCTGGAGGCCGCGATCGCGGCCATTCAACTGCACAACCTCAGCACCCCTGAACTGGTGCGCGATGTCATTGCGTTGCTCGCCGGCATCCGTCAGTTCAGAGAGCAACTGGCCAACGCAATTGCCACGCATCACCGTATGGACGCCACCCATTTCAGCGAGTTCTTCGAGACCTTGGAGAGCGTCCAGGCGGCAATCACCAAGACCAGTAAAAGCATCGCGGCACACGTGAGCCAGATCTAGTCCTCTGCGGCTCGCCGTGCCATCACTCCGACGGGGAGGATCGTCATGCTCGGATTTGACCCGCGCACCGGAAGAATCGTCTGGACCGTTTTTCTCTTTGCGCTGGCCGTATTGATCATCTACAAGATCGCATCCGTGCTGCTGGTCACGGTATTTGCTGTCTTCTTCAGCTACCTGCTGTACCCGCTAATCGAACAACTGGAACGGCGCATGCCGAGACAGGCGCCGCGCAGCGTATCGATCGGCGTCGTGTTCATCCTCGTCGTGTTGGTGGTCATCGTGGCGGGCTCGGTGTTTGGCGTGACGGTGCAGGAGGAAGCGGGCAGGCTTGCCGATCAACTCCCGAAGCTGCTCGATACCAGCACCATGGCAGATCGCCTTGCCCTCCCGAACTTTCTGGAGCCGCTGCGCGCGCGCATTCTGGAGTTCCTCCGCGAGCAGCTCTCGACAACCTCCGACCAGGCTATGCCTCTGGTTCGAAACATCGGCCTGGGTGTCATGCACGCAGCCAGCAATCTCGTCTACCTTGTGCTCATCCCCATCATGAGTTTTCTGATGATCAATGAAGCGCCTTCCATCCACGCTGCGCTGCTGTCATGGATTCGATCCTCGGATAAGCGCCTCTGGGGAAACATCATCGATGATCTGGACACGCTCCTGTCACGCTATGTGCGCGCACTGCTGCTACTGTCCCTGGCCACCTTGCTTTTCTACAGCATCGCCTTTTACCTGCTGGACGTGCCATATGCACTGTTGCTGGCAACCACGGCTGCGGTGTTGGAGTTCATTCCGTTTGCCGGGCCATTGGCCGCCGTGGTGGCGATCGTCACCGTCGCCGTGTTCAGCGGGTATCCGCACTTGTTCTGGCTGATCGGGTTCATCGTGGTCTACCGTCTGTTCCAGGACTACGTGCTGAATCCCTACCTGATGAGCGAAGGGGTCAAGGTCAGTCCGCTCCTCGTCATCGTGGGGTTGCTTGCAGGCGAGCAGTTGGGCGGCGTCGCGGGCATTTTCCTGTCGGTGCCCGTCATCGCCGCGCTCAAGATTGTGCTGTCGCGCGCATGGGCGGCGCAGAGCTTGGGCCGGGAGGCGCGCTGATGCACGGCCGCCACCGTGCTCAGCAGCGCCGCAGAAATGACGACATGGATACCACACCACCACTGGAAGGGAGGCGACCATGACGGCTCTACCGAATCCGAAGCTGAACCATCTGCTGTCCGTGCTGCCGCCCGCAGAATGGGAGAGAATCGCGCCCCAGCTAACCTGGGCCGACCTGCCGCTCGGGCACGTCGTTTATGAATCGGGCGATCGCCCCGAATACGTCTACTTTCCCATCACGTCCATCGTCTCCCTGCTCTATGTCATGGAGAACGGCTCCTCGGGCGAGATCGCGATCGTCGGCAACGAGGGCATGGTCGGCATCGCCATCTTCATGGGCGGGGAGACCACCCCCAGCCGTGCCGTGGTTCAGAGTGCGGGCGGCGCTTACCGCCTCAGTGCCCGCATTCTCAAGCAGGAGTTTGCCCGCGCCGGCGCCATGCAGCGTCTGTTGCTGCGCTACACCCAGGCACTCATTACCCAGATGGCACAGACCGCCGTCTGCAACCGGCACCACTCGATCGACCAGCAGCTGTGTCGCTGGCTCCTCCTGAGCCTGGACCGCCTGCCCTCCAACGAGCTGCGCATGACCCAGGAGCTGATTGCCAACATGCTGGGCGTGCGCAGGTCCGGGGTCACTGAAGCCGCTTTGAAGCTGCAGACCGCCGGATTGATCCGTTACAGCCACGGAACCATCGAAGTCCTCGACCGCCCCGGCCTCGAGCGTCGCGTCTGCGAATGCTATGCCGTGGTCAAGCGCGAGTTCGATCGCCTGC